>Ga0326727_10000011_pt1 | contig 1037959 bp, 868 predicted proteins | sample MB2enrmetagenome_FD_207643 | JGI IMG/M metagenome (GOLD analysis project Ga0326727, IMG submission 207643) | Lab enriched peat soil microbial communities from McLean, Ithaca, NY, United States - MB29MY | ecosystem: Environmental > Terrestrial > Soil > Wetlands > Peat | place: USA: New York...
ATTCGTTGACCGCCGACGGTAGCATCTTCGGCCTGCCGAACCTCGGCAATACAGGCTCCAGCGGCTACGGCCCTCCCTGGTCAACATGGGGCAGCTTCTGCAACGGTTGCCAGAGCGATTACCAGGAGCTCGATACCAACGTCAGCGCCGCGATGCTCGGCGGTGTCACCAACTTTATCCGCATCGGCAATTACAGTTCATGGAGCGGCGCCATCCCGGCCTCCGAATCACTCAATGGCCAGACGCTGCCCAGCAGTATGTATCTGAGCAATCAACCAAGCTGGTGGACCGCCGGCGGGTTCGGCGGGGCCTGGCCGCCGTTCGACCCGACCAACCCCACCGGCACCAACTTCACCGCCCTGCCGGCAGGGCAACGGTATCTAAACACCCGGTGAGTCAAGACTCTATCGAAGCGACGACATGATGATTGAGAATCACCTGCAAACCAACCCGCCCTGCAGCGGAGCGGGAACGAACCTGCCGGCGCCGGCGGGCGGAGGCGCGCCCAGCACCTGCGAACCGGCCTATCGGAACTTATCGAACCTGATGCCCAACAATGGGGCATACCACCGCGAACACAACGCAACGAATTATCTGGAGGACCTATGATTGCATGTACAGTTCGCTTACGCAGTGAATGCAAACAAGTGAGAACGCTCATCCTTGCCGTGGCCTGCTGGGCCATGGCCGGCGCCGCGCATGCCGCCCTGACGGTCAAAAACGCCGCCGGGGTCGAGGCCGGCATCACCGGAATTGTCTATTATCCGTCCGACAATAGCATCGGGGTGCAATTTTTCGTGACCGCTCCGACGAGCACGAACATCAGCACCTTCTCCATCCAGAAAACTTTCGACCTGAAAACCTGGACGAATTATTCCTCGAGCATCACGATCACGGGTAACCTGCCGCTGACCGAAATCAGCGATTACGCGACTGCGTCGAACCAATTCTACCGCCTGCAACTCTCCAACTAGCCGTGCTACACGCACGGCCCGCGCCTTGACTTGGCGCCCGGCTTTCGCCATAGTCCGCCCTTGCCGCGACCGGCGCTGCCGCCTCGCGGCTCACACTATGACGGATAAAAAACCAGCCACGCCATCGCTAATGGAGAAAATCGTCGCGCTGTGCAAGCGGCGCGGGTTCATCTTCCAATCCTCGGAAATCTACGGCGGGATCAACGGTTTTTGGGATTACGGCCCCGCGGGCGCCGAACTCAAACGCAACATCAAGGACGCGTGGTGGAACGACGTGGTCCGCAGTCGCACCGACGTGGTCGGCATCGACGGCACGATCATCACCCACCCGCGTGTCTGGGAAGCCAGCGGGCACACCACCGCGTTTACGGACCCAATGGTGGATTGCAAGAAATGCAAGGGCCGGTGGCGAGCTGATCAACTTCCTGACGCAAAATGTCCCGAAGGCGGTCCGCATGAGTTTACCGAGGCGCGCCAATTCAATTTGATGTTCAAAACGTTCGTCGGCCCGGTTGAAGATGCAGCCAGCGTCGCGTACCTGCGTCCCGAAACCGCGCAGGTCATCTTCGCGCAGTTTAACAACGTCCTCAGCGTCTCGCGGCAGAAGGTGCCGTTTGGGATCGCGCAGATCGGCAAAGCGTTCCGCAACGAGATCAACCCGCGCAATTTCACGTTCCGCAGCCGCGAATTCGAGCAGATGGAGCTGGAGTTTTTCATCAAACCCGGTACCGACGCCGAATGGCACCAGCGCTGGGTCGAGGAGCGGCTCAAGTGGTACGAATCCATCGGCCTGCCGAAATCCAAGCTGAGCGTCTACAACTACAAGAAGGAGGAATTGGCCCATTACGCCAGCGCATGCGTGGACGTGATGTTCGAATTTCCCTTCGGCGTGCAGGAACTGGAGGGCATCGCCGCGCGGGGCGATTTCGATCTCAGTCAGCACCAGAAATTCTCGGGCAAATCGATGGAGTATTTTGACGACGAATCGAAAGAGAAATTCATTCCGCACGTGGTCGAGCCGTCCGCCGGTGTGGACCGCATCGCGCTGGCGTTGCTCTGCTCCGCGTACGATGAGGAGACCACGACCGACGAGAAAGGCCAGACCGAGACCCGCGTGGTGATGCGGTTTGCACCGCGCATCGCGCCGATCAAGGTCGCAGTATTCCCGTTGCTGCGCAACAAACCGGTGCTTGTCGAGAAAGCCCGAGAGGTTTTCAAGCTTCTCCAGCCGCATTTTACGACGGAATGGGACGACCGTGGCAACATCGGCAAACGCTATCGGTACCAGGACGAACAAGGCACGCCGTGGTGTGTCACGATCGACTTCGAGACCCTCGGCGAAAAAGGGCCGGAGCTAAAGGACACCGTCACCCTCCGCGACCGCGACACGATGAAGCAGGACCGCGTTAAGATCGCCGATTTGCTCCCGCTGATCTCGCAGAAGCTACGTGGGGAAGGTCTGTTGCGAGCCACGACCGTTGGGATGTGATGTCGGGGGGTCAAATTTGCCTTGCGGAGGCCGATTTCTTTGGCTATTGTTCGCCACTCCTAGAAACAAAGGGAATTATCATCATGTCTCGACGTTGTGAAATTTGCGGCAAGGGCCATGCGCGCGGAAACACGATCCTGCGTCGCGGTCAGGCCAAGAAAAAGGGCGGCATCGGCCAGCACGTGACCGCGGTGACGCCGCGCTTGTTCAAGCCAAACCTGCAGGTGGTCCACGCCATCGTCAATGGCGTCCATCGCAAGATCAAAGTCTGCGCCAACTGCATCAAGAGCGGCCGGGTCGCAAAAGCAGCCTAGCCTGCCGACGAGCGGACGTCTCTAACCTTCAACTGCACGTTTTCGACGCCGCGGAACTCGTTTAGTTCGGGCGTGAACGCCACGTCAAAATTGCCCTGAGGCAGCTCGAAATCCCCCCTGCCCCACCAGATGGCCTGCGCGGTCGTATCGCCGTCCGTCACATTGAAGCGCAGATGATTCTTGCCCACGACGCGTGGCGCGCCCCGTAGCCGCACGCCTTCGAGCACAAACACCGGCGTGGGATTCTCCGGCCCGCAGGGTTCCAGTCGGTCCAGTTGCTCGAAGAACTCTTCGTCGAAATCGTCGAGCCTGGCGACCGCGTCAATTCGGATGCGCTGCGACAAATCCTCGTCCTTGAGTTCGCTGGCGGCAAACGCGTTCAACCGGCGGCGCAATTCCTCTACGTTGCCCGCTTTCACGCTCAGTCCGGCCGCCATTTCATGCCCGCCGAATCGTTCCAGCAGCGGCGCGCAATGTTGCAGCGCCGCGACAATCGAGAATCCCGTCACGCTTCGACACGAGCCTTTCCCCAGCTTGTCTTCGATGCCGATGGCGATGGTGGGCTTGTAGAATTCCTGCTGAATGCGCGACGCGACAATCCCAATGACTCCCACGTGCCAGCCTTTCTTTGCCAGGACCAACACCCGGTCGCGCTCTTGCGCCCGCGCCATGGCCATCGCTTCCTCCACCATGTGCTCCTCGATCCGCTGGCGCTCGGCATTGTGCTCATCGAGCAGCGTGGCCATTTCCTTAGCCCGCGATGGGTCATCGGTCAGCAGCAACTCCAGCGCGGCCGTCGCGTCGGAGAGTCGACCGGCGGCGTTGAGGCGTGGGGCAATGCGAAAACCGATGTGGTACGGGCTCACCTCGTCCGTGACGCCGGCCATATCCATCAGGGCGCGCAGCCCGATCTTCTGGGTGTGCGGCAGGCGCTCCAGGCCCGTCTTCACCAGAATGCGGTTTTCCCCAATCAACGGCACGACATCGGCCACGGTCCCGACCGCCACCAAGTCGAGATGGTCGCGCAAATCGATGCGCTCGGAGAGTTGGCGGTCACGTTTCAGCAGCGCGTGCGCCAGCTTGAACGACACACCCACGCTGGCGAACGGAGTGGCGCAGGCGTCTTGCCTGTGATTGCCTTCGGAAAGAGGCGAGCGGGACGCCCGCCCCACCGTTTTCGGATTTACCAACGCCACGCAGTCCGGCGGTTTCTGCCCCGGCTCATGATGGTCGAGCACGATCGTATCGACCTTGTGCTTTTTGAGGTCGGCGATCTCACTCACCGAACTGGTCCCGCAATCCACCGCCACCAGCAACTGCGGTTCGTGCTCCTTCAGACACCGCGCAATGCCGTCCTGGGTCAGGCCGTAGCCCTCGTCCATTCGATGCGGGAGGAAGTTCGTAACCGTCGCGCCCGCGGTCCGCAAAACAAGTTGCAGCAGCGCGCTCGACGTGACGCCATCGACGTCGTAGTCGCCATAAATGACCATGCGCTCCTTGTTCTGGATTGCCGCGAGAATGCGATCCACTGCTGCGGCCATTTCCGGCAGGTCGAAAGGGTCGCCAAGCTGGCGTAACTGCGGATTGAGGAATTGCGATGCGCTGTTGGCATCGCGAAAGCCGCGATTGACCAAGACCTGTGCCAGCGGCACGGCGAGGTGCAACTCGCGCGCCAGTGTTTCCGTCAACGCTGGCTCGCCTGGAGCAATGATCCAGCGCTTCATACAGAATGGTCTATGGCCAATGGTTCATAAACCACAAACCATCAGCCGTCTCCTCGTCAGACGCGGGCCGGCTGCGCGTTCTTGGCGGAAGACTTCTTGCCCTTGGTGCCCTCAGCGCCGCGATACAGGCCGCGCACGGGCTGGCCGATGTAGATGGACGAATACGTGCCCGTGACGACGCCAACGACAAAGCAGAAAGCAAAGTCATTGAGCACGCGCCCGCCAAACACGTACAGCGACACGGCGCACAGAAACACCGTGCCGGCCGTCAGGATTGTCCGTGACAATGTTTGATTGATGCTATCATTGATCAGATCGATCTGCTTCTTGCCGGGCGTGAGCTTCCGGTTTTCCCGAATTCGGTCGAAGATGACGATCTTGTCGTTGATCGAATAGCCGATCAGCGTGAGGATGGCGGCGACGACGGGCATGGAGAACGTGCGATGGGGCCAGAGGCAGAACATCCCGACCGTCATCAGCACGTCGTGGATCAACGAGATCAACGCGCCAAAACCGAACGAGAATTCGCCGAAGCGAAACGCCAGGTAAATCATGATCGCGACCAGCGCGACGCCCACCGCCATCAGCGCCTGCTTCAGCAACTCGCCGCCGACGACCGCGCCGACCCGTTCCCGGCTGAGTTCCTTGAACTGTGCGTCCGGGAATTTGTCCTGAAGAAGCTTGACGACCGGCTCAGCCTGGCCTTCGGGCAGGCGAAGCGCCAAGACGTCTCCGCCGCCGGTGGTGTGCTCATACTGAATGATGATGTCTTGCTTCAACCCGCTCTCCTCCAAACTGTGCCGAATTTGCTCGGCGTCCACCTTTTTTGCGAAGCCCAGCGTTTCCGTGTCGCCGCCTTTGAAGTCGATTCCGTACACTTCGCCGCGACCGACGTTGAGGCCGCCGCGGTGCACGAACATGATCATGCCGGCGGCGATCAGCGTCCAGGAAAGAGCAAAGACGATTTTCCACACGCCGAGGAAGTTGATGTGCGGGACGTGGCGGAACACGTGCAGCATCTGGAACGACTTGATCCAGCCCTTGGCCACCAGCCAGTCGAAGATGATCCGCGTCACGAACACGCCGGAGAACAGGTTGGCCAGCAAGCCGATGATCAGGGTGACGCCAAAGCCTTTGACCGGGCCGCTGCCCATGGAGACCAGGATCACGCCCGTGAGAATTGCCGTGAAGTGCGCATCGAAGATCACGCGGAACGCCCGGGTGTACGCCGCCGCAATCGCGGCGCGCAAACCCTTGTTGGTGGTCAACTCTTCGCGGACGCGCTCGTAGATCAGCACGTTGGTGTCCACGGACATGCCGATGGTCAAGACGACGCCGGCGATGCCGGGCAGCGTCAGGGTGAATCCGAACATTGCCAGCACGCCGACGGTGATCAGGATGTTCATCAGCAGGGCAATGTCAGCAACGACGCCGGCCGCCAAATAATAGGCGGCCATGAAAATGACCACAGCCGCTGCCCCGATGATTGCCGCCCGCATGCCGCTGGCGATGGAATCCTTGCCCAGCGACGGGTCGATGCTGCGCGTCTCGATCACTTTGACGGGAGCTTGAAGCGGGTTCTCGAGGACGCTGGCCAGCCGCTGCGCTTCGTCGAGTGGGTAGCCGCCCTGACGGCTAATCTGGCAACGACCGCCGGCGATCGGCTCGTTGATGCGCGGGGCGGTATACAGTTCGCCATCAAGCACGATCGCGAGTAAATGGTCAACGTTGACCGTCGTGATCCGTTCGAACAGCCTGGCTCCCTCGTCATCGAACTCGATACCCACTTCCGGGGCACCCGTCATTGATTGGTATTGCACGAAGGCGCGTCGGACGTATTTGCCGGTCATTTCGGGCCGGACCTTTACGAAATAGGTGCTGGTGCTTTCCCGTCCGCTTTCGTTTTCCTTGATGGTCATTTTCTGATAGCCCGGCGGCGGGGCGAATCGCGGGTCGGTTAGCGATTGGGACACCAAGGCCGCGTTATCGGGATGCACCAAGCGGAATTCCAGGAACGCCGTCTTCTCGATACGGCGGCGGGCTTCTTCGCGGTCGGCCTCCTTCAAGCCGGGCAGTTCCACCAGAATACGGTCGTCGCCGACGCGCTGGAGGAGCGGCTCGGCCACGTGGAACTGGTCGATACGTTTTCTCAGCACCTCGATGGCCTGGCCCACGGCCTGACCGCGCCCGGCCGGGTCGATGCCCGAGACGTCCATCTTCAGCAGGAACGACGTCCCGCCCTTCAAATCGAGTCCGAGTTTGATGCCGTATTGTGAGACTGCCCATGCCGAGATCATCAGGACGGCGGCGACCAGGGAACACTTCCAAGCGAATAGTTTATTCATAAAGCTGCGATTATTTTGGGGATGGCGCGGCGGCGACTTCTGTTTCCGCCGACTTCTGGACGACCGATGAGACGGCGCTCTTGAGCACTTCCACTTTGACGTTGTCCGCGATCTTCACCATCAGGGTTTTATCTTTCACGTTCGTAACGATTCCAAAAATGCCGCTACTCAGGAGAATTTTGTCTCCGGTCTTGACGTTCTTGATCAGGTTGTCCTGCTCTTTGCGCTGCTTTTGCTGGGGGCGAATCAGCAGAAAATAAAACATCACCCCCAGGATGCCGAAGGTGACGATCATCTGCAGCATGGCCGCCCGCGGATCCTGTTCCTGACCCGCCGGAGGGCCAAACATGGCCAACAATTCAAACGCTCTCATCGACTCCAATTCCTTCCGTATATGCGGATGCAAACTCCCGTCGAAATTCTTCAAACGTCCCCGCCGCAATCGCTTCCCGCGCGCGGCGCAGTGTGCTCAGGTACAAGTGCAGGTTGTGCCACGTCATCAGGCGCAACCCGAGGATCTCGTTCGTCTTGCACAAGTGGCGGATGTACGCCCGCGTGAACTGGCGGCAGGCGTAACATTCGCATCCCTCTTCCAAGGCCCCGAAATCGTCGCGGTACCGGGCGTTCTTGATGTCGTAGGTGCCGCGGGCCGTGAAAATCGTCCCGTTGCGCGCCACACGGGTCGGCAGCACACAATCAAACATGTCCACCCCGCGAGCGATCATGTCCAGAATCTGCGGCGGCGTGCCGACGCCCATCAAATAGCGCGGCTTGTCCGGCGGCAGGAACGGCACGGTGATCTCGACCTGACGAACCATTTCGGCCGGTGGTTCGCCGACGCTGACGCCGCCGATGGCGTACCCGTCGAACCCCATCGCCACCAGTTCGCGCGCGCTGCGTTCCCGCAACTCGGGGTACACGCTTCCCTGCACAATTCCAAAGAGCAACTGGCCGTCGGCTAACTTCTGCTCCCGACAGCGGGCCGCCCACTGTACTGTCAGCTCCAAGCTACTGCAAGCGTATTCTCGGTCGCACGGCCAGTGCGGACACTCATCGAACGCCATCGCAACATCGCTGCCCAGAGCCACTTGCGCCGCGATCGACTCGCGCGGCCCGAGAAACAACGTCGCGCCATCCACGTGCGACTGGAACTCGACGCCGTCCCTGGAAATCTTCCGCAACTTGGCGAGCGAAAAGACCTGGTACCCGCCGCTATCGGTCAGGATCGGCCCGGTCCAGCCCACGAACTTGTGCAGGCCGCCGGCCTTGGCGATCAGGTCGGTGCCGGGCCGGATGACGAGATGATACGTGTTCCCCAGGATGATTTGTGCGTTTAACGTGTGCAATTCCTCGGGCGTCATGCATTTGACCGTCGCCTGGGTGCCCACGGGCATGAAAATGGGCGTCTCCACAATGCCGTGTGCCGTATGCAACCGGCCGTTACGGGCCGCCGTTTTGGAGTCCCGTGCGAGGATTTCAAACGTGCCGGTCATGGCTGTTTTTTCATTTCCCGCTCGTACGTCTCGCGGTCGTCGATGTCGACCAATGCGCCTTCGTCGTCAACCACCAATCGCGCGATGTCGTCGGCGTGCTTGGCGTAGAAATGCTTGAGGGTCATCGACTCATCCATCGCGAGGATTTCCCTGGCGTACTGCGCCCGCAGCAATGGCGGATGACCTTGTCGTCCGTTGTAAGACGGAATCAGAATCTTGTGCCGATGCTTCTCGAATGTCTCGATGAGCGTCTCGATGGTCTCACGTTTCAATCGCGGCTGGTCGCAGACGGCAATCATGAAGATCTTCGTGCCCCTGGGAAGACCGCGCAGCCCGGCTTGAATCGATGTAAACATGCCCTGCTGGTAATGGTCATTTCTTACAATTCTGATCTTCGGTGGCGCAAGCGTCCCTGCTTGCGGATTGATCTTCGCAGCGATCTCGTCTGCCTTGTAGCCCAGCACCACGCGGATTTCATCGACTCGCGGCGACCGAAACGCGTCGATCACGCATTCCAGCATCGTCTTGCCGCCGAACGGGAGAAGTTGCTTTAGTTGGCCCATCCGCCGCGATTCGCCCGCCGCCAGGATGATGGCAACGTTCTTTCCATGAACCGCGGTCATGCTGAGTGTCGCGAAGCATCTCCGGCTGCGTTAGGAGATCCTTCACTTCGTTCAGGATGACGACCTTCGGTCGTCAGCTTATCGGCGATTTGATTCGTCACGGACAGGGAAACGCAATTTTGCGCGCCGCGCCGCACGGCAATGAGTTCGGAGACCACGCTGACGGCGATCTCCTCGACCGTCAGCGAATGAATCGCCAAGCCCATCGGTGTGCGGACGCGTCGAAAATCCTCGGCGGTGGCGACGCCCTCGTTGATGAACCCTTCCATGACCGTGCGGACCTTGCGTTTGCTGCCAATCATGCCGATATAGCCCGCTTTGCTGTGGATCACTTCTTTGAGGATGACGGCATCGTGGCGATGCCCGCGCGTGACGATGCAGACGTACGAGTCCGCGTCGAGCGGGAAATCCTTCATTACTTTCGCGGGGTCATCGACGATGATCTTCGAGGCGTCGGGGAAGCGCTCTTTGTTCGCGAACGATGCGCGGTCGTCGATGGCGACGACATCGAAACCCGACCACGCCGCCAGTTTGCCGACGGCGCAACCGACGTGTCCGCCGCCGCAGATGACGAGCACCGGACGCGGGAGGATTGGCTCGAGATAGACGAAGAGCGTGGAGCGTGGAGCGTGGAGCGTAGGTTCAGGCTCGGGCTCTTGAAGCAGCGCAGCGGACTTCGTGGAGAGTTCCGAAAGCAGGTCGGCGGGCAGATCGTCGGAGACGATAAGTTTGTTGCCTGCGAACAAGGCGCGTTTGCCGGTGTGTTCGCCACTGGTGATTGTCGTCAGCACCCGCCGTTCGCGGAGACCCGGCGTGTCGAGCAACGCCTGCCAGACTTTGCTGCTTGACGGGTTTGGCTGCACGAAGGTCTGGACCGACCCGCCGCAGATCAGGCCGTCGTCCCAGCCGAAATCGTCATCGAGCACGGCCTTGAACGTAAACGGCTGACCTGTTTCCAACGCGCGGAGCGCTTTCTGACGCGTCTCGGCTTCGAGACACCCGCCGCCGAGTGTGCCGATCACGCGTCCATCAGGCAGAAAGATGGCCTTCGCGCCGCATTTCTGCGGCGTCGAACCTTTGGTCTCGACCAGCACCGCGAACGCCAGCTTCTCCTTGCGTTCCAACAGCCCGGCCAGTTCCTGATAAATGGGGTCCACGCCGATAGGCTAATGGCAGATGTGGGGGGAATCAAGTCCCGGCACAGACGAGTCGGACGATTGGGCGTGATGGCGGTCAGCGAATCGCGGTGGAAGAAGCTGGCGAAGATGGGGGTGGTGAGTGTGGTCGATAGCCGGACAGGCGATCCTGACGTTATGCGCGCTGGGGTTTGAGGAACGCTGATGGCTTTCAGAACCCCTTGAGGTTCTCCTGCTGCCGTCTCTTTTCGTCCGCCTCTTTCTGTTTTTCAACCGCTAGGGATCGAACAATCAGAATCATCCTGTGGTTGTCGTAATCTGCATGAGCCAGCCCATCCGAGCGGTCATACGTGGACTTAACAACAGAACCGAAATGCCCCCCATCAAACAACGGCTCCTCCGTGTTATGTCCCATCCAGTCGCAGCCTTTGCAGTTTGCCTTTAGCAGCGACTCTCGTTCCGCATCGGTGATTTCCAGAAAACTGTTCGGCTTCTTTGGATCAAGCTTCTGGAATCTCTCGTAGTAGGCTTTGCTCTGGTAAAACCCGACCGTAATCAGAAAGCCGTTTTTCTGGTACAGTCCGGCAACGGTTGCAGGGCTTTCCGGTGTTGCTCCTTTGAGTGGCTTCCCGTATCTGGCTTCAATTTCTTTGACGGTCTCATCAAGTCTGGCTTGAGCAGTAGCTGCCGAAAGGAGAAGGCAAAGCAGAATTGCTGGTCGCATCGCAGAACAAGTATGCCAACCCGAAAGCGGCTGTCCACTTCAAAGTTACGTGGCAAGGAGCCGTGGCTACATTTCAGCGTCTCGAATGGTGGCGGCACCAAGATATGTTGCATGTGATCGTTCATTGAGTTTTTTTATTTGACACATTATCGGTCTACGATATACTCGTGCACCATGAAGAGGGTCGTAATCGGCGTTGGGGTCGGCGAGGTGATTGGGGCGATGGATTGCCGTTGTTCTTTGACATAAGGGACGGGAGGAGCAAGCGGCTCAGTGATGCTGACCGGCTTCCTTTCGGTGCGGGGGAAAGCGGTTGGTGCGGGAGATGACGCTGAAGAGGGATTCTGCGAAACGAACCCAATTCTGCGCAAGCCGGCGTGGAAAAGTTACCAAAACAAAGCCAATTTGGACGAAAACGAACCCAATTTTGCGAGCGGAATTGCGCTTCCGGCAAGTCCGAAGCGGTTGTCGTCCAATTCGATTTGCGTTGCCGGGGGGTGGTTTTGAGGGTATAAGTACTTGCCTATCAGGGCACGGGTCCTTGGAAGGGTTGAATTCCAATGAGTAAACAACAAGAACATGCCACGGCCAAGAGCCGCGCGAAGACTGAGGCGCCGGTTGTCGAGCTCGGCGCGGAACACAACGCATCCATGCGCGGGTGCGACATTGTGGTGAAATGTCTCGAGCGCGAGGGCGTGGACACGGTATTTGCCTATCCCGGCGGCGCGAGCATGGAATTGCACCAGGCGCTGACCCGGTCGAAGAAAATTCGGACGATTTTGCCGCGGCACGAGCAGGGGGGAGCGTTTGCTGCCGATGGTTATGCTCGCGCGCGCGGCAAATGCGGCGTGGCCATCGCCACCAGCGGCCCCGGCGCGACGAACCTCGTCACGGGCGTTGCGGACGCCTACATGGATTCGATCCCGCTCATTCTGATCACCGGCCAAGTCCCGCGGGCGATGATCGGCAAGGGTGCATTCCAGGAGACCGACGTGTTCGGCCTGGCGGTGCCCATCGTCAAGCACAGCTATCTGGTGATGAACGTCGAGGACATCCCGCGCGTTTTCAAAGAGGCGTTCTACATCGCCAACACGGGCCGGCCGGGGCCGGTGTGGATCGACATTCCCAAGGACGTCCAGCAGAGCAACTGCAAGCCGGTGTTCCCGGCCAAGGTCAATCTGCGCGGCTACAACCCGGACAAGCGCATCAGCGACATTGCGGTCAACGAGATCGCGGGCCTGATCGAAAAGAGCGAGCGGCCGGTCATTTACGCGGGTGGCGGCATTATTTCGTCCAACGCCAGCAAGGAACTGGTGGAGTTTGCCGAGAAGACCGGCATTCCGGTGGCGACGACCTTGATGGGCATCGGGGCAATTCCGGCGGAGCATCCGCTGTCGATGCGGTGGCTGGGGATGCACGGCACGGTGTACGCCAATTATGCCGTCGACAAGTCCGACCTGCTGCTGGCGCTCGGCGTGCGCTTCGACGACCGGGTCACCGGCAAGGTCAGCGAATTTGCCAAGCACGGCACGATCGTCCACATCGACGTCGATCCGAGCGAGATCAACAAGAACAAGGTCGCGCATTTGCCGGTGGTCAGCGACATCAAGTACGCGCTGCAGCAACTGAACAAGGCCGTCAAGGGCAAGAAATTTGCCGAGTGGCACGCGCAAATCGACGCATGGAAGAAACAATACCCGTTCCGCTACCGCGTCACTGAGGAAGTCTTGAAATCGCAGTACGTCCGCGAGTTCCTAGGTGGCGACGTGAACGAAATCATCATGCCACAGTATGCGATCGAATTGCTCGATGAACTGACCCGGGGCGATGCGATCATTACCACCGGCGTCGGCCAGCACCAAATGTGGGCGGGCCAGTATTACAAGTTCAAGTATCCGCGCACGTTCCTGAGCTCGGCCGGTCTCGGCTCGATGGGGTTCGGGTATCCCGCGGCCTTGGGCGCCAAGGTTGCGTTTCCCGACAAGCAAGTGGTGGATATCGACGGCGACGGCTCGTTCCTGATGAACATCCAGGAGCTGGCCACCGCCCACATCGAACGCATTGCCGCCAAGGCGATGGTTCTCAACAACCAGCACCTCGGCATGGTCGTTCAATGGGAAGACAAGTTCTATGATTCGAACCGCGGACACACGTACCTGGGCGATCCGCAGAACCCGCACAAGATTTATCCCGACTACGTCGCGGTCGCCAAGGGATTCAACGTGCCCGCCGAGCGGGTCACGCGCAAGAGCGAGTTGCGGGCGGCGATGCAGCGGATGCTGGAGTCGAAAGACCCGTACGTACTCGATGTCATTGTTCCGTACACCGAGCACGTGCTGCCGATGATTCCCGCCGGCAAGACAGTGAGGGAAATCATCATCGAGAAGGACGTCAAGCCAGTGTTGGGCACAAATCTTGGATTGTAGGCTATCGACTTTCTGAAAACGGCGCCGCAACCGAAAACACTGCTTGTATCGGTTGATGGCGACCATTGACGAGCCTGAGCGATATCGCCAGAGATCTGTACGCCAATCTTCAGAAACGCCAACCAATTGTCGTCCTCGGCCACTGTATCTATGTCTATTGGGTTGAGCAACCGTGGTGGTAGCCAATACGGTTTTTGTGGCCCCAATCACCACGACTCGGTACAATCCGCCATCATGGAGGGCAGCACCCGGGTTCGGACGACGGTCGTACTTTGCGCCTTTGCGGTGGCCTTCACGGCGCTCACCATCGGCAGCTACACGCAGAAATCCGCGACGGTGGATGAGCCACAGCACCTGACGGCCGGGTACGCCGCGCTACGGCTACACGACTACCGTATTGACCAGGAGCATCCGCCGTTCCTGCGCCTCTGGGCCGCGCTGCCGCTGTTGGCGATGCCTGATATTTGTATGGACACCAACAGCGCCTCGTGGAGTGACGCCAACGAATGGGCTTTCAGCCATCATTTCCTCTATGAGCTTAACGATGCGGACCGATTGCTCTATCGCGCGCGATTCATGACGGTTGTGCTTGGAATTGTGTTGGGGATACTGCTCTTTTGTTGGGCACGTGAACTGTTTGGATTTTGGACGGCGACGTCAGTTCTCGCGCTCTACTGCGTCGAGCCAAATGTTCTCGCCCATTCGAGCCTTGTCACGACCGACTTCGGCATGGCGTGTTTCAGTTTTGGCAGTCTCTATTTTCTGTGGAGAACGGCTCGGAATCTGACCTGCGCCAATGTAATCGCGGCAGCAGGATTCTTTGCGCTCGCGCAGGCCTCCAAATTCTCGGCGCTAATTCTTGGACCGATTGCGCTGGCATTACTGGCTGCTCCCATGTTGCGTGTGGCTGCCTGGCCGTGTCCTCTGCTTCCGGCAGGCGCGCTTCATTCTCGGCGATCCAAAGTATTGGCCTCCGCCGCGGTCGTAGCAATCCTGGCACTCGCCTCATGGATAGCGGTCTGGGCTGTCTACGGCTTTCAAGACAGACGCATTGTTCCCAACCATGATCTCTCACTGGTGCGCAAAAACCCGGAATTATTGCAGCCGGTACGCGGCATCACTGGCGTCGCCAGTTGGATGGAGAGTCATAAGCTGGTGCCGGACGCTTATGCGCAGAGTTTCATTCTCAGCCAGGTCAAGGCACAGCACCGCACGGCGTATCTGGCGGGCCGATTCAGTCGTACGGGCTGGTGGTATTATTTCCCGGTGGTGTTTCTGGTCAAAACGCCGATAACTGTCTTGCTGCTTCTCTTTTGTGGCCTGACGCTCCTCATGCAGAAGCCCGCGCGCTGGGACATGGACACCGCGTTTCTCATGCTGCCGCCGGCAATTTTCCTCGGCGTCGCCATGGTGACCCATCTCAACATCGGTTTACGCCACATTCTGCCGATCTATCCGTTTGTGCTTCTGATCGCGGGAGTAACCCTGGAGGAGATTCGTGCGAAGTGGCGCGCCGTTGTACTGCTCGCCCCTGTCGTTCTGGCTTCTATTGAACTCGCCACGGCGTATCCGCACTGTCTGGCGTTCTTCAATCAAATCATCGGTGGCCCAAGCAACGGCCATCTGGTTCTTTTGGACTCGAATCTCGACTGGGGGCAGGACCTCAAACCGCTCAAGCGATGGATGGACGCCCACCATGTCGAGCAGATCAATCTCAGCTATTTCGGCACGGCGGACCCGGCCTACTACGGCATGCGTTGGGCTGGTCTGCCGGGAACATCAGCCGATTTCACTCCGACCCTCCCTGGGCCGCGTCTTCCAGGCTACGTCGCAGTAAGCGTGCAGAATCTTTACGGACTCCACCTCGATGCGCCATCGTCCGATTTGTACGTCCCGCTGTTGGAGCGTGAGCCTTTGGCAGTGATTGGCTACTCGATTCACGTGTACTGGGTCCAGACAAACTGGTGGTATACTCCACGCACATGAATGTCTCCGAACGGCTTCGCTGCGTCCTCTGCCTGCTCTTATTTGCCCTTGTGTTCCTGGGGCTGACCGTGGGCAGCTACGTGCGCGAATCCGCAACCTGGGACGAGCCGCAACACCTGATCGCCGGCTACAGCGCGCTCAAATTCCACGACTACCGCACCGATCCGGAGCATCCGCCGTTTATCCGTATGTGGGCCGCGCTGCCGTTGCTTGGTATGGACGGAATCAAGATGGACCTCCAGAAGATCGACCGCGCTGCCTCGGCGGCCTGGGTCATGGGAAGACAGTTCGTTTTTTGCCACGAGATGTTGTATGTCGCCAACGACGCCGACCGCCTGCTGTACGCGGCCCGATTCATGATCGTTCTGCTGGGTGTACTGCTGGGCGTGCTGCTGTTTTGCTGGGCGCGAGAGCTGTTTGGGTTCTGGCCGGCGGCTATCGTCCTCGGGTTCTACACCATCGAGCCCAACATCCTCGCGCATTGCCGGCTCGTCACCACGGACTTTGGCATCACCTGCTTCTCTTTCGGCGTCGCGTACTTCCTGTGGCGAACCGCGCGTCGCTTGAGCGTGGGAAACCTGCTCGGCTTGGTCGCCTTTTTCACATTGGCGCAAATGAGCAAGTTTTCCGCCGTGCTGCTTGGCCCGGTGGTGTTGGTGTTGCTGGTCGTACGAGCCTGGCGTAAGTCTCCCTGGCCGGTCAACATTGGCAGCCCGACGGAGCTGTCCGTTTGGTGGAAGAAGTTCGCCGCCGTAGCGGCCATCTTTGCGACGCTTGTGTTTGCCGCATGGCTGGGAATCTGGGCCGCCTACGTCTTTCGGTACCTGCCATCGAATGCGCCCGATTGGCGCATGGAATTCCACAAGGAGCCCGGCGCTCTCCAGCGCTTGCCCATACTCACCCGCACGATCACCTGGGTGGACCAACACCGTCTCCTCCCCAACGCCTACAATGAAGGTTTCCTGCTTGGACAGATCAAGGCCCAAACCCGCAGTGGGTTTCTCGCGGGCAACTATCGAATAAATGGCTGGTGGTGGTTTTTCCCCTTTGCGTTCCTGATCAAGACGCCCATCTCGGTCATCGTATTATTTGCCGCGGGCGTCATCCTGGCCGTGAACCGTTGGGCGCGCATTATCAACGACGCCGCGTATGTGCTGTTGCCCCCGATCGCGTTTCTCGCGGCAGGCATGTTGGCGAAATTGAACATCGGCTTGCGCCACATCTTGCCCGTCTACCCGTTCGTCTTGCTGTTGGCCGGTTACCCCGTCACCAAACTCTGTTCGAACCGATCCAACGCTCGCCGACTTACGCTGGCCGCCCTCGGCCTCCTGGCCGTTGTCGAATTTGGCCTCGTTTGCCCGCACTACCTGGCCTTCTTCAACCAATCCGTCGGCGGCCCGCGCCAGGGACACGAATACCTTGTCGATTCCAATCTCGATTGGGGCCAGGACTTGAAGGGCCTGAAGCAATGGATGGATCAACACGACGTGCATCACATCAATCTCAGTTACTTCGGCACCGCCGACCCGGCCTATTACAAGATCGATTGCACGTATCTGCCCGGCGGGCCATTCTTTGACAACCAGTTTGAAACCAACCCGACCCTGCCCGGTTACGTCGCCGTCAGCGCCACCAATCTGCGCGGCCTGTATTTCTCCGATGCCTCACGCGGTATCTACCTGCCACTACTGCAAATGGAGCCGGCTGCGGTGATTGGCTACTCCATTTACGTCTACTGGGTCGACCGACCGTGGTGGTTGCACTGACAACGGCCACCCGCCGACTCACTCCGACTGGCCTTCTTCTTCCTGGCCCGTAAACTCGTCGCCACCCTCCTGCTTCATGCGCTTCAACACCTCGGACATGTCCTCAACGACGTGGAATACCTTGGCCGCGACATAAATCGGGCTCTTCTGCTGAACGGCCAACGCAATGCAATCACTCGGGCGCGAGTCGATCTCCAAAATCTTCTTCCCCAGCTCGTTCTCCGACCGCAATACGAGCCGCGCGTAATAGGTGCTGTTCTTGAGGTCGTTGATGACGATGCGCTCGACCTTCACCCCCAATCCCGTGAAAATGTGGCCGATCAGATCGTGCGTGAGCGGCCGCTCTTTCGGGGTGTTGCGCAGGAACATCGTGATCGCCGCCCCCACGCTGTGGTCCACGTAGATCACGAACGTCTTCTCGTCGTTACCGACGAATACCGCGCAACCCGTGGTGGTCGGCAGTACGCCCTTGACTTGCACTTCGACGACGTCGTTCTTCACGGCGTTATAATAGTTGTGTTTGTCGGGAAAGGCAAACTACGCTCTCCGATTTCAAAACAGGCATATCGCCGCCGTGATCACCGTCGTGTATAGCCCCTGCGGATGACCGACCGCAGTCTGTGTGCAATTGCTCGTGCGAACGATCTTCCCGCTCATCCGGAAAACCTGTTCCTTTTCATCCCAACTCGCGTCCTCGTTGAAATCAACGCCCAAAGTCGTCGCCAGCATCGCCGCCGCCCAGTCCTCGGAAAAATTCCCCGCCGTCGTGTCGTTCATGCCGTACGCGTGCAACTCGCTCAGGTAGCCGTAGGCGTCCTCGTCGGCGGGCTGCGCCACGCCGATCGACGCCGCAATCAGCCGGTGCGGCTCGTTCGTCGACAGCCGCGCGATCACCGCAAACGTGATCTGCCCGGGCTGCAGCAACTGCTCGCCCTGCTTCCGCGAGATAATCTTGCACCGCGGCGGCAAAATGCTCGACACCGTCACCAGGTTGCACTTCTCGATCCCCGCGTCGCGCAACGCCAGCTCAAAACTCCGCAGCTCGTGCTTGTGTGTGCCAACACCTTTGGTCAGAAAAATCTTCGATGGAACAAAATGCATGTGTGTATTCTCTCGCTCCCGTCGCGCAGAAGAACAAATTTCTTGCAGCAATGCAAGAAATTCATCATGGTTCTGCCGCATTTTTCACATGGGCGCCAAACACCACGTAGTTACAGTCGGCCTCATCCAGATGCGCTGCACCGCGTCGCCGGCGGCGAACCTGAAATACGGACTCGCCCTCGTCGAACTGGCGGCCCGGCGTGGCGCGCAGATTGTCTGCCTGCCCGAGTTGTTCCGATCCCTTTATTTCCCTCAGGCTGAGGACCACAGCCAGTTCGCCCTCGCCGAACCGATCCCCGGCCCCACAACGACCGCGCTCATGAACGTCGCTCGTGCGCGCCGTATCACCCTCGTCGGCTCGATCTTCGAAAAACGCTCCGCTGGCGTCTATCACAACACCGCCGTCGTCATCGACCCTCGTGGCAAGCTCGTCGGCCGTTATCGCAAGATGCATATCCCTGACGATCCTCTGTACTACGAAAAATTCTATTTCACGCCGGGCGACCTCGGCTTTCAATCCTTCCCCACCCCGCGCGCCGCCATCGGCACGCTCGTCTGCTGGGACCAGTGGTACCCCGAAGCCGCGCGGCTCACGGCCCTCAAAGGCGCCCAGATTCTTTTCTGTCCAACGGCCATCGGCTGGCACCTCAGCGAAAAAAAACGGTTCGGCGCCAAGCAGCACGACGCCTGGGTCACCATCCAGCGCTCTCATGCCATAGCCAACGGCGTGTTCGTCGCGGTGCCCAACCGCATCGGCTTGGAAGGCACCGTCCAGTTCTGGGGCGGCTCATTCATTTGCGACCCGTTCGGCGAAATCATCGCCGAGGCCGGCCCCGACAAAGAACAAGTTCTGATCGCGAAGTGCGACCTTCGCAAAATCGAGGACACGCGCCAACACTGGCCGTTCCTTCGCGACCGTCGCATCGACGCGTACGGCAGCATCAACCAACGTCTGCTCGACTGATGCCAACAACGACTCCACGCGAACTCGGCTACCGCATGCCCGCCGAATGGTTTCCGCACGCGGCCACGTGGCTCAGTTGGCCGCGACCGGACGGGCTCAGTTTTCCGGGTCGCTACGAGGAGGTTCTCCCCGCGCTCGGCGAACTGGTTCGGGCCATCGCGCCGCACGAAGCCATCCACATTAATGTCCGCAACGACGACGTCGAATCCATCGCTCGCCGGACCGTTGGCGAACGCGAGGCGAACGTTTTCTATCATCGTATCCCGTCCTGTGAACCCTGGTGCCGTGACCACGGACCGATCTTCGTCACGCGCGCCAAAGAACTGGCCGTCGTCGACTGGGGCTACAACGCCTACGGCCGCAAGTATCTCCCCTACGACGACGATGATGCAGTGCCGCAACGTGTCGCTGACCTGCTCAAGCTCCCGCTCTTCAGCCCCGGCATCGTGTTGGAGGGCGGTTCCCTCGATGTCAACGGCCTCGGCTCGCTCCTCACTACCACGTCGTGTCTGCTCAATCCCAATCGCAATCCTCATCTGACCCAGCCGCAGATCAAGCAGTACCTTCGCGATTATCTTGGCGTCTCGAACGTTCTCTGGCTCGGCGGCGGCATCGCCGGCGATGATACCGATGGACACGTCGACAACCTCGCCCGGTTCGTCAACCCGACCACCGTGGTGACCGTCGTCGAGCCCGACCCGCACGACGTCAACTACCAGCCCTTGCGGGAAAACCGCAAACGCCTGCAAACCATGCGCGATCAGGATGGTCAGCCCCTGCGCGTCGTCGAGTTGCCCTCGCCAGGCCGCGTCGAGTACGACGGACGACGATTGCCGGCCAGCTACGCCAATTTTTACATCGCCAATAACGTGGTCGTCCTGCCCACTTATCGCAACCCGGCCACCGACAAAGCCGCGCTCGACACGCTCCAGACCCTCTTCCCCGACCGACGTGTCGTCGGCATCGACAGCACCAGCCTCATCTGGGGCCTCGGCTCCTTCCACTGCCTCACCCAACAGCAACCCGCCGTGTAGTGGAGCCGGCGTCCCGCCCCGGTCTATCCGCCTCCGGCGCGTTGCCGCCGTTTTCGACCGCCTTGCCATGGGCCGCGATAAAGCACTCAAGCAATTGAGAAGCGACCTCCGACTGCCGCCCCTCACCCCATCCCCATCCCCACCAACCTCTTCCATCTCGCCTCGCTGACCGGCATCACGCTCAACCGCCCCATCCGAACCAACTCAAAATCGCGAAATTCACTCAGCGCCTTGACCTCGCTTAATGTCACCGGCCGCTTCAACCGTTCCCGTGGCTTCAGATCCACCACCACCAGTTTAGCGTCCTTCTCTTTCGGGTCCGGATACGCGTCGCTCGCAACCCCAGCAATGCCGACAATCTGTTTCTCGTCACCCGTGTGATAAATGAACGCCAGATCGCCCCGCTTCATCGTCCGCAGATGTTTCAGTGCCAGCGCATTCGACACACCGTCCCACACCGCCCGCTTCTCCCGCTCCAGATCGTCAAACGAATACGTGCTCGGCTCCGTCTTCAACAACCAATGGTTCGCCATCACTCGTCACCTCGCGATTATTGTCGTGCTTCTCGCTCGCATTTCAAGCCGGCTCCCACCGCCTCGCCCGTTACCGACATCTCGGCCCGACATTGACTCCGCCGAAATTTCCGCTATTGTTGAGGTGGGTCCCGTATGCCAAAGCTCCACATACTCTCACCAAGCTCTCTCGCCACCACCATCGATCTGACGGACAGGCTCATCACCATCGGTCGAACGGCCGAGAACACCATTCGCATCCAGGATATCAATGTCTCCTCAAGGCACGGCATCCTGGTGCGCGACGGCGACGATTATCAATTGCACGACTTCAAATCGACCAATGGCACCTTCGTCAACGGCGAACAGGTCATGGCCGTGAAACTCAAGGATGGCGCGTCGATCCGCTTCGGCTCAGTGGAACTCCGCTACGAATCCGCCATCGCCAAGGCCGCCAGCCCCGCACTCAAACTAGACGATCAGGAAATGATTCGCACGCCGGACAAGTCGGCCGGCAGCAAAGATCGCGGCATGGCCAAACGAATGAAACCCGAGTACTCGGCCGGCTCATTGCAGTCCGGCCCCGTTACCGTTCAGCCGCTCTTTACCGCCAAACCAATTCCTCCCGCACCCCCCAAGAAATCCGAGTAAGGTAGCCTCTCAACTCGGAAATCACGCCCGCTCAAACGCCAGTTCGCCCGCCCGTTTCTTGTCCACAACCACCTTGATCTTGTCGCCCTCTTTGAAGTTGCCCGACAGGATTTCCAGCGACAGCGCATCGAGAATCTTCTTCTGAATCACCCGCTTCAACGGCCGCGCCCCAAACACCGGGTCGTATCCCTCCCGCGCAATCAGTTCTTTCGCCGGCTCCGTGACCGTCACCGCTATATTCTGATCCGAGAGCCGTTTCTGGACGCGTGTCAGTTGGATGTCCACGATCTTCTTGATGTCCTCCCGCGTCAACCCGTGGAACAACACCACCTCATCCACGCGGTTCAGGAATTCAGGACGGAAATGCGCCCGCAAGTCGTCCATCACCCGCTGCCGTGTGGCCTCATCATCCGCTCGCCCTTCCGCAAAATGTTGCGAACCGATGTTGCTCGTCATGATCAACACCGTGTTCTTGAAATCCACCGCGCGCCCCTGGCCGTCCGTCAACCGACCGTCATCGAGCACCTGCAACAGCACGTTGAACACGTCATGGTGCGCCTTCTCGATCTCGTCAAACAACACCACCGAATACGGGCGCCGGCGCACCGCTTCGGTCAACTGCCCGCCCTCCTCGTAGCCGACATAGCCCGGCGGCGCCCCAATCAGCCGCGCCACGGTGTGTTTCTCCATGTACTCGCTCATGTCAATCCGCACCATCGCGTTCTCGTCGTCAAACAAGAACTCCGCCAGCCCCCGCGCCAGTTCCGTCTTCCCCACACCCGTCGGTCCCAGGAAAATGAACGAGCCGATCGGCCGATTCGGGTCTTGCAACCCGCTCCGCGCACGCCGCACGGCATTCGACACCGCCGCAATCGCGTCTTCCTGGCCGACCACGCGCTGCCGCAGCCGCTCTTCCATGTGCACCAGCTTGTCCCGCTCGCCTTCGAGTAATCGGGAGACAGGGATCCCCGTCCACGCCGCGACCACCTCGGCAATGTCGTTCTCCGTGACCTCTTCCGTCAGCATCTTTGAGCTTTTCTGAAGTTTGGCCAGCTTCTGGCCTGCAGCTTCCAGTTTCTTCTGCAATTCCGGCAACCGTCCATACTGGATCTCGCTGGCCTTGCTCAGATTGCCCTCGCGCTTGGCCTGCTCGATCTGCTCCTTCGACATCTCAATCGCCGATTTCAGGCTGCGAATCTCATCGACCACGCCCTTCTCGTTTTGCCATTGCGCTTTGAGCTTCCGCGCCTGTTCCTGCAGGTCCGCCAGGTCTTTCTCCAGCTTGTGCAGCCGGTCCTTGCTCGCTTTGTCGCTCTCTTTCTTCAACGCCGTGCGCTCGATCTCCAACTGCATCACCCGCCGCTCGATCTGGTCGATCTCCGTCGGCAGTGAATCCAACTCAATCCGCAGCCGCGACGCCGCCTCATCCACCAGATCAATCGCCTTGTCCGGCAAAAACCGGTCCGCAATGTACCGATGTGACAGCACCGCCGCGCTCACCAGCGCGCTGTCCTGAATCCGCACGCCGTGGTGCACTTCATACCGCTCCTTCAAGCCGCGCAAGATGGCAATCGTGTCTTCCACCGACGGCTCGCCGACAAAAATCGGCTGGAACCGCCGCTCCAGCGCCGGGTCTTTCTCGACGTACTTGCGATATTCGTCCAGCGTGGTCGCGCCAATCGTGTGCAATTCCCCGCGGGCCAGTGACGGCTTGAGCATGTTCGCCGCGTCCACCGGCGCGCCCTCGGCCTTGCCCGCCCCCACCACCGTGTGCAACTCATCGATGAACAGAATGACCTTCCCCTCGCTGGCAATCACTTCCTTGAGGAACGCCTTGAACCGGTCTTCGAATTCGCCGCGGTATTTTGCCCCCGCCAGCATCGCCCCAATGTCCATCGCCACCAGCCGTTTGCCCTTCAGTCCCTCGGGCACGTCGCCGCTGACAATCCGCCGCGCCAGCCCTTCCGCAATCGCCGTCTTGCCCACGCCCGGATCGCCAATCAGCACCGGGTTGTTCTTCGTGCGACGCGACAATACCTGCATCACCCGCCGAATCTCCGCGTCGCGGCCAATCACCGGATCGAGCTTGCCCCGACGCGCTTCCTCCGTCAGGTCGCGCCCGTATTTCGTCAACGCCTGGTATTTGTCCTCGGGATTCTGGTCGGTCACCTGGGTCGTCCCGCGGATTTCCCGCAATGCCTTGAGCACCCCGGACGGTGTCACCCCGTGGGTCTTAAGCAGGCTCGTCGTCTCCGCTATGCCCAGCAGCATGTGCTCGGTGCCGACATATTGGTCCTTGAGTTTGTCGGCCTGCGCAAACGCCGCGTCGAGCGCCGTCCGCAACGCCTTGCTCATGTAAATCTGCGTCGCGTCCGCTCCCAGAACCTGCGACCGCCGATTCAGATTCTCGTCCAGTGAACGAAGAATCGCGTCCGGATTTGCCCCAAGCTTTTCTAGCAGGGGACGCACCAACCCATCCGGCTGTTGAATCAGCGCCGACAACAGGTGCTCGCACTCAACCTCCTGATGGTTGAGCTTCTGGGCAATCTCCTGCGCCGATTGCAACGCCTCCTGGCCCTTGATGGTAAATTTATCGGGACGAATCATACGCCACCGAATCTTAGCACACACGGTGCCATCTCGCGAATTGCTTTACCGGCGCGCGTTTTCCTGCCAGAGACTGGCGCAGATTGTCTCACCCGTCGCGCCGTGTCACATCGCGTCACAGCCAACTTGGCGCACTGAAAAGTTACAGGGTCGGACGCCTATCCCGATTCGTGGAGCTTGGCGAGTATTTCCGGCAGCCGCTGCATGGCTGCATTCATTCGCTTGAATTCTCTGTGCGGTACCGCCGGCGCCCCCAGCATGATCGAGCCGGCCGGCACGTCTTTCGTCACGCCCGCCTGGGCCATGATGATGCTCTTGTCGCCGATGGTCAGGTGTCCCGCGATGCCAACCTGCCCCGCCAGCGTGACGTGATTCCCAATGATCGTGCTGCCAGCGATGCCCACCAATCCGCAGATGATGCAGTGCTCGCCCACCACGCAGTTGTGCCCAATCTGCACCAGATTGTCGATCTTCGTGCCCTTGCCGATTCGCGTCCGCCCAAACCGCCCGCGGTCAATCGCCGAGTTCGCCCCGATCTCAACGTCATCGCCAATCTCAACGTTGCCCACCTGGGGAATCTTCTTGTGAACGCCGTCCACAGCCTCGTAACCGAAACCGTCCGCGCCCAGCACGACCCCCGAATGCAGTATCACGCGGTCCCCGACGATTGTCCGTTCGCGAAGGCTAACGTTTGCGTAAAACCGGCAGTCGGCCCCTATCCGGCTCTCATGGCCGACGTAATTGCCGGCCCCGATGACCGTGCGGTCGCCAATCACGGCGCGATCTTCAATCACCGCGTGCGGCTGAATGGATACGTCCTTGCCCAAACGGACCGTGGAAGCCACCACTGCCGTTGGATGAACGCCGGGCGGAAAGGTCACCGGCGGCGGCGCAACCTGTCGAACCAGCTCGGCAAACGCCTCCGATGGGTTGTCGACTCGGATAAGCGCCCTGTCAAAATCAACCGCCACATCGCGCGCGACAATCAGCGCGCCGGCTCGCGTCGCCTTGACCGCCGCCTGGTATTTGGGGCTGGCCAGAAAGCTCACATCGCTTGGCGTGGCCTCGCGCAGACCGGCGAGCCCGCTCACCAATTGATCGGGATTGCCGGATAGTTCGCCACCAACCATCCGCGCAATATCGCGTGCCGTTAGCTCCACACTACTTCGTGTCGCCCTTGCTGTCCGAGGGCTTGGGCGCCTCGACGCCTTTCGGCTGGTTCCTGTTTAGAATCTTGAGCATGTCGTCGGTGATGTCCAGCGAATCCTGGCTGTAAACCAGGCCGGGCACCCCGTTCAGCGTATTGCCGGATTTATCAAGCACAAGTTGGTACCCCGCGTCACGAGCCTCCTTGTCAATCACGTCCTGGATCTCCTTGAGGATCGTCTGGCGCATGCGCTGGGTTTGTTCCTCGAGAATCTTGCGGTGGCCCGTCCGGTAATCGTCGATGTCCCGCTGCATCTTCTGCGTCTCGGTCAGCTTGTCCGCCACCGCCTTTCGCTTCTGTTCGCGAACCTCGGCGGTGTACTCCGGCTTGTCCTGGTCGTCCCGCAGCTTGTTGAGTTCGTCGATCTCCTTCTTGTAATTGGCCATCATCTCGTCATGTTCTTTGTTGAACGAATCGGCGGTCTCCTTGAGCTTGGCCGACGCAATCGGCGTTTTGTAATATTCGCTGAAGACCTTGTTCAAGTCGACCGTGACAATGCGGCCTGCCGGTACTTGCGCCGATGCTGTCAGGGCCAGACCCAACGCCGCCGTGGTGACGAATGCAACAATGGTGTTCTTCATGTTATCTCTACAACCTTTCTGTCGTTCCTTTCGATTTGCCTCTCTCCACTATATATATCAGAACTGGTAGCCAACACTAAACTGAAATTTTCCGACCCGACCCGACTCCCGGTCGGACATGATCGGATACCCATAATCCAGCCGTAGCGGCCCGATGGGCAGGTTCAGCCGCAAACCAATGCCCGCATCCGATTTCAAGTCGCTCACCGTAACTTCGTACGCGTTGGCATAGACGTCGCCGATGTCGAAGAAAACCGCGCCCCGCACGCGCTCAATGATCGGATAACTGTACTCAGCCGTACCGTTAAGGGACGTATTGCCGCCGACGGGCTCGCCACTGACATCTTTCGGACCGACCTGACGGAACGCGAACCCCCGCAACGTATTCGGGCCGCCGAGAAACAATCGGTCAAAAATAGGCACGGGATCCACCCGCCGTTTGACGCCCGGGCCCGGAGTGTTCGGGATCGTCTCGACCACATTCGTACCGGTGGCCTCCGTCGAACCAAACGCGTCCACCACCCTGGCCGCCCCCAGCAACTCGAACACCTGCTGATTGGGCAAGGGAAAAAACACCGAGCTTTGGAGATTCAGCTTGTACACGTTGACATTCCCCCCCAGTCCCCTGCTGGCAATCTCGGCATTCGCCTCCGTGCGCATTCCGCGCGTCGTCAAAAACACGCTGTCGCGCGTGTCGTAGGTGACCGTGCCCCCAATCGAACTCCGAAGGTGAGAGGTGTTTTGCGACTGCAACTCCGGCTCGGCCGACTTGTCCACACTGATCGAAATGTACTCGATACTGTATTGGATCTGCCCGCGCAAAAACTCCGTAAACGCCTTTTCCAGTGAGAGCGACGCACCCGTCGTTTGTTCGTTGTACTCCGCGCTCAGGTAATTGGCCGCGTGGTGAAACAGATCAAACCCCAGCGCCAGCTTCTTGTCGAGAAACCACGGCTCGACAAACGACAAAACCTCGTCCTGCCGCTTCAAGCCCACTTGCAACCGCAGCCGAAGCTTCTCGCCGCCCCCCGTAAACGACGGCCAGTTGAACAAATCGAAGTTGCCCTGCGTCATCTCCACAAATCCGACCAGGCTGTCCACCGAACTGAAGCCCGCCCCGAAATTGACCGAGCCAGTCCGCTGTTCTTCCAGGTTGACCACCAAATCCTTGTGGTTGGGTACGTCCGTCGGTCCGGGATCCGCCTCCACCTTCGAGAAATATCCAAGGTTCTTAAGGCGCTCGACGCTGCGATCAACCCGCACCGTATCGTAGATCTCCCCGGGGTGCACCGCCAATTCGCGGCGGATCACCTTGTCCTTGGTCTTCGCGTTGCCGCGAATCTCGATCTTCTCGATATACGTCAACTCCCCTTCATGAATGGCGTACCGGATGTCAATCCGGCCGGTCTCGACGTTGGGCGACCGAATCGGACGCACATCCGTGTCCAGGTAGCCGCGCGCCCCGTAGTAATCCACCAGCGCTTTCTGGTCGGCGGACATCCCCGTCGGCGTAAACGTCTTCGCCGTCGTCATCTTCAGTTGCTTGTCCAGGTCCGCGGTCGGAAACAACCGATTGCCTTCGATGGCAACTGTCCCGACCTTGTATTGCGCGCCCTCGAACAGGTCGATGTACACTGCCATCCACTGGCGCCCAACGCGCTCGATCCGCGTCCCGCGAACGTCCATGTCGATATATCCGTTGGAATGGTAATGATCGCGCAGCTTGTCGAGGTCTTCCTTGAAGTCCTCGTCTTTCAGCACGCCGGTTCCCGCCATCCAGGAACCCCACCAGTGTCGCCGGGTCTTCATCAGCTTGCACAGCCGCTCGTCGCTGTACGCTTTGTTTCCCGTGAACTTGATCGCCTTGATCAACACCCGCTCACCCTCGTGAACCTTGAATTTCAGGACCGCCTTGCCCGTGTCCTTGTCCACGACAACTTCGTAGGTGACTTTCGCATCCGGGTACCCGGCCTTCTGATACAAATCCTGCATCTTTTGGGCGTCGTCGTGCGCCTTGCGCTCGTCCAGGCTGTCCCCCACCTTCTGAGTGGACTCCCTCCGCAGGCGCTCCTCCTTGAACCGCTTTTCCCCCTCAAACACGATTTCCTTGATCGTCGCCTTGCCCTGCACCTCAAAAACGATCCGCAAACCGTTGACCACCGGCTCCTCCAGCACGCGCACATCGAAGAAATAGCCGGTGTTGATCAGGTTGCGTACGTCCTGTTCGATAACCTCTCGCACCCGCGGCTTGCCCACGGCGGTTTGAATGTTGGCCATCACGATCGAACGATTGACGGTTTCCGGCCCGATGAACCGGACTTCGATCTCCCGAACGATCTCCTCCTCGGCTTCCTGCGCCCAAGAAAACGAACTCGAAACAACCACGGCAAAGAAAATGAGCAGCGACCGCTCCAGCCGCCTCATTCCTCGCCCCCTTCAAAGGTCGGTATATCCCCCTCGTCGACTCTGGCATGATCTTCAAACCGCGTGTACTCGCCATGAAAGTACAGGTCGATCTTCCCCGTCGGCCCATTTCGCTGCTTGGCAATGATCAGGTGCGCCTCACCCTTTTTCTCCCTCTTCCCCTCGTCGTCCGCGTACACCTCCGGCCGCGCCAATAGACCCACCACGTCGGCATCTTGTTCAATGGCACCGGACTCACGGAGGTCGGCCAGCCGCGGCATGCCCTCATCACGCGATTCCGGCTGCCGGTTCAACTGGCTCAGAACCAGGATGGGGATGCTCAATTCCTTGGCCAGCGCCTTGATCCCGGCCGATATATCGGCCACCTCGGCTTGCCGGCTGCTCTCGGCCCGCCGCGACGGGGCCCGCATCAGTTGCATGTAGTCAATCACCAAGAGCCGGATCTTGTACTGCTGCTTCATTCGCCGCGCCCGCGCCCGCACCTGATTGACTGTCAACCCCGCTGAGTCGTCGATATACAGCGGCGCTTTCATCAACTGGCTGGCTGCTGCCGTCAGCTTGTGATGATGTTCGTCCTTGGGAAAACCGTCGTGCAGCAATCGCAGGTTCACCCTCGCCCGCGAGCACAACATGCGAATGATCAACTCCTCTCCCGACATTTCCAGGCTGAATATTCCGATGGGAATGTTCCGATCCACGGCCACACTCTCAGCGATGTTCATCGCCAGCGCGGTTTTCCCCATCGACGGTCGACCGGCGATGATGACCAGATTGCCGTTGTGCAGCCCCGACGTTAGCTTGTCCAAATCGCGGAACCCGGTCGACAGGCCCATCACTTCGCCCCGCTTCTCGTACATCCGCTCGATACTCGACATGGCGTCCATCACCAGCGGCTTGGACGGTTTGATGATGTCGCTCGTCTTCTCCGCGGTTATGCTGAAAATGCGCTGCTCGGCTTCGTCGATCCACGCCTTGACGTCATCCTGCTGTTCGAACGACTGGGAAATGACCTCATGCGCGGCCCCGATGAGCTGGCGCAATTGGTGTTTCTCCCACACGATGTCGATGTAGCGCCCGATGTTGGCCGTGGTCGGCACGCGTGTGATCAAATCACTCAGATAGGCGGGCCCGCCGATCTCCTCAAGCTGGTTCTTGTCTCGCAGCCGCTGCGTTAGCGTAATAAGATCGACCGCTTGCAGTGCGTCCTGCAACGCGGAAATCTCGCGGAAAATGACTTGGTGGGCCGAATAGTAGAAATGATTGTCGCTGAGCCGCTCGCGAACCTCGGACCCGGCCTCGGTCGGGCTGAGCAACATCGCCCCCAGCACGGCCATCTCGGCGTCGAGACTGTTTGGCAACACCCGATCCAGTGCCAGAACGGGAGCTGATCTCCCTTTCCCAAGGAGCCCGGCTCGCCCCGGGTCGCGGCTCAACGCCGCGCCGGTTGCTCCCGCTTGGGAGGCGGTTCCGGATGCGAGAGGATTCGTCGAAGACATATAGCCGCCCCACAGAACTCGTTCGGCTATTTCTTCTTATCAGCCTTCTGTGTCTTCTTGCCAGCTTTTTCGTCTGCAGCGGCTGGCTTCTTGGCGGGCGCACTCTCGCCTTCGGGGCCGACCACCCAGATCTTCACCTTCGTCGCCACCTCGGGATGAAGCCTCACGTCAATGTCATACACGCCCAACTCGTGGATCGGGTGTTCCAACACGATCTTTCGCCGATCCACCTCGACGCCTTCCTTCTTCAGGGCTTCGGAAATGTCCAAGGACGTGACCGACCCGTACAACTTGCCGTCCTCGCCCGCCGCCGCCGTAATGGTGTACGATTGCTTCACCAACTGTGTGGCGACCGTCTTCGCGCCTTCCAATTGCGCCGCCAGCGAGGCCTCGCGCTTCTTCCGCAGTGATTCCACCCGCCGCAGGTTGCCTGGCGTGGCCGGCATCGCTAGGCCCTTGGGAATCAAAAAGTTCCTCGCGTATCCGTCGGCGACCGTGACCGTGTCCCCTTCGGCCCCCAAATTCTCAACGAGAGCGGTCAAAATAATCTGCGTGCTCATGGTAATGGTGACTCCATTCTAGCGCACCAGCAACATAATGCGCGCCCGCTTGATCGCGGTGGCCAGTTGCCGCTGGTGCTTGGCGCAATTGCCGGAAATCCGTCGCGGCAGAATCTTGCCCCGCTCCGTCATGAATTTCTTCAGTAAATCCGCCTGTTTGTAGTCGATCTCGATCTGGTCCATGCACAACTTGCAGTCGCGCTTGATAATAATGTCCCGCTTCGACCGCTTGCCCTCCCGGCCCTCTCGGTTGTCACGACCTTCAAAGTTTCTTTCCATCATTGCTCGGTTTCCTGACTGAATTGATTAAATGTTTTTCCCGGCTGCTTCAGAACGGGATGTTGTCGTCTTCGCCGGCCGGCGGTTCCGGTTCCTGCTTGTCGGTCGGCGGCGCCGCTGGGCGCGTCCCGCGACCTGACGACCGCGCCGGGCCTTCGTCCGACGGCGGCTGATCCTTGAACTCCGCTCCGCCGCGTGGCGCGCCAAGAAACTGCACACGCTCCGCCACAACTTTCAACTTGTTCCGCTTCTGGCCGGATTCCTTGTCTTCCCAGCTATCCAACTTCAGCCGCCCATCCACGAACACCGGCCGCCCCTTGGCGAGGTATTGCCCGGCCGTCTCAGCCTGGCGGCCCCAGACTTCGATGTCGATGAACGTGACTTCTTCCTTTTGCTCCCCGCTCTCGGTCGTGTACACGCGGTTCACCGCCAGGCCGAGGTTGGCAATCGCCGTGCCCTTGGGCGTGTACCGCACTTCCGGATCACGCGTCAGGTTCCCCATCAACAACACTTTGTTGTATGAAGCCATAATGCCTATTTCTCAACCACTCCCGTGGTCGGAATCTTGCGCGGTTTTCGTGGCGGTGGCTCGATCAGCTCGGTAAACTGCCACCGGAAAACCTCCGTCTCCAGGTGAAGTTTGGCGTCCAGCTCCGCTACCGCCTTCGGTGGGGCATCGAAAACAAAATTCACGTAGAACCCCGAGCTGCGCTTGCGCGTATCGCGGGCGAACGGTCGCGCCCCCATGCGCTGCACCTTGTCCACGCGCCCGCCCACATGCTCGATGCTCTTCTGGAGTTTGTCCACCAACTCCTTCGACACCTCTTCCTTCCCGCCGGTGTCCAGAATAAACAATCCTTCGTATGTCTTCAACCTCTAGTCTCCTTCTTCCGCGCCCGCGCGCGGACTTTTCCGATTAAACCGATTCATCGCCGCGGCCAGCCCGTCGCGCAGGCAGCACTCCATTGCCTCCACGGCGGTCGCCACGGCTTCTTCAGCAACCTCGCGCTCCGCAGCCGCGAACCGGCCGAGCACGTGCCCCGTGATGTCCGTTCCCACCGGGGCCGTCCGGCCGATGCCGACTCTCAGCCGCGCAAACTCCTCGTTGCCGCCCAGCGCCTCGATGATCGAACGCAATCCATTGTGCCCGCCGCTCCCTCCCGACATCCGCAACCGAATTTGCCCCAGCGGCAGGTCCGCGTCGTCCACCACCACCAACAGTTCCGTCGGCTCAATCTTGAGCCAGATCAGCAACGCCCGCACGGCGGAACCGCTGCGGTTCATGAACGTCTGCGGCTTGGCCAGCGTCACTTTGCCGGCTTCACCAGCCCCCGCTTCCGCAACCTGCGCCGAGAAGCGCGACTTCCTTCGAAAAGAACATTTCAACCTCTCCGCGAGCCGATCCAGCGCCGCGAAGCCAATGTTGTGCCGCGTGCCGTCGTATTCCCGGCCCGGGTTGCCCAGCCCCACCACCAGCTTTGGCCTGGCCGACACGGTCGTGCCGCCTCGCTCGCCTCACTTCTTGGCTTCTGGCTTGCCGGCCGGTTTGGCTGCCGGTTTGGCGTCGCCCTTTCCGGCCGCTGGAGCTTTGCCGGGCGTACCGGCTGCAGGGGCTTTCCCAGCCGCCCCGGACGCAGCGGCCTTGCCGGTTGCGCCGGCCGCAGGGGCTTTGCCAGTTGCACCAGCCGCTGGGGCCTTTGCCTCGGCTTTGCCGGCTTCCGCTTTCGGTTTCGCTTCGCCTTCGGCAGTGACCTCTTCCTCGCCTTCTTCCGCCTTCGCTGTAATGACTTCGGGCTCGGCAGACGGGGCTGCCGCCGCTTCCGTCATCGCCGCCAATTCCTCCTCCGTGATCGGCGCCGCCACCAGGAACACCGTCTGCCCCTTGTTGTCGAGCAACACCACGCCCGCCGGCGGCGTAATATCGCCCACGTGAACGCTCTGTCCGATTTCCAGCTTCTCGACGTTCACCTCGATCATCTCGGGCAGGTTCTGCGGCAGACATTCCACATGCAGTTCGCGCATGACGTACTCGAGAACACCGCCGCCGGTCTTCACGCCCGCGGGTTCACCCACCGGACGGACCGGCACTCTCGCGCGCAACTTCTCCGTCGCCGATACTTCATGAAAATCAATGTGCAGGATCACATCCTCATAAGGATGATGTTGCACTTCCTGAATCAACGCGAGGCGGTTCTTCGTCGCCCCGCCCTCGTCCACCTCCAAGTCCACCAACACGTTTTCTCCCGTCGCATCGTGCAGCACTTGTTCCAACTCCTTCATCGCCACGGCGACATTGAGCGGCTTCGTCTGGGCGCCATAAATCACGCCGGGAACCACTCCGTCCGTCCGCAGCCGTCTCGCCGCGCCCCGTCCACTCCCGGCGCGTGCCTTCACCTTCAATTGCACTCTCTTTGCCATGCCAGATTTCTCCTTCACACTACCGACCGCAAATTCCCCTTATGTCACTTCCGCCGACCGCACCCAGGTCGGATTATTTCTCCCCGTCGATCTCAAACAGAGACGACACGGATTCGCAATTGTGGATCCGTTTGATCGCCTCGCCCAACAGCGGCGCCACGCTCAGCTCCGTCAGCTTGAACCCGCTCGTCTTCGAGTGCGGCACCGTGTCGGTCGTAACCAGTTCGTCCAATTCCGAGGCCTTGAGCCGATCCAGCGCCGCCGCATTCAACACCGCGTGGCTGACCGACGCATACACCTTCCGCGCCCCGTGCTTCTTCAAAATCTCCGCTGCCCGCGTCACCGTGCCCGCCGTCTCGGTCAAATCGTCCACCAGCAGCACGTTCTTACCGTCCACGTCGCCGACCACATTCAGCATCTCCACGTCCGACGCCGATTTCCGTTTCTTGATGACAATCGCCAGCGGTGCCTGAAACAGGTTCGCGTACGCGTGCACCATCTTCACCCCGCCGATATCCGGCGAAACCACCACCAGATCCTTCAACTGCTTCTGCTTGAAGTACCGGTACATCACCGGCGCCGCGTACAGATGATCGACCGGTATGTCGAAAAAACCCATGATCTGTCGCGCGTGCAGGTCCAGCGTCAATACCCGACTCGCCCCCGCCGCCGTAATCAGGTTCGCCACCAGTTTGGCCGTGATCGGCACCCGCGGCTGGTCCTTGCGATCCTGCCGCGCATATCCAAAAAATGGCAGCACCGCCGTGATCCGCATCGCGCTCGCCCGCCGACACGCGTCGATCATGATCAACAACTCCATCAAATGCTGGTTCGCCGGCGGACTCGTCGGCTGCACGATGTAAACGTCCCGACCGCGGACGTTCTCGTTGATCTTGACGAACGTCTCCTCGTCGGGAAACGACGTCACCGACGCATCACCCAGCGGCACGTCCATGTAATCGGCGATCCGCTGCGCGAGGGGTCGATTAGCGTTACCAGAAAAAATCTTCAACTGGGTTGACGACTCCACGACTGGCTACCGTTGTTTCGACTGCTGTTGTCTTTAGCCCAAAAATCAAGGCCACAACCCGCATCCTGTGGCCTCAAAAGCGACGTTCGTTCTACTCAATAACCACTCGCTTTGCAACTTGAATCTTTCCCTCTTCAAATGCCGCTGGATTGCCTGCCAGTTCTGTGGTGGATCGCCAATCAACCAGCCGTCAACCACTTGCGCCCGACCCGCTTGCGCGGCAGCGCGCGTTCTCCCATGGTGAAAAGAAACTTTGGACGCACAGCCGCGTCCGCGGTCGCACAGGCAGCCTCCGGAAAGCCCCGCCTCGGGCGGGAAACCACCGCCTCACGAATTTACGGCAGGTTCGAGTTGATCGATGTGAGCGTGGCGTTCACACCCGTGCCAAGGCCCCTCATCGTGGCCAATGCAAACACGGCGACCAAACCCAGGATCAGCGCGTACTCGACGAGCCCCACACCTTTCTGCGATCTGAGGGAACCGTACAACTGGTGGATTATCATGCTCATTCCCATGCGCTCCGTAGTCTGGCCTTTGGAGACATTCCGACGCCGCAAGCCACATGCCGTTCCCCCGCAGAACCTCAATCGATAACCTTCGGGCGGGATTTACGCCGTTTCTTCGTCGAAACCACCTCGATCTCAACGAAACTGAGAGCCCAGTCGTAGCGTTGCAAACTGCAGTCTCAGGGATGAGCCTGCTCAACGCGAACGAACCGCTCGCGGTAGGCGGTCGGATAAACTGAAGCGTCCCAGCGCCGCCCGCGTCTTTGCTCCATCCCAGCGCCCCGCAATCGCCGTCGCGCACTTCGGGCACTTCCCCTCATCCGTCAGATGATAACCGTGAACCATGAACCCGGAACGTTCCACCAACAACTCATTGCAGTTCGGACAGCGCGTGTTCTCCCACTCGCCCGCCCGACCGGGAAGGTTCCCCGCGTACACGTACCGCAGGCCTTCTTCCTTGCCGATCTCGCACGCCTTGACCAGCGTTCGCGCGCTCGTGTAATCCCGCTCCCTCATCTTGTAGTCGGGATGAAACGCCGTGCAATGCCACGGTATATCCCGCGACACGCCAGCCAAAAACTTCGCGATCCCCCGCATCTCGTTCTCGCTGTCGTTGAACCCCGGCACAAACAGCGTGACAATCTCCACCCAGAACCCCTTCTCCCACAGTCTCTGAATGGTCTTGAGCACGTTGTCGAGTTTCCCACCCAGTTGGCGGTAGCTCTTGTCGTCAAACCCCTTCAGGTCCACTTTATAAAAGTCCACGTAGGCACGTAGGTACTCAAGCACTTCCTCCGTCCCATTCCCATTCGAGACATACGACGTGTGCAGACCCTGTTTGCGCGCCTCCTTGAACACCTCCACGCCCCACTCGCTCGTGATCAGCGGCTCATTGTACGTGCTTGTCACCGTGTCGGCGCCGTTCTCGACCGCCAAGCGCACGAACCGCTCCGCCGTCATCGGTATCGGCGGCGCAATGCTCATCGGATCGCGGAGCGCCTGCGACGTAACCCAGTTCTGGCAATAACCACAGTGCAGGTCGCAGCCCAGCATCCCGAAACTCATCGCCAGCGTGCCTGGCAGCGCGTGAAAAAACGGCTTCTTTTCGATCGGATCGCATTGGAGCGCGCCAAAGTAGTTCCACGGCACGAACAGCGTGCCCCCGCGGTTAAACCGCACGCGGCAAATCCCGTCGTGCCCGTCCAGGATCAGGCACCGATGCCCGCACGCGTAGCACCGCACCTTCCGGTCCGGCAATTTTTCGTATAGCTCGCCTTCCCGCGTCAATCGCGCGAGCGCTTCGCCCAACGAATCCTCCGCGCTCGCTGCTTTCGGTCCGCGGCTCTCGCTCAGCATTGGATCCGACTTCGGCATGGCGTCATCAACTCCTCACGACTTAGTTTACCATGCGTGGCCCGCTGTTACCAGATGCATCAAAAACCCGTCTCCAGCAGCGCTAACGCGATAAAGATCCCGTGGCCTCCCCCGCGCTTACGGACATGCTGGAATACCCACACCGCCAGCAGAATGTGACACGCCAGTATCACCACCAGGCCTGCTCTGGTGATCCTCAACGCGCGCCAAAAGACCCTCCCGTCGCCGTCGATAGCACTCCCCACCGCGCGGCAATTGCTAATGCATCATCAAAAGGATTGCTTTCTTATCGTCTGTTGGGTATCAACAGCATTGCGGGATTTGAGCACATGAAAGGAGATTCTGCCATGAGCCGTCTTTCCCTTGGTGGTTTACGTGGTCGTCTCGTCTTGGTTGTCCTGATAGCCATCATCCCTTCCCTGATCCTGATCTACTACAACGCCCGCAAGCAGCGGGCGGCTGCCATCCAACAGGCCCAGGAGGACGTCGGCCGCATCACTCGGCTGACTGCCGCCGGCTGCGGACGGACCGTCGAAGGCGCGCGCGACTTGCTGATCTCCGTGGCGGAGTTGCCCAGTGTCCGTCGTGGAGACCCGGCGCAGTGCGCGGCCGTCTTTCAGAAGTTGCTGCAGAAGTACAATTTCTATTCCAACCTCGGTGTGGTGGGTCTTGACGGCAATATCGTCTGCAGTGCAATCCCCTTGGCCAAGCCCGTGTCCGTGTCGGACCGCCCCTGGTTCAAGAAAGCCGTCGAATCGCGCGATTTTGCCGTGGGAGAATATCAGGTCGGCCGCATCACCGGCCGGCCCTCCCTCAATTTCGGCTATCCGCTACTGGCCGACGATGGACACGTCCAGGGCGTCGTGTTTACCTCGGTCGATCTCGGGCACCTGAGCCGGTTGCTCACGCTCGTTGAGCCGCCGGAAGGCGTCGCGCTCGCCGTGGTCGATCGCAATGGCGTCATCACCGCCCACACTCCCACCAAGGACAGCCCGGTGGGAAAGTTGTCGCCTGAGGCCCAACGGATCAAGCAGGTCGCATCGTTCTGCGGACGAGGCACGGAGCGCGGCACGGATGCCTCAGGGGTCGAGCAGATTTACGCATACTATCCCATTGGCGGCAAAGGACCGGCGGCCGAGGCCTATGTGACCGCAGCGGTACCGACAACCATCGCGTTTGCCGAGGCCGACAAGCAATTGAGGATCAACCTGATCGCCTTGGCTCTGGTATCTCTCGTGGCATTGCTGGCGGCGTTCTACGGCGGCGAGGCGATTCTGTTGCGCCAGACAAACAAGGAACTCGAGGAGCGGGTACGGGCGCGCACCCGTGAGCTCGAGCACGAGCAGTTCCTGCTTCGGACCCTGCTGGACAACGTGCCGGACAGCATCTACTTCAAGGACCTGAATGGCCGATTCCTCCGCTCCAGTAGCGCCCAGGCCCAGCGATTCGGCCTCAGCGATCCCGCCCAGGTCATTGGTAAGACCGACTTCGATTTCTTCACCAAGGAGCATGCCCAGGAGGCTTTCGCCGACGAACAGCGGATCATCCAGACAGGCCAGCCGGTCATCGGCGTCGAGGAAGACTCAACACTGGCGGATGGCGTCGAACGATGGGTGTCAACTTCGAAACTGCCCCTGCGGGACCGCGATGGCCACACCGTCGGCACCTTCGGTATCTCCCGCGAAATCACCGCACGTAAACGGGCTGAGAATATGCTCGCTGAAGAGCGCCATTTCTTGCGGACGCTGGTCGATCACCTGCCCAATCTCGTGTTCATCAAGGACACCCGCGGCCGCTACGTGTTGGACAACGCGGGACACCGGGCGTTCCTCGGGGTCGGTACCATGGACGAGGTCGTTGGCAAGACCGTCTTCGATTTCTATCCCCGTGACTTGGCAACGTCGATCCATAAGGACGATGAAGCCGTCTTCGCCTCCGAAAAACCCGTGCTCCACCGCGAGGATGTCTTGACCGATCGCAAGGGCCACAAGATCCGGGCGCTAACGAGCAAAATCCCCTATCGCGACGAACGACACCAAATCGCAGGCATGGTCTGCATTTGCGACCTGCTCGGCGAACAAACATAAACTTGCTCTGTTGAAATCCTCGCCGAGCGGGGCGTGATCGGTGAAACGATCACGGCAAAGAAGAACCGCCGCGCGCGGCGGTACACGTTGTAGACAATTCCCAGCAACAACAACTCGCGGTACTGGCGTGGCTCGGTGCGTGCTCGAAGCGCTTCCCCAAACTTGCGTTTGACCACGGAGATCACGGTTTCCACCTTCCAACGTTGACGATAGAGTCGCCGGGGAAAGTTCTGAGACATCAGCCGTCGCCACCGCGTCCGTGGTGGGCAGCCCCGTCTGGGAAAGGGGGCGATGATACTTTCCACCCCGAGCCACTCGCGGCAGTACCAGTGGTTGGACTCGCTGTCGAAACCGGCATCGCCCAAGAGCCGACGGTACGGGAGGGCTTGTTGGGCCGCGTGTGCCAGGGGTGGCAACTCGTCAAAGTCACGACAGGGACCGGCGTGGGCGCGCTGGGCACAGATCAGTTGCGGTCGCAGCCACACCGCCAAGGCCCATTTCGGGAAGCCTCGCAGACGGCGGGGCCCACGCCGCCACTGGTAGTAGCGCGAACAATGCTCGGCGGTGAAACCGGTGCTGTCCAGGGCCACGACCCGCTGGCGAGCCGATTCCTGTCCCAACGGTCGCAACGACGAGCGCAGCAATCGGTCCAGCAGCGGGGCGTCCACCTTGTGCTGGAAGAACCAACACAGCGTGGAGTGATCCGGTGCTCGTCCCAGCCGCAACACGCGGGCCACGCGGTCGGTGGCCACCAACCACGCTTCCATTTCCCGATAGGTGAACCGTAAATACGCCTTCAGGATCAGACAGGTTAGCAGTTGCGGCTGCGTAAACGTTCTCTTGGAGAACTTGCTGGCATACTCAGGCATCGCCCGATGCGCCAACTGGTAGGCGCGTTGCGCCATCACCAACAACGATCGATCTGGCATGGGTCCCCACCCTCCGCCCACACCATGCTCCCTTTCAGCAGGATTTCAACAGAGCAAAATTTCTTATGTATCCGCTCCCTCGCCCTCCATTTCCTGCCTCCCCGCCATCATACATATGTTACATATGTATGCGTCTCCCGCCCGTATGTCCTGCCCTCCCGCCGTCACGTGCCGCGCCGTCTTCCGTCTCCTGGCTTCTGGATTCTGACTCCTGAATTCCGCGTCCCGTTCTGTCACCCCCCGTTTCCCGCCATCTCAAATGATGCATATGTTACATAGGTATTCGACGGAAAGATTTCAGCTTAGGGCCAATCACTGATGCAATTGGAGGCCTGCCCTATCTCTTCAAACTCACGCTCCGCCGCAAAAAGGTCGGCACATCGAGGTCTTCGCCGTTGTATAGCGTCGGCTCGCTCTTGTCGAATCGACCCCGGCTCACGCCTTCCAGCGGCAACGTCTCCTGCCTCGGTTTGGACGTCGACTTCTGAGCGACAACAGGCTCGGGTTTCGGCGCTTCTTCCACCGCCGGGTTGGAAACCGACGCAACAGCAACCGCCGGCACCGGTGCCGGGGCAGGTCGTGGGGCCGGCGACATGGTTTCCACAGCACGATGTGGCAGCGAAGGCTTTGCATTTGCGGGCTGGGGAACAACCCGTCTCGGCAGTACGTTCGCCGACGCGATGACCGTCACCGACAGCTTTCCGCGGTAGGTCTCATCAATCGCCGCCCCCATGATCACATGCGCCCGACTCGCCAACCGCGAAACCGGTTCCACCGTCTTTTGCACGTCGGCCAGCGTCAACTCCGGCCCGCCCAGTATGCTCACCAACACCCCTTCAGCCTTGGCCAGCGTGTCGCCGCCATCCAGCAACGGATTCTCCAACAGCGCTTTCACGGCGTCTCGCGCTTTGTTGGCGCCCTCCCCCTGTCCGTAACTAAACAATCCATCGCAGTGTTTCGTCCCGAGCGTCGCCCGCAGATCGGCAAAATCCAGATTGATCAGTCCCCTGCGCGACAACAGCTGCCAGATCGCCTGCACGCCCACCATGATGATCTCATCCGCCCGCTTGAACGCGTCCACCACGCTCGCCTCTGCGCCCGCGATGCGGAAAATCTTGTCGTTCGGGATGCAAATAACCGCTTCCGCCTGCGCCTTGAGCTGCTCCAGACCGAATAACGCCTGCTGCTTGCGCCGGTCCCCCTCAAACGAAAACGGCAACGCGACAAACGCCAGCACCAGCGCGCCCTGCTCTTTCGCAATCCGCGCCACTGTTGGGCTGGCTCCCGTGCCCGTGCCGCCGCCCAGGCCCGCCGCGATAAACACCACGTCCGCCCCCTGCGCCAGCGCTTCAATCCTCTCCGCATCGTTTTGCGCCGCGCGCGCGCCAATCTCCGGTTCGCCGCCCGCGCCCAGACCATGCGTCACTGCCGCGCCAATCTGCAGCGTCTCCGTGCCGCTGATTTCATGGAGCGCTTGCAGGTCGGTGTTGACCGCAATCAGATCGACCCCTTCCAACGGATGACCAGCTTGTGACCGGGCCGCAGCAATCTGGCTGATCACGTGGCCGCCGGCCCCTCCCACACCGAAAATCTTCAGCCGAATCTTCTGCACGGGCGTTGATTTCTTTTCCATGGTTTCGCTGGCTTCCTGTTCTGCCGTGGGTGCCGCAGCCGATTTCGATGCTGCTTTCCGTCGAGGTGTCATCACGCCTTTCCGTCCTACATAAACGCCCGCACTTTTTGCAGGATCGCGTGAAACGTCTGGCCCATTCGCCGCCAGGCAGGCGGCGCCTGGTGCTGATCCCGTTGCGACCCGAGCGCGTATCGCACCAAACCTATCGCGGTCGAATATTCCGGGCTTTCGATCGCCGACGTCGGCCCGCCCACGGTCAAACTGTGCCCAATGTGCACCGGCAACCCGAAAATCTGCGCCGCCAGTGCTTCCAGGCCCCGCAACCGCGCGCAGCCGCCAGTTATGAAAACCCCCGCGCCGAGGTAATCGAGCAGCTTCTGCTTTTCCAATTCCTTTTTCACCAGCGTCAGCGTCTCCTCAACGCGCAGGTTCATCGCCCGACACAGTTGTTGTCTCGAAACCTGACGGTCGGGTAGTCCGACCTCCCGCTTGAGCGCAATCATCTCGTCCTGCGTGGGAACTTCCAGTGATCCATGCTCCACTTTCAGTGTCTCCGCCCGGTTCATCGGGATCCGCAGCCCGATCGCCACGTCGTTGGTAATGTGGTCGCCGCCCACCGCCAGCACCCCGCTGTGTTGGATCGTGCCTTCGCTGTACACGATGTAATCGGTAGTGCCCCCGCCCATGTCGATGACCACCGCCCCCAGTTGCTGATGTTCCGTCGTCAGCACGGCCAGCGCCGAGGCGAATCCGCTGACGGCGATGTTGGCCACGTCCAGCGGCACCTGTTTGATGCACTTAATCGTGTTTTGCAGCCGGGTCCGCACACCGTAAATCACGTGCACGTCCGCCTCCAGCTTCGCCCCGATCATGCCGGCGGGACTCTGGATCCCATCGTGACCGTCCACGAAAAAGTGCTGCCGAATCGCGTGGATGACCACGTGGTCCATCGGTATGTTCACCGCCTTGGCGTTGAGCAGGACGTTGCGAACGTCCTCCTCCGAAATCTCGCGGTCGTCGTTGGTCACTGCCACCGTGCCGCGGTTGTTGAAACTGCGGATGTGGCCGCCGCTCACGCTGGCGTACACATTGTGAATCTCCACGCCGGCGCTCTCCTCGGCGTCCGCCACCGCCGCATGGATGCACTCGACCGCGGCATCGATATGGATAATCTCCCCCTTGCGCACCCCTTCGCTGTTTGCCTGGCCCACGCCAATGACCATGATGTTGCCATCATCGAGCACCTCGCCGACCACGGCGCACACCTTCGAAGTGCCCACCTCCAAACCTACGATGATCTTTTCCTTTGCCAACATGCCTCCAGCCAAACCTTTCTAGTTGAACGTCACGGGCACGCCGCGGTTGACGGTTAAATCCACAATCTGCACCGACTTCTGCCGCTGCTGTGCCCAACGCAAAATCGCTCCCAGCCGCCGCAACTGCTGCGGAAAGTCTTCCACGTCCACTTTCACCGTGGTGTGCTGCGCCGTGGTCAACACCAGCTCTCGCGGCTTCGATAAATCGATCTGCTCGACCTCCAGCATCGACCCCGCCACGGCCTGGTCGAGCTTGTCCAACAATTCCAGCGCCCGATAAATCTGTTCCGATTCCACCTGCCGGCCCACACGCGCGTCCGCCAGCGTCACCCCGGTCAGCACCGGCGCCGGCCGCGGTGTCAACGGTTGCAGCCGCGTCCCATCGCTCAGCTTGAGCGCCTTCATCACGTAACCGGCACGATCCACGTAAAACGTCTCATCGCCCAATTCTCGGCTGGCTACGCGCAATCGCGCCACCGCCGTGCGCTCCGCCACCCGTAGGAACAATCGGTCCGGCAGCATCCGCCGAACTTCGACCGACCGCACCAGCGGCAGCATTTCCAAATTGTGCCGCACCTCGTCCAGATCGATCGACAAAAGGTTCTGGCCGATCTGCACGCCGGCAAATTGCACCACCCGCCCCGGCGTCAGCACGCCGTTGTCGTCCACGACGATCTGGCGGATCGCAAACCGAGGGTTGTCGTACACCAGCCGGTGGATCGTCGCCCTCAGGCACCAGTGAATCCCGTAGCCCGTCAGCACGATTAGACCGAGCCCAACCACCAACACGGTTGCCCCACGTATCCGCCGCAACGAACGACCGCGCGTCTGGACTTTCACGTCCAGCAGATACCCGTTGCGTCTCTTCTTTCGATTACCCAGTTTCATCGCCAGATGGAAACCGCCTCTTTCTCGCCCACCGCTCGGCTGCCGTTGCAGCTGCCGCGCGCCAGGGCCAGTTGCACCAACCGCGCGCACAAATTCGGAAATTCGATCCCCGCCGCGCGCGCGGCCTTGGGCAACAGGCTCGTCTCGGTAAAGCCCGGTATGGTGTTCACTTCCAACACGAATAATTCGCCCCGCTCCGACAGGATCAAGTCCACGCGGGAATAATCACGGCAGCCCAGACATTCATGCGCGCGCAACGCTAGCGATTTCGTCTGGGATTCGATGCTCCTGTCCAGCGCCGCGGGCACGAAATAATCGGTTTCGCCCTTCGTGTATTTCGCTTCGTAATTAAAAAAATCGTGCTTCGGTCGAATTTCCACCACCGGCAATGCCCGGCCATCCAGAATCCCAACCGTCAATTCCCGGCCCGAAACGAATTGCTCGGCCAACAGGCGATGGTCGTAGCGCCCGGCAACCTCACACGCCTCCGGCAACTCAGCCTCCCGTTGGACGACACTGATGCCCACACTCGAACCCTGCCGCGAGGGCTTCACGACCAGAGGGAAGCCAAGTCGCGCCAGCCGGCGCCCCATTGCATGACCGCCCTCGAACACTTCGTACGCTGGCGTCGGAATTCCCGCCGTTAGGAAAGCTTGCTTGGCGGCGATTTTGTCGAACGCGATGGCGCTCGACTCGGAATCCGACCCCGTGTACGCAATTGCCTTGTCCTCGAGAATGCGTTGGAGAGCCCCGTCTTCCCCGAAGGTACCGTGCACGGCGAGGAACGCCACGTCCACATCCGCCGGGATCGCGAACCCGGCACCGTGAATGTCCATCGGCACAACCTTGGCGCCCATCGCGCTCAGCGCGTTGGCGACAGCGGTGCCGGACCGCAATGACACCTCGCGTTCCGCTGACGGCCCGCCCATCAATACCGCAATCTTCAATTTCCTCATGGTCGCCGCCTTCTACTGCTTCTCCGTCCCGAGGATCATCACCTCGGGTTCCAGCTCGATCCCGCGCTCCTGACGCGCCCGCTGGCGTATCGCCGCGATCAACTGCATGACGTCGCTGGCCGTCGCCCGGCCCTCATTCACAATGAAATTCCCATGCATCTCGGAAACGCGCGCCCCGCCAATCGACAGGCCCTTCAGCCCCAGTTCCTCTATCAATTTGCCCGCCGGGATCTTCTCGGGGTTCTTGAAAATGCAGCCCGCGCTCGGCTTCGCGGGTTGCGAAGCCCACCGTCGCTGTGCAAACGCCTTCAGCCGGTTGTCGATTGCCTTGCGCTCCGCCTTCGTCCCGCGAAGGATGGCGGATAACGCGATGTGGTTGTGAAACACCGGACAACTCCGATACGTCACCGGCAGGCTCTTGGCCTCGGCGTCATACGTGTCGCCTGCGTAGCTGATGTAGCGGACCCACTCGACGACGTCGAACGTCTGCCTCCCCATCGCGCCCGCATTCATGCGCAACGCGCCACCCAGCGATCCGGGGATGCCCTCCATGAATTCCAGTCCGCTGAGTTGGTGCCGTGCCGCTACCCCCACAATCGCCTTCAACCTCGCGCCGGCCCGCGCGATGAGCCGTTCCCCGTCCACCTCGACCTTGGTAAACTCGTCATTTGACAGGCTGATAACCACGCCAGGAATTCCCCCGTCGAGCACGAGCAGGTTTGTACCGCGCCCGGTCACCGTTACCGGGATCTCACGAACGTGGCAGTAATGCAGCAGGCGCGCCAGATCGCGCTCGTTCGCTGGTTCTACCCAGAACTCCGCCGGGCCGCCCACCCGCATCGACGTGTGGCGCGACATCGGTTCGTTCCGGCGGATCTTTGACTTGTCCGAAAGCAATACTTCCCAGTCTGCCTGCACTCTCTGGGGCTGCTTCTCCGGACTCAGAACGTGCGGCCTACGCGCTCGAAGCTTGCGCGCCAGCGCCTCGGCCACTTTGTACATGTCCCCCGCCCCCATCGTCAGGATCAGATCGCCGCCGCGCGCTTCCGCAAACAGCCGCACGACCAGCATTTCCAAATCAGGTTCAAATACCGCCCCCGATTGCCCCGACGAGGCCACTGCTTGTTGGAGCATGCGGCCGTTCACGCCTTCGATGGGCTTCTCGCTCGCGGCGTAGATGTCCGTGAGAAACAATTTGTCGGCACCGGCAAACGCCGAGCCAAACTCTTCGAGCAGCGCCTGCGTGCGCGTGTACCGATGCGGCTGAAATGCCACGACCAAGCGGCGATAGCCGGCTTCATTTCCCTTCCCCAGCATCGTGCGGGCCGCCGCAATCGTCGCGCGGATCTCCGTGGGGTGATGCGCGTAATCATCCACCACCAGGATTTCGTCCTCTTCGTACTTGCGATCAAACCGACGGACGGCGCCTGAAAACTGCCGCAGCGCATCGGCGATTCTCTCGAAGGGCACGCCCAGCTCGTCGGCCACCGCGACCGTCGCCAGCGCATTGGTGACGTTCTGGATGCCGGGGATGGTCAGTTCAATCACGCCGATCTGTTGGTCGCGGCAGGACACGGTGAATCGCGAGCCGCACTTTGTCTGCTCGACATTCAGCGCGCGGTAATCCGCTCTCGGAGAAAGCCCGAAGCTGATGGCTGCCCGGCATTTCGGCGCCAGCGCGAGGCAATCCGCGCAATCAGCGCAGAGAAATACCGTTTTGTGCGTGCTGGCAAGAAACGCCTCGAACGTCTCCCGAAGTTTGTCCATTGAACCGTAGTGATCGAGGTGCTCCGCCTCGATGTTCAGACACACCGCATATTCAGGACTGAACCCAACCAGCGTGCCGTCGCTCTCGTCCGCCTCGGCCACGAAATACTTGCCGCCGCCGATCTGGGCATTGGCGCCAAGCACCGGCACGTGCGCCCCGACGCAATAACTGGGCGCGCTGTCGCTCCGGGTCAGGACGTACGCGATCATCGCCGTCGTGGTCGTCTTGCCGTGCGTCCCGGCCACCGCGATGTTGTTGGGATGGTTCATCAATGCGCTCAGCAACGACCCGCGCCGCACCCGCGGGATCTTGAGTTCGGCCGCCGCTTGAAGTTCAACGTTCTCGTCGCCAACCGCCGAGGTGTAAACCACCAACTCCGTCCCCTCGCCGATATTCTGGGTTGCGTGACCACTATGGATTCGAGCGCCCAGTTTCTGCAGTTCCTTTATGCCCCCGTTGGTCGCCATGTCTGACCCGGTCACCCGGTGCCCCTGTTGCAACAGCAGCCGCGCCAATCCGCTCATCCCGCATCCGCCGATGCCAACAAAATGAACCTGTCGCGGTCGGCTGCCGAGAAACTCAATCAGTTGCTGTTTGCTTCCCATACTGTTCCAAAAGGCTCGCAATCCGCTCTGCCGCGTCGTCCACCGCCAGGGAACGCGCCGCCCGTGACATGGTGCCACGGCCCGTTTCGTCGTCGATCAGGTCTCCAATAACCTTGGCCAACCGTTTCCCCCATTCCGTGTGTTCCCGGTCCGTTGAGGGCTCACCCTGACAACTGCGGAGGTTTCGGGGCTGTTCGATCAATCGCGCCGCACCGGCCCGCTCGAACACTCGCGCGTTGTGCCACTGGTGATTGCCCGTCGCGTGGGGATACGGAATCAGGATCGCGGGCAGGCCGAACGCCGCAATCTCCGTGAGCGTTGACGCTCCCGAGCGCGCCACAACCATGTCCGCTCCGCTGTAGGCCAGTTCCATCTGACCGCAAAAGCTCATCACCGTTGCTCGAACTCCATTCTCTTCGTACGTCTCACGCATGAATCGTTCATCCTTCGCCCCTGTTAAATGCACGAACTGCAATGTGTCCGCCCGCGTCTTCAGCCACGGCAACGCCAGCGCTACGCCCTCATTGATCGCGTGGGCTCCCTGGCTGCCGCCCGCAACCAGCACCGTCAGCCGCCCCGACTCCAATCCAAGCCGCTCCCGAGCGTCTGCCACTTTTCCCCGGCGCAACGTTGCGCGAATCGGCGTCCCCGTTACAGTCACCGGCTTTCGCGAAAAATACCGGGCGCAGTCGGCCAGTCCCACCGCAACGTGATCCGCCAATCGGCCGGCCCAACGGTTGGCCTTGCCGGGCACGGCATTGGATTCGTGAATCAGCGTCGCCGTCCCGCGCTTGCGAAACCATCGCGCCCCGAATATTGCGGGCGCGGACGTAAATCCGCCCATCCCCAGCACGACATCCGGCTCAAATCTGTCATATGCCGCGGCACACTCACGCGTGGCCTTTGCCAGGCGCAGGCAAAACGTTACCAGCCGCCCCGCTCCCTCGTAGCCCACGGCCGGTAGCGCTTCCACTGCGATACCGTCCGAACGGCTGCAGCAACCGGTCGATACTGCCAGGGCCGTCTGATCGATTGCCTTTTCGGATACCAACAACCGGACTTGATGCCGCCGCGCGTGAAGGACCTCCGCGACCGCCACTCCCGGGAACAGATGTCCGCCCGTCCCCCCGCATGCGATCATGACTTTCATTCATGCAGCCGCAGCCGCGCCTCCTACGTCAGTGACGAACGCCGCGCGAAGAATTCCTGTTCCTCACTCTCCGCTTCCGCAGAACTGTACCGGTAAATGTTCAACAGCAACCCGACCGCGACCATGTTCACCACCAAATTCGATCCCCCAAAACTGATAAACGGCAGCGGCAAGCCTTTGGTCGGCAGCCACGCCGTCACGACGCCGATATTGATCAGCGCCTGCATCGCCAGCAATACCGCCATCCCCATCCCGAGGTACTGCCCGAACAAATCCGAGGCCCGCAGGCTGATGATCACCGCGCAGACCATCAGCAACGCGAAGGCCAGCAGGATCACCATCGTCCCCACCAGTCCCAGTTCTTCTCCGATAATCGGAAAGATAAAATCCGTGTGGGCCTCGGGCAGGTAAAACATCTTTTGGAAACTATTGCCCAAGCCCAGTCCGTTGAACCCACCTGACCCAAACGCGAGGATCGCCTGCCACACTTGATAGCCGGCACCCTGCTTGTATTTCTCCAGATCCATGAACGCCATCAGGCGGGCGGCCCGTGTCGGGTTGTGGATGATCAGCGTGGCAAATCCCGCCACGCCGCCGAGAACCGTCGGCACGAGAAATCGCAACCGCACACCGGCGACGTACATCATCGCAAAACTCACCGACGCCATCAGCGCCGTTGATCCAAAGTCCGGCTCCGCCAGGATCAGTAGCAACGTCAGCCCGACGACCCCCATGGGAATGGCGAATCCGCGGCTAAACCGATCCAGACGCCGTTTCTCTTTCGCCAGCCAGTGCGCCAGCCACACGACCAACGCCAGCTTGCCCAATTCTGACGGCTGAAACCGCATTGGACCGAATCCAAGCCAGCGGCGCGCGCCGCCGACCCTCAGCCCAACGTGGGGAACCAATACCAATGCCAGCATGACCCCCGCGGCGACAAGCACCCCCGTGCACACGCCGCGTAGTTTCGGATAGGGAATGCTGGCAGCCATCACGCATCCCACGGCCCCGACAAGCATCCATACCAATTGCCGCTTCAGCAGATAGCGCTGATCGCCGTAGCGGTCCTTGGCGTAGGCCGCGCTCGTGCTGAAGAGCATGACCACGCCGATCGTCAACAGCACCAGCATGATCGTCAACAGCATGGTGGCAGCCTTGTTCACAGGCCTCCAATCCTTCGGCGCCTCAAATGTGCGGCCGTTGGTTATTGCACGGTCGTGGGCGATGCCGACACGACTGGTGCCGCCAGCGCCGGCGTGGCCGGTGCCGTCGCTCCCGCCGCCGTCACGCTCGCTGACGGAGCCGGGCCGGCTACAGGCGTCGTGTTGGCAGCCAGCGTCGCCGTAGGAGCCGGCGTCGTCGCGGCAGCGGTCGCCTGCTGCGACGGAATTACCAGACGCTGTCCGTACTGAATCCTCCTCGGATCGGTGATGTTGTTGGCTTTCAGCAAATCATCGGCCTTGATGCCGTACTTCTTGGCGATTGTGGCCGGTGACTCATTGAAGTCCACGATGTGGATCGTCTGCCCGTTCTCCGTATACGTGCCGGGTGACTGCCAACCCGTCGACGAGGTGGCCGCAACACCCGCGCTGGCCGTGCTGCCAGCCGTGGCCGCCGGGATGTGGAGCTTCTGGCCCACCTTCAGCGAATCACTAGTCAGATTGTTCGCCTGCTTGAGCGCTGCCAGGGTGATATTCTTGTGCCGCGCAATCTTCCAGAGTGAATCCCCGGATTTGACAACATAGAGATTGCCACTGTCCTCGCTTCCCGTTGTCGAAGCCACTGACGCGGCCGCCGCCGCGCCGCTGGCGTCCGTCGACGTGGGGACCACCGACGCGGTCGCCACGCTTGTCTTCTCTGCTTTCGCCGCGGGCACGGTCAATTTCTGGCCCACTTTTAGCGTGCTGGTTTTCGTCAGGTTGTTCGCGCGACTTAGTTCGCCCACAGTAACGCTCTCCGCCTTGGCGATCTTCCACAGCGAATCTCCCTTCTTGACGACGTACACGTGTGTGGTCGCTGAGACTGCCGGTGCCGTCGCTACCGATGCCGGGGCCGGCGCGGGCGCTTCATTGCCCGCCATGGACGCGGCCGGGACCAGCGAGTTGGCCGCCCCCGGACCTTGCGGATTCGGGATGGAAACCAGCGCATTGCTGCTGGTGCCCGCCAGCATGTTATCGGATTGTTGGCCGGGCGCGCTCTCGTTCGCCGCCATATCCGGGGCGCTGCTTTTAACCCGGGAGCATCCCTCAAAGACGACGATGCCCCCGATCACGAGAACGTGTAATGCTACGACGATCAGTACGATTTTCGAGACTTTCATTGGTTCCTTTCGTTTCGGTATTGTTGGTTCGATCGATTGTTGTTGTGCCAAACCGGTTACGTTTCCTCATTGCAAATTGAAGACGTGCCGCTTGAACTCCTCACCGCGATGTTCATAATTCTCAAACATGTCAAAGCTGGCGCAGGCAGGTGACAGCAACACCGTGTCGCCGCGACGGGCATGACTGGCCGCCAGGCGCACGGCCTCTTCCATCGAAAACGCGCGCACGCACGCCGTCGCTTTGGACCAGGCACGCCAGATCTTTCCTTGCGCCTCGCCAATCAACACCGCCAGCTTGACCTTGTCAGCAACCACCTCCTTCAGAGACGTGAAATCCAACCCTTTGTCGCGACCACCTGCGATCAGGACCGCCCGTCCTGGCAGGGAACGTAGCGCCTTCTCGACGGCGTCAACGTTGGTCGCTTTCGAATCATTGATGTACGTCACACCACCAACTTCTGCTACGAATTCACACCGGTGCGGTTGCGGACAGTACGAGCAGATCGCCTCGCGCATCTGCGACACGGGCAGCCCCATGGCCAGCCCCGTCGTCAGCGCCGCCAGCACGTTCTCGGCGTTGTGCACGCCCCGCAGGTTCGTTTCACTCATCTTCAGCAGAATTCCGCGGCACTCCGGCAACCGGCACCAAATTGTCTCGCTATCAAACCAATCCAGCCAGACGTCTGCCCGGCGGTTGTAGGCGCTGAAGGTGACCGGGCGCGCCTTAATCGCAATGCCCATGCGCCGCAACGCCTCCCATGCCTCCACGCTGACGACCGCTGTGTCTTCCGGCCTCTGATTCATGAAAATGAAGGACTTGGCCGCCGCATAAGCATCCATGGATTCATAGCGGTCCAGGTGGTCCGGCGTAATATTCAGCAACACCGCGATACTGGCGCGGAACTGCTCGATCTTCTCCAACTGGAATGAGCTGGCTTCGAGCACCACCGCGTCCAGCCCCGCGGTGGCTTCCACCGCGTCGCAAAATGCCGTGCCAATGTTGCCGGCCGCTGTGGCCCGTTTGCCGCAGCCCGCCAGCATCGTGGCGATCAATTCCGTCGTCGTCGTTTTCCCATTCGTGCCCGTGATCGCGATGATCGGGCACAGGCAAAACCGGTAGGCCAATTCCAGCTCGCTCAGCAACGGCGTATTCTGCGTCAGCATCTCCCGCACGATCGGCCGCTCGGGAGCGATGCCCGGGCTGACCACCGCCAGGTCGAAATGCGACGTGTGGTCGAACTGGTTGCCCAGTTCCACCCGCACGCCCAGCCGACGCAGCCGCATGGCCCGCTCCTGCACCTGGTCGCCCGCCGACTCGTCGCGCACCACCACGCGAGCGCCATCCCGCTGCAACAATGATGCCGCCGCCATCCCGCTGCGGCCCAACCCCAACACAACCACGTCCTTCCCCTTCAATTCCAATGTCTGCATTTCTCCATTACCTCAATTTCAGCGTCGCCAGACCCAGCAACGCAAAGATCACGGATAACACCCAAAATCGTGTGGTCACTTTGGTCTCCGACCAGCCGCGCAGCTCGAAATGGTGATGCAGCGGCGCCATGGCAAAAACTCGTTTGCCGCGGAGCTTGAAGCTCGCCACCTGCACAATCACCGAGGCGGCCTCCATCACGAAAATTCCTCCAACGATAACCAGCGCCAGCTCTTGCTTGATCATGACGGCGATGGCGCCAATCAGCCCGCCAATCGCCAGCGAGCCGGTGTCTCCCATGAACACCTGGGCGGGATGGCAGTTGAACCACAAGAACCCCAGGCTCGCGCCGATCAGTGCGGCGCACACCACCGTCAGTTCGCCCGCCCCGGACACGAACGGCACTTGCAGATAACTGGCAAATCGGAAATTGCCGGCGGCGTAACACATCACGGCGTACGCCAGCGCCACCGTTAGTGTGCATCCCGTCGCCAGACCGTCGAGGCCGTCCGTCAGGTTCACGGCGTTCGACGCGCTGACGATCACCACCACCACCGGCAGCAACGCCCACCACCCCATGTCCGCGATCAACGGCCCCTTCACGAAGGGCACCATCAGTTTCTTCGCGGCCGCACCGAGCAGCGGATCGGTCAGGAGCAATGCCCCCACAAACAATCCCAGCCCGATCTGAAAGAGAAATTTCGTCTTCGCCCGCATCCCGCTGGATTTCTTCTCCTGCACCTTTGCCCAATCGTCGAGGAAGCCGACGCCCCCCAGCCAGATCAGGGTCACAAGACAGATCAACACGAGTTGGTTGGTCGGACGCGCCCATAGCAGGACCGAATCGACAACCGCCCAGATGATGAGAATGCCGCCCATTGTTGGACAGACTTTCTTCCCGTGGGCCTGAGCCAGTTCCCGCAAATCGTCCTCGCCGCGGATCGGTTGCTGGAATTTCAGCTCCACCAGCCGACGAATCAGCCACGGCCCCACGAACACGCACATCAACAACGCCGTGAGCGCGGCAAACACCGCGCGGAACGTCACGTATTGAAACACCCGCAACGGCGAGAACCAGTCCGTATACTCGCTCAAATAGTAAAACATCTCCTCCTTGGTCCTTCACTTCCTCACACCGCGTTCCTGCGCCCCGGGTCGGCGTAGTCCCCACATCCAACTATCTCGCGCCCCTCAGAGGCGCGACCCCGTGGCTTCGATATCCCTCCATGATTCGTTCCAACTGCAACCGTCTCGAACCTTTGACCAACACAAAATCGCCTTCGTGCACCAGCGTGCGGACCGTCTCCTCCACCTCTGTCGTCGTCGCCAACGGCAGGACGCGGTGGGTCTCCATGCCGGCCTCGACCGCCGCTTGCGCGATCAACCGGGCCGACTGGCCAACGGTGATCAGCAGCGCCAGACCGCAGTTCGCTGCCATCGCTCCCACGTCGCTGTGCGCCGACTGCGTCCATTCCCCGAGTTCCAGCATATCGCCGAGTACGGCAATCTTTCGTCCCGTGCATGGTGTCTCGCGAATCATCTGCAATGCGGCCTTCATGGACACCACATTCGCGTTGTAGCAATCATTCACAAACCGCACACCGTTGATCGAAACAAGCTCCATTCGCATCGGGGGAAACGACGCGCTTTCCAGACCCACGCAAATCTCATCCAGGTCCAGCCCGGCAAAATATCCAACGGCCGATGCCTGCAGCGCGTTGTAGATCTGATGCCGACCCAGCGTCTTGAGACGGACGATCACGTCCTCCCGCTTCTTGGCGATATTGAGACGGAACTTCACGTCTCCGTTGATCTTGATTTCACTGGCGCGGATGTCCGCGAAATTATCGATCCCAACCGTCACGACCGTAGCGTTCGTCCGTGCCCGCAACTCGTGGCACCACTTGTCGTCGGCATTGATCACCGCCAGACCGTCGCCGTTGCGCGGCAGCACTTCCAAAAGCGATCCTTTCTCGCGGGCCACGCCGGCCTCGTCCCCGAAAAATTCTACGTGCCCCAAACCGATGTTGGTGATGACTCCGATGTCCGGCTGGACCATCTCAGCCAACGCCGCGATCTCGCCCAGATGGTTCGTACCCAGTTCGAACACACCATAATCATGTGCGGGATCCAATCGTAACAGGTTCAACGGCACGCCAATGTGGTTGTTGTTATTGCCGGACGATTCCACTACATTGAACCGCTCCCCAAGCACCGAAGCAATCAGCCGCTTGGTCGTCGTCTTCCCGCTTGATCCAGTGACGGCAATGATGCGGGTCGTTGGGGGCATCAGACGGCGGTAGTTCGTTGCGAGTTTGTGCAATGCGGTGAGGGTGTCTTGCACTTGGAGAAGCGCCAAGGCACTAGGCGAGTTCATTGCACGGGTAGGATCCGAGACTACCGCCGCCGATGCCCCCAATCGGGCCACATCGGTTACAAATTCATGACCGTCAAAACGCGGGCCGCGCAGCGCCACAAAACAGTCGCCCCGGCTCAGCGCGCGCGAGTCGATGCTGACCCGTCCGACAAGCCGTCCCGGCTCGCCGCGGATCAGCCGCGCCTCACAAAGCTTGGCCAATTGCTCTAAACGCAGGGTTTCCACCGTGTTCCATTCAGTTGAAAATATTCTTCGACCACCCGACGGTCGTGGAATGGCACGACCATGTCCGCAAATTCCTGATACGTTTCGTGTCCCTTGCCCGCAATCACGACTGCATCGCCGGGTCGGGCAATATCCAGCGCCCGCTCGATGGCCTCGCGGCGATCTTCGATCACCTGGTGATGGTTGCCCCTCGGCGGCGCGAAACCTTCTTCGATCTGCTTCAGAATCTCGCGTGGGTCCTCTGTACGCGGATTGTCAGTCGTCAAAATGGAAAAATCCGCCAAATCGCACGCTGCTTGCCCCATCGCCCTGCGTTTGCCCTTGTCGCGATCGCCCCCGCAGCCGAACACCACAATCAGTCGTCCCCTCGTCAGTTCGACCACGGTCGCCAGCACGTTTCGCAACGCGTCTGCCGTGTGCGCGTAATCCACAAACACCCGGTAAGCCTCCGGGACCTCCACGCTCTCGATGCGCCCCGGTACACGATGCAACTGCCCCAGCGCCGATTCGATCGTCCGCAGATCGATGCCGAGTTCCTGGCTGGCGCCGATGGCTGCCAGCGCGTTGGACACGTTGTAGCGACCAATCAATGGAAGTGACACTGGGATACGGCCTTGGGGCGTGTGCGCAACGAAATAACTCCCCTCCGCCGACGCCCGCACATCCTCGGCGCGAATGACCGCTGCGCTTGAGACGCCGTAAGTGATCACGGCGTTTTCCCCACCCAGGCGCTTGATCAATTCACGACCGTATGCGTCATCTGCATTCACTACCGCGCGGCCCGCTTTTCGAACACTGCCCAACGCGCTGAACAGCCCCGCTTTCGACTCAAAATAGTCCTCCATGGTCCCGTGGTAATCGAGATGGTCCTGGGAAAGGTTCGTGAAGATCGCCACATCGAAATCCACTCCCTCCACGCGTAATTGATCGATCGCGTGGGAACTGACTTCCATCGACACACAGCCGCATCCAGCTCGCACCATTTGGCTCATCATGTCCTGAATGTCCACGGACTCGGGCGTCGTGCGCGACGCCGGGATCACACGCTCGCCAATCTGGTATTGCACCGTCCCCAGCAGGCCGCAGGGAATCCCCGCCGCCTCCATGATGGCCTGCACCATGAATGCTGTCGTCGTCTTGCCGTTGGTCCCGGTGACCCCGACGACCTTCAATTGCTGCGAGGGGTGATTGTAGAAATGCGCCGATGCCTGCGCCATCGACCGCCGGGCGTCGCTGACTTTGATGCGCGTCGCGCGCGGATTGAAACCGGCGTCCCGCTCCAAGACGATCGCCGACGCGCCCCGGTCGATGGCCGCCTCGACAAATCGGTGGCCGTCGGTGCGCTCGCCACGCATCGCCACAAACATATGGCCGGGCATGACCCGCCGCGAATCGTAGGCAATGCCGGTAATCTCCTGTTCCAGCGAGCCTGTGACCGCCAGCGGCTTGACGCTTTTGACAATCTCCGCCAGTCTCATGACACCCTCGTTACCTCCGTCGGCGGGGCCTGTGGTTCCATGCCCAGATACTCGGCGATTTTCTCCGCCGCGGCCCGGAAGACCGGCCCGGCGACCGATCCGCCGTAGTACACATCCCCAACGGGATCATCCAATGAAACCAAAATCGAAATCGCCGGATCAGAAGCCGGAAAATAGCCAACGAACGTCGAGTAATACTTGCGAACGTACTGCCCGTTCTCGATTTTCTGGGCCGTCCCCGTTTTGCCCGCCACATCGAATCCTCCCACAGCCGCCTTCGGCGCCGTGCCCTCCGGCCCGACCACCTTGCGCAATGCTATCGTCATCAATTCGCAGGCGCGCGGCGTGATCACGGGCCCGACCGCCCGCGGCTGGTACTGCAGCACGGTCGCGCCCTCTTCGCTGACGATGCTCTTGACGACCATCGGTTTCATCCGCACACCGTTGTTGGCAATGGTGTTCATGGCCATCAACATCTGCAGGGGCGTCACCGCGATCTCGTGCCCCATCGGGATGCGGGTGATGGAAAGACTGTTCCACCGGGATAGGGGATGGGCGATCCCCGACACTTCGCCGGGCAGGGCGATCTCGGTTTTGCGGCCAAAACCGTACCGGCGGACGTAATCATACACCCGCGCCGGCCCCATCCGCAGGGCCACCTTCGCCGCCCCGATGTTGCTGGAATGAAACAGAATCTCTTCAACGCTCAACACGCCAAATGGATGTGCATCGTGCAACACCCGGCCCGCGTACATGAACGCGCCATTCTCGCAGTCGAATTGATCGTTAAGCGTTACGATGCCGTCGTTGAGCGCGCCCGAGCAGACAACAATCTTGAACGTCGAGCCCGGCTCGGCGACGTCGCTGATGCACCGATTGCGTCGCGCATCAGCGGATGTCGCGGCCATGTCGGTCGGATCGAATGTCGGCCGCGAACTCATCGCCAGGATTTCTCCCGTCTTGGGACGCGAAACAATGATCACCCCTGCCTGCGGCTTGAATTGCTCCATCGCCTTGTCGAGTTCCTGCTCCGCGATGTGTTCGATCACCTGGTCGACCGTGAGCACGACATTGAGACCATTCTGAGGGCCCAGGTCCTCGGTGCGCAGCGCCCGTATCTCGCGCCCCTTGCGATCGCATTCGATGACTTCGTAGCCGTCCTGTCCCTGCAAATAATCCTCCATCGACGCTTCGATGCCTTGAACCCCCTTGTGTTCGGCATCGACAAAACCGATCACGTGACTGGCCAGTGAACCATTCGGATAGGAGCGGACAAATTGATCCTCAAAGTAAATACCCTTCAACTTCATCGCCCGGATCCTCTGCACGGCGTCCTCATCAAGTTTGACTCGCGGACTAAGCCGAACGTAATGGGACTGGCCGCTGAGCTTCTGCGTAAGTGACTCGACGTCTGTCCTCAGCAATGGCGCAAGTTTCTCCGCGATCTCGGACGCATGGGGCGCCGTGATCGTTGCGTCCGCCGTGACGATGTGCACCGACAAACTGTTGGCCAGCAAATTGCCGTTGGCATCCAGAATCGAACCGCGGCGGCCTTGCCGGTGGACAATCTGCTCGCGGTTTGCCTGTGCCATGGCACTCAGCTCTTTGTGTTGCAGGACATGGAGATCGAACAGACGGAAAGCCAGCGCCGTAAAGATCGACGCCAACGCGCCGGCCACAATCAACGCCCTGCCCTGTTGTGGTGCCAGTGTCATAGTCCCTGTTGCGCAAGTACCCGGGATTGCGGGTTACGCAATCGCAATTGAACCTGTTGTTGTCCCGCAGTCCTCGTGGCCAATGGCGCGGCCGCCATCTGCACGTCCCATTCGGGACCCGGCTCATACAACCGAACCACCTGGCTTTCCCTCGGGGCCACCAAGCTGAGATTGCATGCCCGGCATGTCGCTTCCAATTCGGCCGGGGATTCCAAGTGTGCCAGTTGCGCGGCCTGCATCAGGTTGCGCTTCTGTGCCGACGACAAGATCGCCTCTCGCTTCTTGATCTCGTCGCCCAGCCGATAGATCGCATTCTTCTGCCAGACGTAGCCCAGACCACTGGTCGCCATACACGCGCATACGACCAGCGACTTGCTCACCGTGCCAAACCTCAATGGCTCGCGTTTACGATTCCGCCTCATTACGAAAACAGGCCCGGGGGGTCGCCCTCCTTGGATCCGACCCCCCAGTGGGGTTCCCCACCCCCAACCAAACCTCCTCCTAAATTTTCTTAAATCTTCTCCGCCACGCGCAACTTCGCGCTGCGGGCCCGCGGGTTTGCCCCCACCTCTGTTCTGCCGGGCGTGACGGGTTTCTTCGTCACGATCTGCAGCGTTTCCTTGCGCCCACAGGCGCACACCGGCAGATCCGGCGGGCAAATGCAGCCGCTGCTCTTTTCCACGAAAAACTGTTTCACAATCCGGTCTTCCAGCGAATGAAAGGAAATAACCGCGATCCGCGCCCCGGATTGCAGAAACCGGGTAGCCACTTCGAGACCCTGATGGAGATTGTCGAGCTCGTTATTCACCGCGATGCGTAGCGCCTGGAACACCTTCGTCGCCGGATGAATGCCGCCCCGCCTCGGTCCCACTACCTGCTCCACCAACCGGGTCAGGTCCGTCGTGCTCTGCAGCGGGATCCGTTCACGTTCGGTGACGATTTTACGGGCAATCGCTCGGGAGCGTTTCTCTTCGCCGTATACACGGAAGATCTTGGCCAGTTCCTCCAGACTGGCGGCGCGAAGGATGTCCCGAGCGGTTGCCCCAAGCTGGCGGCTCATCCTCATGTCCAACGAACCGTCCCGCAGGACACTAAAACCTCGTCCCGGTTCGTCGAACTGACGCGAACTGACACCGAGGTCGAACAGAACCCCATCCACCACTGTCACTCCAAGACTCATCAACACTCTCTCCAACTCCACGTAATTGGCGCGCACCAATTGTACGCGCGCCCCAAATTCTCTCAGCCGCTCGCGGCTCGCCGCGATGGCCTCTTCGTCCCAATCCAAGCCGATCAATTGCCCGTCCGGCCCGCACGCACGCAAAATCTCCCGCGCATGCCCACCGCCGCCGACAGTACAATCCACGTACACGCCGCCGCGGCGCGGTTGCAACCGGTTTACAACCTCCTTGAGCAGCACAGGTGTGTGGTAGGTCATGCCGAAGCCCGGATCGGAAGGAAATCGACTACGTATGCTACGCCGATCCTGACCCCCTCTGCCATACCTCCACCTGCCCACCCGCGGGAAACTCCCCTCCCGCTGTCACCGCCTCACAGGACCGCGACGAACTTGCAAGTTCCCTCCTCACAAGCGCGCGGCACGATGACTGCCCAACATTCGTCCGACCAAATGCCCGAAACCAATGCGCGACCAGGGCGCGTTGCACGAACGCTCGCGCTTCACGTTCTCCACGGCGTAACTTGCGGAAATGTCGATCACGTCGGTGGCCATTTCGGGCAAACACCCGCAGCCTCCCTCGATGATGACCGCGCCGCGCGTCACAGGGCGCGACACCATCCGCCGCACGCCATCACTGCCAGTGGACCGGACGATCCGTCTGTCCAACTTCGGAAATGGATTCATCCGCGGTAGACGGAACTGCCGCACTTCGCCGCCCTGATTCGTCAGGCTGCGGTTCACACTCAAAAAACTCATGATGCCTTCTCGACTCATCTCCGCCCTCACAATCCCACCTGCTTGGCCGCCTCCGAAAAATTCTCCATCGCGTTGCGGTCCACTTCGCTCCATCGCTCCGGCGACCAAATCTCAAACCGCGTCAACATTCCCACCAAAACGGCTTCTTTCTCGACACCGGCGTGCCGAAGAAGCTCGTCTGTCAGGCCGATGCGCCCCTGGCCGTCGCACGGCGAACCGTGCGCCCGGGAAGCGATGACCCGCAGCACGTCGCGTCGCCCGTATTCTCCGATCGAAATGTCGTCGGCGCGTTCCAGCATCTTTTCCATCGCCGATGCCGTCAACACCACCAGACAATTCTTCGGATCGGGCAATACGTAAAACTCCTTCGAGCCTCTCGCAGCAGCCCGCCATTTTGCCGGTATCGCCACACGGTTCTTCTCGTCCACCGCGTGCCGAAACGTGCCAAAGAACACCGTTCTTGTAAGTGCCTTGACCATGGGAGTCGTGGTTCCTCCTTGAAAACCACCATTCCCCACAACGCCCCACATTTAGACACGATCCCCAAAACGTGTCAACACCTTTTCGTGAAAATTCTAAAAAATCCCCGAGCGACCCCGCTCACCCCGCAGGACAACTATTCCCTGGCCTCCGCGCCGCCAAACAGAAACACCAACCCGCGCCACGCCCGCTCCCGCCAGCACCGTTCATTATGCTCCCCGCCCTTGTCCTCGAAGTACAACAAATCCTCTCGTTCACGCCACCCGCGTGATACGTAGGCTTCGTGAACCTGTCGAGATTGTCGAAGTCCATCCCGCACCGTGCCGCAGTCGAGATAAATGCGAAGATCCTGGTGCTCGCGTTCCCGGACAAACTCGACGAATGACTTCTTCTGTCGATCCCGCACCTGGAACGCGCCGGACAAGCACGCCGCCTTGCCGAACGTCTCGGGAAGTTTGTGCGCCATCCATAACGCGACCAGTCCGCCGAGCGACGACCCCATCAGTGCCGTGTGTTTGCGATCCCTCTTCGTCGGGAATCTCCGATCCACGTATCGCTTCACCACGTCCACCAGGTAGTTCGCATACGGATGCGACAGAATGTCGTCGTACGTCTTGACCGGCGTATATTCACGGTACCGCGCGTGTGTGTTGGGGATCCCCACTAGGATGATCGGCTCCATCCTCCCCTCGCGGGTCAGGTGATCGGCAATCTGATTGAGAAACCAGCCGCCGTGCCCATAACAGCAGTGGGGATCGTCCCAGATGTTCTGCCCGTCCTGACAGTACAACACAGGGAACCGCCGCCGGTGATCCTCCTCGGCCGCCTCGGGAACATACACATACACCGGTCGCGGCGTAAGATGCCCGAATCGCGGGTGAATCTTCGATTCGTCGATGACGTGAAATCGGGACGACTCGGGAAAACGAATCATGTGCGTTTCGGGAACAGCGGAGCAACCTGCCCGATCTTTGTACCGGGCGAAACACGTCCCCAGGAGGTTTCAACGTCAAGCAAGTCCATCTTGTCCGCGACGCCCAACTGCGCGCGAATCTGCCCGGCAATCGTCGGCATAAACGGCGCCACCAACACCGAAATCAGCCGCACTGATTCCGCAAGATTGTACAGCACGCCATCGAGTTGACGCGCCTTCGCGGAATCCTTGGCCAATTTCCACGGCGCGCTTTCCTCGACATACTGGTTCGAACGCACCACGAAGCCCCACAATGCTTCCAAGGCCCCGACAAACTCCAGACGGTTCATCCCGTCACGATACGCCGCCGCCATCTTCCCCCCCTCAACCTGTAGGGCCTTGTCATAGGGCTCGGGCACCAACCCGCTTCGATACCGCTGAATCATCGTCAATGTGCGATTCACCAGGTTGCCCAACTTGTCGGCGAGATCCGCGTTGTACACTTCGTTGAACCTTGCCTCGGCAAAATCACTGTCGTTGATCCCCAACGGCCCGTACCGTCCGAGAAAATAGCGCAACGCATCCAGACCGTAGTTCGACACGTACCGGTCGATCTTCTCGAGGTCGATAAAATTGCCCAGGCTCTTGCTCATCTTCTGGCCTTCGCTGATCCAAAAACTGTGCGCATACACCTGCCGCGGCAGTTCCCGTTTCAAGGCAATCAGCATCGCCGGCCAAATAACCGCGTGAAACCAGAGGATGTCTTTCGCAATGAGATGTACGTCCGCGGGCCAGAACTTCCGACGCTCATTCGTGTCGACCGTCGAGAGGTAATTGAAAAGTGCGTCAATCCACACATAAATCGTGTGTTCCGCGTCCCCGGGCACGCGGATGCCCCACTCACCAGCGCCCGCCCGCGAAATCGGGACATCGTTAAGCCCTTCGCGAATGCGATTTAACACCTCGTTCCGGCGCACATCGGGACGCACGAAGTCCGGGCGTTCCTCCAAAAGTTTCAGCAACGCGTCCCCATACCTGCTGAGACGGAAGAAGTAGTTCTTCTCCTTTTTACGAACCAGTGGCTTGCCGTTGAACGGTGATTTGAACTCATACTCCTTCGCCTTGTTCTCGGGCAAATACTCTTCCTGTCCGGCATCGTACCAACCCTCGTAATCCCCGAGGTAGACGTCGCCGGTCTTCAGCAGGTCGCCGACATATTGCTGAACCTTGACCTTGTGACGTTCCTGGCTCGTGCGAATGAAGTCGTCGTTAATAATGCCCAATTTGGCAAATGTCTCCTGAAAAGCCCTGGCATTTTCGTCGGCCCACTGTTGCGGCGTTACCCCATGCTCCGCCGCCGAGTCCACGACCTTCGCCGCGTGTTCGTCGGTGCCCGTCAGAAAGAACACCTCGTTCCCGCATAACCGGTGGAAACGCGCCACGATGTCCGCAATCGTGGTCGTGTACACATGGCCAATGTGCGGCCGATCGTTGACATAATAAATCGGCGTGGTGACGTAGAATTTCATGGGCGCGAAATAATCGCAGCTTAACGCTGCCGAGTCAACCGTCTCACTTCCCGCCCATGCGCTCCAGCAACGTGACGATGGCGAGGATGCAGAGGGCCTGGACGATGACAATCAGCGCCGCGGTCATTTGGGACCACAACAGGATCGTCGCGCCAAGACCAAGCGTGAGCGTAATGAGGTACACCAGCGTGACCGCCCAGCTTTGTGGCAGACCCAGCCTCACCAAACGATGTGACAGATGGTTCACGTCGCCCTGATAGACCGGCTGACCACGCCGAATGCGGATCCACATCACCATCACCAGATCGAACAGCGGCACCGCGAGCACCAGCATCGGAATCAGCACGGGCAAAAACGTCGGCGTCTTCCCGCGATGATAAAACGTGACGCAGATCGGCAGCACCGCCAGCATATAACCGACAAAATGGCTGCCGGCATCGCCGAGGAAGATCGTCGCCGGCTTGAAGTTGTGCGGCAGGAACCCCAGCAGCGCGCCGGCCAGCGCCACCGCCAGGAGACACACAAAGTACTCGCGTTGTATTCCGGCGATGAATGCAAACATCGACGCGCAGACCAGCCCGATCCCCGCGCACAACCCATCCATATTATCCAGAAAATTCATTGCGTTCGTGATCGTCACGATCCACAACACGGTCATCGCGCAATTGGTGAATCGATTGGGAATAAACGCTGTGATTCGTATGCCCGCCAGCGCCACCAGCAGGGCCACGACCACCTGCGCGGCCAATTTCGTCCCAGGGCGCAACTCGTATTTGTCGTCGTACATCCCCAGCGCGATCATCAAACCTCCGCCCAACACGATCACCAGCAACTTGGGCCAAACCGAAAACGCGCCATCGAGGTACATCTTCACGTCAGGCATGTCGATCAGCGGCAGATCCACGCGGCTTCCCAGCGGCAGGATGAACAGATAGTTGAAAATCACGTTGGCGGCAAATGCGCAGAAAACCGCTGCCCCGCCCAGCAGCGGCATCGGTTCGGTGTGGATCTTCCGTTCGCTGTCCGGTTCGTCCACGTACTTCCATTGAAAAGATACACGCTTGAACCCGGGCGTCAGAATCAGTGCCAGCACGAAGCTGACGTCGAACACGTAGAGGTAGATCAGCAGCCAGTGCATATCAGTGCCGCCCCACCCACAGTCGCCGGTACAACTCGTCAAGTTGTTGCACCATTCGCTCCTCCGAAAACTGCTCCCTGACCAATTCCCTGCCCCGTGCGCCCATTCTATCCATCACCTTGGCGTCCTGCAACAACCGAATCACACCATCGGCCAGCGCGTTCACGTCCCCGACGCGCACCAGCAACCCCGTTTCGCCGTTGAGACACACTTCGCGCCCGCCGTCGACATCGAACGCCACGACCGGTTTGCCGCACGCCAACGCCTGGGGCAAGGCCCGTGGCAACCCCTCCCGCAACGACAAGTGCACCAGAAGATCCATCGACGATACATACCGCGGGATTTCCTGCGGCGGCACGAGCCCTGCAAATACAAAATGACTTCGTAACCCCAACTTCGTAACCCACCATTCAAATCGCTCGCGGTACACCCCGTCGCCCACCAACAGAAACTTCACGTTGGGGACGGCGGCCACGATGCGCGGCGCGGCCTCGAAGAGAAACTCATGTCCCTTCAGCCGGAATAACCGCGCAATCTTGCCCACCACCAGGTCGTTCTCCGAAATGCCCAGGGATTCGCGAAGGGCGTCGTCGCGGCGCGCCTTCAGGAACGCGTCGATGTCCATCCCACTGTGAATCGTAACGTACCGGCCCGCTGTCCCAATTCCAGCCGCGAGGTATTGTTCGGTCATGGCGTCGGCGACGGACACAAATTGAGTCGTACACGCGCCGGCCACCTGTTCTGCCCAGCGAAACGCCCAGTTCCCAATCGGATTCTGGTAGTGGTAAAACGAAGGGCCGTGAATCGTGTGCACGATGATCGGCACCCGCGCTGACGTTGCCGCAACGCGTCCTATCAGGCCTGCCTTGCCGCTGTGTGTGTGCACCACATCGTAGCGTTTCCCCACGAACAGCCGCCGCAGTGCCCGGCCCGCCCTCACGTCCAGCCATGGATTCGGCGTGCGGCGCAATCCGTCCACGACCGTGATCGGCACACCTGCCGTCTTCGCCTGATCGTAGAGCGAGCCTTCCGGCCCGGTCTGCGGGCCGATGACCAAATCCACTTCGTGGCCCAGCTTCCGCAGCCCGATGCACGTGGACACGGTGTTCTCTTGTGCCCCGCCGACAATCAGCCGCGTGATGACATGACAAATCCTCATCGCTCACTTTTCCAATTCATACACGACTCGACGTCCGAAGGTATGGACCGGCCTCGCAAATTGTTCCTGATCCAACATTTCTTGAATCAACGTCCAGTTGGCGCCCGCCATGTAATCGTAGCCGCGCCGCAACCGATCCATTTCCGAAGAATTCACGTATAGATGCGTGATGCCCTGACCGCGCAACGCCGTCACCAATTCCTCCGGAGTCTTTGCCAGACACGACATCGCCGTCAACGGATTCCGGTCGAACGCCGTGCTGTACACGACCGATTGCTTGGCATCATACGCGCGGGCTTCTCCCACATAGAGCACCTTGGCATCGCGAGGCAGATGGTCGTTCATCCAAATGATCGGCTCCAACACTCCGCCGCCCGCGCGAGCGAGAAATTCGTCTCTCGTCGCCTGGCCAAGGTCATACTGCACAAAGCTGGTGTGCGCGGGGATCTGTTGCGGATCCCCCACATCCACCAAATCATTCAGCGCCAGCGACGCGATACTGACAACCATCACCAGCCCAACTGAAATGCGTACCGCAACCCGCACCATGGCACCCCGACCGAGCTCTTCCATGGCAAAGGCGGCGGCAACCGCTGCCGCGCCGAACGCCGGAAACAAAAATCGCCATGGCCGAAAAGTGCAGCAGAACCATCCCAAGTATGCGCCCACGAACAGCCAGCCAATACGCTTCGCCGCCGGTTTCATTCGCGGAACCAACAGCAGCAGCGGAGCTGTAAGCAGCAACAAAGGCACCGCGCCAGGTTCGACAAACGAATACTTCCACGCCAGCGCAAAGAATTCCCCAAAAGTCGCCAATCCAAACGTCGGCGCATGCCTTTCTGAAAACACCCGTGCCTGCGCTAAACTCCAGTCCGGGTTCGGGAACCACTGATTCAACAATGGGTACACGGGGTTGCCGGTCAGCAACCAGTTCTTAATCAACCACGGGGCCATCATGACGACCGCCACCAAGCAGAATTCGGCCAGCGGCAAGAATTTCCGGCGATAAGCCAATGCCCCCGCCGCAGGAAGCAGCACCACGGCAATTGCCGGCCACTTTGTGGCCATAGCCCCGCCAACCCCAAGGGCCGAGAGCCAGAGAAAGTCTCTCTTCTCCTCCTCCATCCACAACACGAGCGCGCCGAACCCAAGCGTTGCGAAGAATGCTGTTGCCAAATCAACCCGCGCGGTTTGACCGAGGTCTTGAACAAATGGCGTGCAATAGAACAGCGCCCCGGCCGTCAGACCCACCGCCTTTGACCACAGCCTCTGGGCTAGACCGTATACCGCCACCGCCGTCAGCAGGCCGAACAACCAATGCAACAATTTCGCCGCAACGTCCGACGTCGTGGCCCTCGCCAACAAATACAGCATTTCCGTCAACTGTGGCATGTTGCTGTAGAAATTGTGCGGCAGAAACACGATGCGGCCCGCCCGCTGGTAGTCCGCCAGTGCGCCGAGGTGGTATTCCAACTCGTCGTACTCGAACGGCGGCGCCAGCGCACCCGCCAGATTCAGCGCCGCCGCAAACAGGATGCACGCGAGCATCAGCTTCGCCCAACCATCGGTCCGCTCCGTGGATAGATGGAAACCGCCGACAAACTTACGAGGTGATGGCAACACCCAACATACCAATGTGAGAAATGTGTACGGCACCGCCGCGACGGACGCGGCCCCCGCGATCAGTACCAACACCGCCAGAAGCCACAGACCAACCCCCAGCGCGAGCAGCATGCCGAATACGTCGCGTCGTGCAATGAGCCTGTCTGCAACCGTTGCACCCAGGCCCAATGCCGCGGCGATGATAGTGACAACGCAGCCGAAATCGCACATTCGCGCCATCCAGAATTCGCGAAACCGCGGGCCGACATGAAGTACGGGTATCGACGCGTTAATGGTGGTCGCAAGCTGGACTGGCAACACCCAGGCGCCAAAACGGATGAGATACACGAGCGCCACCCCGACAACCCAAACAATGGCGAGAAGTCGCGTGAATTCCGGGCGAAGCCAGGTGGACGCCCCACGATCCGAAGCGGTCTGCATTGCCCGCCATTGTAGCCACCCCCGGCCCGCGCGCAAGCCGACTGGTTACAGCTGGCGCCCGCTCAACGGGCTCCCCCTAACCCATCACGGCCCCCGGTTTGACTGGGTGTCCTCGCAGGAAGTCGCCAACGGGCATCCGTTTGCCATTGGCGGGCTGGAGTTCGAGGATGCGGAGGCCGCCGTGGCCAGTGCCGATAACGAAATCAGCGACTATCCTGCCGGGGTTGCCCTTGGCGTTTTCGACAACCTCGGCTTTCCAGATTTTCAAGGGCAAGCTGCCCAACTGCGTGTAAGCGGTTGGCCATGGATTGAAGGCACGGATCTGTCGCTCGATCTCGACGGCCGAACGCGCCCAGTTGATGCGTCCATCTTCCTTAACAATCTTCTTTGCGTATGTGGCGCGGGTCTCATCCTGCTTCACGCGCGGGGCTTTGCCTTCGGCAATCAGCCTAATTGTCTCCACCAGCAACTCAGCCCCCAGTTTCGCTAGGCGGTCATGCAGTGTGGCGCTGGTATCGTCGTCGTAAATGTGTCCTGCGCGCTGGAGAATAATGTCGCCGGTGTCCATGTGCTCGTCCATGTACATCGTGGTGACGCCCGTCTCGCGATCGCCGTGGAGGATGGCGTACTGGATCGGCGCGGCCCCGCGCCAGCGGGGCAGCAGTGACGTGTGGACATTCACGCAACCAAGACGCGGGATTCCCAGAACCGATTTCGGAAGAATCTGGCCGTACGCGACGACAATGACCAGATCCGGCTGCGCGGCGCGCCACGAATCAATGGCCGCCGGCTCGCGGATGCTCAGCGGTTGCTGAACGAGAATTCCAAGACGCTCCCCGGCAACCTTTACGGGCGGCGGCGCGGGCTTCAGATCTCGTCCCTTCGGGCGGTCGGGCTGAGTGACAACAGCGACGACCTCGTGCCCGGGCATTTTCGCCACGGCTTCGAGGCAGGGGACGGCCAGTTCGGCGGTTCCCATGAACGCGATACGCATGTCAGCTCAGCCCTAACAGAGCCGCAGGTGAAATTCAAGCATCCCCCTTTCCTCCAAAAAAATGAGCGAGGGGGGGTACCCTCTCGCTCATGAACAGTATCAATCGAGTTTATGGGGCTTCGTCGAACTGATCCAATTGATGACGGAATGTCATGTGGCCCAACGAAACCAGCCCAGTTGCGCACTCACTCGAAACGTCATTGCCGACGGTACGCCCCCTGTATTCTTAGCAACGGAATCAGAATCGAACGCTATTTTGTGTCGGCAACCGCCGTTGACCCAATTACATGCAATTCTTGCATGCGCCCCAAGATCGCGCTCAGAATATCGTGAGCAACCTCGATGGGCGACTGCAGCGCGTCCACATCGACGCGCAACCGCTTGGGATAATACTCCAACACCGGGCGGGATTCACGATCGTAGACTTCCATGCGATGCTCGATGGTCTTCTCATTCGCATCGTCGAGACGATTCTCTTTCAAGGCGCGAGACTTTAAACGCCGCACCATCTCCTCCCGATTGTGAATCGCGCGCAAGCAAATCAATTTCACCACTTCGATGTACTCATCGAGCTTTTTCGCCTGCTGGACGTTGCGCGGTATGCCATCCAACACCAACACCGTGGTCTCCGGCCGGAACGCCCCGGTCTGTATCAGTTTGTCAACGTGGTCCCGCCACAGCTTCACCGTGAAGTCGTCGGGAACGAGTTCCCCTTTGCTCGAGTATCGCAGAAACACCTTGCCGAGTTCACTGTTCAAGTCGATCGAGCGAAATACATCCCCGCACGCGAGGTGTCGAAACCCGGGCAAGGTCCCGAGCATCTTGCCCTGTGTGCCCTTGCCGCTGCCCGGGGCCCCAAACAGCAGGATCGTCTTGATCTTGTCCATTGGCGACTTCTCCTTCTAGTTCAATAGTTGATACCAATTATTGCGTCGATGCGGCTCGTATCCAAGCTCGCGAATCAGACGCTGCATCGTTTCCTCGTTGATACGAAACGTGGCGCCCGCTTGTGACACGACATTCTCTTCCATCATCACGCTGCCAAAATCATTTGCGCCAAACTTGAGCGCCACCTGCCCGATTTGTGGCCCTTGCGTCACCCAACTGGACTGTACATTATCAAAATTGTCCAGAAAGATACGGGCCAGAGCCTGCATCCGCAGATACTCATGGGATCCTACCGATGGCACTTTCAGCCGCGTATTCTCGCTCTGGAACGTCCAGCAAATGAACGCCGTAAAACCATGCGTGCGGTCTTGCAGGTCGCGCAGACGCTGCAGATGCTCGATGCGATCTTCAATTGCTTCGACGTGTCCAAACATCATCGTCGCCGATGAATTCAACCCCATCCCATGAGCGATCTCCATCACCCGCAACCATTCGTCGCTCATGCATTTGAGCGGGGAGACGCGCCGACGAACCCGATCCACCAGGATCTCGCCCCCACCCCCCGGGATCGAGCCCAGTCCCGCTTCCTTGAAACGGCGAATCACTTCCTCCAAGGGCATCCGGAATACCTCGGCAAAATGGTTAAACTCCGGCGGTGAAAAGCCATGGATATTCACCTGGGGAAAGTTTCGGCGGATGTACTGAAGCAGGTTCAGGTAATAATCGATGCCGAGTTTGGGATGATGACCGCCCTGCATCAGAACTTGCACTCCGCCGATGGCCACGAGCTCCTGAATCTTTGCCCCTACCTGCTCGGGCGTGAGCACGTACGAATCTGCATCCCGCTCCTCGCGCATAAAGGCGCAGAATGTGCAATACACGTCGCACACGTTCGTGTAGTTGATATTGCGGTCGATGATGTACGTAACGATTCGCCGGGGATGCTTCCGCTCGCGCACGACGTCCGCCAGCGCGCCGAGTTCCGGTAGTGGCAGCGCGCGGTACAACTGTACCGCTTCCTCAGGGCTGATCCGCACGCCGTCAAGCACCTTGCCCTGAATCCCATCGAGATCGGGTGACGCATGCGTCGCTGCCTGCGTTTCAATTGACGTACCGAATATCATGGCTGCCGCTCACCAAGCCCATTTGTTTCAAGTATTGTTGAAACCGCCGAATCCCTTGTTTCTCGGCATCGCCCAAATCGTACCACACACACCTCGAATAGTAATCGCGCAGAAACTCCGGAGTAGCCTCGGTGGCATCCTGCACAATCTGCTCGATATGCGACAGCCCGTTGGCTTTGGCGTTGCGCAACAACGCCGCCAGTTCCGGCTTCTCCGCCTCCCGCTGGAACGCCCAGGCCGCAAATACAAACGGCAGGCCCGTCAGTTCCACCCACGCTGCGCCCAGATCCCAGAACTGCTGTTTCCCGTTCCGTGTCGCGTACCAAATTGCTTCATCGCCGATCAGCAACATCGCCTCGTGCTCGCTCAACTTCGCCCCGGTCGGGCGTGGATAGAACTCCGGTTCGATGTGATATCCGACCTTCAACAGCACGCGCAACAACCACACGGACGTTCGCGACGCGGGCGTCACCGCAACACGCCGAATTTGCTCTATAGGCGCACGGTGCGTCAGAAATACGCTGCGCACAGCCCCCCGCGCTGCGATGGCAATTCCATCGAGCACATCGTACTGGTCGTGCAACAACACCTCGGCGATGGGCACGATCCCCACATCGAATTGCTTCCGATACATCAGGTCTGCCAGCCGTGATGGCTCGGTGTAACTCACCTGATCCTCAATGCCGTACACCAACGGCCGCACATTAAGATACGAAATGCCTCCAATCCGCGGCGTTGCGGTCATGCCGTTCCTCCTTCGTTGCTGGCTCCCGCATAAGCCGACGCCATGCGTGCGGCGCGAGCGCCAAGGAAACCGTCGGGTCGATCAGCCTCTGTTCCTCCACCCTCATCCTTACGGACGACCGGTCGATACAAGCTGTCGCGTCGGACCGGTTCACGCCCCGCCTCGCGAATCGCCTTCACCAACTCTTCCCGCGTCACTTCTTGCGGCGTCCTAGCGCCGGCCATGTGGTAGATCTTCTCCTCGATGACCGTGCCGTCGATGTCATTCACCCCGTAGCTCAATGAAACCTGCGCCAGCTTCATCCCCATGAGAACCCAGTACGCCTTGACGTGGTCGATGTTGTCGAGATAAATGCGGGCGATGGCGAGCGTCTTGAGCATGTCGTAGCCGCTCGGCCCCGGCAGGTTCGGCAATTTCGTGTTCTCGGGATGAAACGCCAGCGTCACGAACGCAGTGAATCCACCCGTCTCATCCTGCAATTCGCGCAACCGCCGCAAATGATCCACGCGATGATGATCCTTTTCCACATGCCCGATCAGCATCGTGCAGGTGGAGCGCCCACCCATTTTGTGCCATGTGCGATGGACATCAGCCCATTCTTCGCCTGACTCCTTGGCGTGACAGATGATACTGCGCACTTCGGGATCAAAGATCTCTGCCCCCCCGCCCGTCAACGACCCAAGCCCTGCCTCCCGCAAAGCCGCCAGCGTCTCCGGCACGCTCCGTTTCCCCACCCACGAGAGATGCAGAATCTCGATCGCTGTGAACGCTTTCAAATGCAGTTCGGGGTCGAGCGTCTTCAGCGATCGCAGCATCTCAATGTAATAGTCCCACTTGAAGGAAGGGTGCAGTCCGCCGACAATGTGGATCTCGGTGATGCCCAGCTTGAGAGCTTCTCGCGCCTTCTCGATCATCTGCGGGAGGTTGTACTCATACGCGCCCGCGTCGCGCCGTCGGCGATAGAACGCGCAAAAATCGCAATCAAGAATGCAGATGTTCGAGTAATTGATGTGGCGATTCAGGATGTAGTACGCCACGTTGCCGCTCTTGCGCTCGCGCACCATGTTCGCCATCGCGCCAATCGTGCCCAAGTCGTGGGAACGGTACAATCGCAGGCAATCCGCCTCGGAGATGCGTTGTCCCGCTTCCACCTTCTCGTAGATGTCCCGCAATTCCGACCGTTCAACCAATATGTTCATCGTGAAAACACGTCACCTACAACGGCTACGAGAAACACGGCGCTGATGACCGCATTCATGCGAAAAAATGCCAGGTTCAGACTGGCCGGATCCTGTTTTCTGGCCAGTACGTGCTGCACCACAACGCAAACCAGGATGATCGCCAAGCCCGAATAGTATGGCACGTGAAGATGTGAAATCAACCCGAAAGCCAGCAACAACGCCACCGTGAACCCGTGCGCCACCCACGCCATCCTCAAGCTCCCTGTGATCCCCAGCCGCACCGGCATTGAGCGTAACCTCTGTGACTTATCAAACTCATAATCTTGCGTGGCGTAGATGATGTCGAATCCCACCAGCCAGAACACGACCGCCGCCGCTAACACGCACGGCGGCCAATCGAACCGACCGCGCACCGCGAGCCATGCGCCCAAGGGTGCAATTCCCAATGCCAACCCGAGAAAGAAATGCGAGAAGTCTGTAAATCTCTTGGTGTATGAATAGAAAAACACCACGAATAGCGCCACTGGCGAAAGATAAAAGCACGCTCGATTGATGAACCATGCCACGACCACTAATCCCGCCGCGCTCAGGCACACCAGCGCCCAGGCATTTGCCAGCTCGATTCGTCCCTCCGGCAAATGTCGCTGCGCGGTGCGCGGATTCAGCGCGTCGAGTTTGCGATCCACGATCCGATTGTAGCCCATCGCTGCGGTGCGGGCGCAGACCATCGCCGCCAGGATTAAGACAAACGTCCGCGCTCCGGGCCACCCACGGTCCGCCCGTGCCGCCACCGCCATGCTCGCCAGCGCGAACGGCAACGCAAACGCCGTGTGCGAAAACCGCACAAACTCCAAGTATTTCCGGAGGCTCACGTAGTGCACTCTAACAACGCCAGCCGCCAAGATTCAATCATCTCGGGGGAGGCCCGATTTGACATCGAATTCCCGAGACGCGGAGTATACTGTGGATTGCACCAAGCAGAAGCAGACGTCTCACAATTCTTCAGCCAGGCCGCCAGGGAACTCAAAGACCGTATCGCTTATAGTCCGTTGCCACGGATGTGTCTGGCCCTCTTCGGTTCGGACGGCCATGTCAGTCGCGGCCAATTTCTCAAATGCAAAAACGCTAAAGTTATCGTTCTTTGTCAGACTGTACAGCCCCTCGTTCGTGAGCCTTCGCTTAAGCACCAGCGGAAAAGCGTAGCTTGCGAGCAATAAATGCTCATTGATGGACCGGATACTCGGATAGTTTGAAGCCGTCCTCCCGTGAGCCAAGTGGCCTCTCAGCCTAAACATGTCTCGAATCCAAATCTCACGGACTGCTTGCCCTTTTCTCAAGGCTCTCTGCAGTTGAGCATTCGAAAGTTTCGTACAATCTGACAGCGAAGGGTCAGCAACCGGTATCAGCAAATCCTTGATTGCCAACGCGAGATCTCTTTCCCTGCCGCTTGCCGTACCCGCCAACCGTTCAAATGCGCTGATGGTCAATACCACCTCCATCTCCTTTGAGAACAGATCACCGTCCGTATTGGCTAAATTGAAGCTGAACACGGCCTCGTATATTTCTGCCCACCGCCCGTCCTCCAATTTGGCTTGAGCGCTCAACAAAGCCTCCAAGAGCGGCTCATCTATTGCGTCCGAACACTCAACATACTTTGGCTTATGGACTCGATAAACCGCATCGTCGTATAGGGTCTTGGTTGAGCCATCTCTCCTGCGAGTGACCACAGTGGTCGGTCCGTCTGTCCGTTGAAAATGCTGAATCGAAAGCCGAAAGGCGTCTCGATTCGAGTACAAGATTCCGGCAACGCTAAAGAACTCCCGACCTGCCAGGCCCGCGCACGCTAGCAACTCCGCGAACGCAAAGGCAGTGCTAACATCGTCTTCACTGAGATGGCGCGTGACTTCGCCATCGCCGACTTTCAGGAGCGCGGCGGTTCTGATTGGATAGTCCCCCTGATAAACGTAAGGTCTTGTGATGGCATCCACTACTGACTGCAGTTGCGGGCCTACGCCGCCCGGCTTCCTGTCTCTATCGTAAGGGATCAGATCAAACTGGCCGAATGTCTTCGGCTCTGCAATGGAGAACCATGGAAAGAAGGCCAGCGTATTCATGCTGTGTTCACGCCAAGCTCTCGATTCCCTGCGATCAACCCTGAAAACGCGTCGTCTTAGAAGCCGCGCTTGTCGTCCGCCTTTTCCGTCCGATCTGACCGCTATGGTTCCATCCACACCGGCTTCCGAGTCACACGCCGCGGTTGGATAGCATGATGCCATAGAGTCTATGGTATCATGTCTGCACGCGCTCCCTTTGGGGAGCTCGCATGGGAAAACAGCCGCACAACGCGAGGAATTCGATGCCCTAGTCGAGAAGCGCGTCCAACACCTTCCGCGAGTTCTTCCAGTCATGGCGGAGCTTGGAAAACTCCTTTCGTCCCGCCGCGGTCAATCGATAATACTTCCGACACCGGCCTCCCACCTCTTCCTGCCGCACGCGAACGAAACCTCGCCGCACCAGCACGCGCAACAGTTGGTACAAGGCGCCTTCGTTCACCGTAAACACTCCCCTGGTCTTTTTGTGCGCCTCCCGTCGAATCTCGTAGCCGTACGTCTCTCGTCGATCCAACGCCGACAACACGGCCAACACAGTCACTCCCGCTCTGAATTTCGGCAGCATGGTCAATGATACCTTAATCCTTATGGTATCATCGCCTCCGCTCCATTGGGAAGCCACATCACGCATCGTGACGCCTCGGGAGCGCATCTCGACGACGCAGCTCACGTGTGGAAGCGGCGAATGCGTCGTTGCCGTGCCACCACACCGATCTGGCTGACATCAACCTGCCGCCTGTGATAATGTTTCAGCATGCAGCGCAGCTACGCGATCATCGGCACGGGGGCGCTCGGTGGGTTCTACGGTGCCCGGCTTCAGCACGCCGGTTGCGATGTCCACTTCCTGTTTCACCGCGATTACGAACACGTTCGCCAGCACGGTTTGACTTGCGAGTCCAAGGACGGCGATTTCACCCTGCCGAAGGTGAACGCCTATCACGATGTCCGCGACATGCCGAAATGCGACATCGTGTGCCTGTCCTTGAAGGCGACACAGAATCATCTCCTCCCACAATTGTTGCCGCCCATCGTGAAAGATGACGGCGTCGTGCTCGTCATGCAGAACGGTCTCGGCATCGAGGCACAGGTGGCCGATCTCGTCGGCGCAGAGCGCGTCATGGGCGGGCTGTGTTTCCTCTGCTCGAACAAGGTCGGGCCGGGCCACATCCGCCACCTCGATTACGGGCACATCGGGCTTGGCGAATTCGCCGCGCGCGGCATCAGCGACCGCATGCGGGCCATTGCGGGTGATTTTCAACGCGCCGGCATCCCCACCGAATTGAACGAGGATCTCCACATCGTCCGCTGGCAAAAGCTCGTTTGGAACATTCCTTACAACGGTCTTTCGGTCGTGCTGAATGCCACCACGGCCGAATTGATGAAGAATCCACACACGCGCCGGCTCGTGGAGGAAATCATGCGGGAGGTCGTGGCCGATGCCCAAGCATGCGGCGTAGGCCTCCGCGATGGGATTGTCGCCAAAATGCTTTCGTACACGGACAAGATGATTCCCTATCGCACCAGTATGAAGATCGACTACGATGAGCGCTCCCCGATGGAAGTGGAAGCCATTTTCGGAAACCCGCTGCGCGCCGCGGAGAAGGCTGGCGCCAAATCCCCGTTACTCGAACAACTCTATTGCCAGCTCAAATTCCTGGACACAAGGAACGCCGCGCCGACAGGTTGATTCCCGCAGTACTAGGTTGGACCCGCTACTCTGCGCTTTGCCACCGCTTCGCAAGCTTGTGTTCGATACCGAGATGATCCAACACGCGCCCCACAACTGTGTCGACGACCTCCGTAACGGTCTTCGGTTTGCTGTAAAAGGATGGATTGGCAGGAATGATCGTCGCGCCCCCTTCGGTCAACGTGGCCATGTTGCGCAAGTGGATCAGGTTAAACGGCGATTCGCGCGGGACAAAAATCAGCTTCCGCCGCTCCTTGAGGAAGACGTCAGCCGCGCGTGCAATCGTGGTGTCCGACACGCCGGTTGCCACACGGCCAATGGTCCCCATCGAGGCCGGTATAACAACCATCGCGTCCAATTTGGCCGACCCGCTCACGAAGGGCACGAACATCGAGCCATTCTCGTCATATTGGATGACGGCCGGCGCAATCTTCAGCTCGCCCTTCGGCAGTTCGATCTGAGCGACCTCGCGGGCATGTTTGGTGGAAATGAAATGAACTTCGTGCGCTTGGGGATCGAGATTATCCAGCAGGCGTTGCGTGTAGATCGCGCCACTTGCACCCGTCATGGCTACAACAATTCTCAAAGCGCCTTCACTGCCTCCGTTGCCGCCCGCAATGTCTGCTCGACGTCCTGTCCGGTGTGGGCCAGCGAGACGAACCCGACCTCAAATTGCGACGGCGCGAAGTACACGCCGCGCTCCAGCATGGCGTGAAAGAAACGGGCATACCGCTTCGTGTCGCTCGTCTTGGCGCTGGCATAATCGACCACCTCGCGGTCGGTGAAGAATGTGCAGAACAACGACCCGATCCGCGCGTGGCGCCCTTTCACAATCTCCCTCCACGGGTCGCACAGCGCGGCTGCGAGTTGCTCCAACTTCTGATAGGTGCCTGCTTGCGAAAGTTCCTCCAGCGTGGCGATTCCCGCAGCCATCGCCAGCGGGTTTCCCGAAAGCGTGCCCGCCTGATAAACGGGACCATCCGGCGCCAGTAGATCCATCACATCCGCGCGCCCGCCAAACGCTCCCACCGGAAGTCCGCCGCCGATGATTTTACCGAGCGTGGTAAGGTCGGCCTGGATTCCATACAATTCCTGCGCCCCTCCACGAGCAACGCGAAAACCGCTGATGACTTCGTCGAGGATCAACAACGCACCGCTGTCGCCGGTAAGCTTCCGCAGTTTCTCCAGAAAGCCGGTTTTCAGCGGGATCAATCCCATGTTCGCCGGGATTGGCTCGATGATTACACACGCAACCTCCCGCCAATTCACCGCATCCAGCGCCGCAAAGTCGTTCAACGGCAGCGTGAGCGTGTTGCGGGCAAAACCTGCCGGCACGCCCGCGCTGTCCGGCGCGTCAAAGGTCGCCCCGCCCGAGCCCGCCTTGACCAGCAGCGCGTCGACGTGACCGTGGTAGCACCCCTCGAATTTCACGATCTTGTCCCGCTTCGTAAACCCGCGCGCCAGGCGAATCGCCGACATCGTCGCTTCGGTGCCCGAATTCACAAACCGCATCTTCTGGATCGATGGAAACGCTCCGCGCACCAACTGCGCCAGCCGGACCTCGCGCGGATTCGGCGTGCCGAAGCTCGTCCCGTCGCGCACTGCTTCCTGGACGGCGCGAACGACCTTCGGATGGGCATGACCCAAAATCATCGGGCCCCACGAGCACACGTAGTCGATGTACTCGTTGCCATCGACATCCCACAGCCGCGAGCCTTTGGCGCGTTGGGTGAAAAACGGCGTGCCGCCGACGCCGCGGAAGGCGCGCACGGGCGAATTCACCCCGCCGGGAAAATACTGCAGCGCTTCTTGCCAGAGCTTTTCCGAATACTCGTGGGACTGGGTCATGCCGCCGGAAATCTATCAGGTTTCATCCTCCAAAGCCACTTTCATCGCCACTCGTGCTTCGGATATTTCCGCTGCAATTCCTGTTTCAATTTGGGATAGGTTTCCCGCCAAAACGTGCCCAGGTTCTCAGTCACTTGCACGGGCCGCTGATTGGGCGCCAGCACTTCGATCCGCACCGGCACACGGCGTTGCGCGATCCACAATCCTTCTTTCACACCGTACAAATCCTGGATGCGCGCCGCCAACGTCGGTGGGCCGTTCATCGTATAGGTGACTTTCGCCTTTCGCCCGCCGGGCAATTCGATCCGTTCGGGCGCGTATTCCTCGATCCACGCTTGTTGCTGGCCCGATAACCAGGCTTTCACCACGGGCCAAACCGCCTTGTCCTTAAGCTCCTTGTAACTGGTCGCGCCGTGGCAAATCTGCTTAACAAGGGTCCTGCGGTCATCGTCACCGATCGCGGGAATCCCCAACTCCGGCATCCACTCATGGAGCCGGTTCACCCGCAAAATCCATTGCTCGACGGCCTCATTCCAATGTTTCAGCACACACCGACCCGCGAGCACCTCCTCGGCGAGAATCCGCGCCGCGCGGTCCATGGGAACGTCCTCCACCCGTCCCGCCTCCAGCACCAAGTCGCGAAACTGCGTCCGCTGCTCGGCAACAACGCGTCGCTGGGTCGTGTCGTATACCACCGCCCGCGTTTCTGTAAAATCGTTCGGGAAAAGTTCTCGCAACCATTCCTTCTGGATCGCAGTCGCCATGGTCAACAGGACGTTTAACTCCTTGTCCTTGCCCGTCCCGCTCTGAATTTCGTGCACTTCGGCCACCACCAGCAATGGCGAGGTCTGAACAACGCTCTCGCGGGCCAGCACGCCGCGCCGACCGTGGACCAATTCGCATCGCAAGGTTCCCGCATCGAGACGGCGCGCCACATGATCCGAAAACCCAAGCAGGACACAGCGATGGATCGCATCCGTCGCTGCGCGCTTCTCGCTCACATCCAAGCCCTCCCCGTCGGCAATTCTTAGGAATTGCTCAAACAAAGGCCCAACCTGGCGTGCGGATTGGGCGTGGATGCCCAGCCGACGGCACCGGTCCACGTTGTAGCTGTTGCGATCCGCATACCTCCACGCGCGCATGAGGACAAAGAAATCCGATTGCGTTTCGCCCCCGAACAATTCGTCGCGCGCGTCCTCCACCTGCCGTCCCTGCCGCCGCACGAGCAAATCGCGTCCCTGGGTCAGCGCGGCAATCAGTGCCACCTGCCGAACGCAACCGTACTCCTGCGCCGCCAACAGCATCCGCGAATACCGTGGATGAAGCGGAAACACGAGCATTCGCCGTCCGAGTTCGGTGATCGCGCCGGTCGAGTTCTCCAGTGCGCCCAAATCCTTCAGCAACAGTTCGGCTCGCTCCAACGACTGGCGGCCAGGCGGTTCCAGCCAGTGAAACGAATGCACGTCGCTCACCCCGCTCGCTTTGAGTGTCAAAACCACTTCCGAAAGATCCAGCCGCTTAACCTCGGACAATTCCTGCGCGGGCCGCTGTTCGTGCTCGTTCTTGGTCCACAATCTCAAGCAAACACCCGGCGCGGTGCGACCGGCCCGTCCCGCCCGTTGGTCCGCCGACGCGCGGCTGATTTTCTCGACTAGAAGTGTGTTAATGCCGCGGTAGGGATCGTAACGCGGGATGCGGGCCAACCCGCTATCGATCACGATCCGTACGCCGTCAATCGTCAGCGATGTCTCGGCAACGTTGGTGGAGACAACGACTTTGCGGCGGTCGTATTGGGCCACTGCCGCGTCCTGATCGTTGGTGGGCAAATCACCGTGCAATGGCAGGATGATGAACTGGTTGCCCAACGCATCCTGCGCGGCTTGGACCGTTCGGCTGATCTCGTAGGCGCCGGGCATGAAGATCAGTGCGTCCCCTTCGTGTTGCGCCGCGAGCCGCTCCAATTCCTTGACCGCCGCCTCCCAAATTGGCCAGTCACCCACAGGTTTGGAAAGATACTCGATGTCCACCGGAAACGTGCGGCCCTGTGACGACAGCAACTCGCATGGCTCCAAATATTTTCGCAGGGGACCAACCTCCAGCGTGGCCGACATGACAACCATGGTGAGATCCGGTCGCGCCGTCTCCTGAATCTGCAACGCCCGCGCCAGGGTGATATCGCCGTACAGATGCCGCTCGTGAAATTCGTCAAAGATGATCGCGCTGATGCCCCGCAACCCGGGATCGGAGAGCATCTGGCGCAACAACACCCCTTCGGTGACGTAACGGATGCGCGTCGCGCGTGAGGTGACGTCGTCAAAGCGGATTTGGTAGCCCACCTCGTCGCCGAGTTTCACGCCCCGGTCTTTCGCCACCCACGCCGCCAACATTCTCGCGGGTAACCGTCGTGGCTGGAGGATGACGACCTGGCCCCGGCCAAGCAAACCGCCATCGAGCAACATTTGCGGAACCTGCGTGGATTTGCCCGACCCCGTCGGTGCGGTCAGAATCAGCCGCCGCTGTTTCGCCAACGCCGCCAGCAGTGGTTGCCGCAATTCCAGTATAGGCAGATTGCGCCCCGTCATCACGTTCGGGAGTTTATCATATGTCCGGTCTTGTTGGCGCGAATGAACCGCCTATACTGCCATCCTCGATGCCCGAACGATTTCATCATCACGTGTACGTTGTGCTGCTCGACAAAGCGGTGTTGAAGGAGCGGAGGGTTGCGGCGGCCAACCCGAAACGCGATCCGAACAAGCCCTGCGTGTACGTCGGCATGACGGGCATTCCGCCCCTCGAGCGGTTTCAGAACCACAAGGACGGCTACAAAGGCTCGCGCTACGTCCAGAAATATGGGGAACGTCTCCTGCCGGAGTTGTACGAGCATCTCAACCCCATGCCCTACGAGGCCGCCTGTCAGATGGAGAAAGATCTCGCCGGTGATTTGCGCGAGCAGGGCTACACCGTTTGCGGCGGCACCTGACGATCAATCCTTCACGCGGGCAATGGCGAGTCCGTCGACACCCTGCCGCGTCACCGTGACCACAATCGTCTCGAGCCTCGGGTGCGCCGCGAGCCTCTTGTTAAACTCCTGGATTCCCTGCACGAGCCTGTCATTGTCGGCGCTCTGTGTCACCACTCCATCGCGGATGACGTTGTCAGCAAGGATCAGGCTCGCCGGATGCGTTAGTCTCACCGCGTATTCCAAATACAGCGGATAGCTCGGCTTGTCGGCATCGATAAAAACCAGATCAAACGGCGGTTCCTCGATGTCCACCATCCGTTTCAAGATGACCTGCGCCTCGCCATGCCGAATGTCAACCCGCGGAAGAAGTCCCGCGCGTTCCAGGTTCTTGCGGGCCACGCCAATACACTTTTCGTCCACTTCCACCGTTACCAACCGGCCCTGCGGGCCGACCGCTTTCGCCAGCCACATGGCGCTATAGCCCCCCAGCAGACCGATTTCGAGCGCGCGTTTCGCGCCGGCAATCCGGGCGAGAAGGTACAGCAACTTGCCCTCGTTGGCCGAGACATTGACTTTGGGCAGGCCCGCTTCGGCCGCGTCTCGCAACGCCTGTAAGAACACAAAATCGCGCGGCACAAACAACCGCTCGATGTAGTGGTCAATCTCCAGAAGCGAATGGCGTTGCTCACCAGCCGGCGTTGGCATCTCGATCCACCGTTCTATTTCTTCTGCAACAACTGGTCGGTCTTGGCGGCGAAAATGAAATCGCTCTCGGTCAATCCATCGATCTTGTGCGTCCAAATGGTGACCTTCACTTTACCCCAAGCCAAATAAATGTCCGGGTGATGGCCCTGTAATTCGGCCATCTCACCAACCTGATTGGTAAAATCCAGCGCTTGGCGGAAATCCCCAAACTTGTATTCCTTTTCGAGGTGATGCTCACCCACAAGTTGCCAGCCATTGCCGACCGCCGCCAACAACTCCTGTAGCGCCTTGCCCTTCAACGGCGGGATGCCGCCCCGGCATGGCACGCACTCTTTCTTTGCCAGATCTACCGTCTTCATCGCGCTTCCCTCCATCATCTTCACCATAGCGCCCGTTTTGATGCCGTGCAACTGCATCCGTTCCGTCGCCTTTGCCCGGCATCAAGCAGACCTCCATACTGCCTTCGTCACGCCCATTGAATGCCAGCCACTGGCCGTCCACCAGTTTCCTTCGCTCACCAAGACCACCCCGTCCTGGTGAGTGGTCGAAAACCGATGGCAGCCTGGTGTTTTCGTCACTTGGCTGCCACCAACTGATACGGGGGCCGATTTCATTGTGAGCGCACAATCTCTCTATCCATACATCCCCAGTTCGCGAAGCAGCTCTGTACTCATCACCACGCCCCGGTCGAAGTTTGCAAGGTCCATCTTCTCATTTGGCGAATGCCAGTTGTCATCGGGTAATCCAAGACCCACCAGAATAATCTCGCCGCCCAAATATCGCTGGAACACGTCGAGGATGGGCAGTGACCCGCCCTCGCGCACGAACACCGGCTTGCAGCCAAACGCTTTCTTCAACGCCGCCGCCGCGGCTCGCGCCCCGCGCCCAGCCGGGGATTCGTGGAAGGCTCGATACCCACCATGGCTGGTTATGGTTAGCTTCACAGAAGGAGGGCAGATTCTTTTTAAGTGTTCCGACACCAGCCGCTCGACCTTCTCTGGGTTCTGATCGGGCACGAGTCGACAGGTGACTTTTGCTTCGGCCCACGCAGGCACAATGGTCTTCGAGCCAGGACCCTGATAGCCGCCCGTGATCCCGTTGATCTCGAACGTGGGCCGCGCCCACCGTCTCTCGAGCGTCGTGTATCCCCGTTCGCCTTCCAGAGAACGGACACCGAGGAACCGCATGTAAGCCCGCTCATCGAACGGCAAACGGCGAAACTGGGCACGCTCCCATTTTTGCAGTGGCCGTACATCATCATAAAAATGTGGCACTGAAACCCGACTTCGAGCATCCACGCAAGCGGCCAACAGCCGCGCCAGCACCAAAACCGGATTCGCCACGCTGCCGCCGAACACACCGGAGTGCAAATCGCGTGACGGACCGTCCACGCGCACCTCCATCGTCGCGATACCGCGCGTCGCGTACGTGATTGATGGATGGCCCCTCGAGAACATGCTGGTGTCGGACACCACGATGTAGTCGGCATGCAACTGCCGGGCGTGGCGCTTCACGAATGCCATAAGACTGGTGCTGCCAACTTCTTCTTCCCCTTCAATCAGAAAGGTGACGTTCACTGGAAGCGGCGTGCGGGTCTTCAGACAGGCTTCGACCGCCTTGACGTGGGCGAAGAATTGGCCCTTGTTGTCCGATGAGCCTCGGCCGAACAATTTGCCGCCGCGCTCGACCGGCTCGAACGGAGGGGTATTCCACAAATCGAACGGTTCCGGCGGCTGGACGTCATAATGCCCGTAGACCAGTACGTTCGGAGCGCCGTCGTCACGTGCTCGGGGCGTGTGCGCGACGAGAATCGGGTTTCCCTTGGTCGCGTACAATCTGACATCCAGCCCCAAACCGCAAAAATGACGCGCCAACCAGTCCGCACAGGCAAGAATGTCGCGCTGATGCGCGGGCTGGGCCGACACGCTGGGGAACCGCACCAGCTGTTTAAGTTGCTCGACGAATTGAGCGCGATGTTCCGACAGATATTTTTGGATCATGGCCACGGAACCCAAACGGTAGCCCATTGCCGCTTCGAGTCACAGCATATAATTGAATGGCCTTGGCGGCACTGTCTATGCTAGAGTTCGGCTCTTCTAATCGTAGATTGTAGATGACAAACAGCGAACCATCGGCAACGAATCCGACGCCTGCAGAGCACCGAGACCTGCCTCTCGAAGAATTGGAGTTGACCCCTGAGTGGGTCAAATCATCGGGCAAATCGTATGCCGATCACACGGGAGCAGACCGCGAACCGAAAGACAAAGGCCGGCATCCGAACCGCAATCGCGATCGGGACCGACGCCCGCGTCCGCCAAAGCCTCACGAATCAAGAGACCGTCGCGGGCCACGCCGGGATCACCGTGGGGGTGAGTTAGCCCAACGACACGATCGAAATCGTGGGCCGTCCAAGCCCGCCGCGCCTCCTGTCCTGCCCGTCGCGGTGACGTTCCAGCCCGAGGACAAGGGTTTTGGGGCGATGATCGAAGCGATGAAGCAGACGCAGCGCGCGTATGCGTTGTTCGACATCGCCAAGCTGGTACTCAACAAACCCGAGCGACATTGGGTGAAGTTCACCGCCAAATCCGCAGCCGGTGGCACGCCGTCTCCGTTGTTTCTGGTTGCGCCGGGCGAGAACGTTTTTCTGCGTCAGGACGAGGCCGTGCGATTCGTGCTGCGTCATCATGCCGAAATGATTTACCGGGAGAAGAAGACCCCCATCGACCCGCCGAAGGGCAATTTCACGTTTGTCAATCGGTGCGGCCTGACCGGTATCTGGCTCGGGCCGCCGAACTACCACGAATACCAGAGCCGATTGGTGCGCCACCACCAGCTACGGCTCCGCCACATTCCCTTCGACGAGTTCAAGTCACGCATCCAAACCGTGAGAGACCCCGAGGCCGTCAAGGCGTGGATCGAATCGATGAGCGTCAAGTCGGAGTATGAGTGCATCCTCGATCCCGAGCCAAAGACCTTCGCCACCCGCGACGAGTTGGAAAAGCATTTCGTCGAAATGCATCTGGCACAATTCATCACTTCCGCCCCAGAAGTGCGCATCAGCGGGGTGGCCAGTCGCCTGCTTCAAAATGCCGCTCTTTTGGAGACGGTGCGGCTCGCCTGGATGCAGGAACGCAAATTCCCGCTGAACACGGCCAATGAGATGCGCGGGAAGCTCCGTCACGACGGGTTTCATTTCTTCAAGGACCCAAAAGGCATCACCTACATTGGCCGTGTCAAACCCCAGCGGTTTGAGTCCATCGCGCATCTTACCGACCAGATTCAGAGGATTATTCTGTATCTCCGCGAACACTTTGGATGCACGCGCAAGCAATTGATTGCGCACTTCGTTCCGCGTCCTGCTGCAGCAACGACGGCAACCGCACCGGCCTCCGAATCGGCCGCTACATCCCCGGCCCCCGTTCCCACAGAAGGCCAGGCACCGGCTTCCACGCCAGACACGGAGCCAGCCGCCCCTGCAGCCCCGGCGCTACCGGTGCCATCGGAAGAAGATCGCGTGCTCAGTGATCTGCACTGGCTGATCCAGGACGGATACGTCGTGGAGTTCTCCAACGGCCGGCTTTGGGCGCTCGCTGACAAACCGCCCCAACCGTCGCCCACATCGGCCGCGGCACCGCCCACGACCGCCCCCCCCCCCGAGAATGCAGAGGAAATGGCAGCCGAGACCGCTGCCGAAGCCGTCGCCACAACTCCATCCGCGGTTGCCGACGAACCGGCGTCGTCTCCTGCCCCTGCGCAGGCTGCAGCCGAAAGCGCCGAACCGACTCCGACTGCTCCGTCATCTTCCTAGCTGGGCGGCACGCACGCATGGCTGAGACTCTTGTCGACGTTCAGCACCTCCGCAAGGAATTCGACGGCACCGTGGCCGTGGCCGACGTGTCATTCACGGTGCAGCGTGGAGAAATCGTCGGGGTCCTCGGCGCCAACGGCGCGGGAAAAACCACGACCATCCAGATTCTGCTTGGCCTGATCAAGCCGACCAGCGGTACCGTCAGGGTCTTCGGCCAGGACCTGGAGCATCATCGTGTCGAGATCCTCCAGCGGGCGAACTTCTCCTCCGCCTACACGGGGTTGCCGTCGAATTTGAAGGTCTGGGAGAATCTGCTCATTTTCTCGAAGATTTACGGCGTGAACAATCATCGCCAGAAGACCAACGAACTGCTGGACATGTTCGAGATCGCCCACCTGCGGAACAAGATTACCGGGCACTTGTCATCCGGCGAATCGACCCGTGTCAATCTCTGCAAATCCCTGCTCAATGATCCCGAGTTGTTGATGCTGGATGAACCGACGGCAAGTCTCGATCCGGATATTGCCGACAAAGTGCGCAAGTTGCTGCGACGCATCCAACGCGAACAGCGGATCACCATGGTCTACACTTCGCACAACATGCGCGATGTGGAAGAGGTTTGCGACCGCGTGCTGTTCATGCACAAAGGACGGATCATCGCTGAAGGGACACCTCAGCAGGTGAAAGACCGGTTCAACCAGAAGTCCTTGGAGGACGTATTCATCAGCGTGGCCCGTGGCGGCGACGTGCTGGCGGCGGGCGAAACGGAGGAAACTTGAACTGGGGCCACATCCGCGCGCTCGTGCTGCGCTACACGTTCCTCTACACCCGCAGTGTGCCGCGCGTGGCGGAGATGTTTTTCTGGCCTGTGATGGACCTGCTGGTTTGGGGATTCATCACGGTCTATCTGCAACGGCTGCAACACCAGGTTTCGGCCACGGTGACCTTCCTGCTCGGCTCGATGATCTTTTGGGATATTCTCTATCGGGCGCAACAGGCCGTGACAATTTCGTTCCTCGAAGACATCTGGGCGCGCAACCTCCTCAACATCTTCGTCTCGCCCATCCGCGTCAGCGAGTTCATTGCGGCAACCTATGTCGTCGGCTTCGTAAAAATCCTGATCACCGTGGCGCTCCTCGCGGGTCTGGCGCTGTGGTTCTATCACTGGAACCTCTTTCAGATGGGCCTGCCGTTGATTCCGCTTTTCGCGAACCTGTTGCTGATGGGCTGGGCAGTCGGCATGGTCACCACGGCGCTGATCATGCGCTGGGGACAATCCGCCGAAGCGTTGGCGTGGGGCATCCCCTTCCTGATCCAGCCGGTCGCCGCCGTGTTCTACCCGCTCAGCGTGTTGCCGCAATGGGTCCAACCGATCGCCCGCGGAATCCCGGCCACGTATGTGTTCGAAGGAATGCGCCAGGTGCTGCGTGGCGATGGCTTGTCGAGCTATTACCTCGCCTGGGCGTTCGGCCTCAACCTCGTGTACCTGATTGCCGCCGGACTCTTCTTTCGTTACATGTTCGGTGTGGCGCGCGAGAAAGGTTTGCTCGCCAAACTCGGCACGCAGTAAAATTGGCGTTTGTCTCTCGCACCGGGCGGCTTTCTAAGAACTCCAGCCCAACTCGCGAACGTCGTGCGCAGGAAGCGTTCTGCGCGCACAGAGGGGTGAGTCGCCAGCTCGGTTGGAAGCTCTTGCTGCCAGGATGGGGGTCGTGGAAGAGCGCGGGCCCATGCTCGTTAGCGCTCGACGTAGCGCTGGGCGATGGGGACACGGCGACCAATGCCGAAGGCTTTGGTGGTGACGCGCAGGCACGGCGGGGCTTGTTTCCTCTTGTACTCGTTGAGGTCGATCTTGCGGACGACGTCGCGCACAAGCTTCTCGTCGTAGCCGGTTTCTTTCATGATCTCCGCGGCGGACTTGGCTTCTTCGATGTAGCGCTTGATGATCGCGTCGAGCACGCCATAGGGAGGAAGCGTGTCCTGATCGGTTTGATTCGGGCGAAGCTCGGCGGACGGCGCTTTCGCGATGGACGCTTCCGGAATGGGGAATCCCTGCTTTCCCGTCTTCCGTTTTCCGCTCTCATTGATGTGGCGTGCCAGTTCGTAAACCATCGTTTTCGGCACGTCGGCGATGACACCCAAGCCCCCGTTCATGTCACCGTACAGCGTGCAGTAGCCGACCGCCAGCTCGGACTTGTTGCCAGTGGTCAACAGCAGATGGCCAAACTTGTTCGACAGCGCCATAAGCACGGTGCCGCGGATGCGGGCTTGTATGTTTTCCTCGGTCGTATCTTCCTGCAACCCCTTGAACATCGGCTGCAGCGCGCCCTTGAACTGTTCGAAGACAGCTTGAATGGGGATCGTCTCCCAGCAGATGCCGAGGTTGCGCGCCAGTTCGCCGGCGTCGTCCCGGCTGCCCTTCGAAGAAAATTGCGACGGCATGGAAACTCCCACGACATTCTCCGGGCCGAGGGCCGCGACCGCGAGGCAGGCCGTGACCGCGGAATCAATCCCGCCGCTGAGGCCGAGGACGACGGATCTGAAACCGCATTTGCGGGCGTAATCCCGCAGGCCGAGCACAAGCGCGTCGTGCAAAGCAGCCGCCGGCATGACCGTCGCAGGACGGACAGCCGACGGCGAATCCAGGTCAACCAACACCAGGTCTTCGGCAAAGGCCGCGCCGGTCGCAATGAGGTCGCCGGCTGCATCAAACGCCAGACTGTTCCCGTCGAAGATCAGTTCGTCATTGCCGCCCACGAGGTTGCAGTACAGAACCGCCACACCGTGCCGCCGCGCCACGGCACGGAGCATGTCGCCGCGGATGCGTTCCTTACCCACGTGGTAGGGCGACGCCGACAGGTTTAGCAACACTTGAGCGCGGCTGTCTCCCTGCATCAGTTCGACAATCGGGCTGCGTTCGTACAGGTGCGCCGGCAAATAATCCTCCGTCCATATGTCCTCACAAACCGTCAGCCCCAGCCGCTGGTCCGCGAATTGGACCACCGTGTTCGACTCCGCCGGCTGGAAATAGCGGTCCTCGTCGAAGACATCGTATGTGGGCAGCAGCATTTTCTGGCGGCGAGCGATGACCTTACCGTCTTGGATCAGCGCGACCGCGTTTTGGTAATCTTGCCCCGGGCGCTTGGTACTGTAATCGACATAACCCACAAGCAACGCGGGCTTCCCGACTTGTAAGGCCAGTCCGTCCAAGGTGCGGAGGTTGTCATCGACGAACCGATGTTTGGCCAGCAAATCACGGGGCGGGTAACCTGTAATGGCCAGTTCGGGAGTCACGACGAGATCGGTCCCCGCCGCGGCACCACGGCGGTAGGACTCGAGGATCCTGGCAGCGTTCCCGCGCAGATCGCCCACGGTCGTATCAATTTGCGCCAGTGCAATTTTCATGCTGGCACAGAATCTACGGCTTCAGACCGGCAGCGGCAATCGCAAAAGGGCTGTGAAGGACAGCAGCGTCAGCGTAACGGCGGCTGAGCGAGCACAACTGGGACTGATGGGACACCATTGGAAATGAAAACTTCAGACCCTGCCCATACCGCTTGCGTTTTGGGGGAAGAACGGCTACGTTGCGTGTGTCGGGGATGACGCAATGGCGAAGGCGTACGATCAGCATTTACAGGAGAGTCTTGCTTATTTGAGCCTGCCCGCGCTGGCCTCGCATAGCGGCTGGTCGCCCAACACGGACGTATACGAGACCCCGGAGAGTCTCGTGGTGAAGATGGAAATTGCGGGCATTAGCAAGGACGATCTGGAGATCACGTTGAACGACCGCGTATTGCTCGTGCGCGGGCATCGTAAGGACCCCTGCCGCCAACGGCGGTGTTCGTTCCGTCAGATGGAAATTGACTATGGTCATTTTGAGCGACATGTCGTCATCCCCCGCTCGGTTGATGGAAGCCGCGTTCGGGCGCAGTTCGACAATGGTTTTCTCCACATCGAACTGCCGAAGTCTCAACAATCCGAACACACAACGGTCACTATCGTCATCGAGCAGGCGGGCTAAAGGCAAAGACACGGCGTTTGGGGTGGGCTGGCCCAATGAGCGGCGCCCTGTCCCCAGGAGGACAACGCCAGAACGCGCGTAGCCGCGCTGGCACAACAGTCGTCATAATAAAAAAGATGACCGAGGCCGCGCAAAACCAGCAGCCGCAGGACGTCATCAAAACAGGGACGCCCGCGCTAGAACTGCCCTCGCAGTTACCAATCCTGCCAATGAGTGATGTCGTGGTGTTCCCGCACATGGTCGCGCCACTGCTGGTGTCCAGCGGGCAATCGATCCGCCTCATCGACGACGTCGTCGCCGGCCACCGTTTATTGGGGGTTACCTGGCAAACGGACCCGGACGCCGACCAGCCGCGACCCGATCAACTGCATCCCTTTGGGTGCATCGCCCGCGTCGTGCGGATGCTGAAATTTCCCGATGAGAGCGTGCGGGTGCTCATCCAGGGGTTAAAGCGGATGCGGATTGTCCGCGTCGAGACGGAAGGGCCGTATCTGCAGGCACAGATTGCTGCCGTCGATGACGAAATGGAATCCAGTTTGGAAATTTCCGCCCTTGCCCGCAATGCCGCGAACCAGTTCCAAGAGATCATTGGTCTTTCGCCGTCGCTTCCCGATGAGTTGCGTGTTGCATTGGTCAATATCGATGACCCCGGCAAACTGGCAGACGTCATCGCCGCCAACCTGAACATTTCACTGCACGAAAAGCAGCGGTTGCTGGAAGCGGTACGAGTGAAATCACGGCTGACCTTGCTGACAAATCTGCTGAACCGGGAAATTGAGGTACTCCATCTCGGCAGCGAAATCCAAAGCAAGGTGAATTCGGCGCTCACGAAGAGCCAGCGCGAGTATTTCCTCCGCGAGCAGCTTAAGGCCATTCAGAAGGAACTCGGCGAGAACGGCGAGCAAGGCTCCGAGATCAAGGAATTGCGCGACAAAATTGACAAGGCCCGAATGCCCGCCGACGTAAAAAAAATCGCCATCAAAGAGGTGGACCGTCTGGCGATGATGACGCCCGCCGCCGCGGAGTATACGGTGGGCCGATCCTACCTTGATTGGCTCATCGCATTGCCCTGGTCGAAATCTACGGACGACAAGCTCGATATCGTCCAGGCCAAACGAATTCTCGACAACGACCATTACGATTTGGAACCGGTTAAGAAACGCATTCTCGAATACCTCAGCGTATTGAAACTACGGAGCAATGGTTCCACGGAGGCCGCGGTCGGAAAAGGACCCATCCTGTGCTTCGTCGGACCGCCGGGCGTCGGAAAGACCTCGCTGGGAAGGAGCATTGCCCGCGCCCTCGGTCGCAAATTCATCCGCATTTCTCTGGGCGGCGTGAGAGACGAAGCGGAAATCCGCGGGCACCGCCGCACTTATATCGGGGCGTTGCCGGGTCGCGTGCTCCAAGGACTGCGACGCGCGGAGAGCAACAACCCGGTTTTTATGCTCGACGAAATCGACAAGGTTGGCCAGGACTTTCGCGGAGACCCGAGCTCGGCCTTGTTGGAAGTGCTTGATCCGCAACAAAACAACAGTTTCTCGGACCACTATCTTGAAGTCCCGTTTGATTTGTCACGCGTGATGTTCATCACCACCGCGAACCAGCTCGAGCCAATCCCGCCTGCTCTGCGCGACCGCATGGAGTGCATCGAGTTGCCCGGCTACACCGAGCAAGAGAAGATTCACATCGCGATGAGGTATCTGGTACCTCGACAGCTTGCCGAGCACGGTCTGAAAAAGTCACAGCTTGTCCTCAGCAGGGAAGCGCTCGCTGCCATTATCCGCGACCACACGCGCGAAGCGGGTGTGCGCAATCTGGAGCGACAGATCGCAACGATTTGCCGGGGCACCGCACGTCGCATCGTGGAGCGCAAAGCGAATTCGGTGACCATTACGCAACGCAATCTCAAGGGTTTCCTTGGTCCGGTCGAGTATTTCCACGATGTCGCCGAACGAACCACAGAACCCGGTGTGGCCATCGGATTGGCCTGGACTCCCGCCGGCGGTGACATTCTGTTCATTGAGGCCACGCAAATGCACGGCCGGGGCAACCTGATTTTGACCGGTTCGCTTGGCGATGTTATGCGGGAGAGCGCTCAAGCCGCGCTCAGTTACCTCCGCTCCCGCGCTCAACAGCTGGGCATTGATCCCAAGAATTTTGAGAAGACCGACATTCATATTCACGTGCCGGCGGGTGCAATCCCCAAAGACGGTCCGTCCGCCGGTGTGACCATGGCCGTCGCACTCACCTCGCTGCTCATGCGCAAGCCCGTCCGACCCGCGCTGGCCATGACCGGTGAGATCACACTTCGCGGGAAGATCCTTCCGGTCGGCGGCATCAAAGAGAAAGTGCTTGCCGCCGCACGCTCGGGCGTAAAAACCGTCGTGTTGCCGGATCAGAACCGCAAGGATCTGTCCCAGGTACCGCCGGAAATCCGCAAGAAGCTCCGCTTTCGATTCGCGAAAACGATTGGTGCCGCGCTGAAGCTCAGCCTGTAGAACCGCACCCTCCGACTCAGATGGCCGCCGTCTCGGTCAGCGCGATAACCGACAAGACTCCCCACGCACGGGTCATCTTCGTCGTACGCTGCTCTCGTGTTGCTGGCGCAACTTAATGATGCTGTCCGCCGGGCAAACACCGCGCCACAGAACGTTCGGGTACAGGATCGAGTTTCGGCCAACGATCGACCCGGGGTTCAACACGCAGTTGCATCCGATATCGCTGCCGTCCCCGATCACCGCCCCAAACTTGCGCAGCCCCGTGTCGATATCGTGCCCGTACCGCACGGTCACGTTGCCCTTGGTCGATTTGACGTTGGACAAAATCACACCGGCGCCCAAGTGGGCCTTGTACCCCAGAATGGAATCTCCCACGTAGCTGAAGTGCGGCACCTGCACGCCGTTGAACAGCACCGCGTTCTTGAACTCGCTCGCATTTCCCAGCACGCAGTCATTCCCCACGATCACGTTCTCGCGGATATACGCGCTGGACCGAATCTGGCAGTTCTCGCCGATAATCGCAGGCCCCTTGATCATCGCCCCATGTTCGACGACCGTCCCTCTGCCGATGGCCACTTGTTCACCAATGTACGGATCGCCCACCGTCGCGCCGAGTCGCCCCGGCTTGAAGTGCTCTTGGATAAACTCGGGCAAGCGCTTCAGCGCGTCCCACACATTCTCGACTCCATCGAACAATTCGGGAAACGCAAACTCCTTCAAATCCAGGAAGTCTTCCGAGCGAAACATGTCGCGCATCCTAGCCGCGCCCCGGCTCCCCGGCAAGCAGTTCCGTGCGACCGGCCTTCCACTATCACTGCCAGCCCAGTAACTCCGCCAACTTCCCCCGGTCATTCGTCGGCAACTGGCAGGCGTAATTGACGCAAACGTAGGCCGTGGCTTTTCCATCCACCGGCTCGATGGTTTCCAGAAATGGCAAAAACTTCGTCAGTGATCCCTGCGACTCGCCTCCGTCCGCGAGAATCACGATCGCGTTCGGCAAATACCGCGCCCGGACCGCGTGCAACATCGCTTGTGTGTCAGCCGCACCGGCTTTGCCCGCAATCACAATCTGTTTCAGCTTGCTCAGGTAAAAATCCAACACGCACAACATCTGCGGGACCGTGCTTGGCGCTTTGCGTAGATGATCGCCGAACAATCGCAACGTCTTTTCCGCCGCCTCGCGGTAATCCGCGCGGTCGGTAAACTGCGCCAGCCTCAGCAGCAACAGCGCTGCCATCGAATTGCCGCTCGGCTCCGCCCCGTCATAATCCTCCTTGGCGCGAACGATCACGCTCGGGTCACGCCCGTCCGTTTGATAGAACCCGCCTGCTTTGGCGTCATAGAATTGTGCGAGCATGGTGTCGGCGAGCTTCGTGGCCGTCACCAGCCACTGCGGATTGAAGTCCGCCTCGTACAAGTCCATCAGGCCATTGCCGAGAAATGCGTAATCCTCGACCATCGCCGGTACGGTCACAGTGCGGGTGAGCTTCCCGTCCTTCAGCCGATTGGCCACGAGATGGCGCGCGGCGCGTTCCGCCGCCTCGCGATATCTGGGCTCGTCGAGCGCCTGCGCCGCGCGCGACAATGCGGAAATCATCAAACCATTCCACGCGGTCAAAACCTTCTCGTCGCGACGCGGACGCACCCGTTTTTCGCGCGCGGCAAACAACTTCGCACGTCCCAACTCCAATATCGCCGTCACGTCCTTGTCCGATCTATGGAAAAGCTTGGCCGTCTGCGCCACCGTCAGCGCAACGCGCAGCAGGTTGTTGCTGTCTTCCCAATTGCCCTCCGGCTCCACGCCGTAATACCGGCAAAATACGTCCGCCTTGTCCTTGTCACCAATGATCTTGTCGATCTCGTCTTGCGTCCATACATAGAACTTGCCCTCGACGCCTTCGCTATCGGCGTCCTCCGCCGAATAAAATCCGCCATCGGGGCTCGTCATGTCGCGCAACAGGTAATCACAGGTACGCCGCGCGATGTCCGCATAAAACGGCTCCTGCGTGATCTGATATGCATCGATGTAACTACACACGAGCTGCGCTTGATCGTAGAGCATCTTCTCGAAATGCGACACCAGCCAGCGTTCATCAACACTGTACCGATGAAATCCGCCGCCGAGTTGGTCGAACATCCCGCCTTCGCCCATCGCCCGTAATGTGTGCAGCGCCATGTCGCGGGCTTTCCCGGCTTCTGGCGCAAGCGCCCCTGCCTGCGCTCGGGCGAAAAATCGAAACAAAAAATTCAGCGCCACCGGCCGCGGAAACTTTGGGGCGCCGCCGAACCCGCCGTTCACCTCGTCGTAGCTGGAACGAAACTGCTCAAAACCCAGCCGCAAGGGCGCGTCATCCAGCGCGTGGCCCGGCGAACCGTCCCCAGCGATGGCTGTGTATTGCCCAACCGACTCCGCGATCTGGCCGGCCTGGGCGACCACCGCATCGCGGTTCGTCTCCCACACGTCGTGCACCTGCTGGAGCAACTCCTTGAATCCCGGTCGGCCATATCGTGCGTCCGGCGGAAAATATGTGCCGCAATAGAACGGCTTCAGATCGGGCGTGAGCCACACGCTCATCGGCCAGCCGCCAGAACCCGTCGTCGCCTGCACGGCGGCCATATAAATGTGATCGATGTCGGGCCGTTCCTCACGGTCGACCTTGATGCAAACGAAGTACCCGTTCATGATGGCGGCGACGTCGTTATTCTCAAACGACTCCCGTTCCATCACGTGGCACCAGTGGCAGGTCGAATAACCGATGGATAGAAAAATCGGTTTGTTCTCCTTGCGCGCTTTGGCAAACGCCTCGTCACCCCACGGAAACCAATCGACGGGATTGTACGCATGCTGCAACAGGTACGGACTCGTCTCGTGGATTAGACGGTTCGCCTTGTGGGTCTCGGTGTTGCCAGCCATGACCCCGCAACATAGCACAGCCGCGACGCTGACGGCGAGCGATGCCCGTTGAGCATATCCAGCCACTTCGTCTCCAGTATACACGCTGTTCAATGAGCCTGCCTGACGAGAATCGCCCGAGGCTAGCCTCGCATCTTATACAGGTGAACAGTTGCTGCGTGTCGATCGGCTCAGGGCTTGCCGAACTCCTCGTTTGGTGCCATGATACCGCCCCGAAAGGTCGTACAACAGTCGTGGCCGCTCCCTTGTCAAAAACTGACACGCAAATCGACGACGCGCAGTTGGTCGCGCGGCTCAAGCGGCGCGACAAATCGGCGCTGGGCGAACTCGTCCACGTTCATGGCGCCAAGATGTACGGCGTCGCGCTCCAGTTCATGCGCAACGAGTACGACGCCCGCGAAGTCATGCAGGACGCACTCGTTTCCATCTGGAACAAGATCGGCTCGTTCGAGGGCAAGTCGGCCTTTACCTCCTGGATTTACCGCGTGACGGCCAACGCCGCCCTGATGGCCCTGCGCAAACGGAAGCGGCGCGAGAATGACGTCTCGCTCGACGCCGCCGCGACCGACGAAGACGACACACCGCAGCCCTCGTTGCAGTTGAGCGACAAGGCGCCCCTTCCCGACAAGGTGGCGATGACCGGCGAACTCGGCGAACAGGTGCGCGCCGCCATCGAACGGCTCCCGGAACCATATCGCATGGTTATTCTGCTGCGCGACGTGGAGGAATTGCCGATGGAGGAAGTGATGGAGGCGACGGGCCTAAGCGAACCCGCGCTAAAGAGTCGGCTGCATCGGGCACGATTGGCGCTCCGAGATGCTTTGCTGCCGTATTTGAAAGGGCAGGATAGTTAATCGTCATGAGCAAGAAAACATTTGCCGGGTTCTTCAAGTGCCTGTTCCATCCGGTCGAATGCCACCGGACGAAGAAGTTGCTTTACGAATATGTTGAGGGCGACCTGAACCAAGAGACCCAACACAAACTGGAGGCGCACCTCGGGGATTGCCCGGCCTGCCTGCAATACGTGAAAAGCTACCGACAAATTATTGAGTTGACGCACAAACATTGCCTGCCCGAAACGCAGATGCCCCCCGCGCTCAAACAGAAACTCCGCCAGTTCATCGAGCAAAACCCGGATTTGAAGTGACCGACACGAAGTCGTGGCCGCTGGCCTCGGCCCGTGCCTGTACCGCTGCCGTGGAGAAAGAGATCGTCCTCTATGTCACCGCACTTTGCTTGCGGTCATTTCCGTGCCCACGGATTGCAGGGCGTTGTTGACCTGTCGCAGCAGTCCCTCGGCTGGTTGTTTGAAGACAATCTCGATTTCCTGTCGCGCGGGATTCGTGCGCACGCGCAACACGCCCGGCTGTCGAAGAATCTCCCCGGCGGCGCGGTCCAAGAAATCCGCATCCCCATCTTCTGGCAACGCGAACCTCATCATACCCACCTCGGATACATGCGTCGTGTTAATCATGTTCCCACCCTGCTTTCTTGTGACTTAGCGTCGCAAAACCGCGCAACGGGCTCGTGACGATGCGTTGCCAAGTGTGTAACATGCGCCGGCACGGGAACCCGCGTATCGGGGCCGGATATGTGGCGGGTGGTCAGACGAAGATTGTGTCTCGGGTTGTTCATCAGTAAAATCTGACGCCAGTGACCCCAAGCATTTCCGAACGACCGTGGCGGCGCGGTTTCTGGAGTTTGATCGTCACCCAGTTCCAGGGCGCGTTCAGTGACAACGCGCTGAAGACGCTCGTCACATTCGTCGGGCTGAGCGTGGCCACCTCGCATCGCGAACGCAACGCGATTGTCCCGGTGATTGGGATTCTCTTCTCGCTTCCCTTCATCCTGTTCTCGATGGCTGGTGGCTATCTCGCCGACCGTTACAGCAAACGCACCATCACCATCGGCGTGAAACTTTTTGAGATTGCAGTCATGTTATCCGTGCTGGCCGGCTCTCTCGTCAACAACCTACCAATGGCGATGGCGGGTGTGTTCTTCATGGGTGTTCACAGCGCTTTTTTCGGCCCGTCGAAGTACGGGCTCCTGCCAGAGCTTCTCGCGGAGCGACGCCTTTCATGGGGAAACGGCATCCTCGAACTCGGGACTTTTCTGGCCATTATTATGGGCGGGGCGACTGGTGGCCTGCTGTTCAAGGCGTTTGAGGGTCGACAACATTGGTCGGCGGTGATCTTCATCGCCTTGGCGATTCTCGGCCTGCTCTGTAGCCTCGGCATCACCCGCATCCCGGCGGCGGACCCGGACAAAAGGTTCCGTGCCAACTTTCTGGGCGATCTCTTCGAACAAGTCCGGGACATCCGCCGCGACCGCGTCCTTTGGCTGGCCCTCCTTGGCAACGTCTACTTCTCGTTCGTCGGCGCGCTGGTCCTGCAAAACGCCATCTTGTTCGGCACGGACACGCTTCAGGTTGGCGAGGTTCGGACGAGCTACATGCAGGTGGCCCTCGCAATCGGCGTGGGGATCGGTAGTTTCGCCGCAGGTTATCTTTCCGGCGGTAAGATCGAATACGGCCTCGTCCCTCTCGGGGCACTCGGGTTGAGTGTGTTCGGGGTGACCCTGTGGCAATCCGGCCTGGCTTATCGTGGGGCGCTTACTGAGCTGTCGTTACTCGGATTCTTTGGCGGGTTTTTCATCGTGCCCATCTCGGCCATCATGCAACATCGCCCAGACAAAGGACGCCGTGGAGGAGTCCTGGCCACCGGAAACCTGCTGTCTTTCGTCGGGATTGCACTGGCCTCAGGCGTATTTTGGGTTGCCACCGCGGGTCTGGGGCTCCAACCGCGACAGATTTTCCTGTTGAGCGGCACGATGACGCTGGGCGCGACGATTTACGTCGTCATTCTGTTACCCGACTCGTTATTACGTCTCTTCATCTGGGGATTCACGCACTCGGTGTACCGACTGCGGGTGGAAGGACGCGACAACATTCCCGAAAAGGGCGGCGCGTTGTTCGTCTGCAATCATGTGTCCTTCGTGGACGCGCTGCTCATCATTGGTTCCACTGACCGCATGATTCGGGCGATCATGTTTCAGGGCATTTACGACCGCCTGATGGTGAAGCCGTTCGCCAAAGCGATGAAGGCCATACCGATCTCGTCGCAATTGCGCCCCCGGGAGATGATCCGGGCGCTGCGCACGGCCAGCGAGGCCATTAAGAGCGGTGACGTCGTCTGTATCTTTGCCGAGGGACAAATCACCCGCATTGGCCAATTGCTCCCATTCCGACGCGGCTTCGAGCGGGTGATGAAAGACGTCAACGCCCCGATCGTCCCGGTGTGCATCGATCAGGTCTGGGGCAGCATCTTTAGCTTCGAGAAGGGACGTTTCCTGTGGAAGATTCCGCGCTACATCCCCTACCCTGTGACCGTCAGCTTTGGCAAACCAATGCCCCCGACCTCGACACCGTTTGAGGTGCGTCAAGCGGTGCAGCAATTGAATACCGGGGCGTGGAAGAACCGCAGGAAACTGATGATGCCGATTCACCGCGCGTTCGTTCGCAAGGCGCGGCATCATCCGCAACGGTTCTTCATGGCGGACGGGCGCGTGCCCAAACTTCGCTTCGGTTCAGCTTTGACCCGCACCATTTTTCTCGCGCGACGGCTTCGCCCGGTATGGGCAGGACAGGAAATGGTCGGCATACTCCTGCCACCATCCGTGGCCGGCGCGCTGGTGAATTACGCCGCGCTCGTGACGGGCAAAGTGCCGGTGAACCTGAATTACACGGCCAATGACGAGGTCATCGCCTCCTGTGCGCGCCAGTGTGGACTACAAACCGTTGTCACGTCGAAGGCATTCCTCGACAAAATCAAGGTCTCGGTGCCCGCGAAGGCAATTCTGCTCGAAGAACTCGTTGAGAAGCCGCGAATGGGAGAAAAGGTTGTCGCGCTGATGATGGCGTGGGCGTTGCCGGCCCGATTGCTGGAAATGATGTTGGGCCGGGAGAAGATCGGAACCCTCGATGACCTGGCCACGGTCATTTTTTCAAGCGGCAGCACGGGTGACCCGAAAGGCGTGATGCTGACGCATTACAACATCATTTCCAACGCCGAACAGTTGGGGCAAACCTTCGCGTTCAGCGGTCGCGACCGCATTCTTGGCATCCTGCCGTTCTTTCATTCTTTCGGGTTTACGGGAGCGCTTATCGTCCCCGCAGTGTTGGGCGTTGGCGTGGTTTATCACGTCAGCCCGCTCGACGCGAAAGTCATCGGTGCGCTCGTCAGCCAGTACCGTGTCGCCTTTCTGCTGGCCACGCCGACCTTCCTGCAAATGTACATCCGCGGTTGCGAACCCGAGGACTTCGGCAGCCTTCAATTCGTCATGACCGGCGCGGAAAAGTTGCCTGAGCGTATCGCACAAGCATTTGAAGACAAATTCGGTATTCGTCCGCTTGAAGGCTATGGTCTCACCGAATGTTCACCCGTGGTAACGGTCAACACGCGCGATTTCCGCGCCGCAGGCTTCCGTCAGGTCGGCGCGAAGCGCGGCAAGATCGGTCATCCGCTGCCGGGCGTCAGCGTCCGCGTTGTCGATCCCGACACGTTCCAACCCTTGCCCGTTGGGCAGGCAGGGCTCCTGCTCGTGCGCGGGCCGAATGTGATGAAAGGCTACATTGGCAAACCCGAAAAGACCGCCGAAGTCCTGCGTGATGACTGGTACGTGACCGGCGACATCGCCACGCTGGATGAGGATGGCTTCCTAACAATTACCGACCGCCTGACGCGATTCAGCAAGATCGGCGGGGAAATGATCCCACACGTCAAGATCGAAGACGAACTGCAAGAGCTTGCCGGCGCCACCGAACAATGCTTTGCCGTCACCGGCGTGCCCGACCAAAAGAAAGGCGAGCGCCTCGTCGTCCTTCACACGCTTGACAACGCCACGCTGGCTCCCGTCCTCGAAAGACTGGCCGCCGGCGATCTGCCAAACCTTTGGAAGCCGCGCTCCGACCAGTTCTTCCACATCGATAAGCTGCCATACCTGGGCACGGGGAAACTTGATCTGCGCATGGTGCGGGAGATGGCAATGAACAGCTCGAAAGTCTAGTCGGTTGAAATTGGAGCGAGCGAAGGGATTTGAACCCTCGACATTCACGTTGGCAACGTGACGCTCTACCAGACTGAGCTACGCTCGCTTCCGTTCGACACTACAATCACCATAGCAAATCCTCGCTCAGGCGCAACTCCGAAAATCCCCCCGCTCGCGACCCGCTGCCCCATCCCAAAGCGCAAAGGCTGGTGCGCGAGAGAGGAGTCGAACCTCCACGGGTTTCCCCACAGGATCCTAAGTCCTGCGCGTCTGCCAGTTCCGCCACTCGCGCATCGTCATGGCGATGGTTCCGTAACCGGCCAACTCTTGCACACTGCCAATGTCCGCGCCAGCCAAAACCAACCGGCAAACGTACGAGTGCCGCAGCGCCCGAAGCTCACGGCCTTGACCAACCCCACCGCTTCCCTGCCCCCCGCCCATCCGCCATCAACCATCATCAACCATGCTGCCCTTTCGTATCCATCTGGCGTACCACACGTCCAATTTGCCAAGCCACTTCTCGAGTTCGCTTCTCACCGAACCGCCCCCACTCGCGCCAGGGCGTCCCGGGCTTGCACGAAGTCGGGCTTGATCCGCAGGGCTTGCTGGTAATGCTGGACGGCCTCCGTCGTGCGCCCCAGCTTCTCCAGGGCAAGCCCCAGACTGTAGTACCCCTCGGCAAGGTCCGGGTTGATCTCCAGCGCCTGTTCGTAGTGTCCGATTGCCTCCGGCTCGTTGCCTCCCCGCAGCAACGCATTGCCCCAATTACATTGTGCCGATGCATAATCGGGTTTGATCCGCACCGCCTCTTTGTAATGGTCGATCGCCTCCTGCAGTCTGCCCTGTTTCACCAGGGCAACTCCCAGGTTGTTGTGCGCCTCGGCGTAATTGGGGTTCAGCTGCAGCGCTTGTTCATAATGCCCGATCGCGTCCTGCACTTGACCCGTGTGCGCCAAAGCGAACGCCAGATTGTTGTGCATCTCGGCGTCATCGGGCTTGAGGCGCACCGCTTGCTCATAGTGGGCGATGGCCTCCGGCACCTTGCCCTGTTTCATCAGCGCGAACCCCAAATTATTATACGCCTCGGCGTAATTCGGCCGGATCTGGAGTGCCCGTTCGTAGTGGCCGATGGCCTCCGGTAGCCTGCCTTGTCCCATCAAGTCGATTCCCAGGTTGTAGTGCGCTTCGGCATAATCGGGTTTAAGCCGTAGCGCTTGCTCGTAGTGGCCGATGGCCTCTTGCACCTTGCCCTGTTGATCCAGGACGGCGCCCAGGTTGTTGTGCGCCCGGGAGTTGTCGGGACATTTCTCTGTCGTGTCCTGCCAGATGGTCAGCGCCGAGCGGTAGTCCCGATTGCGTTGGATGGTGAAGAAGCTGAACAGCGTCACCACGGTCGCACTGGCCACGCATCCGAGCACGACGCCCTGCCGGTCACGCAACACCCGTTTCCCGAGCGCAAACGCGCCGACCACGACCACGGCAATCACTGCCGCCAGCGGCAGGTACATGCGATGTTCGGCAATAGTTTGCGAGGCCACGGGCACGACGCTGGAAGTAGGAGCCAGAATCGCAAAGAACCAGACACCGAGAAAACCCACAGACGGCCAACGGCGAAGTGCGACCAACGCGCCCAACAGCATGACGGTAACGATGAGCGCGCCCGACAGAACCTCGGTGAGCCCGCTCACCAAACCGGTTCCGTAATCGAACACCAGTGGATGCGGCCAAAGGCTCAGGCGCAGGTAATGGGGGATCGCTTGGAGTTGCGTGAGCGCGTACGATTGCCAGGCTACGCCGGTGCCGATGCCGACGGTGCCGCCACGAGTGCCGGTAGTGACCACGAGATAAGCCAACAGGACCCAAGTCGCCGCCAGCGCCAAATACAACCGCCACCGTCGCCGCCACGCCTCGGCAAACGAGCCGCCAAGAAACGTGCGATCATACAGCAGCACGATCAACGGAGCCGATACCATCACCTCTTTGCTGGCCATCCCCAACAGGCACGAGGCGACGGACAAAACGTACCAGAGCTTCGGCGAGTCCGACTCGGCGCCATGGATGACACAGTACAGCGTCAGCAGGTAAAACAACCCCATCAGCGACTCCGCCCTTTGGACCATGTAGGTCACGGATTCGGTTTGCAGGGGATGGACAATCCAGATAAGGGCAATGACCAACGCCAAGGGCTCCGCTGCCATGCCGAATCGCTGGCGCAACGGCGGCTGCAACAACGTCCGCCGCGCGATGCCGAAGAGAACCAGTCCCGCGGCGATATGGATGGCAAGGTTCACGGCGTGATAGCCCCACACTCGGAGCCCGTTGATTGCGTAGTTGATCGCAAAGGAGAGACTGATGACCGGACGGCCCTGCACCGTCATGCCAGCTTGGTGCGGTCCCATCAGTACCTGCCACAGGGGCCACAGATGACGAATCGCCGGGTTCTCAGCGAAGGAGCAGTCGTCAAAAATGAACGGCCCGTGAAGGCTGTTGTGATATGCCCCAATGCCGGCGGCGATGATCAACAGCGGGATGAATGAACGCAGTTTCAACAGGCCGCGAGTTTATCCGAGCTTGTCTTGTCCGACCAGCCCCGACTTTCGAATGTCGGGGCAAGTGTTTACTCATCCAGGTTTTCCCAAGTAGCACTGAAACCCTCCGACAGCCAATTCGCAAACTGGTCGAGCACCTGCACTGTTCGGACTTGCAATACGACGCGTCGCGTCTACGCTACGTCGGATAGCCGCCCTCTATTGTGTGCTTGCACAAACTGCGAGGCCGTGGACAGATCGCATCAAGTGGGCCTGTTACTCCATGATCCCCTTGGCGTTGCTCGTCGGGCCATGGTTGATCTTGTTCTACTGAAGACGGGATCGGTCCTGCCGGCCTGGGTCAACCGGATGACTGGACCCTGCAGCACTTTCCGTTCGTGCGTGCCGCGGTGAATCGGCCGGTTGGCTACTATCCCGTCAAGCTCTGCCTGCTCGTTCCGCTGGTGCCGGTATTGATGGCCTTTGCAGCAGTGTCCGTGCAGTGGAGAACCAACTCGCTCGCCAGAACGGCACTGCTCTGGTTTGCGTGTTTCTTTGTCGTCACGACGCTTCTCAGCATTTCACCCGCCCATCCACCATCAACCACCAGCCATGCCGCCCTTCCCCCCCCTTGCCCCCAACACCACCGCCAGCATCGCCCCAGCCACCAACCCGCCCACGTGCGCCAAGTTATCGACCTGCGGCTCCAGCCCGCCAACCGCAAAATCTGCCGCCACCATCACCACCAGCACCACCAGCAACCGCCTCCGCAACGCGAAATACATCGGCGACCGCAACCGCCACACCCCAACCCCAAACGCCCCGATCACCGCAAACAGCCCCCCGCTCGCCCCGATCGCCACGTCGTAATGCGCCATCGACGCGCTGACCAAATTCCCCAGCGCGCCGCCCACCAGAAACACCACCACCATCCGCCACCACCCCATCGTCTTCTCCACCGCCGACCCGAACAACCACAGCGCCACGCCGTTCATTGCCAGGTGCAACAGGTTCGCGTGCAAAAACGACGCCGTGAACAACCGCCACCACTCGCCCGTCTTCACCGTGTCCGCGCTGTTCCCCGCCCACATCAACACCTTCTCCTGCATCTCCTCCGGCAGCAGCACGTGGCTCACCAAATACGCCGTCGCCAACACAAGCAGCAGCGACAGCGTCGCCCGCTCGGGCCGTCCCATGTGCATCAACCCGCGCCAGCCCGCCGAGTCCTTCTCCGCCCGACGCAACAATTCCTGCCCATGCGCGTACATCGGGTCGAGTGCGCCGTAGCCGCCAGGCGAAGGCGGCTCCTGTTCCGCCCGACGCAACTGCTCCTGGATCGCCTCCCGCCACAACCGGTTCCGCGGATGCGTCAATCCATACGCCCGCGTCAGCATCTGCACCGCCAACTGAAATTCGCCCCGGGCCAACGCGCAACGCCCGCGCCAGTACGCCGCAAACCTCGCAAACCGTCGCTGCGACCGCGCGTATTCGCTCTGCTTCAGCAGTTCTTCCACGGACTCCCGGTCACCCGCCAGCGCTGCCACCGACACCCGCGTCGCCCAGAGCTGCCCCTGCCTCGCGCCGACCGTCCGCGGCGACAACGCCACAAACTGCAGGCTGCGCAGCGCCCGCTCAAACTGCCCCGTCTCGGCCAGCGCCCGCCCGACTAACAGGCGGGCCTGCGTCGCCAGTCCCAGCGTGCCCCAATCGTACACGCTCTCGTAGTAGGCCAGAACCTGCTCCCACTGCCTCAACGTCACCAGCAACGACAACTTCCAAATGTGCACCAGGCCATACACCGCCGGCGGCAACGGACGCGCCCCGGGCTTCGTTTCGACCGGCAACAAATCGTCCACCGCCGCCAGCGCCTGCTCCCGATGGCCTCGTGCCATCAACCGCAGCGCCTCGCCATGCCGGCGATACAACTGCCCCGCTTGACCCCACGTGAACCAACCTGCCAGACGCCAGAATGTCGCCGCGCCCCGCCAATGCCCGCGTTGTTCCCGTCCCGCCGCCGCCGACGCCAGCACCGGCGGTACGACAACGAAGATCACGAACAACACCAATGCGGCGGCCACCCAGATCAGGTCGTAGCCGAGATAGATCGGGTCGAAGCTGAAACCGATCGCGCCGAAACATGCCAGCAAGATCACGATCAGTTGCGCAATCTGTGCCGCGTACCACCGCCGGTCGCCTCGCGCCAACGGCATCAGTTGCATCAGCGCGATAAACAGGACCGGATAAACAAAAAATCGTTGGTTCAATCTCGACTATCACCTCCCTGCTGTTGTAGCTGCGCGTTTTACCCCGATTCCGCATCGGGGCTGTGAAGCGCAGTCCTTCGGGACCGGCTTGGCCCCCCGCCTCGGCGTGGGCAGGTCATGCCACAATTACTACCTCATCCCCGATCTCCATCAAATCGTACAATCGTTCGATCTGCTCCACACTCATCGCGATGCAACCGTGCGTCCACGTCGCGTTCGGACTCGGCCCGTGCAGGCCCACCTCGCCCCCCAGCGCCGTCTTCCACGGCGGACATTTCTTCTGCAGGATCGCTTCGCGAATCTGCTCGTACTCGGCCCGGGTGATCATCTTCTCCCGCAGACCGCGCTCCGCGTCCTCAATGTTCGGATAACTCAACCCGAGAAACCGATGATAGTTGCTTTCGGGATTCTTGCAGCAAATGTAAAATTCACCCTCCGGCGTAGCCAAATCTCCCTCACGCTCCTTGTCCGCCGCCTTCTGGCCCGTCACCACCGAAATGCGCAGCACCTCCTCCTCGCCGTCATACAACACCAGCGTCTTCGCATGCTTCGTAATGACTATCCGCCGCCCGCTCATCGCCTATCTTACCCGCGCACGTCCCAGCTTGCTGACTGTAGCGGCGGTCTATGACCGCCGAAATCTTGTTCCCGTGCCGCCATCCCGCCACTCTAACAGGCGGCTTCCGCCCTTTCCGCAAAAATATCGCAGATCGACGAGTGTCGTCGGAGTGACGCATGATTGGAATTGACCCGCCTTTTCCACACGACTACGCTGCCGCTGTGAATGCAGACAGTGCCCACTGCCACCACACGTTTATGATTACGGCCGGTTGCTATTGTTAGGTGGAAGAATGAGCGCGTCCTGGCCCACAACAATTCTTGCTCTGTGGGTGACTTGCGGAGCCGTTGGCGTAATGATCGGCTCGTGGGCAGGCGAAGGCACCTGGGCGTTACTGATTCGACTCATGCTCGGCCCTATCGGCATCGTGACGGCGCTCGCTACACGAACCAAGTGTCCTAATTGTGGGCGTCGTATCCATCCACAGTCTGGGTTCTGCCCGCATTGCGAGAGAAAGGTGTGATTACCACTTGTCATGAAGAAGTGCCCCCATTGCAGTCAGAATAATACAGACAATGCCACGCACTGCGTCGAATGCGGCGCTGAGTTCGTTGAACCTGGCGCATTGACAGCCGCTTCCCGGTCATCAACACCGCCGGTCGTTACCGAACCGCTTGCGGTGCGAAGATTCGTCAGAATCACGGCTACGTGCAGCCTGCTTGCTCCATTGGCTGCCATTCTTCTGGCCATCCTCGAATTTGTGCTCTTGCGGGTTTATCGGACCGCTGGTCTCACCACGCTCGCCTGTCTCGGAATACTTCAGATGGCGTTAATAGGATCGGGTCTTTGCCTTGGAGTCATATCGCTCGTCGCCGCCAGGCAACATGAGAGGAAAGGCGCATTTGGTAAGGCGCTGGCCGGTACCTGTATCAATGGGCTCTTGCTCATCTTGGTTGTCGGAGCTCCAGTTTTCTTGTCACTCGTTTTGAGCCACGGAGGCAACTTTCCGAGGACTCCCCAAGGACGACTCGACAAGGCAAACACGGAACTCGCAGCGGTATCCACTGAGGAAGACAGGTTCTACGCGTTGGATGACGCCGCCAAGGAGAGCTTCGAGACGGGGAAGATCGAGGATGCCCGCAAGTATGCCACGGAGTTACTGACGCTCGCTCCCAAGTTCCCTCGCAGTTGGAATTACGGCAATGCCATCCAGGACGGCAATCTCGTGCTGGGACGTATCGCCCTGAAAGAGGGACGCGCGGATGAGGCAAAACAGCGCTTGCTGGAAGCCGGCAAAAGCCCGGGCTCACCGCAGATGGACAGCTTCGGACCCAATATGAGTCTGGCGAAAGACCTTCTGGAAAAGGGCGAGCGAGACACGGTGCTTCAGTATTTTGGGGCCTGCCGCAAATTCTGGTCGATGGGCCAAGGTAATCTCGGTCAATGGACCGAGGATGTGAAAGCCGGTCGTATACCGGATTTCGGCGCCAATCTGGTTTACTGACCCTGATGGCTACTCCAAACCCCGCTGCTGCGCGTACACGACCACCTCGTCGCTCAATCTGACCACCGGCGCTGCCTTGCTGCTTCCCTCCGCCGCTACCCAACTCGGATTGTCTTTCGCGAATCCACCGCCGGGTTTCACGCACACGTACACCTCCCACAAGCATAATCCAGGACCCATGTGAACGGGAATGCGAACCGCCATGTACGGCGCGCTGGTCCCACTGGTCCGCACCACCACTGTGGCTCCCATGCCAACACTGAAGTCCGAGGCCGGTTCCACCCTCAAGCCATAGGCCACCGGCGCTTCCGACACCGTCGGCGTATAAAACCTTTGGACGACAGATTCAGCCAGCGCATTACTGATGCACTGCGACGCCTCCCGAACCAGATTGCTCACCACATCCTGACTCAAATGAGGTAATGCCGCCTGTATGGCTGCCTCGCCCTTGTCCTCGCATCCCTCGCGGTTGCAACCAAACAACGCCACCGCCAACAGCGCCGCCGCGCCGATCACACTCCCCCACCATCGGTCATTGCCATTATTCATCTTCCATTACCCATTTAACCATTTGCCGCCCCCACTGTCGTTGACTTTTCCGCTGCCCATCCCTATATTGGAGCGGAAATAAGACAATCTAACTCCGATTTGGCACATGCAAGTCACCCGGGCAGGCGAATATGCGATCATCGGGCTGTTGTACCTCGCCAAACAACCCCACGGACGCACCGTCATGATCGACGAAATTAGCGAAGCCGAAGGCGTACCGAAGAGTTTCCTCGCGAAAATCTTCCAGTCCGTCGCCAAGGCTGGCTTCGTCCGCTCCCATCGCGGCGCGGGCGGCGGATTCAGCCTCACCAAACCCGCCGCCGAGATCACCGTGCTCCAGGTTCTCCAATGCGTCGAAGGCGCTTTCGCACTGCAAAAATGCGTCACCGACGACCCGGAGTGCGTCGTGTCGACGACCCGCATGAGCAACTGCACGCTCTGTGCCGTGTTCAGCGAGGCCCAGAACCGCGTCAACGAAGTCTTCGCTCGCACCACCCTCGCCGATCTTCTCCAGCCCAAGCGGTCCGTCGTTCAACCCATCAAACCCGCCACGGCGGTGAATTGAGCGGCCATGTCCGGGCGAGTTGACCATCCACTCTCCGAAGAGCAGGTCCGCGATGTCCTTAAGCACGTCAAGTTCCCGGGTTTCAGCCGCGACATCGTCAGTTTCGGCATCGTCCGCTCGGTCACCGTCGCGGACAACAACGATGTCACCGTTGCGCTGCACGTTATGACCCGCGATCCCGCAGTCCCCCAAAAAATCCAGCACGATGTCGAGGCCGCCCTCCGCGGACATGAGGGCATCGGCCAGGTGAACGTGCAAATGACCGCCCAGCAACCACCGCAGCAGGGCCAGATGCCGATGGCCGGCGCCGGTGGCGCGCCAGCGCGTCCCCAAATCGCCGGCGTGAAACACATCATCGCCGTCGGCAGCGGGAAAGGCGGTGTCGGCAAATCCACCGTCGCGGTCAACCTCGGCTGCGCCCTCGCCAAGCTCGACCGACAAATCGGTATCATGGACGCCGACATCTATGGCCCGAGCGTGCCCAAAATGATGGGCGCAGTCCGCCGTCCCACGATGTCTGACGAGAAACTCGACCCCGTCGAGAATTTCGGGCTGAAGATGATGAGCATGGCGCTGCTGCTCGACAACGATTCCCCGGTCATCTGGCGCGGCCCGATGATCATGAAGGCCATCCAACAGTTCAGTCTCGCCGTCAACTGGGGCGAACTCGATGTCCTGGTCGTCGATCTGCCGCCGGGCACCGGCGACGCGCAGCTTTCGCTCGCTCAGACCATCGCGCTCGATGGCGGCGTGATCGTCACCACCCCACAGGATGTCGCGCTCGAAGTCGCCCGACGCGGTATCGCCATGTTCGAAAAGGTCAATGTGAAAATCCTCGGCATCATCGAGAACATGAGCTACTACGTCTGCCCGCACTGCGGCCAGCACGACGATGTTTTCGGGCACGGCGGCGGCAAACAGGAAGCGGCCCGACTCGAAGTCCCGTTTCTCGGTGAAATCCCGCTGTTCTCCAACATCCGCATCTGCGGCGATAAAGGCGTCCCGATCGTCGTCGCAGAACCCAACGGCGAACCCGCCAAAGCCTTCACCAAGTGCGCCGAATCCGTCCTTCGTCAACTCGAGCGGAAGTGATAAGCTAACGCGCCATGAGCGTCACCGACGAACAACTCTTCGCGAAATTGAAGGAGTGTTACGACCCGGAGATCCCCTGCAATATCGTCGACCTCGGCTTGGTCTACGATGTGCAACGTCAGCCCGTCCAGGGCACGCCCGATACCCGCATCGACGTGAAAATCACGCTCACCTCACCGGGTTGCCCGCTGGCGGGCCAGATTTCCGCCCAGGTCCAGCGCAAGCTCCTCGAACTGCCCGGCGTCGGCGAAGCCAACGTCGAAGTCGTCTTCGATCCCCCCTGGTCTTTCGCCCGCATCTCCCCCGACGGCAAAAAGACCCTCGGCCTCCCGTAGTAGCACTTAGGCACTCGGGCACTCAAGCACTCGCTCCTGCACTGCGTCCCTTCCCCGTTGCTTTTCGGACTATAGGCCGGTATGCTTGCCCCGTAATGTCCGTTCGGACGAACATCGGGCGTGTCCTGTTGGTCGCGGGCTGTCTGTTCGCCGCGCGTTCGCCTGCTCGTGCAGATGACACGAACGCCCCCCCGCCCGTGATCGCCACCCCGCCCGCGACGGTTTCGACCGCGGTAACCGCCACGACAACGCAGCCCACTGACCCCGAGCGGTTCTTCAGCCAATACGCCAAAGCCTCCGACCTCGTCCGCCAAAATGCCCGGCAGGAGGCATCGGTCATCATGGATTTGCTCTGGCGCAACCTCAGCACTTCACCCTGGTTCGAGATCGCACTGCTCAAGCACGCTGAGTTGAACGAGGCCTCGAGCCCGCAAGCCGCCCTGCAGGACTACGATGTGCTTCGCAAGCGCGTCGAGAACGCGCCGTACTTTCAGGGAACCGCCGAGCGCGCCGCCGTGTTTCGCACCGCCCTCCTCGGCGCCGTGGGACGAGGCATCAATCGCCTCCACCTCCAGCATGTCCGCGACGGCCTCGGCCGATACATGACCCGCTACCATCAATACCCGGAATCACTCGTCAAACTCGCCATCTTCAACTACGTCGATATGGCCGACATCTATGATTCCGACGGACGCCTCTTCCGCTACACGCCGACCGGAATGCAGTTCACGCCCACCATCTCCTATCTACGCTACGATCTGGTGTCGTTGCCGGCCGAGCCGTTCGCCGTCACGTCGCCAAAAATCAGCGGCACCACCCGCGTCGACAACCAGACCGGCCAGTACGCCGCCGTCATTCTCGTGCCGGACCGCATCGACTGGCAATCCGTGGTCGAAGGACAGACCTTGGGGCCGTATTTCGTCGCTGCCGTGGACCGCGGCGGCGCGATCATGTGCACCACCGACCGCATCCTGGTCCTGCCCGTGCCTCAATGAAACTGACCTTTTTCGGCGCCACGCGCACTGTCACCGGCTCGAAATACCTCCTGCAAGCCAACGGCAGGAACATCCTCATCGAATGCGGCATGTATCAGGGCCGCAATGCCGACTGGAAACAACGCAACAGTCATCTGCCCTTCGACAGCACCAAGATCGACGCGATGCTTCTCAGCCACGCGCACACCGACCACAGCGGCATTGTCCCCGTCCTCGGCCGCAGCGGCTACCGCGGCAAAATCTACTGCACCGACGCCACCGCCGATCTCTGCCGCGTGATGTTGATGGACAGTGCCCATATCCAGGAACAGGACGCCGCGTTTATCACCAAGAAAAATGCGAAAAAAGGTCTGCCCCCCGTCGAACCACTCTACACGGCAGCCGACACGACCGCCGTCCTTGGACAATTCCAATCTGTCGGCTCCTACAATCAGCCGACCCGCATCACCGACGGCGTCACCGCCACCTGGCTCGATGCCGGACACATGCTCGGCTCCGCGATGATCGTCATCGACATCGAGGAAGGCGGCCGCAAGGTCCGTCTTGCGTTCAGCGGCGACCTCGGCCGCGGCCACAACGATATCCTCAGCGACCCCGATCACCCGCAGGACGCCGATTTTCTGCTCGTCGAAAGCACGTACGGCAACCGCGTCCACGAGTCCCTGGACGACGTCAACGATCGCGTCTGCGCCATCGCCAATCGCGCCCTGGAGAAAAACGGAAAGATCATCATCCCCTCATTTGCCGTCGGACGCACCCAGCAGTTGCTCTATACGTCCTACCAGATCACCCAGAGCCGGCGCATCCCGCCGTTGCCGGTATACGTGGACAGTCCATTGTCCCTGCAAGCGACCGAAGTTTTCAAACGCCACTTCGAGGCGTTCAACAAGAAATTCCGCGACGTGATGATGAACGCCAGCAATCCATTCAGCGCGTCCAACGTCCACTACGTCCAGAGCGTCGACGAATCCAAAGCCATCAACGATTTCACCAAGCCCTGCATCATCATCAGCGCCTCCGGCATGGCCGACGCGGGCCGCATCCGTCATCACATCAAAAACAACATCGAAGATGACCGCAATACCATCCTCATCGTCGGTTGGTGCGCGCCACATACACTCGGCGCGCAACTCGCCTCCGGCCACAAAGAGGTCAACATTTTCGGCGATCCCTACAAAGTGCGCGCGACCGTCGAGACGATCGACGCGTTCTCCGGGCATGCTGACAAGAATGAGTTGCGCGCCTGGGCCCAACAGGTGACCGGGCCGCTCCGCGGCATCTTCGTCATCCACGGCGACGAAGCGCCTGCGCTGGCGTTTGCCGAAACGCTGCGCTCGCTCCATCCCAACGCCAACGTGCAGGTCCCCGAGTTCGCAGATTCGGTGGAACTATAGCCGCTCCGTAACGGCAGAAAAAGAAAGGGCCTCGCCATTGGCAAGGCCCTTCCCAAACTGAAACGATTGGCGCCTGTTACAGGCTTTCTTTGAGACCCTGACCCGCGCTGAAGCGCACGGTCTTGGACGCCTTGATCTGGATCGGTTCGCCCGTCTTCGGGTTGCGACCGGCGCGCGCGGCCCGCTTGCTCACGCGGAACGTGCCGAATCCGACGATCTGCACCGGCCCGCCTGACTGGCATCCGCGTTGAATAGACCGCAGCACGGCATCCAACGCCCGTTCCGACGCCGCCTTGCTGACCTCTTTCCCCAATTCCTTTTGCACGACTTCAACCAACTGCGCCTTGTTCATGATTCCTCCTGCGGTTGTACGAAATATTTAATTGAGCCTGTGAGCAGCCGTCCATCACCCGCCTTCACCGCCACTCTTGGTTTTTTCTGCCACAGATGGCAGCCGTCGTCAATCAAAATCCCACCCTGCGCAATAGAACCAAAACCGATGGGAACCAACCGCCGCGCAACGAGGCGAGCTTCAATCATCCCATTGCACCGCAGCCACCGCTGCCCACACAATGGAAGCGGCAACCGCCAGCATCGTCATCCACGGCATCAACGCCGACGTCAGATCAGGTGTCGGGGTCAACGCTTGGAAATCCAGCGACACCAATGCAGACAAGTCGAGCGGAGGCAGATTTCCCCACGCCAACCACCGCGCTGCCAGCACCGACCCGATGGCCGCAGCTCCGAGCAGAACCGCAGGGCGTACCCACGCGCGGGAGCGGCGCCGCGGCAGCCCGGCCATCACGCGCGCCGTAAACCCCTCATCGTTGACGTACTGGTTCTGCTCCCGCAACATCGTCTCCACCGGATCGGCTTTTTCAGGCTGGTTCATAGTCTTGATACCCGAACAACCACCGCTTCAACTTTTCCTTCCCGCGCAACACATTCGTCTTGACCGTGCCGAGCGGACAATCCAACACTTGCGCCGCCTCCTCATGCGTCAGCCCGTTCTGGCAGCACAGCACGACTGCCGCCCGTTCCCCAGAATGTAACCGCTTCAAGGCTTCCGTCAAATCCAGACGCAACTGGCTGCGCGAATCGGCGGCAGGTCGATTCTCTTCGGGCGCGACCTCACCGACCTCCTCCAACGCGAGTTCCTTCCTCTGGCGCGCCACAGTGCGGAACTCATTGACCGCGATCCCGAACAGCCACGTCGAAAACCGCGCTCCGCCGCGGTACGTGTGCAACTTGCGCCAGGCCTTCACAAACGTCTCCTGCGCCAGATCATCCGCCAGATGTGTGTCCCCGCGTGTCATCCGCGCCAGGAACGCCCGCACCGGCGATTGATAACGCCGCACCAGTTCGGCGAAGGCGTTCTGGTCTTCGCGAGCCAGGACTCGGGCAATGAGATCGGCGTCCGTCACGGACTCGCGCTATGGTTTGGGCGGCTGCGCGTTGCCCTGATTCTGTCGTTCGACCAGCCACACCACCAGGAATGCCACGCCGATGAACAACACGATCCATCCACCGATGCTGTGCCTCGAGCCTGATACCAATAGCGCTGTTCCAATCCCCGCCAGTACCAGTCCGGGGAAAAGACTGCCTCCGCGCGTCAGGTTTTGCGTGGCGCCGTGGCCCCACCTGTTCCTCAGTTCCGCAACTAATTCGGGAGTAATCGGCATTCCTTTCTCAATCATCGCCCGCAAGGTCTCGTGGGCCAGCTTGTTGCGCCGATGCTTGAAATACATCATGATCGCCACAATCGCCACCGGCAGGCCGAAACCAGTAAGTATGCCGAACAAATGATCCCGCGCATCGAGACGATCAGCGGCCATCTTCCTCTCGTTCTCGATCCTCTTGGCTTCGATCTCCGCCGCATATTTCCCTGCACGATCGATGAAGCTCGTCGATGAACCTTGTTGCGCAGGCACAGCGTTGCTCGCCGGCTCATCCGCATACACCGTCACCGCTCCGCGCGCTTGCACCAAGAAGACCGTCAGGGCAATCAGGGTTCCCGCGACAAGTTTTGCAGATGTGAATGTCTTCTTCATATTCATTCGCTCCTCCACTTGTTGCTCAGTGTGACGTATCCACGAAGAGTTTTGGATTCAAAAATCGCGGCTTGACCGTCCTGTAGACAAGAAAGTGCGCGGATTCGCGCACGCAAGACCTCTACACCCACAACTGGCGGTCCAGCGTGCGGTATTGGATCGCTTCGGAAATGTGCTGGGATTGGATCTGCGATGAGGCGTCAAGGTCGGCAATCGTGCGTGAGACCTTCAAAATGCGGTCGTAAGCGCGGGCGCTGAGATTTAGCTCCGTCATCGCCATCTTCAGCAGTTGCTGGCACTCCTCGTCCAGTTTGCAGAATTCCTTGATCTCCTTCGGCGCCATCCGCGCGTTCGTCTTGCCAAATCGCTCGCGTTGCACCGCCCGCGCCGCTTCCACCCGCCCGCGAATCTTGTCCGAGGTCTCCCCCGTCGCCTCCCCCGCCATTTCCTTGTACTTCACCGACGGCACATCGACGTGAATGTCGATACGGTCGAGCAATGGCCCGGAAATCTTGTTCCGATACTTCATAATCATGTTCGGCGAACAGCGGCACTCGCGCTTCGGATCACCGTAAAATCCGCACGGACACGGATTCATCGCTGCCACCAGCATGAAGTTGGCGGGAAACGTCATCGTGCCCGTCGCCCGCGAAATCACCACCCGCCCCTCTTCCAGAGGTTCGCGCAACGCTTCGAGCACATCGCGATGAAACTCGGGCAACTCATCGAGAAACAGCACGCCGTGATGGGCGAGGCTGATCTCACCAGGCGTCAGGTTGGCCGTGCCGCCCAATAGGCCCGCATTGCTCGTCGTGTGATGGGGTGCGCGGAATGGCCGCGTCGCCACCAGTGCCTGGCCTTTCGGCAGCAACCCGAGAATGCTGTGAATCTTCGTCGTCTCCAGCGCCTCCTCGAGCGTCGTTTGCGGAATCACCGTCGGCATGCGCCTCGCCAGCAACGTCTTGCCGCTGCCCGGTGGCCCGATCATCAGTATGTTGTGGCCGCCCGCCGCGGCAACCTCCAGCGCCCGCTTCACGTGTTCCTGTCCCTTCACATCGACAAAGTCGACCTCATATCGGCGTTGTTGCTGGAAAATCTGCGACGGGTCTTCGCGAAGCGGTTGCAACTCACGTTTACCCGCGAGAAACTCGGCGACCTCGCGCAGGTTGCGCGCCGGGTACACATCAATCCCCTGCACCACGGCCGCCTCGGGCGCGTTGTCGGCGGGAACAATCAGCCCCCGCTTCTTTTGTTCCCGGGCGCAAATCGCAATCGGCAGGACGCCGTTGACGCTGCGCACTTCACCGCTGAGCGCCAGTTCGCCCACGATGGCAAATTCGTCGAGATTCGGCGCGACGAGCTGTTCGTTCACGGCCAGTATTCCGATGGCAATGGGCAGATCGAAGCTCGGCCCTTCCTTCTTTACGTCCGCCGGGGCCAGATTGATCGTCGTCCGACCCATGACGTACTTGAACCCGCTGTTCTCAATGGCCGTCTTGACCCGGTCCCGCGACTCCTTCACCGCCGCATCGGGCAGTCCCACAATGATCACCGCGGGCTGACCCCAACCTGCATTCACCTCGATTTCGATGGGATAGGATTCAATGCCCAGAACCGCCGCCGAATGGACTTTGGCAAGCACTCTTTTCCCTTTCGTCAGTCAGCGTCTCGTAAACCAGCATTTCATAATACATTACCAGAGCGAAGCGGCCTCGTTACGAGAGATTCGCACGCCCCGGTATAGTGCCGCTCCCGGGAGGATTGTTCTCCCGTCACCTCCTCGGACGGTTGAAAAGTCGCCCTTCAAAAACATTCCATCCGGTAACCAACAAGGCCGTACATTACGCACCCAGCGGTACTCAGCCTTCGTTGAACTGACGTCAGGCTGACGGCTATCGGCAACAATTTTCATAGATTGAGGATCAACAATCTGGAAGTATCGCTCTGATCGGGTCAGGAATTGAATTAGGATTAGGCCGTTGTCTTTGTTCCAGTTCACTGAGTAGGGGTAGATTTCCGTTGGGAAAGCGCGAATCTGACCTTTGAAGTCGCAGATTGCAATTCCCCGGTAATCACCTTTCGATCCGAACACAAACTCCTTTCCGTCGGGCGCTATATCCAGAGTGTATTCCCCCGGTGACAGGCCTTGAAACGAGGAAAGATCGTACGGGCGACAGGCCTTTTTCTGTAGATCAATTACGGTCAGCTTCCCGAACGGGGTAAGCAAGATGGCGAGTTTCTGCGACCCCGAGACCTTGAACCCGCGAATCCGATATACCGTCGGATAGTAGGCTGGGTCGGACGTCAGTTGGAGAAGTTCGACGGGTGCTTCCATAATGCACTTCTTTTCCACTCCGTCACGGTCGACGGAGCAAAGATAGGCTTTCGTCCACAGAGCAACGTCGATGTCCATCCAGTTCCCGCCGATGAAGATATCAGGATGGTACACCTTCTTGCTTCTTTGTTGCGTCACAGACTTGACGAAAAGAAGTCCGCTTCCATCAGGTGCAAAATCAGGCAGATGATACTGCACGAGAACGCTCGGCTGTGGGATGTACAAGGGTGGGAGAATTCCACAGGAAGATAGCGCCAACAAGGCGGTGCACACGACGCCGAGTGCCACAAACACCGCGATGCCCGCGCCCCATCTGATTCTCTTACTCATTTAGGAACTGAAGCCGAGGTCGGTCCTCTCCCGTTTCGAAATATGTTTGACCCCATGAGGTCAATGATCGTCCGCCCCATCACGTACTTGAACCCGCTGTTCTCGATGGCCGTCTTGACCCGATCCCGCGACTCCTTCACCGCCGCATCGGGCAACCCCACAATGATCACCGCGGGCTGACCCCAGCCTGCGTTAACCTCGATTTCGATGGGATAGGATTCAATGCCCAGAACCGCCGCCGAATGGACTTTGGCAAGCATGGCCCGTCATTGTAGAAAACCTGCTGTGGCTGTCCAGCAATTAGAGACGGCGGCGATTCGAATGCGCCAAAGCCGATCGCCCTGGAAACCTCAAAGCCGCCAAGGCGCGGAGCAGGAAACACTGGCTCCGACATTCGAAAGTCGGGGCTGGTCGCGCGTGGGAAGTTTGGATAAACTCGTGGACTGTTGAAACCGCGTGAATTGATCCCGGTGGTAATCGTCGCCGCTGGCCTTTGGGCGTACCACAACAGCTTCCAAGCGCCATTCATTTTTGATGACGCGCTTTCGATTACCCAGAATCCGCACATCCGCCACTTGTGGCCGATCTGGGACGCGCTGTCCCCCTCCACCAGGTCGTTTGTCGGTGGACGTCCCGTCGTCAGCTTCTCCCTGGCGATTAACTACGCGTTGGGAGGCTTGGCCGTGCGGGGGTATCACGCGTTCAATCTGGCCGTGCATCTGCTGGCGACCCTGGCACTGTATGGCGTCGTGCGCAGGACATTGGCGCGGCCGGGGTTGCGGGAACGATTCGGCGCATCGGGAGAATGGATCGCGCTGGCGGTGGCGCTGCTCTGGACGGTTCATCCGTTGCAGACCGAGGCGGTGACCTACATCTCCCAACGCTGCGAATCGATGATGGGGTTGTTCTACCTGTTGACGTTGTATTGCTTCGTTCGTGGGACAGATTCCCCGAGGTCGAGTGAGTGGTTTGTGCTGTCGGTGGCGGCATGTTTTCTCGGCATGGCGAGCAAGGAAGTGATGGTGACGGCTCCGGTAATGGTGCTGCTGTACGACCGGACATTTGTCAGCGGCAGCTTCCGGGAAGCGTGGAACCGGCACCGGCGATTGTATTTGGGGTTGGCCGCCAGCTGGCTGTGGCTGGGTTGCTTAATGGCTGGCTTGCAAGACCGCGGGGCCGGCTATGGCTTGGGGGTTCCATGGTGGGGCTATGCGATGGCGGAATGCCGAGCCGTTGTGCAGTACCTCGGGCTCGCCTTCTGGCCGCATCCGCTGATCTTTGACTATGGAGACTATGTCCCAACTGCGCATCTGGCGGTAATGGGAGCGTACGCGCTGTTCCTGACGGTCTTGGCAGCCGGTGTGTTGGTCGCCCTGAAGCGCCAGCCAGCCATCGGCTTTGTTGGCGCCTGGTTCTTCGTGATTTTGACCCCGACCTCCAGCGTGGTTCCAATTGTGGGATCGCCGATGGCCGAACACCGGATGTACCTGCCGCTAGCCGCGGTGGTAACGATGGCGGTGGTTGGCGCATTCGCGATCGGGAAACGGCTGTTCAATAAGCAGCAAGGCGTCACCCTCGGATGCGTAGCGGCTGGCTTCGTAGCCGTGCTGTTCACGTGCCTGACCATCGAACGTAATCAGGTCTACCGATCAGCGTTGGCCATTTGGCAGGACACTGTGGCGAAGCGTCCCAACAACCCCCGGGGGCACAACAACCTGGGGCTCGCGTTGGTTGATCTGGGCAAAGTGCAAGAAGGGATCGCGCAGTACGAACAGGCCCTACGGCTCAAGCCCGATTCCGCCGAAGCGCACTACAACTTCGGGGTTGCCTTGATGGGGCAGGGCCGACTGCAGGAGGCCATCGCCCACTACGAGCAGGTGCTGCGGATCCAACCCCATTTCGCCGACGCACACAACAGTTTGGGGATCGCCCTCGAACGAGCGGGCCGGGTTCAGGAGGCGATCGAGCAGTACGAACAAGCGCTGAAAATCAAACCCCATTTCGCCGACGCGCACAACAACTTGGGAATTGCCCTGACGAAGCTGGGCCGGCTGCAGGAAGCCATTGGCCACTACGAGCAGGCCCTGCGGATCCAGCCCGATTATGTCAAAGCCCAGTGTAATTGGGCAAATGGGTTGCTCCAAGCAGGCAGAATACAGGAGGCGATCGGGCACTACGAACAGGCGCTACGGATCGCACCCGATTTCGTCGAGGCACACTACAATCTCGGGCTTGCCCTAGAGAAGCTGGGGCGCACACCCGAGGCCATCCCACATTACGAGGAGGCGCTGCGCATCAAGCCCGATTTCGTCGAGGCGCGAAGCGCGCTCGCGCGACTGGGCGCGCCCCAGTAGGAGATACCCCCGGAAGTTCAAACCACAAGCCACGCAATTCGTCCAAAACTCGGCCCCTCTGCTGAGAGTTGGAGAGCTAGTCCATGGGGACCCGTGTGTTCTTGCCTGACCATGCGTGAAACCCTAAGATTGGCGCAATGGCAGAACCAACCCCAAACGATGACCGTGCATTGCGGCAGACGGCGGGGCCCTCTTTAGCCACAGGAACTATCTTTACCCACCGCACCTGGCTTTTGGTCTTGGTATTGCTGATCGTGACATTCGCGGCATACCAGTCGGTATGGCATGCCGGTTTCATCTGGGATGACGACGACCACCTGACGGCCAATCCCGCCATGACCGCGCCACATGGCTTGCGCATGATTTGGTCGTCATTGGCCGTCTCCCGATACTACCCGTTAACCCTTACCACCTTCTGGGTCCAACGCCGGTTCTGGGGACTGAACCCGATGCCCTATCATTTGGTCAACATCGCGCTGCACGCAATCAACGGGATACTGGTGTTCCTAGTGTTGCGTCGGCTGCGAGTGCGGGCGGCGTGGTTGGCGGCCATGCTGTGGGTGCTGCACCCGGTCAATGTCGAATCGGCGGCGTGGATTACCGAACTGAAGAACACCCAGTCAGGAGCGTTGTTCTTTCTGGCCGTGCTGTGTTTTCTCCGGTTTGAAACGACGGCGACGAATGGCTGGTACGCGCTGGCGCTGCTGTGTGGGCTGGCGGCAATGCTCAGCAAGCCGTCCACCGTGGTCCTGCCGCTGGCCATGCTGCTATGCCTGTGGTGGGAGCGGGGCGGCTGGTCCCGATCCGATCGGGGCTGGCGGCGAGCGGATCTTCGGCGAATCGCTCCGTTCTTCATTTTGGCGTCGGGGATGTCGGCTTGGACAGTCATCGAGCAACGCGGCCACATCTTGAGGGCGGGCACGGCGGAATGGAAGCTGAGCATGCCCGAGCGGTTGGTCATCGCCGGCAAGGCGGTGTGGTTCTACGCGGCAAAATTGTTTTGGCCAGTCCCGTTAGCGTTTGTTTATCCGCGCTGGGCCGTGGACGCGGAGGCGCTGTCGTCATGGATGCCCTTGGCCGGACTAGTCGTGGTCGCGATTGTCCTGTGGGTGTGGCGGCGGCAAGTTTGGGCCCGAGCCGGGCTGTTTGGATTTGGCTTCTTCGTAGCGGCGTTGTTGCCGGTGCTGGGATTCTTTGACGTGTATTACTTTCGCTACTCGTTTGTGGCCGACCACTTTCAATACTTGGCCAGCGTCGGCTTGATCGCCGTCGTCGCCAGCGGGGCCGCAATGGTTTGCGACCGGGCTGGACGACTCGGCAGACAGATTGGAGCCGTGGCAGCGGCGGTGGTACTCCTGTTGCTGGCAGCACTTACGTGGAGGCAGGGACACATCTACTGCGACGTTGAAACCCTGTGGCGGGACACGCTGACGAAGAACCCCCAGTGTTGGATGGCGCACAACAACCTGGGCGCGACTCTGGCGTCCTTGGGCCGCGTGCCGGAGGCCATGGGGCAGTACGAGCAGGCATTGCGCATCAACCCGGATTCCGCCACGGCACACAATGATCTGGGATCCGCCCTGACGGGACAGGGCAGGCTGCCGGAAGCCATCGCCCACTACGAGCAAGCCCTGCGGCTCAAGCCCAATTATCCCGAGGCACACAACAACCTGGGAGCCGCCCTGATGAGAGAGGGCAGACTGCAGGAGGCGATCAGCCACTACGAGCAAGCGCTACGGCTCAGGCCCGCTTACCCCGAGGCACACTACTATTTGGCGAACGCGTTGATCCGCTTGGGCAAGGTACAAGAGGCCATTGGACACTACGAAGAAACGCTGCGCCTTCAACCCGATTTTGCCGACGCCTATAACAATCTGGCCTGGCTGCTGGCCACGCACGCGCCGGCGCAGGGAGGTAACGCGGCCCGATCCGTGACTCTGGCGCAACGGGCCTGTGAGCTTACCGACAACCGTCGGGCTGGATACCTCGACACCCTGGCCGCCGCGTATGCCGCCGCCGGCCGATTCAGTGAAGCCGTCGCCGCCGCCCAGAAGGCCATCGAACTGGCCCGCGCTGCCGGGCAGCCGAAATCGGTCGAAGCGTTCGAGGCCCGGTTGGAACTGTATCGCAGCGGACAGGCCTATTTTCAGACAGTGGGCGATGGCGAATCGTCTGAAGCAGGTGGGCACGTAGAGCAGTAAACACCGGCTCCGACGTTCGAAAGTCGGGGCTGGTCGGGCGTGTCAAACTGAGATAGACTCGCGGACCGTTGAAACTGCGTCAGTTCATCCCCGTGTTGATTATCGCCGCCGGCGCTTGGGCGTATCACAACAGTTTTCAAGCCCCATTCATTTTTGACGATCTGGATTCGATCCTCGAGAATCCGCACATCCGTCACTTGTGGCCGATCCGGGAGGCCCTCTCGCCGTCCGCCACCTCGGCCGAGGCAGGGCGACCGATCGTGAACCTGTCCCTAGCCGTCAACTATGCGCTGGGAGGAACAAGTGTCTGGGGGTATCACGCCTTCAATCTAGCCATCCATGTCCTGGCAGCCCTAACGCTGTATGGCGTCGCGCGCCGAACATTGGCGCGACCGGGGTTGCGGGAACGATTCGGCGCATCGGGGCGGTGGATCGCACTGGCGGTGGCGCTGCTCTGGACGGTTCATCCGTTGCAGACCGAGGCGGTGACCTACATCTCCCAGCGCTGCGAGTCGATGATGGGGTTGTTCTACCTGTTGACGTTGTATTGCTTCATTCGCGGGACAGACTCCCCGAGATCGAGTGGGTGGTTTGCGCTGTCGGTAGCGGCGTGTTTTCTCGGCATGGCGAGCAAGGAAGTGATGGTGACCGCTCCGGTGATGGTGCTGCTGTACGACCGGACGTTTGTCAGCGGCAGCTTTCGGCAAGCGTGGAGTCGGCACTGGCGGCTGTATCTGGGGTTGGCCTGCAGTTGGCTGTTGCTGGGCTATTTGATGGTCGGCTTGCACAACCGCAGTGTTGGCTACGGCCTGGGGATTCCGTGGTGGGGCTATGCGCTGACGCAATGCCGGGCGATCGTGCAGTACCTCCGGTTGGCACTCTGGCCGCATCCGCTGATTCTGGACTATGGGGAGTACGTGCCGACAGGTTCTGGGGCGGCAGTGGCACCCTCCGCACTGATTCTGGCGGCTCTGGTAATCGCCGTTTTGTTCGCGCTGAAGCGGCACCCGGCCATCGGCTTTCTCGGCGCATGGTTCTTTGTGATTCTGGCCCCGACTTCGAGCGTGGTGCCAATTGTGGGGTCGCCGATGGCCGAACACCGGATGTACCTACCGCTGGCAGCGGCGGTGACGATGGTCGTGGTCGGCGCAGTTGCGCTGGGCAAGCGGCTGTTTGACGAGCCGCAGAGCGTCGTGCTCGAGTGCTTGGCCGGTGGATCCGTGGTAGCGCTGCTCACATTCCTGACCATCCAACGCAACCAGGAGTACAACTCGACGTTGACCATCTGGCAGGACACTGTGGAGAAGTGTCCCGACAACCCCCGGGCACACCACTGTCTGGGGATTGCGCTGATGGACACGGGCAACGCACCGGAAGCGATCGGCCAGTACGAGCAGGCCCTGCGGCTCAAGCCTAATTACTTCGAGGTGCACTCCAACCTGGGGATCGCGTTGCTGCGCGCAGGCCGGGCACAGCAGGCCATCGCTCAGTGCGAGGAAGCCTTGCGCATCAAGCCTGATTATGTCGAGGCACATGTCAACCTGGGAGATGCCCTGCTGCAAATGGGCAGGTCGCCGGAAGCGATTGCAGAATACGAGCAGGCGCTGAAGCTCCAGCCCGATTCTGCCGTGGCGCAGTACAACCTGGCAAACGTGTTGCTCCGGCTGGGCAGGGCGCAAGAGGCCATCGGCCACTACGAGCAGGCGCTGAAGCTCCAGCCCGATTACGCCGAGGCGCACAACAACCTGGGGGTCGCGTTGTTCCAGTTGGGCAGGGTGTCGGAGGCGATCAGCCACTACGAGCAGGCGCTGCAAATCCAGCCCGATTATGCGGACGCACACAACGACTTGGGGACCGCCTTAATGGGACAGGGCCGGCTGCAGGAAGCCATCAGCCATTACGAGCAAGCACTGCGAATCCAGCCCGACTACGCTCAGGCACACAACAGCCTGGGGCTCGCGTTGGTCCGCTTGGGCAGAGTGCCAGAGGCCATCGGCCACTACGAACAGGCGGTGCGCCTCCGGCCCGGTTTTGCCGACGCCTGTAACAACCTGGCCTGGCAGTTGGCCACACGCGCACCTGCGGAAGGAGGCGACGCGGCCCGAGCTGTGGCTCTGGCACAGCGGGCGTGTGAACTTACCGGCAATCGACGGGCTGGATACCTCGACACCCTGGCCGCCGCCTATGCCGCCGCCGGTGGATTCAGTGATGCCATCACCACTGCCCAGAAGGCCGTCGAACTGGCCCACGCTGCCGCACTGCCGAAGTTGGTCGCGGAGTGCGAGGCTCGGTTGGAACTGTATCGCAGCGGGCACGCCTACCTCCAGTCCGGGGGCGGGACGACGACAACCAACCCGTAGGCCAGGCACCGTGCCGGACGCTGGTCGCGAGGCGACGGCAACCTCGGCCGGCTCGGCAGGATCATCCCCAAGCCACTGAGGACGCGCATGGTTACTGCTGTGACTCTCCGTCCTTGGCCAGTGGCCGAAACCTCGTGGCGCCCAGTCCTTAAAATGGCCGCTGAGGCGCGGGGCAGTAAACACTGGCCCCGACGTTCGAAAGTCGGGCTGGTCGGGTGCGGCAACTTCGGATAAACTCGCGGACCGTTGAAACTGCGTCAGTTCATCCCCGTGTTGATGATCGCCGCCGGTGCTTGGGCGTATCACAACAGTTTTCAAGCGCCATTCATTTTTGACGATCTGGATTCCATTCCCGACAACCCGCACATCCGTCACTTGTGGCCGATCGGCGAAGCCATGGGCAGCCCCCCGCATTGTGCGGTGGATGCGCGTCCGGTGGTTTCCCTGACTTTGGCCCTGAACTACGCCTTGGACGGTTTGGATGTCCGTGGCTACCACGCGTTCAATCTGACGCTGCATCTGTTGTCTGCGCTGACGCTGTTTGGAATCCTCCGGCGCACGTTTACGGGCGAGAAACTTCGCGACCGACTCGGCAACTCGGCCGCCTGGCTGGCCGCAGCGATCGCGCTCATTTGGGAGGTGCATCCTCTGCAAACGGAAAGCGTCACCTACATCATCCAGCGCACGCAATTGCTCATGGGTCTGTTTCTGCTGCTGACGGTGTATTGTGTGCTGCGCAGTTCCCAGTCCTCGCGGCCGCGGGTGTGGCATTTGGCTGCGGTCGCCTCGTGTGCCTTGGGCATGGGAAGCAAGCAAGACATGGTGGGTGCCCCACTGATCGTGTTGCTCTACGATCGTGTGTTTCTGGCGGCGTCGTTTCGCCAATTGTGGCAGCGGCGCGCCGGTTTGTATCTCGGCCTGGCCGCAACCTGGCTCATGCTGGGAGGATTGGTGGCGAAGAGCTCCCACACCACGATGTGGTTTCGGGGTGCTGGCCTGACGTCATGGGACTATCTGAAGACAGAACCGGGGGTGATCCTTTACTATCTGCGGCTTTGCTTCTGGCCCCGTCCACTGGTCATCGATTATTACAACTGGCCGATTGTATCCTCGCTGAAAGACGACCTTGTACCCGGTACCGTAGTGCTCGGCCTGCTCGGTGCAACTGTCTGGGCGTTTCGTCGCCAACCATGGCTCGCTTTTTTGGGCGCCTGGTTCTTCCTGATTCTCGGGCCAACGTCGAGCTTTCTGCCCAGCGCCGGTGAAATGGCGGCGGAGCGGCGAATGTATTTGCCGTTAGCGGCGGTGATTACGATCGTGGCAGTTGGCGCTTTCGCGCTCGGGAAACGGCTGTGGAACAAACAGCAGCGCCCGGTGTTTGGGTGTGTGGCAACAGGGTCTGTGGTGGTACTGCTCACTTTTCTGACAATCCAACGCAATCAGGACTACAAATCGGCGCTGGCGATTTGGCAGGACAGCGTGCAAAAACGCCCCTACAACCCCCGGGCACACAACAATTTGGCGGTCGCCCTGGTCCAACTGGGCCGACTGCCGGAAGCGATCAGCCACTACGAGCAGGCCCTACGGCTCAACCCCCTCTACCCCCAGGCACACAATAATCTGGGTGCCGCCTTGATGAAAGAGGGCATGCCGCAGGAAGCGATCGCCCAGTACGAACAGGCCCTGCGGCTCAAGCCCGACTATGCCGAAGCACACAACAACTTGGGCAACGCCCTGGACAAATTGGGCCGGCCACAGGAGGCAACCGGGCATTACGAACAGGCCCTGCGGATCAACCCGGACCTTGCCGACGCGCACTACAACTGGGGTGTCGCCCTGGTTCAACTGGGCCGACTGCAGGAAGCAGTCGAGCACTACGGGCGGGCCCTGCGGCTCAAGCCCGACTATGCCGAGGCGCACAATAATTTGGGAGCCGCTTTGATGAGCATGGGCCGGCTGCAAGAGGCAATCGGACACTACGAGCAGGCCTTGCGGCTCAAGCCTGATTATGCCGAGGCCCACAACAATCTTGCGCTCGCTTTGGTCCAACTGAACCGGCTGCCGGAGGCGATTGAACATTGGCAGCAAGCCCTGCAAATCAAGCCCGACTATGCCGGCGCCCACTACAAATTGGGCACCGCTTTGGAGCAAGCCGGCCGGCTACAGGAAGCTGTCTCACACTACGAACAAGCGCTGCGGCTTCAGCCCGATTTTGCCGACGCCTGTAACAACCTTGCCTGGCTGCTGGCCACGCGCGCGCCGGCGCAAGGAGGCGATGCCGTTCGTGCCGTCGAGCTGGCGCAACAAGCGTGTGAACTCACCGGTAATCGTCGGGCTGGATACCTCGACACCCTGGCCGCCGCCTATGCCGCCGCCGGCCGATTCCGTGAAGCCATCGCCACCGTCCAAAAGGCCATCGAACTGGCCCGTGCCGCCGGGCTGACGAAATCGGTCGGAGAGTTCGAGGCTCGGTTGGAACTGTATCGCAACGGTCGCGCCTGCTTCCAGTCCGTGGGCGATAACGAATCCAAGCAAGCAGTGAGCAATCCGAGCAACCGCTAATCCCCCCGACTCGCGTGTTCGGTCCAACGCGCCAAGCATCGGGACTTCAAACCGCAACGGTCGCAAATTGCCCTCCAGGAGACGTTCACGGAGCAGCGCCGACGATTCCTCCCAGACGATTTGCTCGTCCGGAGGCTGCTCATGTCGCCACCGCCACCATCGTGCGCTGACTTCATGCGCATGAAGTCAATACGAGCAGAAACAGGCAATCCCGCCAGCAACATGGAGTTTCGACGCGTTTGCGCGACCGCGTCAACAGGCACACAAAAGAACGACGCGGGAGGCAGTGCCACAAGGCTACTGCCTCCCGCTGAGGAACATCGGGAACGCAACTAGCGGCTCTCTAGGAGTGCCGCCGACGCAACGCCGCGATCAAGCTCAACAGGCCAATGCCTGCCAGCATGAATGACGATGGCTCAGGAATTCCCACAAACGCTGTCGGGATCAACTCATCCTGCCAGTTCGTTGTCCCACTGCTGACGCTTGGATATGAAGTCAGCAATCCATACACGTCCACCACTATCGGCGCCAAACCGTTGTTGCCTGGGATCGGGGCACCGGTCATCGCCGCGTCGCATGAGTAAGACGAATACCAGAAATACAGCGTCAGCTGTTTGCCGTTGGTATCATTGAGATACATCGTCTTGTTGGTGGTGGGGAATGTCGTTGTAACGCCCTGGCCCGAAATCGTGACATTCTGGATCTCAACCAGATAGCCATCCAGGTTCTGAGCAAACGGGCCCGTGACCGTCAGCGCGTCGTGGGTATTTGGATTGGCCAACGCTTGCGAGATCGTGGTCACCTGGGATCCACCCTTCCATTGGGCGTTGCCTTGGCTCAGAAGCGAGAAGGACGTGGGGCTCCCAATCTCCGGAATCCCGTGATACGGAGAGAAAGTGCCCTGCAGACTGACGTTATCGCCAACGGTCGGCGTGTAGCCAGCAGGCCACGACGCGGGCGAACTGACGTAGCCGAATACATCGACCGACCCGCTGGCGTCTGCCGCCAACACCGCCCACGAGCTATAAACCTTGTTGCTGATCCCGTAGGTGCCGGGTGCACTCATTATCTGATCAACAATGACGTCTGCATCGTTGCCGCCATAGATGTCATCACCGTTGCCGTCGTATGTGACAGCCGCATTCACTGCGTACGTCTCAATGTCAACAGCGTCATCCGCCAGCACTCGCGTGCCGACCAATGCTACCGCTGGCGCCACTACAGCAACCAACAGCCAATACTTGGAAATCTTCATCGTGTCCCTACCCTTTCCTTTAGATCTGTTCCCTAGTTCCTTAGTTCTCACCATACCCCCCTCGCAGAGGGCACTCTTTCTTTTCCGCTCACCATCATACAGAACAGAGTTTTTCTTGCAAGCTTTTTTTTGCATAAATCGCGTAAAACTTTTGTGACAGGCCTGTGTCAATGTGTCCCGTCTCAATCTTGCGGAAAGAACGGTAACCCGCCGTTTTTCCGCGCAAAATGGCCGATCCACCACCGTTTGCACCTCTGGTTAATCGATTTCCATGCATGAAACACAGTTCTGGAGCCGTCTTGGAAAAGTCCTCATTTCGAGGGGGCCAAACGCAAAAATGACCCTGGAACGCGTGTCTTAGGTGCCTCAAATGGCTTTGGTTTTTCGCGTGTCATGGAGTCCCCGCATGCAGCCAACCGTCCCTCCGTGATCCCATCACGTCACATTTCTACTATTGGCCGGTCCGCAGTCGAATCAACGAGTCTCGGACAGCTGTCAGATTCGGATTGAGCGCCAAGGCCTGCTGATACTGCTCGATGGCCTCCAGCGGTTTGCCCTCGTCCATCAACGCATTCCCCAGGTTCCCGTGGGCCTCAGCGTAATCGGGTTTGAGGCGCAACGCTTCCTGATATTGCGCGATGGCCTCGGGGAGCCGGTCCGCTTGCGCCAACGCCGCCCCCAGATTGTTGTGAGCCGCCGGGTAATCGGGTTTCAGACGCACCGCGGTCTCGAGTTGCTGGATCGCCTCGGTCTGCTTGCCGAGTCGCAGAAGGGCCGTTCCGAGATTGTTGTGCGCCTCGGCAAAATCGGGGTTGATTCGCAGCGCCTCTTCGTAGTGGCGGATTCCCTCCCGCAACCTGCCCTGTTGAACCAGGGCCATTCCCAGGTCGCTCTGTACCTGGACAAAATGCGGGTCGATTCGCAAGGCCTCTTCGTAGCTCCGAATCGCCTCCCCGGTCTCGCCCTTGCTGATCAGGGCCTGCCCCAGATTGAGATAGGCCGCAGTTTCGCGCGGATTCTTCGCAATCGTGTCTCGCCAGAGCGTCTCTTCAGTGGCGTATACTTCGGCGCGCCGCCAGGTCGCCGCCGCCAGTACAACCAGCGCCGCCACGGCCGCGACGGTCCGGCCGTGAGGCCAGCGGTGGGCCATCCGACGGCAAACCGCCTCTCCGCCCGCGACCACGAGGGCAATCACGCCCACCGTGGAGTAGTACTGCCAGTGATCCCAATGGTCCCCCATCACAGTAAGCCGATACGGACCTTGCTTAAAGACCCCCAGCACCGGGAAGAGCATCACCACAAAATACCCCAGCCCGAATAACAACGGCCGTCCCCAAGTCCCGCGTTTCCACCAGAGAACCAGAAAACTCACCACCAGCAGCACCCCCGGCAGGTAGGAACTCCAGCGCGAAGGATCGATCTGCCACCTCGGATAAACAGCCATCAGATGAAACGGTAGAAGCGCCTTATACAGGTAAAACCAGGGAGCGCACCCGGCCGCGGCCAGCCGAAAGCCCAAACCATCCGTCCCGGATACGGGTTCTCCCAGGGCCAGATGGTATTGGTACCACAGTGTCACCAATCCCCAGACCAGCGAAAGAGCAAAAAACGGCGCGCTCCAAAGCACGTCTTTCCACGTGATCCGCCTGCGCGTCCACCACACGCATCCCAGCAGCACCACCGGCAACATCACCACGGCGGCCTTGCTCAGTTCCGCCAGCAAAAACGCTCCCAACGAACTTGCGTACCACCGCCATCGACCCCCCTCGTAAAACCGCAAATACGACAAAATCGCCACCGCGAAAAACAACATCGACAGGGTGTTCTTTTGCTCGCTGACCCAGGCTGCCGTAGCCGCGTTGACCGGGTGAAACGCAAATATGCACCCAGCCAGCCATGCCCCCGGAACTTTCAACCGCGCCAGGATCAGCCACACCAGCACCGCATTGGCGGCGTGTAACAAAACGTTCACCAGATGATAGCCGGTGGCGCTGTGGCCCCATAGCCGCCACTCCAGCCACCACAAGCTTCCGGTCAACGGATAGTAGTCGTCGGCTTGCGTGGTAAACCAGAGCCGGCTGAGTCCATCATCGGCCTTGATCACCCGGTTCTCGCTAATCAGCGCGACATCGTCCCAGATAAACCCGCCGCAGATCGCGGGCATGTAGATCAGAAATGTCAGCGCCACCAGGAAGAAACACTTGTCCAGTGAAGTGTAACTGCTGCGCGCGGGTGTTGTGTCAGTTGTCTCCATCTCTCGGTTTTCCGGCGCCGAGTGTAGCCTACCGCCGTCCGGCTGACAAGCGCACCCTCCCGGCTCCCGATCCCCCAACTCACCAGTGCGCTCTAGTAAATATACGGCTCGGCAAGGTCGAAGGCGTTCTGGATGATGCGGATATCGTCGGGCCGGCGGGAACCCTTGCGGTGGACGACTTCGACCACATCGAACCGGAAGTGGATCTGCGGATTGCCCAAGAGTCTCAGGTAATCCAGCGCCGCCTTGCTCACGTTGCGCTGTTTCTCGCGGTCAACCGCCTCGCTCGGCGCGCCGAATTCCTCCGTCTTGCGGGTCTTGACCTCAACGAACACAAGCCAGTCCTTGTGACGGGCGACAATGTCCACCTCGGCCTTGCCGCTGCGAAAGTTGCGGAGCAGAACCTTGTAGCCGTGCCGACGCAGGTATTTCGCGGCAGCTTTCTCGCCGCGCGCGCCCATAATCTGCCGCGACGTGCGACGATCTTCCTTCCGCTTGAACCAGCCAAAAAACATGTCACATGGTGGCGAACTCCGCCTGCACGGGCTCGATGGCCTCGCGCACCGGCGCGAACGACTTGCGGTGTACGGGCGACGGGCCGTATTGGCCGAGCGCCGCCAAATGTTCCGGCGTCCCGTAGCCCTTGTGCCGCGCAAAATTATACTGCGGAAACTGCTCGTGGATTCGCACCATCATGCGGTCGCGGGTGACCTTGGCAATCACGCTGGCGGCGGCGATGGAAAAGCTTTTCGCGTCACCCTTCACGATGGCGGTCTGCGTCACGCCGATCAGCGGCACCCGCAGGCCGTCGACCAGCACATGGTCGGGGCGGACCTTCAGTCCATCCAGCGCCAGTTGCATCGCCCGCCACGTCGCGCGCAGGATATTATAATGGTCGATCACCTCGACATCGGAAACGCCCACGGCCCAGTGGAAATCCGGGTTGGCCGTCAGCTCGGCGTAAATGTCGTCGCGCTGTTGTTCGGTAAGCTGTTTCGAATCGTTGAGCGTCTTGTGACGGAATTTGTCCGGCAATATCGCCGCCGCCGCCACGACCGGCCCCGCCAACGGCCCCCGCCCGGCCTCGTCAATCCCCGCCACGATCTTCGCTCCGTTCTTATACGCCTTCTTTTCGTAGCGGAGCATGGCGCGCCGCACGGGTTACGCTTCCGCGACCTTGGTGGCGGTCTTGCCGATGCGCTTGCGCAGGTAGTAGAGCTTGGCGCGGTGGACATTGCCGGAACGCTCCACTTCGATCTTCTGGATGAACGGCGAGTGCAACGGAAATATACGTTCGACGCCTTCGCCGTAGCTGATGCGCCGCACGGTGAACGTCTCGGCAATGCCGCGGCCCTGCTTGTTGATGACGATGCCCGAAAACATCTGGACGCGCTCGCGATCCGCTTCCTTGATGCGCGAATACACCTTGATGGTGTCGCCCACCTTGAACGGCACGATGTCCTGGCGCAACTGCTCCTGCTGAATTTTTTCAATCACATTCATGTCCGGCTCCCTTTTATCGCGCAACGCGCTCCAAATTGAAATGCTAATCTTCCTTCAACAAATCCGGCCGACGTTCCTTCGTCCGTTGCCGCGCCCAGTCGGCGCGCCATTTGGCAATCGCCTCGTGGTCGCCGCTCAACAGCACTTCCGGCACCGGCATCCCGCGAAACTCCGGTGGCCGCGTGTACTGCGGGCCTTCGAGCAATCCGGTCGCGAATGAATCGTCGCCGGCGCTGTTCTCGTCGCCCAGCACCCCTGGCAACAGCCTCACCACCGCATCGACGAACACCGCCGCCGCCACCGCGCCGTTGGTCAGCACGTAATCGCCGATGCTGACCTCGTCGGTGACCAACGCCGCCCGCACCCGCTCATCCACGCCCTCGTAATGGCCGCAAAGGATGATCAGGTGCGCCGCGCCGGAAAACTCCCGGGCGCGCGCCTGCGTCAACAGCGAACCCTGCGGCGTCATCAACACCACCCGCGTGCCGGTCCGCCGAAATTTCTCCACCGCCTCAAAGATCGGTTCGGGCTTCATCAACATGCCCGGTCCACCGCCGTACGGCTTGTCGTCCACGACGCGGTGCTTATCGTGGGTGAAATCGCGCAGGTTGTGGACACGGATGCTGACCAGTCCCTTCTGCTGCGCGCGTTTCAGGATGCTTTCTTCGAGCGGTCCCTCGAAGATGCGCGGGAACAACGTCAGAACGTCGATTTCCATTCCTGCCCCGCAAGGCGGGCGGCATTTACTCCGGCGGAGCTTCCGCCGCCGGCGCGGACGCTGCCGCGCTCTCGGGACGCCGTCCTTCGGGTTCGATGATTTCGAGCATGGCGCGCTTGCCCTGCTTGGCTGCCGCGCTGGTCAGGAGCGTGCGAATCGCCGTGATCGTGCGGCCGCTCTTGCCGATGACCTTGCCCACATCGGTTTGGTTCAGCCGCAGTTCGAAGACCACCACGCGTTCTCCGTCCACTTCCCGCACGTCCACCTGCTCTGGATGATCGACCAACGCTTTCACCACGAATTCGATAAACGCTTTCATGTCCTGCTCCCGTCGTGTGCAACCCGCCACGCGCGCCCGGCTGGCCGGGCGCGGCCATCGGTCCCTCAGGCTGCTTTCGCCGCCCGTTCCGCTTTCTTCAAAATGCTGCGCACGGTGTCGCTGGGCTGCGCGCCCTTCTGAACCCAGTATTTCGCTCGCTCCAGGTCCACCCGAAAATTGCCGCTCGCCTTGCGCGGGTCGTAGGTCCCGATATTCTCGATAAACCGCCCGTCCCGTGGACTGCGTCCATCGGCGACCACAATACGATACGCCGGAACGTTCTTGGTTCCAACTCGACGCAAACGAATCCTTACCATCGTCTCACCTCCCCAACCTCATCTTCGGCAAGATGCCCTTGCGGGCCATGGCCTTCTGCATCTTGCCCATTTCTTTCATCATCCGCTTCATACCATTGAATTGCTTCAACAAATCATTGACCTCGGCAACGCTCGTGCCGCTCCCGCGCGCGATGCGCGTCCGTCGACCGGCATTCAGAATCTCCGGGGCCCGACGTTCCATCGGGGTCATCGACTGGATAATCGCTTCGATCCGCTTTAGTTGCGACTCGCCAACGCTGAGGTCGGGCATTCTACCCATTCCCGGCAACATGCCAAGCAGATTCTCCAGCGGCCCAAGTTTCTTGAGCTGTTGGAGTTGGGAGAGAAAATCCTCCAGGTTCAGGCTTTGATCGGCGATTTTCTCCTGCAATTCATCGGCTTTCTTCGCGTCAAATGCGTCCTGCGCCTTCTCGACCAGACCGACCACGTCGCCCATCCCAAGGATTCGACCCGCCATCCGCTCGCCGGAAAATGGCTCCAAATCATCCAGCTTCTCACCAACGCCGGCGAACTTGATCGGCTTGCCCGTGACCGCCCGCATCGACAACGCCGCGCCGCCGCGCGCATCGCCGTCCATCTTGGTCAGCACGATTCCCGTAATGCTCAGCGCCTTGTCGAAATGCTCGGCGATGTTCACCGCTTCCTGCCCCGTCGCCGCGTCCGCGACCAGCAGAATTTCCTGCGGCGCCAGCGCCGCCTTCATGCGGACGAGTTCCTGCACGAGTTCCTGGTCGATATGCAACCGGCCCGCCGTGTCAAAGATAACAACGTTTCGGTCTTGAGCTTGCGCCAATGCCGCCGCCTGTTTGGCAATCTTTACGACATCTTTCTCGCCGCGCAATGCAAACACCGGTATCTGCAACTGCTTGCCCAGCGTTTCCAATTGGTCGATCGCTGCCGGCCGGTGCACGTCACACGCCACCAACAGCGGCTTGTGTCCCTGTTTCGCCAGCAGTTTCGCCAGCTTGCCGCACGTCGTGGTTTTCCCGCAACCGTGCAACCCCACCATCATCCAGTTGCCGGTTTTGGAGTGCGCCGACTTGTCGGCGCTTTGCCCTTCGTCTCCCCCCATCAACGCTACCAGCTCATCATGCACGACCTTGATGATCTGCTGCCCGGGGGCGACGCTGGCCAGAACCTCCTGGCCGAGCGCGCGCTGCTTCGTCTTCTCGATGAAATCCTTGGCAACCTTGTAATTGACGTCCGCCTCCAGCAACGCCAGGCGCACCTCGCGCAATGCATCGGCCACGTTCTTCTCCGTGAGTTTGCCGTACCCGCGCAGGCTCTTGAATACCGACTGCAGCTTCTCTGAAAGTGAATCAAACATGCTCGCTCGCCGCGCGAAATATCAGCGGCCCCAGCCCGTTTCGCAAGGAAATTTGCCCCAAAAGCCAAAGGCGGGCCGTAGCCCGCCCTCATTCCAATCCAACTCTCGCTCGCCAGAGAATTCCGCTACCGCGTCGGCGATTGCTCCTTGTCCATGTCCTTCAGCGCCTTCTCGCTGGGCGACTTGAGGCGGTTCTGCTGCACCGCCGCATTCTGCTGCACGTACTGCATATATTTCCACGTGCCGTAGCCCACGGCGACAATCAGCGCCAGGAACAACAGCTTTTTCACGGCTACTCCGCTACGCGTTCGATCTTCGCCCCGAGATGCCGGAGTTTCTGGTCAATCTGCTCGTAACCGCGGTCGACGTGATAGATGCGGTTGACTTCCGTCTCGCCGTCGGCGCACAACCCCGCCAATACCAGGCCCGCGCTCGCCCGCAAATCGCTGGCCATTACGGGCGCGCCGCTGAGGCGTTTGACGCCCTTCACAATCGCGCTGTTGCCTTCCAGCGAGACATCCGCGCCCAGCCGCGCCATCTCGCTGATGTGCATGAACCGGTTCGGAAACACCTTCTCGGTGATCACGCTGATGCCCGGGGTGACCGTCATCACCGCGCTCATTTGCGCCTGCATGTCTGTCGGAAAACCGGGATACGGCATGGTGATCACGTCCACGGGCTTGAGATCGCCATTGCCTTTCACGCGAATCGTGCCGTTCGCCCGCTCGACAGTCACGCCGGATTCTTCCAACTTGTCGCGCACCGCGCACAGATGCTCGGCCCGTGCGCCCTGAATCTCAATGTCCCCACCCGTGATCGCTGCCGCGGTCATGAACGTGCCGGCCTCGATGCGGTCGGGAATCACCTTGTGCTCCGCGCCGTGCAGTTCCTGTACGCCTTCGATTTCAAGGATGTGGCTGCCGATGCCCTTAATCTTCGCGCCCATCTTGACGAGGAAATCCGCCAGATCCTCGACCTCAGGCTCGCAGGCGGCCCCTTCGATCCACGTTGTCCCCGTCGCCAGCACCGCCGCCATCATCACGTTGGCCGTGCCGAGGACGGTCGAACCAAATCGCCCCCCCATAAACACATCATTGCCGGTCAGCTCGTTGCACCGCGCGTGGACGTAGCCGTTTTCGACCCTCACGTCCGCCCCGAGGCGTTTCAGCCCTTTGAGATGCTGGTCGATCGGGCGATCGCCAATGACGCAGCCGCCGGGAAGAGAAACCTTGCAATTGTGCAACCGCGCCAACAGCGGCCCGAGCAGGCATACCGACGCGCGCATTTTGCGGACGAGTTCGTACGGCGCAACACCCAGCGGATGCCCGGCGCGCACCTCGACGGTGCCTTCAGCCTTGTCGTGTGTCACCGTCACGCTCAGCCAGCGCAGTATGTCGCACATGAATTGGATGTCGCTGAGATTCGGGACCCCGCTGATGACGCACCGCTCACTGGTCAGCAACGTCGCGGCGATGATCGGCAATGCCGCATTCTTCGAGCCGCCGATCTGCACGGTCCCCCGAAGCGGATTGCCTCCGCTGATGATAATCTTCTCCATAGCTCCCTCCTTGGCGCGAGCTATTTGTTTACTACCGCCGGGCTTCCCCAAAGCCCGACGTTCTATTTCCGGAGCCGAGCCACGACCACGCGCTCGTGCCCCTGCAAATCCTTCACAACCTCGACCACTTCATAGCCTTGTAGGCCGAAAAATTCTTCGACAGCCCCTCGCTGCCCGGCGCCAATCTCCAGCGCCATGAACCCGGAGGAAGACAAAGAACGCCTGGCCATGGTGACCAAGCGTCGGATGACTTTGAGTCCATCCTCACCCGCCTGTAAAGCATACACAGGCTCAAAGTCTCTGACCTCCTTGGGCAGCTTCGCGATTTCCCCATCAGCGATGTACGGTGGATTCGATACCACCACATCCACGCTCAAGCTGTCGGGTAAGACTCCTAGCAAATCGCTTTCCAAAAAGCGAATGTTTTTTTCAACTTTATTTAGCGCGGCGTTCCCGCGCGCCACTTCCAAGGCTTCCCGGCTCGCGTCCAGCCCGATAATCTCTGCCTCCGGGAACTTCTTCGCCAGCGCAATCGCAATACACCCGCTCCCCGTCCCCACATCCACAATCTTCACCGCCGCTTTCCGCTCCCCGCTCTCCGTTCTTGCTCCTGCCTTCGATCCTCCGTCCTCGGTCCTCAGTCCTCGGTCTTCCGTGTTCTGTATTCCCTCTTCGCCCTTCCCTCTTCTCTCTTCCCTCCTCATCCCTCCGCCCTCATCCTTCATCCTTCCGAGGACCGTCTCCACCAGCAACTCCGTCTCCGGCCGCGGAATCAGCACCCGCCTATCCACCATCAACCTCACCCCGCAAAATTCCGTCTCGCCCCTGATGTACTGCACCGGCTCGCCCGCCACCCGCCGTTTCACCATCTCCCGCAACGCCGCCAGCGTCGCCTCATCCAGTTCGCGCTCAAACTCCAGGTACAGTTGCAGCCGTTTCTTCTTCAACAAATGCGCCAGCAACAACTCGATCGTCAGCCGCGGACTCTCCACCCCCTGCTTCTCAAAATACGGCGTCGTCTTATTGATGACTTCCAGAATGGTCACAGCTGGACACTAACAAAGATGGGGTTGTAACGCACTATTCAACGACTTCCACCGGCGTGCCGACCTGCACCATCTGCGCGAGACGCGTGGCGTTCCAGTTCGCCAACCGGAAGCAGCCGTGCGAAAACGTCTTGCCGATCTGGTCCGGATGCGGCGTGCCGTGGATCCCGTAACCGACCCGGCTCAGGCCGATCCACGCCGTGCCGACGGGATTCTTCGGCCCCGGCGGCACAATCAACTTCCCATACCCTTTCTGCGTGTCGTCCAGTTCGGGAAAATTCATGGGATCATAAGTGTAATTCGGATTCACCGCCACGTTCTGCACGGTCAATTGTCCCGGCACCCGCTTCTCCTTGTCCGCCGCAATCGAGCACGGAAACAGCGCGATCAGTTTCCCGCCGTCATCATACGCGGTGACCGTCTTCGCCGTGAGACTAACTCGCACCTTGGCGGCAACGAGATGTTTCGCCGGCGGTATATTCAGCATCGCCACCACCTGATTGGTCTGAATGCTCGCCCAATTCGTGACCGCCGGGTTCAGCGCCTTGATCAAGCCCTCCGACGCGTGGCATTTCTCCGCCACCATCTGCAGCACAGTCTCAAACCACATGTTGGTCAGTTGCGACCGCTGCTTCCAATCCTCCGGTATCCGCGTCAGCTTCGCCAGGTCCGCCGCCGTGACCACGTAATTCGTGTAATTGGCCTGCCCCGCTGGGAAGTTCGCCACCGTGTCCGCATCGAACCTGCCCGTCGGCTTCAACCCCTCCGCCTGTTGCCACGCCGCCAGCGCCTGAGCGGTCATCCCGCCCCATTTGCCGTCAATCAGCCCGGGCGAAAACCCGGCCTCATCGAGTCCAATCTGCACCGACACCATGTCATCGCGGGATATCTCGGGCGCAGGCTCTTGCGCAAATGCGCCGACCGCCATCCACAGAATCACCACTGCGACATCTCGTGTACGACAACTCCCAAACATTTCCGAAACGATTAGCACAATCGTTTCCGGTTGTAGAGGCGCTTCTATGAAGCGCCGCCCGACGGAGAGTATCGCAGCAGGAGGTGTTGTAGGCCGCGTGCCCTCACGCGGCGCCTTTTGCTGTAGCCGCGAAACCCTTTCGCGGGTCAGATCAAAAATGCCGCGAATAAGATTCGCGGCTACAATTGTTCGGCACCCGACCCCTGAATTCTGGATTCTGACTCCTGAATTCTCTGTCCGTTCCTCACTTCGTCGTTTCGGCCAGGCGCTTGTTCAGATCATCCGTCATCAACGCGTCGATCATCTGCTCCAAGTCACCCTCCATGATCGCCGGCAGGTTCTGAATCGTGAGATTGACCCGGTGATCGGTGACGCGGTTCTGGGGGAAATTGTACGTCCGAATCTTCTCGCTGCGGTCTGCCGTGCCGATCTGGCTGCGGCGCGCCGCCGTCATCTTCGCCTGTTCCTCTTCCTGCTTGTGCGCCAGCAGCCGCGAACGCAGCACTCGCATCGCCTTGTTCTTGTTCTTCAATTGCGACCGCTCGTCCGCGCAACGCACGATCAGCCCGCTCGGCTTGTGCTGAATCTGCACCGCGCTGTCCGTGGTGTTGACGCCCTGGCCGCCGGGACCGCTCGCCCGGCACACGGTGATCTCCAATTCCTCGGGCTTGATCTGCACGTCCACTTCTTCCGCTTCGGGCAACACCGCCACGCTGGCCGTGCTCGTGTGAATCCGCCCCTGCCCCTCCGTTTCCGGCACCCGTTGCACGCGGTGGACGCCGCTCTCGTACCGCATCTTCTTGTACACGTCCTGACCAAGCATCGAAAATATGATTTCCTTGAATCCGCCCCGCTCGCTCGGGCTGGTGTCCATCACGTCGATCTTCCAGCCCTGGCCGTCCGCGTACCGGCTGTACATCCGAAACAGGTCCCCCGCGAACAACGCCGCTTCCTCACCGCCCGTTCCCGCGCGGATTTCCACAATCGTGTTGCGCGAATCGTTCGGATCGGGCGGAACTAGTCCCATCTGAATGTCGTGCTGCAGTTTGTCCAGTTTGCGCTGCAGATCCTCGAGTTCGCCCCTGGCCAGTTCCGCCATCTCGGCGTCGCCCGACGCCGCCAACTCCCGGTTCTCGCCGATCTGCTTGATCACCGCCTCGGCTGCCGAATAATCACCGATCAGTTTCTTGATCCGCAGGAGCTCGCGCGCCAGGTCGCCCGCACGGCGCTGATCGGAGTACACCGCCGGATTGGCGAGTTCGGCCTCCAATTCAGCCGCTCGCTTGCGAAATTTTTCTATGTTCGGCAGTGTGGTCATTGCTGTGTTCTGTAGCGGCGGTCTACCCCGACAGGTTTGTCGGGGTCTATGACCGCCGAGTTCCCCCGGTAGCGCGAGCCTCTGGCTTGCGGTCGTTGCCCGCCGCGCATTCTCAGCCGCCCCGCAAAAAACAAAAACTTCGCGCCGACAAATCTCAGCGCGAAGTTCTCCGGAAAAACCGCTACTTCGTCTTCTTGGCGTACCGCTTCTGGAACCGCTCCACGCGACCCGCCGTATCCACAAATTTCTGCTGACCCGTGAAAAACGGATGACACTTCGAGCAAATACCGATGCGCATGTCCTTGCGTGTCGACCGCGTCTTCACAATATTGCCGCACGCGCAGTGGATTACCGCATCACCATATTCTGGATGGATCTTGGCTTTCATGAGTCAGGGCGCGGGAATCTACAGGAGCAACGCCCTTGTTGCAAGTCCAATCTCTCTCCAAATAGTGGGGCGGGCGTCCCGCCCGCCGTTGTTTCACGAGCCCTTGAAGGGTCGGTTGTTGTAGGCCGCGTGCCCTCACGCGGCGCCTTTCGTTGTAGCCGCGAAACTCTTTCGCGGCCACAATTCTGTTCAGTGCGCGCCTCCAATCCCCATCAACCATTGACCATTCCTCTCTGCATTCCCCTCGCCCTCTTTAAGGGAGAGGGTCAGGGTGAGGGTCGACATCCGCCATCTTCTCGTTGCGTCATCAACCATTGACCATTCCTCTTTGCAATCTCCCCACCCATCTGGTAGGTTGAGTTGTAATGAAGAAGCCGGCCAAACCCGCGAAAACCAAGAAGAAAACCATGTTGTTCGGCCTCGGCCTCGACAACAAGGACGGCCATACCCGCATCACCACTGGCGACAACTTCAAGCTCATCGGCGGCAGCGAGGAAACCCACGGCACCATGCAGGAAAAAGCCATCAAGCTGAACGAGCATCTCAAACGCCGCGGCAAAACCCTCGATACCGTCACCCGCGACGAATTCCACGACATCGCCGACAAACTCGGCATGCCCCTCATCGACAAACAGCAGCAAGCCAACGAGCGGAATTAACCCGCGCCGGGTTTTGTTCCCGGCACCCCCAATTACCTGCCCAGCCGCTTTGTTTTCGACGGCCTTTTCTTTCCCCGTCCAAATTCCGTCAGTGACAGCGTATTGCCGTCGGGATCCTTGAACCACGCAATCTTCGCTTTGGCGGGCGACGTCCAGACACCCAGTTCATCCTGCTCCATCCAGTCGTACCGCTTAAACTTCACGCCTCGCTTCTTTAGCTCGCGGATTTCTTTCGCGATGTCCGGCACAATCCATCCCAATACCGTGTATCCCGCCGGCTGAAGCTGCTGGACCGTCGCCACGCGCAACATCGTTCCGCCGGCATCAAACACCAGCGCGAACGTGTCTTCGCTCATCAGCCGCAGCCCAAGCGTTCTCGCGTAGAATTCCTTGGCACGAGAGGGATTGGTGGTCGCCACAAACGCGATGATCGGATTCGCCTTGAGCATGGCACCAGCAACGTTAGCGCCGCGTCCGCGGGGTCACAAGCTCAAATGCCTAAATGTGTCACCCTGAGCGCAGCGAAGGGTCTCAGTCGTTCCAAGAATCGGGGCAACAACAGAGATTCTTCGCTTCGCTCAGAATGACAGCACGGAGAGAGTGTTGCCGAACAAACCTTAATACGTCTTCCGCAGATTACTCGGCAGGATATTCAACTCGTTGCGATACTTGGCAACGGTGCGGCGGGCAATCGGGATGCCCTGCTCTTTAAGAATCGCCACGATCTCCTGGTCGGACAATGGCTTGGTCGGGTCTTCGCGCTCGATGAGCTTCGAGATCTGTTCCTTGACGCTGGTGTTGCTCATCGCGCCGCCCGCCGCCGTCTCGAAACCGGGCGTGAAGAAATATTTCATCTCGAACAACCCCTGCGGCGTCTGCATGTATTTGTTGGCCACCGCGCGGCTGACGGTCGTTTCGTGCACGCCCACCACTTCCGCCACCTGCGCCATCGTCAGCGGCCGCAGAAACGAGATGCCCTTGTCCAGAAACTCGCGCTGCCGTTCGACGATCACCTTGGCGATGTTGTAAATCGTCTGCTGGCGTTGGTGGATGCTCTTGATGAGGAACTTGCCCGCGCGGATCTTGTCGCGGATGTAGTCGCGCGCGTCGTTGGACTTCTCGCTGCTGGCCATCAGTTCCTTGTAGGTGTTGCTGATGCGCAGATGCGGAATCTGTTCGTCATTGAGCAGCACCACGTACTCGTCCCCGACCTTCTGCACCACCACGTCCGCCGCCACGTATTGCTGCTGCTCGGTCGTGAACATCCGACCCGGCTTCGGTTCCAGCGTGGAAACGAAGTTCGCCAGCTTCTGCACTTCCTCAACGCTCAGGTTCATCGCCCGGGCAATCTCGGGAAAGCGTTTCCGCCCCAGGTCGTCGAGGTGTTGATTGACCAGGACCGTCTCGATCGACTCCGATTTGCCGAGCCGATCCAACTGAATCAACAGGCATTCCTTCAGGTTCCGCGCGCCGACCCCGACGGGATGGAACGTCTGCACGAGTTCGAGCGCTTCCTGCAGTTGCTCCAGCGGGATTCCCGAACTGACCGCCAGCTCCTCGATCGGCGTGAGCAGATAGCCGTCATCATTGATGCTGCCGATGATCAGCTCCGCCACTTTGCGCTTGTCCTCGGAGACGTTGAGGAACCCGAGTTGCTGAATCAGGTGTTGCTGCAATGATTCCTGTTGGACGATTGAGTCGAAGAAATGCTGGCGCTGCTCCTCCTGTTCGGGCGACCGGGAACGGAACGTGCTCGTCTGCGAAAAATATTCGCGCCACTCGTCATCCAGCTTGGACAGCACCTCAAACTCTTCCTTGAAATCCGCCCGCTCCTCGTCGGTCGGCGTCTTGTCGGGCTCGGCTGCGGGAACGACTTCCCCCTCGGGAGATTCAACTTCCACGCGCGGCTCGTCCTTGGGAGTCTCTTCCAACAGCGGGTTCTGCTGCAGCTCTTCCTGCACCAGCGAGCGCAGCTCAAGCGTCGGCACCTGCAACAGATGAAGGCTCTGCTGCAACTGCGGCGCCAAAATCTGCTGCAGCGATAATCGCTGAACCTGATGTAATCCCGGACCTGCCATGATTCCTTGTTCTACCTTGTAGGTCTGCGTCTCGCGCGACCTGCTTCACTATATTCGTGACATTCAACAAGTAAAGGGCAAATATTGTCCAACGCATGTGCCAAACATCACGCGCCGCACATTCCTGAAGCGCCTGTTTTGGTCATCGGCCATTGTCGGTGCCGGCGGCGCCGTCTATCCCACGCTCATTGAACCGCGTTTCGCGCATGTCCGACGCATTCCCGTTCGTATCCAGGGACTTCCGCCCGCATTGGATGGCCTGACCATCGCTCATCTTACGGATCTTCATCGCAGCCGCCTGGTCAGCGCCGAGTATCTCTCCGAGTGCATCGCCACCGCCAACGCTCTCGCGCCCGACCTTATGGTTTTCACCGGCGATTATCTGACCTCCGGCACTCATCTTTTCCGTCGTCATCCCCATATCGCGCGGGTGATCCAAATTTTGTTCAAGGAAACGGCCCCGCCAGACGAAATGGTACACGATTGCGCCCGATGCATGAGCCAATCCCGTGCCAGATACGGCGTGTTCGCCTCTCTGGGCAACCACGACAACTGGTACAATGGCGATGCTGTCACCAATGCCATCCAATCCGTCGGCATCCCCGTCCTGCGCAACGCCAGCCAAACCATCCGCATCAAAGGCGAACCGCTGGCCATCGTCGGTCTCGGCGACCTCTGGACGGACGGCGTCGACGTTTGGCGCGCCTTCCAGAATGTCAACACGCCTTTCTCGCTCGTGTTGATGCACAACCCGGATTCGTTTGAAGATTGGCCGCGCCCGGGTTCGCATCTGATTCTGGCCGGTCATACTCACGGCGGCCAGGTCGTCATCCCCTTCTACGGCCCGCCGCATGTCCCGTCACAATACGGACCGAAATACGCCCACGGCCTGTTCTCGCGCGGCGATACGCACATGTACGTCAACCGTGGCGTCGGCCTCATCCCTCCGCCTGTCCGATTCAATTGTCCGCCGGAAATCGCCCTGTTGCAGTTGCAGAAAGCTTGAGTCAACCGCCGCGCCGTGTAATATCGCCGGCGTGGGGATGCACATCACGATTTTGGGCAGCGGCAGCGCCGGTAATTGCACGTTGATTGAATCCGACACGACGAAACTTCTCGTCGACGCCGGCCTCAGTGGCCGCCAGATTGCCCATCGGCTCGCGCTCGTCGATCGCCACGTGGAACAGGTTAGCGGCGTCGTCCTCACTCACGAACATTCCGACCACGTCCGCGGCCTCGGCGTGCTGTGCAAGACGCGCGCGCTGCCCGTCTACGCCAATCGCCTGACCGCCGAAGCCGTCACCGCCGACCCCGACTGGCCGCCGGCTGTGCGGATTTCGTGGCGGGTGTTTTCCACCGGCAGCTCGTTCGAGGTCGGCGACCTGTTGGTCGAGTCGTTCAGCGTGCCGCACGATGCCTACGATCCTGTCGGCTACGTCATTCGTCATCCAGGTTCCGGCGCCGCCATCGGCGTGCTGACCGACCTCGGTCACGCCACCAAGCTGGTCACCGAACGCGTCCGCCAACTGGACGCGCTCGTCGTCGAAGCCAACCACGACCTGAAACTGCTGCAGGAGGACGCCGCCCGACCCTGGGCGCTGAAGCAACGCATCATGAGCCGGCACGGCCACCTCAGCAACGACGCCGCAGCCACGCTGGCCGGCGAAGTCGCCTGCGACAGGCTGCGCCAGGTGTTCCTCGCGCACCTCAGCCGGGATTGTAACCGGCCCGAGCTGGCCCAACAGACTGTGTCCGACAAACTTCGCAAGATCGGCGCCCGCCACATCGCCGTGGCCGTCTCCAGCCAGGACAAACCCACCGCGACGCTCACGCTATGATCATTGGCGTTCCCGAGGCAACAAGAAACATCCTCCCTGCCGAAGTGTTGTAGCCGCGCGTCAAACCTGATTGGGAGGGCGAGGCTCCGGCCGAGCCACGTCCTAGCGGCGGTCTGATCGCGTTGTAGCCGCCCCACTCTGCCGGGGCGCGTCCCATCGCCCACGTTGAACAGGGCGTCTCGCCCACGCACCCACTTGTGCGGAGAACTTGAACCCCGAGCGCGCTATCCAATAAATGCAGTGTTCTAATCGTGACTTGAACCAGGCGGCAGTTTGAAGCCGTCTTGCACACGCGGATTATTCGGCTGAGCCCATTTTGTCCACCAATTGACGGGGGGCTTCTCAAGACCGCAGTTTTCCATAAGAAACACGCCGTAGGTGTCTAGCAACTGGAATCCGAAGGGAACGATAGAACCTTGCACAATAACGAGATCGCCTCTTTCAGAGTTCGTCGAGCAGTTCGGCTTCCATAACTGCCTCCGCGCCGCAGACGGCCTGTGCCACTCCAGTTTGTTGAGGAGAACGTCAATCGCAGCTTGTTCCATGCGGCTGATGATAGGGATGAAATCCCCCTCGGTTGCGAAGAACTCCTGCTTCTTGCCATCGGCATGCACAGATGGATGCCGCAACGCTAGCCAAGCTCCGACTTCTCGTCGGTCGTAGCCGAGCCCTGCGTCTTGAAGGAACTGCGTCAGTTTCTTCTCTATCTCACCACTTGATCGAGCAAAAGCTCGCTCGAACAGACGAATATACTCGTGAAATCGACCGGATGCGTGGCTGTTAGAAAATGCCTCTGACAACAGAGCCAAACCGTCGAACCGATCTTGGAGGCCCCTTACAAGCGCTTCGGACATCTCAAGTGGGAATTTGGGGGCTGGGATAAGCCTGGGATTGAATCGTATTCCCCGAGTCTGCTCTAGTCGTGTACGTTCCGCATCCGTTTCGGGAATTAACGCAACGGTGGGTGGCATTGGGGACAATATACTACGACCCGACCCCACCGCTATTGACACGATATTTGCGGCAGTGTAGATGGCGAACTCACATTGCTTTCGTTCAGTCTGTGGAATATCCAGAAGACCATCTTCCGCAACTAGAGGCTGGTTCTTCATCGGTATCTCGGCGAATAGCACCAAACGCTCCTTCCCCTCCAGAGGCGGTGCCTTTCCGACCCCATTCGCAGTAATCGACACCGGGCCTAAGCGCATCCCCCACGACTGCCACTTTTGGGGTAGTGAACTGAGGTATATTGTAGCCAGACGAACAAGCTTCAATTGTTGCTTTCAGGTGCGTTGGTTCTGACGCACGATTTCACGAGTCATTCTCCCTCTTACGATCTCACGGCTATAGTTTCGCGCTACTCCGATAAAACACAAGTCTAGAGGGGTGACGGGACCGGGTGATCTAGAGGGTCAACGCTGACTGTTGGCGTCCCCGGTGTATCTCGTAGAGAATCGGCAGAATTTGGGTCTGAGCAACCATGCGGAGTGACAGTCCCTCGGCCTTGCCGCGTCCGGCTTCTCCCATCCCCGCCGGCGCTCCCCAAAATACGAAGGCAGGGCTCAAACGAACCCTGCCTTCTTCAACTTACTTCAGCAGTTCCGTCTTACCGGTAATACCAGCCGCCGCCGCGGTAATAGTAGTAGCCGCGCGGGGCGTAATAGTACCCGTACGCTGGACGCCCATAATAGTAGTAGGCCGGTGGCGCACAATAATACCCGTAGGCCGGGTAATACGCCGGGCCGTAATACAGCGGGAACCCGAATCCGAAGTTCACAAAGACCCGGGCCTGGGCCGGCGCTGACAGCAGGCACACCAGCGTGACCACCGCTGCGAAACCACCGAGTGCTTTCAGGATTCTTTTCATTTTCAGCCCTCCAACTTACTTGTCCACCTTCAATATATTCCAACACCATTAGACGGCAAATGTGTCGCTCAGGTTTCACTCCACTGGACACAGGACGCATCTCTGGATATCTTTGAACTGCAGCGGCTTGGCTCGGTCCGCAAACGTGCCGGCTTACCCTTTTCCGTTACCCTTTCAGCGCGCCCAACTGTATCCCGCTGACAAACCATTTCTGGCCCACAATAAATACGATAATCATCGGCAAAATCATCATCATCGACCCGGCCATCAGCAGGTTCCATTGCGTGCTGTACAGGCCCATGAACGACAACAGTCCCAGCGGCAGCGTCTTCATCGAATCCTGCGTGAGCACGATCAACGGCCAGTAAAAGCTCTGCCAGTTGCCCATGAACGTGAAGATCGTCAGCGTCGCCAGCGCCGGTTTGCTCAGCGGCACAATGATCGTCGTGAAAATTCGGAACAAGCCGCACCCGTCGATGGTCGCCGCCTCTTCCAGATCGCGCGGAATGCTCATGAAATACTGCCGCAACATGAACGTGCCGTACGCCGAAAACATCGCCGGCACCGCCAGCGCAAAATAGGAATCGAGCCCGACCAGTCGCCCCGCTTCATACGTGCGCCCGAACATCGACACCGCGCGCGGCGCATCCCAATCGACCATCGGCGCGACCACCGTCAGCCATTCGGTGATCTTGCGCATCAGGATGAAGTTCGGAATCATCGTCACCGCGCCCGGGATCATCATCGTGGCCAGATAACCGAGAAACAGCCTGTCGCGGCCGGGAAACCGCAGCCGCGCGAACGCATACGCCGCGCAGGCGCTGGTCGTCACCTGCCCGAGCGTGACCACCACCGCCACCAGGATGCTGTTCAGATACCACCGGGCAAACCCGCCGCCCATGGCCTGCGTCGTGTCGTACACCCGGGAAAAGTTCCGCCATTCCGTCTTCGCCGGAACCAGCGCCTTGATCGGATTGTCAACCGACGCGAACACGTCGCCCGCCGGTTTCACCGATGTCGAGAGCATCCACAGAAACGGCAGCAGCATAAACAGCCCGACAAACCCCAGCACGAGATACGCCGCGGTCTTCCTTGCCGCCCGTTTCAGTTTCGCTTCATCCTTCATCCCTCCGCCCTCATCGTTAGTAGTGAATTATCCGTCCTCCCAGCCGCCAGTTCGCCAGCGTCACGGCGAACACGGCGGCAAACAGCACCCACGCAATCGCCGCCGCGTATCCCATGTGGTTCCATGCGAACGCGTGGTTGTAAATGTAATAGCTGATGGTCGTCGTCGCGCCGGCCGGTCCGCCGCGCGTCATGACAAATGCCTGCTCGAATCCGCCCTGCAATCCGCCGATCAGGCTCATCGTGAACACGAAAAACGTCGTCGGGCTGACCATCGGCCACGTGATCGCCCAAAACCGTTGCCAGGCGTTCGCGCCGTCGATGTTCGCCGCCTCGTACAACTCCGGCGACACACCCTGTAGCGCCGCGAGGTACAAAATCATGTTGTAGCCGCCCACCACGGTCCAGAAACTCATGAACATCAGCGCGGGCTTGGCCCATGTCACGGAGCTAAGCCACTGCGGCGGCCAGTCCACGCCGAGTCGGCGGAGCCCGTCGTTCAGCCAGCGCGGACAGCAGCTTGCGATGATGGAGTTGACCAGGCCGTAATCGGGATTGTAAATCCACCGCCACAACAGATACGTACCGACCCCCGCCACGATGCTCGGCAGAAAATACATCGTGCGGAACACGACAATGCCACGCAGCTTCCGGTTCATCACCACCGCCAACAACAGCGACCCCAGTATGTTCACGGGAATCGCCAGCATCAGGAACAGCGTGTTGTACGCGTAATACCAGAAATCGCGGTCGCGCATCAGCGCGGTGAAATTCTGGAGTCCAACGAATTTCGGCGGCGTGAACAGGTCCCACGCGTAGAAACTCAGCGCCAGCGAGGCGAGCACGGGCAACAGCGTGAACGCGAGAAACCCGAGCAGGTTCGGCAACAAAAACAAATACCCCGCCACCGCCGCTCGCCCCCGTGTCGTTTGTGCCATCGGAGATCTCCTTGGAATCTCCGCGCCTTCTTACACCGCGCCGCGCCGCCACCGCAAGCCAATTGGCACCCGGGTGCATCTCGACACTGCCACCGAATTGTAGCCGCGAATCCCATTCGCGGCGTATTCCTGCCGCGAAAAAGTTCCGCGGCTACAAAAGTCTCCTTCCATTGGTGGCCGTGCTCAGATACGCCCCCGGCAACCGGGCTTGCACTCGACGCGCAGACAGGTAAGCTGTCGGCAATCTCACAGGAGGACATCGGGCATGAAGAAATTGCAGACGCTCATCGCCACGTCGCTGTTGGCGGCCGTGCCGATGGCATTGCCGGCGCAATCGACCAACCAGACCACCATTCAGGATGTGAAGCAGGCCGGCAAGAACGCCGTCACCACCGCCGGCAATTACACCGACCAGCAGATCAAGGATCTCGACAAGGCCGCCGAAAAACAATTCCGTGATCTGGGCAAGAAACTCGATGACCTGAAGGCCAGGGCCAAAACCCAAACGGGCCAGGCCAAAGCCGACATGGACAAGAAAATCGCCGAAGCCCAGAAGAAGCTCGATGATCTCAAACCGAAGTTGAAGGAACTAAAAACGGCCACCACCAACGCCTGGGCCGACGTCAAATCGGCCTTCGACAACGGCATCAAAGACATCGAGCAAGCGTTTCAGTAACCTCGACGGCGGATACCGAATAGCGCGACGGCCCCAATCCCGACCATCACCCACGTCGAAGGCTCCGGCACAAGCTGAAAAGCCAGAAACCCCGGACTGTCCAAATTGCCCGCAAAGATGCTCTGCGTTCCATCGGGCGCGATTTTATAAATATAGGCACTCGCCACAAACAAATTGCCCGCGCTGTCAAAGGCCAGCCCATAAGGGAGGTTGCCCAAGCCGCTAGAAGCAAACGTGGAGCTCGTTCCCTTCGGTGTGAATTTGGTGATGTTGCCGGAACCGTTCGGATACGTAGGCGACCCTTGCGATACAAGCAAATTGCCCGCGCTGTCGAAAGCCAGTCCGGTAGGATCGATCAACCCGGATGCAAAGGTGCTGCGCGATCCACCCGGCGTGATTTTATAGATCTCCCCGCCATACTCATCCGACACAAACAGGTCGCCCATGCTGTTAAAGGCCAGTCCATAAGGGCCATTCAACCCGGAGGCGAAGGTGCTGCGCACTCCTTGGGGGGTGAACTGATAGATGGTACCGCTGGGCCAGCCAGCCACGACAAACAGATTGCCCGCATTGTTGAAGGCCATTCCATAAAGGTGGCCCAGCCCCGAGGCAAAAGTGCTCTGCGCCCGGCCCGGCATGAATTCAAAGACATTGCCGTCCCAGTCAGACTCAAACAAATTGCCCGCGCTGTCAAACGCCAGCCCCTCGCCACTAGCCAAGCTGGACGCAAAGGTGCTACGCGTTCCGTCAGGCGTGAATTCATAGATGTGATGATCGTTGGGGTTGCCGCCGGCGCTGCTAGTTACAAACAAATTCTGCCCCTGCGCCAGTGCCGCAGACAGCAGACTGGCCAGTGCGATGGCCAAACAGCAACAGGTGATTCTCATAAGGCTCCCTCCGGCCCTATGGGATGGGGAAATAGGCCGTTGCAATCTGTCGCCTAGCTCTCGCTCTAATCGGCTCATGGGGACGAGCCTCTTCTCCTAACGTCATTCTAAGCACGAGCCAACGGATTTCTCCAGCACAAAATCACTGCTTTAGCGGGCAAATCGACGCAAGCGATTCGCGTTCATTTGCGGTTCAATTCCGCTTTCAGCGCGCCGATGAACCGCCGGTTCTCTTCCGCGGTGCCGACCGTCACCCGCACCCACGCGGGCATCTTGTAGCCGCGCATCGGACGCACAATCACGCCCCGCCGTTGTAGCCCGCGGAACACGGCGTCGCCATCGCCCACATTCACTAGGCTGAAGTTGGCGCAGCTCGGGACGTACTCCAGCTTGAGCCGCTCGAATTCCTTCTCCAAATACGCCAGCCCGCGCCGGGTCATCGCCTTCGTCTTGCGAATGTGCGCCGCGTCGTCCAGCGCCGCCAACGCGCCGGCCTGGGCGATGGCGTTGGTGTTGAACGGCTGGCGCACCCGTTGCAGCAGATCGATGCATTCCTTCTGCCCGATGCCGTAGCCGATGCGCAGCCCGGCCAGACCCACAATTTTCGAGAACGTGCGCAGCACCACCACGTTGCCTCGCAGCGCCCAGTCGATCGACGGCGGCGGATCGTCCAGAAATTCGATGTACGCCTCGTCCAGCACGGCAATGACGTGCGCCGGCAACGCGCGGACGAACTCGTCCAGCTCCGCATTCGCCACGCGCGTGCCCGTCGGATTGTTCGGATTGGCCACGAACACCAGCTTCGTCTTCGGCGTGATCGCCGCCAGCATCGCTTTCAGGTCGTGCGTGTGACCGCGGAATGGCACTTCGACGCATTGCGCCTGGAACATCTTCGCCATGATGCTGTAAATCACGAACGCACGGTCGCCCGCCACGATCTCGTCGCCCGGGCCGACAAACGCATGATACAAAAACTCGATGACCTCGTTCGACCCAGCCCCGAGAATGATGTTGTCTATGTCAACGGCGAACTCTTGCCCGCCGAAGCCTCGGCGAAGGTGGGTCGCCAACGCCTGCCGCAAATAAAATCCGCCGCCATCGGGATAGAGATGCGAGGTCGCCAGCGCCTTCCGCATCGCCGCCACCGCTTTCGGCGACGGCCCAAGCGCGTTCTCGTTCGACGCCAGCTTGATGATCGTTTTCGGGTTCAGCCCGAGCTCGCGCGCCACCTCCTCAATCGGCCGCCCCGGCTCATACACCGGCACATCACAGATAAACTGATTTGCTAATGATTGAATGTTCATAACCACAAGGAATATTCGGAAGTACTTCGCTCGTTTGCCTCTACTCACTCACATTCGGATAACTTCCTAAAATCTTCACGAACATGGTGTGCTTGGCGAGTTCGGCCAGCGCTTTCCTGACGCGCGTGTCTTCGCAGTGGCCGAGCACGTCCACGAAAAAGTAATACTCCCACGCCTTCTTCTTGCTGGGACGCGACTCGATCTTGGTCATGTTGATCTTGAATTTCTTGAATGACGCAATCGAGTCATGCAGCGCGCCGACCCGGTCCTGCACGCAGAACATCATCGACGTCTTGTCGTTGCCCGTCCGCCCGGGATATTTGCGGCCAATCACGAGGAACCGCGTCACGTTCTCGCTCGAATCCTGTATGTTCGGCTCCAAAATCGCCAGCCCGTACATCTCCGCCGCCAGCGCGCTCGCCAACGCGGCCGAGTTCGGCTCCTCCTTGGCAATCTGCGCCGCCCGCGTGCTGCTCGAGGTCTCAATCACCTCGACGTTCGGCAGGTTCGTCTGCAACCACTGACGGCACTGCGCCAGCACCTGGGGAATCGAGTACAGCTTCTTGATCTGCTCGCGCGGACAGGCGGCCATCAGGTTGTGCCGAATCCGCAGGACGATCTGCGCGCAAATCTTCAGTTCGCTGTCCAAAAACATGTCGTAGGTGTGCGTCACCGCGCCCTCGGTCGAATTCTCAATCGGCACGACGCCGTAATCCGCCCGCCCCTTGGCCACTTCCATGAATACATCCGTAATGCTCGGCAGCGGCTCGTATTTCAGGCTCGACCCGAACTTCTTGATCACCGCCATGTGCGAATACGTCGCCTCAGGCCCGAGATAGGCGATCACCAGCGGTTTCTCCAGCGCCAGCGATGCCGACATGACCTCGCGGTAAATCGCCCGCAGCGATTCCGCCGGCAGCGGCCCTTGCCCTTTCTCGACGATGCGGCGCAACACCGTGTCTTCGCGGTCGGGCGCGTAAATCTCCTCGCCTGACTCGTGCTTGATCTTGCCAATCTCGAGCACGAGTTTCGTCCGCTCGTTCAACAGGCGCACGAGCTTCGTGTCGATCTCGTCGATCTTATTGCGCAGTTGCTGAAGCTTGTCCTTCATTACGGAGTTTCCACCCCCTCACCTTTATCCTCTCCCCCATCGGATGGGGTAGAGGAGACGTTTTCCCTCGCCCCTTGGGGGAGAGGGTCAGGGTGAGGGGTGGCTGTTTGCTTTGCTTCCTCGGCCTTTTGTTCCGCCGTCTTCAACGCCGCCGCCTGCAACCGCAACTCCGCCGCCTTCGGCATGTCGTCGATGTCGCGCAGCCCGAAATGTTCCAGGAACTTCTGCGTCGTGCCGTACAACATCGGCCGACCCGGCGCGTCGCTCTTGCCGACGATGGTAATCAAATCCCGTTCCAGCAACGTCTTGACCACGCCATCGACCTCGACCCCGCGGATCGCCGCGATGTCGGCCCGCGAAATCGGCTGCCGCAACGCGATGATCGCCAGCGTCTCCAGCGATGGCGGCGATAGCCGGTGCGGACGCGCCTCGTCCAGCAGTCTCTTCACCCACGGCGCGTACTCGGCTCGGGTCACCAATCGCCAGCCGCCGGCGATTTCCACCAGTTGATAACCATGCGCCTGCAATTCGCATTCCGCCTTCAACTCCTCCAGCGCAGCCGCGATCTGGGCCTCGCGCACGTTGCGGAACGGCTCGGTCACGCCCGGGTTGTCCTCGTCGACTGCCTCGGCGAAGATCGCGCGGATTTCTTTCGGCGACAGCGGTCGCTCCGCCGAGAACAGCAGCGCCTCGATGATCCTTTTCAGTTCCAATGTCATATCTTTGTTGGATAGGCGTCCCGCCTGTCCACGTCACTCTACGAACAGGCGAGACGCCTGTTCAACCAACCTTCATCACGTGTATTTCGCCGAACGCTTCCGTCTGCAGCACCTTCAGCCGTTTCAGACGAATCAATTCCAGCAACGCCAGAAACGTCACCACCACCTCGGCGCGCGAACTGGCCGTCGCAAACAGCTCGCTGAATATCATCTCCGATCGGTCCCGCAGAGTATAGAGGATTTCCTCGATTTTGTCGCTGACGGTGAACTTCTCCTCCATAATCTCGTGGAAATCCTCGCGGGCGCTGGCCTTCTTCAACACGTCGTTGAACGCGTTGATGAGATCGAAAATGCTCACTTCCGCCAGCGGGATATCCTTGTCCACCTCGATGCCCGCCGTCGCGCCGCTCCGTGAGAAAATGTTCGCCTGTTGCTCCTCGCGCCGGCCCAGTTGCAGGCCCGCGTCCTTGAACTTCTTGTATTCGACAAGCTGGCGGATCAGTTCCCAGCGCGGGTCCTCGCCCTCCTCCGCCTCGGTGTCGGTCACCTGCTGGTCCTCGGGCAGCAACATCCGGCTCTTGATGTACATCAGCGTCGCCGCCATCACCAGAAACTCGCCGGCCACCTCCAGGTTGAGCATCTGCATCAGCGTCAGGTACTCCATGTACTGGTTCGTGATCCGCTCGATCGGTATATCGTAGATGTCCACCTCCTCCTTCTTGATGAGGTAGAGCAACAGATCGAGTGGCCCCTCGAACACCTCCAGCTTGACTTTGTAATCGGATTCCACGGTAAGTGTTTCGACCTTCCCTATCACAAGCCGGCACCCCGCCGCAATACGTGTTTCAGCATTCCGCCTTGACGCGCTGCGCTGCCGCCCGTATCCACTCAAGCCGTGAACGCCGCCAACGTCGTCGCGATGATCGGCAGGGGCGTGCTGCTCGGCCTCGGCGCGGCCGCCCCCATCGGCCCGGTCAACGTCGAGATCGCCCGTCGCTCGTTGCGCGGCGGATTCCGCGCCGGCTTCCTGCTCGGCTGCGGCGCCGTGACCGTGGATGTCACCTACGCGGTCCTCACCAGCCTCGGCGTGCGACCGTTCCTGGCCCGGCCCCGAGTGATGACAGGACTGGGCATTGCCGGCGCGGGCGTACTGCTGTACCTGGGCGCAATGTGCTTTGTGAGCGCCGCCCGGCAATGGCGCGACGCCCCTCCCAATGGCGACCGCGAGAAGCCCGCCGAGCGCCATTATGTGACCGGCCTGGCAATGACCAGCCTGAATCCGATGACGCTGGCGTTTTGGTGCGTGGTCGTGCCGGGCATGGCCGGACAATGGTCGGCAGACCCCGTCCGCGACCTGCCGTGGGTCTGCGTTGGCGTGTTTTCGGGAGCGATGTCCTGGGTAATCGTCTTTACCGGCACGATGAGTTGGCTGGGCCGACGCGGCAAACGCGCCACCTGGCTCGCCGCCGACCTGGCCGGCGGAACGATGCTTCTCGGCTTCGCGGCGTACGCCCTCTGGCACGTGCTCTGACGAATGCCCGTCTTAGCGTATGCCGACGGCTTTCCTCACCCTCGTCATCGTCTCGTCCGCCACGGCGTTGGCGCGCTCCGCGCCCTTGCGCAACACCTCGTGCACGTAATCGAGGTTCTTGGCGAGTTCCTCCCGCTTCTTGCGTAACGGCGCAAAGTAATCCATCAACGCCGCCAGCAATTCCTTCTTGGCCTCGCCGTAACCGAACCCGCCCGCGGCCAGCCTTGCCTGCAATTCACCCGCTTTGTCCGGCGTCGCCACCAACTTGTAGAATTGCAAGGGGATATTCTTGTCGAGGCCCGTTTTCGGCGCTTCCACGGGCTGCGAGTCGGTCACGATGCTCATCACTTTCTTCTTCGTCGCCTTCTCGTCACCGAAAATCTCAAGGGTATTATTGTAGCTCTTGGACATCTTGCGCCCATCGATTCCCGGCAACGTGGCGACCTCCGGCCGTATGTCCGCTTCGGGAATCACGAACACTTCCCCAAACTGGCGATTGAACGCGCCGGCGATGTCGCGCGTCATTTCCACGTGCTGCTTCTGGTCTTTGCCAACCGGCACGCATTCGCCCCGCACGATCAGGATGTCCGCCGCCATCAGCACGGGATAGGTGAACAGCCCCGCATTGGGCTTGAGTCCCTGGGCAATCTTGTCCTTATAGCTGTGCGCGTTCTCCAGCATGGGCACGGGCGTCACGTTGGCGAGAATCCAAGTCAACTCGGTCACCTGGGGCACGTCGCTCTGCCGATAGAATACGGTGCGGTTCGGGTCGAGGCCGCACGCCAGAAAATCCAGCGCCACATCCAGCACGTTCGCGCGCAATTCCTCCGGATCGGAAATGGACGTCAGCGCATGATAGTCCGCGATGAAATAGAACGCCTCGCCCTTCTGCGCCAGTTCGAGCGCGGGGCGCATCATGCCGAAGTAGTTGCCAATGTGCAACTTGCCGCTTGGCTGTATACCCGATAAGATTCGCATCGCCCGGCCAAGATACGAGATGGACGGCGCCCGTTGCGAGGAAAAAATCAGCCCCGAAAGCTTTCGGGGCTTAGTACTTGTACACCAGCGAGCTGACCAGAAGAATGTCGTTTTCCTTCTTGCCCAATGCTGGTTTGCTGTTGAAGTTGTCGTCGGCCACAACTCGCAAACTGAAGCGGGCGCTCAAGGCAGCTTCCGCACCGACCTCACTGTTCAGTAGATAGTTACTAAAATCGTCAACCTTTGGCAGGTAATCGACTTCTTCCCAGACCTTCGCCGTTTTGGCTTTGTTGAACGTGTGCTCGCCGCGTTCCGACACCCGTAACGTCACATAGCTCTTATCTTCATGTCCCAACCGCTCGTCGATAAACGAGGGGCCAACTTCAAGATTCAACTTGGAGGCGTCGCTCTTGATAAAGTAGTACCCGGCCGCCGGGCCAACCACCAGCCGGTATTGAAGGCTGGCCACATCATCGTGGTTTCCGTCAATGCGCGCACTACCGTAGAACCGCTCGGTGAAGAGGCGTTTGTAGTCGATAAATCCGTGAATCGCTTCTGACGACACAGTTTGTTGAGTAGCATCGTGCCGGTTCGTTGACTGACCCCAATTATTAAACCCGTACTGGCCATCGGCGCCCAACTTCAGGTCGTTCTTGTCCCACACGTTCTCTGTCGACGCTTCGCCGTTCAACAGGAATGTATTGGCGTTACCTCGCGCCAGCGATAGCCCCGTCGCCACGTCCCCATGCCACACCGGCGCACCGGGCGGCGCGTTGGTCACGACAGCTTGCGCCCATGCGCTATTGCAGGCGACCAACAGCAGTGCGGAAAGAGTAATTGCGACAATCCGAGTGGTTTTCATGCCTTCCTTCTCCAGTTGATTTCCGAATCCCTCACCAAACTGGCCCAGACAATGCCCGAAAGACTCAAGGGCGGTCAAGTTTTTTTAATGAAGACCCGGGTTGCCAGGTTCCAGCGGTTCGCCAGCGGGCTCAATCCCCGGTGGGCCATCCCAACCCGCGCCGGATCAGCGGAAGTACAGCTTCTCGATTAGCAGCACCGTTACCGCAATCCCCAGTCCCCACATGGACGCACAAAACAACAGCCACAACACCAGGGCGCGACGGCGATCTTCTGCCAGAAACGGGTGATGGATGTTGCTCAACTTCATCCTGCACCTCTGTATAAATCTAGGCCCTAGCTGACGGAAGTCAACCCGCTGCGCTCACAGAGTTGTGTGGCTCACGGCGGTTGCAGCAGCCCGTTTCCCAGTGTCTCAATAGCCTGCGCGGCAGCGGATGGAGCGAGACGGCCCAGCGCCACCGCGTCGGTGGTCTCGAAAAACGCCTTCTGGTTGAACTCGTCCCAAAAGGCGTAGCCCCACGGATTGTCGAGGCGCGAATACTTCAACGCGTCCATCATCGCCGGTGGGAATTGGGCCGTGGCGGCGGCAGCCTTCAACGCCGGGATCGCGTCGCGGCTCGGCGCGGCCATCATTGCGCCTTCGGTCGAATAAAATCGCGCAAACTCCGCCCCCTCCTGCGGGTGTTTCGTTCCGCTCCACACGCAGTTGCCGCCAATCGACAACCGCGACCAGCGCACTTTCCCTTTCGGCACCGGTGCCACGTCCCATCGGAAATCCGTGATGTGATCGAATTCGGTCAACATGTAAGTCCGGCCCACAAGCAGGGGAATCTTTCCATCCCGAAACAGATTCACGCCGTCGAACGCCTCCACCTCGCCCATTGCCGCCGTCGTCGGCGCCACTCCACGCGCGACCAGATCCCGATAGAACTGCAACGCCGCGACGGTTTCGGGAGAGTTCACCGTGCACTTTCCGTTGGCGAACAGGACGCCGCCGAACAATTGCACCAGCAGCAGCGGCCGCGGCAGAACAGTCGCGATCTTGTTTTGGCGCTGTGCTGAAAGCCGGGCGGCCACATCAGCGAACTTCTGCCAGTCCCATGAATCATCCGGCACCGGCTCACGGCCCTTCTCAAACCAGTCGCGATTGTAAAAGAGCGCATCCGTGCTGAAATGGAACGGCACCATGCACAATTTGCCATTCACCCGGCAGGCGTCGATCACCTCGGGATAAAACTGGTCGGCCACAGACGCGAGGGTCGCCGTCACGTCGGCAACCTGACCCCGCTGCGCCAGCGCGGGGAGCCTGTCCACAATATAGTAAAACAAATCGGGAGCGGCATTGCCCGCGAGCTGCACATTCAGCTTTTGAAACTTCGATGTGTCGTAAATGACCCGCACGTGAATTTGTGGATGACTCTGCTCAAACCGCGCAATGATCTTCTGATGAAGCGCCTGCTGTTGCGGCAGCGTCTCAATGGTCTGGTAGGTGATCTCCACGCGATTGTCCGACGGCCGGGCGCAACCTGCGAGCAGCAGCAACGCAATCGGCAACCACCTCATCGCAGGGCCTTTTTCACGTTCCAGCCGCAACGAATCAGCCGTCGCCGCGCTTCTTCCTCGCTGCCGCCCCGCAGCGTCGCCACGATGCGGCACGCCCGCGCCCGCAGCTTGGCATTGGTCGGTTTGACGTCCACCATCAGGTTGCTGACGACCTTGCCGAGGCGAATCATCGACACCGTGGTCAGTGTATTGAGCACGATTTTTGTCGCCGTGCCCGCTTTGAGCCGGGTCGAACCAGTAACGACCTCCGGCCCCACGCGGAACAACAACAGCTTGTGCGCGACCGTCCGTGGCGGAGAAAAACACAAAAGGAACGTCTCGGCGCCCAATCGTTTCGCTTCGTCGAGCGCGCCCAGCACGAACGGAGTCGAACCGCTGGCGGCGATGCCCACGACCACGTCGCGTTGGCCCACGCCGCGCATCCGCACCGCCTCCGCGCCCGCGGCCCGGTCGTCCTCCGCGCCTTCCACGGCCTGACGAAGCGCTGTCCCGCCCCCGGCAATGATCGCCTGGACCATTTCGGGATCGGTGGAGAACGTCGGCGGACATTCGCTCGCGTCCAACATGCCCAACCGACCGCTCGTGCCCGCGCCGATATATAACAATCGCCCGCCCCGTTTGAATGCGCGCACGATGCGGTTGACGGCCCGCACGATGGCGGGCTTGTTTTTACGCAGCGCGGGAACGACGCGCGCCTCCTCGCCCAGCATCGTGTCGACAAGTCGCGACACGGACCGCTTGTCCAAGTCCATCGTGCGCGGGTTGCGTTGCTCGGTCTCGGCAGGGCGAGGTTTACCCCGATTCCGAGATCGGGGCTCCCGGCGAGCCGAGGAAATATCGGGCAAATGAGGTGGCTCGTCCCTCTGCAGCTCCACCACTCCATCCCGCATCGCCAGTTTCAACGCCCCCATCGCGGACTCGCCGCGCATCGAAACAACCTTCGCTCCTGGCAACATGGTGCGGACGCGATTCCCGACAAGGATCGCCAGTTTTCGGTTGTGCCGCAGCACGCCCCCGCTGAGGGCGACCCGCGGTTTCTCCAGGCCCAACTCCTGGGCGACCGCGTGGCAATCCTGCGCGAGAAATGAAGCCGCCTGCAGCATCAATCCGGCGTCCCCCCCAAGCATGTCCGCCGCCAGGGCCGCCACCGCATCCTTGCTGGCGCTTTGGATCCAACCCACAAGTTCGTCCGGCGAATTCAAACACAGGCGCCGAAGCGCGCGCCGCAACCGACCGCTGACGCGACGGTGACGATCCAATTCACGTATCGCGGCCCTCAACCCCGTCAACGCGATCCAGTAGCCGCTGCCGTGGTCGCCCAACAGATGACCCCAGCCGCCCGCTCGTGCCTCCCGCGCGCCGTTGCGCCCGACTACGCACGACCCTGTGCCGCTCACGATCACAATGCCCGAACCGCACGGACCGAAGGCTGCCGCCAGAGCCGAATCGATGTCACCGCCCACGTATGCGTCCACGCCCGGCCAGACGCGCTCCGCCAGTGCATGGGCCCGGGCACGATCCGCATCCGTTCGGCATCCAGCGAGGCACAGCGCCAACGACCTCGGACGGGATGCGAGACCGCGTTTGATGTCGCGCAGCCGCTGAAGCGCTTCGGCATCCGACAGAACTTTGAGGTTGAAGGGGCCGGATTCGCGACGGGAGAGGATTCGACCATGCCGATCGGCCAAAAGCGCAACGGTGTGTGTGCCGCCGCCCTCGATGCCGAGAAAATATGCGTCCCGTGTCGGTTCCCCGCCCATACAACCGCAGGGATGCTAACAGATTCAGGACGCCAGCGGCAAGTAGACGCTGAAGGTGGTGCCTTGCCCGACCGTACTCTGGACGTCGATGGCGCCGCCGTAACGGGCCACGAGCTCACAGACGATGGCCAAGCCGAGGCCGGTGCCTTCTTTCTTGCTGGTGAAATACGGCTGGAAGATCTTGCTGATGTTCTCAGGCTTGATCCCGGAGCCGGTGTCGGCCACAACGAGCCTGGCCATCGGCTTCTGCGGATCAAACGAGTCTGGCCGGAAGGCAAACTCCGACGGCAAGGACGTGGTGACCGTGGCGGAGAGTTCCAGGGTTCCCCCACCATTCATGGCATGCAGGGCGTTCACACCGAGATTGATCAGCACCTGCAGGATTTCGGCGGGACTGACCGTCAGCGCCGGATCCGAATCGCCGACCGCGAACTTGATTTCCGCCGACCGATTGGCGGGATGCGCCTTGATCAAAGCCGCCGCGTCTTCCAGCAGCTTACCGGCGCTGATCGTTTCCGGCGCTTCCTGGCGGCCTCGTGAGAAATTCAAAAACCGACGCGCAATGTCCTTGCAACGGTCAATCTCGCGCTGAATGGACGTGAGCCGTTGCTTCACCTGTCGCGAGGTCTCCTGGTCGGATACGTTAAGCGATGCCAGATCCCGCCCGAGCAGGTCCGCGTAGCCGGCGATGATCGCCAGCGGGTTGTTCATCTCGTGCACGACTCCGGCCGAGAGCACGCCTGCCTCGACGGCGCGGCTGAGCTGCGCCAGCTCGCTCGCCAGCCGGTCGTTCGTGCGTTCCAGAGAGCGAAAGGTCTCCTCGGAGGAGAGCTTCTCCTGGCGGCGCTTGATGCATTTGTCGAGCACCTCACGCACTGAGAACACGTCGAACGGCTTGTTGAGGTAATCCGCCGCGCCATAACGCACCGCCGCGCGGGCCGTTTCGATCGTTTCGTAACCGGTCAGCATCACGCATTCGATGGCTGGGTCGATCTCCTTCAACTCCCGCAATACATCCACGCCGCTCAGGTCCGGCATCTTGATGTCAAGGACGGCCGCGTCCACGACGTGACTGCGCGCGTATTCAATGCCCTCACGGCCGCAGGTGGCGACCACGCAACTGTACCGGTCCTTGAAAACAATGCGGAGCGACTCGCGCGGCCCCGGCTCATCATCCACAATGAGCAGCGTCGGTTTCTCGTCCGTCTTGGCTGGCGGAGGTTCTGTCGTCAGAGTTCCCAATGGTTCCATGGTCGGTCCTCTCGCTGGCTAGAACTTCACACTGGTTGTGAGCACCGCCGCGTTGGCGCTGGTTGCCCATGTGCCATCCGCCCGCGCAAACACGCTGTCGTTGACCGTGCGATCCGGGGAGTAACTGTATTGGTAAGCGAGGTCGACACTGAACCGCGTCGTCGAGTACCCCAGCCCAATGCTGAAAACGTGCCGGTCATAGTCCGGCACCGTGGGCGAGAACGTGCTATTGGGCACGGTGTTTTCGGAGTAGATATAACCGCCGCGCACCGTCCAATGTGAGTTTACATCGTATTGCACGCCGAACTCGTAGTAGAAACTGTCCATCCAGTTGAACGGGATTTTCTGGCCATTGAGCACCGAACCGGGCGCATGCAAAACCACTGTGTTCAGTGTGTTCCAGTCGGTCCAATCGATATCGGCTTCCAACTTCAACTTCGGGATCGGGCGAAACGCGTAGCCTGCCGCCACGGATTGCGGGAATGGAATCGATGTGCGAGCCGAGTTGGATGCGTGGATCTCGTAGGCGGGGATATTCACGACGGCGTTGCCCTTCAGCGTGACCGTAAACGGGCTGCGATACACCAGCCCGATGGTGTGCTGCGGCGTAATCTTCCACATCAACCCGGCCGTGGCTCCCAGTGCCAGACCATCCCCATCAAAATGGAGGTGACCGGGCGGAGTTTCGTTGTGCATGTTTAATATAGTGGACGCATCGTAAATGTTCAGGCCGGCCCCAAGCGACAGGTGCTCGTTGAATCTGTAGGCCACTGTCGGCTGAATGTTGATTACCTGCATCTCGTTGTACGTCACGATATACTGGAACGGCCCGTTGGACGGGTATGTCGCCCGGTTGCCGAAGGGAACGTTCACCCCGATGCCGAGCCGCCACGGCGACTTCGACGCGCCGAAGTCAGTCGCCAGATACAGATGGGGGATGAACGACTCCGCATCCATTTCGCCGCCCGGACCATCCCCCTTCAACCGAAAAGTCGGAGAAGTCAATATCCCTCCGCCCGTGATTTCCGTGCCTTGAATCTGGGTCAGCCCGCCCGGGTTGTAGTAGATCGCCGACGCATCATCCGCCTGGGCAACGAATGCCTCGCCCTGCCCCGTCGCCCGGGCGTCCTGGTCGGGATTCCTGAAGCCGAGCGCAAATGCCTCGGGCATGCCGGTCCCGATAACGATTGCAAGCGCCGCTGCGCCCACCATTCCGCGTGTGTGTGTTTTTATGGCTCAGCCCTCCTGGTTGCGCCTCGTCGCGCGTGTCGAAACGAGACTGCGGCATCCTCATTCAGCAATGCGTATGCCACGGGACGACACGGACACGCAGAAATCACCCAATTCCACAAAAACGAGCAGTTCGCAACGGTGTGCCAGCTCGGAAGTTATGCTCCCGCTCTCCGGGGCGCAAAATTGGCCAACCACCCGGTGCGTTGCGGCCAACTTTGGATGCGTCACATCGCCGCCGGGGTGTTCTTGTCCAACTCCTCCGGCTCTTCGTCCGCTTCTCCCGCGCGGCTTGAGGCTATGTGAAGCTTGTCCATCTTGTAGCGCAGCATTCGCCGCGTGATGTGCAGCGCGCGCGCGGCTTCCGTGATCACACCGTCCGTGCGGCGCAAGGCTTCCTCGATGGCGCGCCGCTCCAGATCCTCCGTGACCTTCGGCAGGTCCAGCCCGCTGTCGTTGAACTCCCACTTCTCCCCCAGATCAACCTGGGGCGTGGTCGCCGCCAGCCGCGAACTGATCTGCGCCGTCGCCTGGTCCGCCTGCGAAATCACAAATGGCAGGTGTTCCGCGCTGATCTTGGCGGCATCGCAGGTGACCAGCAACCGCTCGATGGCGTGCTCCAGCTCGCGCACATTGCCCGGCCACGGGTACGACAGCAGCAAGTCCATCGCCGATGGTGAGAATTGCGGAACCTCGCGGTTCAGTTCCTTGGCGAAGCGCTGCGCGAAATGCAATACCAACTGCGGGATGTCGTCTTTGCGATCGCGCAACGCGGGAACCGTGATCGGCACCACGTTGATGCGGTAGTACAGGTCTTCGCGAAACGCGCCCCGGCTCACTTCCCGTTCCAAATCGCGATTGGTCGCGCACACCAGCCGAACATTGATGCTGATCGTCTCCTGGCCTCCCACGCGGCGGATTTCGCGCTCCTGTATTGCCCGCAGCACCTTGCTCTGGGTGCCCAGTGGCATCTCGCCAATCTCATCGAGGAACAACGTCCCCCCGCCCGCCGCTTCGAACATCCCGATGCGCCGCTGCACCGCGCCGGTAAATGAGCCCTTCTCATGTCCAAACAGCTCGCTTTCCAGCAACTCGCCGGGAATGGCGGCACAGTGTACGGGAATGAATGGACCCTCGCGACGGACGCTGTTGTAATGCAGCGCGCGAGCGACGAGTTCCTTGCCCGTGCCCGTCTCGCCCAGCACCAGCACGGTCGTCTCGGTGTCCACGACACGCTGCACCAGGGCGTAAACCTTTTGCATCGCCGCGCTGGAACCAACAATATTCTCGAACTTGCTAACCGCCTGGAGTTCTGTGCGCAACCGGCCCACTTCGCGTTCCAGCGCCTTCTCCTTGAGGATGCGCTCGACCACCAACCGAATTTCGTCCACGTCGAACGGCTTGTTCAAGTAATCCGCGGCCCCCATCTTCATCGCCTGAACGGCGGGCTTGGCTTCGGTAATGGCAGTGACCATGACCACGGGCATCGTCGGATTGAGCTGCAAAATCTTCGAAAGCACTTCCAGCCCGTCCATGCCCGGCATCTTCATGTCGAGCAGCACGAGGTCAAAGCGCTCCTCCCGGCCCATCGCCTCCAACCCGCTGGAACCATCCCCCATCAGCGTCACGTCATAGCGGTCCTTCAAAATGAACCGTAATGACTCCCGGGGACTCTCCTCGTCGTCAATGACCAGAATCCTTGCCTTTGACATCTGTTTGCCTCCTCCTTCGATTCTCTCTTCTATCTTGTGGCCAACCGGCGACCGCGCTGCTCCCCCCACTGCCCCCTCACGACGAATCCCCTCGACGGCCAGCGTCCGGGTCCCAGCGTTCTCCAACCCGGTCGCGGACCGCGTTGGCTTCTACCGACAGGGACGGTCCCGCCGAAGCTTCGGCGTTCAGGCCCTCGCTCAAAAGGTCCTCATCCGGGGGCCGCTGGGCTTTGACCGGCACCACCATCGAAACGGTGGTGCCACGGCCCAACATGCTGTCAATGTCCAACCGTCCGCCGTGCCGCTCGATGATTTTTTTCACAATCGTCAGCCCCAACCCGACCCCGACGTTGCGCGTGGTCACAAACGGCTCGGTCACCCGCTTCAAATTTTCCAGGGCGATCCCCTCACCCGTGTCCTGCCAATCGATCCGCACGGCACCCCCAACCGGCACCGTCCCACCTGGGAAATCCGCCGGCTGTGCATCGACCGTGCTGATCGTCAGCCGGCCACCACGCGGCATGGATTGCACGGCATTGCGCAGCACATGCTCAAACGCCTGCATCAGGCGGATCCGGTCCCCCTCCAACCGCGCAAACTTGTGGGCAAAATTCTTCTTCACCGTCACCACCGGCGCCGGCGCCGGTTCGGGCGCCTTTTCGTTCACGGCCATGATGTACGCAATTTGCTTTCGGCTGAATTCCTGGGTCACGTTCTTGATGCACGTGTCAATCAGGTCGCCCAGCACGATCTCCTCATTGACCAACAGCAACGGATGCGCGAAGAACGTCAGATTATTCACCAGCACATCCACGCGGTTCACCTCGTTGGCGACGGTGGTGCTGAACTGCTCGCGAAATTCCTTGTCATCATGCCGCTCGGGCAGCAATTGCGCGAAGATCTTGATGGACACCAGCGAGTTCTTCAATTCATGTGACAACCGCGCCGCCAATCGCGTGAAAAACTCCTTGTCGGCCAGTTCGCGGGCGCGAGCCTGCTGCAGGCGGATCTGCGAGAGGTCCTCGATGAGCGCGACCGCAACCAGTCCTTCCCCACCCGCCGCGTGGCTGTCTGCCCCCATGGAAAACCGCGTGACGCTGATGCTCAGCGGGCGATTACCCCGGGGCAGCACCACTTCCCGCTGACGGATATCCCCGCCCGTCTGCAGCACTTCAAACACAACGTCCGCAACACGGCCCGGCAACCGCCGCGTGTCCTGGCCCACCACCGATTTCTCTTCGATGTTGAGTAATTCGCACGCGCGCGGATTCACGGTAAGGACGCGATTGTTCTGCCCGACCACCACGACGCCCGTCTGGACGTGCGCCAGCACTTCGTTCACAAAACGTTGCTGGCTGACTATGCGGTCACTCAGGTGAAGATTGCGAATCGCCTGGGCCAACTGCCCCATCAGGTAGTACACCAGCTCCAGTTCCTGGTTGGTCAGTGGCTCTCCCGTGATCTTGCCGCTGAATGTCAACACGCCCCACAACTGGTCTTCATCAAAAATCGGCACAGCGACATCCGCGCCGAGCATATCGAATTCGCGTGCCACATCCGGGTCGAAATCCAGCGCCAGCGAGTCCGTAACCTGGGCGCGCAGCAGGATCCGCGCTTCGCGCGTCAGATGACCGGCAATGCCGGAGTCGGCGCTCAACCGGAAGTGCTCCACCAGGTGCGGTGCCAGACCGGTGCTGCGAGCGACCACAAATTGTTCGCCACCAGCGGTGGGGCCTCCGGCAAACAGATCGCCCGGCACGCGTCGGATGAAAATCGCCGCCTTGCCGGTGCCGAGCAATTCCCGAACGAGACGCAGAAACTCGGACACCAACTCGCCTTCGCTGACGTGCTGGCTCAGGATTCGCGACAGATCTTTCAAGGCGGCGCGGTAGCGGTACGCATCAAACGCAGGAGCAAGCGCCGGCAGCAGCGTCGGAGCCGCTACGGGTCGCGACTGAGGTGCGACCGTTGACGCTGGAGCTGCGGCCTGCCGCTGACGCGCGATCACAGCATCGGCCCGCTTTAGCTTGGACTGGGCGTCACGCAATTCGAAGAACGTGCCCAGTGCCTGCTTCAGGCGGTCCGCGGAATCCGCGTCGGAAACGACGAGCCAATCCTCGGGGACGGAATACAGGGTTTGTTGGGCTGCCGTGGCCCGCATAACAACGGCCTGGTTCTTTTCCAGGCGCGAGGATGCCAGGGACTCCGTCGCCCATCGCGTGGTTTCGCCCAGTGAGACAGCGTCCAGGATCACGGCGTCCACCAGTCGCAACCATGTGGAGAACAGGCCGTCGAATCGTTCCCGAGACGGTTCGGACGGCAGCGGCAACAAGACGATGTTTGTCTTCTCGCCCAGTATGTCTGTAAGCAGTCGCTGGGTCTCAGCCGAGTTTGTCAGCAACAGTGCTGTTTTCATGCGCCGCTGGCTTCGCTCCCTCCATTTCGGCCACTGTGGGACCCGTTTCGATATCGTTCAACCACCAGAGATGTGTTGCGCCCGCCAAACCCCAGGGAGTTGCTCACCGCAATGTCGACGCGGCGATGGCGAGCTACATTCGGGACAAAATCCAAATCGCACTCTGGATCTGGAAATTCGTAGTTGATCGTGGCCGGTATGATATTGTCGCGAATGGCCAGGCAGCAGGCCGCCAACTCAACCCCGCCGCATGCGCCCTGCATGTGCCCCAGCGCCGCCTTGATCGAGCTGATGGGCAGATCGTATGCCTGGTCCCCAAAAGCTTTCTTGATGACGAGGGTTTCCGTGCGGTCCCCTAATGGCGTTGACGTGCCGTGGGCATTCAAATAATCCACCTGCTCCGGCCGCACGCCGGCCCGCGCCAGCGCCGTTTGCACGCAACGCACCGCCTGCGTCCCATCGGGGGCGGGCTGACACATGTGATAGGCGTCGCAGGTGCACGCCCAGCCGGTCAATTCCCCATGAATGCGGGCCTTGCGTCGCAGCGCGTGTTCCAATTCCTCGATCACCAGGACCCCGGAGCCTTCCGCCATGACGAATCCATCGCGTTTCCGATCGAATGGACGCGACGCGCGTGAGGGTTCATCGTTCCGCGAAGACATGGCGTGGCTGGTACCGACTGCCGCCACAACGATCGGGTGAATCGGCGCTTCCGTCCCTCCGGCCAGCATGATGTCCACATTACCGCTGACGATCATATCGGCAGCCTGAGCTATCGCCGCGCTGCCGCAATCACAGCCCGTGGCGATGGTGAGGCTGGGCGCGTTCAGTCCAAGGTGGAGTGAAACCTGGCCGCCACATGATCCGGTGAACACCGCAATGCTGGTATAGGCGCTCATCGCCTCGAAACCCTGCGTCTTGTAGGCGTCGTACTCCTGCGCGGCGAATCCCCATCCCGAATAGGCGGTGCCCAGCGCCAGGCCTATGCGGTCGCGGTTCTCCTTCTGTAAATCCAACCCGGCATCCGAAATCGCCATGTGCGACGAGACGAGCCCGAATTGGGTGAACCGGTCCATTCGTCGGATGTCTTTTCGCGTCAGCCAGTCTTCCGCACGAAACTCGTGTACTTCCCCGGCGACTTTCCATGGGCAATCGGATTTCACCAGGGCGGGGGCACGGTCCGTGCCCGATTTACCCGCGAGAATATTCGACCAAAACACCTCGGTGCCAATCCCCAGCGGCGTCAACAGACCCATTCCCGTAATGACTACACGACGTCTCTTCATCGACCATATCCGCGCCTGATGCCGACGATGGGACAAAAACGTCCACCACGCGTCGAGCGATTGCAACGCGCGCCTCCTTCAGAACGGTTCCCCACGGCGGCATTATACAGACATCGTAAAGAGTGTAAAGACTTATTTGCGACCCCGGACAATTTTGTCCACAGCGCTTTACTTCACGGGTAAATTGACTTGGAACGTTGTCCCCTTGCCTTCGACGCTCGAAACGGTGATGGTCCCGCCATGGTCGCGGACGATCTTTTGTGAAATGGACAGCCCCAGACCCGTACCCTCCTTTTTTGTGGTGAAAAACGGGTCGAACAGCCGACCTCGAACCGCGGTTGGGATGCCAGGACCGTTGTCCGACACCTCGATCACTGCCGAGTTTCGGTTCCCGTTGCCGCCGGTGCCCACGTCCAGTTGCGTCACGCCCGTCGCCACCCGTACCTTCCCTCGCTCTTGGAGCGCATCGGCAGCATTGCTCAGCAAATTGACCAGCACTTGCAGGATCTGGTGCTTGTCCACCCTGATGGTTGGATTCCCGTGAAATGCGCGCGTCAGCTCGATGCGCTTGGCCTTGAAGCGCGATTGGACCAGCAGAATGGCTTCTTCGACAAGGTCGTTGGCAGGCTGTTCCTTGATGTTCACCGGCGCCGGTCGCGCAAAGGCCAGCATGCTCTCGATGACTTTCGTAATCCGGTCCACGTCCTTCAGCACAAGTTTGCCGAATTCATTTCGGAACTCCGGGTCATCGACGCGCTCGGGCATCAACTGCGCGAACGTCTTGATCGACGCCAATGGATTGCGGATCTCATGCGCGACACCGGCGGCGATCGTCCCCAGCTCAGCCAGGCGGTTCTTGCGAAATGCCTCGTCTTCAAGGCGGCGGTACTTCACCGCGAGGGCGACTTCGGTAGCCAGCGTCTCCAACAACCGCAAGTCGCTAGCGAAGAACATATCGCGGCTCAATTTGTCCCCAAGCCCGAGGAGCCCCACCAGCCGGCCATCGAGAATCATCGGCACACACAACGACACCTGGAGCAAATTCAACTCCCTCTCGAGAAGTTCCCGTTCCCGCGGGGGCATGAGCCGCCCCATTTCATCGCGCACGAGTTCATCCCGCTTCTCCTGCAGCCATTTGATGATGGCCGCGTCTTCATGCAGGGCCAGCGCTTCGACATCGTCGCCCGGCCCCAGGCCGCTTTCCGCCCGCAGCTTGTAGTCCCCCGATAACGGATCCTGAAGCATGACCAGCGCGCGTGACACCTGCATCTGGGAGTGCACGGTGGTCGCGACTGTCTGCAGCGTCTGGTCGATGGTTGGCAAGCTGCTCAATTCCCCGACCAACCCGGACAGTGCGTCCTGATAGCCGTACCGCGTCCCGAACATCCGTTCCTGCATCATCCGCTCCGCGCGCGGCAGCAGTTTGGGCAGGCTGATCGTCAGACCCATGCCGATGGCCATTGCCAATGTAAACGAAAACATCAATTGTGCCTCGTTCATAAATTGAGGCGCAATCAGGGCCACGCCCCCGATGAAGATCAGGCCGACCACGGCGACCACAATCATCGTGACCAGGTAGAGGAACACCCGGGCGATGACCACGTTGTAATCCGCCAACCGCGCTTTGATCATCACCCGCACGAGAAAAATGAAGTTCACCGGCAGAACGAAAAAGCCAAAGGGCGGAATGTTGACGTTGTACTCCAGCGGAAATATGACCGAACTGGTCGTCAGGAAGATGACCAGCCAGGCGGCAAGGAAATACTTCAGTTGCGACCGGCAATACCCCACCTGCTGTTGGGCGTTTCGCCAAACCAATCCAGCGCCCAGAAATTGGGTGCCAAGCAGATACGCCATCAGCCACGGATAAAACGTCCGGTTGTAGTGGACGTAGTGGTGCATGAACGGACAGGCCCGCAGCCCGCCAATCAGCTCTCCCCGCACCAGCAGAGTCAGCAACAACACCGCGAGTCCATAGCTGGCCAGGATCATCCATCTCATTCGCCGCAGGCGGTCCGCCAGCGCACAGAGTGTATGAAACCACAACGCATGCGCTGATATGGAGAACGTCAATGTCATGTAGGCGGCAAACAACGCGTGGTTTCGTGACAACGGGTAGTAGTAAAACGAAAACGCTGCCGCCCAGGCGCCCATCACCGCCAGCGTCAGCCCGAATAGCGGTCCCAGAAATATGTAGCGATTTCGCCATGCCACGGCCAACGCTGCCGCGAAGCAGACCACGGCATTGATCCACACGACAAAGAAAATCAACGTCGTCATACCGCTACTCGGCGGCGCCGCTTCGCTCGTGCACGCGCATTCTCCATCGGTTAGCGGTCCGCAGCGCCCAGTCGCCGCAAGGGGATGAACGCCCACACGTGTTGGCGGTACTCTTCATATTCCGTCCCAAACTTCGCGATCATCTCCCGTTCCTCCCGCCACCAACGAGCCAGCAGCAACGGGATATACACTCCCACAGATAGCAGCATTGTCCACCAGGCATTTCCCACCAGCGGAATCGAAATCACCTCGAGCATGATCGCCGAATAAGCCGGGTGACGCATGTACTGGTAAACTCCTTCACGAATCAACCGATGATCCCCCCGAATTTCCAGGTTCAGACTCCAGTACCGTCCCAAAGTCCGGATCGCCACGAGCCGAAGCGCCAACGACACCGCAAACAAGACCAGCCCGAGGATGACCAAGGGGAGGCTCACCGTCCGCCGTACAAGGAAATACTCCAGGCCCGTTCCCAGATAGATCAGCGAGTGCAGGATGTGAAACGCCACAAACGACCACAGCATCTTCACCTCGCCGCGCTTGGCTTGGACGCTGAAACGGCGCTCATACAAGCGTTCGGCGGCGGCGAAGACCAGAAAACCGTATAACAACCAACCGAATCTCCCCACGCCGCCATTGTAGCGGTTGTTTCCAGTCCGTCAAAGACTTAATTCCGCGCCCCACCGGCTGGCGAAATACTTCTTGTCGCATATACCGCCCTGGGCCATCATTTGGCGGTGTTGACGATGGCTGTGCCATCCCACGCAGACCATGAACCGCACCGAAGCCAGGAAACGCATCGCCGAACTGCGCGACCAAATCCGCTACTACGACCATTTGTACTATGTCGAGGCGCGGTCCGAGATTTCCGACCACGAGTATGACCATCTCTATGCCGAATTGAAGGCGCTCGAACGCCAGTTCCCCAATCTGGTCACAGCCGACTCGCCCACCCAGCGCGTCAGCGGCGGGCCCTTGAAGGAATTCAAGAGCGTCCGTCACGCCGTGCCGATGATGTCGCTCGACAATACGTACAACATCGAGGAGCTGCGCGAGTTCGACAACCGCGTCCGCAAGCTTCTGCCCAACGAATCAGTCGAATACGTCCTTGAACCGAAAATTGACGGCGTATCGATTTCGGTCCTGTATGAACGGGGCCGGTTGGCCCTCGGGGCAACACGCGGCGACGGCGTTGCCGGCGACGACATCACCGCCAACCTCAGGACCATTCGCGCCATCCCGCTGCAATTACGCGTCAAGAATCCTCCCGAACACCTGGAAGTTCGCGGCGAAGCCTACATGACAATCGAGGACTTTAAGAAACTCAACGCGCAGCGGGAAAGGGCTGGTGAGCCGCTCTTCCAAAACCCGCGGAACACGACTGCTGGTTCGTTGAAGCAACTCGACCCCGCCATCGTGGCCCAGCGTCCGTTACAAGCGATCTTTTACGCCATCGCCGAGGGCGGCGAGTTCCAGACGCAAGCCGCCGTGCTCGAGGGACTGAAGAAACTCGGCTTGCCAACCCACCGCCGCTGGTGGCTGTGCAAGAATGGGATCGACGAGGTTATCGGGCGCTTGCTGGAATTCCAGATGTTCGCGGGCGAGTTGCCCTTTGAAATCGATGGTGCGGTCGTGAAGGTCAATAGCTTCGACCAATGGAAACGTCTCGGGGTCACCGCAAAAGCGCCCCGTTACGCCATTGCCTACAAGTATTCGCATGAACAGGCGCAGACAAAACTTAAAGACATCACCATCCAGGTCGGTCGCACCGGCACGTTGACGCCGGTGGCCGAGTTGGAGCCGGTCTTTCTCGCCGGCTCGACGATCTCCCGCGCCACGCTCCATAACGAGGAGGAAATCAAACGCAAGGATATCCGCATTGGCGATACGGTCGTCATCGAAAAAGCCGGTGAAGTCATCCCCGCCGTCATCGGGGTCGTCAAGGACAAACGACCGCGTGATGCCAAACCGTTTGATTTCTACAAGCACATCCACGGGAAATGCCCTGCCTGCGGCGGCCCGATTGCCCGCGACCCCGAATTCGTCGCGTGGCGCTGCGAGAACATCGCCTGTCCCGCCCAGTTGAAACGCACCATCGGCCATTTCGCCGCTCGCAACGCGATGGACATCGAAGGGTGCGGCGAAGTGCTGGTCAACCAGCTCGTGGACAACAATCTGGTGCACGATGTGGCCGATCTGTACTCGCTCACCGTCGAGCAACTGGCCAACCTCGACCGCATGGCCGAGAAGTCCGCCAGCAACGTCGTCAGCGCCATCGCCGCGAGCAGCAGCCGCGAACTATGGCGACTGATCCACGGCCTCGGCATCCTGCATGTCGGCGAAGGAGCGGCACGCAAGCTCGCCGATCATTTCCACGATCTCGATGCCCTCGCCCACGCCAGCTTGGAGGAATTGCAGCAGGCTGAGGATGTCGGTCCCGTCATGGCCCAGAGCATTCACGACTTCTTCGACAACCCGCGCAACCAAGCTGTGATCGAGAAACTGCGCAAGGCCGGCTTGAAGATGAAAGGGAAAGCCGCGCCCAAGGCTGCCGCGACCGGGCCGTTCGCGGGGAAGACCGTCGTCGTCACCGGCACGCTCAGTAAGCTTTCCCGCGAGGAGGCGAAGGAAGCGCTCCGCAAAGCGGGAGCGAATGTAACCGACAGCGTAAGCAAGAAGACCGATTTCCTCATCGTTGGCGAAGACGCCGGCTCCAAGCTCGACAAAGCCAGGAAATTCGGAGTGAAAACTCTTACGGAAGCGGAATTGGTGAAAATGTTAGAGCAGTGAAGCGTCAGTGGTGATGTTTGCCGCCGACGCAGCCGCAACCGCCGGGACGCGAGCAGGTTCGGGGCATGGGCGCAGAGGCCTTTGATCCGCCCTGCGCGGCAAACACAGAAAGTCTCTTGGTCAGCTTCTTCGAGCCGCAATGCGGGCAGGCGACCGAACCTTCCCAGTTGCTCGAGCGCACGAGTGACTCGAAATCCTTTTCGCACTTGGCGCAGACAAATTCGTAAAGCGGCATCTGTGTTCTCCTGAAGATTATTGCGGGGTGGCGTCCAGCAGCTGTTCCATTTCCGGGCCAACACGTTTGCGCGGCGCTTGCACCTGCCGGATGCGACTTTCCGCGACATTCTCATGACGCGGAACCCCCAGGATATGCGCGACGTAGTCCACCGTGATGCTCACGCGTTTGTTAACGAAGTCCACGCCAATCTTCTTGTTGACCAGATTCTGCGCGACCGTCTGCTGTTCCGTGTCCTCGTAAGCGATATGAACGTTGTTGGTCGTGATATCAATCCCCAGCGCCTTCGCATCGGCGACCACACTCTGCCTCACAGTGTCCATCGAGTTCTCATCAACAAAATTGAGCTGACGCTCCACCTTGTCACCGAAATCGCTGTTCGCCTTGAAGATCTCCATCCACTGGACCATCCCATATCCGATCACCACCACGACCACGGCGATGATTACGCCCTTCATTTCGGCGCTCCTCCCAGCACTTTCTGTGACGTGCGAAAATGCAGTTTGGCCACCTTGCCCAGCGCGTCGCGTCCGTGTTTCGCGACCAATTGACCCGCCGCTTCCTCCACGGCGGTGGACGCGCCCTTGGGCAATTCCACGCCATATTCCTTGCCCAACCGCCGCAGCTTCATCACAAATTCATCCCGGGCGATGATCGACGCAGCCGCCACCGCCAGATCGCTCTCCGCCTTGTGCCGCTGCACGAGCTGAATCTTCCGTCCGCGCTTCATCAACGCCTGCTCGATAATCCGTTTGTTGCCGAACTGGTCGGAGATGGCCTTGGGACTGTCCACGCGCTCCAGCAGGTTTTCAATCACTCGTGCGTGGCCCCAACCCAGAATCTCGTTCACGTTCTTCATCCTCGCGTGCAATTCATTGTACTTCTCCGGCCCGATCGCGACCACATTGGTCACGCACCCCTCCGTCAGGCGAATCTCCCTGGCGATCGCGGCGATTCGCGCGTCGCTCTTGATGAGCTTGCTGTCCCGCACCCCGATTTCCATCATGTTCTGCGCCGCCGCTTCGTCCACAAACACGCCCGCGATCACCAGCGGCCCGAAAAAATCGCCCTTCCCACTTTCGTCCACGCCGATCCGCGGCTCCAACATCGTGGGATCAAGGATGTGTTCGTAACCCAGCTTCGCCTCGCCCAGCAACTGCGGTTCGAGGTAGAACTGCACAAAATCGGTCGTCCCCTTCCCCTGCACGACCAGCTTGCCGCTGGTGTACATCGCCACGCTAACCTTCTCCCCGCGATGCTCGGCGCCAAAGTGCGCGTATGGCACGTCGCGAAACATGTATCCGCGCGCTTCCAGGTCCCGTTTCAATTGCGGAACCTTGTCAGCATCCAGCTTGCACGTGTAGGATGTGCGCTCGGGCATGGCGACACGATTCCATACACCAACCGTGCCGGTCAATAGCGGAGTGCGCGCCGCCTTTCACCGCAACCTGCCGCGCTGGTACCGGCGCCACCACCGCCGGCTGCCGTGGCGGACCACGCGCGACCCGTATCGCATTTGGGTCAGCGAAATCATGCTGCAGCAAACGCGGGTCGAAACCGTCCGGCCGTACTACACCCGCTGGTTGCGCGCGTTTCCCACCGTGCGGTCTCTTGCGCTCGCGACCGACGATCACGTCCTGAAGTTATGGGAGGGTCTGGGCTACTACTCGCGCGCGCGCAACCTGCACCGGGCCGCGCAGGCCGTCGTTCGCGAACACGGAGGCGAACTCCCCCGCACAACCGAAGGCCTCCGCGCTCTGCCGGGAATCGGCCGCTACACGGCCGCCGCCATCGCCAGCATCGCGTTCGGCCAGCGGGTGCCGCTCGTGGACGGCAACGTCGCCCGCGTGTTCGCTCGAATCTTCGCCATCCGTGAAAGCCTGAAATCTCCGCGCACGCAACGGTCGCTCTGGAGACTCGCCGAAGACCTGCTCCCCGACATTGACGCGGGCGGTTTCAATCAGGCGTTGATGGAACTCGGCGCACTGGTCTGCACGCCCGCCAGCCCGAGCTGCGACGCCTGTCCCATGCGGACGGTCTGCGCGGCTCAAGCGCGCGGGCTCGTCCAGCGATTGCCGAACCGTGGCGACAAGCCGCGAATCGTCCATCTCGTCGCCAAGGCGGCGTTTGCTAGGCGTGGCGGACGGATTCTGCTGCGCCGGCGTTCCCGGCATGGCCTGCTGGCGAATTTTTGGGAATTGCCGCAAGCCAATGCGCGCCAGTTCCGCGTGGGGCGCCGCATCCACCAATTGCGCCACACGATCACCCACCGCCGCATCCTCCTGCGCGTGCACGAATGCGTTCCGGTGATGAATTTCCGTTCGAATGGACAGTGGCGATGGGCGACGCGCAAAGACCTAGAGGCTCTGGCACTGCCCGCCGCGCACCGCCGGGCCATCGAACACGTCCTGTCAGCGAAGTAAGAGAACCGGGCTGTCCGTCACGCGCAAGAGTTTCACCAGCACATCGCTCACCAGCCGATTCGAGAATTTTGCCCGCGTCCTCGGCGCCATCACAATCAGGTCGATCGGCGTCTTCTTGACGAAATCGAGCAGGTTGCGCAGACGTTTGTCGGGCCGGGCAAACAGCAGGATGTTGGTCTGCGCATGCCGGGTCTCAGCCACTTGGCGCAACGGATGGTCCTGGGACGAACTCTGCGCGCCGCTCGCGACCAGCGGGAACACATGCAGCACGCTGTTGAATTTGTGAACCAACGGCAGCACCTTCAGGAACGTTTCCGTGCCGGCCGCTCCCCATTCGGTCAGCGACAGCACGTGCTTGAATCGCGGCCGCTTCCAATCCTTGTCCTTGATCGGGCGCCCGCGAATGCACAGCACATGGCAGGGCGTGCCCGCGATGATCGACTCGATGATGCTTCCGACCGACCACCAGGCCAGATTCATTCCGCCGTTGTTGGACGCCATGCAGACCAGATCGACCTTCTTGCCCAGCGCCGATTCCGCGATGGCCGCTGCCCGGTCTTTCTTGTACAGGTACATCTTGGCGACGGTCACCGCTTTCTTCAGCGGCGGCAAATCGGGGGCGCCCACGTCCAGCGCCAACATTCTCGTCAGCTTCGGAAAATCCACCAGATTCTCCGGCTCCTTGATCGAGGCGGGATTCATCACATGCAGCAGGTACAACTTGCTGTGGAACGCCTGGGCCAGCGTCATCGCATACGGAATGACCGAATTCGATTCCTCGGATAAATCGCTCGGAACAAGTATTTTTTCCAGCATCGTCGGTCGCGTGTCCTTTCGTCCGCCCTCTTACCAGGCGCTCTAACAGCGAAACCGATTCGACACAACCGCATTTTCCATGCTCGCAGATCCACAAAAAAGCAAAATGAACCCGCCGAAATTTTGGCCGATCTTTCCTCACAAGATATTGCAGCCCAATCAAATATGTTCATATCTTCGATCCGGCTGGTTTGGCTTCGTTTGGCAAAAAATGCTTTTGAGCGAATGATGCGCCTGCACTGGCCTGTGGCTTCGCTGGCATTTGGTGGCGACGAATCTGCAACTCGTGCGCTGGGGCGACTCATTACGGCCTTATGGATTGGGGTGCGCGTTGCTGTTGCTGCTCTGCGCGGTCTCGCTCGTGCCGCTTCCCGCCACCGTGGGCAAGGTGAAATGTGTCCACACAAACCTGGACGTCGTCGCCGCCCGGGTGTCGGATCATTGCCTGATCGGATTTGAAACGGTACCACTCTGCGTGGTTGAGGGCTGGAAGAATGCAAACGACGATTTGGATCTACGATGAAGCTTTCGGCCTTTGAAACTCACAGCGTCGCGCTCCTCGGAAGCAAGCAGTGCGTCAAGCACCAGGTTGATGAGTTTGGCGCCATCAAAGGCCGCAGCCGCGCCCGGCGCCGACCTCAAGCAGTCAAGAGCGGCCGGTGCCCGCTATCTTCAATGGGGATTGCGATGGTTGCAGTCACCAACATGCCATCGCGCACTGACGACGGGCCCGCTGTCGCTACCATTGGCAACGGCTCCCTTCAACTGCTTCACTTGGATGGTGCCCCCAATGACCCGTTAGCCTCATCGAGCCGTCTCTGTGCCTCGACGAAGTCAGGCTTGAGACGCAGCGCCTCCTCGTATTGATCGAGGGCCTCCTGCGTGCGCCCCAGCTTCTCCAACGCGATTCCCAGATTGTAGTGCGCACCGACGAAATCGGGTTTGAGATGCAGCGCTTGCTCGTAGTGCCCGATCGCTTCTTGCGGCCGGCCCAGTTCAACCAAGGCGAGCCCCAGGTTGTAGTGCGCCCCGGTGTAATTAGGCTTAATCCGTAATGCTTGCTCGTAGTGGTCGGTGGCCTCCTGCAGCCTGCCCTGCTTCTTCAAGGCGACACCGAGGTTGTTGTGCGCCTCGGCATAATCGGGCTTAATCCGTAATGCCTGCTCGTAGTGGTCGATGGCCTCCCCCACCTCGCCTGCCTGAGACAATGCACTCGCCAGATTGTATTGCGCCTCGGCGAAATCAGGCTGGAGCCGCAACGCCTGCTCGTACTGCCCAATCGCCTCCGGCAGTCTGCCCAATCGGACGAGGGCGATCCCAAAGTCGTTGTGCCCTTTGGGAAAATCAGGCTTGAGACGCAACGCCTGCTCGTAGTGCTCCTTTGCTTCCTCCATCTTGCCTGCCCGAAGCAACGCATTCCCCAGTTGGAACTCTCCGTCGGCGTAATCGGGTTTGATGCGGAGCGCCTTCTGCAGCTCTTGGATGCCTTCCGACACGCGGCCGCCGTCCACCAGCACCGTGCCCAGCGCGCAGCCTCCGTACGCCCATTGCTCAGCGCTCACCAACAAGTTGAACAGCACCGAAAACCCCAGCAGCACCCCCCAACCCCACCGCACCCTGCGCCGCCAAGCCGGTCGGTTGGCCAACCTGCGCTCCAGACTCAAGATGCCAACCACCGCCAGCAACACCAACGCGGGCAGGAACTCCACCTCATAGCGAATGCTCGCACAGAAGAACAGACTCAACGTCAGCCCGGTTATGCCGAAAAGAACGGCGGGCACCGCCAAGAACCCGCGCAACGTCGAACGCGTCTCCGCCGAGCGACCCCGCCATGCCAGCGGCACGGCCAGCGCCAGCCACACCAGCGGAATGTTGCTCAGGACGCCAAAGGCGTCCTGCACCCCGTAATACCCTGCCGGCATCGGGGTCACGCGCACTTCATGCACAAACGGGAATGGAGCACGCCAGCGGGCCGGCTCCAGGAGATAAACCCGCCAGTTGAACCACAGATAGCGGACATGGAAACCTTGCGCCGTCACCTGACGGACCGCCGCCAACATGTAGCGCCAGCCGAATTCGAAGGGACTACCGAACCGTAAGAAATTGTATGTCATCAGCCCCAACCCGATAACCACCATCGGCCCAATCGCCGCCAGCAGCGGAGACAGGATCCTCCGGCGCTCTCGCCATGCTTGAACCACCGGCACCAGCAGGATAACCGCACCGAACAACAAGTTGGGCCGCGCCCCCACTGCCAACCCATAGGCCAAACTGGCTGCCGCCAACCACCCCGAACGCCTTCGCGACTCGTGCATCGCGCACCAGATCGCCGCCAGTGTCAGCATCGTCAGCATGTACCCGCAACTGATCGCCACTTCGTGAATATCGGAGTGCGGCAAGATCGCCGGCACCCCGGTCGCCAACCCCAGCGCCAGCGCACACGCCGCCACCACCCCGACGCTCACCTCGGCGAAATACCGTCGCCACAGCGCGCGCAGCAACCCCACGCTGGCCAGAAAGCCCACGCCGCAAAACAACGTCAGTGCCTGCCTTCCAAATACGTACTGCCCGGTCACCGCCACCAACGGCCAGAACAACACCACCGCGGGCGTCACCCCAAAATAGACGTATAACTTCCCGCCGTAGTAGCTCAGGTCTCTCATGTCGTAGGGCAGAATCTGATAGGGCCGATTGGCCTCCGGATCATAGGGATCGGTCAGGCTGGTGAACCCGGGCGGCAGCTCTTTCTTCAAACTGAGCTGGCCGGCGCGAAAGCCCTGCGCCAATAAATTGTAGCCCTCATTCGCCGCGTTCAGCGTCGACCATTCCACCCCGCCCAATCGCGCCGCGCATGCATACCCCGCGATGACCAGCACGCACACCACGCCCAGGATTCCGCGCTGCATCCACCGGGACGCTGCTCCGGGAGTCGCCGCCTTGCCGCCATCTGTCGTGCTGTCGATCATCTTTCGCCCAAGCACTCCGTTCTTCAAATTCTCTCTCAGCCCTCACACCAGCGTCAACTGCTCGTGACTGTGGGCACGGTGCAGGCGCTGATGGATGCGGCGCAGCGTGCCGGTGCCCATACCACAGACCAACCTCTTAACCTCATCGGCCCTCCCGCAGCCGCGCAAGCATGGTCTGCGCCTCGACAAAGCCCGGTTTAATCCGCAACGCTTGCTCAAAATGCTCGATGGCCTCCTGCGCTCGCCCCAGTTTCTCCAACGCGACTCCCAGATTGTACTGCGCCATGGCGTAATCGGGCTTGATCCGCAATGCCTGCTCCAAATGGCCGATCCCCTCTTGCATCCGGCCCTGTTGAACCAGGGCCAACCCCAGGTTGTTATGCGCCTCCGCATAATCAGGCCTGATCCGTAGCGCCTGCTCATAATGCCCTATCGCCTCCTGCATCCGGCCCCGCCGCGTCAGGGCGAGCCCCAGTGCGTAGTGCGCCTCGGCATAATCGGGCTTGATCCGCAGCGCTCGCTCCCAATGACCAATCGCCTCGTCCACTCTACCCACTTGAACCAGGGCCAGCCCCAGGTTGTTGTGCGCTTCGAAGTACGCGGGCCTGATCCGCAACGCCTGCTCGTACTGCCCAATCGCCTCTTGTATCCGGCCGCTTTGCGCCAGCGCCAGCCCCAGATTGTAATGCGCCATCGCATAATCGGGCTTGATCCGCAACGCCTGCTCCCAGTGATTGATCGCCTCTTGCAGCCCGCCCTGTTGAACCAGCGCCAGCGCCAGGCTGTTGTGCGCCTCAGCATCTTCGGGATTGATCCGCAACGCCCGTTCGTAGTGGCCAATCGCCTCCTGGACTTTGCCCGTACGCAGCAAGGCTCTCCCCCAATTGCATTCGGCTTGAACAAAATCGGGCCGGATCCGCAGCGCTTGCTCGTAATGCTCGATGGCTTCCGGCGTGCGCCCGGCTTGCTCCAAAACCATCCCCAGATTGTAATGCGCCTCCGCAACATCGGGTTTCACCCGCAGCGTTTGCTCGTAGCGTCCGATCGCCTCTTGCAGTTTGCCCTGCTCCACCAGCGTCAGCCCCAGGCTGTAATGCGCCTCCGCAAGATCGGGGTTGAGCCGCTCGGCCTGTTCGTACTGCGCAACCGCTTCCTGAATCCTGCCCGATTGCAGCATCGCGTCGCCCAGGTTGGCATGCGCATCGGCATAATCGGGATAGAGATATAGTGCCCGCTCGTATTGCCCTATCGCCTCCCGCACCTGGCCCGCCCCCTGGAGCTGCATCCCCGCGCAGTTGTCCGACTCGGCGCATTGCTGGACGCTCGCGAATACGCCAAACATGACCGAGAAGCCCAACAACACGCCCCAGCCACAGCGCACCGCCCGCCGCCAACCCGCGTGGCCGGACAGGGCCCGCTCCACACTCAGGATGCCGATCACCGCCAGCAGCACCAAGGCGGGCAGGAAATCCACTTCATAGCGAGAGGCCTTGGCAAAGTAGAACCCGACCGTCACTGCGCAAATCCCAAACCGCAGGGCCACCGCGATCACAAACCAGCGCAACACCGCTCCCACCCTGCCGATTCGTCCTCTCCATGCCAGGGGCGCCGCCAATGCCAGCCACACCAGCGGGAGATTGATCAGCACACCGGATGCGTCCTCGCCGCCCACCAGCCGATGCACAAACGGAAACTGACGGCTCCAACGAACCGGCGCCAGAAAGTACGTTTCCAGGTTGCCCCACAGATAACGCAACCCGAACAATTGCTGCTCGTGAAGGTATGACCGCGTGGTCATCAGGTAGTGGACGCCAAATTCAAGCGGATCATCGAAGCGTCGCGCATTGTAAAGCATCAGCCCAAGCCCGATCAGCGCGATCGGCACAGTCGCCGCTGCCAACGGGAGCCAAATCCGTCGCCCCTCGCGCCCGGCTTCCACCACCGGCGCCAACAAGATGACCGCGCCAAATAACAAGTCGGGCCGCGCTCCCACCGCCAGCCCGTAGGCCAGGCTGGCTGCCGCCAGCCATCCCGAACGCTTTCGGGACTCCTCCAGCGCCTTCCAAACCGCCGCCAACGCCAGCATCGTCAGCGCATACCCGCAACTGATCGCCACCTCGTACACGTCGCACCGCGCCAGCAGGGATGGCATCAATGTCGCCAAACCCAGGGCGAGCGTGCCCGCGCCCACCACGCCAACGCTGACCTCCGCAAAATGTCGCCGCCAGAGCGCGCACAACAAACCCACGCTGGTCAGAAAACCGACTGTGCAGAAAAACACCACCGCTTCCTTAAAAAACAAATAGTGGCCGGTCAGCGCCGCATAGGGCCAGAAAAGTATCACCGCAGGCGTTACCCCAAAATAGAGGTACAATTTGCCCCGGTAATAGCTCAGGTCCAGCACGCGACCGGGACGAAGTGGACTATAGGTGTACGGGTCGGCCAGTTGCGTGAGTACCGGTGGCGCTTCTTCTTTCAGGTCGAGCTGCCCGGCGCGAAACCCCTGCACCAACAAGTTGTAGTAGTTGCTGGCCGCGTCGAAAATCGACTGTGTGTAAGCGCCCTCGTGGGCCGTATAAGCGTAAACCCCGATGACCAGCACGCATACAGCGCCGACGATTCCGCGACGCATCCACAGGCGCCTTCCCCTCGGGACCTCCGTCTTGCTGCAATCTGACTCTCTGTCGCTCATCCGTGAAACGGAGCCCACGCCCCTGCGGTTATCGCTGACCGGAGAACATACGCTGAACCTGCCAGCCGAAGGTATTTCACCCCTCGGATGCGAATCGCGCCGGCCTTCCGGTGATTGGACAAGTTCCGATAATAGCCCCTGTGTGTCGCATCCGCAATCCGAACAGCACCGGCTCTGTTTCCGCTCCGGTACAGGCATTCGCCGACCCGATCCAAAACGAACCGGCGCGTCTGGCCGCGGAGCAATCGGGCTCGGTTGTTGACTGCAATCATCCGACGGAAGGCTGCCGGGGCGGTGGAAATGGGTCAAGGGCGGGGAGGCACTGCATGTGGCGGCGGGGACTGGCGGCGAAAGAACAGGCGGCTGCCGCTTCCGTGTTCTCCGGCAGGAATCATCGAGGATGGATTTTGCGCTTTCCTTACGGTTCCGTCAGGGGTCTAATAAGTTCAAACGATCAACAAAATGAAGTCAGCAGCCATTCCCGTCCTGAGCCTGCTGGTTGCCTTGCCCCTGCAGGCATTGCCAGCCCCTTCACTCGAGGACATCGTCAAAACCTTGGAGCAGGTGGACAAGCGGATCGACGTTATCAAGGTCGAAGGGTACTGGCACATGTATCAGTGGGATGATTCGACACGGTCTTGGAAGACCACTCCGGAATCGTCCACGTTTGGTTGTGCCATCGAAAACAAGCAGCAGGGACGGTATGTGTTTGATCAGCACCCGGGCATCATGCGATGGACAGCTGGAACAGCCCCGTTTCTGGCAAGCTGGTCAACTCAGTTTCGAGATTCCGATGGGGTCATTACGGAATGGTGGTACAAGCCGAACCAGCCCTACGATGGCACAGAGTTCTTACCCAACGGACTGAGATGCTTCAATGAGCGAGCCGACCGTGAGAAAAAGGCGGGCTTCTACCATGCACTGGCGCAACGGGTCGAAGGAATTTATTCGGGACTGGGCTTTACCGGTCTGTGGGCAATTCGAAACACTCCCATCCATATTCCCTCCAGGGCTAAAGATTTCACTGTCTCAGAGTCTGAAGACGGCATGGTTCGCGTGCGGTTTTCAGTCGCCGCAATGCCTGTGACGTGGGATTACGTCCTCGACCCGAAGAAGAATTTCGCACTCGTTCGTTATGCTTATACGCAGCAACACGGATACTCGTATACTGACGAAGTTCTGGAGCACCGGCAGATCGCCAATGGCGTCTGGTATCCAGTCCATTGCACCAGAACAAGCAAGGATTCCGCCAGAAATGGGAAGGAAGAACTCGTGTTGACCAGCATCGAAGTGTTGCACGGTGGCGACGCGGAAACAAATCTTACGGTGAAGCTGCCGGATGGGATAACCATCAGAGACCTTGACGAGCCGGCGAAGAACGACAGACAGGGTGCCCCAGCGAACGGCGTTTCGCCCGCTCGCTGAGCTGTTGTTGGGAGGATCGAGATGACGGCGACGATGCTCCCAAAATGGGATGAGCAGAGGGCGAGTTGGGCTTGCGGAATGGCGGGAGCGGGGGCAGGATTGGGTAGTTGAGCATGGGATGTCGGATGTTTAACGGCGGAACGATGGAAAATGCCGAAACAAAGAACAGCCGATTTGCAGACGAGTTGGGCATGCCATTGTGTGGTGCAGTCACTTGGTCGGTAGTTATCTTGCCCGTTTCCGGTTTATTCCCGGATGGTTGGGACAACCAACTCGTGGGAACCAGTACGGTCGTCTCGATAGGCGTCTTTTGGCTGGCGAGCATCTATATTCTCATCGTGCATCGCCGGAACATGTCTCGCCTTGACTGGCTCTTCATAAAGCACGGCATACCCGCTACCAGTGTGGTCTCCTATGGCGTATTCCGCATTGTCGAGTTGTTAATGAGATGAAGTCAGATGGCAATGCTTCAAGAACGGGATGGAGCAAGGGCGGGATGTCAGGAATTGCGGGTCGATGGGGGCTGCTCGTTTAGAAAACAATCGGAGGGCCCAAACTCACGCCTGAACATTCTCCAACGGGCGGTGGGCTCCTGCGACTGGCGGACATTGTGGTCATTTGGATTTGTCCTGCTCATGGCTTCGGATTTTCCGCTCGAAATAAAAAAGCAGGTTCGGGGTACAACCAGATTCCAACCCGACGTGACTGACCCAACCGGCCTGCTCCGAGTATACAAGATCACTAGTGTCCCCGTTACCCCCGCGAGTGAGCAGTATGGGTACTTCTCGCTGAGGTGCGGCCCCGTAGGGTGCGAAAATGCCGGACTGCGCTTGCAGAAGATCCGCCAAGCGGGGATTAAGAAACTCATGATCTTTGCCAATCAGCGATGGATCAACAGAAAACTTGAGCCGGAAAAGAGTGCGGTTCAGGAAATCTCTTGGAACACTGGCAAGAGTCCTGGTGTAAAACGCCTTCAGGTTCTCTGAGTTGTGAACGGGATAGTCCGCCAGCGGGCCACAGTAACCGATCCAAAAGCCGCTGCCGAAAGCCTGGAAGCTCTTTTCCGCAGGCGACCAGTCCCGGGAGAGAATCTTCAGGTTGGTCGAGTCCACCAACCACCAGGATGCATCGGTTGGAGCCTCCTTGGGGCGTATCGCGACCACCGCGTGACCGGAGAAATGGTTGTGCAGTGATTCAGTAGAAATCTCGGCCCCATCAACAAGCAGAGCCTGGAAGCCTCGTGGCTCAATGCGGTCAATGAACAAGATCGCATAATCGCCGCACCCGCAGCTCACACCGCTGTCACGGATCTCCTTCGCGGTGCGTCGCCGAAGGAACTGTTCCTTTGGGCCAGTTTCCTCGGCTCCGGCCACACGCACCGTGTAGCTCTGACCAGCCTGCATGGGCTTCAGGTTTCGGAGCTCGGAGAACACCGTTTGGATGCGTTGCTCTACGGTGGGGCCTCCCGGCTCGACAGGATCACCGGCCAGACACAGTTCCGCTGACAACGCCAGGAATGCGCACGCCACACACACAATCGCAATGATACTTCGTCCCGTCTTCATCTGCATTCCTTCTCCGTTCGTTTTCCGTCGAACGGAGAAAGCCGAGCCACCGTCACTGGCGGCCAGGCAAAAGAGAGTTCTGCTACGATCACTCCGGCTTCCTCGTGGTGTTTCTACGAACGGCAAATGCAAAATTATTATTTTCCGCAACTGATAGCGAGCAAGAAGAACTAGTGCAGCAACACCGTTCATTGGACGGATCATCCCCCTCACCCTAGTCCTCTCCCCCAAACGACGGGGGAGAGGAGAATCCCCTCTCCCTTGCCTTGTAAGGGAGAGGGCCAAGGTGAGGGTTCCTTCCGTGTAACCCCTCCAATCAAGTGTGTCGTACCACTAGTGCGAGTAATTTGAACTGGTCCTGTAATCCCAAGCGGTTGATCCTCGACGGCATGACCAGCGGCAGAGCCTCCGCCGTCATCGGGTGAGTGTGGCGGGTGAGCGGCGGCAGAGCAAACTTGGGCAAGCAATTCCACTTGTTTCGGATGTCTTTTCGGACTCCGAGCATTCCCAAGCCGGCGAGTTGGTGCAAATTATTCAAGAATTTGAACGGAGCTCAGAAACCCAAGAGATTTGGTCGGGAAAAAGAGGAGCCCAGCCGGGCGGGATATTCACCGAGTCGTGAACAGGGTTTGGTTTAGTTTCCTGTTTATCCGCTTACGGCTGAGCTCCTGACATCATAACCCTCAGAACCCTCAACCAGCTTTGACTCTCCACTGCAATATAGGACTGATTGCGGGAATTGCAACCCCTCACGGCGTAATGGCAACCGTCCACCCTCCTGCTCGCCGTCATGGGCGCCGCGTCGCTTGCTGCCTTCCTCAAACGCCAGCGGACATGACGTCACGATGGCGGGTCCGAATCCTTCTGTCGCCGATCACACCAGCGGCAACTGCTCGTCGCCGTCGGGCACGGTGCACGCCTGAATGGATGGATAGCGCTCCCGCAACGCCACGGGCGCGTGGACGGCCACCGCCGGCGTCAACCGCGCCTTCACTTGCAGCGCATTGGAGAACGCCTTGGCGTCCTTGTGATTGTTGAACACCGCAAACGTCTTCTTCGTCCGCGCCGCGATCTTCGCAATCTGCCCCAGCAGATCGTCCAGCTCCGTCGCCGAGTACAGGTAATCGTATCGTCCACCGTACGCGTCCTGTTCCTCCCGAAACCAGTTCTTCGCGTTGCGCCCGTGCAGGCGGAAGTAGCCGACCTCCGCCGTCGCCTGTGCGGTCGGCGGAATGCAATGGGCCAGCAACGGCTGGTCGATGTTGCAAAAAATGATCCGTCGCTGGCGCAGGAATGCGAACGTCGCGTCCGTCAGCCACGAATCGTGCCGCACTTCAACCGCTACCGGCCACTCGGCAAACGCGTCGGCAACGGCCTGAAGCCAGTCACGGTTTGGCCCGTCGTTGCGGAACGACCAGGGGAATTGGAACAGCAGCGCGTCGAGCCGGCCCGCTTCCCGCAACGGCGCCAGACCGCTCGTGAACAGCTCTATCTCGGCCCGTGTCCAAGGTGATGACCGTTCATGCGTAAATCGTTGCCATGCCTTTGCCAAAAACCGGAACCCGGGTTGCCCGCCAACGGCCCGCACCCAGCTCTCGGTGGCGCGCGCGGTCGGGGGACGGTAAAATGAGCTGTCGACTTCCACGCAGTCGAGGTACCGGGCAATCGTGCCAAGCCGATTCCCCGCGTGACCGCGCGGATAAACCAGGTTCTCCCAGTCGGAATAACTCCAACCGGCCGTGCCGACGAGTATGGGGCCGCTGGCCATGGCGCCGGTTCATTGTAGCCTGCCCGGTTCGTCTGCAAAACCTTTTTGACTTTGCAGCAGGCTGCTGACACACTTTGCCACCGACTTGACCAAGCGAGCACGTGAAGGAGGCTCGCGCCGCACTGATGAGTCCCAAAAAATCAGCATCCGTTCCCGTGGCAGGGCGACCGCAGCAGCCAGTGGCTGAAGCGCGCCCGAAAACCAAACTGTGGCCGGCCGCCGGGTGGCTCACGCATGTGGCGGTCGCCTTCGTGCTCGGCGCCACGGTCTTGTTCACGTACTGCAACACGTTGTACAACACGGACTTCGCGCTGGATAACAAGTTCATCATCGTCGAAGATCCGCGCCTGCGCCAGGCCAACGATACCAACCTCCATCTGATTTTTAACCAGGACTATTGGTGGCCGAAAGCCGTCAGCGGTTTGTACCGACCGTTGACCACGCTGTCGTATCTGTTCAACTACACCACCCTCGGCAACGGGACCCACGCCGCCGGCTATCACTGGATCAACTTCATCCTGCATTGGGCCAACACCGTCCTGGTCTACTTCGCGGTGCTGGTGTTGATCGAGCGTGTCTGGCCGGCCTTCTTCGTCGCGGCGCTGTTCGGCACCCACCCCGTCGCCACCGAGTCGGTGGCCAACATCGTCGGGCGCGCCGATTTGTTCGCCACCATGTGGGTGCTGGTCGGCTTCCTCTGTTACGCCAAGAGCGCGGCCGCCGAGAACAGGACGAAAATGGAGACCAAACCGTTGGTCGTGGCCGGAGCAGTTTCCTTCCTGCTGGCGGCGTTCGTCGTCACCAGTTGGAAGCAACCGACATTGCTGCCCGCCAGCCTGCAAACCGGCGCGGTCGTCTCCATGGCGCTCGTGGCGCTCGGCGCCAGCACCGTGGCCCTGGCCTGCCTCGCCGGCGGCTGGGGGAAAATGTTGCCGCTGACGATTTTGATGCTGACGACCGCCGTCAGCGTGTTTTGCAAGGAATCGGGCGTGGTCGTGCTCGGGGTGGTGATGCTCTATGACTTTCTCTACCGCCTGCGCCGCAAACACCCCAACTGGTTGGCCAACCTGATCTCGAATTTTTCGGAGTTTGCCCTCAAGGGATACGTGGTGCTGGCCGCCCCCATTCTCGCCATGGCCTATGTGCGCAGCCTGGTCTTCGGTCAACTCCGCCCTCCGGAGTTGCCCTGGGTGGACAACCCGCTGGTCATGCCGGGTGTAAGCTTCCTCAGGGCGCGGATCACCGCCATCAAGGTCATTGGGAACTATTTCTGGCTGTTGCTGTGGCCGCGGCAGTTGTCCTGCGACTACTCCTACAATCAAGTCCCCATCGTGACCTGGCATTTCAACACCTGGGAAGATTGGAAGGCCGTCGTCGCCCTCGTGTCCATCGTGATCGTGCTCCTGGTCGCCATCCGCAGCTACCACCGCAACAAACCGGTCTTTTTCTTCGTGTTTCTTTTCTTCGGCACGCTGTTGCCTTCGTCCAACCTGATTCCCAACCCGACGTTTGGCCAGTCGCTGCTGGACCCGGCCTCGTGGTGCATCGGCAGCATCATGGCGGAGCGGTTTTTGTACCTGCCGTTGATCGGGTTCGTCGGCTGCCTGGTTCTGGCCGTCTATTCCATCTGTCGCCGTCTGATCCCCTACCTGGATGTCTCCCCGTGGGCGCAACGCATCTGGTTGCAGGTCCTGGCTCGCACGGCGCTGACCCTGATCGTAATTGCCTACGGCGTGCGGGCGTTCAACCGCAATGAAGACTGGAAGGATGATGAAACGCTGTGGACCAAGGCCGTCGAGACATGCCCCAACAGCTTCAAAAGCCATAAATCCCTCGCGTTTGCGCTCTATGAGAAGGACCCCGAGGGAAAGAATATCGATCGTATCATCGAAGAGGGCGAAAAGGCCCGTCAGGTCACGGACAAGACGCAGATCGTCCTGCTCCATCTCGGTGCCTATTACCGGATCAAGGGCGACGCCTACGCCCAACATTCGGCCAACGGACTCACCCTGCTGCCGTCGGCGCAGAGCATGCCCTGGTACCAGAAGTCGGTGGACGCGCTGTTGCAAGCCGTGCCCCTCGACAAGGAATTCAATGACGACAACCGCCGCAAGGAATTGGCGCGGGGCCGCAACCCAGACCAAATCCCGGACATCGGCAACCACGAAATCTATTGGAATCTCGGCATCTCCTATATGCGCCTGTCGGAAAACTCAAAGGCGCTGGATGCTTATTTGACCATGCGCCATCTTGCGCCCACCAATCCGGACGCGTACCTGAGCATCGCCTCCGTCTATCTGGCAACTGGCCATGCCGACGAAGCTTGTACCGCGCTCATGCAAACCCTGTTGCTGGATAGCAGCCGCACCCAGGCGTTGCGGCTGCTGGCGGACATCTATCGGCAAATCGACCGTGAAGGCTGCGCCGTCGTCACCAATCAGGGGGAACCCCGCCTGAATTTGGACTGTCCCATCGTCCGCAATCAGATCTGCTCGGCCTACTACGGATTGATGCAGGTTTTCCTCCAAACCAAAGACATGGATTTGCATCGAAGAGCAGCGGAAGCCGAACAAAACGCCTTGCACAATTACCATTGCCCCCCCGATGCTTTTCAGAAGCTGCTTCCCAGCCAACCGGTTACCGCGAGTTCCACACAATGACCAGAATCCTCTGCGCCCTGGCCGCCGCTTCACTGTTCTTATGCACCGCGCGCCCGGCTCAGGCGGCGGTCACCAACGCCGATCCGGAAACCCTGAGACTGCAGGATTGCCTTGAACTGGCCCTCCGCCAAAACCCGACCATCCTCAAGGCCAGGGAGGAAATTCGCCGGAGCCAGGGCGTCGTCGTCGAAGTCCGCGCCCAGGCAATCCCTCAGGTCACCGCCGCCGGCTCTTATGAAGCCATCGATAGCCATGCCATCGATCAATTCCCTTTTTCTTCTACCGGCCTGCCCATGACCAATAACGTCAGCACGCTCTTCAAGAATCAGGAGCAACCCTGGAGCGCCGAGGTCCAGGTTTCGCAATTGGTGTATGCCGGCGGGCGGGTACATGCCGCTCTCCGCGCCGCCAAACTATCCGACCAGATTGCCACTCTGGGGTTCCAAAGCACGGTGGCCGATACCGTTCTGGAAGTGCGAAAGGATTTCTACCAGATCTTGCTCGACGAGGCCCTGGTCGAAGTGCGCCAACAATCCGTCACCCTCCTCGAAGAACAACTCCGCGATGCCCAGTCCCGATTCGATGTCGGGTCCGTTCCCCGTTTTAACGTTCTGCGGGCTGAAGTCGAATTGGAAAACGCCAAGCCGCCGCTGATTCGCGCCCGGAATGACCTTCGACTCTCGAAAGAATCTCTCGTGAAAGTCCTGGCTCTCGATAGCTCGAGCCGGACCAACGCATTCACCCCCATCAATTTCCAGGGCAAACTCGTTTATGAAGGCCGCGATTGGGCACTGCCCACCGCACTCGAGCAGGCTCTTCAACGTCGTCCCGAATTGATCTCAGCGGATCGGCAGATCGCTGTCGCCCAGGCCAACGTTCAGGTCGCCTCCGCCGGCTACAAACCCCAGGCCAACGTGTTTGGCAACTGGGGTTGGCACGACTATGTTTTCGCCAATGATCCCGGCACCACCCGCAATGGCTGGACCTTGGGAGCCAACGTAAGCTGGCCGTTGTTCGACGGCATGCTCACTTATGGCAAACTGACCGAGGCCCGCGCGCAACTCCAGGAGGCCAACCTCGATTACGCCGATACGCGCCGCCAAGTGGAACTGGAAGTCCGCCAGGCGTACTCTGACTACCTGCAAACGCTGGAGTTGATTGAAGCACAGAAAAAGACCGTGGAGGAAGCCGTCGAAAGCCTGCGGCTGGCCGAAGCCCGTTTCCGCGCCGGCACGGGCACGCAGCTCGATGTCCTCAGCGCCCAAACCGCCCTCACCGAAGCCCGTTCCAACGAGATTCAGGCTCTCCACGACTACAACGTCGCCATCGCCACGCTCGAACGCGCCACCGGCATTACCGTGCGTATGGCCGATTGAGCCATGCTGTTCGAAACCTTCGCGCCGCTGCGCCAGATTCCCCTGGTCACCCACGCCTTCAGCCTGCGCACGACCGAAGACACCAGGGCCGACGATTTCGAAGCCCGCGCCCTGGCCGCGCTCGGTTTCTCATCCAACCGATTTGTTTCGGCAGAACAGACACATGGAAACGGCGTGGCCGCCGTCTTCGAGACCACGGGCGAGCGCGTGCCGATGGTCGATGCCTTGGTGACGGCCTCGATGAACCTCCCGCTGGTCATTCGCTGCGCCGATTGCGCCGCCGTGTTCATCGTCGACCAACGGACTCCGGCTATCGGCCTCATTCACTCGGGCAAGAAGGGTACGCTCGCCAACATAACCGAGAACACCCTGACCGAGATGACGCGGCGCTTCGGCACGGACCCGCGTGACTGCCGCGCCTTCATCAGCCCGTCGATCGGCCCCTGCCACTACGAAATCGACCTCTGGAGTGGCATCGAAAGCCAACTCCGCCACGCAGGCGTGCGGGACGTCCACAATCCGCGGGTCTGCACTGCCTGCCATCTCGACCGATACTTTTCGTACCGCGCAGAGAAAGGGCAGACCGGACGGATGCTGGCCATCCTGGCACTGAAATCGCCATGAGCCTGTTCGTTCCGCCCCGGCGATTCGATCCCAACGTCCCCGAGATGATGGACCGGCGAGGGAACAATGCTGCGCTGCTTCGCGCCGATCTTCATGTGTTGGAGAACTTCAACCGTTTTCTGGGCGGCCATCGCATCGTGTTGGGCTACCTCGATGAAATTCCGGAAACAGCGCCGATGAGTCGCCTCTCGGTCTTGGACCTGGCCACCGGCGGCGCGGATATCCCCCGGGCAATCGCTCAGTGGGCGCGCCAGCGAGGTGTTCGCGTCGAGATCACCGCCGTGGACGCGAATCCCGAGATTCTACGGATTGCGCGCGAACAATGCGCCTCATGGCCGGAGATTTGGCTCGAACAGCAGGACCTGCGGGCGCTGCCCTACCCGGCGGCCAGTTTCGATGTCGTACTCTGTTCCCTCGCTCTGCACCATTTCTCCGAGCCCAATGTAGTTGCAATCCTGCGACGCATCCACGATATTGCGCGGGTTGGCTATATCATCAATGACCTGCGGAGGAACCGAGTGGCGATCGGACTGAGCAAGCTCATGGCGCGGACCCTCATTAGCAATCCCATCGCGCGTTTCGACGCCCCGGCTTCGTGTGAACGCGCCTTCAGCGCGACCGAATTGCGCGCGATGGCCGTGCAGGCCGAGTTGCGCAACTTTGTCATCCGCCGACACCGGTTTTTTCGCATGGCGATTGCGGGACGCAAATGAGCGTACACACGGAGAACTCGATCGTCATCAAGGCCCCGCTGGCCAGAATTTTCCAGGACACGTCCAATTTGCTTCTCTGGCCAAAGGTGCTCCCCCACTATCGCTCGATCCGCGTCCTGAGCGTCGGAGATGATGGCCTCGTCGTGAAAATGGGGGCCCGCCGCGGATGGTTGCCCATTCGATGGACCTGCCGATTTCAGGTCGACCCGAAAACGCCGGAGCTGCACTTCGAGCATCTCAAGGCGTTCACGCGCGGGATGAAGGTCCGGTGGACGTACACTTCCACCCCTGATGGCGTGCTCGTCAGCATTACCCATGACCTCGATCGATCTTCCGCGGCAGGCCGCTGGTTCGCGCAGCACGTGCTGAGGGGGATGTTCATTCGCCCAATCGCCACGCGCACGTTGTCCCATTTCAAGAAGTACCTGGAACAGAACGGGGGCTGAGCACTCCCAATGTATGGAAGCCATGTCACAACGCGTGGTCGTCACCGGCATCGGAGCAATCACCGCCATCGGCGGTGGCCGCGACGGGCTGTGGCGCGGAATTCTGCGCGGCCAGTCCGGCATACGCGCGATCACTCACTTTGATCCGTCCCCGTTTGACTCCCGAGTCGCCGGCGAGGTGACCGACTTCGAGCCGTTGGCGCATTTTCCCGCGCGGCGGGTGAAACGCCTGGATCGGTTCGCCCAGTTCGCCCTTGTTGCCGCGAAGATGGCCCTCGACGATTCAAACGAGTGCGGCCGCCCGCTGTTCACCGAACACGCTCCTCATTCGCAGATCGGCGTCTCCACCGGCACGGCGTTGGGCGGTGTGGCACTGGCCGAGCACCAACACGAGTTGTTCATGCGTCAGGGCATCCGCGCGGTGAATCCGTCCCTGGCGTTTCTCGTGTTCGGCGGATCGGGCGGTTCCCATATTGCCATCGAATATGGCCTGACCGGCGTGGGCAACACGAATTCGAACAGTTGCGCTTCGGGTGCGATTGCGTTGGGCGAAGCCTTCCGTCTCATCCGTGCAGGCCAGGTGCTGGCCATGGTGGCCGGCGCGGCCGAAGCGCCGTTGGCGCCATTGACGTTTGGCGCGTTTGACGTGCTCCACGCGCTGAGCCGGGCCAACGCCGACCCCGCCACGGCCTGTCGGCCGTTTGATGCGACGCGCGACGGATTCGTCATGGGTGAAGGCGCGGCGATGTTCATACTCGAAGAGCGCCGCCATGCCCTGTTGCGCGGGGCGCACATCTACGCCGAGATCCTTGGCTACGCTTCCAACAATGACGCCTATCACATGCTGGCGCCCCGCCCCGACGCCTCTTGCGCGGCACGGTGCATCAGCAACGCGCTCGCGGACGCGCGGGTTTCCCCTGCGGACATCGATTACATCAATGCCCACGCCACGGGCACGGTACTCGGGGATGCCGCGGAGACGCTCGCCATCAAACAAGTGTTCGGCGAGCGAGCCCATCGGATCCCCGTCAGCTCCACCAAACCGTTCCACGCCCATGCGCTGGGCGCGTCGGGTGCCATTGAGATGGCCATATGCGCTTTGGCGCTGGAGCATGATTACCTGCCGCCGACCCTGAACTTGAAACAGCCCGATCCCGAGTGCGACCTGGATCACATTCCCAAAGAGGGCCGGCGGGCGCGGGTAAACCACGTGCTGTCGAACAGCTTCGGCTTTGGCGGCATCAACGCCAGTATTGTCGTTGGCCGTCATGAATGAGTTCGACGTGATCGTCGTCGGTGGCGGGCCGGCCGGCGCGACAGCGGCGGCAGGTTGTGCGCAACGAGGATTGCGCGTGGCGCTGTTCGAGCATGCCCGGTTCCCCCGCCACAAGGTCTGCGGGGATGTCCTCAACCCGAATTGCTGGCCGATCCTCGAACGACTCGGCGTAGCTCGAAAGATTCGGGAGTTGCCACGTCACGCGATTGACGGTGCCTGCTTCACCACCACGGGCCGGCATACGCTCCGTGTCACCGTGCCGCCCACGACGGTGGCCATCCGCCGCAGTCTGTTGGATGCAGCGTTGCTCGACCACGCCGGGTCGTGCGGGGTACGTGTCATCGAAGGCGAGACGGTTCACGATGTCTTGACCAATGGTGGCGTGCGAACCAGCCATGGAGAATATGCGGCTCGAACCGCCATTATCGGCGCGGACGGACGGCACTCGGTGGTTGCTCGCAAGGCCGGTCTGGCGTGTTTCCGGCACCGGGGCAGCGAACACGTGGCGCTCCAATCGCATTTCCGGGCACCGACAACGCTGGATCACCACGTGCAGCTCCACCTGTACCGGGGCGGCTACTGCGGTCTGGTGCGGGTGGACGCGGAGCAGGTCAATCTTTGCATCGTGACCGGTCCGTGGGCTGCCCGATTCCACCGTGACTGCGAAGCGCTCTTCGCGCACACCGCCTGGCAGAACCCCCATTTCCGTGAGTTGGGAATCGCTCCTGTACCACTCGAACCGGTGCGAATCGCTCACCCGCTCCAGGCGCCAGCGTCTCGCGCAAGCGGACACGGGGTCTTCCTTGCCGGCGACGCGCTGCGGGTGATGGAACCGTTCACGGGCCAGGGGATCTTCTTTGCCTTGCGAACGGGAGAACTTGCCGCGGAAGCCATCGGGAATCATTCTGAAAGCGAGCGTTGGTATGGATCCGCAGTGGCCACATTATACCGACAACGCGGGCGCACCAACGCCTGGCTTCGTCACGCGATGTACCGGGAGCGGGTCGCGCGCGCCATCCTCCCGCTCGTGGAACACGCGCCGCCACTGGCGCGTTGGCTGGCTGACGACGTTCTTGGCGGCGACACGGGATTTCGCTAGGCTGTAGGCTCGATGAACCGCAACGCCAGCAACCGCGCCGTCTTCCTCGACCGGGACGGGACAATCATCGAGGATTGCAGCCACATCGGAGAAATCGAGCGCGTCGCGCTGATCCCGGGCGCCGCGGCGGCGCTGCGGCAGTTGCAGGATGCCGGTTACAAATTGTTCATCGTCAGCAATCAGTCCGGCATCGGGCGCGGTTTTTTCTCCCGTGAATCCGTCGAGGCCATCCATGCCCATCTCGACCGGTGCTTTGCCAAAGCCGGCGTGCGCTTCGATCGGCATTACATCTGCCCCCATCATCCGGAAGACAACTGCGACTGCCGAAAGCCCAAGCCAAAATTCCTGCTCGAAGCCGCACGCGAACATCGGCTCGACTTGTCCCGCTGCTTCATGGTTGGCGATCGCCTGTCTGATATCCAGACCGGCATCAACGCCGGGACACGGACAATCCTCGTGCTGACGGGAGCGGGCCACGATACGCTGGCCAAACAGGAGGTGAAAGCTGACTTCGTGGCCGACGACATTGGGGCCGCCGCCACGTGGATCCTGACGGGCAAGGCGTGACCGCAGCTTTTCCTGAGTTGCAGTTCGATACCATTTGAGGGATTGTATGGACAAGTATTTCGACCCGTGAAAGCCCTTCGAGAGCCCGATCGAAAAGCGCTGGCCAAACTGCTGGCGGACGAGGATCCGCGCACCGTCCAGCTACTTCAGGAAACACTGGCGGGACGGGGCGAAGAAGGCATTCGGTTGCTGGAGTCCATCGTTCGCGAGGGCGAGCCCACGGCGCAACGCAACGCCACGCAGATCCTGCGGGTGCTGCGCGAGGCCGTGGCGTGGGAGGCCCTGGCCCGCTTTTGCGCCACCTGCGGGAGTCACTTCGACCTCGAGGTGGCCGGTTGGCTGGTGGCAAAAACCCGTTACCCGGAGTTCGATGAGGCGGCGTATCGGACGCGGGTCGACCAGATGGCCCAAGAGCTACGCGAACGATTGACGGGGCGGGAAACCCCGCGGGCAACCATTGAAGTTTGCAACCATTACCTGTTTCGTACGCTCGGGTTCCGCGGCAACCGCCAGGATTACTACGACCCGGACAATTCCTACCTCAACCGCGTGCTGGATCGACGCGTGGGCATCCCGATCAGTTTGTCGGTGTTATACCTGCTGCTGGCGCGTCGCCTGCATCTCCCCCTGGTCGGCATCAACATGCCGGCGCACTTTCTCCTGAAGTGGCATTCCACGACGGCGAGTTTTTATTTCGACCCGTTTCATGAGGGCGAACTGCTTGATGAGGCGGACTGCCGGGAGCTGTGCAAGCGCTTGGGCGTGGTCTTCAACCCGGTCTTCCTGACCCCCACCACACCCCAGATCATCCTGCTGCGGATGTGCAATAATCTTCAGGCCATCTACGCCGATCGTGAACCGGCGCGGGCCGAGCAATTTGGCCGCTGTGCCGCAATGTTGTCGCGGGTCTAACGGACAACCATTCCTCTGCCGGCGCGGCCTTGACGCATCAAACTGCCACGACCACGCGCTTCATTACGGGCTGGTAATCCTGATCTTCAGCCTGCCGTATTGACCGCTCGGGCCTTCCCCGGCAATGTAGAATGTGTTCGTCCCGTCGGTATTGAAGACAAGCTGCGTCCCTTCCAAGCCGACGTTAGTATCCACGCAACTTACCGCAACCAGGTCGGCGCCACTATTGTTGCAGTCCCCCGTCCAAACCGCCAGCATCGTCTTGAAGTTGCTCCCTGCGGTCGACGCGGTAAACTGCCGGCCGTTGATACCCATGGACGGGAGAATCTTCCACACGGCGTCTCGACCGCCGCCACTGCACGCGGGGGATGGCATATTGGGCGTGTAGGCGCTCAGGTTTACCGTTGACGTGAACACGGCCTTGGCGAACGGGTCGGAGGCGTTCGGGAATACCACGACCTGGGCCGCTGCGCACGAGTTGTTAACGCCGGGACAAGTGGCTTGCGTCATCGGGTCCTGGGAGATTTGCTTCAATGTGATCTTGTTGGTTTCGGTGCCAAACACGATGGGTATCTTGCCCGTCTGTGCGTCGCATTCCAGCAGCCCGTTTGGCAGATTGTTCGTCAAGCCGCTGCTGTTGAATTTCTTGAGGAGCGCGGTCATGGCGTTAATCGCCACGGGATCGTAGCCGGCGCCAACCGCTTGCGCCTGCGAGATCAAGTCCGGCGGAAAATTCGTCGTGGTCCCGTTGGAAGTATACGTGGCCATCCCGGGGAACGTGCCAAACAGCGCGGCATTGGCCTCGGCAGCGATCAACTCCACCGCCAGCTTCTTGCGCGCGACGCACAGCGAGGATGCCTTCAGCTTATCGCTTTGCAAGCCTCCGGGCTCGCCGGTCACGGCAGTCGATCGATAGTAAAAGCTGAGCGCTTCGATCAGCGTGTCATAGGCGTCGATTACATTGTCCGCATTGCGGTCCGCCGTCGGCAACGTCACAAATCCAAGTGGCATCACGCTGCCATCGGCCTGAATGGCCTTCAGCAGCGTCGCGCAATTCGTGTCCGTAAGAGAGAACGCATGGGTGAACCAGTAACGTGACGTCCTTGTAATAACCTGCGAACTGACCCCGCTGGCCAAGCTGACGTTCAACGCCGACAGCACCGCCCCCATCGGATTGCCGATGGCATCACCGAGGCTGTCTCCAGCAAAAAGAAGCCCCACGGCATTGTTGTCGGCATCGACAATCGGCGAGCCGGAGTCTCCGGCGGCAGCAAACTCGGTCGAGGGAGCCACTGGTATAATCATGATCTGGTTCGTGAACGTTGCCGTCCCGCAGGTGGTGGCGCAAGGAGCCGGTTCCGTGTAGTCGACATTGACGGTCAGATTGACCGCCGTTACCGTCCCCTCAGTGCAATCGGTGGTGCGCCCGTTCTTGCGGACGAACTGTCCTACGAACGCCGGCACCACACTGTTCACCTGTGGACCCAAATTGAGAAAGTCGCTCGATACCTCCAAATCGGAACTCTGGACAAAGCCACAGTCAACCAGGTTGTCACCCCCTGAGAAATTGATCGGGACGGTTCGGGCCAGGGCGCCAATGTTCTGGCCCGGTCCGCAGTCCGTATCTACCGAACCGGGTTGATACTCCGGGGTGCCAACGGGCGCCGTGCTGGGACAGCCGTCGGTCCCGTGACCGACGACGTGGTTGTTGCTAATCCAACCGACGGTCCCGCTGGTGTTGTCGTGAACCTTGAACCCGATCGTGCCGCTGGCGCAACACCCGCCGAATAGAAGAGCATTCCCCCCCGAAACACCCAAGGGCACCGGCAACGGGTAAGCCACCTGTGGATTGTTTGCCGCACATTGGACGACGTGGATCGTTCCCACCGCCATGGTACTCACGGGAAGACCGTCCAGGCTGGACGGCAGCAGCGCCGCCGTATTCGTGTTGTCGACCAGAACCAGCAGCGACAAACTTCCTCCCGACGACGTGCCAATTCCCACTCCTCTGACGCCTTCGGTGGCCAGCAGCGCCGGTTGATTGGCCGCTTGCACGGCTACTGCCCTAACCAATTCCGGGCTGTTGGGGAACGGCTGCGGTTGGAGAGCTTGGGCGTAAGATGTTGTCCCGCAGACCTCCAAAATCGCGAGGAGCCCACAGACCAACAACGTCACCACACGAATGCCGTTACGCTCCGACCAGCGCTTGTTGAGAACTTCAGGCTGGTCCACGGTCAATATCCCTTTCGCGTTCCTGCACATGCGCATTCGATTCATACTAGCCTCCAAAAAGATCCATGCGTCCACACCCATCATGAGCCGTACGCCTACTGTCCGGTACATCGCCCCTGGTACGCCCGTGGCGATCTGCGCTTCCACCAATCCGGCCCTACTTCGCCTCCCCTGCTATCTGTACCGCGTCTTGACGCGTCGGGTCATTAACCGACGTGAATGTTACCGTGAAAATCGCCTCGATCGGCGGTTTCTGCTTAAGCACGATGGCCTTGTCCGCGAATACTTCCGCCCGAATCATCGTCGAGTCACCCGTGACCGCCCCCGCTTCCATCGTACTGGTTGCGAAAGTACCGGCCTGCACCGCGGCCGTTATGTCCACGCTTTCGGACGGTTTGACGCCAAGATAATAATTGACCGTCCAGCCCGAGCCCCCGCTGCTTTGCACACTTTGCACCGTGAACTGGTCGGGGCCTGAACCGTCGTTCTTGACAGCTATGTAATAGGCGACGCCATGTTTGCCTTCCGCGATAACAGTTGCCGCCTCCCGATGCACGGTTTGAACGATGTCCTGTCCCGCCCCGGTTGTGTTAATGATGCCGAACCCGACAAACTTCTTCAAATTACTATACGACTTGCTGATGGCGGCATCCGGCTGACTAAGAGCTCCCATGCCGCTCAGCGACACCTGTTGGGGTGACGGAGTATTGTTGCTGCTGATAATCGACAGGGTCGCCGACCGCGTCCCCCCAACCGTCGGGGTAAACTGCAAACTCACCGTATACGCGCTGCCGGTCGACACGGTTGCTGCCGTGCCGGAAACGACGATGAAATCACCCGTATTCCCGGCAGTGACGGCGATGTTGCTGATCACCAGCAGCGCCGTCCCGCAATTGGTGATGGTCAGGGTTTGCACCCCCCCGGTGGAGCCCACGCCGACGCTCCCAAAGTTTATCGAGCCGCTGCTCAAACAGATGGCCGGCGCAGGCGCAAAGCCGGCACCCAGAAGCGCCACAGTTGTCGGACTTCCGGCGGCACTATGCGTGATGACCAGGCTCGCCAGTCGCGTCCCGCTCTTCAATGGCGTGAACGTCACCTCCAACGAGCATGTGCCTCCCGCCGGAATGTTGCTCGACGTGCACGTCTGCGTAACCGAGAAATCATTCGACGCGCTTCCGCTGACTGTCACATTGGACACCGTCAGCGCCGTGGACCCGCAATTGGTCAGCACAATGGTCTGGGGCGGGCTGGCAATTCCGACAGCCTGGTTGGAGAATACGAGGGTCGACGGTGAACTCAGGCAAACCGCCGGAGCTGGTGCCGTCCCGGTCCCGGTGAGCGGAACGATGCGCGGGCTGCCGACCGCGTTGTCAGTGAATACGAGATTCGCCTGCCGCATCCCAGTCGTCGTCGGCGCAAACTCGACTGCGACGGCGCAGTCTCCACCGGTTCCCAGCGTATTGCCCGCGCAATTTGATTCCTGCGACACAATGATGAAATCGTTCGAGCCCGGACCCGTAATCGACACACCGCTGATCGTAACGGGCACCGCGGTTCCGTTGAGGTACGTGACCACGACCGGGGTGCTCGTCGTCCCAACGATGACCGGATTGCTGAAGGTCACGCTGGGCGGCGTGAGCGTAATCGGCGCGCTCCCGCTCACGTTCAGCACCATGCGTCCGCCCGCCCCGTTGTTGTGGGGCTCGACGACGATGAAGTAATCATTCGTGCCGTCTGCCGTAAAGCTCAGTTCTGAAGAGGGCGTGCTGTTGATGATTAGGTTGGTCGACACGAGTTCCGTCAGCGCGCCGCACTCGCCTCGGATATAGATCGTCTGGGGAACCACCTGCACTTCCCACACCGACAATACGTTGTCGAAGCTGCTGCCAATGGTGTTCACCTGGATCGTGGCTCCCGGCGTCGGCAGCGGAATCCGGAAGAATTCTTCCGGTCCACCAGCTCCCGCCGTCGGGCTGGGGAATGCCTGATGGTACGTGGCGCTGGTCAGTGTATTGGTGAATGCGAACGGGTAGTTGGTGACGTCCATGGCCGTCGAGCAACTGTTGTTGGTCGCCAGATTCGGAACGTCGGTTTGATTGGTGGCATTGTAGACCACCAGCGCAAAATCCTGATTCAGCGTATTGGAGCCGCCGGGAGGCGGCTCGCCGACGTTCGGCACGCCGTTGCCGGCAATATCCGTGGCGCGCACCGTGATCTGGAACGGAGCGCCGGAGGTCACCGCCAGAATGCCGTTGAGCATGTTGACCGGGTTCAAGAACACGCTCTTCATGTTGTTAATCGAATCGTACTTGCTCACGGGCACCGACACGTTCTCGCTAAACACGTTGCCCTCGTACGTGGCGCCGCCGATGACCACCGACAGATCCAGATCATTCACGAGTTCCTTGCTGGCAAACGTCTCGCCGGGTGCATCGACCCAGGCCAGGGTCACGCGGAATGGCTGCCCGTTGCTGGCGATCTGGCCGGACAGGGTATACGACTGCCCGGTCTGGCTGAAGTAGGTCTGCTGCGGCGCTGGATTCGTCGTCGTCAGAGGCACGCTGATCGCCCGCGGCGATGATTCGTCACGAATCACGCGCGGCAGGCCATCGAACATGCGCCCCAAATCCAGTTCGCCCATCCCTTGAAGTGTGGACGGCAGCGTATCCAGCACGTTCGTGCGAACCGGGTCGCCGATCGGCAGATAACGCGCCGCGTTGCAAACGTAGGCCTTGGCCATGGCCGGGCTGGGCTGCAACAGGGGATTACCGAATTCATCCGTCAGACGATTCTGGAAATACCACCACAGTAGCTGGATCGCGCCGGAAACGGCCGGCGCCGCATAACTGCTGCCGTAAAAGCAATCGTACAGGTACGTGTAAATCGGCGCCTCGGTTCCGTTGCAGGGCGGATTCGTGCAGGCGATAATGTTGAGATACGCCGGGTAGAGGGTCGCGATGGTGCACTGCGTAGTGACGGCCACAACCTGCGGAACGGCCCCATATACCCCATAGCCGGGCGCGACAATCTCGGGTTTGAACCGCCCGTCCAACGTCGGGCCTGCCGCGGCAATCGATGGCATTTCCAGTGAGTCACCGGGCGCACAACTGGTGACGCCGTCGACCGTGACGAATCGTGGATTGTCCGCAACGCCGACGGAAATGATATTCTTGGCCGTCGCCGGAGCCGTGATGAAAATATCGGGGTACCCGCCAGAGGGAGCCTCATTGCCGCCATCGCCAAGCGCCGAGGCGCAAGCGAACACCACAATGAATTCCTGGTTCAACGCCGATGGACCGGGAACGTTGTTCGACTCTCCCACCAACACTGCATCGCGGACGCCGACGTCATACGATACACAATCCACGTCGTATGGGCCCCCGTTGGTGGGAGGAACACCGAGGTCGTCCGACCAGCTGTTGTTTTGAATCCGCGCGCCGTATGTCCCGTACCCGTTGGCGTCGTAGGCGATCGCCATCAGCGATGGAATATCGGTGATGCATTTGCCCGCCTCTATGAGGTACTTTTGGTCTGTGCAGCCGAAGGCGATACCCCGACCAACGGCACCATACCCCGGAGGCGTGACAAACGGAGCCGTGAGAGTTATATCCACTGTGTAGTTTTGCCAGATACGGTCGTCCCCAAGCAGGCCGAATGGTGATACCCCCATCCCAAGCAGATTACCGTTATCGTCGACCCGAAGCTCGCTCAGGTGGTTGGTCACAACGGCTGTGTAAAGAACGTCCACATAGATGTTCGTTGGACAAACATTCGTCGTGATTGTAAACGTCAGGTTCGTGAAGGTGGCGGGCCCGCAGGTGGTCGCGTAGCCGGTCGGAATGTTGATCGTCATGTTGCTGGTGCCGGGCGTGGGCGACTGATAAAGTTGGGAACACTGATAGATGAGGCCGGGGGGATTGTTGACTCTCAATCCCGTATTCGTGTCTTGGATATAATTAAACTGACCGACCTGGAGTAGCCACGTGTTGGTGGCGCTGACCAACTGGAGGCAGGGCTTGTTCAGAATATTGGTGCCGTCATCGTAGCCGGCAATGATCGAGGCCACCGCCGTGCCGTGCGAAACCAGGTCCATCGACTCGATGTGTCGAAACGCATTATCGTTTAGGGTAACGTTGGCGCACCCAAGTTGCGTCGGGGGATCGCCGAAAATCCACGGGGGCCCAAAATACAACACACGGGAAAAATTGGCCGCATCGCCAAAATAGTGAAACGCCGGGTGGGCGGGGGGCCCGTCCGCAAGTGGACCAGGGAGAGTCCCCGAATCGATACCCGTATCGGCCACGTCCACGACCGGGTAAGTGTTCGGGTCTTGGAAAACGTTGGTCAGGTTGCCCGCGACCTGTGTGTACAGAAAATCCAGATAATTGGTAAAACCCGTAGTGGCGCTGGCGCCCTCGGGTCCGTGGCCGAGACCATTGGTTTGCCCGGCAAGCACGAGGTCTTGAACTTCGTCCAAAAGCTTCTTCGGATACTCCTTCTCGATCCAAATCACATCGGGGAGTTTGGCCATCTGGGTAACAGTCGAAACCGGCACGGTCATGAACAACGCGGTCTGATTCGCCCGCGTGTACGAGTATGTGACAGCGCCAATTTTCTCAATGGCCTTCATCGTATCGCTGGTCTCGGAGTGCGGGACCACCATCACCCGAAGATTGACCAGCGGGTCCTCCTTGTCCTGGCCGCGGCCGGCCAGCTCGGGCTGGATCTTATAGTAGGGGTGATAAGGCCCGATCCATTGAATGGGCCCACCAGAGGCTTCCAATGCACGAAGCTTGTCTTCCGCCGTCTGATCGAGCCGTGCGAGATAGGCGTTGTTGGGCACGTAGCAAATCACTTCCACACTTCCGACGGACTGAATCTGCTGGAGCCATTGCGGGCGGACGGGTCCGCCAAATTGGATCAGCCGCAACCGCTTGCCGGTCGGCGCTGTCTGGCGAAGATCGGCGGGAACCGTGGGGGAGCCTTCCGTCGTGTCAAAGGACAACGTCCGCAGTCGAATGCGATTGAGGTCGTTGTCCACCATAGCGCGCCCCCCGTAAATCCTCTCCAGCTCACTGGTTTGTGCCTCCGTCGCTTCCACCAACCAGTAGGAACCGTAGTTCCTGACGTTGGTGATGCCCTTCTGCGCGAGCTGCTCGATCGTTTCAGTCGCGGCGGGGTAAATGATCACTTTGTTGTTGCCGGACGGCAACCGCGCTTCCGCATGGCTGTACGCCCCCATGAGAACAAGGCCCGCCGAAACAACCTGCACACACCATCTGCTTACGGAGAATTTCATTCCTCACTGTCCTCCAACCGACCTGTCATTCGGAAAGATTTGCTGGTGGCGTCAAAACTATCAGAAGAGGTTTTCGGATTGCAACCAGAATGTTCATCCCCCCCAACGCTCGACCGCTCGCAAAAAAAACGGTGTCAAACCACATGATTCCCGTTCAATGTTCCAACACCGCGTGCGGCTCGGTGGTTTCGCGCTGCTCACGGACTTCACGCAGATCGCGACGGATCCCCCAGCGACCGTCGTGCCGGGCAGATCGTCGCCGCCGGGCTCAGCCGCGTCCTTCGCAACCAGACAACACAATCCTCGCCGTCGTGTCCCAACTGAACTCGGCCGCGTGGCGGCGTCCGCCTTCCCCCAGCCGCTCACGCAACGCGCCATCGGTGATCAGTCGCTCCATCGCATCCGCCAGCGCTCCGATGTCCCCCTCGGCCACCAGCAATCCCGTCTCCCCGTCCACCACCGCTTCCGCCACGCCGCCGCTGCGATAGCCGACAACCGGCTTCCCGTGAAACCCGGCCTCAAGATAACTGATCCCAAACCCCTCCACGCTCCTCGGCAGTGAACGGCTGGTCATGGCGCAGATGTCGCACTGGTGATACGTCCGGGCCGCCGTGTCGGGATTGATCTCGCCCAGATGCTCGAAACCGATCCCCGCCTCCCGGCACAGCGCCTCGACCTTGCGCAAGTACGACGCGTCGCCAATGCCGCCGATTTGGTAAATGATTCGCGAGCGGAGTCCGTCCGGCAACCGCGCCAGCGCCCGCGCGGTGTCGAGCTGTCCCTTGCGCGGATGCACCCGGGCCAGGGTCAGGACGCGAATTCGTCCATCCGCGGCCACCGTCCCGTGACATGGCCGCATCACCGCCGTGCTGCACGCGCAGGGAGCAATCGCAATCCGCCGCACCAACGAGGAAAGGAAACTGCGTTGAATCAGCGATTGCGAGTACTTCGACACGGTAAACACGCATTCGACTCGCGGGAAGAAGCGTCGCGCCCAGAACCGCCAGAACCTGCTGCCTTGGAATCGCAGCACCTCCGAGCCATGCAGCACCGACAGCACCCGCCGGCATTTCACCCGCCCCAACGGCATAAGGACCATGAACGCCAGATGCGCCCCGACGCTCGTCAGCACCACCGTCGCCTCCTCCAACTGCCTCCGCTTGGAGGAGAGTTCAACGGCAAACCGGACCATGTCGCTGAACCTTAAGCTCCCGCCCCCACGGAGCCGCAGCACGGGAAATCCGAACGAGTCGACCGCTCCCGCCTTTCCATAATCCGGTGCCCAGACCCCGACCCCCTGCCCTGCCCGGTGCAGGGCCGCCGCCAGTTCCTCGCTATACGTGGCCACACCGCCACGAAACGGGGTGAATTCGTGCGTGCAGATCACCATCTTCGATTTGGGCTGTGGCGATGCTGTCATGGCTGGACAACGGTCATCTCAGCAGACCCGCGCCGCCCTGCCAACCGAAAAAATCGCTTTCTCTTTGGCCTCGGGTCTGGTATCAGTCGCGTCGTGAGGGAGGATCAGCACACACACACGTAGTTTTCACATGAATGTAACCTTGACCGACACAGAAGTGGCCGACCTCAAAGAGGGATTGCGCCGATGCAGTCCCAAGACCATCGAAGCCGCCGTTCGCTACCGCGAAACCGGCGACCCCAACACCATCCCGACCATTGTGTTCGGGATTCTCGAACGCTACCAGCCATCGACTGCGCCGGTGAAACTTTCCCAGGCGGATGAAAACGCGCGGCTCATCGAGGACCTCGGCCTCGACTCGCTGACGTTGCTGGAAATCGTGTTGTCGATTGAGGAAGTGCTCAAGTTGCACATTGAAAACGAGGAGCTTCGCGAAATCCGAACGATGGGGAACCTGAACAAGTTTCTCCACGCCAAGATTACCGGCACCGCCATCGGGACGCCGCCGAAGGTTTATTCGCGCGAACAGATCGCGCTCGTGTTGCCGCAACAGCCGCCGTTCATGTTCCTCGATGAGGCCTCAATCAACGCCGAGACACTCAAGGCCAGCTATGCCGTCAAAGGCAACGAGTTCTTCCTCGAAGGCCATTTCAAGGACGACCCCGTTTTTCCCGCGTCAATCGTCTTTGAAGCCATGGGCCAGGCCGCGTGCCTGTGGGTGCTGGAGAAAGCGCCGGGGCAACTCGGCAAGGAGATCAAGTCCAACCACGTCTATTTCGCGTCGATGGATGGCGCGCACTTTTACCAGAAGACCAGGCCGGGAGACAAACTCGAGTTCGAGCTGAAGCTGGCGCGGCTTCGCGAGCCATTGGCCATTTTTGAGGGGACGGTGACCTGCCAGGGCCGGCGGGTGGCCAAGATCGAGCGCCTTGTGCTCGCGTTTGGCGAGCAACTTCTTCCCGAGAACCCGTCGTCGTCCGAATCGTCCACTGCCGACGCTCCTGCGCCGACCTCCGTTTCGGTCCCGCCCACTGGCTCGGACGTTGGCCGATCCTGAATTTGCATCGACTCAACTTGTCAATGAAGCGCGTCGCCGTCACGGGCCTGGGGTTCATCACCAGCATCGGCAACAACCGCCAGCAGGTTGTCCGCAGCCTCCGGGAATGCATCACCGGCGTCGAGCCGTTCGACGAGTTTGACGGACCCGATGTGCCGCCAAAACTGGCCGGCACCGTCAAAGGCTTTCGGTTCCCCACGCCCTACTTCGAGGATTGGACGCTTCCGCCCGACTACAAGCTCACCCGCGAGCAATTGCGACCGATGGCGCCGAATTCCTTGTACGCCTACGGGGCCATGCAACAGGCCATCGCCGAAGCCGGGCTGACGCCCGACGAGGTGTCCAACCCGCGGACCGGAGTCATGTGCGCCTCCGGCGGTTCCATGTGGCTCGCTTATGACAACCTGCACACGATGGTCACCCGCGGCGTCGCCCGATGCCAGCCCATGGCCATCATCAACAGCATCCCCGGCTCCTTGTACATCAATTTGGTCACCTGCTACAAAATCAAGGGCGGGGCGCTCGGTTTTTCCAGCGCGTGTTCATCCTCGGCCCACGCGCTCGGCACCGCCGCCGATCTGATCCGACTCGGCCGCCAGGACGTCGTGTTTGTCGTTGGCGCCGAGGACTGCAACAAGTTCAGCATTCTTCCGTTCGCCGGCATCCGCGCGTTGAGCCTGCAGACCGACCCGGCCAAAACGCCGTGCGCGTTCGACGTGAAGCGCGATGGATTCGTCGGCACGGGCGGGGGCGCGGTCTTGGTGCTGGAAGAACTCGAACACGCCCAACGCCGTGGCGCCCCTATCGCTGCCGAGGTCGTTGGTTGGGGACAGTCCGCCGACGGATACAACGTTCTCGCGCCCGATCCCGAGGGCGATGGATTGCGGCGCGCCATGGAAGCCGCGCTTGACGATGCGCATGTGGCGAAGGAGGAAGTCGACTACATCAACGCTCACGCGACCTCGACACCTGTGGGCGATGTCAGCGAATGCCGCGCCGTCCGCGCCGTGTTCGGCAACGGGCGGATGCCTCACGTCAGCAGCACCAAGAGCCTGACCGGCCACGGCCTTTCGCTGGCGGGCGCAATGGAGGCGGCGTTCTGTGTGCTGGCGCTGCAGGAGGGGTTCATTCCGGTTTCCGCGCACATCACCCAGCTCGATCCGCAGTGCGCCATCGCGCCCATTGTCACGAAACCCGTCCCCGACAAACCTCGCGTCGCCCTGAGCAATTCGAGCGGCTTCGGAGGCACCAATGTCTGCCTCGCGTTACGCCGATGGGACAATGGCGCCTGACGGCATGCGGAAGGTCTTCCTGACCGGCGCCAGTTCCGGCATCGGGCTGGAAACGGCCCGATTGCTTGCCGCGCAGGGATTCGAACTGTGGGGAACCTCACGCGACCCGGCCCGTCTGCCGCAGTTGCCACGGTTCCATGGCGTGGCGATGGATCTGACTCAGATGGACTCAATTCGCGAAGGTTTCGCCGCCGCTCTGAAGGAAGCGGGAGCGTTCGATGTGTTGATTAACAACGCCGGTGCCGGCGCGTTCGGGGCCATCGAAGCCATGCCCGCGGAGATGGTGCGGGAACAGTTTCAACTGCTGGTGGACGCGCCGCTGGAGTTGATCCGCCTGGCGCTTCCCGCCATGCGCCAGCGCAGCCGCGGGACGATCATCAACGTCACGTCGCTTGCCGCGCAATTCCCCATTCCTTTCATGGCCCCGTACAGCGCGGCGAAGGCCGCCCTCAGCGCGTTCACGGCGGGATTGCGGATGGAACTTTCCAACACGCCGATCCGTGTCGTCGAGATTCGTCCCGGCGACATCAACACTCCATTTCACGATCGGACGAGGCGGGTCGAAGCCACGAGCAACCCGGAAGAACAACGTCGGATGAGATCAGCCTGGGAAACCCAGTTGCGAACCATGGCGGCATCGCCGCGGCCCGACCGGGTCGCGCGGGTCGTGCTGCGGGCGATTACGACGCCGAATCCGCCACCGGTTCTGGTTGTGGGAGGCTTATTCCAGGCGCGGCTGGCGCCTTGGGGCGCGCGGTTCTTGCCGCTTCGACTACTGGAATTCGGCCTTCGGAAATACTACCGGCTCTGACGCCGAGGCCGGCGACCACCCTCACGATATCGCTCGGATGCAACGGCGGACAGGCCTGTTGCATCGCCTGGCGAATCGCCGCCGGCAACTCGGGCCGCTTTCGCCACTCGTTGACGATTCCCGCCAGTTCTTCGGGGCTGCGCACCAGTTGCGCCACGCCGTGGTCGCGACAGAACTTCACCGTGATACGCTCCTGGGGCATGACGCCGCCGAGGCTGTTCAGCAACAACGGGCAACGGCTCACGATGGCTTCGCTGGTGGTGCCCGTGCCCGGACGGGCGACGATCGCCGACACCGAACGCATCAACTGACCGACGTTGGTGTTGTGCGGGAGCAGCCGGACACGCGCGGTCGGGTTGGCCCTGGCCCACGCGGAAATCTCGTGGTCGGCAATTGGCGACTTGCCGCACAACAATACCACTTGGATATCCACTCCGCGCCGCCGCAACGCATCGAGAAACCGCATGTGATTGTGGGCGCCCCGGCTCGAAGCGCTCAACAGCAGAATGAACTCGCCGGGGTCGAGCCGCAGCTTCTCGCGTATGAACGCCACGCGCCCCGCTTCGTCCTCCGGCGGATCGTAGAAAAACCGGCGCAATAGAAAGCCGCCCAGCCGGGTCCGTTCGGGGGCCATCCCCCAGCGGACCGCTGCCTGGCAGGCTTCGGGAACCGCGCCGATGAACAGGTCGGCCGACGGGTTTACCCAGTGCCGGCTGAACCCGTAGCCACCGGACAATTCGCCGCAGTAGGTGACGCACTTCACGCGGTCTTCGCCCAACACCACGCGGGCGTATTCGAAAAATCCGTGGTTCAGCGAGTCGTGCACGCTGATCAGCACATCGGGCCGAAGCTCTTCCAGAACCTTCCGGTATTTGGCCGCGCCCAGCGGTCTTCGGGTGCGGACGATCGGCACCACCTCCAAGAAGTTGAAATACACATGATGCAGGAAGGGTGCGGTGCGCTGGATCCAGTTGTATAGCCAGACGCCGAATGCATAGATGGCGTGCGATTTTTCCAGGGGGCGATGGAGTTGCACCGAGAGGTCAAGGGACGGCTCCGCCTGCGCCCATTCCTGGAATGCGCGCGCGCGCATGTTGTGGCCTCCCCCTGTACTCGAAGTGAGTATCAGAACTCGCATGAGCGGTCGTACTATACAGAACGGCCTTCGCACTACAAGCTTTGAAGTGACGGGGAAAAACCCGTCGACTGCATCGGTGGTTGCCGGTCAATAAAATCCTGCGCGAAGTGTGCGGCCAAAAAAAGTGTTACCCACACGCGCCAGATTCGGTATGCTGCCGCGTGGTTGCCTCCGCGCCGGCATTCCATCCAGAATCCACAGCGCGGTCAGGCTCAACGAGCGCGAATGAGGAGAATCTCCGCAACGTCATGGCACGCGTCCTGTACGGAGTAATGGGCAACACGTTCGGCCACGTGTCGCGCGCCCTGGCCGTCACGGGACGGCTCACCGAGCATCAATTTCATTTCATCGGCGGCGGACGCGTCCCGGAAGTGCTGCGCGGCCAGTACCCCGTTTTGGAAGTGCCCGTCGCCCACACCGTGTATCAGAACCAGCGGGTTTCCGTGCCGCGCACGTGCGGTCATCTGGCCCGTTGCGCCGCCAGCATCCCTCGTGTCAACCGCCAGATCCTCGACCTGATCGACCGCTGGCAGCCCGATGTTGCCATCTGCGACCGCGAATTCTTTTTGCCGCACGCCGCCCATCGCGCCGGTCTGCCGATCTTTTCGCTCGATCACTCCCACGTGTTGCAAGTCTGCCGCTGCCACGTGCCGGCCTCGCAGGCCGTTTCGTGGACGCTGGCGCGACTCGAAGATTCCTTGTTCTTCAATTACACGCGCCACAACCTTGTCACCTCGTTCTTCCATCCCGAAATCAAAACCAACGGCCAAAACGAGCTGCTCCCGCCCGTCCTTCGTCCCGCCGTCCGCGAGCACCGACCGACGACGGGCGATCACGTGTTCATTTACCAGACCACACCCACGTTCGGCGCCCTGATCGATGTCGCCCGCCAACTCAAACGTCCCGTAGTCGTCTACGGCTTTCGCAACGAGAAGGCTACGGAAGGCAACCTCACCTTCAAACCCTTCGACCGAAACGCGATCCTCGCCGACCTCGCCGCCAGTTGCTACGCCGTCGTCAACGCCGGCCACAACCTGATCTGCGAAGCGCTCGCCTTCGGCAAACCGCTCCTCTGTTTTCCCATCGCCAACACGTTCGAGCAATTCATCAACGCCTGGCACGTCCGCGCGCTCGGCTACGGCGATTTCTCGACCACCGTCCGCCCCGCCCTCGCCACCTTCGCCAATTTCGAGTCGCGCTTGGACGAATACCGGCAGAACGTGCAGGCGCGCTTCATCGACGGCACCGACACCGTCACCGCTCGCGTGCGCGAGTTGATCGGCAGTTATTCCCGGATGAAACGCCCATGAGCCCGCCGACCGAACCACCACCATCCCGGTACCGCTGCACGCCGATGCCAGGTCGTACCAACCCAGTCTCACTCATGCGCCCAACAACCCCGACCCCAGCCCGGAAGTATCGCATTACGATACTCGCCGACTGCCGACAGCCATCCCCCTTTCCCCCACCCGCCGTTTACCCTGAGTTCTCGAAGGGCTCGTCCCCGCATACAACGTCTCGCCTGTTCATATCCTCCTACCGTTCACCCCGACATCCCATGACCGAGTTGTAGGCCACGCGCGCTGACCGCGGCCCATCCCCAGCTACCAACTACAAGCTGCTTGCTACTGATCCTCCGTCTCCCCCACGCCGGTGTAGCCACGGCTCTATGAGCCGTGCCGCTCGTTGTGCGCCGGTTTTGCTTCGCATGTCCCGCGGACTCGGCTCCCCCTACGCACATAGGTCCGGTGACCCGACTCGGCCCCGCCTTCACACCGACCGCACCTCCCGCACGAGTCATTTACGTCCATACGACGCTCATCTCCCCTATCCCCACTATCCCGCCCCTGCACATCCCCCGAATACCACGCCAGTCTCCTACAACCATTGAAATAACCCCCGCAAACATACTATTCTCCGCACGGAATGACTGACGCCCCGCTCACCGTCGCCTACATCTTCGAGCGATACCCCGTGCTCTCCCAAACCTTCTTCCGCCGCGAGGTCGCCGGCCTGCGCGACGCGGGCGTGCGCATCGAGATCCACTCGCTCTTTCCTCCCGACCCCGCCGATCTCGCCCATCAAGTCGAAGGCGTGCCCGTCGACACCTTTCGCTGGTGGGAAGCCGGCGCGCTCATCGTCGCCCTGCCCCGCGAACTGCTGCGCGACCGCACGTTGCTTCGCGACGGCTGGCGGCTCTATCACCGGTATCGACCCACCAACCCTGAAAATTTCTGGTCGACCGTCTGGGCCGCCATCTTCGCCGTCTGCCGCGCCAATCGCATCCGGGAGAGGAAACCCGACGTGATCCACGGCGTGTGGGCCACCGCTCCCGCGACGGCGGCGGCCATACTCGGCCGACTCTGCGGCGTGCCATTCAGTTTCGGCGGACACGCCTACGACATTTATCGTCACGGCGGCGACGCATTTCTCGAACCGAAGCTGCGCGCCGCCAGCTTCGTTCACACGACCACCGAGGCCGGCGTCCGATACCTGCGCGAACGCGCCAAGGGCGCCCCGGTGAAAATCGTTCTCGCCCGTCGCGGCCTCGAACAGCTCCCGCCGAAACCGGTGCGCGATTCAACGACCACGCGCCCAGTGCGTCTGCTGTCGGTCGGGCGTCTCGTGCCGAAGAAAGGGCACACGCATCAACTCGACGCGTGCGCATTATTGAAATCGTGGGGCGTGCCATTTGTCGCAAGGATTGTCGGCGACGGCCCGCTCCACGACGAATTGCAGCGGCGCATCAACCACGACGGATTACGAGATTTCGTTTCGCTTTGCGGCCCGCTCCCGCCGCAGCAGGTGGACGAACAATACCGATGGGCTGACATCTTCTGGCACACGGGCGTCGTCGATGCCGACGGCGACCGCGACGGCATTCCCAATGTGATTCCCGAAGCGTTCGCCCATTGTCTGCCCGTGATCTCCAGCCGCACCGCGGGCCCTATGGAAGCCGTCACGCACGAGGTCACTGGTTTGCTGGCCGATCCATCTAATACGACCGAACTCGCCACCGCCGTCAAACGCCTCGCTGACGACGCCAAGCTGCGCCAGCAACTTGGTGAAACCGGCCGCCGCTGGGCCGAAGAAAACTTTCTGATCTCACGAAATGCGGAAATCCTCGCCCGTGCCTTCCGCGAGGCGTGCCGCCAGCACCGAGGCGATAGCGGGAAGTTTGGTGTAGCCACGGCTCTATGAGCCGTGCGAAACGCGCCTCTCAGAGGCGCGGCTACACCGGCCCGGCTACACCGGCGCGGCATTGACCGGCGCTAGCGGGAAGTTGGTGTAGCCACGGCTCTGTGAGCCGTGCGAAACGCGCCTCACAGAGGCGCTGCTACACCGCACGGCGACAGCAGCGAGGCGCTAGCGGCGGGGCTTGAGGTTGGCCTTTTTCATCGCGACCTTGAGCGCGTCGCCGAACCGGTCGAGTTGTTCCGTGGTGTGCAGCGCGGTGACGGCCGCGCGGATCAGGTCCTTGCCGGCGGGCACGCCCGGGGCAATCGTCAGAACCGTGAAGAAGCCTTCCTCCCAGAGCGTCTTCCACATCCAATAACACTTTTCCTTGTCGCCGACGACGATGGGCAGGGCCGGCGTCGGGCTCTGCCAGTAGTCCAAGCCGAGATTGTCCAGTATGCCGCGCAGATAATGGTAGTTGGCCCAAAGCCGTTCGCGGTGTTGCGGTTCCTGCTGCATGACCTGCAGGGCGGCCAACGCGCCGGCGGCAGCCGGCGGACTGATCGCCGCGCTGTAAATGATCTGGCGCGAACTGCTGCGCAGGTATTCGATCAACGCCCGGCTTCCGGCGACGAACCCGCCCGTGCTCGCCAGTGATTTCGAAAAACTGCCCGAGATCAGGTCCACGCGCTCGGTCACCTTCAACTGGTCGCACACGCCGCGTCCGTCGCGTCCGAGAACGCCGAATCCGTGCGCGTCGTCCACCACCACGGTCGCGCCGTACTGCTCGGCCACATCGCACAATCGCGGCAGCGAGGCGATGTGACCTTCCATCGAGTACACGCCGTCCACGGCGATGGCTTTGGCCTGTTTGGGTTCGAGATGTTCCAGCGTCTTGGCCAGCGAATCCATGTCGTCGTGGGCGAACCGCTCGATCTTGGCGCCGCTGAGCAGCGCGCCGTCCCACAGCGACGAATGAATGCTCGGGTCCACCAGCAGCGCGTCGCCGCGCTGGACCAGCGAACTCAGGCTGCAGACGCAGGCCAGATACCCGGCCGAGGTGACATGGCAGGCCTGTTTGCCGAGGAACGCTGCCAGCGTTTCCTCCAATTCGACGTGATACGCGCGGCTGCCGTTGGACAGTCGGGACCCGCACGGGCTCATGCCCCATTGGTCGAGGGCCTGTTTGGCGGCAGCGATCACTTTCGGGTGACGGCTCAGGCCGAGGTATTCGTTGGTGGACATCATCACCATTGGCCGTCCTTCGACGACGATATTGACGCCGTCGGCGGAATCGACGACGTGGTAGTACGGCGCGTACTTCAGCCGCAACCGCGTATTCGTGTCGGTCTCGCAGCGGTCGATGATGGGTTTGGATTTGCGGGAGAACAAAACCGATCTGCTCCAATGTTCGGGCGAGGCTAGTGGAATGCCCCGCCCCAGTCAAGCCGTCCGCTGCAGCCTACGGCACGAGGCGAAGGTGGTAAAAGCGCCACCCTCCAAACGGGCGGCGTCTGGCCCGGCATGGAAAAGGATGTGTTTTCAAATCACGATGCGCTAGATTTCAGGCACTCAAATTCAATGGAGGCGGATGGACATGAGAATGCGAACCATTATTGTCATTTTGCTGTTTCTGTCGGTTGCGGTGGGTCGGGCCGGAGCGTGGGGGTGGCAGGGTCATATCATCGTCGCCCGCATCGCGGAACAGCATCTCACGGACAAGGCGAAAGCCGGGATCAACCAACTGCTGGAACCTGACCGCAAGATTACCGACGACTCGGTGGCCAGTTGGCCCGATCACATCCGGCGCGATCGCCCCGAGACCGGTCCGTGGCACTACGTGGACATTCCTTTTGACGCCTCCAGTTACGATGCGAGCCGCGATTGCCCGACCGGGCAATGCGTGGTGGCGCAAACCGAACATTTCGCCGCGGTCCTGGCCGATACCAACGCCACGACGGCCAGCCGAGCCGAGGCGTTGCGATTCGTTGTTCATTTCGTCGGGGACATGCATCAACCGCTGCACAGCAGCGAACGCAACCACGACCGGGGCGGGAACCTGGTCAAGATCACCTTCCTGTCGGACTCCCAACCGGGCAACCTGCACAGCGTGTGGGATACATTCCTGCTTCGGCAATATCTCGGGGATGGGGACGTCGTGCAGTACGCCGACCAGTTGAACTCGAAGATCACGCCGCAACAGGCGAAGGACTGGGCCGGCGGCTCGGTGGCCGATTGGGCGTGGGAATCCCATCAGCAAGCCGTCACGCACACCTATGCGGGAGTTCCGGTTCAGGACACGCCGGTCAACCTGGACGCGCAGTATGTGGCGGCAAACCGGGAGGTCGTGGAAACGCAACTCATGAGGGCTGGCATCCGCCTGTCGGTCCTGCTGAACAAGGCGTTTCAGTGAACCGAAGCACAACGATGGTGGTCGCGGCCGCGCGGGAGTGCGACCCTCCAGCCGTCGACACTGGAGCGCCGGATCCGCATCTTGCGGCCACGCGATTGTTTGTTATGTTCCTCGGATGAAAACTTCCATTGCACTCAAGACGGTTTTCCTGTTGATCTGCTCGAACACGTTCATGACGTTTGCCTGGTACGCCCACCTGCGTAACTGGCACGATAAGAAATGGTACATCGCCGCTCTGTTGAGTTGGGGGATTGCCTTCTTCGAGTATATGTTCCAAGTGCCCGCGAACCGCATCGGTTTCACCGCGCTGAGTCTGCCGCAACTGAAAATCATCCAGGAAGTCGTCACGCTCGCGGTGTTTGTGCCGTTTGCCGTTTTCTACATGCGCAATCCCGTCAAGCTCGATTTCGTTTGGGCCGGGCTGTGCCTGGTCGGTGCGGTCTATTTCATCTTTCGTGCGTGACCGCCCGCGCAGCGGACGCGTCCCCCACTGAAAAAACCGTCGGCACAACGAAAGTCGTTGGCAAAGGCGTCGTTTGTCATTAAAACTTCCGACGCCTTGCTGCTACGGAGAATAATTCTTTGCCTGGTTTTGGCCCTGCTGTATGGGCCACGGGCGCCGGCACAGAGCGAGATCGCCTCCAACCCGCCGCCACCGCAGCTCCCGCATTACACGCTGCAGGATTGCGTCAACCGCGCCCTGGACCAAAACCCCGACATCCTGGTGGCGAAGAAACACCTCGAAGAAGCCGCAGGTGCCATTGTCGAGGCCCGGGCCGGTTTCCTGCCCAGTCTCACCAGTTATGCCAGCTACGAAAAGCTCGAGACGGACTACGCCACGCTGGGCGGCACCTCCAGCAATCGGACGTACGTTTGGAACGTCAACATCCGTCTCACCGAGACCGTCTACGCCGGCGGCGCCATCCGCGCCCGAATGGACATCGCCCGGCTCCAACACCAATCCCGCACCCTCGATTTCGAAGCCCAGGTCGACCGCGTCATTATGGATGTCCGCATCGCCTTCTACGAAATCTTGCGGAACAGGGCCGATGTCGCCGTCCACGAACAGGCCGTGAGCTTCCTCGCGGAACAGGCCCGCAACGAACGGAATAAACTCGATGTGGGCACCGGACAGAAACTCAATGTCCTCCGGGCCGAGGTCAACCTCGCGTTGGAGCAGTCGGCCCTCGTCGACTCGCGCAATCGCCTCCGCGATTCCTACCTCCGCCTCAGCGAACTGCTATCAATCCCCTGCTCGTCCGATCAGGACAATGTTCCCTTCGATGTCGATGGCGCGCTGGTGTATGAAAAGACGACGCTGGACCTCAACCGTTTCCTTTCCGACGCGCTCATCCAGCGCCCGGAACTCACCGCCCAGGAAAACGAGATCAAGGCTCAGAAGAGACAGCTCGTCGTCGATCACAGTGAACTGCTGCCCCATGTGAACCTCTACGCCGGCTACGACGTCGTCAGCGAGCCGGACGTCACCCTGCCCCAGGACCATTACGAGGGGTACGTCGCCGGGCTCGAGGCGAACTGGCACATCTTCGACGGCCTGGCGACCAGGGGCCGCATGCGCGAAACGCGGGCGCGCATCGAGGCCGCCGGAATTCAGTTCGACGCCATTCAACGCACCATCGAGACCGACGTGCTCCGCGCCTACCGCGATCTGCAGCGAGCCGAGGAAAACATTCAGACCCAGACCGCCAACGTCCAGCTTGCCACCGAATCGCTGAGCCTGGCCGCCAACAACTTCGCGGTCGGGTTGACCAGTCAGTTGGAATTGTTGCAGGCCCGGCTTGACCTGACCCGCGCGCAGACGGCGGAATTATCGGCGCGGTTCGACTTCAACGCCGCGTTGGCTCGATTGGAGCGTGCGATCGGCTCCCGGTTCCAGATCACCGACGCGCGGCCGCCGCGAGGGAGTGCGAGATGAACTCGTGGCGTTGCCTCCTTGCCGGCTGCCTGATCGCATTGGCGGCGATCTCACCAGCCATCGCCCAGGTCGAGCAACGGGCCCAAACCTACGAGCTCACGCTGGACGACTGCCTCGCTTGGACGTTCCGACAATACCCCGAAATCCAAAGGTTGCGCGCCGACGTCGATGGCGCCATCGGCACGAAGGTCGTCTATCGTTCCCGCGCGCTGCCGCAGCTTTTCAGCCAATTCACCGTCGGCGGTCGCGGTGGCAACCTGTATAACTCGCCACTAATCAAGACTAATTCGACCACCGGGGCCGCAATGACCAATTACAGTTCGGCTCTCTCTCCTACCGCGTTCAGCTCGGTGTCGGCGTGGTTCTCCCAGCCGCTCATCGACGTCGGAATCCCTCCGTCCTGGCGGCGCGGCAGGCTGGAGATCGTCATCGCGCAGCAATACCTCAATCGCGAAGTGACGGATCGGTTGCACGAAGCTCGCACCACATTTCTACGGGCCCTCTACCTCCGCGATCTTATCGCGTTGCATGAAGACATCGATCAGCACCTTCAGGCAAACGTGCGAACCGAACAACAGCGGCTCGACGCCGGCACGGGCAATCAGGAGGCGCTGAAATGGGCCAGGATCCAGGAATTGAATCTTCAACTGGAACTCTCGAACCTGCGCGGCGATTACTTCGATGCCGTGACCCGTATCACCGAGTTGTGCGGCCTCAACCTCAACGAGTACACCAAGGCCGGAAGACAGTTGTGGCTGCCGAAACCGATCGGCGAATTGGAATACGCTCCCGTGAACTTGGACCTGCCACGAGAATCCGCGTACGCGCTGAAGCACCGCGCCGACCTGAAACTGCTGGCCGCGCTGATCGATGCCACCGCCGCGGACAAGCGGATTACCCAGGCAGGCTATTTCCCGTTGGTGTCCATCATTGGTTCGGGGTTGTTCATCCCGCAGAATGACCTGCTCAGCAGACAAACCCATATCGTGCAGGGACAGCAAACACAGTCATCCGAAGGGCGCGCCGGCGTGGCCATGAGCTGGCAGGTCATCGACAACGGTCAGGTCACCGGCAGAAGCCGGCAGATCGAAGCTATACGCCAGGGCTACGAAGTCACCCTTCATAAGTTGGAACAGAATGTCCCGCGCGAGCTGGCCGTCGTGGAAGGCTCCCTGCAAAATGCCGACGCCCGCCGCGCCGCGCTCGTCAAATCCGCCGCCGCAGCCGAGGAGAACCTGAAGTTGATCGAGAAGGAAGTCGCCCTCGGCCAGGCCACACAACTGGATTTTCTGGACGCCCAAAGGAACCTGCTTTCCGTGCGCGCCGGCCTCGAAGATGCCACGTACTCCCACGAAATCGCGCGGGCCGAGTTGGACCGTGTCACCGGTCGCTACCTGCAATTCCATTTCGAAGACGCCCCATGACGGTGCTTGTCTTGCCGTGAGGCCATGATTAGTATCCCCACGGATGTCTCCAAAATGAAACGAACCATGATACTGGCCGCGCTGATCGTGTCGGCGACGGCGGCGATCTTGTACGCCATGTGGGCCTCCCGGTCCGTGGCGGAGGTCTACGTCGCCCAACGCGGTACCGCCGTCTCGGCGGTGTACGGGACCGTGAAGGTCATGGCGTCGATGACGGTCAATACCCACGCCCGCAACAGCGGCACGATCCATTTTTCCGATCGTATCGCCACGAATGCCGTGGTCGGCCTGGTGGTCACCCAGGGGGAATTGCTGGCCACGATTGTCAATGAAGACCTGGATCGTGAGCTCGCCAAAGCCGAGGCCGAGTTGAAGGCCGCCGAGGAACGGCAGCGGCTTGGCCCGCCGAGCCTGCCGGAACTGAGCGCCCAGCAGGCGCAACTGTCGCGGCTGGAGAAACTGGCCGAGATGCAAAGCGTACCCGCCAGCGATCTGGAGCGCGCCCGCAGCACCGTGCAGACCCTGAGCGAACGCGTCCGCAACGAGCAGGTGGAAGTGGACCGGGTGGTCACGATCAACCGCGAACAGGCCGGCGTGCTGGAGGACCGCAAGGCGCACTGTTTCGTCACTTCGCCGTTGAACGGCTACCTGGACACGATCAGTTTCCTCAACGGCGAATTTATCAACGAAGGCAGCACGCCGTTCGTCGTCGCCACGAAGTCGGTGTACCTGAACGGCGAAATCAACGAAGAGGATGTGGGCCAGATTGCCCCGAAAATGAAGGCGATGGTGCGGCTCTATTCCTATCCCGACACAAATCTGGTCGCCACCGTCTCTCAGATTCTGCCGACGGCCAACAATGAGCGTTACACGGTCCTCCTCACGCTGGACAAAATGCCATCCAACCTGATGGCCGGAATGACGGGTGAAATGAACATCATCGCCGGCCAACGCGAGCATGCGCTCATCATCCCCTCACAGGCGGTGTTGGGCGGGCGCGTGCTCGTCGTCAAGGACGATGTGGTGAAGCCCCGCGCCGTGAAGGTCGGATTCCACAATCTGGACCGCGCCGAGATCCTCGACGGCCTCCATGACGGCGAACAGGTCATCGTCGCCGACCAGGATTTGTTCCGGCCAGGCCAGCGGGTGCGGGCCGTCACGATCAACATGTAGCCAGAACCATGCCGTCGCCGCTGTACATCGCCCTCCGGTTCATTGGACATCGCAAAAAAGCCATCGTTCTCAGCCTGGGCGGGATCATTCTCGGCGTGGGCTTTTTCATTTGTACCCAGGCCCAAACCCAGGGGTTCGAGCGGTTCTACATTCAAACCGTGCTGGGGACCTCGGGCGCGATTGTCGTGCAGGACCGCTTCCAGGATCGCTATTCGGGGGTCCTGCAAGAACAGGGGAACTCCGTCGTCAGCGTGAACAGCGAACGGCCGCGCAAGTACTACGAAGGCATCACCGACGCCGGGCAGGTGATGCACGCGATTCGTGAGTTCTCCAACGTCATCGCTTGTGCGCCCGTACTGGAAGACAGCGCCAGCGCGCGAACCGATTTCCGCAGCGAGGTGATTCGGCTGCAGGGCATCGATTTGGAGGCGCATCTCCAGGCGACCGATCTGCACAGTTACCTGATCGACGGCGACTTGGCCGACTTTCGACAGAAAGCCTCGGGAATGCTCGTCGGGGAATTGCTGGCGCAGAAACTCAGCCTAGAAGTGGGCAACACCGTGTCGATCATGGGTCCGGGGGGCGAGACTCGCGACTTCGAGGTGAGCGGCATTTTTCGCACCGGCGACAACATGATCGACGAGAAGCGGGCCTACATCCATTTGCGCGTTGCCCAGAGCCTGCTCCACAGGCCGTCGGAAGTCTCCTACATCATCGTCAAACTCCGCGATGTGGATCGGGCACCGCAACTGGCGGCGCACCTCGAGGAATTGCTCCAACACCGCTCCCGGAGTTGGCAGGAACGGGAGCGCGGCAATCTGGAAGTCTTCAGGGCAATCCGCTATTCGGCAGCCATTACGGTATCGACGATCATCGTGCTGGCCGGTTTCGGCATTTTCAACATCTTGACGCTGATGGTGCTCGAGAAGGTCCGCGAGATCGCCATCTTGCGGTCGATGGGATACCGCCGGTCCGATATCAGCGCGATTTTCCTGTGGCAAGGCCTGCTGGTGGCCATCATCGGCTCGACCCTGGGCTGTATTCTGGGCGCCCTGCTGACATGGGGTGTGTCACGGATCCCGGTCCGGGTCCGCGGGTTCTTCGCGACCGACCATTTCCTGGTGTACTGGACCTGGCACCATTACGTGGCCGCGATCGGCATCGCGTTTGTGGGCGTGTTTCTGGCCAGTTACTTCCCCGCGCGTCGCGCGGCGGGGCTGGCGCCCGTTGCCATCCTGCGTGGTTCGGGGCAATGAGAGGGCCGAGATGACCAACAGCCGAACATCAGCGGCGGACGCTCCCCCACCGGTCGCGCCGTTGTCCTGTCGCGGATTGCACCGGTTCCTTGGCGAGTTCGAATCGCGCGTTCACGTGCTGCGGGGGATCACGCTCGATGTCGAGGTCGGCTCGGTTCATTCCATCGTCGGACCCTCCGGCTGCGGCAAGAGCACCCTGCTGTACGTGCTCGGGTTGCTGGACACGCCCGACGAGGGCCAGATCATCGTCGGCGGCGAGGACGCGTCCGGCCTGCCGGACCACGAACTGTCCGCCCGGCGCAATGAGTTGATCGGGTTTGTCTTCCAATTCCACTTTTTGATGAACGAGTTCACCGCGCTCGAAAACGTCATGATCCCGATGCGTCGCCTGGGCCGGCTCAACGGAAAGGCCATGCGCGACCGCGCGGGGACGCTGCTCGATGCGGTGGGGCTCGGTGACAAACTCCATCGTTTGGCCAACCATCTGTCAGGCGGAGAGCAACAGCGCGTCGCCATCGCCCGCTCGCTGGCCAACGACCCGAAAATCCTGCTGGCCGACGAGCCGACCGGCAACCTCGACACGGAAAACTCGGAGCGCCTGTTCCGCCTGCTCACCGAGTTGGTCAAACGCGAACGCAAAGCGCTCCTGCTGGCCACGCACAACCCGCTGATCGCGCGCTCCAGCGATGTCATCCACGAAATGAAGGACGGCGTGATCGTCCGCAGCGGCCCGCCCGCCTAGAGCACGTCCGCGAAGGCGCTCTTGGTGCGCATGAAGAATGCGTACCCGACGAGCATGAACAGAAAGCAGAAAAGCGTCATCAGGCCGTAGTGCCGCCAGTCCATCGGCAGTCCCCACATAAACACGTTCCGCAGGTCGTCCACCATGACCGCCAGCGGATTGTAGGTCACGACGGGCCGCAGCGCCGGCGGCACCACGCTGATCCGGTAAAAGATCGCGCTGCTGTACATGAGGATCATGGTCAATACGGGGATGAAGGAATTGATGTCGCGGATGAACACCCCGAGGCTGGAAAATAGCCACGAGACTCCCAGTGCCAGTAACACCAGAGGAATCACGATCAGGGGGATGCACAGCGCCGTCACATGCAACGTGTGATGCACGATCAGGTAGGCCACCGTCAACGGAACCAGACTCACGGCCAAATGCACCAGCCCCGCTCCCACCACCGATACCGGCAAAATCTCCAACGGGAACACCACCTTGGTCACGTAGTTCGTATTCGACAGGATGAGCGTGGGGGATCGCGCCAGGGATTCGGCAACGAAATCGAACACGATCAACCCGCAAAACAACGCCATGGCAAAGTCGGCCTTGCTCTCGTGGGGGTCATTGCCCAGCCGTGACTGGAAGATATAACCGAAGATGACACCGAAGACCGCCAGCATGCACAGCGGCCGCAACAACGACCAAAACACCCCCAGATACGAGCCGCGATAGCGTCCCAGCACGTCCCGCTTTGTGAACTGTTGGATCAACGCCCCGTGGCGGCGCAGATGCTGCACGATCCGCCACGGCATCATGAGCTTGGCCAGCGGAATTTGCTGGCCGGTCAAGACGCCACCCGGTGGACCGAATGCTTGCGCGGACGTACCCATAATGTGGCGATCAAACGCGCCGCTCAGTCTGGCAGAAGCGGCTCCAAAAAACAAGGAGGACTGCAATCCCGCCAGCCAAATCCGCGCCCTCGATGACGCTAGTACCGAAACGCATTCGATTCAGGTCGCTTCAACCACTCGGCCAACGTCTGCGCCGCTCCGTCTTTCGCCGACAGGATTGGTTTCGACACCGGCCACGGAATCGCCAGCGCCGCGTCGTTCCAGCGGATTCCCGACTCGTTCTTGACGTTGTAAATGCTGGTACACAGGTATTGAATGTCCGCTTCTTCTGACAGCACACAGAAGCCGCGAGCGAACCCGGCGGGCGCGTAAACCATCTTCTTGTTCTCCGCCGAAACAATGGTGCCGAAATGCTTGCCGAGCGTCGGGGACCCCTTCCGGATGTCCACTGCCACCAGATACGCTTCACCGAGGGTGACTCGCATGAGCTTGCCCATCGGTGGATCCCATTGGAAGTGCAACCCGCGCAGCACGCCCTTGATGGAGTGCGACTGGTTCCATTGCTGGAAGACCTCCGGAAGCCCGAATTCCCGGAACTGGTCGGCCCGAAACGCCTCAAGAAAGAAGCCGCGGTCGTCCTCAAACACCTCGGGAATTAATACCTCACAGTCACGAAGGCCCGTGGACTGCCTGCGCAGTTGCATGCCCGACGTTGTCTCCTGTCAAATGACGGTTGATTTCCTGTAACTGACCTCCGGGATGGCAACCCCGCCCTCCCGGCCGATTTCGAGGCGGATGGTTTACTCACGCGTGCCGGGAAAGCAAGCCGAAATCCTCGCATCATATCGTGCCGCTGCTACCACTTCGCGAGCATCATGATCTGGAAATTCTCTTGTTATCGGAACACCTTTCGCGCACCATTGGCGTGGCGATCGAGTCCGATGCACTGGAGAAATTTGAGCGAGGAAACCGGCCCGGAGCGGCCGTCAATCAACAGAATGACCGCGGATGAGTAATGAGGTCGTCATCAGTGTTGAGAACGTCTCCAAGAGCTACGCCATCTGGTCGTCTCCGGCGGCGCGGCTCCACGGCCCGCTGCTGGGGCGAATCGGCCAGATACCGTTTCTGCCCGCGCGCCTCCGCGACCTGTGTCAACAGGCTTCCCACGGGTCATTTCGGAGCTTTTTTGCGCTTCGCGATGTGTCGTTCGACGTCCACAAGGGCGAGAGCATCGGAATCGTCGGCCGCAACGGGGCCGGCAAGTCGACTCTTCTGCAAATTATCGTCGGCACGCTGCAACCGACCACGGGTCAGGTCAGGACCAACGGACGTGTGGCCGCCCTGCTGGAACTCGGTTCGGGCTTCAATCCCGAGTTCACCGGCCGCGAAAATGTCTACCTGAACGCCGCCATTCTCGGATTTTCGCGGGAGCAGATCGACAGCAAGTTTGACGAGATCGCGACGTTTGCCGACATCGGCGAATTCATCGATCAACCGGTCAAGACCTACAGCACGGGCATGATGGTCCGCCTGGCGTTCGCGGTGGCGATCAACGTGGACGCGGAAATCCTGGTGGTGGACGAGGCGTTGGCGGTGGGCGACTTTGCCTTCCAGCACAAATGCATGGCCAAATTCATCGAACTGCGTTGTGCTGGTGTGACGGTGGTCTTCGTCACGCACAACCTTGCGGCGGTCCAGGCAAACTGTGAGCGGGCGGTGCTGCTGGAGAACGGGTGCATGGCGGCACTCGGCCCGGCGAAGGACGTGTGCGATCGCTTCTATCAAAGCATGATCGAGGCCAATGCCGCTCATGACCGGGCACAGCAGTTGAAAGCGTCCTGCCAGCAACCCGCCGCCGCCGCGCCGGCGAGCGGGAATGCCGACGCGGACAAGCTCCGCCCCGTGCGGCCCACCGCGCGGTGGGGACGAGGCGGAATCGTGATTACCGAATGGGAATTGCTCGATGCGAACGCGGCCGCGAGCGAGATGTTTTATTTTCGGGACAAGGCGATGATCGTCATGCGTTTGAAGGCCGACGAAGATATTCCCCGCTGCTTCCCCGGTTTTGTGATCCGCGATCGTAACGGGTATCAACTGACGGGGATCACCAATCGCACCTGCGGGGTGGAATTGACCGACGTGAAAGCGGGCGAGGAACTCGTGCTGCGATTCAAGCTCGAATTGCTGTATCGGGCGGACAACTACAGCGTGCTGTTGAACATCTGCGTCGACGAGTATGGCAGCGATTTTTATGACGTCTGCGAGAACGTCGGCAACTTCTCCATCATCGCCGAGCCGATCGAACGGCCCGCCTACGGATACGGGCTGGTGTACATCCCCACCACTTTGGAAGTCGTTCGCAACCACAACGGTGCGGGACGATGATCCTGGGCCTCAATTACGGCGGCCTGCACGACAGCTCGGTTACGCTGTTGGGCGACGACGGAGAAGTGGTATTTGCCGCCAGCGAGGAGCGATACTCCCGGTCCAAGAAGGATGGCCGTTTCCCCAAAGGTTGTCTCGCCCGCGTTCCCATGGAGCAGGTCAGCCATATCGCCATCCCCTGCCTGGCCGAGCCGGAACAGGCCGAGTCTGCCGACCCGTTTTTCGCCGATGTATTGCTGGAATGCCGGCCTGTGGCGGCCATGGAGTCCTACCCGCCCGTGTGGAGGAGCCGGCTCGACGCATTGGGAAAACCTCTGATTTTTGTCGATCATCACCTGGCGCATGCCGCCAGCGCGTTCTTCTTGAGTGGATTGACGGAGGCGTTGGTCGTGACCTCGGACTATGGCGCCCCGCACTGTGCGTGGAACATGGGCTTCTACAGGGCCGGTCCCGATGGAATCAGTCCCCTGCAACTTGCTTCCCACGCCCATTATCATCCCCTGTGCAGCCTGTATTCCCAGGTGACAGCGTTGCTGGGGTTCCGGCCCAACGTCCATGAAGGAAAAATCACCGGGCTTGCCGCATACGGAAAGCCCCACCCCGAGTGCGAGGAAAAGCTGTGGATGTTGCACCGGGAGATTTGCGAGTCGCCCACGCCGCTGTACGACTGGGTGGGAGGGCTTGATGAGTCGATCACCGCCTCGTTGGAGGTCAATCCCGCCGTGGCCTCGATGTTTCGGGAGCGGCTCCGCGACTACAGCGACGCCGAAGTGGCTTGCGCTGTTCAACGACTGACCGAGCGGCGGGTAACGACCCTGCTGCGGCGCGCGTTGGAACTGTACCCCAGCCCGGCGGTATTGCTGGCGGGCGGCCTGTTTGCAAATGTGAAAGTCAATCTCGAGGTGAAACGGCTGGGGGTGAACCGGATCTTTGTTTGCCCGCCGATGGGAGACGAGGGCATCGCGTTGGGAGCCGCCGTGGTTGCCCGCGCCCAACTGGGTCCGGGCGAGCTGCGTGGATCGCCGGTGCGCAATCTTTTCTGGGGGAGCCCGCCCGCCGCCAGCACGTCAGAAACTCTGGATCAATTGAAGTTGAGCTATACGCGCCCCTCCAACATCAATGAGGAGATCGCCGGGCTTTTGGCGGCAGGCAAGACCGTCGCCCTCGTGCGGGGACGGATGGAGTTCGGGCCCCGTGCGCTCGGCCATCGCAGTATTCTCCACCAGGCGACCGATCCGGCCGTCAACGATTGGTTGAACAAGAAGCTGCACCGTACCGAGTTCATGCCCTTCGCACCGATTGTGCGCGCCGAGGCCGCCCCGGACCTGTTTGACAAACAGGATCTCAGTGGCGCCGAGCATACCGCGCAGTTCATGACCATTTGCTTTTCCTGCCGAGACCGGTTTCGCAAGCTCTGCCCGGCCGTGGTCCATGTGGACGGCACCGCCCGACCGCAACTGGTCCGGGCCGAGCTCCAGCCGGACCTGCACGCCATCCTCACAGCCTACGAACGGCTCACCGGACTGCCCGCCCTGATCAACACCAGCTTCAACGTCCATGACGAACCGATTGTCGCCTCGGCGCGGGACGCGGTCGTGGCCTTCTTTCAGAGTGAACTGGATTATCTTGTATTGGACGACTGCCTGCTGACACGCGAGGACAATCCGTCGTGGTCCGCCGCCACGGCCGCGCTGAGCGGCCCGGCGCTGCGCGAGGAGAAACTGCTGCGGCGGGCGGCCGCCGCGGCATACGGCGGGCGCAACCTTCAACAACAACAGTGGATCGCAAAACTGGAAACCGGCAAGACGTGGCTGGAACAGCAAAATGCGGAACTGAAGGCCTGGACGAAGGAACTCGATCGTGCCCGCGCCTGGTTGGATGAGCAGCGCACCACGTGGCAGACCGCCGCCCGGGAGCGAGAGAAGTTGGTGGAAGAACAGCGCGAGTCATCGCAGAGGCTCGAACAGCAGAACAACGAACTGAGGAACTGGGTCGAGGAACTCGAACACGCCCGCCATTGGCTGGAAACGCAGCGCGGCGCCTGGGAGCACACCGCCCGGGAGCGCAAGAAGATCGCAGACGAGCGCCGCGAATGGTTACAGGGACTGGAGCAGGCGAAGGTCTGGCTGGGCCAACAGGCCACAAACTGGCGGCAGACTGCCGAAAAGCGCGAGAAAATCATTGAGGAGCAACGGGCCTGGCTCCAGAAACTCGAACAGGCAAAGAACTGGCTGGAACAGGAGCGCCTGCGCTGGCAGCAACTGGCCGAAGAGCGTGGAAGAATCGCCGAACAACCCGCTCCGGAATTGGCGTCCCTCAAGCGCGAATTCCTTGCCGACCGGGCAAAGACGGCGCAGCAACACCACGCGACGGTTCAGGCCCTCGAGCAGACCGGAAAACATTTGCAGCAGCAGTTGGATGCCTCGCGCGCCGCGATCCGAGAACTTGAAGGTACACTCACCAGCTCACGGGAAACGGTCGCCCGCAGGGACAAGGCGATCCAGGAGAATCGCGCGACGATACAATCGCTGGAACGGATACGGCAGGAGTTGCAGCAGCAGTTGGACGCGGCCCGCGCGGCCATCGAGGAACTCCAGCAGAAGCAGCGCGACCAGGCGGCGATCATCGAAGAATGGAAGTCTTCCTTCGCCGAACTGCAGCAGCAGCGGACCAACCTGTTGGCGAGTGTTCAGCGACGCGAAACGCACATTCGCGACGTGGAAACGAAGTTCCTGTATCGTATCCTGTCTCGATTGAGATTGTTCTCACCGCCCTTCAAGGACGACGACCAGACGAAGTAATACCGTCCTTCTCGAACCAGGCCGTCGATTCAGCCATGTTCGGCTTGTATCCGAAGCGCCACTCTGCTAGAGGTGGCCGCGGCACCAGAGCGGGTTTCGAGAGGAGACAAACGCGCAGAGATCAGGAGGCGAGAGCGTGCAACAATTTTCCGACCTGCGGGATGCATGGTGGAGGGTGCGGCCCGACTTGGAATGGCAACTCTTACACGCTGCTGTTGTCGGTGCCAGCGCGTTCGCGACGGGACCATGATCAACCCATCCGCACCAGATTTTGCGAACACCCCGGCATCGGCGGGCCGGCCGCATCATGGCTACAGCCCGCTGGGTGAACCGGCTGCTCCCGTTGTCAGCATTATCACCAGCATGCCGACGACCGGAGAACAGATTCAAGCCATTGCGCAAACCATCCTTGGCCAGTCCTTGCAGCAATGGGAGTGGTTGATTGCCTGCCCCCAGGATTTGGCGACAACCGTGCGCACCGAATTGGCCGCTGGTGGAACTCTCGATGCGCGCATTCGGATTCTCGGTGGACAATCAACGAGCGTCGCGGCCGGCCGCAACGCGGGCACGAGAGCAGCGCGAGCGCCATTCGTGATTTTTGTGGATTGCGGCGACCTGCTCGAGCCGTCCGCCCTGGAAAAAATGCTCTGGTTCCTCGTCTCGAATCCTGAATATGCTTTTGTCGCATCCCATTTCATTGTCCTCGACAGTCCTCCCCGCCTTGAATACAGCGGTTTTCACGACGCGGGGAAATTCTTTGAAAGCCGACTCCGTCCACACCATGCCCTTATCCGGCGGGAAACATTCACCCACGTTGGAACTCTCGACGAGTCTATGGGCGCGTGCGAAGCGGAGTGGGATTTCTGGCGACGTTGTGCGAAGAACGGGCTGTGGGGGTCCACCGTGAAGGAATTCCTCGTGTGGCAGTCGGTCGCGGCGGGTAGCAACGGAAATGCCGGCCCTCTCCAAGCCGAGGTGCCCAACCTTCAGCCGCGTTGGCACATGCCCTACGATCCCGTTCCGAATGATCTGCCGCTGGCCAACCGCCTGAAAGAAACCGGTCCGCGGGCACTCCTGCTGCTGCCATGGCTCGGATGGGGAGGGGCCGATAAATTCAACCTCGATCTGGTCGAACAGTTGGTCCGATACCATGGCTATCGGGTCACCATCGCGACCACCAACTCGAGCGATCATTCCCGAATGCCGTTGTTTGCGGACTTCACCCCGGACATTTTTCTCCTGCAGAACTTTTTGCGGCTGGTCGATTATCCCCGATTCATCCGTTACCTGATCGAATCCCGCAGCATCGACGTGGTCATCCTGTCGAACAACCATCTTAGCTACCAGCTCCTGCCGTACTTGCGAGCTCATTGTCCACAGCCGGCTTACGTGGATTACTGCCACGTTGAGGACATCCATTGGCAAAACGGCGGACACGCGCGCTCTTCGGTCAGCTACCAGATACTGCTGGACCTGGTGGTTGTGGCATCGAATCACCTGAAACAATGGATGATCGAACGAGGAGCCGATCCCAACCGCATTGAGGTCTGTCATATCAACGTTGACCCGCAGCGATGGGCGCCCGCACCGCACATCCGCCAGCGCGTGCGGCGGGACCTGTCGATTTCCGATGACGTCCCCGTAATTCTCTTTGCCGGGCGGCTGTACGACGTGAAGCAACCGCAAGTGTTGGGCGAGGTCGCGCGACAATTGCATGAGAAAGCGGTGGAATTCGTCATGCTCGTTGCCGGAGATGGCGAGGACCGTGCTGCCTTGGAGAAGTTCGTCCGCGACAATGCATTGTCTGCGACCGTTCGACTCCTGGGCGCAATGCCCTATGCGCGCATGCACGAGTTGATGTGCGCCAGCGACATATTCTTCCTGCCGTCCAAATGGGAGGGTATCGCCCTGAGTTTGTATGAGGCGATGTCGTGCGAATTGGCGGTTGTGAGTGCTGATGTGGGCGGCCAGCGTGAGCTCGTTACCCCCGACTGCGGGGTGTTACTGCCGCGGGCCGACGAAACATCCGAGGCGACCAAGTACACGGCGGCGCTTGAGCAGCTACTGCGGGATCCGCAACGGCGCATCGCACTCGGGCAGCAGGCGCGGAGGCGGATTGTTGAACACTTTCCGTTGGACCGCATGGGACGGCGGATGGTCGAGCTGTTTCAGCGCGCGCGGGAGCTGCACCGCACTCAACCGCGTGAAACACCCAGTCGCGCGTTTGGCCTGGCCTGTGCGACCGAAGCCATCGAGTTCACGCGGCTAAGCGGTGTGGCCGACTGGCTGTGGCAACAACGGCACAGCCAGGCATCTTCAACGGCTGAAGCCGGGAAACCAACGGAAGCCAACGGCAACAATATTTGGACCAGGCTCGGGCTGCGTGTGATCCCGCGAAAGCGCGCGCGGCGCGCCGACCACGTAGCCCAACAAGGTTGAAATGCGGAATACAGGTAAAAGATTTTACTTCACTAATCATGAGGGATTTTGTTGAGTACGACACGGGAGAATGCGAGTGTGAGGTTGGAGACGAACGGCAGACCAACGGTATCCGTCATTATCTTGTCCCATAACTATGGGCACGATTTGGTGCGGGCCGCGCGCAGCGTATTCGAACAACAGTACGCTCCTTTGGAGGTTGCGATCCTCGACGCTGGCAGTGACGACAACACGTGGGAGATCGCCCAGCAAATAGCCCGGGAAAACCGGTCGGTGCCCGTGTTGTTGGAGCGACTGCCCAACGTGGGTCCCTCCATCGCGCGCAACCGTGGGGCGGCGATGACGCGCGGCGAATTCCTGCTGTTTCTCGACGCGGATGACTATCTCTCACCCGAATACCTGGCCAGGACGGTGCCCATTCTTGCCGCCAACCAGCGTCTCTCGCTCGTGTACGTGGACAGCCAGATGTTCGGCGACCAAACCGGGCGGTGGTCGATTGGACCCTACGATTTCCAGCGGCTCTGCCGTGAAAACCTGTTCCACTACTGCGTGCTACTGCGTCGCGCCGCCTTCGACCAGGTCGGCGGGTTCGATGAGGAGAACTTTGGATACTACGAGGACTGGGAATTGTGGATCCGCCTCGGCAAACATGGCTGGGATGCGACCCAACTGCCCGAGCCGCTGTTCTTCTATCAGAGCCACAAAAACACGTCGTTGATGTCGTACTCCAAACCGCTGGACAGGATTTACCGCGCCTATATCGTCCATTCCCACCCCGAACTTTACACTGCCGAAGAAGTAGCGGCGGCGCACAAGACCCTGGCCGAAGCCCCACCGGGCTGGAACACACGCCCTCCGATGAAGGGCGTCGAAACCATGAAACGTCTGGCGGAACAGTTTCCCGTCAATCGCTATGTATTGTATTTCCTCGGAATCAGTCTCATGCAGGAATGCCGCTACGGCGAAGCGGCCGGCGTGTTCCAGGAGTTGCTCCGCCTCTATCCAGACGACCCCGATGCTCAGGTCGCCTTGCGCAAATCGCGCCTGCTCACCCCCTATGCACAGGACCTGCCGATTGTCGTGCTCAACCGGATGCGGCGCATCAAGGGGTGCATGAACCGCGATGAGTTCGAGGCCGCCCGGGACGAGTTGGCACGCTCTTTCGCCCATCTGTTGGACCTCCCGGAAGGCGACCCGCGCTTGAAGCAGGCGGCCAGCATGGCCATGAACCACGCGCTGGATTACGCGGATGACTGGCAGCGTCTGGCGGAAGATCGCGAACGCCTCATTCATGAGTTGCGCGGCTGGACCGAAGAACTCAACAAAGGGAAGGATTGGTTGGAGCAGCAGTGGAAATACTGGGAGCGCAAAGCCAAAGAAGACCAGGTCCGCTGGTGGCATACCCCCTCCCATCTGCTCACACGCTCGCTGAAAACAGTGCGTCGCGCCACGAAGACCACGGACTGAATTCGCCCACGAGCCTGTTGTGGGCGGAGCACGCGCAAGACACCATGAACCCGTTCAATGACCGGCCCAGATTATGAACGAAACCAATGACGCAAACAGTCGGAAGTCGTTGCCCGATACACCAGCGAGTGGGTGGAGCAATCGCGTCCTCCCGGCGGTGGCACTCGCTTTCTGCGTCATCCTGACCTACGCACCGGTGTTCGCAGTCAGTTACGGGTTCACCGACGACTACAGCTTTCTGCAAGAAGCCTGGAAACAGAGGGCCGCGATATGGGCCGGACTCGTCTCCTGTGGGCGCCCCGTGGACGCCGGGCTGATCCTGTTTTTCTTTGGCCACGCGCAAACGTTGGCGGACTTGTGCTGGGTGCGGGCCTGGGGCGTGGTGTGTTTGGCCGCGCTGGCCGTAATGGTCTATGTCGCCCTTCGTCGCGCCCGGTTCCCCGCTGCCCTTTCGGCGGCATTTGCGTTCATTGTAAGCACCCTGCCTCCCTTTCAGGTGTGTTCGGCTTGGGCCACCAATACCAATTATATAGCGGCCTCAGCGATGGCCGCCGCCTGCGCCCTGCTTCTACTAAACAGCGATGCGCCGAGGCATGGCGCCGGCAAGTTCTGGCGCTTCGCCCTGGCCTGCCTGGTTCTCGTGGTGGCGATGCTGACGTATCAACCCGCCACCATGTTCGTATGGTTTTTTGTCGCCATCTTCGCCGCGACATCGAAGGAGGCTCCAAGCGTTTTGGTCAAGAGACTGCTTCCGATAAGTCTTGCAGCCGTATTGGTGTGCGCTGTCGGCTACGCCGCTTTCAAAATAGGTGTTTCGGTCTATGGAGCCCAGAGCGAGGAACGAAGTGGCGTCACCACTGACCCGCTGGGCAAGTTCGTTTGGTTTCTCACAGAGCCCCTAATGAATGCCTTGAACCTGAACGCGATACGACCTCACCCATGGCGCGCGGCGTTGTCGGGCGCGCTCATCGTTGCGGGATTGCCGTTGTTCATCGAAGGGTCGCCCAAGAAGAAGACGGTCGTTCTCGGCATCCTGATTCTTCTTCTGCCGCTCTCCTATCTGCCAAACCTGATGGCCAGGGAGAGTTGGGCATCCTACCGGACAGAGGTCACGCTCACGCCGCTGGTCGCGCTGTACTTGTTCCTAGCGTTGCACGGCCTCGTGAACAAGCTCGGGACCCCGTCTTCCAACCTGCGCGGATGCGCCATGGCCGTCATGATTGTTGCCTGGGCCCTGGTGTCAGGACTCCTGGCGACACACCACGTCGTCAAATATTTCGTCGAGCCTCAATCAGTCGAGTACCGGCTGGTGAAAGACCGGTTAAGGAAGCTCGGCCCGAATCCCCAAACCATTTGGTTCATTCGGATCCACTGGGACGATGGACTCACCCTGGTCCGCTATGACGAATTTGGTACTCCGTCTTCCTGTAAGCCCTGGGTCCCGGAAGGCATGGTGAACTGCGCCCTTCGAGACCTTGGCCGCCCGTCGGATGGAGTGACGGTGACACAGGTCGACCCGGATGCGGCCGGGCAGGTGCCGCCGAACGCGGCGGTGGTCGACATGCGAATGCTCAAGGACTTCCGCTGAGGGCCCGGTTACGAATTCATGCATCGTCACATCGGATCTTGTGGGCCCGATCAACAACGGAGGGATCGGGACCCACTGCCATTACCTCGCCAGATTCCTGCGGCGCGAACTCGGTCACGAGGTCACCATCCTGTTTACCTCATCCGTCCCCGAAGAGGCCCTCCGTCCGTGGAGGAAACGCTACTGGAAGGAGTGGGGAGTCCGCCTCGTCAGTCTGGACGAGACACCCGTCGGCGCGCGGACGACCCAAAGCCCTCCGTACCCCATGTTGCGCCGGTCGCTGCGGGTTTACGACTGGCTGAAGGAACAACAAATCGATTACTGCCACTTCGAAGACTGGCATCCGGAAGGGTTCGCTGCCATCCAGGCCAAACGGACCGGCCAGGCGCTGGCCAACACCAAACTCATCTTCGCATTGCACGGCAACCCTGAGTGGTCGCGGGAGGGAACGCTCGCATATGAAGACAACTGGACCGCCGGCCTGACGCACGAATACATGGCCCGCTACAGCGCCGAGCACGCGGACCTGCTGATCAGTCCCAGCCAGTACATGTTTGACTGGGCACAGTCACGCCATTGGACGCTGCCAGCCAATCGGCGGGTGATTCCGCTGTTGTTTGAGCAGCCGTTTGAGCCCGGCCCCAAACCATTCGCCGGCGAACACCTCATCTTCTTCGGGCGGCTGGAAACCCGCAAAGGATTGATTGTCTTCGTCAAGGCGTTGCAGGCGCTGGCACCATCGTTGCAAGATCGTCCACGTCCCTTGCAGGTGACGTTCCTCGGGCGGAATAATTTCGTGGGGAAGCAGCCCGCTGCCGATTACCTCGCCGAAGCCATGAAACCGATCCGCCGCGCCTACGACTGGCAAATCGTCGGCGACCTGGGTCAGCCGGAAGCGTTGCGCTACCTTGCCGACCACGCCGATGCGCTCGTCGTGATCCCCTCTCTGGCTGACAACCTGCCGTTCACCGTCATCGAATGCCTGCAATTGCAGTTGAACATGATCGCCTCACGGGTGGGCGGTATCCCCGAGTTGGTCGATTCGCCGGACTGTCTGTTTGAACCGACCCCGCCGTCGCTGGCGGAAAAACTGCTGGCGTGCCTGCGCGACGGCGCGCCGCAACTCCGGTCCCGTTACAGTGCCGAGGACGCGCGCCTTGCGTGGTCCAGGGTCCATGAGCCCGCGGCGTTTCCCGCGCGCCCGCCAAAACCGCCGGCCACCCCGAAGGTGTCGGTCTGTGTTCCCCATCACAATTACGGGAAATTCCTTCCGTTGGCGCTGGAATCGCTCGCCCGCCAGACCTATGACAACCGCGAAGTGATTGTCGTGGACGACGGCTCGACGGACCCGCACTCCCTGGAAACGTTTCGCTCCCTGAAACGGCAATTCCCGCCACCGCACTGGCAGTTCTTCGAGAAGCCGAACGGGTTCTCCGGGCAGACACGCAACTTCGCCGCCCGACAAGCCACGGGTGCCTACCTCGTGTTTGTCGATTCGGACAATGTGACCGCGCCGCACATGATCGAGCGCATGGTGCGCGGCCTGGAAACCTCGGGAGCCGACTGTCTTGCCTGCCACAATTTCGCGTTTACCACAGACGACCAGTTGAAATCCGGCCGGTGGGAAAATCGCTACGCGCCCATTGGACCGTGTCTGGAGCTTGCGATGTATGAGAACATCCTCGGCGACGTCAATTTCATCATCCGCCGCGAGGCGTTCGAGAAGCTCGGCGGCTTTCACGAACAACGCGATGTCGGCCTTGAAGACTGGGATTTCCTGCTGCGGCTGGTGGTGGGTGGTTTCAAACTGGATGTCATTCCGGAAGTCCTCTTCTATTATCGTCAGGCCCACACCAACGAGAGCGTGACCGGAGTCGTCAGCCAGTATGCCAGCCACCAGCGGCTGTTGCGCACGGTCACGGAACAGATGCCCGACTGGCAGCGGCGGTTCCTTCGCAACGCCGTCGGGACCTTTTGGACCAATTCCATCGTCCCGCGGAACGTCAACGACGAAACTCCCACGGAAATCCCGGTCTCTTGGGACGACTCCGAAGCGCTCCGACGCGAACTGGTGAAGTTGCAAGCCCGCCTGGACCGGCTCAAAGCCACGCGCATGTATCGAATGGGCCGTTGGTGGTACTACACCAAGCGGCGATTCAAAAAACAGCCACCGACTCCTTGACGATCCGTACGCGGCATGAATGATTCTGCTCTCGCTCCGCGCATCACCTTCATCATCCCCGTCTTCAACCGATTGGACTTCACAAGGGCCTGTCTCGACAGCCTCCGCCAGACCGTGGATCTTTCCCGGCACGAGGTGATCATCGTGGATGACCACAGCATCGACGGAACACGCGAGTATCTTGCCGCCCTGGCCGACCCTCCCTTCCGCCTCATCACGAATGACCGCCGACGCGGCTACGCCGCCAGCAATAATGCCGCCGCCCATGCCGCCCGAGGCGAGTTTCTGTGCCTGCTCAATAACGACACGGTATTGTCCCCCGGCTGGCTCGAGCCGATGCTGCGCGCGTTCACGCGATTCCCCGACGCCGGCTTCGTCGGCAACGTCCAGCGCAATCCGCGCACGGGCCGCTACGACCACATGGGGGTTATCTTTGCTGACGATGGAACGCCGGTTCATTTCGGCTACGACTTTCGCTTCCGGCCGTTTTGGGCATACACACGGTGGAGAGCCGTGACGGCAGCGTGTTGTCTCGTCCGCCGGTCTGTTTTTCTCGGCGCAGGCGGGTTCGACGAGCAGTACATCAACGGTTGCGAGGACGTGGATTTCTGTCTACGGCTTGGCCGGGCGGGGTACCAACACTACGTAGCCAACCAGAGTGTCGTCGACCACCACGTCAGTTCTTCCGAGGGCCGGCACACGTTCACGCCACAGAACACGCTACGGCTGCTGCAACAATGGAAGTCCGGCGTGCAAGAAACCCGCACCAATCGAGACCGCCGGCTGCTGGCGCTGAACTACCTGCTGAGACACATCACCCGACCATGGCGCTACAACGCGAGGAGGCTCCGACGCTCCCTCATCCAGCTCGCCAAGCCGCGTCCGCGACACTGACGCCCCGTTCTTGCCACCCGTTCGCCTGTTCCCATACAATCTGCACGTGATCTACGTGGATGTCACGAGCTCGTGCAAGTCACCGATGAATACGGGTGTCCAGCGGATGGTGCGCGGGATCTTCGCCGGAATCCGCCGCTGCCGTGCCGACGTTATGCCGCTATTGTGGAGTCCGAAGCTGAACTCGTACTGTCAACTCTCGCCACCCGAACTGCGCTTCCTCACAGAGCCGTTCGCCAAACACCAGGGGGCCAGCGCCAGGCCGGAGGCGTTGTCCAGGCCGTTCCCCTGGTCGAAGACGGTATGGCATTTTCGCCACTGGAAACGTCGGTTCGCGCTCGACGCTGCCGCGACGGGCCACGACTTGTTGCTGGTGCCGGAGATTTTTCAGGACAATCGCGTCATTCGGCTGCGGGGCGTACAAGCCTGGTTCCCCGGAAAATGTTACGCCGTCTTCCACGACGCCATCGCCCTCCGCCTGCCCGAGTACAGCGCGCCGGTGCGTCGACACAATTTCCCGGAGTACGTCCGTGCGCTCGCCAGCTTCGACAAGGTGCTCTGCGTCTCCCGCGAAGTGGAATCGGACTTGCGATTCTATTGGGACTCCTACGGCGTCGGGCCCGCAGCAACCGCCGTCCTTCGTTGGCCGACCGACTTCGGGTCATCACGACCGACACCCCAGCCAAATTTCGGCGCCCGACGCGTGCTTTGTGTGGCCACGCTTGACCGGCGCAAGAACCATCTTACGCTGTTGGACGCGGCGGAAAAGCTTTGGAGCGACGGTTTGGAGCTCGAATTGGTTCTGATTGGTCGCACGACGGCTGACTGGGGTGCCGCTGTTCTTCAGCAGGTGAAACGGTTGGTCAAACGTGGCCGCCCGCTGCGATGGCTGCGCCATGTCGATGACCAGAGGCTTTATCAGGCCTATCGCGATTGCTCATTCACTGTGTACCCATCGCTGCGTGAAGGTTTTGGTCTGCCAATCCTCGAAAGCCTGTGGCACGCACGGCCCTGCATCTGCGGCGCCGATGGCGCCATCGGTGAGGCGGCACACGGTGGCGGATGCATGACTGTGAACTGCACCGACGTTCATGCACTGGCGGAGGGGATGCGCGAATTGCTCGTGCACGAGGCGACGTATCGACGATTGTTCGACCAGGCACGCGAGCGCACGTTCCGCCCTTGGGATGATTATACTTGTGAACTCTTCCGCGAGGTTGGCATTTCTGGAGGGGCCGCAACGGTTGTCGACCCAGTCCCCTGACTGGGTGCCGTGGGGCGCTCCCCGTCGTGACGTTCCGACCGCTCCCACGCGGCCACGATGTGCGGAAAGTCCTTTGCCATCAGCTGCCGGTTCTTTTTTCCGGCGTAATGGATCACCCAGGCCTGTCGGCGCTTCGATTCGTCCGTCCACAAATCGGTGAACTCCTCCAGCAGGTTGCAGCGCGGGTCGAGCGGTTGGAGCGCCAACCCGAGTCGACACACATGATAATTAAACGTGTTTTGCTCGGCCCACCGTCCGCCGATCGGCGGACAAGACCTCAGATCGAACAATTCGCGATGCGCGCCATCCACCACCATCACGCCAGAGTTGAAATAGCCGTCCGGCTTGCGCGGAAGCGGACCACGCTGGCGTTGCCCGCGGGCGAATTCCTCCCACCGCTCCCACCAATGGGGGCCGCAATCCTCAAACACACAGCCGAAGTGCCCGGTGGCCACCAAGTCGAACAAGTTCGGACAGGCCGGCGTCAGCAGGATATCGCTGTCGAGATAGATGAGCCGAGCATATCGATCCAAGAGCCGGCCCAACTGGCATTTCTCAAACCGCAGCCACTGGTTTCGCCGCCGGTGGAACCAGGGCGCCGGAACTCGAACCACCCGCTCGCAGATGGGCACAAAATCCATCTGGTGCCGACTCGCATACCGACGGAAGATCGGATGCGACATGGCACATTCTGGCGGGTCGCCAATGGCCAGCGTAACCAAAGCGGTGGGGTGAGGCATCGGCCCGTTTCTATCTTATCTGCTCGCCAGTGGCAACAGTCGACTGCCGTCAGTGCGCTCGCGTTTAGCCAGCTTCCGAGACGGGCCCGCCGCCCATCACGCTGCGACCACGGAGAGTGTCGCGCGACCGCCGGGCGGGCGCCAACTCCGCTGCCTGCCTCAAGTCAGCCAGTAGCCGTTGACGAACAGAATGGTCGAGATCACCTGCAAGATTGTCGAGCCGACAAACAGCGGCACCGTCAGGTCGGGCCATTCCTTGGTTGCCAACGCCAGCACGAAATAGAACGGAAACAGCACCGACAGATAGCGGGGAAGCGATTCCAGCACGCTGCTGCAAACGCAAATCATCGTGAAGACCACGAATACGACCAGATACGTGGGGCGAAGCCGCCACCGCACCGCCAGGATAAACAAGCCTACCACTATCGCGAAAAAGCTCAGAAACCAAATGACGTAGAACCGTTCGTAACGATGGAGATGAATGAATGCCAACCACGGCCACGTCAATCGTCGTCCTCCAAAGGGCCTTTCGGCCTTCAGGAACAGCAGCGGCTCGCCAAACATCCAGTTGAGATACGCTACATAGGTCAAGAAGCCCAGGGCTGGGGCCGCACAGGCGATCAGGGCCCGTCCGATGCCGGCGCTACGCCAGCTCAGATTGTGACGATTCTGGAGAAACCACTCGCACGCTAGGGGCACCACCAGCAGCAGGCCCACAACCCGACAAAGGGCGGCGGCATACGCACACACAGCCACTGCGAGCCAGCGCTGTGTCCGGGCAAAATACAATGTACTCACCAAGCACAGCAGGTACAGCGATTCCGTATAGATGGAGGAGTAGAACACCGTCATCGGGTTGAAGAGCAGGAATTGGACGACATGTTTGGACCAGGACTCGTCTCGCATCTCAAAGACGGCCAGCTTCCACAGTAGGACGATTGCAACGAATAAGGCGACGTTGGATACCAGATAGCCCACGAGCCGGGCGTCCACCGTCCCGCCAAACGTCAGCAGTCGCACCAGCACCGGGTAAAGCGGGAAGAACACCACGCCAGTATCCTTCCCCGGCGTGTACATGTACCCGTGGCGCACGATATCCAGGTACCATGCCGCGTCCCACTGATTGAACAAATCGAGGATGGAATGCGGAACGATATAGTCGTTCCCTCGCTTGAAAACCAGCAAGCTCATGCCCGCCACGATGACCAGCCATAATCTGGAAAAGAGGAAGTTAAATGCGAGGAACGACCACGGCGTGCGCGCTGTCTGGGCAACGGTGTTGTCGGTCATCCACGAAACCTGTATCGATGAGTCTACCTGTCTGGTCGAGACAGGTCAACACGCGGTATCCGATAGCGCGACCCAATCACGTGAGCCAGTACCCGTTAACGAAGAGAAGGGTCGCGATCACCTGCAAGATGGTCGAGCCCGCAAACAGCGGCACGGTCAAATCGGGCCATTTCCTCGTTGCCACCGCCAGTACGAAATAGTACGGAAACAACACCGACCAATACCGGGGGAGCGATTCCAGTCGCCCGCTGAAAAGGGGAATCACACTGAAAATGACAAGGATGACAAGATACGTCGGACGCAACCGCAACCCCACCGCCAGTATCAGCAGTATCACTGCCATCACCGTGAAGCTATAGAACCATATGGCGTAGAAGGTTTCGTTGTGATGGAAGAATGCCATCCAAGGCCAGGTCAGTCGTCTTGCCCACGCCGCCTCAGCCTTCATAAACGCCAGTGGCTCGCCAAACGCCCGGCCCAGATACCCGACGTACGTCAGAAAACCCAAAACGGGCGCCGCGAAACACACCAGCGCACGCCAGACGTTGGGCTTGCGCCAGGTCGGATGAGAATGGTCCTGGAGAAGATACTCACACGCCAAGGGAACCACAAGGAGTAGGCCCACAACCCGCGACAGCGCGGCGGCATACGCACACATACCGGCCAGCAGCCAGCGCTCCGTGCGGGCGAAGTACAGTGTGCCCACCAAAACCAGCAGGTACAGTGATTCCGTGTAAATGGAGGAGTAAAACACGGCCATCGGGTTAAACAGCAGGAATTGCACGACGCGCTTCGAGCAGGTCTCATCCCTCATCTCGATTTTCGCCAGCTTCCACAGCGGGATGAGGGCAAGAAACAGCGCGCTGTTGGAGATCAGGTATCCCACCAGACGGTCGTCCACCGTACCGCCAAACGTCAGCAGCCGCATCAGCACCGGGTACAGCGGGAAGAAAACCACGCTGCTGGCCTGACCCGGCACATACCGGTAGCCCTGACGCACGATCCCCAGATACCATCCCGTGTCCCATTGATTGAATAGATCGAGAATGGAATGCGGGACGCGATAAAATTTCCCTTGCTTGAACACCATCAGGCTCAGACCCGCAATGATGACCAGCCATAATCTGGAAAAGAGGAAGTTAAACACCAGAAACAACCACGGCGGACGCGACGTCTCGAGAACGGCCTTGTCTGTCATTCTGGAAACCTGTGACGACCAGTCTATCTGCCGGGTCGAGCAGATGTCAACATGAGGCATCCGAAAGTCCGTCCCTCTCGAAGAGAGCTTTAACAGCTTGTCAGAAAAACGCGACCAGCGTTTTCCACAATCCCCAGTACAAACCGGCGTTGCCCGCCACGAGCCAGAGCACAAACTGCCAACCGCTTTCCTTCATTAACCCGATGTTGAACGCAACCGTAAGAGGAATGACGACACGCGTGAACGACACCTGTGAGTCAAACATATCGGTATTGATCAGATACACGAGGACGAAACCAATACCCATCCGCCAGTACGGGGACCCGGTGTCCCGGCGAACCAACAGGTGGCACGCCTGTACGATCAACGATATCGGCGCCAGCAGATTCGCCGTAGATCTTAGGTTAAACATTCCCTTCGGATACCAGTGGCGCCATGCTTGCACCAGATAGCCGCCCGGCCCGACGCCCGGCCAACTTACGTTCGCCTCCACGCCGGTGAAGCCCAATCGGACGTGCGCGTACACGTACCACACCGCCAGTGGAGCGAGGATGACTGCGAGCCGGACCACCATCAGCCTTCTGTTCTTTCGCACAGGCCAACAGACTGCCGGCAGCGCGAATACGTACGTCTCTTTGGTCAGCAACATCATGACCGCTGCCGCCACTGCGCCGCTTCCGCTGAGACTCGCGGCATAGAACGCCAGCGTCGCCGCGGGCAGGTCCACCAACGCTCGGTGCAGGGAGAACAATGCGCCGGACGTCATCACCACCGCAAATACGCACAGGAAATGCTGGATCGTCCGCGGTCTCAGAAAATAGTTCATCCCGAACAGAAGCAAGAACCAAAAACCAAGGTTCAACACCGCGTACGCCTGGATGATCGCGCAAGATCGGCCCAACCCGGCCGCGTATGCCAGCCAGGGCAGAAAAATCCGCGTCGCTCGATAGGCCGGTGCATCGAGGGCCTCGATCAATGCCTGACGGTTCTGAAGCAACGGGTCGGTCGCAACCTGACAGTAAAACTGCCCGTCATACCCGGTCCCGGTCGTCGTTGCCGGCGCGCACGCCCTCACTTGAGGTAGCGCCTGGCCGATGAATCCCGATCCAAAGCACACCAATCGGCTGAAGCCGCTTTCTGTCGAGTAACTTCTCAGCACATACCCGACGGGTATGGCGGCCATCAAACACAACAGAAGAATTCGCGCCGCGCGCGGGAGTTCGCGGCCAAGGATCGAGGTCATGCCGGGTTGTCCATCCGCCGCATTCTACCGGGATACAAGCCAACCGGGAAGCGGGAACCGGACGATAGCGCGAACGTGGAAGCCTGGCGGCGTCTCAGCCGCCGGTGGTTTTCGACTTCACGACGAGTGTGAGAGCCTTCAGCGCGAGTTCCGTAGCGAGAAACGGCTTTGCAATGACATCGTTGCCGCCGCTGCGGCAAATCTCCGCGCGATGCTGGAAATCCGTGGCGCTGGTCACGAACAGAATGGGCGATTTCTTGTAGTTCGAGCAGGCGCGCAACTTCCCGCACAGCTCCAATCCGGTCATCACCGGCATCTGTAGATCGAGCACGATGAGGTCAAACTGCCATTCCTGCGCCACGCTCAGTGCCGCTGCGGGATCGGACAACGCCTGCGACTTCAGGTTGGCCTTTTCCAGTGCGTTCATGACCGACCGCAGTGCTATCTGCTGGTCGTCAACCGCCAGCACCCGTGTCATGACCAGGTCCACTTCCCGGCCATCGCCATCGAACAACGCGCCGAGCAGATCGACCGTCTGCGCCATCGTGCGCTGCACGGACTGGCTCATGCAGCCAGGGTTGTCCACCAACTGACGCAATAACTGCTCGAACGCGCTCACCACCCGCGCAATCGTCGGCAGCCTCGTCAGAATCGGATTGCCGCTGAGCGACCGCACCCGGTCGAACAGCTCTTGCAACTTCGCTGTGCCACCCGGATTTTTCGCGACGGCCTGTAACGCCTGGCGGATCGGCACCATGGCCGGCCGCGCTTCCTCCAAAGAACTCTTGCGCACCTCCGCCCGTAATTCATCATTTCTTGTCGCCGGCTGCTCCACCACGCTCATGAGTTTGTTCCTTTGCTCGAGATTTGTTCATGCGGGACGCTGGTCCTGGGCCATCGCACCGAAACTCTGCGGACGGCTCGGGGTGAAGGGACACAGTGGGCGCGAACTGCGGTCGGATTGCAGGTTCTGTCGCCAGAGTTGCGCTGGGCGACGTATGCGCCGCAGGCGCGGCTGTCGCGCGCGCCACTGTGCAGGCAATCTTCAGTTCCAAGCCGTCCAAAACCTGGTTGTTTACCCTTCATTATCAGTCTTCTTGGCCTGATTTCCCGTTGACATCATCCGCAACCCCCGTGCCGGGTTTCGCCTGCTTGCGCGATAAAGCCGTTTGACAATCCCTGCGGCCAACCCCGCACGCAACTCTCACGGATACAAGAGCTACCGTCGACGTTTTTGGCGGAATTGCGCGGCTCAACGCATTCCCCGCGAACAATTCTGTCCATGCGGCTTCTCCCCAACCGCCATGCCTACAGGCTGGTCGCACTTCATTTCTTGTTCGGCGGCGCTTAACTGCGTGCTCGCTGGGGCTACCCCTTGATTCCCGTCATCGAGATGCCTTCGATGAAGGTCTTTTGGGTGAAGAAGAACAGGATGATGATCGGCAACGCGACGAGCGTGCTGGCCGCCATCAGATAATGCCACTCCGTCCCGCCGTGCTGGCTCTGGAACAGTTGCAGCCCGAGCGCGAGGGTGTAGTCGTCCTGTTTGGTTAGATAGATCAACGGACCGAGAAAATCGTTCCAAGTGTACATGAACTGAAACAGCCCGACGACCATCAGCGCGGGCCGGCACAGCGGCAGTATGATCTGCCAGAAAATTCGGAACTCGCTGCAGCCATCGATCCGCGCCGCCTCGGCAAGGTCTTTGGGAATCGTCATGAAGAACTGCCGCAGCAGGAACACGTTGAACGCCCCCGCAAAAAATGATCCCACCCACAGCGGTCTGAGCGTGCCGATCCAACCCAGCCAACGGAACAGACAATACACGGGCACCATCACCACGGGGAACGGCACCATCATCGTCGCCAGGCACAACAGAAACACCTTGTCGCGTCCGCGCCAGTCCACCCGCGCGAATCCATACGCCGCCAGCGAACTCGATGCCACCGTGCCGATCACCGTCAGGAAGCACAAGATCAGCGTGTTCCTGAGGTAGGTCCAAAACATTCTCATCGAGTGGATGGCGTTCTGGAAGTTCTCCCAGCGCGGCGCGAATTTTTTCACCACCTTGTCAGCCGGGTACTTGTCCACGTCGGCCTGCTGGATTTCCGTCAGCGCGCCGCCCTTTTCCACGTACAATCGATACGGCAGCCATGTCGGCGGCGAGGCCATGGTTTGTTCGATCGGCTTCAATCCCGTGGAGATCATCCACAGCAGCGGGATGAGGCAGGTGACGGCGCCGAGCGCGAGCAGGATGTAGATGAGCAGGCGTTGCAGCAGTCGCATGAGTTACTCTCCCCCGTAATAGATCAACCGACGCGTCGATCGTGTGGCCAGCCAGGTCAGCGCGAAAATAATCAAAAACAGGATCCACGCCATCGCGCACGCGTACCCCATCTGCTGATAGTCGAACGCGTTCTGATATAGGTACACCGTGTAGAATAACGCCGAGCGGTTCGGCCCGCCTCCGCCCAGCATGATGTAGGCCTGGGCAAACACCTGCAACGAACCGATGATGCCCATGATCAAATTAAAATAAATGACCGGCGAAATCATCGGCACCGTGATATGGCGGAATTTCACCCAGGCATTGGCGCCATCGATTTCGGCAGACTCGTACAACGAGCGGGGCACGTCCTGCAGCGCGGCAAGGTAAATGACCATCGTGTTCCCACAACCCCAAATCGCCATGAGGATCAGCGACGGCTTGGTCCATTTCTCATCGGCCAGCCACTGCGGGCCTTTGATGCCGAGCGCGTGCAGCCCGTGATTGAGCAGGCCGAAGTTGCCGTTCAGAATCCAGAGCCAGACCATCGAACTGGCCACCACAGGCACCAGCGACGGCAGAAAGTAGATCGTGCGGAACACCGAGCGGCCTTTCACCTCCTGATTCAGCAGCACGGCAATCAACAGCGCGATGACCAGGCAGAACGGCAATGACAGGAACGCGTAGTACAGCGTGTTGTACAGCGATTTCCAAAACACGGTGTCCGTGACCATATCCCGGTAGTTCAGTGATCCGACCCAGACCGGTTTCGACAGCACGTCGTAGTCGCAGAACGAATAGAATATGGATGCGCACACGGGAAACACGGTGAACACCAGAAAACCGATGATCCACGGACTGATGAACGCCAGCCCGGTCCACAGATTGCGCTTCTCACCGCGCGTCATAGTCGCTCCACTCCTTCAGCCGCTGCTCCTTGACCGCGTCCCAGCGCGTCAGCATCCGATCCAGCTTCCGTTGCATTCGCGACTGGACGGTCTCGAGCGCTTCCTGCGGTGTCGCGCTCAACGCCATGATGCGATCGATGGCCACGTACATTTCGTCATTGTACGCGCCCCACACCGACAACCGCGGCGCATACTGCGCGCCCGGGCTCCTGGCCAGTTCCACGAACGTTTTGATGTACGGGTTCGGATGCCGCTGGTAAAACCCGTCGCTCACCTTCGCCAGCGGGCTGAACTTGCGCTGGCCAAGGCACAGCTTTTCCATCGGGCCTTGCTCGTTGACGTAACGGATGAACTCGAATGCCTCCCGCGGATGGTGCGCCCCTTTCGGAATGACCAGCACGTCGGCATCCACGAATGTGACGAGCGGGTATTTCGCCGGGTCTTTCGCGGGAAATGGCGCCGCGCCCCATTCCATCTGCGGCGCGTATTTACTGATGAAATTGTACATCCACTCGCCCTCCAGCGTCATCGCAATCTGGTCGGAGAAGAACGGGTTTTGCGGCGACTGGAAACTCCCAAACGACGCGCCAAAGCTGCGGCGGTTATCGATACCATATTTCTCCGATTGGGAACGAAGCCATTGGAACGTTTGAATCATCTCGGGGCTGTCTGCCGTGATGTGCCGCTGGCCATCCCACAGGTTGCCGCCAAACCAATACACCCACGTCGGCATCCACCAGCCCGGCTGCTGCGGATCGTGGCCCACCTGCACCAGTCTGAATTGCTTGGCTTGCTTCTCCGCGTCGGTCAGGTCCGGATAGCGCACGCGCACGATCTTGTCGGCCCGCTTGATTTCAACAACCGTGAGCCGCTCGGACATGCGTTCCAATTCGTCCAGGCTGCGCGGCGGACGCTCGGGATCGAGCCCTGCCTCGCGAAAGAGTTTCTTGTTCCAATGCAATGCCACCGACCAGGGCGTGCTGGGCAGCGCCCACATGAATCCGTGGTCCGAACACAGGTCCCAGTACACGGGAATGTAATCCGAGCGCTTGATGCCTGCTTCCTGGATCATCTTGTCGAGCGGCGTCAGCGCGCCTTTCTCGGAAAAACCGGGAATCGTTGCCGGCCAGACTCCGGCCACGTCGGGAGGGTCGCCCCCTGCGGTGGCCAGCATCAACTTGCGTTCGATTTCGCCAATCCCCGTCAGCTTCCGCACGAAAATGCGGTTCTGGGAATTGTTGAAGTCATCGACGACGGCCTGCATGGCATCGTCTTCAAACCCGGTCCACTTCTCCCAGTAGGAGATTTCCACACGGCCATTGGCCGGGGGCGGCGTGCCGCACCCGATGAAAGCCAGCCCCGATAGGACCGGGGCCAGCAACGTGCAAATAATTGCCGTCTCGGCGCTGCTGGCGCCTGATCGATTCCAGAATCTCATGAGGTCTCGGCTTCTGCGCTGGTAAATCCCGTCGCAAAGGTGAAAGAATTGGCCGCCAAAGTCAACGCCGCGATTGTTACCGGCACGATTTTCGGGCGTAGCGCTGTGGCGGCGCTGGTCGCAACACCGCAGGTCTTCCTTGACGAAATCACCGCATCACAGGTAAGGAAAGTGGGTGGTGAACGAACCCTGAGACGAGAATGCAACCAACACTGCTGATCATGGCCGCTGGCGTGGGCAGCCGCTACGGCGGCTTGAAACAGATCGACCCTGTCGGTCCCAACGGCGAGACCATCATCGATTATTCCGTGTACGACGCCGTGCGGGCGGGGTTCGCGCGGCTGGTGTTCATCATCCGCCGCGACATCGAGGCGCCATTCCGCGAGGCGATCGGCAGCCGGTTCGAGAAGCGGCTCGCTGTCGATTACGTGTTGCAGGAACTCGCCAACCTCCCCAAGGGATTTGCCGTGCCGGAGGGGCGCTCCAAACCGTGGGGCACGACCCACGCCATCCTCCAGGCCGAGGAACTCCTGAACGAACCGTTCGCGGTGATCAATGCCGACGACTTTTACGGACACGAATCGTTCCAGGTCATGGGCGGCTTCCTGCGCGGCGGCAACACGGATTACTCGATGGTCGGGTACACCTTGCGCAACACCCTCTCCGAGCACGGCAGCGTCTCCCGCGGCGTGTGTGAATGCGATTCGGGGGATTATTTGCGCGCAATAGCCGAGTTGCCCAAGGTCGAAAAACACGGCCGCGGCGCCCGAGCCGACGGCCGCGTTCTGACCGGCGACGAGCCCGTGTCCATGAACTTTTGGGGATTCACGCCGCAGGTGTTCGCCCAATTGCGCGAGCGGTTCTTTGAGTTCATGCGGCGTCACGGTCAGGAATTGAAGAGCGAGTGCTACATCCCCACGACGGTCAATGAGCTGGTCGAGGCGGGCGTCGCCCGCGTGAAGGTGTTGCGCACGTCGTCATCGTGGTTCGGCGTCACCTACCAGGAGGATAAGCCCCGCATCACTGCCGGCATTCGTGGACTCATCGCTCGTTGCGAATACCCGGAAAAACTGTGGGAGTAACCCGCCGAGAAACTGACCACCGTGGCTAAATGACGACAGCGGACGCTGGGAAACGGTAAGTCGACGAGATTTTTTGCGCGGGCGCTGGAACCACTAAATCTCGCCCGTTTTGCGGTCATTCCGCTTCGCCACATCGCCCCTGCCAATCGCGAACCCAGGGAATCATGGGGATCGCATCGGGCTGTTGCACGACGTTTTGGATGCGATTTCCGCCGGCGACGTGGACATCGCCCACGCCATCATCGTCACCGAGGAAGGCGAAGCCGCCGACGTGTTCTTCCTCACCGGCACCGACGGCAAGAAGATCCTCGATAAGAAACGCCTGATGCAGATTGAGGAAGCCGTGCTGGCTGCGGTGGATTGACGCGCGCGGTGCGGCTGTTCATCACAGCACGCCGGGCTCGGGCACAAGAAAGCTTCGACCGTCCGCATCATGCGCCTCAAAACGACCATCAATATATCCACACATACGACGCCCTTTCGTATCTGCACTTCTCTCGCGGATCAGCACCTTATCCGAATCATTGCTGACGTGGGCGGCGGGTGATACAAGCTCAAGCTCAGCCACGGCGCGCGCAAGAAACGGGCTGTTCTCCCCGTAAATCTCACTCAACTGCCGTAACTCGCCAGGGAACACGCCTTCGTGGTGCTCCGCATACAGATGACAGGCAAGGTTGATATCGGTGACTTGATGACGGCGACGTTGAAGCTCGTGCCGTTCTTCGCCGAACGCAAACCAGTAAATCCCCGCCAGCCCGATGGCAACAATGACGGTAACTGCAGCACTCTGCATCCGTCGTCTCACGTTCGCACTTTATGCGTAGTAGTGATAATTCACGTCGGGGAAGATGTTGTCGCGCCATTCGATGGAGGCGAGCCAGGGCTCGTCGATGTGGTGGGACTTGATCTGGTCGTAGAGGCGCGTGAAGCGCAGGATGTGGTCCTTCGTCCGTTTCACGGCGTAGGGAACCATCGTTCCCGTCTTCATGATGAACGCCCAATCGCTGGACTGGGCGAGCAAGAGTTCGCGGGCGGCCTGTTTGAGCGCGCGCTGCGTGAGGTAGTCGCCGTTCTTGTAGTTGCGGGCCAACTCGGTCATGCGTTGCGCCGCCATGTGCAGGTGTGGATAAATCCACGCATTGGACCCCTCAAGCCACACCTCCCAATAACCCTTGTTGCCCCAGCTTGACGCGCTCGGTTCGATAATCTGTTGCGTCGTTAGTTCACGCAGGTATTCGGTCGGCGTGGTGAGCTTGAACACGTGCTGGTCGAACGCCACCTTGCGCATGAAATAGTTGATGAACTCAGGCCCTTCAAACCACCAGTGACCGTACAATTCGGCGTCGTAGGGCGAGATAATCAGCGGCGGACGTCTCATGATGCCGTGGAGATGCTCGATCTGTTTCTCGCGGTTGAACATGAAGTTGCCAGCGTGGCTCGCGGCCTTCTCCATGGCCCAATGACGGTTGTACGGCTCCTTGTTCGGCGTTTTGCCCGTGATGCGATAGTACTTCACGCCCGTGAAACAGCGGATGCCGTCAGGATGGATGTACGGCTTGATGTAGTCGTACTCGAGATCGAACCCGACATCCCGATAGAAATCGCGGTAGTCCGCGTCGCCCGGATAGCCTTCCTCCGAACTCCACACCTGCTTGGACGATTCGACGTCGCGCCCAAACGCCGCAACACCGGACGACGTGAACACAGGCGCGTAAATCCCAAAGCGCGGACGCGGGTGGCCGAACATGATCCCATGCGAATCCATGATGAACCAGCGGATCTCGGCTTCCTGAAGGAATTTATCGAGGCCCGGCGCGTAGGCGCATTCGGGCAGCCACATGCCGCGCGGATCGCAGCCGAAACACTGGCGGTAGTGGTCGCGGGCAATCATGATCTGGGCGCGGATGGATTCGGGATGTTCCGCCATCAGCGGCAGAAACCCGTGCGTTGCCCCGCAGGTGATGATCTCCAGCTTGCCCATTTCCTGAAACTTGCGGAACGCGCCGACGAGATTGCGCCCGTAGCCGTCGCAAAACGTGGCGCGGGCCTCTTGAAACCGATTGTGGTAGAACCACGCCAGATCGTGGAACGCGCGGTCCCATTTCGTGCGTTCGATTTCTTTTTCCGTCAGCTCGATGAGGCGGGTGATGTGGTGGATGTAGCGTTCCTGCAACAGCGGATCGAGCAGCATCGAACACAACGGCGGCGTCAGCGACATCGTGAGACGAAAGTCCACGTTATCGCGCACGAGGCCTTCCATCACCTTGATTATCGGGATATAGGTCTCGGTAATGGCTTCGTAGAGCCAGTCTTCTTCGAGAAAATCCTCATACTCGGGATGGCGCACAAACGGCAGATGCGCATGTAGAATGAGTGCTACATAGCCTTGTGGCACGGTCAGGATTCCTTTCCGCGTTTCGGTTCCGCCCACAAACCTTTGTGTTGCCCCGAATGGAACAGGCCGGCGCGCATCACGCCGCCGCAGGCGACTTCAGGCGCGTCGACTGTTTGACACTGCCGACCTCACCCTGGGTGCGGCTCTGCCGCTCAAAGGTCAACTGCACGTCGCGCTTGTCGTCGCCCGCTTTCGAGACCGCCACAACGGGAAGCTTGTACTGTCCGTCGGGGAACGAATACTGAAACGAAAATGTGCCATCACTGCGCAGTTTGATCGGCTTGCCGTCCACGGTAACCGTCGCGTCCGGCTCGGTCGCGCCGTAAATAATCAATTCCGCATTGACGGCAAACCAGAAGCCCTTTTGCGGTGCCGCCGACCAACTGGCGCCGCCGGGACTGAAGGCGCTGAACATGCCGGAGCTGAGCTCCTCCTGCATCCGCCGGCGCAGCCACTCCGTGATTTCGAATGACCCCATCTGGATGCGGCGGAATAAATCGCCACCGAGGATGCGTTCCAGCTCGGCAGCCTGTTCCGCCGTCCATGGCCCGAGTTCCAGCCCGAGTTTAAACGGAAACCGGAAGCCGGCCAGTTGGAGCCGATGCAGGGCTTCGGCCAGCGCTTCGCCCGCCTTCATGTGACCACGGATAATGCCGAAAAGCTCGCGGAACGAAATGTCGATCGGGATGGTGACAAACCGCGCCGTCGTGTCCGACGAGACGGCGTCCGGCGGCGTCGTCGCTTCCCGCGAATGGCTGATGACATGAAACTGTCCGTCGTGACGCCAGAAACCGAGTTCGGCACGGTACGTGGTGGCCGCCTTGTTGACCGGGATGTACCAATTGCGCGAGTCGTGTCCAAGGGTGAGCACCTGAATCGGATCGCCGTGGTTCTTCTCATACACGCGCAACAGCAGACGACCATCGGCAGCCTGGCCGCGATAATCGGCCATTTGTTGCCAGCTCAAATCCCAGTACGCGTACAGCCAATGTGGATCCCGTGCGGTAAGAAACAGCCGACCTGTCCCGTACGATTCGGGCAGCTCTCCCAGGTGCTCCTCCGAGAACACCTGCCGTGGAGGCGGCTGGGCCGGTGAGACATCAAATTTGTGTGCGGAAAGTTCGGCGGATGGCTGGGTCGCGCCGTTGTCTTTGCTCGCGGCCGGCTCCGGCGGAGCGGGCGGTTTCGATTGACGGACCGGGCGTTCCGACCGTGATTTGGCACCAGTCCCTGCCCTGGCGACGGCGGGCCCAGCTTCGTCATCATCGGTGCGGCGACGGACAGCGCGGCGTTTGACGGCGTCGGCGACCCGGTGCGCGATCGCGCCAATACCCGCGGGCTGCTTGGCCGCAGCTCCCTTGGAACGCTCCTGGGCATTATGAATCCGGTCGGCCAACTCTTCCTTCTTGAGCGTGGACACACCTCGCAAACCAAGCCGCTGTGCGATCTTCAGTAATTCGGTCTTTGTCTTCGCCAATAAATCTGCTTTTTTCATGGTACGTCTCCTCCTGCCTCGCGGGTACGGAGCTGCCCCGAGGGTGCTCGGGAGGCCACCTTTCTCCAAGCGCACCGTAACTTAGAACACAAATCGCGTGAATGTAAACGGATTTTTTGTAAAAACGAGCCGGGAGCACAAATGCAGCCGGTTCTGCGTGACCCAGAAGCAGTTACGGCAGCTTATGCCCCAACGGAAACGGACCAGCTAGCGGCGCGCGGTCTGGCTTTCCCGCAGCGCTTTCGCGATCAGTTCGACGCTGCGGGCGGTGGCGCCGACATTGGATTCAATGACGCGGTGGGCGGCCTCAACGATCGTTTGGCGGCGCCCATTGTCCTCCAGCAATTCCCCCACGGCGTGGCAAAGTCCGTCGGCGTCTGCGACCTGAACGCAGGCGCCGTGGTCGACAAACTCGCGGGCGATAGCGCGGAAGTTTTGCATGTGGGGCCCGAACACAACGGGATGGCCGCTGGCGGCTGCTTCGACAATGTTCTGCCCGCCCTGCCCCACCAGGCTTTTGCCGACGAAAATGACGGTGGCGATCTTGTAGAACCACTTCAATTCCCCGGTGCTGTTGACGATGAGGCAATCGTAGGGTCTGGCGGTCTGTTCGAGATGAGAGTCGATTTCGGATCGGAGGATAAATTTGACCTGCTTTCGCTTGGCGAGATCGACGACCTCGCGGGTGCGCTCCACGTGACGAGGGACAAGCACGAGGAACAGGCGCGGGAACTTCGGGCGGAGCCGCACCAAGAGGTCAAAGAGAATCTCCTCTTCACCGGGATGGGTGCTGCCCGCGACGACGATCGGTTGCGACGGCGATACCTCGATCTGCTTGAGCAATTGGACCGGATCGACCGTCTGCGCCTCGGCGTGGGGCATCGAGATGTCGTATTTCATGTTGCCGGTCATGTGGACGCGGTTGGACGGCACGCCCACCGCGGTGAAATTGGCGGCGTCCTCGTGGCTTTGCGCGCACACCAGCGAGAGCTGGCTGAACACCCGTCGCGACAGCCACCCCAGCCGCTTGTAGCCCCGTTCGGAGCGGGGTGACATACGACCGTTAACCAGAAAGAGTGGAATGCCCCGCGCCGTCCCCGCCCAAATATGGTTCGGCCACAACTCGGATTCGATGAGAACGACGAAGTCGGGTTGAATCAGGCGGTAGGCGCGTTGGACACACCACGGAAAGTCCTGCGGGAAATAGAGCAACTCGACTTCCTGGGGCAGGCGTTCGTAAGCCTGGGTGTAACCGGTCGAGGTGGTCGTGGTCACGACCACGCGCAACCCGGGAAATTTCCGCTGCAGGACGCTAATGAAGTGCAGCGCAACGTTGATCTCGCCCACGCTGACGGCCTGGATCCAACACCGGCGCTCTTTCTTGTCGGCAAGCCATTGGCGGTGCTCATTCGAATAGAACCCGAAGCGTTGCCAGAAATTCTCGCGATACTTTCCCCGCTTCCACATCTTGTACAGGAACACGGGGGTCAGCAACACGAAGCACACCGAATACAGTATCGTGTACAGGAAGCCGAACACGCGCCGACAATAGCGGAAACGACCGACGGATGCTAACGCTTTCTACTGTTTGGAACGGGCCGGACAATCGGCACAAGAACTTGATCCGTAACAGCATATTCGTCAAAGACAGCAGTGCGATTGGCGTACAACGTGCGCTGTTAGATGGGTAAATGCGTTCGACTGACCATTCCGCCGCCGAACGCGGCAACGAAACCATTCTCCTCGTCGAAAACGATCTGTCCGTTCGCGGCCTCAACGCCCGATTACTCCGCCGCCGAGGATACAACATCCTCGAAGCCAGCAATGGCCAGAAGATCTGAGAAGTATTGGACCAATAGCCCACTCCGAGGCTAATCGCGGCATGACCGCCGCGCTCCCTGGCGACCGGGAAACGTATTCGGCCACCATGCAACCCACACCGCACAAAAATGTGCAAGGCAAGACCGCTCCGACACGTGAATCGGCGCAGGTGCCGCATGGCACGAGAGGTGCAGCGATTTTTCACGGATGAACGCACCTCGTCCCAGCGTTTCTGTACCCACGCCGGAAGCAACCTGCCCCGACGAGACCCATTTCCGTTCCTTGATCGAAAACGCCCTGGACATCATCACGATCCTGGAGCCGAACGGCGTGGTCCGCTACGAAAGCCCATCGATTGAAAGCATCCTCGGCTACAAACCCGAAGAGTTGGTCGGACGCAATGCTTTTGAGTTCATCCATCCGGACGACATCGCCGTCATCCGAATCATCTTCCATGAAGGGTTGAACGAATCCGGTACGGTTCGCCGCCGCGAGTTTCGATTTCGGCACAAGAATGGATCGTGGCGCGTCTTTGAAGCCATCGGCAAAAACCTGCTTGATGATCCTGCCGTCCGTGGCGTCGTCGTCAACTCCCGAGACATTACCGACCGGAAAAGAGCGGAAGAAGTGTTGCGCCAGAGCGAAGTGAGATTCCGCGGGCTCTTCACGGATGCCCCCACGGGGATCGTTCTGGCTTCGCCCGACGGGCGATTCCTCCAAGCGAACCCCGCCTTCTGCGAACTCCTTGGGTACTCAGAACAGGAATTGCTCGGTAAAACAGGACTTGATTTCACGCATCCTGACGACCGCGAGTGGTCTGCCGAGCTTAGGCATCAGATATGGCACGACGAGAAGCCTCCGACCCACAGCTACGAAAAGCGGTACGTCCGCAAGAACGGTCAAGTGGCGTGGGTTAGGGTTAGCATCACGCTAATCCGCGACGCAAACGGCCAGGCCATCCATTCCATCGCCCATGTGGCAGACATTACCGAACGCAAGCAAACCGAGGAACGTCTCCGACTGCAGAGCGCTGCGCTGGAAGCCGCCGCCAATGCCGTGGTCATCACGGACCGCGACGGCTCGATCTTGTGGACCAACCCGACGTTTACCCAGCTAACCGGCTACAGTGCCGAGGAGGCGCTCGGGAAAAACCCGCGAATGTTCAAGTCCGGGATGCATGGCCGGGACTTTTACCGCAACCTGTGGGAAACCGTGACGTCGGGCCAGGTCTGGCGCGGCGACATGATCAACCGTCGCAAGGACGGAACCCTGTACAATGAGGAGATGACGATTGCGCCCGTGCGCAACGAGCACGGAGAGGTGACCCACTTTATTGCCATCAAACAGGATGTCACCGGTCGCAAGCAAACGGAGCGGGCCCTTCACGAGAGCGAGGAGCTTTTCCGCTCGCTGGGCACCAGCTCGCCCCTGGGCATTTTCCTGACAGACACTCGCGGTCAATTCACCTATATCAATCCGCGGGGTCGGGAGATTCTGTATTGCTCGCTGATCGAAAGCCAGAACGACGGTTGGCTGAAGTGCATTCACCCGGAGGACCGCGAGGCCGCCTCGCGTCGTTGGCTGGAGTACGTCCGCTCCGCCTCGGGCGAGTATTCGTACGAGTATCGAATTCAAAGTGCCGACAAAACCACGCGGTTCGTACACATGCGAGCCGCCCCCCTGCGTTCGGACGAATCTGTGCCGATGGGCTTCGTCGGGAGCATCGAAGACATCACCCATCACCGCCGGGCGGCGGACGAACTGCGGGAGAGCAAGCAGAATCTCGAACGCGCGCTGCAAGAGCTACAGGCCGCCCACGACCAGGTCGTTCAGCAGGAGCGGCTAAGCGCGCTGGGAACCATGGCCAGCGGCATCGCCCACGATTTTAACAACGCCCTCGCCGCCATTCTCGGGTTCACGGAATTGTTGTGCCACCGGCCCGAGAATCTGGACGACAAGCAGAAGACGCTGCGCTACCTGCAGATGATGAATACGGCAGCACAGGACGCCGGGGCTGTCGTCAACCGGTTGCGCGAGTTCTATCGCCCGCGCGAGGAGGGCGAAGTCTTTGCCGCCGTCGATCTTAACAAATTGATTGAGGGAGCGGTGTCGTTGACGCAACCGAAGTGGAAGAATCAGGCCGAGGCCCGGGGCGTCGCGATCCGATTCGCCCTGGAACTTGGACAGATTCCCAACGTCATCGGCAGTGAGGCGGATTTGCGGGAAGCGCTTACCAACCTGATTTTCAACGCGGTGGACGCCATGCCGCAAGGCGGCGCCATCACCTTGCGCACACGGCTGGCCAATTCGCGGGTCATCCTCGAAGTGGCCGATGCCGGCACGGGAATGACGGAGGAAGTGCGCCAGCGCTGTCTCGAACCATTCTTCACGACCAAGGGCGACCGGGGCACGGGGCTCGGGTTGTCGATGGTCTACGGCACCGTGCAGCGTCACCGGGGCTCCATCGAAATCGACAGTACTCTCGGCAAGGGCACGACGTTTCGGCTGTTTCTGCCGCCCGCGCTGGAATCGCCGCCAACCACCAAACGTGATGCCGCGCCTGCGAGCATCCGTCCGTTGCGCGTGTTGCTGGTCGACGATGAAGATATCGTCCGCCAGATTCTACGCGAGTATCTGGTTGGGGACGGGCACACGGTGGAGACCGCTTCCAACGGCCGCGACGGTTTGGACAACATGGCGAAAGCCGCGTTTGATGTCGTGCTTTTGGATCGCGCAATGCCCGGGTTAAGTGGCGATCAGGTGGCCGTCGCGATCAAGAAACTCAAACCGGACCTGCCGGTAATCTTGCTGACCGGTTTTGGCGACATGATGAAAGCCGCCGGCGAAACGCCGCCGGGGATCGATCTTGTTCTCGGCAAACCGGTGACCATCGCCGGGCTGCGCGCCGCGCTGGCCCAAGTCGTGAAGTCCCGGTAAGTCAACTCGTTCGACGTGGACCACGATTAACATCGTGCCGTGGAGAGGCCACCGACTTCAGATGATGGCGTCTTCCAGCGCGTTCCAAGACCGCCGGAATCAACCATTTCATCCATTTGCAGTGGGCCGGCAATAAGGTGGGAGGAAAAGCTGCTCGTTACACCAGCTCAAGCGGGTCGGCAGCCGGTCAAGCCGAACCCACGTTTTCAAGTTCCGGGCCGGAACCATATCTGTGTTTCCTCTCCAGCGGCTCCCTCGCTCTCAGGGCCCGTGAGCACACGCGTACATCCAAGCCTCTGCTTGTCTACTTCACGGGCTGGAAGTCTTTGTGCCCGGTCTGCCACAGGAGAAATGCGACCTGACCCGCGAAGTTTTTGAAGGTCACGCTCTTCTCCTCCGTGAAGTGGCCGTTGTCGTAGTTCACCTTCATCAGAATGGGATTGGCCGAAGCCGTTGCCGCCTGCAAGGCAGCGACAAACTTGCCTGGTTCCCAAGCGACGACTCGGGGATCATTCCAGCCCCCCACCCCCATGACCGCAGGGTACTTCACACCTTTCTGGACGTGCTGGACGCCATCCATCTCGAATAGAGCCTGGCACTCGACAGCGTCTTTCACTGTGCCAAATTCCGGCGTGTTGACCGGTCCATTGGGCGAAAACTCCATCCGCATCGCGTTGGCGCACCCGACATTGCAAACGGCGGCAGCAAATAAATCCGGGCGTTCCGTGATGGCGCGGCTGATCAGGATTCCGCCCGCGCTGGTGCCGGTTCCCGCGAGCTTCTGGGGACTGGTATATCCCTTCTTTACGAGGTACTCCGCACAGGAAATGAAGTCCTTCCAGGTGTTGGGTTTGGTCGTCTTGTAACCGGCCCTGTACCATGCCTCGCCCTTTTCACCACCGCCCCTGGGGTGGGCTATGGCAAGCACCACACCTCGGAGTGCCACCGAATTGCGAATACTGAAGTATGGAGTGGCACTGCTTCCATAAGCGCCATAGCCCGTGAGGATGCAGCAGTTTGACCCATCCAGCGGAATGCCCTTCTTGTAAATGATGGACAGCGGGATCATGGTGCCGTCGTGGCCGGGCACTTCGACTTCTTCGGAAACCAGATTCTCGAAACCCGGATACGACACGTCCGTGTTGAAAATGCTCTTCGCGAAAGTGTCCTTCTGCGCATTGAAATCATAGATTGTCGTAGGACAGGTCCAAGAGGTGATATACACCAGGCAACGATCCGATCTCCAATCCGGGCAACTGACATCCACGGTCCCGGATGCCGGAAGCTTGATCTCAGCAGTTTTACCGGTGGTTAGGTCGTATTTCACGAGGCGCCCAACAATCCCATTTGAATACACGATGAGGAGGTAGTGCTTGCTCTTTGCGACGTACCGGATGGGGTCAACCCCCTCGGGAATCACGGTCTCGGCGTGTTCCCAGTCGGGATGCGTCACGTTCGTCCGAACAACCTTGTACTTTGGCGCTCCGGCACGGGTGACGGCGTAGACGTAATCCCGGTGGAACGCGTATGATCGGACCAGGTTGTCCGAGCGTTTACACAGGACGTCCCATTTGATTTTCTTGTGCTTCAGCTCGGAGATGGGAGCATAGAAAATCCGCATCTCGCTTTGTACGGTTTCCACGGGTCCAACGATGTAGTCTGGGTATGATTCACGAACGGAAGCGTGCGGCCACTCCTTGGCTGTGATTTCCAGTTCAGGGTTGCTCTCGTTGCTGAAGATATCTCTGTCCGTGGCGGTCTCGGTGCCGAGCTTGTGCACTTTGGTTTTGCGGTTCAGTTCGATTTCGAGACTCTTGATGTCAGTGACTTTGCCAGCGTCATAGAATAAAGACTGGTTGTCCTTCATCCACCCGTAGATTCCCCACGAAGGGTAGATACTCTCAGGCAGCAGGGTTCCCCGTTTCACGTCCAATATTCGGATCTCTGACCATTCAGCGCCGCCCGAAGAAAGCCCCATGGCGACGTATTTCCCGTCCCACGAAGGGCGAATGTTTTGGATGGTCGTGGTCACACCGGCTTTGTACGTGGCCGGATCGAAGAGCAATTTTTCCACTCCATTCCAACCTTGACGAAAATAGAGCTTGCCCACGTTTTCGCCACCCAAAGTCTTCTTGTAAAAAACTCGTCCGTGTTCATACGTGATTGCCGAGTAATCCGCAGGTTTGAGCTTGTCCAACGCCAGCCATTCCTGCACCAGCGCATCCCGTCCCGGGATCTTTGCGAGCAGGCCATCCGTCAAATCCGCCTGGGCTTTGAACCAAGCCCCAACCTCCGGATCGTTCAGGTTCTCCAGCCAGCGGTAAGGATCGTTGTACGTCTTGCCAAAGTACGTGTCCGAGGCATCGACAGTCTTTGTCGTGGGATAGTTCCACTGGGCGTGACAGGGCAGAGCGACCAGAACCGGAAGGACAAGGAAACAGAATCTTTTCATGGATTAATTAGGACCTTGCTTTGGACATTCGCCGAGCAGAGCAGATTTGGTCGGTTAAGTAGCACATGCTTCAACACTATTTGGGCCGGTTTGCGGAGTTGTCAAGGCGGTTTGGGTACCCTCGTTGGGAAACTGCTGCGGCTGGTAGGGATCGGCAACCCGAACGCGGCGCAGCGACGAATGAGCCATGTGCGACGCCACGATTGACTCCGCTGAGTTTCTCCTCGCTGCGCCCCTCAGATCTCGGTGCCATTCTCACCCATCGGCTTAAGAGTCGCAGAAACTTCGCAGACTCTTCGAATGGTCTCGGGCCTCCTTCGCCGGTTGGTCGTTTAGGCCGTTTTTCTGGCGAGGTTGTCCACGTACATGCTGGTCACCATGGACAAGAAGATGGCGGCGGCAAACCAGTACACGCCCCGTTGCGGTTGGACCCTCGCCAATGGGCCGAGCTTCACAAGGACGATCAGGATCGCCACGACAAACACGTCGAGCATCGACCACTTGCCGAGGACGCCCAACCAATGAAGCACGGCCTGCCGCTTGTGCTCCGCCAGACGGACGCCCCACAGAAAGCCCAGCATTGCCAACTTGCACACAGGGAACACGATCGAAAAGAAAAACAAGACGATCGCCAGCACGTACTGCCCTTGTTCCCACAACCCGTGGACTCCCGCGATGACGGAATACTCGTTCTTCCAAAACACCACCTTCTCCACCGTCAGCAGGGGCAGCGATAGCGCGATCAGAAGCACGACCAGTGACACCAGAATCAACACGGGCACTTCAATTCGTCGGGGATAGCGGTCGCGGAGCGATTGTGGCATCGGTCACACAATAGCGCAACATCCGGCGATGGCAATCATCGATCAGGGTCGAACATGCCCGCGCCGAATTGGATGGTAGGCCTTGCTTGGGGCTTCACATCGCCGGCGGCGCGCTCGCGCAGGTCATGGACAGCGAGGATATATTGGTTGATGCGCTCCACGTGGTTGGAGACATCCGCGGTCTTGAGCATGGCACGGACGCGGATCAACAGGTCTTCTATCTGAAACGGTTTGCCCACAAAATCATCCGCACCAGCTTCCATACATGCTTCGAGGCGGCCCCGGGCGGTCAGTGACGTGACAATGATGATGGGGATGTTTCGAGTCTGGCTTCCGGCCCGAATGGCCTTGCAGAACGTCAAGCCATTCAGCTTGGGCATGCCGATGTCCAAGAGGATCAAATCGGGATTCAGCGCCAAGGTCTTTTGCACGGCGTCCTTGCCGTCGACTGCGCTGCAGACCTCCACGTTTTCGGTAACCAGAATGCTTTCGAGAACCTCTCGCATTCCCGGATCGTCGTCAACAACCAGCACTTTAGGCCGTTTCACAGGCGAATCCCCCCTTGGGGTCGCTTGTACAGAAGCAACCATGCCAAGGCAAGCTCTTTTCCCCCGTCGTCGACCACTGGACGACACATGTGCCCAAGCCGATCATCCCCAATGACCACCGATCCATACCCCGCTTCCGCCCCGACGCTCCCAGCGCCCACCGAGCCAAATGGCGTTGCGATGCGGAGGCCACGCCCAGCGGCCTCTCACCCATACCCATCGTCCGCCATACCATGTCCACGAGCCCGCGATCCAGACATAGCCTGGCCCGGGAGCCGGATAGTATTCCTCGACAATCGGCGGGGGCGGAGGTTGGGCCACCTCGACAGCTTCCTCATACGTCGTTGCCTCCGGCGGAGGCGGTGGAGCCGAGATGTAACCGCCCGAGCTGGCAGTATTGATCATGAAGTCGATGACTTTCTCGCTGACGCCCGAGTCCTTGAGATCGACGATCTCAGCCGTGCTCAACTGATACACCGAATGCGAATTGCGAATCTGGCTGATGATGACTTCGTCGCTGACGCCGGCCTTGGCCAACTCTTTGATGTCAGCCAGACCAAGGGGCTGGCCCTGTTCCACACGTTGCCACGTGGCGGGCGCCTCGGCTTGGATGCGGGCGCGTTGCTGCTCATCAATGGAATGGCCAATGATGCCGCCGGTCAGGGCCCCGACTGCGGCGCCAATCAACGCGCCGGCCCCGGCGTTATGGGCCGCTGCGCCGCCAATGATGGCCCCTGTGCCGGCGCCAATCGCGCCGCCGGCCAGTGCGCCCGTAGCGGTATTGTCCGGACGCCCCTCCGGTGTGTAACAACCCGTCAAAACAACCCCGGTCGCCAGGATTACAACAACAATGGGACTTGATTTCATATTCACCTTCCTACAATTGCTCAGACGAATCCGCGATCTATTTGGTTACGTTCACCGTCCATAAGTAACTGACGCACAACAAGCCTGCTCGTTCAACTGCTGTGCGTCAAGCCCGACTTTGCAGGCAGAAGCACCGGCCCTCGCTCGATAAATCTCTATCGACTGGCAAGGCCGCGGCTTCACGGCTGCTTCGTGGCATCGCCCGATTCAGACTTGGGTGGCGCGACCGTATGCGGCGGCGTTGGATGTCGGGCCTCTTCCGCAGCCTTCTTCAACACAGTCCCGCCGCCCTCACCATAACCGGAAATGAAGCCGCGACGAAAATCGTCACGCACGCTGAGCGGGGCGTTGATGATATAGGCGCGGATGTATTCGACCAGCCACTCCTGGGAGACGGTCTTTAACCGCAGCGCCTTGCCGGAATCGTGACCGAGCTGCAGGTAATCGCGGCCGTCATATTCTGGATAAGCCGACGGAGGATTGCCGCCGTACTGGTAGGCGGGAGTCCCCGCGTAACCGTAATAATCATACGCCGGATAATCATAATACGGGGGCGGATAACCGTAATAGCCATAGTAATCATAATATGGCGGCCACCACCAGTATGGGTACCCCCACCAAAATGGTCCTGCCCAGAAGAATCCGCCGTAGCCGTATCCGTGATGGTGCCAGCCCCAGCCCCCGCCATGAAATTCATGACCGCCACCATGCCAGCCGCCGAACCCGCCGCCTTCGTGCCCCCCTCCCCCGAATCCGCCGCCTCCGTGACCGCCTCCCATTCCACCGCCGCCGCCACCACCACGTGCGTAGGCCGAAGGAACTGCAAATAACACACACACTACAACCGCTGTGGCAAGTGAACCAAGGTACATCTTCATGTTCAATCACCTCACCTAATTAGATGTCACTCGGTGGGTTTTGGTTCAATCACCTGTCAAGGTCGAGCCGTACATCTACCATCGGCGAAAAAATCGATGGCAAAAAAAGCCAAAACTCCCCCAACTGCTGAGGGAGTTCTGGGCTGCGGCTGCGTATCTGGGGTGCGCTAACCAGCGGTTCTACTGCATCGTCAATTCTTTCGCTTCTTGCACAAAGCATCGACGCAAGGTCGGGCACGTCCTGCAACCAGACAGATTCCCACACAAAAGGGTTGTCCTTCGCGGGAACTTCATGTTCTGAACGGCACCCATACCCGGTCGCTGCACGTTTGCCAAGCTTGCGGTGTGCCATAGGCGACGACGACGCTTCCCGGCATCGAAGACCCTTGTCACAATGCGTTGCAAATACGGAGATTACGCGTCACCTTAGGCCGGACAGGGGTCCATTCCCCCGGCCGAGTCTTTCTGGAAGTGTAAACCATTTCGACGGCTCCAGAGCGTTCACCTGTGTCTAACTGCCAACCACCCAATATGTTCCGTCTGGTGGACAGTAACCGGTTATCTTGTAAGGAACATCGACACGCCTCAGGTTGTAATACCGCCACATTTTATTGAATTGAATCGAATCGCCAGCCTGTTTAGCATCGAACCCACTGACTATGACACACAGCCAGAGGAAGGAAACTCTTGCGATGAAGGAGACTCAAGCCACCGGACTGAAGGGCTGGATCGGCTACCGCCCGGAGATCAAGGTCATGGATTGCACAATCCGTGACGGCGGACTGATGAACAACCATCATTTCGACCACGAATTTGTGAAGGCCGTATACCAAGCGGACGTCGAGGCTGGTGTCGATTACATGGAAATCGGTTACAAAGCCTCCAAGAAGCTGGCCAGCCGCAACGAATTTGGCGCTTGGAAATTCTGCGATGAAGACGATATGCGGCGGATCATTGGCGATAAGAAGTCATCGGTCAAAATCTCCGTCATGGCCGACGCCGAGCGCACGGATTATCATACCGATATACTGCCCAAGGGCAAGACCGTGGTGGACATGGTGCGTGTCGCAACCTACATCCATCAGATCCCCACGGCGCTGGATATGATCAAGGACGCCCATGACAAAGGCCACGAAACGACGATCAACCTCATGGCCGTCTCGACCGTTCCCGACCTGGAACTCGACAACGCGTTGGAGATCCTCTGCCATTCGGAAGTCGGCACGCTCTACATCGTCGACAGTTTCGGCACGCTCTACGGCGAACAGATCCAGGCGTTGATGCACAAGTTCCTCAAGTTCGCCAGGCCGGCCAAGAAGACGATCGGAATTCATACCCATAACAACATGCAGTTGGCGTTTGCCAACACGATCGACGCCATCATTCTCGGCGCCAACATGCTGGACGCCAGCATCGGCGGCCTCGGACGGGGAGCCGGCAACTGCCCCATGGAATTGCTGCTGAGTTTCCTTCACAATCCCAAGTTCAATCTCCGCCCGATCCTGCGTTGCATCCAGCATCATGTGGAACCGATGCGCGAAAAGCTGCGGTGGGGGTTCGCCATCCCGTACATGGTGACCGGCCACCTTAACCAACACCCGCGCACCGCCATGAAGTTCATGGAAGAAACCGACGGGCGCGACATCCTCAAGTTCTACGACACCGCAGTCGAAGAAGAGTAACTCCCAATCGTACACAGTCGCTTTCCGTCACGATGACACTCCCGAGAGTTCTCAGCTTCCTCCGTGGTGATCTCACCAGGAAAACCATGCTGGTCGTCCTGCTCCCGCTCATCTTCCTCTCGTACTTCGGATTTCTCGGGCTGGCCGTCTCGCTTTACCCCAACTCCTACGATTGGCGTTACCTGTCCATCTCCAAATTGCTCTACCCGGTAACCAACCCACGATTCCATTACGTTGCCGCCATCAGCGTCGCTGTGACCGGCGTGCTGACGGCCCCGTTCGCCGGCTACATCCGCCGACGATTGCGCGGCGCTTCCCCCAAGGCCGCAACCGTCGGGGCCGCTGTCTTCTTCGGCGGATGCATGTGCCTCACTCTGGCCGGCCTAATCGCGTCCCACCCGGCGCATGGAACGCCCCGCCTGCCCCAATTGCACAGCGCCTTGGCGCGCATCTCGGTGATCGGCCTCGGCCTGGGAATGGCCGTGTTTACCGTATGCGCAACGAGAGGATATTTTCGGACCGCGCCGGGAAACGCGCTTCATCGACGCAGCCTCCTGATCTCATGGAATCTGCTCACGCTGCCCGTGGTTTTGGTCACCGTTTCGTGGCTGGCAATCCGCATTTTTGTCAAGCGGTCCGACCCCGCCTATCACTCCCTCGCAACTTCCGCCGCGTGGCACGTCGGGTTTTGGGAATGGCCCGGGTCGGTCGTCGTGTTCGCCTTCCTCGTGTGCTCCGTGCTGTTCCTGCCCGAACCAGACCCGGGCTGAGACGTTTCCGCGCCGAATTGCCCCATCATGCCTCGACATTGCATTTCGCGCCCCAACGCGCTATGTAGAATGTCATGAGATTTGTATCGCGTCGCACCGCGTCATCGGACCGGATACAATTCAGAAACGCTTCGCCGAGCGCCCTCCCGAGGGCGACTCGATCCCTTGTCTTCCTCGGGATAACATTGCTGGCGCTGACGGTCATCTCCAGCGCTGTGCGCGGCCAGACCGGCACCGTGAACTTCAGCCAGTCGTTGTACACGGTGACAACAGACGAATCCAATGCCACGATCACTGTTGTGTTCACGGGCAGCACCGATGGCGTGGCTTATGTCGATTTTAGCACCAGCGATGGAACCGCCACCGATGGGGTCAATTACGTGGGCACGATGGGCTCAAATGTGACGCTGGCTTTCCAGACTAATGTCCTGACCAATACTTTCGTCATCGGCATCCTCGGCGGCGGCGCACCCCAGTCCACTCAGACCGTCTATTTGGCGTTGTCCGATGCATCGGGAACGGCGGCCTTGGGCACCCCGTCCAATGCGGTCTTGGAGATCATTAACACGGAGGTGGAACAAGTCGCATTCGAACAGTCCACCTACACTATTGACGACACGGACACCGAGGCGGTCGTCACCCTGCTTCGAACCGGCGGGACAAACGGAACGATTAGCGTCAATTTCAACACCCAGGATGGCAGCGCAAAGGCCGGTGTCGATTACACGGCGGTATCGACCAATGTGGTATTCGACGACGGCGTGGACACCGCCGCCGTAGCCGTTCCGTTATTGTCGCCCAGCGGGCTGAAAACCAACCAGACCGTCAAGCTCATCCTCAGCAGTCCCACAGGAGGCGCATCGCTCGGCAGCCCGAGCCGGGCCACACTGACCATCCAGGCCACCGGCCCGCCGGTGATCCAGTTCAGCGCTGCCAGTTATAGTGTCCACGAACATGTCGGCCGGGCCGTCGTCACGGTGATTCGGTTCGGCGATTCCTCAACCAACGCGTCGGTGGATTACGCGACCAGCGATGGGACCGCGCAAAACAACGTGGATTATTTCAGCACCAACGGCACTCTGTATTTCCCCATTGGCGCGTCGAGGGAAGGCTTCAGCTTTCAGATACAGAAGTTTTCGACGTTTCAGAGCAACAAGACTGTCAATGTGACGTTGTCCAATGTGGGCGGCCCTACCAACATTACACTGGGAGCAATCTCCAACGCTGTGGTGACGATCGTCAACGATCGGCCCCAGACGATTGTCTTCACCAATTCGAGCGGCGACGTGATCACCCTGGCGCTGCGGTCCATTGGAACCATGCACGTTGTGCAACAGGAGCCGCTCAACCTCGTCCTCTCCGCAACCGAAGCCGCTACGCGGATCACGATGAAAGTCAAAGCCAGCCGGACCGCCACCGCCCTTCCCCAAATCGACCAGATTACCGGCGGGCCCGATTGCGGTCTGATCGATGCCCGAGGGTTCGATGTGGTGGGAACTGGCGTCCAACTGGGAGGATACCTCAAGCAATTGAGAATCCACGACCTCACCAACGACGCCGTTGTGACCGCCAGTGACACGGACGACCGGACCACCACTATCTTCGCCCACAATCTCATGGACGGCTGTGCCATCAACATCGGCAACCGAATCGGCGGGTTACAAGCCGCGCGGTTTGGTAACGGATCAACCGTCACCGCACAGCAAATCGGGGCCATGTCGATCAAAGGCGACAAGAAGGCCGGACTGCGCGGCGACTGCTTGGGGACAATTATGATCTCCGGCGACGGTCTGGACGTCAATCAATCCGCGTTGGGATCGCTCAACGCAGCCGGTACCATTAGCAACACCAGCGTCGTGGTTTCCAATGGCAGTGTCGGTGCCGTGACCGCCTCACAGATGATTGATTCAACGATCTACATTGGTTACACGCCCAGCGATCCAACCAATCCGATTTCGGGCGGCGGCACGTTCGTCGATGGGATGCGGCTCGGCAGCGTCAACATCCGCTCGTCGACCAACGGCTTCATCAACAGTGACATCGCTGCGTCACGAGTGGGAAGCGCGCGCTTCGGCAGCATCGTGACCGACAACGGCAGCCTTTCGTTTGGCATTACCGCCCAGCAAGTCTCGGGAGCTACCTGCAAGACGCCACCGTTCCGTTTCCACGTCAGCGGCCCCAGCGATCAATCTCTGGGCGACTTCCACGTCTTGTTGCAGTAACGCGGTCAGTTCCCGGCCTCCGCGCTCCTGTTTTCTTGCTTGGCGGGCTTGCTTGAACGTGCAAGCGGCCTTTCCAGTGGCGTGGGGCAGTTGGTCGCGACAGCACAAACGCGCGAACGTCACCCGATCCAGCGCGGGCGCCAACGGACATTCGCCACGGAACCCCCTACGCCCAAACAATATCGGCGTGTAAGCCGGGCGGTTTCATCAACCGGATGAACTTTTCGGGTTCGGCTTGCAACTTCGGAAATGGAGGAGACAATCTCACAGCGGTGCAATCTAAGCCCGATACGGTCGAACGGTTGTACGGTCAGCACGCCAACGAGCTGTACCACTATCTTGCCAGACGATGCCCGGATGCCGCAACCGCCGGCGACCTCCTGCAAGAGACCTTTTTGCAGGTCGTGCGCCAACCCGATCAACTGGCCAAGGTGGCCATGCCCCGCGCCTGGCTGTTCGCCATTGCCCGTAACCTCCTGGCCCGCCACTACCGCCAACAGCGCGATCCCCAACCCATTGCACAACTCTGGTATGAACCCGCTGAGAAGCAGGACTCCCGTCTCGCCGTCATGCGGGAGGCCATCCAAAACCTGTCCCCCGAGCTGCGCGACACCCTCGAACTGCGGCTCGAACAGGAATTATCCTACGAAGAAATCGCCCACGTGCTGGGCGTGCCGGTCGGAACGGTGCGTTCACGACTGCACAACGCCGTGCGCCAACTGCGCGACCTCATGAACCGGCAGGAGGAAACCAACCAATGAAATCCGATGTCATGGAACGTTTGCTAATTGACCAAGCCTTGGGGCGCCTCGATCCCGATGTCGATGCGCTGCTGGCCGATCATCTGGCCAACGACCCAGCCGCAACGACACAGGCCCGGGAGTTGCAGGACGTGGTTCATTTGGCTGCCGAAGCTGTTCGGCAGCCCGTGCTCGCAATCGAGCCCCCCGGTCAAATCCACCGCCTCGTCTGGCGTCATCGTGCCGAACAAGCTCTGGCTCTCGCGGCCTCGTTTGCGATTGGCGTGGGCATTACCGCTGCCGCGTTTCGCGCCAATCCCCGACACGACGACTACACAGCCCCACTCGCGCGTGCCGTCCAAAGCGGGTCGCTCCCATCACCACGTCGTGATTTCATCGTTGATGCCAGGATTGAATCCCTCCCCTTCTGGTCGAACCAACGGCTGTACGCGCTGGCACAAGCTTCTGCGGCCGGCGTAAATACAAAGGAGATACTGAAATGAATCTGGGCAAAGTTTTGTCACGACGGTACTTTCTGGCTGTCGCCGGCGTTCTCCTCTTCTGCGCCGGTTGCGACCCGACGGACTGGGTCTGCTGGGCACCGGACGGCGAGCACGCGTTCGTGCAAGGAGCCGACAACAACACGTTCCTGATCGACCGCACCGGCAAGATCGTTGGCAAAGCCACCGACGCGCGGACTTGGCTGCCGGACTCGCGCCGCGTCGTTGCCGTCCACGCGGCGAAACCCACGAGCTGGGATGAATATGCCAGGTTGCTCGGCCCCGACCGCGCCGCGAAGGCGACGAGCGCCGCCGCCAGCATGACCCAGGTGCTCCAGACGTATCACGGTGATTGGGCCAGGTTCGGCGAATCGGCCGAGTACCGGAAATGGGAGAACGACGTGGTTGGCCATACGTTCCGGGCCGAATGGCTGACGCAGGCCGTCGTCCTCTACCTGCAACAAACGAACCCCAGGATTCTCGTCCCCATTGTCACTACGAATTCCTTCTCCATAACAGAACTCATCCCTGACATATACGAACTCAGTATCCACAACGTACTGCCGTCTGACCCGCCAGCCGAGCGGTTGCTGGCCCGATTCCCGGACGAGATCGTCTCGGTATTCCCCTCACCGAGCGGACAAAATCTCGCGTTTGCCGTGGCAGAACCCGATCACCCGGCCCTGTATCTCATCCCGCAAGCCACCAACAGTTCTCCCCAGAAGGTCGATGACGGAGTGACCGAAGCAGCCTGGTCGACGGATGGCCGGGACCTCGTCTACGCCAAGACCACGGTCCCCTACGACCTGCTCCAGAACAGCATGCAACTCGGAACGATCACCAGCCGCCGCGTTTGCGGAACGAATGGACAAATGCTGGCGAAATTCGAGGACTCGAAGGACCTTGCCGGAATAATCCTCGGACAATCGGATTCGGTCCGCTCCACATTCGTGGCCTGTCTCCCTGACGGCCGGATTCTCTTCGCGGCGGCTCCCATTCGTCTGCCGGCGCTCACGTCTGACGAGCCGAGCCACCTGACTCTGTTTGCCATCCGACCCGGTCCGACGCCAACCTTGGAATCCATCGTCCATCCCGCAGACATCCCACGACTCCCAAACCGTGTCGACCGCTTTGCGCTGAGCCCTGACAAGAAGCGCGCGTCCATTGTCGACCAACAGGGGAACGTCAGCATCCTGTCCCTGGACACCGGAGAATTACTGGCGATTCAGCCCACGGTCGTTTATTCCAACTCCGACAAATACACGCAACTCATCCCGACCTGGCGAACCACCAACGAAGTCACCTGCCTCGTTCCCGTCGGCGACCCTTCGGGTAACACCGTGCGCGTAGAGGTTGTCCTGGCAAACTTGAATGGTCAGAGAACCGCGATCAGTCTTTCCTGGTCGAACGCGACAGTGAAGGGACTGCTGCTGCCAACTCAGTGAGGCCCGCTTCAGGGGATGATTTCTCTTGCGCTGAAGCAAAACGATTCCCAGACTGTTGGGGAGGCGGAATAACGAACCTGTTCATGCAGCGGATTCTCCAGAAACGAATTGTTCCCGTGGTCGTTATCGACAACGCGGAAAGCGCCGTGCCGCTGGCGGAGGCATTGCTCGCGAGCGGTCTCGATGTAATGGAGGTGACCTTCCGCACCGCGGCAGCCGCACCATCGATCCGCAACGTCCGTCAGGCATTCCCATCCATGTTAGTGGGGGCCGGCACCATCCTGGACCAGGAGCAACTTCAGCGAGCCATCGACGCCGGGGCCCAATTCGGAGTCGCTCCCGGCTTGAACGAGACGATTGTCTCGAAGGCGCTGTCGCTGAAACTGCCGTTCGTCCCCGGCGTTATGACGCCATCCGACGTGGAGCGCGGGCTGGCGCTCGGCTGCAAACTCCAGAAGTTCTTCCCCGCCGAAGCCGCTGGCGGAGTACGGATGCTTCAGGCGTTCGCGGGCCCCTTCGGGCCAGCCGGCGTAAAGTTCATTCCTCTCGGCGGCATCAATACCGGCAATGCTCGCGACTATCTGGCATTGCCCATCGTCGCTGCCATCGGCGGGTCGTGGATGGTCGAACGGAAGCTGATCGCCGAGAAGAACTGGAAGCGAATCCGTGAGTTGACTGCTGAAGCCGTGCAGATCGCCGCCCCCGTCCGCCGTTGAGTGGACCTGCCATCTCAATCTCAGAACCAGCGCGTTTTAACGCCTGCTGGTACGAGCGCTCGTCATGCCCGAGAAATCGCGGCGACCGCCGCCATCGCCATACTGGCGGTCATCGGGCTGGTCGGATGGCACCCCCGGCCCCGGAGCGAGCCGCTGATCGTTTCGGCCGTCTTGGTCTGGATGATCCTGGTGGCGCCACTGTCGGAGTTTCATTATCTCCTTGTGTTATTGCTACCAATGATGGCATTGATCTTTGTGGCAGCCCATGAGGCGGACAGGAGGACTCGCTGGCTGGCGCGTGCATCGCTGGCAGCGTTTGCCGCGGCAAGCTTGCTAACCGTGGGGTTCGTGCCTCTGCAGCAAATCGGGCTACTCTGTTGGGCAATGATCGGGTTGTGGGGCGTGCTGCTGACGGCGGCGGTCCGTCAGGCACGAATGTGTGGTTCGCAATGACCCGTGGGACCGGTCCGCAATCCGCAGAGCGGACCCACGCGGGAACCGGCCGTAACAGCAAGGAGGGGTCTATGGATACGGTGAAGGACCGAAGCGACAGTCAGATCATTATGGAGTTTGCCGACGAAACGATGGTGCGTGACGACAACCGCGACAGCGAAACTGATTCACAATGGTTTGGGTCGCTGGTCTCCACGCCCATTTCGTTGGTGCTCCCGATGTTCAACGAAGGTCCCGTCGTCGACACCACCCTGAAACGGGCCGTGGAAGGTCTCGAACGCAGGTTCGCCGATTTTGAAATTGTCGTGGCCGACGACGCCAGCACCGATGGCTGCGCCGCGAAAGTGGAAGTATGGACCCGCAAAGACCCGCGGATCAAACTCGTCCGACTTGCCCACAACCAGCGATTCGGTGGCGCCCTCTGTGCCGGGTTGCTCGGCGCCACGAAAGACTTCCTCGTCTACACTGATTTCGACCTTCCCATCCGTCTGGAAAGCCTGCCCCACTTGCTCGAAGCGTTCGCGGACGCCGATGTGCTCACCGGCTACTCCGACGCGGGAGCCAAGTACGCCAACTGGATGTCAAAGATCATTTCTCTCAGCTACAATTTCATGGTGCGCGCCTTGTTCGGACTGCGGCTGCGCGACATCAACTTCGGCTTCAAGGCCGTCCGCCGCTCCACCTGGGAAAAACTGCAACTGCGCTCGCGCAGCCCGTTTGTCGATGCGGAGTTGTTCGTGCAGGCCCAATACCTCGGCTTCCGCGTGAAGGAGATCCCCGTCCCCTTCGTGCAACGCCAGTTGGGAACTTCCCACATCCGCCGACTGGACGTGATCGCCGCGACGCTGCTCGATATGGCCAAACTGCGCCTGACACTGTCACGCCGCCTGGGGCCAGGTGCGCCCCGCCGCGCCTGATCGTTCGTGAAGCTCTTGGTCGTCAATGCCGACGATTTCGGGCTCGACCCGGCCGTCAACGCGGCGATTATCAAAGCCCACACGAACGGCCTGTTGACCAGCGCCAGCTTGCTCATCAGCGCGCCGCATGCCGCCGAGGCCATCGAGTTTGCCAAAGCGCACCCGAAACTGGGTGTCGGCCTTCACCTTTGCCTCGTCGAAGGCCGTTCCACTGCGTCTCCCGAAAAAATCCCCGCGCTGGCAACCGCCAGCGGAGAATTGCCCTCAAGCCCGTTCGCTCTGAGCGCCCGGCTCTTGGCCCATCCGCGATTGGACGCCGACATCGAAACCGAACTTCGGTCGCAGATCAGTCGGTTCCTGGATACCGGCCTGCGTCCGAGCCATTTCGACACCCACCAGCACACGCACATCCATCCGCGCGTGTTGCGCATCGTCGCCCGCCTCGCGCGCGAGCATGGCGTCGCCTTCGTCCGCGCCCCGGTCGAGCCTCTTTGGCCATCGCTCCGATCCAGCCGTCAGCGGTTGCCGCGCAAACTCGCCCGCTGGTTCGTATTCAGTACTCTGGGTTCACGGGCAAAACGCGTTCTGCTCCGTCAGGGAGTTCGAACGGTCGACCGCGCCGTCGGCGTCCTGGACCCCGGCCACCTTACCAAGCCGTTCCTGACGTCGTATCTGCCGCTCTTGCCGGACGGACTCACAGAAGTTTTCTTTCATCCCGCCGACCGCCCGGCCGAGCCTCTGCTCCAGGCCCAACGCGGCTACGAACACGCCGCCGAATTACAAGCTCTCTGTAGCCCGCAGTTGCGTCAACTCATCCACGACTCCGGCATCCGCCTGACCAATTTCCGGGAACTAGCATTACCCTGATTCTTAATCCCGTGGGACGATCCACGCCGAATTGTAGGGCGAGCGTCCCGCCTGCCACCGATTCCCCCCGTCCCTTGTAGCCGTGCTTGCTAAGCGCGGACCTGCCGCCTTTGCCGTTGTAGGCCACGTGCCTGCCCCGATTCCGAGATCGGGGCCCCCACGCGGCGCCCATCCCCTTCAAAGTGGAACGGGCACCTGCCCCGATTCCGACATCGGGGTCTCGCCCGTTCATGCCGTTGAACAGTCCGTCCCGGCTGTTCGTCCGACTTGAATAGGTGCTCCGTGCGCTTGCCTTGGAGGGCCACCCCTGCCCCGAATTTATTTCGGGGCTCCCGGTGAGCCGCCCGCCACCTGCTGTGCCCTTGCCCCGTTGTGCTTCCCCATTGCGAAGCCCGGCCCGCCAAAGTAAACTCCGAGCAATGAACACAGTCCTCGCCGCGACTGGCTCGGGATGTCGAGCCTTCACCGACGCTGGCGAAGGTAAGATGGAACTCGCCGGCCGGCACGTTTGTGCGGTGGCGCCTGAGGTCGGCGGTACCTGCCTCGCCGCGGTCGATGGACAGGAAATCTGGCGACGCGACGCCAGCGGTGCATGGTCCAATGTCGCGACGGCTGGTATTAACCTCCAATCGATCACGGCCGTCGATGGCGTTATATTTGGCGGGGGAATGGATGAGGCCGTGATGGTGCGCATCGCGGCCAGCGGGAAACCAGAACGTCTCAAGGGTTTCGACCATACTCCCGGACGCAGTGAATGGTTTGGCAACGGTCCGCCATTGGGCGTTCGATCCTTGACGGCAACCGCCGACGGCGCGGCACTCCTGGCGGCAGTGCATGTCGGCGGCATCCCGCGCTCCTCGGATCGAGGCGAAACCTGGACACCGACCGTTCCTGTAATGTTCGATGTCCACGAGGTGTGCGCGCACCCGTCCCTGCCGAACGTCGTCGCCGCCGCCGCCGCAGTCGGTTTGTGCGTGAGTCAGGACGGCGGACGGAACTGGAATGTGCTCTCCGAAGGTCTTGAGATGACGAGTTCACTGGCCGTTGCCGTTCTGGATGAGGATGCAATCTTCAGCATCCAGGACGGCCCGTTGGCCAAGCGTTCGCAGGTCTGGCGCTGGCGCATCGGTGGCGAACGCGTTGAACATGTACGCGATGGATTGCCCGAGTGGCTGGATGGCAAGATTGATACGGCCCATATCACCGCCCGCGGCGGACGCGCGGCGATCGTCGATGGAGGAGGAAATCTCTGGCTGTCGAGAGCAGGATCAACCGGGTGGGAGCGCATCGCATCTGACCTGGCCTACGCTTTCGGTCTGGTGATCGTCCAAACTTGGGAGCACACACGATGATGAGCCATGCGAAACCAATTGGCGACGACGTCCGAGCGGTGATACCGATGTTGGTGTGCCGCGACGGCGCGTCGGAGATCGACTTTTGCAAGACGGCGTTTGGCGCCGTGGAACGGTCGCGCCGGCTGGCCCCCGACGGCGCTGTGGTACATGCGACCCTGACGGTCGGGCCGGCAATGATCATGGTCCACGGAGAGTTCCCAAACCTGGCCAGCCGTGCCCCGCAACCGGACGGCACGTCGTCCGTGGTGATCTACATCTATGTCGAAGACGTGGACATCGTGATTGACCGGGCGGTGGCCGCCGGGGCGAGGGTTCTGCTCCCGGCGACGAACGCGTTCTGGGGCGACCGCGTCGGGCGGATTATCGATCCGTCGGGGCACGTCTGGAATGTCGCCGCTCACATCCAAGGGTAGAAGAATCGGCGTCAGGTCCCCAATCCGGCAACACCCCGCCCCTACCAGTCATGTTTGGGCGGCCCTAATTCCCGCCGGAAGATTCCCGAGAGAGCGCGCGGTCCAAATTGACCTGCGCCTCCACGTAATCGGGCTTGATTCGTAGCGCCTGACGGTACTGCTCGATCGCCTCTTGTCCCCTGCCCGCCTGTAGCAATGCCGTCCCAAAAAAGTTGTGCGCCTCGGCGAAACCGGGCTTGATCTGCACCGCTCGCCGGAAATGTGCGATCGCCTCGTCGAGCTTACCGGCTTTCCCCAGCGCCAGTCCCAGGTTGTACTGCGCCATCCATGCGTCAGGGTTCTTGGTCACCGTATCCGACCAGAGAGTTTCGCTCGTCGCGTAAACGCCGGCCCGCGTCCACGTCGCGATGCCCAACACAACCACCACCACCGCGCTCGCCAGCACCCCCACCATCCGGCCCCGGTCGCCGATGCGCCGACACACCACCGCTCCCGCCGCCACCGCCAAAGCGACGACCCCGATCATCGAGTAATACTGCCAGTGATCGGCCACCAGCGAGTAGTCGTAAAAGCCCTGATCGAAAAACCCAAGCACGGGAAAGAGCGTCACGGCAAAATACCCCAGACCGAACAACATTGGCCGCCCCCATGTTCTTCGTTTCCACCAGAAAAGCGCCAGACACGCCGCCACAAGCAACGCCGGAAACCAGGAGATCCACCGGGACGGATCGACGTTCCACTTCGGGTAGATCACCGACAGGTTCACGGGCCAGAGTATTTTGCCCAGGTAAAACCAAACCACCCAACCCGCCGCTGCCAGTTTGGAGAGAAATCCTTCCGGCCGGAACGTGGTCCCTCGCAAGACCCAATGATACTGGAACCAAACGGTTGTCAGCCCGAAGAGCAGGGAAAGCGCGAAGAACGGTACGCTGCGCCGCCCATCTTTCCACCGCAATCGGTCATGCAACCACCACACGCACCCCAGCAGCGCCACCGGCAGCATGACCACACCGGTCTTGCTGAGCAGCGCCAGCACAAACGCGCCCAACGACAACGCGTACCACCGCCACCGGCCGTCCGCATCGAACTCCAAGTACAACAGAATCGCAATCGAATAGAACATCATCGACAGCGTGTTCTTCTGTTCGCTGATCCAGCCGGCCGTGGCCACGTTGACCGGGTGAATCGCGAACACGAGCGCCGCCAGCCACGCCCCCGGAATGCGCAGCCGTCGCAGAATCAGCCACACGAGGATGGCGTTGGCCGCGTGTAACAGTACGTTGACCACATGATAGCCGGTCGCCCGGTCATCCCACATCCGCCATTCCAGCCACCAAACACTTCCCGTCAGCGGATAGTAGTCCGCCGCGCCCGCCCCCGACCAGAACAGACGAATCCCGTTGTCGGCCCGCACCACTCCGTTTTCCGTGATCAGCCCGTAATCATCGAATACAAACCCGCCGCGCAGCACGGGCAGATAAACGGCAAACGTGATCAGCAGAATAAGAGCCGCCCTGCCCGCGAACACGCGGCCGGACATCTCTGGGCAGGATTCGCGTCGGTTTGCCGGGATGGTTTGCAAGCACCCGGTTTATACGGCGGCCCGATTCGTCACCGCTAGTGAAAAACGTCAGCCAACCCGCCCGCCCGGGTTCAGCGGGACCTGCTGAAATTACTGATGACTGTGGAGAAATTGCCCGTCAATGGTTGCAACGACCAGACTCTCACGGCATGGAGCTTCCACATCGTTCAAAAGCCAACAACTCCAATCGCTCACCACTGGACGATCTCGTCGTCGCCTTGGAACACCGCCGGGAACAGCCGCTTGAGTTGGTAGTTGCTAAATCTGTCAAAGCCCAGGCACCCATCGTGGTCGCTGGCCTTGGCGTCGCAGGTCGTGGCCGACTTCAGAGCCAGCTTCCTGGCGCCGTCCCACGCAACGACCAACTTTAGAAACTCCTCGCGCGGTGTGTCCTCCGGCATCTTCTTGGCCAGCCACGGATACATCCGCCGAAGCTGCTCCGTGCTCCATTGATCGTAGCCGTGACAGAAAACCCCCATTCGGCCCACGGCTTGACAGGTCGTTTCCTCGTCACGTGTGTTGGCCACGAGATACTCCCGGATCTTGTTCAGTGCTTCTTCTCTCGTGTATCTCATTCGCCCACCTCGTTTCGTCTAAGCCGGTTTGTAATTCGTCAACGCGCGCATGTACTGCGCCCGCTCAAACGCGCTCGGATCCGCGCAATGAATCTGGCTCATGCTGCCCTGCATCTGGGTGACCGACTCGTACTCGTGCTCCATCATCCACTGCCGCATCTCCCGTTCGATCACCCCAATGTGCTCGATGCCGTGTTTGAGCAGCACCGAACACAACATCGTCCCGCTGGCGCCCGCCATCAGCATTTTCAGCACATCATCCCCGGTGTGGATCCCGCTCGTCGCCGCCAGGCTCACCTTGATCCGTCCGTACAGGATCGCAATCCACCGTAGCGGCAGCCGCATCGCGTGCGGCGTGCTCAACAGCACCTTCGGCATCACCTCCAGGGCGTCGAGATCGATGTCGGGCTGGTAGAACCGATTGAACAGCACAAACCCGTCGGCACCGGCCTCCTCCAGCCGCTTCACCATGTTCGCGATGTTGCTGAACCGCGCGCTCAGCTTCACCGCCACCGGAATGCTCACGGCGGACCGCACCGCCTTCACGATATCGACATACGTCTGCTCGACCGCCGCGCCGCTGAGGTGCATGTCGGTCGGGATGTAATAGATGTTCAATTCGAGGGCATCCGCGCCGACCTGCTCGATCTGCTTCGCGAATTCCACCCAGCCCCCCATCGACGTGCCGTTGAGACTGGCGATGATCGGCATGTCCACCGCCCGTTTCGCGCGCTGGATGTGCTCCAAATAACCGTCGGGCCCCAGCCGGAAGTGCGCCGGCTCGGGAAAGTACGTCAGCGCCTCGGGGAAACTATCGATCCCGTGCGTCATGTGATGGTGCAGTTCGTACGTGTCCAGCCGCAGTTGCTCCTCAAACAGCGAATACAGCACCAGTGCGCCCGCCCCCGCGTCCTCGGCCCGCTTGATGTTGTCGACGTCTTCCGAAATCGGCCCGCACGCGGACACGATCAGCGGGTTTCGCAGCGTCATTCCCAGGTACTTCGTGGTCAGGTCCATGCGGCCTCCTCGTTCAGGCGGTTACGCCCGTGCTTTGATCCGCGGTCGCCGGCGCGACGGCCGCCACATCAGGTTTCATCTTCCGTCCCGCCATGTACTCGTAGAACTTGAACCGGCTTTCCGCGTCCTCCTGCGCCATGTGGAACAATACCTTCGCCCGTTCCGGGTTGCTCTTGGTCAGCATCTTGAACCGGTTCTCCATCATCAGGTATTGGTCAACCATCAGCGCCGGCTTGCGCGAATCCAGTTGCAGCGGGTTCTCACCGGCGCCGGCCCGTCGTGGATCATACCGATACAGCAACCATTGGCCCGAGTTGACCGCAACCTTCTGGTCCTGCATTCCCGTCGTCATGTTGATGCCGTGCGCGATGCAATGGCTGTACGCAATAATCAGCGACGGCCCGTCGTAGGCCTCGGCTTCCAAAAACGCCCGCAGCGTATGCTCGTCGCGCGCCCCCATGGCGACCGACGCCACGTACACGCTGCCGTAGCTCATGGCGATCAGGCCGAGGTCCTTCTTCGCCGACGGCTTGCCGCCCGCCGCAAACTTCGCCACCGCCGAGCGCGGCGTCGCCTTCGAGCATTGCCCGCCCGTGTTCGAGTACACCTCCGTGTCCAGCACGAGCACATTGACGTTGCGGCCGCTCGCCAACACGTGATCCAGTCCGCCAAAGCCGATGTCGTACGCCCAGCCATCGCCGCCAATAATCCACACGCTCTTCTTCACCAGCATGTCGGCAATGGCCAACAGCGTGCGCGCCTCGGCCGAGTCCACGGTCTTCAGCTTGGCCTTCAACGCGGCGATTCGCTCGCGTTGATCGAAAATTCCGGGTTCATCCTTCTGGTCTGCCTTCAGGATCGCCCCCGCCAGCGTGTCCCCAATCGCCGGAGCCAGCTTGCGCACCAGCTCGCCGGCAAACTCCTTCTGCTTGTCGATCGACACCCGGAACCCGAGCCCGAACTCCGCGTTGTCCTCGAACAACGAGTTGCTCCACGCGGGGCCACGCCCGTTGGCATCGACCGCCCACGGCGTCGTCGGCAGGTTCCCCCCATAAATTGAGGAGCACCCCGTCGCATTCGACGCGATCATGCGGTCACCGAACAGTTGGCTGGCCAGTTTCAGATACGGCGTCTCGCCGCAGCCCGCGCAGGCGCCGCTGAATTCAAACAGCGGCCGCTGCAGTTGCTGGTGCGGGATGCTGCCCACCTTGATCTTGCGCCGGTCGATCTCGGGAATGTTCAGGAAGAACTCCCAGTTCTTCGCCTCAGGCTCGCGCAACGGCGGCTGCGCCGCCATGTTGATCGCCTTGAGCCGCGTCTGCGATTTGTTGCGCGCCGGGCAAATGTCCACACACAATGCGCAGCCGGTGCAGTCCTCGGGCGCAACCTGGATGGTGTACTTCAACCCCACTGCCTTCCAGTCGCGGTCCTTCGCATCGGCAGATTTGAATGTCGCCGGCGCCGATTCGAGCGCCTTCGGCTCGTACACCTTCGCGCGGATCACGCCGTGCGGACACACCATTGCGCACTTTCCGCACTGAATGCAAACGGCCGTGTCCCACACCGGGATTTCCAGCGCGATGTTCCGCTTCTCCCAACGTGCGGTCGCCGTCGGAAACGTGCCGTCGATCGGCAACCGGCTCACCGGCAGCAAATCGCCCCGGCCCGCGATGATTTCTCCCAGCACGTCCCGCACAAACTCCGGCGCCTCGGCGGCCACCGGCGGCGGCAACTCGATCTTGCTCTCGATACGCGCCGGGACCCGCACCTCGTGAAGGTGCGCCAGCGTATTGTCCACAGCCTTGAGGTTCATCTGGACGATTTCGTCGCCCTTCTTGCCGTAGGTCTTCTTGATCGAATTCTTGATCGCTTCGATGGCCTCTTCTGCGGCCAATACGCCCGAAATCGCAAAGAAACAAACCTGCATGACGGTGTTGATGCGGCCACCCATACCGCTGTCGCGCGCCACTTTCACGGCGTCGATGACGTACACCTTGAGCTTCTTGTTGACGATGTGCTCCTGATACACCCGCGGAAGTTTGCCCCAGATTTCGTCCGCGCCCCACGGCGTGTTGAGCAGAAACGTGCCGCCGGGGATCGCCTCTTTGAGAATATCGTACCGCTCCAGGAATACTGGCTGATGGCACGCCACAAAGTTGGCCTGGCTCACCAGATAGGTTGAGTGGATCCGCTCGGGCCCAAACCGCAGGTGGGACACCGTCGCCGAGCCCGACTTCTTCGAGTCGTATACAAAGTAACCCTGTGCGTAGTTGTCCGTGTCCTCGCCGATGATCTTGATGGAATTCTTGTTCGCGCCGACCGTTCCGTCGGCGCCGAGTCCGTAGAACACGGCGCGCACCGTCCGCGGGCTCTCGGTCGAGAACAATGGGTCAACATCGAGGCTCGTCTTCGACACGTCGTCCACAATGCCGACCGTGAAATGGTTCTTCGGCTTCGCCGCGGCCAGATTGTCGAACACCGCTTTGACCATCGCCGGCGTGAACTCCTTCGAGGACAAGCCGTACCGTCCGCCAACCACTTTGATCCCGGTGCGCCCCGCTTCGTGCAGCGCCGTGATCGCGTCCAGGTACAACGGCTCGCCGGTGCTGCCGGGTTCCTTGGTGCGATCGAGGACTGCCAGGGCCTTCACGCCCGCCGGCAGTGCCGCCGCAAACCGCCTGACCTCAAATGGGCGATACAGCCGCACCATGACCACGCCGACCTTCTCGCCCTTCTTTAACAGGTAATCGACCGTCTCATACGCCGCTTCGCAGCCGGAGCCCATCAGCACAACCACCCGGTCCGCATCCGGCGCCCCGTGATAATCAAACAAGTGGTACGCGCGCCCGGTCAGTTTCGCGAACTTGTCCATGGCGCGCTGCACGATATCGGCGCACCCGTCATAGAATGGATTACAGGCCTCGCGCGCCTGGAAAAACACATCCGGGTTCTGCGCCGTCCCGCGAAGCACCGGACGATCCGGTGTCAGCGCCCGTTTGCGATGCGCCAGCACGAGTGCCTCGTCGATCATCGCCCGCATGTCGTCTTCCGTAAGCACCTCGATCTTCGAAACCTCATGCGAGGTGCGAAAACCGTCAAAGAAATGCAGGAACGGCACGCGCGCTTCGAGCGTGGCCGCTTGCGCGATCAGCGCCAGATCGTGCGCCTCCTGTACCGAGTTCGAACACAGCATCGCCCAACCGGTCGCCCGCGCCGCCATGACGTCGCCGTGGTCGCCAAAAATCGACAGCGCATGCGTCGCCAACGAACGCGCCGCGATGTGGAACACCGCCGGTGTCAGTTCCCCCGCGATCTTGAACATGTTGGGGATCATCAGCAGCAGGCCCTGCGACGCCGTGAACGTCGTCGACAGCGACCCCGTCTGCAACGCGCCGTGAATCGCCCCAGCCGCGCCGCCTTCGCTCTGCATTTCGACTACGGAGGGCACGGTCCCCCAAATGTTGGGGATATCCTGCGCCGCCCATTCGTCCGCCCATTCCCCCATCGGGGAGGAGGGCGTGATCGGATAAATGGCTATGGCTTCGTTCGTCCGATAGGCCACATGCGCTACCGCTTCGTTTCCGTCCATCGTTACGAATTCTCGTGAGTTGGTTTTCATTCCTTTGATGTCGTCCTTCAATTTCAACAAATACGGGGTAGATCTTCTCCCGTCGGCATGTCGATGATTCGTTCGCCGCCAATCGCGGTGCGCAACAGCGCCATCCCCTCGGGCCTCGCGCTCACCTCGCCGATGATGCGCGCCTGCCGGCCCGCCGGGTGGCTCTTCATCGCCGCCAGCACGCTCTCGGCGTCCTTGGCGCCGCAAAACACCAAAACTTTTCCTTCATTGGCAATCGTCAGCGGATCCAGTCCGAGCAAATCGCACGCGCCTCGCACCTCGCCGCCGATGGGTATGGCCTCTTCAAACAGTCGAATGCCCACGTTCGACGCTCGGGCGATGTCGCACACTGCGCCGGCAACGCCGCCACGGGTCGGATCGCGCATCGCCCGGATTCGTGCGCCCGTATCGAGTATCGTCTTCACCAGCGGCCACAACGGCGCGCAATCACTCGTCACGCTGGTCTGGAACGCCACGCCCTCGCGGCGGCTCATCACCGCCACGCCATGCTCGCCGATGGGGCCGTTGATCATCACGGCGTCGCCGGGTTTGACGTTGGCGCTGCCCAGCCAGTATGGAACCGTGATCTTCCCGATCCCGGTCGTGTTGATATACAGGCCCTCACATTTCCCCCGCTCCACCACCTTCGTGTCGCCGGTCACGACCTGCGCCCCCACTTCGGCGGCAGCCGCGTGCACCGAATCAATGATGGTCTGGAGGTCGGCCAGCGGCAGGCCCTCTTCCAGGATCAGGCTAAGGCTCAGCCAGTACGGTTGCGCCCCCATCACCGCCAGATCGTTGATGGTGCCGCACACCGCCAGCTTGCCGATGTCGCCCCCGGGAAATATGTAGGGTGTGACCACGTAGCTGTCGGTGGTGAACGCATAGCCGGAATTGCCCATCACCAGCACCGCGCTGTCATCCAGCGGTTTCAGTAACGAGTTTTCGAGCCTCGGCAGCATCACCGTCTCGATCAGTTCCCGTGTCAGCGAACCGCCGCCGCCGTGCGCCAACAGGATGCGGTCGCGCTTCACGCCACCACCCTCTCGTACTTGTAATACGCCGCGCAGGCGCCTTCACTGGACACCATGCACGGCCCAATCGGATGCGTGGGCGAACACGGGTGCGCAAACAGCCGGCAATCCAGCGGCGTCGAAATCCCCCGCAGCACCGACCCGCACCGACAAAGCGGATTCACGTGCGCCTCGGTAAATTTCACGTCCAACACCTTCGCGGCATCGAACCGCGCGTACTTGTCACGGATTCCCAGGCCGCTGCCGGGAATCGTGCCGAGGCCGCGCCACACGTCGTCACGCGGCTCGAACACTTCATTCATCAACTCCAGCGCCGCCCGGTTCCCGTATTCGCCGACCGACCGGCTGTACTCATTCTCAACCTCCGCGCGGCCCTCCACAATCTGGCCCAGCAACATGCCGATCGATTTCAAAATGTCCCACGCCTCAAACCCGCTGACCACGCACGGAATCGCATACCGCTCGCAAATGAACCGATAGATCTGCACCCCGGTAATGACGCTGACGTGACCCGGGCAAATGAATCCATCGACTCGCATGCCCGGGTCGCGCGCCAGCATGTCCATCGCGCGAGGCATTGTCTTGTGCGCGCTGAGGACAGTGAAATTTCGCAGGCCGTCCCGTGCCGCGCGCCAGATCGCCCAGGCGACTGTCGGCGCGGTCGTCTCAAAGCCGATCCCGAGAAACACCACATGCTTGGACGGGCACTCCCGGGCCAGCACCAGGGCGTCGCTCGCGGAATAGACGATGCGAACGCTGGCGCCACTGGCGCGTTCCCGTTCCAGCGAGGAATCGGTGCCCGGCACGCGCACCAGATCGCCAAACGTGGCAACAATGACCCCGGGCCGGCCACACAGCTCGATGGCCGCATCCAGGTAGCTCGGGTCCGTCACGCACACGGGGCAGCCCGGCCCGGAAATCAGGCGAACGCTGTCCGGCAGCAACTGCCGCAGTCCGGACCGGAACGCCGCCATGGTATGCGTGCCGCAGACCTCCATGAACCTGAGGTCGCGCCCCAACTGCCGGGCCTGTTGCTCGATGTTTGTCACCAGCGTCTTCATGTGATCGTCTCCCGCAGATCGGTTGCCCCTCGAATCGCCTGCAATTCCTCGACCTCGCTCTGGTCCCATCGGTGAATCGCGAACCCCGCGTGGACGAGCACGTAATCGCCCAACCGCGGCTCTTCGATCAGCGACACATCCACGTCGCGCAAAATGCCGTCAACCGAAATCGTCGCGGTGGCGTCGTGCAATTCCACAATTCGCGCTGGTACTGCTAGACACATGTTCGTTTCACCCTCTCGATCGCAACGGCGGCCTGGCCCAGGGCCAACCCACCGTCATTGGATGGCACCACCGTGTTGGTAAATACGCGGAAATGATGTGACTGAAGAGCTTCCACCGTGCGGCGCAGCAGCAACTCGTTCTGAAATACCCCGCCGGACAGCGCCACCACGTTCAGGTCGCGTTGCCCGCGCAGCATCCGGCAGACTTCCAACACCGATGCCGCCACCGAATTGTGAAACTTCGCGGAAATCTCTGCCGTCGCCACACCCCGTCGGCGTTCGGTCACGATGGCGCGAATGGTCGGGCCGAAATCCAGCACCCACGGACACGCCTGCGTCTTGACGGAAAACGGGTATTGCCCCGTCACTTGCGGGTCGGCGATGGATTCCAGTCGAACCGCCGCCTGCGCCTCGTAGCTGGTCACGTCGCACAGCCCTAAAATCGCCGCCACCGCGTCAAACAACCGCCCCGCGCTGGATGTCACCGGCGCATTGAACCCGGTCTGGACCATTTTCTGGATGAGGCCCCATTTGAACCGCGAGCGCCTCCCGCAAACCGCGTCTGTCAAGCCTTCATCGGTCAACACGCTGGCGGCCATGCGCCAGGGTTCTTCGACGGCCTTGTCGCCGCCCGCAAGCCGATAGGTCTTGAAATGACCGACCCGCTCGAAATCGCACCGGTCGGCCACCAGGAACTCGCCGCCCCAAATCGTGCCGTCGGTGCCGTATCCCGTGCCGTCGAGTGCGACTCCAATCAGCGGATCGTGCAGATCATGCTCGGCCATCACACTGGCAATATGGGCGTGGTGATGCTGTACGCCCACGCGGTGCGAAACCGGCGCGGTCGCGGCAAACCGGGTGGACAGGTACGCGGGATGCAGATCGTATGCAATCACCTGGGGTTCAATCCGCATCAACTTCTTCCAGGATTCGATCTCGGACAGGAACTGGCAGTAGCTCTTGTAATCCTTCAGATCGCCCATGTGTTGGGACAGAAAGGCGTTGCCGCCGCGCACAAGGCAGAACGTGTTCTTCAATTCACCGCCCACTGCCAGAATCTGCGGCGAATCTTTCGCGATGCGAATCGGGTTTGGCACAAAACCCCGCGCCCGACGTATGAACTGGCGCTGGCCATTGACGATCCGCACCACGGAATCGTCACACTTGTGGACGATGGGACGATCGTGCGTGAGCGCCGCGTCCGCAATCGGCCCCAGCACCACCGGCAACTCCGACTCGTCACTGACGATGGGCTCGTCGGTGAGGTTGGCGCTGGTCATGACCAGGGCGTCAAAGTCCTCGAACAACAAGTGGTGCACCGGCGTGTAGGGCAGGAACGCGCCGATATTGTTCGCATCCGGCGAAATCTCCTTCGCCAAATGCCGTACGTGTGGCCGGCGCGATACCAGCACAATCGGCCGCGCCGCGCTCAACAGTTCCGCCTCCTCGCTCTCGCTGATCGCGCAAAATTTCTCGAGCGTCGGAATATCGCGGAACATCACCGCGAGCGGTTTGTGCGGACGATGTTTGCGGGAGCGTAGACGCGCCACCGCTTCCCGGTTCGTGGCGTCGCACGCCAGGTGATAGCCGCCGATTCCCTTGATCGCCACGATCCGCCCGCGACGAAGCAGTTCCTTCGTCTTGGTCAGGTTCACGTCGTAATGCGTGATCCCGCCGGCGATTCGCAGCCGCAACTGCGGGCCGCACCGCTGGCAGGCGTTGGGCTGCGCATGAAACCGCCGGTCGCGTGGATCGCGATACTCGTGGTCGCAGGGCTCGCACATCGGGAACTTCGACATCGAGGTGCGGTCGCGATCGTACGGCAAATCCCGGACGATGGTGAAGCGCGGACCGCAATCCGTGCAGTTGATGAATGCGTGGCCGTTGCGGCGGTTCCTCGGGTCGAACAGTTCGCGCAGGCAGTCGTCGCACGTCGCCAGGTCCGGCGTGATATGGACGGCCGGGTCGCCGTCCGGTTCGGACTCGACCACCTCGAACCGCTTATAGCCTTTGCTGTCGCAGACCTCCTTTTGAAATTCGGAAATCAGCGCCTGCTTGGGCGGCGCGCTGGCCAGCTGATGGAAAAACGCGCCAACAATGAGTTCTTCACCCTCCACCTCGATGATCACTCCCTGGGGCGTGTTGCAGACGTACCCGCAAAGACCAAACTGCGTCGCGTACCGGAAAACCGTCGGTCGAAACCCAACTCCCTGCACCCGGCCGGACACCCTGGCTCGTACGCAGGTTTTCATTCGTGCGCGGTCCCCTGGTGATGGCGGCGGTGCGGATGTTGATGCGGTTGGATGACGCCCGCCAGATCCTCATGCGAGTGCGTGTGCGGCTCGATGGGAAGTTCGCCCGCGCATACGTGCTCGATCCAGTGGACCCAATCCTCGACGCCTTTGCGTGATTTGCACGAAAGCGGGAAAACCGGCGCGGCGTGATTCAGTTGGCGAAAGTCGTGATAAAACTGCTCGTAGTCGAAATCGGTGTGCGGGCCGAGGTCGATCTTGTTGAGCACCAGCGCGCCCACTTCGTGAAACAGCAACGGATACTTCGCCGGCTTGTCGTGGCCTTCGGTCACGCTGAGAATCCCGACCTTTACCGTCTCACCGAGATCGAATTCGGCAGGACACGCGATGTTCCCAACGTTCTCGATGAACAGCAAATCGATTTCGTCCAGCTTCAACTGCTCGAGCCCGCGCCGCACCAGCGGCGCCTCGAGATGGCAGGCGCCCCCCGTAAGCAGTTGGATCACCGGCACGCCGAGCTTCTCGATTCGTTCGGAATCGCGCGTCGTGGCGATGTCGCCCTCCAGCACTCCGATGCGATACTGGCCTTTCAACAGTGGGATGGCCTTTTCCAACAATGACGTCTTGCCGGCCCCGGGCGAGCTGATGAGATTGATCGCCGTCACGTGCCCGTCTTCAAGAAGCTGACGGTTGCGAGCAGCGATTTCATCGTTCGCCTCTAGAACATTGCGCAAGACTTTGATGTTCATACGATCACCAATCATGCGCTTAGCACTGCCGGTGCCATAGGAACTGACATATTTTCAATTGCCTGCACTGCAAGCAGTTACATCGAGAGACGTGGCCGCTCCTCCAGTGACCAAGGGCGACACGCTGTCATTGCGTTACCCACCGTTCGACAAGTTGTCAGCGGGCTAACGGGTGTCCGTTTTTGTCGCGCTGATGCCGGCCTCCGCTGTCGGGGCCTCGATATCCAGGCTTGCAAGCAGCAATTCATCGCCCCGAAGCAACTCCGCGTCGACGGCGGCGCATCGGGGACACTCGAACCACTTGTCCTCGACCGTAAATTCCAAACCGCATTGTCTGCATCGGGCTGCCGCCTCGACCGGTTCGATGCACAACTGCGCGCCCGCCAACGGTGTGTCGCGTATGGTGGCCTCGAAACAGAACTGGAGCGTCGTCGGCTCAACCTGACGCAGCGCCCCCATGCTGACGTGCGCCGACTTCAGCCGCGCCTCAGGATGGGCCCGCAGTTCCTGCCGTATCAGGCGAACGAGCTCCTCGGCGATGGACAACTCATGCATGCGCGGCCTCGCTTTCGCACCCAACTCCGCCCTGCTCCGCCCCCGGCAGAACCAGTTGCGAGATCTGCCGCACCGCCTCTCTTGCGGCGCTCTCGGTCGGGGCCGATAACGTCGTCCCGAAATTGAAATCGTGCCCGCGAATGCTGAACAGAAACGCGCGCGGCGCGCGGCCAAAGAGCGTTATCGCCAGTTCCAACAGGTCGCTCGGCGCCAAATAATGCGCGACCGCGTGGCTGCGAAAGCCCGGCTTGACCAATGTGCGCGCCACCGGCACCGGACTTTGCGGAATGGCTGCGTCCACAAACACCACCGTATCGAAGCGGCTGATGACTTCCGCATGGTCCACGTCGAGTTGATGGGCCGCGAGTAACTCCACGGCCGGCAACTTCAGTTCGTCAAGACGCTCCACGACGAACCAGCCTACGCCATCGTCGTTTCGGCTGCGGTTGCCGTAGCCAAGCACCAGGGCTTTCACGCGGCGCCCCCCTCCCGGGTGAGAACCCGCAGCACACGACCCTCTGCATCGACCAATTCGACTTGGATCGGCATCTGGCCAACGGCGTGCGTCGAGCAACTCAGGCACGGGTCGTAGCACCGAATCGCCGCCTCGACCCGATTGAGCATGCCTTCCTGCAATTGGCGTGACTTCACGTACTTTTGCGCAACGGCTTTCACAGCGCGGTTCATCGCCAGGTTGTTGTTCCCCGTGGCCACGATCAGATTGACCTTTTCGACCCGGCCCGCTTCGTCAACCCAGTAATGGTGGAACAATGTGCCACGCGGCGCTTCGATGACGCCCACCCCCTGCTCGTGGGCCGGTCGCGCGTTCACCAGGGTTGCCGTGCTGCAAATATCGCGGTCCCGGAGCAGTTGTTCGATTCGCTCCAGCGCATAGACGATCTCGATCAGCCGCGCCCAGTGATAGTAAAACGAGCTTCGCCGCGGCGGGACACATTGCGACCGCCATTCCTGCAGCTCGGCGTTCGCTCGCGGCGTCGAGATTCGGTCCACGATATTCAGCCGGGCCAGCGGCCCGACCCGGTACATGCCGTCGGGATAGCCCATCGACTTGATGAACGGGAATTTCAGGTACGACCAGTCTTCCGTCGTCTCCGCAATCACATCGAGATAGTTGGCCGGGTCGATCTGGTCTTCGATGATCTTGGCCTTCGTGTCGCAAAACCGCAGTCGCCCATCGTAGTGCTCCAGCGAGCCATCCGTCTGCACCAACCCCATGAAGTTGGAGTCGAAACACGCGAAATCTTCCACCTCTTGCAAATGGTCTGCCTGGTATTTCTTCAACAAATCCACCGCGAAACGGGCGTGTTCCATCGCCTCCGGCAGACCGGCCAGCATTTCGTCTCGCTCGGCTGTGGTCAGAGCTTTGTTCACGCCGCCGGGCACGGGAAACTCGGCGTGGATCTTCCGACCACCGGTCAGTTTGATGACTTCCTGGCCAAACTTGCGCAGCCGAATCCCGCGCTTGGCGATATCGGGATGCTGCTGAATCAGACCGATAATGTTGCGCGCGGCCGGATCGCTGTCGAACCCCAGCAGCAAATCCGGCGCGCTCAAATGAAAGAAACTCAGGGCGTGCGATTGCGTCAACTGACCCATGTGCAGCAACTCGCGCAGGAGCTTCGCCGGCCGCGGGATTTCCACGCCGAGGATCGCATCGCAGGCCTTCGCGCTGGCCAGCAAATGGCTTACCGGGCAAATCCCGCAGATCCGCGCCGTGATTTGCGGCATCTCGGCGAAGAACCGCCCCTCGCAAAACTTCTCGAACCCGCGGAACTCAACCACGTGAAACCGTGCGTCCGCCACCTCGCCCGCATCGTCGAGGTGTATGGTGATCCTGGCATGGCCCTCGATGCGGGTCACGGGATTGATCGTAATCGTGTTGGCGTTGGCCTCAGTCATAACGCAGGTTGGCCTCAGTCCATTCGGGGTTGCGGCCCGCAAGCAACTCGGTCACGGCGTACCAGATGGCGTCGGCATCCGGCGGACAACCCGGAATATGCGCATCCACTTTCACGAACTCGTGGATCGGCCGCACCTTCGTCAGCAGCTTCGGCACCTCGGGCGCGCCAGGGACTTCCCCTGCCTGCGTGCTTTCGGTCTCGACGTAACCGCGCTCCAGCACGTCGGCGAGCTTCTGCTGGTTGCGCAATGCGGGGATGTTGCCGGTCAAAGCGCAATCGCCGAGCGCGACCAGCACCTTGCACTGGCGGCGCATCGTGCGCAGGACACGCTCGTGCTCGTCGTTGCACACCGCCCCTTCCACGATCCCCACGTCCACCTCGGGGATTTCCTTCACGTCGGTGATCGGGCTGGCGGTGAACTCGACCAGCTTCGCCAGGTCCATCAGCCGCTCGTCCAGGTCCAGAAACGACATGTGACACCCGGAACAACCACCGAGCCACGCCGTGGCCACTTTGATTTTCGGTTTGTCGCTCATGCAAAAACCGTTTCCAGAATCGCCTTGTCCTCGCGCGCTTCCCCGCTCGGCGGCAACGCGGCCACCAGCGGAAGCGTGCGTCCTTCAAAATTGGTAATCGTCCCGTTCTTCTCGCACCAGATCGCCGCGGGAAGCACGACCCGGGCGATCTCGGTGAGCACCGAATGGTAGCTCGCCTGTACGACAACGTTCTCGATCTGCTCCAGCAAGGGGCGCACGTGCGGCTCCTTCAACAGTCGCGCCCCGCCGTCGGGTTCGTCGCTGGCCACGATGTGCAAAAAAACCGGCGGCCGCACGGCGAGCCAGGTCGAGACGTCTTCCACAGGCTCCACCCCGGCCGCCGCCAGCGCCAGGCTGTTCGTGCTGGTCGGCAACTGGATCGGCGCGAACATTTCTCCCCCCTCGCCAACGGTCCCCAGTGTCTTGATGAGCCGATCGAGAATCGTGACCCCCACCGTCGTCATTGCCATCGGCCCATAGATCAAGACCGGCCGCTTCGCGGTTCCCAGCACCTCGCCGACCTGTTTCCAGAATTTTCGTTCCAGACCAACGACGGGCGCGGAAATATCGGCGTATGTATCGAGGTCGCTTCGGCGCGATTGCAAAATCACCAGTTTGGCGCCTCGCCGCCGCACCGCCGTGCGAATTCTTGCCGCAATGACCCCGTGCGTCCGGCTTGGCTCTGCGCCGATCAACACGATGGCGTCGGCATCCTGGAGCCGCGACAGGCCGTCCGGTGAAAACTCGGGCATCGTGCACAACCCGTCCTCCTTGTTGGCCACAAACGCGCCAAGCCGATCAAACCGAGCTCCCATCGCATGCAACGTGCGGATCGTCTCGTTGGTCACCCGCGGTGAAACCAGCATCGCATTGTGTCCACTGTTCGACGTGCTGATCAGGTTGCGGATGGTACTCACCGCGTCTTCCCACGACGTGGCGACAAGCTTGCCGTCCCGCCGTACCATCGGCTGCCGAATACGCGGGCGCGGCTCGGCCCACGTCTCGTAGCGACCGCGACGGCACAAGTGGCCACGGTTGACGGGAGATTCGACGTCGCCAAACACATCGACGATGCGCTCATCTTTCGTATAGACCACCAGCCCGCAGCCGACGGGACACTCAGAGCACGTGGTGCGTGTCTGGCGGCATTTGACAAGCGGCCCGTGGAACGCCGCGGCTTTGTCGAACAACGCGCCGGTCGGACAGGCCGTCACGCACGCCCCGCAAGAAGTGCAGGTCGTCGACATGCCAAATGTGACGTTCAGGTCGACGATGATCTTGTTCTTCACACCACGATTGCCGATGTCGAGCGTGTGGACGCCCTCGACCTCGTCGCAGGTTCGAACACAGCGCGTGCAGAGAATGCACCGATTATGATCGAGTCCCAGATACTTGCCGGAAACATCGACGGGCATCGCCGGGTACAGGTATGGGTAGCGAATCGAATCGATGCCGAACCGGTAGCCTTGCTGCTGCAGGTCGCAATCGCCCTTGTTCATCGGGCAGATCGGGCAGAAATGGTTGCGCTCGCTAAAGAGCAGCTCTAGGGTGAGCCGACGCAGACCCTGCAGGCGCGGACTGTTGGTGACCACCGTGCTGCCTTCGACGGCGGGCGTCGAGCAGGACGGGACGACCTTCAGGCTCCCCTTGATTTCGACGATACACATGCGGCATCCGCCCCACGGCGAGAGATGCTTGAGGTAGCACAACGTGGGTACCTCGATCCCATTGGCGCCGGCCACCTGCAGAATGGTCTGGCCCTGTGTGCCCTTGCACGCATTGCCGTCGATCGTCAGGGTGATTTCCCTGGGGGCAATCATTGCTTCACCCCTTCGGCCACGAGTCCTTCGTCCGGTTGGCCGGCTCGCGCGACGCCGGGCGATGTCTTGATGACCGCGTCAAACCGGCAGGCGTCGAAGCACGCGCCGCAGCGGATGCAATTCTCGGTGGCAATGCTGAATTTCTTCTGGCCCTCGACCCTGTGAATGGTTTGCACGGCGCAGGCGCGCGCGCACAGCGAGCAGCCCTTGCACAATGCCTGGTCGATTTCAAAATGCAGCAACTCGCGGCAAACGCGGGCCGGGCAGCGCCGGTCGAGAATGTGGGCTTCGTACTCGTCGCGGAAGTACCTCAGCGTCGTCAGCACGGGATTCGGCGCGGTCTGGCCCAAACCGCACAGGCTCGTGTCCTTGACCATGGCAGCGAGGTCCTGGAGTTTCTGAATATCATCGAGTTCGCCCTGGCCGTTGCCGATGCGCTCCAGGATGCTGAGCATCTGGCGCGTGCCGACCCGGCACGGCGGGCACTTGCCGCAGGATTCGTCGCAGCAGAACTCCATGAAGAAGCGGGCCACGTCCACCATGCACGAATCTTCGTCCATCACCACCATGCCGCCCGAACCCATGATCGAGCCGAGCTTTTGCAACGACTCGTAATCGACCGGGGTATCGAGGTGTTGCTCCGGAATGACGCCGCCGGAGGGGCCGCCGGTTTGCACCGCCTTGAATTTCTTGCCGTTCGGGATTCCGCCGCCGACGTCGAAAATCATCTCGCGCAGGCTCGTGCCGAATGGCATCTCGGCCACGCCGGTGTTGTTGATCTTACCGGCCAGACAGAACACCTTGGTGCCCTTCGTCTTCTCCGTCCCGATCGAGGCGAACCATTTCGCCCCCCTCAACAGGATCGGGCGGATCGTCGCCCAGGTTTCCACGTTGTTGATGTTGGTCGGTTTCCCCCACAGACCGCGCTGGGCCGGGAACGGCGGACGGGGCTGCGGCTGGCCACGGCGGCCTTCGACGCTGCGCATCAGCGCCGTTTCCTCGCCGCACACAAACGCGCCCGCGCCGATGCGAACTTCCACATCGAAATCGAAGTCGGTTTCAAAAATCTTTTTTCCCAGGAACCCATACTTGTAGGCCTGCTCGATGGCGATGTGCAGGCGTTTGACGGCCAGGCCGTACTCGGCGCGGATGTACACGAACCCGCGTTTCGACCCCATGGCGTACCCGCCGATGGCCATCCCTTCGATCACGCTGTGCGGGTCGCCTTCCAGCACTGACCGGTTCATGAACGCGCCGGGGTCGCCTTCGTCCGCGTTGCACACCACGTATTTCGGGAACTCCAGGGCCTGGCGCATGATTTCCCACTTCTTGCCGGTGGGAAAACCGGCGCCGCCGCGCCCGCGCAGTCCGCTGGTCTTGATTTCCTCGATGACCTGCTCCGGCGTCATTTCGGTAAGGACCTTGCCCAGCGCGCTGTATCCGTCGCGGGCGATGTACTCATCGATGTTCTCGGGGTCGATGACGCCGCAATTGTCGCGAACGATGCGCATCTGCCGGTTGAAAAACGTGAAGTCCGACTGGGTGAGCACGACGTGCTGCGTCTTCGGGTCTTGTGGCAGCAACTTCTCGTACGGGCGGCCCTTGAGGAAGTGTTCCTCGACCAATTTCGGCACATCCGCCGCCACGACGTTCTTGTAGAACGTGCCGTCGGGATGCACCAGCGACACCGGGCCGAGGTCGCAACGGCCCATGCAGCCGGTTTCGACCACTTCGATCTCGTTCTCGAGCCCGCGTTTTTTCAGCTCGGCGAGCAGCGCATCGCGCGTGGCCAGGCTGCCACTGCTGGTGCAACCCGTGCCCGTGCAAACGAGGATGTGCGTGCGAAACATCTACTTCTTTTGCTCCGGTTCCTTGATCTTGCCCACGGCCAGGCCGTCGACAACCTTGCCCTTCTGCAGGTGCTCGGCGACGATCTTGCGCGCGCCTTCGGGGCTGACGTTGGCGTAGGTAACCTTTTCGCCGCTCTTTTCCTCGATGCGGATCACCGGCTCGGCGTCCACCAGGCCGATCTCGCCCGTGACGGCGACTTCCACGTTCTCGATGCCGCGCTTATCGAGTTCATCGAGCATACTGGCCATGACTTCACGCGCACCAGCGGCAATGCCACTGGTGCCCATGCTGAAGACCACGCGGTACTTCTTGTTGCCTTCACGCAGCGCAACTCGCCGTTGCGCCTTGTCCTTGAGCTTCTTGAGTTCGTCCAGGTTCATGGGATTTGCCTTCTTTCGAGCTGAAACGAAATGTCTGGCCGTTCGCGCGGTAATGCAGCCGCACGTTCACGCCGGGATGGGCGCATAGTGCCAGTATGGTCGCGTTGAGGTCGCCCATCGGCGGCCGATCGATGTGCGACAGCCGCATCGACGCCGTGACCGTTGTGCCGCGGCCCGACGTGGAGCGCACGTGGAACGTCCCGCCGCACATCTCCGAGGTCTGCCGCAGGAACGCCAGTCCGAGTCCAAGAGGTTTCTTGCGGCTCTTCTTGCTGGTCACATTCTGGCCAAGCACGTGGCTCAACGTCTTCGCGTCCATGCCCCGGCCGTCGTCGCGGATGCGGATGATCAGCCAGTCGCGGCTCGTGTTCTCGATCACAACGACCTCGAGATTCTTCGCCCCGGCGGCCAGCGAATTCATGCCGATGTCCAGGATATGCAGGGACAGTTCCTCAAGCATACTTCTTCAACTCCTTCTGGCAGAATCGCGGGATCTTGTCGGGTGTGAGTTTGCCGTACACGTCATCGCCAACGATGACGGCCGGCGCCAACGCACAGGCGCCCAGGCACCGCGCGGTTTGCAGGCTGAAAAGTCCGTCCTTCGTCGTCTCGCCCCGCTCGATGCCGAGTTGCTGGCCGAGACGCTCCACCACCGTCGCGGCGCCGCGCACGTGGCAGGTGGTGCCAGTGCACACCAGGATCTGATATTTCCCGCGCGGGACGACGGAGAAAAAGTTGTAGAACGTGGTCACGCCGTACACGTGGGCCAGCGGCAGCTTCATCGCGCCGGCGATATAGCGAAGAACATCGGGGGCGAGGTAGCCAAACGTGTGTTGCGCCGCGTGCAATACCTGAATGAGCGCGGTCGGCTCGTACTTGTAATGTTGCAACGTCTGGTCGAGCGACGCGAAGCGCTGGTCGCCGCTCGGGTGATGCGGCAGCATGGGCGCGGTGGTGGCCCCCTCCGCGTAAGTGGCCGGTTGCGGAGTGATCGCCGCGGTGGCGCTGGGGATGATGGCGGGTTCACTCATGGCTGTTTTCTCCGCGAAGTCCGGCTTCCCAGAGTTTGCCCGCCGCCTCGTAGGTGCTGAGCCGGGTGGTCAGCAGCGCCACGCCCTCTTGCTCGGCTTCCGTGACGATCTCGGGCTCGGGTCTCCGTCCACAGGTGAAGAGCACGACGGCAATGTCCTTGGTGGCGGCAACGGAAACGACGTTGCGGTGGGTCTGGATCGTCAGCCACAACATCCCCGGCTCGGCATGCGCGAGAACGTCGCTCAACAAATCCGAGATGTAGCACCCCCTCACCGTGTCGGGCCGACGGTTGGTCAACGCTTCCGCCTGCAACGCCGCCATCAGCGGCGCGAATGTGAGCGTGGCCGGCGTGTTCATGTCGCCGCTCCTGGTTTGCGAATGCGGATCTCAGAATGCAACCGCGTCCCCTGTTGGCTGTCCGAAGTGATTTTCAGCTCATCCGAACACCGTTTGATGTTCGGCAAGCCCATGCCGGCGCCAAACCCGAGTTCGCGCGGCAGCCGTCCCGCCGTGGACCAGCCTTCCTGCATCGCCTGATCCACACTTTCTATCCCGGGCCCCGTATCGACCGCTTCGATGACGATCTTGTCCGGGTCGATGGTGGCGATGATTTCGCCGCCCAGAGAATGGATAATGATGTTGGTCTCGGCTTCGTAGGCGACCACGGCGGCGCGGCGCTGAATTTCGGGGTCCACGCCGCGGTCACGCAGGACCTGGCGCATCCGCTGCGAAATCTTGCCAGCGCTGTCGTAATCACCCGTGCGCACGTGGGCGCGGATGACCACGCGGTTCGCCGCTTCGTCGGCGGCGCGAGCGGCACGCAACGTCGCCTCTTGGGCGAGCGCTTCTTCGGCGCGGCGTTCGAGATGCTGCATCAAACAATTGGTGATATCGCCGCGGGTGATGATGCCGACAAGATGTTCATCCCCGTCGAGGACCGGGAACCGTCCGAACTCATGGCGGTCGAACTCGGCGACGGCGCGCACGAGCGAGAAATGGTCGCGGAGCGTGACGACGTTGCGAGCCATGTGGGCTTCCGCCGGTTCGTTGATATACCCCCGGTCCAGCGCGTTGATAATGTCCTCGATGCTAATGATGCCCAGCAGCGCGTCTCCGCGGGTGATGGGCACGCCGGAGATGCGGCGTGATTTCATCAACGTCTGGATGACCCGCAGTGAATCCGTCGGCGCGGCGGTGATGGGTGGTTTGCTCATGGCGTCGCGCACACGAAGTTCGTAGACAAGAACCTGCGCGACCGAGATCCTGCGCGCATCACCCGCGTCAGCATCCCCAAAGGAGGCAGGCGCCGGGTGCATCGCATACCTCCTAGGGCCCGTGGACGTCCGTGGCCAGCGCGATGCGCACGTCAGCCACTCGCGCTCCCTTGCCCTGGGCGTAGACAATGAGGGGGTTGATGTCCAGCTCGGTGATCTCGGGGAAATCGACGACGAGCTGCGAAAGACGCTCCAGACATTCAGCGATCGCTGCGGTGTCGGACGGCGGCTGACCACGGAAGCTTTCGAACACCTTGGCGGCGCGGATCGAGCTGATCATATTATGGGCGCCCAACTCGCGGATTGGCACCAGGCGGAAGCTCACATCCTTGAGGACTTCGACGTACGTGCCGCCAAGTCCGAACATGATGATGTGGCCGAACGCGGGGTCCTGGCTGATCCCGAGGATGACCTCGACGCCTTTGGCAGCCATGGCTTGTATCTCCACGCCGAGGAGCCGCGCACTGGGTAGTTTCTGTTTCACCCCGTTTGTGATCTTTCTATAACCAGCACGGGCTTCCTCGGGCGTGGAAATGTTCAAGAGCACGCCGCCCACGTCGACTTTGTGCACGACATCGGGCGACGCAATTTTCATCGCGACGGGTCCGCCAATTTTTTCGAGCCAGGCGACGGCTTCCTCTTCATTCCGAGCGAGACCGTGTTGCAGCATCGGGAACCCGTAGGCATCCAACACCGCCAGCGCTTCGGCTTCGGGCAGGAACGTGCGGCCGTCGCTGCGGGCCTTCGCGAAAATCCGTTTGACCGCCGGTTGATCGACTTCGAACTGGCGTTCGCGGGTGCGCGGGCGGGTGAGCCACTGCGTATAGCGGAACATGGCGGCCAGCGAGCGCGAAGCGTTTTCGGGGAATTCGTAGTTGGGAACGCCGTGCTCTTCGAGAATCCGCACACCGGCCGACACATCCACGTGGCCTAGGAACGACGCGAGCGCGGGTTTTTTGGCGGACGGAGCGATCTCGCCGACGGTGCGCGCGATGGCTTCGATGTCGGTCATCGATTGCGGCGTGAGCAGGACCACCAACCCGTCGACGTTCGGATCGCCGAGAACGGCCTCCAGAGCGGCGGTGTAGCGATCGCAGGTGGCGTCGCCGATTACGTCGACGGGGTTGGAAAAGTTCGCGGTCGGGGGCAGCTTCGCCTTAAGGGACTCGAGTGTCTCGGGTCGCAGTTTGGCGAGCTCGAGTCCATAACGGATGGCGGCGTCGGTGGCCATGACGCCGGGACCACCCGCGTTGGTGACGATGGCGAAGCGGTTGCCTTTGGGCAACGGCTGGCGTGAGAACCCGACCGCGAAGTCGAAGAGTTCTTCCACAGTATCGACGCGCAGGATGCCAGCCTGCGCGAAAATGGCGTCGTAGACGGCGTCACTGCCGGCGAGAGCGCCGGTGTGAGAACGGGCGGCGGCCGCGCCTTGCGTAGTCCGCCCGGATTTGATGGCCAGTATCGGTTTGCGCTGTGCGAGTTCACCCGTGATCTCGCGAGCCAGTTCGATGAAGGCGCGGCCGTCTGTAAGCGTTTCCAGATACATCAAAATGACGTCGGTGCTGTCGTCGGCGGCCAGATAACGCAGCAAATCCATTTCCGTCACGTCGGCCTTGTTGCCGACGCTGATGAATTTCGAGAAGCCGATGTTGCGGCCGCGGGCGTAATCCAGAATCCCCGCGCACAGTGCGCCGCTCTGGGAGACGAATGCGATGTTGCCGTGCTTGGGCATGCACCGCGCAAAACTGGCGTTGAGCAGGACATTGGCATCGGTGTTGATCACGCCGAGACAGTTGGGGCCGACCAACGCGATGTCGTATTTGCGCGCTATTTCCGCCGCCCGACGTTCCAGCGCGGCGCCCTCGGGTCCGACTTCCTTGAATCCGGCGGTAACGATCACGGCCCCGCGCACGCCCTTCTGGCCGCATTCCTCGAGAACACCCGCCACCGAGGTGGCCGGAACCATGATCAGGGCGAGGTCAACTTCATCGGGAATTTCGCCCACGTTCGTGTACGTATGCACACCCGCAATCGACGGGGCCTTGGGATTTACCGGGTACAGTGTGCCACAGTAGCCGCTGAGCAGGATGTTACGGAAAAGGTCGTGCCCAACTGTTCCAACGCGATTCGATGCCCCGATGACGGCGACGGACTTGGGGCTGAAAATCGCGTTTAGCCTCTCGCCGTCCCGAAGAACCGGCGTTGGCTCTTTAGACATTTCAGTTGCGCTCTGCAAGGTCGAAGTCATTGCCCGTGTCCCCAATTAGCAACAGCCCTGCCAGCTTGCGGCTCGCAATGAGCTGTTGGTGCAACATGTTCGTATCGAGCATGTTGCGGCATGAAAAGTTTCGCGAGCCAGCACGCGCCCGTTGTCGGGCAGGGGACAAACTGTCAACAGGCAACCCGAATCCAGACACATTGTCATGCAATGCTGCGGCTGCTCCAACCGTGCGGGGTTACCGCTCTGGGCGGCGACCCAGTGCCACCTCACGATATCATCACGGTTTGCACTGCCCTTTCGAGCACGGTTCGTCAGCTCCCAATTTATTGCGCTCCGGACTTGCAAAAATCGGTTGCGCGATGGCATGAGTACGGCTGACCAACCTGGTTCGTGCGACCAAGATGGCGGCGACGACTCGAGGTATCGGATGACACAGCAGTCGGTGGGAAAGTCGGGGATGGCAACGACATCGCGAAAGCATGCTGCGATCGCGGTGTTGTCTCTGGCGGCGATCGTTCTGTACCTGGTGCTCCGTTTCGGCTTGCGGGCCAGCCCGAATGTCCGTGCGCTTCCACTGATTGTGGCGCTGGCGTTGGGGGGGATTCCACTGGTCTGGGAACTCCTCGTCAACCTGGCCAGACGCGAGTTTGGGTCTGATCTGCTCGCCGGTATCTCGATTGTGACCTCGGTGGTGCTTGGCGAATATCTTGCCGGCACGCTGGTCGTACTGATGCTTTCGGGCGGAGAAGCATTGGAGAATTACGCGGTCCGCAGCGCCTCGTCCGTCCTCCAGGCTCTGGCCAGACGCATGCCCTCGGTTGCGCGCGTCAAACGCGGTTCCGAGATCACCTATGTTCCGCTCGATCAGATTGTCATTGGCGACACGGTGCTGGTTTCCCCGCACGACATCTGCCCCGTTGACGGTGTGGTAATTGAAGGGCGGAGCGTCATGGACGAGTCCTACCTGACCGGCGAGCCGTTCCAAATGTCGAAGACCCCCGGCTCGGAAGTGCTGTCGGGAGCCATCAACGGCGAGGCGGCCCTCACCATCCGCGCCACCAAGCTCGCGGAGGACTCACGTTATGCCAAGATCATGCAGGTGATGCGGGCCTCGGAACAACAACGCCCGCGGTTGCGGCGACTGGGGGACCGACTCGGCGCGTACTACACGCCGCTGGCGGTGGCGATTGCGCTGGTCGCGTGGATCGCCAGCGGTCAGGTGAACCGGTTTCTCGCGGTGCTGGTCGTGGCTACGCCGTGCCCGTTGTTGATCGCCATCCCCGTCGCCATCATCGGCGCGATCTCGCTCGCGGCCAAGCGCGCCATCATCGTGAAAAACCCGGCGGTGTTGGAACAAATCGACACGTGCCGCACGGTCATTTTCGACAAGACGGGCACGTTAACCTACGGCGAACCGAAACTGACCGAACAAGACTGCGCCCCCGGGTTCTCTCCCCCCGAGGTGCTGGCGCTCGCGGCCAGCCTTGAACAGTACTCCAAGCACCCGTTGTCCCGAGCCATTCTTGCGGAGGGACGATACGCCGGCGGCAAGCTGGAGGAGGCGAGCGAAATCAGCGAGCGGGCGGGACAAGGATTGCGCGGTACCGTCGCGGGCCGGAGAATCCAGATCACGGGCCGCCACCATCTCACGGCGGAGCAGCCGTCACTGGCGCGACATCTTCCGCCGGCGGGCGGGGGTATGGAGTGCGTCATTTTGATCGAGGGAACCTACGCGGCGACGTATCGATTCCGCGACGAACCCCGGTCCGAGGGCGCGTCGTTCATTGGCCACCTGAAACCCAAGCACTCGTTTCACGAAGTGATGCTGGTTTCCGGCGATCGCGAGTCCGAAGTGCGTTATCTGGCGGACCGCGTGGGGATTGCCGAGGTGCACTACAGCAAGAGCCCCGAAGAAAAACTGGCGATTGTCCGCAACGAAACACAACGGCACAGGACCCTGTTTCTGGGCGACGGCATCAACGACGCGCCGGCCTTGATGGCCGCCACTGTCGGCGTGGCTTTTGGCCAGAATAGCGATATCACGAGCGAAGCGGCCAGCGCGGTGATTTTGGACAGTTCACTGGAGAAGGTGGATGAGTTGCTGCACATCAGCCGTCGGATGCGGGTCATCGCGCTGCAGAGTGCGATTGGTGGAATGGCCTTGAGCGTCATCGGCATGATCTTCGCCTGCCGTGGCCTGCTGCCGCCGGTGGCGGGGGCGATCTCCCAGGAAATCATCGATGTGGTGGTGGTCCTCAACGCTCTGCGGGCGGCGCTGCCGCCGAGGGCGCTGACGGATTTTCGATAGCCGTGATCTGTGGTAAGGAGTGAGGCTTGTGCGTGTTAACGTAGTCACGTCTCAGGGAGTCGATTTTTGGAATCGTAGCCAAATCTCTGACCGGCGACCGTTTCACAAGTCGCTAATTTACAAAAGATTGCAGTCCTGATTGAGTGGCGTCGTCTTGTCGCGTAGGGCAAAATTCTAAAAGGGCGCGGTTGCGAATTGACAATCTGTCAGTGGACTCTTAGGCTGAGATGGGATGTCCCCCACCGAACGAGAGCAACGGCTGAAGTTTCTCGGGTTGACGGCGCGCGATGCGGAGTCGCTTCGGGCGCTACGCCCGTTGTTTGAACAGCACATCGAGACGATTGAAGATGCGTTCTACGATGAGTTGCTGGCATTTCCCGAGACGGCCCAATTGCTGGGCGATCATACGACCGTCGAGCGGTTGAAAAAGTTCCAGCGCAGTTACCTCATGCGCATCACCGAGGGCAGTTTCGACCAGGCGTATTTTGAGGACCGGTTGCGCATCGGCAAGACGCACGAGCGCGTGGGGTTGAGTCCCCATTGGTACTTGTTGGCGTACAACATTTACTTCGAGTTGTTCGTGCCCCTCATTCGCAAATTCTTCGCCGACGAACCGAACCGCGCGGGTGAATGCATCGTCGCATTGGAGAAGGTGTTCATGCTCGACGCGTCCCTGGCGATGGAGGCCTACATAGCCAGCGACCGCTACCGCAACTTCCAATTGCTCGAAAGCATCGTCAATGACTCCGCCGACGTGATTTTTTCGCTGGATGCTGACAATCGGATCCGCTCGTGGAACCGCGCCGCCGAGGAGGTGTTCGGTTGGCGCGCCCACGAGGTTCTCGGCAAGCCGTTCGCAATGTTGGTGCCGCCCGAGGTGGTGAACAGCGGCGAACTGGATCGGATCGACCGCGATATCGAGCGGGAGGGGCACAGCCATCTTGAGACCGCCCGACTGGCCAAGGGCGGCGCGCGCGTGCCGGTGGAGATCAGCGTCTCGCTGCTGCGCGATCCCCAGGGCAACCCGATCGGGCGCTCGGCCATCCTGCGGGACACGACGGAGCGCAAGCGGCTGGAGGAAGAAAAGTTGCGCGCCGAGCGTCTGGCGGTCATCGGCGCGATGTCGGCGCGCCTGGCGCATGAAATTCGCAATCCGCTCAGCTCCATCACGTTGAATATCGACCTGGTGGGAGACGAGATCGAGACGCTCGCGGCGGACAAGGCTGGCGCGGCGACTGAGGCGCGGTCCCTGTTGCGGTCGATAGATTCGGAGGTGCACCGAATCCAACGCGTCACGGAAGACTATCTGCAATTCGCGCGGATGCCGAAACCGCGTCGCCAGCGCGTCTCGCTCAACGACGTGATTTCACAGGAGTTGTCGTTCATGGGCTCGCTCTTCGCGGCAGCCCGCGTGCGCATCGACACGAAATTCGATCCGTCACTGCCAGCGGTCAATGGCGACGAGAACCAGTTATGGCAAGTGGTTCTCAATCTGGTGCGGAACGCGTTGGAAGCGATGCCCGAAGGCGGGACACTGACGGTGGGCACGAGCCGCACGCAGTCTGGGGTGGCGGTCGCGATCAGCGACACGGGCAAAGGCATGACCGAGGAGGAACGCCAGCAGATTTTCAAGCCGTTCTTCAGCACCAAACCGAGCGGCACGGGATTGGGCCTGCCGTTGGTGCAACAGGTCGTCGCCGAGCACGACGGAACGATCGCCTGTGAGAGCGCCCCTGGCAAAGGCACCACTTTCGTGATTGAACTTCCACGCGCCGAGGAACCCTGACATGCCCCAACGAGCCGAGATTGTATTGGTGGACGACGAAGAAGCGCTGTGCACCGCCGCGGAGAAGATCCTCGCCAAGGAGGGGTACCGGGTAACATCGGTCAACACCGCGGCGGACGGGCTGGCAAAATTCGAACGCGACGGCGCCGATCTGCTGATCACGGACCTGATGCTCCCCGATTTGGAAGGCATCGAGGTGCTCAAGCGCGCCAAGCAAATGCGGCCAACGGTTGAGGTGATCGTCATTACCGGCCACGCGACGGTGGAGAAGGCGGTCGAGGCAATGCGGTTGGGGGCGTACGATTTCATTGAGAAACCGCTGGACCGCGCGGCCCTGTTGAAAGCCGTCAGCAAGGCCATCGAGAAGCAGCGGCTGGCGGAAGAGAACCGCCAATTGCGCGAGGAACTGCTTCAGCAGCGCGGCGAAGACGCGCTCATCGGCAACAGTGAGGCGATGGTGGCCGTCAAGAAACTCATACGCCAGATCGCGGCGACCGACGTCAGCGTGCTGGTGCAGGGGGAAAGCGGCAGCGGCAAGGAGGTGGCGGCGGACGTGCTCCACAACCTCAGCCTGCGTCGGGACAAGGCCGTCGTGAAAATCAGTTGCGCGGCGATCCCCGAGACCCTGCTCGAGAGCGAACTGTTCGGGTACGAACGCGGGGCGTTCACCGGCGCGGCCGGGTCCAAGCCGGGGAAGTTTGAATTGGCCGATGGCGGCACGTTGTTCCTCGACGAGATCGCCGAGATGAGCCCGCAATTGCAGGCCAAGCTGCTGCGCGTGCTGCAGGACGGACGGTTCCAGCGCCTCGGCAGCACGAAAGACATTCAAGTGGACGTGCGCGTGATCAGCGCCACGCATGTGGACATACACCAGGCGATCGCCGAAAAGAAATTCCGCGAAGACCTGTACTACCGTCTCAATGTGGTCAATGTGGCACTGCCGCCGTTGCGGCAGCGGAGTGAAGACATCCCGCTATTGGTCGAACATTTCCTCAAGAAGTACGCCGTGCGAATGCGCAAGGACGTGCGCGCAGTGGCTCCGGCAGCCATGGAACAATTGCTCAGTCATTCCTGGCCCGGCAATGTGCGCGAGTTGGAGAATGCGATCCAGCGCGCGATCGCGGTGGCCCCGGGTGATACGATCCAGTCGTTCCAACTGGTGCTGCTGCCTTCGGGGGCGGCGGCGGGCCAGTCGCTCGGGCCATCGGTCACGATTCCCATCGGATTGCCCATGGCCGATGCCGAGGAGCGCATCATCAATGCCGCGCTCATCCATTGTGGCGGCGATAAAGAGAAAGCTGCCAAACTTCTTGGTATTTCCTCGCGCACGCTTTACCGGCGCTTTTCGAAGCCGGCAAGCTGAAAACGCGCGGGGTGCCAACTTGTCGCGGTCACAGCTTCGGCCTGACAAGGTGGCAAGGAAAATACTCGCTTCTAGCAGGCTTGGTTGTTGCCTAACAAGTTATTCCACAGCGAGTTACATCTGGCGTGCTGTTCGTGGCATCGGCAGTGCTTCACCCACCGGATGTGAGCGAAGCAAAGAGCGGTGCAACTATCTTGTTGGTCGATGACGACGTTGAGGTTTTGAAGGCGCTGACGAAGGTGTTGGAAAAGGGAGGTTACGGCGTTCTGCCCTACTCCGACGCCCAGAGTGCGATGGAGTCTATTAATCGCACGAAGCAGAGCTTCGACCTCGTCGTTACCGACGTTTCGATGCCCAGGGTCAATGGCGAGTCGTTCCTGGGCGCCCTCAAGACGGCCTTTCCCAAAGTGCCGGTGATCATTATCACGGCGTTTGGAGATTGGGGACAGTATATGAACATGCTTCAGGATGGCGCCTACGAGTACCTCAGCAAACCGCTCGAGAAGAATCAGCTGCTTGCCGTCATTAGTCGCGCCCTCGCCAACGGAACCAAGGTCGGCGGCACCAGGCCGACACTGCAGAACTAACTCCGTTCTTCCGGCCGCGGTAGGACCGGACCGCCGCGCCAGCCGCCGCACCCTTGCAAGTTCACCCCCACTCCGAGTTCGGCGCCAACCGCCCTCCGCGAACCCTCCCCACCCCTCCATCGCCTCACTCAGCGCTCCCCTCCCTCCGAACGGCTACGGTGACCAACCGCGAATGGATGTCAACACACGGATCTCCTCACCACGAAGTCCGCGAAGCCGTTGTAGGCCCACTGCCCCCAGTGGGCGCTCACAGGGGTCGCCGGAAAGATCTTGAAATCGGCAGCCCGATGATCTATAAGATCCACTAGTCACCCCGTTGGGGCCACACCTCTGGCTCACGGAAGCGTCCCGTCAGCGCCGAGGCGTTGCGTGTCGGCTGTGAGGGTTGTTGTAGAATGATGGAAGCGCTCGAGTTTCTCGGGTGTCGCGCATTCCCGCACCATGCTTTTCAGAATACGAATGCCATGAGCAAAGTCTCAGTGATCGCAATCGCATCTGCTATCCTGTTCCTCGCTTCTGTCGTCGGAGCGCAGGTGCCGGGCGCCATCAGCTACCAGGGCCGCGTGGTGGACGACGGCATGAATTTCGACGGCACGGGCCAGTTCATGTTTGCCCCGATTGCCAGCGGTGCTGTCGGCAGCAGTCAGTTGGCCAGCCACGCCATCAGCGCTGCGAACCTCGTCGCCCCTCTCGCGGCGGCGGGGGTGCTGACAACGAATTCGCTTGCCAGCCCGTTGATGGCAAACGACTCAACATTTTTCAGCAACACGATATATGCTGCCATCTTTCCTTCCAACTGCGGGTCGCTTGTGTGGAGTCCGGTTGGGGCAATTTCATTTGACGGTCTGGACTGGTTTGTTGTCCCTGAGTATCTTGACCCGACCAATACCCCTGGCAACACCGACTGTGGTAGTCCAGACTGGACGTGGTTTACCAACGCCACCTATCCAAATGGAATCTTTCTGTTGGCCTATCAGCACATACTTAATCAATCCACTGAGACAAACTGGGTGCTTCAGACGTCCACTGATTGGCAACACTGGACGTGGGGGGAAAATGTCTCTCAAACCAACGTGGTAACAAACGGTGTGGCGTTTACTATTAGTCCAACCGGCGGCGGATGGAGTAGCCCCACGTGGTGCATTGGAACTGATAATGTTCCTGCCGTAATTGTTTCGCTAGACCCCACAGCAAGTGCTGGGACTGGTTACGGTTTGTTTTATATGTCCGTTACCAATTCATTGGCTCCCGTTTCTCAGTGGCAATGGTCGTCGCCCATTCAACTCGGTGGCATATTTACAAATTACCCCAATGAGTATTTCTTCGATGGGAAAATCACAAGCGCCGGTGGCACGAACTATATCGCCTATCTTGCCTTGGGACAGATTGGCATTGCTTATCAAACCGATGTGGGGTTTACGAACGATTGGACTACAACTGCCACGACATCAGGGGATGCCAACCCAAGCATCTTGCCTAATCCTCAAGGTAACGGCTGGTTAATGTCTTATGTTCCGGGTGCACCATATGGCTACGGGTATGCCCTAGACGCAAACGCCTACGCCCCAAATTCAAACGCTTGGACGTTTGTTGGCACAGCCGACACCAGTGGGCTGGCTTGCGGCACCGGGGGCGGCCCCGTGGAAGTCATACCCAATTCCGCAGCCAAAACCCAAATATGGACTGCGGTTCAAAGTTCGACAATTTTCACCAATTTCACCGGCACCCCGACCAATGGAGTGGTTCCGCTGACTGTGAGGTTTACCGACGCCTCGTTTGGCAGTTTTACGAATTGGTATTGGAGTTTCGGCGACGGCAGCACAACCAATGTTGCAACCACGACCGTGTCTCACACGTACGTCACGGCGGGCACCTATACCGTGACGGAAATCGTCAGCGGCTCAAGTGGATTGCTGACCAATACGCAGGGGAACTACATCACGGCGTTGCCGCCACCCCCATTGGCCAGTTTCACCGCGACCCCGACCTTCGGCGTGGCCCCGCTGACGGTGACTTTTACAGATACCTCGGTCGGCAGCATTACGAATTGGTTCTGGATTTTCGGCGACGGCAACACCACCAATGTCACCACCAAGAGTGTGTTCCATATGTACGCCACGGGGGGCGCCTACAGCGTGACGGAAACCGTCAGCGGCCCGGGTGGATCAAGCACAACTACTCCGACCCTCTGTGTCACAGTGTTGACCCCGGTCGAGGCAGAGCAATTTCAAGCATGGCAGTCGCAGTATTTCAACTGCACCACCTGCCCGCGGGCGCAGCCGGGTGTGGACGCTGACGGCACAGGACAGAACAACATGTTCAAATACGTGGCGGGATTGGATCCGACGAACCCAGCGTCGGTGTTCGTGCTCAACATCGCCACCGACACAAACCAGCCATCAGAGAATGATTTGCTTTTCACCCCGCTTGCTTTGGGCCGCACCTACACGCCGCAATTCAGCACCAACCTGCCCGGCGGCGTCTGGTTGCCGCTGACAACATGCACGGGCCCTGTCACAAACAACATCGGCACCCAGGTCACCATCACCGATACCAACCCGATCCCGCCCCAGGAGTTCTATCGCATCGAGATTTCGCTGCCGTAAAATGGCGGCAGCGGTGAGAATCAGAAAACCAAACGGGCGAGACGCCCGTGCTACCATTGCTGCGCCGCCTCCCATGCTTCCTCTTCGGGTGAGAAATATCGGACGCGGACCTTCTTGTATTCCTTGGTGGAATACAGCGCGCGATGGTCGCGGACGCCGGTTTTCGCGGCAATGGCAGCAAGGGCCTGCTCGCATTCGTCCCGGCTTTTGCCGTGCACCATTGTGAAAATGTTGTACGGCCAATCGGGATACGACGGTCGCCGGTAACAATGGCTGACCGCACGGAACCCGGCCATCAACGCGCCGACCCGCTCGATCTCGGCGTCACCGCCCGCCACCGCCCACACCCCCATCGCGTTGGCGCTGAATCCGGCCTCCCGATGGTGCAGCACCGCGGCGAACCGCCGCATCTTGCCGGCCTCGAGAAACTCACGATGCATCCGCTGCAGCGACGCCAGGGTCACGCCGAGTTCCTTCGCATACTCGACAAACGGCGCCGGCGCGATGGGCAGATCGCGTTGCATCACCCGAACGAACGCCACTTCCTCCGCCGTCAGCGCCGTGTCCGTTGCGCGGCTCTGTTCCGTATACAAGGGCGCATCGAGGTCGTCGGGTCGCGATTCGCCGGCCACATCGAATTTCACGCCGATCTTGAACAATTTCAGTGTCGGCAACAACCGCGTGGACCGCGCGGCCGATTGCCGGTGCAACAGTTCCACCGTCTTCTCCAGGCCGAGCTTGCTCAGCGGCGAGACCGCGATCGTGTACCACAGATTGAACGTGTGGTTCCGCAGATAGTTGTGGCTGACCCCGGGATGCCGGCCGATGATCGCCGCGGCTTCATCCTCCCGCGAGGGATCAACCTGCGCCGCGACCAGGCTCGACGCGTACCCCAGGCTCCGCGTGTCGAAGATCGCGCTGATCTGGCGAATGACCTTTGCCGACTTGAGCCGGCGAACCCGTTCCAAAATTCCCTCTTCGCTCGCGCCGATTTGCTGGCCAATATCGCCGAACGGATGTTCCGTGACCGGCACGGCGACCTGCACCAATTCCAGTAGTTTGATGTCGATTGGGTCGGAAATCGTGCTCATGGCGCCATCAACGCCGCCCTGCTCCCGCTGCCTGACCTTGGAAGTTCACAAGCCACCGCCGCACTGTCTAGCACGCGCCCGTCAACCTTGTCGAGCCGCAGACGTTTTCCCAATTTGGATTGACTCCCCGAATGCGCGTGGTCAATGATTGTCCACAGAGGCAGCGGACGCACCGGCTTCGATGGCGACTGAAGACCTGTGGATAATTCTCGACAAGGAACGAACGCGACAACGAAACCGCCTTCACTGATCCAGAACTGGATCAGTCTGTTCGGCATCATCATCGCCGCCTGCAGCTTCTTCGCGGTTGTTTGCCTGATCTCCATGGACTTCTACGCGGGGTTCAAGAACCCGTACATGGGTATCCTGACGTATCTCGTCGCCCCGGGCTTCCTGTCGGCGGGTCTGTTGCTGATCCTCATCGGCGTGCTGCGCGAACGCCGCCGCCGCCGCAGTCTGGTGCCGGGCGAAGTCTCGCCCTACCCACGCATCGACCTCAACCTCCCCCGCCAGCGCAACGCGTTCCTCGTCGTCGTCGTGGTCACGTTCGTGTTTCTGATGTTCACCGCGCTGGGCAGCTATCGCACCTACGAATTCACCGAATCCGTCCAGTTCTGCGGCCGCACCTGTCACGCCGTGATGACACCCGAGTACACCGCCTATCAAAATTCGTCTCACGCCCGCGTGGCGTGCGTCCAATGCCATATCGGACCCGGCGCGACCTGGTTCGTAAAATCAAAACTCTCCGGTAGTTATCAGGTGTACGCGACGATCTTCGACAAATATCCGCGCCCCATTCCGACCCCCGTGAAAAACCTCCGCCCGGCACAGGAAACCTGCGAACAATGCCACTGGCCGCAAAAGTTTTTCGGTTCCGTCGAAAAAGTTCGCACGCACTTCAAGTACGACGACAAGAACAGCCCGTGGACGGTCGAACTGCTGCTCAAGGTCGGCGGGGGCGACCCGAGGCACGGCCCGGTCGGCGGGATCCATTGGCACATGAACGTCGCCAACCAGGTGGACTACATCGCGTCCGACGAAGCGCGCCAGAAAATCCCCTGGGTGCGCATCACCGACCGCCAGGGCCATGTTACGGTGTACGAAGCGAAAGACGGCCGGCTGAACCCGTCGCAGATCGTCCCCGAAACCATGCGGCGCATGGATTGCGTCGATTGCCACAACCGGCCCACCCACATCTTCCTTTCCCCCGACGAATCCGTCGACTCCTCGATGGGCCTCGGCCGCATCGATCCGTCCCTGCCGTCCATCAAGAAAAACGCCGTTGATGCCCTGGCCGCGGACTACGCGACCAGGTCCGAAGCCCTCGAAAAAATCGCCGACACGCTCTCCAAAAAATACGCCTCAGCCGATCGCGAAACCGTCCAGCGCGCCGTCGCCGAAGTGCAAAAAATTTACCGCGAAAACTTTTTCCCCGAAATGAAGTCCCGCTGGAAGGTGTATCCGAACAACATCGGCCATTTCCAATGGGCCGGTTGCTTCCGCTGCCACGACGGCGAACACACCAGCGCCGACGGCAAAACCATCTCGGCCGACTGCAACAGTTGCCATACGATCCTCGCCCAGGGTGCGGGAGCGGAACTCAAGACGCTCAGTGCCCAGGGCCTCGTATTCCAACATCCGTCCGAGGAACTGGGTGACGCATGGAAAGGTCAAAAATGCAGCGATTGCCACAACGGCGCATCCATGTAATCGCCATCGCGTGTTGGCTGCTGATGGCGACCGCCGCCGTCCGCGCGCAGTCCATCTCGTGTCTCAACTGCCACACCAATGAGATGCGCCTGTTCTCCGCCAGCGCCCACGCCCAAGCCGGGGTCAATTGCGTGGATTGTCACGGCGGCGATCCCAAGGCCACCGACGAAACCGCGCACGCCACCGACAATTTCAAGCGCCCCGACAACAAAAAGGCCATCGCCGAGTTGTGCGCCTCCTGCCACGCCGATGTCCGCCGGATGAATCCCTACGGCCTGCCCACCGATCAGCTCGACCGCTACAAAACCAGCAAGCACGGCGAGCAACTGTTCACGCAGAACGACCAGAAAGTCGCCGTCTGCACCGATTGCCACGGCGTCCACGACATCCTCAAAGTCAAATCGCCCGAGGCCCGCGTCTATCCGACCAACATCCCGCAAACCTGTGGCCGCTGCCACGGCGACGCGAAGTTGATGCAGGAGTACAAGCTGCCGACCGACATCATCACCCAATACAAATCCAGCTACCACGCCTACATGGTGTTCGAGAAGGGCGACCTCAGCGCACCGACCTGCGTCACCTGTCACGGCAGCCACGGGGCAACGCCGCCCGGCACCGCCCAGGTCGGCCAGGTCTGCGGCAAATGCCACGTCCGCCAGCGCGAGTTGTTCGAGAAGAGCCCGCATGCCGAACTCGCCGCCGCCGGGTTGTTCAATGAATGCGTCAGTTGCCACGGCAACCACGGCATTCAGAAAGCTTCGGCGGAATTATTTGCCACCACCTGCATCCAGTGTCACGCCAAGGACCTGAAGCAACTGCAGTTGCGCGACGAACTCGCCGGCCTGATTCACCGTGCCCAAGCCGATTATACCAACGCCGTCGCCGCGGTGCACGATGCCACGGTCCGCGGTCTGGCCACCGACGACGAGCAGTTGCTGCTGCAGGAGGCGAAAACGCAAGTCACCCAACTGGAAGCCATGCAGCACCTGTTGGCGGTCGATCAGTTGCGGCCCGTCGCCACGCGCTTCGACGAGATCGTCAAGCAGACACTCGGCGATGTCGCCGACCTCGAGCGCATCGAACGCTGGAAACGCAATGCGCTGGCCCCGATCTGGGCGTTCCTGGCCCTGATGGCGATCCTGTTCTGGGCTAAGCGGCGTCAACTGGAACACAAACGCAAGCCATGAACGACCAACAGCCAATTTCCCGGCGAACGTTTCTGGACTGGCTGCTGGCCGGCGGACTGTTGACCTGGGCGGTGGCTTTCATCGCCCCCGTGATCAGCTACGTGTGGCCGGCGCAGAAGCGCGGACCGAGCATCCAAACGGTTTCCGCCGGTAAAGCCGACGACTTCACCGATTGGCAAACAAAAATGGTCGCGATCGCCGGTCAGCCGGTGATTGTCATCCGCACGCCGCAGGGATTCCGGGCCTTCTCCGCCATTTGCACCCACCTCGGCTGCATCGTCGGCTGGGACGCCGCCCGCCGACAGATCGCCTGCCCGTGTCACGCCGGATTCTTCGATATCAACGGCCGACCCGTCGCCGGCCCGCCTCCGCGGCCGCTTTCCGAACTCGCCGTCGCCGTGGTCAACGGCGAGGTGCTGGTGAAATCCGCATGAAGCTGCCTCCGAAAATCCACGCGTGGTTCGCCGAGCGGTACGACATCGGCGTCGTGGAAAAGTTCGCCGACGAGCAACTGCACAAGCCGCTGCCGTCAGAGACCGGTTTCTGGCACACGTTCGGTAGTCTGTCCCTGTTTCTGTTCCTGAACCAGGTCGTCACCGGCATTCTGCTGATGATCTATTACCGGCCCACGACTAATACCGCGTTCGAGAGCGTCCGCTTCATCATGACCAAAGCCCGTTTCGGCTGGCTCATCCGCGGCCTGCACGCCTGGGGCGCCACGCTGATGATCCTCTGCGTGTTGGTCCACATGATGCGCACCTTCTTCATGGGCGCCTACAAAAAACCGCGCGAACTGACCTGGGTCCTCGGCGTGTTCATCTTCGGTTGCACCGTCACCTTCGGTTTCACCGGCTACCTGTTGCCGTGGAACCAGCTCTCCTACTGGGCCACCACCGTCGGCACCGAGATCACCGGCGCAATCCCGCTGGCCGGCCAGTATTTGAAAGTGTTGCTGCGTGGCGGCGAGGGCGTGACCGGCGAAACTCTGGCGCGATTCTACGTGCTCCACGTCGTCGTACTGCCCTGGGTGTTGACGATGCTGATTGCGACCCACCTCTTCCTGATGCGGGTCCAGGGCCTGGCCACATTCGAACGCGTCGGCGAGGAGAAGCCGATCGACAAGAGCCATGGCATCCCGTTCTTCCCACACCACGTCCTCAAGGAAGGCGTCGTGTTCTCCCTGTTGATCGGCGTGATGGTAACCTTCATCATATTTTGGCCCGTGGAACTGGGCGAGAAAGCCGACCCGTTCGTCACGCCCGAAGGCATCAAACCCGAGTGGTATTTCCTCTCCACCTACCAACTCCTGAAATATTTCCCCAAGACGCTCGGGCTGTTTGTATCGCTGATCCCGCCAATCCTGCTGTTGCTCTGGCCGTTCCTGGATCGCGGTCGCGAACGCCATCCGAAGAAACGGCCCGTCGCCGTTACGATCGGGATCGTCGCCGTCGTACTCGCCCTGGCGTTCGGCATCGTCGGCTACCTCTCCGAGCGCAGCATCAGCGTCGGCGGCCATCCGTATCACTTCGACATCTACGGCGTGCCGCACCGACTCCCCGAACAGCCAAAGCACTGAAGCACGGTTTTCCGAGCGGGAAACCTCGTGACACAGAATCTTCGACGCATTTAGTTGCAAATTTCGTCAAGGTCACATATCATCCGCCGGCAGGTGGCGCTGTCAGGCCAAGCGATGTGCAAGAAACGAATTTAGGAGGTTTCATGAGAGCCATTTTAGGTTCTGCCCGACTGATCACTGCAGTGGCTGTTGCCGGCGCGATGATTTCCACTCGCTCGTACGCGGACAGCCGCGACCCAGCCAATTATGTCGGTCCAAAGATGTGCGGCATCTGCCACAAGGCCGAGGACAACGGTAACGCACTGGCCAAATGGCAGGCCAGCCCACACGCCAAAGCCTTCGAGTTGCTCGGCACGCCGGAGGCCAAGGCCGCTGGCGCCAAACTCGGCGTCGACAACCCGCAGACCAGCGGGAAATGCCTGCGATGTCACTCCACCGCCTACAACTTCACCGAATCGGTCGCGACCGAAAAGATCAAACCCGAAGACGGCGTTACCTGCGAATCCTGTCACGGGCCAGGCAAAAAATACATGATCAAGAGTACGATGGAAGACCACGCCAAGGCCGTCGAGGCCGGATTGGTTTACCCCGCTTCGAAGAGCTGCGAGATGTGCCACAACAATCAAAACCCGACGTGGAAACCTGACCGCTATACGACCAAGGACGGCAAGAAGGTCGGTTTCGATTACGAGCAGGCGTTCGCGCAAATCGCCCATCCGGATCCGAAAGTCAAACACTAGATCACACGCCGGTTGAATCACCGACGCCGAGCGAGGCAGGCAGCTTCGCTCGGCGTTTTCGCTTCCTGGCCGGATGACAAGCTGTCAGGAAACGGTTGCTTCCCGCCAATCTGTCGCTGCCTACTGCGGTCGTCAGTTCTCCCACCTGCGCGATTTCGCGCATGGCAACGCCTTGTCAATTAGCCTCTTGCGAAAGTTCAGTAAGCTTGCTGCAACTCACTGGCAAGGCCACTGCTAAACCGCTAGCTGCACCATGAGCAGAGCGACGGACAAATCCAGTGTGCCGAGGAAGTCTTTGTTCGCGTCCCTGGTGGATCGATTGGCTTCGGTGAGGTTCGCGGTGACGGTGGTCGTCATCATCGCTCTGGCGTGCGTCGCCGGCACTTTGATCCCGCAGGGCACGGACGTTGCCAAGTATGTTGCCCGCCACGCGGACGCGGCCGGCCGGCTCGAATTGTTCGGCAAACTCGGGCTGACGCATGTCTTTTACTCCGTCTGGTTCATCGGCTTGTTGTGCGTGCTTTCTGCCAGCGTGGCCGTGTGCAGTTCGCGCCGGTTCGTCACGGTGCTCCGCACCAACGGCTTCGCGCGGTGCCGGGCCTTTGGTTCAATGCTTACCCATATCAGCATTCTCCTGATTCTGGCCGGTGGCGTGATTCGCGGTGTTTGGGGCCAGAAGGGCTATATCGAACTTCGCGAAGGCGAGACCAACGCGCAGATGGCCACTGAAACCAGCGTCAAACCGTTGCCCTTCGCCATTCATCTCACGAAATTCGAAATCGAGACTTACGATCAGGCAAACGGAGAAGCGAATGCTGTCGCTCAAGACGGCGACAGCAGCCTGGTAATTTCGCGGACAGAGAACAACCTGAAGGCTAGGCTGCCGATCAAGGTCGGCCTCGAACAGGCATTCGATGAATTCAAGATCACCGTCCTGAAATACGTCCCGGACTTCATCGTGGACATGCAAACACGCGAGGTCACCAGCCGCTCCAGTGAACCGCGCAATCCGGCGATCCTCGTGGCAGTGAACGGCCCGACCTATCACAACCATCGCTGGTTGTTCGCCAAGTTTCCCGATTTCGTCATGCACTCACCGGACAGTCAGACGACCGGGCCCGGCCCGCTGCAGATGGTTTACCAATACCACGGCGCCATGCCAGCCAAGACGATGCCGACGGGCCCGATCAAGTCATTCAAGAGCACGATCGAGCTCGTCGAAGGTGAGTCGGTCGTCGGCCACCGCGTCGTCGAGGTAAACAGCCCGTTCGCACACAAGGGCTACACATTTTACCAGTCCGGCTACAACCCCGACGATCTCTCGTATACGGCCTTTCAAGTGGTGAAAGATCCGGGTGTGCCGATCGTCTACGCGGGGTTCTCGCTGATGATTATCGGGTTGTTCATTGTCTTCTATCTCAACCCGTGGCTCGACGCGCGAAGGAAGGCCGCATGATGCTGTTTGCCGCAGGGTTGAGCTACAAGACGGCGCCGGTCCAGTTGCGCGAGCAACTGGCGGTGAAACCGTCGCAGCTCGTCTGCCACGCCTGCCGCCTGAAGATTTGCGGCGACCTGGATGAAGTCGTCCTGCTCTCGACCTGCAACCGCGTGGAGATCTACGGCACCACGCCGCGGGTGACCGGTCGCATCGATTCGTTGTTCCGCCTGCTCAGCACTCAACCCCGCGATTTCCGCCCCCATGTGTACGTTCACGAGGATATCGAAGCGGTGCGGCACCTGTTCCGCGTCGCCGGCGGCCTGGACTCGATGGTCCTCGGTGAGACCGAGATCACCGGCCAGGTCAAAACCGCCTACGACGTCGCCCATGCCGCCGGGCTTACCCGCAGCGTCCTGAACCGGCTCTTCCAAAAGACGTTTCAGGCGGTGAAAGAAATCCGCACCCGCACCAGCATCGGGCGGGGGGCGACCTCCGTCGGCAGCGTGGCTGTCGAGTTGGCCGAGAAAATCTTCCGCCACGACCTGTCGAAGCAGACGGTGATCATCATCGGCGCCGGCCCGATGGGCGAAGCCTGCGTGCGACACTTGGCGAAAAAGGGCGCCAAATCGATTCTCGTTTCCAACCGGTCGTTCGATCGCGCCGTCGACCTCGCCAATGAATTCGGCGGTCAGGCGGTGCGTTTCGAACAGTGCCTCGACGCGATGGCCGATGCCGACATCGTCGTCGCTTCGACGGGCTGCCCGAAAATACTGCTGCATCGCGCCGACGTGGAAACCATCATGGCGGCCCGGCGAAATCGGCCCTTGTTCCTCATCGACATTTCCGTGCCGCGCAATATCGACGCCGACGTCCAGCGGCTCGACAACGTGTACCTCTACAACATCGACGACCTCGAGGCGATCGTGCGTGAGAACGTGCGATCCCGCGAGCAGGAGTTGGCAGTGTGTCGGCAAATCATCGATGAGCGCGCGGCGGCGTTGATGGAAAAACTCAACCTCAAGAAGGAGCGGCTCTATGACGTGGGCCTTCAATCTCAGCCTGGCTGGTTATCTGACGGCGCTACTATTCTCGGCGGCTAGCCTGTTCTCGAAGAAGGGCTGGCTCGCTTCGGTGGCGACCGTGTTCCTCTCGGCAGGAGTACTGGCGCAAACGGTCTACATGGGCGTACGCTGGTTCGTTGCGGGCCGGGCGCCATTCAGCAATATGTTTGAGTCGATGGTGCTGTTCGTCTGGGCCGTGGTCGTGGTGTATCTCGCGCTGCGGGTGCGCCGGCAGATTCCCGCGCTCGGCGCGGCCACCGCTCTGTTGGCCGTGCTCGCCCTGGCGTATGCGAGCTCGTTCGAGACGAAAATCCAGCCGCTCATGCCTGCGCTCCGCAGCAACTGGCTTACAGTGCACGTGTTCACGGTGTTCCTCGGCTACGGCGGGTTCGCTGTCGCCGCGCTGGCCAGCGTGGGTTATCTGGTCGCCGCCCGCACCGGCAGCAAGGTGCGGCCAGAAATCGTCACGGCGTTCGATGCCGCGACGGCCAAGACCATCTCGTTCGGTTTTCTGTTCCTGACCATCGGCATCATCTCCGGCGCGGTCTGGGCCAACTCCGCGTGGGGCACGTATTGGAGCTGGGACCCGAAGGAAACCTGGTCGTTGATCACCTGGCTCATCTACGCCGTGTTCCTGCACTGCCGGTTCATGCGCGGCTGGAAAGGCACGCGCGCCGCGTGGATTTCGGTGATCGGGTTTGCGTCGGTGATCTTCACCTACTACGGCGTCAATTTCCTGCTCAGCGGGATGCACAGTTATGCGAAGTCGTGACCATAGGTGGGCGGCTTGTCTGGGGATACTGGCTCTGTGTCTGTGGCCGGTGACTCATGCGCGGGCCATCGACAACGCGGACTGTTTCGCCTGCCATTCCGACAAGTCACTGGTGATGACCAATAGGGCCGGCCAGGCGGTCTCGTTGTTTGTTGACGAGGAGAAGTTCAAAGGTTCGATCCACTCCAAGAACCTGTGCACCAGCTGTCATTCAGACATCACCGATCTGCCCCACGCCGAAATGCTCCAGCCCGTTAGTTGCAGCCAGTGTCACCGCATTGAGACGGACATCTATCTGAAGAGCGACCACGGTCAGGCGATTCACAAGGGCGTGGCGGAAGCCGCCTCGTGCCGGGACTGCCATGGGAACGCGCACGAGTTGCTCGATTACCGCAACCCCGCTTCGCCCGTGAATCGCGCCCACATCCCCGACACGTGCGGCCGCTGCCATGGCAACGTGGAGCAAATGGAAAAATTCAATCTCCGCCAGCGCGCGGTCATCGTCTCGTACGACAAGAGCGTGCACGGCATCGCCCATTCCAACGGCGTGGTCAACGCCGCGGTCTGCACCGACTGCCACGGATCCCACGACCTGCATCGCTCGACGAACCCGCAGTCGAAATTGTACTGGCAAACGATTCCCGCCACCTGCGGCAAATGTCATGAGAACGTGCGCCAGACCTACTCGCGCAGCATTCACGGCGTCGCGGTCGCCCAAGGTCTGCGCGATGCGCCGGTCTGCACGGATTGCCACGGCGAGCATACGATCCAGGCGGTCAAGCTGGCCACGTCGCGGGTTTCTCCGGCCAACATTCCCGAAACATGCGGGCAGTGCCACGCCGCCCAACGCATCGTCACGCAATACCGGTTGCCGCCAAACGTGTTCACGACCTATATCCAAAGTTTCCACGGATTGGCCTTGCAGGGAGGCAATCTTACCGCGGCCAATTGCGCGTCCTGCCATGGCGTGCATGATATTCTGCCCGCCCGCGATCCCCTTTCCACGGTCAACCCGAAGAACCTGCCGGAGACGTGCGGAAAATGTCATCCGGGCATCGGGACCCGGCTCGGGGCCGAGTTCTTCCGCATTCACGCCCCGCCTGGCGCCGCAGAAGGCAAACCGTGGCTCGTCAATTTCATCTCGCGGCTCTATATCGCGCTGATTGTGTTAACGATCGGCGGCATGGCGACATTCAACGGCCTGGACTATTTGCGCAAGGCCCGCACGCATGTCCGTGCTGTGAAAGCCGACGACCATGCGGAACTGCGCCTGAGCCGGCTGGCGCGCATCCAGCACTTCGTGCTCATGGCCCTGTTCGTTATCCTGGCGTACACGGGTTTTGTGCATAAGTTCCCCGACGCGGTGTGGAGTTGGCCGTTCCGGGCGCTGCCCAACGGCGGCTACGTCCGCGGGATGATCCATCGTATCTGCGGGTGGACGTTCGCCGCGTTCTTTGTGCTGCACGTGATCACGCTCGCCGGCACGAAGGGCGGCCGGGCCAGCGCGCGGTCGTTGTGGTTCGCGTGGGATGATTTCCGGGATGCCATGGCCCAGTTAGCGTTCAATCTCGGATGGCGTGAGACGCCGCCGCCACACCGTCGCTGGAACTACGCCGAGAAGGCTGAGTACTGGGCACTGGTCTGGGGCTCGGTGGTGATGATCGTAACAGGCGCGATGCTGGTGTTCACCGAGACTGTGTTGCGCTTGTGGCCGAAGGTCTGGAACGACGTGGCCCAGGTGATCCACTACTACGAAGCATTGCTGGCGACGCTGGCGATCGTGGTTTGGCATTTCTACTGGGTGATTTTCGACCCGGAAGAGTATCCGATGAACCCGTCGTGGCTCATCGGCAAGAAAGCGTCGCACCACAATTCGGAAGACGAAGCCCACGCAGAACCGTCTTCCGCAACTCAATCTGATGCCACGAGCGGCCAAAGCTCACAGGAGAACAAGCCAGATGCTGCGACCTAGGATGATTGTCTATTTGCTAATCGCCGTCGTACCTGCGACCGCGCGGGTTGCGCTGGCCGACGACGAGGAGAAAGAAGCGGACCGCTGCGTCCTTTGCCACGAGCAGGAGACCAAGGAGTGGCAGGCGTCGCCCCACGCGCAAACCATGAACGACCTGTTCCTCAACGAGTGGGGGAAAGAAGGCAAGAAGTGGGAGTGCCTCGTGTGCCACACCAGCAAGTTCGATCGCCAGACCGGCCAGTTCTCGCACCAGGGAATCAGTTGCGAATCCTGCCACGGCACGATGAAGGAAGACCATCCCGACAAATCGAAAATGGCGCTACCGGTCACCTCCGAAGTCTGCCAGGGATGCCACGCCATCACCTATGGCGAGTGGCGCGTCAGCGCCCACGGTCAGAAAAACATCCGCTGCTTCGACTGCCACAAGATGCACCAGATGCAATTGCGCAAGGACCAGCCCGATCAGTTGTGCGGCACGTGCCACACCGAGCGGCTCAAGGATTTCTCCCACGCCACCCACGCCATTGAAGGACTGCATTGCCTGAGCTGCCACATGCCCGAAGTGAAGGGCGCGGGCATGAAGATTCGCGGGCTCGGCGTGCGCGGGCACACGTTCGGCGTGGGCGCGGAGACCTGCGCCGGTTGCCACCGCGACATGGTGCACGCCAGCCACGAACGGGCCACGCTGAATGAAGAAGTGAAACAACTGAAGGCGGCAACACCCGAGAAGCTGAAAGCACAACTCGATCAATTGGAAAAAGAAGACGTCAAAATGAAAGAGGAACTGCAAGCCAATCGCCGGGTGTTCCCGCCGGTTGTCGGACTGTCGTTCCTGCTGGGCATTTTTCTCGGCGTTGCCTTGCCACATTTCCGCCGCAAGAAACGCGAGGAGCCACCCAAATGATTTCCCGGCGACGATTCTTCCAGACCACGGCCACGGGGGCGCTGGCGGCTCTCGGCGCGCGCAGCCTGTTTGCGGAAACGCCCGCCGATCCCCATGAGGGCGCCGGCGTGCTCGTCGATCTCACGCGGTGCATCGGTTGCCGGGCCTGCGAAAATGCGTGTCTCGTCCGCGCCGGTTTCGACCCGCTCCCGGCGGCCACCATCGGGTACGGAGCCGGTGAGGGCAAACTGAGTTTTCGCACCCGCACGTTCATTGATTTTCGCGACGGCGGCACCGAGCCCAAACAGCCGGTCAAACGGCAGTGCATGCATTGCTTGGAACCGGCGTGCGTCTCGGTCTGCCCGGTCGGCGCCCTGGAGAAGACGAAGTCGGGGCCCGTCGTGTACCGCGAGAACATCTGCATCGGCTGCCGTTACTGCATTCTGGCCTGCCCGTTCAACGTGCCGAAGTACGAATGGGACAACGCGCTGATGCCGCGCGTCGGCAAGTGCGACTTCTGTGCCGATCGCCAGGCGAAAGGACAGTCGCCCGCGTGCGTCGCGGCCTGTCCGACGGGCACGCTAAAGTTCGGCAAACGGGCCGAATTGTTGCAGGAAGCCAGGGAGCGCATGGACGCGCAACCGGACCGCTACCGATACGTCTACGGTAAAGACGTCGTCGGTGGCACGTCCTGGATTTATTTGGCGGACAGGGCGCCGGAAGAACTGGGCTTCCCGCAGGGACTGCCAAAGGAACCCCTGCCGTCGCTGACGTGGAGGGCGATTTCGAGGGTGCCGTTCGTGGTCATTGCCGTGGGTCTGATTCTGGCGGTGGTGGTCCGCTGGCGGACTCGAAACGTCACGGAGCAGGCATGAACGAGATCAACTGGATCCTAGCGGCGTTTCGCATCATCGGTGTGCTGGTGATGATGAGCGCCGCGGTGTTTGCCTGCTGGCTGCTGTCGGGCCGGCAATCGCCCAAACGCACGTCGGAAGTATTCGGCTGGCTGTTCCTCATCGTCCTGTGGGCGCTGGGTGGATACGCGTTGACGTCACGTTACGCGCTCGGTCTTGGCGCGGTGACGCATCTCTCGGATCAATTCCCGTGGGGAATCTGGAAAGGACTGGTCATTTGCGGAATCGCGTTCGCGGCCGGCGGGTTCCTCACCGCGTGCATGGTGTACATCTTCCGCATCCGCACGTTCTATCCGATCCTTCGGCCGGTGGTGTTGACGGCCTATCTCGGTTATATCCTGTCGGCCACGGGGTCGCTGCTCGTCGATCTCGGCCGCTACCACCAGATCTGGCGGCCGATCTTTTACTGGCAGGATCAGTCGGTGCTGTTTGAAATATCGTGGTGCATCATTCTCTACTCGTGCGTGCTGACCGTGGAGTTCGCGCCGATCCTGTTGGACAAGCTCGGATGGAACCGTGTGTCCCGGGTGATCCACGCCATCACGGTTCCGTTTGTCATTTGCGGGGTGATCCTTTCGACACTGCACCAGTCGTCGCTCGGCTCGCTGTTTCTCATCGTGCCGAACAAACTGCTGCCGCTGTGGTACACACCGTTGCTGCCGATTCTGTTTTTCCTCAGCGCGCTCATTTCGGGTTTTGCGATGGCCATTTTCGTGTCGGCGCTGTCGTTTTGGATCTTCCGCCACCCGCTGGAGCCGCGCGTGCTCACATCATTGGCCAAGGGAATGACACCGGTGTTGCTTGTGTACCTGTTCCTGCGGGTGGCCGACCTGACGGCGCGCAACGCCTGGGTCTACGTGTTCCGTTACCCACTGCAGGGAACCACATTCACGGCGGAAATGTTGCTGCTGACCCTGCCGCTGTTCGTGCTGTTGAAGACGCGGTGGTCGGGACGTCGGCGCTGGGCGTTTGCGGCGGCAATTCCTGTCATCGCGGGCGTCATCCTGAACCGGCTCAACGTCGCGTGGATCGGCCTGTTGCCGGCCATGCACTCGAATTACTTTCCGTCGTGGATTGAAATCACCGTCGTGCTGAACCTGGTTTCCTACGGTGTCGTCATCTTCGGGATTGCGGCGCGCTACCTGCCGTTGTTCGAGCATCCGGATATCGGCGGCCATTCTCACGCCTCCACGACCGGCGAGCACGAAAAAGCGATTGTCCAACTGGAGGCACGGCATGTTTAGGCGCAATCTCACCGCGAAAATGCTGGCTGCCGTCGGCGTGACGGTCGCGGTGGTGATTGCCATCTACACCTACTTTGTCATCCGCGTGCAGAGTGCCTGGTGGCACGAGCGCACCCAGGCACAAAACCTGATCGCGACCTCCCTGATCCACGAATATCTCAACGGCGTTATGCTTAGCGACCGCCACGAAGAAGTGCAGGGGTTTCTGGAGAAATTGAAGGGTTCGGACGAAATCTGGCGCGGACGCCTCATCAAACCCGACGGCACGGTCGTGTTTTCGACCGACACACAAGAGGTGCAACGCGCCGTGATGACGGTGCCGCCGGAGCTTTTCACCGGGAAGCAGGTCCTGCAGGGGACGCGCGTCGAGAACGGCCAAAGGCTCTCGGTGGTGATACGGCCCGTCCTGAACAACGACAGTTGCCAACGCTGCCACGACCCGAAAGCCGCGGCCATCGGGGCGATCATCGTGGAAAAATCGTTTGCGCCCGCCGAGGCCAGCGTTGCGAGCAACCGCAACTTGCTGATCGTGTACGGCGCGGTGATTTTCGTGTTGGTGGGCACTGTCTTGTGGTTGCTCATTGTCCGCCTCGTGACGCAGCCCGTCGGCAACGTGCTCGAGCAGATGCGCAGCGTGCAGGCCGGCGACTTGAGCGCCCGCGCCGTGGCCGAGACCAGCGACGAAATCGGCGAGTTGGCCGACGGCTTCAATGCCATGGTGGCAAGCCTGAAGAAGACCACACGCGAGCTTGAAGAATCGCACGAGAAACAGATCCAGCAAGCGGGCAAACTCGCCTCGATTGGCGAATTGGCCTCGGGCATCGCGCACGAAATTCGTAATCCGTTGGCCGGCATCAGCGCGGCCGCCGAAGTGCTGGCGGAGGAGAACGACCTCAACGGCCAGCGCCCGGAGATTGTCGCCGAGATTCGCCGCCAGATCGCGCGTCTCAACGGAACCCTGCGCGACCTGCTTGGCTTCGTGCGTCAGCGCGACCCCGAAATGGTTCCGTGCCGCGTGCCCGACCTGATCAACCCCATGCTCGCGCTGGTCCGTCCCGACGCACAACAGCAACGGATCACCATCGTGGAACAATGCGCGGCTGAGTTGCCGACGATCCGCGCCGACGACGGCCAGATGCAACAGGCATTGCTGAACCTGTTGCTGAACGCCATCCAAGCGATGCCCAACGGCGGCACATTGACGGTGCGCGCCGTGCCCGATGGCGACCATGTGCGTCTCACCATCTCCGACACCGGCGTCGGCATCACCCGCGACAACTTGCAGAAGATTTTTTCGCCGTTCTTCACCACCAAGCACCGCGGCACTGGGCTGGGGTTGGCGATCACCCGTACCATCGTGGAGAAGCACCACGGGATCATCACGGTCGAGAGCGAATGCGGGCGCGGGACGACGTTTACTTTGGAATTTGCGGCGTGCGCGCCCTCGGAGTGCGGCGCGCCGCTGGAGGTCACAGGCCATGGCACAAATTAAAGTTCTGATTATCGATGACGAGAAACTCGTCCGCTGGTCCCTGCAACAAAAGCTGTCGAAGGAGGGGTATGAAGTCGAATCCGCGCCGACGGGCGAGGAAGGGCTCACCCTCATTCGCGAGGACGGGTACGACCTCGTGCTGCTCGACCTGCGGCTTCCCGGGATGGACGGCGTGCGGGTGTTGCAGGAAATCCGCAAACTCGAACGGGAAATCGGCGTGATTATGCTGACGGCCGAGACGTCCATCTCCCGCGCCGTCGAGTGCGTGCGACTGGGAGCGCACAATTACTTGTGCAAGCCCTTCGATTTCGAGGAGGTTCGCGTCGCCCTGGAGAAGGCGCGCGAGGACCTGAAGTTGCGCCGTGAGGTCACGCGGATTCGCCGCGCGCAACGCCGCAAATTCGGGTTGGAAAACCTTGTCGGCGAGAGCCCGCAGATGCGGCAGGTGCGCGAATTGATCGCGCGAGTCGGCGAGAGCGACGCCACGACCGTGCTGATCGAGGGCGAGAACGGGACGGGCAAGGAACTGGCGGCGCGAGCGATCCATCTCGGCGGCGCGCGGGCCAATCAACCGTTCATGGGCATCAATTGCTCGGCGATACCCGAAGCCCTGATCGAGAGCGAGTTGTTCGGGCACGAGCGCGGCGCGTTTACCGATGCGAAAAGCACGAAGAAGGGTTTGTTCGAATTGGCCGACGGCGGAACGGTATTGCTCGACGAGGTCGGCGACATGAAGCCGATGCTGCAGGCGAAACTGCTGCGGGTCCTGGAATCGCGCGAGTTTCAACGCGTGGGGGGCACGCAGTCCATTTCCGTGGATGTGCGCGTGATCGCCGCGACCAACAACAACCTCGAGCAAGCCGTGGCCAACGGAGAATTCCGCCAGGACTTGTACTACCGGCTCAAGGTGATTTCACTGCGGATGCCCTGCCTCCGCGAACAAACGGATGACATTCCCCTGTTGGCCAAGCATTATCTGGAACAGTTCGCCGAGGAATTCAACAAGCCGCCCAAGAAACTCTCCCCGGAGGCGGCCAAGGTGTTACAGCGCTATGCGTGGCCCGGCAACGTCCGCGAGTTGCGCAACGTGATGGAGCGGCTTGTCATCCTGGAGCAAACCGAGGTGGTGTTGCCCGAACATTTGCCGGCCGAGCTGCGTCTGGGCACACGGGCCGGCAACCGTTCCATCATCCAGTTGCCCCCGGGTGGCGTGGCCCTGGCGGAGGTCGAACGCGAACTGGTTTGCCAGGCAATGCAACGGGCATGTGGCAATCAGAGTTCCGCTGCCGAGTTGCTGGGAATCGAGCGGGACGCGTTGCGGCGGCGGTTGATCAAGTACGGGTATCTGGCGGCGACGGCCGGCGAACTCAATGCGGTGAAGTGCTGAAGTAGATCACGAACGCGGATAGGCCGATTACGATCAGCCCGATCAGCACGAGCGCGAGTCCCAACAGTCTGCCTTTCAGCATACGCACCACGCCCAGCACCGCTCGTGCCCGCCGGAAATTTCCGCCCTCAATGTCTTGAAAAACGGGGACAGGCAATGCAATCACGATCCCCGTTTGCGCGGAAGCACGCATGAACGTGAGCGAATTCGCGCAGATTTCGTCCACCAGCGACACCACGGTCTGGTTGCAAATTGTCTAGACAGTTCGTGTTGAATCTGTTACGTCTGCCGCGATGGTAGCTGGCATGTGTACTGCCAAAGCATGTAGATGGAGGACAATAACATGTCGCGTACACATTTTCTGAAGTGGGCCGGAGCGACGATCCTCGCGCTGGCTGCATTCACCAACAAAGCGGTACAGGCCAAACCCGCAGGAGCGGAACTCGGGCTTGTCTCAGCCGCAGGCAGCCTGACCTCTGGAAGCACACTCAGTTACAGCTTCAGCTTGGATGTCATGACCAACGCAGGCCCGCTGGTCGTCAAGGCTACGGTCACGGGCCGGAAGTTCAGGGCAAAGTTTCCCGTGCTCACCATCAACAATCCACCCCTCGGCGTCAGCACGAACGTGGCCGGCACATCCGTTCTGATCCCCAGCAGTTTCACCGGTTCCGCGGTGATGCACGTGGCGGCGACGTTCAACCGCAAAAACATCGGCTCGCAGACGTTTCTCGTGACCGTCACCGCGCCGCTTCCGCCCGCGTCTCTGACTGTATCGACGAACCTCTACGACGTGGGGTTCCAGAACCCGGTGACACTGGACGGCACGATCGTTCCCACCAGCGGCATGACCGGGACGGTGACATACACTTGGATTCAGACCAGCGGCAACACGGTAGCGTTGAGCACCAACGGCGTCGTCTCGACCAGTTTCACCACCGATTCTTTGACGAACTTCGTTGAAATGACCAGCTCATCGAGTTCGATGTATTATCCGTACGTCGAAGGCGGGGTGACGAACCAAGAGTACGTCGAGCCCGAGCACCGCTTTGGCAGTCCCGCCGGCATTTCCTTTGATAACCAACAGGCGGGCGCAGCCACCTACGGCTTCAAACTCCTCGTCAGCAACAGCTCGGTCACGCGTACCGGACTCTTCACCGTGGCGTGCACGCTTCAAACACCGGCGCAACCGAATATTCCTCTGGGCGTCACCGCGTTCTACAAGAACCTGACCAATAGCATGAATTGGTCCCTCGTGTCCCAGCCAGCCGGGTCCGTTGCCGTCCTTGCGCACACCAACGGCTTGATCGCCGCGTTGCGCCCCGATGTGGTGGGCGAGTACGTGATTCAGGACAATGTCACAGGCCGAACCATCACCAACACGGCCGCCAACTGGACCGGCGTAGAATTCTGCGCCATCTGCCATGGCCCCGGCAACCTCGTCGGTCTGACTGATATGGTCACCCCGTGGCAGGGAACGGGGCATGCGACGATGGCTGAGCGCGGGGTGAATGGACTGCTGTCCTCGCACTACAACGAGTCTTGCTTCCAATGCCATACCGTTGGCTTCAATCAATCACCCGCGGCCGCGATCAACGGGAACTTTTACGCCGTCCAACAACAACTCGGCTGGGCGTTTCCCGCTGTGCTGCGGTCGAATAGCTACGCCTCGATGCCCGCTGAGCTCCAAGGTCTGGCCAACATCCAATGCGAAAACTGCCACGGTCCCGGCAGCCAGCATCCGGGTTCCCCGTCGGTCAGCCTGAATGTGAAGGTCTGCTCGAGCTGCCACCAGAGCGGCGCGGAGGAAGTCAACGTCCAGCAATGGGAGCTGTCGCCGCATTCGGGAGGGTACGAGAGTATCCCCATCTCCGATTCATTTGCCAACAGTCCAGGCTGCGCGCGATGCCATTCGCCGGCTGGCTATATCAGTGTCGCGACAAACCAGGTCGCCGCAGCTTACACCAACACAGCAGCAGGCTTGACCGCCGTGGCTTTGGGCACCGGCCCGTTGACCTGCCAGGTCTGCCATGACCCGCACAGCAACTTTGGCAATGCACCGGACACGGAGCGCCACCAGTTGCGCGTCTATGACACCGTCCAACTGGGCAATCCGCTGTTGACGAACAGCCCGACCGTTTATGTCAGTCTTGGCGACAGCCTGACGACTGCGAACCTGGCGTTGACCAACAGCACCGTCACCGTGACGAATGCCGGTCTCTCTGCGGCGTGCATGGTCTGCCACAATGAGCGCATGTGGCCGACGCAAATCCAGGTCAGCGGCTCCGGCACCAATCAGATGTTCTACCAGACGACTACGCCGGACATGAGCACGGCGGGCGAAATCTTTGCCGGTTTGGGCGCCTGCGATTATGGGCAGACCATGGGCAATTCCTACCATACCTACTCGGCGGACTGCCAGGAATGCCATATGTATGCACTCAAGGCGGGTGACACGATCCTCGTCAATGGCGCGCAGGTGGCAATCACCGCAGCCAACCTTGCGACCTACGCGAACGTGTTGGGTTCCCACACGTTTATGATGACGAACCAATTTGTGGACGCGCATGGTGTGACCAACGTGGTGGAGGACATTGCCGCATGTAACCAATGCCACGGGAGCTTCGGGCCGGTCACCAACCTCGACTATGTGGCGTCGAACTTCCAAAATTATGACGGCAATACGAATGGTGTAATCGGCGGCATCCAGACGCAAACGCAGGGACTCTTGAATGATTTGGCAACCCTGATGTACGCGACGGGTCTTTCCAATACCATCGCGCATGGAAGCGTCGTTTACTTTAGCGGCGGCTATTCCACCACCAATGCGGCGTTGGCGGCAGCGCAACGCAAGGCGGCTTGGAACTGGAACCTGGAGAATTACGAAGGCAGCTGGGGCGTACACAACTCCCAGTTCACCATCCGCTTGTTGCAAACGACCTACACCGACCTGAGCACGAACTTTTACGGTGACCCGACCAGGACGTTCACAAACGCCTATCCGAACGCAGTCCTCCGGCAGTAGGCGCGGTCGAACTGGTGTCGACGCGGTTGGCGGCTCGGATGGCGCAGGTCGTTGAAGGTCGCCGGCCAACCGCTTGAGGCAGACGAGCGGAAATTGGCAACAGAGGCAACCCGTGAATAAACGACGATCCTCAGTCGCGGTGACAGGTGCAGCCATTGGCGCTGCCGCACTGGCTGCCTTGATCATCTCCTGTGCGACAGTGGATCGAGTGGTCCTGGCCCCCCCGATGATTCCGGGGGCCAAATACGTCGGCATGGATCAATGCGCACTGTGCCACGAGAAGGAAGTGAAGAACTTCAAACTCACCGAGCACGCGCGAATCCAAATTCCCGGCGAAGGCTCGCGGGTGGAGGGTGAAGGGTGCGAAAGTTGCCACGGTCCGGGCAGTTTGCATGTGGATTCGGGCGGGGATCGCAAGCTAATCATCAATCCCGGCAAGAGTCCGGAGGCCTGCTTCCAATGTCACCTCGACAAGAATGCCGAGTTCAGCCTCCAATACCATCATCCCGTCAAGGAAGGACGGATGAGCTGCATCTCCTGCCATGACCCGCACGGTGAAGATATCCTCAAGCCGAAAGGATTATTGGTCGGACGCTTGAACCAGGACTGCGCGCAGTGCCATCGTGACCAAGCGCGGCCCCACGTGTACGAACATGAGGCGATGCGCGAAGGTTGCACCTCGTGCCATAACGTGCACGGCTCGATCAACCCGAAGATGTTGATTGAGCGCGACAACAATCTGTGCCTGAAGTGCCACGCGCAGGTGGCTTCGCCGACGCTGCCGGGCGTCGTGTCGATCGGGACCATGCCGCACGCCGGGTTCGCGGCTACCAGCTTCCTGCAGCAGGGCACCTGTTTCAGCGCCGGCTGCCACACTGCCGTCCACGGCTCGGACGTCAACTCACACTTGCGGTATTGACGGGGTCACGGCGATGAAACCGACCTTCTTCCGAGCGCTCCTGATCGGCCTCCCGATGGGGCTGGTAGGTCTCGCCGCCGTGCACGCCGACGACTCGCAAACCAATTCGCCGATCCAGTTGACGGGGACGCCGGAGGTGACCTACGCAAAGGTGTCCGGCAACACCCAGAAATTCCGTGAAGACGTGGGAATCAAAGAAGGCTGGAACGGAGGCGTCGAGGAGGGAACGCTGCATTACGACTTCAATAAGGACACGACTCTCGATGGCGAAGGCCGGTTTATCATTGACGAGCATGACTACAAGTTCCAGTTGCAGTTGACGAAGCGGGACGTCGGTTTTGTGCGGGCCGGATACACCGAATACCGCGAGTATTACGACAACCAGGGTGGGTACTACGGCCCGTTTACGCCGTCGTCATTTCGGCTGGATCACGATTTGCGGGTCGACAACAACGATATTTTCTTCGAGGCCGGGCTGACGTTACCCAATCTGCCCAAGGTGACCGTCGGTTACGAGAGACAAACGCGCGACGGCGATGAATCCCTGGTCGAGTGGGGCGGTGTCACGCAGGGCGCCAACACGCGCAAGATTTATCCGTCGTTCGATGACATCAAGGAGCACACGGACATCGTCAAGCTGAACGTGGAGTACGATATCAGCAAGGTCCACCTGTTGGACGACTTCCGCTACGAACATTTCAGGAGCGATGATACGCGCAACGACGCTTCACTAGACCTGAACACCAGCTCCATTCAACCCGTGACAGTCCATGAGGATTACCATCAGGATGCCTTCTACAACACGTTCCACATGGACAGCCATGTGAATGACAAGGTGTATTGGTCGCTGGGCTATCTGCACAGCTCGCTTACCGGCAGCGGCGACATGCAGGTGGACGCAACACCGCCGCTTGGGCCGTTCGATATCAGCGGGACGGCCAATCCGATTCGGGACAACCTGTCTTCAGACGTGGTCGATCTGAATGCCATGCTCGGCCCGTTCAAGGGACTCGTTCTCTACGGTGGACTGCAGGGAGAAATCACGGACACGCGTGGATTCAGCGACGCGCTTCTCACGCAGGGCACCGCCCTCGCCACGACCAACGTGATCCATTCAGCCGAGCACACCAAGAACCTGTCGGAAACACTTGGCCTGCGTTATACGAGAATTCCGTACACCACGCTTTACGCCGAAGGCCAATGGAACGAGGAGCAGATCGATCTCGACCAAACGGCGACGCAGGATGCAGCTTCCAGCCTCAATCTCGAATCGGACGAGTCGACCTTGCGGCAGGATTACCGCGTGGGGTTCAACACGGCGCCATTCTCCCGCGTGACGCTGGCCGCCCGGTATCAGCATTCCATCGATCACGATGACTACGACTACCCGGTGGACACCGTTGTGGGCTACCCAGGATTCATCACCGCGCAGGACTTCACCACCGACGAGGTAATGACCAAACTGACTGTGCGCCCGTGCTCGCGCTTCAGCGTGGCGTTCACCTACCAGCTCGTCTCCACGGATATACGCACCAGCACGGAGGCTATTCCGGTGGTCACACCTGGCGGCACACTTCAGTCGGCCGATTACAATTTGAACATCTACAGCGTGAGCGCCACGCTCACACCGATGTCCCGATGGTATCTGACGGGTTACTTCTCGTTGCAGGACACGCGAACCGCCACGCCCGCAAATGAAAACCCCGCTGTCCCGACGTACCGGGGCAATGTGTACACGGTCATGGCGACAACCGGTTATGCGCTCGATAAGAAGACCGATCTCACGCTTTCGTACATCTACTCGCGCTCGGACAATTTCAACAACAATTCCGCCGCCGGCCTGCCGCTGGGATTGAATTTCCAGCGCCACGAGGTGCAGGCAGGTCTCAGTCGCAAGATTAGCACGAACGTGGTCGCCCACCTCCGCTACGGATTCTACTCCTATGACGAGTCCAGCACCGGCGCCTTCAACAACTACATCGCTCACCTCGCCAGCGCCAGTTGCAGCGTCCGCTTCTAGAATCGGTCGCGTCGAGACAGCACGGGCTTGAAGCAATCAGACGGGGCCGACAACTTGTCGACCTCGCCGGACTTGCTTCGCCAAAATGTCAGGTTTCGGCTGTATTTGGCCGGCTGATTGATATTTCCCATTCTGTTGCTGCGTAACAGGTTACAGCATGGCCTATCTCGCTGGCACCGCCAGTGCTAAGTCATTTGGTGGGTATGGTCGCAGAAACCAAAAACGCCAACGAACTGAGGCTCCTGTTCTGGGAGACCACCGCGGGTTGCAACCTCGAGTGCGTGCATTGTCGGCGCCTTGACGTGAGCCGCCAGCTCATGAAAAGCGATCTTACCACCGAGGAAGCCCTGGTGTTCGTCCGCAACCTTGCTGAGTTCGCCAAGCCGATCCTGGTACTTTCCGGCGGCGAACCCCTTTTCCGCCCTGATATCTTCCAAATCGCGAGGCACGCGTCCGAACATGGTCTTCCTGTCGCGCTGGCGACCAATGGCACGCTGATCGATGAGCGGGTTGCCCATGCCATTGTTGACAGCGGCGTCAAACGTGTCGCCATTAGCATTGACGGGGCGGACGAAACGACCCATGACAATTTCCGCCGCCAACGCGGCTCGCTCGCCGCCGCGCTGCAAGGGTTCCAAAGCCTGAGGCGTCTGGGCATGAGCCTGCAGATCAACTGCACTGTCACCCGTCACAACGTTCACCAGATCGAGATGCTCTATGCCAGGGCCGTGGAACTCGGCGCCGACGCGCTTCATTTGTTCATGCTTGTTCCCGTCGGTTGCGGAGTCCAAATTGCTGAGACGAACATGCTGCCCGCTGACGAGTACGAGCGGGTGCTCAACTGGATGTACGACAAGAGCAAGGAACGCGCTCTGCACCTCAAGGCCACTTGCGCCCCGCATTATTTCCGCATCATGCGCCAGCGCGCCGCCGCCGAGCACGTTCGCGTCGAAGCCAGTCATAGCTATGGGAAGCCCGAACGTGTCCAGGCTCGCGGAAACGGCCAGGGGCATCCGCGCGGCCATCCCGGCGGTTCGAACATGGCGGCGATGACGAAGGGCTGTCTGGCCGGCAGTTCGATTTGTTTCGTGTCGCACACCGGCGAGGTGTTCCCCTGCGGGTATCTACCCGTCAGCGCCGGTAACGTCAAACAGCAATCCATGCAAGACGTCTGGGAGCACTCGGAGGTGTTTCATCGGCTGCGCGACGTCGAGCAATTGGAGGGTAAATGCGGGCTGTGTGAATTCAAGAAGGTCTGCCTCGGCTGCCGTGCCCGGGCGTTCTATGCCACACACGGCAATTACATGGCGGAGGAACCATACTGCGTTTACGAGCCGCGCCGCTCGCGCAGGCGGCAGGAGATCTTGGAGGACGCCCTTTAGCCGACGGCATCAGGAGGTCGCACACCATGGTCAACATCACCAAACTCTACTGTGGCGAAGAGCAACCGGCCGACGGTCTGCGATACGGTCATGGCCAGGGAGCGCCGAAATCAGCCGCTGCGCGCCGTCCGATCGTCGTCTGGAACATCACGCGCACCTGCAACCTGCGTTGCGTGCACTGTTACTCGGACAGTTACGCGCAGAAATATCCCGGCGAGCTGACCGACGAGGAAGCAGTGCGGGTGATTGATGATCTGGCTGCGTTTCAAGTGCCGGCCGTGTTGTTCTCCGGCGGCGAACCGCTTACGCGACCCGATTTATTCGAACTGATGGCCTATGCCGTCGGCAAAGGACTGCGGCTCACCCTGTCAACAAATGGCACGCTGCTGGACGAAGCCGCCGCGAAGCAACTCAAGGAACTGGGCACCACGTACGTCGGTATCTCACTGGACGGCATCGGTGAAACCAACGATCTCTTCCGCGGGAAGAAAGGCGCGTTTGACGCCGCGGTGCGCGGGATGCGCAACTGCCGCGCCGTCGGCCAGAAGGTCGGCCTGCGCCTGACCCTGACTCGCCGCAACTGCATCGACCTTCACGATATCTTCAACTTCATCGAGGCCGAGGGCATCCAGCGCGCGTGCTTTTACCATCTTGTGTACTCGGGCCGCGGCAACGCCGCCGATGAGTTGACGACGGCTGAAATTCGGCATGCGATGGACATTATCCTCGAACGCACACTGTCATTTCACCAGCGCGGGTTGAAGAAGGAAATCCTGACGGTCGACAACCACGCGGACAACGCCTATGTCTATCTCAAGCTTGGCGAACGCGACCCGAAACGCGTCACCGAGGTGTACCAGTTGATGAAATGGAACGGCGGCGGCGCCAATTCCTCGGGTATCGGAATCGCGAACATCGACACCCAGGGCAATGTGCACCCCGACCAGTTCTGGCAATCCGCGACGCTCGGGAACGTGAAGCAGCGGCCATTCAGCCAGATTTGGTCCGATAACTCCATTCCGCTGCTCGCGAAACTGCGGAATCGTCTGCCGCTGCTCAAGGGCCGATGTAGGCAATGCCGGTTCTTGGAGATTTGTGGCGGGAGTTTCCGCGTGCGCGCGGCACAAGTTTACGGTGACCCTTGGGCGTCCGATCCGGCGTGCTATTTGACGAATGAAGAGATCGGATTCGCCGAGGCGACGGTGTTGTCGGCCTGACGGAGCGACCGGGCCACTCATGAAAGCCAGAGAGCAAACACAAGCAAACGTCTTGCACTACCAGCAGGCGCTGGCACTCGGCGAAGTGCCGCGCTACACGGCTGGCCTGCAGGCGCGGTTGACGGGAGGAGAGCGGGTATACGTCGCCCTCTCGGCATTTGAACTTGCGCTCTATTTCGAGAACGACCTGGCGCTGCATTATGACCTCAAGGGACGGTTAACCAAAGTTGCCACACCCGATTATCATCGTCGTCGTGCCCTTTCGCATCGTGTGCTGGCGACGCGCCGGCGCTCCGTCGAACAGGGGGGCGGCATCGAACGTCGCGTCCTCCCAGCCGAGGACGCAGATTTGTTGGTAAATGAAGCCCACGAGAACGTCGTCCACGTGATGGACGAATTGCAGAGGAATTTAATCGGGCTGGAATACGCGAAACCGGGTCCCGGACAGGCGCTCGCGGAGATTTTGCCAGCGCTGGATCTTGCCGTAAAATTCGACCTGCAGGCCGCCCGGCGCGACGCGGAGCGATTTCACTCGATTTACGGTCGCGTCGCGGTGCTTCCGCCGGACCAATACAACGCGTTGGTGCTCCAAGCGACGGAAGGGTGCGCGTACTCGTGCTGCCTGTTCTGTGAATTGTATCGCGGCGTGTTCTATGGACGAAAGACTCCCGCCCAGTTTGCCGAGCACGTCAACGACGCAATCGCATACCACGGAAGGACCCTGCGGGCGCGGCGTTCCATTTTTCTTGGCGAAGCCAATGCCCTAACACTGGCACACGAGGATTTGGTCGGAATATTTCGAGTGCTGGGCGAGAATTTCGAGCTTCCACCGGAAACGGAAGAGTTCGTTCCGGCAAGCTGGTGGCTCGGCCATACGACGCGCTTCGACGGCGTAAGCACGTTCCTTGATGCCTTCACGGGACCGCGGCGCACGGCCGCCGAATTTGAGCAATTGCGCGAACTGGGCTTGCGCCGGGTCTATGTCGGCTTGGAAACCGGCGATGACGAGCTGTTGAAGTGGTTGTGCAAGCCCGCCACGAGCGCAAGCATCGCGCAGTGTGTCACGAACCTGAAAAATGCCGGGCTGACCGTGGGCGTGATCGCGCTCCTGGGCGCGGGCGGACACGAGTTTGCCGAAGCGCATACGCGCGCGACGGCCCGCCTGATTAATCAATTACCGCTCGGCTGCAACGACTTCATCTACTTTTCGCCCCTGGTGATTTACCCAAACAGCCGGTACGCTGAACAGACCGGCGCGTTACGAATCGAACCGCTAACCGACGTGCAGATGCGAGCCCAAGAACAGGCCATTCGCGGGGCCCTCCGATTCGACGAACAGCGCGGTCGACCGCATCTTGGCCGTTATGAATTGGAAACGTTCGTGTACTGACGCCTATGAACTGCCACACACGAGAATCTCATTACAGCTTGGAAATCCCGCTCTCACCCACACACGGGATTTCTGTCTGGGAAAACACCCGGACCGTTACGGCGCCAACCTACTCGCTCGCCCCAAGTGCAATGCTTGGGAGGTGGACTCGAGTGGGGCGGTTGGCGCACGATTTCCTTGTCGGTCCATGCGGATAAACGATCCGAAAACCAATAATGATTCCTGCCGCCATGACGAAACCAACGACACAGCCCGAACCGGGAATAAATCCCGTCAGTGTCCGACGGTACTTGTATGAACTTCCGTCCGGTTCCCGGGCCGTGGTTCAGCACATCGATGGGAGGGATGAGGCCTTGCGGCGGCTTATGGCGATGGGGTTGTGCGTTGGTCGTGAAATAGAAGTGGTCCGTCAGGGCAACCCGCTGATCCTTCGGTTGCTCGGCGCGCGAATCGGCGTTTCCGGCCGGCTCGCCCGCCGCGTTGTTGTCGAGCGTGCCCCATGAGTTCTCAAGCCACATGCTGTCAGCCGACGAAACCGGTCACGCACAAAGGATACCGTCTCGTCCTGGCGGGCAATCCCAACAGCGGGAAGACCACGCTCTTCAACGCGTTGACCGGCCTGCGCGCGCAAACGGCAAATTACCCCGGCACCACCGTCGAACGGCGGGCCGGCCGTTTCAGGATCGGGGATGTCGAGGCCGAGATCGTTGACTTGCCCGGCTGCTACGATGTCCAAGCAACATCGGAGGAAGAACGCCTTACCATGGAGGTGATCACCGGCCGTTGCGGCAACACGGGCAAACCGGACGCAGCCATTGTAGTGGCCGACGTGATGAATTTGAGCCGCAGCCTGTTCCTCGTCAGCCAGATCATCGAGATGAAGCTGCCGGTGGTGGTGGCGCTCAATATGATGGACCTGGCCCGGGCAGCTGGTATGCGTGTCGATACCGGCAAACTGGCCCGCGAACTCGGCTGTCCGGTTGTTCCCATCATCGCGCGAACGGGCCGCGGCGTGCCGGAACTGCGGGCGGTGCTGCAGCGACTGAAAGCGTCGCCCACGCCTGCCACGCCGGCGAGGATGTGTAGCATGTGTGGCGATTGTCCGTTCAAAGCTCGTTACACGTGGACGGATTCAATTGCCGGATGTTGCCTCGAACACGGGCCGATTAAAACAAATCCATGGACCGAAAAGCTCGATCAAGCCCTGACACACCCGGTGATTGGCATCATTGCGTTCCTGGGTGTGATGCTCGGTGTGTTCTTTCTGATCTTCCGCATCGCACATATCCCGATGGATTTGATCGACAGCCTGTTCAGCGGGCTCGGCGCGTGGATCGAACAACGAATGCCCGCCAGTGATCTACGCAGTCTGCTTGTCAAGGGCGTGGTCGGTGGCATGGGCGGCATGCTGGTGTTCCTGCCGCAGATCTGCATTTTGTTTTTCTGTCTCTCGTTATTGGAGGACACCGGCTATCTCGCCCGCGCGGCCTTCGTGATGGATCGCTTAATGCGCCACGTGGGCCTTCCGGGCAAGGCGTTCGTGCCATTGCTCTCCGCTCATGCCTGCGCCATCCCCGCCATTATGGCCACGCGCGTGATCGAGGACAAGCGGGACCGACTGGTGACCATTCTCGTCCTGCCTCTCGTGTCCTGTTCGGCGCGAATCCCTGTCTACAGCATGCTCGCGGCCCTGTTGTTCGCCCACGACGCTTGGAAAGCCGCGCTCGTGTTTACAGGCGCGTATGCCCTGGGTTTGGCCGCTGCGATTGCCGCGGCGTTGACGCTGAAACACACGATCTTGAAGGGTGAGACGCGGCCCTTGGTGCTGGAGTTGCCCAGCTACAAGCTGCCCAGCCTGCGGACCGCGTTTCTGACGATGCTGGATCGCGCCCGGGTCTTCGTCTGCAAGGCCGGGACGGTGATTCTGCTGATCTCGATTGCGTTGTGGGCCCTTGCGACCTACCCCAAGAGCGCACCTCCTGCGGAGGCCATCACCCTGCAGGAGCGCGCCGCCAGCCTGACCGGCGACAAGGCCCAGGAGTTGCAAGATCAGGCCGAGCGCCTGATCAGCCACTCTGCACTGGCGAATTCAGCCGCCGGCCGCCTCGGTCACTGGATCGAACCCGCCCTTCGTCCGCTCGGTTTCGACTGGCAAATCGGTATCGGCATCCTCAGTTCGTTCGCCGCGCGCGAAGCCGTCGTTTCGACGCTGGCCGTCGTCTACGGAGTGGGTGAGAACACCGCGGAAAAAAGTCCCGAATCGCTCTACGATTCACTGCGCCGTGCCCAGCGGTCCGACGGCTCCAGGGTTTTCACTGCCGCCACCTGCGTAAGCATGTTGGTCTTTTACGTCCTTGCGATGCAATGTCTCGCGACCCAGGCCATCACCCGACGGGAAACCAACAGTCTCAAGTGGCCTGTCTTCCAACTCGTCTACATGACCATTCTGGCGTACACCGCATCGCTGATCGTCTTCCAGGGATTGCGGGCGCTCGGCGTCTCGTAGAACAGACGCGTCGCCGCAAACAATCATAACCGTACGTTCACTGCAATCGATAACTATGGCCACCTCTCGCGCTTGGCCGCGACGGTGAACCGGCTCGTTATTCCTAACATTCCGACCGCGCCACAGGTTGGTTCTGCTATACGGTTTCTGAATGAATTTTAACTTGGCATTCACGCGGTCTTAATGTGAGTCTGTCATGTTGTAGTGGTGTCTAATCGAAGATGCGCTTGCTACTCATAGAAGATGAGCGAAAGGTGGCCGACGTCGTAGCTCGTGGTTTGCGCGCGGAGCGATACGCTGTCGATGTTGCTTACGATGGCGACAGCGGCTGGGAAATGGCCTCGAATGTCGACTACGACCTCATCATCCTCGACCTGATGCTGCCGGGCCTTAACGGCACGGAGTTGCTCCGCCGCCTCCGTCGCAAGGGAAGCAAGATCGCCGTCCTGGTGCTAACCGCGCGCGATGCCACCAACGACAAGGTCGAGAATTTCGAGGCGGGCGCGGACGATTACCTGACGAAACCGTTCGCGTTTGCGGAATTGCTGGTGCGCGTCAAAGCATTGCTGCGCCGCCCCCCGATCAGCCACGACCACGTGCTGCGGATCGCCGACCTCGAAATTGACCGGCTCACACAACAGGTGAAGCGCGCAGGCAAACGCATCGAGCTGACGTCGAAGGAGTATGCCCTGCTGGAGTATCTCGCGTCCCACGCGGGCCGGGTGCTTTCCCGCACGATGATTATTGAGCACGTCTGGGACGAAAGTTTCGAGGGACTCACTAATATCGTGGACGTGTACGTCCGCCACCTGCGCGAAAAAATTGATGAACCGTATCCGCTCAAACTGCTTCGCACCGTGCGCGGCGTGGGCTACTGCCTCACGGATGAAAACGAGTCATGAGCACCCGCTCCCTGCGTTTTCGATTGATCGCCTGGTATGCGGGCCTGCTAACGGCCGTGTTTTTCCTGTTGGCGGTCCTCATGTTTGTTGGCCTGAAACATTATCTGATAGCCAGCCTGGCCGAAGCCCAAGAGCGGCGTGCGCAACAGATTGCCGACACCCTCCTCGCCAATGTGAAACAAACGGGCGAAGCTTTCGTGGGCAAAGAAATCAATTCACTCTATGCCCCGGAGATCAACGACCGCTTCATCCGCATCTCGCGCCAGGACGGGAGCGTTGTCTACGCATCGAAACCACCCACGGACGGGAGCTTCGACCCGACGGGGCTGCCGCCCCTGGCCACTCCGCCGGTGCCGGCATCGCTGCGGAAACAGCGACTCGCCGACAATAAGACTCTGCTGATCGCGGCACGGAACTTCGCGGCGGCCAACGGTGTGCGCTACGTCGTGGAAGTCGGCGCACCGATGGCCCCGGTGGAGGCGATGCTTCACCAGTTCCTGGTGCTGCTGGCAACCGGCTTGCCGGTGGCCGTGCTTGTGGCAATCGGCGTCGGATACCTGCTGGTCGGGCGCGCTCTGGCACCCGTGAATCAAATTGCCCGCAAGGCGGAGCAAATCACCCAGCACAATCTTAGTGAGCGCTTGCCGGTGGCGCGCACGGCTGAGGAGTTGGAACAGCTTTCCCAGTCGCTGAACTTGATGATCGGTCGATTGGAAGACGCGCTGTTGAATTCCAAACGCTTCGTCGCCGACGCGTCGCACGAGCTACGCACGCCCTTGACCGCCATGCGCACCGAATTGGAAAGCATCGCGTCGGACAGCCGACTCAAGCCCGACCTGCGCGAGGCGCTGGGCAGCTTGCTCGAAGAAGTCGAGCGTCTGACGAGAATCGTGGAGCAATTGTTCGCCCTGTCGCGACTCGACGCCGGCGAAGCTCAAGCCGAGTGGGTCCAGTTCGATCTGGCGGAATTGGCGGTGACGGCGGCGGAGCAGATGAGCCTGCTCGCCGAAGACAAGGGCATCAAGGTCACCAGCGACGCGAAACAACGGGTGATGGTCGAAGGAGACCGCGCCCGGCTCAAACAGGTGGTGGTGAACCTGCTCGACAACGCCATCAAATACACGCCGGAGAAGGGCGAGATCAACCTGCGGGTAACGACCGCGGATGGTCAGGCCGTGCTGGAGGTGTCGGATAACGGCATCGGCATTCCCCAAGATGCGTTGCCTCACGTGTTCGATCGTTTTTTTCGCGTCGATAAGGCGCGCACACGCGATCCAGGCGGTGCGGGCCTGGGCCTTTCCATCGTCAAATCCATCTGCACCGCGCACGGAGCGCAGGTGGAAGTGGAAAGCCAAAACGGCAGCGGAAGCTGCTTCCGGGTGAAATTACCGCTGGCCCACAGTAGTAAGTCTCCATGAAAGGTCTATGAAATCCGGCGCTGTCCATTCTTTGCAACGGTTGACAGGGCGGGCCAACCTGCGGTGGGCATTTACAGCAGGCGCGGTGCCGCTCGTGGCGGCGCTCTTGTGGTACGCACGGCACGCCCGGGCGGAAGCGGGGCGAGAACGCGCATCCTCCAAACTGCCCGTGGTTGCGGTGGCGAAAGTGGATCGCGAAGACCTCTACCGCGAGGTGACCATTCCGGCGGAATTCCGTCCCTATGTTGAGGTGGAGCTGCACGCCAAAGTTTCCGGTTACGTGGACCAGATGAACGTGGACTTCGGGGATCGGGTGAAAGCCGGTCAGCTTCTGGCCACGTTGGAAGTTCCGGAATTGCGGGACGAACTCCACAATGCGATGGCCACGCAACAAAAGGCCGAAGCTGATCACGCTGATGCTCATCTCATGTACACGCGCCTCGTCGGGGTCAACCAGCAGCAGCCCAACCTCGTTGCCCAACAGGACCTTGACACCGCCGAGGCGAAAGACCGCGCCACCGCCGCCGCCATCGCCGCTGCCAAAGCCGACGTCGAGAAGTATCAGACGCTGTTGGACTACACGCAAATCATCGCGCCGTTCGACGGTGTCATCACCTGGCGGTATGCGGACCCCGGCGCGCTCATCGAGGCGGGCACGGCGTCCGCCACCCAGGCCAAGTCGCTCCTGCGGATTTCCGACAACTACCACCTGCGGCTCGATTTCCCTGTGTCCGTCGAGTACGTCAAAGACATCCATTTGGGGGACAAGGTGGACGTGCGTGTGGAATCGTTGGGCGGCAAGTCGTTTACCGGCGCCATTTCTCGCTTCACCCGAAAGGTCGCCGAGGACACGCGAACGATGATCACCGAGATGGAGGTGCTCAACCCGAATCTCGAAATCGACCCGGGCATGTACGCTACGGTGGTGTTCAAAGTGGAAAAGCACGCACAATCTCTGGCCATTCCCATCCAGGCCTCGGCCTCGGGCGGAACCACCAAGGTTCTCATTGTCAACGCCATTCATGAAATCGAGGAACGCCCCGTGACGCTGGGACTCGAAACATCCTCCAAGTACGAAGTCGTCTCCGGCTTGCAGGAAGGCGATCTGGTGATGCTGGGCAATCCGGCCCAACTGAAACTCGGTCAGAAGGTCGAAACCAAAACAATTGAGCCCGAGGTTGTGGAATGAAAACACCCCTGACTACCGAACAATTGGAAGCTTTGCGCCAGGTGGACGGTGGCACGTTGGCCAATGCCATCGAGAGTTTTCAAAAACGTCTGCGCAACGAAGGGTTCGTGGACAGCAGCGTGCGCTGCCTGTTTCCGCATCTTCCTCCCGTGGTCGGCTATGCAGTTACGGTGAAGATTCGCGGATCGGCGCCACCGGTGGCCGGTGACGCCTATGTGGACCGGACCGACTGGTGGGACTACGTCGTTTCGGTGCCTGCGCCGCGAGTGGTTGTGGTGCAGGACATGGCCACCAGACCCGGGCTCGGGTCATTGCTCGGAGCGGTGCACGTCAACATCCTGCGTGCGCTCGGTGGCGTCGCCGCGGTTACCAACGGCGCCGTGCGGGGCATACCGGCGGCCGAAGGCCTCAACTTCCAGCTTTTCGCTGGCTGTGTAGCGCTGTCGCACGCCTATGTTCACATCGTCGAATTCGGCACCCCGGTTGAGATCGGCGGACTGAAGATCCAGTCCGGGGATCTATTGCACGGCGACCGGCACGGGGTCCAATCCATCCCCGAGGACATTGCCACCCAAATTCCGCCGGTGGCAGCGGAAATCGCCGCGGAGGAGCGGGCGCTCATCAAACTGTGCCAGTCGCCGGAATTCACCATCGAAAAACTCCGGGCCACCGTCAAACAAAGTCGTCCGTAAAGAACTCATCCTCGCCATGTCACGATTTGCCCTCCGCTACCCGTATCTGATTATCGTGCTATGCCTGATCACCTGTGTGGTGGGGGTGACGAGTCTGGTGCGGATGCCGGTGGATTTGTTTCCGCCGATCAAGATTCCTGTCGTGGTCGTGGTCACGTTCTATTCCGGTATGGCTCCCGAGCAGATCGAGAATGACATCACCGGCCAGTTCGAACGCATGTTCACGCTGGCCTCCGGCATCGACCACATGGAGTCACGGTCGCTCACGGGCGTGAGCCTGATCAAAGTGTATTTTCAGCCCGGCTCCAATCCGGACTCGGATGTCACCAGCGTCGCCAATCTGGCGATGGCCAGCCTGCGCTATCTGCCACCGGGCACGCTGCCGCCCGTGGTGATGCAGTTTGATGCATCGAGCCTGCCGGTCTGCCTCGTCACGTTGAAGGGTCAGGGACTGTCCGAGGCCCAACTGCGGGACCTGGGCCAGTTCACCGTCCGCAATCAGATGGCGGGCGTGCCCGGTGCTTCCGTGCCGCCGGCCTTCGGCGGCCGGTATCGCCAGATCATGGTGTACGTGGATCCGCTCAAACTGGAGGCGCACCAATTGAGCGTGATGGACGTCGTGCGCACGGTGAACGACGCCAATCTCATTTTGCCGGCGGGCGACGTGAAGATCGGGCCGTACGATTACAACGTCTATGCCGACGGCCAAATCAACGCCATGCGGGACCTCAACCTGGTCCCACTGAAAACAGTCGGGAGTGCGTCCGTATTGGTGGCCGATGTCGGCAAAGCCCAGGACGCCTCGCAAATCCAATACAACATTGTCCGCGTCAACAGCCAGCACTCGGTGTACCTGCCGATCATGAAAATGGGGGGCGACGCCAACACGATCACGGTGGTCAACGGCGTCAGGTCCCGTGTCGCCAAATTGCTCGACGTGCCAAAGCGACTCGTCACCGAGGTTGTGTTTGACCAGTCGGTGTTTGTTCGCACGGCCATTGAGACGTTGGTTCACGAAGGCGCCATTGGCCTGGTGCTGACCGGCTTGATGATCCTGATTTTCCTGGGCAGCATGCGGGCCACCGCCGCGGTGTTTTTGTCAATTCCACTGTCGGCGCTGGCCGCGTTCATCGCGTTGGCCATCGGTGGCAATACAATCAACGCGATGATCCTGGGCGGTCTGGCGTTGGTCTTCTCGCGGCTGATCGATAACTCCGTGATTGTGCTGGAAAACATCTTCCGACACATGGAAATGGGCGAGACACCGGAAGTTGCCGCGGAAGAAGGCGGCAAGGAGGTAGAGTTGGCCGTGTTGGCGGCGACGCTCACGACGGTCGTGGTTTTCTTCCCAGTGCTGTTCCTGTACGGCGTCAGCCGGTTTCTGTTTACGGCCCTGGCATTGTCAGTCGTGCTGTCACTGTTCGCCTCCTATTTTGTGGCAATGACGGTGGTGCCGCTGTTCTGCGCAAGGTTGATCAAGGGCCACGCAGGTCACGCTGATGGCGAACACGCCGAGCCAAAAACGTGGGGGCAGAAGTTCAACGCCAAGTTCAATCGCTGGTTCACTCAAATGCTCGATCGCTACGAAGGAACCCTGAACGTCGCGTTGCTGCGCCCACTGGCGACCGTCCTCGGCATCACCGGCGTTTTCGTGCTGAGCCTGGCGCTCTATCCGATGATCGGCAAGGCCTACTTCCCGCGCACCGACCCCGGCCAGTTCGTCATCAACGTCAAGGCACCCTCCGGCACGCGGATCGAACTGACAGACAAATTGGTCGGTCAAGTGGAGGACATCGTGCGTGATGTTGTTCCGAAGCAGGACCTCAAGATCATCGTCTCCAACATCGGCATTACGCCGGGCTTTTCCGCCATTTTTACACCCAACTCGGGTCCCCACACGGCCTTCGTACAAGTGGGGCTGAACGCTGGCCGTCGCCTCAGCAGCTTTGCCTACATGAACCTCGTGCGCGCCCGTCTCGGGCGCGACCTGCCGCAGGTGAGCGCTTATTTCCAGACCGGCGGTCTGGTGGATGCCATCCTGAATCAGGGAATGCCCGCTCCGCTGGACATTCAGGTCAGCAGCATGGACATGGAGGCCGCCCACGACGTCGCCAACAAGATCGCCCAACAGGTGCGCGCGTTGCCCGGAGTCAGCGACGTGCTCGTGCCTCAGGACGTGGATTATCCGTCGCTCAAATTGAGCATCGATCGCGAGCGCGCCAGCGAACTCGGTCTCAGTGCCAAGGAAGTCATCGACAGCCTCATTACTGCGCTGACGTCGGATCAAATGATTGCGCCGAGTTATTGGATCGATCCGAAGACGGGCAACAACTACTTCTTGACCGTCGAATACCCCGAGGACTACGTGAAAAACCTTGCCGATCTCGGCTCCATGCCGTTGCGTGCCGCGAATTTGAAGCAACCCACGCGGCTGGATTCCGTGGTGCGCATCTCCCACGTTACCGCGCCCACCGAAGTTGACCACTACCAGATACGACGCACCATTGATGTGTATGTTGCGCCATCGGGCGAAGATCTGAGCCGCATTTATGCCGACGCGCAAAAAATCATTGGCCAGACCCGGTTGCCGGAAAACATGACCGTCACGGTGCGCGGTTCCGTGGAAGCCATGCGTGCCTCCTTCACAAGTTTCGGCTTGGGACTGATTCTGGCCACACTGCTGGTGTATCTGATCCTGGTCGCGCAGTTTCGTTCTTGGATCGATCCCTTTCTAATTCTCCTTGCGGTACCCACCGGATTGACGGGCGTGCTGCTGATCCTGTTCATCACCGGCAGCACCCTGAACGTGATGTCGCTGATGGGCGTGATCATGATGGTGGGCATCGTCGTGTCCAATAGTATCCTGATCGTCGAATTCACCAACCGGCTTCGGGCCGAGGGCCGCACGTTGCAGGAAGCGGCAGTGCTGGCCTGCCGGGTGCGCTTGCGACCGGTGTTGATGACATCGCTGGCGACGCTGATCGGGTTGATTCCGATGGCGGCCAAACTCGGTACCGGCAGCGAGGCTTACGCGCCGCTGGCCCGCGCGATTATCGGCGGTCTCGCCGTTTCCGTGGTGCTCACGGTGTTCATCGTGCCGGCAGCGTATCTGCTGGTTTATCGGCGCAAGGTCGCCGCTGGTGCGCCAAGCGCAGGGGGCGCATGAACCGGAGACGGCTATTCGTGGCATCAGTCTGTTGCCTCACGCTTGGTCTGAGCACGGCGCAGGCGGAGGAGCCGCAGTCGTTGACGTTGCGCGAGGCGCGGAACATCGCGCTACGGAACCATCCCAAGATCTCCCAAGCTGAACTGCAGGAGCTGGCATCGAAGCAGGTGGTGACTCAGGTGCGGGCCGGGTTGCTGCCAAATGTCATGTTTGACGCCACGGCGGTCGGCAAGGGTGGCAACAACACCCGCATTACGGCGGGTGCCTTGAATAATCCGGTGATCTACGAGCGCGAGGCGGACGGGTTGTTCGTAAGCCAGTTGCTGACGGATTTCGGGCGGACCCCACACCTGCTGAATAGTTCGCGACTGACCTCACGCGCAGCAAACGCAAACACGGAAGCCACGCGAGAAGAGATCTTGCTGCAGGTGGATGTGGCATTTTTCACTGCACTGAAGGCGCAATCGGTTCTAAACGTGGCGCGCCAGACCGTGGTAACGCGCAAGTTCGTGTTGGACCAAATCACCGCACTGACCACGAACAAACTTCGGTCGGAACTCGATCTGCGTTTTGCCGATGTAACATACGAAGAGGGCAAGCTGCTGGTCGCGCAGGCGGAGACGGATCTGGCGCAGGCATTCAATGCCCTGTCCGCGGTCTTGGGCGACCGCGAGCGGCGGACATATCGCCTGATTGGAGAGCCTGGAGTCGCCCCGAAGAGCGTGGATCCCACCGGGCTGGTGGAGACGGCGTTGTCGCAACGCCCGGACTTGGCCCGTTTGCGACTGGAACGCGACGCGGCTTTGCAATACGCCCGCGCCCAGAAGGCGCTCAACTATCCGACCATTAGCGCCTTTGGCGCTGGCGGCTACGCGCCAATACGCGATACAGCGCACCTTGAGGATCGCTATGCCGCCGCCGGTGTCAACCTGAGCTTCCCTGTGTTTGATGCCGGGCTGAATGCCGCCAAGGCATCCGAAGCCGAATTCCGCGCGCAAGCGGCTGCCGAAGCGCTTCGTGACGCCGAGAACACGGCCATTCAAAGCGTGCGGGATGCGGGCCTCAACGTCAATTACGCCTATGAGCGGCTCGACCTGACCGAAAAGCTTTTCGAGAACGCCAGGGAGGCCCTCGATCTGGCGCAAGCCCGCTACCAGTTTGGCAGCAGCTCCATCGTCGAACTCAGTCAGGCACAACTCAACGAAACCTCGGCGGAAATCGCTCATACCAGCGCCCAGTACGAATACGAAATCCACCGCTCCATTCTGAACTTCCAGATCGGCGTACCGCCGTAATCGATTCTCAAACGCGTACCGACAGGCCGCTGTCAGTCGCGGGAAGTGGCGAGTCGCTCAGATTTTCCCAAGCGCCTGCTGGAGATCGGCGATGAGGTCGTCCGTGTCTTCGAGACCGAGGGCGATGCGCACGAGATTGTCCACCATGCCGATGGATCGCCGGTACGTCTCGGGGTAGTCGAAAAACGACATCGTAGCCATTTGTGTGACCAGGCTCTCGCTGCCGCCGAGGCTGGGCGTGATGAGGAACAATTCCAGCGAATCAATGAACTTCAGCGTTTCTTTTTCGCCGCCTTTGACAAGGAAAGTAATGACGCTGCCGAAGCCGCGCATTTGTTCCCTGGCGATCTTGTGGTCGGGATGCGATTTCAACCCCGGATACCAGACTTTTTCAATTTTGGGATGCGACTCCAACATGCGGGCAATGGCGAGGCCGGCGCGGTTATGCTGTTCCATCCGTAGCGCGAAAGTTTTCAGTCCGCGTTCGAGCAAGAAACAGGTGAACGGTCCCGGTGTCGCGCCGATCATGCGTTGCATCTTGTAAAGCTCGTCGAGCATCTTCTTGTTGCCAAGGACGACGCCGGCCAGCAGGTCGTTGTGTCCGCCAAGATATTTTGTGGCGGAGTGAATGACGACGTCCACGCCCATTGCGAGCGGCTGGATGTTGTAGGGCGTGGCCAATGTGGCATCGATGATGGTCTTCACCCTGTGTTTTCGGGCGACCTTGACGACCGCCGGGATGTCGAGCACCCGCAGGCACGGATTGGTGGGCGACTCAGTGAAAATGATGGTGGTGTTGGGTCGGATGGCTTTGGCGATTTCGCCGGCGGTCGGCTCCACGATCGAGACCTGCATGCCAAACCCGGCCAGGAAGTTCGTGGCGAAATCGCGGGTTTGCCGGTAGCAGTCCTTGGTAAAGATAATGTGGACTTCACGGCGCGTGTAGGCCAACAACGTCATCACGATGGCACTCATGCCGGTGGAGAACAGCAGCGCACGCTCCGCGCCTTCGATGGCGGCAAGTTTGCGCTCGCATTCTTGTTGGGTCGGGTTGCCATAGCGACCGTACTCGTGCTCGCGAAGCACGCGTCCCTCGCTCTTGGCTTTCATGAACTCCAACACGTCAGCGGTTGAGTCGAAGTAGTAGTTCGAGGTCTGAATGATCGGCGTGGTAACGGAAAAATGCGCCTTCGGCTCGCGACCAAGGCCGTGGATGGCGAGCGTGGCCGGCTTGTATCGTTTTGGCTGGGAAGATTTCTTAGGCATCGGTCTGGTTCCTCTTCTGCAACGCTTGGGCGAGCGCTTCGTTGACGGCATCCACCGTCGGCGGCAGTTCAATGGGACGGTTGGCGTATTGCGCCGGAAACTCCAGCTTGCCTTCGTGGTAGCGCACTTTGAAATCGGCAAACTTCAACCCGTGCGCGGTTGAGATCACGATGACGCGCTCCGACTTGTCAATCTTGCCGGCCTTCAGCAACTTGATCAACACGGCCAGCGCCACACCGGTGTGCGGACAGTTGAACATGCCAGTGCGGTCGCCCAACGCCGCCGCGTCGGCCAGTTCTTGTTCGGTCGCCTGCTCGACGATGCCGTTGAATTGCCGCAGCGTGCGCACGGCCTTTTCGTAGCTGACCGGGTGGCCGATCTGGATCGCGCTGGCCAGTGTCTTCTGCGCCTGCATCGGCTCGAAACTCTTGAAATCTTTCAGATACGACCGGTACAGCGGATTGGCCCGCTCGGCTTGTGCAACGACAATGCGCGGCAGCGTGGTGATCAACCCCAGATCGCGCATCATCAACAGCCCGCTGCCCAGCGCCGACACGTTGCCCAGATTGCCGCCCGGAATTACAATCACGTCCGGACTCTCCCAGTCGAACTGCTGGACGATCTCAATCCCGACCGTCTTTTGTCCCTCGATGCGCAATGAGTTCATCGAGTTCGCCAGATAAATCGTCTCGTTCTTCGTGATCTCCTGCACAACCTTCATGCAGCCGTCGAAGTCGGTGTCCAGCGACAGCACCAGTGCGCCGTTGGCAATCGGCTGCACAAGCTGAGCGATGGAAATCTTGCCCTTCGGCAACAACACAACCGCGGGAATGCCGGCGCCCGCGCAGTACACAGCCAGCGCGGCGGACGTGTCGCCGGTGGAAGCGCACGCGACGGCCTTGATCGGCGCGCCTTCGCTGATCATTTGTTTGACCTGCGACACCAGCACCGTCATGCCGAGGTCCTTGAACGAGCCGCTGTGCGTGTTGCCGCAAAGTTTTATCCATAGATCGTCCACGCCGATCATCTTGCCGAAACGCTCCGCCCAGAACAGATTCGTCCCGCCCTCGTACAACGACACAATGTTGCCGTCGGCGATCTGCGGCAGGATCCATTCCTTCTTGCCCCAGACGCCGGAGCCGTAGGGCCACTCGTTGGATTTGTATCGCTCCTCGAACAGCTTCATCCACGCCTTGGCGTCGCGCCGTGCCAACGCATGGAGGTCGTGTGCCACTTCCAGCAATGACCCGCATGTCTTGCAGCGGTAGACGACCTCATTGAGCCGGTACGTGGCCCGACACTGTTCATTGATGCACTGAAACCATGCTCGATAGGACATAGCGCATCTATGATGAAACCGGCGCACACCTCGCGCAAGGCAAATGTGCGTCACCGACTCTTTCGTGAGCTTCTCCTGCGGAACAGTGAGGAACCAAAGATCTGCCGATGTGACCCGTTTCAGATGGATTCAGCCGGGACGAATTTCTGGCCACATAATGCAACGGGCGACCTCACGCCCGTTTCGCGCCGAAGAACAACCGCAGCATGTACGCGACGACAGCCAGCGCGATCACGAAGCAGACCAGAAACAGCGCGAATGGTCCCCATTGCGGCGCGATGCGGAATGAGTCCGGCCTGAATTGGCCCCCCAACCGCAGCAGTCGGACGATGTGGCGGATGTACACCATACCGAGCATCGACACGAACAGCATCGTCCCGGACACGCAGAAGTTCTTTTTGAAGAAAAAGTGCAGCGAACCCAGCGACAACAGTATCGCCACCAGCAATACCCACGACGCCCGCGTTTGCATGAGCTGCGCCAGAATCGGTTGCAAGGTCATCAAATACGCGATGCCGGCGACCGACGCCAGCGCCATCCCGCCAACGAAATACGCCTTGCCGGTTTGATATGTGACCACCTCGTTGCGGCCGAGCATGCCGACGAAGAATCCGCCGACTGTGACCGCGCCGAGCACCATGTGCAGCCAGCGCAGCGCGTAGTCGCCCGCGGCGGGGTTGAACACCAGGCCGGATTGGTCCTTCGCGTACAATTCGTGAATCAGCCCGGGCCGTTCCGCCATCGCGAATATGGAACTGTACGCGACCGACACGTACACCACACCGGCCAGCGCCAGCAGCAAGCCCGACCGGCTGATCTTGCCCGTCCGTTCACCGCGGAGCGCGCTCCAGTACAGCGCGTAGTACGCGACGATGACCGCCCCGATTACCCCGAGCCAGAACCAGCCGCTGACGATCGCCGCGGAGTAGACCGGCTTCGGATAAGTCATCTGCAGAAACAATAACGGCGCGACGCCGAGTGTGACCGTCGCCGCCATCGCCGCGGGGAACAGGCGGACGAATTTCAGCAGCGTCGGGTCGTCCCATCGTTTGCGCAGGCCGGCGTGCAGGACGATGATCAGGCCGCCAAGCAGAAAGTTCATCGCCGCGAAATGCAGCGTCAGCGTCACCAAATGCAGGATCGTGACCAGCCAGAGCGGCGCGGACAAGAACTCGTAATTCGGGAGATTCATTTTTTCACCTGCTTTCCGAGCGTCTGCATATAGGCCACCAGCGCGGCGCGTTCCGCGGGCGGACCCGTATAATCCGGCATCCCGTCGCCGAGACTGGATGCGTTGTCGAGCAGGGTGCTCAAATCATCGGCGCTCTGTCCTGCGAAACTCTTCGACTTGTCGCTGGCCGTCCCCGGCAGATGGCAGTTCGCACACCGCACGGCGTACGCTTTCGGTCCAAGCTCGATTCCCTCGGCCCGGCAAATCTCGGCAAGCGGACGCTGGTCCACCCTCGCGTAAATGTACCCGGCGATCTTGTCCGCCTCCGCCGGCGTTCCGAGAAACGGCGGCATGTTGCCCTTCAGCAGGTGCGCGCTGCGGACGATCGCCGCAATAAACTTGCGATCCGTCCCGTCGAACGTCGGCCGCAACGCATGGTAGCCGTCGATCGTATGGCAACTCCGGCACGAGTGAAGGAACAAATCGGCGCCCTCGTCCCCGGTCTTGTAGCTGATTTGTGCCGCGTAGCCTTCCTTCTTGTAGCGGTCGGTCAGCGCCACCTCGACGCCGTTGCCATAGATGTAGCCGGTAATCACGTACGGCTTGCGCAACGCTTCACGAAACATCTCAAATTCGCCAAACCACGCCAGCCCGGTCACCATGAGGACGCCCGCGACGAACACCGGCACCCGTCGCGCCATCGCCCGTGCGATCACCAGCAACACGCCGATGGCCACCGCCAGCCAAACGCTCGTGCGCAATGCCTGCATCGGGACCGGCATGATCTGCAATGCCTTCGTCGTGATGGCCGCAGGAATCGCCCGCCAATACCACATCTCCCCAGCGGCGGTGATTGCCAGGCCAAGCAAGCCCCACGTTGTCATCCCGCGCACCAGTCGTCTCTTGAAATCGCCGGGCTCGTACCGCGCCGCGACCAGCAACGCATACAACCCCGCGAGCATGACACACACGCCGGTTCGCATCACCAGCGACGGCCAGTAGGTCGGGTTGAAAAAGCCGGTCCAGAACTCGCCGTTGGCAAGCCACTGCCCCGGCGTCAGCATGAAGGTAATGATTCCGTTGATGATGACCAGCGACAACCACGCCGCCACGAAATAAATCCAGCCGATGGTCAGATGCGCCGCTGCCGTCAATCGTTGCCAGCCGTAGTAGTAGAGCAACGCCGCCGTGATCTCGATGACGAAAAACGTCCACTCAATCGCCCAGCCCCACACATAATTATGGATCAGCGCTTCGGTGGCGACCGGGTTCAGCAGGCCGATGATGAACCAGATCCCAACGCCCGTCAGCGCCCCGAGCACGAGCGTCGTGAGCGCGAAGAACCTGCTGAGCTTCATCAGGAATTCCAGCATCGGCTGGTCATTGGCCCGTCGCGCCCGCCGCTCCGTCACGACCAGAAAGAGTCCGCCGCCAATGGCGAAATGGGAAATGAAAACGTGCAGAACCGCAATGACCGCCATCAAAACGCCGTACCCAATCGGCACATCCCAGACCGGATAGTTCATATCACACCTCGTGGCCAGCAACCGTTCCTGCGCGGGATCACGCGCACGGTTCCGTCGATTGCCGGCGATGATAGCGACCGCCCCGCGCAGTGCAAGCGGATTGCATCGGCGCCGAGAGCGCAAGACAAATGCGTATCCGTGCGTCCGGGGAGATACTGTGGATCCATTGGCCAGAGTGGCCACCTGCGACTTGTTGGTCTACCGGCAGCGCGTAGTGCGCGCTGCCGGTAGTCGGCTCGCCAACCAACTGCGACTACTCAAAATCGATGCGTGCCGCCGCTCCGTCTGCGCCCCAAAACTCACAGACTGTGGGGGAGCGACGGGATGGGGTGAACTCTTTCGTCGCCCCCCACACAGCAGCAGCAACCCGCAAGTGCAATTGCGTCATCCGTTGCAGGGAGCCGAACGGGAAGGCGCCGCGTCACGGAGCGGACCGTGAGTCGATGACTGGAAAATCCGCGGATGTCGTCTCGTTTCATCGGCATTGCTACTCCCGCAACACCGATTAGCTTCTCACAGGGGGGAACGCCGGGCTACGCCCGGTTTGTCAATTTCTTAACTCGGATTGACTGCGTCTGCCGCGTGCGGAACTCCGATGGCGAGCAACCGACCTGCCGCCGAAACGCGCGGTTGAAGTAGGGGATGGACTCGAACCCGCATTGGTAGGCCACTTCGCTGACGCGCAGCCGCGGGTTCAACAACAATCGTTTGGCCCCGTCGATGCGCACCTGCGTGCGGTAGTTGGTAAACGTCAACCCCGTCTGTCTCTTGAACAGCTTGCAGAAATAACACGGGCTGATGTGCAACCGCTGCGCCAGTTCGGCCACGCTCAGCGCCCGCTCGGTCGGCTCCGCCAACTGCGCCTCGACCTTCTCCAGCAACGGCGACCGCCGACCCGCCTCCTGCAACAGCAGCCGCTGCCCCCACTCCGCCAGGTACTGGGCAAACATCTCCAGCAATGTCTCGACCGCCCCCAGTTTCTCCGGCGTGACCACCGCGCTGGTGCTCCAACTGGTCTTCACGCTGCCCGCGCGCGATCCGAGGCCCGACGCTTTCAAGCTACTCGTCAACCGACGCAGCCGCCGCGGATTCAATGACCCGACGCAGAATGGCCCCGCCAACAAATTCCCCACATGCCGCCCGTCAATCATCACCGGCATCAAAACCTTGGTCAGTCCCGTCGGACAGCAAAACTGGATCGCCCGACACGCACGAGACGCGTCGCGCTCTGCATTCAACAGCATGCCCTGGCACAACTGCCCGCTGCGCAATCCCATGCATCCTTCCACGCAGAACGCCGACGGCAACGGCCCACCGACCTCTTCACTGGCCGGCAGCAAAGTCAGCGGCAAGCCCGTCGCGCCCGCAAACGCGACCTGCAGCCGACGCACCGACTCCGATTCAGCAAGCTGTTGCCAGATGTCCATTAGTAATAGCTACGCACTGATCCTGTTTGCCGTGGCGTCCCTTCCGAGCGACAATAACCAACCGCCCCAAACTGAGCAGTGACGGTGCCATGCGCAGCCCTGCGTTTGTAACATGTTGAATAACAAATGGATGGCCAACTGCGTGTCGCCGGCACCTGCGGCTTTTCGCCTGACATTCTGGCGCGATGGCCAATTCCGGATAGACAACTTGTCGAGCCTAGCCTCGGAACCTCGCAGAAGTGCCGAAATTGATGCGCCCGACCCCCAAAAATTGGCTTCGTTTTTGGCTTTCCCATCCAAAGATTTCCACGCCGGCTTGGATAAAATTGGGTTCGTTTGGCAAAAAACACTTTTTTGCGTCCTCCCCCTCCCCGACCCCTTCCCCCTACCGCAAACCCAGAACCCTGAACCACTATTTCCATCCCCTATTTCAAACAACCGCCCCGACTCTACCACCCCGCCCACCCCACGTCCAGCAAAAATTATCGAGCAGCGATAACCCGCGAAGTTGTAGGCCGTGTGCCCCCACACGGCGCCCATTTAGTGGGGCGGCCCGCTTGCCGTCGTACTGTGGCGGCGGTCTGCGACCGCCGTGCCGTCCCGTCCTCGTAGCCGCAACCGGAACCCGCCCACACGTGATCACCTGGCACCTTGAGGTCCCAACTTCCGCCCGCGTCCGCCACGCTACGCCCGCCGCATTTCGCCCATGCCGACCAACTTCGCCACACGCTGCGCGCCCAAGAAATACGACGACGGAACATTCAGACCGGTTCCCCGCTTTGAACGATTTGCGAACCTTACGCTTTGAACCTCCGAAGGGTACCACTTACTGGCCAGCTTCCAGTCGCGCGAGCGCGTTCTGCGCTTGGGTCAAATCAGGCCTGATTCGCAAGGCCTGTTCGTAGTGCCCAATCGCCTCCTGCAGTTTGCCTGCCCGGAGCAAAGCATTCCCCCAATTGTAGTGCGCTTCGGCGAAATCGGGCTTGATCCGCAGAGCCTGCTCGTAGTGAGCAATCGCTTCCGGCAACTTGCCCTGATTTTTCAAAATGACTCCCAGATTGTTGTGCGCCTCGGCATGATCGGGCTTGATGCGCAACGCCTGTTCGTAATGCTGGATGGCCTCCTGTACCCGGCCTGCTTGCTCCAACGTGACCCCTAGATTATAATGCGCCTTGGCGAAATCAGGCCTGATTCGCAAGGCCTGTTCGTAGTGCCCAATCGCCTCCTGCAAACGGCCCAATCGTACCAAGGCGACCCCCAGATTGGCGTGCGCATCGGCATAATCGGGATAGAAGCGCAGCGCTTGTTCGTATTGCCGAACGGCCTCCTGCACATGGCCCGCCCCCTGTAGTTGCATCCCCACGTCGTTGTCCGACTCGGCACACTGCTGGACGCTCGCGAACAGGCTAAACGCAACCGAGAAGCCCAACAAACTGCTCCAGCCAAATCGCAGCACGCGCCCCGACATCCGATGTCGGGGTTGACAAGTTAGAGCCCGCTCCAAACCGAGGATTCCAATTACTGCCAGCAGCACCAACGCGGGCAGAAAATCAACCTGATAGCGAGAGGCCTTCGCAAAGTAAAGGCCGAGCGTCAATGCGGAAACCGCAAACCGCAGGGCTACGGCCACTGCAAACCACCGTAAGACCGATCCTGCCGAGCCGATTCGTGCCCTCCAACACAGCGGTACTGCCAGCGCCAACCATGTCAGCGGGATATTGGTCAGCACACCGCAAGGAGGCATGACGCTCTCGGTGCGATGCACGAAGGGGAAATCACTGCTCCAACGAACCGGCTCAAGAAAGTATGCCCGCAAGTTAAAACAGAGATACCGCAGACCGAATAATTGCTGCTCATGAAGGTGTGACCGTGCGGTCATCAGGTAGTGGACGCCAAACTCCAGCGGATCATCGAAGCGTCGCACATTGTACAGCATCAGCCCAAACCCGATCAGTGTAATCGGGACGGTCGCGGCTGCCAGTGAAAGCCAAATTCGTCGCCCCTCGCGCCAGGCTTGAGCCACTGGCACCAACAGGATGACCGCACCAAATAACAAGTTGGGCCGGGCTCCCACCGCCAGCCCGTAGGCCAGACTCGCCGCCGCCAGCCACCAACCTTGTCGCTTTGGCTCATCCAACGCTTTCCAAACTGCCGCCAACGCCAGCATCGTCAGCGCATACCCACAACTGATGGCCACCTCGTACACATCACATCGCGCCAGCAGCCACGGTATGAAGGTAGCCAACCCAAGGGCGAGTGCGCCGGCCGCCACCACGCCGACGCTCACTTCGGCAAAGTGCCGCCGCCAGAGCGCGCACAACAAGCCCACGCTGACCAGAAAACCGACTACGCAAAACAGCACCACGGCTTCTTTATAAAACAAGTGGTGGCCGGTCAGCGCCACATAGGGCCAGAACAGTATTACCGCGGGCGTAACCCCAAAATAGAGGTACAACTTGCCCCGATAATAACTCAGGTCCAGCATATTACCCGGACGAAGGGGACTATAGCTATAGGGGTCAGCGAGTTGCGCGAGTACCGGCGGCACTTCTTCTTTCAGGTTGAGCTGGCCGGCGCGAAAACCCTCCACCAACAAATTGTAGAAGCTGCCGGCCGCATTAAAGATCGGCTGTGTGTAAGCGCCTTCGTGGGCCGTATACGCGTAAACCCCAATGACCAGCGCACACACTGCGGCCAGTAGGATCCATGCGTTTTTCATTGTGCCGAACCGACCAGACACGTGTCGCGTTGTCGCAAAAACGTCATCTGCCGGATGTCATCTTATACACTTCTCCAGTCGAACACACGCGCATTGTCGAACGAGGAACCGTAAGAGCTTGTCCGCCGTCTACACATGCGGGATGCGCAACATCGCCGGACAGCCCAGACCCTCAGCAGGGGTTCCACGTGAGTTGCAAACGCCAGAAGCGTCACCGATAGTTATCTAGGTCTAAAGCCATTTCCACAGTCGCGTATACCACGACGCTGGCTCAGGTTTCGGCTGCGGCTGTGCTGGTGGCGGCGGTGGAGGCGGTGGTGGAGGCGGTGGTTCAGCCTTTTCAACCACTTGTGTTACGATAGGAAGTGGAGGCGGTGGCGGCGGTGGATTCAATTGTGCGAGTGCAACCTTATAATCCTGTTCAGCCCTTGGAATCTGAACCTGAACATCACGAATCTTCGCATCAAGGGTTTCCAGCATCTGTGGGCCGGTAGACACCTGCTGTTGATACATAGCAATCTCGCTCATTACGCTCGCCCTTTCGGGATTGGGGACTGTGGTGTAGACTGGATTGCCATAGTTATCACGCATCAGTTGTGACGTGGTTGTTGCATTAGCCCCTGACTGCCGCCTGCCGGAATGTTGCGGCGTGGTGACATTTTGATAAACGGGTTGTTGAGAATCTTGAAGCGTTCCAAGTTTTTGTTGAGCAGCCGCTAGATTTCCTTGTGCCGCTGCGACATTGTTCGCCAGTGTCTCTCGCTGCCGTTGAAGTTCTGGAAGTTTCTTCTTGAGCGTGTCCAGAGTGTTCTGAGCCGCTTGAACGTTCATTTGTTTCTGCCAGTGCTCGACAAGGGGGGCTTTAGCCTCAGGGGTCATCCATTTGTCACCGAATTTGACCTCGCCACTGGACACATGCTTGAGTTCTGCCTGCCATGCGTCGAGGCGTTGTTGAATCGACGGAGCTTTGTCAGACTTCGGATAATCGGTCAGGAACTTTTGGAATGCAGCAATCACTTGGGTGCAATTGTCTGCCGATTGCTCCTGATTTGGATTCAACTGAAATGGCGACAAGGCTTCGTAGGCGGTTCGTTCCGCTGCTTGGGCGGCATTTTCGGTTTGGATATTCTGGATTTCATCGTGAGAGATGCCTTTTTGATATGAAACTGTGCGATTGGCATTATGCACTTTCATCTGAAGAACACCGTTGGTATCAGAGAGAATGTCCCCCTGGAGGGTTTCACCTGATTTGAGAACCACGGTGGACTCGCCAAAAGCGGAAGCAATTACTCCCGCACTCGCCAGAGCAACGGTCAGGAATCTTCTCGCGCGGTTCTCCTGATGTAGCATCCTCGCCGCCGCCAGCGTGACCGCAACCCGCCTGTTCACACTCGACGCTCCTCTCCCAGCCGTTGCCTGACTGCCATCAGGACCCGAGCGACTCTCGCCAATGCGGAAGCCAGATTACCATTCCACCAATGGCAGGTCGAGCCGTTTTTCAGCCGCCCAATCGACCCACCCCCACCTCACAGGGGGCCTCGACAGCCCACACCCTCAGCAGGAGTTCCCGTCACCGCTCCATTGAAAACTTGATCTGTCGTAGGCGCGTAAATCTACTAATCCTTTCGATGGAATAGAACGGCGCGGCCATGCGCGACAACAGCAGCCACGCCACTTCACCCGCCATCAACGAGATCGCTCGCCGCCGCCGTCACTCCGTGCAGCAGCACGAGCCGCCACCGCCAACACCAACCTTCCTCAGGATCACCCCCATCAAACACCACTTGGTGATTCCCGACTGTATCAGGTTGGCCCCGACGAATGCGGTCAACCACAGCCAGTACGGACTCACCCAATGGGCCAACGCCAGACTGATCAGCACGAACGACCCGGCAATAATTCGAATATAGCGTTCAATACTCATGGTCATTTTCTCCTTCAGATTGCTCAGTGAAACGCGCTGCCGAACGAGCCGCCCACCACCATGCCAATCACCGTGCTCACCCACGGGTTGCTGCTCAACGGACACGTCCCCGTCCGGCACCCGATGAACTTGTAGTTGGCAAACCCCAGCGCGCCGCCAATCACCACTCCAATTATGATTCGTAGCATGGTCTTCATGTCCCTTCACCTTCTACTGAGCCGCGAACCAACGAAAAGTTACAGCCATTTGCGCGGTCAAGCCGTCGCCGCCCGCCACGTCCGATACGAACCGCTCAGGTTACGAACACGGAATCCGTGCTGACTCAGGATGCGCGCGGCGTAGTACGACCGCTGGCCGGTCTGGCAGTGGCCGATGATTTCGCGATCTTTCGGCAATTCGGCGAGCCGCGCCCGCAATTGATCGAGCGGAATGTGAATCGAACCGGGAATCTGGCCTTTGGCGCGCTCGTCGGCCCGGCGAACATCCAGCACGATGGTCTGGCTCGGATCGCGGGTCGCAATCTCCGACCACTGCGCCACCGCCACGTTGCCAGCCAGCACGTTTTGGGCTGCCATCCCCGCGAGGTTGACCGGGTCCTTGGCGGACCCGTACGGCGGCGCATACGCCAGTTCCAACTCCGCCAGATCATGGACGGTCATTGCGCCTTTCAGGGCGGTCGCCAGCACGTCGATGCGTTTGTCCACGCCGTCATGCCCGACCGCCTGCGCGCCCAGCAGTTTGCCGCTGTCGGGCGCAAACAAAATCTTCAACGCGATCGGTTCCGCGCCGGGATAGTAGCCGGCGTGCGAATTCGGATGCAGGTGAATGGCCTGATACGCGATGCCCAACCGGCGCAGTGTCTTCTCACTGGCGCCGGTGCAACCGGCCGTCAGGTTGAACAGCCGCAAAATGGCCGTGCCCCAGGTGCCTTCGTAGCGCCACGATCGGCCGAGAATGTTGTCGGCGGCTATGCGCCCCTGACGATTGGCCGGGCCTGCCAGTGGGATCAAGCACCACTGGCCGGTCACTGCATCCCGCACCTCAATCGCATCGCCAACCGCCCAAATCTGAGGATCGCTGGTCTGCAAATGTTCGTTCACGCGGATGCCGCCCCGCTCGCCGATCTCCAGGCCGGCGGCTTTCGCCAGCGCGACCTCAGGTTTCACGCCCAGTCCCAGAATCACCGAATCCGCCGGGAGACGTTGGCCGCTCTTGAGCACGACGATGGACGCGCGGGCCGGTTCCTGGGCGGTGGGCGCTTCGAACGCGGCGACCGGATCGTTCAGGTGCAACGCCACGCCATTGGCGCGCAACTCGTCGTGCAGCCACGCCGCCATCTCCGGGTCCAGCGGCGCCATCACCTGCGGCAGCGCCTCGACGACGGCGACCTGAAAACCGCGCCGCTTCAGTTGCTCGGCCATTTCCAGCCCAATATAGCCCCCACCCACAACCACCGCCCGACAACGTTCGCAGTCTCTCGACCATGCCATGATCTTTTCCACGTCGGGAATATTGCGGACGGTGAAATGGTTGGGGCGATCGATGCCGGGAATCGGCGGCTTCAATGGCGACGCACCCGTGGACAATATCAGCGCGTCGTAGGGCTCGTCGGTTTCCCTGCCGGAATCCAGCTCGCGCACCCGCACCCGCCGCGCCTGACGGTCAATGCTCAGCACCTCGGTCTTGACCTGCACGTCGAGATTGAACCGCGCCTTGAGGCTGGCCGGGGTTTGCACCAGCAGCGAATCCGGCTCCGCAATCTCGCCGCCGACAAAATACGGCAGACCACAGTTGGCGAATGAGACGTGCGGCCCGCGCTCGAAAACGACGATCTCGCAGTCTTCACACAGCCGCCGCGCCCGGGCCGCCGCGCTGGCGCCCCCGGCTACACCGCCGACAATGAGAAGGCGTTTCGGAGTCATGACAACACAGAGCCGGAAAACACTCGAAAGTTACACCTCTGTCCGCGTCATCCCGTCCACCCCGGCGCTATATCCTGGTGCGTGAGGAATTTATCCGCCCTGCTTTCTCGCTGTGGCCAGGAACACCGGGAAATGACGAGGTTCTCCCGACGGCCCCGGCTTCTCAATTTCATACGCCGTCTCAAAGCTCACTTGGCCGAACCCCGCCGCCTGCAATTGCTGGCGGATCCACTCCCGGTCAAATCCGTGGTGCTCGACGCCGCGACTGTCCTGATGAAAAGAACCGTCTTCCTTGTCGAGGTCCGCAGCCGCCAGCAGTCCGCCGGGTGTCAGCATGGAATGAAATCGGCCCAACAACAGCCCGATCTCCCGAACGTGATGCAACGTCATCGCGCACAAGATCACATCGAACCCTGACTCAGCCAGTGATCCCGCGGTCAAATCGTGGCGGCGCGTGGTCACGTGTCGCATCCCGCCCGCGCGCGCCTTCGCTTCCAGCCGCGCCAACATTTCAGTCGAGGAATCCACTCCCAGTACAGACGAACAACGCCCGGCTAGCGGCAGGCAACATAAACCCGTCCCGCAGCCGTAATCCATCAACCGGGGCCGCTTGCCTTCCGCGATCCTGGCTTCCACCGCCCGCGCGATGGCCATGCCCATGGCGACACGGCGAGGTTCCTCATCCCAGCTCTTCGCCTTCTCGTCAAACAGACTGGCGTTCGCATTGTTCATCTTCGTAGACATACTGGATCTACGGCTGTTTCCCGCCCGGTGGATGAGCCTGCTTGAACCGATTGCGCAAGAAGCCGTGCAACCGCTCTCGAAACTCGATGGGAAGATCGTAGGGCTTGCCGTCCTTGTACAGCGTGATCGTCTTGCGGATGTTGTCCACGACCACCTGGCACGGATTGCACCCCGCCAAATGCTTCTCAAACTCGTCACAGATGGCAGGGTCCACCGTGCCATCCACATACTCATTCAGCATCAACAGCAGTTCTTCGCACTTCATTCTTGATCGTCCTGCAATGTATTGAGCCACGTCATTGCAAAAAGTTACACAGGATGCGCCGGGCGAACCAATCGCCGCGCCGGGTCGCCGAGCTCTCGCGTCAGGAGTTCACGCAATTGCAGCCGCGCGCGAAGCAGCCGGACTTTCACATTGGCCTCGCTGAGCTCCAGAGCCGTCGCCGTCTCCTGCACCGTCATTCCTTCCACGTCGCGCAACAGAAACACCAGCCGGTGCTTCTCGTCCAACTGCGCCAGCGTTTCGTCGAGCAGACGTTGAATCTCGCGCCTCTGTACCAGCTCCTCCGGTGATTGCCGCCAATCGGCAATGAATTCGGGATGCGGAAGGCTCTCCTGCCCCTCCTCCGGCTCGGTCATCTCTTCCAGCGACACCGTCCGCAGGCCCCTGCGTTTGCGGATCACCTTGAGCGCGGCGTGTGTGGCAATCCGCATCAGCCAGGTGTGAAAACTCGCTTCCTCCCGGAAACCATCCAGATGTTCCATCGCGCTCAGGAACGTCTGTTGCGTGACGTCCTCTGCGTCTTGCTCCTGGCCGACAATGCGCCGCGCCAGTGTGTACACGCGTGTTTCGTAGCGATTGACAAGTTCCTCGAACGCCGCCAGTTCACCAGCCTTGGCGCGGTGGACGAGTTCGCGATCGACAGCCGTATCGGTCATCAACCGTAGACTATAGGCCCTGCGCCATGGAGGACAAGTGGATTGCTGCCGCTCTACGGAGCCGCCCGTGCTCGCGCTAGGGCACTCTGGGCCAGGAGAAAATCGGGCTTGATCCGCAACGCCTCCTCGTAATGCGCGATCGCCTCTTGCGTGCGCCCCAGCTTCTCCAAGGCAAGCCCAAGACTGTAGTGCGCCTCGGCAAAATCGGGCTTGAGCTGCACCGCCTGTTCGTAGTGGCCAATTGCCTCCGACACGTTGCCTTCCCGAAGCAACGCATTCCCCCAATTACATTGGGCTTGGACATAATCGGGTTTGATCCGCAACGCCTGTTCGTAATGGCCGATCGCCTCCTGCAGCCTGCCCTGTTTCACCAGGGCGATTCCCAGGTTGTTGTGCGCATCGGGATAATCAGGTTTGATCCGCAGCGCCTGTTCGTAATGACCAATCGCCTCCTGTACCCGGCCTGCTTGTTCCAGCGTGACCCCTAGATTGTAGTGCGCCTCGGCGTAATCGGGTTTGATCCGCAACGCCTGTTCGTAGTGGCTGATTGCCTCTTGCAGCCTGCCCTGCCTCATCGAAACAAGCCCGAGATTGTAGTGTGCCTCGGCATAATCAGGCTTGATACGCAGTGCCTGCTCGTAATGCCCGACCGCTTCCTGCGCCCGGCCCGCTTGTTCCAGCGCGACTCCCAGATCGTGGTGCGCCTCGGCGAACTCGGGATCGATCCGCACCGCCTGCGCAAGCTGTCCAATGGCATCGGAGACATGGCCGGCCTCCAACAGACCTTTTCCCAGGTTGTAGTGCGGCTCGGCGCGTCGCTCGACGCTGGCCAAAAGGCTAAACGCCACCGAGAAACCCAGCAGCAACCCCCAGCCCCAGCGCATCGTGCGCTGCCGCAGCGGATGGCCGGTTAAACTGCGCTCCAGGCTCAAGATGCCAACCACGGCCAGCAACACCAACGCGGGCAGGAACTCGGCTTCGTAACGGTTCTCCGCCGCACAGAAAAAAGTCAGCGTCAGCGCGCAAATCCCGAAAAGCGCGGCTACCGCCGTTACGAACCCGCGCAATGCGGAACCGGCCTGCTCGACCCGACCCCGCCACGCCAGCGGCACGGCCAGCGCCAGCCACACCAGCGGAATGTTGCTGAGGACCCCGAAGGGCTTGTCAATCCCGATAATGCCCGCCGGTACGGGCGGCAGGACGATGTCACGCACGAATGGAAACCGGCCGCTCCAGCGCGCCGGTTCCAAAAAATAAACGCGGAAATTGAACCAGAGATAGCGGAGATGAAAACGCTGGGCCGTGTCCTGACGAATCCCGCTCAACTGGTAGCGCCATCCGAATTCGAACGGGCTGTCGAAGCGCAACACGTTATAGAGCATCAGCCCCAACCCGATCAGCACCATCGGCCCAATCGCCGCCAGCAGCGGAGCCCCGATCCTCCGTTGCTCTCGCCACGCCACGGCCACCGGCACCAGCAAAATGACCGCCCCGAACAACAAGGAGGGTCGTGCCCCCACGGCCAGCCCGTAGGCCACACTCGCCGCCGCCAGCCATCGACACCTCCGCTCCGGCTCATGCAATGCCTTCCAAATCGCCCCCAGCGCCAGCATCGTCAGCGCGTACCCACAACTGATCGCCACCTCGTTCGCTTCACACCGCGCCAACAAGAACGGCGTGAACGTAGCCAGACCGAGTGCCAGCGCGGCGGCTGCCACCATCTCAACGCCCAGCTCGGCGAAGTAGCGCCGCCAGAGTGCGCACAACAAACCCACGCTGGCCAGAAAACCTACGAGACAAAAGATCACTGCGGCGTCTTTTTGTGGCAGATAGTGGCCGGTCAACGTCGCATACGGCCAAAACAGTACCACGGCGGGCGTCACCCCGAAATACAGGTAGAACTTTCCCTTGTAATAACTCAGGTCGAGCACTGTGTAGTGAGAGTAGGCCGCCGGATCGTAGGGATCGGCGAGACTGGCAAACCCGGCTGGCACCGCTTTCTTCAGGCTGAGCTGGCCGGCTCGAAAACTCTGCACCAGTACGTTGTAGTAATTGCGATCTGCGCTCAGACTCGACGATGTGACAAAACCCGGGCGGGCCGTACATGCATAAAAGCCGATGACCAGCATGCACACCACGCCCAGGATTCCGCGCTGGATCCACGCGCGCCTTTCTCTGGCTGCCCCCGCGCCGCTGCGATCTGGCTTGCTGTCGATCATCTCTGGAATGATGCCCGGGCTCGCGTCAGGTTGCTTTGGGCCTGCGCAAAATCAGGCTTGAGGCGCAGCGCCTCCTCGTAATGCGCGATCGCCTCCTGCGTGCGCCCCACCTTCTCCAACGCGACCCCCAAATTGTAATGCGCCACGGCATAATCAGGGTTGACCCGCAGTGCCTGCTCGTAGTGGCTGATTGCCTCCGGCGCCTTGTCCATCTGGAGCAACACATTTCCCAGGTTGTAATGCGCCTCGGCGTAATCGGGCCTGATGCGCACGGCCTGCTCGTACTGGCCGATCGCCTCTTGCAGCCTGCCCAGTTTCTTCAAGGCGACCCCCAACGTGTTGTGCACCTTCGCATCACCGGGCTTGAGACGCGCCGCCTGTTCGTAATGCCCGACCGCTTCCTGCACCCGGCCCGCCCGCTCCAAGGCAAGGCCCAGATTAAAGTGTCCCTCGGCGAAATCGGGCTTGAGACGCACCGTCTGCTCGTAATGCCCAATCGCCTCCTGCATCTTGCCCGCCTGAAGCAACGCATTCCCCATGTTGTAGTGCGCATTGGCAAAATCTGGCTTGAGGCGCAACGCCTGCTCCCAATGCTCAACGGCCCCCTGCACTTGGCCGTGTTCGAGCAACCTCGTTCCAAACTCGAAGTCCGCCTCGGCACATCGCTTGACGCTCGCCAACAGGTTAAAGGCCACCGAGAACCCCAGCAGCAGGCCCCAACAGCACCGCGCCGCGCGCCGCGGCCCCGGCCGGTTGGCCTGCCCCGACTCCGAGGTCGGGGCCAGCGCGCGCTCCAACCCGAGTATGCCAACCACGGCCAGCAGCACCAGCGCGGGCAGGAAGTCCACCTCATAGCGACCGTCGGCGAATACGAAGACGCCAAGTGTCAACGCGCCAATCCCGAAAAGCAGGGCTGCTGCAGCCAGGAACCACCCCAGGACCGAGCGCGCCCCCGCCGACCGACTACGCCACGCCAGCGGCACGGCCAGCGCCAGCCACACCAACGGAATGTTGGTCAACACGCCAAACGCCTCGTCGACATCAGCATGACCCGCCGGCGCCGTGAGTGTCCGGATATCATCCACGAACGGGAAACGAGTGCTCCAGCGCGCCGGCTCGAGAAAATAGACCCGGAAATTGAACCACATGTACCGCAGACTGAAGAATTGCGCCGTAAGTTGCCGACCCGCGGTCAACTGGTAGCGGACGCCGAACTCGAACGGGCTGCCGAATCGCAACTCATTGTAGAGCATCAGGCCCAGCCCAATCAGCGCCATCGGCGCTGTCGCTGCAATCAAGGGGATCAACACCGCCCGTCGCTCGCGCCAACTCTGGGCCACCGGCACCAGCAGGATTACCGCGCCGAACAACAGCGAAGGACGCGCCCCCACGGCCAGCCCGTAAGCGATGCTGGCCGCCGCCAGCCATCCCGAACGCCCTCGGGACTCATGCAACGCCTTCCAGATCGCCGCCAACGCCAGCATCGTCAGCGCATACCCGCAACTGACGGCCACCTCGTAAATATCGCACCGCGCCAGGAGCGACGGGATCAAGCTGCCCAAACCAACGGCGAGCGCGCCGGCAGCCACTACCCCGACGCTCACTTCGGAAAAATATCGCCGCCAAATCGCGCACAACAACCCCACGCTGGCCAGATAACCGACCACGCAAAATAACACCACCGCCTCTTTGAAAAACAAATGCTGGCCCGTCAGCACCACGTAGGGCCAGAAAAGTATCACCGCGGGCGTCACCCCAAAATACAGGTACAGTTTGCCCTTGTAATAACTCAGATCCAGCACGTTACCGGGATGAACAGGACTGTAGGCATAAGGATCGGTGAGTTGCGCGAGCATCGGCGGCACTTCTTCCTTCAGATCGAGTTGGCCGGCCCGAAAACCCTCCACCAACAGGTTGTAGTAGTTGCCGGCCGCATGAAAAATCGGCTGTGTATAAGCGCCATCGTGCGCCGTGTACGCATAAATCCCGATCACCAGCGCGCACACCATGCCCAGGATTCCGCGCTGCATCCACGGGCTTCTTTCTGTGGATGCCCTCGCGTCGCTGCGATCTGGCTTGCTGTCGATCATCTCTGGAACGAAACCCGTGCTCGCTTCAAGTCCCTGCGAACCCGAAGACGCGGGAGGCGACCCGGCAGCCGAAGCTGCGCTTCATACTTCGGATGCGAGCCGATTCCGGCCTCCGGTGATTGGACGGGTTCGGATGATAGCCCCAGGCTGTTCCCTCTGCAACCCCTCCCCGCTTGGGACACTCCGCGAACCCGACGGGTTGAACTGCCCGACTCAGTCTCTTAAGAAATGGGCTACTTTAGTGCGCCCGCTGTTATCTGAATACAGCGATATTACCTCGTAATTGAGGCGATTCCGCCTGCCCGCCTTGCAATCCTGAAAGTTTTGTAGCCCCAGACCGCCCTTATGCCTTGCGTCGGCGGAAGACGAGCAGTGCCGAAAGACCGAGGCTGCCAGCGGCCACCAAGGCCAATGCCGAAGGTTCAGGGATGGTTTCGATTTCCACCAAACCGTTGCCGCTTTGAACGCCCGCCAGTTCTGCGCCAATCCCTATTGCAGATGAGTCGATATAAGAACCGCCGCCGCCACCACCGCCGCCGGAGCCGACGATGATAGCGCCGCCGCCGCCACCACCGCTGTAGCCGCCGCCGCCACCACCACCGCGCCCAATGCCGCCGGAGCCAGAGCCTCCTCCTCCTCCTCCTCCTCCGAAGCCGCCGTTACCGCCACCGAAGTAGCCGCTGCCGCCGCTACCGCCGCCGAGGAAGCTCGCGCCGCCACCGCCGCTTTGGCCGGCGTAGCCGCCGCTGCCGTCGAAGCCGCCGCCGCCGCCGCCGCCACCCGTCATGCTCCCCCTGCCGCCACCGCCACCGTCGGAGCCGCCGCTGCCGCCATAGCTGCCCGAGCTGCCGTTGGGGTCGACGACGCCATTGCCGCCGCCGCCGCCGGAGCCGGCGATCATAGCGCCGCCGCCGCCGCCGCCAGCGATGACCAGTGGTGTGCTGCCATTGACAACAAAACTGCCGCCGCCGCCCCCGCCGCCGTCGACGGCGTCGATGTCGTTGCCGCCGCTACCTCCGATAAGAATGGTGAGGCTCACCGCTGTCGCGAAGTTAAATCGGGCTTCCATTTCAGCACCGAGCCCTCCGCCGCCTCCCACCCCGCCGCCCCAGCCATTGCCGCCGGCGCCTCCCGCAGCGCCGTAGACGGTAATGTCGTACGTGCCCGGCCCGAGCGGTACGCTCGTTTCCGACCCGGTGTAGGTAAATGTCTGCGCCAAGGCAGTTGTCGAGATGAGCAGTGCCAGCCCGGCGACGAGCGTCAGCGCCCCGCTGGCGACGCGGTGGCGAATAACTTTGGTGAGTCTGGTTATCATGGTGTTCAGTTCTGTCGTGAGATTGATGAAACCGGATGGCTCGACGGGATTGGCGGACTAGCGGAAGCAGGCACGTGAGTGCTGGAAACTCCTGAATACAGGGTTTCCTTGGTCGTGCTGACGGCGCACGAACCGCGATCCCCACCGGCTGTCGTGCTCCTCACCAATGTCCCCTTACGACCCAAGACTGGATGCCAACGGGGCAAGCATTCGCCGAATTAGGAAGGATTTTCGCAGACGGTTCGATTACTTGCAAGCCTGAAAAGTCCTGACTTAGGCGCACTAAAGTAGCCCATTTCTTAGCCCCTCACGGAGCCGCCCGCGCCCGGGCCAGGTTGCGTTGAGCGTCCTCAAAATCGGGCTTGATCCGTAGCGCTTGCTCCCAATGTTCAATGGCCTCCTGCACCCTGCCCAGCCGAACCAGGGCGACCCCCAGACCGTTGTGCGCCAGCGCGAAACCGGGCTTGATGCGCAGTGCTTGCTCGAAGTGCGCGACGGCCTCGTTCAGTTTCCCTTCCTGCAGAAGGATGTTTCCCAAATTGTTATGCGCATCGGCATTCTCAGGGTCAAGCTGCAGCGCCTGCTCGTAGTGCTCCTTTGCTTCCTGCCCCCGCCCGACTTGCCCCAGGGCCACCCCCAGGTTGTAATGCGCCTCAGCGTAATCGGGCTTGATCTGCACTGCCCGCTCGTAATGCCCCATCGCCTCGCTCGGTTTCCCCTCCTGCAGGAGGACATTTCCCCAATTGTTATGCGCATCGGCATTCTCGGGGTTAATGCGCAGCGACTGCTCGTAGTGGGCGATGGCCTCGCTGACCTTGCCCTCCAGCACGAAAACATTTCCCAGATTGTTATGCGCATCGGCATTCTCGGGGTTAATCTGCAGGGACAGTTCGTAGTGCTTCTTTGCCTCCCCTACCCGCCCCGCTTCCTTCAACGTGTTTCCCAGGTTGTCGTGCGCGTCAGCGTAATCGGGCATGATGCGTATCGCCTGTTCGTAATGCGCGATCGCCTCTTGCACGTTGCCCTGCCGATCCAACATGTCTCCCAGGTCGTTCTGCTTCTCGGCACATCGTTTGACGCTCGCCAACAGGCTAAATGCCACGGAGAAACCCAGCAGCAGACCCCAGCCCCAGCGCGCCACATACCGCAGGTCCGGATGGTTGGCCAGGGCGCGCTCCACGCTCAGTAAGCCAATCGCCGCCAGCAGCACCAACGCGGGCAGAAATTCCACCTCATAGCGGGTGCTGACGCCAAAAAACAGGCTCAGCATCAACGCGCAAATGCCCAAAAGTATTCCCACCACCGTCACGAACCGCCGCAAGATCAAGCTGGATTCCGCGGATCGGTCCCGCCACGCCAGCGGCACAGCCACCGCCAGCCACACCAGCGGAATGCAGGTCAACACCCCAAAGGGGCCGTCCACCCGCCCATGCCCTGCCGGCACCGCTAGGACTCGGATATTCTGCACGAATGGAAACCGGCGGCCCCACCGTACCGGCTCCAAAAAATACACCCGAAAGTTGAACCAGAGATAACGCAGACTGAAGAATTGCCGCGTAAGCTGCGGCTCCCCGGCCAATTGGTAGCGAAGGCCGAAATCGAAGGGACCGTCGAATCGCAACTCGTTGTAGAGCATCAGTCCCAGCCCAACAAGCGCAATGGGCATCGTCGCCGCCATCATCGGAGCCAACACCGCTCGCCGCTTGCGCCACGCTTGAATCACCGGCACCACCAGGATCACTGCCCCGAACAACAGCGAAGGACGCGCCCCCACGGCCAACCCGTACGCCAGACTGGCTGCCGCCAGCCATCCCGAACGCTTTCGGGACTCATGCAATGCCTTCCAGATCGCCGCCAACGCCACCATCGTCAGCGCATACCCGCAACTGATCGGCACCTCGTACACTTCACACCGCGTCAGCAGCAACGGCGCACCCGTGGCCAGGCCCAGTGCCAACGCACCGGCGGCCACGACCGCCACGTTGACTTCGGCAAAGTAACGCCGCCAGAGCGCCCACAGCAAACCCACGCCGGTGAAAAAGCCGACCAGGCAAAACAACACCACGCCGTCCTGCTGAGATAGATAGTGGCCCGTCAGCGCCGCATACGGCCAGAACAGCACCACGGCGGGCGTCACCCCGAAATACAGGTACAACTTCCCCTTGTAATAACTCATGTCACCCACTTCCTGATAAGAAGTGTGGGCGCTCGGATCGTATGGGTCGGCCAGTTGCGCCAGCCCGGGCGGCACCTCCTTGTTCAGGCTGAGCTGACCGGTGCGAAAACCTTGCACGAGCAGATTGTAGTAGTCGCTAGCCGCACCCGGACTCCCCGATACAGGCAGGCCGGAATGGGCCGAGTAGATATAGACCCCGATCACCAGCGCGCACACCGCGCCCAGGATTCCGCGCTGCATCCAGATGCTCCTTCCTCTGGATGCCTCCACCTCGTTGCAAACTGGCGTGTGGTCGACCACCCTCGGCCTCAGGTTATCCGCTTCTGCAGTTGTCCTTGGTCAGAAGAATGCGAGTCGATTCCACCTTCCGGCGATTGGACGAGTTCGGATAATAGCCCCCGGCTACTGCTTCTGCAATCCCTCCCCGCTTTGGACGCTATTGGCGAGGTCTGCGGTTTTACCTATCCAGGTCCGGCTCTTACTGAACCGCCCCCGCTCGCGCCAGGGCGTCCCGGGCTTGCGCGAAGTCGGGCTTGATTCGCAGTGCCTGCTGGTAATGCTGGACGGCCTCCGCCGTGCGCCCCAGCTTCTCCAAGGCAAGCCCGAGACTGTAGTACCCCTCGGCAAGGTCCGGGTTGATCTCCAGCGCCTGTTCGTAGTGTCCGATTGCCTCCGGCTCGTTGCCTTCCCGCAGCAACGCATTGCCCCAATTACATTGTGCCGATGCATAATCGGGTTTGATCCGCACCGCCTCTTTGTAATGGTCGATCGCCTCCTGCAGTCTGCCCTGTTTCACCAGGGCAACTCCCAGGTTGTTGTGCGCCTCGGCGTAATTGGGGTTCAGCTGCAGCGCTTGTTCATAATGCCCGATCGCGTCCTGCACTTGACCCGTTTGCGCCAAAGCGAACGCCAGATTGTTGTGCATCTCGGCGTCATCGGGCTTGAGGCGCACCGCTTGCTCATAGTGGGCGATGGCCTCCGGCACCTTGCCCTGTTTCATCAGCGCGAACCCCAGGTTATTATACGCCTCGGCGTAATTCGGCCGGATCTGGAGTGCCCGTTCGTAGTGGCCGATGGCCTCCGGCAACCTGCCTTGTCCCATCAAGTCGATTCCCAGGTTGTAGTGCGCTTCGGCATAGTCAGGCTGGACACGCACCGCCTCTTCGTAATGCTCGATCGCCTCCCGCATCCGGCCCGCACGCTCCAGTATGACCCCCAAATTATTGTGGGCCTCGGCGTAATCGGGCCTAATTCGCAACGCTTGTTCGTACTGCCCGATGGCCTCTTGCAACCTGCCCTGCCCCCCGAAGATAATTCCCAACACACAGTGTAGCTCAGCGTATCGTTCCACGCTCGCTAACAGATTAAATGCCAGCGAGAAGCCCAGCAGCAGACTCCAGCCCAACCGTGCCGCTCGCAACCAGACCCGATGACTAACCAAGGCGCGCTCCACGCCCAAAATGCCAACCACCGCCAGCAGGACTAGCACTGGCAGGAAGTCCACCTCATAGCGAAGGTTCGCGCTCCAGAACAGGCCAATAGTCAGCGCACAAATCCCGAACAGCAGCCCGACGGCCATCACAAACCAGCGCAGAACCAACTCCGTTTGACCCGACCGACCCCGCCATGCCAACGGCACAGCCAGCGCCAGCCACACCACAGGAAAGTTCGTCAACACGCCAAACGGCCGCTCCGCCCGTCCGTAGCCCGCCGGCAACGGCGGCACGCTGATTGGATGCACGAACGGGAACGGAGCTCTCCAGCGCGCTGGCTCCAGAAAATTGACTCGGAAATTGAACCAGAGATACCGGAGATGGAAGGCTTGCGCCGTGTCCTGACGCTGACCGGCCAACACGTAGTGCCAACCGAACTCGAACGGGCTGCCGAATCGCGACACATTGTAGAGCATCAGGCCCAGTCCAATCAGCGCCATCGGCACTGTCGCTGCAATCAATGGGATCAACACCGCCCGTCGCTCGCGCCAACTCTGAGCCACCGGCACAAGCAAGATGACCGCACCAAACAACAAGTTGGGCCGCGCCCCGACCGCCAGGCCGTACGCCAGGCTCCCCGCCGCCAGCCACCAGCCTCGCCGCTCCGGGTCCTCCATCGCCTTCCAAACCGCTGCCAGGGCCAGCATCGTCAGCGCATACCCACAACTGACAGCCACCTCGTAGATGTCGCACCGCGCCAACAGCGACGGGATAAATGTGGCCAACCCGAGGCCAAGCGTGCCGACGATCACCACCCCAACGCTCACTTCGGCAAAGTAACGTCGCCACAACGCACGCAGCAGGCCGACGCTGGCGAGAAAGCCCAAACTGCAAAAGATCACCCCGGCCTGTCCGTAAGAGAGGAAACGGCCGGTCAGCGCCACACACGGCCAGAACAGCGCCACGGTGGGTGTAATACCGGAATCCAGATATAACTTCCCTTTGTAGTAACTCAGGTCGTACATCCCATAAGGCGCAAACCGATAAAGCGCATTCTTGGTCGGGTCGTAGGGGTCGGCCATCTGCGCGAGCCCGGGTGGCACATCGATCTTCAGGTTAAGCTGGCCGCCGCGGAAGCCCTGCACCAGCAAATTGTAGTGGTTATCAGCCGCACGCTGACTCCCGGATACAGGCACACCAGAGCGGACCGTACACGCATAGACCCCAGTTACCAGTACACACGTGGTCGCCAGGATCCCGCGCTGCAGCCACAAATATCTTCGCCTAGGCGCCCCCGCCTCACTGCAAACTGGCTTGCTGTCGATCATCTCTGGTTTGGGTAACGGGCTGCTATGGTTTCTCGCTGCTCGGAACATGAGTCTATCGGCCGAGCCGGCAGGCCGCACTTCACGCTTCCGACGCGAGTCGATCCCGTCTTCCGGTTTTCGGACAAGTTCGGATACTAGTCCTTCGGTGCTGCGACCGCAATCCCTCCCCGCTTTGGAAGACTTCCCAACTTTGAGGTTACAGATTCTAAGGATGCTGCCTCGAAACGTGTGCCTCCATTGATCAAACTGCTGTTTCCACCGATGGAAGCTCACCCCGGAGATGTTGTGTTCCCGACAAACGTCTAGGACGGATTTGCCTGCATCGGCCTCCCGCAAGATGCGGATCTTCTCTTCGGTCGTATACCGCTTGCCTTTCATTCTGGGCCCTTTCTTTTGGCCCCAGACGATCACCTCAAGCGGCTCGAAAAAACGCAGTCGCCTCAACTACCCTACGCCAAAAATGAAAGAGGGCGCCACGCGTGCATCTTGCGTAACGCCCTCTCTCAGTGAGCCTAAAATTGGCTCCGCAGGAAGGACTCGAACCTTCAACCTAGTGATTAACAGTCACTCGCTCCACCATTGAGCTACTGCGGAACCTGAAGTTGATTCGCCCTTATATAGGCGACACGCCCAGTTTCGTCAACTCTGCGCGCGCCTGGTCGGGATTCTGGAAATGGATGGCCTGGATGCCGACACGGCGGGCCCCCTCGACGTTGGCCGCCACGTCGTCCACAAACACCGTCCGCTCCGCCGCCAGACCGTATTTTTGCAGCGCAAGCTGGTAGATGGCGGCGTCGGGCTTGAGCAGGCCGACCTCGTGCGAGAACACGTGCGCGTCGAAATCGTCCAGGAACCTGTAATGCTCGAAGATGTAGTCCATGTGAATGGCGTTGGTGTTCGACAACACCAGCCGCGGCAGACGCGTCTTCAACGATTCGGCCAGCGCAATCATCGGCTCGATCAGCGTGAAAACTTCGCTCCAGATCAGCGCGAATTCCTCGTACGAGCCATCGAACCCGAGGTCTTTGGCCACCGTGCGGAAGAAGCGGTGCTTGGTGATCTTTCCCAGCGCCAGCTCGTGGACGTAGGGCGTGCCGCGCACGTACTCGTCGATCTGCTGCGGCGTCTTGCCGGTGCGCGCCGCCATCCGCGCGACCGCGCGCGGCTCGTCGACGGCAATCAGCACGTTGCCCAAATCAAAAATGACCGCTTCCATGCGGCTCATATCCGCCTCAAAACCTGTTCCGCCTCCCGGCCGGCTTCTTCCATGGTCGCCCCGAACGAAACGAACCCGTGATTGCGCATGACGACGAACCGGTGTTGGTCCAGTACTTTCAATATCTCCGCGACCAATTCCGGCGTTCCGTAGGGTTGTTCGCTTGCAGTGACCGGCAGCCCCAACCGCTCCGCTTCGGCCAGCAGCCGCTGGTTGTGCCCGTGAAACACGGCATGGATCTCCGGCCGCACGGCGTAGATGCCAGCGTGCATCAGGCTCTCACTGGATGGCTCGTACAACCCCACGACCGTCAGCTCCGCCCGCTGCGGGTCCGCCTGAATCACCTCGACAAATTCCTGGCGGGTAATCCCGCCCAGGTCGCCGGCGGTGCGATTGATCAGAAATCCGTTCGCGGTGCGGAAACTGAGGTTGCCGACGGTGTCGCCAACCAATCCGAGCGCCGCCCAGCGTCGGCACCACTTCAGCAATTCGCCGAGCCGCTCGTCGCCCGATACGGCGCGGCGCGCGAACACCGTCCGAAATTTCGTGCCGACATAAATCTCGCCCATGACCGCATTATTTCCCGTATCGCCGTCGAATCTCGCCTGGTTTCAGAATCCCCTGCTCCGTGATGATCCCCGTGATGTACCGGGCCGGGGTGACATCAAAGGCCGGATTGGCCGCCGCCGCCCGCCGCGGCGACACGCGGACGCGGACAATCTTCGCGCCGTCGGTCTCGCCACGGACAAAATGTACTTCATCCTCGTCGCGCTCTTCAATCGGGATGTCGTCGCCGGTGGGGCAGTTCACATCGATTGTCGAACCCGGCGCTGCCACGTAGAACGGGATGCCGTTCTCATGCGCGACAACAGCCTTCTGATACGTGCCGATCTTGTTGGCCACGTCGCCGTTGGCGGCGATGCGGTCGGCCCCGACGATACACAAATCCACCTCACCCCGTCGCATGTAAAAACCGCCGGCATTGTCCGAGATGATTTTGTGCGGCACACCCTCTTGCAGAAATTCCCAACTGGTCAGGTTGGCTCCCTGATTGCGCGGTCGCGTCTCATCCACCCACACGAACACCTTTCGCCCGCGGCGATGGGCCAGATAGATCGGCGCGGGCGCGCTCCCCCAATCCACCAGCGCCAGCCAGCCGGCATTGCAATGCGTTAGGACCCGAGTGCCGCTTTGGATTAGCGGAAGGCCGATCTTCGCAATCCGCTGGGCGCACTCCACGTATTCATCCGCGATGGCTTTGGCTTCGGCCACTGCCTCCTTCGCCGATGTGGCGTGGTTGCGAACGCGGTCGAGGGCGTGCTTCAAGTCGGCAGCGGTCGGGCGCGTTTCCAGCAACGTGCGGTAGGCCCGGTCGATGTCCGCGCCCTCGAGATACGCTTGGGCGAGGCCGTAGGCGGCTGTGGCCCCGATGGTTCCTGCGCCGCGAACGATCATCGCCCGGATGGCCCTGGCGGTTTCGCAGTGGTTCTTCAGCCGCAACAGCTCGAACCGGTGCGGGAGCAATGGTTGATTGATCGCGACCACGTCGCGCCCCTGCATCCACACGGCCCGATATTCGCGATGGCCGACTTTCATACTCGACTACAATCGTCGCCGGCCTTCCAACGCCCGGGCGAGGGTCACTTCATCGGCTGTCTCCAGGGCGCTCCCCGCCGGCAATCCCAGGGCGATCCGGCTGACCGACACCCCGAGCGACTTGATCTGGTCGATCAGATAGCTGGCTGTTGCCTCGCTCTCCACGTCGGCCCCCAGGGCGAGAATGACCTCGGTCGGTTTGTCGCGCCTCACACGCTCCAACAGCGGCGCGATCCGAAGCTGGTCCGGACCGACGCCGTTCAACGGTGAGATCCGTCCCATTAACGCATGGTACACGCCCTTGTGGACGCCGGCGTGCTCCAAGGTAAGGATGTCGTTCGGGCCTTCGACGACGCACATCGAGGATTGGTCGCGCCGCGGACTGGCGCAAATCTCGCAGGGATCGTGTTCGGTATAGCTGCCGCACCGCGAGCAGTTGCGGATCTTCGCCTTGGCATCGAGAATCGACTGCGCCAGTTGCCGGTTGGTGTCGCCGTTGGTCTTGAGCAGGTGCAACGCGATGCGTTCGGCGCTGCGTTTGCCGATGCCTGGCAACCGCGCCAGTTGCGCGATGAGATTCTGAACCGGTGCGGGATAGTCCATTACCGAACTTGTACTCGTTTCAACGCACGAAAACAAGCGGGCGGGCGCTGTGTATCATTTCGCCGTCGTGGGTAGGGCGCGACCGCTGGGCGCGCCGTTCGCCCAGTCCTGCGAACACTCGATCTGATGCATGACAGCCCGTCACCCGCCGGTGTAGCGACGTTTCTACGAAACGTCAGCCGTTGCCCCGCCCACCCATGTGGAGTGCTCCGACTTGCCTGCCCCGAGTCGTTTTCGGGGTCGGAGCTTTGCCCTTCGCCGCCCACCCGCTTCCGCTTTCCCGCTCCCCTCGCCCTTGCTGTGTAAGGGAGAGGGTCAGGGTGAGGGTTCCCGCCGCGACTGCCCACCCGCTTCCGCACCCCCGCCGTCCCACGTGTCGCGCCGCCCGCCCCGACGCCTTCTGTCGGGGTAGCTTAATGCGAAGGCGAATCAGGGTGAGGGGGTGGCCGCCAAAACGCTGTCATTCTGAGCGCAGCGAAGAATCTCTGTCGCGCTCTTCCCTCGTCGCTCCTCACTCCTCGATCCGTCCCCCCCCGCCTTCCCAAGCCAACGCAATCCCGCAATGAAATGCGACCCGGTTCGCTGCCGTCAAAATCCGGCTGGCCCCAAATCAAAAATCAGGAGCTCAGCGCAACCAACAGAGAGGGATGGACAACAAACCGGGACAGGCTACTATCGCTTCCAGACTCTACAGTCAACCGGTCCAGTGATTGGGGTCAGGACAGCACAGAGGCCCATGGGTAATTTTGTAGATAACGTGCGTAGAGGGATGGTTAAAGGCCCGCAACAGAAGGGCTTCAGTGTGGAAGCATGGAAGAGGGCCTTCCAGCTTATCCAGAACCCGGACGCGCGGGACAAAGCGCTGTTCATGTCCTGCGCCTGGTTCGCCGTAGAATTTGAAAACGTCCGTCGAATGACTGGGGAATGTGCCAACCTAGTTCAATCCCACACTCCAATTGATGCGATTCTTGGCTTTGTGACCCACCAGTGGGCAGTAATTAAGGACAAAACTCAGAAAGCCTTTGACGCCATCGCACAAAACAAGGAATTCGTTTCCGAGCAGATCTCGGAGATACGGATCACAAATGTGATGGGAGCGCCTTTTGATCCAGAGGTTGCCCTGGAATCACTCGTCGATGGCACACGCTTTCCGCTTTCCTTTCGGTTCCTCGCGCCAACCCCATCCAAACCGCCCGAGGCCGAGCAGCTCAAAGCTTTAACAGCGATGTTTCTTCTAGGAGGATACTACCACACCCTTGAACAGCGGTGGCTCGCATGCGTCTGGAACGACTACATGGCCATCTCCGCAGAGGGGCACACTTGGCTCGTCCCGTGTCCGTGGGGCACACATAAGACACAGGCGATAACCAGATTCAGACAGGAGACCCGCTACCGTGAATATGCGACCCGAGCCGCCAATATGTGGCTGCATGACCTTCCTGGAGACTTCAAAAAGCGCGTGCTGAGCCGCAAGCACTTTCTCAGTTCATTCAAGCGGAATGGGAAAACCCGCGTAAAGCTGACGCCCGCGACAGCCGTGAAGAGCGAACTCAAGGCAATATCTGTCACGCGGATAATGCTCACGCATGAATACCTCGAGCCATTGAACCACAAACCTCGCCCAGAGTTCGCAGGCCTCTGCATCGCTCAGGTTCTCGATGCGTATGAGTTACTTTCGCATCTGCCTGACCAAATCCTCACGTTCTTACCCAGGAAGATGGAAATCCATGGCATCGAAGAGGCGCGCCGCTATACTCCCAAACTCGACCGCTCCGAGTTGAAGACAGCGTTTCAGAAAGCCTTGGCAATAAGAGATACCCAAGCGATATGGCTGATTGATTACCTTACCTTCAACGCCAGCGTGCGCGAGCAGCTTTGGTTTAAACCACTTGTTAAACTCTCTGATTCCTTGCTCGGTCTTGTAGTGCCGGCAGTCGACGGGGTTAACTTTCTGCGTTTGACTGACCATTTGCTTAAGGAAATAAAGAGTCTGGAAGAAGAGATTGGCGTTCTTTTCGAGCAGCATGTTCGCGCTGAGTTGTTAGAAAGCGCCGCTGGTTTCAAATATAAAGACAGGCTGAAGGTAATGCCGGGCGCGGTGAGGTTCGATATTTCGCCAACTGAGCGGGAGGAAATCGATCTTGTCTACGCGCTGGGTAATAAAATCTACATAGGAGAGGACAAAGCGATTCTTTTTCCATCTGAACAGCTGGAAGTGTTTCGCTACATCGAAACATTGGCAGGCGGTGCTGAGCAGGCCCAACGAAAAGCAGACTTTGTTAAGAACCACCTCCCGGAGTTTCTCAAGGCAACGAAACTCGACAGAGTCGTTGACGCATCTTTGGCAACGGTCTGTCCGCTAGTTGTGACTAACAGTCCATTTTTCTCTGGGTTTGAGCTGATGGGCGTACCGGTATCCGACCTCTTCATTCTGCCGCCGTATTTCAGAACCGGACACCTGAAGAAGAGCGCGTATACGAATGCGAAAGGCCAACTGACCGCCACCTCTCAAGAAACCTTTTACGAGACGGAACAACAGGCAATCGACAACCATGAGGCGTACTTGCGCAAGCCACCACAACTCACAGCGTTCGAGCCTTACGCAACGCTGGACGACGTCGAATACGTGATCCCGTTCGATCCGCCGCACTCAATCCACATTCGGCTATATCAAATGCATCTACCGTACGCAAAGCTACGAGCCGAAATCCAGAAACACAGAGCCGCTGAATCGGCTGCCTCCTACAAACAAAGCACATGAGAACGCAGTGCGGTCAAACCCCACTAATCATCATTCTGCGTCGTTCCCCTACATCATCCCCGGCAGATTCATTCCGGCGGTGACCTTGCCCAATTCTTCGTCCTGCGTTTTCCTCGCGGCCTGCAACGCGTTGGTCACCGCCCCGAGGATCAGGTCCTCCAACATCTCTACGTCCCCCTGATTGCGCCGATGCAATCCATCGCCACTTCTTCCCGGCCGACATTGTCCGGGACACCTTCGGGCAAACACGTGCGGAGTCTGGTGACCCTCGCATATGCTGGTTTTGCTGGGGTTCCGAAGCTCGACTTGCGCGTCCCGACGAAATCCCAGGGCCTGTCGAACTTCTGATGTACGTCATTAAATGAAGGAGCGAAGTTTCTTGCCGGTCGAGATCATATCGTTGATAGCCAATTACTTACGCAATTCCGTGTCGTCAAGCCCCGACAAACTCCTATGGCTCTGTCAGCCTTCATTTGCAAGGCGAGGTCCGACAAGGACTCGCGACTCCGAATGCTTTCGGGGCTCCTGCCGAGCCGCTACGTTTGGCCCGTGTTTTTTGGCTCGCCGGGTGGCTCAGCCCCCCGCAACACGTCAAATCAACATCGACGAAACACTAGGGCCTGACAAATCTATAGGCTATAGTCTATATAGACTAATAGCGTTCCGTGATCCGAGTACCAAGAACCGGGTTTCAGGGGCCGAAACATTGTAACAATTTGTACGATGTGCCGCCCGATAAAGAGGAAAGCGAACCGGCCGGAATGACCAAAATCTCACTAATCATCATTTCAGGCTTGTCTCGCTACCAACCGAGGTGGCGTCCAGACTTTTTCGCGCTTCCCGTTTCCGCCCTCGATCTGACGGTTGGCGCCGGGGCATGTTGACACCACCACCAACCCTCAAACGGTGTCATTCAGAGCGAAGCGACGAATCTCGGTCTCTGGCCTGCAATTTTAGGTGGGGAACGACTGAGACCCTTCACTTCGTTCAGGGTGACAGCCCGCGAGTACCGTAACGGTGTCAGGATGCACTCGGTTGGCCCGGCCCTCCTCCGCGGGGGAGACCGCTCCCGCCTCTACGACTACATCATCCCCGGCAGATTCATGCCGGCGGTGACCTTGCCCAATTCTTCATCCTGCGTTTTTTTCGCGGCCTGCAACGCGTTGGTCACGGCCCCGAGGATCAGGTCTTCCAGCATCTCGACGTCCTTCGGGTCCACCACCTTGGGGTCGATTTTCACCGACACGATCGAGCCGTCGCACTTCGCCACGGCCTTGACCGCGCCGCCGCCGGCGGTGGCCTCCACTTCACGCTGGGCCAACTGCTCCTGCACCCGTTGCATTTCCGCCTGCATCTTCTGGGCCTGTTTGAGGAATTTTCCGAGTCCGGCCATTCTCCACCATCACTTTCTGACTTCGACGATTGTTCCCTTGAAAATCTCCAGCGCCTTCTTGATCAACGGGTCGTTCTTGAATTCATCAAGGCCCTTCTTCGCCGGCTCCGCGGCCTTGCCCGTCGCCGCCGGTGGTCTGGCCGACGCCGGCGCAGCCGACTTCATCACTTCAAACTTCAATGCCACGTCCATCTGAAGTTTTTCTCTCAGTTTCGCCTGTAACACCTCGATGTTGCGCGGGCGGTCAGCAAACTCTTTGCGGTCGGCAAACTCCTGATCGAACCCGACGACGAGCACGTTGCCCTGCATCCGCAGCGGCCGTGTGCCCACCAAATAACTCCGGGTGATGGGAGTAACCTTGCCGAGGTGCTCGACGGCGTACGCCCACGCGTCCTCCAGCGAAACCGACGATCCCGCAGGGGCGGTCTCTCCGCCGGGGCGTTGGGGCGTGGAGGCACTTGTCCTGCCGACCTTCGCGTCGCCAGCCGCAGGAACATGGGCCGCGCCCGGAGCATGACTTGCCGGGCTGCCGCCACCCACGGCCTGCCCCTTCAATTCGTTCAGTTTCTTCAACACCTCATCAATGCCGACCGACTCGCGCGCCTTGACGGCTTTGACCAGCGCGATCTCAAGAGAAACCCGTTTGGACAACGCGTACCGCAACCGTCCTTCGGCTGCGGCCAGCGCGTCGATGATGCGGAGGACTGCGTCGGCGTCCGCGCGCCTGGCTTGCGACCGCAACAAATCGACCTCCGACTCCGGCACCTGCAACGATTCGATCCCCTCCTCGCCCAGGGTGACGACCAGCAGGTTGCGAAAATGATCGAGCACATCCGTCATCAACCGTTGCAGGTCTTTGCCCACGTCGTCCAACTCCTTCAGGATCTTCAAGGCCTTCGTCGTGTGACCGTCAATGACCGCGTCCGTGAGTTTGGCGATCTGATCGTGAGCGACGAGGCCGAACACGGACAGCACGTCGTTTTCGGCGATCTTGTTTCCGCAAAACGCGATCAACTGATCGAGCGCGCCCTCGGCATCGCGCAACCCGCCCTCGGCGCCGCGGGCGATGGCGGCCAGGGCCGGCTCATCCACCGACACCTTTTCCTTTTTGGCGATTTCCCTGAGGTGTTTCACGATCAGGCTGGCGGGAATCCGCCGCAGATCGAAGCGTTGGCACCGCGACAGGATCGTCGGCAGCACCTTCTGCGGTTCGGTTGTGGCAAAGAAGAACTTCACGTGAGGCGGCGGCTCTTCCAGCGTTTTCAGGAGCGCGTTGAACGCTTCCTTGGTGAGCATGTGGACTTCGTCGATGATGTAGATCTTGAATTTGCCGCGGGCGGGGGCATAGCGGACCGTCTCGCGCAGCTCGCGCACCTCATCGATGCCGCGATTGCTGGCGCCGTCGATTTCCAGCACGTCCAACGACCGGCCCTCGGCGATCTCCTTGCAGTTGTCGCACTCGTCGCAGGGGGTGACGGTCGGCCCCTTCACGCAATTCAGCGCCTTGGCAAAAATGCGGGCGGTGGACGTCTTGCCGATGCCGCGCGGTCCGACGAAGAGATAGGCGTGCGCCAGCCGTTTTTGTTCGATGGCGTTCTTCAACGTCGTGGTCACGTGCTCCTGTCCCACCACGTCGTCGAACTGCTGCGGGCGCCATTTTCGCGCCAGAACCTGATATTGCTGCGCCATGATTACGAAGGGATGAAGGATGAGGGATGAGGGATGAGTGAAACACCCCGGCCGATTGCCGGGCTTTCCTCCGTCATTCGTCCCACCTGACTTTGAAACGCGAAATTCATCCGTCCGCCTTCCTCCCTCATCCTTTCCGAAAAATGGTCGTGCACCTCGCGTTGACGAACGACATCGGCTCGCGGGCCACGGTTGAAGCTCCAGCCAGGCGCCCCGACGGCACATGGAACATCAAGCTTACCGTTGCTGTCTTCCGACCCTGGCGGGGTTCGCAGGCAACCATTGCATCGGACCCGGCTTTCAACGCCGCCCCGTGGTTTGCTCACCCACGTCGCCGCCTCGGCGAGGAATTCGACCCAGCTATAGCGGGTTGCTGGCCAGCCCGGATTGCTCCGGGACGAGGGAACCGCTAACTCCCCGTCTAGCACGACCAAAACTGGAGCCAACGGTCGGAATCGAACCGACGACCTGCGGTTTACGAAACCGCTGCTCTACCAGCTGAGCTACGTTGGCGAAATTCGCATTGGTATTATGCCACGTTCCCATTCCCACGCAAGCAAATCGACGTGCCTGGACGGTTGCCGACCCCGTTTCCAGCAGATCAGGTTGCGGAAGTCCCAGCGCGTGAAAACCCAGCCGCTCCATCTATGCGACTGGAAAGCCGTCCGCGCGCCAGGCTATCTGCCGCAACTTCCGCAACGCGTCGCCAGTCGTGTTCGTCGTCTCCGCCTGGTAGAACTACGGTTGGCTGCCGACCCTCAATTCGACGCCATCCTTCGGCGAGCCCATCGTCTGCAAGGGACAGTCCATGCCAAGGACGGCGAGCGCCTTGAGTATTGCGGCATCCTTCTCCGGCAGGTCGCTTAATTCCATCGGCACGTCCGTAGCCGACCTTGAGAATTCCTCCCTTTTGGATCGCGGTACGTCTGACATCGGGACCTTCAAGGATATGCTCGGCATGAATGCCGATGGCTTGGCAACCTGGACGTCGCTTTTCCATCCCGCGTCACGAAAGACGGAATCCAACCGTGCGCCGAACCCGATGCTTTCATCATCGCCGATATTGGAAATCGTGGTGATCCTGGAACCGGCGTAGGGAGCGAGGATCGACCTGATTTTTTCGCATTGCTCGGGGCTGATTTGTCGCCCCGGTGCGGCGGTCTTCGATGCGGATTTTCTCTGGCAGATGACGTACATCCAGAAGTTGGACACGGCGGTGTAATTCTTGTCGATCCATTGGCCGACGGGATGCCCCGAATAGTCGTAGACTTGCCAGCCATCAATGATCACTTTCGGCGGGGGGTTGGCCTCGAGTTCGCGCAACGTCTGTTGGGTCAACTCGTTGGTGAGCGGGCCCTGGATAAGCGGGTAGTACCAGATCACTCCGGTAACAGGCCGCTGGCCGGAGTCGAAGTACATCTCCGGCGACTGGCCCCAGACGTAGAACGGCTCGTGGAGCGTTGCGGCCAGCTTGCGGCTCTCGGCGAAGTTGTCCATTTTGTTGAGGTCGCCTGAGAACTGGTCCAGCGGGATGCGGTACTGGGGAATCTCGTGGAGCATCAGCAGCGCGAGCGCGGACAGAGCCGTCGGGATCGAACGGTGGTGGAGACGCCGGACTGCCAGCCCTGCCCCGAGACAGAGCACCGGCATCCAGACGATTTGTTGGTAGCGGTAATGTCCGCCGAGCCAGATCATGAGCCAGACGGATGCGGCCAGCAGCGAGTAGGCGCGGTGACGGCGGAGCACGACGTATACGCTCAGGACAGCGAGGGGCCACAGCAGCCAGAGTTCCGGCGTGAACAGCCGGGCAAGACTGGCGAGCCGCTGGGGCCAGGAATCGTAGAGTTGGTGCGCGGCGTACCAGCGGTTATATTGCCAGAGCGCACGCCACATAGGCGCCTCCAATGATGATGAACGAGGGTTTGAACAGGCAGCCCGCGACCACAATGGCCCCCGTTACCCAGTACCTTTTCCGCATCACAGCCCCGTAGCCGAGGATGGCGAGCAGGGCCAGCCATACCTCGACAAACGGTTCGTTGGCCTGCATGTAGGCGTCGGCCTGAATGACCGTCCAGAAGAGGCAACCCCAGAGGCCGGCACCGGCCCAGTACAGCGCGAACAGGGTGGAAACCGCCGCGGTGGTGCCGAGCAGCCAGATTTCCCAGTCGCCGTACCCGACAAGTTTCTCAGCGACGGCGTCCACGAGATAAATGCCCGGCGGCTTGTGGTCGAACACGTCGACATAGAGCCGTTTTCCGTGAAGCATCTCGTGGGCGATGACGGCGTAAGACGCGGGGTCGGTCGTTAGCGGGAAGCGGAGGTAGTGGTAGCGCGTCCAAGCAATAACGAGGGACAGCAGGACCAGGCACATTAGCGGCCAATGGCGGAGGCGGTTCATCGCGCTACTAGTGCTACGCGGTTGCGCGTGCGTGGTCAAGCCGTGAACGGGGTCGAGGTCTGGTTGCGTGAAAACCGTTTGGGGAACCTGCTGAGGGGGGCGGGGCCGTCGAGGCCCACTATCTTAAGTGGGGGTGGGGTGGTCGCGAGGAAGGCTTGCACTGCTGCGTGACACGGGCGAGTTGGTCAGTTCACCGACGCAACTGCCTTGGAGATAGCGGTTCGCAGCGCGTTGATCGTCACAGGTTTTCCGACGATGAAGTCCACACCTGTGGGTTTTTCGTCGGCCGCTTCCATCATCGAACCAAAACCGGTGAGCATGACGACCGCCACTTTGGGTTCGGCGGATTTGATCGCGGTGGCGACTTGGTCGCCGCTAATGTCCGGCATGGCGCGATCCACCAGCACGAGGTCGAACCGATCGTTGCGGAACTTCTCCAGACCATCGTGTCCACTGTTGGCAACCTCCACGATGTGTCCGTCAAGCTTCAGGTACTCGCCAACGATCCTGCGCACCACGGCTTCGTCATCAACGACGAGGATGTGGAGCTGCTGGGCCACACTCGCTGGTGTCGCCGAAGGCTCGGACTTCGGCTTGGCCGACTGCACCGGCAAGCGAATGATGAAGGTCGTGCCCCTGCCGAGTTCGGTTTCGATATCCACCGTACTCTGGTGGCGTTGCAGAACACCGTAGACCATGGACAGGCCAAGTCCAGAGCCGCTTTCGCCTTTGGTGGTGAAGAACGGATCAAGGCAGCGGCGACGAACTTCCTCGGTCATGCCGGTGCCGGTGTCGGCGACCTGCACAACGACCTGGCCGTCGTCGCGGTAGGTGTGGATGGTGATCGTGCCGCCCGATGGCATGGCGTCCACGGCGTTAAAGATCAAGTTGGTCAACGCTTCGCGCAGTTCGGTGGCGTTGCCGTCGATAAGCGGAACCTCCTGCAAATCGGCATGCACGGTCACCGAGACGCTTCGAGCTTCGGCTTCGGCCTTCCACTTGGGCTCTGTCAGCGCGATGGCCTGGCGCACCACTTCGTTAATGTTCACGGCTGCGAACGCTTCATCTTTCTCACGTGGGCGATAAAACTCGCGGAGGCGGTTAACGACCCTGCCGGCGTCCTGCGCGGCGGTGTTCATCATCTCGACGTAGTTGCGGGTTTTTTCCTTGTCGTCGAGGTACTCGGGCCGCTGGAGCAGCAGTTCGCTGCCGCCGAGGATGGCGGTCAGCGAGTTGTTGAAATCGTGGGCGATGCCGCTGGCCATGGCGCCCAGCGCGCTGAGGCGTTCCTGTTGGATGACTCGGTCTTGGGCGGCATTCAAGTCGTCCAAGGCCTCTTGTAGACGGCGATTGCTTTCCTGTAGCGCTTCCTCGGAGCGCTTGCGCTCGGTGATGTCGCGCGCGATCTTGGAGGCGCCAATAATCCTGCCATGGCTGTCCCTGATTGGGGATACGGTCAGCGAAATGTCAATTCGTTGTCCCCCCTTCCGGACGCGGACCGTCTCAAAGTGGTTGATGCTTTCGCCGCGCTTCAGCCGCTCAACAATGTCCGCTTCTTCCTTCAGGTATTCCGGCGGAATCAAGGCGAGGATCGGTTTGCCGACGATTTCCTCTGCTGAGTAGCCGAAAAGTTTTTCCGCGCCGGAATTCCAACTGGTGATGATTCCATCCAGTGTTTTGCCAATAATCGCGTCGTCGGAGGACTCGACGATGGCCACCATCCGTTGCATCGCCGCCTCCGCCCGCTTGCGCTCGGTGATGTCGCGGGCAGCGGCGAACACGCCCTGTACTTCGCCAGCCTCGTTACGGTAGACCGTGGCGTTGTAGAGTACGTCGGTCGCGCGGCCCGAAATGTGACGGATCGTCAGTGGATAGTCTCGGACTAGGCCTTCCCGAAGGACCTGCTGATAGCCGGTGTTGGCTCTTTCCGGCTCGGTGAAGTAGTCGGAAAAATTGGTGCCGATCAATTGCTCGCGGGCCACGCCGGTGACAAGTTCAGTGGCTTGGTTCACGTCTGTGATCTTGCCGTCGGGCCCGATGGTCACCAAGGGATCAAGGCTGGCCTCCAGCAGGCTGCGGTTGTAGGCGCTGGCCCGGCGAACGATCTCTTCGGCCCGCTTGCGCTCGGTGATGTCGCGGGCAGCGGCGAACACGCCGACCACATTGCCGGCTGCATCGCGATAGACGGTCGCGTTGTAGAGAACGGAGATGACACTTCCGTCGCGGTGACGGAGTTCGAGCGGATAATCCCGCACCGAGCCTTCGCGGAAGGCCTGCTGGTAGCCGGCTCTTGCCTTTTCAGGATCGGTGAAGTAAGCGGAGAAATCCGTGCCGATTAACTCCGTCCGCTTTCGCCCCGTGGCCGTCTCGGAGGCGGCGTTCACGTCGGTGATCTTCCCTTCGGGACCGATGGTCACGAGCGGGTCAAGGCTGGCTTCGATTAGGCTCCGCGAGTAGGCTGACGAAGCGCTTAGGGCCTCCTCCGCGCGCCTGCGCTCGGTGATGTCCTGATCGATGGCGACGAAGTTAATGATCGCGCCGTGCTCATTGCGGACCGGTGTGACGGTCATCTCTTTTGTGTAGAGGCTGCCGTCCTTGCGGCGATTGATCATTTCGCCGTGCCAGACACGACCGGCGGTGATGGTTCCCCAGAGTCCGCGATAGAAGCTGATGTCCTGCTTGTCCGATTTGAGAATGCGTGGAGTTTTCCCGACGACCTCTTTCCGCGACCAGCCCGTCAGGGAGCTGAACGCCGGATTGACCCAGAGAATGATGCCGTGGGAATCGGTAATGATGATACTGTTGGCGGCAGCCTCGAGCGCCGTACTTTGGAGGCGCAATTGTTCCTCCGCCCGTTTGCGGTCGGTGATGTCCGTGAAGATGGCGGCGAATAGCCCCGGCTGCGGACAGAATGCGGCCACTTCGAAGTGTTTATCCGCCGCTCGCAGGTAGCCCTCGAAGTCCGCGTGCCCGCCAGTTAGGGCAACTTTGCCCAAGATGTCGATCCAATAACCGTCGATCTGTGGGAAGACTTCGCGCACCGTCTTGCCGAGTACCTCATCGCACTTGATGCCGAACATCTTGTCGAACGCGGCGTTGGCCTCCAGATAACGGAAGTCGCAGGCTTGGCCGGCGGCGTCACAGATGATCTCGCACAGAGCGAACCCTTCCTGCATCGTCTCGAACAACCCGCGGTATCGCTCCTCGCTCGTGCGCAGCGCCTGGTCAGCCCGCCGGCGCTCGGTGATGTCACGGCACAGTGTGAGGATCTGCAGCATTTCGCCTGTTTTTACCACCGTCGCATTGATCTCAACGGGGATGATGTTGCCGTGACAATCCACGTAGTCAATTTCCAGATTCCTGATGTATCCTTGCTCAAGGCACCTCTTGACAGCCTCGGCGTTTTTTTCTTTCTCGTGAGCGGCAGTCCATTCAAGGACGCTTCTGCCACGTATCTCATTAAGATCACGGTGTCCGGTGAGCCGGACATATTCGGCGTTTGCATCGAGAACCTTGCCCTCGTGATCAACAACTACAAAGCCGGTATGGGTTGTTTCAACAAGTGCCCGGTAATGCGCCTCTCTTTTCTGCAGCGCTTCCTGCGTGCGCTTGCGCTCGGTGATGTCACGGACGATCTCTTGGTATCGGCCATCGTCCATCTGTCCGATGATCACTTCCACGGGGAAACAAGAGCCGTCCTTTTTGCGGATGTTGCGCTCGTAGCGGACGATTGATCCAGCGCGAAGCGCCTGCCGCTGTCGCGCTACCTTATCGCGTTCTTCAGGGATACCGGTCTCTGCGATATTGAGCTGGCACAACTCTTCCGGGGTATAGCCCAGCATGCGGCAAATGGCGGGATTGACAAACTGGATGTCCCATCGCCCGTCAGCAACAATGATCCCATCGACGGATTGCTCGATCAGCAGGCGATACCTCCTCTCGCTCTCCTCAGCGGCAGCCTGCGCATTCTTGCGCTCGGTGATGTCTCTCACCGTCGCTTGGAGAATCGCCTTTCCGCCCCGCTCCATCCTGGTCAGGAGTACATCGGCGGAAAACTCCTGGCCGCCGATCCGTCGGTGCGTCCACTCGAAAAAGTGGGAGCCCTCACGCAGGGCCGTCTCAATCATTTCCTTGGCTTTCTGGCCGGAATCGCGCCCGTCCGGCTGCCGCTCGGGAGACAGTTCCCATGGTCCGTGAGAAATAAACTCCTCCTCGTTCTTCGCCCCGAACATCTTCACCGTGGCCGGGTTTGCGGAGGTGAACTTCCAGGAAGGAGGCTCCAGAGTCATAAGGGCGTCACGGGAGCTTTCGAAGAGATCCCGGTACTTTCCCTCACTTTCCGCACACACCGCGGGGAACAACTTCTCGGGTGACAGCTCCTCATTCATCTAGAGTGCCCGATGGGGCATATTATGTGCCAGGGGGACACAATTTTGAGGCACATTAGCCATTGATTTCCAAACCCTTACATCTTGAAATGCGCCAACCTTGTAGCGTGTAAGACCTCGTACGGTCCAATGCGAACCAGACCCGCGATCTACCTGCAACCTTGTTGATGCGATGCCTGACTCCAAAAGGCTGTCACGCCCTAGCAACAAGAGGATCGCCAAGGAAATGACTCCGTCGCGAATCTGTTGCTCAACGCAGTGATTGGGTCCGAATTATGCTTAAATAACAGAACCTGCTATGGAAACGCAAATCACCCAACCTCCCACGGAGTTTGCACCTCCGGCGCGTGCCGATGGCGAGGAACTCCAAAGCCACATCGCGACCGCTTCGCGCATTCCGCGGTTGAACGAGCTATATGACGCCGTTGCCGACATTGTGGTCATCCTGAATCGGCATCGGCAGATCATTTATGCCAACAAAGCTCTGGAAGATGCCCTCCACCTCGAAGACCGGACATCTATCTACGGACTGCGGCCCGGCGAGGCTTTGAATTGCCAGCACTGCGCCGAGATGCCCGGAGGGTGCGGAACGACACGGTTCTGCCGTCAGTGCGGGGCAGTGAGGGCGATTCTCTCGGGGTTACGGGGAAAGAAGACATTTGAAGAGTGCCACATGCTGCGCAATGCCGGAGGGGATGCGCTGGATCTGCGCGTGGTTTCCACCCCAGTTGCGTTCGAGAACGAGTCGTTCGTCATTTTTATCGTCACGGATATTAGCCATGAAAAAAGGTTGCAGGTGCTGGAGCGTACCTTCCTTCATGACGTTTCAAACACCCTCATGGTGCTGCGCGGCGTGGCGGATTTGGCGACAGTGAGCGGCTCGCTCGTAGATGCCACCCTTATCAAGGAACTCGATCTGGGCGTCCAAATTATGACCGACGAGGTTAATGGCCACAAAGAATTACTAGCGGCCGAGAGCGGCGATTTGCCAATCCATCCAACCTCGATGTCTTCCCTTTCTGTTTTACGGGATGTCGTTGCCCTGTATCGGGGCCTGCAGATTGCCCGCGCCAGAACGATTCAGATCGTTTCGTCGTCGGCGGATGTGCGGTTCAGCACGGACAAGACGCAATTGACGCGGATTGTGGAGAACATGTTAAAGAACGCTTTGGAAGCTTCTCCCTCAGGCGAGCGAGTCCTCGTAGGGTGCGACCGCGACCGCGATACGCAAGTCAGTTTCTGGGTGCAGAACTTTCAGGTCATGCCTCCCGAAGTGCAACTCCAAATATTCAATCGCTCATTCTCAACCAAGGGCAATGGACGCGGCATTGGGACTTACAGTATCAAGTTGCTGTGCGAACGTTATCTAGGAGGGAAAGTTTCCTTCGTTAGCTCCGCCGAGCAAGGAACGATCTTCAAAGTGACGCTGCCCCTCGCGCTCGCATAGCGCAGAAGTTGCTCGGCATGGGCGAAATGCGGCGGGCGTAGCCTTTGGCAGAAGAGTTGTCACTCTTAGTTGTCACTCCTCATGAAAAGATGAGTCGATTCAGGATGAAGTGAGAGAAAGTGCAAGAGTCAGGAATGGGCGTAAATCAGTAAACGCTGGCCCCGACGTCGGAAGTCGGGGCTGGTCGGGCGCGGCAGTCTCGGATAGACTCGCGGACTGTTGAAACTACGTCAGTTTATCCCCGTGGTGATCATCGCCGTCGGCATTGGGGCATATCACAACAGCCTTCAGGGGCCGTTCATTTTTGATGACAGGTCTTCTGTTTCGGAGAACCCAAGCATCTGTCAGTTGTGGCCGATCTGGAAGGCTCTATCGCCGTCTCCGACCTCGACGGTCGGAGGCCGCCCGATTGTGAATCTTTCCTTGGCCGTCAATTATGCGCTTGGGGGAATGGAGGTATGGGGGTATCACGCGTTGAATCTGGCTGTGCATGTTTTGGCGGGCCTGACGCTGTTTGGCGTGGTGCGCAGGACATTGGCGCGGCCGGGGTTGCGGGAACGATTCGGCGGGAAGGCGGAGTGGATGGCGTTGGCGGTGGCGGTCCTCTGGACGGTTCATCCGTTGCAAACAGAAGCCGTGACGTACATCTCCCAACGATGCGAGTTGCTGATGGGGTTGTTCTATCTGTTGACGTTGTATTGTTTCATCCGCGGGGCGGAATCACGGAGGTCGCTCGGGTGGTTCGCGTTGTCGGTGGCGGCGTGTTTTCTCGGCATGGCGAGCAAGGAAGTGATGGTGACGGCTCCGGTGATGGTGCTGCTATACGACCGGACATTTGTCAGCGGGAGTTTCCGGGAAGCGTGGGGTCGGCACTGGCGGTTGTATCTTGGGTTGGCCAGCAGTTGGCTGCTGCTGGGCTATATGATGGTTGGTTTGCACAACCGCGATGTCGGCTACGGGTTTGGGATTCCGTGGTGGGGCTATGCGCTGGCGGAATGTCGAGGGGTCGTACAGTACCTGCGGTTGGCTCTTTGGCCGCGTGCACTGGTTTTCGACTACGGGGAGTATGTGCCAGTAAGGGACCTGGCGGCGACGGCAGCGGACGCACTGATTCTAGTCGCCCTGGCAACGAGCGTGGTGCTCGCACTGAAGCGACAGCCAACTGTCGGGTTTGTTGGTGCTTGGTTCTTCGTGATTCTGGCGCCGACCTCCAGCGTGGTGCCGGTGGGAGGGTCACCGATAGCGGAGCATCGGATGTACCTGCCTCTGGCGGCGGTGATTACGCTGGTGGTGATTGGCGCGGTTGTACTGGGGAAACGGCTGTTGCGTAAGCAGTGGGGCGTCGTGCTCGGATCTGCGGTGGGTGGTGCCGTGGTGGTGCTGTTCACGTTCCTGACCATTCAACGCAATGAGGACTATAGCTCGGCCCTGAGCATTTGGCGGGACACCGTCGAGAAGCGTCCCTATAACGCTCGGGCACACAACAACTTGGGGTTTTTCTTGGAACAGGCAGGCCGGGGCGAAGCTGGCATCGCGCATTACGAGCTGGCCCTGCGCTTCAAACCTGAGTATGCGGACGCGAATAACAACCTGGGAGTTGCCTTGATGGAGCGGGGCCATCTGCAGGAGGCTATCGAGCATTACGGGCAGGCGTTACGCTTCAAGGCCGATTTCGCCGAGGCCCACAACAACTTGGGAATGGCCTTGACGAGCCTGGGCAAGCTACAGGAAGCGATCGGCCAGTACGAGGAGGCGTTGCGCGTCAAGCCTGAGTACGCCGAGGCGCATTACAACCTGGGGACCACGTTGGCACAAGTGGGCAGGTTGGAGGAGGCGATTGAGCATTGGAAGCGAGCGTTACGGGTCAAACCCGATTATGCCGACGCGCAGTACAACTGGGGACTCGCTTTGGTCCACGTGGGCAGGCTACAGGAGGCTATCGAGCACTGGAAGCAGGCGTTACGGATCAACCCCAGTCTCGCCGACGCGCAGTACAATTGGGGACTCGCGTTGGAGAAGCTGAGGCGGACTCAGGAGGCGATTGGTCATTACGAACAAGCGCTGCGGATCAAGCCTGATTTTGCCCAAGCCCGGGAAGCCCTGGCGCGAGCCCGAGCCGTTCAGTGAGAAGTGGACTGGGGCACTTCAAATCGCAAGGTTCGCAAATCGTCCAAAGCGGGGAGCCATCTTGTACGTTTCGCTGCGGTTGTTGTTCGCGGCGCAGTTGGTCGGCATGGGCGAAATGCGGCGGGCGTAGCGGTGGGGGCAAGGGGAGTAGCGGAGTCCAGCGCCTGAAAACCCAGCCGCTCCACCTATGCGACTGGAAAGCTGTCCGCGCGCCAGGTTATCTGCCGCAACTTCCGCAACGCGCCGCCAGTCGTGTTCGTCGTCTCCGCCTGGTAGAACTACGGTTGGCTGCCGATCCTCAATTCGACACCATCCTTCAGCGAGTCCACTGCCTGCAAGGGGCAGTCCATGCCGAGCACGGCGAGCGCCTTTACCAGCGCGACGTCCTTGCCCGGCAGGTCGCTCAATTCCAGATGCGCATTCGTGGCCGAGCTTGAGAATTCCTGCTGCCTGTCCCGCGGTATGTCGGATACCGGCACTCTCAAAAACACGCTCGGCATGACTCCCGACGGCTCGGCAACCCGGACGTTCGTTTCCCATCCCGCATCACGCAGGACGGAATCCAACTGCGTGCCGAATCCAATGCTTTCCTCATCGCCCACATTGGAAACCGTGGTGACCCTGGAGCCGGCATGGGGAGCAAGGATCGCTTTCATATCGTCGCGTTGCTCGGGAGTAATTTGTCGCCCCGGCGCCGAGGTCTTCGACCCGCCTTTTCTCCGGCAGACGACGAACATCCAGTAGTTGGACACGGCGGTATAATTCTGGTCGATCCATTGGCCGACGGGCTGCGACTGATTTTCGTCGACCTGCCAACGAGCGACGATCACGGTTGGCGGCGGATTGGCCCGAAGTTCGCGCAACGTCTGCTGGGTCAATTCGTTGGTGAGCGGGCCTTCGACGAGCGGGTAGTACCAGATGACTCCGGTAACGGGCCGCTGGTGGGATTCGAAGTACAGCTCCGGCGACTGGCCCCAGACGTAGAACGGCTCGTGGAGCGTGGCGGCCAGGTTGCGGCTCTCGGCGTAGTTGGGCGTCTTATGGACGTCGGCGGAGAGTTGGTCCAGCGGAACGCCGTAGTGGGGTAGCTCGTAAAGCAACAGCAGCGCGAGCGCGGACAAAGCAATCGGGAGCGCGCGCTGGAGACGCTGGATTGCCAGCCCCGCCCCGAGACAGAGCACTGGCATCCAGACGATTTGCTGGTAGCGGTAATGGCCGCCGAGCCAGATCATGAGCCAGACGGAAGCGGCCAACACCGAGTAGGCGCGGTGCCGTCGGTACACGACGTAAGCGCTGAGGGCGACGAGGGGCCAAAGCAACCAAAGCTCAGGCGTGAACAGCCGGGCGAGACTGGCGAGCCGCTGGGGCCAGGAATCGTAGATCTGGTGGGCGGCGTACCAGCGGTTATATTGCCAGAGCGCACGCCACATACGCACCTCCAATGATGATGAACGTGGGCTTGAACAGGCAGCCCGCGACCACGATTGCCGCCGTGATCCAGTACCTTTTCCGCACCACAGCCCCGTAGCCGAGCACCGCCAGCAACGCCAGCCAGACCTCGACAAACGGCTCGTTGGCCTGCATGTACGCGTCAGCCTGAATCACCGTCCAGAAGACGCAACCCCATAAACCTGCGCCGGCCCAGTACAGCGCGAACAGCGTGGCAACCGCCGCCGTGGTGCCGAGCAGCCAGATTTGCCAGTCGCCATACCCGATCAGTTTCTCGGCGACAGCGTCCACGAAATAGACTCCCGGCGCCTTGTGATCGAACACGTCCACGTAGAGCCGCTTGCCGTGCAGCATCTCGTGGGCGATGACGGCGAAAGACGCGGGGTCGGTGGACGACGGGAACCGGAGGTAATGGTAGCGCGTCCAACCAATGACGAGGGAAAGCAGCAACAACCACAGGAGCGGTCGATGGCCAGGGCGGTTCATGGCAATTACCGGGCTTTGATGGCTAGTGACACCGCCGATGAAGGCACAAGGAGTCATGCCAATGACAGAAACGACGCCTTGCCCGCCCTTCACGCTGATGCCCGACACCAAAGTCGTGGGGAATGACGTCTGCTTCGTCAGTGTGTGTGGCACGCGAACGTCTGCTTTTCTGTGTCCCGCGGATGCAAGGGAGCATGACCGACACCCTTTCGTTGTTCACATTTAACGCCTCAGTTTGCGCAACCTGCCGGGAATTGTAGAGCGTTGACATATCAGGGCAAGCGGGAAATCAGCAGGAGAAAACGGGCGGGTGTTATCAGGCGGCGATGGCGAACGTGACAGGGGTATATGCCGCATTCCCCCCCTCGCGTAAGCAAATCGACGCGGGGTGGCACGAGCCAGTGGAGGTGGCGACAGGGTAACCCCGCCAGCACTGAGCACGACCGGGGACTCCGCGCTTGTGGAACCATGGCGGTTGTGGTACTTCTCGCCGACATCTCACGCGGGTGGGATGCCGTGTGGCCGTGACTGATCTCCGACGTTTTATGAAAAGCTTGACGAAACTGCCAGTCGTAGCGAGGTAACGGGCTTGGAGGGACAATCTCCATCAGACGCGGCCGCCCGGTCGGAAGTCTCTCCGGCCGTTGCCCATCCGTCCCGTGGCGGCTGGCTGCGGATTTTTCAGCCGGCTCCGCCCGCCGCGGTGATGCTGACCGACCCGAAGGAAATTGCCACGAAGTATCGCACGTGGCAAACACGCGTCCTCCTTGCCTCCATCATTGCCTACGCCACGTTCTATTTCGTTCGCAAGAACCTGAGCATTGCCATGCCGTACATGGAAAAGGACGGCATCGACAAGACCCACCTTGGCCTGTTTCTGACGATGCATGGGCTGCTGTACGGCACCTCGAAGTTCGCCAACGGCTTTCTCGCCGACCGCTCCAGTTCCCGGGCGTTTCTGACGGTCGGACTCGTGGCGTCGGCTCTCATGAACATCCTCTTCGGGTTCAGCTCCGCCGTGGTGACGTTGGGCATCATCTGGATGCTCAACGGCTGGTTTCAGGGCATGGGCTTTCCACCCTGCGCCCGACTGACGGCGAATTGGTTTCCGCCGAAGCAGTTGGCCACCAAGTTCTCAATCTGGAATTCGTCCCATTGCATCGGCATGGGCCTGATTCTTCTGCTGTGCAGCAATCTCGTCTACTTCGGGTTTGGCTGGCGCTCATGCTTTTTCGTTCCGGCGGGCATTGCCTTGCTTTGCGCCGTGTTCATCTGGCTCAACACCCCGGACACGCCCCCCTCGGTCGGTTTGCCGGAAGTGGAAGGCACTCACGCCCGAGGGACGCAAGAACAGTCGCGAGCGGAATTTCGGGCCTTCGTTATCGAGCGCGTTTTCAAGAATCCATATATCTGGGTCGTCTCCATCGCCAATTTCTTCGTGTACACGATACGCTTTGCCGTGCTGGATTGGGGCCCAACGATGCTGATGCAGGCCAAGCACATCGAGATCCGCCACGCGGCCGGGATGGTTGTCGCGTTCGAGGCTTGCGGCCTGATGGGCGCGTTGATCGGCGGACGCCTCACCGACCGCTGGTTGGGCGGGCGCGCCGCGCGAATGTGCCTGATCTACATGATACTGGTGGGCATTTCGGTCCTGGTGTTTTGGAAAGTGCCGGTGAAATCCGAATTGCTGACCACCGCCATGCTCAGCGCGGTGGGCTTTTTTATCTACGGGCCGCAGTGCTTGTTGGCTGTCACCGCCGCGAATCTGGCCACCAAGCGAGCTGCCGGCACTGCCGTCGGTCTGACCAGCATCTTCGGTTACGCCAGCACCGTACTTTCCGGGTGGGGCCTTGGCAAACTGGTACAAGTCCACGGATGGGATGCCGCGTTCTGGGTGCTGATCGTCGCCGCGATCATTGGGACATTGCTTTTCGCCGCGGCATGGCCGGCCAAGGCCCACGGCTACGCCGATTAAGGAGCGCGCATTCGCGAACCGGGCCGCGCGCGGCTCCTCCGTCCTTTACCTTTACAGTTCGACAACGTGCACGCATAATCTGGAAAAAATGGAAGAAATCCATGCGCAAACTCATCCTGATGTTGAGCATCACCGTTCTCGTCACGATCGCCGCTGTCGCGTTTCTTGACGACACGAAAGCACCCGTTCAACTGCCCGGGCAACGCCTGGACGGTTCTGTTCTGCTGCCGAACCAGTGGTCGCTTCGCCCGACGGGCCGACAAATCCAACTGGGCGATTTCCCCATCAACATCGCCGTCGAACCCCACAGCCGTTTCGCGGCCATCCTGCAAACAGGGTACAGCCAGCACGGCCTTACGATCATCGACTTGAAGATGGAAACGGTCGTCACCAACGTGCCGCTCCATGAAGCCTTCTACGGGATCGCGTTCTCACACGATGGCTCCCAACTGTTCTGCAGTGGTGCCAGTGATGAAGTCGTACACAGCTATCACTTCAAGGACGGGTTGCTTTCGGGTCCGCAGGACATTCCATTGCGCGGCACCAATATCCTCGTCGCGCTTTACATTGACAGCCGGCGCTTGAACTTCCAAGAAAGGGCGCTGCTCAACACCAATGACGTCGGCATTGTTGCCGGGCTCGCTGTGGATTCTGAAGGCAAGCGGCTGGCCGTCGCCAACCTCTACGGGCAGAGCGTCTCGGTCGCCGAGTTGGGCACAAATACGGTCCTCGAGATCCCCTTGACACCGCCCTCGTTGACCAACTCGTTCGAGACCGTCAGCATCCCTGCTGCTTCGGTCGATGCGGAAGTGAATCACAACGGCGTGTTTCCGTATACGTGCCTGATGAACGAGAAGCAACACTACCTGTATATCAGCTTGTGGGGCAATGCCGAGGTGGCGGTCGTCGATCTGGACTCGCGGAAGGTGGTCGATTATTGGCCCACGCAGGAGCATCCCAACGAAATGGCCCTGACAACCAACGGCGCCACTCTGTTCGTCGCCAACGCCAACCGCAACACGGTCACCGTGATCGATACGAAAACCGGGAAGACCCTGGAAACGCTCACCGCCGCGCTGTATCCCAACGCGCCTTCGGGCTCGACCCCGAACAGCCTGGCTCTCACCCCTGACGAGAAAACCCTCTTCGTCGCCAACGCTGACAACAACAACCTGGCCGTGTTCGATGTGAGCACGCCGGGCCACAGTCACTCGCTCGGGTTCATCCCCGTCGGCTGGTATCCAACATCCGTTCGCGTGACGCCGGATGGCGCACGTCTGCTGGTCGCCAACGGCAAGGGCATCATCCCGATGGCCAACCCGAACGGCCCTCAACCCGGTCGCAAGAGCCGCGAGGAGACGCTTCCGCAATACATTGCCGAGCTTCTCAAGGGCACTTTGAGCGTGATCGATTTGCCGCACTCGCGCGACGACTTTGACAACCAACTCGTCGTCTACACCGCCGCCGCCTACCGATGCAGTCCGCTCAAGGCGGATTCCTCGGTGACCGCCGCTCGCCCCGAGGGCAGCCCGGTTCCGCTCACACCCGATGACCCCAGCCCCATCAAATACATTTTCTATGTCATCAAGGAGAATCGCACCTACGACCAGGTGCTCGGCGACATGAAGGAAGGCAACGGCGACACAAATCTTTGCCTGTTCGGCGAGGACGTGACGCCGAATCACCATCAGTTGGCCCGCGACTTCGTGCTGCTCGACAATTTCTACGCCAATGCCGAAATCAGCGCCGACGGCCACGAGTGGACGATGGGTGCATACGCGAGTGACTTTGTCCAAAAGATGTGGCGGCTCCAGTACGCTCACAACAGGAACCACAAGTATATCTACCCCGCCGAGGGTGTCTTCCCGATGGCCACGCCTGCCGGGGGTTATCTTTGGGACCGCGCTGCCGAGGCCGGCGTGAGCTATCGCAGCTACGGCGAATTTGTCGCCAACGGAAAAACTCCTGACGACCCGTCGATTCCCCGCGTCAAGGCGTTGCGCGGTCATCTCGACGAAATGTACCGCGGGTTCGACCTCGATTATCCGGATGCCAAACGGGCCGACCGTTTTCTGCACGAACTGAAGCGGTTTGAGGCGGAGGGCGACATGCCCCGATTGCAGGTGGTCCGCCTGCCAGGCGACCACACCTACGGCGTGCGCAAGGGCAAGAGAACCCCGAGCGCCTGTGTTGCCGACAACGACGCCGCGCTCGGCCGGATCGTCGAGGGCATCAGCCACTCCAAGTTCTGGCCGCAGACGGCGGTCTTCATTCTCGAAGACGACGCGCAGAACGGAGCCGACCACGTCGATGCGCATCGCACGATCGCTTTCGTCGCCAGCCCGTACATCAAACGTCATACGGTCGATTCCACCATGTACTCGACCAGCAGCATGCTGCGCACGATCGAGTTGATCCTCGGCCTCAAACCGATGTCGCAATATGACGCCGCCGCGACACCGATGTTTGCGGCGTTTCAGGCCAAGCCCGATCTGACCGCTTACACGGCACTGTCCGCCCGCATCGACCTGGAACAGAAGAATGTTCGGAACACCTGGGGCGAAATGGTTTCCCGAACGATGGACTTCACCAAGGAAGACGCCGCCGATGACCTGCTTCTCAATGAGGTCATCTGGCGCTCTGTCCGTGGCGAAAATTCGCATGCGCCCGCCCCCACCCGCGCCGCCTTCGTCGTCACCCATGGCGCCGCGAACGCGAAAGCGGATAACGACGATTAGCGTCACTTCGTACCAGACGTTGGGTCGCTAGGCATTATTTCGAGATGGCGAGAAACATTGAGATCAAGGCGCGGATCGAGAGCGTCGAGGCGCTGCTGCCGCGAGTCAAAGCCATCGCCGAGAGCGGGCCGACTGAGATCGTTCAAGACGACACGTTTTTCAACTGCCCGAATGGACGCCTGAAACTGCGCGCGTTTTCGAAGACCAGCGGCGAGTTGATCTTCTATCAACGTCCCGACCAGGCCGGGCCGAAAGAGTCGTTCTACGTCATTTCCCCAACGGCATCGCCCGACACGCTTCGCGAAGCACTGACCCGCGCGTATGGCCAAAGCGGCCGGGTCCGCAAACACCGCACACTGTTTACGGCGGGAAGAACGCGAATTCACCTGGACAAGGTCGAAGAGCTCGGAGATTTTCTCGAACTGGAAGTGGTTCTTTCGGAAGCCGAACCCGCGGAGGCAGGCCGCAAGGTCGCCCGCGACCTGCTTGCCAAACTCGGCATCTCTGGTGAGCACCTGATCGAAGGAGCCTACGTCGATCTGTTTCGCATTGTGACAACCGGGTGAGAATAATGAATACGGGCTACGTTCACGGGTACGATCAACGAGAGAACATTCGTCTGCAGGATCAGGCCTCTACGCTGGTTGAGTTGCTGCATTCGGACACAGCCTACCCCGCCGGAAGCCGCGTCTTGGAAGGCGGTTGCGGAGTCGGCGCCCAAACCGTCACGCTGGCGCGAAACAGCCCGCAGGCGTCGATTGTGTCGATCGACATATCGGACCGTTCCCTTGCGGAAGCCAAGGCGAAAATCAAAGCCGCCGGTCTGACAAACGTGACGTTCCAGCAAGGCGACATCTTTCATCTCCCATTCGCCCCGCAATCCTTCGACCATGTGTTTGTGTGTTTTGTGCTGGAGCATTTGTCCCGCCCCGTGGAGGCTCTGCTGGCCCTCAAGAATCTTCTCAAAGTCGGCGGCACAATCACCGTCATCGAGGGCGATCATGGCTCGGCGTGTTTTCACCCGAACAGCCCGTTTGCCCGCAAAGCGATCCTGTGCCAGATCGAACTGCAACGAAGAGCCGGCGGCAATGCCGAAATCGGGCGGGAACTCCACCCGCTTCTGCAGCAGGCAGGATTCGGATCGATTCACGTCTCGCCGCGTATGGTCTACGTCGATGCCAGCAAGCCGGAGCTCGTGGATGGCTTCACCAAGAAGACGTTCACCGCAATGATCGAGGGCGTGCGCAACTCGGCCATCGCAGCGGGAATCATCGATCCAACCGATTTTGACAAGGGCATCGAGGACCTGTATCGGACCACACGGCCCGATGGTGTGTTTTGCTACACGTTCTTCAAGGCCGTCGCCGAACGGGTTTCTTGAAGATCGCTAGTGCTCCTGTTCGTGCGACACCGGGTTCGGCGGCGGGCCATTGCGGAATTCCGAGTGGCGAATCTTGCCGCCTGCGTGACTGATCCACGCCCCCACCCCCAACGAAGCCAACGCAAGCACCAGCGTCGCCAGCGCCAATGGCAACTGCGCGCGCGGGCGAAACCGCGGGGCCACCAGCGCCGCCGCAGCGACGGCTGCGGTCACGTAGAACACCCATTCCCCGATGTCAGCCCGATGCGCGTGGACATCCAGCCATTGCTGCGCCTCTGTGTTTGACATCGAATACACGCGGTCGTAAGCGCGTTCCCCAAATTCTCCCACGGGCCACACGGAAAGCGCGGCGAAAATCACCACGATACATGCCGTGATCTGGGCGGGACGGCTTCGCAGGACCAATGCGACCACCAGCGCGAGAATCCCCGATGCCATCGCGTAGACAGGAAGCGGATTGAGCAGCACATGAACATACTCCGGCTGCCGAAGCTGCTGCAGAAGTTCGTGGAACTCTGTCATCCTCGTCGCGGCGCGCTTCCAAGCGCCACCGCGGGGCGGTTGACCAAATCGTGACTATTTCTGAATCTCGGCGTTCTCGATCATGTTGATGCCGTCACGGCTCACAAGCTTGCCCTTGACGGTGATCGTCTTGCCGGCGTATTGCGCCAGCTCGGAGTTGAGCGGCTTGTGCTCGCCGATCAGCAGATACGTCTTTCCATCCTCGCCTTTGATTCCCACCGGCAGACCCGATTCGATGCACTTTGCGGCGCAGGCCGCATGTTTCTCGCCGTGCGCTCCGTGATCGAGATAACAGGCCATATCCAGCACTTCGCCTTTGACCGTCGCGGTCTCCTCCGCGGCTCGCACACTCCAAACGGTAACGAAAACAGCTACGACCACTGCGACACTCCATAACATGAACCTCTTCATGAACATCCTCCGTGTTGCTTATTTGGTTTTTGGTCGGAACTTTGCCAGCCGCTACTAAGATGCACCAAATCGCCGACGCGTTCCAATCATTTTGCAAGAACCGCCTGGAAGCCAACAATTTGTCCCCCATGGCTCTTTCGGAACGTTGCAGCCTGGTCTTTCGTGGCAAACGCCACCAGGCTCGGCAAACATCGATCGTAGGTCTTCAACATGCAACAACCCTGCGGATCGCGCATCGATTGCAGCTCGGCACAGGGATGCACGTCACTGCCCGATACGTAAACAGCGTCCGCGGCATTCACCCACTGGCCGGTCGCGAAATCCGTGGCTTCCATCTTGCGAGCCTTCTGGTGATTGCTCTCCAGATAATGCATCGCGCAACGTGGACAACAAGTCTCGACGACCCTGCCGTTCTCAAGCGTCATGCGAAAGGCCATGCCCTTGCATTCCTCGCGCTGGCAAACGGCACACACGCGAGGCGACCTGCTGCAGCCTGCCGCCATCGCGAGGCAACATACCAGGACGAACGCTTTCATGGTTGAGCCACGGACAATTTCACTTCTTTATGCCATTTCCACAACAGATAAATCGCCGGGTACACCAGCAGTTCCATCAGGAACGAGGTGAACAATCCCCCGACCATCGGCGCCGCGATGCGTTTCATCATGTCCGCGCCGCTGCCGACCGACCACATGATGGGCATCAATCCCATCGTGGCCGCGCCCACGGTCATCATCTTGGGCCGGATGCGTTTCACAGCGCCATGGATAATCGCCTCGTGCAGGTCAGCCAGCGAGCGCAGTTTGCCTGCGCGTTTGGCCTCGTCATAGGACAGATCGAGGAACAACAACATGAACACTCCGGTCTCGGCGTCCAATCCCATCAGCGCGATCATCCCGACCCAGACCGCGATGGAGACATTGTAATCGAGCGCGTACAACAGCCACACCGCGCCGACGAGCGAGAACGGCACCGCGAGCATGACAACCGCCGCTTTGAACGCCGATTTCGTATTGGCATACAACAACAGGAAGATCAGCGCGACCGTCACCGGCAGCACGATTTTCAACCGCTCACGCACGCGCAGCATGTTCTCGTATTGCCCACTCCACACGATAGAATACCCCGTCGGCAGTTTCAACTGCGCCGACACTGCCCGCTTCGCTTCCTCGACGTAGCCACCCACGTCGCGCCCGGAGATGTCCACGTACACGTACCCGGCCAGCATGCCGTTCTCATCGCGGATCATCGCGGGGCCGTTGACGAGTGAGATATCGGCCAATTCTTTCAGCGGCACCTGGCGACCCAAGGGCGCCGTGACCAATACCCGTTCGAGTTGGTCGAGGTTCGCGCGCAAGTCCTGCGGGTAACGCAAATTGATCGAGTACCGCTCGCGGCCTTCGATGGTCGTGGAGATCGTCTCCCCGCCAATCGCGGTCATGATCACGTTCTGCACGTCCTCGATGGTGAGACCGTAGCGGGCAATCGCTTCCCGTTTCGGCACAATGTCCACAAAGTAGCCCCCGGCGGCGCGCTCGGCAAAGATGCTCCGCGTACCCGGCACCTTGCGAAGGATGTTTTCGATGTCCTCGCCGATCCGCTGCACTTCATCCAGGTTTGCCCCGAACACCTTGATGCCGACCGGCGTGCGGATGCCCGTGGCGAGCATGTCGATGCGATTTTTGATCGGCATGGTCCACGCATTCACGCTGCCGGGAATCTGGAGCGCGCGATCCATTTCGTTGATGAGTTCATCCTGGGAAATATGCTCGGGCCAGATGTGATCGAGCACTGACCGCAAGGGCCCCGGCCACGACGAGAAAAATCGGGGCTTTGGCGGCCACTCGGACATCGGTTTGAGTTGCACCACCGTCTCCATCATCGAAAACGGTGCGGGATCCGTTGAGGTATCGGCGCGTCCGGCCTTGCCATGCACACTGATGACTTCCGGGAATTGTTTCAGGATGCGATCCTGTGTTTCCATTAACCGCTGCGCCTCGGTCACCGAAATGCCCGGAAACGTCGTGGGCATGTAGAGAATCGACCCTTCGTTGAGCGGCGGCATGAATTCGTGTCCGAGTTTCAAGTACACGGGCACCGTGGTCGCCACGATCAATGCGGCGACACCGATCGTCGCCTTCGGATGACACAGGACGAAACGACACGGCCGTTCGTACAGCCAAAACAGCGCGCGGCTGATGGGATGCCGTTCTTCGGGGTAATACCTGCCGACGAATACGCCGTCCAACAGCTTCGCGAACCAGCGCGGTCGGATGCGGAACGGTTCCATCCGCGTGAACAGCATGCGCACCGCCGGGTCGAGTGTGATCGCCAACAGCGCAGCCAACGCCATGGCCAGAGTCTTCGTGTACGCCAGCGGTTTGAAAAGGCGTCCCTCCTGATCGACGAGCGTGAACACAGGAAGAAATGCCACCGCGATCACCAACAGCGAAAAAAACACGGACGGGCCGACTTCCATCAGCGCTTCCAGCCGGATCTGATGAAAGTCGTTTTGTCGTCCCTCTTCCTGCCAGCGTTCGAGCTTCTTGTACGCGTTCTCGACCTCGACGATTGCGCCGTCCACGAGCACGCCAATCGAGATGGCGATGCCGGCGAGGCTCATGATGTTGGACGTGATGCCCATGAAATACATCGGGATGAACGCCAGGGCCACGGAGACGGGAATGGTAATGATTGGCACGATCGCCGACGGGATATGCCAGAGAAAAAACAGGATCACGAAGCTGACAATGATCATTTCCACGATCAACTCGTCTTTCAGATTATCGATGGACTTACGAATTAGTTCCGAGCGGTCGTACGTCGGGACCACTTCCACGCCCTCCGGCAACGTTGGCTTCAACTCCTCCAGCTTCGCTTTCACGCGGTCGATCACGTTGAGCGCGTTCTCGCCATGACGCATGACGACGATCCCGCTCACGACGTCGCCGTCACCGTTGAGGTCCGCGATGCCGCGGCGCATCTGCGGTCCGAGCGCGATGTCGGCCACGTCGCGCAACAGCACCGGCGTGCCCGCCCTGGTCGTCTTGACGGCGATTTGGCCCAGGTCTTCGCTTCCTTTGACGTAACCGCGGCCGCGCACCATAAACTCCTTGCCGTTCCACTCGATGAGGCGCCCGCCGACCTCGTTGTTGCTATGTTTGATGGCGTCCATGATGTCGACGGCGCCGACATTGTACGCCTGCAGCTTCACCGGATCGACCGTCACCTGGTATTGCTTTTGGAAGCCGCCGAGGCCGGCGACTTCGGCGACGCCGGGCACACTCTGCAGGGCGTAGCGCAACACCCAATCCTGATAACTCCGCAGGTCGGCGAGGTTATGTTTGCCGGATTTGTCCACCAACGCATATTGGTAGACCCAGCCCACGCCGGTCGCGTCGGGGCCGAGTTCGGGCGTCACGCCGGCGGGCAATTGCCCCGTGATTTTCGAGAGGTACTCATTCACGCGGCTGCGCGCCCAATACAAGTCGGTGCCGTCTTCGAAAATCACGTACACATACGAAAAACCAAAATCGCTGAATCCGCGGATGGCTTTCACGCGCGGGGCGCCGAGCAGCGCCGAAATGATCGGATAGGTGACTTGGTCCTCAACGATATCCGGGCTGCGGTCCCACTTCGTAAACACGATGACCTGCGTGTCGCTGAGGTCGGGAATGGCGTCGAGCCGGATGTTCTTCATCGCGTAGAATGAATAGGCCACCGCTGCGGCCACTAGCGTGACCACGAGCAGGCGATTGTGCGCGCTGAACGAGATGATTCTGTTGATCATCGTGGTGGGCCCGCTCAGGGCTGGCGCGGGCTGCCCGTCATCGCTTCCATGGCGGCTTTCATGGATGACTCGGAATCCACGAGGAAGTTGGCGGAGGTGACGACCTTGTCGCCTTCGTTCAATCCGGAAACGAGCTGGTAGTAGCCATCGCTGCGTTCGCCGACGGTGATGGGTGTCGGCACGAGACGGCCATCGCCGGCGTCGCGGAACGCGTAGGTGTGCTCCGCGGTGCGCATCACCGCGGTTTCGGGAATGGCGAGGCCGTTGCCCAATTCGTAGGAGAGTTTCGCCGTGGCGAACATTTCCGGTTTCAAGAGCAATTCCGGATTCGGGATCTCGAGACGCGCTTTCAATGTGCGGCTCTCAGCATCAAGCGTGGGGGAAACGAACGTGACTGTGCCCGTGAACGTCTTGTCGGGCCAGTACGGCAGCGACAGGGTCGCCGGCATCCCGACTTTCACATACGGAAGATCGGCCTCGTAGATATCGGCATCGGCCCATACGGTCGATAAATCCGCGACAACGAGCAACGGTTCGCCAGCGGTGATTTTCTGGCCGGGCAACACCGTGCGCTCCACGATCCAACCGCTGGCCGGCGCGTACAGTGTCAGCGTCTTTTCCGCTTCGCGCGTCTTCTCCAGCCGATCAATCTGTTCGTCGCTGATGTCCCAGAGCGACAACCGTCGCCGCGCCGAGTCTATCAGGTTCGTCGAGCCTGAACTCAGGGCGGTCAGATATTCGTTCTGCGATGTCAACAGGTCGGGACTGTATATGGTCAACAACGGATCGCTCTTTTTGACGAACTGTCCGGTGGTGGCAGTGAACAATTTGTCCACCCAGCCGCCCACTTTGGCAGTCACGCGGTACAATCGCGTCTCATCGGCGACAATTCGAGCCGACGTGTGGACCTCACGCGCCAGCGCCCGCTTTTCCACGAAACCGGTGGTCAGTCCCATCCGCTGCCGTGCCGCTGCGGTGATCGACACTGTCGCCAGCCCCGATGGCGTCTTCTCTGCGGTCTCTTCGATTTCGACTGGGACCATGTCCATGCCCATCGAGTCTTTGCCCGGCTTGTCGCTGACCTCGTTGGGATTCATTGTCGAGCGGTAGATTGTTTTCCTGGTCGCGACCCTGGCTACGGATCCGGTTTCGCGCTGAGGCCCATTCATCGGCACGAGTTTCATGCTGCAAATCGGACAATTACCCGGTTTGTCAGACACGACCGAGGAGTGCATCGGGCAGTAGTATTTCAGTGCGGAATGGGATTCAGTGGGAAGCTGGCTTGTTGGGGCCTCTTTTTTGGCGCACGAAACCAACGCGATAGCCAGCACCAGCGAACCTGCCAAGAGTCGGAAACTGCGCTTCATTTTCCCTCCCCGGCGGTGGCCATTGGCAGCCGGCCGCCCACCATGCGTTCCAGCGAGACTAGCAACCGTTGAAACTCCGCGGCGTGATGCAAATTTTGCATTTCCAGGTCAAACAACATTCTCCGGGCATCGAGGACGTCGAGGAAGCCGCCCGTCCCGCTCTCGTAGGCCGCGCGGGCCGCGTCGACGGCAAGCTGCTGCTGCGGAATCAACTTGCCGACGTACAACTCGTAATGGTGATGCATGGTCTGGACGCCATCGTAGAGTTTCTTCACTTCGGCGGCTGTCCGCGTGCGCATCGCGACCAACTCATCACGGCTGGCTTCGAGGTTCGCCCGCGCTTCGCGGACAGCGGCGTCACGCCTCCCACCGTTCAACCACGGGAAATTGATCGAGACGCCGGCGTCGTACTCCTGAATGCCGCCCTTGCCCTCGTACTCCCATGCCTCCAGACGAACCTGAAGATCGGGATCGTATCCTTTCTTCGCCAGCGCCAGCGCCGCCTCGGCGCTGCGCACCTCGCCCTCCTGCAATCCCAGCAACTCGGGCCGACACGCGGCCGCAGCCTGCAATTGATCCAGGGTCACGGCGGGTTCGAGCACTGGCGCGGTCACTTCGGGCCCGATCTCCACCGGCGTGCCCGGGTCGCGGCGCATCAGCCGATTCAACTCCGCCAGGGCCAGTTGATACGTGCGCGTACGGTCGGTCCGATCTTCGGACAATTTGGCCAGTTCGTTCTGGGCGCGGATGAGGTCAGACTGGGAAGCCTTGCCCGTTTCATATCGTAAGCGGGCGACCTCGACGAATTGCTGCATCAACTCCTGATTGCGCTCGTTGAGATCCAACTCGCGCTGCGCCTGCCAAAGGTCGTAGTAGGCCTGTTTGACCCTCGCCACGACCTCGAGGGTTTTCATCCGCCAAGCCATCTCGGCCTGCTTCGCCGCGCCCGTCTCCACGCCGCCGCGAAGATCGCGTTTCCCAAACCACGGTATATCCTGGGAGGCCATCAGACCCGTCTGGCTCGCCGCCGCAGCCCCCCGGCTCTTGCGCCAGGAGTCGACGCCGACAGACGGATCGTCCAGCGCCCGCGCCTGCGGGATTCTCTGGAGGGCGGCGTCCCATTTCTTGTGAGCGACGGCGATGTCGGGATTGTCCGCCAGCGCGGTATTCACCAGCGCATCGAGCGAATCGTTCGTTTGTGCGCGTCCGGCAGTTGTCCCGACGGCCACAAGAATGAGGGCAGCGATGATGGGCTTCATGGCGTTGGATGACGCATTCCGAACGGGCCGGCGGCGCATACCTGCTGGCTGACGAGCGCCGCGTAGCGCGGGCGCTGCTCGGGCGTCAGCACCGAACGCACGCGGAGGATAAGGTCCAGCGTGGCGCGCTCCGAATCGACCTGGGCGGCGGCCATGCGATCCACGCACGCGTTGGCTCTGGCGAGGTCAACCTGCGGCTTGGCCAGTTCCTGCCCCAACGCAACGCGCGCGTCGCAGTGCGTGTCGCAGCAATGGTCAACCTTCGCGCGAAATTCCCCGTTTAGCTTCTCGATCTCCGCGCCCTGAGCGTCCGTCAACTTCAATTCGCGCTTGAGCCACGCGGTGTCGTTCAGGTCTACCGCCCGCTGGCCCCGCGGGTGACGAATGCACCAACTGGCGACACCATAGGAGAGCGACGAGACAAACACCGTCAGGATCGCCAGCGCGATCAGTGTCTTTTTCATGGGGACTCCTTCACGGCACGTTGCAGGTAGCTGCCCGCGAGAGTGCCCGGCCCCAGAAATTGAAGCTCGGCCCGCGAGGTATCGGCTCGGCGGGGCGTGGAAGCGACGCCGCCCCAGACGCCGACGAGCGTTGCCACCAACAGCGCGGCGGCCACGGACCAAGCGGGCTGCCACAGCAACCGCCCCATCGCTTCGATCAGGCCGATTCGCGCGGGACGTTTATCAGCGGCAAGCCGAATCCGCCGCCACACGTTGGCTTCGAAATTGCCCGGTGGCTCAATGTCGCGCCACTGCTTGAGAAGCGCCCTGAGCCTGTCATCATTCTGGTTCATCATAGAGTGATACGCCTTGAACGAAAAAAACCCTCGCTGTTTGCAGCGAGGGTTTTTCAGCTTCCGACGGGATAAGGAGGGCCTTTGGCGATGGCATCGGTGAGGTTGTGAACGCCGAACCGCTTCTGGCGTTCGCGCACCATCGCGCGTTGTTGCGGGACTATTAACATGCGGCGTGCCAGGCCGGTGACGGTTCCGTGAATATTCCGCAACTCCCGTAACTGCAAGAAATTCAGAAGCGCCGAGGGTTCTTGCTGAAAACAGGAAACACGGATATTGGCTGCGGCAAATCAGTCAGCGTGGTTAAACTGTAACAGCAGAAGTCAATCCAGCAGATGTTGAAGCGCCGCCCGCAATGTCTGCCTGGCGCGGTAGAGGCGCGACTCGACAGATTTTTCGGAACAACGCATCACGCCGGCGATCTCGGCGTAGGACAACCCGTGATACTCGGACAGGATGATGGTGGTCTTCTGGTCTTCGGAAAGTTTTGCGACGGCAGCGGCAATCTGGTCGCCAATCTCGCGCGCGCTCACTTCCTCCGCCGTGCCGGATGGTGCCACGACCTCCGCGACGGACTCGATCGATTCGGCCCGATGGCGTGAACGCCAGCGGATTCGATCAATGGCGGCGTTGCGCGCCAGCGCGAACAACCACGTCGAAAACTTCGTCCCGGGCCGGTAAGTGTCGAGATTCCGATAGACGCGCACGAACACATCCTGCGCGACATCATCGGCATCGTGGGCGTTGCCCAACATGCGAAAAACGAAATTCAGCACGGGGCGCTTGTAGCGCCGCATCAACTCATCAAAAGCGGCGGCATCGCCCGACTGAATTCGCCGGACGATCTCGGAATCTGGTTGTTCGTGTAATTGCATGACTGACCTGAGATGGACACAAGAGACACCACTGGCGTGATGTTCCGTCTCAGATCAGGAAAGCATGCGTCGAGAGGTACGAAGGCACGGCGGCCGGCGCCAAAGCGTTGGCTCTGTCCGTCCACGCGAAGTTGCCGGCACGCTCGCTGGCGAGCGAGATCGTGTCGGCGTAAACGACCGTGAACTTCAGCATCCGGTGGCCGGGAGCCGGCGTGGCGCGGGCCGGCATCGGGTTCGACAAGGGCTGGGTTGGCGCGGACAACTGGCAATGACAATGCGCGCCCCGGCAACAATCCATCGGTTGCGGTTGCGAGTGGGCGCAGGGCGCTGTGGTCGGTTCACAAAAATCGGCGCGCATGGGCAAGACACCCGTGAGCACAATCGCCACGAGGGTTGTCAATACTGTCAATAATCGGCCCATTGGTTCAGAAACCTTACGCCGGCATCCGTGTCTCGTCAAGGAACCGGCTGTAGAGAGGCCCGGGAAAGCGGCACTTGCGCCGCGCCTGAGAGTGGAATAATACTTTCAACCGAACAATGATCATCCAACCACATGCATGGCGCTGCCGACTGCTAATCCCGTTATTCGCGGGCGCAGTGGCGCTGCTGGCGACCATTCTCTGGCTGGGGCGTTCGTTCGCAGAGAGCGGCATCCGAGAGGCCCAGCCTGCGCCGCCGTTCGTCCTCAAGGAACCACGCGGTCAGACCATCAAACTGACGGATTTCAAGAATCGGGCGCTGATTGTTTGCTTTTTCGCCACATCGGACCAACCCAGCCGCAGACAGATCGGCATCTTGAACGATTTGGTCGGCCAATACGGCGCGACGAACGTTGCCGTGCTCGCCCTGGCGCTTGACCAAACGGATCTTCAGTCGCTCAAGACCTACGCGGAGCAGCAACACCTGCGTTATGCGCCGCACGTGGCTGATTACGAAACGATCCAGGCGTTCGGTGGCTTGACGGCGATACCGACAACCTACGTCATCGACAAGAATCAAAACGTCATCGACAAATACGTGACCGTCACCGAGACGAATGTGCTCGATGCCGAAGTGAAGGCCATTTTGAAGCAATGAAACGACCCCGACTGTCCACCGTGGCGGCGACCGCACTGGCGGTCATGCTCGTTGCATTGGCCTGCGGCGCGCAACAGGTCGAGTTCAAGGTCGACACGCTGTTATCGGTCGACAAACTCACGCCGAACGCGCGCTTTCGGTTGGCGGTGGTGACTGATGTGGCCGGGCACTGGCACATCAACGCCAATCCCGCCAACGTCGAAGGCCTGATCCCGACCACGGTTGCACTTCAACCGCCCGCGTCGATCATCATCGATCGCATCGTGTACCCCAAAGGGGTGACCACCAAGGTTGCGTGGGCCGACCAGCCGGTGGCGCTGTACACGGGACGAACGATTATTTTCGCCGAGGGACACGTCAGCGCCGACGCCAAAGCCGGGCCGGTGAAACTGGAAGGCTCGTTACGCTACCAGGCGTGCAACGACAGTGTCTGCATCGCTCCGAAAACCATTCCCATCGGTTTGGACACGGAGATTGTTTCCGAATCGCAGAAGCCGCAGGCCATTCATACCGACATTTTCGCGGCTGCAGCGGAAGGCACACCGCTGGCGCCGCTGGTCACTGCCGGCAAGGGAGGCGCGGACAGTTCCCTCGCGACCCTCGTGCGGGAACGGGGATGGTTTGTTACGTTCCTCGTCGTGTTTTTGGGCGGGCTGGCGCTGAACCTGACTCCCTGCGTGTACCCGATGATTGCGATCACAGTCAGCTATTTCGGCGGGCAGGGAGGGGAGCGAAACGCGCGGCACGCATTTGTCTCGTCGCTGATCTATTGCTCGGGAATCGTGCTGACGTACTCGACGCTCGGACTGATCGCAGCCCTCACGGGCGAGCTGTTCGGGTCCGCACTGCAAAGTCCCGTCGTGCTGATCGGCATCGGCCTGCTGCTGGTCGCGCTGGCGCTGAGCATGTTCGGGCTGTACGAATTGCAACCGCCCCAGTTTCTCATGCAAAAGGCTACGGGGCTGTCGTCGAAGGCGGGGTATATCGGCCTGTTTTTGTTTGGCGCGGTGATCGGCGTGATTGCCGCGCCGTGTCTCGCGCCGTTTGTCGTGGCGCTGCTGGCGTTCGTCGGCGAGAGCGGCAGTCCGTGGCTGGGGTGGTGGCTGTTCTTCGCGCTGGCATTGGGACTGGGCCTGCCCTACGTCGTGCTGGGAACATTTTCGGGCTTGCTGAACCGCCTGCCGAGGTCGGGCACATGGATGGTTTGGGTGAAGCGTGTTTTTGGCGTGGCACTGATCGCCGTCGCCGGCTGGATCACCAGCCCGCTCTGGCTGAACCTGGGCGGCGCTGGCGAAGGCGGGCTCGTGTTTGAACCGTATTCGGCCACGAAAGTGCAACAAGCGGCCACGGATCATCGTCCGGTGTTCATTGATTTTTCGGCGGAATGGTGCGGGCCGTGCCGGAAAATGGAGCGGACGACTTTCCGCGACAAGCGTGTGCTCGAAGAAACGAAGAGCTTTCTGCTGCTCAAGGCCGACCTGACGCATGAAGGGTCGCCGGACGTCGAGAGGTTGCGCAAGGATTTCGGCATCTGGGGTGTGCCGACGCTGGTGTTCATCGGGCCCGACGGTCGGGAGCACACCGAGTTGCGGCGCGTTGAATTGGTCACGCCAACCGAGCTAGTGGATCTGCTGGCGAAGGCAAAGACGGTCGCGCCGGCAAATTCCACGGCGGCTCGCGCCCCGGATGTCCCGCCGCAACTGCTGAATCCGTTTTAGCGCGGGTCAATCGGACAGCAGGGCGGTCAGCAGCAGGACGATGGGAAACGGCACGAGTCTAGGATGCAATTCAGCCAGCCAGCGTGAAATTTCCATGGCGTACCCATAACCGCAGAACCGTCTTCACGCAACCGCCGCTGTTACTTCAGGGCGATCTTGGCGATGGTTTCTTCCAGCACAAGCCGGTCGTCGAGTTGCGTGGACACCAGTTGGCGGTTTGCTTCCAGCAACAGATCCATGGCGCGGATCAACTCGGACGAGGAGAAATTGTTTGCGGCGAGCGCGCAGCGGTACAGGCGCCAGGCATTGGGGAGCGCGCCGTCTTTCGTGCGGGGGAAATGGGTGGTGGCCTGTTCGGGGAGGCGCTCGAAGGCTTTCACGAACTCGAAGTTGCCGCCCGGGCCATCGCGCACGGAAATCAGTTTGCGTTGCATCAGGTCGCGCGCGAGCAACATCAGGCGAAATTGGGCGACCAGCATCATCAGGATGCCGATGGGTTGCTCGCCGGCGTCGAGCAGGCTTTCCAGGGCGCGGATGGCCTGGGGCGTGTGGCGGGCGCCGAGGGCATCGGTCAACTCCCAGATCACGGCCTGACGGGAGGCGGAGCAGATGGCGTGAACATCGTCTTTGGTGACGGCGGCGCGGTTGCCGACGTAGATGAACAGCTTTTCCAATTCGTTGGCAATCTCGCGGAGATTTGGGGCGACGAGTTCGCGGAACGCCTGCACCGCCTCGGCGTTCATCGTCTTGGAATCGGCCCGCAGCTTCGATTGGATGAACGCCTCGATTTCCTGGTCGGAATCGCCCCTGCCCTCTTCGAGGGCCTCGAAGAACTGCACCTCGCCGATTTTTTCGAGGGTCTTGTACAGCGTCTTGCGCCGGTCGCAGCCGATGGCGCTGATGAGCAGCACGACGCCGTCGCCCAAACCGGCCTTGAGCAGGTCGGCCAGGTCGGAAAGCGCTTCCTTGACCGCTTCGGCGCGGGTGGTCGGAGTGTCGGCGAGCAGATCGGTGTTCTTGAGCCAGACGAGTTTGTCGCCGCCGCCGAACAAGCCGACCGTTTCCAACGCCTCGCGCAACTTCGACAGGACTTTCAGTGCCTCGTCCTGATTGGACGCCGAGCCGTCGATGATCTCCAAACCGAACTCGCCGGCCTTTTTCGGCGCGAGTTTTTCTGCCAGCTTCGCCGCGGTCTCCTTGATCGAGAACTCGTCGGCGCCTCCGACGAGGTAAATGGATTTGGTTTTTGTGGCGGTCGCGGGCATGGGGTCAGTTTGCGGATGGTGCGGCGTGGTGTCAAGTAGTGCCGTCACGATTGAATCCGTGGGTAGGAAAATCGCCGTGGCATTGTCAGTCACGCCGAATGAGCTATGGTACGCAAGCTCCTAGCCTTGCACAGATCCCGCGGAGACGGCTGGTGTGCTAAATTTTTAGCATAGCTCAGCCTGGACGGCTAACGAGGTAATCATGCGTTGTGCTGCGCTCGAAAAGATCTCTCACGGTTGGGAGTGCAACGTATCCACCGGCTGACGTTGATAAGCAGCGATTCACCCTGACAACTACTGCGCGCGGTATTTCCCGTTTCTATAAGGCCGAATCTCGGCCTTAAGTTGCGGCTCGGTGGATTGAGGCAGCCAGCCGCTTCCGTTCGGCATTCGTAAGTTTCGTACGCGGATCGGCAAGATGGGCGGCGACGGCGTTTGCCAGCGAATGGTCAAAGTAGGTGCGCAGCAGTTCTCGAAGCGCGGCGCGACCGGCCTGATCACGGGGATGGACAGGCCGGTAGACGTATCGCGGGCCTTGTTCCACGTGTTTCAGGCGACCTTTTCGTTCGAGGATCACGAGAAAGGCGCGCACGGCGGAATAGCTGGGAGGATCGGGCAGTTGGCGGCGCACCTGGGCGGCGGACGCCGAGCCCAGCCGGTACATGACGTCCATGATTTGGCGCTCGCGTCGGCTAGGTTCAAGAACAGGTCTTCTCGTCATGGCTACGTTCCGGGCATCGCGTTGTTGCGGTATGCTAAATTTTTAGCATACCATCAATTCTGCGGTCAAGACTGGCAGGCACGGCTTGTGGCATCCGATGCGCCCCTTTCTCACATGCCCCATGCGCCGGAGGGTGCTTCGCATGACCAAGGCTGGCGAGTGGCCGTCGGGCAATCTGGCTTTGTATGCCAAATTTCCGACACAGGACGGCACGAGTTCTTGCGTTTGGCTTTGTGCTGCGCCTCCATCGTAATTCAACTCCACGTTGCTGAACCGGCGGGCCGCGAATTGAGGCGGCTACTGTCGCTTCTTGCGTGAGGGTGTGGGAGGACGAGCGAGAGCGTATGCTAAATTTTTAGCATAGCACAGATGGCGGGTCGAGAGTTGGTGCGGGTCTTTGTAAGAACGGAGGAGAGGTGGTCAGCCGGGGTGGATCGCACAGAACACACGGGCGTCAGAGATAAACGCGGGACGGGGCGAGAGCGTGTGCTAAATTTTTAGCATAGCACTGGTAGTGTGTCGAGTTGTATCGGCTGGCCAGGTGTTGGGTTGAGCGAATTGAGGGCGTGGGCGGCGGGGTATTCCAAGTGCGGGTTACGGGAAACGGCGCGGCTCGGCGGGAGCCTCGCCCTCCCGCGACGCGACTGCAATGGGGTGTGACGTTCGGCTGGGGACAGCCCCGATGTCGGAATCGGGGCAGGCCGACGCAACTGGCGACGTACTTGCGCGGCGGACGCCGAGCCCAGCCGGTACAGGATGTCCATGATTTGGCGCTCGCGTCGGGTGAGTTCAAGAACAGGTTTTCTCGTCATGGCTACGGTCCGGGCATCGCGTTGTTGCGGTATGCTAAATTTTTAGCATAGCACAGGTAACGAGTCGAGTGCTGGTGCGGGCCTTTGTAAGATCGGACGGGAGGTGGTCGGGCGGGTGGATGATACAGAATACGCGGGCGGCAAAGACAGATGAGAGCTGGGGCGTCGAGTGCTGATATGAGGGTTGGTGAGATCGGAGAGGAGGTATCCAGCCGGTGTGGGTCGGACGGAACACACGTGCGTCGGAGACAAATGGGGGTTGGAGCGAGGGCGTATGCTAAATTTTTAGCATGGCACAGACGGCGGGTCGAGGTCTGGTGCGAGCGGATTGAGGGCGTGGGAGACGGGGTATTGGTGGGCGCGTCTGGTAGCGGCGTGGCCCTGCAAAAGCGAGGCCACGGGGGAGCCCCGATCTCAGAATCGGGGTAAACCTCGAAGAGGATTCGGGGTAAAAGACCCTCGCACAACAGGCAATGCGCCCACTGAGGGCAGTGGGCCTACAACATCTCCGGACTTGTGAGAAACGTTGTGGGCCGCGTGGCGGCACGCGGCGTGGTTACTGACCACCGAATGTTCTCGACTTACGTGGGGGACAGGTATTTACTGGCTTTTAGGAGAAGTGAGGAACGCGCCGTGAAAATCCTCCGAATTCTCGTCGCGATGGCCATCTTGGCTCTGGCCGGCAGCGCCAGCGGGCAGACGGTGACGGTCCTGTACCAGTTTGGCGGCTTTGCCGGCGATGGCATATACCCGAATGCCGCGGTGCAAGGCAGCGACGGAAATTTCTACGGAACCGCCTTCTACGGCGGGACGGCCGGCTCCGGTACAGTCTTCCGAATTACTGCGACCGGCACTCTGACGAACCTGCACTCATTTAACGGCAGGGATGGGGCTGATCCACAGGCGGGATTGGTGCAGAGCAGCGATGGCAATTTTTACGGGACGACGTTGAATGGAGTGCAGGAGATCGTTGGGACGGTATTTAGGATCAGTCGAAATGGCGCATTTACGAATCTTTACACGTTCACGTACCTCGGGGGGTACACTCCGATCGCTCCACTGGTACAGGCAAGCGACGGAAATTTCTACGGAACGGTCGATCACGGTGGTGCGAGCAACCTTGGCGCGGTATTTCGAATTAGCCCCAGCGGCACCTTTACGAATCTGCACTCGTTCGGGGGCGCTGACGGACAGCATCCTGTAGCCGGGCTGGTGCAGGGCAGCGACGGAAATCTCTACGGGACGACCTACTCTGGCGGAAACACAAATCTCAACAGTGGAGGCGGATACGGCACGGTCTTTCGAATCAGTCTCAGCGGTACGCTGACTAACTTATACTCCTTCAGCGGTTCCGATGGAGAGCTTCCGGCGTCTGGACTTATCCAAGGGACCGATGGGAATTTCTACGGCACGACCGAGTACGGGGGCACGAATAGCTGCAATTGCGGCACGGTGTTCCGAATTAGTTCGAGCGGCACGCTGACCACGCTTTACGAGTTCGAGGGCGATGATGGAAGGAGCCCAAAATACGCTCCGCTCGTACAGGGTTCTGACGGACGCTTCTATGGGACAACCTGGGACGGTGGAACGAACGGCGCCGGTACCATCTTTCAGATTAGCTCGACAGGAACGTTGACGACTTTGTACCAATTTGGGAATGGGGCTACTGACGGCGCGGAACCTCAAGCGGGGCTGGTGCAGGGCAGCGATGGGAATTTCTACGGAACGACGGTTTGGGGCGGCACGAACAGCCAGGGAACTTTCTTCAAAATTTCCGTCCCTCTCAATCCTCCCGCGAATCAGATTTCAGCGGTACAGGTGGTTGGCAACGATGCGTACCTCACCATTCCTTCGGTGGCGGGGGAGACGTATCAGTTGCAGTTTGCGACGGATTTGGTGGCTGGGGACTGGTCGAATGTGGTTGGGGTGTGCGTGAGCAACAGCATCGGGGCGGCGTTGACGGTGACGAATTTCGGCGGGGCGAGTGGTCCGCAGGGGTTTTACCGGTTTGCGATTACGCCGTAGGGGCTGGCGCCGCGTGGGGGCACGCGGCCTACAACAACTGCGGTCGCGTGGAAGCGCGACCCTCCAAGCGGCTCGGCGGGAGCCCGAAAGGGATTCGGGGCGAAAGACCTTCACACAACACCGGAATGCACACGCGGTCTACAACGGCTTGTCTCCAAACCTGACGCCGCGTGAGGGCGCGCGGCCTACATTAGACGCCGCGTGAGGGCACGCGGCCTACATTAGGTGGACGGGTAGGGCCAGCTACTTCTTCTTCGGCGGCTCCCACTTTTTATTCAGCCAGGTGATGATTTGGTCTTTCTGGTTGGGCCAGGCGAGGTCGATGGCGGTTTCGATGCGGTGGCGTTCCTTGGGGAAGCGTTGCCATCCCAGGCGCAGGATGCGGAACCAGCGGGCGGGCCAGACGATGTTGTCGAGCTCGGCACGGGAGGTGCGGAGGGCCGGGCCCGGGGCGCGAAGAAGTGCGTCGAGGGAGACGCCGAAGACGGTGGCGATGCGGATCAGGATAGCGGCGGAGGGTTCGTGTCCCTGGCTGAGCCAGCGGCTGACATTGGCCTGGCTGACGCCGATGGCGTTGGCGGCCTGTTGTTGGGTCCAGCCTCGTTTGGCGACGAGGGTGCGGAAGTTATCGGCGAAGTCGCTCATGGGTAATCACCAGTTGTAATTTAGTTGTTGACAGTATATACATTGGTGTATATAATGCGTTTTGTTATTAAGGTAATATGTAACAATTGGAGATGGAAAAGGCAAGGCTGAGAGATGAAGGGGGGGCCAAAAGTGGTGGTCACGCCATGCCGTCTCCCCTCACCCGTCCCCGCGGACGACAGCGGGGCCGGCCCCGACCTCGGAGTCGGGGTAAACCTCCCCCAAGGGCGAGGCGAAGCCGCTGGTCGCCGACCATCACTTTTGATCGCACCAGTGGAAAGAAGGCGCGTTGACTTGTGTGTCGGGCGGTTTTATAAGGGCGGGATGGAACATCTGTGGGCACCGTGGCGGATTCGGTACATCCTGGGCGAAAAGGAGGAAGGTTGTTTTTTCTGTCGGAAGCCGCAGGAGTCGGATGACGCCAAGAACCACGTGGTGATTCGGGAGCGGAATTGTTTCGCGTTGCTGAACACGTTTCCGTACAACGCCGGTCATCTGATGGTGGCGCCGTACCAGCACACGGGGGAGTTGGACGATCTTTCCGAACAGGAACTGAGCGACCTGATGGGGCTGACGCGCCGCTGCAAGCAACTGCTGGCGAAAGCGATGAAGCCCGACGGGTTCAATATCGGCCTCAACCTCGGCCGCTGCGCCGGCGCGGGCGTCGTCGATCATCTTCACGTGCACATCGTTCCGCGCTGGAACGGCGACACCAACTTCATGCCCGTGCTTGCGGACACGCACGTGGTGCCGCAGGCACTGGATGAGTTGTATGCGGCGCTGAGAAGGAGCATTGAGGAGTGAAGGGAGAAGAGGGAAGAGTGCCACGGCATGGCGATCATCAAAGACTATCGTGAGCTTGACGTTTACTGCAACGCGATGGGTGCTGCGATGCGGGTATTTGAGTTGAGTCGCACGTTTCCTGTTGAGGAACGGTATTCATTGACTGATCAAATTCGTCGGTCTTCTCGTTCTGTCTGCGCAAATCTAGCCGAGGCATGGAGAAAGCGGCGATATGAAGCGGCTTTCGTTTCAAAGTTGAGCGATGCGGAGGCCGAAGCTGCTGAGACACAGGTTTGGGCTGAGGTGGCGCATCGGAGTGGCTATTGGAATCAGAAAACGCTCCTTGAGATAGACGGGCTATACAACAGGATTTTGGCCCAACTTGCCCGAATGTCACAGGAGCCACAGAAGTGGCTCTTGAAGGCGACACGTGTTGGCGATCGGTAATCCGTGCACGTTGTTCGCTCTTCTTCCTTCCCTCATCACTCGTCAGGATGTTCCACCTTTGACGCGGGGGCGTGGAACGGGTATACTGAAGGGGTGAGGTTGCCGGAGCAAATAGGCGTCATGTCGTTGCCGAACGCGATCCTTTTTCCCCGCGTATTGCTGCCGCTGTACATCTTCGAGCCGCGGTACAAACAGATGCTGGCGGATTGCCTCGACGGGGACCGGATGTTTGCGGTGGCGTTGCTGCGCAAAGGCTGGGAAAAAGAGGGGAACAATCCGACTCCCCACCCCATTGCCGGTGTTGGCATGATTCGCACGTGTGTGGTGCGGCCGAACGGCTCGGCCAACCTGATTTTGGAAGGCGTGGCGCGGGTGCGCGTGACCGAGTACGTGAAGCTGCGCCCGTACCGGGTGGCGTGCGTGGAGCCGCTGTCGAGTTTTGTGAAGACGCTGGACCCCGAGCGCGAGCCGCTGTTGGACATTGTGACGCAACTGGCCAAGGCCCGCGCGCGCATGGGCGCGAGGTTGCCGAAATCGGTCCTGACCGCGCTGCGCTCGGTCAAGAACGCGGATTATCTATCGGACCTGGTGAGTTACACGCTGCTGGACGATTACTACGAGAAGCAGTCGATGTTGGAGATACTGGACACGAACGAGCGGCTGGAGAAACTGGTGGCCCTGCTGCAGAAGAAACTCCAGCAGTTCGAACTCTGGAAAACGCTTCAGGGCAACCTGCCGAACAAACATGTCGGATACAATTGACGCGGCGGCGCAGCCCACGGCAAAGCTCGACACGGTGGCTGCGCCCGAGGCGGCCAGCCGGAATCCGCACATTCCCGCTTCCGATTACGTGCGTCTGGCGCAGGGGTTTTATTTCGTGTTCTGGGGGCTGCTGGTGACGGTACTGATGGGAGCGCAGTTGTTGATCGTCAGCGACATACAGCCGTTTGCCGAGTTGTTTTTGGGTCTGGGCGTACTGGCGACGGCGGTCGGGACGTGGCGGCTGTACCAGGTGCGCAGCCTGGGCGAGCCATGGCACAGTCGGATGCGCACGGCGCTGGCTCTGGCCGGGTTGATGGTGTATTTCTGTATGTTCGTCTACCTGTGGCGGCGCACCCCGGAGAGCGTCTACCTGCTGGGCAACGTCTTCGGCTTCGCGGCGGTCGGCATCCTGTACATCATCGCGTTCAACCGCGTGGTCGCGGCGCTGGCGGCGACCCTGGGACGCAAGGACATGGCGCGCGAATCGCGGGTGTTCGGCACGGGCAACATCGGTTTACTGTTGCTGCCGTTTGCGGGGATCGTTGCCTACATCGTGGCCAGCGTCGTGGTGCAACGGGGCAACCTGCTTTCCGAAATGCGGTTCGTCCTCAGCCGGGCCAACCTGCTGGTGATCGTCGTGCTGTTGCTGCCGTTTTCGCTGACGTTGTCGCTGGCGTGGAGCTGCAAGGACGCCGTGCTTCGGCATCTTTCGAATCTGGGTTCTGGGGACGGTTACGACGTCGACAGCCCATGAATGGCTATCGCCACCGCTTTCCCCGATACGGAACCGTCGGCCTGATCGTACTGCTGTTGATGGAGACAGCCATCTTTTGCTCCCAAACGGGCGCATTTCCCGAAGTGGGCTGGTGGCAAGTCACGACTTGGGCGACGCCGGTCTGCTGGTGGGCGTACATCCTGATGCTCGACGCCTGGATTTACCGCCGCAAAGGCGCGTCACTGCTGACGGCGCGGCGCGAGTCGCTGATGATTCAGTGCATTTTGTCGGTCGCCTTCTGGTGCGTGTTTGAGGCGTACAACCGTGTGATGCCGGGCTGGCGGTACATCCATCTGGAGCAGGACCTGTCGTGGCGGCTGGTGGGATACGCCATCGCGTTTGCAACCATACTGCCGGCGATATTTCTGACGTGCGAGTTTTTCCAGAGCCATGAATGTTTCGAGCGGACCTGGATGCCGCGGATTCGCTGGAGTCACGGCGGGCTCGTCGCGTCGGCGGTGGCGGGCGCGGTGTTTGTGATCGTGCCGCCGTTTCTGCCGGGAGACACACGGGGGTATTGGTGGGCTTTCGTGTGGGTGGGCTGGTTTTTTCTGCTGGAGCCATTCAACTACTGGCGGGGCATGCCGAGCATCTATCGGGATTGGGAGCGGGGCGATCCGTCACGGACGATGCAGTTGTTCGGCGCGGGCGCCGTATGCGGTCTGCTCTGGGAATTTTGGAACATGTGGGCGTACACGAAGTGGGTGTACGTCTTTCCGCTCGGCCAGAATGTGAGGTACTTCGAGATGCCATTGGTCGGCTTCCTCGGGTTCCTGCCGTTCGCGCTTGAATGCTTTGCGATGTTCCACTTCATCGCCTCGTTTTTCACACGCGAGGACAGGCTGGGCATTTGAGGTCGCAAGTCAGCCGGCCTTGGAGGCCATGGTCGGAAAGCTTTCCATGATCTTGCCCGGCTTGCGTTCCACCAGCGGGTCCCAGAAGAACATGCGCAGGGATTTCCACATCTTTACGGGTGGACTGTGGGGTTCGACGCGGCCCTCGCGGATGGCGCGGAAGATCGAGCGCATCGTCGGCTCGGCGTCGACCATCGTGTAATGGTGGCCGAACATCCAAAGGTTGTGAGCGTCGGAACTCGCCACGACCGGTTGGTGGTGTTTCCGTGCGATGCGCAGGGCGCGCTGGTTGAAGACATCGAACCAGGAAAGATGCATGGAGGCGTACTCGACTGCCTCGAACAGGTCGATGTTCCGCTCGAAATCGCGGCCGAGACTGTGGCCCCTTGGATAGCAAGGATGCGGTGCCACAATCAGCAGGTCGTCGCGCCGCTCGCGTTTGTAGGCGCGAAGATCGTCGAAGGTGAGTATTTTTTCCGCATCGCGCTGGGTGATATTGTAGAGCAACACGTCACGCTTCTGAATGTTCCACTCGACCGCGCGAATGAGCAGCAACCCCTTTCGTTGCGCATACTCGAAGACCCGCTCATCCTCAAGGACCCGACGGTGAAGGGTAATGGCGATGGCGCTGTAGCCGAGCTCGACGGCGCGGTCGATCAACGCCGTCGCCGGATAGCGCAGGCCGTCCTCGGGGTCTTCGCCCGAGTGCATGTGCATGTCCACTTTGATCATCCGCTGACTTCCTTGGTTGTTCCACTGACCAGAAAGAACAGCCACTTCTCAGCAAGCGAAATGCCGGCCACTTGCTGGAGGGCGGCTTCGTACGCGCGCAATTGCCGGATGTATGGTTCAGCTTCCGTGCGCGCGTCAGTCTTGTAATCGACCATCACCCACCGGCCATGCTCGCAAAACAGCAGGTCGATTTTACCCTCCATCAAACCATTGCTGATAACCTGAGTGAACGGCAATTCGCGATAGACCTGCTCGGCCCGCCGCACGCGGGCCATCAACTCCGAATCGAGCGCGCGGCCAACCAGGCTGGCGGCACGACGTTTCTCGCCATCACTCAGACACGTTTGGGAAATGAAGCGCTCGATTTGCGCGCGCTGCTGGGCGCCTGTGGCAGCCAGATCGACCATTTCCAAAGCGCCGTGGACCACACTCCCAATTTCCATTGCTTTCTCGCGCTCGATGCCGACCGGTTCGTCCTCGCGTGGTTCCTCTTCTCCCGCCAGCTTCGAGGGGCTGACTCGCGCCAGCGGCCTGGCGGCGCGTTCGAGCAACTCGGCGCGAGATTCCTGCCACTCTCGCCGTCTGGCAAGCAGTTGCTCCACTTGGCCGGTAGCTGCCGCCGCCTTCCCGGCCTCGGTATCCGCAGCGCCCAACGATTCCAGATCCGGTGATTCCACCAGCGCACTTGGACCGGGTGTAAATCCACGCGCCAGCAGATCGATGCGCCCGCCCTTCTCCGCGAACCACGGAATCACGAGGCGCTCCTTCGCACGCGTCGCCGCCACGTAGAGCAATCGGATTTCCTCCGCTTCCTCGCGTTTGGCATGTTCCTTGTCCGCTTCTTCGAATCCAGCGGTTCGCATGCCCGCGAACCGGATCTCCGCGCCGTCATCGGGGCGAAACAGCAACTTTGCGCCGGAATCCGACGACCGGCCGGCCAAATCAGCCAGCACAACCACGGGAAACTCCAGGCCCTTGGCCTTGTGGATCGTCAGAATGCGCACGACGTTGTCCGTCTCCTCGCTGGCGGGCGATGGTTCCTCCTCGACGCCGCCCAACACGGTCTCGCGCAACCGCCGCACAAATGCGCGCACCGAGCGCAACCCGAGAGCTTCGAGTTGCCGGGCCAATTCGAGGGCTTTCAACAGATTCGCGACACACTGCGCGCCGTCCGCCTGGCTGGCGAAAAACGCTTCGCAGATGCGGGCGCGGGCAAGCACGTGCTCGACGTAGCCGGCAACGGAAAAATCGTGCCGCGATTTGTGCAATTCACGCAGCAGGGCGAACGTCGACTTCACTTGTTCGGGGAGATCTGAGGCGACTTCGGCAAGGTAGTCCAACCCCATCTTCTGGGAGACCAGGAACACCAATTCGTCGGCCCAACCAAACAACGGAGAACGCAGCGAAGCGATCAGGTCGAGCTTATCGGTTGGATTATCGAGACACGAGAGCAAAGAGGACAGCGTTTGGATTTCCTGTCGCTGATAGTAGCCTTTTCCGCCAACGACGCGGAAGGGCACGCCGTGCTCGTGCAGCACATCGCTGTACGTCTCGACGCCGGTGAAAGCCCGGAACAACAGCGCGATGTCGCCCCACTGGTGGGCGCCCGTTGCCACCTGTTGGCGGAGATAGCGCGCCACGGCTGTTGCCTCGGCGCGACGCAACTCGTCCGCCGTACCTTTGAGAGGTTGCTTCGGACGGAGCAATGTCACCGCTGCCTCCGTGGTCTCCAGATCCGGCCAAGCCTTCAGAGGAATGTATTCGGGTTGATAGTGACCACCCTTGGACTTGACGAGGATCTTTGCAAAGACGTCGTTTACCCAATCCAAGATCGTGGACTTGCTGCGGAAGTTCTGCTGAAAGGTCAGGGTTTTGCCCGTCTGTTCGATTTGTTGGCGGGTGTTGGCGTACATCTCGATATCGGCGCGACGAAACCCGTAGATGCTTTGCTTCGGATCGCCGACAACAAACAACTTGCCCGCGGCGTCTCCGCCGAGCAAAAGCACCAACTCGGTTTGCACGGGGTCGGTGTCCTGAAACTCATCGACAAGCACAAACTTGAATCGCCGCTGCAGATCCTTTCTTACTTCTGCTTTGTCGCGAACCAGATTGCGGGTTTTCACCAGAAGATCGTCAAAATCCAGCACGGCGCGCTCGTGTTTGACCTTCTGAAAGTGATCGACAAATCCGCGCAACCAGGTGACGAGTTCGACGAGAAAGTTATGGTCCGCCGCCGCCCCGAAGTCCTCCAGCAACGACTTGAGTTTCTTGACCAAATCTTTCATCTCGCGAAACGCTTCCTGGCTGTCACAATGCGACATAGCCCGCGGCGTGATTAACTCCAGAGAACGAAGCACTGCGATCCGGCGCTCGGTCGACGCCCGTTCCAATGAGGGCAACGTGTCGAGCAGGGTCCGCGCGCGGAGATACGCGTTCTCCCCGCGTTCGACGAAATGTTTCAAGCATCGCTCGAGCGCCGGCGCGGATGACCTCAATTCCGCCACGGTTTTCGCAACGTCCAAGGGCGCGGGATCGGGCACTGGCGCGGAAGCGAGTCGGCCGCGATGATCGACGAGGCGAGCGACCAGTTCGGGAAGCTTGTCCAGCTCAAGGCCGCGCATCAGCGCCTGGCGGAGCGCCGGCGGGTTCTTCGCCAACTCGGTTTCCAACCATTCTTCCCAGGCCTCTTCGAGCAGGAACCGGCGCTGCAATTCATCGGCCACCGTAAACTGCGGGTCAACCACGGCCTCCACCGGGCGCTCCCGCAACATCCACGCGCAAAACGAATGGATTGTGGTAATGTGCGCCCGCTCCAAGTCGCTCAAAGCTTCCGCCAGCCGGCTTCCCGTTAGTGTCTCCTCCAGTTTCTCGCGCAACCGGACCTTCAACTCTCCCGCCGCTTTCTCGGTAAATGTAATCGCGACAATCTCGCGGAGCTGCGCGCGCCCCTTACTTACGACGGACAAGATCCGCGCCACCAGCGCGGTGGTCTTGCCAGTGCCCGCCGCCGCTTCAACGAACAATGTCGTATCGAGATCGTTCGCCGCCGCGTCGCGCGCCTTGTGGTCGACCGGCCGGGTCATTCCACGTCCTCCTTGATCGAGCGGAAGGTTTCCATGTGCGGATCGTTGCGCTTCCGTTCGTACAATTTCAGGATGCCGTTTCCGCAGATCGGGCGGTAATCACACTGGCGGCAGCCGTCAGCGGTGGCATACTGCGCGAACACGCCTTCGCGAATCATGTTGGCCGCCGTGTCGAGCAGGCGGGTCAACACAGGCCGCTGACTGTCCAACGCCTTATGAGTAAACGTGATGGTTCGGTACCCCCCGCGCAGCGTGAAGTAGAGATAACTGGCTGACTCGATCCTGACCTTTGGCAACAGTCCTTCCGCCGCGAGGATGTACAACGGCAACTGCAACGCTTCACCGCCAGCCAGCGAGTCGTCTTGAACCTTGCGCGGCAACCGGCCCGTTTTGTAATCCAGAACACGGGCGCGGGCGCCATCGTCACTTCGGTCGATGCGGTCGATTTTGCCGCGTAACCGCACGGGCGGGGCCACCGCGATGCCACGAAATTCCTTTTCAAACTCCGCTGGCTCCCAACCAACGGATGCGGCGCGGTCGCGTTCAACAAACGCACGCAGTTCCTCCAGAACAATTTGCTTCTTTACCTCCCAGACCGTCGGGTAGCCCGTCACGCCGCGCCGCTGAAATTCGTCAAAGTACTTTTCGGCGACCACCGCCACGTCATGGGCGCGGGATCGGTAATAATCTTCCAGGATCGCGTGATAGAGCGACCCCAAATCCAAAGCATCAATGGAAAGGGCCGCCTCGGGTTCCTCCCATCGTTCCACGCCGAGCACATGCTTTTGGAAGTAGTAGAACGGACAACCGAAGAAATCCTCCAACGCGGTGGCGCTGATCACGAGTTTCTCCAAGCCAAACCGGTCTCGAAGCAATTCCCGCACGTCATCTCCGCCCAACAGACCGTCGTACGCGGTGAGCGCGCTCTCGCGCCAACGCGTGCCGGTGTTGCCAACGCCTTCGGCCAGAAGCGGCGACACGTGGTGGAGGTAGCCGTGTTTATCCGCGACGGACAGGAGCCCTCCCAAGTCAAACTCACAGTCGTTCAGCGGTTCCGCGACAAGGCGCACCGGTGAGAGCGGAACCCTGATGGCGTGTTGGTCGAGCGTTTTGAAGTTGTTCGCGCCGGCATATTCCAGCAACAGAAAGGAAGCGATGCGCGGGCGCCACGTCGAAGGTTCCAACCGCGGGTAACTGAGCACCAGTTTGTCGCGGGCCGCACCCGTGGCGAGTGAGAACAAGAGCCGTTCTTCCTCGTAGCCGTCGAGTTTGTGAGCCAGAGCCGGACTGATAAGCGCACGGTCGTCATCGGGCAAGAGCGGATCTTCGCGGATGACGCGCGGGAAAGCCTTCTCGACGAGACCGAGCACAATGACCAGTGGCCACGACAACCCGCGGGCACTCATGACGTCGCCGACAAAGCTCCCTCCGCCCTGAAACTGCTCCGGTTGGTCGAAGGACGCTTCGACCGCTCGCCAGCAGTAATCGGCAAATGTCTCGAATGGGATACGCTCCTGAAACTCCTCCAACTCGGCCAGGGCGCGGATGCGGTCAACGATGGCTTCGCTCCTGCCTCCCAGTGCTCGGAATGCGGAGATGAGTGGGGCGCAATACTCGCTCCATGTAGCTTGCTCCGGCAGCCCGCCGAGAAGCGAAACGAGTTTCTTCACAAATGCAAGCATCTCCGCGGTGCCGTGATGCCTCAGCTCGGGACGGCGTCCCTCACCCGCACGCGTGGACGAAGCGGCTTCCAGGCGTTCGACCCACTGTTGCTGTCCGCCGACGATTCCGAGTTGCACCGAAAGAGCATCCCAGTGCGAGTGCGGGCCGGTATGACACGCCAACTCCATTACAGAAGCACGGCTGAAGTCGGAACGCACCATTTCCAGCAGCAGCGACAGCAGGCGTGCATCCGGTTGTTCACTCAGCGGGCGACCACCGCGGAAGTACGCTTTGACACCGAGATTGCCGAGCGTGTCACGAAGGATCGCGTCGTATTGCTCCCGGCTTCGGCAGAGGATCGCGACATCGTTGAAGGAACGGTTTTCCGCTGACACAAACGCGAGCGCTTCGCGCACCGCCTCCCGCACCTCACTGGTTTCGCCGGGGGCCGAGATGATTTTGGCGTCGGGTTTGGTGTTGGGCACGTCGGCCGATGCACGGGTGCGGCTGACAGCTTCGTAATGTTGGGACTTGAACCAGTTCAGAAGTGGTTCCGCGTAGGCGTTGTGGCCGGGCCATGGGAAGAAGATGGTTGTCGGAGAGAGCTTTAACACAAAGTGCTTTTGAACGGCTGTCAGGTCGTAGAACCCGTACAGAAACACTTCCGAGTTTGTCTTCGGCACGTCGGCGCTTTGATACAGATCGGGTTGCGTTACAAAGCCGTGGGACGCGAGCCAACTGCGGTAGGCGGTGTAGGCGGCGGAGAGTTCTGACAGCCTCTTGGACCTTGCGGTGGCCTTGCGAAATGATTCCGGCGACACGCCTGCCTGTTCGAGGTCTTTGAACGTCTCCAGCAAGGCGTTGCGGAAGCCTCTGGTTTCGCGCACCGGTGCGAAATGGCCGCTGGCGGGGATTTCGTCGCGGGCGATTTGATCGCAAAGAAGTTCCAAACCGAGTCGAGGGGCCTGACGGGCGGCTGGCAACAGGTCTTCCAGCACGCGGAACCGAAGATTGACGTGTCCGTTGGGCAACATGCGCGCCAGCGTCCGTTGAAGATGCAGGCCCAGCAGGCGGGTCGGGACGACGATGGTCAAGGGAGTCAGCAGACCGCGCGACTTCTTCCGGGCGGAGATTTCCTCCGCGAGGGCGGCCTCCAACACTGGCTGGAACGGACCGACGTGGATTTTGCGTGGCATTGACGCGGGAAAATTGCTAGTCGTACTCACTGCGCATGAAAATCCTGGCCAAGTATATCACACGGCAAGCGATCATTACGCTGCTTTTGACAATCGCTGTGTGCACGTTCGTGCTGCTGCTGGCGCGGATTCTCAAGCAACTCAGCGACATGTTGGTGAACCAGAAGGTCGGCCTGGAAGTGGTCGGATACTTTGTGCTGTTGATGACGCCGAACATACTGAGTTTGTCGCTGCCGATGGCGATGCTGGCGACGGCGATCCTGATTTTCGGGCGGATGAGCGCCGACAACGAGATCACGGCGATGCGCGCCTGTGGGATGAGCTTGGGTCAGGTGGTGGCGCCGGTGATCCTGGTCGCGGCGGTGGCCAGCGTCTGCTGCCTGTACATCAATGCCGACCTCGCGCCGTGGTGCCGGTTCGAGTTCAAGACGATGTTTGTGCGGCTGGGCTCGCAACGGCCGATGGCGTTGATCGAGGAAGGCACCTACGTCAGGGATTTCCCCGGGTACGTGATCTACGCGGCGAAGAAAAAGGGGGACATTCTTGAAGACGTGATGATTTACCAACTCGACGAGAGCAACAACGTCAGTTCCAGCATGCGGGCGCAGAAAGGGATCGTCTCCGCGAAACCGGAAGAGCGCAAGCTGCTGCTCGATCTGTACAACGTGCGGGACACCTGGCACGACTCGAAGGAGCCGACCAACGTCCACAAGATCCGCTCCGACATCATCGTCGAGCACTACCCGATCGAGATGGACCTGAGCCGCGCGCTGCGCCAGGCGCGGGCGGCACGGCAGTTGGGGGACCTCGTGTTCTCCGAGTTGATGGACGAGATTCGGGAATTGCGGGTGCACGGTATTTACCCGGCGGCGGCGCTGATGGAGGCGCATCAACGGGTGGCGGGGGCGGTGGCCTGTCTTGCGTTTACGCTGCTCGGGATTCCGTTGGGAATCAGGACGAGCCGGCGCGAGACGTCGATCGGGATTGCCCTCAGTCTGGGGCTGGCGCTGATCTTTTATTTTATGATGATACTGGCCAACACGCTGAAGGGCCGCCCGGCGTTGTACCCCGAAGCGATACTTTGGTCGCCAAACCTCTTGTTCGAATTGCTTGGTTTGTGGCTGCTCTGGCGCGTGACGCGGGCCTAACCACCGCCCAACTGCTTGCCCATCACTTCAACGAGGGGGCGGATCTCCGCCATTAACTGGCCGAACTGTTTGGGCTTGAGTTGTTGACCGCCATCGCTAAGCGCCGTGGCCGGGTCCGGATGCACTTCCACCAGCAATCCGTCCGCGCCGACCGCGACCGCGGCGCGGGACAACGGGATCACCATGTCGAACCGACCCGCCGCATGGCTGGGGTCGACAAACACCGGCAGGTGGGTTTCCTGTTTGGCGATCGCGACGGCGCTGAGATCGAGCGTGTTGCGGCAAGCATGTTCGAAGGTGCGGATGCCGCGCTCGCAGAGGATGACCTGGCTGTTGCCATGCACGCAGATGTACTCGGCGGCCAGCAGCCATTCATCGATCAGGCCGGATATGCCGCGCTTGAGGAGGACGACCTTGCCCGAGGCGGCGGCGGCAGCGAGCAACGGAACGTTCTGGGCGTTGCGGGCGCCGATCTGCAGGACGTCGGCGTAGGAGGCGACCATTTCCACGTCCTGCGGGGACATGACCTCGGTGACGATGGGCAATCCCGTGGCGGCGCGGGCTTGCTTCAGCATCTCGAGTCCATCGCGGCCCAGGCCCTGGAAGTCGTAGGGCGAGGTGCGGGGTTTGAATGCGCCGCCGCGGAGGAGTGTCGCGCCGTACGACTTCACGACACGGGCGGTTTCCAACGTCTGCGCCGCGGTTTCCACGGAGCAGGGCCCGGCGACCACGTGGAAGGTCCCGCCGCCGATCTTGAGTCCGCGCACGTCGAGGACGGTATCGTGGGCCTGGTATTCGCGGCTGACGAGCTTGTACTTTTTCTGAATGGGGGTAACGCTCTCGACCTGGGGCAGCACGATGAGCGACTCGAGGGTGTGGTGGTTGCGTTCATCTCCGATGCAGGCCACGACGGTGCGCTCCACGCCTCGAATCAAGCGGGGTTCATAGTTGAACTTCTTGACCGCGTCGGCGACCTGCTGGATGTCCTGTTCACTGGTACCCGGTTTTAGCACGATGATCATTCCTTTGCTCCTTTTCCCGATGCGCGGCGCGGTTTTTGAGAATAAAAAAACCGTCCCGCGTCTGCGGGACGGTTTGGTGTCAACGTTTCGGCATCAACACACAGCCCGCAGACAGGGCTGGCTAAAATAAAACCAATAATACGACGCCCGGACTGCGGTGACGTGTTGTTGATGCACTGACTTCATACTGTGCATATATTAGCAAGTCTGACCCGAAATGTCAACGGTGGTTTGGCCTAGGGAAATCTGGTCGGTTCCTTCCGCCCAAGCGGTCAGCGGGTAGCCAGATCGACGCGTTTCGCGCTTAAAACCCCTTCGTGGCGACGCGGTCTTGCTTTTTATAGATAGCGCTATCTATAATTGTTTTGTCGCATGAAACCGAGGTCTGGTAGGGACAGCGGTTGCGCCGGAGGGAGAACCGATGAGCCGAAAGAAGCTGTTGCCGCCCCGTGATCCGCTGTGTCGGGAGTTGTATCGAAAGCGGGCGGGGCGAACACTGCCGCAGTTGCGGCGAGCACTGGCGGTGCGGGGATGCGCAGTGAGCGAGATCACCGTGAAGCAGTGGTTGCGCGGGCGGCATCGGCCGGGCCGATTCACACGCCCGTTGTTGGCGAGAGCAGTCACCCTACTCTAGCGGGGACTGCTTCAGACCAGCCGAACGCGCGCTGCCTCCCTGCCCGAATCGATTGACCGTGGAGCGGTTGGAACGTTATGGATAGCACTATCCATAACCGTTTCCCGATCGGAGAGCCGCCGGGGCGGGAAATGCCGGCGGCTGTTTACAGAAGGCGGCTGGCGACCGAACAGGCACCGGTGAGGCGAGGCAGAGTTTTTATGGATAGCGCCATCTATAACTGCGGGCTGGGCATGATGGAAAGCTGGCGAGCAATTGGAAGCCCAGCAAACGGTATTCAAACAGTTACACCACCTTATTCGGCGGCGGTTACAGGAGTTGGAGGTGCGGGGCCGCCGGCCGTCGGACGATGGACGTGGCTTGTTCGGGGAGGTCGGTCTTGGTAGAATGCGCGTGAGGCACTTGCGCATTCGATGACGTCGCCCCAGTTCAAGAGAAAGTGGTCCAGGGCGCTTTGACAAAGAACGGTGGCGGAAGAACTGGCAGGACATGTTCGACCATTACGAGCTGGTTCATAATCGTCGAAACACGGTCAGGATTGAGGTTTCTGCGCAGGAGGACGCGGCTTTTGCGGTTGTGGACATTGACACTCTCTGGCGTCACAAAGACACGAAGGACGACTTTCATTGGAAGGGCCGGGTTTGCAAGATTTACACGAAGATGGTTGGTGGCGACTGGAGGTTCATTTTCCAGACAGGAGCATTGGATTACGGATTATGCAGAAGTTGACGACTCTCAAGTCACTGTGGTAAACGGGGCCAGCGCTTCACAATTTACAGTGTTCGGCTCACGTCTCAAATTGGCAACATTTGACCGCCGTCACACCTGCTTCGCGACACGCTTGCCGTCCCCAAACGCCCCAGCCACTTTCCCCTGCCGCCCATTAGCCATCGCCCGTTAAATCCCGAACGTTATCTTAACCACTTCCGGAAGTATCTCCCCCGCTCTTCCGAGCAATGACCAGTCAACCACGGAAGAGATCGGCGTGGGGTCGCGATTAATCTCCACCGTCCTCGCGCCGCGACGCCGTGCGCTGTGGATGAAACTGGCCGCAGGCTCGACCACAGCGCTCGTGCCTATGGAAAAGAATAGATCGCAAGTTCCCAGCGCGTCGTGCGCCTTCTGCATCGCGTCTTCGGGCAACATCTCGCCGAACCATACCACCGCCGGTCTGCGCGTCCCGCCACACGCACACCGCGGCGGATATTCCCGAAACGGCACGTTACGCTCCTCGCGTTCGACCCCGCAGCGGATGCAACGCCAGAGCCACAACGTTCCGTGCAACTCAACAACGTTGCCGCTGCCCGCCGCCTGATGCAGCCGATCGACATTCTGCGTGAGCAACATGAAAGCCCGCTTCTGTGCTGCCAGATGGTTCTCCAGCCTCGCCAGGGCCAGATGCGCCGCGTTCGGTTTCGCCGCCGCGCATTTCTCCCGCCGCCAGTCGTACCACCTCGTCACCGTCTCTGGGTCGCGCGCAAACCCTTCCGGGGTCGCCAGCTCATGCGGATCGAATTTCGACCACAGCCCTTCCATCGCATCGCGGAACGTCGGAATCCCGCTCTCCGCCGACACGCCCGCCCCGGTCAGCGCCACCACCGCCCGCGCCTTCCGCAACGCGTCCACCAATGCCTCGGGAATGACCGATGGCCTTCGTTCGTCCGCAGTCATGATCGCTCGTCTACACGGGACAGGCCGCTCCCGCAAGCTGTTTTGTAAACGGCTCCAAGACGCCGGATTGTAGCCGCGAATCTCATTCGCGGTCACACCCGCCGCGAAAATGTTTCGCGGCTACAAAGCACGCCGTTCAAGTCATCCAGATAATCCTTTACACGCCGTGCCCGACGAGTACACTACCACCTCAAACAAAAACAAACATGGCGGGGTGCAACGCTGTAGTCGGCCCTCGACTCGAAGATTCGAAGTTCGACTCAAGCAGTGCTCCCCGCTCAATAAGAACAAGGAAGTGTTATGTCCCAGTCCAACAAGGACCAATCTCTCATCCAGCAACTCATCCAGCAGCACGGCAGCGGCTACGAAAGCGGCGACCTCGTCGAAGACATCATCGAGACGGCGTTGCGGCTCATCGACGACAAGGCCAACCGCCTCGACATGAAGGTCATCACCTCGACGCTCAAGGAGTTGCGCTATTCGTCCAAGGTGTTCGCGCCGTTTCGCGGCCGCCGCAAAGTCACCGTGTTCGGTTCCGCCCGCACCAAACCCGATCAGGCCGAATACCAACAGGCCGTCGCCTTCGCAAAAGCCATCGTGGAACGCGGGTTCATGGTCATCACCGGGGCCGCCGAGGGCATCATGGGCGCCGCCCAACGCGGGGCCGGCCGCGACAACAGTTTCGGCCTGAACATCCGCCTGCCGTTCGAGCAGGAGCCCAACATCGAAATCGCCGGCGACCGCAAGCTGATCAATTTCAAATACTTCTTCACCCGCAAACTCTGCTTTATCAAGGAGAGCGACGCCATCGTTTTGTTCCCCGGCGGATTCGGCACGCACGACGAGGGTTTCGAGGCGCTGACGCTGATGCAGACCGGCAAAAGCCAGCCCAAACCGCTCGTGTTCGTTGACCGTCCCCGCGGCAATTACTGGAAAACCTGGTGGCGGTTCGTCGAAGACCAACTCCTCGATGAATCGCTGATCAGCAAGGAGGATCTCGCGTTGTTCAAGGTCACCGACGACGTCGAGGAAGCCTGCGACGAAATCTCGCAATTCTACAGCAACTACCATTCCTTCCGTTACGTCAAGGATGCCACCATCGTCCGCGTGAACCATCCGGTCACGGACAATCTGTTGCGCGCGCTCAACACCCGTTTCTCGGATATCTGCCACGACGGCGGAAAATTCAGCGCTAGCGCCCCGCTTCCCGAAGAGGAAAACGAACCGGAATTGAAAGACCTCCACCGAATCGTCTTCCCGTTCAACCGCACCAACTTCGGCCGGCTACGGTCCCTGATCGACGTCGTCAACCATCACTAAGTCGATTTGTGGAGGGCCATGCTCCTGCATGGCCGTCGGGTGTCGAGTTTCGTGGTGCCAAGCCCCGCGTAGTTAACGAACGCGGGTTCGTTCGGGTTGATCAGCCGAGTCGACCGCCAGGGTCGACGGCCCATACGTCGCAGAGTCGGCGCAGCGCTACCTCTGCTCTTGCAGTCGCTTCCGATTGGACGGACGGCGCTCGCTCGTCTCACGCGGCGTCTTGCCCGATTCGAGCCAACTGTCATAGAGCCGGCGAATCTGCCGCGGAGGCACCCGCAACAGGAACAACGCCGCCACCCACCAGTTCACCAGCGTGGTCCGCACGACACCGTTGGCGTTCCATCGGCGCCCGCTTGTAACCAGTCCCGACCGGATAAATGTGAGCCGCCCCGCCCGTCGCAACCGCCGCGCGAACGTAACGTCCTCCATGATCGGAATCTCAGGAAACCCGCCCAGCGCCTCGAATACCTGGCGCCAGACGAAAACGCCCTGGTCGCCGTAGGGCAGTTGCAACCAGCGCGACCGACGGCTTGACACGCGCGCGATGAGCTTGCACAAACGCCGGCGCGAATCGATGTGCAAATCAAACGCCCCGCCCACCGCCCCGTCTCCAATGATGCGACGCTGCACCTCCTCCAACGCGCCGGGCAGCAAGAACGTGTCCGCGTGCAGAAACATCAGTATGTCCCCCGTCGCGTGGCGCGCTCCCATGTTCATCTGCCGGGCTCGGTTCGCCGCGGTTCGGAACACATACGGCGTATATCCTTGGGCAATTTTGACCGTCCGGTCCGATGACCCGCCGTCCACCACGATCAACTCGACCTCCGGATGATTGGCAAGCTGACGCAGTGTAATCGGGAGGTTTCCCTCCTCGTTCAGTGTCGGAATAATGACGCTGATGAGCATGACTGCCTCGCCTTGGACGTGTACTTTACCAAAGACGCAACGAAAAATCCATCACAAACACACCAGAACCTGCCTCGCAACCCGCGCCTCTGCCAGTTTCGATGCCGGTCAGATCGATTTGGTTGCAGGCCTGTGAATCCAGGCGCCTCAATCCTTGTCCGAACCGCGATTCGTCAGGTTTTCCAACTCCAGCGACACCGTGGCGACCACCCCATAGTCCGCTGACTCTCGCGTGACCCCCAGCGGCGCCGCGACCAGCAGTTCCAGGGTCTTGATCGGTCTCCAGATCAATTCCGGCGTCACATAATACGTTGTCACGTCGCTGCTTGAATCGCCGTTGCCCTCCAAAACCACGTACCACCGTTTCACCGGGTACAGGATCGCCACGTTGTACTCGAAATCATCGCGCGGTTCGTCGCCCGAATTGGTAACCGCGCGCGTCCACCCGCCATTCAATTGCACGTTGCATCGCCCCAGCCACGTGCTCGCCGTGAAGAATGGTTCCAGCGTGAGCCGTCTTTCGCCCAACTCGTGCGTGCGATCCGCCGTGGGGATTCCAAATCCAAGCCCTGCGGTTAGTGAAATCGGCCGTTGCCCGAGCGGGATCACCCCATATCGCACCGCCGCTTCCATGTCACCAATGCCATCGGCGCCCGCCTCGTTCTTGGGCCGAATCCACTCGTAGGGCACGTCCGCGTCGATCTCCCAGCGGTCCGTCAGCCCGTATTCGAGTTCCGCTTCCGCGGCGTAATTCTCCCTCGGCTGTCGCTTGAAGTATTGAAAGCTGAAAGTGCTCTCCAGTTCGTCGGCCTCTTGGATCACCACCGAACGCGTGATCGCCAGTTCCTCGGGAAGAAGTTTGTCATTCTGCGGTTGCTGACCCCGCGCGCCCCAAACCGGCACGAGCAGAAAAATCATCGCCAGGGCAGGTCTCACCCCAGCGTCCCGAGCACTTCGCTGATGCTGCCGCGGATGCACGTGAAAATCGGCGTGTCGCGCAACGTGTACTTGCGGACCTCGTGTTCGCGCATCTCCATGACCAAATCGATGAAGTCCTCCGGCTTGTCGCCCTCGAACGCGACGACAAACTCCGGATCGTCCAGGCCAAATGAATAAATCGTGTTGATCTTGATGCTCGGGTATCGATGCCCCGTCTCGATGTGCACGTTCATCATCCGCTGGCGCTCTTCCTTCGGCAGCAGATACCATTCACTGGTCTTCCAGAACGGGTACACGAAGATGTACTTGTTCTGGCCCGGCACCACGCGGCCCCGCCGGCCTTCGCTGCCTTCATGCTCGTGATGGTCCACGTACATCGACCGCTTGGTCATGCCCAAAAAACTGTGCGGCGTATGACACCACTTGCCGAGGCCCGTGCTCAGCAACTGCGTGCTCATCTCCGTGAAATCTTCCAGCCGCTCGCTGATCCGCCACAGCAGGAAATCTGTGTCCGCCCGCGTGCCGACCGTCGTGAATGGGATGATCAGCGCCCGCCCCTTCCAGTCCTTCACCACGCCCTCGAATTCGCTCTTGCCCCGCGCCCGCTCCTCGCCCGCCAGCCGACGCCACGCCGGATCCACCTTGAAGAAAAGGTAGTTCACGTACTGCCGTTTGATCTCGTCGCTCATGGTTGTCCCGCTCTCATTTAATGCTATACTGGCCTCGCGATGCAACGGAAAATAGGCGTCCTCATCTTCACCCACGGCTCACGCCTCAAGGAAGGCAACGAGATCATGGTCAAACTCGTCGACCAGGTCCGCCAGCGCCTCGGCTACGACCTCATCGAACCGTGCTTCATGGAACTCGGCAAACCCCTCATCCCCGTCGCCATCAAAAAACTCATCCGACGCGGCGCCAACCACATCTTCGGCTACGCCTTCTTCCTCGTGCCCGGCTCCCACCTGCGCGAGGACATCCCGTTCATCTTCGAGCAGACCCTGAAAAAATTCCCCGGCGTCACCTACGAACTCAGCCCCCCCATGATGTCCGATCCCATGATGATCGACTTCGTCGCCAAACACATCCAATCCGCCCTCGCCGACTCCCGTCACCAGTAGGGCGAGCTGCCAGCCCCGATTCCGAATCGGCGTCTCGCTTGCCATCCTCACGCCGCCGCCAGCGCGCGTCTCCTCTCCCTTGACGGGGAGAGGGTCAGGGTGAGGGTCATCTTCTTCCCTCCATCCGTTTCATTTGTCCCATCGGCCCCATCCCGTGCCGCTCATCAGATGCCCAAAACAAACCCAATCCGGCCCCATAAACCCACTCATTCCCTCACAGACTCGTCTCGAATAGGCCCCAAAAAATCAAAGCGAACCCAACCCATTTACGACCAGCTGGAACACTTTAACTGTCTTTCCATCAACCCATTCCACACGCATTTTCGACCCGGAAAATTTGGGTTCGTTTGGCAAAATCGAGTCTGCGAGAAGCGACCATGTCGTGCCGAGGTCGCAAAACACTTTTTTGGATGCCATGCCCCTCCTTGTAGCCGCGAATCCTATTCGCGGGCCCTCCGGAAGCCACGTTCTCCATAAATCCCGTCTCGTCGTACGCTTCCCGATCCGCCTCGACCCTTTGGGGGGAGCCGAGTCCTCGAGACGCCGCCTGCCGTTGCCCCGGCGGCAAAGGATTGAGGTGAGGGGTCCCAACAGGTGCCCCGCCTGTCTCGCCGGAGCCTCGGCGAAGGCGGATGAACCTCGACCATAATATCAAAGAACACCCATCCCCCGGAGCCCACTCCAAACCAACCGTGGCTCCGAAACGCCGGCCCGACCAACGACCGTTATGGATCAAACTGTTTCCGGCCCTCCGATTCGGTCCCGCTCCTCGCCCCCCCGGGGGGAGCCGAGTCCTCGAGACGCCGCCTGCCGTTGTCCCGGCGGCAAAGGACCAAGGTGAGGGGGCAGCCGTCAAATGAAGCGTGTCGCGCCGTCAGGCCATTCACAACCCTCAGTATGCAGTCGACCCATTCACTATGCTATAGTGTATACAATCCCGTTTCGCTTGTCAACGGAATAATTGACCCGGTGACACCGGCGGCTGCCCCAAGCCAGCGAATATGTCTCTGGCTGACAGATTGTTCCTTTGCACGTACCTCCGCAGAAACCCAGGCACGCGTAGCGACTGGCCGGGTTACACCGGGACCTCGACCGTTTTCTGAGTCAGGCCACTCCCCGAATCTTCTTGAAATCCTCCTTTCTCCCGCCTACGCTCCGATCCAGTTCTTTGAGGTTTAGCCCGAAGAATTTCGGGCCGTATGTCTCAACTCGTCGGCGCAGGGAACGCCGTGAAATTCGGCGACAGTGGCGCTGCTGTAACTGGCTACGAAAGCCCATTAGCCATCCAAACGGAGAAGGCGGGCAAGTAGGCCTGCTCCGAAGTATTTCAATACTTCGGAGTAAAATGCCAGAAGTCAGAACAACGGCCGACGCGTCAACCAACAATCCTTCGAACCAAAGGAGAATGCCGTGTTCCGCTACACATCCGTCGCCGTTATCGGCTTGGCGCTCGCGCTGGGCCGTCCCGCAATCGCCTCCGTCAGTTTCACCGAAAATTTCTCGTCCAACCCGTTCGCTCCCGCGGGCAACTGGTCCTTCGGCTTCGGCGCCACCGATCCGAGCACCAATCGATTCGTCTGGAACTCAGCCGCGCCCGCCGCCTACACCGGTGACGTGCCGGGCGAACTCGATGTGCACCTGGATTCTTCCCTGCCTACCGTCCGCTTTCAGCGCCCGCTCGGCGTCACGCTGACTGACACCAACGACTTTACGCTCACGGCCCGTTTCATTTTCACCGTCACCAGCGCGCCCGAGGGGCAGGACATGCAGATCGCCTTCGGGCTGGTCAACAGCGCGCGTACCGGCGGCGACCGCACCGGCTCCTCCACCAATTACACAAGCGATAACACGTTCGATGATCTCGAATTCGACTATTTCCCCAATGACAATCCATGGGATCCCACGCTCACCCCCAGCGTGTTCGGCTCGCCGGTGCCCGGCGACGACGCGTTTGGCAATTTCGCGTGGATCTCCTACGATCTCGGCGCCAATACCAACGGCATCACCAGTCTGCCGCAAAATGTGGCCCTCCAGGCCACCTTGGCGTACTCCGGCGCAACCAGAACCTTCACCCTCACCATGAGCCAGGTCAATTCCAATGGCACGTTGACGCCGCTCAACACGAGTTTGCCGCCGCTGAATTTGCTGGGGGGACAAGATGCCTATTCGACCTACAACACAAACTTCCCCTTCGTGGTCGATACACTCGCCATCATGGCGTATCACGACGGGTTCACCACCACCGACAATCCCTCGCTGGTCGCCGATTTGCGGTTCCAGGAGCTTGATTTTTCAACTCCCGTGAATCCGCCGCCGCCCAGCTACGTGGCCATCCAGATCGTCAGCTCCAATGTGGTCCTGACATTTCCCACCGTCTCCACGAATTTGTACGTCGTCCAAAGCACGACCGATCTCGTGTCGGGCGTCTGGAGCACCATCGCCAGCAACATTCTTGGCGCGGGCGCCGTCGCGACCAACACCGACATCGGCGGAGCGACCGTCCCCCGGCGCTTTTATCGGGTCGGGTTACAGCAGAATTGACAGCCACAAATGGGCAGAACATGACACGTCGCGCCTTTTCATTGATCGAGATGCTGGTGGCCATCAGCATCATCGGCCTGCTGGCGGCGATGTTGCTGCCCGCGCTCAAACAGGCCCGCGAATGCGCCCGCGCCGCCGCTTGCGCGTCGAACCTGCGCCAACTCGGCCTGGCGACGCAAATGTATCTCGACGACTACGGCCGATACTTCACTTATTACACCACGCAAGGAAGTGACCGTCTGTGGTATTTCGGCCTGGAATCGCCCTACAACAATCTTGGCATGGGCCCACCCGGCTCGCGACACATCGATTTGACGAAGGCAAAACTCTATCCCTACTTCCAGGCCGTCCACGGCATCGAGGTCTGCCCCAGGTACAACTATTACTCACCGCTCTGGCGGCAGAAATTTGACCAGATCACCTATGGCTATGGCTACAACTATTATGGATTGGTCACCAACAACGTCGGCAAGACTCTCGCTGACATCCGCGACCCGTCGCATATCATCAGCTTTGCCGACACGGCCCAGGTCAATACCTTCCAGTCGCCCGCTTCGCCGTCTCATCCCATGCTGGAGGAATGGTATTACGTGAGCTACTCCAGCGTCGGCGACCTGCCCGACGTCCATTTCCGCCACAACGGCCGCGCCAATGTCTTGTTCTGCGACGGCCATGTCGATTCCATGCCCCCGGCCCCCGGCACTCTCGATACCCGCCTTCCCCAGGAAAAAGTCGGCCGCCTCAATCCAAACGGGGACACGAGCCTGTTCTGGTAGACGAACTTCGGTCGCGCAGGAGCGCGACCGCTTACGCCGAAGCCTTGGCCGCGCCAATTCCGAAGAGGGCGCGTGTGCGCCGACGCAAGAGATAGTACGCGCAGAATACACAGTACAAATACCCCACGACTATGACACAAATATACAGTGCGCGGGTGCCTGCATCGAAACCCGTTTGAATTGTCCTCAAGAACATTGGGAAGAAGGGCAAGCTCAATACACTGAGCACTACCTCCCAAGCCATGATCACTACGGCAAGAAGCCACGCCCACTTTTTTCGCAGCAGCAAGCCGACGCCCACAGCGATTCCCGCAGTCCCAAGCACCACCTCAAGCCAGCCAAGGTTGGACACGACTCCGCCGAGGATGGACGTGACTCCCCCAATGATTGTGAAAACCGCGATGAGCTTCAGACCGAATGGAAGTTTCACAATGATGACTCCCATGTTGTACTGCGCCGCGTTTCGTTCCGAGCTATGGTGCTCCGATCTTCTCCCGAATCCTGCCGGCAATCTCATTCGCAAACGATTTGATCTGGTCGCGGTCCGGTCCTTCGATGAGCAGTCGCGCCTTCGGTTCGGTGCCGGAATAGCGCAGCACCACCCGTCCCTGTCCGTTGAGCTTGGCCTCAACATCTTTGACGAATTCCATCACCTCGGGCAATGTCTCCCACTCAGGCTTGTCCTTCACCCGTATATTCACGACCACCTGCGGGAATTTCGTGCACACCTTGCGCAGCTCGCTTAACGGCTTGCCCGTGTCCATCATGATCCGCAACACCTGCAACGCGCTGACAATACCATCGCCCGTCGTGGTGAAATCGCGAAAGATCATGTGGCCCGATTGTTCGCCGCCCACATTCAGGTCGTCCTGCAACATCCGTTCGATCACGTAGCGATCCCCCACCTGCGTGCGCACCACCTGCCCGCCGGCCTGCCGAATGGCGTGATCCAGCCCCATGTTGCTCATGATCGTGGCCACGAGCGTGTTCTTCCGCAGTGTGCCGCGCCGGATCCAATCCAGCGCCGTGATCGCCAGCACGTCGTCCCCGTCCACCAGCGTCCCCGTCTCGTCGCACAACTGCACGCGGTCGCCGTCGCCATCGTGGGAAATCCCCAGGTCCGCCCCGTGTTCGCGCACGGCCCGGCACACCACCTCCGGATACGTGCTGCCACATTCCTTGTTGATATTGGTTCCATCGGGACGGTTGTTGAGAACGGTGACTCTGGCTCCCAACTCCAGCAACACGCACGGCGTGCTCTTGTACGTCGCCCCGTGGCCCGCATCCACCACGATCCGCAAGCCCTCCAGGCTCATCCCCTTCGGAAACGCCGCCTTGGCAAATTCAACGTACCGACCCAGCGCATCGTCGATGCGCATCGCCTTGCCGATTTCGTCTGCGGTCGGCCGGATCTTCTCAATCTCGCCGCTGAACACCAAATCCTCGATCTGCTTCTCGATGGCATCGTCCAGCTTGTAGCCGTCGTCGCGGAAAAATTTGATGCCGTTGTCTTCGTACGGATTGTGCGAGGCGGTCAGCACGATGCCCGCGTCCGCCCGCAGCGAGCGCGTCGTGTACGCCACACCCGGCGTCGGCAGCGGACCGATCAGCAACACGTCCACGCCCATCGAAAGTATGCCCGCCGAGATGGCGTTTTCCAGCATGTACCCGCTCAGCCGCGTGTCTTTGCCGACGACAATCTTGTGGCGGCCATGTCCCTTGGCCACCGGCGCGCGCGACTTGAACACATGCGCCGCCGCCCGACCCAGCTTCAGGGCCGTTTCCGAGGTGACCGGCTCGATGTTGGCGACGCCGCGCACCCCGTCCGTGCCGAATAGCTTCTTGCCATTCCCCATACGGTTACGGAGCCTCTTCTACACCCCGCCGCGGCGAATTGTCAACCGAGTGGCCCGCGCCGATTCTCACGTCCACTTCCACCCAATGCCGCTGCGTCAGTCCTTCCGGAAACGCCAGCGGCACCAGCTCGACGCGCTCGCGAAACGACGTCCGCCGTCCGGAAACGTCGATGGGAAGCGTGCTGATACTGGTTATCCCGTTCAACAGGGTCTTCGGTCCCCGCTCCCGGATCGTTGGCGGCTCGGTGACCACACGCTCGACCGATAAATTGGCAGGCAGTTCACCGGCAAACTGCGGCTGGACCGGCAACACCCGCTCGATCATCTGATCCACACTGACTGTGACCTCGGGCGGATCGATCTCGGACACCTGAACGCGCCGCGAGTGGCGAATCGATTTCGGGGTAAGCTTGACCGTGATCGGCCCCACGCGATCGTCCTGGCTTAAATCCACCACCGCCGACAAATCCTGCCGCGAAACCTGGCGCACGTCCTCGCGCGTGCCACGCACGACCACGTTGACGGTGTTGGCGCTGGTCTGCAGCACGGTCAATCCCATCCTCGGCTTGACCTCCAACGGCACGCCCTCAATCAACCGCCAGTCGCTGGTGATGCCTTTCACGAAAAACCACGTGAACGTCGCCAGCACAATCGACACCAATTTGAGCCGGGCATCGTTCGTAACCCAGCCCATCATGGCTTCGCCTCCTCGTGGTCTCTTCCGGAAGACTCCTCGGGGTGGCGGGTCATATCACTCTGGAACACTTCGGCTTGGTCGCCCCCACCCTCTCCTTTGTCGACCGCCTCTCGCAGCATGGAACTGCCGAACAGCCGCCGCGCCAGGCCCGCCAGCCAGTTGCCGCGGCGCGCCACCGGCGTCAACGTGGCTGTGAGAAACGCATTCAACCCATCCACGTCCAACCCCTGCACCAGCCGCCCACGGTGCGCCACCGAAATCTCCCCCGTTTCCTCGCTCACCACCACCACCACCGCGTCCGTCTCTTCCGTCAGCCCCATTGCCGCCCGATGCCGCATCCCGGTGCTGGCGCTCAGCCCCTTCCGTTGCGTCAACGGAAACACGCAGGCCGCCGCGACGATCTCATCGCCGCGCAGCACCACCCCGCCGTCGTGCAACGGTGTGTTGGGAAAAAAAATCGTTGTCAACAGATCCGGCGTCGCCTTCGCGTTGATCGGCACGCCGGTCTCCGTCACGCCGCGGAACCCGATTTCGCGTTCCACGGCCATCAGGCCGCCACATCGCTTCTGCGATAGCGACCGGGCGGTCTCGACCAATACGTCGATCATCTCGCCGCGTTGCTTCGAACTGGAAAAAAACTGCCGGCTGCCGACCTCCGCCAGGGCGCGCCGCAATTCCGGTTGAAAAATGACCAGCACCCCGATCGCCAGAAAGGCGAGCACGCGGCTGAGAATCCAGTTGATCACATCCAGTTGAAAAATCTGCGTCACGCCCACCACGCCGAGTAAAACGATCACGAACCCCGTGAGCACCGCCGCGCCGCGTGTCCCGCGAAACAACCGGAACGTGTAATAAAAAAACGCCGCCAGAAGCGCGATCTCGAAGACCGTCTTCCAGTACGCGGCGATGAAATCCTGAATCAGCTCCATCGAGTGTTACCGCGCCTGCTGTATCGCTTCCACCAGGCGAACCACGTCCGACATTTCGGCCACGTCGTGCACGCGCACCACGCGCGCACCCTGCGCGACCGCCCAGGCGACCGTCGCGGCTGTTCCCCAGAGCCGCCCGTCCGCCCCGCCGGCGCGCTCCACTCCCCGGGCGGCCAGCACCTTGCCGATGAACGACTTTCTCGACGTGCCGACCACCACCGGGCAGCCGAGCGAACCGAATTCGCTCAGGCGCGCCAGCAATTGCAGATTGTGTTCCACAGTTTTGCCGAAGCCGATACCCGGGTCAACGGCGATTTGCGGTTTTTTCAGCCCTCGCGACTCGGCAAACGCAATCCGCTCCGCCAAAAACGACCGCACCTCGGTGACCACATCGTCGTACCGCGGACTCTGCTGCATCGTTTGTGGCGTGCCCTGCATATGCATGAACACCACGCCCGCGCCCGCGTCGCGCACAACATCCGCCATGCGCGGATCGAATCGGAGTGCGCTAATGTCGTTCACGATGCGCGCCCCCGCCTCTAGCGACTTCTCAGCGACGATGGCCTTTGTGGTGTCGATCGAGATCGGCAGGGCGCGCTCGCCGGGCCCGCCGTCCGCCAGCCTCTCAATCACAGGCAACACCCGCCGCAATTCCTCGTCCCCAAGCACGGCAGCCGCGCCGGGCCGCGTGCTCTCGCCGCCAATATCGATGATGTCCGCGCCTGCACGCGCCATTTCCCGCCCGTGCTCGACCGCGGCATCCACGTCCAGAAACTTCCCGCCGTCCGAAAACGAATCGGGCGTCACGTTGAGCACGCCCATGATCAATGTGCGCGTCGTTTCCCATCGAAACATCGCCGCCATGCGGCCACTCTACGCTGTCCCGTTGCAGAAACAAACGTAGAAAAACTCCTCCGTCGCGGCTGTTGAAACTTGTCCCGCGATTTCCTATTGTCGCGCCGGGAACGATGAAGACTCGAAAACTCGGCAATTCGGACCTGAACATTACGCGGATCGGTTTTGGCGCGTGGGCCCTCGGTGGCGCTGACTGGCAATTTGGCTGGGGCCATCAGGATGACGCCGACTCGATTGCCGCCATCCATCGCGCCCTCGAACTCGGCTTCAACTGGATCGACACGGCCGCTGTCTATGGCCTTGGACATTCGGAAGAAGTTGTCGCCAAAGCCCTCGAACGATGGCCCGGTCCGCGCCCGTACATCTTCACCAAGTGCGGCCGCTTCTGGAGCAAGAAGCGGGGGATGGGAACTTCGCTGAAAGCCGCGTCGATCCGCAAAGAGTGCGAATGCAGCCTGCGTCGTCTCCGCATCGATACCATCGACCTCTACCAGATCCACTGGCCTGCGGCTGATCCGGCGGAAACCGATGAGGGCTGGACCGAGTTGGCGAACCTGCAGAAACAGGGTAAGGTCCGTTGGATCGGCGTGAGCAATTTCAATGTCGGGCAATTACGCCGCGCCGGGGCCATCGCCCCCATCACCTCGCTGCAACCACCGTACTCCCTCATCCGTCGCGACATCGAATCGGAGATCCTGCCGTACTGCCAGCAAGCCGGCATCGGCATCATCGTGTACTCGCCAATGGCCTCTGGCCTTCTCACCGGCGCAATGACCCGCGAACGGATTGCCGCCCTGCCGCCGGAAGACTGGCGCACCCGCAGCGCGGAGTTCAAGGAGCCGAAACTGTCACGCAATCTGGCTGTGGCCGATCGATTGCGTTCCGTGGCCAAGCGCCACGGGTGCAGTCCCGGCGAAATCGCCATCGCCTGGACGCTGCGTCATCCCGCTGTCACCGCAGCCATCGTCGGCGCGCGCAACGTGAAACAGGTCGATGGCGTGGTCCGCGGCGCTGACCTGCGACTTACTGCTGCCGAGATTGCCCAAATCGAGGGTTGAAATTCGACAAAGCCGGCTGCATAAGTCAGGTTCTGTTGCGCGTTGCTGTCGCGACGACTGAACGACGTGTGGTTGGTTTTCGTAAGCGACTATGAGATGACTCGGTCACCAGTGACGCGAAGCGAATGGAAGCTCCTATGAGAACTTCAGTAGCGTTCGTCGGGCTATCAATGATTGCTGTTTCTTGCTGGGCACAATCCCCCTCCGCAAACTCGATTGACAGCAATCGATTCCTTATCTGTTCTGGGGGCGAACCTGTTTGCCAAATCCACATGTCCGGACTAGGCCCGACCGACGGTACTGGTGAGGAGGACCGGAAGCGCCTCGAGTCCGAAGCCCGTCGTTTACAGAAGTACTTCTACTTGTTAGGCGGGTGCAAGATCCCGATCGAGCATGCAGATGCGGTGCTATCAGGGAAGCAAAAGGCGTACATGATCTTTATGACCATGTCCATGTCGGGCGCAAGTGAGTGGCACGCAAGCATACGCTTGCACCGGGAGACGAACACCTACTCAACCCCCGTGTTGTACATGGAAGACGAGGAAATTGTCCGCTTTGTAAGCCACCGCGATGGCAAGAGAACGGAGACCGAGCGCCCGCGTGCACTGCTTAACCAAGCCCTCAACGCCTTTGGTCAGAAGTACTTCGGCGTGCCCGTGTCCGCGATCGACGATCCAAAATTCGACTGGGCCGCGCATCATACTAACACACTGGCCATCAGCTATGCCGACTTTCAGCCCATTCAGTTTCCGCCTGAAAAACAATGACGACGGTGTGGTCCACAACGAGGACCTGAGCCTCACTCCCGAGGACACCGTTGAGATCAAGGCCCAAAAACTACGCAGTATCCTGAAATAGGCGTGTTCGCTCGTCGCCAACCTGCGGACTGAATTCCGTTACCGCTTCTCCTCCGAATCCGGCTCCCCACCCTTGTCCTTCAGCAAATCATTCAGATTCGCAAATGGATTGCCAAGGGATGGCCCGGCCGCGTTCTCGGCTGGTGCCGCCCCGTCAACATACCCCTTAAGTTTGTATTTCTCGTGTTCGTGATCGTGGCAGTAGATGCACAACAATTCCCAATTGCTGCCGTCGGGCGGATTGTTCTCGTGGTTGTGATCCTTGTGGTGCACGGTCAGTTCCTTCAGCCGCTTGCCAGAAAACTCGCGTCCGCAACTGGCGCACACATGGGGGAACATCCGCAGCGCCCGCTCCCGATACCCCTTCTGCCGGAGTTCCGCCTCCCGCCGAAGCTGGGCAAGAATGCGCTCTTGGGCATCCGGATCCAACGATGTCTTCCTCGGCTTCATCTCTATCGAGTGTACGCTAACAAATCTCCGACACAAACGCGAAAACCTTTGCCCGGGAGGTTCGGGCTGCTATGTTGAACCGTGCATGCCGTATCCTGATCCATTCCGGGCGGTGATTCTCGAGAATATCGACGGCACCGTCCACAACTCCATCAAAGAGATCCCCGCTAGTACCCTCCCCGAGGGAGACGTTCTCGTTTCCATCGCCTGGTCGAGCCTGAACTTCAAGGACGCGCTCGCGGTCACCAATCGCGGGAAGATCGTTCGACGTTTCCCAATGGTTCCAGGCATCGATTTCTCCGGCACGGTCGTGGAATCGAAATCATCGCAATTCAAGCCCGGCGATCCGGTTGTGCTTACGGGTTGGGGCGCCGGCGAGGACCACTGGGGCGGGCTCTCACAACTCGCCCGCGTGAAATCGGACTGGTTGCTGCCTCTGCCTGAGAAGCTGACGTTGAAACGCGCCATGTCCATCGGCACCGCGGGGCTGACGGCCATGTTTTGCATCATGGCACTGGAGGAGCATAACGTGCGGCCCGACAAAGGCAACGTGCTGGTCACCGGGGCAACGGGCGGCGTCGGTTCAGTGGCCGTCATCTTGCTCGCCAAGCTCGGTTATCGCGTCGTCGCCGCGACCGGCAAATCGGATGCTCACGAATTCCTCAAGTCTCTCGGTGCCCGCGAAATCATCGACCGCCACAAGTTGGCGGTGCGCAGCGATAAGCCGCTCGAGTCTGCGCGCTGGACCGGCGCCATCGACAATATCGGTGGAGAAATCCTGGCAACGGTGCTCCGCCACATGGACCGCGACGGTTGCGTGGCCGCTGTCGGTCTGACGGGTGGCTCCGAACTTCACACCACGGTCTACCCGTTCATCCTGCGCGGCGTGAGCTTGGTCGGCGTCGCCTCGGGTCACATGCCGACGCAACGACGGCGCGCAGCGTGGTTGCGATTGGCGAATGAATTGCCAATGGAGACACTCGATCAAATTACCCGGGTCGCGGGCCTGAACGATGTGCCGGCACTTTGCGAGCAGATGATCGCGGGCAGGATTTGCGGCCGTGTGGTGGTCGATGTAAACGCGTGACGACGCCCAGACGCCGAGGGTCAGGCGTTCGCCGGTGACGGGCCAATCCCCGGCGCCGGGAAAACGTCGCCGCCAACCTCCGGCTTGGCCTTCTCCGGCTGCGGAGGCTGCACCGCCGGAAACCCCAATCCCGGACGTGGAGGCGGCGGATTCTGGAGTTTCCCCGTCTCGATGATCTCCAGGATCTGCGCGCCATCGAGCGTTTCGTACTCGAGCAGCGCCTGGGCGACCGCGACGAGCTTGTCGCGGTTCTGAGTGAGAATCTCCTTCGCTCGCGCGTAGCAATGGTCGATGATCGATCGCACTTCCTCGTCCACCTCGCGCGCCGTCTGCTCGCTGACTTCGCGGCCCTTGAACAAGTCGCGCCCGAGGAACATGTGCTCCTCGTGCTCGCTGACGTTGACCATGCCAATCTTCTCGCTCATGCCCCATTCGGTGACCATCTTGCGGGCAAGGTGTGTCGCCTGTTTGATGTCGCCGGACGCGCCGCTGTTGCAATCGCCAAAAATCAACTCCTCGGCGATCCGTCCCCCCATGATGCCGGTGATCTGATCGATCAACTGTTTCTTGTTCAGATTGAATTTGTCCTTCTGCGGCAATTGGAACGTGGCCCCAAGATACATCCCGCGCGGGATGATCGTGACCTTGTGCAAGGGTTCGCTGTGTTCCAGCTTCGCCATGACCAGCGCGTGCCCGGCCTCGTGATACGCCGTCAGCTTCTTGTCCGCGTCGTCCATCACCCGGCTGCGGCGCTCCCGGCCCCAGCGGACCTTGTCGCGCGCTTCTTCGAGTTCTTCCATCCCGACGCCCTTCTTGTCATTGCGCGCCGCCAACAATGCCGCTTCGTTGATCAAATTCGCGAGATCGGCGCCCGAGAACCCGGCGGTGCCGCGGGCGATGACCTTGAAATCCACGTCCTTGGAAAGCTTCACCGCGCGGGCATGCACTTTGAGGATCTCTTCGCGGCCCACCAGATCGGGCATATCGATGACGATCTGGCGGTCGAACCGGCCCGGACGCAGCAAGGCCGCATCCAACACGTCGGGGCGGTTCGTTGCCGCAATGATAATCACGCCTTCCTGCGTATCGAACCCGTCCATCTCCACCAACAGCGCATTCAGCGTCTGCTCGCGCTCATCGTGGCCGCCACCAATGCCGCTGAACCGCGACCGACCGACCGCGTCGATTTCATCGATGAAGATCAGGCAGGGCGCGCTCTTCTTGCCCTGCTCGAACATGTCGCGCACGCGGCTGGCGCCGACGCCGACAAACATTTCCACGAAATCCGACCCGCTGATGCTGAAGAACGGCACGTCGGCTTCGCCCGCGATGGCTTTCGCCAGCAGCGTCTTGCCCGTCCCCGGCGGGCCGACCATCAATACGCCCTTGGGAATGCGTCCGCCAAGCCGCTGGAACCTCTTCGGGTCTTTGAGAAACTGGATGATCTCCTCGACCTCTTCCTTGGCCTCCTGCATGCCCGCGACGTCCTTGAACGTCACCTTGTTCTTGTCGCGGTTCAACATGCGCGCCCGCGATTTGCCGAAACTCATCGCGCCTTTGCCGGCCAGTTTGATCTGGCGGACAAAAATGAAATACAGCAACCCAATGACAATCAATAACGGCGCCGCCGAGAGCAACAAATTCATCCAAAACTGGTTCGCCGGCTGAAAATCGTACGGAACGTTGTGTTCATCGAGGAACTTCTCGATATTGTCGCTCCAGACCACCCGGGTCGAAAACCGGCCCGATTTCTTCGCGCCGTTGGGCCCGGCCTCGTCATAATCGCCCTTGAGGGTCTCCACCGTGTCGCCGCCACGAACCAGCGTGGCTTTCTTGACCGCTCCCTCCTCGACCAGCGTGCGCAGCCGTGGATAACCGATCTCCTCGACGTTGTCCGCCTGGAGCTGCCGCAGTTTCAGGAACAGCGGCACCATGATCAGGATGACCACCCACAGCAGTATAAACCTCATCGGGAACCGCGGATCGCGACCGTCCGCAGGCCGTTTCAATCGCGCCAACCGCCCCTTTTTGTCGTTTTCGTCCATAAAAAATACACCATCGCGTGAGGCCAACGCTGATAACTTACCTCATCCGAGGCCGTCGCGCCACTGCCGAAAATTCGTGTCAACCTACCACGCGCTTTCGGCCAATGCAATACGATTGGTTTGCGCCCTCGCGTCCTGATGCTATGATGCCCCAATCGCTCATGGTGATTCTCTACTCTCCCCGTTGCCTGGATTATGCCGCCGCGGGCCACCCTGAAAGCCCCGAGCGTATCCGCCCCACCGTGGCCCAGCTCCAAAAGGAATTTCACACCTGGGAACTCCCGACGCCGTGCACCGACGAAGACATCCTGCGCGTTCACACCCCCGCATTGTTGGAAGCCGCCCGCACGGGCGCTTTTGACGACGTCGATACGCCGTTCTTTCCCGAAATCTTCGAGATCGCCAAACTCTCCGCCGGCGCCGCCATTCTCGCCGCCCAACACGCCCTCGCCGGCCGTCCCGCTTTCTCCCTGATGCGCCCGCCCGGCCATCACGCCGAACGCGATCGCATCATGGGCTTCTGTTATCTCAACAACATCGCCATCGCTGTGGCGAAAATACTGCAAATTCGCAATCCGAAAACCGAAGGGCAACATTCGAGATTCGAGATTCGAGATTCGAAATTCCCCATCCAAAAGGTCGCCATCCTCGACTTCGATTGCCATCACGGCAACGGCACGGAAAACATTTTCCGCGGCGACGACCGCGTGCTGTTCGTCTCGTTGCACCAATCGCCGTGTTACCCCGGCACCGGCCTCGCCTCAAAAGGCAACGCCATCAACTACCCGCTCCCCCCCGGCACCGGCCCGGAAAAATTCCTCGCCGCCCTCGACGACGCCCTCGTCCTCATCCGCAATTTCCACCCCCAGTTACTCGCAGTTTCCGCAGGGTTCGACGCCTATCGCGACGACCCCATCACCCACATGGACCTCGACGTCGAGGCGTTCCACCACATCGGCCTGCGCATCGCCCACCTCACCAAACCCAGCCCCCCCACCGCCGCCGCCCTCCCCTGTTTCGCCGTGCTCGAAGGCGGCTACTCCCGCGAATTCCCCCACTGCGTCGACGCCTTCCTCGCCGGCTGGGAACAACACTGAGTTGGTTGAACGCCGCGTTCGGCCCGGAATCGGCTTGAAATCGGCGCCCCGATAACCTATAAACTTCCCCGTCACACCCCGTTTGGGGCCACTCCGCTGGCCCACTGAAGCGTCCTGTCTGCGCCGAGGCGTTGCGAGTCGTCTGCCGAGACTGTCGTGAATGAAGGATGCATGAGAGTTTCTCGTATCTCTGGCTTAGCTATACGTTTGCTGCTCCCAGGCCGGAATCGCCTTCTTATGATCTCCATAAAAAACAAGCTTCCAGCGCTCGCGCTCGGGATTGCTACCTTGCTCCTCGCTGAGGTCGCCAACGCACAGACGAACTGGACCCAGGTGACCCCCGCCGCTCCGTGGAGCCCGCGGGGACAATTTGGAGCCGTGGCGTTCAACAACCAGTTGTGGGTGATGGGGGGAACCAGCATCATCTGGTATTCCAGCGATGTATGGTCTCCTTGGTATTTCAACGATGTGTGGTCTTCTCCGGATGGAACGAACTGGGTGCAGGCGACCGGCGGAGCCCCGTGGAGTGCACGCGACAACTTTGCGGCTGTGGCATTCAACGGCCAAATGTGGGTCCTGGGCGGATTTGCCAACGGCAATTTCAACGACGTGTGGGCCTCCCCCGACGGGACGAACTGGACGCAGGTCACCAGCGCCGCCCCGTGGGGTCCGCGGTACGGTTTGGAAGTCGTGGCGTTCAACGGGCAGATGTGGGTGTTGGGCGGAAACAGCAGTGGCAATCGCAACGATGTGTGGTCTTCTGCGGATGGAACGAACTGGACGCAGGTGACCAGCGCCGCCCCGTGGGCCGGGCGCAACGACTTTGGGGCAATAGTGTTCAACGGGCAAATGTGGGTCTTGGGCGGAAGCGGCGACAACAGCGCCGTCTTCGGCGATGCGTGGTCCTCCACTGACGGCGTGAACTGGACGGAGGTGACCAACGCCGCTCCGTGGGGCCCACGAGAAAACTTTGGTGCCGTGACGCTCAACAGACAACCGTGTGTGCTCGGCGGGTACAACGGTAACAACAGCCTTCATGACGTCTGGTCATCATCAGATGGCACAAACTGGACACAGGTGACCGCCGTCGCTCCGTGGAGCCCACGATCTTCCTTTGGGTGCGCGGCGCTGAACGGTCATGTAGCGTGGGTGATGGGCGGCGTGGATGGCAGCGGCGGCTTCCTCAACGACATCTGGTCAGCAGTATCGCTCCTCGCGGCCAGCTTTACGGCCGCACCCAGCAATGGCTTCGCACCGTTGTCGGTGACCTTCACGGACACATCGACAGGTCCAATCACCAACTGGTTCTGGGATTTCGGGGACGGCAACACGACCAACTTCACGGCCGCGACCAACCCGACGCATACCTATGGGCTGGGCATCTACACCGTGACCTTGGTGGTGAGCGGCCCCGGCGGGGTCAGCACCAACACCCAGCCCAACTGCATCCTGGCGGCCATCCCCGACACGATCAGTACGATTTCATCGCCTTCGGCAGGCGGGACCACCGCGGGAGGCGGCGCCTACACCAACGGGTCCACGGTCACGGTGTGCGCAACCCCCAACACCTGCTACAGCTTCGTGAACTGGACCGACCCGGGCGGCAACGTACTTAGCTCTTCAGCCTGTTGCAGTTTCACCGCCACCAGCGACACCAACATCGTGGCGAACTTCGCGCCGATCGCCTACACTGTCAGCACGAGCTCTCATCCGCCGTGCGACTGGGGTTCGACCACCGGCGGCGGGACGTATGCGTGTAACTCGACCGTGACCGTCTGCGCAACGCCTGCCCCCTGCTACAACTTCGTCGCGTGGGCCGACCAGAGTGCCAACTGGCTCAGTACCTCAAACTGCTACACCTTCACACCGTCCAGCAACACGAATTTGGTGGCCGGCTTCGAACAGCGCGGTCCGTTCCTAGTCTACGCCCGCAGTTCGCCAGCGAGCGGTGGTTCGATTAGCAACCAGGTGTCATACGCCTGTGTCGTCACTACTGCGGCGGACGTGACGGTGTGCGCAACCCCGTCCAACTGCTACAGCTTTGTGAACTGGACCGACCAGAACAACAATGTGCTCAGCACTTCGATGTGCTACACCTTTGCCCCAACCAACAACTGCATAAGAGCCTGTGACATTCTCTTGTTCGCCAACTTCGCGCCAGCCCTCTACTACACAATCACCACCAGCAGTTCGCCTGCAGGAGGCGGATCCACCAGCGGCGGCGGGACCTACTGCGGCTCGAGCGTGACCGTGTGTGCGACCCCCAACGCTTGCTACAGCTTCGTGAACTGGACCGACCAGAACAGCAACGTGGTCAGCACCTCAGCCTGCTACAGCTTCACTGCAGCCGGCAACCAGACTCTGGTCGCTAATTTCACGCTGAACCAGTACACGGTCACCGCCGGCAGCTCGCCTGCGGGGGGCGGATCCACCAGCGGCGGCGGGACCTACGGCTGCGGCTCGAACGTGACGGTGTGTGCGACCACCAACTCCTGCTACAACTTCGTGAACTGGACCGACCAGAACAGCAATGTGGTCAGCACCTCGGCCTGCTACAGCTTCACTGCAGCCGGCAACCAGACTCTGGTCGCTAATTTCACGTTGAACCAGTACACGGTCACCGCCGGCAGCTCGCCTGCGGGGGGCGGATCCACCAGCGGGGCTGGAACCTACGGCTGCGGCTCGAACGCGACCGTGTGTGCGACCACCAACGCTTGCTACAACTTCGTGAACTGGACCGACCAGAACAGCAATGTGGTCAGCACCTCGGCTTGTTACCCGTTCACTGCAGCCAGTAACGAGACCCTCGTGGCCAATTTCACCGTGAACAGCCTGCCGACCAACAGCAGCCTGACCAATCTGTGGATCTTCACCAACGGCCTCGATGGAGCCGCTCCCTACGCCGGGTTGGTTCAGGGCAGTGACAGCAATTTTTACGGAACGACTTATGGATCCGGCTCGGGACCGAGCGCCAACGGCACCGTGTTCAAGATCAGTTCGGGCGGCGTTTTGACGAACCTTTGGTCGTTCACCGGGGACATCGACGGGGCCAATCCACTGAGCGGGCTGGTACAGGGCAGCGATGGCAACTTCTACGGCACGACGTCCGAAGGTGGAGCAAGCGGCTACGGCACCGTGTTTCGGATCGGCCCCAGCAGCAGCCTAACGAACCTGTGGGAGTTCACCGGCGGGTCTGACGGGGCTAATCCAGTGGGCGGGCTGGTGCAAGGCAGCGATGGCAACTTCTACGGCACGACCTACTACGGCGGCAATACGAATTTGAACTACGGCTCCGGGTACGGCACCGTCTTCAAGATCAGTTCGAGCGGCAGCCTAACGAACCTCTGGTCATTCACGAGTGGCATCGATGGCGCCAATCCTTATGCCGGGCTGGTACAGGGCAATGACGGCAATTTGTACGGGACCACGTCCGGGTCGGGGTCGGGTCCGAGCGCCTACGGCACCGTGTTTCGGATCAGCCCCGGCGGCAGCTTGTCGAACCTGTGGTCGTTTACCGGCGGCACTGATGGGGCCAGTCCCTATGCGGGCTTAGTGCAAGGCAGCGATAGCAACTTCTACGGGACGACTTACGGGTCGGGGTCCGGCCCGAGTCCCTACGGTACGGTGTTTGGGATCAGCCCCAGTGGCAGCTTGTCGAACCTTTGGTCGTTTACCGGCGGCACTGACGGTGCCAATCCTTATGCCGGGCTCGTGCAAGGCAGCGACGGCAATTTCTATGGCACGACCTATTACGGCGGCGCGAACAGCAATGGCACGGTGTTCTGGATCAGCCCGAGCGGTAGCTTGTCGAATCTGTGGTCGTTCACCGGCTGCGGTGACGCGGCCAATCCTTATGCCGGGCTGGTCCTGGGTAATGATGGCAATCTGTATGGGACAACTTCCGGGTCGGGGTCGGGCCCGAGTGCCTACGGCACCGTGTTCAAGCTGTCTATTGTGCAGGTTTGCAGCTTTTCAATTGGCACGACCAATGCGACCTTTGGGCCGACGGGTGGCATCGGAGCCGTCGACGTGACGGCTAGCAGCACCAATTGCTCTTGGGCCACGTCCGATACCAACAGCTTCATCGCAATTACAGCGGGTAGCAGTGGCTCCGGTAGCGGCACGGTCAGCTACGCCGTTGCTGTCAACTCCAACACCACGGCCCGTACCGGCACGCTGATGATCGCGGGGCTGCCTTTCACTGTGACCCAAGCCTCGGGCGACAGCGTCGGCGACGGAATTCCTGATTGGTGGCGCGCCCAGTATTTTTCCAACGTCAGCACGAATGGCACGACCACCAACGGACAATCCTGCGCCACCTGTGACGCCGATGGCATAGGGCAGAACAACCTCTTCAAATACATCGCTGGTCTTGACCCGACGAACCCGGCATCGGTGCTCGTGCTCAACATCGCCAGCACGAATCATCCTTCGCAGAACAACTTGTTCTTCACGCCGCTTGCTTTGGGACGCATCTACACGCCCCAATTCAGCACCGATCTTACAAGCGGTGTCTGGCTGCCGCTCACGACCTACATAGGGCCTCTGACCAACAACAACGGCAACCAGGTCACAATCACCGACACGAACCCGATTCCGCCACAGGAGTTCTACCGCATCCAGATTTCGCTGCCGCAGTAATCCCGTCCCAATGCGACGAAAGGGCTCAACTCCTGACACCAGACAGATCGAGGCAGGTCCTCGCGCTGATGCGCTTCACTCTTCTCGCCTCCACCGCCTCCTTCGGCGCCGCCAGAGGCGGGTAAACGTCCCGCTTGCGGCCGTCCCCGCCTTTCGTTCCTGCTTCCTGCTCTTCGTGTCTTCGTGGTGAACATTCTGGCTCCCTCTTCCCTCCTCCCACCTCCCTCGTCGTGGCCCTCATCCACACCACCGCCGTCTCGCAAGGCTTTTTCGCCTTGGCGGGCTTGGACGAGACTGATACGCTCCAACACCAATGACGCAGTTGGTGAAATGGCTCTACGTGCTGACCTTGGCAGTGTGGATCGGCAGCATTGTGTTTTTCAGTTCCGCGGTGGCCCCGACGGTCTTTAACACGCTCAAACCACAAGACGCGGCGACGCTCATCCGTCGTATCTTCTCCAAGTACTATCTCATCGGCATCGTCTGCGCGGCGGTGGGAATCGTGTGCGTCGGCCTACTGCTGGCGGATCGATCATTTGCCAGGTGGCCGGCGATCCTGAGCTTGTTGTTGCTGGCGGGCATGGGCGGGACGGACCTCTGGTTGCGTCAGGGTGTCATGCCGCACATGAACGCCCTTCGCGAACGCCGAGCCGCGGCGGAAGCTTCAGCCAAACCGCTCGACGAAGAATTGGAGACGGAGTGGAAATCGCTCCATCGTCTCAGCGTGCGGCTGAACGCCGTGGTCCTGCTCTGCGGGCTGGCGCTGATGTTTCTGATCGTCTACTCCCGCGTGGTCTGAGCGCGACCCGCACCCGGCCGGTCAATCGATTGGCCCACGGTCGCTCGTCCGATACTTGAGCCACACGGCATACGTCTCGTCGAAATCAGCCAGGAACTTGTCAACGGTCGCGCGTTGCGAGCCGGCGCCGAAGCCCTTCGCCGATACGCTCACTTCCACCAGTTCATCCGGCCGTTGGATCACCGTCGCCGTCAACACCGCGTCTCCCGTTATAATGGACCTAACGGTGGCCGTGACTTCGCCCAGATCCGGATCGGTGCGGATCTGGCCATCGGGAAACTCGCGGTACACGCACTGCTTCACCAATCCGAAAATCTCGCGGGGAGAACCTGTCACCATGCGCGACCGCAAATTCTCATCGGCGGAGGCTCGCTCCGTTTGAACGGTCGTGCAGCCGACCGCAACCAGCGACACACACCCGAGCGCACACCACGCCGTCGCGAGACGTAGCCTCGCCGCCCAAAACCGTCGTGAAAAGCCTCGGATGTTCACCAACGAGCCATTATAGCAAAATACCGGCCCGGATTTTTCGAATTCGCGCCGTTGACAACTCAAGGCCGGGGTGGGGCGTGGTTGGCTATTGCTTTACGCGAGAAATGACTTCTGCCATACTGTGCCGGATGATTTCCCGATTGCAACGGTTCTCAGTATGCGCCCTCACGGCGGTCGCCGCGATCGCTTCGCCGCTCACCCCTCCGGCCTTCGCCGCTGACAACTTCACTCCCGTCGATCCCGTGCGCCGGGAAATCGACGCGGCCATCGCCCGCGTCAAGCCGTCCCTGGTCCGCATCAAGGTTGTCGCCACGCAGTATTATCAGGGCCGCGAAGTGAAATTCGAGGCCAGCGGCAGCGGCGTGATCATCACCAAAGAGGGCGACGTGATTACCAATCATCACGTCGCCGGCCACGCCACCCGGCTCGTGGTGATCCTGCCCAGCAACGAGGAAATCCCCGCCGACCTCGTCGGCACCGACGCGCTCGCCGACATTTCGGTGCTGAAACTGCGGACCGACGGCAAACGCGAGTTTCCAACCGTTAAGTTTGGCGATTCGGATGCGATGCGCGTGGGCGACACGGTGCTGGCGATGGGCAGCCCGCTGGCCATGTCGCAATCGGTCACGCTCGGCATCGTCAGCAACATCAAAATGGTCATGCCGGAAGCCTTTTCGTCGTCCCGGTTCACGCTCGATGGCGAGGACGTCGGTTCGCTGGTGCGCTGGCTCGGTCACGACGCGGACATCTATCCCGGCAACTCGGGCGGGCCGCTGGTCAACCTCAAGGGCCAGGTCATCGGCATCAACGAAATCAGCTTCGGCCTCAGCGGCGCCATCCCGGGCAACCTCGCCCAGAGCGTCGCCCGCCAGTTGATCCGGAACGGAAAGGTCAGCCGCAGTTGGCTCGGCGTGGAAATCCAGCCGTTGCTCAAGCAGGACAAAGAAAACCGCGGCGTGTTGATTTCCAACGTGCTGGATGATTCGCCGGCGGCCAGGGCGGGCATTCATTCCGGCGACATCCTGGTGAAAATCGCCGGCCAGAACGTGCTCGTCCGCTACGCCGAGGAGATTCCGCTGCTGAACCAGATGGTCGCGAACCTGCCCGTGGGTCGCGAGATCGAAGTCGTTGTCGAACGCGACGGCCAGGACAAAACTTTGAAACTGGTCACTGCCGAGCGCGAACAATACCAGCGTCAACAGTTTGAATTGAAGCAGTGGGGCATCACCGCCCGCGATATCTCGGCGTTGGCCGCCCGCGAACTGAAATTGAAGAGCCGCGACGGCGTGATCGTCACGTCCATCCGGCCCGGCGGCCCGTGCGACGATGCCAAACCGCCCGTCCTGTCCGGCGACGTGCTCACCGAAATCAACGGCGCGCCCGTTCGCAACGTCGCCGAGATGGAGGACGTTACCGACAGGATCACCACCGGCAAATCAAAGCCCGTGCCCACGACCCTCGGCTTCCGGCGCAAGACCGAACAGTTGCTCACCGTCGTCAGGGTCGGCATCAAGGAGTTGGAAGACCCCGGGCTCGAAGCCCAAAAGGCGTGGTTGCCCGTCGCCACCCAGGCCATCCCGCGGGATTTGGCCGAGCAACTCGGCATCCCGGGCAAGACCGGCGTCCGCATCACCCAGGTCTATCCCGACAGCACGGCGGAAAAGGCCGGGCTGAAGGTCGGCGATCTGATCCTTGCGCTGGACGGCGGCCCCATCGAAGCCTCACAGCCCGGTGACGAGGAGGTTCTCGATGCCATGGTGCGGGAATACAAAATCGGCACCACCGCCACGCTGACTGTCCGCCGCGGCGCGGACAAGCTCAGCGTCCCGGTCGAGTTGGTCCGCTCGCCGAAGCTCGAGCGCGAAATGAAAAAGTACCGCGACGAGGATTTTGAGTTCACCGCGCGCGACACGACGTTTATCGACAAGGTCCAGGAACAATGGTCACAGGAACAGCCGGGGGTGTTGGTCACCGAGGTCAAAGAGGGTGGCTGGGCGGCCCTCGGCCGTCTCGGCATGGGCGACCTGATCACCGCCGTCGATGGCAACCCGGTGACGGACGCGGCCTCGCTCAAACTAATCATGAGACGCGTGGCCGCCGAGAAGCGGAAGACCGTCGTCCTGCGCGTCATTCGCGGGATTCACACGGTCTTTCTCGAGTTGGAAACCAACTGGGGCAAAGGCCCCCAGATCGCGAAAGGAAACCTCTAACGTGAAAAGACAGTCCACACTGATCTTATGGCTCTCCGTCATAGCGGCTGCCGCCGTGATGGCGTTGACCGCCCGGGCCGACGACCTCGCCAAGGTCGGCCGCGACATTCTGGCCAAAAACCAGGGCGCCGTGGTCGCCGTGAAACTCGCGATCAAACAGAGCATCTCCATGGGCGGGCGTGAAAACAAGTCCGAGTCCAAGACCGAAACCACGGGGACCATGATCGATCCGTCGGGGTTGACTGTCGTCTCGCTGGCGACCACCGACCCCGGTAGCACGGTGAAAGATGTCTACGCCCGCGCGATTACCGCTCGCGGCGGTGACTTGTCGCAATTCAAATTTGACAGCGAATTGAACGACGTGAAAATCGTCCTCGCCGACGGCACGGAGATCCCCGCGGAGGTCGTCCTGCGTGACAAGGATCTCGATCTCGCCTTCCTGCGGCCATCCGACAAGCAGCCAAAGCCGCTGGCCTGCCTCGACCTGACAAAGGACGCCAAGGCGCAGGTCTTGGACGAAGTCATCGTGCTCAACCGTCTCAGCCAGGCGGCCAATCGCGCCCCCGCGATCTCGATTGGCCGCATCGAAGGCATTATCGACAAACCGCGCACATTCTATCTGCTGGGCCAATCGATGTGGGCGTACTCGCTCGGCGCGCCGGTGTTCTCCACCGATGGCAAACTCATCGGTATCGTGCTGATGCGCAGCTCCAAAACCCAGGCCGATCAGGACAGTGGCTTCATCTTTAGCAACCTGAACCAGTGGGGTATGATGCCCGTCATCCTGCCCGCGTCGGACATGGTCGATGGCGCAAAGCAGGCCCTCGAGGCCAAGGCTCCCACTGCCGAGGAGAAACCGGCGCCGGAGAACAAACCACGCGCCGATGAAAAGGCTGGCCCCGCCGCCGCGCCCGCAAAATCTCCGTAGCTACGGCTTGGCCTCCACGAGGTCGATCTTCGCGCGGTCGGATTGGCCGAGGCCGGCCTTGCCGGCGGTGAGGATGTGGGTCGCGAGCGTCGCCGCCGGCGTAACGTTGGCTTCCCGTCGTCTGGCATCGATGGCTTCCAGGCAGAGCGCATCGATGGCCACGGGGTCGACGCTCAAGTACAGCGCGCCATAACCCCACGAGTATTGCGGCTTGAATTCCGGTCCGCCCGCGTAGCCGGCAATCAATCCATCCATGACGTTGAGCGCCAGTTTCTCGCGCAACAACGGCATGGCGCAAATCTCCGTGATCATCGGATCGCCGCGCTGGCCCAGTGTTTCAAACCGGCGCGTATTGTCCACCATGCCCAGCGAGAGATTGTACAAACAACCCTCCAAACCGCACGCGTCGTGGTCCTGGAGCACGGGAACATTGATGAGCTTGGTGATGGTGCTGCTCACGAGTCTCGGCAGATGGGAGCGCTTGCTTAACGGATCGTCGTCCTTGCCGAAAAGCAAATCGCCCCAGATCAATTTCCCCGCGAGATTGTTCTGGAAATACGCGTTGGCATCCCAGCCGGTTCCGCCGATGATGCTCACGACCTGAAATCCATTGCTTCCACTCTTCGTCGGACGATAACCGGTTGCCTGCATCTGCATCGGATCACGGTCGAAAACGTAGATGTTCGTGGCCGACACACCAGCCGCGCGCAGCCCGCGCGCAATCGCCTCCACCACCGCATGCCGGGTCGACTGCAGCGAACCGGATTGCGTGCTGATCTTGATGCCGACCACGTCGTTGCTGGAAACGAAATGCCGCCACGCCGCCGCCTCGTCGCCTTCACCCGTAAGCGATTGGATGCCCGTCGCGACCATTCCCTGCGCTTTGGCGGCGTCCACGCTGTAACTGCTGACGGCGCTCGGATCGCGCACGAGCACCACCCGGCTTTTCACGACGGTCGCAGGCGCGGAGTTCGTGTCCTGCGCGTGAAGGCACGGACAGAGAAAACAGGCAAGCAAGACCGTGGCCAGATGGCGAAGGGAAGGTCTGCGCTGCATAGGCAACTGCCCCCCGCGCTCAGAATTTCATCGACAGCAGGAATTCTGCGTTGGAGCGGGTCTTCTTGAGTTTCTCGACGATCAGTTCCATCGCCTCGACGGGCGGCACGCCCGCCAGCGCCTTGCGCAGAATGTAAATCCGTTCGAGTTCGTCGGGGTGATACAACAACTCCTCCTTGCGGGTGCCGCTCCGCTCGATGTTGATCGCCGGGAAAATGCGTTTCTCGACCAGATGACGGTCGAGGCACAATTCCATGTTGCCCGTCCCCTTGAACTCTTCAAAAATGACTTCATCCATGCGCGAGCCCGTCTCCACCAGCGCCGTGGCAATGATCGTCAGCGAGCCGCCTTCCTCCACGTTGCGCGCCGCGCCGAAGAAACGCTTCGGCTTGTGCAGCGCGTTGGCATCGACGCCGCCCGACAGGATCTTGCCGGAGTGCGGTTGCAGCGTGTTATAGGCGCGCGCCAGGCGCGTGATCGAGTCCAGCAGGATCACCACGTCCTTCTTGTGTTCGACGAGGCGCTTGGCCTTTTCCAGCACCATCTCCGCCACCTGTGCGTGGCGCTCGGGCGCTTCGTCAAACGTCGAGCTGATGACCTCGGCTTTTACCGTGCGCTTGAAGTCGGTCACTTCCTCGGGACGCTCGTCGATCAGCAACACGATGAGGATCGCCTCGGGAGAATTGGTCAGGACGGCGTTGGCGATCTTCTGCAGCAGGATCGTCTTGCCCGTGCGCGGCGGCGCGACGATCAACCCGCGCTGGCCTTTGCCGATCGGCGTGAACAGGTCCATGACCCGCGAATTGATCTCTTCGGATTTCGTTTCGAGAATGAACCGGCTCGTCGGGAAGTAAGGCGTGAGATTGTCGAACATGATCTTCTCTTTCGCCTTGTCAGGATTGTCCCGATTCACCGCCTCGACCTTCAGCAGCGCAAAGAATCGCTCCTTGTCCTTGGGCGGGCGCACTTGGCCGGCCACCAGATCGCCCGTCTGCAATTCGAACCGCCGAATCTGCGATGGGGAAACGTAAATGTCCTCGGGGCAGGGGAGATAGTTGTACGCCGGCGAACGCAGGAACCCGAAACCGTCCGGCAGAATCTCCAATACGCCCTCGCCGAACATCGCGCCGTTGCGCTCGGCGTTCTTCTTCAGAATTTCAAAAATGATCTCGTACTTCTTCAGGACAGCCACGGCTTCCACACCGCCGTCGCGCGCCATCTTTTGCAGCAGCGGCATGGACATTGCCTGGAGATCGGCAAGGTTCAGCGTCTCCCCCGGCGGCAACTGATTGCGCGGGGCAGGGGCCTCTTCCTTCTCGGCGGTGGCCACGGCAACGCCGCCATTCTTCTCAGCGTCATCCGCCTTCGGCTCCGTCTCGGCGGGGGCACCCGGCTCGGGTGTCTTTGATTCATCATGCTTGCTAGTTTTTGCCCGGGGCATGGTAGGTCTCCTTGATGGTTGCCCAAATAATTTCGGCCTGCCGGTGTAACACCGCCAGCGTGCCGTCGTTCCAAATCACAAAATCCGCCCGATCCATTTTCGCCGGCAGCGGCCACTGCGCGCCAATCCGCGCGCGGGCTCGGGCGTCGCTCAACCCTTTGCGGCGGCAGCGCGCCAATTGCGTCGGCCCGCTGCAACCGACAACGACCACACAGTCAAATTGGGATTCCGCCGCGACCTCGTACAACAACGGGATCGCCAAAACGACGTATTCCGCCCGGCCTTCGCGCTGCAACTGCTCGATGGCTTCCCCCCACATCCGTTCGACTGCCGGATGTATGATGTGGTTCAGTGCCTCCCGCTTGGTCGCATCGGCAAAAACGATATCGCCCAGCAGGGCGCGGTTCACTGTATTGTCTGCGCTCAAAATCCCTTTGCCAAAAGTGCGTACAACCCCCTGCCACGTAGGCGTATCCGGCGTCAGCGCCCGGTGCGCCAACTCGTCCGCATCGATCACGGTGGCCCCGGCTTCGCGCCAGAGCTCCAGAGTCGTGGATTTACCCGTGCCGATGCCTCCGGTGAGCCCGACTTTGATCAGCCGCTTCATGACCCAATTTTCCCAGTCGAATTCATGGGAGATGGTGAACTGATTGAGTGCTAGTGATTTAGGATTGCCTAACGACCAAGGGGCCAAGCAACTCTGCTTACGCTCTGAAAAATAACCGCACGGACACGTTTCGTCAAGCGTCCAGATTATCTTTTTTGCCCTGCCCGGGCAGCCCCAGGAATCATTGCCGGGCGTTATGCGGTCGGGGCCAGCTTTTGCTTTCCACTCCGTTGCCGATAAATTAAGGTTCTACAACGATGAATTCGATGCGCCAGGATTTGGAAGAGGTCCTCTTGTCAGAAGAGCAGATTCAGCGCCGTCTCGACGAACTGGCCGCGGAGATCCAGCGCGACTACGCAGACAGAGACCTCACACTGGTGGCGATTCTTACCGGCAGCGTAATGTTCATCGCCGACCTGTTGCGGCGTCTGCCCATGCAATTGCGTCTCGATTACATCGGCGTCTCCAGCTACCACGGCCAGGCGCGTTCCTCGGGTGAATTGGTCGTGACCAAGGCGCTGAGACTCGACGTCCGCGACCGCGACGTGCTCGTCGTGGACGACATCCTCGACACGGGCCTCACGCTCGTCAAGATTCGGGAGATGATCGTGAAACTGCAGCCGCGCAGCGTCCGATTCTGCACGCTGTTGGAGAAGGACATCCCCCACCGCGAAAACTTCCGCGCCGATTACGTCGCCTTCCGTATCCCCAACAAATTCGTCGTCGGATATGGCTTGGATTATCAGGAGCGTTATCGCAATCTCCCGTACGTCGGCACGCTACGAACCGAAGCGATCTCCTCGAAGTCGTGAAAATCAACGTTCAGTTTTTCGGTTATCTCCGTCAGCGGGTCGGCCAGAACGAGTATGTGCTCGCCCTGCCGAATGACGCGGACGTCGCCGCCGCCCTCGCCGAACTGTATGCGAAATTCCCGCAACTCGGCGAGGCGGACAAATCCATCCTGACAGCCGTCGGTGTCGAGTTCGCCCCCCGCGCAGCCAAACTCCGTGAAGGCGATATCCTGTCGCTGATGCCGCCGTTGCAGGGCGGCGCAGGAACCTCCCCCGGCGACGAATTGCTTCTTACCGACAAGCCGATCGATGAAGCCGAAGCCGGACTGGCCAAATTCAGCGGCGACGTCGGTGCTGTCGTGACGTTTTGGGGAGTCGTGCGCGATCAGGAGGACGGCCAACATATTCGCGCCCTCGAGTACACCGCCTACCGCGAAATGGCCGAACACCAATTCCGCAAGCTGCTCGCCGACGCCCGCCGGAAATGGCCCCTGAAGCACATCCGCATCATTCACCGACTGGGCCGAATCCCGGTGGGTGAACCGTCCTTGCTGGTCCGCGTCGAAGCGGCCCATCGCGGCGAGGCCTTCGCCGCCACGCAATTCATTATCGACGAGTTGAAGCAGAGAGTGCCGATGTGGAAGACGGCGGTGCCGTAGCCGCGTCCCCGCTCCCCGAAAACCATCACAGGTTGCGGACCCGGCCGAAGTACGGTTGCTCAGCTCCCCCATCGACGCTCACCGTCGCCAGCACCTGCAGACGAAAGGATCGTTCCAGCGCCCCCAGATCGCGCGGCGATTCGCCTGACCACGGATTGTTGATCAACCAGTAGACCGGCCGTCCAGAATCCACAAGCTCACGCAACCGGTTCGGATTCTCCACCGCGATGAACGGATGCAGCACGGTCGGCCTGGCACCGCGGCCGACAAATACCACGCGGCCGTTATCAGGTGAAAGCGGCACCGCCATCCGATGGGTTCCTTGAATCACATACGAGTTGAAGCGTTGCATTTCAAAGTTGGTGACCACCACGGCATTCGATTCAATCTGCCTTGCCACACCGGTGAGTGTTTCATACAGATGTAAATCGTTGCCCGACGGAAACCCCATCTGCCAGTTGTAGAACGCAAACGCACCGATCTCCACGACCACAACGGCGGACACAATGGCACGGACGATTGGCGCGCGCCAACGATTGAGCAACACAATTGCCCCCACGCCGCTCGCCAGGCAGAACCCGGGAACGAGCCGCAGCAGAAAACGCTCTTCCTGCCACCGATAAGGTACGTAAAAACCGACACACACGACCGTTGCTGCGGCCAACCAGAGCGCAAACCGTTTCCAAAGAGGGTTTGTTCGCCATGCCGTGACACAAGCAAGCAGTCCCACGATGCCCAGGGCGGTGCGTGTCAGCGCCAGCGCTTGATAGATGGGGCGGCCCGTCGATTGCCAATACAATGGATGACCGAAAATGCGCGTCGTGTCGGATTCCGTCAGCAGCGATTTGGCATAAAATGTCCCGTTGCCTTCCACCAGCCCGGGTATTGGCTCCTGAATCCCGTGCTGGCGCAAAAAACCCGGCTTGCACGCGTTGGCGAAAGCGAATGTTGGTTTGTCGGGATTGGTGCCTGCGCCCCAGTACTGATAGCTCGTGCGCCAGGGGCTGCCGAAGGCAACCTGATCGTACACTCCAAGACCGATTATGAACGCTATCGCGCCCGCCAGGCAAAACCCCAGCCGCCGTGCCTTGGTGCGCCAATCGGCATTCCACAGAAGCAGCGGCATGGCGGGCACGAGCAACAAGACGTTGTCGTACCGCACAACGATGCCAAATCCCAGCAGCGCGCCAATGGCAACGCACCCCGGCGCACGCTCCTTCCCGTCGTGCATCCTCAACAACAGGGCCAGCGTCGCCACGGCGATCAAGGCCGAGGGCACCTCGCTCATGATCTTCTGCGAGTACTGCCAGAAACCATAGTGCGTGATCAGGAATAGCCCCGCCACGATTCCGCACAGGCGTCCCCCGAGTTTCACTCCAATACCGTAGGTAAGCGCGATCGTTGCCAGCGCACAGGCCAGAAGCATGTAAATGCCATTGCCGAGGCCATGCCCAAAGATCGCGTAAGCGGGTAACAGCAACAGCGCCATTCCCGGCGGATGCAACGGCGCAAACTCGTGCCCATACCCCATGCCCACAAGTCGTCCGCGTTCGAGTAAGTTGACCGCCGGTATGGCAAAGTCACCGGCGTCCTGCGGAAGATTGGCGGCAAATTCTGGCGTCACATAGAACGCCGCCAGTGCCACCAGCATGAGGCAAATCACGACGACGACATCAAATGCAGGCAAAGCAGTGACATCTTCACGGAATCGTTGGAAGCGGGAAGAAGTGGTCATCGGATCGTTCGCCGCGCTTTCGCGAGCATTACCGTACGACGTTTTTCGCGGCGCCAGCCGCAAATGCCACAATATTGTCCGCCGTTGTTTCGAGGATGCGCTCCAATGCCTCCTGGCTGTTGAACGCGTTGTGCGGCGTGAACACCACGTTCGGCTTTTTCAGAATCACATGATTCTGGATCGCCGTCCGCAGCTTTTCGGGGTTCGTCGCGTCGCCGAGCAACGCGCTCTCCTCATAGATCGTTTCCTCGCCCTCAAGCACGTCCAGCCCCGCGCCCGCCAGTATCCCGTCATCCAGCGCCTTCAACAACGCGTCGGTATTCACCAACCCGCCCCGCGCCGTGTTGATCAGGATCGCGCCCCGCTTGATCTTGTGGATGTTGTCCGTGTTGATCAAGTGATGCGTGTGTCGATTGTAGGGCGCGTGCAACGTGATGATGTCCGAGCGCCCGAGCAAATCGTTCAACTCAGTGTACTCAAACCCCAGCACCTCCGCCCAGAAGTTGTCACGTTTGACGTCGAACGCCAGCACTTTCATGCCGAAGCCGCGCGCAATGCGTATCACATGCAGTCCGATCCGCCCCGCGCCGATGACTCCAATCGTCTTGTCCTTGAGATCGAATCCGCGCAGCCCGTCCAGCGAGAAGTTCCCGGCGCGCACGCGCACGAACGCCTCGTGCACCTTCCTCGACAACGCGAGGATCAGCGCAAAAGTGTGTTCCGCCACGGTGTTCTCGCCGTAAAACGGCACGTTGCAGACCGTAACACCCCGTTTCCCCGCCTCCGCCATGTCGATGTGGTCAAACCCCGTCGACCGCGTCGCGATCATCTTCAGCTTCGTCAGGCGCCCCAGCCGTTCCGCCGTCAGCCTCGAGTAAATGAACGGCGACAAAACCTCCGTATCGGCAATCTCGTCAAGCTGCGCGTCGTCGAGCACCTCGTGCGACACCACAATCTCATGTTTCCCGTCCAGCCGCTCGCGCAAATACTTCTCTTCCCAGGGCTGAAGTTCGAGGAATACAATCTTCATCTCTTCATTCCTTCGCAATCAAGACCGACCTTCTGGCACCACTCCCGATACGCAAATGGCGAAATCTCGCTGGGCTTGATCTCGCTGCGCCCGCCCCAGAAAACGTTCGTGTACGATACCGCGATGCCCGCTTCCGTCAGATGCTCATCGATGGCCGCTTTGTGGGCGAGAAGCAACTTTTTGTCCGTCCCGTGCGCCACGCCCATAATGTTGACATGATGAAAGGCCGGACCGCCTTCGCGCCAGTAGGCGTGCGTCATTATATGATGGCGGCCCACCTCGCGCCCCGCGTCGATCTCGCGACCCGGCGGCACCGCCCAGTGAAACAACGCGTTGTACCGCGTCACCTGTTCGCCGCTGGCAACGGGCTTGACGTGCTCCAGAAACGTCGAGAAACGTCCGATAATCTTGCGTCGGTTCAACTCGGCCGCGACCTCGAGGAACTGTTCGAGCGGGACGCCGCTTTCCTTTGCCCGTGCCGCCCAGAGATCCGGCGTCACTTCCTCCGGAGCAAATTCCCGCTTGAGCGCCACCAACACGCGCCATTCCAGGTCGTTAAGTTCGGTCACGGAAACATCTGTGACCTCGGCTAGCACGTCCGCCCGACTGCCGGGTTGGAGTCCACGCCGTCGCACGTGGCCGACCCCCAGCGCAAACAGTTTCTTGGCCGGCAGGAGAATAAATTTCTCGGCACCGGTCTGCCGCAGAAGAAACTCGCAGTGCCGGCTCATCGAGAATCCTCGCGGCACCTTCAGTGTAGTCCACAACCGGTATTTGGAGCCGTCGGTGACGATGTCCGTCGTGCGGATGACGACGTGCCCGCTGAACGGGTCGCACTGGAACATGTAATCGAAAGCGGCCTCGAGCTTGTCTTCGGGCACCTGCCACGCCACCAGCGCCCCCTGCGCGAGGTTCGTGGCCAGCAACGTCTGCCGCACGCGCCGAATCGTCCCCGCCCGCAGCATTGCCTGAATTCGCTCGATGACTACCGGCAACTCGACGCCCGATTGTCGCGCGATTTCGCCGAGCGGATCGCGTTGAAAGCCCTGAAGACGATCTTCTGAGACCGCGAGGATCTTCGCGTTGATCGGGTCAGTCGTTGAGATCGGAACGTCGGCCAGCTTCATAAATCCATTCGACGGTCGCCTTTCGGCTCATCACCGCATTCAGAATGACAAATCAGGTAGACGGTTGCAACGCCTTCTCGACGAGCGCGCGACATTCGGGCGTCATCGGGATCGTCAACGCAATCTGCTGCGCTTGCAGAGTCATCTTCCGCCACGTTTTCTGCAAAATCCCGATCATCTTCTCGTCACCGGTCTTGGCCGTCGTCTCGGCAAACTGCGTCTCCAGAAAGATCAGGCACAGCGCGTCCTCAAGGACCCGGCCATCGGGTACCCGTGGGAAATTCCGTTTCCGTATCAAGTCCTGCACGCGTGACACCGTGGCCTCATCGTAACCCACCTCCCGCAAAATCTCCCCGGCCTTCTGCGCATGGAATTGTTTCAACTCCTCCCGCCATTTCAGGTAACCAATTCGGCCCGCCGGGTACGATTCGCGCGGGATCACCCACCGACAAACATGCTGCGCGCGCGCCGCCAGCCGTAGTTCTTCCGACGCATCCGGCGCCAGCCGCTCGACCCATCCGCTCAGCCGTTTCGCGTACGGCAACTCGATGCCCCGGGGATCTTTCTCATTGGCCGCGTCAATCCGGGCAATCGCGTCTTGAAAGCGGCTCGAATTCATGCAACAAGAATAGGTGTTTCGGGAGGAGAACACAAACAAATGAGCGAGTGGATCAAAGTGGCGGAAGTCGGCGACCTGCAGCCCGGCGAGTGCAAAACGGTCTCGGTCGGGGAACGGGAGTTGGCCCTGTTCAACGTCGGCGGAAAATTTTATGCAACCGATAACGTCTGCCCGCACCGCGGCGGACCGTTGGGCGAGGGGACACTCGATGGCAACGTGGTCACCTGTCCGTGGCACGGCTGGCGGTTCGATGTATCCACGGGGCTAAACCCAATGATTCCCACGGCGAAGGTCGAGAAGTTCGAGTGCGTGGTCGAAGGCAACGACGTAAAGGTGAAACTCGATGGCGCTTAAATCATCCTGGGAACTCGCCCTCGAACGAACGGGCGGCAAGTCGACAACCAAACTTACGAATGAGCAGAAAGCGAAGCTTGCCGAGGTGGATCGCGTCTACACCGCCAAGATCGCCGAGCGCGAACTGGAATTGAAACCGAAGATCGCTGCGGCCACTGCCGCCGGCAAAGCCGAGGACGCGCAAAAATTTGACGAGATTCTCCGCAGCGAAATCGCCAAACTTCGCGCCAAACTCGAAGGCGAGAAAGAGCGGGTCCGAGCGGGCAAGTGAAGCCCTCCGTCTGCGCGTTGGTCAGCGGCGGCCTCGACAGTTGCGTGATGCTGGCCTCGCTCGCGCAGCAATGCCGCAAAGTTTACCCCGTCTTCATTCGACAAGGTCTCGTCTGGGAAACCGCCGAAACTCGCGCTCTCCGCGCCTATCTTCGGACGGCCCGCATTCGGTACGAGCCTTTGACCATCCTCCGTTTATCTTCCAGTGACCTCTACGGCCAACACTGGAGCACCACCGGCGAGAACGTCCCCGGCGCCAGGACCGCCGACGAAGCCGTCTATCTTCCCGGTCGTAACTTGCTGTTGCTTTCCAAAGCCGCCGTGTTCTGCGCGCTCCACCGAATTGGTACCATCTCCATCGGCTCGCTCGGCCACAACCCGTTCCCCGACGCCACGCCGGAGTTCTTTCGCGGCTTCGCCGCCGCCGCGGGTTGCGCGTTGAATTCGCCGATCAAAATCATCGCTCCGTTTCGCACGCTCTCAAAGGAAGCAGTCGTCCGTCGCGGCCAACGCCTCGGCCTCCCGCTTCACTTCAGTTTCTCCTGTATTTCCCCCCGTCGCGGCCTCCACTGTGGCCGCTGCAACAAATGCGCGGAACGCCAAAAGGCGTTTGCCACCGCCGAGATACCAGATCGCACGAAGTACGCTGGCCACTAGAGCGTGACTGTGTTATTTGTTGCGCCATGGCCTACGATTCCTTGCGGGACTTTGTGAAAACGCTGGAGGCGGCAGGGGAACTGAAGCGAATCCCGGTCGAAGTCGATCCCGTCTTGGAGATCACGGAAATCGCCGACCGCGAAATGAAATTGCCCGGTGGCGGCAAGGCGCTGCTGTTCGAAAAGTGCAAGGGCTCGCAGTTTCCGCTGTTGATCAACGCCTACGGCTCGACGAAACGCATGGCCATGGCGCTTGGGGTGAACGATGTCGAAGACATCGCTCGCGAACTTGAAAGCTTACTCAAGGCCAAGCCTCCAACGTCATTCAAGGAAGCGATCTCACTGTTGGGGACCGCGCTCGAGTTGCGCCACGCGAAGCCGAAGAGCATCGGTTCGGGCACCTGTAAGCAGGTTGTTCAGCCCAAGACGGACGTTTACGCGCTTCCCATTCAGAAGTGCTGGCCACAGGACGCGGGAAGATTCGTCTGCCTGCCGCTGGTGGTCACGCGCGATCCCGACAACGGCACACGCAACGTCGGCACCTATCGCATGCAGGTCATCGATGGGCAAACAACGTTCATGCACTGGCAACTGCACAAGACCGGTGCGCGTCACTGGCGACGCTACATGGAATTGAAGCAGCGCATGCCCGTTGCCGTGGCGCTTGGCGGCGACCCCGTCTATGCCTTTACGGCCACCGCGCCGTTGCCCGACGGTATCGACGAGATGATGCTGGCGGGTTTCCTGCGCAAGAAATCGGTTGAGATGGTGAAATGCGACACCAACGACCTCGAAGTCCCCGCCGATTGTGATTTTGTTCTGGAGGGCTACGTCGACCCGGAGGAGAAGCTTGATCTCGAAGGCCCGTTCGGAGATCACACGGGGTACTACACGCTGCCGGAACCGTATCCCAAGTTCCACGTCGAGCACATCACGCATCGACGCGATGCAATCTACCCCAGCACCATCGTTGGCGCGCCTCCCATGGAAGATTTTTACATGGGCACGGCCAGCGTGCGAATCTTCCTGCCCGTGATCAAAGCCAGCTTCAACGAAATCGTCGATATGGCCCTGCCAGCCGAGGGCGTATTCCATAATCTGGTCATCGTCTCGATCAAGAAACGGTTCCCTTATCATGCGATGAAAGTGATGCACGGACTATGGGGCATGGGACAGATGATGTTCACCAAGATCATCGTCGTAGTCGACGAAGATGTCGACGTACACAACACCAGCGAAGTTCTGTTCCGTCTCACTGCGAACATTGACCCCGGGCGCGACATTGTCTTCACCAAGGGCCCCGCCGATGTGCTGGATCACGCCACGCCCGTCATGGGGTTGGGCAGCAAGATCGGCATTGATGCCACGCACAAGATGAACGGGGAGGCGAACACGCGCCCATGGCCGCCGATCATCAAAATGGACGATACGGTGAAGAAACGCGTGGACCAGATCGTGAGAGCGTTGGAGCGTAAAGCGTAGGAGCGTGGAACGGCAATGCGAGTAGCCGACTACAAAGATCTGCGCGTCTATCAGTTGGCATTTGAGACGGCCATGCAGATCTTCGAGTTGACGAAAGGATTTCCCCGCGAGGAACGCTACGCGTTAACGGATCAAGTCCGTCGCTCATCGAGGTCGGTTTGCAGCAACATCGCCGAAGCGTGGCGCAAGCGTCGTTACGAGGCGGCCTTCGCCAGCAAACTGAGCGACGCGGACGCCGAAGCGGCTGAGACGGAGAGCCACTTGAGCTTTGCGTTCCGTTGCGAGTACCTGAAACCGGATCAATACGCCAAATTGAAAGATGTCTACGACCACATCTGTCGGCAGTTGGCAACGATGGTACGGGACGCGGCCTCTTGGTGTGGGAACGACCAGACCATCCGTGAAGAACTCGCTAAATACTTTACAAATTCACCCTCTGACGCTCATGACGCTCCCACGCTCTAACGAGTCGTTCACCTGCCCGAACTGTGGCGCGGAAGTCCCGGCAAACGCCAGGGCGTGCCCTGAGTGCGGCTCGGATGAGAAAACGGGCTGGTCGGACGATACGATTTACGACGGCACCAACATCGAGGATCCGAAAGAATTCGACTACGACGATTGGAAACGTCGCGAGGTTGAAGGGCGCGGTCGGCGGCGTACCCGGAAGCAGTGGTTTTGGTGGGCGGTGACGATCGCAATCCTGGCGGTCGTATTGTGGTTGTTCGTGGTGCGACAGTGGTGCGCGATCCCGTAGAGAGTCATTCCCCTTGGAAACGGAATCCACAACACTCAAGAACAATGGCATACGGTCGCTCATTTGGCTGAGTGTCGTGCTTCTGGCGGCGTTGGGGCTCCGACTGTTTCACCTCCATGATCGCGTGTTGTGGTTCGACGAAGCCAACTCGTTGCTGATAGCCCGGGCAAGTCCGTCACAGATTGCCGATGCCGTTCGCGACGATACGCACAGCCCTTTCTACTACGTGCTACTGCATTACTGGCAGTTCGTGGCCAATGGCGAAGCGAGAGCGCGGTTACTATCCGTTTTGGCCGGGGTTGCGACAGTGGCCGTGGTGTATTGGCTGGGCCGCGTTCTTGTCGGTCGTGGCGCGGGATTACTGGCCGCGACGTTTCTCGCCGTAAGTCCGCTCCACATTTGGTACTCGCAGGAGATCCGCATGTACGCGGTGCAGACGTTCTTCGTGGCCCTGTCGTTTCTGTTTATGGTGATGGCGTTGCGGCAGGATCGGGAAGCGCTCTGGGTTGGCTACTCGGTCGTCACCGCCCTGAGTTTGTACGCGCAGTACGCCTCGCTCTACATCGTCGTCGCCCAAAACGTCCTCGTAGCGATCTATTATGGGACGGATCGCCTAAGGCTGCGTCGCTGGCTAGCATCGCAATGCGCGGTGGCCCTCCTTTTCGCTCCCTGGCTACCTGTCTTTGTCTCACAAGCGAGGATGGCCGTGGGTAGTTCGTGGCTTGGCCCGCTGGAGCCAGGCCGTGTGCTGGCATTCTTCTCGCTCTTTAGCGGCGCGTATCTCGGGGACACCCACGGGCGTTCTGTTTCCGTGGTAATCACCGTCGCGGCATTGGTGATTCCAGTGGCAATTCTCCTGTATCGCCGCGAGTCGCGTCAGACAGCCGCGTTTCTGTTGCTCTGGTTTGTTGTGCCAGTGGTTCTCCTTGCCTTGCAGTCGTTGAATCAGAACCGCTTTCTCCCGCGCGTGCTGCTGTCCACGGTGCCGCCGCTCGCCCTGCTGCTCGGATGCGCGATGACCCAACCGGGCAAGGCGATGGTTCGCGCCATCACGGTATTCGTGGGGATCGCTCTTTTCGTGGCGAATCTCTACGCGCTGCGAAACTACTATTTTCTGGAGAACCCATGGGTGAAATCCGATCTGCGCGAGGCGGCCGGCAATCTCGCCAACGAAATACAGGCCGGCGACATCGTTGTGCACCTGTCGGAATCTTCGTTCAGGCCGTTTCAGTGTTATTTGGGAAACGGAGTTGTGCAAGGCGTGATCGACACGCCGGTGTATCAGCCGCACCTGTTTCGTGTGACAGGGGACGGACGGTTGCCTCAATCCACCGCCGGTTTCAAACGGGTTTGGCTGGTTCTGTATCCTGACCAATTCCATCGCGACCTCGCGGAAACGACCCGCGACTGGATGAATCGCCATCACCATTTCGTAAGGACACTGCACGAATCCGGCACCATTTTCGTTGGCCTGTACGACCGTCAGGACCCTCAATTGGCGCCTGCCGACGCGTCTCCCTCCCAGAAGTCTTGATTGCAACTGCCAGCGCACTTACAGTGGCGCCAGCGAGACGCGATGATTTCGATGAAGCACTCGGATTTCGTTCATCTGCATTTGCACACGGAGTACAGTTTGCTCGACGGGGCGTGCCGTATATCGGACGTCGTCGACAAAGCGCACGCGTGCAAAATGCCAGCCGTGGCGATGACCGATCATGGCAACATGTTCGGCGCCGTCGAGTTCTACAAAGCCGCTCAAGAGAAAGGGCTGAAGCCGATTCTCGGCTGCGAGACGTACATCGCACCCGGCTCGCGTCTCGACAAAAAATCCGCCAATGCTCGCGATGCCGCTTATCACCTGATCCTTCTGGCCAAGGATGACGTTGGCTACAAGAACCTCGTCAAACTCGTTTCCTCTGCGCATCTCGAAGGCTTCTATTACAAGCCGCGCATCGACAAGGAAATCCTCGCCCGGCACTCCAAAGGACTCATCGGCTTGACGTCCTGCCTCAAGGGCGAGGTGCCGAACAAAATCAAGGAAGACCAGATGGACCTGGCGAAGACGGCGTTGGACGAGTATCGCCACATCTTCGAGCCAGGCGATTTTTACCTGGAGCTGCAGGACCACGGGATCGAAGAACAGCGCGTCGTCAACCGCACGCTGATACAGTGGGCGAAGGAATTCCAGCTCCCGATGGTCGCTACCAACGATGTGCATTACGTCGAGCGCCAACACTGGGAAGCGCACGACTGCATGATTTGCCTGCAGACGCAGTCACTCCTCTCAGATGAAAAACGCATGCGGTACGCGGCCGAACAATTCTACCTGCGCACGCCGGAAGAAATGCACGCGTTGTTCGCCGAAGTCCCTGAGGCGCTCCAGAACACGCTGGCCGTCGCTGAAAAATGCAATCTGCTGCTGGAGTTCGGCAAACTGCGGTTTCCGGTCTATGAGCCGCCCGACGGATTCACCCGCGAACAGTACCTGCGGCATTTGTGCGAACAAGGGTTGCGCGACCGTTATGGCATCGAGTGGAAGAAGCCGAAGAACGCGCAGGAACAACAGATCGTCAATCGCGTGGAGTTTGAGTTGAAGATCATGGAGAAGACCGGCTTTGTCAGTTACTTCCTGATCGTTTGGGATTTCGTCCACTTCGCGCGGAGCAACAATATTCCAGTCGGCCCCGGACGTGGCAGCGCCGCCGGTAGTGTGGTGGCGTACATCTTGAAGATCACCGACATCGATCCGCTGCGCTACAACCTGCTGTTCGAGCGGTTCCTCAATCCCGAGCGCATCTCGCCACCGGATATTGACATGGATTTCTGTTACAACCGCCGCTCGGAAGTCATCGATTACGTGCGCAAGAAGTACGGCGACGATCACGTCGCGCAGATTATCACTTTCGGCACGCTCGGCGCGAAAATGGTCGTGCGCGACGTCGGTCGCGTGCTGGGGCTGTCCTACGGTGAATGCGACCGCATCGCCAAGATGATCCCGCCCGACATTGGAATGACGCTCCAGAAAGCGCTGGAGATCAATCCCGAGCTGAAAACCGCCTACCACAACGAGGCGACCGTCAAACGGGTCATCGACTACGGGTTTACCCTCGAAGGTCTTTCGCGCAACGCCTCGACGCACGCCGCCGGCGTGGTCATCGGCGCGGAGCCGCTCACCAACGTCGTCCCGCTGACCACCGGCACAAACTCGGACGAAGTCGTCACCCAGTACTCGATGAACCCGCTCGGCGATCTCGGCTTGCTGAAGATGGACTTTCTCGGGCTGAAGACGTTGACCGTCATCCAGGACGCCCTCGATCTTATCGAGCAAACGACCGGAGAACGCCTCGATGTCGACAAGTTTCCACTCGACGACCGGAAGACCTTCGAGATGCTCGCCAAGGCCAACACCATCGGCGTGTTCCAGCTGGAATCTCAGGGCATGCGCGATCTGTGCCGCCGGATCGGTGTCGATTCCGTCGACGTAATCATCGCCCTCATCGCCTTGTTCCGCCCTGGGCCGATGAACATGCTCGACGACTACGTCAACCGCAAGCACGGCAAGGTCAGGGTCGAGTACGACCATCCACTGCTCGAACCGATTCTCAAGGAGACCTTTGGCGTATTTGTCTACCAGGAACAAGTCATGCAGGCCGCCAACGTCCTCGCCGGCTACTCCCTCGGCGGCGCGGATATGCTCCGTCGCGCGATGGGCAAGAAGAAGCCCGAGGAAATGGAAAAGCAGCGCGAAATCTTCATCAAGGGCTGCCACGAAAAAAACAGGATCCCGCGCCCCAGGGCCAACCAAATCTTCGACACGCTCGCCAAGTTTGCCGGGTACGGCTTCAACAAGTCCCACAGTGCGGCCTATGGCGTCGTCTCCTACCAGACCGCGTGGCTGAAAGCGAATTTCCCGGTGGAATACATGGCCGCCCTGTTGTCCAACGAGCTGGCCAACACCGACAAGATCCAACTGTTCATCAACGAGTGCAAACGCATGGGCATCGACGTGCTGGCACCCGATGTAAATGAAAGTGGCGTGCGATTCACGGTGCGCGGCGGCAAAATCCGGTTCGGTCTCGCGGCGATTAAGAACGTCGGTGAAATCGCCGTGGGAAACGTCATTCAGGTGCGCGATGCGGGCGGCCGATTCAAGTCCTTCGAAGATTTCTGCACACGCGTCGATTTGCGCATCGTGAACCGGAAAGTCCTGGAATGCCTGGTCAAATGCGGAGCATTCGACTCCCTGGGCGAGCCGCGCGCCCAGGTGTTCGCCGCCATCGAGTACCAGATGAACCGCGCCGCCAGCGTCCAGCGCGACCGCGAACGCGGCCAGTCGGCACTCTTCGATGTCGAGCCGGTCAATGCCCGAAGAAAAGCCACGGGCCGAGCCCCGTCTGTGGAATGGTCGCAGAGCGAGATGCTCGCCTTTGAAAAGGAGCTTCTGGGCTTCTACGTCACCGGGCATCCGTTGACCCAGTACGCCGAGGTGCTGCGACGTTACGAACTCACGTCGTCGGGTCAACTGACGCAGCTCCAGGACGGGCAGACCACCCGTATCGGTGGGATCATCAGCAAGTTGACCCTGAAAACGACCAAGCAGGGCAAGCCAATGGCGATCATGACCCTCGAAGACCTCGACGGATCCGTCGAAGTATTGGTCTTTCCCGAGTCATATGCCCGGTACGCGTCGAGCCTGAAAGCGGATGCGGCAATCTTCGTCTGCGGCAGGGCCAGCCTGCGCGATGACAAACCGAAGATTGCTGCCGAACAGATCATTCCCTTGGACGACGTGCCGAAAAAATTCACCAAGGCCGTCCACATCCGCCTCTCCGCGGGAACAACGGAGGATTCAGCCCTCACGCGCGTTCACAACGTCATGCGCGCATACCAGGGTGACGTGCCCGTCCTGTTCTGCTTCATCTATCCCGACGGCAAACTGGTCTTCCTCGAAGCGCACGAGCATTTCTCCGTCGCGCCGACCCAGCAGTTCGTCCATGACGTCGAAGCCATCCTCGGTGAAGACAGTGTCTGGCTCAAGGTCGATGCCGAAAAACTGGCCGCCAATAACGGCTCTCGCCGGGAACGGCGTGGCCGGGCAGACTGACGCCCTCTCCCCGCGTCGAGGGCGCCCCGCTTCTGCGCGTCACTTCGATGGGATGACGAGTTTCTGGCCGACCTTCAACGAATCACTGCTCAGGTTGTTGGCCTTCCTCAGCTCGGCAACGGTCACGCCGTTGTTCTTGGCGATCAATGTCAGGGTGTCGCCCTTTTGAACGGTGTACTCATTGCCGTTCCCCGCGCCGGAGGACTGTGTCGCCGCGGCGCCGCGAGAACCGCTCATGGCGGCAAGCTCCTTCGCGAGTTGATCGACAATGGCCTTCTTGTCCGCCTCACGCGCTGCATCCAGCGCCTTCACGCGCGCCTCCAATGCCTGGAGGTCGTTGACCGACGCGCTCGGCCCGGATTGACGGGCTTCCGCCAGTTGCGCCTGGAGCTGCTTGATGTCCTGCTGGATTTGCTGCTGGTTGGCCTGCAGCGCGTCGACGTCCGCCCGCAGCTTGCTCAGGCGCTCGTCGAGGATGGATACCTGCTGGCCAATCGTTTGGTCCTGCGCCGGCGCGGAAACTGCGCCGCCGAAGTAAACCACCAGCGGTATGGCAAAAATGAGAAGCTCCTTGTGTTTCATGGACGCAGTCTAGAAACCGTCTGAAATCCTTGCAAGCCCCGAATTCGCCCATCCATAAACACCGTCCCCAGCGCAGCTAACGTCTGGCCTGAATCGTGCTCCCCATCATCTGAAACCTGTATGGAATGAGCACAGCCGATCTTCAACACCCTGAAGAAGTCGCGGTTGAAACGGAGTTGGGAGGCCCGGTCGCACCCGATATCCCCACGGATTCGGTCGCCCCGCTCTTCACCAACCCCGCCGACTGGTTCGTCCCGCCGTTCCCCGAGAAATTGGAGGACCTCGACGTCAACCCCGGCTTTCTGGCCGACTTGGCGCTCAAGACCGTGCCGCTCGAGCCCGACGGCAGCACCGCCACGATTGCCGCCCGCATGCACCTCGGCATGATGATCACCGAGGCGCTCCTTCAGCGGTTGTGCCGCGACAAGTTCATCGAAATCAAAGGTGTCGTCGGCCTGCATAACCATCGCTACGCAATGCTCGACCACGGCTGGCAGGAACTGCGCCGCCTGACCAGCTTTTGCTCTTACGCCGGCCCGGCCCCGGTCTCGCTCAGGTCCTACACCGAAATGACCACCCAGCAGGTGCGCAACCGGCCTCCCGCGTCGCGCCAGGCCCTCGATCAGGCCATGTCCAATCTCATCCTCTCCGATTACGCCAAGGAAATCATCGGACTTGTCATCGGCTCGGGACGCAGCCTGTTCCTCACCGGCCCCTCCGGCAACGGCAAAACCGCCACCGCCCGCGCCCTCGTCGACGCGCTCCCGGGTGAAGTCTGGATCCCCTATGCCATCGAAGTGGACGGCCAGGTCATCCGCGTCTTTGACACCCACAACCATTCGCCTGTCCCTCACGCTACCGATAATTACGATCGCCGCTGGGTCCGCATCCGCCCGCCGCTCGTCGTGGTCGGCGGTGAGCTGACGCTCGAAAGCCTCGATCTCTCGTTCACGGATACCCAGCGCTTCTACGAGGCGCCGCTGCACGTCAAGGCCAACGGCGGCGTGTTGGTCGTGGACGACCTGGGCCGACAACGCTGCTCCGCCACCGAATTGCTCAACCGCTGGATTGTGCCCCTCGAGTACCGCGTCGATTACCTCACGCTCAGCACCGGCAAGAAAATCCAGGTGCCCTTCGAGCAAATCGTCGTGTTCGCCACCAACCTCACCGAATCCGACCTCGAAGACGAGGCCTTCATGCGCCGCATGGGCTATCGACTCAGCGTCGAGCCTCCCAGCCCGGAGACCTACACCGAAATCTTCCTCCGCTACGCCCGGTCCCGCGGCCTGTTCGCCGATGAAAACCTCGTCGTCCAGTTGCTGCGGAAATATCAAACCGAGGGCCGCGTCCCCAAAGCCTGCGACCCGCGCGACCTCATCGACCGATCCATCGACCGCTGCCGACTCCTTCGCCAGCCCGTCAAGCTCACCGAGGAAGGCCTCAACGTCGTCTGGAACGGCTATTTCGGCCAGCCCAGCGCCGAACCCAAGCGCCATTGACCCCTCAATTTGGGTCTGTTTCACGTCGTTTAGTGGCCAAATCTTCACAGTTCTGCCGGCCATACCCCCTCCCGGCCCCCCCAAAAAAAGCAAAACAAACCCAACTGAAAAGTCGGGCCTTGTTTTCCGTAAACCATTCTCCACCAACGATGTCATAGCATTATTTTTGTCAAGAATCGGTGGGTTTGTTTGGCAAAATCGAGCCTGCGAGAAGCGACCATGTCGTGCCGAGGTCGCAACACACTTTTTCGGAGCTATCCCCCTTTGGACTGCGGCGACTTAAGTTTACCCCGAATGTTTACCCCGATTCTGAATCGGGGCCTTTCGGGGCCGCTTTGCCGTCCGCCGCCATAGTGGCGCGGGCTGCCTGCCCCGATTCCGAGTCGGGGTCTCGCCCGTGTGCCGTTGTCGGTGCAGGTCCAGACCATCTTCACCCAGTATATACGGATGCAACAATCTGTCAACTGAGAATCATACATTACAGCATATATGCTCCCAGCCGGCTTTGCCTGTGCCCTCAAAGTAGAACGGGCAGCCTGCCCGCATTTCCAGATCGCGGCTCCGTATCGCCAAGAGCTGTTGGCAGCGCCGTCAGAGCGTAAGCACTGAATCCACGTTGTCGGCCGCGAGCTGAGTCGGACGAAATGCGCTAATGATCAGCAGCTTGTCGTACACCCGGTTAGTCAGCACCATACTTCTTGTGCGGGCGTTCTCGAACCACGAGAGAGTCTTTTGCGCTTTGCGCCCGCGACTTGTGCTCTATGCCGAGCCGCCATTTGCTAGCGCCTGTTCATTGCCAGGTAGTACTTGGCGACGCCGACCCTGTGCGCTTCGCGCGCCATGTCCTCGCGAATCTCGTGAAGCTCCTTCAGCACTCGTGGCTGTTTCAACCGTTTCATGGCGTCACGATTTCCTCTGGTGTGTGAATACGGATCGCGGGCAACCCAAAGCGCAGGTTGACTGCGTTGATCCGCTGCACCTTTCGGACATTGACCAAGTGCTTCATGTTTCAACTTACAACAACATCGAGCGCGTGACAAATGGCGAGGGCGACATGCAGCGCATCGTTTTGGTAGCGTACGGGCGTGATGCCCTCGCGCACGTAAACTTCGCTCAACCCCACTGCCTCCTCTGTAACATCCAACACTGTGATGGGCAGGCCAGCAAACGCCTGGATCATCCGCGTGCGCTTCGGTTCCGGCGCACGGTCGATTTCACCCTTCACCACTTCCGAACTGAATAAGTCATCATCCGTCACATGCAGCTACTCAAAGAAAACCTCTGTTGCCGCCCGCTTCTCCGGCGCGTCCTCCGCAAACAACATGTTCGGCACACTGGTCTCGATGTACAGTTTCATATCGCTGCGTTCAGGCGTGCGATTCTCTCGAATGGATGCCGTTCATTTCAGATTGTGCGGCGAAGTATGGCAGAAGTCTTTACCGGCGAAAAGAGGGAAGCGGATGGGCGAGCTACCCTTCGGCTCGATTGACTCCGCTCACTCCCGCTCGCTGAGACCTGTGGCCCGCAGTAGGTGCGTACGTCTTACGGTCACCCTCGCTAGATCATTTCATCCTCGCGTTTGGCGCGGGAGGATTTGGGTTTGTTGGTTTGACCGGCTTTGAGTTCGGCGGCGGCGCGTTTGGGATTCACTGCGTTCAGAATGACGACCGTTGTAAAGCTGTGGTTGTTGCAGAGGACGGAGGGCTAGCGCAGCGCGCCGTCGCGGCGGAGGTTTTCGACGATGTGGCGGGTGGCGTTGGATTTGTTGAGCGTGTAGAAGTGCAGGCCGTCGACGTTGGCGTCGAGGAGTTCGCGGCACTGGCGCGTAGACCAGTCGATGCCGTACTTCAGGACGGCTTCGGGGTTGTCAGCGACGGGGTTGAGTTCGACAAGCATTCTTTCCGGTACGACCGCGCCGCACATGGCGGTGAACTTTTTGATCTGGGCGACATCGGTCACGGGCATGATGCCGGCGATAATGGGCACGGTAATGCCGAGTTGCCGGCAGCGCTCGACAAAGCGGAAGAAAACGGCGTTGTCGAAGTACAGTTGGGTGATGATGAAATCGGCGCCCGCTTCGACCTTGTCCTTCAGCCGCCGCAAATCGGTTTCGAAATCGGGTGCTTCCGGATGTTTTTCGGGGTAGCCGGCGCAGCCGAGGCTGAACGTGTTACCGAACCGCCGGCGCAAGTGACGGACCAAATCGACCGCGTTCTTGAAGTCGGGGAACCAGCCCCCGGGCGGTTCGGTTTGGCCTACGGGCCGGTCGCCGCGAAGCGCGAGGACGTTTTCGATGCCGTGTTTGGCGAAATTCTGCAGGACGGTGTCGATGTCCTTCAACGTTTGCCCGACGCAGGTAAAATGCGCCATGGCTTCGAGCTTGAATTGCTCTTTGATTTTGAGCGTGACCTCCAAGGTGCGGGCGCGGGTGCTGCCGCCGGCGCCATAGGTGCACGTGGCGAACGACGGACGCAGCTCGTGCAAGCGCGAGAGCGTTTCCAGAAGATTGGCCATGGCCCCGTCGGTCTTGGGCGGGAAGAACTCGAAGGAGACCGTTGGCCGCGTGGTTTTGAGGATGTCGCTAATTTTCATCAGTGTTCGGCAAGCGGAGCGCCTGCCCTACAATTCACGCGTCAGAGAACTCTTTGTGGAAGGCCGATTTTTTGTAATCGCGGGCGACGCGGGCGAGGATGCGGTCGCGATGGTCGATCAGGCGTTTCGGTTTGCGCGGCTTGAAGTGGTCGAGCGCGTAGGCGGTGATCAACGGCAGGGCGATGGTCGAGTCCGCGTAGCAGACGACCGCATCGGGCAGCCTGGCTGGGTCGACCTTGCCCCAGCTTACCGCCTCGGATGGCGTCGCGCCCGAGAGGCCGCCCGTATCGGGGCGGGCGTCGGTGATTTGGAGATAATAATCGTGTCCCTTTTCCTTGAGGCCGAGCACTTCCTGAATCTGCGGCTCGGTCTGGAGCATGAAATTCTTGGGGGAACCGCCGCCGAGAATGAAGACGCCGGAGGTGCGCCCGTTTCGTTGGGCGTCGTAAACGATGCCGGTGGTCTGATTGACATCGCGGTTCACGTCGAATTGCAATTGATATCCCGCGAGGCTCATGGCGGCGACGTTCATGCCGATGGAACTGTCGCCCGGGCTGCTGGTGAAACAGGGGACACCGTACTGGTAGGCGGCGGAGATGAGCGAGGTGTCTTTGAGGCCGAGTTTGCGCTCGCGCTGGTGGACGTATTTTCCGAGCAGATAGTGAAACTCGTCCGTGCCCATGGAACGCTGGAATTCCGGCCCCCGGATGACCCGGCAGATGAAAGCGTCGGTGTCGAGCAGCACGGAGTAGTCGAAGAGGATGTCGTAGATGCGGATGATGTTGCGTTTGCGCAGTTCGACGTCGTCGAGAAACGGCGAGCCGCGGTACAACTTCATGTCGAGTCCGTAATGGATGTCGTGATAGAGATTGGCGCCCGTGGTGACAATCCAGTCGATGAACCCCGCTTTGATGAGGGGGATCAAACAGGATTTACCGAGGCCGGCGGGCACGAGCGCGCCGGTGAGGCTGAAGCCGACGAGCCCATTCCGCGACAGCATCTTCCGGGTGAACAATTCGCAGCCCTCGCGGAGGCGGGCGGCGTTGTAGGCATGAAAGGTGTCGGCGACAAGCTGGGAGGCTCGAACGCCCCGCGTGGCGGGCTGGGGACTGAGGCGGGAGAATCGGCTGAATTTGCTGACGTTTTTCATGCGGCAGAGATTTTTCTTCGTGCAAACGTCCGGGCCTGCCGATAGAATTAACGAGCGCGTAAACTTTTGCAACCTATTTAGGAGACATACTTACTCCATGGAGCCGCGAGAGATTCGTATTGGCCACAGCCCCGACCCGGATGACGCGTTCATGTTTTATGCGTTGACCCACGGCAAGCTCGACACAGCGGGTCTGACGTTCAAGCATGTCATCCAGGACATCGAGAGCCTGAATCATCTGGCCGTGGAGGGCGAACTGGAGATGACGGCGCTGAGCGTGCACGCGTATGGCTACGTGATGGACAAGTACGCGCTGGTGGGGAGCGGCGGAAGTTTCGGGGACAAATGCGGTCCGGTCGTGGTGGCGCGAAAACCGATGGACGTGGGGGAACTGGCCGACGACCGCATCGCCGTGCCGGGCACGATGACCAGCGCCTACCTGCTGCTGAAACTGCTGTTAATGAACTTCAGGTTCGAGGTGGTGCCGTTCGATCGGATCATGGAAGTGGTCAAGGACGGCGAATTGGACGCGGGCTTGTTGATTCACGAGGGGCAGATCACGTACCAGCAGATGGGGCTGCACAAGATCGTCGACCTCGGCGAGTGGTGGTATGCGGACACGGGGTTGCCGACGCCGCTGGGCGTGAACGCCGTGCGCAAGGACCTCGGCAAACAGTTGATGAGGAAGATTTCAGAGTTGCTGACGGCGAGCATCCGTTACGCATTGGAGCATCGTGACGAAGCAGTCGGCTACGCGCGGGAATTCGGCCGCGGCATGGACGCTGCTACGACGGATCGGTTTGTGGGGATGTATGTCAACCCGCTCACATTGGACATGGGGATGAAAGGCCGCGAAGCCATCGCTCTGTTGCTGACGCGGGCCTATCACGCGGCGCTGGTGCCGCGCCCGGTGAATTTGGAGTTTGTCGAGTGATGGCTCAGGACGGAAGCCACGAAGGGCGCAACGTGTGAAGCCAACGCGGCGCGTATCCGTCCTGTGGCTCGCGGCGGTTTTCTCGCTGACGGCAACGTCCGTGTGCCGCGGGGCCTGGGATTTCACGGCCCCTGGAGAACCGAACCGCAACTGGAGCGCCAGCCTGGCGAGCAGCGCGCAGTATGACGACAATTTCAACTCGACCGAATTCCATCGGCAGACAGGCTACCGTCTATCTTCGGACCTGACCCTGCGCGTGAAAGACGTGGGGCAGCGTTCGCTTCTGAACGGACAATACGATTACGGGGTTCTGTACCCGAATTACAACCACGTGGGCGGCGTGAGCCAGACTCACACGTTGATCGCATCCGCGAGTTACGCGTTCAGTCCACGGTTGTTGTTGTCATTGAACGAGAACTTTGTCGATTCGGTCCAACCACAACTGGTACAGACGATTGACAAGGTGCCGGTCACGCTTATCCAAGCAGGTACTTACATTTACGACCAGGTTGGGGCGAGCGCGATCTATTCATTGACTCGGCGCTGGACCGCGTCGTGCTCGGGAAGTTGGGACATTTGGAGGTATCAGGAAACCGCGATCGCGACCAACAACGACCACGAGGATTACTCCGTGACGCTGTCCGCGCTGTACTCTGTGGATCCGCGCACGGTTCTGGGCGTGAATTATCAATACGCAGCGAATACGTACACGCATCCTGGCCCCAAGAACAGCCTCAACGGCGAGGCAGACACCGGTTATCTGTCTGTGACGCACCAGTTCAACCCGAAGTTGTCACTGGCTCTCAACGGCGGCTATACGGTGCGCACCTCGGGGGACGGCAGCAGCACCACCGCCCCGTCCGGATACGGCTCCCTCGTTTACAACTACGGACCCGCGAGCACGATCGCGCTGGTTGCGGCCGAAACGTTGAGCACCGCCAATGTCGGGGGTACGGGAGGCTTCAGCGCACAAGAGAACACCAGCTTTAACCTGCAAGTGAATCATCGTATCACGGCCAAGTTGCACACCATAATCGAGGGTTCGTACGTTTACAGCACGTTTACGTTACCGATAGTTGGGCAGACACTGGTGCCACATGATGTGACGCCCAATGAACAGTTCATGACCGGGCATTGGGGCATCGGCTATGATTTCCGGGTGTGGCTGTCTGCGGCCTTTGATTACAACTACTACAGGGTCATGTCATCGAGCGTGCTTTTGGCTCAACCGTATTCCAGAGACGTGGTCGCCCTCAGGGTGGTGCTCACATACTGATGGCTGGATGAAAGCGGCGGTTTTCGGCACGGGAAATGCGGTAGATTGACGGTATGCGAAAACGGCTCAACTATCATCCTATCAACCAGATTCAGAGCGTATTGCCAAGTGCGGAGGGGCGCGTTGACTTTTCACTTGCTTGGAGGCTGAAGTTGGTGTTTAGTGCACCGACTTTACAAGTTGACTGATGGAAACGACCCAACCATCCGCTGAGACGCGGCTTCATTTTCTGGATTATTGGCGGGTCATAAGAACCCGCAAGGTGATTCTGTTTTTGGTCTTCTTGCTGGTTGTCCTGACGGTTTTTACACTAACCCTTTTCCAGCCAAAGATTTACATGGCGTCGGCTCGGATCAAGGTCGAACCAGAGAGGCCGACGGTGCAACTGACCGGCGGGACGGAAATGCCAATTTACGACCCGTATTTCCTGCAAACGCAGTTTGAAATCCTCCAATCCCAGAAGATTCTGTATCCCGTAATCGAACGGCTCAATCTGCAGCAGCACTGGGGCGGCGATATGAAATTGCCCATGGAAGTGGCGTTCAGACGGCTCAAAGGGTCAATTGGTGTTCGACGCTACCGCGACACGTCGCTCATTGAAATCACGGTGTATGACCACGAGGGCGCGCTGGCGGCGGAGATTGCCAATACGGTTGCCGATTACTACAAAGAGGAGCGGCTTGAGATAAAGCGGGAAGATACTCAGAAGGGGATCGACAAGTTGCGGGATGAAGTGGCGCAGCAGGAGGAACGGCTTCGCCTGGCACAAAACAAGGTCGAGAAGTACCGCAAGGACCTGGGTATGCCGGTCATCAACCAGACCAAGCTCAACGACCAGACGCTGCAGCAATTGGAAACCAAGTTGACCGAAACCCGCAATGACGCAGCCGGACTTCAGGAAGAACTGACTGAAGTCGAAAAGCTGACCCCCCGACAACTCCGTGGCGCGGTCACCAAGTTGATCAACGATGCCACGATCCAAAATCTCTTGCAAAACCTGACCGATACCGAAACACACTTGGAGACCGTCAAGGAGGATTACGGTCCGGAACACCCGAGCGTCCTGGCCCTCATCGCCACACGTGACAAACTGCTGGATCAACTCAATGAGCGCCTCGAGGGCATCAAGGCGGGGATCGCCATTGAGTACGCGGTTGCCAAGGCCCACGTCGATGACCTGCAAAAGCAACTCGACGAGGCCAAGAACGCCGACCTTGTCTTGCAAAGTGAAAAGTATCTCCCGTTCCGAAATGCGCAGCGGGAAGAGGAGTTGGAAGCGAAACTATGCGACAGTCTCAAAGCGCGCCTGCAAGATGCCACGGTGGAAATGGAATTGCCGCGCAGCCCGGTGGAAGTGATCGATCGCGCCGAGACGCCCCTGCCGCAGATGTACGTTCGACCCAACATTTGGTTGAACGTGACCATGGGCGCTGCCGCCGGCCTGGTGATTGGCGTGGCGTTGGCGTTCTTCATCGAGTTTCTCGACACGAGCATCAAGCGCATCGAGGACATCGAGAGGTACCTGGGCTTGCCCGTGCTTGGAGTGGTCGGGCAACAAGCCGGCTTGTTGCATCGCGGCAACGTTTCCATGTCCCACCTCGAGGCGTACCGGATGTTGCGGACGAACATCGAATTCGCCAAGCCCGAGGGCGCACCAACATCCTTCTGCGTGCTCAGTGCGGGTGCGGGAGAAGGCAAATCCTTTACCATCGCCAACCTGGCGTTTGTCTACGCTCAACACGGGGCTCGAGTACTCGTGGTTGACAGCGACCTGCGTCGTCCGGCCGTTCATGAGCACCTCGGGGTCACCAACACGATCGGCCTGGCCGATTATCTTGGTGGCGCCAAGAGCGTTCAGGACATTATCCAGCCGACGGAAACCCCGAACCTGTGGTTGATCGCCGCCGGTGGCGGTTCTTCGGCCCGCGCGGCCCTGCACTTGTTGACCTCACAGCGGATGGCGGAACTCATCCGTCAGGTGGTGCAACAGTTTGACGTGGTCATTTACGATACGCCGCCCATTCTGGGTGTCAGCGACGCCGCGGTCATGACTCGTGAAGTCGGGATGTCGATTCTCGTGGTCCAGCACCGCCGTTACCCGCGGAACATGGCCCGTCGCGCCGTGCAGGTCATTCAGAATGCCGGCGGCAAGCTGCTGGGGTGCGTGGTGAACAACGTGCAACTCGGCCACGATGAGACCTACTACTACTATCACGACCACTATCATGACCAGCTTGAGTTCGCCCAACACACCCGCGAGCTCCGCGAGAAGAAGCAGGTTGCAGCCGCCAAGCCATCGGGCGGTGACGAGATCGACCTGTCTGGAAAGTATTGAGAGAGATCGCTGCCCGTGGCCCATAATTGACGATGCAATTATGCAGGGCATCGTGGTATGATTGATTTCATGAATTCGACCCGACAGATCAATCCATACGCGTGGGGGGGCTGGTTGATGACACTGGTCGCTGTGCTCGGCCTGACGGCCGGCTGCAGTACCGTTAGCGATTTGCCCGGCTCGTCGAACCAGCCAAAGATGAATGTCAGAGCTCTCGCCGCGACGGTTCCCGTTGCGCCCATTAGCGACGAAGAGATCTCTAGCAGACTGCGCCCGGGAGATGAACTCAGCATCCGCATCGATGCCGGCGCGCCGACGGGTACGGCGCCCACACCTACCGATGTGACCGTTGACGACGAAGGCTATATCGAGCTGCCGCTGGTGGGGCAGATCAAGGCCGCCGGCCTCACCCCGAGCGAGCTCGCCGAACACATTCAGTCCAACTATGTGCCCCGGTACTACGTGCGGTGCACCGCTTCCGTGCTTGTTTCCCAGCGTTTCTTTTACGTCGGGGGCGAAGTCAAGAATCCCGGGCGCTTCATCTGGAGCGAGGACGTGACCTTGATGAAGGCCATTAACACGGCCAGTGGATTTACGGACTATGCGAATCGAGGCAAGGTGCAACTGGCGCGCGGAAAAGAGCCTCTGCAGACTTTCAATTGCGAGGAACTGATGCGCAATCCGGCCAAGGATGTTCCGATTCGGCCGGGTGACACCATTACGGTGCTTCGTAGCATGTTTTAGACGATCAACTGTCGCTTGGGCCGGTCAACAGGAGGAGCCACCAGCTACGGGTACGGTGAGCCACCGCATTGGTAAGCCCAATGGTCGTGTCGTCTGGACGGGCCCACAGTCTGCGGCGGGGCACGCTTGTCAGGTCACCATTGTTATTCTCAGCCTGTTAATCCTGGTGTTTGCCCCGTTGGCGTTCGGCGCGGTTCGGCTCTGGTCCCTTGGCCCGGTCTTCATCGCCATCGAAGTGGCGAGTGTGCTGTGGATCGTCCGCATTCTGGCCGCCCATGAAATCCCGGTGGTTTTTTCCATGGTTGGCCCGCCCGCCGTCGCCATGGCAGCCTATGGCGTTATTCGGTACGGCTTGAGCGAGGTCGAGCCGGTGGCCAGCCTACCGATGATGCTGTGGCTCGCCACTGCGCTGCTGTTCTTTCTGATCCTCAACAATGTCCGGCATCGCTGGCACATCACGGCGGTGGTATGGGTGCTGATCGGCACAGGCACTTTGATCGCTCTGTACACGGTGTGGCAGGCAATCACCGGTTCATCGTTCGTGTGGGCTTTTCCGCAGTACGATCGGTATCTGGGCAGCGCCAGCGGCACATTCATTCGCCCGAACCACAGCGCGGCCTATCTGGAGATGGTTTTTCCGATCGCTGCCGCCACCTGTCTTTTCTCCCGCCGCCGTTTCGAACAAAAGGTGGCCGCCGCCATTGCGAGTTTGGTGATGGGCGCGGCGTTGTTGCTGATCGCGGCCCCCAACGGCTGGCTGGGGTGGCTGGCCGGCATGATCGTTCTGCTGGTGTATATTATGAAACGGGGCGGCAAGAAGTCGCGCTGGCTGATGGTCGGGTTGGGGCTGCTGGGGCTGTTGCTGGTCGTCGCGCTCATCGGTCTTCTGACCTCCGGCGGATCGGAGAGCGGGTTTGCAACGACCGAACGCCGGGGCGCAGGGGCGTTGTGGCATGCCGCCTGGCAACTGGCGCGCGGCCACTGGTTGCTGGGGGTCGGGCCGGGCATGTTTCGTTGGCTGTACCCGGTCCAGCGGACCGTGCAGGGCGTAGTGGACACGCCCGAGAGTGAGTACTGGAGCGTGTTCGCGGAATACGGACTGATCGGTCTCGTGCTGGCCTTGTGGGTGTTCGTGGCGTTTGTGATCGCCGCCATCCAGATTCTATCGGTGCGGGCGTCGCGCTATTCCGCTTCCACTCCGTCAAACCGCTATGCCTTCGCGGTCGGCGGGCTGGCGGCGGCCACGGCCATCGCCATCGGCTGCATTTCCGATTCGAGCCTCCGTGCGCCCGCCAATGTGCTCACGCTGGCGGCCATCATGGCGACCACGCTTACGTGCGGTGTCCACCCCAGCGGGAAGATTGAGGAGGACGAGGCGTTGCCGGGGCGTTATGCGCCGCTTGCGGTCAAGGGAGTGAACAAGGCGGCGCTGGCGGTGTCGTTGGCGATCGTGGTGGTGCTGCTGGCGTCGCGATTGCGCAAGAGTTACCCGTCCGATTTCTATTTGCGGCTGGCGCGGCAAGCAGAGGACTCGCTGGACTGGGACACCGCCCGGGAGCGATACGTGCAGGCTTGGAAGTATGACCGCCGCAATTTCGAAGTCACCACCGCCATCGGGGATTACCTCAGCGCGCGGGCCACATGGAACATTGGGCAACGTGAAAAATTGCTGACCGAGGCGCTTGCCTGGTATGAACGCGCGTTCACGGCCAATCCGTACGCGATGGACGTGCAGATCCACATCGGACGCGTGTACGACGCGCTGGGCAAGCGTGAACTCGCCGAGGAACATTACCGACGCGCCATTCAAGCCGACCCTCAAAACGCGTCCTACCACGCCCAACTGGGGCTGCACGATCAGCGCTGGGGCAAAACCGGGGAAGCTGTTGCCAATTTTGCGCGCGCCTACGAACTGGGCGGCGACGACCCGCTGCCGGAAGTCGAGTTGCGGCAGTTGGGCAAATTGGAACCATGAGCCTGTCACCCGGCACGATGCGACGGCTGGCGGAGATCGTCGGCGCGGGCAACCTCCAGCATTCCGCCGCAGAACGCATTGCCTACAGCTACGACGCGACCGCGATGCTTACGCGACAGCCCGAAGCCATCGTCTTCGTCGAGTCGGCGCAACAGGTTTGCGAAGTGCTGAAACTCGCCAGCGCAGATGGCTTCAAGGTCGTCCCACGCGGGAGCGGCACCAATCTTAGCGGCGGCACGATCCCGGCCGAGAATTGCATTGTGCTCGTCACGGTGAAGCTGGACAAGATTCTGGAAATCGATCCGCGCAATCTTACGGCTCTGGTCCAGCCCGGAGTGTTGACCGAGAGGATTGATGAAGCCGCGGCGGCGCACGGGCTGTTTTATCCGCCGGATCCCGGCTCGATGAAGGTTTCGACGATTGGCGGCAACGTGGCGGAGAATTCCGGCGGGTTGCGCGGTTTGAAATACGGTGTCACGCGCGACTACGTGCTCGGGCTGGAGGTGGTGTTGCCCACGGGCGAACTGCTGCGGTGTGGCACGAAATGCGTGAAAGACGTGGCGGGATACTCGATCAAGGACCTGTTTATCGGAAGCGAGGGCACGCTGGGCGTGGTCACCGAGATCCTGCTGAGACTGCTGCCGCGACCCGCGGCGCGCAAGACCATGCTGGCGACGTTCGCGTCGATGACCGATGCCGCCGAGACCGTCAGCGCGATCATCGCCGCGAGGATTATTCCCTGCACGCTTGAATTTCTCGATCGCACCACGATTCGGTGCGTCGAGGATTACGCGAAGATCGGGCTGCCGCTCGATGCCGAAGCCATTCTGCTCATGGAAACGGACGGACATCCCGCCGTGGTCCAAGACGAAGCCGGGCGCATGATCGAGCTGGCGAAACGGCACCGCGCCCGCGACGTACGTATTGCCGGAGACGCGGCGGAAGCCGACAGGCTCACCTCGGCCCGGCGGGCGGCGTTCAGTGCGCTTGCCCGCGTCTCGCCGACGACGATTCTGGAAGACGCTACCGTCCCGCGCAGTGAATTGGCGACGATGATCGCCTTCATCCAACAAACGGCCGAGAAGCACAAACTCAAGATTGGCACGTTTGGCCACTTCGGCGACGGGAATTTGCACCCGACCTTCCTGTGCGACGAACGGAACCGCGAAGAAATCGGGCGCGTTCATGCCGCGTTTCGCGAGATTTTCGAGAAGGCCATTGCGCTCGGCGGCACGATCACCGGCGAACACGGCGTTGGCCTGGCCAAGAAGGAATTCCTGGAAAAGTTTGCCGGCAAGACCAGCCTCGACGTAATGCGCGCCTTCAAGCGCGCGCTGGACCCCAACCATGTCCTCAACCCCGGCAAGATCTTCGATTAAGCCGGGGTTGCTGAGGCAACTCGACTACTCGGTCCTGCAGCAATGCATTCATTGCGGGATGTGTTTGCCGACCTGTCCGACCTACGACGCGACGAAACACGAGACCAGCAGCCCGCGGGGACGAATTGCGCTGATGCGGGCGGTTGCCGACGGCAGGCTGGCGGCGAATTCGGCTCAGTTCGCCGATGAAATGTATTTCTGTCTCGGTTGTCTGGCCTGTGAAACCGCCTGTCCTGCAGGGGTTGACTACGCGGAGATGATCGAGTTCGCGCGGGCGGAAGTGGAGCAGGGCGGCGCGAAGGCGGGCGCGAAGCGGAATTTGATTCGCGCGCTTGCCCTGCACTGGTTGTTCGCCAAACCGAGCAGGCTGCGTCTTGTTGCCAAACTTCTCCGAATCGATCAGGCCACCGGCTTCTCGCGGGCGATCGCGTGGATGTTGCCGAAGCGGCTGCGGGAGCTGCGGGCGGTGCAGCCGAAGATATGCGGCAAGTTCTCGCTTGAGTTGATACGAGAAACCGAGTCACCAGCGATGTCCAGTCGATATCGTGTGGGGTTGCTGACGGGATGCGTGCAGGACGTGGCGTATGCGGAGGTGAATCGCGATACGGTGGACGTATTGCTGGCGAACGGCTGTGAAGTATTCACGCCGCGCGATCAGGTTTGTTGCGGGTCGCTGATGGGACACAACGGAGAATTGGGGCTTGCCCGGTGGCTGGCCCGCCAAAACCTCGAAGCGTTTCCGGTGGAGAAATTGGATGCGATCATTGTGAATAGCGCCGGGTGCGGTTCGTTCATGAAACGGTACCGGCATTTGCTGCCCAACGATCCGCGCGCCAAGATTTGGGACGAGAAGGTTTACGACATTCACGAATGGCTGGTGAAGATTGGGATTCGGGCGCCGCGTGAGGGCACGCGGCCTACAAAGATACGCCTGACGTATCACGAGGCGTGTCATCTGGTGCACGGGCAGAAGATTTCCCGGCAGCCGCGCGAGTTGTTGCGGGCGATTTCCGGCGTGGAGCTCGTTGAGTTGACGGAGTCGACATGGTGCTGTGGATCGGCCGGGATTTACAACATCACGGAGCCGGAAATGAGTTTGGCGTTGCTCGAGCGAAAGATGAAACACATCGCCGCTACTGGCGCACAGGTTGTCGCGACGGGCAACCCCGGTTGCATCGGGCAGATTCGCTGTGGGGCGCGGAAGCTTGGTTTGAAGGTGGAGGTCGTGCATCCGGTGACGCTGCTGGCGCAGGCGTATCGCGGGGAGCTGTAGCGCAGTCCATCTGCAGAGGCCGGCCCGCCTTCGCTTCTGCTACGGCGCGGCAATCTTCGCCCTGCGCTCGGCGCGGAGCGAAGATTGGCGGAGGGGGAGGGATTCGAACCCTCGATGGACCGTGAGGCCCATACTGGTTTTCGAGACCAGCCCGATCAACCGCTCTGGCACCCCTCCGCATCGAGCATTTTACGCAACGACCGCCGACCCCAGCCTGATTTCAAATAGCGCTCGCGCTTTTGCGCCGTTTGACGGTCCGGATATTGTTCCAATAACACCCTAGCCCACGGCCGAAGGTGGCTAGTCCACCGACCTCGCCCAAAATTATGTGCTGTCAATCGCGCATCAGGTTCGGCGCTACTGCCGATGTAGAATCGACCCGATTTAAGACTGCGCAGAACGTAAACGTAATACATTGCTTCCGCAATGGTTTTTCGCGTGATTCCGCCTGCGGCGGAAAACGCGACCACGTTTCCCGATCCGCCGAGGATCGGGATCACGTGGCGAGACCAGCCCGATCAACCGCTCTGGCACCCCTCCATCAACAGCTTGGATAAACGCAGCACGGCTTACCTGGCAATTATTACCCGCCCGAGGCACGGATGCCGTGGCCGCCGGTTTACGAGTTGACTTATAGCAGCGGAAAAGCGGCTTGGCAAGTCGCGCACAGGGTTTGCCGAAAAGGCTCGGAAGCGAACGGTGCCGGGCGTCGAAGCCAAGCGGGTCCTGACGCAACCCGGTTAGGCCAGCGCATTTGACTCTCCACCGGGTTCGTGTACTTTCCTTGCGGATGGAGAGCGTTGTCTGTGGGTTTACCCGATGAATTGGGCACATGCGGGGGGATTTGCGCGTGACCAAAGAAGACGAGATCATGATGTTCTTGCATGAGCGGGTGTTCGACCCGATCTTGAAATCACCTAAAGCGACGGCGGATCTCAAGCAAGGCGTGCGGTTGACCATTGCAAGGATGTGGGAGCGTGATGCAGCCGGAATGATCAAATTCTATTGGTCAACCATTGTTGGGACGGAGCGCAGTATCGATTTTGCCGCCCAGCTTCGTGAGGCGGGATTTATCCGGTTTGAGGAGGTCATTGACGAGTTTCGCAAACGCTTCAACGACGACTGGCTTCGGGGATGAGCGGGTCGGGGTAACAATCGCAGTTACAAAGGGTGGGAAGAGGAGGCGCGGCCGGGACGGAGTGGTCGCGGGGCGAGATCGGCGCACGATTTCCACGTTCTACCCAACACCAGGAGCGTCTCGCGTTGGAGCGCCCTCTCGATCAGGGGAAACACGCAGCGTTCCTCCTCGTCGAAGTGGGCGCGACAGGCATCCAGGACGGCCCTGAACCGCAGGCGGGCCTTGGGGAGATCCTTGATCTTTTCCACGTCCTTCAGGAGCCCATCGAGTTCCTGATGGTCGTGGTGGAGACGGGTAAGCTGATTTCGCTGCTGCAGGATGTGATCCAGAGCGATGTAGGCCAGATCGGCTTCCGTCGCGCCGTGGTTGTGGAGGAGGGGTTCCAAAAGGCGGCAGAACAGCGCGATCTCGTCCACGGAGTTTACGGCGGGCAATACGCGTTCCATCTGATCGAACAAGCTCAGAAAGACACGGTGCTCGGCGACCAACCCATCGATGATCGTCACCACAGGCAAACAGTAGTGCACGAGACGGGAAAGTCAAACCCAGCAGGCCAGTTGTCCAGTGGGCGATGGGTACAGCCGCCGGCGCGATGCACGGCGCGTTGGTTTTCCGAAGGGAAACGGCGCTCTCAAAAACTATTCGTGGGAGAGCCCAGTGCGCCGGTCCGTGTCCAGCAGTTTGATCAAGCCGCGATGGATCAGATCGGCGATCACGAGGCTGGTTTCGCGATCGTCACGGGCGATTGTTGAAACCACCCCGATCACCTCGCCCAGCGTCAACTGTCTTTTTCTTCGGCGCATGTTCTGTCACCCTGCCGAGAACGCTCTGCCGCCTTGCCCAATACAGTATTTGAGCGGGGATGTCAAGCCTGAAAGCCATGTTTTTTCTGCCCCGCAAGGCGGCCGGCCAGAGGGGGTGCGGCCGGTGGCTACTGTTGGACGACGATTTGGGAGGGATCCTCGACGACGATTTCGGGCTTTCCCCGGTAATTGATAATCGCCCCGGTGACGCAGATGGTTTTTCCGTTGAACAAAGCTTCGGGCAGACTCTTAAATTTGGTCCGGTTGGCGCCCTCAATCATCACTGCAAGAGTCTGGTTTGGGAAGGGATGGTCGAAATTCAGGTAGCTACGTCCGCCGTCCGATGATTCGAACCCGCGCGCACTGGCGACCAAACCACAGACAGTTGCTGTTTCGCCGATGTGCTGCTGGCTTTCTGTTGACGAGATGCGAACCTTCGCCGTTATGGTTGGAGCGGGTGGCGTCGTCGTCTTCTGTTTCAGATTGCTGGCGGCTCCGACGGCGGGGGTGGTTGCCGTCTCCTGAATGTCAATCTGGGAAGAATCATCGACGACGATTTGCGGTCTTCCTCCGCGCTCCTCAATCAGCCCGGTAACGCACACGGTCTTCCCGCTGAACAATGCTTCTGGAGGTTCGCTGAACTCAGATCTTACAAAGTCGGGAATCCTGACCGCAAACGACTGGTAGGGGTAGGAACGATCAAAATTCAGGAAGGTTGGCTTCGATTCCCACGAATCCATGTACAGCGCGTTGGCGACCAAGCCGCAGACGGTGTTTGTTTCTCCGATGTGCTGCTGAGCCTGTTCCGCCGCGATTGTTTCCGACACCTTGACACCCGCCAGCGCCGACAGAGGAACCGCCAGATAGCCCGCGCAGGCCACCAGCAAGCAGCAGAGCACGGTGTACGAGCTAAACAGGACTCGACGTGTCATTAGCTGGCCTCGGTTCCTTTCAAGGGGAATCTCGACCGCCCCTTCGACCCAATATAGCAGGGGTATCCTCAAAGTGCAATTCCGCGCAGAGACCGCCCCCATGCCTCGGCCGACTGATCCTGGCCGACGCGACAAGCATCAACACATTGCGACCCACAGGATTCCGTCGGAACGAGGGCCGGCGATTTTAGCCAGGCGATTTATGCACGCGCATGGTTTCGTCAGTCCCCTGCCCCATTCTCGTTACGGGTCAGACGGCAAAAAAGAAGCTCACTGCGAGCTGGTTGCCGTCGGAGCCTTCTGGGTCGTACTGGGGGTGGTCGCACTGGCGGCCGGCGGTGTCTGCTGATTGGCATTGGTAGCCGAGCCGCTGGCGGGCGGCGGTGCGTCCCCTACGATAACGATTTGGGACGGATCTTGGACGACGATTTCCGGCTTTCCATGGTAATTGATGATCGCCCCGGCGACGCAGACCACTTTCCGGCTATACGTCACCTCTGGCGGAGTCGCGAATTTGGCGCGACTGGCCTGTTGGATTACGACGGTCATCGTATGATTGGGGTACGGTCGATCAAAGTTCAAGAAGGTCGGGCCCCCCTCCAGATACCGCGTGCTGGAGATCGGACCACAGACCGTATTCGTTTCTCCGATGTGCTGCTGAGCCTGTGTCGAGGGGATATTATTGGACACACCTCCGGTGGGCACCGGCAACGGCGCGGCCGGGGTTGGCTGAGCCGGCGTGACGCTGGGTTCAGCTTTTGGTTGCGGCGTGACGGTTACAGACTTGGGTGGCGCGGCTTGCGTCGGCGAGGGTTGTTCCTCCTGTTTTTGGCAGCCCTGCAGCAACATCGCTGCAAAACAGGCCAGTGTGACCGACGCCAAACCGATTCGTATCGAGTGGGTTCGAAACATGATTGGGCTCTCCTTAGCTTTGGGAGCGCACCCTAGCGTACAGCCGTCGCTGTGACAAGAAAAAATATGCCGATAGGGGGGCGCGGCGACCACGTGATGGCTGTAGGCCAAACGTGGGCTTCGCCGGGAGGGGGGCGGTGGCAAAGCGGTATTGGTTCCACCGGACGGGCCGCCCATCGTCCGCGAAGCCTCGGGCAAGTACCGCGTGTCGCGCCGTAGCGGAAAGGCGTAAGCGGACGCGCCACGCCTTCCAGCCCTCGATTCGTCCCACCAGCCCCACGCCGCGCCCCGGGGCCCCAGAAATGAATTGATTGTACCTTGGATACGCCATAATTTTCTTTCGCATGTCACGTAGAGAAATCCCCGACAGTGCCATCGAGGCCGTTGCTCAACATATCAATAGTAGGAGCAGCAAAAACTACGGCATTGCACCGGTTGGGGTTGAAGCCAACGTCGAGACACCGCAGATTTTCGAAATCCTCCCGTTTGGTGAAATAGATAATTCCGACAAACGTTTTTACGCGATCGATGGGAGCTACAACAGCGAAGAGTTCTATAACGGTCTAGCCATCGCAATGTACGCTGCTGGCTACATTTGCTTCCAACACGGCAAGCAGGTCCGAATGAATTCGCTCGATGATCCAATTCTCCTCGGTCAAGTCTACCACCCGGAGAATATTCTGGTAACACACCAAGATCATCTCGCTGTGATCTACGATGAACTGCTCACCATGAAGCCAGTTAAGAGACTTGTGGAGTTTTGGGGCGGAAAGCCCGAAAGCTTTTTCCCCTACGACAGGGCGGCGATATGCACCAACCTCTCTACGCTTCTCTCCTTCTGTCAAGCTGTGTTGGAAATGGCCTTGATTCTTGAAGTCGCGGAACTGCCTGACACGAAAGCAGGCGATTTCATTCTCAGAGACGGGACGCTGCGCCTCCTCCAAGTGAAACAGTCGTACTTGGTTAAGCTCGGAAAATATTTGCACGGGAAAGGCGTGAAAATCGTCGCCGTCACAAAGCAATCGCCCATAAAAATGGAGTTGTCATATACACTTAAGCAGATCGACAACTACCTTCAAGATGAGCTGAAGCGAAAATACCCTTTCGTTGAGACCGATCCGAAGCGGAAAAAGTTGTGCTGCTGGTTTGAAGTGCCTAGTCCGGTTTTAGAAGCAGCTTATCAAGGTGACATGTTTGCCAAGAAGGCCATTACCGGCGGTCGTGGCTTCGGTCTCTTTATGGCGGCGAGATTGGACTACGTTGAAAAATTACAAAACTACGACTGGGTCATCGTGGACGTGAACATTTTCGACGCGATACCGGGAATTGAATCGAATGCGCAGGAGCGTGACAGAAGCACGCTAGCGCAGGTATTCAGAGAATTAACACGGCTAACGCAGGAGCACTACATATTGGGTTACCCCTATCCCTTAGCCGAGGCGCACAATTTCATTTCACTCAAAAAGAATTTTAAAGAGGAAATCATAAGTCGTCTGAAATATTCGCTGTATAAAGACCAGCGCATGGATCACGTGGACATTGAGAATTTATTCTTGGATACGCACGACAGATTTTAGGAGGGAGAAACCATGAACAAGCATGCCGATTTTGGAGTCCTCTACGGCCAAAAGACCACGGAAGACGCGCTGTTGATTTACTCATCTTACGAGGACGCCAAGGCGAGCCCCCAAACCGGCGACTTCATCGTTCTGACACCAAAAGACGAGGGGAGCACGAAGTTTCTGGCTCGGGTCGAAGCCGAAATTTACGACGAAGATCCTATTTTCAAGTCACAGGACAAAACGCTTATCGCTGTTCACTACGCCCGCATTGCCGAAAGGGAGCTTTCAGAGCGCGATAAACAGAAGATGTTCAGCTACACGTACAAGGTGAGGATTCTCGGGACCTACACGGACACCGGCACGGCCATTTCATTCACGACCGCAGTCAGAAAGCTGCCCACAGTGTCGTACATTGCGCGGCATCTGAACAAACGCGAGATCGACGCCATCCTTAACAAGTCCAACGAGGACGGCGCTGCCATCGGTCATCTCTGCATCGGCGAGACGGTGTTTCAGGACAAAGGGCCGATACTTTTCAAGATTAACAAGCTTCGGGACAAGCGAACGATGATCTTTGCGCAATCCGGATTTGGTAAGACCAACCTCGTCAAGGTGCTTCTGAGTAACATGATGAGCGACACCACTTACGGGAAGCTCATTTTTGACTTAAACGGGGAGTATTTCCTACGAGGCACAAAGACGTACGGTTTGGGGGACGTCGAGGACAAAACCGTGAGAGAGAATGTCGTCGTCTATACAGATAAAAAGCTACCCGTGCAATACGAAGGCACAAAACGGTTTGTACACAAGGGCAAGGTGCTCTTGAACATGCACCAGCACCTCACGGTGGGAGATATATTGAACTTCGGCGGCGCGTTTTCCGAAGTCATGAGAGCCTTCCTCCTCTACCTCGATGAAGAAGGAGTCAGCGATTTTATCCAGAAGATCGATGGTTACGTCGCAAACCCAGGTGATCTCCACAAAGACTTTCCAAACTTCTTCGATCAAAAGAAGGAGGCCAGCGCGCGAACAACGATTGCGTCCATTCGAAAGCGTATCAAGCACCTGATTGACGAGGGAAAGGGCCTGCACTTGAACTCATCTCGTCTAGTTGAAGACGTTTTCCAATACCTGAAACAGGGGAAGACAGTGATAATCGACCTGTCCCTCAAAGACAATTTGGACGCGAGTATCATCTCGACAATTCTCGTCCGGAAACTTTTCGACAACAACAAGGCGAACTTTACCTCCGACAAGCCGGGGGACGTGATTAACACCGTCGTTTTCGTGGAAGAAGCACAGAACGTCCTGTCGGAGGAGTTCGTAAAATCGAATGCGAATCCGTTCGTTCGGGTTGCAAAGGAAGGTCGGAAATTTGGGCTCGGATTAGTCGCGATCACTCAGCGTCCCTCGGCGATTTCAGAAGAAATCCGGACACAAGCGGAGAACTTCTTCGCATTTCACATGGGGAACTCGGATGACATCAGAGCGCTTGTCAAATCCAACGTCAATTACGACGGTGTCATTTCCAACTTCATCCAGCGGGAAACAATCCCGGGTAATCTCTATATGGTGTCATCTGACCAGGCATTTGCGTTGCCTGTCAGGGTCAGCGAATTTGAAAAACTCATTGGCAGCAAGGTTTACAGCGAGTCCAAATTTTTGACCTAGACCATGTTGACTATTCCATTCAGGCGCAACAGCCACCTACACAGAGTCCTTTCCGACCAACGGACGGGTTTTTCCATTGGGACCAGATCCCCAGAGGAAAAGGTCAAGCTTTTGATCGTACGTGATTTGTTGCGGCTAGATTGGGAAATCGATTTCAAAGCAAACTGTGTCCTCATCACGCCGCCCGCCTTTTACGATAAACAGGTCGTCAAAGACTCAATGCAGATGAAAAGGCGGGAGTCGCTTGCAAAACATGCTACTTGGATCGGGAAGCACGCTGAGCTTGCGAAAGCTAATTTGGCCGACGGAGCTGCGGTCTGGAAATCAGGCATCGAGCCTGTCGTAGAAGTTTGCGAAACTCAGGCTCAACTTGACGTCTTCCGCTTCTTTCGATTCTACTGGTCGTCGCCCTACAGTGAGTACGTCGGGCGGCGTATCAAACTTTTGGTGCGCGACCACGCTCTGCCCCAAAAGCCGCTTATTGGCATTGCGGCTCTCGGGAGTTCGATAGTGCACATTCCCGACCGGGATGCATGGATCGGCTGGGATACTAAATCCCGCACCAGAAACTTGGTGTACACGATGGACGCTTACGTCTTGGGCGCCCTACCTCCCTACAATCACCTTTTGGGCGGTAAGCTTATTTCGTACGTCATCGCATCGAAGGAGGTCAGAGAGATTTACGAAAGAAAATATAGAGGAAAGGTCACCAACATCTCGAAACGCACAGCAAACAGACTGGCGTGCGTCTTCACTACGAGCCTTTACGGCAAGAGCTCGCAATACAATCGAGTGAAATACAATGGCGATCTAGTTTACATTCCTATAGGTCGGACGAAAGGCTACGGCACGTTGCATTTGACGGATGAAACGTTTGACGCGATGCGGGATTTGCTGAAATCCAGAAACGTGCTGGTGACGAATAGATTTGGCGACGGGCCGGTCTGGAGAATGCGATTAATACGCACTGCAGCAGACATGCTGGGCTTTGACTCGGATTTCCTGCTTAAGCACTCGTTTCAGAGAGAAATATACGCTGTGCCGCTTGCTCGCAATTACAGGGAATTCCTACGGGGCGACAGCAAGAACCTTAAGTATTCTAATTATTCTCTCGATGAGCTGATTGCTCATTGGAAGGAGCGATGGTTGAGTCAGCGCAAGAAAAATCCCGACGTAAAACGGGACGTAATGAGCTTTTGCGCGCAGGATTTTGAAATCGCATAACCATCGGACGCGAAAGAGGGCCGGGCTCAGATCTCAGCATTGCAACATTTGATCGCCGTCCCGCCGTCCCCGCTTCCCCAGTCCGAAACCGCCGCCGATCCGCCTACGCTGAAGCTACGGCGGACAGGCCTCGATGCCCTGCTGCCGTCCATCCTCGACAAAGCCTTCAAGGGCGAGTTGTGACCAGCCACCTGATTTAGCCCCAATCCACGCCCCATCTCACAACTCGCTGTCCCCAAGCCGTCTCACCGTCTCGGCTCGCCATCCGTGGTATGCTAAAAATTTAGCATACGACGATGGAACCGGAGTGGCGGGTCGGTTCCCAGCGTGTCGGTTTGTGTCTTGGGGCGGAGGGTTGGCGGGGGTGCGTTTCGGGTTTGGCATGTGGATTTCCAGCCTTCCGCAGATGCCATGGGGCGCGATGCGTGTGGAGTTGCAGGCAGTAGGAGGCAACTGCGGCCGACTGCACTAGACTTTTTTCGGGCAGCAGTGGAGGATGTCGTAGGGCCTGACGTCTTTGATTCCCGGGCCGGAGACGAGGTAGATGGTGTCGGTCAATCGCTCGACGCTGCGATGGTAGTCCCAGCGGAGCATGGCGGTGTGTTGGACGACGAAGCGCGGGTCGTCGTCGCGGAAACAGGACACGCAACTCGGGTCGGGCAGGCCGACGAGGAATTCCTCGGCGCTGAGGTTGTGCGAGGTGGTGTTGTAGAAATCCTCAAACAGGATGAACGACGCGCTGAACGAGTGGTCGACGTAGCTGATGGCCTGGGTCACGCCTTCTTCATTGCGCAGGCCGCGCGGGGCGACCGGCTGGATGCTGTAGAGATTGTCGATCAGGTCTTCCATGATGTCGTCGAGTGATTCGCACGACCAGTTTTTCAGGCGCTCGGAATTGACGCCGTAGGTGAACACGGAGCCCTGAATGATGGCGCCGATGGAGATGCCCGGCCACAACGGCAACCGGTGCGGCGGCAGACTGTGGGACGCGGCGCGGAACACCTTCGGGAACAACAACGGCTTGACGAGGTTGTAATTGCGCAGGTCGGGCACATCGTCGCCGCAGTAATCGAGCAGGTCGATGTGCGCCTCGATCAGCTCATCCATCCGGTGCGGTTCGAGCAGGTAATGATGGTACAAATGCTCGAGCAACACGGTCTGGCCGTCGGCGAGCGTCAGCGCCAAGCCTTCGGGAGGCTGGACGCCAAGTCGCGGGCGGCGGCGTTTGAGCAGGCTGAAATAATAGTTCATGAAACTAACAGTGTCGAGGTGCGGATCATCGTGCAGTTCGAGGGAATTGATGATTCCTTCCAACTCGTCGTCGTCGACACCGGCATCGCCGCTGCGGCAGCGGTAGAGGCAGCGGACCTGGACACGGCCGCGGGTGAAGATCCACGCGCGGGTGTGACCGAAATCGGCCAGGTGCTCCTCGTCCTGGCGTTCAACCCGGGTGAAGGTCATGTAGGCCAGGGCGGAGCCATTGCGCGATGCGCGTTGGATGAGCGGGTAATCGATCTCGGGCCAACTGCGTTTCTCGCATTCGATGAGTGACTGCAGGGCGCGCTCGGGTAGCATGGACTCCGGGGCGGGCTTTTCGAATTGGCAGGCTTCAATCTTCAAGTACCCGCCGGTCGTCAAACTAGCGAGGCTGACGTGGGGGGAGCCTTCATGCGTCAGAGGCAGCCACCCCTCGGGGTAGCTGATCGAGTAGCACTTCTCGGGATCGCTGTACTCTGGCATGGCAACCCAGTAAAGCAGCCACCTTGCCAAGGCGCTGAAATGGGGGTGGCAGCCCCGGGATCGGTCTCATCAGTTGGAAGGGCCGCGACCGACAGAATTGAACATCCCAGTTGCTGATATGAGACTGCCATGTTTGCCGATCAGGACTGCGGCCGGGTTTTGAGTGTTGATTCGAGTGGGGGCTTTGCGTAGGCTGGCGGCATCATGAGCAAGGTGATCCGCGGAAAAGCCTATGTGGTGCGGGACAATATCGACACCGACCAGATCATTCCGGCGCAATATTTGACGCTCGTACCCACGATACCGGAAGAGTACGAGAAGCTCGGCCGCTACGCGATGTGCGGTCTGCCGAAAGAGCAGTACCCAATCCGATATATCGCCGAGGGACAAGCCGGGACCCCGTACACAATTGTCATTGGCGGACGCAACTTCGGCTGCGGAAGTTCCCGCGAGCATGCCCCTATCGCCTTGGGGGCGGCAGGTTGCGAGGCGGTGGTGGCGGAAAGTTTTGCGCGGATCTTCTTTCGCAACAGCGTGGCCACAGGCGAACTTTATCCCGTGGAATCCACCGCGCGAATCTGCGAAACCATAGACACAGGCGACGAAATCGAACTCGATCTGGATGCGAACACGCTCAAGATTCTCAAATCCTCCAAGGTCTTTGCGACCAAGCCACTCGGAGACGCACGGCCGGTGATTGACGCGGGTGGGCTGTTTGATTTTGCCCGCCAGAGCGGTATGATCCGAGCGCAGGGTAATCACTCGAAGGCCACCAATGAACTCGCTGCCAAGGAACCAGCGGACGATTAGCCGTTTGTTAGGCGGGCGCGGGCCGGGCGCTGCTTGGGGGGATGCTCACGGGTTCTCATGGGGCGAATGTCGGTTACCCCAGCGGATTGTTGGTCCCGGTGACATGGGCGGCTAGCAAAAGGCTGTTGACTCGTCGGCCCAGGTTCAGACACAGTAGCTATACAAACAGGAGAGGCACACGAAGCTGCAAGGCTACAGGCTCGCTGTTCTGGCTGTTCTTCTGGCCGTCGGTTCGTTGTCTGCATCCGAAGTAAAGCTGAAGAACGGCAGCGTCTTTAATGATGTGAAGATTCTGCAGCGCGACGACCAGGGCATACTTGTGGCTGTGCCCCATGGCAAGATCAAGCTGCCTTTGGACGAGATCGAAAGCATCGACGGGGTCGCGATACCCCCTGCCGCGCAGTCGCCGGGACTAGGATCTCTCGCTGGCGGAAAACCACAACTCTCCCCGGTCGCGAATTCCGTCCCCGAGCTGGTCGCGCCACCGTATGTGCATCGATGGTCGATGGATATCTTCCTGCTGGTGACGGGACTGGTGGGGATGGCATGGATTGGGTCGCTGATTTGGGTACAGCATGACGTTAGAGGGAGGCGCGAAGAAGTCAAACGCACGAATGCGGACGTGCTGCTTCTGCCGTTTTTGGGATTGTTGATGTATTGGGTTGGGCGTCAGCGCCGGCTCCGTAAACTGGAAGAGCCGAAGACATTGACCGGCCGGGTGGCCGGGTTGTCACCCGGTGAAGCGCCCAAAAAGCGGGGATTGTTTGGCGGACGGACGAAGATTGCTGCCACGCTCGGGGCCAGAAAGCACCGGGTGGGCATGGAGTTTCTGGACGTGGACGGCAACGAAATCCAGATCCGCAAGGACATGCCCGAGATGAGCGGGATCGAGGCCGCGCAGGAAGTGCTGGGAGAGGCGATCAGCGAGCGAGCCAGTGATGTTCATTTGGAGCCGCAAGCCGACGGGTGCCGGGTCCGATTTCGCGTGGATGGCGCACTGCAGGAACGGTTGACGTTTACCAGAGCGGACGGATTACGCGTGGTTGCCGCGCTCAAGACGCTGGCCCAGATTGACGTGGCGGAAAAACGCCGGGCGCAGGACGGGCGGTTTCGCGCACGCACCGATAAGGGCGAGATAGACTTCCGCGCCGCCACGGCCAGCGGGATTCACGGGGAGAAGATGGTGCTGCGTATTCTCGACCGCAAGAGCGGGCTGATGGCGTTGGGAGACCTTGGCCTGCGCGAGGATATGCTGGAGCGCTTCGAGCGGGTCCTTCACTCGCGCAGCGGTGTTATTCTGGCTGCCGGACCAACTGGATCGGGCAAGACCTCGACGTTGTACGCTGCACTCAGCCGGCTCGACCGTAAGCGGCTGAACATTATGAGTATCGAGGACCCCGTGGAATACGAACTGGATGGGGCCACGCAGATACCGGTCAATGTGAAAGCCGGTGTCACCTATGAGGCCGGGCTGAGATCGATTTTGCGGCAGGATCCCGACGTGATCTTTGTGGGGGAAATGCGCGATACCGAGGCGGCCAGAATCGCGATTCGGGCCGCATTGACCGGCCACTTGGTATTTACCTCCCTGCATGCGAGGAACTCCGTGGGCACGATCGTGCGGCTGGAAGAGATCGGGGTGGAGCAGTACCAGATTTCCTCGGCGCTGCTGATGGTCATCGCCCAGCGGCTGGTGCGCGTGCTTTGCAAGCAATGCCGCGAGCCGTATGAGGCAACGGGAGCGGAATTGAACGAGGTCGGACTGTCCTTCGATCCCGGAAGCCGCCTCTACCGGGCCGTCGGTTGCGAGGCATGCGACAATACCGGTTATCAGGGGCGCACCGGGATTTTTGAATTACTCGTGATGGACGAAGAACTGCGGAAAGCAATTAATGAGGGCGCCAATGAGCAGGTGCTGTCGGAAATGGCCGCGCGGAAGGGTCTCCGCCCCTACCGTGAAGACGGGGCTGAAAAAGTTCTCATGGGGATCACCTCCGTCGAGGAAGTGACCCAAGCGAGCTGATCTATGGTGGAAGTCACTCTCAGTATTATAGCGTTGGTGCTGATCCTGACGCTGGCATGGGGCGGGACGTTCTTCGGCGTGTTCTACGAACTGACCAGTTCACTGCTGTTGTTTTTTGCCATGATGGTAACCATGCGGTACTGGTACGAGGCGACCCGATGGGTGGAATCGGTGATACCGGGGGCGGGCGCGTATGGAGCGTTTGGGGCGTATTGGACGGTGTTCCTGGTGGGCTGCCTGCCGCTGATCCTGGTGCTCAACCAAGTTACCCAGCAAGCCGTGCCCAAGTACCCGAGGATTGTCGATGTGGTGCTGGGGTTTGTATTCGGCCTGATCTCCTCCACGATTCTGGTGTGCTGCGTCATGACAAGTCTCTCGGTGATCGTCCCCAAGATTTGGGACGGTTACAATCGGGAGGCGCTGACGGTGCCATTTGACGAGTATCCAATCCGGGTGTATCAGCAAATAGAGGGTGGCCTTCTCGGCATCCGAACAAACGACCCGGGGCATACGCGTTTCCCAACGTTTGAGAAGGCGGACGAGGACAACTTCCAGACGTATTGGAAGTAAAATCGAAGCCGTCAGGCGCGCGTGAACAGGTGGGAAACGCCCCAAAGCCCGAGCAGCGCGGCCCCGGCCACGATGATCCAGTTTCGGCCGAACCAAGCACCCATTTCCTCGACAGCCGACGGCGGCGGGGGCGGTGGCGGAGGAGGAGGAGGAGCGGCATTCGTCTTGGGTGCGGGTGTCTCTTTAGCTAATTCGATGGACGGATAGGCCACACTGAACAGATCCCGTGCCTGGTGGATCTCCCTCAGTTCGCGAATGGTGGTGTCGAGTTGTTCCTGAAGCGCGAATTGGCGGTTTTGCTCTTCGTTGAACTGTTTTTCGGCGCGCAGATAATCCGCGCTGGCCTGGCTGGAAATCGCGCCGTCCCCAAGCATGCGGGGATTGGAAGTGAGGCTCTTACTGCGCGCCTGGTCATAGTTGGCTTGGGCTTGCGATCGAACCTCGGATAGATGGACGACGCGCTCTTTGCTGGCTTCGAGATCCTTCGTAAGATGTTCCTGCGTGGCCTCGAGGCTGCTGATCCACCCCCGGTACACGTCGATTTGCAGACGCCGACTTTCGGCGGCGAGCTCCGCCGGCTCCGTCGCGTTGTAACAGGGCGCAAGCTTTTCGGTCGCCGCCTCGAACTGGCCCCGCGCCATCAACGCTCTCGCATCCTGAATGACTTGCCGGGCTCGCTCGCTTTGCTCGAGCTGGTCGGCCTCCGCGGCGGTCATCCAGTGCCCGTGGTACTTGACTTGGCCCGAGGCCACCAAATTTCGCTCCGCCTCCCAGTCGGCGAGACGGTTGCTGACGGTGGTGGTTTCCATCACATGAGGGTATTGTCGCAGGAACGGAAGGAAACCTTCGTTAATGGCAGTATCGTATTGGGATGGGGGAAACGAACTTTGAGAATCCAGTTGATACTTGGCGAGGCCGTGGTAGGCGATCGTCGCCAGGCGCTGGTCGCGCTCGGCAGCTTCCATGTGTGACAAAGACGCAATGTCGTTCTTGTCAACCCGGACCCTTTGGGTGATGGTGCCGTTAGCGTACTGTGCTTCGAGGGTGATTTGCTGATTGTCCTCGAGGAGAACCTGCCCTTCCAGCACCCTCCCATCTCGAAGCTTGATGGTGACGTAATCGCCGGCCGCGGAATCGTTCGTTTGGCTGAAGCCGACGAACACGAAACTCGAACCAACCAGCGCAAGGGCCGAAATTAGAATCCGGACGATGCGCCCGCACGGGATCGATCTCATAGCATGCGCTCCTCTCGGACGCCAGATGCTACACCCAAGCCCGCGCCCTTTTCAACGACAAAAAGGCAGCGACTGCGAATTGGCAGCCAAGGGCGGGTGCGGGGTCAACCCCGGATCGCACGAGATATTAGAAACAGAAGTACGACTGCGCCCACCGCAAGATAGATCCAATCGTTCTGCACCCACATCCTGAGGCCGACCTGCAAGTCGGGCGCATTGGTGGTGGCCGGCGGTGCGGGCGACGCGGCAGATGGGCGAATATTGTCGGGGCCGATTCCCCATCGCGCCATGACCGTCGACGACTGCGAATGCACGGCTGCGAGTTTCTGAACCACGATGTCCCGCTGGCTCCGGGACTGGTCGAGGCTGCCCTGTTCGATAGCCAGGGTATTACGCGCCGCCTCGACGGCGGCCTGGTTCTGGACGAAGGACTGGCCACCGCCTCCCAGCGTCTGGTGCGCGGATCCAAGTGGCGCAGGCCTTCCCAAGGATTGTCCGTTGTTCATCGACTGCCTCAGCGACGCCTCCGCCGCGGTGACCGCCTGTTGAGCGCGATCCACCTTCGCCTGCTCGGCCGAAATCTCGGCTTCCAATTCTTGCCGCTGGCGATCAAACGCGGCGGTCTCTTGCTGAAACGCGGAAGCTAGCAGGGCCTTGGCTTGAGAAACCAGCGCTGGTTGTGCGGACATGGAGAGGACTGATTGGAGTCGCTGGATGGCGGAATCGAATCGTCCCCGGGAAATTAGCTGCCGGCTTTCTTGCAACAATTGTTGCCCGTGCTCCTGCTGCGCCAGCCGTGCTCCCTCCGCCGCCGGCAGCCAGCGACCGTGAAATTTCATTGTCCCCGTGGCTACCAAGTTGCGCTCGGCCACCCAATGCGCAATGCGATCGGTGACGTTTGACCCATAGATGGAGTTCGGATGTTGCGCCAGAAACTTGCCGAAGACGTTGCTGATTACTGCATCGTAATACTCGAGTCGATAACTCGTGTTTGGGTTCAACTCGTATTTCTCCAGCGCCTCGTAGTCACGCTTCGTTTGCGTGGCCGCCCGTTGCCCGGGCGTCGAGCGGACCATCCGGGCAATGTCTGCCTTGTTGACGTGCCGTGTCTCGGTAATTGTCCCATGAGCAAACACAAGGTAGATCGACACCGACGAATCATCTTCCGCAGTAATGTCGCCGTCCAACACCGTGCCGTCCTTGAGAGTGACCGTGTCGGCGCTGGCGGAAACACCGGCTAGCGCCAGGGCCATCAGTAACCAGCACCGGCACAACCACGGCGGTTCCCTACTGGCTGCGGCGGATTTGTACGGAAACATATTGGCTGCGCGGAACGCTGAATTTCTTCACCTCGACGGTCACCGCCTGGGCCAGCTTGCGGTAAAGAATAATCTTGGCGATGTCCGCCGCAAGGGCTTCGACGAGTTTCCGCGGTCTCTCCGCGGCCGTCTTGCGAATCATCTCGGCAACCACGTCGTACGGCGTGGTGGAATACCCCCGATCCGTCCGGCCGGCTTCGGCCAGATCGCATTCGAGTTCCACCGTCACCAGCAATCGTTGCGGCCCGGCGCGTTCGGAGTCCGTCACGCCGATGCGCGCGTCCACCTCGAGGTCCTTGACGACGATCTTATCCACGCGCGACCTCTTGCGCGGCAAGGAGCTGTTGCAGTTCGCCGAGATGGTTGCAGATCAGGTCCGGCTTCATCGCGCGCAGTTTGTCCAAGGCATTGTAGCCGGTCAACACCGCGCAGGTGTGGATGCCGCCCGCCCGCCCCGCCTCGACGTCGTGTTCCATGTCACCGACAAACATCGTTTCGTCCCGATCAAGGTGGTTCTCATCCAGAATATGGTGAATCTTCGAGGTCTTGTCCTCGATACCGATGTAGGGCTTGGTGATGAATGGTCCGATACCGAACCGCGCCGTTTGCGTCTCGTACGTGTGCGCGTCCACCGAGCTGGCGATATACACACCCAGGCGCTGTTGGCGGCAGAAACGCAGGAACGGCAGCGTGTGCGGCAACAGCGTGATCTCGGCGTGATGCTTCGAGTATTCTGCCAGAAAGATCTGTTCCAGCCGCGCCTGGGGCACATGCGGCACTCGGCTCTGGTAAAACCTTCGGATCGGCAGGCAGAATTCCGCGCGGAATTCCGCCAGCGTCATCGCCGGCAACCCGCACGATTCCAGTACATGGTTCGTGGTTTTTGCCACCGGCATCAGATCGTCGACCAGCGTGCCGGACCAATCGAGAATCACGTTTTGAATAACCACGCCGCAAAGGTATCACAAACCCCGGCGCCGGTGGCACAAGAAAAGTCAGGCCGCCCGGCCTCCCTCACGCAGGTTGAGTTTGCGGTCCGTTGGCGTGTGCGAACAACGCCGCCTACGGCTTGCGGCGTGGGCCGCGTTCACGCCTGGCCAGTCGCTCGGTCTTGCGTTTGCGAAGTTGCCGTTCGATCTTGCCGACCACGATGTCGAGAGCGGTGATTACGTCGTCGCGGGATTCCTCGGCGCTAAAGTCGGCGCCCGGATTCTCGATGAGCACGCGCACGGTGAACTGCCGCGCCGAATGATGCGCACTAACCTTGCGCAACCGGACACGCGCGCGCACCGCCCGCGGGGCGTATTGCTCGACGTGGCCGACTTTTTCGTCAATGGCGTCTTTGACGGCTTCCGTGAGAGTGACCCCATCGGCGTGGATGAGAATGTCCATGGACTGTCTCCTTAGATATTAATAGCTGAGGGTACCCAGTTGCACTTTACCACGGAATACCCAATAGACAACCGAGGTGTAGGCCAGCACGAACGGCATCCCCAGCGCCGCGATGGTCGCCATGATCGACAGCGTCTTGTGTGACGAGGCCGCGTTGTACACCGTCAGGCTCCAATCCGGATTGAGCGTCGAGTGGACAAGATCGGGAAACAGCGCCACTCCGAACAGGAACGTCAGCGCGGCAATCGTCGCGCACGAAGAGAAAAAAGCGTAGCCCGGGCGCTGTTGATGAATCGCCCGGGGAATGTTGGCGATGGCCAGCACATTCAGCCCGACAACGCCCCACGCCGCCGGGTGAAGACGAAAATTCGCCGTCGCCGCCGGTATGTCCACCAGCGTGTAGATGGTGGTGAACAGGTAGAACACGAGGAAGATTCCGAATGTCCGCCACATCCATTCGTGAATTCGCCGTTGCAGGTCGCCTTCGGTTTTCAAATACAGATAAATCGATCCGTGCATCGCGAACGTGGCGACCGCAAACAACCCCACCAGCAGCGCGTATGGATGCAGCAGATCCAGGAACGCGCCATGATATTCCATGTCTGGTCCGATGGGCATGCCGCGCATCGCGTTGCCCACCGCCACCCCAAACAACAACGTCGCCAGTCCGCTGGCCAGGCAAAACGATACGTCCCAAAAGCTGCGCCAGGACGCCGAATCGTGCTTGCTGCGAAACTCCATCGACACGGCCCGAAAGATCAACGCGAACAGCAGCACCATGAACGCCGTGTAAAACCCCGAGAATACCGTGGCGTAGACGATGGGAAACGCGGCAAACAGCGCCCCGCCAAATGTGACCAGCCACACCTCGTTGCCGTCCCAGAGCGGCCCGATGGAATTCATCAGGATGCGGCGGTCGCAGTCGTTCTTCACAGCCAGATGTAGGATGCCGACCCCCAGATCGAACCCGTCGAGGATTGCATAGCCCGTCAGCAACAACCCGAGCAGAATGAACCAAAGAACGTTCAGATTCATAAATCAAACATTACCCCTTCTTCTTCGCTTTATCGGTCTCGGTCAGCGACGCCCCGCCGGTGCCGGCTCGCAGGCCGGCAATGCCGAGCACCCCGCCGCGCACCGCCGCAGCGGGGACGGCGCCGACTTCATCGGGGCCGTGCTTGATCTTGCTGTCCAGCACGAACACCCACACCACGAACAGCAGGGCGTATATGACGATAAACATAATGATCGACCCGAGCACCTGGTTCGCAGCTACGGCTTTCGAGAGCGCATCGCTCGTGCGGAGCAATCCGTATACGACCCACGGCTGGCGCCCCACCTCGGCGGTCATCCAGCCGAACTGGTTCGCCGCGTACGGCAGCGGCACTGCCAGCACGAACATCCACAGAAGCCACCGTTTCTCGAAAATCGTCCCTCTCCAGCGAAAATACGTCCCCACAAGCGTCAAGACCACAAACAGTGCCCCCAGCCACACCATGATGTGGAACGCGTGAAACGTCACTGCCACGGGCGGCCAGTCACGTTGAGGGACCCGATCGAGCCCGGCGACCGGTTTGTGGGCATCGCCGTACGCCAGGTAGCTCAGCAGGCCCGGGATGGCGACGCCATACTTCACCTGCTGCTCGCTCGGATCAGGCTGGCCAAACAGATAGAGCGGCGTCGGTCCCTCGCCGGTTCGGAACACCGCTTCCATGGCCGCCAGTTTGGCGGGCTGCGTTTGCGCGACTGTCCTGCCCTGCAAGTCGCCGGAAATCGGCTCGGCCAGCGACGCTACCGTCGCCACGATCAGGCCGATGGTGAAACTTTTCTTCGCGAAATTCATGTGCCGACCTTTCAGGATGTAATAGGCGGTAATGCTCATCACGAAGAACGCCGCAAGGATATAGGCGCCGATGACCGTATGCGCCAGCCGATGTATGCTGGACGGGTTGAACACCATCGCCCGGAAATCCGTGATCTCCGCCCGCGCGCCGAGCCCCTGCCCCACAATATGAAAGCCCGCCGGCGTCTGCTGCCACGAGTTGGCGATGACGATCCAGATCGACGAGAAGAACGCGCCCACCGCAACCATGCACGTCGAGAAAAAGTGCGTGCGGACCGAAACCCGGTCCCATCCGAAGATCAACACCGCGAGAAACCCGGATTCCAGAAAGAATGCAAAAATGCCTTCCGCCGCCAGCGCCGAACCGAACACGTCGCCGACGAACCGCGAGTAGGTCGCCCAATTCGTGCCAAACTCGAATTCCATCACGATCCCCGAAGCGACGCCCATGGCGAAGTTGACCGCGAAAATCTTTGTCCAGAATTTCGTCATCGCTTCGTACTCCAGGCGACCGGTTTTCAAGTACATCGCCTCCATGATGACGAGAATCCCACCGAGTCCAATCGACAACGGCGGAAACAGATAATGGAACATGATGGTCAGCGCGAATTGGAAACGCGACAACGTCAGGACGCTCAGATCCACAGGTGCCAGTCCTCCTACACGACGTGTTAGCGTAACTAGTAGCCGCGAACGACCCCAAATGCAACTCGCCTGAGGTCAAATCCAGTCCCAGATGAGCTGCAAATTGAACTCCCCCATCGTCCACCCCTAACCCAACTCAGAGTTGTCTTTCGCTGCCAATCCGCTATCTTTGGAGAAGCTCATGGGTCGTCTGAGGCAAGACTTTTTGCGGATCAATGGCGCGGCCGAGGCGCAGGACGCATTTCATGCGCGCGCGGCGGCGGCGCGCGATGCCGTCTTCGGCCGGCAGGTGTTCATCCGCGGCGTGGTCGAAGTCTCGAATTATTGCCGACAAAATTGCCACTACTGCGCCATGCGACGCGACAACGACCGGTTGTCACGTTATCGCCTTGGCGCCGACGAACTGGCCAACCTCCTCGTCCATCATCGTCCATCGTCGATCACCGATATCGATATCCAAGCGGGCGAAGATCCTATCGCCCTCCGTGAAGTCGTCCTGCCGCTGATCCGCGAACTGCGCCGGCGCACCGATCTCGGCATCACTCTCTGCCTCGGCACGTTGACGCCGCACCAGTACGACGAATTGCGTGAAGCCGGCGGCGAGTACTACATCTTGAAGATCGAAACGGCCAACGCCAGGCATTATCGGCTGCTGGAAGCACCGGGAACGCTCGCCCGTCGCGTCGAGTCGATTCATTACCTGGCGCGCACGAACTGGAAAGTGTCGTCCGGACTGATCGTCGGATTGCCCGGCCAAACCGAAGAGCACATCTTTCATTCGTTGCAGTTGTTGACCGAACTCCCATTGGCGGGCTCCAGCGTCAGTCCGTTCGTGGCCGGGGAACAAACCCCGTTCGAGGGCGAGCCGAATGGGGACATCGACCTGACGCTGGATTGCCTGGCGTGGATGCGGCTGGCCTCGCCCCAGTGGATCATTCCCGCCGTCAGCGCCATGAAGCTTGTCTCCGCGAACGGCTACGTGCGCGCCTTCCAAGCCGGCGCAAATCTCGCCACCATCAACCTCACGCCACGCGCTGTCCGCGGCGATTATCCCATCTACAAGCGGGACCGTGTGATCATGGACGAGGAACACGTGCTGTCGGCCATCGAACAGGCCCGGTGCCAGCCCGGCCGCGTCGGCGTCTCCGAGTACCTGCGTAGCGGCGCACCGGCCATGGCGGTTTCCTGAATGAGCCCGGTTCTCGCGGTCGCCACTTCTTCCGTCCAGGACACGGAAACGCTGGTCGCGTTTTTCCGATACAATTTGGGCAAAATCGGCTATAAGTACGAGTTGCGCGCCGACGCATGACCTCGCTCTGGAAATTGTGGCAAACCACCGCTGACCGCCGCGCCAACCGACTCGCCGTCATCGACGCCGACACCGGTCGCGCGTGGAGCTGCGGTGAATTGACGGGGCTGGCTGAACGCATCGCTTCATCGCTCGACGGCCGCGTCGTTCCCATCTGCCAACCCAATAGCGCCTCTTGGCTGGCAACATTTCTCGGGATCCAGAAAATCCGCGCCGCCGTCCTGCCTCTGGATCCGGCACTACCTGAAGACGCCCAAGCCAAGACGGTCCGTCGTACCTTTGCACGCTCGACGCGCAACGTTAGCTGCATCAAGCTCACCTCCGGCACAACCGGTGAACTGAAAATGGTTCTCTGCCGGCCAAGCAACCTGGTCGGCGACGGCGAACAGATCATCCGCACGATGGGCATCCGACCTGCCGACCGCAACCTCGCCGTCATCCCTCTCGGCCACTCGTATGGACTCGGCAATCTCGTGATGCCGCTGCTGTTGCAAGGGACGGCGGTCGTGTGCGCGCAAACATTCATTCCCCGTGAGATTCTCGACCTGATGGGAAAATACAGCGTCACGGTCTTCCCGGCCGTGCCCGCGGTGTTGCAGGCGCTGGCCCGGCTGGAAGGCGTCACCAAACCATCGAGCCTGCGGTTGGTGATCTCGGCGGGCGCGCCGCTCTCGGCGGAAGTGGCCCAACAATTTCATCGCCGCTACGGTATCCGAGTCCACAATTTCTACGGCTCGTCGGAAACCGGCGGTATTTGTTATGACCACACCGGCCACGCCACGCTCAGCGGCCGCAGCGTCGGCAAACCGGTCCATGGCGTCACGGTGCGGCTCCGCCGTGATGGCCGCGTGTTCGTCTGCAGTCGCGCCGGCTCGGCTACATTGCCCGACTTGGGCGAATGGAACCGGTACGGCGAGTTGCGGCTGCTCGGTCGCGTCGGGGAACTGGCCAACATTGGCGGCAGGAAGGTTTCACCGGCGGAAGTGGAGCGGTCGTTGCGCGGGCTGCCCGGCGTCAGCGACGCCTGGGTCGCCGTGGTCAAGGACAAACGCGGCAACGACTGCCTCGCCGCCGCAATCGAAACGCTCCGCGGACGCTTGGAAATCGAAACGGAACTCCTGCGCGCCCTGCCGCCGTGGAAACTGCCCAGGACCTGGCTGATCGACCCCGCGCTGCCTCGCACCGATCGCGGCAAACTTCACACCGCCGAGCTCAGGGCGCGGCTCAGCGTGAGCTTGCCCTGACTGACGATGTCCGGCCCGACGCGAAGGACAGCGTCGAATTGCCCGAACGGGCCCATCTCTTTCTCCAGCGTCACCTCGATGTCCACCGTTTGGTCCGGCAACACCGGTTTGCGGAAACGAAAGTCGCGGACGGCGGCAAGATAGGCCGCGCCGGGTTGTTGCCAGAGCACGCCGGCGGCCTGCGCCGCGCATTCGACCAGCAACACGCCGGGCATCAGCGGGTTGCCGGGAAAATGATCGGCAAAAAACGGCGCTTGCGGGTCGAGCCGTTTGTGGCCACGGCCGGTCTTGCCGGGTTCGACAATTTCAAACGAGTCGATAAACGAAAATCCTGGACCGTGCGGGGTGAGACTCATGGTTTGGGCACCTCGAAAATGGATGCGTCCAGCGGTTGGTTGCGACGCGGGTTGCGGAATTCGTACGTGATGTAACCATTCATCAGGAGACCGATCCGCATGGATCGCACATCCATCGACGGCAGGGCAATCACATTCTCCACCGACCGCAACGGCAGCATTTGCAGCGGATGTTTGGGAGCCAGCGTGACCGTGCAGGTCTCGGGCGTGCGCGTGACGCTCGCATCGAACAGCGCAGCGAAATTCGTGCAGCCGTTCTGGAAAAAACTCAACAGAAACTGCACGTTCTGGACTGGTTTGCCGTTGCGCACCTCCAACTTGTATGTCGCCGGCGCCTTCTTGTCGCGCTTGATGTAGAGGTCGTCACCCCGTACCAGCACGAGTTCGGGCGCGGGATTGGTCAGGACAATCGCCAGAAAATCCGGGGCTCGATAACTGATGTGGCCGAGGCTCTCGACGTGGCGCCGCGGGAACCCCCAGTGAAACACCTGCCGCAGATCACCCTCGAACGTCCGCGTGGCGACCTGATGCGCGATAAAGTCGTCGGCATTCGTCGTGTCCGCGCCGACCGCCCGTGCGCCGAGCACTACGAACGTAGCCGCGACAACGGCGCGAATTGATACCATTGGTCGGGATGATTGCATAACGCTTCACGGAAACGGGCGGCCAATTCGAGCGTAACCTCACGTACGCTCGCCGCGTGGTCGGCTCCGCGCCATTTCGGACGCAACGGCGGCAGCGCTTCCATGGCGTACCCGCCGGATTCGGTTGCCAGGATCGTGGAGGGGATGATCGGCGCGCCGGTCAACAGGCTCAACCATACGGGTCCCGTGGAGAACGGCACCTGTCCATGGGGAAAATCCACCAGCACGACGTCGCCGTTGCCGTGGGGGCGGTCCATAAGCATGGCCACGCATTTGCCGTTGCCGAGTTGGCGGGCGATCTCCACGAAGCTGAATTCGCTGACGCCCACCTCCAGGGTTTCCGCGCCCCAGCGTTGACGGTACGCCGCCCGCCACTGGTTCAGGGCCGGACTCGGCTCGGGCAATGACAGCACGACCAGCGGCAGATGAAATTCTTCCATCAACAACCCGCCAAGCTCAAACAACCCCGTGTGCACGGTCACGAGCAGCGCGCCCTTGCCGTCGGCCAGCGCGCTTTGAATATTTTCGAACCCGCGCCGCGTTTCGACTAGGGCCAGCGCGTCCTCCCGGGTGCGGGCACCGAGCTGGAAATAATCGGCCAGCGTTGCGCCGAAATTACGGAATGTGCGCCGCACCGCGCCCTTCGGAAGCTGCGGTCCACACAACAGGCTCAGGTTCTCCCGCACGGCCGATTGCGCCCGCGGATGGGTCAACCGGTACGCTTCGGCCAGCGCACGAGCCACCAGGCGCGCTCCGTTGACGCCCAGAAGGCGCGCGAGCCGAACGCCCGTATCGAACCAGAAGGCGCGATACAGCGTCTGCGAATAATGCGGTTTCAAGCTTCGGAATAGTCCAGCGGTGGCACGATCTTTACCCGGCGGTGCACGGCACACACCAGCCGAAACAGCGCAACCCGCCACCACATGTTGAACGACGGATGAAAGTTCCCCGCCAAAATCGAGGTCACCGCCGGCACGATGCCAAAGCGGCCCTCGGGATGCATCAGTACTTCGAAGGAGCGGTTGTCGTAATACATCGAAATCATCCGGCGATACACTTCCATGTACCGGTGCACGTCGCGCGAGTAGCGCCGTTGCTCCGCCGACGTCAGCCCGCGTTTCCCCGCGTCGGCGCGTCGAATTAGCCCCGCCGCCATTTGTCCCGATTTCGTCGCGATGTGCACCCCGGATGAGAAAATCGGGTCGATGAACCCGGCGGCATCTCCCACCATCAGCGCGCGGTCGGTGGCCATCTGGTCGTGGTGGTAGCTGTAGTCGGCGGTCTTGTAGAACTCACTCACCCGTTCCGCGCCCTTCATGCGCCGCGTCAGTTCACGGCTCGATTCCACCGTTTTCGCGAACCATTCCTCCGCCGTCTTCCCAAATCGCTTCAGATCGTCGAGCGTTCGCACCATGCCCACCGACATCTTTCCTTCGGCCAGCGGAATCAGCCAGAACCAGCCATTCCCCAGGCGCACGATCGTGATCAGGCCTTCGGCGTCGCCCGGGTTGCGATAGACACCTTTGAAATGCGCATACGTCGCAATGCGCTTGGTGAGATTCATCGGTTTCCTCGATAAACCCAGAACGCGCCCCAAAAACGCGTCGCGTCCGCTGGCATCGATTAACCACCGCCCGCGCACATCGCCACCGTCCAATTTCACGCGCCACTCGTTGCCCGCGCGCGCGGCATCCCGTGCCGGACACTCTTGGCGCACCTCGCAGCCGCAACTCGCCGCGTGATCCAGCAGCAAGTGGTCGAACTTCGAGCGTTCAACCTGGAACGTCGCGCCATACCCGGGCAGTAGCCCACGAGCAAACCAAAACCGCCGCCACCGCGAGCCGTTGCTGACAAAAAATTCCGCGCCGAGCTTTCGCTGAAAGCCAGCCGCGTCAATTTTCGGCCATGCGCCACTTTCTTTCAGCACGTCGTTGCCGAAGGGCAATAGCGATTCCCCGATATGGAACCGCGGAAAGACCTCCCGTTCCACCAACAGCACGCGCTGGCCGGCCCTGCCGAGAAATGCGCCCGCCGTGCTGCCGCCGGGGCCAGCGCCGATGATGATGGTATCGTATGCGGGTGGGCTGCTCATGATCAGGCTACGATTTCGGGCCGGGGCCGGGTTGCTGCGCCAGCCATCTCCGCAGCGTGCCCAGCGACTGCATCGCTTCACGGGCGACCTTCGCATCCGTAATCACGATCCCGTATCGTTGTTCGATCGCAACGGTCAGTTGTAGTGCATCCAGGGAATCCAATCCGACACTCCCCGGTCCGAACAACGGCGTATCCTCCCCGATCTCCTCGGGTTTGACTTTGAGAACGCAATTCTCCACGACCAGCTTTTTTAATTCATCCAGAGAGATTTCAGCCATGGCCTCGCATGTGTTGACAGAATTTATTAGGTTATTCCGCCGCCAAAAGCAAAGCCGAACATTCGCCGGTCAAACCCCACACAGGCAACAAAATTCTCCGTCGTTCGTGGCGCGCCAACTCTGCTGCGGCGACCGTGTTCCAAGCTGCTGACGCCACGAACGCGTCGCCGTGGTAGGGCAACGTCACCCGCTTGCCGCCCGGCAACTGCTCTTCAACGCGCCCGAACCAGTTGTGCTGGGCGGTGTGGCAGCGCAGGACATCGGGTGGGAATTGAGCGAGGCATTCCCGGGCCGATTCCGTAGCGTCGTTCCGGTTGCAATAGGTGAACCCGTCGGCCACCTGCACGATCTGCAGATTATCTCCGGGCTCTGCGCGGCGCAACAGCAAGGCCCCGGCCCCCTCGCTCGGCACGTAGCCGGTTCTTCTATGCGGCCGCAACCAGCCCGCGCACGCCAGAGCATCGAGGACGATCGGGTCAAGCTCCACGCCGCCGATCACCACCGCATGCTCCACGACGCCACTCGCCAGCCATGATGATGCCACCCGAATTGCGCCGACCCACGCGGCGTCGTCGCCGACAACCGAGTAGCATGGCCCGGCGACGCCGAGCACCGCCGCGACGTGGCTGGTGGGCGAATTGAACACCGTCTCAGGAAACAGATTGGGGCTGGCAAACCGCTGGCCGTTTCTGATGATGCCCTCAAAAAACCGCCGGGTCGCGACGACCGCGCCCGTGTTGAACCCGGCAACGATGCCGAGCCGATCGCGGCGCAATTCGCGGACCGCCGCGAGCGCCTGTTGCGCCGCAGCCAGCATGTAAAGCGTCAGCGGACTGGCCCGGCGCACCCGCGGTTCGTTCTGCAATGTCGCCAGCGGCTCGCGTGTCCTGTCAACGCAATGGACGACATGTTCACCGGTCGCCTCGTTCAGCCCTTTCATTCGCGATGACGATTCCGAGGGAAGCACCACGCCCATTCCGCAGATCGCGAGAGGCAGCATCGGTTTGGGGGCACCGTCATGGACCGTCACGCGCGGGCGTGATTCGTACTTCTTGAAAACCAGTGCCGCGTTCGATCCGCCAAATCCGAGGTTTACCGTCAAGGTCGCTCGCAGATCAGTTTGCCGTTCGCCCACTGCCACGAGATTTGCCGCCACGGATGGCTCGGGTTGTTGGACGTTCAGGTTTGGTGGCAGTTGGCCGGACTGCAATGCGGCGATGGCAAACAGGGCTTCCATGCTACCGGCGGCGCCGAGCGTGTGTCCGATGGCGGCCTTTGTGGAGCTGATACGGAGAAGGGGCGGGATCGTGGCGCCGTCCCCAAACATTGCCGCAAACGCCGCGCCCTCACTGCTGTCGTTGAGAGGAGTGCCCGTGCCGTGCGCGTTGACGTAACCGATGTCCGCCACGCTGCTGCCGGATTGGGCAATGGCCCGCCGCATGGCCGCAACCGCAGTTGCACCGGTGGGATGTGGCTGCGTCAGGTGATGCAGGTCGGTCCCATGTCCATAACCGGCCAGTTCGCAAAGTATCCGCGCCCCGCGCGACCGCGCGTGGGATTCCGACTCCAGCACCGCGAATGCGGCCGCTTCCCCTAGCATCAGGCCGTTGCGGGCCATGTCGAACGGTCGGCAACGGTCGGGGCTCATCGCCTGCAAACAATCAAACCCGACATAGATTAATTCGGTCAGCGCCTCGTAGCCGCCCGCCAGCACGCAATCGTACGTACCCAACCGGATCAAGTCGGCGCCATGGCCGATGGCGTTGGCGCCGCTGGCGCAGGCATTGGCGATGATCGTCACCGGTCCGCGAAAACTGAGATGTCGTTGGAGATCGTGCGTTTGATGTTGTGCCTGGTATCGCGCCGCGTGGTACAACTGCCCCGGGCCGCGCTGCTGGGCAAGCATCGAGCGGAGAAGCTGTTCGCCCAACGCCATCCCGCCGCCGGTGGTGCTGATGGAAACCGCCAGTTGGGACATGGACGATCTTCCGTGCTTGTCCAACAACCGCGCATCCGCCAACGCCTGGCGAGCGGCGGACAGCGCGAGCCGGCTGGCACGGGACAGATGTGCCAGTTGCCGGCCAGAGAGACCCACAAACTCGGGAAGTGTGCACGTTGCCGCCTGTTTGCAGCGGCAACCCGTGACGTCAAACAACGTGACCGGCGCTGCCGCGGTTTTCCCGGCCACCAATTGCTCCCACGTGCTCGAAAAATCAGGGCCCAGCGGCGTCACCGCGCCCATCCCTGTCACGACAACGCGTTCACTCATCCCGTCAATTTCCCGTGGGAAACTTCCGCCGGAATTTCGCCGACGGATTCATCGATTTTCGGCGATGACTTGCGGATGCAACCTGGCAGCGGCGCCGCCGGTCCACTGTACGCACACGACCCCGGCGGCAATAAATGCGACGCCGATCCATTGGGCCGGTCGCAGCGGGATACGGAAGGCCAGATAGCACGCCAATTGTAGCACGCAGAACGCCCCGCCCTGGCACAGCGCGAACGTGAGGTTCGGATGCTGCGTCCGCAGCGCCAGCGTCAGGCACGTCACGCCACAGAGTCCGACGATGTTCCCAAAGATAAAGAATTTCGCAAATGCGAAACCAGTCCGCTGGCTGGCCACACGGAGGAGCAGACTTCCGCACACCTGGAAAATAATGAATCCGACCATAAACAACCACGGCGGTAATTGCGGTACTTGCTTCATGTTTCTCCCTCCAGCGGAACAGACCGATACAAACTCCACCATTTCCGATTCTGCGAACGAAACACAACGGGCCACGGCACCCAGCAAGCCAGCCAGGTCAGTGGCCGCACGAGCATGCTCCACAAACAAGCCGCCCGCCACGGACGCAGTTCGCAGCCGACCAACCAGAATAACACAGCCGCCGTGAGAATTTCTATCTGGCTTGTCACGATCAGCCCCAGCCATGCCACGGCGCAAGTCGGATGCGTCAGGGCGGCGGCCAGCCAGCCCAGCGCCGGCACGATCAGAGCCAGACCGGCGAAACCCGCGGGCGAACACCAGCACACGGTCTTCTGCCAGCGCATATAATGCTGGATGGCGTCCGCCCAGTTCGATTCCGAAGCGTGCGTTTCCAATGTGACTTGGCTCACCCGGATCGGCGCCAGCGCCCGGCCCAGGGCATTATCGTCAGCCAGGCGTGCGCCCAGCGTCTCCCATTTCACCCGTTCACGGAACCGCGCCGCCGGAAACATCATTCCGGCCCCGAGCCCGAACTGGACCAGACCGGTACGTCCGCAGAACAGGACGCCGGGATAAAACTCCACGTTTGCAAACAACGCCTCCAGCATCATCGGCCCGCTTTCGACGTTTCGTACGACATACGGACACGTCACCAGGCCCGCCCCGCCATCCATGAGTTCCTGCCTCATTACGTCCAGGAATCCCGGAGGCGCAACGATGTCGGTATCGCTCCACAGCCAGTACTCGCCGGTCGCGTGTTCGGACAAGGTCTGAAACCAGGAAACCTTCGGGCTGAGGAACTGAGCCGGCCGCGGGGCGATGACCGGCTTGAGGTGGTGGCGAGGGAATTTGCGTCGCCACTGCTCAACGACCGGTTGCCACGTCGCCGCGTCCCGGTCTTCAATGCCGAGCAGCATCTCCGCCCGGTCGTCCAACTGGCTGACAAATGACTCCATGGCCGCAATCAATGCGGGGGGAGGCGCGGCGTCATGCAGGGCGGCAATTGGCTTGAATATGGACACCGTCGGCTTGGTTGTCGGAACGACGACGCTCACACCCCGGCGGCGCCAACGGGACTGGTGGCGTTCGCAAAACACGAGCCAGATCGCGATGCTCCACCAGCACATCGCCAGCAGCGACCAACCGACCAACGTCCATTCAAGAAGCGGTGACATTGGACTCTGTCAATACCAGACCCATATTCGTGCGTTCCGCCGTCTCAAACCACCGCACCGACTCGTCGGCAATGGACTGCAACGATCTCCGCGGGTTCCAGCCCAGTTCCCTGGATGCCTTCGAAAAATCAAACCACTGCCGTCGGCGTGCGTGGGCGGCGGTTTCACGGCAGATGCGTTCGCCGCCGATCGCGCTGCCAACTGTGCCCGCCAACGCGATGACCGCCCGCGGTAATGGGAAACGTGGCGCTCGACGATTCGTGGCCCGCCCGAGCGCCTGGAGAAACTCCCGGAGCCATACGTTGTGATGACCGAGCAGGTAGCGTTCGCCAATTCGTCCACGGTCGGCCACAGCGAGGATGCCGTCCGCGAGCTCTCCCACGTGGATGAAGTTCAATCCCACTCGCGCGCTGAATGGGAAACGCCCGCGAAGATAATCGACCACGATGCGGCCGGTGGGGGTCGGCCCTTCATCGCCTTCTCCCAACGGACTCGTTGGGCTGGCAATCGTCACGGGGACCCCGCGTTGCGCCGCCGACAGGGCGGCGAGTTCACCGAGCCATTTCGAGCGGCGATATGGCTCATGATGGGGAACATGGTTTGGGAAGTCGCGCTCGGTCAATAGTCCTGGTCCTCCTTCCAGCACGCCGCCGGAGCTGACGTGGATGAACCGTTCGACCCCGCTGCGCTCGGCTGCCTCGAGCAGATGCTCCGTGCCCCGCACGTTGGTTTCCCCGACGACGCGCCGCGCGGCCGGCCCGAACTGAAAAGCTGCGCCGAGATGGATGACCGCCCGACGGCCCCGTAGGGCTTCCGCCACGCTGGCGCGGTCGCGCAAATCGCCCCGGAAAATTTCCACGCGGTTGCCGAAGAGACGGTGCGCCTTCTCCGGCGCGCGGCAGAACACACCCACGGTCGCGCCCCGGTCCAGAAGCCGATATACGACATGCCGGCCAATAAAACCGGTGCCACCCGTGATCAGGAATTGCGTCACCTCGCCCATTCGGGCAGAATCTACGCCAAATATGAGCGGCAGAGAAGTGTTTTTCATCGCCGATGATTTCGGAATCAACGCCGAGGCGAACGAGGCCATCATTGAGGCGCACCTCCGCGGCGTATTGCACGGGGCCAGCTTGATGGTTGGCCAACCGGGGTCCGCTGACGCCATCCGCCGGGCACAGCAAAACCCCGGCCTGCAGGTTGGCTGGCATCTGCACCTCGACAATTCGCAGCCTGTCACCTGCCCCACGTGGCCGTGGGACAGTTCGTACCGCCGGGCCGGTTGGGCCATCGGCCTGTCGCAACGGGCGCGGCAATTGATGCGCGCGGAGGTCCGGGCACAATGGAATTTGTTTCGTGAAACCGGGTTGACGTGCGCGTTTGTGAATTCGCATCATCATCTCCATGCGCATCCGTTTGTGTACCAAACATTGCTCGAGGTCCTGGGGCCGTCATTCAACGGCTGGCTGCGGCTCGGTCGACCGCGTTTCTTTTCGCCCAACCGCGATGCCATCTGGATGGGGCCGGCCGATTGGTTGTGGCAGCGGCCTCGGCGGCGCCGCTGCCCCTATCGATGCAGTGACACGCTGTGGGGCCTGGGGCGGACGTTTCGCATGCAGGCTGCCGAGGTGACGAGCGTGATCCAGCGCCTTGGCTCGGGTCGACACGAATTCTATTTCCACCCGCGCTCGACGGCCGGTGACGACATGGACCTGCGCTGCCTTCTGGAGCTGAAAACATGCGAATTCTGATCGCGCTCGGGTTGATGGTGGTTTCGGCGGGATGCGCATCCGTCCGCCCTTCGACTGGTCCGGGGCGCCCCTTCAAATACCCGGATGACACCTTCGCCTATGTCAATGAACTGGTGTTCAACTACGAAAACGGCGTGCCAGTGTCCTCCACCAACTCGCCGGCCCGCGAGCATGCCTACACGCGCCGGTGTTTCATCATGGCCGCCGGCGTGGTGCAGTTCTGGAAGCATGCCCGCTTCGACCCGCAAGCCGCGCCGGTGCCGGAGGCCGAGCTGGCGCGGCGGATTCGTCAGGTGCGAAACCGCGCGGCGTGGTGGCCGAGCGAACCAACGAACCAGCGGATCGTGTTTCCCGGCTTCGCCAACCTGCACGGTTTCAGCGAACGGGAAGGCCCGTTGTTGCGCGCCAACATGGGCGCGGGCTGGACAACCTATTTCCATCCGCGGAAGTACCCGATGCCGTTCCTGCCCTCTCCTGAGGAAGAGTCCCGTGTCGCCGATGATCTGCGGTACTGGATCGAGCACGGCCATCCGATGGCGATATGGATTTACAATTTCCCCAACGTCGACATCAACCACGCCGTCACGGTCTACGAGAAGACCGAGCCGCCACGGTCCGATCAGTTGGCGTTTCACGTGTACGACCCGAACTACACGGATGGCCCGCGCACGCTGCTGTTCGACACGGCCACCCGGACGTTCTCCTACGACAAGACATTCTATTTCCCCGGCGGCACGGTTCACGTGCGACCGATGTACACCGGCCTGTTCCGCTGACGTTCCGTGTGCGCCGCTGGAATACGACTCTAATCGGCGCGCCTACACCAGGTCGCACGCCTCGGCCGGCATCCAGTGCGCGTCTTTGCCCTCCCACTTGACGTTGCAGCCGATGGGATTGGTCACCGGCTTCGATACGGGTTTGCCCGCCAGATGATCGCGTAACGCGTTCTCCAGATCGTTCACCGTCATCTTGCTCGTGTCGCGCGGGCTGTCCACGCCGCGGCCGGTGTACACCAGTTTGCGGGCCTGGTTGAACACGTAGAAATGCGGCGTCCGCAACGCCCCGTACGCCCGCGCCACGTCCTGCGATTCATCGTACAGGTACAGCCACGGGAACCTCTTCTCCTCCATGCGCTGGACCATGTGCGGGAAATCGTCCTCGTGGTAAGTGTTCCTGCTGTTGGAATTGATCCCGACGAATTTCACGCCCTGCGCCGCGAATTTCTCCGCCGCCTTCCGCGTGACCTCGTCCGACCCGGTCACATACGGGCAGTGGTTGCACGTGAAGAAAACGACCAACACCTTCGCCCCGGCAACATCCGCCAGCGAATACGTCCTGCCGTCCGTCGCCGGCAATCTGAAATCCGGCGCCTTGTCTCCGATCTGTAATGTGAACGCCATCGCCACCATCCTTTCTGTAACGCCCGCAACTTAGCGCGTGAAACCGCTGCCGACAACCGGATTCCAAAACTGTAGCGGCGCTCTATGAGCGCTGGTCGTCAGTAGTTTCCCAAATGGATGCGGCGGTCTATGTCTGCCGATATTCCAACGGGTTGATCTCCCCTTGGTAAGGCCAATCTTCCGGTCTGCTTACCAATTTCGCCCGAACCGGGTTTTGAAGGACATATTGCCATTTTTCATTGTAAGATTCACCCGACCGCAGCGCGTGGTCAAAAAAACCTCTTTGCCAATGCGGCGACGGTTCGCCCGAACCTCGCAGCGCCTTCGAAACATGATTCTTCAGTGATTTCACCCAGGCAGAGAGTGTGGTCCTTTCCGGATCAAGCGCCACGAACAGGTGGAGATGGTCCGGCATGATCACATAACGACCAACGAAGGCACCGCGCACATTTCCCGCAGTCGCGAATGATACAAATGTCTTATGGATCCGCTCCGTCCCAAGAATGGGTCGACGATGAGCCGTACAGGTGGTGACGAAGTAGATTGGTTCTTGATCAAACAACCAATCCAAACGACGCAACCGTGTCGATTGCACCATGGCGGGAAGAATAAAATGTCCCGCAAGTGCGCGCAAGGCCTTCCGGCTGTAGCGGCGCTCTAACTCGCCATGATTCCCCAGAATCAACAGAAAGAACGACCGGCGCTCATAGAGCGCCGCTACAGAAACAGTGCAGAAGGCGGTATATCCATTTTGAAACTGTAGCGGCGGTCTGCGACCGCCGGTAGTTGATTTCCACAGAATCGATAACGACCGCCGCTCATAGACCGCCGCAACAACAGCACGGTCGAGCGGGAGCTCGACCCTCCAAACGGCACTACGGCTCGATACCAGCTTCCGGCATCCGCAAGACATCCGTCTCGGCATCAAGCCCAAGATCGCGGGCCATGCGGGCAAACGGCTGAATCATTTCCAACGCGCGGGCGATGGTCTCCTCGCCGGCCTTCTGACTGTTGTCCGGGCCTTCGCCAAGCAGTCTTTCGACGGGCGATTTCCGGCGTGGGAACAACTTCAATTTGATCTTCGCGTCGGCTGGCAACTTCGCCGCTTCGCGCACGAGCCTCAACGCCACGGGAAATCCGCCCAGTTCGTCCACCAACCCGAGCCCCTTCGCGTCCTCGCCGGTCCACACGCGGCCCTTGGCGATTTCCAGCACCCTTGCCCTGGGAAGGTTGCGGCCTTCGGCAACCTTGGTGGTGAAATCGTCGTAGACGCGGTCGAGCCACGTCTCAAATGTCTTCCATTGTTCCGGCGTGTAATCCTGCAGACCGGTGAACACCATGGCGTTGGAGCTGGTGTGGACCTCGTCCCACGAGATGCCGAGGTTGTCCCAGAAATTCGTGGTGAGAAACTTGCCCGCGAATACGCCGATCGACCCCGTCAACGTCGCGGGCTGCGCGACGATCTTGTCGGCGGACATCGCGATGAAATAACCGCCGGACCCGGCCACTCCGCCCATCGACACGATAATCGGTTTGCCGGCCTTCTTCGCTCGTACCGTTTCCCGCCAGATCGTGTCTGACGCGACATACGAACCGCCGCCGCTATCGATCCGAAACAGGATCGCCTTCACGTTTTTGTCTTCCACCGCGGCGCGGAAGGCGGCAGCAACGGTGTCGGCCCCCATCGAGACGTTCTGGAAGATGGGACTGTATTCGCTCTTGCCGCGGTGAATGTCGCCGACGCCGTAAATAAGCGCGACGGTGGCGCCTTCGTCGTAGGGAGAGCCGGCGCGGTCGAGGTATTTCGACAGGTAGAGAAGTTTGGCGTGGGGACCGGCCTGCTTCTGGATGTCGTCATACGCGGCATCGCGGTAGGCGAGTTTGTCGACAAGTTTCGCTTGCAACGCTTCGTCAGCGAGGAACGGACCGCGGTCGATCAGCGCCCGCACGTCGTTGGTGGACATCTTGCGGGCCTGGGCGATTCCCGTGACGATCTGGCCAAACTGCGATTCCATGATCTTCTCGGTCGCCTCCTTGTGGGCCGCAGTGTACTTCTTTTCGGTAAGCATGTTCATGGCGTTCTTGTACTCGGCGCGATGGTCCATGCGCGGGATGAACCCGAGTTTGTCGAGCGTGCCGCGGAGAAACGGTGTCTCGGCCAGCAAACCGGATAAACCCACATCACCGGATGGCTGCAAGTAGATCTTGTCGAACGCCGTGGCGAGGTAATACGACCCGTTGGCCTTGCTCTCTTCGCCGAACGTCTCGGCATAGGCGATGGCCGGTTTGCCGGCGTGGCGAAACGCAATGACCGCGTCGCGAATCTCCTGGACGTCGGCCAGCGACAAACCGGCTCCGCCGACGCGCGCGATCAGACCGGCCACGCGGTTGTCGGTGGAGGCGCGTTGCAGCGCTTCGATCAGGCCGAGCATCGTCGGCTCGCGGCCGGAGACGATCCGCGCCACCGGATCGTCCGGCGTGTATTCGACCAGGCGCTCTTCGAGATCGGCTTCGAGAATCACCCGGGACGGTACGGACTTTTTCACGATGAGGACGCCGACCGCCCCGAAGACCGCCGCGAGCAGCACCACGGCGCCGATGGTCGCAAGCAGACGGATGAAAAATCTCTCTACGATGTTCTTACTCATGACGTCTCTCCTCCATATTAATCGTAGCTTCCCGCATTTCGCCGCCGGCGGCAAGACCAGGACGCGGATGGCACTTCTCATCCACCGGGATTATCGATTGCTTTCTGAGGCACAGCTCCTAAGATTGCTCCGATGCCATCGCGGGTTTTGTTGATCAGCAGCAACAGTTGCGACCAGCCGTACCCGGTGTTTCCGCTGGGCATTGCGCACATCGACACCGCGCTGCGGCGCGCCGGGCACACCACCCGCGTTCATGACACCCAGGCCAGCCGGGAGCCGGTGGAACGAGTCGTCGCCGAATTCAACCCGGATGTCGTTGGCATTTCCCTGCGCAACGTCGACGATGTTCAGCTTCTCAGCCGCCAGACGTATCTGGGCGACGCCATCGCACTTTGCCATGCCATCCGCGGCCTGTGCTCCTGCCCGATCATCCTCGGCGGAACCGCCTTCTCCATTTTCCCCGAGCAATTGCTCAAGCTGACCAACGCCGACTACGGCATCCACGGCGCCGGTGAAGCCGCTTTCAACCGCCTCATCAACGCCCTGGCCTCCAACGCTGACCCAGGCGCCATCCCCGGTCTGGTCTATCGCCGCGGAGAAAGCATCGTCATCAACCCACGCGACCCGGCTGAATCCGCGTCGCTCGGCCCCGCCGAACGCCGGCAGGACCTCGTGGAGTTCTACCTGCGACGCAGCTCGATGCTCAGCATCTCGACCCAACGCGGCTGTAGCCTGCCCTGCTGTTTCTGCACGTACCCACTGATCGAAGGCCGCGTGAACCGACGACGCGACCCGGAAGCCGTCGCGGATGAATTGGCCGCCATCCAGCGGCAGGGCGCAAAACACGTCTTTATCGCCGATGCCGTTTTCAACCTGACCGACGAGCATGTCGCCAATGTTTGCGAAGCCGTTCTGCGCCGGGGCATCAAACTCACCTGGACCTGCTTCCTGCGCCCGAAGAACCTCACGACCGAGTTGATGACCTTGATGGCAAGAGCCGGCCTCACGCACATCGAGTTCGGCGCCGACAGCTTCTGCGATGAAGTGCTTGTGGAATATGGCAAGACGTTCAATTTCTCCGATATCGCCCAGTCGACCGAATTGGCTCGGGCCGCTCACGTCCATTGCAGCCACTTCGTCATCTGCGGCGGCCCGGGGGAAACGCTGGCAACGCTTCAAACCGGCTTCGAGAACTCGCGCCGCCTGACCGGGGCGGTCATCTTCGCCTTTGCCGGCATGCGCATCTATCCCGGCACGGCACTGTTCGCCCGTGCCCGGCGCGAAGGCGTCCTGCCGCCGAACACTGACCTGCTCGAACCCATCTACTACATTTCCCCCGCGCTGACCGAGGCGCAGGTGCTGCAGCAACTGGCGGAGTTTGGGGGGCTCGCATCCAACTGGATCGTTGGTCCCCTGCCCCCGAGCTTTGCTCCGATTGCCGAGCGGCTGCGCCAACGGGGTGTGGTCGGCCCGCTGTGGGAATACTACACGGCGCTGCGCTGAACGAGTGGAAACGATAAGGGTTCCCAGACCACCATCGTCAGCGCTGTGGCGTCTCGACGATGCCCCCCTACGACCTGATCATCACGAGCATCATCTTGAACCGGCCGGCGGCCTTGAGCGCATGGGGCCTGTTGGCAGGCAGAATGATCATTTCTCCGGCGCGGACCCGGTGGGACTTGCCTGAGATTGTGATCTCCACCTCGCCGTCCAGAACCTCGGCCAACGCATCGAATGGCGCCGTATGTTCGCTCAACGCCTGACCCTCGTCGAACGCAAACAGCGTCACGGTGCCGGTCTTCGCCTTCAGGATCGCCCGGCTGACCACCGAGCCGGCCTGGTAATCGACCAGGTCAACAAGTTTACGTGGGCGCACAACCAACTTCCCGATCCTCCTGGATTTCCCCTCAGCCGTCATGTCGTGTCCCGCCCTGTCAGACAACTCCCTGGTCGAGCATCGCCTCGGCGACCTTGCGGAACCCGGCGATATTGGCCCCGTCCTCGTAGTTGATGAAGCCTTCCTGTTTGCCGTAGCGGACGCACTGGTTGTGAATGGCTTTCATGATGTCGCTGAGATGCTTGTCCACTTGTTCGGTGGTCCATTGCATCCGCAGGCTGTTTTGCGACATTTCCAGGCCGCTGACCGAGACGCCCCCCGCATTGGCGGCTTTGCCGGGGCCGAACAGAATCTTGTGGCCGAGAAATGTCTCCACCGCCTCGGGCGTGCTCGGCATGTTGGCCCCTTCGGCCACGCAGATGCAGCCGTTCCGCACCAGTTTGTCCGCCTCGCGTGCGCTGATTTCGTTCTGGGTCGCGCACGGCAACGCCACGTCGCATTTCACCCCCCACGGCCGCTGCTTGTCAAAATACTGCCAGTGAAACTGCTTCGCGAACTCGCGGATCCGCCCGCGGCGGACGTTCTTCAGTTCCTTCACGAACGCCAGCTTCTCGGCATCGAGCCCGTGCACGTCATAGGCAAAGCCGTCCGAGTCGGAAAGCGTCACGACCTTGGCGCCCATCAGGAACGCCTTCTCAGCGGCGTATTGCGCTACGTTGCCGGAACCGGAAATGACCACGGTCTTGCCGGTAACCGAGTTGCCCCGCGTGTGCATCATTTCCTCGACGAAGTACAACAGTCCGTATCCGGTGGCTTCCTCGCGAATCCGGCTGCCGCTCCAGTTGATCCCCTTGCCCGTGAGCACGCCGGTGAATTCATTCCGCAGCTTTTTGTACTGGCCAAACAAATAACCGATCTCGCGCCCGCCCACCCCGATGTCGCCCGCCGGCACATCCGTGTCCGGCCCGATGTGCCGGTACAGCTCGTTCATGAACGCGTGGCAGAACCACATGACTTCTTCGTCGGTCTTGCCCTTGGGATCGAAGTCCGACCCGCCCTTGCCCCCGCCCATCGGCAGCGTGGTCAGGGCGTTCTTGAATACCTGCTCGAAGGCCAGGAACTTCAGCGTACCGAGCGTGACCGACGGATGAAACCGTAACCCGCCCTTGTACGGCCCGATGGCGCTGTTCATTTGGACGCGGTACCCGCGGTTGATCTGCACTTCCCCGTGCCGGTCCACCCACTGCACGCGAAACATGATCACCCGCTCGGGCTCGACCATCCGCTCGAGAATCTTCCCCTTCTGGTATTTTGGATTCTGGGCGATGAACGGCCAAACCGATTTTGCCACCTCACGCACGGCCTGATGGAACTCTGTTTCAGCCGGATACCGCGCCACCAGCTTCGCGACGAAATCAGCCATCTCGTTTCCCATAAATCACTCCGAGGGTTTCAGATTGCTTGTTCCCCGCGCTCTTCGGTGCGGACGCGCACCGCGTCCTCGACGGGCACGACAACGACCTCCCTCGCGAATGGGGGACAGCAGTTGCCGCCCCACCCGGTTTGGGGGATTCCTACTTCTTCTTCGCTGCCCTGACCTTTGCCCAGCGCGCCCGTTGTGCGGCGGCGATCCTGGCGAGCCCGGCCTTGCTGAATTTCGGTTTGCGTCTGCCGCCCTTGGCGGATTCGCTCGTGCCCAGTCCCGAAAGCGCTTCAATTGCCTTTTCGGTCCGATCAAGCTGGATTTTCAAACGGCTGGCTTGCTTGCGTAGTTGCGAGATAATGCTCTTGGTGTTCATTTGTTCCTTGTAACATCCGTCACCCGCGCTGTCGAGCGTGAGTTCAATGACCGCCGAAAAATTGCCGTCTCTAGCGGCCGGTCCTCGACGGTGCCGGTGTGGGCGACTTCCCCACGTACGTGCCGTCCCTCCAAAAGCCTTCCTCTGTCCTGCCATCCGCATACGTCATTTTGCCGGGGCCGTCCATTTTCCCATTGCGGAACTGACCGACATACTCTCTTCCGTCCCAAAACATATAGTTCCCCTGGCCATCCTTCTCGTCATCCTTGAACGTCCCCACGTACCTGTCTCCATTTGGCCAGATATACATCCCCTGGCCATTCTCCTTGGCGTTCTTCCATGCCCCCACGTACTTCTCTCCATTCGGCCACGTGTAGGTCCCCTGGCCATTCACCCTGCCATCCTTCCACTCACCCACGTAACTACTCCCACTCGGGTTCGTGAGCGTCCCCTGGCCGTTCTCCTTGTCGTCCTTAAACGCCCCCACGTACTTGCGCCCGGTTGGCCACGTCACCGTCCCCTGGCCATTCCGCGCGCCATCTCGAAACTCACCCACGTACTTTCGTCCATCCGGCCATGTCTCCGTCCCCTGCCCATTCGCCAAGCCATCGCCGAATTCACCTGCCACCTGTGTCCCGTCCGAATACGTCAGCGTCCCCTGGCCATTGAACACGCCATTCTTGAACTCACCAACGTACGCTCGTCCCTGCGGGTCAATGCACGTCCCATAGCCATTCGGCTTGCCATCCTTCATCGCCCCGATGTACGTCGCTCCGTTGGGCAACGTGTTTGTCTCCTGCCCCGTGCACACCAACACAGGCAGCAGCAAAACGGCGATCACTCCCGCAAGAAAAAGGCTCGGTCCCTTCATCAATCAGCTCCAATTCGGATTGGTTCTCGCCGCTGGTTGTATCACTGTCGCGGATTCCCTTCAAGCCCGACTCAGCGCCGGCGCTGGCGCAAGCCGTCGCTGAGCAGATTGAACGCCAGCACGGTCCAGGTAATCGCCAGCCCGGGCGCGATACACAACCACGGCGCGATGCGGAATGTGCCCTGTTCTTCGCGCAGCATCATCCCCCACTCGGGTATATCGGGTTGGCCCGACAACCCCAAAAACGCCAGCCCGGCGGCTTCCAACACGGCGCCGCCAAGCGTCAGCGTCGTCAACACCAGGATCAATCCCGCGCAATTCGGCAGAATCTCCATGGCCGCAATCCGCCATCGGCCCGCGCCGGTCGCCCGCGCCGCCAGCACGTATTCCCTAGCGGCTTCGGAGACGAACGCCGCCCGCACCTGTCGTACCACCGTCGGCAGGCTCGAAATCCCCACCGCAATCGCCACGCTCGTTGGCGATGGTGTCAGGAGGGTCAGGGCCACCAGCCCCAGCAAAATCGACGGAAACGCCAGCAGAAAATTCGTCACGTGACTGACAATCCCGTCAAACCAGCCGCGCCACACACCGGCCACGGCGCCCAGCGCGACTCCGCCCACCACCGCCAGCGCCGTTGCCCCAAGCGCGATGCCCAGTGTCGCCCGCGCGCCGAACAGTATCCGCGTCAACACGTCGCGCCCGACGCCGTCGACCCCGATCCAATGCGCCCACGACGGCGGCGCCAGCGCCAGGTCGCGATAGAGTTGTTCGGTCGGCCCGTGCGCGGAGACCGCGCTGGCCAATGCCGCAGCCAAAACGACCACCGCCAGCATCGACGCACCGGTCCCAAGCAGTAGGTTTCGCCGTTTCATCGCCGAAGTTTCGGGTCAAGCGCGTGGTGCGCCACGTCCACGACGAAATTCACCGCCATCACCATGACCACGAGTACGAGCAGCGCGCCCTGGATCGCCGGGTAATCCCGCGCCAGCACCGCGGTGGCGACGTACCGGCCAATCCCCGGCCACGCAAACACCGTCTCGGTCAGCACCGCGCCGCCGAGCAGATAGGCGAACTCGACGCCCACCATCGTCACGATGGGCACCAACGCCACGCGAAGGGCATGACGATACAGAACGGCCCGTTCCGTCGCGCCCTTGGCCTGCGCGGTGCGAATGAAGTCCCTGCCGAGCGTGTCCAGCACCGCCGACCGCGTTACCCGCGCGACAAACGCCGCCGGAATCGTCGCCAATACCAGCGATGGCAGGATGAGATGATTGAGACCGCCGCGTTCGCCCGCCGGCAGCCACCCGAGTTCCAGTGAAAAAAGCAGCATGGCCAGTAGTCCCAGCCAGAACACGGGGATGCTGAGACCGACCAGGCTGACGGTTGTGCCCAACGCGTCCTTCCACGTTCCCGCGTGGCGCGCACAGAAAATCCCCAGCCATACCCCGGCGAGCGTGGCGACGACCAGCGCGACAACGGCAAGCTCGATGGTGGCCGGCCAGGTCCGCGCCAAATCCTCCTTCACATCACGGCCCGTGACAATCGATTCGCCAAAACTTCCGTGTCCCAACGCGTTCTTGAGCCAGAGCCAGTATTGAACGGGAAGCGGACGGTCGAGGCCCAGCCGTGTGTGGATCGCCGCGATTCGTTCCGGCGTCGGATTCTTCAACAGCAACCGCGCCGGATCCCCCGGCACCGCCCGCACGAGCAAAAACGCCGCGATGCTGGCCGCAAACAACGCCACCACCAGCGACCCGATCCGCCGCAACACAAACGCGCGCATGGCGCCAACCATAAAACGACCCGCCAGCATTGTCGAGGTTCAGGCAACCCGGCGTAAATAATTGTCGCCATGGGAGCTTTACTTGGCCAGCCTCGCTGTTGTACGCTCTGGCATCCCGTTTGGATTGGAGAAGATTATGAGCACACCGACTCGTTTTACGCTGACGCAGTCCGACATCCCGACGCACTGGTACAACGTCCTGGCCGATGTTCCCGAGCCGTTGCCGCCGCCGCTGCATCCGGGCACGAAACAACCCATCACGCTGCAGGACATGACGGCGATTTTCCCCGAGAGCCTCGTCAAACAGGAAATGACCAGCGAGCGGTACGTGGAGATTCCCGAGCCTGTCCGCGAGATGTATGCGATGTGGCGGCCAACGGCGTTGCTGCGCGCCGTCCGCCTGGAGAAGACGCTGCAGACGCCTGCCCACATTTATTTCAAGTACGAAGGCGACAACCCCTGCGGGAGTCACAAGCCGAACACCGCGGTCGCGCAGGCGTACTACAACAAGCAGGAGGGCACGACCCGGCTGGCCACGGAAACCGGCGCGGGACAGTGGGGTTCGGCGCTGGCGCTTGCCTGCAAATTGTTCGGGCTGGACTGCCGCGTGTACATGGTCAAGGTCAGCTACCATCAGAAGCCGTATCGCCGGCTCCTGATGCACACCTGGGGCGCCACCGTTCACGGCAGCCCGAGCGGCTACACCGAGTACGGCAAGAAATTGCTGAAAGAAGACCCCGATTGCCCGGGCAGTCTGGGCATCGCCATCAGCGAGGCGATCGAGGACACTGTCAAACACCCCGGCACGAAGTATTCGCTCGGCAGCGTCCTTAACCACGTGTGCATGCACCAGACCGTCATCGGCCAGGAAGCCATCAAACAGATGGCCATGGCCGGCGAGGAGCCGGACGTCGTGATCGGTTGCATTGGCGGCGGCAGTAATTTCTCCGGAATCGCGTTCCCGTTCGTGCGCGGCAAGATTGTCGACAAGAAGAAGACGCGGATCGTGGCCGTCGAGCCGTCGGTTTGCGCCTCGCTGACCAAGGGCGAGCTCCGCTACGATTTCGGCGATACGGCGATGACCACGCCCCTGTTGTGGATGTACACGCTCGGCCACGATTTCATCCCGCCGGAGATTCATGCGGGCGGACTCCGCTATCACGGCATGGCGCCGACCGTCAGCCACCTGTACAAACTCGGGTTGATCGAGGCCGTGGCCTACGAACAATCGAAGGTGTTCGATGCGGCGGTGATGTTTGCCCAGAACGAAGGCATTGTGCCCGCGCCGGAGTCGGCGCACGCCATTCGCGCGGCGGTCGACGAGGCGATCCAGGCCCGCGAGGAAGGAAAGAAACGCGTGATCCTGTTCAATCTGTCCGGCCACGGCCTGCTCGATCTCCCGTCGTACGAGGCGTATTTCTCGGGCAAATTGCACAACGGAGGCTAAAGTCACCGAAGTTTCCGCGCCCTACAGTCGCGACGTTAAGCGTGTTGCCATGTTGATCGTCCACGTCCACGTGCACGTAAAACCGGATTGCGTCGAGCCGTTCAAACGAGCCTGCGTCGAGAACGCCCGCGAAAGCGCGAAGGAACCCGGCATCGCCCGCTTCGATGTCGCGCAACAGGCCGACGACCCGACCCGGTTCGTCTTGGTCGAGGTCTATCGCACCGCCGAGGCGCCCGCCAAACACAAGGAAACCGCCCACTACGCCAAATGGCGCGACGCCGTCGCCACGATGATGGCTGAACCGCGCTCGAGCGTGAAGTTCGGCGAAGTGTTTTGGACGGGATAGCGGCTTGCTTGGCAGGTACATTTCTGGCATAATCCGAGCCGTGGAACGCGTAGTGTACAAGACTTCGTTGCATGACCCGCAGGCTGCGGCGCGCGATTTGGCTTTCTGGCTGAGCCGTCCGCCAGCGGAACGCATTGCGGCGGTGGAGACATTGCGCGCCCGCGTCTATGGAAATTCAGCCCGACTTCAAAGAACTGCTCGAGTTGTTCAACGCCCACGGCGTTGAGTACCTGATTGTCGGCGCCTACGCGTTGGCCATCCACGGCGCTCCGCGGACGACGGGCGACTTGGATTTGTGGGTGAACCCGACGCCAGAGAATGCCCGACGGATTCTGCGTGCTTTGGACGAATTTGGAATCGGCGGCCTTGATCTCTCGACTGCGGATTTTGTGAAGCCCGAGCATGTCGTGCAGCTTGGCGTTCAGCCGGTGCGCGTGGACCTCGTGACTGCGATCGATGGTGTGAGGTGGGACGAGGCGTGGCGGGGCAAGTTGGCCGGTGAGTACGGATCCGTGCCCACGCATTATCTCGGGCGCCGCGAGTTCGTGGCCAACAAGCGCGCGGCCGGTCGCCTGAAAGACCTCGCCGATTTGGAACGGCTGGACGGGAAGTGAGCTTGTTCATTCGGCTGGACAAACAGGCGTGTCGCCGGTTCTACTAGGTCCATGGATTTTGAATTCGCGACGGTCCCGCGCATTTTGTTTGGTCCGGGACGGCTGAAGGAGATCCGCACGATTGCGCCGCCACTGGGCAAACGCGCCCTGGTGGCCTGCGGTCATACGGTGCGCGCCATCGAGCGGGTGCAGCCGCTGTTCGCCACGCTCACGAACGTGGGCACGGAGTACGTCGCGCTGGCCGTGTCGGGCGAGCCAACCGTCGAATTTGTGCGAGAAGGCACCAAGCACGCCCGGACCGAGCGCTGCGACATGGTCATCGGGTTCGGCGGCGGCAGCGTGTTGGATGCGGGCAAGGCCATCGCCGCGATGCTCACCAACGACGGCGACCCGCTGGATTACCTCGAGCTCATCGGCAAAGGCCAGCCGCTGACCCGGCCATCGGCGCCCTATATCGCGATTCCCACCACGGCGGGCACGGGCTCGGAAGTCACCCGCAACGCGGTGCTCGGCTCGCCCGAACATCGCGTCAAGGTCAGCTTGCGAAGCCCGTACATGCTGCCGCGCGTGGCGCTGGTCGATCCCGAACTCACCTACAATTTGCCGGCGAACGTTACCGCCGCCACCGGACTGGATGCGCTGACGCAGTTGATCGAGGCATTCGTGTCGGTGAAGGCCAATCCGCTCACGGACGGGATTTGCCGCGAAGGAATGTACCGCGTGGCGCGGTCGTTGCGACGCGCGTTCGAGCAGGGGGACGCTCCGCCGTGGGAGGAGAACTGGCCGGCCGTTGTGGCGGCGCGCGAGGACATGTGCGTGGCAGGGCTGCTGAGCGGGATAGCCTTGTCCAACGCCGCCCTCGGCGCGGCGCACGGGCTTTCGGGACCGTTGGGCGGGATGTTTGAGGCGCCACACGGAGTGCTCTGCGCGGCGGTGCTGCCCTACGTCGTGGAAGTAAATCAGCGGGCCGCGCAACAGCGCCTGGCAGGAAGTCCCGTCGTTTCCCGGTTCGAACAGGTGAAGCGCGCCATGGGAGACCTCGGCGAACTTGTCCAGGCGTTGAAGATCCCGCCGTTGCGGGCCCATGGCGTGACACGCGACTACTTCCAGGAGATTATCGAGAAGGCGCAGGCATCCAACAGCATGAAAGGCAACCCGCTGGCGCTGGAGGAGGACGAACTGCGGGAGATTCTCGAGCGCGCGCTGTGAGCACGGTCGATGGACGCGGCGTTCGGCGGTTGAGCAGAAACGGACGCGCATCGTCTAAATCAAGGTTATGGGAATTGTGTCCGACCGCCCGATGACAACGAACGACGCACAACCGTCGCGCGTCGATCCGGTGAGCGTGGTTTTGGTGATGGCGATCACCGTGCTGGTCGGGCTGCTGTACGTGCCGCTGTTGCACTGGCTGGGATGGAAGACTCTGCACACGCAGCAACTGGTGAACGGGGCTTTCCTGGTGTTGTTTGCCCTGGTGATTTGCGTTCGTGACGCGGTGGAGAAACTGCGGTTCGACCCACAGGTCGGTCCTCACGGGTTCGGTCTGATGGGACTGGCAATCCTGTTCCTCGGGGTGGCGGGAGCGTGGCATTCACTGTCCCTGCCGTTCCTGTTGTTGTCGGCGTGTCTGGCGTTCGCGGGCATCGTCTCGCTGGCGCTCGGCCCGGACCGGGTGCGGCTGTTTCTGCCGGCGGTGTGCTCCTTCTTCGTTTTCGGCGTCCTGGTCGGGCTGGTGCCGAGGTTGGACTGGCCGTTGCGGGCAATGGCCGCGCGCCACGCCGGTTCGCTGCTGGCGACGCTGGGTGTGCCCGTGAAAATCGGGCTGGTGGAAGGACGGCCGCCGGAACTGTTTCTCTCGGTGAAAGGGACCGTCTTCGTGGTGGCCACCGAGTGCAACGGGTTCGGGTTGCTGACCGCGTCGCTGATCGTGGCGACGACGCTGGCATTTCAGTACCGGTTGCCGTGGGTGCAAAAACTATCCCTGTGGGCGCTGGCGGTACCGATCGCCATCGTCTGCAACTTCATGCGAATCGTCAGCATCTGTCTGGCCGCGCCTCTGACGACCCTGCCCTACGGATTCGTGCACGAAACCCTGGGTCTGATCTTCTACTTTTTGGGGCTGGGGTTGATATGGAAGATCGCCGGGGAGGCGAGTGCGAAGGACCGCGTCGGCGGCTGATCAGTTGCCGAGTCCCGAACGCAACAGTTTCAGTATGGTCACGAGCGGGCTGACCTTGTTCTGCGCCCCATCCGTGAGCGTGGGCAACACGATGAATCCCACGTACAGCAACCGGGCAAGGAGAAATCCACCGGCCGCGGACAATGCGAATGCGCCAATGCGAAACCAGAAGTTTTGTTTGATGTCGCCGATCTTTCTTTCGGCGGAGGGGACCGCTGCGGTCGCGCCTGGTGTTTCCGTCCTCACATTCATCGTCATGCCCATCTAGTGCATCAACACACTGATGCCCCCCAGCAGAATCCCCATCCAAAACCCGATCCACATCAATGTGCCGACTTCCATCCGTGGCTCGTGGAACTTCGACACGACGAGGATTTGAGGTCTGGCTTGGCTCTTTATGTCGTCCTGCATGGGCTCGGAAATGTTGGCCGCAGGGGCTGTGCCAGACGAATTGTGCAGTCGCAACTCCGGCGCAGCCGTCTTGTGTAACAGGCTTGCGTTGACACGCTTGCGAACGAAAAGTCCCGACGCGCTGCGGACGCCACACTGGTAACTTCCCGGTTGCGATGTTCACGACGCTGGACACTGTGTTCAGGGCACTGTCAAGTGAGCCAAGCAGTTCCGGACGGGCCCATCGGGTGAGTCAATGCTGCGGCGTATCGCCGGTGTGGTAGACGGGCGCCACAATTCTTACAAGACTCCGGCCCATCGTGGAATCGCGCACGAGGAACGCGAAGTGGGTGTGCAACAGGAACAGCACGATCGTGCAACTGATGAAACACGTGCGCAGGAAACCGACGGCCATGCCAGCGCGCTTCTGCAGGGTCTTATCCGCCCATTGTTTATCGATCCACAGCCGCATCCGTTCGCGGAACTGGCGCACGATATAAAACGAGCCCATCAACCCGCCGCCCCAACCCAGCGCGCCCGCTATCTGGCCGGTGATCTTATTGAACTCGCCGACCACGCGTTCCGTCCAGTGCAGCAGTCCCGTGCCCGACACCAGTGCCAACGTCACGCTCGCGAGGCCGGGGAGTTCTACGGACAGACCGCGGCGTCGGCCCCTGACCATGCCCCAGGTCAGGTAGCCCGCGGTAACAGAATCGACGAATCCCAACATACCGTAAGTATGTGCTGCGAGATATTATGCTATGCAACGAGTGCTGGCGAAGCAACCAATTTGGTGTACATTTGCCCCCATGGTGGCAATCCAACGAGCGGCGGCGTTGTGTGCTGTATGCAGCCTTGTCTTCGTACTCGCGTCCTGCGGGCCAACGAAGCATGTGTCCGTCGATGACGTGCATGTGTCGCCGGTGACCTCCGCGGACGTTCAAAAGGCGATCCATGACCCGGCGGCGAAAGCGGTGCTGGTGAACGTGTGGGCGACGTGGTGCGGACCGTGCCGGGAAGAGTTTCCCGGCTTGGTGCGCGTGGCGGAAAAATACAATGGTCAGGGATTGAAGGTCATCCTCATCTCCGCCGATGAAACCGGGGACATGGCGGCGGTGAAGAAGTTTCTCGCCGACGAAGGCGTCGATTTCCCCGCGTACATCAAGGCCGAGAAGGACCAGCCATTCATTGACGGCCTAGACAAACAGTGGACGGGCGCGATACCGGCGACGTTTATCTTCGACGGCAGCGGCAAACTGCGCGATTTCTGGGAGGGCGGCGTCACCTTCAGCGTTTTCGAGCAGAAAGTGGTCGAAGCATTGGGCAAACAATCAAAACCAACAGGAGGAACTTCATGAAGCGAGGTTCGTTAGTGGCGTTGGCGGCAGTGCTGGCGATGGCCGGCAGCGCGTTTGGGCTGAACATCGGCGACAAGGCGCCGTCGACGACCGTCAAGATGAAGAACGTGGACGGCAGCGACGTCACCATCGCGAGCGTCACCGGCAAGCGGGGGACACTGGTGTTGTTTTCGTGCAACCATTGTCCGTTCGTGAAAGCGTGGCAGGGGCGGATCGCCTCGATTGGCAACGCGGCGAAGGCCAGCGGCATCGGCGTCATCGTAATCAATCCAAACGACCCGGCCGAACATCCCGAGGACAGCTATGCGGAAATGCAGAAGCGGTCAAAGGACCTGGGCTTCACGTTCCCGTACGTGGTGGACGCCACATCGGACGTAGCGCGGTCGTTTGGCGCGACGCGGACACCCGAGGCGTTCCTGTTCGACAAGGATGGGAAGCTCGTCTATCACGGCGCGATTGACGACTCGAAGGAAGCCGATCAGGTCACGAAGCACTTCCTGCAGGACGCGATTGATGCGACGGTCGCCGGCAAGGCGGTCCCCGTTGCGGAAACCAAGTTCGTCGGCTGCACCATCAAGTTCCGCGGCAAAGCCTGAGCGCCCGATACCGACGCGCACATCGGGTTTGTAATCCGGGCTGGCAGGGGTTAAGAATCGCTGCCACGATGAACTCGTGGCGGCGACTGGTCACTTGTCTGGCGGCGGTTTCCGTCTTTTACTTGTTCCACGTGCATCTGAAGACGGCGAAGATTTTCGCCAATCCGACGTGGGACGCGCGCGATGAGGTGGGACAATTCTGGAGCGAGTGCGCGTTTCAGTACCGGTTCGCGAAATTCTTCGCCACGCATCCGGTCAGCGAGTGGGGCCAACTCAGCCGCGACCGCGACGTTCAGTACCCCGACACGATCGACGACTGGGCCGAGTTCACCGTGGCGATGGAGGTGCCGGTCGGCGTGTTGTATCGGTGTTGGCAACCGGCCATGCCATTGCACGTGTTCGTGGTCTGGTACGACTGTCTGGTTTCCAGCCTGGCGATCTTCGGCGTATTCTTTCTGGCGCGGGCGTTGTGGCGCAGCGACAAGGCCGGCGTGTTTGCCGCCGCGTTGTACGTGGCGTTGTATCCGAGCTACGGGCGGACAGTGAAGAATTTGTTTCTGCGGGAAGACTTCGCGGTGCCGCTGATTATCTTTGCGCTGTGTTTCACCGTTCGAGCGCTCCAGGACGAGAAACGGCGCGACCAGATTTGGGCGGCGTTGTTCTGGCTGGCGGCGCTGGCGAGCTGGCATTTGACGCAGTTTGTGATGGCGCCGGTGCTGGTGGCGGCGGTGCTGGTGTATCTGGGCCGCGGTGAAACACCGCGACTACCGTGGTTGGTGCTGGCGCTGGCGGCGGGCGCGGTGGCGGTGCCGGTGTTGCGGGCCAAGCAGGTCTTTTTCTCGCCGACGATGTGCGGGCTGTACGCGCTGGCGCTGGCGATCTGGATCAACGGCGGACGCAAGCGGGCAATCCTGGTTTTTGCGGGTTGGGCGGCGGTGCTACTGGCACTGAGCATGGTGTTGGAACGACCCTCTGCCGAATACGGGCACGTCTACGAACTTTTCTTCTACAAGCTGCGGTTTCTTGGCCAGCGGCCGGCGGCCCCGGCGCGGCTGCCGTGGGAGGCGCGATTGTTGTGGGAAGGCGCTTTCGACACAGCGACACGGGGAGAATTTTGGCGGAGCCTGAAATGGTGCGGTCCGCTGGCGCTGGCAGCGGCGATGCTGCTGAGCAGCCGCCAACGGGGCGCGTGCGCAACGAACATCTTCATCGTGTTCGTTCTGTTGCTGGCTGGGTTGTCGTGGATGGTGTTGCGCTATTTCACGTTTCTTGGGTTTGCGGTGGCGGTGCTGGCGGCGGGACTGGTGACGAGACGGATCTGGTGGAAGCTGATCGTGTTCGCCGCCGCCGTGGCGCAACTCGTGACGCTAAACGCCCGGCCGTTGGAGCGTCAGCAGCCGAGGCCGGAGGAGTATCGGCCGATTGTGACCTGGCTGGAAACACACACTCCGACGAATGCGGTGCTGCTGGCGTCGATCGCGGACTCGCCCGTTTTTTTGGCGGAGACGGGCCGGCCCATCGTCATGCACTCGAAATTCGAGAACCAGCGGATTCGGGATCGGTACCACGAGATGCTGGATGCGATTTACGGGAGCGAGGAGCGGTTCTATGAGTTCGCGCGCAGGTACGGCGCGGATGATTTCGTGTACGACGTCGGGTTTGTGTACGACGGCGCCGAATCGCGCCGGTACAAAGCGGACAAGCTGGGGCCGATCGACCCGAATTGCGCGGCGGAGCTTTTCCAGGATCATCCCGAACGGCTGCGGCATTTCCGATTTGAGATGGGCGATGACAGATTCGCCATCTTTCGGGTGATCCCCTAGGCCGCCGCGTGATGGCACGCGGCCTACAACGGCTGATTACTTTACCGTAGTGTTGCGGAAAAGTATGTCGCCGTTGACCTCGAAGAGGATGTTGGAGACGTTGGCGCGACAGGCCATTAATTGTTCCGCGTGAGCGAGCGGGACCATCGGCGCTTCTTCGAAGACGATCTGCTGGGCCTTGCGATAAAGCGCCGCGCGTTTTCCCGGGTCGAGTTCGCGGCGCGCCGCGATCATGAGATTGTGATAATCGTCGTTCATCCAGAAACAGATATTGAGCGCGGAGCCGAGTGTGGCGGTGTCTTTGTCGAGCAGCACGTAGAGAAAATTGTCGGCATCGCCGGTGTCGCCGACCCAGCCCATCAACGCCATTTCGTGGTCGCCGTGGCTGGTGCGGCTGAGATGCTCGCCCCATTCGTTGGGGACGATCTCCACATGAAAGTAGCCATCTTTTTCAATGTCAGCCTTGATCATCTCGGCAGCGCGGAGCGGGTTCGGGAGATAGGGGCGAGGATTGGTCATGACTTCGAGGCGGAGTTTCTGAGTCAGCAAGTGGTCGAATTTTAATATATACGGACGGGAATCTGGAATTGAATCATTGTGGCCCGCGATCAACGGTGGCAGCGGATTCTTGGCAATAGTGGCTGCGCCACGGTAGACATCTTCGATAAGATCCTTCTTGTTGATCGCGCCGGCGATCACGCGGCGCAGATCCCTATCGTTAAACGGCGGTTTTTGGCAGTTGAAGGCGAGGTAGCAGACGTTCAAGCCCGGCGCAGTGAGGAGCGCGAGTCTTTTATCGCCATGGATGATGGGCAGGCTGTTGGGGTCGATGCCGTCCATCGCCTGAATCTGGCCGGTTTGGAGCTGGATGAGGCGCGTGGACGAATCCGGGACGACTTTGAAAATGAGGCGGTCGATTTTTGGTTTGCCGTCCCAGTAATCGGGATTGGCGTCGAGCACGATGCGCTCGTTGGGCACCCATTCGACGAATCGGAACGGGCCGGTGCCGACTGGATGGCGCTGGTCGATGAACTTCGGGCTGATGAGATGCGCGGCCGGGATGCAGAGACTGGCCAGCAGCGGCGCGTGGGGTTCGCGGAGGCGGAGTCGGAGCGTCATCGGATCGACGACCTCGACGGCAGTAATCGTGTTAAACATCGCCGACCAGTAGGCGAATGTCGCGTCGGGAAGATGGGCGGGGTTCGATTTGTCCATTTGGCGAAGGAAACTGAACGCGGCGGTTGGGGCATCGAGGGGCGTGCCGTCGTGGAACTTTACTCCGGCGCGAAGTTTGAAGGTGTAGGCAAGGCCATCGGGGCTGATCGTCCAGGAAGTGGCCAGGCAGGGTTCGGGCTCGGTGGTGCCGTGTTGGAAACGGACGAGGCCTTCGCAGACGTTGACGAGGACTTTCATCGACTCACCGTCATCGACATCGGCGGGGTCGAGTTTCACTGAATCGGCGCCCCGGGCGAAGACCAGGGTGGCGGGTTCGAATTTGCTGGAGCGCTGCTCGCAGGCGGTGAGCAGGATGACAAGTGCCAGGGCGATGATCGCCATCCGCCGGGGCAACAGTTTCACAGCACGGATGGTAACGGAGACGCGGCGCGTGGGCAAGCCGGCGGAGGGTCAACTCTACCGTCAGGCGCTCAACAACGAGAAAGCCGCCGGTCCATTCCCCGAGTTGCGAACGGGGCGCGGAACAGTCCGAGTCCTGGTTGGGAATTTTCTGGTGAGAGTTTGGGGCATCGGCCCGTAACCGATCTTGCCCGGCGATTCCTGAAACCCTATAGTTCGGCGCGATGAGCACCGGGATGCCAACCGATCAGGCCCCGCAGCAACAAAGGCCGCCGCCCGTTTCGGCAACGAATACTTTCTCGGCAGGCAAGCTCTGGCTCCTGGCAGCGATTTTGGTCGTCGTCACGGCTGTGGCGTACATGCCCGCGATGCGCGCCGGCTTCATCTGGGATGACGACCGCTACGTGACAAACAATCCGGGCGTGCAGTCTCTGGAGAATTTGCAAAAGGTTTGGTTCAAGCCGGGGTTAACCGTGCAGTACTATCCGTTGGTTTTCACCAGCTTTTGGGCGGAGTACCAACTCTGGGGATTGCAGCCTTTCGGGTACCACGTCGTCAACATTCTCTTGCACGCCCTGAATGCTGTTCTGCTCTGGTTCGTTCTGCGAAAGCTACAGGTTCGGGGTTCGTGGTGGGCTGCGTCCATTTTTGCGCTTCACCCGGTGTGTGTGGAGTCGGTGGCGTGGGTCACCGAGCGCAAGAACGTGCTCTCGACGCTGTTCTATCTCCTGGCAGTGCTGGCCTATTTTCGGTTTCGGCCATTGACAATTGACGGGGCTGGGCGCGCGCGGGACCACCGGTTCTATCCGCTGGTTGTGCTGTTGTTTCTGTGCGCCTTGCTGTGCAAGACGGTGACGTGTTCGTTACCGGCCGCGCTGCTGCTTTTGGTTTGGTGGAAAACAGGCCGGGTGGAGAAGCGGGACGTCATGGCGTTGGTTCCGCTGTTTGTGTTGGGAATGGCGTTGGGGTTCGTGACTGCGTGGATGGAAAAGCATCGCGTGGGGGCCAGTGGAGAAGAATGGGCGTTGTCATTTGTGGGGCGTTGTTTGGTGGCGGGACGGGCCGTGTGGTTCTATGCGGGCAAACTGATGTTGCCGCGCAATCTCACATTCATTTACCCGCGCTGGGAAATCGATGACCGCGCGATCTGGCAATACTTGTTTCCGTTGGCGGCGTTGGCGGTGCTGATCGCGCTGTGGCAATTGCGTTCACGAATCGGAAGAGGGCCGCTGGTTGCCGTGCTGTTCTTTGCGGGCACACTGGTGCCGGCGCTTGGGTTTTTCGATGTTTTCCCGTTTTGCTACTCGTTTGTTGCCGACCACTTTCAATACCTGGCCTGCGTGGGGTTGATCACTTTGACCACGAGCTTGGGGGCAACGATCTGCAGTCAGGCCGACAGGCAGGGCCGATGCGTCGGCGCAGTGACCGCTGTGGGTGTGCTCGTGTTGTTGGCAACGCTTACTTGGAGACAGGCGCGCGTTTACCACGATCCTGAAACGCTCTGGCAGGACACCTTGGCCAAGAATCCCAAATGCTGGATGGCGGCCGGCAATTTGGCAGACGAATTGATGAGACAAGGCAGGCTGCAGGAGGCGATCGAGCACTACGAGCAGGCGCTGCGGATTAGACCCAATTCCGCCGAGGGGTGCCTTAACTTGGGAAATGCCCTGCTGCAAACAGGCAAGTTGCCGGAAGCGATTGGAGAATACGAGCAAGCCTTGCGCATCAAGCCTGATTTCGCCGGGGCACACAATAACCTTGGGCTCGCTCTATTGGGACAGGGCAGGCTGCAGGAGGCGATCAACCAGTACGAGCAGGCGTTGCGCATCAACCCCGGTTTTCCTGAGGCACACTCCAATCTGGGGAATGCTTTGCTCCGCACCGGCAAACTTCGGGAGGCAATCGAGCAGTGCGAGCAGGCTGTGCGGCTCAAGCCCGATTTGGCTGAGGGACACTACAATCTTGGCGTCGCCTTGGAGGAGCTGGGGCGCACGCGGGAGGCCATCCAGCATTACGAACAAGCGCTGCGCATCAAACCCGATTTCGCTGAAGCCCAGAATGCCCTAACGCGGGCGCGGGCTGTACCGTGAGCGGCAGGCTTGGGCAGTCTCAAACCGCTGGGTTTACAAACCGCTTCAAGCGGGGAAGGATTGCAGAAGCCACACCCGCTGGTTATCATCCGACCCCACCCGATTCTCGGAAAGCGGAATCGGCTCGCATCCGGACCGTGAAGTGCTGCCCAAGCTGCTTGGCCGGCGCTCATCTTGTGATCCGCGAGAACCATGCAGCGCGGTGTCCTGACCAGAGATGATCGACAGCAAGCCAGATTGCAATAAGGTGGAGGCATCCAGAGGACGCGGCCTGTGGATACAGCGCGGAATCCTGGCCGCCGTGTGCGGGCTGGTCATCGGGGTTTACACCGTTACGGCCCACTCGGGATATCTCGCATCCTGGAGTCTGAATGCGGCGGACAGTTACTACAATTTGTTGGTGCAGGGTTTTCGCGCCGGCCGACTCGACCTGAGAACGGCTGTGCCGCCGGACGGCGGGCAAGTTGCCGCCCCGTTCGACCCGTCTGCCGGGCCGCACTCTGGGGTGCTCGACATGAGTTATTACAACGGCAAGCTGTACCTCTATTATGGGGTCACGCCCGCCGTGCTGCTGTTCTGGCCGTATGTGGCGTTGACCAACCACTATCTGTTGCAAAAAGACGCTGCGGTCGTCTTCTGTCTGGTTGGTTTCCTAACCAGCATGGGCCTGTTGTGCGCACTCTGGCGGCGCTACTTTGCCGAAGTGAGTGTCGCGGTGGTGGCCACCGGCGCTCTCGCACTCGGCCTAGCCACGTGCACGCCATCGTTGCTTGCCCGGTGTGATGTTTGGGAGGTGCCGATCAGTTGCGGGTATGCGCTGACGATGCTGGCCCTGGCCGCGGTCTGGAAGGCGCTGCACGAATCCCGAAACCGCTCGGGATGGCTGGCGGTCGCCAGTCTGGCCTACGGGCTGGCGGTGGCAGCCCGGCCCTCGTTGCTGTTCGGCGCGGTCATCTTGCTGGTGCCGGTCGTTCAGGCGTGGCGCAGGCGGCTGCCGGTTTGGACGCTGCTGATCGCGGCAACCGGTCCGATCGCCCTCATCGGGTGCGGACTGATGCTGTACAACGCGTTGCGGTTCGATAGTCCGTTCGAGTTCGGCCTGCGCTACGCGCTGTCTGGAGACCGGCAGGACACGGCTCGAACCTTTGGTCTACAGTATCTGTGGTTCCATTTTCGGGTGTACTTCCTGGCGCTGGCGAACTGGAGCCGTCGGTTTCCGTTTGTGCATGACATCACCGTGCCGCCGGTGCCGGCGGGGCATGGGCGGGTGGAACATCCCTTTGGAGTGTTGACGAACATTCCTGTGGTGTGGCTGGCGCTGGCGGCGCCGCTGGCGTGGCGGGGGCGTTCGGCGGACGTGCGCTCGACGTTGTTCGGGTTTTTGGCAGCGGTCGCGGTCCTTTTCGGCATAAGCGCGCTGATGGTGAGTCTGTTTTTCTCCGCGAGCATCCGCTACGAGGTGGAGTTCCTGCCCGCATTGGTACTGCTGGCTGTGGTCGGCATGCTGAGCGTGGAGCGGGCACTGGCCCCGGCCTCGGAGCCGTGGCGGGCTGACCGGTTGTTCTGGCGGCGTGCGGCGCGGTGGATCTGGAGCCTGCTGCTGGCTTTCTCGGTAGCGTTTAACCTGTTAGCGAGCGTCGAACGATGTGCCGAGGCGCATTACAACCTGGGGGTTGCACTGAGACAGGCAGGCCGGATCGAGGAGGCGATTGGGCATTACGAGCAGGCGGTACGGCTCCAGCCCGATTATGCGATGGCGCACATTAACCTGGGAGTAGACCTGTACCAACTGGGCCGGGTGGAAGAGGCCATCGGCCAGTATGAGCAGGCGTTGCGTGCCAAACCCGATTCCTTTGAAGCGCACAACAACCTGGGGAACGCCCTGCGCAAATTGGGCCGGCCACAGGAGGCCATCGGCCACTACGAGCAAGCGCTGCGGATCAGGCCCGATTTCGCCGAGGCGCACTACAACCTGGGGGGCGCCTTGGAGGATGCAGGCCGGATCCAGGAAGCGATCGGGCATTACGAGCAGGCGCTGCAGATCAGGCCCGATTACGCCGAGGCGCGCTATAACCTGGGGTTTGCCCTGCACCAACAGGGCAAGATACGCGAGGCGGTGGAGCAGCTCGAGCTGGCGTTGCGTTTCAAAGCTGATTTTGCCGAAGCGCATGACGACTTGGGGAACGCCCTGCGCCAACTGGGCCGGCCACAGGAGGCCATCGGCCACTACCAGCAGGCGCTGCAGATCAGGCCCGACGACGCCGAGGCGCACAACAACCTGGGGAACGCCTTGATCCAGCTAGGCAGGCCGACCGAGGCCTTGGAACATTGGGAGCAGGCGCTGCGGATCGAGCCCGATAATGCTGAGGCGCACAACAATCTGGCGAACACCTTGATCCAGCTGGACAGGACTGCCGAGGCCTTGGAACATTGGGAGCAGGCGCTGCGGATCAACCCCGGCCTTGCCGAGGCACACTACAATCTTGGCGTCGCCTTGGAGAAGCTGGGGCGCACGCGGGAGGCCATCCAGCATTACGAACAAGCGCTGCGCATCAAACCCGATTTCGCTGAAGCCCAGAATGCCCTAACGCGGGCGCGGGCTGTACCGTGAGCGGCAGGCTTGGGCAGTCTCAAACCGCTGGGTTTACAAACCGCTTCAAGCGGGGAAGGATTGCAGAAGCCACACCCGCTGGTTATCATCCGACCCCACCCGATTCTCGGAAAGCGGAATCGGCTCGCATCCGGACCGTGAAGTGCTGCCCAAGCTGCTTGGCCGGCGCTCATCTTGTGATCCGCGAGAACCATGCAGCGCGGTGTCCTGACCAGAGATGATCGACAGCAAGCCAGATTGCAATAAGGTGGAGGCATCCAGAGGACGCGGCCTGTGGATACAGCGCGGAATCCTGGCCGCCGTGTGCGCGCTGGTCATCGGGGTTTATGCGTACACAGCCCACCCCGGTATTCCTGTATCGGGCAGAATGAGTGCGGCTGACAACTACTACAATCTGCTGGTGCAGGGCTTTCGCGCCGGGCAGCTTAACCTGAAAAAGGAGGTTCCGCCCGCCCTCGCGCGCCTTGCCGACCCCTACGCGCCGAGCGCCTATGCTTCCTATGGCCTGGAAGCGGGCGACATGAGTTATTACAATGGCAAGTTGTACCTGTATTTCGGGGTAACGCCTGCCGTGGTCCTGTTCTGGCCGTATGCGGCGCTGACGGGTCAGTATCTGCTGCAGAAAGATGCGGTGGTGATCTTTTGCCTTATTGGTTTCCTGGCCAGCGTCGGGCTGCTGTACGCGCTCTGGCGGCGCTACTTTGGTGAAGTCAACGTGGCGGTAGGGGCTATCGGCGGGCTTGCACTCGGCTTGGCGACGGGTGTGCCGATAATGCTGACACGGTGTGATGTGTACGAGGTATCGATCGGTTGTGGGTATGCCCTGACGATGCTAGCATTGGCAGCGATCTGGTGCGCGATGCACGAGCCTGAGCGACGGTGCTGGTGGCTGGCGGCGGCGAGCGTGGCTTACGGGCTGGCAGCGGGTGCGCGGCCTTCCCTGGTGTTCGGCGCGGTTATCCTATTGGTGCCGGTGGTTCAGGCTTGGCGTGAGCGACGCATGGTGTTCGCTCCATTGCTGGCGGCGACGATCCCCATTGCACTTATTGGGCTGGGGCTGATGCTCTACAATGTGTTGCGATTCGGTAGTCCCTTCGAGTTCGGGATTCGGTACCAACTGGCCGGAGAGCCGTCGCATCTTACGCAGCAATTCTTCAGTCTGCGGTATCTGTGGTTCAACTTCCGGGTCTATTTTCTAGAACCGGCGCGCTGGCGTGGTCAGTTTCCATTCGTGGATGACATCAGAGTGCCCCCTTTGCCTCCGGGCCAAGGGGGAGTTGAGCACGCCTTCGGCGTCCTGACCAACATTCCGTTGGTATGGCTGGCGTTGGCGGTGCCGCTGGCGTGGCGCGGTCGCTCAGCGGACGTGCGTTCCACCTTGTGCGGATCCTTGGTGGCGGTAGCCGTGCTTTTCGGGACTGCAGCACTGATGCTTAGCCTCTGTTGTTACACCGTCGGTCGCTATGAGGTGGACTTTTTGCCCGCGTTGATGCTGCTGGCCGTGGTTGGCATGCTCGGGTTGGAGCGCGCGCTGGCAGACCGGCCGGCATGGTGGCGAGCGGGGCGGTGCTGTTGGGGCCTGCTGCTGGCCTTCTCGGTGGCCTTTAACCTGTTGGCGAGCGTCGAGCAGTGTGCCGAGTGGCACTGCGACCTGGGAGCCATGTTGTTCCGGCAAGGCCAGGTGCAGGAGGCAGTCCGACATTGGGAGCGGGCGCTGCGCATCAAGCCCGATTATGCCGAAGCGCACAACAACTTGGCGGGGGCGCTGTTCCAAGCAGGCCAGGTGCAGGAGGCGATTGAACATTGGGAGCAGGCGTTGCGCATCAAGCCCGATTATGCCGACACGCACCACAGAATCGCACTTGCGTTGGTCCGACAGGGCAGGCTGCCCGAGGCCATCCGACATTGGGAGCGGGCGCTGCGCATCAAGCCGGATTTCGCTGAGGCACATAATAACCTCGGACTCGCCTTAATGGGACAGGGCAAAGCGCAGGAGGCGATCGGCCACTACGAGCAGGCGTTGCGGATCCATCCCAATGACGCCGTGGCGCGGACCAACTTGGGGCTTGCCTTGGTTCAACAGGGCAGGGTGCAAGAGGCGATCGACTACTACGAACAGGCGTTGCGGATCGAACCTAATCTTGCTGAGGCGCACTATAATTTGGGCCTCGCGTTGGAGAAGCTGGGTCACACGCAAGAGGCCATCCAGCATTACGAGCAGGCGCTGCGGATCAAGCCGGATTTTCTCCGAGCCCAGAACGCTCTGGCACGAGCCCGGGCAGTTCACTGAGCGGTTGACCCTGGAGAGTGGCGCAGGAAGTTGGCCGTGCTCCGTCGGACGCACGCGCAAGACAGGCGGCCCGCCCCTCACGGCTGACGAGAGCGTGGAGGCGGCGGCGGGGTTTGACTTTGTGCTGTGTGCAAATTAGAGTACTACGCTACATGGGAAATGGTTCTGCCAGTGCCTCCGTCGGGGTATTCTCTTTGCCAATCGATTGGCGGAAGAGTGCTTTGTGCTTGGCGATGGTGGGGCTGGCCGTCTATGCGTATTGGGGGCAGCGGGTCGAACACGAGCTGACGTGCTGGCAATGGTTGATCGTGCACTGGAACAGGATCTCGAATTACTCACACGGTCCGCTGATACCGCTGATTGCCTCCGCCCTGTTGTGGTGGAACCTGTCGGAACATGGTCACGGCCAGGAAAATTGGAGCTCGTACTGGCGCGCCATGGGCGGGGCCGTGGCCGTGCTGATGATCTGGTTCGTTGGCGGTTCCATCAACAAGGAGTGGGAGGATACGGCCTACTATTGGTCGCTGATGCTTCTGCCGCTGACGATCGCATGGCAGGTGTGGGCCTTGCGAGATCATCTCGTGGGACGGGACGAACCTCCGACGACGGCGGGACCGGCTGTGGTGGCCGCGGCCATGGCAATCTATTATCTCGGAGTGAAGGCTGTCCAGCCGCGCGTGGTGGTTGTCTCAGGCATCGTGCTGCTGTACGGGTTGGCGCTGAGTTTTCGCGGTCGCGACGTGTTTCGGCGGGTGTTTTTTCCAATCACGTTTCTGTTCCTGATGGTGCCACTGAATTTCCTCGACAACCTCGTCGGGTTTCCGTTGCGCATGTTCGTTGCCAGGATTTCCACGATGGCCCTGAACGGGATGGGCATCGGAGCGGTGCAACGCGGATCGGCCATCATCTCCCCGGTCTTCAGTTTTGATGTGGCCGACCCGTGCAGTGGAATCCGCTCGTTGATGGCGCTGACGACCGTCACGGCCGCCTACGGCTATGTGACGCAACGGGTCCTTTGGAAACGTTGGGTTTTGTTTCTTTGTGCCATGCCGTTGGCAGTGCTTGGCAATCTGGCTCGGGTAATTTCGATCGCGTTGGTGGCCCAAGTCTACGGCCAGAAGACGGCCACCGAGGTTTACCACGAGTGGTCGGGGTTCATCCTGTTTCCAGTAGCGCTTGCGGGGATGGTGCTGATCGGGCTGCTGCTGAATTACTCGTTTCGCCCGCTGTTTCAAAACTGGCTGAAGCCGCCCCCCCCGCCACCACCTCCTCCGGACGGATGGCTGGATAGCGACCCGCTTCCGCCCGCCGCATGATGGGAGAAGTTACATGAGCGAATCATCCGCGACAACGACACCACCAGTGGGCGCACAACCCGCAGAACAACCCGCCGCACCACGGCGGCAGGGTCCGAGCACGGGGCAAATCTCGATTGTGGTGGCCATCCTGGCAGTCGGGGTCTTGCTCACCGCGACGACCACCGACGTGACCAAAGTTTCCCAGCCCGGCGTGAAGCTGTATCCCGATGGGACCCCGTACCTGGTGGATCGGGCGGGTGATTGGGTGGGCGGAGAACGGACGGGGTTGACCGAGGACGAACAACGCCTTCTGCCGCAGGATACGGAGGGTTCGCGGCGTCTTTTCAAAAGCAAAGACGGTGAGGAGTTGTATTGCTCGATCATACTTGCGGGCCGCGATGTGACTAGTATTCACCGGCCCGAACTCTGCCTCCCGGGTCAGGGTTGGAAAATCCAGAACGAATACACCCAGACCATACCCGTGGCCGCGGCGCCGGGCGGAACGCTGAGTGTCATGCGCATGAACGCCTCCCGCACGGCTCAACTCCCCGGTGGTCGCACCAGCGAAGTGCGATCGGTGTTCGCGTATTGGTTTGTCGGCAAGGACCGAGTGACCCCTTATCACTGGCAGCGCATCTATTGGACCGCCAAAGACCGGGTCTTGCACAATACAAACCACCGCTGGGCCTATATACTGATTCACGTGCTGGTCAGGGGCGACATGCAACAAGGCGCTGCCATCAAGTCGCAAGACGACGCCATGAAGGTCGTCGCCAAATTTGTTCAGGACATGTACCCCGCCCTGGTCGGGAAATAGCCGCGCCGGCCCCGCGTGACTGACTGCACGCGTGGTCGGCGAGCAGCGCCAGGACGCCGGAGTGTTTCAATGGCAAACAGGCGAAGAGAATTCATCATTCAGGCCAGCCAGGTTGCCGACGGGCTGCTGATTGCCGTCGTCTTTTGGCTCGCCCACGCCTTTCGCGAGCAGCTCGCGTTCTCGTTTCCAATCCCATACCACGTCTTGGGTTACACGGTCTCGCATGGGCTAATTGCCCCGTTTCGCTATTTCAAATGGCTGTACCTGATTGTGCTGCCTCTGTACCCGTTTCTTTTGGACGTCAATGGCTTTTACAGCCGCGCCCACCGCCAGCGGCTCCACAACACGATCTGGATCATTCTTAAGAGCGGCGTCATTTGCACGCTGGTGGTCATGGCAACCATGTTCCTGTACCGTCCCCTCAGTGCGCTCAGCCGCAGTGTCGTGGTCATATTCTGCTTCTTCAGCGTCATCGCCCTGTTTGTGAAGGATCAGCTCTTCCAGGCGTTCCTGCGCCATCGCGCCCGCCGCGGAAAGGAAGTCACCGAGATCCTCCTGGTCGGCCCGGAGGACCGCAACGCCGAGTTCGCCGCGTTGCTGGACGAGCATCCCGAATGGAGCCTGCGCGTCGTCGCCCGTTTCAACCTCACCGACAACCTGCTCACCGATTTGCCCGCGTCCTTGCACCGCTACTCCGTCGGCTGCGTGGTCTTCAACGTCACCCAAACCGCCTTCAGCGAAATCGAAAAAGCCATCCTCGCCTGCGAAGTCGAAGGCGTTGAAGCTTGGCTCGTGGCCGACTTCTTCAAAACCTCCATCGCCCGCGCCACCATCGACGACTTTTACGGCAAACCACTGCTGATCTTCCGCACCACCCCCGAAATCTCCTGGCAGCTCGTCTGCAAACGAATCATCGACGTCACCGGCGCCGCCATCGGCCTGCTCGTGCTCGGCCCCCTGGTCATGCTCCCCGCCGCCATCGGCCTCAAGCTCACCTCGCCCGGCCCAATCCTCTTCAAACAGAAGCGCAGCGGACTCCACGGTCGCCTCTTCACCATGTACAAGTTCCGCTCCATGATCACCAACGCCGAAATGCTCAAGGCCGAACTCGAAGTCTTCAACGAAATGTCCGGCCCCGTCTTCAAAATGAGCGACGACCCCCGCATCACCCCCATCGGCCGCGTCCTCCGCCGCACCAGCATCGACGAATTGCCCCAGCTCTGGAACGTCCTCATCGGCGACATGAGCCTCGTCGGCCCCCGCCCCCCCATCCCCTCCGAAGTCCAGCACTACGACCCCTGGCACCGCCGCCGCCTCTCCATGAAACCCGGCCTCACCTGCATCTGGCAAATCAGCGGCCGCAACCGCATCGGCTTCGACCAGTGGATGAAACTCGACCTCCAATACATCGACAACTGGTCCCTCTGGCTCGACCTCAAAATCCTCGCCCGCACCTTCCCCGTCGTCCTCACCGGCCTCGGCGTAAAATGATCCTCTACTCCCCGCAACTACCTGCGACTACCTTCTACTCCACACACCCCCTCCTCCCCCACAAACCACAATAATCCTTGACACACCACCCTCTATATAGTGGAACGGGCTACCTGCCCCGATTCCGAATCGGGGTCCTGCCCGTTCGCCGTTCCCCTCCCGCCCCCTTGTCGCGCCGAAGCTCCACGCGCAGGCGGACCGCCCCTTGAACGTTTCGCGTTGAACGTTGAACGTCAATCCGTACCCACCACGCCCCTTGTAGCCGCGAAACTCTTTCGCGGATCCCCTCGCCCTCCTCTGGAGTGCGGCGACTCGTCGCCGCTTTGCCCCGAATCGGTCTCGCTGTCGTTTGCAGGCTTCGGGTGAGGGGTCTCCTCCGCCTCCCCCAAAGCGGAATGGGCATCCTGCCCCGATTCCGAATCGGGGTCCTGCCCCTTCGCCGTTCCCCTCCCGCCCCCCCTGTCGCGCCGAAGCTTCATGCGAAGGCGGACCGCCCCCTTGAACGTCAATCCGTACCCACCACGCCCCTTGTAGCCGCGAAACTCTTTCGCGGATCCCCTCGCCCTCCTCTGGAGTGCGGCGACTCGCTTGCGGTGAGCCTGCCGAACCCGTCGCCGCTTTGCCCCGAATCGGTCTCGCCGTCGTTTGCAGGCTTCGGGTGAGGGATCTCCTCCGCCTGCCGACGTTGTAGCCTCGGCTGCCAGCTCGCGTGTCGTCCACGGAGTCCCAAGCCGATAGCCGACCGCTGATCGCCCGCCTACAGCAGTCCCTTTATTATGTTGATGCAGCGTACCGGATTCTTCGCCAGCTCATGCTCCCAAATCCGCACGACCTTCCAACCCCGCTTCCGCAACGCCCGGCTCACAAACCGATCCCGCGCCATGTTCCCCGCCAGCTTCTGTTTCCAAAACGCGCGACCGGTGCGCCTCCGCTTCGCCGCGGGTGACAGAGATTTCATGGAACTCTTCCTCAACCACTTCGCCGGGCTGGAATGAATCCGGCACCCATGCCAGAAACAGCCGTCCACGAAGACAACCACCCGCTGCTTGGGAAATGTGAAATCGGGTCGCCCGACTAGATTCTGGTGTCGTCTCCAGCCGGAGACGTGATTCGCCCGTAACAACCTGGCCAGCGCGATTTCCGTGTCCTTGTTGCCGCGCCCGCGAATTCGCGACATCACTTCGGATCGTTTGCGCCTGGTGAAGACGTCAGGCATTATTCACTCCAGCAGTTCAGCCACAATTTCCGCGATTTGTCGCGCCAACAGGGGGGGCACAGCGTTGCCGACTTGCTGGTATTGCTCGGTCCGCGGTCCCTCAAAGAAGTAATTGTCCGGGAACGTCTGCAGTCTTGCTGCCTCGCGGACGGTCAGACTGCGGCACTGCATTGGGTCGTAATGGATATAGTAATGTCCATCCTTGGCAATGTGGGACACAACCGTTGTGGACGGACGGCCTGCCAGTTGCACACGAAACCGGTCATTAAACATCGCGCCCTCCAAGGCCTGCTCCACGTTCTCGTGTTTCGGCAACAGACCGGAAGGAAACTCTTCCAGTCCGGGTGAGCGTCCATGCTGTTGAGCGAAGACCGCGCAGAAAAGATAACGGTACAAATCCTCCCGTATGTGGCCGCGACTGCAATGATTGCAAAATCCACCAAGACGGCCATCGCGAAGCCACCGCACGGCGAAGCCCGGTGCTGGCCTTCCCGGAACAAACTCCGCGCCGCGTCCCAAGTTGCCATCAAATTCACCGACAACTTGCTTTAACGCACAACGAACCGCCGGGTCGATCTTGGAATCAGCCAGCCACGCTGCCCGCGCGACAGGTCGCAGGGCCTCGAGCCACATATCTCCACTATCATCGGCTCTCGACAACCCACTCCGCAATCTCGGTAGATCCCCAATCGCACGCTCAATTGCGACCGCCTTTCCGGGCTGCAACATCGCTGGCTTACCGGAGAAGCTCTCGCGAATGCCGAGAAGAATGACCCGATGTCGCGCCTGCGGAACGCCGTATTCCTCTGCCCTCACGACATAATCCTCAGGCTCAAATTGTCCGAGCAGATTGCCGGCTGGCCGAGCCAAGGAGACGAGACGGTACGACAGTTCCTCGCCCTGCGGCGCCTCCGGCACGGCGTCAAGAGGCCGCGCAAGGTCGCGGAGAATCTGTTGGAAGATTGCTTGCTTCTTCACGGTTGCAGACAACAATCCTTTGACGTTCTCCATGATAAAGACCGGCGGACGGTGAATTGCGAGAATCCGCAGGTAATGCCTGTACAGCCGGTGCTTCGGGTCGGCTTCGTACTTTGCCAGGCCCTCGCGACCGATGACGCGCGAACGTCCAACCACCGAGTAGGCCTGGCACGGAGGCCCGCCAATCAGCACCCATGACTCGCGGCTGCCAAGAGCGTGTCGAATGCGTTCGTCAACCTTTTCGCTTGGAAACTTCCCGCTCCCCAACTCCGCCCACCATGCCTCCTGCCGCGCCGCTTTCGCCGCCGACGGGAACTTTGCAAGAAGGGCCTCCCGGGAAATCTTCCCCCGCAGATAATCGTAGTAGGCATCAGGCGCCTGGCCGTGGGGGAACTGCCGGAAGAACGCACGGAGTTCTAGGGTCCGATGCGCGTGCTGGTCTTTTTCGACAGACAGCTTGATTTTGAAGACGGCATCGCCATTCTCGCGACGGAGAACGGAGAAGCCCTCACCCAGGCCACCGGGGCCAGCGAATAGATCAATTACAGGAATCGCCATCGGCGGTGGACTCTACCAATAGCGGAACTCGAGACACAAGATTTGCGTCTAACGTCAACTGGCAGACGGCCGAAAACGATCAAATTCCTTTGGGAGAAGCTGGAGGAGCTCGTCTGAGCTCATACCGTAGAGATACCATGTTAGATCGAGCTGATTCATCAGGGTAGCCAAACGTCGCGCAGCACCGCGAATTTTGGAACTCGCGCCTCGTTTGAAGGATTTTGTCGCCGCGTCGAAGTACAATCGGGTCGCAAGCTCAGCAACGGACCGGTTCGTGACCAGTTCCTTACGTGAAGCCAGTTGCTCCACGATATCTCCCGGTTCCCACAGCGGTTGATGAAGGAATGCGATGGCACGGTCAGGCGCGTCACGATGGGCTCTCACGACAAGGTATGGCCCCAGCAAGAGATGCCGGTAAAACCGCTGATGGTTGTCGAGTATGGGCAGCAGCCGGGCGTCGGCCTTCGGACTGCGGTTGCCGTGTCCGTCGGCTGGGCAAACCTCGTCGAAATAGAAAAGCGTGAGCCAAGTCCACAAGCCCGTGTCTCTTTCGGGCATAGTGATTCCAGCCGCATCAATCAGCTCGTTCAGAAACACTCCCGCGTCCATTCGATTCACAAACGAACGCGGCGTCACATCCACATCTCTCTGAACCGATTCAGTAAGCGCGGGGTCTCCCAGTAATTCGACAGGCGGCGGCAGCCCCGGCTCCAAGGTCAGCTGCGCTCGGTAGTTCGCAAACGCGGCTATACCATCGGGGTTGAAACGTCTAAGTTTCATCGTCAAGACTCTCCCTCAATAGCCAAATCCAACATCGTTTTTAACTGGTGACGGCGGGCGAAAGCTGAAATGGCTTCGTCAGCCCATGTCAGCCGATCCGGAATCTGGTCGGGTGGCGGCGGCGGCCAAGACACTCCGAGATTACGAGCGAAACGCATCCAGTCTGCCTGCCAGCCATCTTCGTCTTCCTCGGTCCATTCATCATCAACTAGTACGTGAGTCAAAATCCTGCGCAAAACCTCTGGGTAGACCAAAGCGAGGAAGTGCGGGGATCGAGCGAAGTCACTGTAAGTCGGCCTTGCGTCTCGATGGACCAGTAGCCTGGGTGGCTCGCTGTCGAAGTCGAGTTTCCACAGGACCTGACCGAGGTCATCCGGGTCCGGCCATATCAGCGGACGGCGGCGGTCAGCGGCCTCTCCGGCCTTGACGAATGGGATGCCATCGGCCTCGCCAAGTAGTTTGTGATGGTCGTTGCCAAGCGGTTGTACCACCCGCACACGGAACAGGACACCATCAGGAACGTCGAACTCGGTCAATTGGCGATCAGCCGCCGGTCGCGCCGCGGACACCGTTCCCCATGGAAACTGCATCCAGAGATTTTGGCGGTGTGCCTCGATCCACACCTCGGCATTTCGCGGGAAGTTGTACTTGGACAGCCGGAGGTCGGCATCAAACATCCAACCGGTACCGTGTGTATGCAGCGTGATTGCCGCGTCCTTGCGCTCAATTTTCTTTCGGCCAGTGTAGTTAAACGTTCTCTTCATTAGTTTCCTTCAGTTCAATAGCGCGCACAACCAGATCGCGCTTTTTGTCAAAGCCGCACACCCCGAACTGAAAGTCTGTCTTACGTACCTCTAGATCGAGGCAATTGCCATCCTCACGCACGACTAAAACGCCGCTTGGCTTCGGCTCCTGCCGTAACGGTTGGCGAGTGAAGACAAAATCGTCAGGTGCCCACCGCCTAATCGCGTTTCCGCGGCGAACAGCGTAGCCCGCTTCTATCCTAATTCGCAGAGGCAAGGTGTCCAGCGGTGAATTCCCTTGCCGCAGAAGGAACCCACCATCGACCTGTCTGAGGTCGAATCGCTTTGGCCTGGCTGGCGGCGGAGGCGGCGGGGGAGGCACGACCGTCCCGGGCCCAACAGGCTCTGGCCGACTCGTCGGTTCTGTCGGCCCCTGCTCGGTTGGTAAAAAAAACAGGTCGATTAGCAAGTTGGGATCTCCCTTCGTATCTCGTGCATGGAGAGCCTGCATGATCTCGTAAACACTTCTTGTCACAAATTTGATCGTGTCGGGCCCATATACAAACCGGTTATGAAACTTGGGAGAGTCTTTTTGCCATTGAGTGTGGTTCACGCCCTCCGCGTCGCCAAGCAAGCCTGCAAGCGGACGATCTTCCACTTCCACTAGGGACCGACAACCCTGTAGTTGTGGAGACCGGACATCCTTGATGAGGATTCCATCCCGAAGAAATAACGGTCGATGTCCGGTGTCTCGGCACGGTGCGATGAAGACCGTGAAGAAAGACATCTGATCGTCGCGCTCGCCATCACCACTCTTTGGACGGACCCTCACAGGAACCTTGACCCCGGCTCTCTGATGCTTTTCGAGACTACGACGGATCTCCTCGATCTTGGCATCGGGAAGCAGTGCGGGACCGATCGCTCGCCAGTCAGGCCTTGTCGCTGCCTCCTGTGGCAGTGTGACAATCTCCGTGGGTTTCGCAGTGGATGCCCAAGCAGCGAATTCCACCACAGCGGCCTCGGGGGCCGGAAGAAGCATCCGATGAACGGCGAGAGTTTCTGCGTCAATACGCCAAGCACCACTTGGCCCCTCTAGTTCAACAATTAGCTCGCCGAGAAGTATCGGCCAGAAAAAATTGCGCACGACGCCTCGGCGGAGGTCGTCAATATTCACACGCTCATCAACACACGGAACCACAACGGACAGGCCCAAGTCTTGTCTGCGTGTCAGCCCGAACATCCCCTCGAAGCTTTCAAGGAAGGAAGCTTCTGTCACTGGCAATACCTGCTGACCGTCGTTCTCGCGGCAGCCGAACCAACCGTCTGGCTGGTAGTCATCCCCCCCAATCGAATGTGTTCTCACGACGGCAGACCCCATCAGAACTCTCGTCGGCGAGTCGCTACGGACGCTAAGCCCAAACATGGAGTGGAGCCGACTCGCCGTCGGAAAGACTTGCTTGCCAATTCCCCACCGCCCTAGGTTTTCACCGCTCTTTGCGGACCGCCCCTCAGCTCTGAAGAAGCTGAAGAAGGCGTTCTCCTCTGCCTTCTCAAGCTGCCATTCAGAGGCGTCCCCATTCAGCCCCCTTGTTCCGAAGTCCTCAAAGACAAGGTAGCCAATGTCTCCGCTGAGAAGTTCTGCAGCTCGTTCGTGTTCCAAGCCCTTCTCGAAGTGATCTTTCGCCGACTGAAACAGACCGGAAATTGCTTGGCGAGTCTCAGGCGAGGCCTTCTGGACCAAAGCGATTCTCACGCGAACTTCCCGCCCATAAGCACTGTTTCGTCGCGCCGCATCCAGCGAGTTCTGAATGCCCTCACGGACAAGAGCCTCGCTCAAGTTCTCAAGACTCTCCGCAGTAAAGAATGCGTCATTGGCCGAATCGCGCATCCTGTCGCACGCGCGCCGACGATTGAAGTGCCATTTAGGGTTCAAGTCTTTAGATCCTCCAACTCAGTTTCTTTCAGCCTCGATGCTCTCCACGATCTCGCCAAGCAGCCAATCCTTATCCGGGTCGCCGGCTTCTTCGTAAAAACGGCGATAAAGCTCAAGCATCCGTTCACGCGGCATGGCGGTGAGTCGGCGGCGATATTCATCCGCGACGATTTCCGAAAACGCTGCGTGTTCATCATCGTTGGAACAGACTTCCTCACGCAACCCATCCAACGCCCACGGGTCACCCAGCTTCACCGCGGCCCGGATCTTTGCCTCAAGTTCTGGAGCGAGAGGTACGTGCATTGCCGTCCGGATAGTCACTTTCCTTGTAGTTTGTCCCAAGCCGTGACCGCGACCGACGGGAAGGTTCCCGGCGTCACGAATTTGTAGGTGCCCCGCCGTGGTGAAACAAGGAATCCCAGCCTGGTCAGGACTGCGATCACGATGTAAATCTGATAGGCTGGACAGTCCATGGTCTTTATCAATTCCTCCACGACGAACCGGGACTGTGTTCGGCTCAATGAAGTCAACTGTCCAAGAATCTTATCGAATTCTTCCCTTGGCACTTCGTGCTCGTACTCGGTGCGTCTATCACGTCCGAGCCCGACCTTCACCAATCGATCTCCGTGCACGCTGTACTTCGGATAGTCCTCCTTGCGCTTACGCCCCGGTCGTTCGGACTCCCTTCCCGGTTCGGCAGCATGACGCGTGGACCGCGCTTCGATAGTAACAGCCGCGGGCTCCGCCCCATTCGCCAGCGACTTGAGTTGTCGTTTCAGCGAGTCGGCACTTTCAGCGAGATCGATAATCGTTTTGGCGATGTTCCACTCGCTCCCGTTCTCTCCGTTCACACATTCCCGACTCGCATCAAACAGCGCGCTCTTTACTTGATCGAGCGATGCCGAAGCATCCGTCAATATCCGTCTGACCTTTTCGTTTTGCATTTGAAACCCCTCTCGCCTACATATATTACTCCGCTCTATTTCGCGCTATTTCTACAGTGGCCATAGAGCTCATGCAAGAAAAAAATACGGGCTTTTGCGATGCGATTCTTGAACTGCTTGCGGTGGTTGATGTTGCAGATGCAGCAAGGCACCAATAAAATGAGCAGACGGGCTCACCCGCCTCCCAATTTCCACCCCCGACCTCGTAACCAGCCTCCCCGCCTCACCACCCGCTAGTCCGAAACCGCCGCCGAAACTTTACCCCGATTGCCCACCTCCCCCCAGTTTATGGATAGTGCTATCTATAACTTTCCCCCGTAGTCGACGGGCTCGACCGCCGACTGCCCTCCATCCTCGACAAAGCCTTCAAGGGCGAATTGTAATCCCATCGACGGGCCCACCTCCTTCTGGCTCCTGAATTCTGGATTCTGTCTCCCGTCTTCCCCCCCCCCAATTTCCAGCTCCTACCTCGTAACCAGCCTCCCCGCTTCCCCAATCCGAAACCGCCGCCGAAACTTTACCCCGATTGCCTACCTCCCCCCAGTTTATGGATAGTGCTATCCATAACTTTCCCCTGTAGTCGACGGGCTCGACCGCCGACTGCCCTCCATCCTCCACAAAGCCCTCAAAGGCGAATTGTAATCACGTCCGCTGCGAGCGAAGCCGAGTCCTCGAGACGCGACCACGTAGCATCCCCGGTCGCAATTTACCCCGACTCTGAGATTGGGGCCGAATAGTGGTATGCTAAAAATTTAGCACCCCCTTCTGGCTCCCCGCCCCGAAGGCGTTCGGGGCTGGATTCTGGATTCTGTCTCCTGGATTCTGTCTCCTGTCTTTTGCCCCCCGCCCCTCTACAAAAACAATGAGCGAGAGGGATCGCTCCCTCTCGCTCATCAACAGCATCGATTCTGTCGGAACCGACGTTATCAGCTTGGCGGAGTGTACTGTTCCAACTCACGGCGGAACGTCATGTGGCCCAGCGGCACCAGCCACGTATTGGTCGATCCGCTCTCGATCACGTTCAGCACCCCGATGAAATGCCCCTCGCCCGCACGGTACGTATCCTTGACCTTCGCGTCCTGTTCCGCGTCCGTCACGTCCTTGTCGTCGAACGCCGAATCCTCCGAATCGTGGTTCAACGAGATCAACACCGCCCCGGGACATCCATTCGTGCCCAGGTGCAACCGGCCCGCCACCGTCAGAAACCCGCCCGCCAGATTATTCGACGCCACCACGGTGAACTGCGCCACAAACCGTTCGTCGTTCGTCGCGCCGGCCGTCACGGTGCCGCCCCTCGCCCTGTGACTCGCCTGTTGCTTCACCGTCGCAAAGCTATCGCTCGTCGCGATCACCTGTATATTCGAATCGGACTTGTCATACACCACCAGAGCCGCCGCGCTGGATGCGCAGTTGATCCGCATCGCAAACACCTGATTGCTCGTCGGTGCCGTCCCCAACGCCTCGTACACCAGGTTCGAACCGTCCATCCGATTGTACTCGATCGTCAACAACGGTTCCGTCCCCAGCAGCTCCGTCCCCTGCTGCACCGTCAGCATCGAAACCACCGTCCGAAACACTCCCACGGGCGGAACCGGGGCCGCGAATACTACGACCAGCCCAATTGCCCCGACCGCCGCGCCTACTATTGCCCATTTTCTGCCATTCATCATATTCCTCCACTTTCCCTGCTCGGGATTCGTTCCAGTCAGACCACCGACCGAGCGCCCGTTGGCCCAACGAGGAGCCACCACTCACTGGAATCACTCTGCCATCACGGCGACGCGAAAGCTGTTCATGCCCCCACCCCCTCAAAATCACTCACGACCCGCACCACATCAGCACAAACAGCGACGCTCCCATCAGGCCAGAGCAGCAGCTCCCAAACGGAGTAAACAATCAATCTATACGCCCCAATTCCCTTGGGACGCAAGCCTTTTCCTCACAACCGCACGCGTCCTGGCACCCACTTCCCCCCTACTGCGTCAGCGGCTCGGAATTCGGGCGCACCCATCCCTGGTAGAATACGGCCCGATCATCAGGACTCACCGTCGCGCAGCCTGTCAACACCACCGCGGACCCCATCAGCAGGAGCAGTACACACATCCGCACCGCGTAAGCGGCCCCGCTCTTCACGTTTGACGAATAAACCATCTCGGCCCTCTCAACTGTCCTCATCTAATACACTATGACGCCTCGACTGTGAACCTGGTTCCGTCAACTACCGCTGATAATAGCCCCTTTCGGCCCCGCCCGCCTCAAAAAAAACTGGTGGGTGCCCGCAAACTGGCGGTGGTGACCTGGGTGAGGCCAGGTTGAGGCTAGGAGAAGCGCTACCACCGTCGTGGTTGTTCACGGGCACCCATCTCCACTTTAATAAGACGAACCGCCGCACCCGTCGGTTTCATTCAACACTCACTTTCTTCTCCAGCCCTGAAAACCTCTGCCCTCCTCGCCTCCACCCGCATGCTCAATCAAGCCGCCACCCCGATCTTGCAGCCCCGCCCCGGACTGATTAGTCTCCTGGCATGGCGACCAGTGGAAAGCTCCGCTACGGCATCCTCGGAACCGGACTGATGTTCGGCAAGTTCGCCGACGCCTTCCGGCTCGTTGACGGCGCCTCGCTCGTCGCCGTCGCCAGCCGCGACGCCGAACGCGCCCGGGCCGCCGGCGTGAAGCACGGCGTGCCGCGCGTGCACGCCGGTTACGAGTCGCTGATCCGCGATCCCGAAATCGATGTCGTCATCAACGCCCTCCACAACGGCCTGCATTGCGAATGGACCGTCCGCGCCCTCGAAGCGGGCAAACACGTGCTCTGCGAGAAACCGCTCGCCTGTTCCAGCGCCGAGGTCGAGAAAATGTTCGCCGCCGCCCATGCCTGCCAGCGGTGGTTGATGGAAGGGTTCATGAACCGGTTCCATCCGCAGATGGTCGAAGCCAAACGGATCGTCGCGACCGGCGCCATCGGCCGCGTCCTCCACATCCGCTCCCACCGCACCGCCCGCGGACGCGACCGCGACAATCCCCGCTACTGGCGCGACGCCGGCGGCGGCGCCCTCATGGACATCGGCTGTTACTGCGTCAACCTCTCCCGATTCCTCGTCGGCGCCGAGCCGAATCGCGTCGCCGCCCACGCCCATTTCGACAAAAAAACCGGCGTGGACCTGACCCTGACCGGCTGCCTCCAATTCGACAACGGTGTCACCGCCAGCATCCTGTCCAGCATGGAGGGCGAACCGTCCTATCCCGCCGAAATCGTCGGCACCGACGCCAAGCTCCTGATCCCGCATCCCTGGCTCCCGCCGTCGTGGCCGGCCGAGCTCTACCTCACGCGAGCAGGCAAAACCGACGTCATCAAGATTGAGGCCGACGACATGCCGCAACACTCCCTCGCCCCTTACGCGCTCGAGGTCAACTACTTCTCCCAGTGCGTCCGCCAAAATCGCCCGCCGCAATTCCCACCCGATGTCGACGCCGAACAGGATTCCCGCGCCAACATGCGCGTCATCGAGGCCCTGCTCCAATCAGCACGCGAACGCCGCCTCGTCGACGTGTCATGCTGAAAGAATGTTTGTAGCCGCGAAACATTTTCGCGGACGGAGTGAGCGCCCACCACTTACTGCCTCTGCGCCGCGATCAGGTCGCGAACCGCCTTCGGATTCGGTATGCCCTCGATCTCTTCGTCAGGGTCAACCGTCGCCGCCGTGGAAATGGTCAAATCCCCAATCCCGACGATCCGTGCGAGGATCCCCTGATCGATTTCGATCGATCGGATGTCGCTGACGATTAGCTCCCGATAGCTCTTGGAAAGCAGCCCGCGCTCCAGCGTGACCCGTCCCGGGTAGATCCGCAGCACCACCGACCTCCGTCGGCCCCACGCGACAATCGGCGGTATGATGAGCCAAAAGAAAAACAGATGCCAAAAAAACCGCCACCACGACGGTCGCACCTCGGCCAGCAGCGTATCGCGCGCCGTAGTTCGAGCTGCCTGCCCCGAATCCTTTTCGGGGTCGCGCCCGCCTGTCGGCTGTATCTTGGCCATCTCCGCCGCCACGGGATAACCGCACGACGGACACGCCCCCGCCGCCGTCGAAACCTGTCTTCCGCATTCGGGACAATCAATCAGTGCCATCGCGTCAGCCAGTATTGTGCAACAGCCACAACTTTACAATGGCTGTCATTCTGAACGAAGTGAAGAATCTCCGTCGTCCCGACCCGCGCGCTAATCTATGCGGACCGTCCTGTCACAGTCAACGGGTAGGCGACGGGATGAACCCGATTTGCTCATGGACTTCAACAGGAACCGTCTGACCATCTGGCCGTTGTAGCCGGTCCGGGTCGAATGGCAGTGTCCTGTGAGTCATGGTCGTAATATTGACCACGAATTCATCTTTGAGTTGCTCGCCTCTTTGTAATGAAGCCACCAACTGCAGTTTGGCAATCTCAAAGATGACTTTGACGAGCGCCGCGTTCTCTTCCATCTTCCAGACGGTCGGGATCCACGTTGCAGTGGCCTTGGCCCTGATTCTGTGTCTGGTGGTGTGCTGTTTCTCTTCCGGTGAGTCGATCAGTTCAGTGGCTATTGCTGTGAACGGGAATCGAATCTCTGCTCCAATTAGGCCGGGCGGTGTGGTGTCCTCCGGCGTGCCAAATTCCAGGGTAATGTTTTTCATCGGCCAAGCTATCACCGCGCATAATCAGTGTCAAGGTTAGCAGAGGTGCCCATTCTCATAGCCGGCTTGACCTTAGCATTGAGCCAGAGTCAGCGGCAATCGTGAAGATGCGGCACTCCCAGCTTGCTGTCCTTGCTGCAATTTTGATAGAAGAGCATTGCCGACAAGAGAGACCGTTGAGTTGTCAACGGAAGACGTGTCCGTCGGGTACTGATTGAGGCTGAGAGATGCGTTTATTCAAGAAAAGGGCACGGGCGCCGCACAGAACGTCGTTACGGCTGCGTCTGATTGTGGCTCGGAACCGCTTATTCAAGAAAACGATGGATGCCCGCGAGTTCGGACTGGCGGTTTTTGACCACGACCAAAAGGCTGCTCTGGCGGGATTCCCAAGAAGACTTTTACCGGACGAAGCCGACTTTTGTCGGTTCGGAATGGAAGTGTACAAGAGCGAGCGCCTTTATTTTGACGCACTTCGCTTCGACTGGTGTGTGTTTCTGGCGCTCGGAGATACGGCTGAGAGAACAGCCGTCATGTCGCCGTACTGGAAAGGGATGCGGGAGTGGCTACAAGGTACAGCAGCGCCATCCGTTCCAGATGTAAGGATTTTGACGCGCGGGAGCGTAGGTGAAGTAAAGATACTTGCTGCCGAACCCGAAGAGGATTCTTGGCAAAGGATGACACGGAGGTTGGGAATGTATGCTGAGGCAAGGGAGATACGGGCCAAGCAAGGCGAGGGTAAGAATGAGCCGTGGCAGTACAGCGCGCCCTACGTTTTTACACGACTGTTCTGCGATCTTTGTGGGGAGCTTGACGTTGCTTTTCATATGGGTGAATACGCAGCTTTCTCCGCGTATGTGATCGATCAAGTGAAGCTGATTAAGTCGTATCGGATAGTCGTTTGAGATGCTGTCTGCATTCGAGTGCGGCACGAATGCTCACGGAAGGGCGCGGTCACTGAACGCGGACGTGGCCGCAATGGGAACGAGTTGACTCACTCACGCGGCCGAGACGTACCCAAAAATCCTTCAAGATCAGCCTCAACTGCCTGACATCAAGGTGACAATCCAAATGCGCCTTGTGTCCTTGGCGTACTCCACTTGCATGGAATGGTCGGGGTAAGTCCACAAGTCCCAATAAACTTGGCGCCCTCCCGAAAACACAGCGGGCGGGCCTTCTGAGTCAGCAGGCGTTCCCAACGTGCTGTGTGCGCGCTCACGGCTCATGTCGGCGGTGAGGCCGTGTGGCAACTGGTAGGGGTAGGCGTTGTAACGTGCTCTTGGTCGGGGCCGCGTGCAAATGGCAATGCAGGAGATACGCCGTTTTGGATCGACAAGCAACGAGACGCCGGTGCGAAAAAAATTGATGCAGTACCAGTTCTTACATTCAGAGTAGTTCTCCGATGGCGTCGGTCTGTCCTCAAGTAGCTGGACGACATCCTTGAGCTTGGGGTCATGGATGCTGCAACCAAGCAACCTCTCCAATCCAATGTCCATGTGTCGAAGGAACCGGTAGTGGGCTACTTTGAATCCGTAGAGAGCTGCCGCTTCAATTGCTGGTAGGCTCGCTCTGCCAGTTCGAAGATCGGAGCAAGGTCGATTTTCCCACCGCAAGACGGGCACTTTGTATGGCTCTTGAACCACATGGTGGAATGAGTATGTTCTTGTCCGCAACCGAAACATTTGCATGTAACCGTTGGATGACGTTGAGCCATGTAGTCATTTTAGCAAAACGGCGATTTCTTCCAAGCTCCAAACGTGATCCGTGAGCCCAGCTTTCGCCTCACACTGGCTCTGTCCTGCGCGATTACGCGCGCAAATTCCCGCGGCCGGGGCGTTTAATTTCTTGATTCGTCAGGCGTTCATCCTAAAATGCTGCGCAAGGAGGATGCTGATTCCTGTGACCAAAATTTCTCGAATTCAAGCCCGCGAGATCCTCGATTCCCGCGGGAATCCAACGGTCGAAGTGGATGTGGAACTTTCCGGCGGCGCGGTCGGCCGTGCCGCGGTCCCCAGCGGCGCCAGCACCGGCGAACACGAAGCCTGGGAACTGCGCGACGGCGACAAGGCCCGCTACGGCGGCAAAGGCGTCCTCAAGGCCGTCGCCAACGTCAACACCAAGATCGCCGGTGAGTTGATCGGCCACGACGCGCTCGATCAGGTCGGCATCGACCACCTGATGATCGCGCTCGATGGCACGCCGAACAAGGGCAAGCTCGGCGCCAACGCGATCCTGGGCGTCTCTCTCGCCACCGCCCATGCGGCTGCCGCCCAGCTCGGCGTCGAACTCTTCAAATACCTCGGCGGACCGAACGCGAAGGTCCTGCCCGTCCCGATGATGAACATCCTCAACGGCGGCGCCCATAGCGACGCGCCGATCGATCTCCAGGAATACATGATCATGCCCAAGGGCGCGTCGAGTTTCCGCGAGGCGTTGCGGATGGGCGCGGAGGTCTTTCATGCGCTCAAGGGCGTGCTGAAGGGCATGAAGCTCAGCACCGCCGTCGGCGACGAAGGCGGGTTCGCTCCCAATCTGAAGAACAACGAGCATCCGCTGGAAGTCATCATCACCGCGATCCAACAGGCCGGCTACAAGCCGGGCAAGGACATCTTTATCGCCCTCGATCCGGCGGCGAGCGAGTTTTACGACGCCGCCTCCAAAAAATACGTCTTCAAGAAATCCGATGGCTCGAAACACACCGCCGAGCAGATGATCGAGTTCTACCGCGGTCTCTGCCAGAAGTACCCCATCATCTCCCTCGAAGACGGCCTCGCCGAAGGTGACTGGGATGGCTGGAAGAAGCTCACCGATGCGATGGGCGACAAGTTGCAGCTCGTCGGTGACGACATCTTCGTCACCAACACGAAATTCCTGAAACGCGGCATCGATACGGGCGTCGCCAACTCCATCCTGGTCAAGGTCAACCAAATCGGCTCGCTGACGGAAACGCTGGATGCGATTGAGATGGCGAAGGAAGCCGGTTACACGGCCGTCATCAGCCATCGCTCGGGCGAGACAGAGGACACGACCATCGCCGACATCGTGGTGGCGACCAATGCCGGCCAGATCAAGACCGGCTCGCTGTGCCGCACCGACCGCGTGTGCAAATACAACCAACTGCTCCGCATCGAAGAGATCCTCGGCAACAACGCCGTGTTCGGAGGCAAACTCTAGCCGATGAGTTGGACCCTGGCGTTGTGGGCGCGATTGCAATCGCTCGGGTTCTTCGTGTTCGTCGCCGTCGTCGGCCTCGGCGTGGCCCTGCTGTTCGTGCCGCTGCTTCATCAACGCCACGCCATGCAACTGGAAATTGCCCGTCTCGACCACGAGATCGAGCAACAAGATGCCCTGGAAAAGAAGCTCCAGACCGAGATCGAAGCCCTGAAGACCGACCCCGGCTACGTCGAGCGGATGGCTCGCAACAAACTCAACCTCTCGCGGCCCAACGAAACCATTTTCCGCTTCGAACCCGCCCCGCAGACGGCGACCCCGCAGCACTGAATTCGCCTTCCCGCCCGCCATCTCCGACCCGGATTCGGGACTTGACGAACCTTCACTCCGCCTCTAAGGTGCACTTGGCTTTGGACTGCGGGGTGGAGCAGCCCGGTAGCTCGTCAGGCTCATAACCTGAAGGTCGTGGGTTCAAATCCCACCCCCGCTACCAATCACAAGGGCCAGAACCTTCGTTCTGGCCCTTATCTTTCAAGCCCTACGCGGCATGTCTTCAAATCGATCGTCTCTCGATGCAACAAGGTGAACATCCTGAAACCTAGCGAACAAGAACCCACAATACGCCACTAGGCGGCAAACTTGAAGCCGTCGATGCGTCGGCATTCTCGACCGTGCTGGGAGTACCACGACCGCTTTATTCAGAAACCTTCGCAAGAACCGTGAAGCCATTCTGGTGGCGCTAAGTATGGCGCGGATTGACCCCCGTAGGAAGTGCGCAGCAACTAACTGTAGTGCCACGCGCATTTTGACACGCGTACGCTTATTGCGCGCCCGAAATACTCGTGGGCGGGTTCGGGTTCAGCGTTTCTGAGCCTCCGTCGGACTGCTCCCGTAACGCGACATATCCCCCGCCAGCCTATTCGCCCCCAGCCGTCGCCTCAGTGACCAGATCAGCACGTCCAACAATAGCGTGACCACCAGCGCGATGATGCCCGACCTGGTCGCGGTTGAAGCGCTGAACACAATGCCGATGGCAATCACGGCCAACTCAGCCACATACAGCACACTGGTGGTGTGGTGCCAGAGCATGTGCCAAGGACTGCCGGGGATGCTTACCTCGACAATGCCTACCAACACACTTCCCAACCATGCCAACCATTTCGCGGGCTTGCGCGCCAGCTGGTGGCGGTCCGCGAGATCTTCTAGCATCTCACCGGTGACATGGACGGCCCGCGAGCTGTCCCGCCACACGGTCTGAGGCGGCAAATGTTCGACCGCGAGACTGTTGTGTTTCAACAAGTCAAGCAACAGAGGCGCATTCATGAGGGCGCTGAGCATCTTCAGCAACATCGGATCGGGAGAAATCCCGCCAAGGGACGTGGCAATCGAGTGCACGGCTTGTGGCGCTTGTTGATCGATGTTGCGCTGAGTCAACTCTTTTGCCAATACCTGACAAAGCTCCTCACGAGTCTTGGCGCTGATTTCCTCCTTTAAGATCGCTAGATGCGCATCATCTATGAAGTGATCTAGGTCGGGATGATCCGGACCTAGTAGAGTGGTAATGATGCGTTCAGCCCCGTCAAGGCGCCCCCAAAGGATGTCATTCTCGCGCCAACTGCGGTCGAGGAATGCTCCAAAATGAAACACTTTGGCGCCAGCTAATTTTGAAGGCTTTCCCGGAACATCTCCGCGAATTCTTGTCGCGTCTTCCGGACTGATGCGGATGACATCGACCGGATCGACCTCGCCCAAGTCTGTTCCGTATTTGATGGGAAAGATGATCGCATCATAGTCATCATAGTATTCATAGTAGTGCCGCAGGCATCGTTTGGCGACCGATTCATCGCGTGGCGGAGGCTCTGCATTCGGTTCACGCAAGGGACTGCCCGTCGAAGGCGGAATCCCAAGGGCATCCGCACATGTTTGGCGCGCGTCTGTGAACGCCTTTTTCAAGGTGTCGGCGATCTCGCTTGCAAGTTGTTCGAAGACACCTTCGTACCTGTGATAGACACTCGTGGCCGCTTTGAGTTGCCCCGTCTCGCTCGAGGACTTCAACAACACGGCCAAATCGATTTTGGCCAGTTCCAACGATTGGATGATCGTCCATAACGGATTCGTCTCCTCGGTGGCGCGGAGGTGACGCCCAGCTCGCCGTAATAGCACAAATGCCGTATTAAGCTGGTAGCGAATCTCCCTCAATTCCTGCTGAAACCCAACGTACTGCTCCGTCGTTGGCCATTGATCTTTGGGAATGCCTGCGTATTTCAGGTCGGCCTGGGCTTGCTCGCCCGGCCTGCTCAATTCGTCGATCTTGTCGAAAAGGAAGTTGAGTCGCCGCAACCGATAGCTGAGATCGAATTCGAACAACAGGTAATTCTCCGTGCGCACGTTCGGCCGATGCGGATCCTTGTAATCCACGTAGTTCTTTTCCCTCCACGCACGAACGAGATTGCGGATGGCGCGGAATTCATCCGACGCCTCGTCAAGCCCGGCGAGGCGCGTAAGCAGTTCTGCAAGCTCGTCTGTCAGGGTCGCGACCTTCAGCCGGTGGTAAACACCGTAGGAGGGGCCTTTCTCACGTATCATAACCGCCAGGTCTGTATCCTCCCAGTGCTTCCAAGTCCGCTCAGTCCGAGGCCCCTCCGCCGCAACGTCCCTCTCATTGCCAGCAAGAGCATGCTGGATTTGTCCTATCAACCGGTTGCGTTCCTGCACGCGTTGGAGGTCTTCACGGATCGTTTCATAACGCGGCAAAATAAACAACGCCGCCTCTACGTTCTTCAGTACATCGGGACGCGCAACGGCCTTGGACGCGGGCTCCAGTTCGGGGTGCTCAGGGGACGGTTCGATATAGATAAGCTTGCGCTCCACTGGTTGGTCCGCCCGCCGTCGGGTGACGGTCTCGGTGGCATAACTGAATGGCTTGTTGTCAAGATAGCCGCCGTCGCCAAAGCTGCGTTCGCAAAAAGAGCTGGCCGTTGGGTCCTGTGGTTCGCAGTAGTCTTTGTAGAACCCTTTCCACTTGGGGTTACCGGACCGCAATTGGGGCTGGTTCTGATACTCGGCGTCGCTGGCCAGGACCTCGTCGATATCCGACAACTGCATTGGTTCGAACGCGTAGGGAAAAGCCGAAGTGCAGCGGCCTGCGAAAGCCAGGAATGGATCGTTGTCATGCCAAAAATCATTGCGATCATCACCCGTTGCTTCGGCAGTTGCATAGAGAAAGTGAAACACGTTTCGGTGGCGGCGCTCCTCAACAACTTTATCGGCCAATCGGAGCGGTAACGTCAGCCCTTCGATGTCGGTTGTGGTGACAAAGAGATCGAGTTCTTCCACGAGCGGCGATCGCGACTGGTCGCTGCTTGGCCTCGCCCGTTCCATTCCCTGCAGGGCGGTAAGGAGGAGTCGGTACATGCGCTGGCTGTTCAGCAGTGATTGTGGCGGATGCTGGCGCAGCAAGCCCGGCGTCGAGCGCGATTGCGAGTCATTGAGCAACCGGGCAAAATCTGCCTCTTCCTTCCAAAGTGTGGTGAGGTCGTCAATTGACTGATTATTGGCAAGAGCTTTCGCCAGATAGATGCCATTGATTCCCCCCGCTGATGTGCCCGACAGTATATCCACTACGAAACGGCTGCTGATGGGATCATCGACAGCGATGTCGCTCGCACGAACCCTGTTCCCATTGAGAAGCTGGCCAATGCGACGGTAGACTTTTTCGGAGCTACACAGCTCGTTCTCGCTCAGCAACGCTCGGTGAGGATTGTCGCGCTGTCGGGAGGCGGGCGCGGTCGCGCGAACCATTCGTAGCAGTTCCTGAGTGATGCCGTTCATGTAAATTGCCAACGAGACACCGCCATACATGACCACTGCAAATCTCACCTCGGAGATTGGCGAGAACAGTGGTGGTGCCGCGGAAGCTGCTGCTGGAACGCCTACCACCCCAGATTGTTGCTTGGTTTTTGTCATATGCTTGACTCCTTTGTCTACTCGCCGACTCAATTACCAAACCGATCGTCCGAAGTAGTGCACAGCCGCATTATGACCCTGTCGCCCTCCCGCGTAGCCGCGACAATTGCGGTCATGCAACAAGCCTCGCTCGATTCTGCGACCTTTTGTTTTCCACAGCAGGCTCTTGTCTCATCCATCCACACAAGAGCCCGATCTATCAGCCACCGACACGCTACTGTCCGTTGATCATGCCACCGAACATCTTGGAAATACTGGCAAAAGGAATCGAAGCCCCCACGGAGACATTCCACGGCGATGGATTGTCTTTCAAATAGACGCTGCCGTTGACTGCCAGATAAACATTCTCCGTCAGCGGATATAAGAGGCTGGCGCCCACACTGGCCACGGGTGCCGCGTCAAAATCAAACTTGGGCAGCCCGCCGCTCACCACGACCTGAGTATTCGATGAGGTCGTCGACAGAATCCGAGGGCTATCGACCCAACCGGCTCCGACTCTCCCCATGAAGTACCCGCACGCGTTGGTCGAGGCTTGGAGACCCAGCGCTTTGAACGATGCCTCGTATCCGATCCCGACAAACGCTTGGGGATGCACCGCTTCAAAACTCTTTTCGGTTGTTACCCCGCCAGAAGCCTCCAACGACACCTGGTGCCTCTGCAACCCCTGCTCGGCGTTGTATCGATACAACGGAAGCCCGAATGACGCATCAGAGTAGAAGTCCCCACCGCCAGCGATGGCTGCCGCGGAGTAGGATGTGTTGGACGCTGAGCCCATGCCATTGGCAAAGTTGAAGCCGGCATGGAATTCAACATCGGGAAGGCGCATGAGGCCGTTTGGCAGCCACAAACCCTGAGTGATGTTCCACGTTGTTTCTTTCTCTGCCGCCGGCCTCAGTACGTATCGGTTCAAATACGTAAACTCTAAAAAGCCAGCCGTTGAGTTTCCCGCATTATCCAAGGTGGCTGTTGTCTTGTCTTTGCTGACATTGACAACGTATGGATTCTGAAAGGTGGCCCCGCTCGATAAAAACACAAGATATGGAATTTGCGGCGGCTTTCGTACGAGATTGGTTCCAAGATCGACCAGCTTGTTGCCGTAGGCAACGAGATTGCTTTGAACGATTGTGCTGTTACCGTTTGTAAGCGTACCCAGGCCGCTTCCGACAGTCACCAGACTATTCCCATTGGATGTGATATTGTTTCCCAGAGAGAACTGGTTGCCCAAGAGATCCGAGAGCTTGTTCGTAGTGCCCAGCGTCGCGCTCGCGGCCACAACCTCTTTGGCGCTTGGGGCAGGTGCGGAATTCGTTGGACCCTGTGCCTGCTGCCAAGCCGCTTCGATTTCCTCGATCTGTGCATGACTCATGCCGTTGCTCATAAGACTCCAGATCGTCTCGGCGCCCCACTTAAAGCCAACGCCCCGCTGCTTAAGCTGCATGTCGAATACATTCGTATCGATCACGCCACTGTCACGGGCTTTGATCAACTCCAGCAGGGATTGGGGTGTGCTGTAGCGAGCCGGTTTCGTAGTGGCCGCGTCTTGTGCTGGCACCACCCCCGGCAGTCCGGCCACGGCCAGCAGAATGCCGAGAAAGAGTCTGATTGCTAGCCTTCGTTTCATCCACCACCTCCATACGGCCGTGAAATCCCTGAGAGCCCAGCTATCTGACTAAACAACGAATCAGCCGGTAGTATGGTTCATCCAGGATTGCAAGAGAAAAAGACAAGAACTGGTTAGTTTCTTATCTGGCGGATGGTGCCCGGCTAGCGCTTCATCTTCAAGTCATCTTGGAAGCAGCGAACTACCTTCTTAATCTCCTGGAGCAGGATGGCGGCGTAGATCATGCGGTCGGTTCCCTGCGCGAACGCCAACGTCGGCGCGGCAACGAAATCGCCACGCCAGACCAGCGCCTCTGATTTTTCGCCGACACGGATCGGCCAGATCTCGCTCAGTGTCGCGGCGGCGTAGTACTTGCCGCTGACGTAATACTGCACGTCCATGAGTTGATAGTGATCGCCTTGCGGCAACAGGTAGATGGCCCCGAGGCTCAACGTGGCGTGATGGTTGGCCTCGAACAACGTCCAGTAGCGCGTCGGCGTGAGAGACTCGCCCCGCTCGCTACCCAGCAGTCCGCTCTCCCGCAGCAGTGTGGCAAACTGCCGGGCCACGGCCGGCTGATCCCGCAACATCTCGCGGAGCTGCGCCCCCGGTGACACCGTCACTCCGTTGGCTTCGTACGGCGGCAGGCCGTCGAACCCCTCCCGCTGGAATGCTGCGGCGCGTTCCTGCAACAATTCCCCCCAACAGGCGCCGATCTCTTGCGGACCGGGATTGCTCCGGGCACAGTTCGCCAGTTGTTGTGCCTCGGCGCGTGTCAAGTTCAGATCGGATCTGTCGGCCGTGGTGGCCAGAGTCTTGTCCAGCAGCCAGCGGATGGCGCCCTGATTCGACTTCAGGTTCAGGAGTTGAAAATCCCCGATCTCGCACGGCCCACGCATCGCCTGATACGCGAACACGTTCAGCGCATCGTGCGGCAATGGATCCCAGACCCGCAATCGCCGGGCTGTCTCCGCCGCCGCCTCCGTCGTCACGAAACAGGTCTGCGCCGAGAGCCCGGTGGGGAAATTCATCAGCGAACCGCGCGCCCCGAGAACATCGCCATCGAGCACGTGGCGGAGATCGGATGCGGCAAAATCACTGAACCGCCTGACGTCTTCCAGTGGATCGGACGCGATTGCGACCGAAGCCACTGCGAGCAATCCGCCCACCAGACCTGTCAGGGCAATCTTTCTGACTCTTTGTCGTTTCCTTGGCGTCATCACGGGACAGATGCACGCTACGCGATAGGCCAACTACGTGCCATGGGGTAGAACCCTACCGTGTCCCGGACGACCACAGCGCAGTGCTTATTCCATCGCGGCCAGTACGTCATCAAGCGGCAGCGTGGCGAACGTGGTGGCGTAGTCGGACATCGCGTAGGGGATGATGAGTTGCCGGCCGTGCAGGAGACTGCCACAGGAGTACACGACGTTGGGCACATAGCCTTCCCGCTCGTTTTCGTTGGGCTCGATCAGTGGCTCGCGCAGCCGGCCGATGACCTTGGTCGGGTCGTCCCGGTCGAGCAGGAATGCGCCGATGCAATACCTCCGCATCGGCCCCACACCGTGGCTCAGCACAAGCCAGCCGGCGTCGGTTTCGATTGGCGAGCCGCAATTGCCCAATTGGACGAATTCCCACGGGAACTTCGGCTTCAGCAGCAGTTGCGTCTTGTGCCAGAAATGCAAATGGTCGGAATACATCATGTACAGGTTCTCGGAATCCTGGCGCCCGAGCATGGCGTAGCGGCCATTGATCTTTCGCGGAAACAGCGCCATGCCCTTGTTTTGCACCGCCGGGCCGTTCAGCGTGATGAATTTGAAGTGGAGAAAGTCGGGCGTCTCGATGAATTGCGGCAGGATCAATTTGCCATCGTACGCGGTATACGTGGCGTAATAGGTCTTTGTGCCGTCCTCGTTGTGGAAGAGAACAAACCGGGCGTCCTCAATCCCGTTGCTCTGCGACGGCGTGGTGGGAAACAACACGCGTTCGGACAGGCGTGTGTCCGGCGCAAATTGCACTTCGTAATTCGATTGGGCCAGCATGAGGATTTTTCGCGCCGCGGATTGCCGTTCCTCATCTCGGGCCCGAAGGTGTTTCAGGGTCGCCAGTACGCTGTTGCGCAACCCATCCAGCGTGAACGTGTCGCCCAAGCCCTGCAGCGCCTGACGGCTGAAGTCGCTCGCCAGACCCAGTTCATGAAGTTTCCGATCGAACAACCCTTTCTCGTACGATGCATTGGGCACTTGCGCCGGCTCGAGGCAGTAACGCGTGGGCGTATTAATCGTGATGTTATCATTGGCGTCCAGGAAGCCCGTGCGAAACGTGATCGAGGAGATGTGCCCTTCGCCCGTAGCCCTCAGGCTGAGAATGAAACGCAAGGAGCCGGACGGAAGACTCGACTGATCCGGGTGCGGCACGATGGACGGATTGAACAACGCCGCGGCTTCGAGCGAATACTCGTGACTGAAATACGCGCCGAGCAACAACTTCCTTTCGTCCGACGGTTCCTCGTTGGTTCGCAAACAGGGACGGACCTGGTCAAATCGCCGTCTCAGGAATTCGCCGATTTTCACGTGGCGATCCCCAAACTCGGCCTGTACCTGCTGCAGCAGTGTGTGTACTTCAGTTTCGGGAAGAGCCATGACCTGGGCGCAAAGATTGATCGCTCGCCGGTCGTTCGTCAGAAGGAATGGACGGAGCAGCACCCGCGTGCGGTCCGGATGCAGGATAACATTGGTGCGTCGGATGTTGGTTGCCCGCATCAGGGAATCGTGCCTACGAGACCGGTTGGCTGAACGTCGTGACGGCGTTTTGCATGAGTTGCATTTCCGCCAGGGAGAGCAGGAAGGCCAGAGTGGACTCCGCACCCTGGTTCTGGTTGACGCGGTCCACGTGCAACGCGTCGCGGCAGCCGCCCGTGCTGGGCGAGTACACTTCCAAACCGAGATCATTCCAGCCGAGAAACCAATCGAAGGCGCGCTGGGCCTCCGCGTACCACCATGCGTCCGACGTGGCGCGATAAGCTTCGAGACAGGCGGACACCATGGCCTGCGCCTCGATGGGTTGCTGATCGAAAGTTGCCCGCAGCCCGCCGCGTTGATGAAATCCGTTGCTGCCGATCGGACGGAAGTCGCCACTCTCCGCGGTCTGCGCTTCCGCCAGCCAGCGCAACGTCTGCAGTCCTCGCTCAAACACCGGCTGTTGTCCCGTCGCTCTCCCGCTCGCGATCAGGGCATGCGCGAGCTTCGCGTTGTCGTAGGAAAGCACGTCTTCAAACCACGGCCAGTCCGGTTGCTCGGTCCGATGGAACAGCTCCATGAGTCGCGTGGTCAGCGTGTCACGAATCTGGCTGACGGTTCGGTCGCCGCTCAACCGCTGCAAGTACTCATGAATGCCGAGCAGGCTGAACGCCCACGCCCGCGGGGATGTGAACTCAACCGCCGCCGGCAACGCTTGGGCGAAGATTTGTCCCGACATGACCTGGAAACTCCGGTAGGGCGAGCGTCCCACGCCCGTGCCCAGCGCCCACAGCGCCCGCGCGTGAGAGTCCTCCGAGCCCCGTTCATCGAGCCAGCGCCGGTCGAAACTCAGGTGATTATGAAACCGCTTCGTCTCGGAATCGAACGCGTGATGCAGAAACGCCGCATAGATCGTCGCCACCGTCCGCACGCGTTCCGTTCCTTCTCCCAGTTCGTCGAGCAGCACGGCGAGAATGAAGGCGCGGGCGTTGTCATCCGTGCAGTAACCCTCGGAGAAATTCGGCACGGTAAAAAGGGCGTGTTGAAAGAGTCCGGTGGAATCGGTCATCCGCGTCAGGTGATCCAGCTTCAACTCGGGCAGGTCTCGCGGCTGCTGGTCCAGTGTCTTCGTGGCAAACGATTTTCGGGACAACACCGCCCGCTCGATCCGCGCCAGTTCGAAGGAGCGCATGTAGAGCCGGGCCACATTGCTCCAGACCATCTCGCGTCCGAGCTTGTACGCGTTCTTGCGCATGGCGTGCCGCCGCGTGTCGTCGCGGAGCAAGCTGATGACCTCCTGGGCGATGGCCTTGGCGTCGCCGAACGGCACCAGCACGCCGCGTCCGTCGGCCAGTAACTCGGTCGCGTGCCAGTAGGGCGTCGAAATCACCGCCTTCCCGGCTCCAAACGTGTACGCAAGTGTGCCCGAGGTGATCTGCGCCTCATTGAGATACGGCGTGATGTACAGGTCCGCCGCGCCGATGAACTCCTTAAGCTCATCCAGTTCTACGAACCGATTGTAAAAGATGACGTTCTTCTGGACTTTGTTCCTCTTGGCGAGGCGTTCAAGTCGCAGACGATAGGCTTCCCCCTGCTCGCGCAACTCGTTCGGGTGCGTGGCCCCCAGAACGAGGTAGACCACATGGGGAAACTCCGCCAGGATCTGCGGCAGCGCGTTGAGCACGTGCTCGATCCCCTTGTTCGGCGACAGCAACCCGAACGTCAGCAACACCACTCTCCCCGCCACCCCGAACTGGTCCTTGTAGTAGTTGGGGTCGACAAACGGAATGTCGGGAATGCCATGTGGAACGAAATCGATCTTGGCCGGCGGCGCCTGATAGACGTCCTGCAACAACTGCCGGCCCCGCTCCGCCATGACCAGCAGCCGCGTCGATCGCGTGATGAGTTCCTGCATCACGCGTCGTTGGTCGGCGTTCGGCTCGCGCAGTACCGTGTGCAGCGTCGTGACGACCGGCATTCTTAATTCGCGCAAGAGCGCCAGCACATGGCCGCCGGCTGGTCCGCCGAAAATCCCGAACTCGTGCTGCAAACAAACGATGTCGACGTTGCTGATGTTGAGGAAGTCCGCGGCACGTTGGTACGACGACAAATCCTGCTCCTCAATCTCGAAGTGAACCACATCGGAATACTCATAGCCGCCCGGGATGTCATTCACCGGTACGGCGAAACACCGGGTTTGCGGGTACTCGGTTGCCACCGCGGAAAGCAAATCGGACGTGAACGTGGCGATGCCGCATTTGCGCGGCAGATAATCGCCGAGAAATGCAACCTTTTGAATTTGAGATGGTTTGTCCACAAACTTGTCCGCTACATTGTCCGCCGTGTGCCGGCCATTGTGTATAGGGCAAAACCCTACCTCGAATGGACAATACCCGCTCTCCGAGGAACTCTCCTCGCGCGCCGCCAGAAACTCGCCGGTTCGGCTGGTGGGGTTTTGCCTTATGCCTTATAGACGGCTCCAGTCAACTGCCAGATGGTAAGGGTGAAGCCCAGACTCTAGGAATCTCATGAAACGACGAAGGTTGATTGGCTTGTCGCGACGATATGTGGCGGCATTACGAAAACATCTGACGCGCGGCCCGCGCGCCAGCTTGCGGCCGGCGAAGGCGCTGGGACGACAGGCCGTCGCCGGTGGACTCGGGACTCTCGAGTTGGCCGGGGTTCACAAGCGAGCATTGACCACGCTGACGACGACAAGTGGCTTGTCGCCCGGCCGCGATGGGGCGCTCAGGCGCGCCGAGGCTTTTTTTGTTGAGGCGATTACCCCGCTGGAGGAAACCGGTCGCGCCATGCGTCAGGCCAATGTCCGCTTGAGTCAGGTGAACGAAACGAACGGGTCTCCGTATTCGGTTCACGGCCTTCAGCGGGGTGGAACAGTTGAGCAGTTCCAAGCGAACCGTGCTCTATCGCGTCGCCCAGTCGGCGCTCGCCAACGTCGCCCAGCATGCCCACGCCACCCGGGTAAACGTCGGCATCCGAAAATCACCGGGCGCCATCCTTATGTAAATCCACGACAACGGCTCCGGCTTTGAGGTCGAGCGCGTGCCGTTCGCCAAGCGGCACAAACGATTGGGATTGCTCGGCATGCGGGAGCGGGTCGACATGGTCGGCGGCAGCTTTGCCGTCGAATCCGCTCCGCGCAATGGCACGACCATCCGCGCCTTGATTCCCGTCAACAACGGCATCCGCGTGTAGACTTGATCGGCGGTGTGGGACGGACGAGATTTCGTATGGTCATGAAATCCATCGCCGTTCTGCTGGCGGAAGACCACATGATTGTCCGTGAGGGCCTGCGGTCGTTGTTGCAGGCCGAACCCGGCATCAAAGTGGTCGGCGAGGCGCAGACCGGCCGACAAGCGGTGCAATTGACCCAAGAACTTCGTCCCGACGTGGTCGTCATGGACATCGCGATGCCGCTGCTCAATGGGCTGGAAGCGACACGGCAGATTCTCAAATCCGTTCCCGCCACCAAGGTGCTCATCCTCTCGGCGCACAGCGATGACGCCTACGTCGAGCAGGTAATCGCACTGGGCGCAGCGGGGTATCTGTTGAAACAGACTTCCCTCGAGGACCTGTCGAAGGCGATCCGCGAGGCGGACAAGGGAAACAAGTTCTTCAGCCCAACCATCGCCAGGCGCTTTCGCAATCGCGACCGGAAGTTGCCGGATCGGAAGGTTCGCCTCAGCAAGCGAGTGCCCCGCCTGACTTCACGCGAGTTGGAAGTGCTCCAGTTGATCGCCGAAGGCAAGGCCAACAAGCAGACCGCGGCGGAACTCGGCATCAGCATCAAGACAGTCGAAAAACATCGGCAGAACCTCATGGCCAAACTCAACATCCACGAGATCTCCGGTCTCACCCGTTACGCCATCGCCGCGGGCATCATCGAGAGTAGCGTCCAGTTGACCCTCCGCTAGCCCGGCAGTCCGGATTCATCGCCTATGGGGTAAACACCCCATGGCACCGGCCCGGTTTCGTGGTTCTACTGTAACTGGGTGAATGTGCTTCTGTTATACCCGGAGTTTCCGGATACGTTCTGGAGTTTCAAGCATGCTTTGAAATTCATCCACAAGAAGGCGGCGCTCCCACCGCTGGGACTGCTGACTGTCGCCGCCATGCTCCCGCCCCAGTGGAAGAAACGACTCGTGGATGAAAACGTCCGGAAGCTGCGCGATCGGGACCTGGCATGGGCGGACGTGGTGTTCATCAGCGGGATGATCGCCCAACGGGATTCGGCGCTCGCGTTGATCGCGCGCTGCCACGCCGCGGGCAAGACAATCGTGGCGGGCGGACCACTGTTCACGCTCGAGCACGAGCCGTGTTCCGTCGTTGACCATTTCGTGCTGAATGAGGCGGAAGCGACGCTGCCGGAATTTCTCCGGGACTTTGAGCGCGGGCGCGCAAAGCGTGTGTACACCTCATCGGAGTTCCCCGATATCCGCCAGACGCCGGCACCGTTGTGGGAGTTGGCGGATCTCGGCCGGTACGCGTCAATGAGCGTGCAGTTCTCCCGCGGCTGTCCGTTCGACTGCGAGTTCTGCAACGTCACCGCGATGTTTGGCCATCGACCGCGCACCAAGACCACGGCGCAGGTGATCGCCGAGTTGAACAGTCTCTGTCGGCTGGGCTGGCACGAGACGATCTTCTTTGTGGACGACAATTTCATCGGCAATCAACGCGCGCTCAAGGAGGAGTTGCTGCCAGCGCTGATCCAGTGGCAAACGGGCCGGCGTGGCATCCCGTTTTATACCGAGGCATCCGTCAATCTGGCCGACGATGATGAGTTGATGCAGTTGATGGTCGCGGCGGGGTTCAACCAGGTGTTCGTCGGCATCGAGACGCCCGAGGAAGCGAGCCTGGCGGAGTGCAGCAAGCGCCAGAACCAAAAGCGCGACTTGGTCGGTGATGTGAAACGCATTCAACGCGCGGGGTTGCAGGTGCAGGGCGGATTCATCGTCGGTTTTGACAACGACACGCCGACGATCTTCCAGCGCCAGATCGAGTTCATCCAACAGAGCGGGATCGTCACAGCGATGGTCGGCCTGCTACAGGCCATTCCCGGCACCAGACTGTACCAGCGGCTCCAGCGCCAGGGCCGGCTCATCGGCCACACAACCGGCAACAATGGGGACGGGACCACGAACTTCATTCCCCGGATGAACCGCGAGACGTTGCGCGCCGGATACAGGAACCTCATGGGTCATCTGTATGCGCCGGGGCCGTACTACCGCAGGGTGCGGACATTCCTCCGGGAGTACCGGCCATCGAGCATCCCGGGCACGTGGAATTGGCGTTATCCCATGGCGTTTGCGCACGCAAGCATCCGCCTCGGCGTCTTCGGTCGCGAGCGCTTTCATTACTGGGGCTTGCTGCTCTGGACGTTCTTTCATCGTCCGTCTCTCGTGCCCTTGGCCGTCACGCTCTCCATCTACGGCCACCACTTTCGCAAGACCTGCCTGGCACTGGGGGCCGTGACGCAAACAAGCGCGTCCACTCTGACGTACCACTACGCGCTGGATTCATGAACTCCGCGGTGTGTACGCAACACCCCCTATAAGGTAAACACCCCATAGTGACTCGATTCTTTTCGCGTTAGACTTTTCATAACATGAGCGGAGTATTTCAACAGGGAGTGGTTGCCGACGCGCAATCGGCGGCACCGACCGCAACTTCGGACCACGCCGGCACATTGGCCTGGCAGAAGATCGTGGCCAAGTACCAGCAGCCGTCCCGGTGGCGCAGCATCTGGCAGATCGCCAACACGCTCATCCCGTACGCGGTGCTCTGGTACCTGATGTACCGCAGTCTGGCAGTGTCGTATTGGATCACCTTGCCACTGGCGATTCTTGCGGGTGCATTTCTGGTGCGGGTCTTTATCATTCACCACGATTGCGGCCACGGCGCGTTCTTCAAATCCCGGCAAGCCAACGACACCTGGGGCTTCATCACCGGCGTGCTGACCTTCACGCCGTACTATCTCTGGCGCTGGGAACACGCCATCCATCACGCGCATTCGGGAGATCTGGATGAGCGGGGCCTCGGCTCGGTCTGGACGCTCACGGTGCAGGAATACCTGGAAGCCTCCCCGGGGAAGCGGTTCGCGTATCGGTTGGCCCGCAACCCGGTCATCCTCTTCCTGATTGCGCCGCTGTTCTTGTTTTTGGTCCGGCATCGGTTTGCGAACGCGCGAGCCAGCCGGCGCGAGAGACACTCGGTTTACTGGACGAACCTCGGCATTCTCGGTATGGCCGTGCCGCTCTGCTTTGTCTTCGGCATCAAGGCGTATTTGGTGATTCAATTACTGCTGGTCGCGGTTGCGGGATCGGCGGGGGTGTGGCTGTTTTACGTGCAGCATCAATTCGAAGGAGTGTACTGGCAACGCCATGGTGATTGGGATTTCCTCGCCGCCGCACTGCAGGGCAGTTCCTTCTACAAACTGCCCAAAGTGTTGCAATGGTTCTCGGGTAGCATCGGGTTTCATCATATTCATCACCTCAGCGCGCGAATTCCCAACTACAACCTGGAGAAGTGCCACAAAGCCGAGCCGCTGTTCCAGAGCGTGCCGCCCGTAACGCTGTTCTCCAGCTTCAAGTCGCTCACCTTCCGTCTTTGGGATGAACAGCGTCACAAGTTGGTAGGCTACGGCCACCTCCGGACTCTCCGGCGGCAACAGCAGCCGTCCCCATGGGCGTGAGGAAGGACTGCTGTCGGATGTCCGCACGTCCTAAAGCTGTCAGCCAGCGATGTCTCGAATTCTGCGAAACCGTCATCCGCGACCAACCGGAACATCGGCTGTGGAGTTACAAACGCTGGCGTGCCCGACCCCACCCGGAACTCGGCCGATTCCCCGCCTATTCGCGTCAATACGGCGTGTAACGTAGCGGCTCCGCGCCCGCCCTGCACGACGAGAACATGCCTCCAATCTGTGGCTCGCTCTTGCGCTTCCTGCCTTGTGTTCGCCAGATTCTCCCGCCCGGAAATCCGCAGTGGGGTGAACACCCCATAGCGCCCGCAGGGCTTTCCGGCTTATCGTAAGGCCATGAGCCGTTGTAGGGAACATAGGGTCTTCAGCCACTGGCGTTCCACTATATCGGCCACGGTCGCCTGTGTTTCCTGCTGGTCAGCCGCCCCGTCCGCCACGGCCCAACAGTCCGAATCCCCATTCTTGATGACCTCGTTGTCGGTTTCCCCGTTTACGGCGGCGTCCATCCGGACCAACATCAGCGAACGGACCAACCGTCAGTTGCCTGCCGAGCGTGATCTCCAGCGGATTCTCATGTCCCCCCGCAAGCCGACCGACGCCGAGGCGTGGGAGCAGTTTGAAGCCGAATACAGCCCGCCGCACAAATCTCCGTCGCACATCAAACGCCAGATCGAGACCGCCAAATTCGGTCTTGACACCGCCCTGTTTGCCGCGGATCACTTCGTCAAGAATGTCCAGAGCCAGGCCGACTTCAGCTTCGATCAGGGCAGCCTGCGGCGTACGCGCGCACTTTCTCTTGAAGAGCCGCGGAATAGCCCGCGAGTGAAGCTCGACCTCGACATGTGGCAGGGCGGCACCCCCTATCTGGGTGTGCGCCTCATCATCCCGATTGGCAACTGACGTTTCGCTGGTGGAATCTTCCCACGCACCGACACTCACCGCGCCGGGCCGAGGCGGTCAGGATTTGCCAACGAGATCGCCGTTGCCGAGCGCAAGTTCCTGGATCTGGCGAATCTTCTGCTTCATGGCCGTCGATTCATCGTCGTGTTTCGTCTCTCCATGCGCGCCAGTTCCTCCTCGGCTTTCTCCGCCGCTTCCATATCCAGCAGGAACCGTGAGCGCGCCCCCCTCAAACTAAAGTCGTCCCCGCCCAGGCTGCAGATCCGATAATTGCCGTTTCGATCCCCTTTCAAAACGGCGTAACTCCAGCCGTCATCCTCGTTCCCGGCGATGGTGCCGATGATGTTTCCGACCGTGTTGGTGAACCATTCGACCTGTTCCAGCGTGAACCTGTTCAAAACCAAAGGCGGGGGTTGAAACGCGTCGAACCGTTCCCGGCTGATGTTTTCAAATGGCATGGATGCCTTTCTCGCCAGCGACCATCGCGTCCAGTCCCGTGCGCGTGATCCACACATACCCGAAGCGGTCTGTTCGATCCCCATCGGTCAACCCAACCAGCAGCTTCGCGCATAACGTTTGGACGAGCCCGCTTCGCCGGATTCGGTCATACTCGTCACGGCCAAGCGTCATTAATTCGTCGAGCGGAATCCCGGTTTCCTTAACCAACGCCGTTTCATGCATTCCCCGACTGTGCCTTGCGACAGCCTGGAGAATACACATCTCCTTCGGAGAGAGCGTCGTCGATCCGTTTCGACCGTTCTTCATTGGGGTTGTCCGGGCCCTCCCCTACCGAGAAAGTTGGAATCCGGTCAGATGGCGGAAGGACCACACGACCAACCAGACCAGGCCCAAGCAGAGTAGGACTTTGAAAACCGCCATGCCCACCGGCAAAGCCCATGCCGTGATGTTTCGGCTGTTAAAGGTCTGTTGCCTTACGAGAAACCGGGTGGCAGCCCAGGAAAGGTAGCCTGCAAACAACGCCGAAATGACGAGGATGCCCCAAACATTCAGGCGGAACAGAAGTAAAGCCGCGAACGAAACGGCGAACACCCCCAAGACGGCCAGATCTCTCTTGCTGGTGAAACTGCCTATGTTCGTAAGCGCCATGTGAAGCTCCTCCACACTTCGGCTTGGCCGCATAAGAGCAAACGCCCCCATCGGTCAGGCGAGGCAATATACGCCTTGTCCGACAACGACCACCATGGGGTAAACACCCTATGCCGCAATGCGTCGGAATAGGTTGCTATTCCGCCGATTGGGCGTAGTCTGTAACAATAAGTGGGCCACGGCGAACGTCACCGTGTTTGTTCCTGGACTCTCCTTTTCGCTGCGGAACTTCAGTCGCCACCACGCTCAATCAGGAAAGGTTAGCATCATGTATCGACAAAAAATAGGGCTCCGAGCCGAATATCGCGATCAGGAAGGCGAGCGGGTCAAAGCCTCGCCCAGTCTGGCCAACAAATTCCAGAAGTTGAAGTCCCTGAAAGTGACGTTGGGGTATTACAGCCCAAAAGGAGTAAGCCAAAACGGGGAACTCAAATACGTCGTCAACCTCGAGCACGCCAAGTCCGTGTTCCGCTTCCGATGTCCCAACGATGAATGCATCCAGGGCGACTTCGATCTGACCAAGGAGCTGGCCAGTGCGGTTGCCCGAAAGCGCACCGACGTCAGTGGCGAACTCTCCTGTCAGGGCTGGCAAAACAAGGCCACCGTCGACACGGTCCGCTGCCAAAACGTCCTGCGCTACAAGTTGAAGCTCGGTTACTGAATCGCGTGCAGCTATGGTCGCCTGGTCATTCGCGTCTTCCCGCTCGCATCCTCGCCGGAATCCGTCTTTGACATTTCCTCCATTGGGGCGTCTACTGCTGGGCAGCCAAGTGGCAGCACTCCGACCCGTTTCGCACCGAGTCGCAGCGGAGCGACCTCCACCTTGACCAACAACGCAGAAGAGGTGTGTTCTGTTTATGACCAGAAAAGTTCTGTTGACGACCGTTTGCCGTCCGATGGGTCCGCAATGTGGCGACGCCACGTCCGTCGGCTATGAATTGCTGTACCGGCAGGTGACCCGCGCCCAGGGTTTTTTCAGCCCGCGCACGGTCAATATCCAGTTCTCCATCGAGTACATCGCCGAAAACCTCGACGCTCCCACCGTTGTCCTGCAATACCCGTCGAAACGTGAGTTCATCCGCGAGCTCAAGAAGGGCTACGATTACGTCGGCATTTCGTTCCTCATGGCCATATTCCACAAGGTCAAAGACATGGTGGCGCTCATCCGCCGCTACGCGCCCAACACCAAGATCATCCTCGGCGGCTACGGGACCGTCCTGACCGACGAGGAACTCCAGCCCTACGCCGACTACATTTGCCGCGAAGAAGGCGTGGCGTTCATGCGCCGCCTCTTGAACGAGCCCGAGATCCCCATGCCCTACAAGCATCCGCTCATCGTCAGTTGGTTGAAGGTGTTCGGCTGGAAAGTCTCCGGCACGGGAAAAATCTTCGCCGGGCTCGGCTGTCCCAACGGCTGCGATTTCTGTTGTACGTCCCATTTCTTCAAGCGCAAACACATCAAGCTGCTCCCCGACGGCAAGGACATCTACGCCGTCATCGAACGCTATCTCGCTTCGGACCCGAATCTTGTCTTCCTGATCATCGACGAGGATTTCCTGCTGAACAAAAAGCGGGCCATGCAGTTCCGCGAGGCCGTGATGAAAGGCGGCAAGCCGCTGTCGATCTTCGCCTTTTCCAGCGTCAAGGCAATCAGCCAGTACACCGTCGAGGAAATCATCGAGATGGGCATCGACGGCTTTTGGATCGGCTACGAAGGCACGCGCTCAGGTTATGCCAAGCAACAAGGCCGGCCCGTCGAGGAAATCTTCACGGAGTTCCGCCAGCACGGCATCACCATCCTCGCTTCGATGATCATCGGCTTTGATTACCAGACACCGGAAATCGTGGCCCAGGAACTCGACGGACTGTTGAAACTCAAGCCCGCGCTAGGCCAGTATCTGATCTACGGTCCCGTGCCCGGTACCCCCTTCGGTATCCGCGCCCGGCGCGACAACCTGATGCGCGAGGAGTACGTCCAACACCCGGACCGGCTGTATCGTGTCGCGGACGGTTTCACCACCACGATGAAGCACCCGACGCTTTCCGCCAAGGAAATCGAGGACCTGCAAACGTGGTGTTTCGAGCAGGATTTTCAGAGGCTTGGCCCGAGCATTTTCCGCGTGCTCGAAACTCGATTGCTCGGGTATTTGACGCTGAAGGATTCGCCGAATCCGTCCCTGCGCCAAAAGGCCGAAGTCTACGCCAAGGATTTGCGGTGCGCGTTCCCGGTATTCCTCGCCGGCCGGCTGCTCGGGCCCAACGCCGGTGTTCGCCGCTGGATTGGCGATCTCGAACGCCGCCTGCATACCGCCCTCGGCGCTCCCACGTTCGAGCAACGGTGGAAATCCGTGTTGGCCGTGGGCGCCGCGTTGTGGACCGGCGTTACCCTGAAATTCGATCTGTTCCAACACCCGCGTTTGCTGCGCACCACGTATCGAATGCCCGAGAAACGCTGGAGCGAGTTCCATCTCTGGGAGGACATCCCAGACAAGATTTCGATTCCGAATCTCGCTGTGCGTGTCGAACTGAATCACGCCAAGCGGCAGGTGTGGTTGCGCCTCGAAGGCGCGCTGTCGGCCGCGCACGCCGAAGGACTCGGGCGCCGTATCCAGGAGTCACTGGCCCGCAGCAAAAGCCAGCTCGTGCTCGACCTGAACAAGCTCCACTGGGACAAGGCCGACGGCCTCCGTCCCCTGTGCGAGAAGCTCTCTGCCTATCGGTCGCGGATTCGGCTCGTCGTCCCGAAGCTGTCCGCCGCGCATCCCGAACTGATCCTGCTCGTCAGCATGTTCCGTCACTACAGCGGCTAACTCATCTCGGTTGCGAAACCCCGAACCGAACTCACCGGAAGCTTCGGCAACGGCCGCCCTTCCTCCGGCGATAGGGCGCCAGGCGACAAACGCTTGTGGCGCCGCCGATCTGTCCGGGCAAAATAATCTGGAACAGCTCTCGCTTATTTATGGAATCGGGCTTATATTGCTTTGGTACGATTGCTTCTCTCCGTCCACATCAATGTGGGATGGCAAGGCCGCCGGACAAAACACAACGTGCCGCTGTAGAAAGGCCAGCAAGCACTGTCACTCAATACCATCAGTAGTCGGCGGTTCAACCGGTTCCTCCCGGCAGGCAACCATCTGGGAACAGTCACCGGCGAAGAAGTCGAATGGTTTGCTGATGACCCAGAGAATGCCATCGGCACGATTGCATTCAACGCCGATGCACGAGGCTGGAACTACGCCATTTTGAAGCGGGACTGGAAGGGCGACTTTCAGGTGTGTGAGCTAAAGGCCAGGTTGCAAAGCTTCCCTGCCGCCCGAGCTGATTTCTTGCTGACGATGAGAACCGGGAGAGAAGCGAACCCGACTTCCCTTCAATGCCGCCCGGGCAATGCCGGCCGCGCTCGAGAAGAATATGCGGCCATGCCGCACCACTCGGAATGAGGGGGATGTCTCTGTGACAATCATCAATATCCAATCGATTAAAGATGCTGTGAGTAAGGGGACCCTCATCGACCTGGCAACTGACTACAGAACGGCCGGCATCGCGAAGGCATCCTTGCCGGAGAACACCGCTTGTGCCATGTCCTTGGAAGGCTATCGCCAGCACGTACAACAGGGATCAGCCAGCGACAGACGATCGAGGCTGGAGGCCATTTGTATGTTCCTGGGCAAAGCTCTTGGACTGAGGGTAAACCCTTCGCAGCCTGATTCTCGATTCCGGTTTCCGAAAGCAGGCGCAATACCCGAGAGCAGTTTGTTGAAGCTGGAATGGTATGCGCCGGATGAGTATTGGGTGGTTCTGCTGGCGGAAGAAGAGCTGAGGCTCGTTCTCAGGTCTGCTTAACGGTCATTGGCAACGGGATCGGCAGCTCAATAAAGCGGGGGTCGATGACCCGACTCTGACCGGGGGGATCTACTGCGATGTCCTGCTATGTGTGGATCGCGCCCGCGGGCCAAATCCAAGATGCCTATAGAAGCCGGCGACCGACCCGAACTCTCGATTGACAGCGTCGCACAAATGCGCGCGTGTCGTTCCGATGGCGGCTGCCAGCGCGGGAATTGTGTAACTCCCTTCGAGCGTCAGCTTGCCTGATTTGACTGCGCGTTCGATGCGGTGTGCCATCTCGGCGGCTTGTTTGTTCATGTCTTCGTCTCCCTTGTGTTTGGAAGTGGCGGCGGGCTAAACCCATACCTGCGATACCGTGGCAACATAGGCCTTGTCCGGCATTAGCGGCAATGGGGTAAACACCGTATCTCACATACAAAACCCTCGCTTCTCGCCGCCAGTTCCCGCAGAAACCCGCCCCACAAAACGATCACCCCGACACGCTGCCTAATGGGGTCAACACCCCATAGCGTCCAACCGCTTGTTTGCGTAGTTTGGAGCATGACCCAAATAAAGGGCACACTGCCCATTTCTGAAGTTGGTTCAAAACGAAGCCCTGAAGAGCGCAACATCCGCAGACAACTCGGCAAGGTGCGCCGCTATCTCGCCAAATCAACGGATGCCACCTTCAAGAGTTCATGGGAAAGCCGAATCAGAATCTACGAAGCGCAACTGGTAAAGGCTGAAGCCCGTGCTCGCTTTATCAAGTAGTCGTTAGATTCGTCCGTTGTTAAGCGGGAGCGAAACCGGAAGCTGAAAGGGAATACCACGATGGGTAAGAAATCCAAATCCGCACGGTCAGAAGCCAAGAGGGCTGAGAGACACGCCGCGAAAGCGGCCCGCACCGCCTTATACGCCTCGCAAGCCAAGTCCAATAAGAAGCAAAAGAGCAGCAGCGACGGGACGGCGAAATCGTTCATCAGCCACGCCATCGCCAACTGCGGAAATCCGGGCTGCAAGCGATGCCAACCGCTGCTGATTCCGGGATGGGCGTTCGACGCCTGATTCTTTATGATCAAGATCTATTTCAAAAATACCGGGATGTCCGGATCTGCCGAGACTGTCGAGTATCCAAATGCCGACGGTTACGGGTTCAAGGACGCGGATTGGATCACGATCAAGGCGGGGGCGGATACCGTTGCGGTGGTCGCAGCTTCCGCAATTCAGCGCATCGAAGGCGATGTTGGTGAACGAAAATCCCATTACCGACCGCCCCCGGGCGCGGGTGCCTCGGCTGGTGATCACGGTGTCTCGCCATTCGCAAAACCCTAGCCGCTTCCTGCCGCCGTTGCCGCCCTTGCTATTTCCCCAATCAGGCTTACACCACCGCGGAGAGTCGAGGGCAAGCGGAAGTTGCTAGCACAGAGTAGAGCGGTTCGAGCCTCGACTCTCCCTTCTGTTTGTAGCCACAGAGCCGAGGGTTTCTAGAACCACCTTACTTGTTATGGCGAGAACGACGGCCTCCTCGGCGTTCGGCATACTTCCTTGGCGTGAAGACAGGGACAATAACGGCAGGTTCGGACCAACCCCGGCAATTGGCTTGGCAAGAGATCGTGGCCAAATACCAGGAACCTTCCCGCTGGCGCAGCACCGCTTCGCTGATGAGTTCGCCGTCGCCCGGGTCAATCTCATGCGCCATTTACGAGATGGCTTCTACATCCCCAGCGCTTCGCAGGTCTTGTGGGGTGATTCCAACCGATTTCCAAGTTCGTTCGTGTGTTTGTTTGTTGCCCTTTCCGGGTTTGCGCTGTATTATAATCAATGGATCTCGCAGTCTCTTAAGGAAGCAGCCTGCCCGCGATCTCGTTAGTCAACTCTCGGGGAAGGAAGTGTCGTCTTTGATGAATGAATCAGTCGCCGGTGCCGTGAAGACCAAGAATGCTGCGCCAGCTTGGAAAGAAACCGTTGCGCGTTATCAAGAACCAGCCCTGCGCAGCAGCGTGTGGCAGATCCTCGCTTCGCTGGTGCCGTACGCGGCGCTGTGGGCGCTGATGAGTTGGAGCGTGAGCGTTTCCGTCTGGCTGACGCTGCCGCTGATGATTCTGGGGGCGGGGTTTCTCGTGAAGATCTTCATCATTTTCCACGATTGCGGGCACGGCTCGTTTTTCAAGTCGCGAAAGGCGAATGACACGTGGGGATACATCACGGGCGTGCTGACCTTTACGCCGTACTACATGTGGCGCTGGGAACACGCCATCCATCATGCCAGCAGCGGCGACCTCGACCGGCGGGGCACCGGCGACGTGTGGACGCTGACGGTGCAGGAATATCTTGAGGCGTCGCGCGGAAAACGGTTTGCGTATCGTCTGGCGCGCAATCCGATCTTCCTGTTCATTCTCGCGCCATTTTTTCTGTTTGCCATCCGGCAGCGGTTCGCGCTGAACAAGCAGGCCAGTCCACGCGAGCGACGCTCGGTGTATTGGACGAATCTGGGGATTTTGGGCGTGGCCATCGTGATGAGCGCGATCTTCGGCATCAAGACGTATCTGCTCCTTCAGTTCGGCATGGTGGCGATGGCTGGCACGGCCGGCGTGTGGTTGTTTTACGTGCAGCATCAGTTCGAAGGGGTCTATTGGGAACGCGGCCAAGAGTGGGATTATGCCATGGCGGCGCTGAAAGGCAGCTCGTTTTACAAACTTCCCAAGGTGCTGCAATGGTTTTCCGGCAACATCGGCTTCCATCACGTCCATCATCTGGGTCCGTCGATTCCGAACTACAATCTGGAAAAGTGCCACAAGGCCGACGCGCTGTTTCAGACGGTCAAGCCGGTCACACTCTTCGCCAGCCTCAAGTCATTGACTTTCCGCCTCTGGGACGAAGAAAGCTGCCGGCTGGTCGGCTACCGCCATCTGCGCACGATGCGTCGGGTCCCGGTCAACGCCTTGGAGAAGTCCTGATGCAACAGAAACGATTCGGCGCGCGCGCGGAATACCGCGAACAGGAACGCCAGCGGGTGAAGGATTCATCCACGCTCGCCGAGGCGTTCAAGAAGCTGAAATCGCTAACGGTGGAATTCGAGCACTACGATCCCGCAGGCACGACCAGGAACAATCGGGTCAAGTACGAAGTCAACGTCCAGAATGCCAAATCCGTGTTTCGATTCGACTGCACGAATCCCGAGTGTATCGGTGGCGACTTTGATTTGACCGGCCCAATCGCCGAGGCCGTGGCCGCGCACAAACAAGTCGTCCATGGCGAAGTTGTCTGCAAGGGTTGGCGCAGCCGCACCACGATCAACACCGTCCACTGCAACAACATCTTCCGCTACACACTCACACTCGGGTACTGAGCATCGCGGCCCTAGGTTAACCGGTACACAATCCGGGCTTTCTGTAGATCGTACGGCGTCATTTCCATCCTCACCCGGTCGCCCACCGACAAGCGGATGAATCGTTTCCGCATCTTGCCGGAGATATGGGCGAGCACCTGATGTTTATTGGCTATCTCGACGTGAAACATCGTCCCCGGCAGGACCTTCAACACGGTTCCCTCAACGGTGAGTAACGATTCCATGGGCCGTCTCCTTCGATTTCATGCCTGCCACAAGTTGATTCATCAGGAATTCAAAGGGCAGGCTTTGAACCCGACGTCGAGACGCTCCCCACTGTGACAGGAGCCGCCACGAATGCAAGACCTGAATCCGTCCGGTGGAAAGCCGGAGGCGAAGATACAGACAAGAAAAAGGTGTCCCGTCGTGCGGGACGCCTCTCCCTGTTTACGGCTAACGAAAAGTTAGTATCGGCTGACGGCAAACTGACGCTTGCCGCCGCTGCCGCCGCCGAAGTCGCCGCGGGGGCGATCTTCACGGGGCTTGGCTTCGTTGACCGTCAACGCGCGGCCATCAAGTTCCTTGCCACTAAACTGCGTGATCGCGGCTGTCGCCTCATCTTGCGAGCCGAACTCCACGAACGCGAACCCGCGGGACTTGTTGGTGAATTTGTCCACAATCAGGGTGCAACTGGTGACATTGCCCGCCTGTTTGAACAGGTCGAGCACGTCGCCTTCCGTCGTGTTAAACGACAGGTTTCCTACGAATAGCTTGGTAGCCATTGTATGTTTTCTTTCTGCTGCAATTAGGAGGTCTCAGTGACTGTTTCCGCAGGATGCGGACTTAGGATCATCACCGAGCGGCTAGGCTTGACTGACAATCTACCAATCTCACTGGAACTGCTTCTATCTACGAGCGTTACTACAGTAGCGCATTCCGCCCTAATAGCAACAACTATTACTTATGATTGGCGAAATACCCGCCCACGACGATTGTCGGTGGCCGCAGTGCATGTCTTCATTTCTTGCCGGTGAATCCGATGTGCGCGCAGAAGCGCGTGACTGATCCGAACTCCCGATTGACTGCTTCACACAGTTGCGCATGCGTGGCACCGATGATTGCCGTCAGTTGCGGGATCGTATCGGACCAAACAACGAATCGGCTGGTAGTACGATTCATCCAAGATTGCGAGAGAAAAAGACGAGAACTCGTTAGTTTCATATCCCGCGGCTTCCTCTTCCATTTCCCAACGTCAAGCCGTCGCGGTGGTTTCCTAAGTTGACTTCGAACAGTCAATGCTTCAAAAGAGAAAGCAACCGAATGAGCGTGAACCACAGACTTTGGCGGTGGATGATTTTGGGCAGCCTAATGGTCGCGGCCACGACGCCGGCGCAGGCAGACGAACACAAACTCAAAGCCGCGTGGATCTATGTCAGCCCGGTCGGCGACATGGGCTTCACGTTCGGGCACGAGCAGGCCCGAAAAAATCTCGCCGCAAAACTTCCCTGGTTGACCACCGTGTACGCCGAAGCCGTGCCGGAGGCCAATGTCGACCGCTTTCTCGCCCGGTACGTCGTCGAGCAAAACGTGGACGTGGTATTCACGTGCAGCTTCGGGTTCATGGACGGCACGATCGCCGCCGCGAAAAAGTTCCCCGACAAGATGTTCTTCCACTGCGCCGGCTTCAAACGCGAGCCGAACTGCGGCAACTACTGGGGCGATCTGTATCAAACCTACTATCTCGATGGCCTGATGGCGGGCGCGTTGACCAGGTCCGGCAAAGTCGGTTACGTCGCCGCGCATCCGATTCCCGAAGTCGTCCGCCACATCAATGCCTACGCTCTCGGCGTGCGCGCCGTGAATCCGAAAGCCGAGGTGCACGTCCGCTGGCTGTTCGCGTGGTACGACCCGGCCAAGGCCCGTGAGGCCGCCGAGGCGCTCATCGCGGATGGTTGCGACGCGCTGGCGTTCACCGAGGACACCGCGACCATCGTCCAGGTCGCCGAGGAATACACCCGAAAAGGCAAACCCGTGTACAGCTTCTCGCACTACAGTCCGATGAAACAGTTCGGCCCGGACTCCGTCGTCAGCGGCGAACTCATGGACTGGACCCCTCTGTACGAAGATATCCTCACCAGGATCCACACCGGCGCGCTGACCACGAACAATTTGCAGGACGTCGATTACTTCTGGCTGATGCGCGAAGGTGTGGCGCAGATCGGCACGCAGTTCGGCGAGCCCATCAATCCCAAATTCGTCGCCCCGCTCAAGGCCGCGATGGTTGGGAATGTGAGCGCGTACGATTTGGTTTTCCAACGCATCGACGAGATGAAGGCGTTGAAGTTTGATCCGTTCACCGGGCCGATCAAGGACAATGCCGGCGCGTTGCGACTGAAAGAAGGCCAGCGGGCCACGCTGAAGGAATTGACCACGATCGACTGGTTTGTCGAAGGTGTTGCGGGTAAAGTCCCGCGGTAATGGCCCCGTCGGTCGAGATGCGCGGCATCCGCAAGCGCTTCGTTGGCGTCACCGCCAACGACGGCATCGACCTCGAAGTCCGCCAACGCGAAATCATCGGCCTCCTCGGCGAGAACGGCGCCGGCAAGACCACCCTGATGAATATTCTGTACGGGATTTACCGGCCCGACGCGGGCGAGATCTTCATCAACGGCCAACCGGTGGCGATTCGTTCTCCGCGCGATGCGATGCGGCTCGGCATTGGGATGATTCACCAACATTTCCGGCTGGTGCCCAGCCACACCGTTGCCGAGAACGTCGTGCTCGGCATGCGGGAAAGATTTTTCCGCCCCGACAAGGCCGCGCGCGGGAAGCTCGAAGAGTTCTCCAGGAAGTATGGCCTGCGCGTGGATTTCGACGCGCCGGTCTGGCATCTCTCCGCCGGTGAACAGCAGCGCGTCGAAATCCTCAAGGCGCTTTATCGCGGCGCGAAGATCCTGATCCTCGACGAGCCGACGTCGATGCTCACGCCCGGCGAGATCGACGACCTGCTCACGACCGTCCGCCGGATGGCTGTTGATGGCCACTCGATGATTTTCATCACGCATAAATTGAACGAGATCACCGCCTTCACCGACCGGGTGACGGTGTTGCGTCAGGGCAAAGTGGTGGCCACGCGCGACGCCAAGGACACCAACGAGCGCGAACTGGCTCGCCTGATGGTCGGCCGCGAAGTCCTGTTTCGGCTGGACAAAACACCTGCGCGAGCCGCCCAGCCCGTGTTGCAGATCGACCGGCTGCGCGTGCTCAACGACAAAGGCCTGGAAGCGGTGAAAAATGTGACGCTGAGCGTCGCCGCCGGTGAGATCGTCGGCATTGCGGGCGTCGCCGGTAACGGCCAGCGCGAGTTAATCGAAGCCGTCGTCGGATTGCGTCCAGTGGCGGGGGGGCGAATCCGAATCCGTGGCGACGGCTTCCGCTACGTGCCGGGCGAACAACGCACCGGAGTTGTCCCGAGCATGAGTGTCGCGGAGAATTTCGTTCTTAAATGCTATCGGCACCGGCCCTTTGCCAAAGGACCGTTTCTGCGGCGCGCCGAAATTGCCCGACACGCCGACGGTCTGATCTCGTCGTACTCGGTCGTCACTCCCAGCCGGGACACGCCAATTCGCCTGCTCTCGGGTGGCAACATTCAGCGGGCGATTCTCGCGCGGGAATGTTCCGGCACGGCCGCGCTGTTGGTCGCCGAACATCCGACCAGCGGCGTGGACGTCGGCGCGACCGAAACGATCCGCCAACTCCTGCTTCAACAACGGACCCGCGGCACCGCGATGCTGTTGGTAAGCGAAGATCTGGAGGAAGTGCTGCAACTGAGTGACCGCGTCGCGGTGATGTTCAACGGTGAAATCATGGGCGTCGTGCCGGCGAGCACCGACGTGGAAACGATCGGCCGCATGATGGCCGGCATCCATCGCGAGGCGGCATGAAGATCGAGCGCAGGCTTGAGCCGTCGCGTTGGGTGAAAATTGCCGCGCCGGCCGTGTCGCTGGTTCTGGCGCTGGGGGCCATCGCGGTGTTGTTTGGAGCGCTGCGAGTCAATCCGCTCGTGGCGTATCGGGAGATTTTTCGCGGCGCGTTCGGAAGCCTGTACGGACTCTCGGAGACCGTGACCAAAACAATCCCGCTCTTGCTGGTCGGCGTCGGGCTGGTATTGGCGTATCGGGCGCAGGTGTGGAACATCGGCGCGGAAGGCCAGTTGCTAATGGGCGCGATCGCCGCAACGGGAGTGGCGCTGCACTTCCCGAACCTGCCGGCGATGTTCCTGGCGGGCTTCGTGGCCGGGGCGTTGTGGGCATTGATCCCAGCCGCGCTGAAGATTTGGTGGCGCGTGGATGAAGTGCTGACGAGCCTGATGTTGGTCTACGTCGCCGCCGAAGCGGTCAATTACCTGATTTACGGGCCGTGGAAAGGCGCGGAGTCGAGGGGATTTCCTCTCACTGATGAATTCCCTGATGCGGCGCGACTGCCGGTCATCGGTTGGAGCCGGATTCACTACCCAACGTTGGTTCTTGCACTGCTGGCCGCCGGATTCGCGTGGGGGTTGATCCGGCACACAAAGGTCGGCTTTGAAATCCGCGTCACCGGCGAGAACCCGGCCGCGGCGCGTTACGCCGGCATGTCGTACGCAAAGATCGTGCTGCTGGTCATGGGCCTCAGCGGCGGGTTGGCCGGAATTGCCGGTGTGGGCGAGGTGGCCGGCATTCACCACCGGTTGTTGAACCCGGCAGGCATTTCACCGGGCTACGGATTTACCGGCATCATCGTGGCGTGGCTGGCGCGGTTGAATCCGCTGGGGGCGATCATCTCGGCGTTTCTGCTCGGCGGGCTGCTGGTCGGCGGCGATGCGATTCAGGTCTCGCTCGGCTTGCCCGCCGCCACAATCGAGATTTTCAACGGCATGATCCTGCTGTTCGTCGTCGGCGGTGAGGTCGTGACGCGTTACCGGATACGGTGGTCGTGATGTGGGACTTTGTGTTATCGGCGTTGAGAGCGGCGATACCAGCCGGCACGCCGTTGCTGCTGGCCGCCCTGGGCGAAGTGTACGCCGAGCGCTCCGGCGTGTTGAACCTCGGCGTCGAAGGCATGATGATTATTGGCGCGGTGACCGGCTTCGGCGTGGCCCACGCGACCGGTAACGTCTGGTTGGGATTGGCTGCCGCGCCGTTGGCCGGCGGCGCCGTCGCGTTGTCGCACGCGTTTTTCAGCGTCACGTTGCGTGTCAACCAGGTCGTGTCCGGCATCGGACACACGATGCTCGGGCTGGGGCTGAGCGGTCTGATCGGTCAACGTTACATCGGCTTGCCGCTGGGGGCGCGCATGCCCCCGCTGTTCGGGTACGACCCGGTCGTGTACTTCGCCGCGGCAATGATGCCGGTGTTGTGGTTTGTGTTGTACCGGACGCGTTGGGGGCTGACGCTGCGGTCGGTTGGTGAAAATCCGGCCGCGGCGGACGCGCTCGGCGTGAACGTCATCGGCGTCCGGTATCTGGCGGTGGGATTCGGCGGATTGATGGCCGGGCTTGGCGGCGCGTATTTGTCCGTCGTGTACGCGCCGGCCTGGATCGAGGGTATGACCGCCGGCGCGGGTTGGATTGTGATCGCGCTGACGTCGTTCGCGATGTGGGACCCGCGTCGGGCGATGGCGGGGGCCTACCTGTTTGGCGGCGTGCGCGTGCTGCAATACCGGCTGCAGCCGCTCGGTGTCTCGCCGAACCTGCTGAACATGCTGCCGTTTCTGATGACGATCGTGGTGCTGATGTTCAGCGCGCGAGAGGCGTTGCGCAAACGCATCGGCGCACCGGCGGCCTTGATGATTCCGTTCGTGCGCGAGGAACGCTGATTGACTCTGCCGAGGTCGGTCGCCGCCGCCCGTTCAGGCACCCGGTTTGTGGACACTGAGCGCTTTTTCTCGTCTTCGCCGCGCTTAGCTCTTCGCCGTTCCCCACCGGCGATGGAGGAATCGCTCCCATGGCGAGAACAAAATCTTGTCGGCAAGCAGGCCGATAACAATGATGACCAGCATGATGCCGATGACCTGGTCCATCGCCTGGAGTTCGCGCCCGTAGTTCAACAGGTTGCCCAAACCGATACCAGTCAGGATCGTCACGTAAATCTCCGCCGCCATCAGCGAGCGCCAGGCAAAGGCCCATCCCTGTTTCATGCCGCTCACGATGAATGGCAACGACGCGGGTACGATCACTTTCGCCCAGGTGTGCCATTGCTTCGAGCCCATCGTGCGCGCGGCGCGGGCGTATATTGGCGGCACCGTCCGCACGCCGTTATCGGTGGCGATCACCACCGACCACAACGTTCCCATGATGACCACGAACAGCATCGCCGCTTCGGTCTGACCGAACCACAACAGCGCCAACGGCACCCAACACACGCTCGGGAGTGTCTGAAATCCCAGCGCGATGATGCCCAAAGTGGCCTCGCAGAACTTGAAGCGCGCCGTCAACAGTCCCAGCGGCAGGCCGACGATCAATCCGATCGCGTAGCCGATGAGCAGGCGTCGCACGGTCACCAACGTCGCGCGCTCGAGGTCCCCGCTGGCCAGCGCCCCCTTGAGGTAGCTCGCCACGCTCAGCGGCGACGGCACCAGCACGGGCGACCAGATCTTCAGGCGCACCAGTAGCTCCCAGATGCCGATGAGCACCACGAAAAAACCGACGACAAGCAACCGCCGCCTCATTCTCCCACCTCCACCACATCGGGGTTGAGGTAACGTTTGAGGGCGCGCGTGACATCCGTGGAATACTTGGCGAGGGCGACGCTGTTGATGTCGCGCGGCCGCGGCAGGTCGATTTCAAACTTTTCGTGAATGCGGCCGGGGTGCGGCGAGAACAACACCACGCGGTCGCCGAGACAGGAGGCTTCGCGGACGTTGTGCGTGACGAAGATGATTGTCTTCTTACGTTCCTGCCAGATCCGCTGGATGTCGCCGTAGAGTTGTTCGCGGGTGAGCGCATCGAGCGCGGCGAACGGCTCGTCCATCAACAACACGCGCGGATTCGGGGCCAGCGCCCGCGCCAGCGCGACGCGTTGTTTCATGCCGCCGGACAGTTCGTGAATATTCGCGTTGGCGAATTTGCTCAAGCCGACCAGTTGGAGGTAGTACGCGGCGACTTCGCGCCGCTCGCTGCGCGACAGGTTCGGTTTGAGTTTCAAGCCGAACAGTATATTGTCCATGACGTCCAGCCACGGGAACAGCGCCGGTTCCTGAAACATCATCATCCGCTCGCGGCCCGGTTCCGTCACGACCCTGCCATCGGCCAGCACCTGGCCGTTATCGGGTCGTTCCAAACCCGCGATGATATTCAGCAGCGTTGACTTGCCGCAACCGGACGGTCCGACCAGGCACACGAATTCACCCTCGTGAATGTTCAGCGAGACGTTGTCGAGAGCGTGCACGGCGGCCCGGCGCTGCCGAAACCATTTCGATACGCCGTCGACAACCAGTTTAACCGGTGGGACGACCTGAAGTTCGTCCTGGATCGCCATCATTTGATTTCAACGAGGCCCTTCTCTCGCAGGACCTCGTTCAACAACTTGAGATCGTAGATGTGAGACAAGTCCGGTTTCTCCTTCAGGAATCCGATCCGATACGCGTCCTGTGCGGACTTCAACAGCGAGTCTTTGATCGGATCGTAGGTGAGATACAACCGCTTCCACGCGCTGTTCAAAATGTTTTCGGGGAGCCCGCCTGTCGTCTCCGCACGCATCTCGTCGTCCAGGATCCGCTTGGCCTCGTCGGGGTGCGCGTTGATCCACTCGGTCAACTCCACGTGGGCGGTAATCCATTTTTTTAGCAGGACCGGGTGGTCATCAAGAAACTTCGCGCTGCTGACCAGATGCGTGGTGACGTAGCGTCCGCCCGAGTCCAGCCACAGCGAACTCTCTTCGAGATAGACCTTGCCCCCGGCTTCCAACACCAGACGGCTCACCCACGGCTCGACCGTCCACACCGCGTCCATCTCGCCGCGTTGGAACAACAGCAGTTGATCGGGGTTGTCCGTCGGGATGACCCGGGCGTCACCGCCGACCATCGTGATCCGCAGCCCCTTCGACAGCAACCAGGCGCGACAGGCCACGTCCTGCGTGTTGCCGAACTGCGGCGTGGCGATCCTCTTGCCCCGGAAATCCTCGTCCTTCGTAATCCGCCCGTCGGGCTGCACCACCAAGGCGGCCCCGCCACTGCACGCTCCGGCCACAATGCGGACTTCTTCGCCATGCGACCGCAGGTAGGCATTGACCGCGGGATTGGGACCGACATACGTCAGGTCGATCGAGCGGGCAAAGATCGCTTCCATCGCGCTGGGCCCGGCGTTGTAAACGAACCATCGAACTTCCACGTCCGGCCCGAGGCGTTGCTCAAACCACCCCTTGCCCGAACGGCTCAGCCCGTGGGCGACCAGTGCCTGGGCATGGGTCACGTTCGGGAAATGGCCGACACGCAGGACCACCTTTTCGGCGCGGACCGTAGCGCACAGAAACAAACACATCAGCAGCATCAACGTTGATTTCATCACGGTCGCTTCTCCAATTCGGCGAACGGCAGAGGCACTTTGTCCCGCCGCATTTTGCGCAGCGTCACCTCGACTGTGTCCGCCAGCGTATACTTGTCCAGAATGTTGGCAATCGCGTTGCGGACATCGACCATCAACAGCCGCAGTCCACAATGGGCCTCATCGGGACAGGAACACGGACGGTAGGCAGTCACGCTCGCGCAGGAGATCGGGGCCAACGGGCCATCGATCAACCGCACAATCTCGCCAATGGTAATCTTGGCCATGGGCTTCTTGAGGAAGTAACCGCCGCCCTTGCCGCGCTTGCTGTCCAGGTACCCCGCCCGATTCATTTCGAGCAGGATCGCTTCGAGAAACTTGACGGGAATGTTTTCCTTTTCCGCCAATTGACGGATCTGAACCCTCGGCAGGCCCAATTCCTGGGCGATACCAAGATTGATGAGCGACCGCAAGGCGTACTCGCCGCGTTTCGAGACCTTCATGCCAAACGAAGTCTACATGCTTACTAGACAATTGCAACTTTCTTTTCCGGCAGGGGGGAATCGCCGGTCAGATGAGCCGTTAACGCTCTACTGGTGAGAACTGCGGCTTCGGTTTGGTTTGGTCACAGCCACCAAGGCAGCAACCCACGCGATCAGGGCGAGGGTGAGCAGAGGGATGAGCCAGATGGGGAGAAACTGATGGACTTGTTCGACGGAGACGTCGCGGCGTTCGGCGACCCATACATCGAGGCGCAGGTTCAACACCACGAGGATCACGGCCGCAGCCAGAGCAAAATGCCGGGCGCTCGTTCGCACCATCGCTGCACCCGTTTTGCCCCGCATCTGATGCAAGCGCCCGATACAGAGTACAACCATGACGGCGGCGATGATCCAAGCCCAGAGGCGGTCGCCGGTGTCCCACGCCAGATAGACCAACCATGAGAACATCGCCAGGTACAAGCCACTCACAAAAGCGAGCCGCTGCCCATTGGTAAGCGCCAGAGCGGGAGCGGTTCCACCACCGGCCTCGAATTGTGCGCGAACGGCGGACACGCGTCTGAAGTGCACGACGATGATCACCGCGACCACTGCCGCGTACCACCACCAGAAGCCGGCCATTACGGCCATCCTTGTGTGATCGCTCCATTCATAGTGTTTGCCTAGGGCGTACACCGCCGGCTTGGCGGCAAAACACCAGCCGAGGACGAACGCCCACAGCACGATGGTTGTGAGTATATGGACGTGTCGTTCACGCGCGGTCGGGGAGAAGCGGATGCCCATCGCGGAGACAGCCATGGCGCTGACGAGTCCGACGAACGGCGCGAACAAGGCCCAGAGGAAACCGAATTTGGTTGCGCCAGCGCTCTTGGCGGCCACGCCCGCGCCGGCGGTGGCCGTGGAAGCAGCGGCCATCGGGAGAGCAGCGAGGACCATGGCGGAAAACGCTTCGGTCGGGGCGGTCTGGCACAGCGCGCGCTCGACGAACGCCGCGACTTCTTCCTGCACCAGTTTTCGGCCGCGCGACAGCCGTTGTTTCACGGCGTCCTCGGTCAGGTCGAGTTGCGTGGCGACGGAAGTGACGGATTGGTGTTCACGATAGAAAAGGATGAGCGGCTCACGATAGATTTCGGGGACCTTGCCGATGGACCGCCAGAGGATCGCCTCCTCTTCACGCGTGATGGTTTCCTCAGACGGCAACGGGCCGGGGGACGGTGTGTGCTGCGCAACCTCCAAGGGCTCGGCTTCGTACGTGGGCTCGCGACCCTCGCGGTGGAGATGTTTCTTGATGCGGTTGCGTAAGATGCCGCAGAGCCAAGCGCGAAGTTTCTCGGGTTCGCGCAAATGTCGAAGGTGACCCCAGGCGACAATGAACGTTTCCTGGGCGACGTCCTCGCTCTCGCCGATGTTGCCAAGGCGGCTGTAAGCGAGCGAGCAGATCAACGTCTGATACTTCGAAACGATTCGCCCGAAGGCATCCCGGTCTCCGGCCAGAGTGCCCACGACCAGTTGCGCATCCGTGTATTCGACTCCTGCCATCAGATTGGATGTTATCATACCGTCAGATATGTCCCCCAAAAGCACAAACAGGTGACAGGGAATCTGTATCAATGAACAGGCGCCACCTTGAGGGGCAGGCGTAAACGCCGACACAGGGCGGTGAACCCTGTGTCGCGAAGTTATGCTGGAGGGGGAACCCTCGGAACGTCAGCTTCGGGCAAACCCATACTGGCGGACGCGGCCGCGCAGGAGCGCCAAGGCGCCGCAGGCAAAACCGAACATCGTGATCGTGGCGCCGGTCTCCGGAACGGTGGCCGTCCCGGTCAACACCAACTGGGCCTGCCCCGGGTTGCCGCTGCCATCGTATAGCTGAAGGATGTCCACGGGGTAGGCCCCGCTATCGGCGCCAAATGCCGCAGAACCGAAGTCGCCATAGGCGAGCAGGTAGAACGGGTCGGTGGCGATGGCCGGAAAACCGCTACCGGTTTGGTTGCCCTGGAACCACCAGATGGCGGCCTGAAGTTCGCCGGCGTCGGCCAGGCGGTTGGCAGCGTTGACGTAGTCGTAGCCGCTCAAGGCGCCGGTAGCAAATTCATAATACAGAAACGCCGCACCCAAACTCAGCGTGCGACCGGCGCTATCCTGAGTTCCCACTGTGTAAGAATAAGTAACGCCCGGAGTAAAATACACCGAGGACTGTTCGCAGAAGGTTTGAAACCCTCCAGCAAGGGTCGCGACCGACGCATAATTGGCAGCGAAATTGTCCGGGCTGTTGAACGCGGTGAACTCGCCGCCATCCAGATACGAGTAGGAGTTTTGGTACAACACAATGCTGTTGGCTCTCGCCGTGGAAAGCCCTGCCAGCAATACACAACCTACCAAAATTAGTTTGCCACTCTTCATAACATCTTCCCTCCCGCCTTTGTTATGTATTTATCAATCGTCACCCGGGTCTGGTCGCGCTACTATGCGCCCTTCAAACCCTGCGCAGGCATACTACCCCACAAGCCAGGAAATGCAAGGCCTATTTGGTGATTAAGTGAAAATTTTATGGCCAATTTTCAGGCAGTGGTTACCACCGCCGCGGTTACCAAATAAATGCCGACGCTGAGACTGTTACCAACCCCACCGTAGTTAACAGCCCCATACACCGCATGACACGTAATCAGCGCGTAAATCGGCCCGAAGAGCAGTCGAAAAGCTGTGTTTAGCAACGCGGACGAACTCGATTGGCAGCAGTTGGCCCAAATTGCATGAGGTTTTACGGAGGGACTCTTGATCCCATGCGCATTGTCGCCTCGGCTGATTAGAACAAGACCTGGATTTCGGTTAAGCCGGCGCGCTCGGTCGCGCGGTTTTTAATCGTGAAGGCGGTGCCTGTTTCCGTGCCCGCGCCGCCGTTGAAGTCGGTCTCCTCGTAGTCGAACATCCACTTGATGTTGCGGTTCAAGTACCAGTTGAGGCCGACTTCCCACTCGCGGGCCTCCTGGGCGTTCTTGGTCGGGTCGGCGAAGCGCAGGCCCGCGGCAGCGGGTGTCTTCGAGAACGCGTCGTGGTCAAGTTCCAATCGGCCATAACGAGCCGTAAGCTCAAACGCGCCCCAGCCGCCGCTGCGCAGGTCGAAGGGATGACGCGGGGTCAGGCCCGATGCATACGGGGACGCGCGATAGCTGGCCGTTTCGCCCGTGAGAAAGAACCCGCCTTCGATCTGCCAGGCATTGTTGCGGAGCGTGTCCGCTACGGTCCCCTTGCGAACCGCCTCCTGGGAAACCGTGTACTCGCCCAACAGCCCCAGCGGACCCCAAAAATAATAGGCCTGCGGCGTGCCGCGTATTTGTTGGCCGTCCAGTGTCACGCCGCTGTCGAACGAAAAAAACTGCAGCTGCCCGACCGATTTGTAAATGGGCAGGTTCGTGGTGGTGCTGGACACATCTGCAAAACCGTAGGTACCTCCCGCGCCGAAGCCCAGTCCCTGAAGCGGAGCAATGCCCGTGTTCCAGAACGGCTGCAAAAAGATACGGGCCGCGCCGTCCTTGGAATCCCAGCCGGCCAGGTCCGCAATGCCGCTATCGACGACGCCATTGAAGATACCAGCGGCATACGTGACGGTGTTGTCAAACAAACTGCCCGATACTTGCGCGCCCACGTCGCGTTGCGGCACGAGATCGGACGGCAATCCACGCTCCACGAACAGCAGGTCCGTGTCCGATTGCAGTTGTTCCAAGCCCACGGGCGGTTTGTACTTGCCGACGCGGACTTTTAGCCACGGCCAGTAGTGCCATTCGATGTATGCGTCCTGAAGAAGAGTGGAAGAGGACGCACCGTTTCCGAAATCGGGCATGATGCGGAAGTCGAAATCGCGCGCCAACGTGCCTTCCAGAACGGGCCGCACCTTCCTCATCAGAAATGTATCGGTCGCCTTGTTCGCCCGATCGTCGAAATAGAATCGCCCATCCGCCTGTGCGTACCCGCGCAGCCGCAGCACGTAGTTGGTATTTGGCGATTGAAGGGCGAACCCCTCTGCTCCCGCCGAAACGGTCGGCCCCGGCTTCATGAGCTGGGCAACCTGGGCCGACTGCTGCTGGGCCTGTTGTTGCGCTTGCTGCTGGTCGAGTTCGCGCTGGTGTTTCAGTTCCTGGATCTCCTGTTCCAATCGGTTGATCTTTTCATCGATTGTCGCGGACGGCACCGTGTTGGTGTCCTCCGCGTACGACCTCCCGGCGAATGCCGCGGCCGTCGCGACCACTGTCATTAGAACTAGAATGCGTCGACGCTTGTTCATGGTTCCTTTCCTCTGTGCTCGTGTTACGGTCATGGTTCTGGCCGGGCTGTCCCGCCAATTGTCTATGTATCCAATAGACTTTTGTGAAGCCTACTGGGTTGGTAGATATTTGCAAGCGGTTTTTTGAAATATTTTCCCCGCCCATTTTTCCTCCGCCTCCGCACAACGTCCCCCGCCCACCCGAATCGGTGCTGTTGGCCGCGGAACTCCCTGACTTGGCGCTACTTGCCTATCAACTGCCAGCGATGAACGGCCCGATCTCGTCTCGAGGCCCGAACCCAATTGCGGGCGGCATGGGTCGAAGCATTGGCGGTTCTGCTTACTGCACGAGGGCGTCGTCCATCGCGTCCAAGAAAATCAGCGTCAGGCCGATCACCATGTCCTGGACCAACCCTTGCGACCCAAAGCTGATGGCCAACCCGAGAATGGAAGCGCTCGCCAGATACGCCGTCAAATTGACCCCGAATTCTTCGAGTACCAGGCCAAACGCAAAAAAGGACATGACCGAGGTCACGGTGTTTCCGATGAGTTGAATGAGCCCGCCGCTGGCTCCTTCGTTCCCGTCTGGTCTTCACGGATGAAAGTTTGCCCACACCCACCCGATTTCGCCGCATCGGCAGGCGCTCTTCAGGTCGGCAGCGGGGATTGGCGCCGCCCCGCCTATTTCGCTCTCCATTTCCAGTCGCGAATCTCGGGCAGGTCTTCGCCGTGTTTGCAGATGTACTGCCGGTGCTCGATCAGCTTGTCCTGAACCATTTGCTTCAGATGGGCCCCCTTGACTCTTACCTGGGGCAGCCGATCCACTACGTCTTGCACCAGATGGAACCGGTCCAGATCGTTCAACACCGTCATGTCGAAAGCCGTGGTGATCGTCCCTTCTTCCTTGTAACCGCGCACATGCAGATTGTGGTGATTATTGCGGCGGTAGGTCAGCCGATGGATCAGCCAGGGGTATCCATGAAAGGCAAACACGATCGGCTTGTCCTTGGTGAACAAGGAATCGAAATCCGCGTCGTTCAGCCCGTGCGGGTGCTCGGTGTTGGGCACCAGCTTCATCAAATCAACGACGTTCACCACGCGAATTCTCAGCTCGGGCAGGTGCTCGCGAAGGATGGAAACGGCGGCCAGCGTCTCCAGCGTCGGCACGTCGCCTGCGCAGGCCATCACGACATCCGGCTCGGCATTCTGGTCGTTGCTGGCCCACCGCCAGATGCCAATCCCTTTCGTGCAATGTTCCACCGCGCCATCCATGCTCAGCCATTGCGGAGCCGGGTGTTTGCCCGCCACCACCACGTTCACATAGTGCCGGCTGCGCAGGCAGTGGTCCATGACCGAGAGCAGACAGTTGGCGTCCGGGGGCAGGTACACCCGCACGATCTCCGCCTTCTTGTTCACAACGTGGTCGAGAAAACCGGGATCCTGATGTGAGAAACCATTGTGATCCTGCCGCCAAACGTGGGAGGCCAGCAGGTAATTCAACGAGGCAATCTTGCGCCGCCATGGCAACTGTGACGTGACCTTCAACCACTTCGCGTGTTGGTTGAACATCGAATCAATAATGTGGATAAACGCCTCGTAGCTGTTGAACAGGCCGTGCCGACCGGTAAGCAGGTAGCCCTCCAGCCACCCCTCGCACTGGTGCTCGCTGAGCACTTCCATCACCCGTCCGTCGGGCGCAAGGAACTCATCGCTCTTGATGGTTTGGCCCTCCCATTGACGATTGGTCACTTCAAAGACCGCATTCAAGCGGTTCGAGAGGGTTTCGTCCGGGCCAAAGATCCGAAAGTTCCGCTGGTCCTCGTTCAATTTGATCACATCACGAAGAAACCGGCCCAGCACCGCCGTGTCTCCGGACTTGACCGCCCCGGGCGCCGGCACGTTGACCGCGTAGTCTCGAAAATCCGGCATTCGCAGATCGCGCAGGAGCAGCCCGCCGTTGGCGTTCGGATTGGCCCCCATCCGCCGCTCGCCCTTGGGAGCCAGTTCAGCCAGTTCCGGCCTGAAGCGGCCGCGTTCATCGAACAGTTCCTCTGGTTTGTAGCTTCTCATCCAGAGTTCCAACTGCTTGAGGTGCTCCGGATTTTTTGAGGGATCGGGCAGTGGCACTTGATGGGCGCGAAACGTGCCTTCCACCGCCAGGCCGTCGACCACCTTCGGCCCGGTCCAGCCCTTGGGCGAGTTCAAAACGACCATGGGCCAACGCGGGCGCGTGGAAACACCTCGTCTGCGGGCGGTCTGCTGGATCTGCCGGATCTGCTCCACCACTTCGTCGAGCGCCGCCGCCATTGCCTGGTGCATCTTCTCCGGCTCGTCCCCCTCGACGAAGCAAGGCATCCAACCGTAGCCGCGGAGCAACTGTTCCAATTCCTCGTGGCTGATCCGGGCCAGGATGGTGGGGTTGGCGATCTTATAGCCATTAAGGTGCAGAATCGGCAGCACCGCGCCGTCGGTGATCGGGTTCAGAAACTTGTTCGAGTGCCACGCCGTCGCCAACGGACCCGTTTCCGCCTCGCCATCGCCGACCACACAGGCGACCACCAGGTGCGGATTGTCAAATGCCGCTCCAAAGGCGTGACTGATTGAGTATCCCAGCTCGCCGCCCTCGTGTATCGACCCGGGGCATTCCGGAGACACATGGCTCGGAATCCCGCCGGGGAACGAGAACTGCGTGAACAACTTTTTCAAACCTGCTTCATCTTGCGTGATATTCGGATAAATCTCGCTGTAGGTGCCCTCCAAATAGGTGTTGGCGACCAGTGCCGGGCCGCCATGTCCCGGACCCGAAATGTAGATCATGTTCAGGTCATACTTCTTGATAACCCGGTTCAAGTGCACATAGATGAAGTTCTGCCCCGGAGTGGTGCCCCAGTGCCCCAGCAGCATGGGCTTCACGTGACAAATCTTCAGTGGCTGCCGAAGCAATGGGTTGTCGTAAAGATAAATCTGCCCCACCGACAGATAATTCGCCGCCCGCCAGTAGGCGTTCATCTTCTGCAGCTCCTCATGCGGGAGCGTGTTCTTCATGATGTTTTCTCCTTTGAGAATCAACGGTTGTGATATGGCCCGGCCGCCAGAATGGCGCTGGCGCGGGGGGCCAATTCGTACAAATCGGGCATGTCCAGCCGCTGTTCCTTGCCCGGCGCGATCAGATCCTCCGGCATCTCGTGTGAAGTGTCCACCGCCAGACGCCAGCTCGCCCCATGCGGTGCCGCCGACAGATGAAATATCGTCGGCTCGGTGCCGGCATTGAACATCAGACAGAGTGCGCCCCGCTCACCTTCCCCGATCACGCAGGCAAGCTGTCTCGCTTGCGGTTTGGTCCAGTCCGGCAGGCCGCCGTGCGGACCGAACCAGCGGATTTCGGCGTCGGTGTAAAATTGCTCCCGGCTCAAAACCGGATGCGCCCGACGGAAGGCGATCAGCCCTTGCGTAAATCGGCGAATCTCTCGCTGCGTTTCCAACCGGCGCCAATCATACCAACTGGTCTCGTTGTCCTGACAGTAGGCGTTGTTGTTGCCGCCCTGTGTGCGGCGAAATTCGTCGCCGCCAAGCAACATCGGCACGCCCCGCGAGATCAACAGGGTTAGCAGAAAGTTTTTGATCTGGCGTTTGCGGGCCGACAGGATAAGTGCGTCATCCGTCTCGCCTTCGACGCCGTAGTTCTCACTCCAGCTCTCATCCGTCCCATCGCGGTTGTTGTGCCCGTTGGTCTCGTTGTGCTTGTGCCGGTAGGTGACGAGGTCGTGCAACGTGAATCCGTCATGGCAGGTGACGAAATTGACGCTGCTTTGTGGACCCTTGCCTGATTTCGCATAGAGGTCGGCGCTACCGCAGATGCGCTGGGCGAACAAGCCGAGCATCCCTTCGTCGCCACGCCAGAACCGGCGCACATCGTCGCGGTACTCGCCGTTCCACTCCGTCCACCGTTGTTCGGAGAACCGCCCCACTTCATAGGCACCGGCCGCGTCCCAAGCCTCAGCGATGATTTTCACCTCCCTTAGGATGGCGTCCTCGGCAATGCGTTCGAGCAGCGGCGCATTCGGGATCAGGCGACCCGCCCGGTTTCGCCCGAGCACAGCGGCGAGGTCGAACCGAAAACCGTCCACGTGCATTTTGACCACCCAATAGCGCACTGCGGCCAAAATGAGTTCGCGCACCACGGGATGATTGGCGTTGACGGTGTTGCCGGTGCCGGTGAAGTCGCGATAGTGGCGTTTGTCATCCGCCAGCATGTAGTAAATGGCGTTGTCGAGGCCGCGGAAGCAGAGTGTCGGGCCGTGTTCATCGCCTTCCGCCGTGTGATTGAACACCACGTCGAGAATGATTTCGATGCCGGCCCGATGGAACGCCTGAACCATCTCTTTGAACTCCAGCACCTGCTGTCCCAAACCGCCCGAACTACTGTACGATGCCTTGGGCGCGAGGAACGCCACCGGGTCGTAGCCCCAATAGTTTGTGAGCTGTTGCCCGGTGCCGGGATTGAGGCCGGTCACCTGGTATTCGTTAAACTCCTGCACGGGCATCAGTTCCACGGCGGTGACGCCCAGTTCCTGTAGATACGGAATCTTCTCCATCAACCCGCGATACGTGCCGGCGTGCGCAACACCCGAGCTGGGGTGAATGGTAAAACCGCGCACGTGCGTTTCGTAAATGATGGTTTTCGACCACGGATGTCGGGGCGGACTGTCATCCTGCCAGTGGAAGTGTTCGTGCGTGAACACGCACTTCGGCATCACACCGGCATTATCTTCTGTTGAGGGAACGGACCCGCGTTCCGGCGCGGACGGAGCGTCGCCGCGGGCCGGCTGGAAGTCCCACTTGGGCAACGGCGTGATGGCCGTGGCAAACGGATCGAAAAGCAACTTGTGGAAATTGAACCGATGTCCCTGCCCGGGCTCGTACGGGCCATCCACACGGTAAGCATAGAGTTGGCCGGGACGAACCCCAGCTACCCATACATGCCACACGTCACCCGTGCGATTGCGCGCCGGATCAAGGTCAATCGCGCGCCCGGCCGTTTTGTCCCCGGCGCGGTCAAACAACTCCAGCCGCACGCGCGTCGCGTGTCGACTGAAGACGGCGAAATTCACGCCGCTCCCGCGTTGGTGTGCGCCCAGGGGCAACGGTACGCCCCGGCGCACGTCCGCGCGTTCGCAGACCTCGGCCGCGTAATCCGACAGCGCGCGTTCCGTCTTTTCTTTCGCTGCGTTGGCCTCGCCCATCGACCCGCCCCTCATCGCTGCCACAAGATTTGCGCCGCTTCCAGGGGCACAGCGACGCCGTCGCGCTGCGGGATGAGCCGCACCGTGTAATCCGACGCCAGACGGCTGGCCGGCACCGTGGCGCGGTACATGCCACCGCTGGTTGTGCCCACCAATTGTCGAATCCGTTGCATTTCCTGCCGAGCTGGTGTTTCGCCGTTGTTGCCGTCGGCGTAAAGCTCGACCCGGACGGCACTCGGATCGAGGTCATCGAGGTACACTTGAACCTCAAACACATGCTGCCCGCCCTTGGTTTCCACCTTCACTTCGCCAAAACGGAGCGCCGCCCATTTCTGTTCGAGTGCCCGCTGCCAATCGACTACCCGGCGGCCACCGGTGCCTTTGTCGGCAGCGCGCGCCCCGTAGGCGGCCGCCGCCGGAAGGTAGTGTTGTTCCGTGTACTCACGCACGGCGCGATCGGCGGAAAAACGCGGCGTCAGGCGTGCCATGCTTTCCCGCATTCGCGCGACCCAGGCAGTGGGAATCCCGTTCGCGTCGCGGGTGTAAAACTCCGGGATTACCTCGCGCTCGAGCAGGTCGTACAGCGCCCGGGCTTCGGCTGCGTCCGAGGACGGATCGTCGCCGTGTTCCCGTCCGTCACCCAACGCCCAGCCCACTTCCGGCGTGTAGGCTTCAGCCCACCAACCGTCCAACTCCGATATGTTGATGCCGCCATTGACGAGCACCTTCATGCCGCTCGTGCCACACGCTTCCCATGGTCGCCGGGGTGTGTTGAGCCACACGTCCACCCCTTGCACCAGGCGCTCGGTCAACAGCATGTCGTAGTCAGCGAGAAAGATCACGTGCGGTCGCACTTCGGGACGGCGGATAAACCGAATCCATTCTCGGATCATCGCTTGACCCGGCTGGTCTGCCGGGTGCGCCTTTCCCGCAATGATGAGCTGCACCGGACGCTGCGGATTGGCCAGCAGGCGCAGCAACCGCTCCGGGTCGCGCAGCAGCAAATTGGGGCGCTTGTAAGTCGCGAACCGGCGCGCAAACCCGAGCGTCAAGGCATCCGGATCAAAGAGATTCGTCGCCTCATTCACGGCCTCGGGCGACATACCGGCCGCGGCCAGTTGGCGGGCCAGCCGGTCGCGGGCGTAGGTGACAAAGCTCTTTCTGGCGTCGGCGCGCATTTGCCACAGCTTGTCGTCGGAAACACGGCGGATGCTCTCCTCCAGAGGTTTCGTCGTTCCCAGCCAGCGACCCCTGCCGCACGCGTCCATCCACAACGCATCCGCGGCGGCCGAGTCCCAACTGGGCATGTGAACGCCGTTGGTCACGTGGCGCACCGGCACATCGCCCCGCGGCCAGTGCGGGAACAGCGGCTGAAAAATGCGCCGGCTCACCGCGCCATGCAACCGGCTCACGCCGCTGACCGCCCCGCTGCCGCGGATCGCGAGGTACGCCATGTTGAATTCCTCGTTCGCGTCGTTGGGATCTTGCCGGCCCAGCGCCAACAGTTCGCGAACCGAAATGCCGAGCCGGGCTTCGGCGTAATGACCCAGGTATTGCTCGATGAGCGCGGGAGCGAACCGGTCAAAACCCGCGGGGACGGCCGTGTGCGTGGTAAAGAGGTTGCCGGCGCGGGTGACCGCCAACGCTACATCGAAAGGTTGTCCGCTCTCGTCCATGAAAGTCCGCGCGCGCTCCAGCACGGCAAAGGCCGCGTGCCCTTCGTTCAGGTGGCAGACTTCGGGCCGGAGACCCAGCGCCTTGAGCAGCCGCCAGCCGCCAATGCCGAGCAGTAGTTCCTGTTTCAGGCGCAACTCAGGCCCGCCCCCGTACAGTTCGCTGGTGATCCCACGGTGCGCGGGAAAGTTCGCCGCGTCATTGCTGTCCAGTAAGTACAACTTCACCCGGCCGACTTGAACCTGCCAGGCGCGCAGCCAGACCGAGTAACCGGGCAACGCGATCTCCAACCGCAGCCACTGCCCGTTTTCTTCACGCAAGGGGGTAATTGGCAATTGCCCGGGATCGTTGTACGGAAACAGCGCCTGCTGCGCACCGTCCTTGTCGATCACCTGGCGAAAATAGCCCTGCTGGTAGAGCAAGCCTATGCCGACCACCGGCACCCCCAAGTCACTGGCGGCTTTGAGCTGATCGCCCGCCACGTTGCCCAAGCCGCCCGAATAGATCGGCAGCGCTTCGCTCAGCATGAATTCCATGCTGAAATACGCTACGCAAGTAAGAGGCGAATTCGCGTGGTGTTGCTGGAACCACCCGGGCGACTCCGCCGCCTGGCGCCTGGCGCGCACCAGGTCAGAAACTTTCTCGCGGAAGGCGTTGTCGGCCATCACCCGCTCGAGCTTGTCCTGCGACATGGTCTGCAGGACAACCCACGGATTGTGGGTCAGTTCCCACAGCGCGGGATCGAGTTGCTGCCACACCTCGTCTGCACAATGGTTCCACGACCAACGCATGTCCAGCGCCAGTTCCAGAAGCGCGTCCGCTCCGGCGACATTGGCCGGCAAAAACGTCCAAGTCGGGTTGCGAGTTGCCTTGGGCTTGCTCATGATGCCTCTCCCGGCGGCGACACATCCACCGCCTTGTTGATGATGGCCTGGGCCTCTTCAAGGATGCGGCGCAGATGATCCGTTCCTTGGAAGCTTTCGGCGTAAATCTTGTAAATTTCTTCTGTCCCCGAGGGCCGCGCCGCAAACCAGCCGTTTTCCGCGATCACTTTCAGTCCGCCAATCGGCTCGCCCGTGCCCGGGATCCTGGTGAGGATCGTCTGGATCTTTTCACCGGCCAATTCTTTGAACGTCACCTGCTGGGGCGTGACGCTCTTCAACCGCTCCTTTTGCCTGAGCGTGGCCGGAGCGTCAACCCGCTCATAAGCCGGCGCGCCAAATTCCCGTGTGATCTCCTGGTAAATCTCGCCGGGATCCTGCCCGAGTCGCGCCGTCATTTCCGCCGCCAGCAACGCCGCAATGATTCCATCCTTGTCCGTCGTCCAAACCGTTCCATCGCGGCGGGCAAACGACAGCCCCGCGCTCTCTTCACCGCCGAAACCGAGCGAACCGTCAAGCAGCCCTTCGACGAAGTACTTGAATCCAACCGGCACCTCGCACAACTTCCGCCCCAGCCGGGCCGTCACGCGATCGATCATCTGGCTGCTGACGATCGTTTTGCCCACCGCCGCGTCCTTCGACCAGCGGGGCCGGTGCTGGAACAGATAAAAGATCGCGACCGCCAGATAATGATTCGGCTGCAGCAGTCCGGCGCTGCGGGTGACAATGCCGTGCCGGTCGTGGTCGGTGTCGCACGCAAAAGCCACTTGAAATTGGTCCTTCAATCCAATCAACCGCTGCATCGCGTCCGGGGACGAGCAATCCATCCGAATCCGCCCGTCCCAGTCCAGCGTCATGAACCGGAACGTTGCGTCAACGACATCGCTGACGACGCGCAGATCGAGGCCGTAACGCTCCGCAATCGGCTGCCAGTAATGGACGCCCGCGCCGCCCAGCGGATCGACTCCCAATTTGATCTTCGCTCCACGAATAACCTCAAAATCGATCACGTTGGCCAGATCGATGATGTACACCTCGCGGTAATTGTAGCGGCGGGTCGTTGCCGCGCCCCGGGCTTTCTCGATTGGCGTCCGTTTCACGCCGCGCAGACCGGCAGCGAGAATCTCGTTTGCCTGTTTCTCAATCCAGCGCGTGACCACGGTTTCCGCCGGGCCGCCATTCGGCGGATTGTACTTGAAGCCGCCATCCTCGGGCGGATTGTGCGACGGCGTGATCACAATACCGTCGGCCAATCCCGTCTTGCGTCCGCGGTTGTGATTGAGAATGGCCAGTGAAATGGCCGGCGTGGGCGTGAACTCGTCCTTGTCGGCGATCATCACCTCCACCTCGTTGGCGGCGAGCACCTCCAGCGCGTTGACCCAGGCCGGCTCCGACAACGCATGCGTGTCCATGCCGAGGAACAGCGGCCCGTCAATACCCTGGGCGCGCCGGTACTGGCAAATGGCTTGCGTGATCGCCAGGATGTGCGGCTCGTTGAACGCCCGGTCGAATGCCGAGCCGCGATGCCCCGACGTGCCGAACGCCACCCGCTGCGCCGGCACCGCCGGGTCCGGCGTCTCCGAGTAGTACGCCGTGATCAGGCGCGGGACGTCCACCAGCATGTCGGGACTCGCCGGCTTGCCGGCTTGGGAACTGCGTGTCATCGCAACGGTTCTCCTTTTTGAAATCGGACAACGGTCTTCGCAATCATCAACTCCTCGTCAGTCTGCATTATCCGCAAGGCGCGACCTGCTTCTAAACAGGCCTCCACATTATATCCAACTGTGCGCGAATCTGGGCGTCCGTCAAGCGGGTTGCGACCGACGCAGGGTCAGGGCGAGTGGTCATCCTACCGCCGTACGGGACCCGTGCCCGGGCAAAAACTGCTGCCTCAATCCTTCCCTGCACCAATGAGCGCGGCGAAACGTGTCCGATACTGCGGATCCTCCTTTAGCGCCGTCAACTCACCGTCACGTGCCGCCAGCGGCGCGTATCCCGGCTGTATCGCCAGCAACGCCTTCAGCACATCGTAGGCCTGCGCCAGCCGGCCCATCCGCGCGTAGGCGCATGCCAGGTTGTACCGTGCCGCCCACAACGTCGCATCCGCCCCGACCGCCTCCTGCAATTGTTCCACCGCCTCGTCGTACTCGCGCATCTTGAGATAGATCGTCCCCAATGTCCCGTGCGCCATCGGCAATTGCACCGTGTGCGGATCGGAATGGGCAATCGCTTGCTCCACAGCCGCGCGCGCCTCCTCGAAACGATGCGCTTCCAGCAGCGCCACGCCCAAGTCGTAGTTCGAATGCGGATCGTCGGGGAAATGCTCCAGTGCCGCGCTCCATAGCGAGATGTCGTCATGCCACACCGCAATTTGAGCGCGGGTCCACAACCCAATCAGCGCCAGCCACACGACCATCACGACGCAACTTGACACTCGGATCGGCATCGGCACGCGTCGCCACAACCACAGCACCCCGCTGCCCAGCCCCAGCAACGCCGGCACCATCGACAGATACGCATAGCGGTCGGCCATCGCCTGTCCGCCGACCTGCAACAGCCCGCACACCGGCAACAGCAGCGCCAGATAACTTCCCCACGCCGCCAGCAGCACCGGCGTCCGCTTCCATCCCCACACCGCCACGATGGTCACTGCTGCACAGAACAAAACCGGAAAAAGAAAGTCCTTGTCCCAGAGACTGACACGTTCGCTCAAGGGATAGAACGGTGAGAGCCAGGACGGCCACATCAGTTTCCACAAGTAAAACACCATGCCGTGCGCCGCCACCAGCAATCGCGTGCCCAGCGGATCTTGCGACAACTCGTGCATCTGCTCCCGCGCCACAATCGCGCCAATCGACGCCAACGCGCTCAGTGCAATCATCGGCCACTTCTCCCCGATCAACCGCAACGCACCCCGTTTCCCAAATCGACGCAATGGAAAGTAATCCATCGCCAGCATCACCACCGGCAGACTCACCGCAAACGGCTTGGTCAGAAGCGCCACCGCGTTCAGCGCTACCGCCGTCCACCACCAGCCTTGGCGACGGTTGCCGTCGTCGCCGACCGCGCGCACATACGTGCACAACGCCGCCACCATCCACAACGAACACAGCAATCCGTTTCGCGCCGCCACCCACGCGACCGATTCCACCTGTAACGGATGAATCCCGCAAGCCAGCGCGACCATCACGCTCATCGCCAGCCGCTCCGCCGGCCGCATGTTGGCAACCTTCCCTGTCAGCAGCCAGACCAGCGTCCCCACGAGCGCAACATACACGCCGTGCAACCACCAGTTCGTTGCGTGATGACCGACCGGCCCCAGCCCCCAGACTTGGTAATCCGCCAGATGCGTCATCCAAGCGATCGGTTGCAGGTAGAATGGCTGCAGCGACGTCCACATCCAGCGCAGCGACGACCATGAGAATCTCCCCATCCGCATCAGTTCGGCGAGATAGATGTGGTCGTCCCATTGCACAAACCCGTTGTCCAGCACGGGACGAAACACCCACAGCGTGACAATCGAGACCACCGCCAGCGAGCAGGCGACGACACGAAACGGCATGCGCCGGGACGAAAGCGCCCGCTCGTCGTCGCGTCGGTCAGTGTCCATGCCTACCAGAATTTCCAGTCGCCCCGGGCCAGCACCCACGCCGCTAGCGCCGCATTGCTCACGGCATGCGCCACCACGCAGGCGAACACGTCCTTGCGTTTGTAGTACAGCCAGTTATACAGGGCCCCGCAGATCAGCCCGGCCAACCACTGATAATGTTCCGCCCCGAACAACGCCACCGTGACCGCAAACGACATCCACGTGAATGTCCCCACGGCCACGCTCTTGAAATCCTCGTTCACCAGCCACCGAATCAAAAACGCCCGCCAGAAGAGCTCTTCCATTACCGGCACCACGATCACCGCACCGAACACGCGGAACGCAAGAAACACGTTCCGTTGCGCAGCCGACTGGATCGTCGTCGGATCAAACACCGCCCCCTTGCCGAATTTCGGATAGTACGGATCGATCCCGATCCAGATCACAATCGCCGCGAGGCCGATCAGGGCCGCCAAGATGTAGTTGTAGGCCGCGTCCCCCGACGCGGCGTGGCCTGTCTTACACCACATCGGCGACCGCAACTCCTCATATCTCTTCCAGAAATAAATCAGCGCCGCCGCCACCGCCAGCGTCTTCACCGGATACATCCACAACAGGTTCGCATCCGACTGCGCAAACAGGAACGCCAGGTAGATGCCCATCGGCACCACATACGGCAGCCACGGTTTGGAATGGGTCGGTCGCATTGGTGGTCAGCACTCAGCTATCAGCTTTCAGCCATCGGCTCAAGCCATTCCGAACTTGCCTGTCTTGAGCGAGGTCGAAGGGAGCGCTGGTGGAAGCGCCAACTACGCCAGAGTTGTGAGACTTGAGGGCCCTGATTACCGTCGCAAGCCAGCCGTGCGCCTCAATCCGCCACCAGCGCCCCGTAACGCAGGTTGCGAACGCTGACGGTCAGTTCGCTCGCCTTTAACACATCCATCGCCACGACAAACACTGCCCCGCCCGCAACGATGATGTCCACGCGTTCGGGGGGCAACCCCGGAACCATCTTGCGTTCCGCCAGCGGCATCGCTTCCAGCCTCCGCACCAGCGCCTCCAACTTCTCCCGCAAAATCGTCGCGTGATCAATCGCGCCACATTCGATCCGCGCCAGCGTCGTGATCGTTCCGCCGGTGGCGATCAGCCGGCAGTGATTGGCGTCGTAGCTCGCCAGCGCGTCACGCAACGTCGCTCGCACATACTCACATAATTCCGCAAACTTTCCTTCACCGGATCTTTCCGTCAGCCGCAAGGCTCCCAACGGCAAACTCTGGAAACGTTCCATTTCCCCGGCTTGCCCCTGGATGAACTCGGCGCTGCCTCCGCCAACGTCCATCACCAAGATCGGCTGGCCCGACCACTCGGGATCGCTGGACACCCCGCGGAAGATCAACTCGGCCTCGCGGTCGCCGGAGATCAATTGCACCTCCAGTCCGCACTCGCGTTGCACCTGATCGAAAAACCCGTCGCGGTTGACGGCATCACGCGCCGCACTTGTAGCCAGCCCCCGAAAATCCGTTGCCCCCAACGCCTTGGCCTCGGCGAGATAATCCTGAACGGCCTGAACCGTCCTCGCCATCGCCGCCGGCAAAAACTTCCTGCTGCCCTCAACTCCCTCGCCCAGACGGGTGGTCCGGTCTTTTGCTGCTATCGGAACCGCTTGGCCACCAGATACATCCGCAACCAGCAGCTTGACCGTGTTTGTGCCTATATCTATGACAGCGCGACGCATTTTCTATCTCCCCGCAGAAATGATTTGTAATCGCGCCCGACCGCAAATGCAACGCGCACGTGCGAAAAACCGCGGGGTTGCGCGGCGTATTGTTTGTGCTAATTTCGAGGGGCTATGGATCCAGGAAACAAACCGGGCGGCGCGTGGCGTTATATGGGCGTCGGCACGCAGATGGTGGCGGCAACGTTTGTCGGCGCCGCCATCGGCTGGTGGCTGGACAAGCTTACAAACTGGTCGCCGGTATTCCTGGTGATTTTCTTTTTGCTCGGCTCGGCGGCAGGATTCGTCAGCGTGCATCGCGCCTTTCGAAATAATGGAGGACCATCGTGACGCTCGACCGGCCAGCCGTGTTGGGGATCGTCTTTGGTGTCATTATTGGCGGGGTGTATATCACCCTGCAACGGCGTGAATTGCGCCAAAAAAGCACGGCGATTCAGCCACGCGGCGTGGCTGCCCTGGCGCCGGGAGCCGTCGGGCGATTGGTGTTTTTGGTTGCCGCTTGGTGGCTGGTGTTCGAGTTCACGGCAGCCGACAAATACTGGTTGACGGGCGCTTTGGTCGTTACCTATACTGCACCGCTTTTGGTTCAGTTGCGGCAGTTGCTTTTTCCCAGAAAGTGAGATTCAGGGATGGCCGAGCCACACATACTTGTACATGTTCCAATTCAGTTGTTTGGTCTAAACCTCAGCATCACCAATTTCGTGGTGATGCTGTTGCTCGCTGCCGCCCTGACGTTCCTGTTCCTGGCCGGCGCGGCCTGGGCGCTCCGCCCAACGGGCGAGGGACGCTTTCCGAATCTGGTGGAAGCGCTGCTGGAATTTGTGCGCGAGAACGTGTCGGAGGCGTTCATGGGTCAGCACGGAGCAAAATGGTTCCCATTTGTCGCCACCGTGTTCTTCTTCATCCTGTTTGGCAATCTCCTCGGGTTGGTCCCCGCCCCCGGCTATTTTCACGCGGCCACGAGCAACCTGAACGTGACGGCGACCATGGCCATCATGGTGTTCCTTGTCGTCCAGGGAGTGGCCATCAAAACGCACGGGTTGAAGTACTACCTCAGCTTATTATTCCCCAAGACCGCTCCCGCCTGGCTCCGGTTCAGTCTTATGCCATTCATTGAACTGATTGGCATGTTCGCGAAGCCGTTTTCGCTGGCGATTCGTCTCTTTGCCAACATGACCGCTGGCCACCAGATCGTTATTGTGTTGCTAACAGGTGATTTGATCGGCGTCAGCTGGATGCTCAGTCATGGGTTTTGGAAACTCGCGGCGCCCGGCCCGCTGGTCGGCGCCATCGTTATGGACGCATTTGAAATTTTTGTGGCCTTCATACAGGCCTTCATTTTCGCCCTGTTAACAGCGTTGTATTTGGGCGAAGTATTGGAAGAATCACACTAGACGAAATTGCAGCAAACTCTTGGAGAGAATGGAATGGACACGAATACAGTCACGCAAGCAGCGCAAGTGATCAGCACCGCGGCGCTGGCGAAACTCGGTGCCGGCCTGGCGGTGGGCCTCGGCACACTCGGCTCCGGCGTCGGCATCGGAGTCATTTTCGGCAAGAGCATCGAGTCGGCCGCGCGCCAACCGGAAGCGTTGCCCCTGGTGCAGCGCTTGATGTTCACGGGGTTCGCCCTCGTCGAGGCGCAGGCGCTCTACGCACTGCTCATCACCTTTATCTTGCTCGCCGCGAAGTAACGGTCCATGAGAACATTTTATCGCATCGCCCACGGGCTCCTTGCCACGCTGAGTGTCGCCATCCTCGGCGACGCCGTGGCTTGGGCGCAGGAGGCGGCGTCCCCGCCCCCCGGCGAAGGCAGCCAGATCCCACCGACGGATTGGGGCTTGCAAATCTGGACGCTGGTCGCGTTCGTGGTGTTGCTCGTGTTGCTGGCAAAGTTTGCCTTCAAACCCATCGCTCAGGCCCTCGACCGCCGCGGCGAGACGATCAAGAAATCCATCGAAGAAGCCGAGAAACAGCGCGCTGAGGCGAAGAAAATGATGGACGACTATCAGAAACAACTCGCCGACGCCCGCAACGAAGCCGGCAAGATCATTGAGGAAGCCCGCCAGCTCGGCGAACGCGTCCGCAAGGAGGTCGTCGATAAAGCCAGTGCCGAAGCGTCCGCCGGGGTGCAACGCGCGCAGGAGGAAATCCAGCGGCAAAAGGAAAAGGGCATTCAGGAGATGAAGGATACGGTGGCCGCGCTCTCCGTGCAGATCGCCTCGCGGGTCATCGAAAAGGAACTCGACGAAGCCTCTCATCATCAACTCGTTGAAAACCTGATCAAAGACCTCCGCAAAGTCCGACGCGACTGATCCATTCACCGACCGCCATGCCGCACGATCCCATCAACCTTGGTTACGCCAACGCCCTCTTCGAGATGGCGCAGGCCGAAGCCGTTGCCACCCGCGTCGAGGAAGAATTGTTCCGCCTCCGCGAGTTGCTCAAGAAGAACCCGGACCTGCTCGAGTTCCTCAAGGACCCCAACATCCGGCACGAGGGCAAACGCAGGGCGCTCAGCGAGCTTTTTCAGGGCCGCGTCCATCCGCTCGTGCTGAACATGCTGGTCACCCTGAGCGACCAGGATCGCGCCGGGCGCGTGTTGCATGTCATCGAGGAGTTCAGCGCTCGTGTCGCCAGCGCAACCGAGAAGATCAGCGGCGAAATCACCACGGTGGTTCCGATCGACAACGCCACCCTCCAGCGCCTCGCGGCGGAACTGTCACGCATCACCGGCAAGAGCGTCCAGCTTTTTCAAAAAGTTGACCCGTCGATCCTCGGCGGGGCAATCATCAAGGTCGGCGAGCAGATCATCGACGGCAGCCTGCGCCGTCGGCTCGACCAGATTAAGGAACGTTTAGCGCAGTAACGAGGAACACCATGGCAGACCCCCTTACACTCGATCCGAAACAAATCTCGGATACCCTGAAACGCAGCATTTCGCAGTACAAGTCCGAAGTCAGTGTCCAGGAGGTCGGTGAAGTCATCGAATGCGGCGACGGCATCGCTCGCGTCAAGGGCCTGCCCAATTGCATGGCCGAGGAAATGTTGGAGTTCCCCAACAACATCTTCGGCATGGCGCTCAACCTCGAAAGAGAACAGGTCGGCGTGATGATTCTGGGCGATTTCACCGAGATTTCCGAAGGCAACCTCGTGAAACGCACCGGCCGCGTGCTGTCCGTGCCCGTCGGCGATGAATTGCTCGGCCGCGTCGTCAATGCCATCGGCCAACCCGTCGACGGCAAAGGCCCGGTCAACACCAAAAACCTTCGCCCGATTGAATCCCGCGCGCCGAGCGTGATCGAGCGTGAGCCCGTCAAACAACCGTTGCAAACCGGCCTGAAGGCCATTGATTCGATGATTCCCATCGGACGCGGCCAGCGCGAACTGATTATTGGCGACCGCCAAACGGGCAAGACCGCCATTTGCGTCGATACGATTATCAATCAAAAGGGCGGCGACGTCGTTTGCATCTACGTCGCTATCGGACAGAAGAAATCCACCGTGGTCAGCGTCGTCGAGACCCTGGAGAAGTACGGCGCGATGGACTACACCATTGTCGTCAGCGCCACCGCTGACAACCCGGCTCCGATGCAGTTTGTGGCGCCCTACGCGGGCTGCGCCATGGGCGAGTATTTCCGCGACCTTGGCCGCCACGCCCTGATCATTTATGACGATCTTTCCAAGCATGCGGTGGCGTACCGACAGGTTTCCTTGCTGCTGCGCCGCCCCCCGGGCCGCGAAGCGTTCCCCGGCGACATCTTCAATTTGCACAGCCGGTTGCTCGAACGCGCTGCCAAACTTAACAACGACGCTCCGAAATTGAACCCCGTGTACCCAAAAGGCGGCGGCTCGCTCACGGCCTTGCCGATCATTGAGACGCAGGAAGGCGATTACGCCGCCTATATCCCGACGAACGTCATCTCCATCACCGACGGGCAGATTTACCTTGAGTCCGACCTGTTCTATGCAGGCATTCGTCCCGCGGTTTCAGTCGGTCTGTCGGTCAGTCGCGTCGGCGGCAATGCGCAAACCAAGGCGATGAAGAAAATCGCCGGCACGTTGCGCCTGAGCCTCGCGCAGTATCGCGAACTCGCGGCATTTGCCCAGCTTTCCAGCGATCTCGACAAGGCGACCAAGGCGCAGCTCGACCGCGGGCAGCGTATGGTCGAGTTGCTGAAGCAACCGCAGTATCAACCGATGGCCGCGGAAGACCAGGTCGCGGTAATCTGGGCCGCCACCAACGGCTACCTTGATGCCGTCCCGGTCTCGGCCATCCGCAAGTACGAGGTCGAGTTCCTGCAGTTTCTTAAGAGCAAGTATTCCAACGTCGTCACCGGCCTGCGCGACCGCAAGGAACTTACCGAGGAAATCACCACGGGCCTCAAGAAGGCCGCTGACGAATTCAAAGGCCTGTTCTCCGCCAAGTGAGTTGTCATGGCCTCGCTTCGTGACATCCGACGCCGCATCAAGGGCGTCCAGAACATCCGCCAGGTCACCAAGGCGATGAACATGATTGCCGCAGCGCGGTTGCGGCGCGCGCAAACCAAGGCGGAATCAGCCCGCCCGTACGCCGAGCGACTCTCCCAGATTCTGAAGGACGTGGTCGCGTCCAGTGGCAGCGCGGCACGGCATCCGTTGATGGCGCAACGCGAGGTCAGGAACGTGGCGCTGATATTGGTCACCGCCGACCGCGGCTTGTGTGGCGCGTTCAATGCCGGCATCATCCGCGAGGCCCAGCGGTTCCTGATCGACCAGACCGTGCCTGTCGAACTCATCACCGTGGGGCGCAAAGGACGCGACCATTTCCAACGGTTCGGATATACGATCTCGCAGCATTTCCCCCAGCCTTCGCGCGATGTACGGCTGGAAGAAGTCGGCTACGTTAGCAAGCGGATCATCAGCGATTACGGGGCGGCGAAATACGACCAGGTTCATCTGGCCTACGCGAAGTTCATCAGCGTGTTGAAGTCGGAACCGACGCTGACCCAGTTGTTGCCGCTCGACCAGGGAGACGGGGCCGCCAGGGGCCCGAAGACCCCCTATCAATTCGAGCCGGAGGCGGAAGAACTGCTGGACATATTGCTGCCGCAATACGTCGAGGTCCTGGTGTACCGGGCGCTCGTCGAGTCGCTGGCCAGCGAGCAGGCGGCCCGCATGATCGCCATGAAAGCCGCCACGGATAGCGCGTCCGACATGATTACCAGCCTGACCCGCGAGTACAACGGCGCCCGTCAGAGCTCGATCACCACGGCGTTGCTGGAAGTGGTCGCGGGAGCCGACGCATTGGCGAAAAAAGAGTGATTCTACGCAGGAGATAACTGCATCATGAGCACAGACGGACATCAAAAGGGCAAGGTCGCGCAGGTCATCGGGCCGGTGGTGGACATCGAGTTTTTCACCGAACACCTGCCGCCGATCAACCAAGCCATCACGATCGACGACAAGGAGCACGGCATTCATCTTACATGCGAAGTTGCCGGGCATCTCACTGACAACACGGTGCGCACCGTCGCCATGAGCCAGACACAGGGTCTCGTGCGCGGCATGGAAGCCATCGACACCGGCGCGCCGATTTCGGTGCCCGTCGGCCCGACATCGCTCGGGCGAATCTTCGACCTGCTGGGCAGTCCAATTGACGGCAAGGGACCGGTGAACGCCAAGATGCGGCTGCCCATTCATCGTCCGTCGCCTCCGTTTGAGGAACAGGTACCGGCTACGAGACAGTTTGAGACCGGGCTGAAGTCCATCGACCTGCTAGCCCCGTTCGCCAAGGGGGGCAAGATCGGCCTGTTCGGCGGCGCCGGCGTCGGCAAAACGGTGCTCATTCAGGAGTTCATCCGCAATATCACCAAGGAACACAGCGGTTTCTCGGTGTTCGGCGGTGTCGGCGAACGGACTCGCGAGGGCAACGACCTGTACCTGGAAATGACCGAGTCGGGCGTCATCGCCAACACCGTGATGGTGTTCGGTCAGATGAACGAACCGCCCGGCGCGCGATTGCGCGTGGCCCTGTCGGCGCTCACCGAGGCTGAATATTTCCGCGATTACGAGAACAAGGACGTGTTGCTGTTCATCGACAACATCTTTCGCTTTACCCAGGCTGGTTCGGAAGTCTCGGCGCTGCTCGGGCGCATGCCCAGCGCCGTCGGTTATCAGCCCACGCTCGGCACGGAAATGGGCGACCTCCAGGAACGGATCACCTCGACCAAGCGCGGCTCGATCACCTCCGTTCAGGCTGTCTACGTCCCGGCCGACGATATCACCGACCCCGCGCCGGCCACGACGTTCACGCATCTTGACGGTTCGATCGTGCTCTCGCGCCAGATCGCCGAACTGGGGATCTACCCCGCCGTCGACCCGCTCGCCTCGACCTCGCGCATTCTTGATCCGCTGGTGGTCGGCGAGGACCATTACAAGGTCGCACGCGGCGTCCAGCAGGTGCTGCAACGATACAAGGATTTGCAGGACATTATCGCCATCCTCGGCATGGAAGAATTGAGCGAGGAAGACAAACTGACCGTCGCCCGCGCGCGGAAAATCCAGCGGTTCCTGTCGCAGCCGTTCTTCGTAGCCCAGCAATTTACGGGGTTCGAAGGGAAGTACGTCCGTGTGGCCGAGACGGTGCGCAGTTTCAAGGAAATCCTCGATGGCAGACATGACGATCTGCCCGAACAGGCGTTCTACATGGTGGGTACCATCGAGGAAGCGCGGGCCAAGTTCGAGAAGATGAAGGCGTAACCATACGACACCATGGCTGGCGAGAAGACATTCCCCTTCGAGATTCTCACGCTGCAGAAACTCTTTCTGCGCGACGATGTGCGCTTTGTGATTGCGCCGGGCCAGGAGGGGGTCTTCGAGATTCTTGCCAACCACGCGCCGTTTGTGTTTGCGCTGAAGCCGGGCGCGTTGCGCATGCGCACGCCCGTCGGCCAGGACCAATACGTCGCGGTTGGCGCGGGCTTCCTGATCGTGCAAAAAGACCGCACGACCGTCCTCGCCCGCAACGCCGAACGTCCCGAGGAAGTCGATGTGGATCGGGCGCGCCGCGCCAAAGAGCGCGCCGAACAACGCTTGCAACAAACCACGCCCGATATTGACATGACCCGCGCGCAAGCTGCCTTGCAGCGCGCGCTTGCTCGGTTGGAAGTGGCGGAGTATGCTGGCCGAGTGAGGAAATGAAGCGCGGCCGGTTGACAGCGCTTTGCAGAAGCGCCCCTACACCTTTTCCCAATAGGTTTCCGTCACGCCGGCCTTCTTGTTGCACCACCGGGCCAGCATAAAGAGCGCGTCGCTCAGGCGGTTCAGATACGGGATGACGAATTCGCCGATTTTCTCGTCCTTTCCCAGCCGCACGCAAAACCGTTCCGCCCGGCGGCAAATGGTGCGGGCCACCTGCAACTGCGCGCCCGCCGGACTGCCGCCCGGCGCAATGAATTCCTTCAGCGGACCGAGTTCTTTGCCCACCTCTTGAACCAGTTTCTCCAGCTCGGCGACGTGGCGCGATTCGACGCGCGGCATCCCCTTCCGAAATTGGTCCGCCGGCGTGGCGAGTTCTGCCCCCAGATTGAACAGGTCATTCTGGATTTCGCGCAGACGCACGTCGATATCGGGGTCGGCTCTTAACGCCCGCGCCAACCCAATGGCTGAGTTCAACTCATCCACGGTGCCGACCGCCCAGATGCGCGGCGAATCCTTGCTAACGCGCTTGCCGCCGGCCAGGCCCGTCGTGCCGTTATCGCCGGTGCGCGTGACGATTTTGGTGAGTCGCGCCATATGTGCTCAACACTTCTGGAATTTGGCGGGAATCAGGCACATGAATTTGAACGGTTTTTGCGCCGCGTTCTTGAACTGGTGCTGTTCGTCCGCCGGAATGTACAGCACGTCGCCCGGCTTGATCGCCACTTCCTTGCCATCCCGCCAGACCGTGCCCTGCCCTTCCATCACGTAAATCTCGTGTTCGTAGGGATGATGATGCAGCGGTGTGTGTCCGCCGGGCGCGATCTCGAACACGCGCATGGCAAAATTCGGCGCGCCGTCACGCGGCGAGACGGCCAGTTGCACCTGACAATTCTTCGCGCCGTCCATCTCGACCTTCTCGGCGGGTATCTGCGTGAGGCTGCTGATTTTCATCGGGCATATTCTCCCATCTCTTTTTCCTACCATAAACGCTATCATGGAAGCCATGAAAAGCTACCGAAAGGAACTCTGGTTCAACATCCCTTCCCGACGCGGTTTCGTCAACATCACCCCGGACGTCGAGACCTGCCTGCGCGAAAGCGGCGTCAAGGACGGCCTCGTCCTGTGCAACGCCATGCATATCACGGCCAGCGTGTTCATCAACGACAACGAGTCCGGCTTGCATCAGGATTTCGAGCGCTGGCTGGAGAAACTGGCGCCGGAGAAACCATATTCGCAGTACGCCCACAACACCGGCGAAGACAACGCCGACGCCCATCTCAAACGCACGATCATGGGCCGCGAGGTCGTCGTGGCGATCACCAACGGCCAGCTCGATTTCGGTCCGTGGGAGCAGATCTTCTACGGCGAATTCGACGGCAAACGCCGCAAACGCGTCCTCGTGAAGATTATCGGGGAGTGAGTGAAATCGTCAGATGAGCCCCATAAGCATGGCCACTATGACGGCGGCGACAACAAGAACAATTGCAACGATTAAACGTACTTGAAACCGTCTGCTGACGTATTTGGGATCGCGCACCAAAAGTCCATACGGGTCGTGCAACTGTTCCGTCAAACTGTAGTGCACTTGGATTTCTTTACCGCAGCGGGGACACATCGTCCGCTGTCCTTCCCGCAGACCGTTCACCAAGGCACCATTCGCAGTATGGACATTTCACTACCGACACAACCCCTAAGATTTCCGCGCCTTGAACCGACGACTACTCAGCCTGGACCTTCACGCCCGGGCTTCGGTGACCAACCAGTGGGTGCGTTCGCTTGAGGCGCGGCGCAATGCCAGAGCCGATACCGCAAACAGCGCCATGAACCCCCAATCGCCAACGACAGTGCCACGCAGGAACGGGAGGCCGGCGACGTAGCATTCAGTCAAGCCGGACAGTGTTTTTGCATACGGAACGTTTGACAGGCTCAGCCCGAAGAGCCACACCGCGAAGTTGCTGATGAGGAAAAACAGGAACGGCGTGGCAATCACGGCCCCGATCTTCGCGCTAAATTTTCGGTCACGCGCCCACAGGCCGAGCAGGCCAATCAGCAGGAATGCGCCGTAGTCGAACGCGCGCGGCCAGTAAAACATCGGGTAGCCCATCCACACATTGAGGAGGACGTCCGTCACCGCCAGCACGGCCAGCGGCACCCACAACGCGTAGCGGCGTCCAAGGCACATTCCGCCCAGCAGGGCCATGGCGCCCACCGGGGCGACGTTCCACCAGTGGAACTCATGCGCTGCCAGCCGAAAAATCCCAGCCGCCACGACCATCAATATTGCCAAAATCATAATATCGTCTCCTGACCAAGCCTGACTTCATTCTGGAAGCGATGCGGAGGAAAATCAACCTGAAAAGCGGCTGTGTCAACCGCTTGCGCCCGACCCGTTAGCGCCTGCACGCAAGCTGTGGTACGGTACCCCGTGGTCCCAAGCGAACAAGCCTACAGCAGATTCCAGCGCCGCGTGGATCGGCTGTGTTTCCTGATCGTGGCGACCGATATTTCCGAGCGCGATATCAACATCGAACGGTTGTTTCTGCGCACCGAAGCTGCGCGCCTGTTTCCCGACCGGTTCCGTTTCTATGACATGCTGTATGAGAGCCGGATTCGACGGCTGATCGCTCAGTTCCGCAAAAAATCGTAGTCGTGCGCCCTACGGGGCGATGAACTTGCTCAATCCCTGCGCCACGGCGTCGGCGTATTCGCGGAAAATGCTCTTCATGGGGACCCCGTCGACGTCGCGGGTACCCTCGTAATCCCCAAGCTGGATGCGCTCATACACGGCCCGGTTATTCTGGTAGTACGGCTCCAGGAATACCACCGGGCCATTGACCAACCGGTTGGCGGCAAGGTTGCGGGCAAACACGTACGGGTTGTCGCCGATGTGGATTGCACCACTCGACGGTCCGTATTCGACGGGCGGAAGCTTGGTGGCCTCGGCCATGGCGGATGCGATGGACTCGGCGACCGTTTGTTCGACCGGATGGGAGCGCTCCAACAACTTGGAAAACAATCTCAGCTTTTGGTCGTCGTCCTTCAATTCCGAGCCGAGATAGTCGCCGTGCACGAACACGACCAGACGATTGTCGTCCACCAGGCTCTGGCATTCGTCCCATTCGACGGCGTTGACGTGCAGACAGATGGTGAGGTCGGGCTTGATCTTCTCATTCAGCAGGTTCGCGCGAGCGGCAATTTCGGAGCTGCGGTAGAAGAGCGCCTCCGCCCGTTTGCGAACCGCATCAGCGCGCGCGGCGTCGCGTTCCAGCGGCGGAAATGCATCGAATCGGCCGAGGGGCGTCTCCCGCTCGGCCTCGGCCCGAAAATCTTCGGGGCGTTTATCGGTGACCGGCTCGAAGTTGTTTTTTGTCAGGAACACCTCGGCTCCCTTCGCTTCGAGCCGGGTCTTGAGCAATCGTGCCACCGTGAGCGTCAGAACGGCTTCCTGGACCGGGCGGTCCTTGCCATGCTGAAAGAAGCGCTCCTCCATCCGCGCCCATTCGCCCCCGATGTGGCCGGGATCGAGCGCAATCCGCTTAACGGACAACGGGTGGGCGGCAATGGACAAAGCCGAAGATGAGAAGCGCAGTGTAAACAGGGCGTTGGTTTTGCCGGGCGTGGAAAACACGGTAACGGCGTTCGTGCCGAAAGTCAGGTAATTGGTGAGCGCACCAGAGGGGCAGTAGACGAGAGAGAGCAGCACCTCAAACTCGGTGCGGGAAATTGTCTGCTGATAGCGTTCCAGCGCCGACCAATCCGATGCACAAGCCGTTGTACTCCAAACGGTTGCCGCAATGAAAGCCAGGGGCCAGCTTCGTCTCATTCGGCCGGGCTCCATTGGAGGATTTCGTTGATTTCGTCGAAACAGTGGATGTTTTCCGATGAGAAATAGCGGTCGCGGTCGAGCGCATCGAGTTCCTCGCTCATGTCCAACTCGGTGCAATCACGGGCGTAGTGGTGGGTGGCGTTGAGCTTGCGGATGCGCGCCGCGCTGATGGCGTCGAGAAAATCGTAGTAGGCACCTGTTTCCTCGTCTTCGATCAAAGGCAGCGCAAAGAATTGCTCGCCGCCGTTTGGGTCATCCACGGCAACAGGTGCGAGCCTGACGCGCTCATCATCCAGCTCGGATTCGAGTTGAAAGAACTGAAAAGCCCCATCCAGAAGATCACGGTGAAGGCCGTGGGTTTGATATTCGTTGAACGCTTCCGACAGATACGCGACCTGGCGCGGATCGAGAAGCCCGCGACCTCCTTCGCCCCAATAAATGTCCCCGCTGGACTCCGCGACCCACCAGTTCATATCGTCGCCGAGTCGGGCGATGATCCAGTTCAGCGGACCTAGTTTTGCTTTCGCCATATTGTGAAGCGGAATCTTGCCAAAACTGCTTTGCATTTTGCAACGCCCATTGCCAGAATTCACGCCATGGCGAACGTGTTGGAGTATCTCGGAAAGCATCCGCAGATCGGCGCGGGAGTGTTCCTCGCTGACAGCGCCCGGGTGATCGGCGAAACCGAGATCGGCGAGCAATCGAGCATCTGGTTCGGCAGCGTCCTGCGCGGGGACATCAACCGCGTTGTGATCGGCCATCATACCAACATCCAGGACAACTGCGTGTGCCACGTGGCCGACCAGTTCGCTTGTGTGGTGGGCAATTACGTGACGGTCGGCCACCACGTGATCCTGCATGGATGCGCCGTGAGCGACGAGGTGTTGGTGGGAATGGGGGCTATATTGATGAATGGCGTTGTGGTGGGCAGGCAAAGCATTATCGGCGCAGCCGCGTTGTTGACCGAGGGGATGGAGGTGCCGCCGGGTTCGCTGGTGTACGGATCCCCCGCCAAGGTGGTGAGCCAGCTCGGGCTGACGGAGAGGGACAAGATCAAAGCCTGGGCGGAGAAGTACTGCCGGTTGGCGGGCGATTACCTCGGCATCGCGAGGTGACGAGCCGTCTTACGAGCCGGAGGGAATATGGTCTGCTTCCGCGACGCGCATGCTGGTCGTCGTGTCGCTATTGGCGGTGCGGATCTGAATTTGGTCACCCTCGTCCGTGCGGGAGGCGTCGATCGCGCCGACGGGCGCCTCCAAGACGTAGACGGCTTTCTTGACCACGCAGGTACGGTAGGGTGGCAGGGCTTTGATGGCGCGGATCACATGCAGATCCTTGTCGAGAAAGAGCACGTCAATGGGAAAGCGCATCCCAAACGTGTGAATGCCGTAACACCGATCCAGCAGCAACCCTTCGCCCCTGTCAAATCGTCCACGATTCAACAACCCGACCATGCGTTTGAGCACTGTATTGGCGAAATGGCACCGGTCCGAGACAACAGTTTTTTTGGAGGCGTTGACCAATACCATGACAGTCCGCTCCGCGCCGCTTATTGCCCCAACTGGTTGTACACGCTGACCAGCGCAGGTCCGAGCAGAACGATAAACAGCGCCGGGAAAATGAAAAATACGAGCGGAAACACGATCTTGATGGGCGCCTTCATCGCTTGCTCCTGGGCTCGCTGACGGCGCCGGGTGCGGATCGAATCGGCCTGGATGCGGAGCGTGTTGGTGATGCTGCCGCCCAAACGGCTGGCATGCACGACCGCGGTGATGAACGTCTTCAAGTCGTCAACTCCTGTGCGATTCCCGAGGTCGTCCAGCGCTTCCAAACGCGGCTTCCCCAAACGAATCTCGTTGAGCGTCTTGGAAAACTCCTCCGCGAGAGGCCCCTTGATCTTGCGCATCGTGTATCCGACCGCGGCGTCAAAGCCCATGCCCGCCTCCACGCTGATCGACAAGATGTCGATCGAGTACGGCAGGTGGATCAGGATTTGTTCCTGACGGTTGCGCACTTTTCGGCTCAACACAAATTGTGGCAGGATGTACCCGCCGAAGGCGCCGATCAACAGGTAGGCAACGTTCCACGGATCCGTATACTTAAAATCCCCCCCGGGCGTGGTACCCAACGCCAGAATCATTAGGAACACCAGAATTACACAGCCTGCCGCGCTAAACCAACACAGCCCGATCAGTTGCACTGCGGTCACGCGGGGATACAAGCCCGCCATGACGAGCTTCTTTTGCGTGCGTTCTGCCACCTCGGCCGGTGTGTATCCGCGAAACAGTTTCGCCACGGAATCGCCGAGGGGCAACAGCACACGCTGGAAAAAGGGTTTTGCCAGTTCTTCTTCCGGCGTCTCGACATCGGATGTTACAATCCGTTCGATACGCTTTTCGACCGCGAACTGTGAGGAGGTGCGGTAGAAGCCGACCGCGCCCAGAATGACGGCGGCAATGATTGCGAGTATGGCGAAGATCAGCATAAGTTAAATCTTGATGTTAATCACCCGGTAAATGACATAAGCCCCGATCAGCTGAAGGCACACGCCAACGACCAGTAATACCTCACCCAACGAGACGTTGCACCCCCAAAGATGCCCGATAATGGGGGGACCGAACATCGACCCAAAATAGTCTGGGGCATACAACAATAAGATCCCCACCACCGCGAACGGCAGGAAACCAACAATCAACCCCGAGAGCTTGCCCTGAGTGGTCAACACCCGCACGTCACCTTGAATGCGCAACCGCTCGCGGATGGTCTCGGCGACCTTCTCCATGATCTCCGTCAGGTTTCCGCCGACGTCCTTCTGCACCAGATACGCGCCGATAACAATGTCCAGATCCTGGCTGTTCACACGACGGCCCAAGTTCAACAGCGCGTCGTCGACGGTCACGCCAAGGTTGATCTCTCGCAACATACGGTTCAATTCCTTCGAAATCGGATCGCTCATTTCCTTGGCGACGAGTTCCAATCCCTTGACAAATCCGTACCCCGACCGCAAGGAGTTCGTGAGCAGCATCAGCGCGTCAGCCAACTGTTTGACGAATTTGGCGCGTCGCCGGTTTTGATGCGAGCGGACCACGAACGCCGGGGCCACAAAGCCGCAACAGAAGAGAATGATCCCGCTGTGCAGGTAGCCCAAGCCGTAGCGACCAACCAGGAACCCCAAACATGCCAGGACCGCCCGCAACAGCAGATACTCCGATGGACGCATCGGAATGTCCGCGCGCGCCAGTTCCTCTTCCAAGCGGCTCATGTACCCCGGGCCCAGGAGCATGCGAAACAGCCGGGGAACCTGACTGGATTGATGCATCTCCGCATGGGTCGTCCGGGCTGCTTCCTCTTCGATGGTCGCAAATGTCTCCAGCCGCTCGGCGAGAATGGTCCGCCGCCGCGTCGCCCGCAAGTACAGGCCGTAGCCGAACAATCCGCAGGCCACCACGGCGAGAACCACAATGATGAGGAGGCTGCTATCCATGCTACCGAACCTCGCCTGTTCTCTTGAAGATTTCCGGCGGCAAATGCATTCCGGCGGCGTTGAAACGGTCGATGAACTTCGGGACCATGCCGGTGGCTTGCATCGTTCCCAAAACCTTGCCCCCCTCACCGATGCCCTTTTGCTGGTAGGTGAAGAGGTCCTGCAACACGATGACGTTGCCTTCCATGCCCTGAACTTCGCTCACACTAATGACCTTGCGACTGCCGTCGCTCAGACGGCCGATCTGCACAATCAGGTGAATGGCCGCGGCCACCTGCTCGCGGATCGCGCGGGAAGGCAGTTCCATCCCCGCCATCATCACCATGGTTTCGAGACGAGCCAGCGCGTCACGGGGGCTGTTGGAGTGAATCGTGGAAATGGAACCTTCATGGCCGGTGTTCATGGCCTGCAACATGTCCAGCGCCTCCCCGCCACGCACTTCGCCGACCACGATACGATCCGGGCGCATACGCAGGCAGTTGCGGACGAGGTCGCGAATTTTGACTTCTCCCTTGCCTTCGATGTTGGGCGGGCGTGATTCCAACCGCACAACGTGTGGTTGGTGCAGTTTCAATTCCGCGGCGTCCTCGACGGTCACCACACGTTCCCCTTCGGGAATGAAGGAGGAAAGCACGTTCAGCAGCGTCGTCTTGCCGGCGCCTGAACCGCCGGAGACCAGACAGTTCAGTTTGACCTTCACGCATGCAGCCAAGAACGCCGCCATGCCCTGAGTAATCGTGCCGAAGCCGATGAGGTCTTCGACGGTGTAGGGGTCAACCGAGAATTTACGGATCGTCAACACCGGGCCGTTGAGAGACAGGGGATGAATGATGGCGTTGACACGGGAGCCGTCGGGGAGGCGCGCGTCGACCATCGGGCTGGACTCGTCCACGCGGCGGCCGAGCGGGGTGACAATCTTGTCAATGACGTGACGAATATGTTCGAAGTCTCGAAACTGAATGTCCGTCAATTCCAGTTTCCCAAAACGCTCGCAGTACACCTGATCGGGACGGTTGACCATGACTTCGGTAACAGTCGGATCGCGCAGAAGCGGCTCAATCGGACCAAAGCCGAGGATTTCGTCGGCCATGTCGGAGACGAGCCGGTTGCGCATCTGGCGCGAGAACGGCAATTTCTCCGAGCGAAGCTTTTCTTCGACGAGCTCTTCGACGCGGCGGCGTAACAGCGATTCATCCCCTTTTTCGAGCAGCTTCTGGTCGATATTCTGGACCAGATACGCCAAGATCGCATTCTTGGACTCCGCATATAACTGGGCACTGATTTCCGGGGTAGTCGCCATAATATGCCACGCCTTTTTTCTAACTTAACTCATTGCAGGAACGAAAACCACTTCCCTGTCCGTTTCTTCTCGAGGGAGGCGCCCGGTGCCATGGCCTCTGCCAGCCCCAACAGCGCCTTGGTCACCGGCTTGTTTGGACTGGAGTTGACGAAAGGCTGTCCCAGGTTCACCGAGGAACCCACGAGCGCGTCGTCACTCGGGATTTGAGCCGTCACCGGAAACTCTAGGATCGTCTCGACCTCCGCCGAGGAGATCTCGTTTGAGTTCGTTGTGCGATTGACGATGACGCGGATTTTTTCTTTCGGGTAATTGGCGGCCAGCAGGTTCTTCAAATACAACTTGCCGTCGCGTAGCCGCGGCAGATCCATGCCCACCACCACAAGGATCAGGTCCGAGTAATCCATTGCGGCGAGAGTCGATTCCAAATTGGCGTAGCCCGTATCGACAATGATATATTCGTAATGTTCCCGAAGCGCTTCCAGGATGCTTTGCACCATGTAGCGGGAGAGCGTCGATCCATCGAATGTCCCGGTCAATGGCGCGGCCAACACCGACACGCCGGTCGGGTGTTTCGACATAACACTATCCACAACATCGTAGTCGATGCCCCCGAAGCCGGGAAGGAGGTCACCGAGTGTCCGTTTCGGTGATACATCCAACAGCATGGCGACGTCGCCGCCCCAGAGGTTCAGGTCGACCAGTGCCACCTTCTCGCTGGCCCTGGCGAGCGCGACGGCGAGATTGGTGGCAATCACGGTCTTCCCACAACCGCCGCGTGGACCCGTGATGGTGACGATCCGACGCTTCGGCGCCTCGGGCTGTGCCGCTGCTGTCGCAGGGGCTATAATGCCGGCACGCTTCGACGTCTTGGACTGGATGGCCGCCACTCTGCGAACCTCTTCGAGCAGACGGTCAGCCGTGATCGGGCGGGTTACGAATTCCCTGATGCCGGCACGCAACATTTTGTGCCAGACTTCCTGACCTTCCGAGCCCGTGAGAATGAGGATCACGCCCATCTCGGGCATCTCCGCATTGATCTGCTCGGCGGCTGCCAGTCCGTTGACGACCGGCAAATCTTCTTTGATCAGGACAATTTCGGGCCGGTGTCGGGCAACGAGCTCCAAACACTCCTTGCCATCCCGCGCTTCACCGACGACCTGAACATCGGGTTCGCCAGCGAGCTGGCTCTTCAGTTTTTCTCGCTCGCCCAACTCATTTTCGGCGATGATGACGTTGATGTGATCCATGTTTATGGCCTACATCCCCTTGCCGGTATCCCAGCACATTCGATACCGGCAATCCTCCTTCATCACTGTCCGTGGATTCTACTCCGCCGGGTGGGCCGGAGTGAAGTTCGTTGACGTATCCGGAGCCGCCCCAGGCGCTGCACCTGTCGTTGCTTTCGAGGCATCGCCAACCGGCTTTGCATTCTTCGCTTTGGACCTGGCTTGCGGTTCGTCAGATGGATCGTGATAAGGGAACCCAAGATGATCGACATTGTGGAATCCCCAGTCGTCCTTCACGGCATTGGTATGCTTGTATCCATCAGCCTTGTCCTCATCACGACGGCCGACCACGCCACCTCTGCGCCACGTGGTCACCCATTCTTTCATTGCCGGCGACTGCGCGCCCGTGGCCACGAGTTCGTCCTTGGAATCTCTCATCACTTCCGGTGTCATGAAAAACAGGACCTCGCGCTTGGCTTGATCAAACTGTTTGTCGCGAAACAGTGCGCCGAGCACTGGAATGTCACCGAGCCAGGGCAATTTCCGGAGTGTGTCCTTGTTAACGTTGTTCTCCAGCAACCCACCAATGACGATCGTCTGTCCGTCGTTGACCTGCAAAATGGTGTCCGCAGACTTGGTACTGATGATCGGGATTCCATTGAGGCTGGTTCCCGTGAGTTGGCTGACCTCTGCATGGATGGTCGTGTTGATGCGGTTTTCGCTGTCAGCCACCGGCTTGACCTTCATGCGCACGCCGACCTGTTTGAATTCCACGGTGAACGATTGCGGCAACTGTTCCACAATCGGGACCTCCGACCCGACGAGAAAGCTCGCTTCCTTGCCGCTAAAAGTCACCAAGGTCGGCTCGGAAAGCAACCGCGCGTAACTCTTGGAGATCAGTACATCCAGAAGCACGTCCAAAGTGACGGTGTTGGGATTGATCGTGGTTCCGACCGACCCGAATTCGCTGGAGGTGGGAATGAAGCCGCTGATGATGGACCCACCGCCCATGTACTGCATCGCGTACTGGACCTGACCTTCTGGTCCAAACCACTGGAATCCAACGTTCTTGATGGCTTCCGTGTCTACTTCCGCAATTCGGGTCCGCACCTTGATTTGGCGGGGCTTCGCGATCTCCAGCAGATTCACGACCTGGGGCTTGTAAGCGGTGGCGACCTGCACAGCGCGTTGCGCGGCGATCTCGTCCTCCACCTTGCCGTCAAGCACCAACGAATCGCCAATGGCCCGTACGGTAATGTTCGAGTTCCCGATCATTTCACGAATGGTCAACGCCGCCGCGTCGTTGACCACTTCGATGCGGGTCAATTGGGTCGGCGTGCCGTCATTCTTGACGATCGTCAAACTGGTGACACCAGCCTTTTTGCCGATGATACTAAGTTCCTTGTCTGAAAGGGGCACCACATCCGCGCACAGGGGATCGGCAATGGCGACTTTCGCGATGTTCTCACCAGGAATCGTGACCGCCTCGCCGACACCGACCTGGATGCTCTGTTGTGCCTGTGCGCACGGGACAGAGAACAGTCCGAGCGTCAACACAAGCATGATCATCCCCACTCCCGCGCTCCATTGGTTCTTCTTCATCTTTATGTGTCCTTTCGATGTGTCCTTCTTGTTTCGAAACTCTTGCCAGCGGCTCCTATTGTGTCGGCACCGTCTGCTCTTGCGTGCCGCGATAAATCTGGATTTCAGACCCATGACGGCTCGCCGGGGAAATGATTTGGATCGGAGTGGATTGTGAATCCGGAGCGCGTGGGGCCATTTCAAATGTCTTCGCCCCCCCCGGGATATCGCGTACGGAGACGCCCGGACTGTCAACGACCCTCCTGTCCGTAGGGGCGCGAAGCATTACGCGCAGCACGCCCGCTCGCTCGGCGGCTATGAGCAACTCGGCGTCTTCGGGCTTGACCGCAAGCGTCATCGAGCTCCTGGCGCCGGTGTTCCCTTGGGGATTTGTTTCGGCTTGATTCACAAATAACACCAGAACGTCCTGAAGGACCAGCCGTGTTGTCTCCTGGTGCGTGTTGGGTTCGGAGTATGTGGCCAAAATATCGACGTGGTCGCCGGGTTTGACGGCGCCACCGGCGGCGCTGATTTCGCTGGCGCCAATGGCGATGGCCCGCATGCCTGCTGGAATATCATAGGAGATGCTCGGAGACTGTCCCGGCGCCAAGAGATCCGACGCCCGAATTTGTTCCTTCGCCTTGAGCCGTATCAGCGTGACTCGCCCTTCCACTTCCTTGCGATCCTGCACAGCCCCGGGGGTGAGAAGATCCTTGGGGTAAGGCATCAACGTAACCATGTCGCCGGTAATCTTGGTGCGCGCGGGGATGTCTTCTCGGGCGACCACGATCGGAATCCAATGCTCTTTGGCCTGTCTTGCCAGATTGTTTTCATAGCGGTAGAGGTAGTAGAGCGCGATCAGCGCGAGGGCCACCGCCGCTAGAATAATACCGCCAGCACCTGGTTTCTTAGCCATTGAGTCCTCCTTAGTTCGACTTTTTAGAGATTAAGCAAGCAAATGCTGTGCCTTCAATAAACAAAATGCAATATCAAAATTGAGAAAGCTGGGCAATTATGGCGCGGCGAAAACCCCTACAGCCTCCAGACAGCGACGCTGAGGGTTTGCCAACAACCGCTTACCTCGGCGGGTGCGAGCAGCATCGCTGCCTAGCAAGCTAATTTTCCCTCCGCAGGCCGTCTCCTCACGTAGAAAAGCCCGTCAATCAGGAGACTGAACTTGCCGTTCAGGATAACGCCACCGCCTTCTGCCGCCAAATTCCCGCCGCACATAAAGGGGCGCACCGCCAAATGCGCAGGATCCACGGCTTGGCAAGGCGATATAGATTGCATTATCACAAGTATTTCAAAAAACCAAGGAACTGATTCCCAATCCGTGCACTCCAAAAATGCTCGACCAACTACGCCCGATTCACAACCCGGTGTCATCGAATGAGCGCGTTGCGGCAGCTTCATTTCACCGACGCCCTAGAGTATGTTCTTCGCAAACTCAACCAACTATTTGCCATCAGTGCGCCCCAAACGGCTCAACGAGTGCAAGACAGTCCACAGATTTGGCTAACCACTCAAGGTTTATGGATCGACCTGTCAAGCCAAAATGGATTCACACGGATGCCAGAAAAAAACAAAGGGGGGTGAAGAGGTCGATACCCGCTTCACCCCGCTTTGGGCGTGTTTAAGTTGCCAAGTTACGGCAAGTTCGCATTCACTTGGGACAACGTGTTATTGATGTGGCTACCCAGGCCCTTCAGAACGACAATGGCCACGACAGCAATGAGCGCCAAGATCAGCGCGTATTCAACCAAACTCTGGCCCTTGCGTGACATCAGACCGGCATGCAGCTTTCGGAGAGCGTTCTTCATCTCATTCACCTCCTTCATCTGATTTCCTTTCTATCTACCAACCCGACGGACTTACGTTTATGGCCGCTTATCCGAGCAGCATACGTGCCATCGACCTCACACCAACTAACGCACACCGATTATGCGCACCAGAATATTTGTCCAAAATTCTGTGTCTAAACAACTTAACACACACAACCGCATTTTGAACGCTGAGGGTCATGACAGCTTGTCAAGACGCACTTATGTCATCCCTGACCAATCATGCGGACATGTCATGATAAAGTGTTCAGTTTTTGGACGTTTTTTCTTAATGGCTTTCCTGTTCGTCTCACATGCGCGAACTCACATTACTGCTCCGCAATTGGCCATTTGTCAGCGTCGAATCTCCACCACTGCAGACGGAATGAAATAAACGTTGTTGCCAGTTCTTGTCGCGGATCCCAAGCAGGCTGGTGAAAAATGCGCAGAGAACACCCCGATATTCTCGTGGGGCGGCACAAGCAAGAGAACTCCCCGTCTGCCCCGTAGGTCCAGTTTCTCCGCGAATTCGAGCCGGCCATCCCGCACACGCCACATCTGCTTGCCCGTCGGGTGCAAGACAGTGGAATCTTCGGCCATCTGGTATTGTTCGTACTCGGGCAAGTACAATTGGAAGATCCTGATTCCATACAGATAGAACTCTTCGGCATGGCAAATGACGACTTCGGTGGGTGAGTACGATGTTCGGATTGCCGCATCAATTCGCGAGATATCGGCGTCATGGGCGGCGATCTCGTGGGCGGTTCGTGCCATTCCGAAGAAAACGCGGTCCCAAAGTGATGGCCAAGCGACAAATGAAATCACGTTCACGGCGCCAATGGCCACGATCAACCCCGACCTGTATCTGGGCTTCTTCAGGCTGGCGACCACAACCGCCGTCAACAAAAACATCGCCGGCAAATAACTCAGGACGTAGCCAGGTTGCTTTGTGAATCCGACGACCGTCTCGAAGATCACCATGGGCACAAGCCACACCACCAACACTTGTAGTGCGAGCGCATGCTGACCATCCCACCGCCGCTTCTGGTCGTCCGACATCCGGACTGCGCGATAGAGAAGCGCGCCCACCATCACCACCGCCGCGAGCATCAGGCCATTGAAGCAAAACCCCGCTGCATTCGCCACGTTGACGAGAAACGAATCCCAACCGTGCCCCCAGAATGTCGCGGATGCATTGAATGCGGCATGGAGCCGTACAATTGCCCAATATGTCCGCAGGCCGCCGGACATGCGTAGCATCGGCACGAACCACGCAAGCCCCAGCCCGGCGGCGGCAATGGCTGCCACTGCCAACTTGGCCACCCTCGCGCGTTGGAACCGCCAAAACGCAAACAATACCAGCGGTACCAGTTCCGGCACGCTCTGCTGCCGAACGCCCCCCAGAACCGCCAACAACACCCCGACCGCCAGGGCGTCCCACCACGTGCCTCCACGTTGCATGGCGAACCACAACACCAGCACCACCACGCAAATAAGAAAGCTGTCCACGATGTACGTTAGCGCCACACAACTGTGAAACCACTCTTGCGAACTCGTCAACGCCATCACGGCGGCCGCCGCGCCCCCCCATCGCCCGAACATCTTTGTCGCCAGCACATAGAGCACTGATGGCAGAGCGCTGCCGAACGCGACGCTGATCCACACCAGACTCGCATGAGGATCGCCCACCCAATGGTTCACCAGTCGCGCCAGCATCACATAGAGGAAATATCCCGGCACGTGTGGCTGGCTCAGCCGAAGATCGAATTCGCGGACCGCCAGCGCGAACTGTGCGCTGTCCCAATGGTAGGCGAACTGACTGCGAAACGGGATCCGCATCGCCAGCGCAACAAAAAACAGCACGACGGCAATACACCCGTCGCGTCGCTGTAACGAGCTCCCTCCCACTTCTGTGGAGCCGCTCTCTGGTAGCGTCACCGATGTCACCGGCCTCCCACCGGCACGTACACGTAGAACGTGGCATCGCGCTCCGCTACCGGACAGGTTGCCGCCAGCCGATAACGCCGCCGCATCGGTGCCAGCCAGCGCGACGGGAAGGCCCATGTGGGCCGGGGGTTAGCATCAATCGCAACCCTTGTCACGATGGCGGCGAAACCACCGGTTTCGATCATATGCAATAGCGTCGAGTCATCAAATTTCTTGTCGCGCTGTAGATGTGCGAATTTGTTCGCGTCAACCATGTAGGGGATTCGCCCGGATCGCACCGTCACGTATCCGTCTTCGGACAACACCGGTCCGTCGAATCTGCCAATTTGCGATACGAACCATTTCCATTGCATGTCCTCATGATCAACACCTGAGCGGATGACCTGTCGCGCTTGGTCGATCAATAGCGTGCTCGTGATTCCCATGGCCGCCATCAGCCAGCATAGGCTGGCCCAATGCACCGCCTCTTTAGGGCCGCGAGCCGACAAGTCTTGCACCAGCACGCCGGTCAATACGCACCCCGCAGCAAATGGTTCAAGGTAGTGATTCGTCCACGCCCCAAAAATCCGCGAGCGCGCAAGAGCCAGCAGCAGACTGATGATGAAGTAGCGCTTCCAGAGAGTCACGCCGTGCCGCTGCGGTATCGACACGCATGCCAGGGCCGCACCCCAAAACGCAGCGGCACCCAGAGCAAGGGACATCACGAGCAGTACCCAGGGCCATGACCCGCTCTGGGCTACGGCGAGGCTGGTGAACACGTTGAGGCTGAACAACCCACCAGTCACCGACTGCGCCGAGATTGCGACGATTGCCATCGTTCCGCCCCAGGCTGCCAGTACGGCAACAGCCCGCAGGGAATGGTGGTCAGCAACCTCTTCCCACAGGATGACGACCAGCGGCGCCACCACCGTATGTTTGTACAATGCCGCCGCCGCCAGCAGCATGACGCCGAGCACGAGATGTGCCCCGGTGCGCCGGCGCTCGTACACCCATAATGCCATCAGGGAGAAGAACAAGGCGGCCGCGTCCGGTCGGAGGGAATTGGCCCATTCCTGCCCCAATTTGCTGCCTCCCCATAATAACGCCGCCAGCAGCGCGGCCGGCCACCCGCATCGCGCCTGCCGTGCCAACGCGAAAATCGCCACGCCAATCCCAACCCAGCACGCGTACACGCTCCAGCGTGCCAGGACCACCATTTGCCACCAACTCCGCGCGGCCTTGGTGATCCATGCCGTTGTCCAGTAAAAGAGTGGCATGTAGCACGTAATCACGTGGGGCGATTGGGAATAATCCAGATAGAGCGCCGCGCCGGTGTGCAACCGGGTCAAGGCAAACAGCGATTCGCTCTCGTCCACCGAATTCTCGCCGTCAAACCAGATCCTGCGGATCAGCAGACTTTGCTGCAGCAAGGTCAGCAGCAGCAACACCGCCAGTAAAAGGACAATCCACCTCCGCACGCTCCTCGTCAACATCGTCCCACGCATGCGTTCCACGGCTTGCCCTATAACACAGCCACGCGCGGAAGACGACGCTGGAAGTACGCCCTCTTTCACCGGCGCATTCAATCATCGCCCACCGGTGCGCGGGGCGAAAGGCCTTCGTTATCTATCGGGTAGCGGGCACAAGCACCCCGCAGCTCTGCCCAGAAAAAGGCCGCCAGCGCAAAAAGCCCGTACAATGGCACATCGCTGGCCAGCAGGTATAGGACCTTATGTGCGCCGAAAATGGTCGAATCGGGTGGATGGAGACAATTAAAGGCCAGCAGCAGCAGTATGAAACTGATGACCCCTGCTACAGAAAGTCTCGCTGCGATGCGCGCTGCCACTACCGTCAACGGAAACACGAGAAAGACAAAGTAGTTGCCTTGTACGGAGAGCGTTCCCATCAACATCACAGCGCACAGCAGGCAGAATTGCGCCTCCGGATCCCGCCTTGAACTCCCACACACGGCATACCCGGCCGCAAGAACTCCACCGCTGACCAAGGCGCCGACTGTCTGCCACCATTGTGCGGCTTCCTCTGGCGGGTGCAGGTTGTAATGTAGATATCCGAGATTGATCACCAGCGCTGGCAGGGAAAAGTGAAACGTTCTCCCGACCGCGCCCTCAAGAGCGGCGGTTAGCCCGTATCGAAAGAAATCTCGCCAGAGACCGGGGCCCGTCAAGGCGACCGCCGCCACGATGAACGCGGTCGATCCGAGCAGCCGCCTCCATCGACCGCGCACACCACCGTTGCCGGACCACACGAACCAGGGCAACAAGACGAATGGATAGAATTTGAGAATTCCGGCGGTGGCGACGGCAATGCACGCCCAGCCATGCCGTCCGGCACGTTGCGCAGCGTACCCCGCCAAGACCAGCGCAGCCAATAACAGTTGCGCCTGTGAGAACAGAAGATGATACAGGACACACTGCGACGTAATGGTCAGCGCCACCACAAATAGCCAGCCCCGCGACGACAATCGTCCTCGCAGCAACCAACGTGTCAACCACAAGATAGCAGCCAGACTGATCAGTTCCACCGCCACCCAGATGGCGAATGCGGCGCGCGGCGGGAGCGCCGCCAGTGCCGCGAACATCCAAAGAAACGGTGGCGGATACCCGGCCGTGGGTGGGTACGCGTAGAACCGGAAGCCCATCGCATGGCTCAGAGCCTCAACCGACGTTGTGTAAGGATTTTTTCCGTCTAGCAAGGTTCGGCCGCATACGTAGAAGCCGTTGAAATCGAAGTCCGACCAGCGTGCCGGAAGAAACACGGCCCACTTGTACAAGAACAGGAAAATGAGCACGATAGCCCCTGCATCCAGCAGGCGGACCTGAGCCAGTCGCCGCAACCTGTCCATTCTTTTCGTCACGCAGTGTCCGTCCACTAGCAGGTTTCGTCCGAAGCCTCCAGCCCAAACTTCGCCGGCGTCACCAGCGACGCACCGGAAGCCAGCCGCGCTATTGTCTGCCATCCGCGATGGCTGGGATCGAGTGCGGCCCCTGACGGTACAGCAGTTCTCGCCAGAAAAACGCTGCCAACGCGATGAGCCCATACAGCGGCAGATCGCCAGCCAGTACGTACAACAGCATGTGCCCTTCGAAAAAGCGGGGGCTTGGCGGCTCGACGCAATTGAAAGCCAGTATCATCAAGCTCAGGCCTATCACCTGCCCGGAAGTCGGTTTCGCTGCAATACGAAGCGCAGCCACTGTGAGTGGAAACACAAGAAAGACAAAATAGTGACCCTGAACTGTGACCGTCCCGATCAACATGGCAGTGCACAACATGCAGAACTGCGCTTCCGGGTCGCGCCGCGTTGCCAGACACACCCCGTATGCGGCCGCCAAGACAGCAAGACCCGCCCCAGTTCCTCCCAACCACAACCATCGCTTGGCCTCGGGAGACAAATGGAAGTCGCCCAACAAAACTCCCAGGTTGTTCAGTAACGCAGGCAGCGAGAACTGAAACGTCCGCCCCGTTTCTTCCCACTCGGCAATCGCCGGCATCCCGGCCCGAAAGAAGTCCCGCCAGAGGCCCGGCCCGGTCACGGTGACAACTGCCAGGACAAACCCAATCACACCGATCAACCGGGCGCATCGCCCGCGCACGCCTCCGCCCCCCGACCAGATGAACCACGGCAGCAACACGAACGGGTATAACTTCAGCATTCCCGCCGTGGAAACCGCCAAACATGCCCATCCACACCGGCCTGCGCGTTGCGCCGCGTACGCCGCAAGCACCAAAGCGGCCAGGAGCAGTTGCGACTGCGAGAAGTAGAGATGGTAGCTGACCACGCGCGAGGTGGTCGCCAGGGCGGCGACAAACAGCCAGCCCCGCAACGATAATCTGTTCGCCAGCAAATGCCGCGTCAACCACAGAATGATTCCCAGACAGAGGAGTTCCGACCCCGTCCAGATGGCGAACGCCGCGCGCGGCGGCAATATCGCCAGCGCCGCGAACATCCATAGAAACCCGGGTGGATACGTCGCCACCGATAAGTCCTCGGTGTACCGAAAGCCCAGCGCACGGCTCATTGCCTTAAGCGACGTTGTGTACGGATTCCGTCCCTCCAACAGAATGCGTCCACTGGCATAATAATGATTGAAGTCGTAATCCTTCCATCGCGCTTGAAGGACCACCGACCACCAGATGAGGACTGATACCATGAGCGCGACAGCCCCGACATCAAGCATTCGGTTCGTTGCCAGCCGCCTCAGCCAGTTTGTCATCGCGCTCGTTTGTTCCCTCTCAGTAGCAGACTTTCAACATCACCTCTATCGCCAAACCATCGCCAGCGCAATCCGGAGGCAAACCACGCTTCCGACAGTTTCAACCAACCGCGAGAGCCGGGATCGCCCCTCGGGGGTTCCATATCTCTCGCCAGAAGAAGAGCCCCACCCCCAGCACTCCATACAACGGGACTTCGTTGACAAAGATGTACCAGGTCGGGTGCCTCTGGAAAAAATCCGGGGGATTCAGGGCATTCAGAGCCAGTACGATCAAGGCCAAATAGATGACACGCCACACGGTAGGTTTTGCGGCAACATGGAGCGCCGCAACCGTCAATGGAAACGCCAGAAAGATAAAATAGAAGCCCTGTACGGTGACCGTCCCAACCAGCATGGCCACGCACAACAAACAAAACTGTGTCTCCGGATCACGCTGGTTTACTTCACACGCGTAGTAGGCGGCGGCGATTACGATCAGGCCTGTCATCGTTCCCATAAACCACCACCACTGTTTTGCGCCTGGCGACGGATGAAAACCGTGGTGCGCGTAGCCGAGATTGGTCACCAACCCCGACAGCGAGTAGTTGAAGGTCCGCCCGATCTCATCCCCCACACCTGCGGGTATCGAGTATTGGAAGAAATCACGCCAGAGAGAGGGCCCCGTCAGGGACACGATTGTAACGACGAACCCGATTACCCCCAGCAGCCGATACCATCGGGCGCGCACAGTGCCGCCGCCGGACCAGAGGAACCACGGCAATAATACGAACGGATAGAATTTCAGAATTCCCGCTGCCGAAATTGTGAGGCATGCCCAGCCGTACCGGCCGGCCCGATGTGCCGCATAGGCAGCCAGCACCATAGCCGCCAATAATAACTGCGTCTGGGAGAACAGAAGATTGTAAGTCACGGTTCGCGAGGTTGTCGTCAGCATGGCGACAAACAACCAGCCCCGTGCGGACAATCGTTCGCCGAGCAACCGGCGCACCAACCACAGAATGATGACCAGACTGCCGATCTCTGTGAACCCCCAGATGGCGTACGCCGCCCGCGGTGGCAGCGCAGCCAGGGGCATGAACAACCACAAAAAACTCGGCGGGTAGCCGGCAACCGGCAAGTGCTCACTATATGTGAACCCCAGCGCCACGCTCATCGGCCGGATCGACATCCGGTACGGATTCTGACCCTGCAATAACATCCGGCTGCCCACGTAGTACTGGTTGAAATCGTAATCATTCCACCGCGATGGCAACACCACCGGCCATCGGGAAACGAGCGCCAACAGGATCGCGACCGCTCCCACGTCCAGCAAACGATTCCGCGCCAGCCGCCTCAACCAGTTCATCGTCCACTTCCCACGCCGCCTCCATTACCACATTCCTCCCCGTAGTTCGACGTTGAACATTCCTTTGCGGCTCCGTAAGCTGCCGCAAATGGCGGCGAACGGAAATGTTCCCGAGATGGAGTCTCGTCCACAACCAAACTCCGGCGCGGCGTCGTATGGCCGCGTCTTGCCGTGGGTGATGCCGACGCTGACACAATGGCTGTGGCTGGTCATCCTGCTCATCCTGCTGGCGAACCCCTGGCGCACCATGATGGCCACCAGCGACGGCGATACCTGTATGCACTGGCGCGTCGGCGAATACATGCTCAAGACCGGTCGCATTCCCCGCGTCGATGTGTTTTCGCACACACGCTTCGGCCAGCCGGTCATCTCCAAGGAATGGTTGTCGGAAATCATTTTCGCTTTGGCCGGCCGGGTGTGGGGATTATACGGTTTGTGCGTCGTGGCCGCGCTTTTGATCGCCACGACGTTCGCCCTGCTGCATCGGCAACTGGTGCGCGAGAGTGGCAATCACGCGGTGGCGATACTGGTGGCGTTTATTGCCGCATGGGCAGCCTGTACGCATTGGCTGGCACGCCCGCACGCTTTTAGCTTCCTTTTGGCCGTGTTCTGGTCCGACGCCCTGCGTCGTTTTGATCGAGGCGAATCGGCGCGTCGCCTGCTCGTCACCCTCGGAATTCTGACGGTTCTGTGGGTCAATCTGCATGGCGGCTACCTGGCAGGTTTTATCACCCTTGGCATCTATTGGTTGGGCGCCGTGATCGAACTTTTCCTGGCCCGCGCCGACCAAGCCCGATCAAGCACCGTGCGACGAAAGCTCCGCGTGTTGACCGGTGCCATCGCACTGTGCGGGGTCGTCTCGCTCCTCAATCCGAACGGTTATCAGCTCCATGTTCACAACCTTCACTTTCTTCGCTCGGAGTATCTCACCAACTGGCTGGCGGAATACGCCTCATCCGATTTTCATGCATTCGACTCGCACGGGTTTCTCGCCTGGCTGACGCTGACGTTTCTGACGCTGGCGTTGCCCCGACAGCGGACATCGGGGCTGTCGCCGGCGCCCGCCTTGTTACTGATCGTCTGGACGTATTTCGCGTTGTATGCCGTGCGCAATATCCCGCTAGCGGTCATTTTCGTCGCCCCGATTCTTGCAACTTCGCTTGCGGGCGCCGCCCCGGCGTGGGTGCGACGATTATCGGGACGGCTGCGCGACATTTATGAAACATCTCGCGGGTGGTTTCTGGTCGGCGCGGTGGCTATCGTGGCCATTGTCGCCGGCCCGCACTCAACGGAAATGCCGGCAAAGAAATGGCCGGTGGACGCCGTGGCCTACATCCATCAGCATCCCGACCAGTTCACGGGAAACATGTTCAACTATTATATTTGGGGTGGCTACCTGTTGTATGCGTTGCCTGAGCACGCCGTGTTCGTGGATGGACGCACCGATTTTTACGGTGAGGCGCTCATACACCAATACGACGACACTTCACTCCTGCGCACGAACTGGCAACAGGCCCTTGCAGAGTACCACGTGGATTGGACGCTGATGCCCAGCGATCACCGCCTGAACCTCGCGCTGGCATTGTTGCCGAGCTGGCACTGCGTCTACTCCAACGAAGTGGCCACCGTGTTTCGTAAGCAACCGTGAATGCCGCCTCGTCCACCTCCGACGCGAACGCGCCCGAGCGAACGACGTCGTCACCGCGCGGCCCGCGTTGGCCGCTCCCTTCGTTCGGCGCCGCGCTCTGGGTGATCCTGTTCCTGGGGTTGAGTTTAACAAGCGCTCGGATTGTGCTTATCAGCGGGGACAGCGACCCCGCGCTGCATCGCCGGCTCGGCGACTGGATGATCCAGCACCGCGCGATTGTGCGGGAAGACAATTTGCTTCACACATACCACGGGCCGTCCATGGCCAAGGAATGGCTCAGCGAGGTGGTTTTCGCCGCTGCCGGCCGATGCTTCGGATGGAACGGCGTCGTGCTGGTGGCTGCCACACTTATCGCCACCTGCTTTGGGTTGCTCCACCGCCAAGTGATTGCAGAAGGTGGTGATCCGGTAGCGGCGACCATTCTGGTGCTGGCGGCGATGCTCGCATCTTCAATGCACTGGCTGGCGCGTCCGTTGTTGTTCACGCATTTGCTGACGCTGGTTTTCGCCTGGCAATTGCGATGGTTCCAGCAAGGGCGCGCTCCGGCGCGTCGACTGTTCTGGCTTCTTCCACTGCTGATGGTGCTGTGGGCGAACTTACACGGTGCATTTCCGTCGGGCTTGGTCTTGATCGCGATGTACGCAGTCGGCGACGCCATTGATTCGTGGCGTCAATCCATCCCGGCAACCAAATCCAAACTGCTGGCTGTATTGTTTGTGATTTGCGGCGTGGCGTCGTTGGTAAACCCGGACGGTTGGAGGTTGCCCGCACAGATTGCGAGCTTTCTGGGATCGCGCGAGCTGTCGACTGCAACCACTGAGTTTGCCTCTCCCAACTTCCACACGGTGGGCATGCAGGGGTTTCTGCTGCTGCTATTGCTGCTCGCCGTCGGCCTGATCGTCATACGTCCAAGGGTGACCGCTACCGACATTCTGGTGATCGGCGGTTGGGGCTATTTTGCCCTGTTCTCGGCACGCAACGTGCCCATTTTCGCACTCGTTGTGACCCCGATACTCGCTCAATGGTTTGCGGAGTTCGCTCGAGACGACCAGCGCTCGCCATGGCTCCGTCGATACCGTGAATGGACAGCGAGAATGCCGACTCCCGCTCACAAGACCGATGCCGCCGTCATTCTCCCCGCGATAATCATCGCGTTGTTGATCGCGGCCAAGCCCGCTCTCGCCGGCGGCCCCCCCATCATCGCCACCGACTATCCGCCCGATCGTTACCCGGTAGCCGCCCTCGATTACGTTCGCGAGCACCCCGACGCCATCCACGGCGAAATGTTCAACTACTTCCTCTGGGGCGGTTACATCGAATTCGCCCTTCCGCAACGAAAGCCGTTCATCGACAGCCGCAATTATTCCTATGGTATTAACCTGTTTCACGAGTTTCGCACGGCTGACGAGCCGAAACCGGGATGGGATGCCGTGTTTGCAAAGTATCATGTCGGCTGGACCATCCTGCCCGTGCAACATCCGCTCAATCGGATTCTGGAACTCAGTCCACAATGGACGTTGGTGTTCTCGAACCAATTGACGCTCGTGTTCTCGCGTGTGTCATGACCGACGAACCGCGCCACGAGCAACCCGCCCCGCCGCGTCGATGGTGGCTACCATCCGTGAGTTCGGTCTTCTGGCTGGTGTTCTTCCTGGCAACAATTCTCTCGCCGAATCGCACGATGTTGGTCGCCTCCGATAGCGACCCATGCTGGCACTGGCAACAGGGCAACTGGATGCTCCAACACCACGCCCTGCTGCGAACTGAAGTGTTCTCGCACACACGAGGTGGCGCGCCGTTGGTGGACTTGTGGTGGCTGAGTGAGATCGTGACCGCGGTTGCTGGTAATCTACTCGGTTGGAACGGCATCGCGCTCGTGGCCGCGGTGCTATGTGCCACGTCCGTGTGGCTGCTCCATCGGCAATTACTGGCCGAGGGAAACGAAATCCTCTTGTCCACCATGCTCACGCTGCTCGCCGCAGCCGTGTGCGCAATCCATTGGCTGGCCCGACCACACCTGGCCACGTTGCTGCTGGTGCTGGTGTTCGCCTGGCAGTTGCGATGGTTTGCGCGGGGACGGATCTCGGCGCGCAAACTGATGATTTTGTTGCCGGTGCTGACGGCGTTGTGGGCCAATCTGCACGGGGCATTCGTTTTTGCCTTCGTGATGATCGGGACCTACTGGACCGGCGCGGTGGTGACGTGGGCCCGCACGACTCCGGACCAACGGCCGGCTCAACGTCGTGCAGTCACGGTCCTGACGGGAGTTGGGTTGGCCTGCCTCGGGGCCTGTTTGTTGAATCCCCATGGCTGGAGACTGCTCGTGCAAGTCGTCCGCTACATGCGCAGCCCATTGCTGATGGGACTGGCGTTGGAATATCTCCCGCCGAATTTGCATGACCCGGGCATGTTGCCACTGGTTCTCGAATTTGTGCTGGTGGTGCTGACGTTGCTGGTCGTGCGGCCGCAGTTGACCGTGACCGATGCGCTGCTGCTGATTGTCTGGTCACTGCTGGCGCTACGCATGGCGCGCAATGGACCGCTGTTTGCGCTCGTTGTCACACCGATCCTCGCCGAACACTGGAACAAATTCCTGCGCACGGCTTCGCCGTCCCGCATCATCCAACGGTACCGGGGCGTGTCCGCCAACTTGACACGGATCAATCAAATGGCTGGAGCCCGCGGTCTGCCGGCACTGGCCGTGGTGGCCGTGGTATTGATCATGGCGAAACCGCAGATTCTCGGCGGCCAGCCCTGGTTAACCACCGAACTGCCCGCGCAACGATTCCCGGTTGCGGCGGTCGAATTTCTCCTCCGCGCGCCCAACGCTGTCCACGGCGAGATGTTCAATGAGTACACGTGGGGGGGCTATCTCATCTGGGCATTGCCCGGGCGAAAAGTCTTTATTCATCCCAACCTCGACGTCTACGGCGAAGAACTCGTGAAGGAGTTCCTGCAAGTGAACGAAGCAAAGGACGGTTGGCAAGATGTCCTGAAGAAATACAACGTCGGCTGGACAATCCTGTCGCCCAATCATCCTCTGAATCGCCTTCTGGCAAAGCGCGCCGGCTGGAAACTCGTATACTCCGATGGGGTCGCGTCGATTTACGGGAGGACCTCATGAACGCGCGCCACCGGTGGCTGCCAACCATCGGACTGTCGTTGTGGCTTATCTTTGTGCTGGGGTTGATGCTCACGCAATGGCGGCTGGTCATGATCAACGCCGATGGCGACGCCTGTTTGCATTGGCGGATTGGCAACTGGATGATCGAGCACCACACCGTGATTCGCGCCGACCACTTTTCCCATACCCGACACGGTGCACCACTGATTTCCAAAGAATGGTTGAGCGAAGTGTTGTTCGCCGCCGCGGGTGATGCGCTGGGCTGGAACGGCATCGCGCTGTTGGCGGCGGTGTTGATCGCCACAACGCTGTGGCTTCTGCACCGCCAACTATTGATGGAGGGATGCGACATCCTCCTGGCCACGGCGCTCACCTTGCTGGCGGCAAGAGCCGGCCAGAACCATTGGCTGGCGCGACCGCATTTGTTCACGTTGTTGCTGGCTGTCGTCTTCACTGGATACCTACGGCGGTTCGACCGCGGCCAAATCGGGGCCCGCCCGTTGTTCTGGCGGCTCGTGCCGCTGACGGTGTTGTGGGTGAACTTGCACGGCGCGTTCTTCACGGGTCTGGTCATCATCGCCACGTTCCTTGCGGGCAACGCCATCCTAGCGATGACAGCTTCGGGCGATGCGCGGCCCGCCGCAAGAAGCAAGCTCGTGCACCTCGCGTGGCTACTGGCCGCATGCGCGCTGGTCACGCTTCTCAACCCGAACGGTTGGCGCCTCCCCGCGCAAATTATCGTGTTCCTTCACAATCCCGTGCTCGCGCGGTACGCCAACGAGTTTCGCTCTCCGAATTTCCACAGCGTCGGCGCATCTGGACTCGTGATCGAACTCGCGGCGATCGCGCTGACGTTGATGCTCTGGCGACCAAAGATTCGCGCGACCGATGTCGTCATTATCGGCACGTGGGGACTGCTGGCCCTGTTGGCCACGCGCAACATCCCGATCTTCGCCCTGGTCATCACCCCGATCCTCGCCGAGCACTGGCAGGCCGGCCTCGGAAATGCCGGGCCGGGCCGCTGGCTCGATGTTTATCGACGGCTTTCGGAGGACGCGACCTCCATGAACCGTTCCGCAGATGGCCGGGCAACGGTCGCGCTGGCGTTCCTCGCGCTGGTGGTTGTCGTGGCCAAACCGAATCTGGTTGGCGGCGATCCGATCCTCACCACCGATATTCTTTCCAATCGGTTCCCCGTCGCCGCGGTTCAATTCGTCGCGGCTCATCCACAAGCCATCCGCGGGGAAATGTTCAACGACTACGGCTGGGGCGGGTACCTCATCCTGACGATGCCGGAGCACCGCGTTTTCGTGGACGGCCGCAACGACTTCTACGGCCCTGAGCTCATCGGCGAGTACAGCAGCGTGAACACGGTTGAAACCAACTGGGAAGCCGTCCTTCAGAAATACGGCGTTGGGTGGACGATCCTTCCCCGCACCCATCCGTTGAATGTGTTGCTCTCACTACGGAGGGATTGGAAACTGGCCTATGCGGATGACGTGGCCGCCATCCATGCCCGCAAGCCCGAGTGAGCCATGGTCAGCGCACGAAATCCGGGTTGATCTCGTACCTTTTGAGCTTGGCGTACAATGTGGTGCGGCTGATTTGGAGCGTCTCGGCCGTGCGCTTGATGTTGCCGCCGTGTTGCCGAAGCGCGTTGACGAGGATCTGTTTCTCCGGTTCGCCGAGCTGATCCGACAGCGCCGCAGAAGGTGCCGCCAGGAGGGGCTTCGCCTCCGTGATGCGTCGGGGCAAATCGGCAACATCGATCAGCGATGACTTGGCCAGCACCACGGCTTGCAACACGACGTTCTCCAGCTCGCGCACGTTGCCCGCCCAATTGTAGCCACACAGCACCCTGACTGCATTGTCGCTAAACCCCCGCAGGTCCTTGCCGTTCTGACGTGCAAACCGTCGCAGAAATTCCATCGCCAACAGCGGGATGTCCTCGGTGCGATCCCGCAGCGGCGGCAGATTGATCTGCACCACGTTGAGCCGATGATACAAATCCTCGCGAAACGTTCCTTCGGCAACGCCCGCCTCCAGTGGCCGATTCGTTGCGGCGATGATGCGCACGTCCACCGATATCGGCTTGGAACCGCCCACCCGCTCGAACGTCCGCGTTTGCAGAACTCGCAACAGCTTCGCTTGCACATTGAGATTGATGTTCGCGACCTCGTCCAAAAATAGTGTGCCGGTGTTGGCGCGCTCAAACCGGCCAACGTGCCGATCGACTGCGCCCGTGAAAGCACCCCGCTCGTGTCCGAACAATTCGCTCTCCAAAAGTTCACGAGCCAGGGCGCTGCAATCAAGTGTGACAAATGGCTTGCCGTGACGTCCGCTGGCTTCGTGTACCGCTCGGGCGACCAGTTCCTTGCCCGTTCCCGTTTCGCCGTGGATCAAAACATTCGCGTAGCTGTCGGCTATGGTCTGGATCAGCTCAAACATATCCCGCATCTGGTTGTTCTGGCTGATAATCCCGTAAAACCCCTGCACTCCCGTCCCCAGCATCCCGCGCCCCCGCGGATCCGGCACCGCCGCCCGTATCAGCGTCCCCAGCTCCATCACCGCCTGCCCCACCCGCTCCCGCAGCCTCCCCACCGCCGCCGCCTCCTCCCCCTTCGGCAAATAATCATACGCCCCCAACTTCGTCGCTCTCACCGCCTGCTCCACCGACGCCCGCCCCGTGTACACGATCATCGTCGCTTCCGCATGCACCTGCCGCATCTGCTCCAACAACGCCGTCCCGTCCACCCCGGGCATTCCATTAATGTCCACGATCACCATGTCGATGTTCCGCGCGTCCAACAACAGCATCGCATCCTCAACCGAATTCGCCGAGAACATCTCATAATCGTCCCGCATCAGCATGTCCGTCAGCTTCAGCGTCCACGCCACGTCATGATCCACCACCAAAATCTTCGCTCTTGCCATGTCCAGTCCTCACTCCCGACATGTAAACCCAGGCAGCCCACGTTTTTGGTCTATCCTAAATAACATGTAAACCTTCCACACGACACTCTCAGCAACTCCCAAGCCAAAAAACACTTCGCCCCTCCCCAAAAGCCCAATATGTGAACATGTTAAGAAAGCCACCAAATGCCCATTTTGTCAAGGCCAGAAGGCAGGATACCACCACAAGATTAACATGCCAGCTTGAACGGACTGAACATGTAAAAAAACGCCCAGCCCATCAATAAAAGCCCAACTGGTAATCCTCAACCACCAGATCCCGCGATCTCTCGATAAAATCCACCGTCTTGGACAGCACCTGATTCGCAAACCGCCTGTCGTTGCTCACCATCGCCACCGCCAACACCGCGCTCTGCCACTGGTCATTATCTCCCACCTCCGCAACCGACACATCGAAGTTCTTGCGAATACGGTCCTTAAGACTCCTCAGCACCATCCGCTTCGCCTTCAAACTGTCAGCGCCGGGTATGCTCAGCTCCACCTGTAACACGCCCACAACCACTCTCGCGCCCTCCCCCTTTCTCCATTAATTATCATCCATCCACCATTCCCCGCCGCCAAATCCTAGATGCACGCCGGCCCTTGTAAAGCACATTACGCCCCCCCTCACCACCATATCCATGCTATATTCGGCCTCAATGACAAGGCCAACGCCCATCGACGACGCGCCCCGACTACAGCCGCCGCTGTCGTCCACCGCAATGAACCCACGCCCAGCGCACAACTCCTGCCTGCTGGCTTCGATTCTGGTGATCGCCTTTATCGGCATGTACCCATCGCCCCAGCAGACTGGGGACGACAAGTCCCCACTGACGAACTTCCCACTGACTCTCGGAAACACCCACGTGCGAATTGACAACCCCGCGCTCGGTTCCAACCAGATTGCCACAGCGTCTCCCACGAACGTTCCGCCCCCACCCCCAACGAACATCTTCGCCATCGGCTCCGCCCCGTACGCTGCGGCCACCGCCATCGACACAAACCTGACGCTGCCAGCCGTCATGGCCATCTACAGCACGATGAATCATTCCGCGACCAACTACACCCGAAACTCATCCTGCTGGGCCCACGCCTTCGATCTGACCTGCGTGCCGGCCTACAACTCGTACGAGCAAATCTCGATCTCCAACTGTTGCGCGAATCCGTCATACAACTGCTGCGTCCCAGTGGTTCCCACCAAGCGGGCAGGCACCCTGATCAGTCCCCGTCACATCATCTTTGCCAACCACTATTGGATTGCCAACGGTTCCACCCTCCGATTCGTGGCGATGGACAACACGGTTGTCTCGCGCGTGCTCTCCAATTCCATCCAGGTCTCCACGCCGATCCGGTCGATCGACGCACTCGGACACACCAATACGTCTTCCAAGAGCACCGATCTGCAGGTCGGGCTGCTCGACTCCGACGTGCCGACCAACCTGATCACGTTCGCCAGGGTTCTGCCGGCCAATTACACGAACTACTTCCCCAATTTGTCCAACCGCACCGCTCCCGCCGCGATTCCCGCGCTCTGCCTGGACCAGAATGCCAACGCCGAGGTCGTCGATGTTTCCTGCATCTTCACCTCATCGGCGGAAATCGGCGAAATCGTCTTCTCTCATCCCCAAGACGCGACGGAACAGCAGTTCTATGGCGACGGCCGGAAAGTGGGCGACAGCGGTCAGCCAGTCTTTCTCGTCATCAACGGACAGTTGGTGATTGTGACGGTTTGGAGTTCTGCGTTCGCCGGTGGAGCCGGAAACTTCATTTACGATGCCGACTCGATTAATGCAGCGATGACCACCCTCGGCGGCGGCTACAAGCTAACCCCCATCGACCTCAGCGGCTTCACCCGGTACTGACTCGCCTTGCCGAAGGGTCTGCCCTGTTTACCCTGAGCTTGTCGAACGGGCTCTCCGTCCTCCGTCCACCCTGTCCGCCGAAGCTCGCAGAGCGAAGGCGGATTACAACCCCATGATCTCGTACCCGCAATCCACGTACAGCACCTGACCCGTCGTCGCGCTGGACATATCGCTCGCCAGAAACAATCCCGCGCTCCCCAGCTCGCTCGGCTCCAGGTTCCGCTTCAATGGCGACCGCTCCTCGTAATGCTTCAGCATCTGCGTGAACCCGGAAATCCCCCGCGCCGCCAACGTGTTCACCGGCCCCGCGCTGATCGCGTTCACCCGGATCTTCTTCGGCCCGAGATCATAAGCCAGGTACCTCACACTCGCCTCCAGCGACGCCTTGGCCACGCCCATCACATTGTATTTCGGCACCACCTTCACCGCGCCATGATACGTCATCGCGATGATCGATCCCCCGTCTGTCATCAACGGCGCTGCCCCGCGCGCCAGCGCCACCAGCGAATACGCGCTCACGTCATGCGCCACCCGAAACGCTTCCCGCGATGTGTTGACAAACTCGCCCTCCAGCGCATCCTTCGGCGCAAACGCCACCGAATGCAGCAACACATGCAGCTTCCCGAAATCCTTCTTCACCTGCTCGAACGCCCGCGCAATGTCCTCATCCCGCGTCACGTCACACGGATACATCGGCGTATCCGACCCGAATTCCGACACCAAATCCTCCACGTTCTCCTTCAACCGTTCCCCCTGGTACGTGAACGCCAGCCGCGCCCCCGCTGCATGCCACGCCTTCGCGATCGCCCACGCAATCGACCGCTGATTCGCCACCCCAAACACAATCCCCTGTTTCCCCGCCAGCAACTTCACAGTCGTCTCCATTCCCGCAGCCTAAAAACAGAAGTCTCAACACACAAGCCCAATTTCTGCCTCGGCCCGTCAAGCCAAGCCGCTGGGAGCGGCGCGACGCAGTCCCGACGGATGTCGGGAAGCCGCAGGCCGAGCCGAGCGGGCGCGAGCGAGTGCAACCCCAATCTTCCCCGTTGTAGCCGCGCTTCTGTGAAGCGCGCGCCGCCGCTCCTCGCCCCTGGGGGGGAGAGGATTGAGGTGAGGGGTCATGCCAATCCCCTTCCTCATCCCTTCGTTGTAGCCGCGAATCTTATTCGCGGGGATGCCGCCACTTGTCATTCTGAGCGTAGCGAAGAATCTCGGTCGTTCAGGGCAAAGGTGGCGCGAACGTCCCCGCTTGCGGTCGTCCGTCATTCCCACGCCCTCTGCGCCATCGGCCATTAACCCTTGACCATCCTCCCTCTTCGTGTCCTTCGGGCCGGAGCTTGCCCAGAGCAAAGTCGAAGGGGGGTGAATACTCGCCCTCCCGCCCCTATCGAAAAAACATATTTCCGGCTTGAACTCCCGGCCCTTCTCCACTATCCTCCACACCGTCGCAACGTTCTTTGTATTGGACCAGAGAATGACGAACCGCATCCTCTAAGCAACCAGACCCAACCCACCCGCCCCACAGGAGAACCCCATCATGAGTTCACGCCGCAGCTACATCGCCCGTCTCCCCGCCGACATCCGCGAACAGATCAACCTCAAGCTCTACGACGGCTGGCAGTTCCAGACCATCGCCGACTGGCTGTTCCAACAAACCGCCGACCGCGACATCCCCGACCTCAACCTCAAAACCGGCGATTCCTATTCCCTTGTCTGGACCCGCGCCGCCAAGGACGACAAGACCGCCCACGAAACCTGCCGTTATCGCATCGCCCGCTGGTATCGCACCCACTACCCCGATTGGCTCCAGAAAACCGTCGAGACAAGCCAGGCCTTCCGCATCTTCGACCGCACCGAACAACTCTCCGCCGCCGCCCACGACAAGGTCGCCCGCGGCTCTCTCCACGGCGCCGATGTCGTCATCCGCGCCCTGCTCCTGGACGCCATCACCAAACTCCGCGAGAAAGATTCCGACCCCGACCAGCTCATCGAGCTCGTCAACGCCTGGGCCAAACTCCGCTAACCGCTTCATCGAAGGGTCGCGCTCCCCCTTCCTCTTTCATCCCTCATCCCTCATCCTTTCGATCTCTTCCGCTCGACATCCGCCCGTAAATCCACTATCAACCTCTCCCAATTATGCGGAATCTGCTGAGCCAGTTCACCGGGCGCCAACACACCCCCCTCGTCCAATTCATCAAGTACGCCATCGCCGGCGGCATCGCCACCGTCGTCCACATCATCCTGTTCTACGCCGGCGCACTCATGCTCATGCCCGCGCTCACCTCCGACGATCCCGTCGCCAAACTCCTCCGCGTCCACGCCGTTCTCGTCTCCGACACCATCCGCGCCCGCAATTACACCATTGACTACGTCCTCGCCTTCATCTTCTCGAATCTCACCGCCTACCTGATCAACATCTTCTGGGTCTTCGAATCCGGCCGCCACAACCGCGTCCGCGAAATCTTCTACTTCTATGTCGTCTCCGGCATCAGCACCGTGGTCGGCGTTTCCCTCGCCGACTTTCTCATCCATCACTACAGCATGATGACCACTTTCGCCTTCGCCTCCAACGCCGTCGTCTCCCTCCTCATCAACTTCGCCCTCCGCAAATACTTCGTCTTCAAAGGCTGATTACCCCCACTCTGCTCTTCGTGTTCTTCGTGCCTTCGTGGTGGATGTCTTTCACTCGCATTCCCTCAACACCACCCGAGCCGGCGCGCCGTCCGCCCCCTTCAATTTGAGCGGCAGCGCGATCAGTTCATAGTCGCCCGCCGTCACTTCCGACAAATTCAGCACCTCGATGATCACCACGCCCGCCCCCAGCAGCGTCTGATGAACCGAAAACGGCCCCCCGTTGCCATACGCTTCCACCGACAGGTAATCCACGCCGACCAATTTGACGCCGCGGTGGACCAGATACATTGCCGCATCGGCTGTCAGCGCGATGAATTCCTTGTCGAATTCAGGGTCATTGTTCGCCCAATGCTGCGAGTTGCGCGTCTTGAACAGCATCCGCGTCACGCCCCCTCCGCCGGAGGTTTTCCAATCACAAGTCTCAAGGATCTCCGGTGAAATGTGGTCGGTGATCTGCGCCAAATCGAACACGCGACACCGGCCCATCAGCACCTCAAGCGGCAATTCATCGACCCCGGCTCCATCGCGATAGAAGTGAACCGGCGCGTCCATGTGCGTGCCCGTGTGCGCCCCCATATCCAGCCGCGTAAGATTGACCACGCCGCCCTTGGCGATGCTGCTCGCCAAACTCATCGAGAAGTTCGGGTCCCCCGGCCACGTCGGAATCCCGTTCTCCACCAGCACGCTGATATCATGGATTTTCACAGTCGCGTTTCGTCAGCCTTGTTCGAATATCTGCCAAACTGGTGTTTACGACAATAAAGCACGGGCGACACGAGTCGCGATCAGCTCGATCGGGCTGTTAGCTCGTCGCGTATACGGCTCTGTTCCCTCTCCACGTCGCCAACTGCAATGCAGCAAGGCATACAACAACCACCGAATTGCCAGCCGTCATGCCGATTCCCCACGACTCACGAGGAACGAAGTGCAACAAGAATGGCACGAAAGAAAACCCAATTCCGCCAATAAAGAAGCACATGACTGAGGCGTAGATGAAGTATGGAGCCCAGCGTTTGGGAATCAGGAGTGTCGCCGCCCCAAATATCGCCGATACGAACATCACCACACTGAGCACCGTAACGCCAACACCCAACACGCCCCGGTGCGCATACATCCACAGCCCTCGAATATGGCGAGAAAACAGAATGGCTTGAAATAAGACGCACACGCCAATCACGCGGAAGATGATCACTCTGAGCGTTTTCATACTCTGTTCGTTAACCGCCCCCCTCACTTCACGTACGTATCATACACACGCAGCAATTCGGCGACGCTCCAGGCCTGGGCGAAGCAGCCCACGGGCCGATGCGGCCGGTTGCCGTCAAAAATCTCCGCCACGCTCCCCAATCCGGCCTCTTCCATGTGATGCAACAACGGGGCGATGATCTTGCCGATCTCCTTCCGCTGCGTCTTGCCCGTCCCATTCACCTTCGCATACGCGTCGCAATACGGCCCGATCAACCATGGCCAGACGGTGCCCTGATGATACGCGCAATCGCGCTGCCAGTGGTTGCCCGTGTACTTGCCGCAAAACCGCTCATCCTTCGGCGACAACGTCCGCAGCCCGTACGGCGTCAACAACTGCTCCGTCACCACAGCCAGCACCGACTTCTGCTGCGCCTTGTCCAGCGGCGTGTACGGCAGGCTCACCGCAAAAATCTGGTTCGGACGCACGCTCGCATCCCGCTCGTCCCCGCGGACCACGTCGTACAAGTATCCGCCGCTGGAATTCCAAAACGCCTTCACGAATTTCGCCGCCACGTGGTCCGCCAGCTTCCGCAACGTCACCGCCGCATGGATGTTCCGGGCCAGCTTCTCCTGCATCTCCGCCAGCATCAGCAGCGCGTTCAGCCACAGCGCATTGATCTCCACCGGCTTTCCGTGCCGCGGCGTCGGCACATAACCGTCCACGTTCACGTCCATCCACGTCAACTGCGACCCCGTCGTGCCCGCGCTAATCAACGCGTCGCTGTCCGCATGGATGTCGTACCGCGTACCTTCCTTGTAAAATTTCACCACTTCGGCCAGCGCCGGCAACAATTGCCGCGCACCGTCGCCGTCGCCGCTGGCCTTCCAGTATTTCCAGGCGGAAACCACGAACCACAACGACGCGTCCACCGTATTGTACTCGGGAGTCCCGCCCGCGTCGGGAAACAGGTTTGGGATCATCCCCTTGTCGCAGTGCTGGGCGAACGTCAGCAAAATCTTTCGCGCCACGTCGAACCGCCCCGACGTCAGCGTTAACCCCGGCAGCGCGATCATCGTGTCCCGCCCCCAATCCGTAAACCACGGGAACCCCGCCAGCACCGTCAGGTTGTCCTTCCCGCGCCGCGCCAGGAACGAGTCCGCCGCGATCAACAACGCCTGCCGCGCCGGGTCCCGCTCGCGCTCGAATTCCCGGCGCCGCGCCCGCTCCCGTGCCGCCAGATCTTCGGCGTTGACGCCGCTCTTCTTCTCGATCGTCGCGACGACATAAACCGTCTGCCCCTCCGCGAGCCGATACGACAACTCGAACGGCGTGAACAAATCCTCCTCGAAATCCAGTCCGCGCTCTTTCTCCTCCGGATAGGTGAACTTAAAGTACCAATCCGGCTTCATGTCCACGGCATCCGCCTTCGTGTGGAAATACAACCGCGGTTGATCCGCGTAGGGTTGGATGGACAGCACGCCGTTGGTCCGTTCCACGTCGAAGTCCACGTCGTCATTGCGCTCCGCCAGCGCGTTATAGTCGCGAAACGCCAGCAGCGGGCACACCTTCAACTCGACCGGATGACGCGACCGCAGGTTCCGATAGCCGACCACCACCGTGTTCTCCCCCGTGACGAGAAACACGCTCCTCTCGATCTCAAAATCGTTGTTCGCGTACCGAAACACCGGCCACGGCCGCAGCCGAAATCCCATCTGAATGTTGAACCCGTGCGGAAACACCGTGCCGGGGTAAAGGTTGGTGCTGATCGCCGATTCGTGCCCGTCCGTCACCACCCGCTCTTCGAATTTCGACAGCAACACGTGCCGCTCCACCGGCGACCGCAGCGACGCCACCAGCAACCCGTGCTGCCGACGCGTGTTCGCCCCGATGATCGTGGACGAAGCGAATCCACCCAGGCCATTGACCTCCAACCACTCCTTGGCCAGCGCGTTTTTCAGATTCTGGCAGTCGCAGTGATCGAAAACAGTTTTCATGTCGCGTCTCGCTTCGCGGCAATGTCCGGACAGACTCAGTTTAATCCGTTGCCTCGGCGACGAGAAGGAGATTTCGATAGCATGCCTGCGCGCCAGAAAAAATCTGGCACACGCGGCGGAACAAAAACGCGCCGCCCCGCGCGCCTCATTTTATAAGGCGGCCAGGCCGGGTCATTGCCGTTGACGCGGATGGCTCTTGGCCACCCGAAGAATCGGAGCCAAAAAAATTTGGAGAGTCGATGCAGACCCGATCGTTCAAATCTGTTGAGCTGGCGTGGGAGCCAGCCTGTCCTTCAATCGGCGGTTCTCCCCCAAAGCTCTGTCGACTCTCCAGTCGGAATAACTACGCTCCGATGGAAGAAATGCAAGGGAAAAACATCCGATCCGGGAAAGGACAGCAACATCGTGCCCGCCGCGTCTGAACCACATGCTCCGGATTTGCTTCACAAGTCGCTGGCCGCGGGATATGATGTAGTTGCCTAGGCAAAGGCCTTCGATCGAAATCGAGGTGACACAACACAGAGGATCCGGTGGATGCCGACGGAAATAGTCCTTGAAGCAATCGAGCGTACTCGCGAAAATGATCTTCGCAGACAGTAACGGGACAAGGAGGGACCTTTTATGATAAGGCCTGATCACCTTCGTTCGCGGATCGGACTCGCCTCTGTAAAGTCCGGACACAGGTGGTTCCTGCCGTTTGTTCTCGCCATCCTTTGTGCGAACGGGGCAGGCTTGGTGCCCATCGCGGCGGGCGAAGAACCTCTCACGCCCATCGCCCGCATCAATAAGTCGTTGAAGCACCAGGAAATCACCGTCCAAGCCGTCGTCTCGCGCGTCACCGAACCGCAGAACGGATCACCTTATCACGTCACCCTCTCGCAAGGCGGTGCTGCCATTACGCTCATCTACTGGCCAGATATGCAAGCGCAACTCGGCCCAAAGGTGAGGCCGGGAAACACCATCCGCGCCAAGGTCACCGTCGACGAATTCCGCGATGAGCTCGAATTGCGCATCCGTGACTCGAACGCCATCGAACTCGTCGGCGGCGTTATGGGTGCCCCTGTAAGCGCCACGCCCGCGCCCACGGCCCCACCGGCCCCCACTCCCACACCCACAGCCACGCCAGCGCCCACACCGGCCGCCCCGGCGACTCCGCCTGTCAGCACCGTCATCGGCGACATCAAGGCCGATTGGGCTGACCGCGCCGTGATTATTTCAGGCACTGTCTCGGATTTTCAAATCGCCGGCAAAGTTTGGCAACTGAAGGTTCAAGACAGGACCGGCGAGATCGCAGCCACGCTCGGCGAGAAGGTCCTGGCCGGTCTGACCGTCACAGAACTGAAGCCAGGATGGGTGGTCGCGATCACGGGCCCGGTCAAGGTTTATGACGGAAAACCGACTGTCGTTCCCGAGGCGGCCGACTCAGTGAAAGTCACCCGACAGTAGGTGGGCCGAATTGAAGCGGTTCGCCGCATTGCCACGTATACGCCACCGCCGGGTCTTGTCAAAAAGCTGGGTGAGCCTCTTTTGCGCTTTGATGATCTGCTAATCAATCGCCTGGATCTCAGGAAATTGTGTCGGTGGAACTGGGTGGGTTGCCACACTTCTATTATCGCCATCGTGGCCGGCGACCAAGGGCGGCAATCCATCTTGTCACTCGACCCAATACACTCTTAGCGACCCGAGGCGCGCCACTGGTTCGAGTCGCAGAAGCGGACCATAGAAATTTCGGATGTCTGCAAACGCCGGGTCCCGCAGCAGTTGGACGCTTGCACAGATATAACCCGGCAACTTCGGGGCCTCAAAGCGCGATGGCGCGGATTGCATCGTTGTCGGCAGGCATACGAACGAAATCCCATAATGGTGCGGATCGTCCACTCCCCAATAGCCGAGGTTTATATGCGACACGTCATGCGCCACCATCCAATCCTTCAGCGACGGAAGGTCCTCTCCCCAATCGATGTTGTTGTCCAACAGTATCCGGTCGCCGTGGCCCGGCCCGCCGGCGATGGCATTGAAAAAACCGCGGCAGTTCGGGTACGACATTGAAAACTCGACTGTTGCGCAGACCAGTGCGCCGACGACCAGCAGCGGGGCGCAGTTGACCTGGCGGCCGACGATCCGGCGCCCGGGCCATGGCCAGTGACGCCGCAGCAACTCTCCCGCCCCGACTGCCGCCACCACGATCACAAACGGGAAAATCGGCAACAGGTGCCGCACCCCGAGGTCCAAATGCGACCGCATGCACGCACCGAAATAGCACGCCGGCGGCAACAGCAGGCATGTCCATCGCCCCTTCCACCCACCCAACGCCAGCCCGGCGCCAAATAGGAACAGCAGCGACACCGGCGTCTTAACTGCGAACACCACGGGGAAGTACCACGGCCATCCGCCAAACCTGCTCCGTCCAAGCAGATAAGAGGCAAACTGGTTCGATGACACATTCATCTCCTGGCGCAGGAGATTCTGCGTGAAAACATTCGGCAGCAGATGCGCACGGTCAATCCACCCGATGACCGACGACGACACCGGCAGCCGCTGGCGAACCAAGGGGTCTTGATACTCGGCCCTATGCCCCCCGCCCCACTTCGTCTGGGGGCTGTCGTAGCGGAATCCGTAATCGGCCCACACTACCAGCCACGATGTGACGAGCGCGACCGCAGCCAAGACGAGTGCGCCCTTCGCCCTGGCAGAGCGGCTCACCAGGCATCCTCTCGCGTACGCCCACGGCCCGTCGAACACCCGGACGGTCAGCACCATGAGCACAATGGGCCACAGGATTGCGCCGGAAAATTTCGCAGCGAGCGATAGCCCGAGGAGCAGGCCAAGCCCGAGCGCGTTCGCCGCCGCCAGCCTCTTGGTGACGCGATGGAGCATGTAGATGGTTGCGAAGAATAGCGCCGTGATTCCGAGGTCCTGCGTGACCACGCCGCAGTTGCACAGGATGTTCGGCTCCAGGAGGAACAGGCCGAGTCCGACGAGGCCCGCATACGCGCCGGCCTCCTCATACGCCCACGCGCAGACCAGCAGCCCCATGCCCGCCGCCACAAGCGTCACCAGCATACGTGGACCCCACAGGAGCGATTCCAGCTGGTTCTGCTCGAAATAAAAGAGGTGCTGCCAGGCATCCCTTGGCGCGTCCTCTGGGTCGAATCGAGCACCCAAAATCGGCAACGCGAAGAAACGGTTCAGCAGGTCCGGGTGATCGGATTGAAGGTGCGTTTCGTGCGCCAGCGAAAGATAGCCCTCCATCAGGTGGCCGGACTCGTCGATCGCAAGCCCCTGATGGCGAAATAGGTGCACTGACAGCAGCGCGTAGAGGACGACAAAGGCCGCTGCCGCCGCTGTCACGAACGGACGGCAGATTCTCCCGGTGCCCCGCGGGCATCGTGTCGCATCTCCATTCATCCCGGTTCGGATTTGATACAAATTAACGGGTTTATGGGCTTCTTGTAAACCGTCATCGGCCCTGATGACCATCTCGACCTGGGAGCTGACGTGCCGCGGCCCCGATACGACATGCGTATGAACTGGCCAGGGTCACCTCGCAACAGCCCTCGAGGTGTTGGACGCGACAAAATTGAAGATAAGGCAGTCCTGGCGCCGGTCGTAACGGTGGATGCACAGCTAAGACATCCCGCCTCAGGCCACTGCGCAAAGCGCTTGGTCTAAAACCGTTTATTGCACATTATTGGCGCTCCCGGGGCGATTCGAACGCCCGACCTGCGGTTTAGGAAACCGACGCTCTATCCATCTGAGCTACGGGAGCGCGATCAATTTGTTCAATGGTTTTATGTGTACTTCTGAAACCCAAAAAATTGTGCTTGCAATCTAAATTTGCAACCTTTAGGATGCTTGTCGTCATGAACGCTGCCCGCAAGAGCCAAGTCTTGGAGAAAACCAACATCCCCTGCCTATACCGGTCAGCCGATTCGGGCATGTTCTACGGCATTTTCACCCGCAAAGGTGATCAGGTTAAGAAGTCCCTCAAAACCACTGACAAAGAACTAGCGCGCAGGCGCCTTGAAGCTTTACGCCAAAAAGTTGCCCGGCTCAACACCAAAGCAGGCAAGGCGATCCTCTTTGCCGACCTTGCCAAACGTTGGTTGGATACCGTCAGCGGCATGATGAAGCCGTCGAGCAGTCTGCGGCGCGAGACAGCGATCAACGCCTTGAAACCGTTCTTCACCAACACCGTTCGTGCCATCGACAGGAGCCAGGTCGATACTTGGGCCGCATCGCGGAGTAAGACGACAGCGGCCCGCACTTTCAATATCGAGCGTGAGACGCTGATCCAGATTCTGGACTATGCAATGCGCGAGGGCTTGATTCTGGAGAATCCCGCCAGAGTAGTCGAGCGCCGCAAACAGGCTCAAGCCAAGGTTGTCATCCCAACGAAAGCACAATTCAAAACCCTGCTGGCTACGCTCCGCGAGTCGGACGTTCGGTACCACGAGGCGGCTGATCTGTGCGAACTGCTGGCGTATTCTGGCAGTCGCCTCGGCGAAGCCACGACCATGACATGGGGCGACGTAAATTTTGAGTTGAAACAATTTACTGTGACCGGCGGCGAGTACGGCACGAAGAACCATGAGGCGCGGACGCTGCCTCTGTTTCCGGCGCTGGAGGAACTTCTTATGCGGTTGCGCCCCCTGATGCCTGAGCCAATGCAACCGAGCGACCGGATCGTACAGATTGACAATGCGAAAAAAGCCATCACGTCTGCCTGTCAAACAGCAAAGCTTCCGCACTTCCACCATCATAGTCTGCGCCACTTCTTTTGCTCCAACGCGATCGAAGCTGGGATTGACTTCAAGACGATTGCAGGTTGGCTTGGTCATAAAGACGGCGGGTTGCTTGTGGCCAAGACGTACGGACATTTGCGTGACGAACACAGCGCCGCGATGGCCAAGCGTATGAACTGGGGCGCATCCACTGCTGAACCCGCCAATGTGGTGCCAATGGTGGCGAAGGCATAGAGGTCAATTTCCGCTGTCAAAATTCGCTTCTGCAGTGCGCAGGAGGGGTGTGGGTTTACTTTCCCATGTTGTTGCCAACGGTCGCAGAAATCGTTACCATGGCAAACGTGGATTCCGTGTCTGGGTGAGGGCGTTATGAGCGAAGCGGCATGGCTTACCAGAAGAAAGCGGATCGACACTTGGTTGCGGTCGCTCAACCCGAAATGGGAGATCGTGCAGCGGGTGGAGGGCTTGTTCGCGCCGGCCGACCAGATTGAAGCGCGGCTGAGAGCGGCGCAGCGGCAGGTGGACACGCTCACGCCCTCCCTTCTCGCCCGCGCATTCCGCGGCGAGTTCGTCCCCCGAGACCCAAACGATGAACCGGCCAGTGTGTTGCTGGAGCGGATCAATACAGCGGGCGACGGCGCACCCCCAACTAGTAGCGGCGCCCGTAAAAGGAGACATGCATGAAGATCGCAGGACTAGTCTTCGTTGTGGCTGCGTGCGTCCCAGCCCTAGTTGCATGCTTGGCAGCGTGGTATTGGATTCGGAGGCAGCGACTTGTTCGTGGAGGTCCCGCTGTTTGGATATTGGAGGCCATGCGCGATGGGGAGAGACATACTTTTGAAGACCTGCTCAACCGCCTAGGCACCAAATACGATCTCACGGAAGAGCAACTCCAGGAATTGCTGCCGGCTGAAAAGCGCGAACGCTGGGATCGAACACTTCGCAAAACTCTCACACAAGCGCTCGCTCGGTTAAGTGAACTCGGACTTGCATACGAGTCTGGGCCGGGCGTGTACGAGCTCTATCGGTTCGGACTGTTGGTAGCGGCAGAGAAGCCGGTCTCGCTCTCGCCCGAGCACCTCAGACGATTCCCAGAATTTGTGCTTTGGGAATATCGCAAGAAGTACGGTAATTTTCCTCCACCCGACGCCCCCCCGCCGCCACCGACACCTGCACCGTCAGCACCTGCCGTCGGTGTGCCGTTGGGGATTATGGAAGAACGCGACCGAAATCTACTGTACGACCCACGTGATGTCCAAGTGTGGTTCGCTACCAACCGCGCGCCGAACAATTCGACCAATGTGCGTCTCGGTTTCTCCAACCGTCGCGACACCACAGTTCGTTATGGAAGTTGTTTGGTAAACATCCCGGAAGGACATAATACCGGTGAGACGGAGCCGAGTGTCTTTCAGGCATGGCGCAGCGGCACGGACGGAATCATCGTTAGAGCAATTCAACCGATGCCGCCATCGGATTTCTGGAGGGAGTTGGAGGGTACGCTGGCGTCGTCCGTGGACAACGATTCGGTTTTGTTCTTTCTTCACGGTTTTAATGTGAGCTTCCTTGAGGCTGCCATTCGCACGGCTCAGTTGAAATACGACCTGAAGATTCCGCATGCGGCGTTCTACAGTTGGCCGTCCCGACGCCGGCTTCTCGGGTTTGGGGCAGATTCGGCTAGCATCGACGCAGCGGTGCCCGGCATCACAGACTTCCTGTCTAGACTCGGTCTGCTAACCGCCGAGCGCAAAGTCAAACTCCATGTCATTGCTCACAGTATGGGCAATCGCGGTTTGCTCCTGGCGATGGACAAGATTCTGGACAATCTCAAAGGCTCGCCAAAACAATTCAAATTATCGGAGGTCGTATTCGCGGCTCCTGACGTTGATCAAGAGAGGTTCAAACAACTGGCGGGATCTACGACATCTCTTTCCCGCCAACGGACTCTCTACGCAGCTCACGACTTGGCGCTGATATCATCGCGCTGGATTTATCGTGCACCACGGGCTGGTCTGTTGCCACCCGTGACTGTTGTCAACGAAATTGACACTGTCGATGTAACGCCGGTCGACCTCTCCTTGTTGGGGCATGGTTATGTAGCTGAATGCCGGCCGGTGATTGGAGATATGTTCGATGCGATGCATAACGGAACAGTTCCTCGTAACCGAATGGGGTTGCGGCCTAAACAGTCGGCCTATGGTCCATATTGGATATTGCATTGAGTCCTGTAATCCGCCCAAGATATTGTGGATACTTGCTGAGCCCCCACGCCAAGACTCTTCTCCTACACGACACCCGCCGATGAGGGGGTCGCCTGTATTCGACTCAAGAAATGGAAACAGAGCTCGGAATCAAGAAGCTGACGAAAGCCAACCGGCTGGAGCCTGACAAGGCGACGGCTATCTGGGCGCAGATGACAATGGGTGCCGACCAGCCGGCAACCTGGTGGGCCGCGTATTGCTGACCCCAAGACCATCTAGCCACGCAACGGCAGCTAAAGATCGTCTCGGCCTCGGCGCGGGTTGCGCCCGATTGTACAGCTCGCTTGCGCCTGTCAAGGTCGACCACTTCGTGGCTCCATCTGTGACAGTGCTCGGCGAGCCGTTGGCGGCGGGCTTCTAACACTTCGCGCCGGGAAAGCTTTCGGCCAGTTCACTCCGCCCCAACATCGATTCTCCGAGTTTCACACTGCCGCTTGCATCACTCACAATTGGACTGCGGGAAATCGTCTGTTTCGTCATTCCCGTTGAGTTCCCCATCTGGTGGTTGACCATCGGAGTTGTTTCCGTATCCATTTTGCTGGACTGAGACCATTTTGCCGGTGGTCTTGGAGCGTATTTTGCCGTCAGACATCGGTCCAGTGTCTTCAATCTTCTGCACCCATTTGTCATAAAGCGAACGGTACGGTTCACGGAACATTGTTGCTCTGCTTTTTCCGATGAGCTGACCAACAGAACGCCGAGAAACCGTCTGCCCCTTTGCTCCTAACTCTCCGATGGCCTGCGCAATTTCCAACTCACGCCCCTTGACCTTGCGGAAGAACTTCTCGGGAATCTGCGCCAGCGTGCAAAGTAACGCCGGGTGTTTACTTTTTATTATCTCGTCCGAACTCATTCCGCAGTGTGCGTCCATCGCGATGAGCCGGATAGTGTCAGCGACATCGCTTCGGCGAATGGGAACACTCTGGCTACCGGCCGCCTTCAACGCTTCGGAAGTCCATTCGATCGCCTCTGTCTGGGCCGGATTCTTCTTAATCCATTGACGAGCAAGCTCAGCGGCGTGCTGTTTCAAATACCACCACACGAACTCATTGCAGACTCGAATCCGAAAATGGCCACTTGGGATACGGTGGGCCCACGATTCTGCAGTCATCCAGCGTCGCAAGGTCCTCTCGTTGCAGGTAGCCGGCGACATCTGCGCCAAGTCGCTGGATCTGAGGTGTCCAAACCGTGCCCGGGCGTCCAGCAGTTCCCGGAGTTCGCTGAACTTGCGCTGACCATCACGCACCAAAATGACGGCTGCGAGCCAGATGGCTCGGCGACTGCGTTCCGTTCTTGCCCTGCGGCAAAGATACTCAGCTTCGATCAGGACAGCGCGTTGCCATATTGCAGGTTCCTCCCCTTCATCGAAACAGTCCCTCTGCCGATCATTCATCGGGCCGAGCAGAACCCTTTCCCTTACGATTCGGCCCGTCGCCACCTCGGTAACGACTTCAACCAGTTCCTGTCCGCCCTGCTGGACCTTCCGCTTCCGAAACTGGTTCTCCTTTCCTTCTCGCGACCAGCGGTCGGGATACCTCAGCCGCCATCTACCGTCATCCCCGACCGTGATTCGAGTCGTGATCGGACATTTTTGCATCTCGTGAGACTCCCTGTCCTAAATTCGAGAGGAGAATAGTAAATGACAGACAACAGAGTCGATGCAAGAGCAACCGAAGAGGTCTTGGAAGCGCTCAGGCGGCAATTCCCCGGTCGTGTTTCACTGGACCGGACGGAAACAGCTCAGGCGTTGGGGTTTAAGAACCCGATTACCGTCGACAGACTTCGCGCTAGGGGGCTACTGCGGGCCTCACTTGCCACGCGGAAACCAATGTACTCCTTGACAGAAATCGCCAGATTCTTGGTGGAGACATCGGAGGGCATATGAAATCGCTGCGCACATGCCCGTTGGAGTAACGACCGGCTGAAAGCAACACGGGCGGAAGTGTTGGGACTGCGAACGGGTTGTGCGAGGACCGAGAGTGGAGACAAACTACATACGATTATATTGGCTGACATGCCGGGCGCTGGGATTCTTCGACTTATCGGAGTCAACCTTGCGGGTGGCCCGGGTGATTCTCGATTGCTCCTTTTGGTTGGGTCGAGGCGTGGCACGGTTGGAGGGGCGGGCGCTATTTCTCTCCGAAACCGGCATGACTAAAGGGCACATCTCGGCAGGTCTGGCCGACTTGGAGCGCAAAGGGATGGTGAAGCGGTGGGACGGGGATCACGATGTGACGTTTTACAAATTTGAGGACGACTGGACCCACTGGCGCGTGGCACCGCGGCGGATCGGGTGGTCCGACAATGGCAAATTGAAGGCATTGATCGAAGGGATGGATCCACTGCAACAGCACAGTCGATCCCTCACGCTTGCCGAGAATGAACGGGTGCCAGTTGCTGACGGCGAGACGGTCAGAACATTGAGCCGATCAGCAGAGCCAAACACGGGTCGTGAAGTTACCAGATCTGGAACTCTCTCGGGGCCGGTACTGGTAGAGAGAGTATCTAATACTCTGGTCGCAGGTACAGGTAGTAGTACCGGAGTGCCGGAGCCTGTAGTTCCGGAACCCGGAACTTCGAGTCGGCAAGACTTGCTGGACGAGGCGGAACGCTGTTTGGGGTCTGACTTTGTGGCGACTCATGGTGGACTACTGGTGCACCTGAGCCGAGCCAATGACGGGTACAACGCAACCCAGTGTTACAATGCTGTGTGGCGAGCGATCGGAGCGCTCAAAGAGCGGCGTCAGGACATAAGGCGTGAAAGCCTGAAAGGTGACGGCGTGCAATGGTTCAAATCGGCCTATCGGCGCACTAGAGCAGACGCGGCGAAACGAACTGCAGAGAAGGCACAGGTGGACTAACGAGGAATGCACATTGTCACTGGAGGCACCTGTCCTTTGAGAGAATAATAGCATAGGCGGCTTGTTGGAGATTGAGGCGGCGCGGGGATGTTGGTACGAAGCCCGAACCGCGTTGAACCAGGTCGGTTTCCCGGGTGAAAGCGGGGTGGTTTCGGTGTAACGCAGGTCGGTTTTGGAGAGAATCGCTCATTGATTCCCAAGAACTTACGTCAAAAACTCGCCTTGATTTGCAAGCACTTACGTCAATTCCATGGCTAGAATGTTGGTTGGAAGTAGGTGCCGGTGGACGCGGACAGAGGTGGGTTGGATGACAGGCCGCACAAGCGTGAGGCGTCCGGTCGTTGCAGGTTTGCCCTTATGCCCGTGCTAAACCCACAGCGGTATCGTTGCCTGCCCCGCCAGTGCCCGAGATCAAACGACTTCTCTTCAATGGGTGCGCCCTCTTTCCCTCGCCCCGCAAATCGGCTCTTGGACATCGGCGAACACAAGCGGATTTGTCTTCACTTACTCTCTGATCGGGCGCGGGCGACGAATCAAATTGAGGTTGTGCCCGCTCTGCATCTGGATCTTGTACTGACGTGGGCACGGGTTGTGCGGAACGCGCAGACGCTCGCGCGGCTCTGGGTAGTTCAATCTCTGGCACGGTCTGATCTCCCTCACGGCTCACAATCTCGCGCGGTTCGGCGCTCGGGGCAAGCACACATCCAATGCGCAGTGAGCAGCGATGGTCATCAAATTTCCAATCTTGGATGGCCCCCTGCTGGGTGTTCAGCAAGTTTGTTTGCACGTTCTCCATCTCTCATTTCTTGAAGCGCTTTAAATAAGTCGCTAGGTGAATTCAGTAAGCGCGGGTTATTGTCCAATATCCGCCGTATGTCCGTACAGACGGATTCGGCGATAATTTGAGATTTTCCATCCAGCGTAACCTTTACCAGCAGTAACGGGCCGAGTCTTAGGACTGCTTCTTGTTCACCTCGCAGACTTCCTATCAGTTGCGCGGCCGCAGTGGAGAGTTTTAGCGCACAGTCAGCTTCCCTACTATCCAAATACCTGAGTTCCAAACCAGACTGGGTTTTTTGCAGTGCCTCTTTTCCGAATTGTGCTAGTTGTTCGGCCTGCTTTTCGGAAACCGTTCCTTTTAGCCAAAACCAAACAGTTTGCCAGAGGTTGACCATTAGCTCACAGGTTTTTTTTGGCAACCTTCTCGTTTTCGGATTCGTAGGACAGGTAGCGGATCAAATCGTTCCGGACGACGTAACCACGAACAAATATCTCCGGGATTCGGCGCTTTGAACGGAACAATGTACCTCCACTGATCTTGCACCAAATGGGGCAGAGGCGGAGGACAGTTTGCAGTAGAAGATGCGGCTCATGGGGCTGGGCGTCGGGGGCAGGGCGGGGAAAGGAGCTCCTACGAAGGCTTGCAAGTTGTCTGTCTTGCTTCAAAAATTTTATGTAATGCACCAAATCGAATTCGTGCTTCTTTATTCCCGAGATTGTTCGAACGAGAATTCGTTTCATGGCTCCAATTTGGCTGACCGCCCTGCGCCCCGCAAGCGATGTGTTCTTGCGCTGGGGTGCGCATTCTAGCGCCGGAGACGCGGTGCCGCAGCAACCATGCGGCAGCGTCCTGCCGGACGCGACAGCAGTGGGAGGCGGGAGTTTTCTCCCGTATGCCGAGGATTTCTTGACTATGCAGGAGTGCGGCTCTTGGGATAAACTGGGGCACTGGAATGGATCTTGTATGACTGAATTTGGCCAAGAGTTGGACGCATTTCAAGTCGCCGAAACTTATTACAGCCTGCCGCCGGCGACGCGAGATTACAAGGAGTTGGTGAAACAGTTGTTTCCGCGCTGGCGGGACGCCGGATTCAACATGAAGGCTTGGGAAAACCGGCTTGGCAAAATGGTACGCGGATTAGAGCAGAAGGGGCTAATCCACCATACCGTTTTGCGCGGCAACACCGAGTATCTCCCGCGCAAGCCCGGGTTGGAGGATGAGTTCCGGCGGCGTTTTGCATTGCGTCAAGCAGTTGTGGTTGACATTTCCAGCTTGGGTCTTCCGCAGGGGACACCCACAAGCCATGGGGACCAGTGGGACAGCTATGATGATAAGATTCACAAGCGCTTGGGAGCTTGGGGTGGGCGCATGCTCGCGTCGTGTCTCAGACCAGGGGACGTTGTCGCAACGGGCGGGGGACGCGGCCCGCATTTCACTGTCATGAGGTGTACTGTAGGTGATGCGACCAGATACGCGGGGGATATAGTGCCCCTGACCGGGCTAATCACGGCCCGGGCCTGGCACCGTGATGGCGTGCGGGAGGCGGATGAACCTCCGTTTGTAGATGCGGATAATGTGGCGTCAGAGCTTCACGGCAAACTGGGATCTAGAGGAAGGGTCCATTGGATAAACCGCTCGATAACCGAAGAATGCTGCCTGCCGAGTACGGACAAGGCTTCGGTGGCGGTGGTTGGAATTGGGGCGCTGGGCGGGGGGCATCGTCTGAAGCGTTTTGAGGAACTCGACGATGTGAAGAGTGTTCGGAATCTACTAGCTGAAATGAACCGGTTGGCTGAGGCAATCGAGCAAGCCACCGGCAGTAAAGTGCCGCCGTTCTACCATCCAGTGGGCGATGTGTGCAACTGGTACTTCGTAGTGGATGAAGCGGGCAACGAGCGGGCGCCGAAGCAGCGGCAGGACCTCGAAAAATTGGTCAAGGAGCTTAACAGCAAGTTTGTGAACGCAACCCCGGAGTGTCTAGCAAAGATCGCCAAGCGAGGGATGGTGCTGGCCGTGGCTGGGGGGCCGCACAAGGCCACCGCGATTGGGCATGTGCTGTGCACCCATCGGCAGGGGCCGTGGATCACGCATTTGGTCACCGACCACCGAACGGCAGGCTGGATTCTTCAGGCCAAGAAAGACTCTGGAGGCCGGAATGGCGAGGCGAAAATCGCTACGAACTCGCAGTCCGCTGCAAGGGAAAGCTGAGCATGGGAAAATGTCATGATACCCACGTTAAACGCCGCGCCGGTATCGCTGCCTGCCCTGTCAGTGGTGAGATCAAACGACCTCTTCCGATGTTGGTGCGCCATCCTTCTCTAGTGCCGCAAATCGGCTCTTGGACATGGTCGAACACGGGCGGACTTGTTATGTCTTACTCTCAGATCGGGCGCGGGCAACGAATCCGACTGAGGCACTGCCCACTCTACAGCTGGGGAACTTGTACTGACACGGACAGGGATTGCGCGGGATGCGCAGTCGCTCGCGCGGCTCTGGGTACTTCACACCCTGGCACGGTTTGATCTCACTCACGGCTCACAATCTCGCGCGGTCCCTCGCTCAGGGCAAGTGCCCATAGCGGGACAGATGCCATCCGCACCGCAGCCCGAACCGCGACAAAATTCACCACCAGCCGCAGACCGCGACACGTACCCAAATTTACCTCAGTCTGTAAAGCGGTTTTTTGCCGGTTTCCCAAAAACCTCGCGTTGATTACCAACGACCTGTGCCGCAAGTCCAGAAGTCTCCCGCGCGTACTAACGAAAATGCTTCTTCACAGGAGTTCCAACCGGCCAACAAAAATCGAGTCTCTACCACGTGAGGCCACTAGCCGAAGTTGAGGCAAATACCTGGGACACGCGTCCGTGCTCGAAACTCTTGCCTGTGTCGTGACAGGGGACTACACTCGCCCTGCGAGGATCGGGGTAAGGCTACGGGGGAGTCGTAATGCAAAGAAGACTGCAATCGCAGCTATGATTCTCACGATACGGAGAAACGGAAGAACCACCTGCCGTCGGGGTTAGCACCGAAGACGATAGCGAGGAATTGAACGCTCTGATGACCGAGGGCCACTCGATGGAAGTAGCGGCATGGAACAATGGCGGGGAGCAATACGGGGTCCGTGTTGGCAAAGATAACCGTTCGCAATACTTCAATCCGTCGTGGCCACAGATTGAGGTGGAAATCGATGGCAGAACACACTCTTTCGACCTGACTCCCGGATTCTGGAAGGACTGTCCCGAATTTCGTGACAGCGGGACCGCAGCGATTCGTGATTGGTTACGAAAACATCATGCACTCAACTGGCCGAAGGGTCAGCCTCCGCGATACCAGCTAGTCCCGCTGGGCGGAAAGAGGTTTCGTTTAACTGATTGATATCTCCAACGGCACGGCAGCGCTGTCTTTACACGTATGAGCACACAGTTACATGAGGTCGCTGATTCGGTAGTCTTGGTGGGTCCGCAGTTCAGCGAACCGATGCGCGTACTCGGCAACCCGACCATCGGGGAAGGCTTTGTTCTCGTGAATCTGGTCGGGACACGCACCAACTCATTCAAGGGTGGCGTCACTCTGACGAAACAAGACCTGGGTTCCATTCAGATCGAGCGCAAGGAGGCGGTCTTTGGCGGCAACCCCCGGCTGGTCAAACTCAGCCTCGAATCTCTCCGCATTTCGCTGGCACAGGAATACGATCCGTTCTTCGGTCTGTCCATCTCGCGGGTTGACCCGCTGCCGCACCAACTCGATGCCGTTTACAACCACCTGCTCAAGTCCGCCCGCGTGCGGTTCCTGTTGGCCGACGACGCGGGCGCAGGCAAAACGATTATGGCTGGCCTGCTGCTCAAGGAACTCAAATTGCGTGGACTGGTTGAGCGGGTGCTTATCGTCTGCCCGGCGAATCTTGCCTTCCAGTGGCAGCGTGAGATGGCCGACCGTTTTCAGGAGACTTTCCACATCCTGCGCGGCAGTGACCTCCGCGTCCAGTACGGTGTCAACCTGTGGAACGACAAGCCCCAAATCATCACCTCGATGGACCTGGCCAAGCGCGACGAAATCCTTCCCAGCGTCCGTCAAGCTGAGGACTGGGACTTGGTCATTGTGGACGAAGCTCATCGCATGTCGGCACGGGACGCAGAGCACAAGAGCGAGCGGTACAGGCTCGGTGAACTTCTGCGGGAGAAGACCGCGCACTTCCTCTTGTTGACCGCCACGCCACACAAAGGCGACCCAGTAAATTTCAGCCTATTCCTCCAACTGCTCGACCAGGAAGCCTACGCCGACGTGAAATCCATCCATGATGCGATGGAACGCCGCGAAGCCGCGTGCTATCTGCGACGCACCAAAGAAGTCATGCTCAATTTCCCCAAGCCGCAGCCAGACGGCACTTGGAAGGCGGTCAGGCTGTTCAAGAAGCGCATTCCGAACACCGTCGCGTTCTCCCTCGACGGCGACGAGATGGAACTTTACAGAGCGGTCACGCAGTATGTGCAACGTCAGTCCGCCCGTGCTGCTGAGTCCGGCGATGACCGCCGCGCGCGTGCGATCGGCTTCATCATGGCGATGTATCAGCGCCGCATGGCCAGTTCGACACATTCCTTGAGACAGTCGTTGCTTCGTCGGCAAAAGGGACTCAAGGAGCTTCTGGAAACGGCCAACCAACTCGGCGACATCCCGATGCCCGACATCCCGACCGAGGAAGAATGGGAGGAAATGGACGACGCCGAGCGCGAAGTCAAGGAACGCGAGCTTGAACGCGCCACGCTCGCCCGCCGCAAGTCCGACTTGGAGCAGGAACTCAAAGAAATCGCTGACCTCATCGCCCAGGCCCAGCGCGTTGAAGATGGCGGCCACGAACTCAAGCTTCGCCGCCTCAAGGAGCAACTGACAGAACAGGGAATCTTCACCGATCCCAATCTGCGCCTCCTCATCTTCACCGAGTACAAGGACACGCTCGACTACCTTGTCCGCAAACTGCGGGAATGGAAATTGACCGTCGGCCAAATCCACGGCAGCATGAAACCCGGCAGCCGAGACGAGGAAGGCTCACGTCTCTGGGCCGAACGGAACTTCTGGGAGTTGAAGACGCAGGTGCTTGTGGCCACGGAAGCCGCCGGTGAGGGCATCAACCTCCAATGTTGCCATATACTTTTCAACTACGACATCCCGTGGAATCCGAATCGGCTCGAACAGCGCATGGGCCGCATCCATCGTTACGGCCAGACCAAGGACTGTCTCATCTTCAATTTCTTCGCGCAAAACACGGTTGAAGGGAAAGTTCTGCACACGCTCCTCGAAAAGCTCAAGAAAATCCGTGATGCTCTCGACGATGATGCAGTGTTCAACGTCGTCGGCGAGGTGTTGCCGTCGAACCAAATCGAGCGCCTGCTGCGCGACTTCTATGCGGGCAAGCTCAGCGCCGACGACATCGAGGCCCGGCTCGAAGTCGAAGTACGCGAAGAAGACTTTCGGAAGATTTGTCAGTCGGCACTGGAAGGTCTGGCAAAAAAGAACCTGAACCTGCCGATGCTCATCGAGCGCCGGGCGTTGGCCCAGGAGCGGCGGATCGTCCCAGAAACCGTCGCTCGATTCTTCGAGGCGGGAGCCAAAGAGGCGGGAATGCCACTAACGGCGATCACCGGCGTCGAACGCGCGTTCAAGGTTGGCAGGATTCCGACCACGCTTTACGACCAAACCCGCGGCCACGACTGGAAGCTCATGCCGCTTGCCAAAGGCTACGACCGAATCTGCTTCGACCGTGGCACCCTGGAGGCGGACGCCCGGCTCGAATGGGTAACACCGGGTCACCCGTTGTTTGAAGCGGTCCGCCGTCAAGTGTGGGAACACACGCAACCACAGCTTCGCCAGGGCGCGGTTTTCTACGAATTGGAGCGGGAGCAAGACGGGATGTTGGAATTGTTCATCGCGGGCGTTGCGGACGGGACCGGCGACGTTCTACATCGGCGCCTGTTCCTTGTCGAAACCAACGCCGATGGCACCCGCCGTCTTCGTGACCCCAGTTACCTGCTCGATCTCATCGCGCCCGAAAAACAGCCGCGGCTATTGCCCACGCTTCCCACGGAGGATGCGCGCTCGCAGACATTCTTGTTCGAGAAAGGGCTGCGACCATTCCAGAAGGAAATCGCCGACGAACGCGAACACGAACTGGACCTCATCGAACGCAGTGTCCGCACCTGTTTCGAGGAACTCATCACGAAGCGCGACGCCGTGCTGGCCAAGCACCTCATGGCGCAGGAACGAGGCGACCCCACGGCCATCGGCCTCGCCGAACTCGAAGCGCAGAAACTCCAGGAACTCCAACGCCGCCGCGACCAGCGGCTCAATGAAATCGCCCGACAACGGTCGCTGTCACTGCAAGGGGTCGAGCGCATTGGCTTGGCGATGGTGCTGCCGCATCCGGAGCGCCATGAACCGGCGCACACGCACCTCAAGACCGACCGCGAGACGGAACGCAAGGCCATTGCCGCTGTCATCGCCTACGAACAAGCGCGGGATTGCAGTGTCGAGGACGTTCAAGACCAGAATCTCGGTTTCGATCTCCGCAGTCTCCACCCGGTGACCGGCGAGCTCCGTCTCATCGAAGTCAAAGGCATCGGCGCGGCTACGGGAACCATTTTCCTGTCCCCAAACGAAAAGCGTATCGCCGAAGACCGCCGCGACCTCTACTGGCTCTACGTCGTCACGCACTGCGACACGAAGCCGAAACTCGAAGAACCCATCAAAGACCCTGCCCGCTTCGACTGGCATGAAGTCAAAAAGGTCGAGCATTACCGATTGGAAGTGGACGCGATGACGCAGCCCATGACGTTGAAAGAAGGCGACGCGGGATATGCAGGACAGAAGTGATTCGCCAACACCAAAAGGCTTGCAGATGAGACCACAAGAACAAGCAAAACGACGGAGACGGTATGGATAGCAAGTGCAAAGTCGATGCGATGTGTAATGAGCGGAGCAACTTGCGACAGGAGATTATTGGATTTGAACACAGCTCGTCACAGGCAATGTTTGGCTTTTATGCGCTCGTCGGTGCGCTTGCAGGAGTTTATTGGAAACCCGAACTCATCAAGGACGAGGCGACGAAGAACATCATCCTCTTTCTTATTAGCCAAATCCAATTCAGTTTAGCGGTCTTCGTTCTGACTTTGTCCAGCGTAGTGCAGGTGGAGGTCGGCTACATCGCAGCGTTGGAAGAGAAGATCAACACGCTCTGCAACGACACGATAGCCATTTGGGAAAGCCGAATCTGCCGAGAATACATTGTCCATCGTCGTGCGCCCTTTCTCTGGGGCACGGTGTTGCAAACATTTCTGATGATAGTGCTCTTTGTGACCACTTTGGGACTCTCGATCTGGAAGTTCAGTCACACACTCACAGCCGTGATGATTCTAGTCGAACTGGCGATTGTCATCGCGCTTCTGGTTTTTGGCGTCATTCGTGGTCGTCAAAGCTCGAATAGCGCGAGAAAATACCTCGGTTTGTCAAACGAACGGACGTTGACACACTTACAGCCCGCACAGCAATCTGCTTCAACATCTCAACAAAATAGCAAATAGGTTGCGATCCATTTGGTGTCTGTAACCTCTATCTCGAAACAGTGATCCCCAAAGAATGCAAACGGCTGATTGAGGTGGATTTTCCGATTGCGGCGGTGTCGGCGCACTCGGCGCGGGAGAAATCCATCCGGCATGGGCATCCGTCCACGCTGCATCTGTGGTGGGCGCGGCGGCCGCTGGCGGCGTGCCGGGCGGTTCTGCTCGGCTTGTTGCTGCCCGACCCGTGCCAAGCGCTATGTCCTGCGGACTTCAAGAAAAAGGCGCGGGAGCTTCTGCCGCCGGTAGCCGGCAGGGTTGGGTCGAGCGACGAAGACCTGCAGCGGGCCCTGCTGAAATTCATCGGCGATTTTGCGAACTGGGATTTCGCGGCGAATCAGACGTTTCTGGAGATCGGGCGGGGACTGGTCAAGGCGGCGCACCCGGAAGAAACGCCCGTCGTCGTTGACCCGTTTGCGGGCGGCGGCTCGATTCCGCTGGAGGCGTTGCGGCTCGGTTGCGAGGCGTTCGCCAGTGATCTCAATCCCGTCGCGTGTCTCATCCTGAAAACGTTGCTGGAAGACATCCCGCGTTATGGCAACGCCGATTTCAAACTCAAAGACGACAAGGGCAAAGACATCGTCGTCCACGGTCTCGCCGATGCGCTGCGGCACGTCGGCAAACAGGTCAAGCAAGCGGCGGAGAAAGAGTTGGAGCAGTTCTATCCGCCCGACTCCGATGGCGCGAAACCGATTGCCTATCTCTGGGCGCGGACGGTGCGGTGTGAAGCGGTTGGCTGCGGCGCAGAGATTCCCCTGATGCGGGGTTTCTGGATACTACGAAAGCCGAACCAAAAGCTGGCGTTGCGTTTCGTCGTGGAACGTCCGAAGAAGGGTGTGCCGTTTTTGACGTTTGAAATCTTCACGCCGAAATCGGATTCAACGCTGCCCGATGGAACGGTTCACCGTGCGGATGCAACGTGTCCGTGCTGCCACGTCGTGTTGCCTGCTGCGCGTGTCCGCACGCAACTCGCGGCGCAACGCGGTGGGGCGGATGTGCAGTTCGACGCAAAGGGTAATCGCACGGGTGGCGCGATGTTGGTGGCGGTGGTGACGCAGCGCGAGGGCGCGACTGTGAAGTGCTACCGTTTGCCTGCGCCGCAAGACTACTCCGCTGCCTTCGCGGCACAGAAAGCAGTCGCCAAATTGCCCAAGGACGCTGTACCAGATGAGCCCACACCAAGCGGCGGCGGGTCTGGAGCTGGCCGGGCCTTCTCAGTTCAAAAATACGGAATGATGAAATGGGGAGACTTGTTTACGGCTCGGCAGAAGGTGACGCTTGCTACGTTGGGCCGAATTGTGAGGGAAGTCACCGGCAAGTCAGGTGAACAACAGGCTCTCAAGGAACTTGCAGCCGTTACTGTGAGCAGGTTCACTGACGATTATTCGAGTCTTTGTCGGTGGATGGACAGAGGCACACCAGCGCCCACATTTTCCCGACCAGCTCTGCCCATCCTTTGGGATTTCTGCGAGATATGTCCATTCGACGACGCCTCCTGGTCATTGACGGGTTCTTTGGACTGGGTTGCGGCGGCGGCTGAGGTGAAAGTGGGGGCCCCCGGTCAGGTTCAAGATGCGGATGCCTGCGAGTCGCCGCTCTCAAATGGTGCCTGCACCGTTTGGTTTACTGACCCGCCATACTACGACGCAATCCCATATTCCGATCTATCCGACTTCTTTTTCACTTGGCTGAAATGCACCTTGCCCGGCCACGCTGTTCTTCGTGACCCTTTTGACAGGAGGAATCCGCAGACACCGAAATATCGGGAGATCGTTCAAGATGAGGCACGACAGGTAGAAGGTGGTGTCAAAGACCGTAGGTTCTTCGAGCGACAGATGGCTCGCGCCTTTGCAGAGGGTCGGCGGGTGATGCGTGAAGACGGTATTGCCTGCGTTGTATTTGCTCACAAAACAACCGAAGGCTGGGAGGCGCTTCTTTCCGGTATGCTTGGTGGCGGTTGGCAGATCACTGCGTCTTGGCCCATTTCCACGGAGCGAGCCCAACGGCCACGGGCTCACGATTCTGCCGCACTCGCGGCAAGCGTCCATCTGGTCTGTCGTCCCCGCAATCCGAGCGCTGGCGTGGGCGACTGGACCGAAGTGAAAGCGGCGATGGAGAAACGGGTTCGGGAGTGGTTGCCGACGTTGACCAAGCACGGGGTGCGCGGGGCGGACGCGATTTTCTCCTGTCTCGGTCCGGCGTTGGAATCCTACAGCCGCTACGAAAAGGTGCTGACGCAAGCCGACCGCGAAGTGCCGTTGGGCGGCGACCCCGAAGCGAGCGAGCCGCACGAGCGCGGGTTTCTGGCCTACGTGTTCGAGACGCTGTCGAAAGAGGCCTTGCGTCAGGTGTTGGGCGACGCGCAAACGGAGGGCTACGAGGAGGATGCCCGTATGACCGCCTTGTTCCTCTGGACGTTGCAGACGACGAAGGCGAATGGCAACGGGAAATCGCAGGCAGGGACGCCTGCGCCACCAAGTGAGGATTCCGAGGATGAGGGCGACGAGGAGAAGCCGGCGAAGGCGGCGGGCGGGTTCTCCATGCCGTTCGACACGTTCATCCGCATCACGCGTCCGATGGGGATCCATTATCCCGCGTTGGAAGGCCGCGTGATCGCGATCGAGAAGGGCGTGGTGCGGTTGCTGCCCGTGAAGGAACGGATGGAGGAATTGCTCGGCGAAGCCGCGAAGCGCGGCGGCGCGGAGTTTTCCATCCAGGACTTGCGGCAGGGCGAGTTGTTCGCCCGCGGCGCAACGAAGTCGGACAAACCAGAGAAGGCATCGGCCAAATCTGCCAAGCTGGACGCGGGAAAAGCGCGGGCGGAAGGCGAATTGACCACGCTCGACCGAATCCATCGGGCGATGCTATTATTCAGCCTTGGGAGAAGCGCGCTGTTGCGGCAGGTGTTGGAGGCGGAGCTTCGACAAGGCAAACGCTTCGAGCGTCTGGCGCTGTCCCTCAACGCTCTGTATCCGGAAAACAGCGACGAGCGACGGATGCTGGAAGGCGTCCAGTCGGCAATGAGGGGGGTGAGGTAATTACGGACCGACCTCTTGTGGAATGCTTTAATGGAAACTGAGAACTTCGACCTCCACGAACTGGCTGATTCGCTGGGGAAACACTTTCCGGCGATTGAGGCACTCTACTTATTTGGCTCTCGCCGGTATCGAACGAGAAGCAGTCGTTCGGACATTGACGTCTTGGTAAAGTCTTCGGCATTCATCAAGGCAACCGACCTCCGACTTTTCGCTGAGAAGGAATGTCCCGCACTTGATCTTTTCATCGCTACAGGTGGGAGGGCCGTGAGTTGTGCCAATGATAGTTATGTGGAAGCGGAAAGTTTGGAGTCATTGATTGGCAGACTCGAAGCAGTCGAATTCTGGAATAAGGCAACGGGGTGCTTGGAACAAGCGGACATTGACTGGAGTGTGGCGATACCTCTGCAAGTTGAGTTCATCGCTATGTCCGTTGCCGCCGGGACTCATGCCGCATTTTCATATAGATGGTCGCCATCAGTGCAAAGCTTCTTTCGCCAATTGGAAGCTGAAGGAATTCCAGCGCAGCCTTTCATGGGCAGTGACTTCCACGAATTGGCAGATTTTTTAGCCGAATTGACTAAGAAGGCGGTCACGGCATCTGCCAAATTGAATCCAAGGGGCAAGGGACTCAGCATTCGACTCGATGACGAATACGACTTCCAGAACCTTTTTTTTCTGACAGTAAAACCGTGGCTTTCTAGCTTGGCGAAAGAGGAAGTGACCGTTAGATACGACGGTCAGGAGAAATCCGCCGATTTTAACCTGTCGAAGAGTCGAGTTGTGATTGAGTTGAAGTATGTGAAGGATGCGAACACAAAGGGCCAAGTTGTAAAAACCCTCTTGGGGCTCTCTGATTTTTACCGGATGAACGCGAATGTTAAGGTCCTCCTATTCGGAATCATGGTTGCCTCAAATGTGGATGTCGATACTGAGCGATGGGAGCGTGACTATTCTACCGAGTACGGCGACGTGATCGTTCGCACTTTCGTCGTGAAGCTTCCGCCTGTATCACCTAAGAAAAATAAGCTTAAGCAGAAATGAGGGGCGGCCATGGAACCTTGGTATAAAGTCGTTCAGCCTCGACAGGAACTACGCGAGGGACGGTCACTCGACCCCAGCGAGTTTGCGGTACACCTCGAACGGGTCGTGGACGGGACTGCGCCGGCTGATTACGCGAAGCCGTCGAAGTTTTTTGCCCGAAACTATTTCTCGAAGGCGTTGGTCGAACACTGCGGCATGGTGTTGCGGCGGTTGAACGGCGAGACGGCGAACACTGCGCCCGTGCTGTCGCTCATCACGCAGTTCGGCGGCGGCAAGACGCATACGCTGACCGCACTGTATCATCTCTGCACCAGCGGAGCCGGTGCGAAGGAGTTTTCCGGCGTAGCTGACATGATGAAGGCGACCGGGTTGAAGTCGATCCCGGAAGCCAAGACTGCGGTTTTCGTCGGGCAATCATGGGACCCAAAGCCGGGACGCGAAACTCCATGGCTCGACATCGCCGAGCAGTTGGTACCCGGCCAAGGCGCGGCGTTGTTCAACGCGAAATCGGCTCCGGGGACCAAGGCGATCGGCGATTTGATTCGGTTAGTGGGGAAACCAGTGCTCATTCTGTTTGACGAGACACTGAACTACATTGGCAGGCACCCGGAACAATCCAGTCAGTTCTATTCGTTCATGCAAAATCTGACGGTTGCTCTTACGTCTTCAGAGCGGGCCGTCGGATTGTTCAGCTTGCCCGCGTCCCCGACGGAGATGACCGAAGACCTACAGGAGTGGCAGGGCAAGTTGACCAAGGTGGTCGGGCGCGTGGGCAAAGACCTCGTGGTGAATGATGCGTCCGAAGTCAGCGAGATCGTGCGGCGACGGTTGTTTGAGGAAGCCGGGCGTGAGAGCATGAAGCGGGCGGTCGCCCGGCAGTTCGCCAGTTGGGTGTTCAGTCGCCGTGACCGGCTCCCGCCGGAGTGGGGGCAGATGTCCGAAGATCAAATCCGTGCCCAGTTCGAGGCGTGCTATCCGTTCCACCCGGCGACGCTGACCGTCTTTCAGAGGAAGTGGCAGGCGCTCCCGCAATTCCAACAGACGCGCACGACGCTGGCGATGCTGGGTATGTGGATTTCCTGCGCGTACCGGGAAGGCTACGGGAAAGCGCGTCGTGAGCCACTGCTCACACTGGGCTCTGCGCCGTTGGGGGACCGCGAGTTTCTTTCGGCTGTGTTGCGGCAGATGGGAGAGCAACGATTGCAGGCGGCGATTCAAGCTGACATCGCAGCGCCCACAGGCCAGCCCAAGTCGCACGCGGAAACACTCGACGAGGAGGACGCGGAAGGTTCCGGGCGCACGGGTGTGCATCAGCGTGTTGCCAAGACGCTATTCTTTGAGTCGTGTGGCGGGCAGACCGACAAATCGGCGCACCTGCCAGAGATGTATTTTGCCGTGGGTGACCCGGACACCGAAACGACCCTGATTCATACGGCGACACAGGACTTGGAGCGTCGTTGCTACTTTTTGCGCTCGGTGGGTGTCGATAGCTGGAGATTTGGTCATGTGCCCACGCTGAAAAAAGTTCACGCCGACCGCAAGCAGGCCCTTGATCCCGACGACGTAAAACGGAATATGGTCGAACTGGTCAAGACGGTGTTCCGGAAGGATGCCGAGATTCACCTGTCGCTATTTCCCAAGGATTCCAGCGAGGTCGTTGACCAGGCCATGTTGACGATGGCGGTGCTGCGACCTGATGAAACGCTCGAATCGGGCGAGGAATCGGAATTGCGAGTGCGGATTACCGAGTGGACGCGCAAGTGCGGTCAGTCTCCACGGCAGAACCCGGGCGGGATTCTATGGGTGACTTGTGATGGTGGCGGCGCGCTCCGATCGGCGGTCGAGGAATTGCTCGCGTGGCAGGCCGTTGCGGATGACGCCAACCGTGGGCTTCTTGGCGATCTTGAGGCGGATGACATTCGCCGCATCCAACGGGAAATGACCAACTCCAAGGGCCAAATCGAAGACCGGGTGTGGAGTGGGTACAGTCATTTGTTGCTGTGGGACGCGGGCGGGGAAACGTTGAAGAACATTGTGCTCGGCCAACTTCATCAAAGCGAGGCCAGAAGCATCACGTCGGCGATCCTTGCGCGGCTGCGTCACGACAGTCTGTTGAGCCGCGAGATTGGCGCGTCCTATATCGAACGCAATTGGCCACCTGCGTTGAAGGATTCTGGCATGTGGCCATTGGCGAGCCTCAAGGCGGCGTTTTTCCAGGGGCAGTTCACGCGATTGGAGAGAGCCGACGACGCACTGCGGACGACCATCGCTCGCGCCGTAAGCCAGGGAGCGTTTGGGTTGGCTTCCGGTAAAGACCCGAACCATTTCGACCACGTGTGGCTGAAGGAGGACGTTGAGCAAGCCGACATCACATTCGACTACGATACCTATTTGCTGACGGCGGCGAAAGCTAAGGCCCTGAAGCAAGCACCTGTGGCCACAGCATCACCCGCACTGCAACAGCCCACAGCCCCGGCGTCAGCGGTTTCGACTACTGCGGCAGCGCCGCCGGCTTCACCGCCCACGGCACCCAAAGTGACTACGGTGATTTGGGAAGGGGAGTTGAAGCGCGAGCAGTGGAATTTGTTCAGCCTGAAAGTGCTCACCCGCCTGGCCGAAGCCGAGGGCCTGCAAATCGACGTTAAGGTGAAAGCGAAGCTCAAAGAGGCGCAGACGTTGGAGCAGGTCAACGCCGCACTCAGGGAATTGGGTATCAGCAACCCCTTCAGGCCAGAATGAGGCGATTGTGGGCGACGACGGCCAGCGATACATGAAAGAGATGCTTTAGGGGCTGATTCCGTCTTGGGCAAAATATCCCGGTATCGGCAACCGGATGATTAACGCCCGCGTCGAGACGTTCGCTGAGAATGGCGTCACGATACACCGCAAGCCGAAATTCACCAAGGCAGGACTTGCCCGGATCGCGGCAACCCAGCGCGAAGCTCAAGGCAGGGAAGAAGTAAAGGCTCGGTATGTACCTGGGGGTGGCTGAGTCACTGTGTGAAGTGAACGGGAGTTTCCGCCACGCGGGACGTGATCTTGCTTGGAAGTTACGGTTGCCCCCGAGGATGGCACTTGCGACCGCGCCAGCTGCACGCGGTGGTAACGGGGCGGTGGAGACGCGTCCTCCAACCGCCCCTCGCTGCAGCTCATCTACTCTGGACTTGGGACCTCGACGAAAGCGAGGACGTTGGTGTCGGTGTCGGTGGCAAAGATGAAGGTGCCAGCTTGGTCTCCAACGACCTTGGCCTTGACTTTGATTGTGGCCGTTTTATCTCCTCTTAGGGCTTTCACCTTCTCTGCCAAGGGCGCTACGCCCACGTTTGGACTGAAGGCACTGCCTTGCTCTAACCACAACAGAACAGAGAACTTGGGTGTTTCCGTCACCCCGGGATTGCTGACAACCAGATTGAAGGCGACCGTGCACGTGGTTGTCGTGTTGGTTGTCTCTGTCCTCTTATCGATCTTCGTTTTGGTCTTGCAGGTCTGCACGACATGCGTGAAGGAGAAGGTGACCGGGGTGGCCGCTGTCTGATCGACTGTGAACGTCTGACCCGCAATCGTCATCGTGCCGGTGCGCGCCGCGCCAGAATTGGCCGCCACAGAGTAACTGACCGAAGCGTTGCCGGTGCCGTTGGTGGCGGAGGTGATCGCGATAAACGGATCGTTGCTGATGGCTGTCCACGTGCACCCATTGGACGCGGTGACGCTCACGCTGTCGGAGCCGCCCGCAGCACCGAAGGCGCCATTATTTACACTGAGGGCATAGCTGCAAACTCCTGTCCCGTTGGTCGCGGGGACGGCTTCGGTTATGAAGGCCGCTCCGTAAGCCGGTCCCAAGCCCTGACCAGAATAATCACATACCAATGTGCCCGCAGCTGTGCTGATGTTTACGGAGAGCAACTGTGTCCCCGACACTCCATAAAGAACACCATCGTCGCCCGTGGCCAGGCCGAACACATTCTCAAATCCCAACGGCCCGATGGCTGTACCGGCTGCGCCATTGGTCAAGTCGATTTGGATCAACTGGTTGTCCGTCGAGGTCATGAATAACTGCCCGCTGTTGAACGCCAGGTCACCTGCCGAGGCAAATCCGATATTGCCCACGGGGCTTGCCGCTCCTGTGGATGGATTGATTGTGTAGAGCAAGGTTGTCGCGTTACCAGCGGCGTATAACGTCCCGTTCGTAGCGAACTTAAGCGCATTACCCCCATCAATTCCGTGAGGGCCTATAAGCGTGACCGCTGCTGTATCGGGATCGATACGGTAAAGATCCGTGTATGACAGCCCGTACAAATCTCCATTCGGGGAGAATGCGATGTCTGTCAATACGACCCCCATGTTACCGATTACCGTCGCGGCACAACTGGACACATCGACGGTTCCTAAATTTCCAGAGCTGTCAATCACATAGATGTCCTGTCCAACAGCTTCCGCCGCGAACCCGCCCCATGCTGTCTGCAGGCCGGTGAAACCGGTGTCGCTTGTGTTCCACACATTAATGACAACCGGGTCCCCATCTTGCAGGATGGCACAACCTTCGCCGTATGAGCCAGCGAATCCATTGATCACGATCTGAGTATCGGACCAAGATTGATAGTTCAAAGTTACCGAACTGGCGGAGACGACACCCCACCCGCCAAAGCCAGCGCCAAAGAGAGCCGACCCGGCGCCACAATGTGATTGGAAATCGCCAAAGCCGAAATAATCCAAGTTGCCGGTAAACGGCATTGTGACCGGAGCGTTCCCAAAACCAGAGCCCTGCACAGTGATCTGAAGGTTCTGCCCACTGCCGGAGAATGTCACCGATGTGATCTGCGGAGTTCCGGAACCTCCCGGAACGCTGCCGCCCCAAGTTGCTCCTACGCCCGAGGATGGGTTCCAAACGGCCAGAGCGACGGCGTCGCCTGGCTGACCTCCAAACCCGCTCACTTGGATTTCAGTGTCGGACCAGGATTCATACGTGAGATTATTGGCATCTCCTGCATAACCCCACTCTCCGAATCCAAGTTGCGCCGCATCCGCGACGCGGAAGTACGACGTGTCGCCGTCGAACGGCAAGCTGCTAGGCAAGGTTCCAAAACCTGACCCGTTCACAGTGAGGGTGTAATTTCCCGGACTTCCAGAGAACTGGACGTTGGCAATCTGTGGATTGCCCATTGCCGTTTGGATGACGCAAACAGATACGGCCACAAACGCAATTACTCCTTGCCGCATCTCGGCTACTGTGTCCAGGATGGCTGTCCTCCACGAACTGTGATTGTCGGACTGTTTCACGTGATGCCTCTCTTTCCTCAGGTTTGATTTGTTCAGTTTTCGCATTCAAGGCCGACCGTCCTCGCGTGGCCTCATCTGCCTGTACGGGACAGGCTGCGAGATCTTGCAGGGCAATTGGAGAGATTTCAGGTGGGTAGCCCGCGTCGCGCAGAGCACTGCAACGGAGAATTGAAAGGCTCTGCAACGCCGCGGTGCGGCACCGCACGATTCTGAGAGCGGTAGTCCCAGCCGCCGGGACTCGTGTGAAGAAGAAGCAGATCGTGGTACTGCCGTTGCCGATTAGCGTTGTCGGATAAGCAGAGTCAGCTTTTAGTTTGTGTTGCCTTTCATCTCTGAACGAATTTGAGCAGATTCAGGATCCACGCCACCAGCATCAGCGGGATCGCTAGCCATATGGCAACCGGGCCGAACCGTTGCCAAAATTCTGCGACAATAGAGCGCTGCACGACCGCCTCCCAAATCAACATCGTCAGGATTGCCAACGAAAACAGCGCCAACGGGATCGCCGCAATGTTGCAGGCAGATGCGCCAGTGAAGTCCCCATGCAGAAGCATCACTGCGCCCCGCGTCAGGCCACACGAGGCGCATGGCAGCCCGGTCAACCGACGGAATGGACAGAGTACTGGCAAATATCGTATCAATCCACTCTGTAGTGTGAGAGCCAGCAGCAGTACCGCCGCAACAATCGCTATCGCGCGCCGGCGATACATTGCTCAGCCGATTCTCAGCGAGTTACCTTGCGCATCTTTCATGTTCCCCATCCCAACAATGGCGAAATCAATCACCGCCCAGATGCCACAGCCGCCAAGAGTGATCAGTTTGAGGATGCCCAGGCCCATGTAACCAAGATAAAACCGATCGACACCGAGTGCCCCCAGCAGCCAAGAAAGAATAAAGGCGGTTGCCTGTGATTTGACTGGTGTGCCGACGACCGTATCGCGTTGCAGCGGCGCGCCTTGGGCATCGCGTCGGCTGCCGATACCGGCAAGAATCATGTCGATTAGCGCCCACACGCCACAACCGCCAAACGTGACGAGTTTGAGGATGCCTAGGCCGACTTGGCCAAGATAAAAGCGATCCACGCCAAAGAAACCGAGCAGCCACGAGAGAAGAAACGTCGTCCCTTGTGATTTCATACTTGAGTCATTCCTTTTGACGGTTGTTTCGATTTGTTAATTGTTGCTTATCTCCGCTTCGAACACTAAACCCTCTAGAATCCCTGCGGCGCCGCGAGGGCGTTGGTCCCGATACTTTACATGAGTATGCCGATACCGCCGTTGGTGCGCGGCAGGTCCATCCAACTGCTGCTCACAATATTCGATCTGATTTCTACGACATAATTGGCCGGCGTTAATCAGCACGCCCGTGACTGTTTGCCAGATTACCAGTGGCGGTACCCACGACCCCAATAGCCGTGGGACCACACGCCGCCGCGCCAATAACCGCCAATCCAGATCGCACCGGGACATGGCGGCAACACCCACTGGCCGGGCATCCACACCCAACGAAAGCCGTCCCATGCCCAGTAGCCAGCCACCCAAACATAGTCTGGGCCGGGGGACAGCACCGCCGAATTCACGACAACGGTTGACGGCGGCGGAGGTAAGTTTGCTGTCGGCATGGCACCCAGCGGGGACACAGTGACGTCGTTGGGTGTGTTGATCATGAAATTAATCACCACTTCACTCACACCACCATCCTTCAAGTCGATGATTTCTGCCGAGCTTAGGCGGTACGCCGTGTGCGAGCTGCGAATCTGGCTGATGATGACTTTGTCGCTGACGCCGGCTTTGGCCAGCGCCTTAACATCAGCCAAGCCAAGCGGCTGGGCTTGGTCGATCCGCTGGAGTGTTTGCGGGTATTCCCGGCTCAGAATTTCCCTATGCTCCTGGTCCACGGCATTGCCAACTAGCGCCCCCGTCAACAAACCCGCCACACCGCCAATAGCTGCGCCCTCCGCCGTGTGGTGGCCTTTGGCGTTGCCGATGAGCGCACCCGTGCCGGCACCGACCATGCCGCCTAGCAGTGCACCCGTTGCAGTGTTATCCGGTCGGCCCGACGGGGTGGTGCATCCACCCGCCAAAATTGCTGCTGCGATCGCCAACCTGATGATTCTCATAGTCTTCACGGTTATCTTCTCCGTTGCACAATTGCTCTGGACTGCCCATCGTCTAATGCCGTGTGGCTCCTTTACTCACTGGGGTGTACTCGCAGCGTTAGTTTTGATGTAATCAATCACAGCCGGATCAAGATTGGCTTGTTGCAGAATGGCAATTTCTTGTGGACTGTATTTGGAATTCGTTGCCTTGATCTCTTCAATCATACTTTGCGGTTTTACTCCCGTACTAGTCAACTCCTTGAGTTCGTCCACACCGATCGCAGTCTGTGCCGGCGGCTCGGAGGCGGCCGAGGTAGGCTCGACCGCACCATGAATCCTCGCATTGCAGACTTCAACATGTGTTTGTGCCAGTGCAAGGCCTTGGTCGGCGGCTTTTCGAAACCAATTCATGGCTTGCTCATAATCCTGCGCAACACCAAGCCCTCTGAAGTAGAGGTCGCCCACGTTGTCCTCTCCGTATGCGTTGCCTTGATCAGCCGCCTTGCGACACCATCGCATGGCTTCCGCGTAATCCTGAGTAACGCCTCGCCCTGTCCAATAGCAGACGCCCAAGCTGTTTTGTGCCGCTGCATTACCTTGTTCGGCGGAGAGGCGGTACCATTTCACCGCCTCCGTGGGGTTCCGCGGAACGCCTCTGCCATTCGCGTAGCAGCGGGCCAAGGTGAGTTGCGCGATGGCATCACCTTGCTCGGCCTTATTTTTTATTTTGTTAACTTCGGCCATGTCAAAGCCACTTTGGACCACAGCAATCGGGGCCAAGATGACAGAGCCGATGGAAGCATTGGGGTCGAACACAACTTTCCCATTCTGAACTGCGCATCCTATTGTTAGTAACAATCCCGTGCACACGACTGAGACTCGAATACTTCCACACATGGTCGTCATAGCTTTTCTCCTTTCGATGGAGTCAAATCATTGCTACTTATTTTTTTTGTCGGACTTGCTGGTTTGTGAGTTTCCGGGCTTCGTTTCTGTCTCTTTTGCTGTTTTGCTCGTTGTCGACGGCGACGGCCTATATACCTTGTTGACCTGTGGGGTTGGTATCCCCTGTTGTCCACCCAGCTTGCCGGGTTCCGATTTCTTAACCTGAGAGTGCTCTTGCCTAACAGCTGGATTTCTTTCTTCGAATTTCGCTTGTTCGACTCGATGATTAGTCAACTTTTCGAGACGCTCGCGGCCGATTCCCTGGTTTACGAATCTGCCGTGCTCATCCCTATGGAAATCATTTCGGATTACGGAGGCTCTGAAGTATTCGTGCCGCTCTCGTTCTGCCACATGAAAGCGATATTCCCGGAACCGGTTTCGAAAGAACGGCTCGTGGAAGTGATCGTAACCAACGAAGACAAAATAGTCTTCGCCCAGACCGAAATCGTAATCTACGGCAAACACGCCCCCACGGAACCTCCACCCTCCGTCCACAAAGACTGCACCGTACGGTAATGGCGCCCACCCAATACTTGCTCCATCTTCGGCATGTCGCCAGAAGACCCAAGAAGGACCCCATTCATAATCCGGCACCCATAGCCAGCCGTAACCAGGGTCGCGAATCCACCGGCCGTAGTGAAACGGGATGTCGCCCCAATTATAATCAGACACCCAAAACAAACCGTTCTCGGTTTCACTCCAGTGTCCCATATCATAATAGGGACGCCAGTCGGGATTTGCCTCAATAGCGCGATCTGGATGCCAGCACGGGCCATAACCAGGCACATCCACCCATGTGCCGTACGGGGCCAGTTGATCGTGAAAATAATCGAAATTCACGACCGGTTCTGAGGCCGGCGCGGTAGCTGCAGCGGCACTCGATTCCCCAGTCCCGGGCTCGGGAGGTCCAGAACTTGTAGAAACAGGCGCGGGTGCGCTCGGAGGTCCGCTCGGCTCCGCAGATGGTGGTGGGGGGGGTGTCACCGAAAGAGTATTGACGGGAGGGGGCGGTGTGGCGGCGGGCCCTGCTTGTTGCAATGCGGTTATGACGTTTTCAGAGACACCTTGGTTTTTCAGGTAAATCATTTGATCGACGCTCAGATCGTAAGACACACCAGCCTTTTTCACTTTAGCCAGAATGCCGTCTTCACTGAAGCCAGCTTTTGTCAGTCCGATGACATCCACCATTCCGGGGGGAAGACTTACTGCTGTTGCTTGAGTATTCGCTGGCGTTTGTGCGCTTACCCGCGTTGCTAGCATCCCAGAGATGCCGCCTAAGGCGATGCAAGTCACCACAGTAACAGTAAGTTTTACCATCATGTCTGCCGGTTTTCTTGTTCTCATAGTTCTCCTGAGTCGTTCCTGATGCAGCTATCGTTTGGTCCCGAGCACGCTCTAAACTCCAGAGGCGCCTTTCGACTGAGCAAAATGCTGGTTGGTGTTGCCCTTTGATTCGGGCGGATTCCTCTTGTCGCCTTTCTCGGGCGTCCCGCCCTTGCCGGGCTGCGTTCCCTTGCCGGGCTGTTCGCCCCTGCCGGGCTGTTCACCCTTGCCGGGCTGTTCACCCTTGCCGGGCTGTTCACCCTTGCCGGGTTGGTCACTCTTGCGGGGTTGCTCACCCTTGCCGGGTTGGTCACTCTTGCGGGGTTGCTCACCCCTGCCGACTGCCGGTGCGTGCCCTCCGTTCCTCATCACGCGGTCATGATCGTTCCGGGCTGCCACACGATCATGGTTGCGTACTTCTTCCTGTCGCACGACTTCCGTTTTTCGACCCGTGAGATGTTCCAGGCGCCCGTGGTCCAACCCCTCGCGGACAAATCTACCGTGTTCATCTCTACGGAGCCGGTTAATTTCGCTTCTTGCGAAAACTCGGTGGAATTCTGCACCGCGCAATATGAAGCGATGGTAATCAGGCTCCCACAAATGACCGTACCCAACGAACACAAAGAAGGACGGACCGAAACCAAAGTCGTAATCCACGGCAAATCGAGCACCGCGGTATTGCCACCAGCCGCCCGCGACCCACACGGCACCGTACGGCAACGGCGCCCAACCTACGTATCCGTCTGCGTCTGCATGACGCCAGAAAACCCAAGCGGGCGCATATTCGTAGCCTGGCACCCAAACCCAACCGGAACCATCAGCCCAGGTCCAGCGGCCATAATGAAAAGCGACAGCCCCCCATGGATAGTCCGACTGCCAATACAACCCGGCATCGGTATCGACCCAGTGCCCCCCGTCATAATAAGGACGCCAGCCGTCGGGAAGTTCAGACGGTTGCCAGCAGCGGCCATATCCCGGCACATCGACCCAAGAGCCGTAGGGGGTAAGTTGGCCCTGGACATAATCAGCGTTTACCACTGGTTCTCCAGGCGGCGGAGCAGTGGCGGTGGCATCCCCACCGGCCTCGCGAGGTCCAGAACTTGTAGGAGCAGACGCGGGTGCGCTCGGCGGTTCGCTCGTAACCGCAGGAGGTGGGGGAGGCGTCACCGGAGCAGTATTGACGGGAGGAGGCGGTGTGGCGGCGGGCCCTGCTTGTTGCAATGCGGTTATGACGTTTTCAGAGACACCTTGGTTCTTCAGGTAAATCATTTGATCGACGCTTAGATCGTAAGACACGCCAGCCTTTTTCACTTTAGCCAGAATGCCGTCTTCACTAAACCCGGCTTTGGCGAGTCCGACGACATCCACCATTCCGGGGGGAAGACTTACTGCTGTCGCGTGAGCATTCGCTGGCGTTTGTGCGCTGGCACACGGTGCCAACACCCCAAAAGATCCGCTCAAGGCGACGCAAAAAAGCACAATGGCCACTTTCGCTTTCATTCCTGCCAGTTTTGTATCTTTCATATTTCTTTTTCCTGACTTGCTTGAGATTCGACCGCTATTCGTTCAGAGTTTTCTATTTCGGGGACGCATGTCTGCGTCCCGCTTCACTGCCTATACGGTTCACGGTGTGAAATCTTGCAAAACGCGAATGTGTATCCACCGCCACTACTACCGAAATCGAAACGAGTGTTGAATCAGTCTTCATGGCTTTGAGCAGAGCCATTGACGTTGCTCTGGCGTCCGGTCAACGTGCTCACCACACCGTTCGGCGTCACTTTTCGTATCGTGTGATTGCCGGTGTCGGCCACATAAAGATTTCCCCGACCGTCCACCGTAATCGCTTGGGGATGATCAAACCGCGCGTTGCTTCCCGTACCATCGGCATTACCGCTTTGTCCGTCCGCTCCGGCCATGGTGTTTACCACGCCCGCTGGGGTAATCTTCCGTATCGTGTTGTTATCAGTATCGGCCACGTAAATATTACCCGCGCTGTCCACCGTAATTCCCTGAGGACGATAAAACCGAGCGTTGCTACCGGGACCGTTGTCACTACCGGTGTGCCCAACCATTCCGGCGAAGGTGCTGACCGTGCCCTCGGGCGCGATCTTCCGGATGACATCGTTGGCTGTGTCTGCCACATACACATTGCCCACGTTGTCCACTGCGACACCCTTGGCTTGGTCGCTGAACCGCACCCTAGCGCCCACCCCATCGGTGCTGCCGGCATGTCGAGGCGTTCCGGCCAAGGTGCTTACCATGCCTGCCGACGTTATCTTTCGAATCGTGTACATGTCCGCCACATACACATTGCCGGCACCGTCTACTGCGACTCCGCACGGCACGCTAAATCGTGCCTTGCTGCCCAGGGCATCCGCGATACCGGAAGCTCCAGCTTTGCCAGCCAGTGTGCTCACCACACCCTCCGTCGTGATCTTTCGTATCGTGTAAGAGTCCGCCACATATACGTTTCCGTCGCTGTCTACGGCGGCTCCGCGAAGAATACTGAATCGTGCGTTGCTGCCGGTGCCATCGACGATGCCAGGTGTGCCGGCCATCCCGGCCAAAGTACTCACCACACGTGACGGTGCAATCTTGCCGATCGTGGAGTTATCTCCGTCCACCACATAGATATTGCCCGCGCTGTCCACAGCGACACCTCGGGGCGTTTGGAAGATTAGCGGCCTCTCCGGCACCCTCGGCCAAAGGATCCAACTCAGGGTCGCAATTACTGCCAAGCAAGCGGCAATCCATGAGATTTTTATAATCAGCCGGCCGCGCAGCAGATTATATCGGGCTTTCCTCACCGTCCCATGCGCCCCGAAAGGCGGTTTGCAATCCTTGATCCGCGCTAAATCCGCTAGGACATCCGCCATGTTGGCGTACCGATCCCGGAGTTCGCGTGCCATGGCTCCTTCGGCTACAGTGACGAGGCCTCGGTCCGCCTTCGGATTTAAGGCCGTGATCGGTTTGGGCGGGCCAGCTAAGATTTGTTTCTGGACTTCTTTCGTGCTCTGGCCTTTGTAGGGAGGCTCTCCCGTCAGCATCTCGTACAGCAACGCACCGAACGCGTAAATATCGCAGCGCGTATCTTCGGCATTGCCAGCCGCGACGGCCGGCGACATGTAATGGGCCGTCCCCTCACATTGCTGGCTCTCGACATCCACGATGGTGTCGTTAAACATGGTTCGCGCCAAGCCGAAGTCGGCCAGACAGGCCTTGTCATTCTCCGCCAGCAGAATGTTAGCTGGCTTGAGGTCACGGTGGATAATCCCGTGCTGGTGCGCATACCGCAGCCCCTCGGCTATCTGTGAGGCGATATCCAGAATTAGTGCTGGCTCCAATGCGCGTCCAATCTGGATGCGCTTTGCCAAGCTTTCCCTCTCGAAATAGGGCATGACAAAATACGGACCTTGGGGACGGTCTGAGACTTCCAGAACCGGTGTCACATTCGCATGCCTCAACCGCTGCAAATGCCCCGCTTCCTTGACAAACCGGTGGACAATTTGTTGGTTTCCTACCAGATCAGCTTTGATCATTTTGACTGCAACTTCCCGCGCCGTATTCGGATCGCGAGCCAGCAGCACCACGCCCATGCCGCCTCCCCCCAAAATGCGCAGAACCTCGAAGCGATCCACGGTGGCAAGCACCCCAAGACGGGAGGGCGGAGAGAGCATCCCTTGGCCGATCAACTCGGCAATCGGCCCCACAAACGACGAGATCGGACGAGCCAGCTCGTCAGGGTTCTGTTGTGATACGTCTTTGCTCATAACATCGCTTCATCAATCGTTTCCTTGAGGAATCTTTTCTGCGGCCTTGAGCAACAAGGCCTTGGTTTCCTCGTCAATCCACGCTTGGTCTTTGGCCCAAAGCAGACCACGACGCAGGTCTGCGTCCTGAAGCTGCGTAATCCGCACTTCAAGTCGTACAAGAGCTGCGGCAATGCTTGCGTAGTAAAGCACGCTCACGATCTCGGTTGGCAATCCACTCTCCGGGTGGTCCATATTTGCTTTCGCGAACTCCTTGGTAAGCTTCAGCAGTTCGATGGGTGGGGAGGGATGATGGAACAGGTCTGAAAAACTCTTCAGGAGCAAGCCTTGGGCTTCGCTCAACGTCTTCAGCCTCACCGCGGTGCCGGGATCGAACCCGCCAAGGTCCACAAACACTGGCGTGGCCATCTGGTGACGGAAAATCGCCGCCAGTTCGTCAGGCGCCCAAAGCCTGGCGTTCTCGGCCCCGGTCTCCCACAGCGCTGCAAGACTTTTCGGCCTGCTTGTGAACACGGCTTCTGAAGAGTCAAGTTCGGACATAGTGATTCTCTTACCTATACTGGTCTACTCGCTGAATCTTGCACGCGTCTGTGCTGCTCAGCCTCGCTTTGCTATCCGAAAAACAAATTCTTGTAGTGCTTGCATTTCAGCCGCCGTGGCAGCGTCCTGTCCCGCATAATCCCCAATCACCCTGTTCAGGTGCGTTTTGAAGATCCGCTTGGCGCTTAGGAGCATGTTCGATGCGTCCATAGGGGATTTTAGCCCGAATCGCTCGATTAACTGCTCGTAAGGCACCGGGGCCACGTCATCGAAAATCGGTGCGAGAAGGCGGATACGAAACATTTCCCACATGTAACCCCGTCGTGGCTGATCCCCAGCAGGGTCCTTGCAGTCGGCTTCCATCCGTCGTAATGTGTCGGCCAGCACCGCGCGAATCCAAGTCAGGTCGAACTCTTCCGACGGAGCGTCCATGTCGGGCAACTCGCGCTCCAACTCCTCCAGCGAAACGGGCGGGTGCTTCGCTTCGGACCGACTCAAGCGATCCAGCACGAAATTTTTCAGGCTCGTCTTCAGGTAATGACGGAACTTCCCTCGGTTTCGGTCAGCCCGCTGCAGCCAGCCCTTCTTGAGGAGCTTGTCCTCGGCAAAATCCTGCAATACGACCTCTGCCTCATCCCTCAACGCGGGAAAGGTAGTCACTAGGAAGACTCTCAAGGGTGCCCAATATAGACGGATGAGCCGATCAAGGCGCGCTTCATCCCCCTCAGCCGCCTCACCCAACGCAGCCCAATCGGTTCGCGGAAAGATCGAACTCGCCTGTTGTCCAGAAGCAGTCACGTCATGAACGTTTGGCATTATTGCTGGCTGTACCACAGACACCGGCCAGTGGCCTCGCGCAGACAGGGCGCTCGCATGGGCCAGAGGAGTGGCCCCAACGGGGTGATGGGTGGATTACACTCCTGCCGCCGTCGGAAGTCAAGTGAGGTTTCGACCGGAGACCCGTCAGGTGGACTCGGGAGGGGTTGCCTCTTGCGCTCTCAAAAAAAGCGAGAAATGTAACTCGCGCAGGATGCCAGTCATATGCCAGCGCAGTTTCCAGTCGGCGTTCAAGGCCAGAAGATGCAGCATGACCCGGCCTCCCGCCGTCGCTGCAAGATTCAGTTGTCGCTCCGCACTCATTCTCGTTTTCTTTCGGTCCTCTAACAACCCATACGGCGGTGGCGTGAAGACCTTTCATGGACTTTGAGGATCGATTCCCTGGCCCAAATCACCGGCGGCTTTGCTTCTTCCCTTCATCCCGTATGGTGCCAGTCAGCGGCATCCATGGTGGCGCCCCTGCAGAGACAGTTACGGTTCTCCATCAACACGCGCCTATGGCATAACAGAGTTGCAGTCTTTTGTTGCAATCTATCGGCTGAATTTCAGTGGCTTCAGGCAAACGCGAGCAAACGTCCAACATGCAGAAAATCCCTGCGACTATTGATCTTACACACTCCAGCAAAGGTAAGAAAACACAGGCGAAAACTGTCGGTTGGAATTAGGAAACCGACGCTCTATCCATCTGAGCTACGGGAGCGCACTCCACAGTTACAAGTTATTTCAAACCGCCACGTACGTCGAGTGCGATTTGCGCAGATGAGCGTTTGGTGGCTTTGGCGGCGACAGAACGGCCACTGCGATGGGTAGCTAGCCGCTGCCGAGAAACGATTGGCCCGGATCGCGCAGCTGAACTCGGCCGCTGAAATCGAGGTTCAACTGAAATTTGTACCGTGGCGGACGCCCCTGCCATGAATTTGCGGTCGTAGCGACGACAAACGGCCCCCTGAGGCAGACGATACTACTGCTCACACAAGCGCTTACCGCTGATCTCAGGAAGGCCGACGCGATGTTCCCAAGGCCTTGAATTGCTGGCGGGCACAGGTGTGTCGGGTGTAATCTGGCCCACGATAATATGAATCATGCCCGACCAACTTGCCCCCTGATTGTTCGACCATGAAGAAACGGGCTGCGATCCTCGTTGCCGCCGGGTTGTTGGTTCTGATGACAGCGCTGATGGCGACGCCCATCCGAGAGGAATCAGCAACCGTTGACGAGGGGGTGTTTTTGGCGGCTGGCTACAGTTACTGGCACGGTTTCGGTTTCCATTTCGACCCGGAAGCGCCGCCGCTGGCCAAACTGATTTCGGCGACGCCACTGCTGTTCCTGGGAGTGAAATTTCCGCCGGAAGCGCAACAATTGCTGACCGGACAGGAGGGTCCAACCGTAATGCGCCGGTGGTCCGGGGAAAAGCTGCTGGTCGACGGGGACTTCCCCGTGGCGCGTGACAATTGGTATGTCTGGCCGGGCGTGGACCCGCCAACGGTGGGCCAGGCGTTCTTGTACGGTGGCCCCAGTGACGCCACCCAGATGCTCGCCGCCGCGCGATGGATCCAGGTTGCACTGACGGCGCTCACCGGCATCGTGATCTTCTTCTGGGTGCGCCAACTGGCCGGCGCTGCCGCCGGCGCGCTCGGCGTGGCGCTCTGGTCATTGAATCCGGTCGCCCTGGCATACGGGCACCTGGTGCTCACAGACATGGGCGAGGCGCTCATGTTCGTTCTGGCAGTGTGGGGGTTCGCCGCGCTGTTGGAGCGGCCTTCCGTGAGGCGTGCCCTCTTGTGCGGGCTGGCTTGCGGCGGCGCGCTGGTGATGAAATTCAGTGCCGTGGTCCTCGCGCCGATTCTGCTGGTGCTGGTGGGTTTGCACGTAATGTTGAAGCGGGAGTGGCGCGGAGTTGCAAAACACCTGGCGGTGATGGCGCTGGCCGCCGGTGGCGTTGTGTTCCTGGTGTATGCGCCGTATTGGGCCCCGGCGCCGCCGTTGCCACCACAACAAGCAGCCTGGCTCGGAGTGCCCACCTGGTTCCGACTGCTACGGCCGGTGCTCATCCCGCCCGGTTTTTTCAAGGGACTGGCCCTGGTGGCCGGCCACGAATCGACGGGACACCTGTCGTACCTATGCGGCCAGTGGCGGCAGAACGGCTGGTGGTACTATTTCCCCGTGGCGATGGCAGTGAAGACTCCGCTGCCATTGCTGTTGCTGTCGGCAGTCGGGTTGGGCTTGTGGCTAAGTGGATGTCGCCGATTTTCCCTTCCTCTGGCCGCTCCATGGTTGGCAGCCCTGATCTACCTGATGTTCGCCATTGTGGGGACGATCAATATCGGCATCCGGCATTTGCTGCCGATGTTCGCCCTGCTGGCCGTGGGTAGTGCCTCCCAGTTCGGACTGCGCAGCAGGCCGCTGCAACTGTGCGCGTGGCTGGGCATTGGCTGGCTGCTGGTGGTGACCTGGCGCGCGCGTCCGTTTTTCCTCGAATACTTCAATGAAGCCGCCGGTGGCCCGTCGAACGGTTATCAGTGGCTGGTGGATTCCAACCTCGACTGGGGACAGGACGCCAAACGCCTGAAGCGTTTCCTCGATGAACAGGCCATTACAAATGTGGATTTGGCGTGCTTTGGCCAGGCGCGGTCGATCGAGTACTATGGGATTCCCGGCCGGCGGACAACCTTTGAAAAGGCGCGTGAAACTCACAACGGCACTTTGATCATATCAGCCAACCAGCTTATGCGTCCCGAGTATGACTGGTTGCGCGCGTGCCACGAACCGGTTGCGCGAATTGGCTATACGATGTTTGTCTACCACCTCGGCGATCCTGATACGAGGGACCGTTGGGAGCGGATGCTGCGGATCAATCCCCGCGATGCGCTGGCACATTACAACCTGGGCATCGTCCTGGAACAGGCCGGCGAGCCGCTGGCTGCGATCGCGCACTATGAGCAGGCCATACAAAATCAACCCGATTACCCCATGGCCCACTACAACCTGGGAATCGCCCTGGTTGGACAGGGCCGGCTGGCGGAGGCCATTGGGCATTTTGAGAAAACGGTGCGCCTCCTGCCGGGTCTCGCCGGGGCCCACGTCAACCTGGGGGTCGCTTTGATGAAACAGGGCAGGCCGGCGGAGGCGATTGGACACTACGAGCAAGCATTGCTAATCAATTCGGGTTCTGCCGAGGCACACTACAACCTGGGGGTCGCGTTGGCAAAGCTGGGTCGCACGCAACAGGCCATCGCCCACTATGAGCAGGCGTTGCGCCTCAAGCCCGACTACGCCGTGGCGCACTACAATTTGGGGAATGCTCTGCTCCAGATGGACAGGACGTCGGAGGCCATCGCCCACTACGAGCAGGCGCTGCGTCTCCAGCCCGATTATGCCGAGGCGCACTACAACCTCGGAATCGCCTTGGAACAAGCAGGCCGGTTACCGGAGGCGGTCAACCACTACGAGCAGGCCCTTTGGATCAAGCCCGATTTCGTCCTGGCCCAAAAAGCTCTGGCACGGGCGCGGGCTGCTCAGTGAACGGAAAACCAGACGGCAACAGGAAAATCGGGATGCGGCCCCTCCCGTCCTGTGTTTGCGCAGCCCTCGGCACCAAAACACTTCATCCGGATCACGGGCGCGAATTATTGTCCAAGGTCCGTGACGACGAGGCGGCCCGAGCCCGCTTGTGGATCAGCGTAGCGGATTACCAGATGGCGGACAGGTGCATTCGTAGAGCTGTGTAGTGGATAGAAAATCCGAAGCACAAGAAATGCGTGGGGGAAAAGATCGTAGTGGGATGTTTCGTTGCGGAGTGTGCTTTGCGGGTTTTGAAGATCGGTAGCCTTGAGAGCTTCCAATTGCGTCCGAAGGGTTGGGCCATAGTGAATATTGGTATTCCCCTGCGTGTCATGAATACGCCAGATAATCGACAGCGTGACAACCAGCAGCGCCATGGCGTGCATGCCCGCCAACGTCCAGCGCCACCGTCCGTTGCGCACCCGACTGTACGCCAGCCACAGCAGCGTGAATGCGCAGAATGACGTGCCGTTGTGATAATGCGGGAGATCGCCGGTATTTAGAATCCCACTCACAACGATTTGCAATCCCAGGGTCAGTAATACGACACCCCACAACTGAAACTCGGGAGGCCTGTCCCCGGTCATGCCTCTCATTTTCACCAGAAAGCGCCATGCCTCCGCCAGCCCGATCCAAAAGCCAATCAGGCCGAGTGCCGACAGTCCAGTCAGCATCCAAAGAAGCTGTGGAAAGCCGCCGGAGCTTTGCCAGTTCTCACCCAAGAAATAATCGAAGCCAACCGCGGAGAAAATCCTTCCCGCCGTTAACGGGAAGAGCCATGCGGCGGTTCCCAAATTGGCGACAGCCGCCTTTGTTGCAGCCAGGTGACGAACCAGATACAGGATGTACGGCGAGCAAGCCAGCGACCCAAGGATCACGATCATCAGACAATGGTCGCGATGTTTCATGGCCCATGATCGGTGTTGCCAGAGAAAATGCGCTGCGATCGAAGCGAGCAACGGCAGGCACATCAGGTGAGTTTGAAGCATCAACACCATTCCCAGACCGACCATCCAGAGCTTCCACGCGGCCGGTGTCCGGCAAAACGAGATGTACGCGGCCAGGGTAAGCGCAGAGAAGGGAATCAGAAAGGAATTGTCCCAAAGCAACCGGCTGAATAACCAGTAATACGGTGAAAGCAATGCCAGCGCGCCGATCGGGGGGCTGAGCGTCCGGCAGGTTCTGGCCAGCCACCACACCGCAACGCCGATCGCCAACATAAAGAAGAACGCCCGCAGAAACACGAGCAACACCAGGTCGTGGGTGAAGAGCAACGCCAGCGCGTAGATCAGGATGGGCACCGGCCCATAGGCCACCCCGGCGTTTCCACTCAAGCCATGCACCGGTATTCTCATCCTGTGAGCGACATCCCAGGCCTGTGACAGCAGCAATGGCTCATCATTAATCCATGGAGCGTCGCCAGGCCAAAGCAGCGGGATCATTCCAAAAAGCACGGAGGCAATACCCAGAAAGGCAAACTCCCGCCGGGTGCTGGCGTCCATGGTGGCTCTGTCAGCGCTCATGGAATTGTTTCTCATCCGTATTGGCCATTGATGCACGCCAACCCTTCCGCCACGTATGCCTCGGAGCATCGAGGCTCGGCATTACCCGGTAACAAGATCCTCATATCGTATGTTTGGAGCAAGCCGAACGATATCTCACGCCAACACTGGCAAGCAAGGGCATATGGTCGCCATGCCATTGTCTCCCTTCCCCGATGCGCAGCCGCAGTCCGCACACCTGTCGAACAGATCCTTCCACCAACTCGATGTTGCGCGGTGAGAGACGTGGAGCAGTAAACACTGGCCCCGACATTCGAAAGTCGGGGCTGGCCGCGACCGGCATGCTCGGATAAACTCGTGGGCTGTTGAAAGCGCGGAAACTTATCCCGTTCCTGTTGGTCGCCGTCGGGCTGCTGGCGTATCAGAACAGTTTCACGGGTTCGTTCGTCTTCGATGACGCGCCGACGATTCGAGACAACCCGACGATCCGGCATCTCTGGCCCCTGTGGCAGGCGCTGACGCCGCCGCACACGGGTGGCACAACCGTCGAGGGCCGTCCGGTCATCAGTCTCTCCTTTGCGATCAACTACGCAATCAACGGGCTCCGAGTGTGGGGCTATCACGCCGTGAACCTTGCCATCCATATCGCCGCGGGACTGGTTCTCTTCGGCATCGCGCGGCGGACGTTGTTGCAGCCGCCGTTGCGCCAGCGATTCGGCATGGCAGCGGAGCCCTTGGCGTTGGTCATTGCCCTTATCTGGATTGTCCATCCCCTGCAAACCGAATCCGTGACCTACATGGTCCAAAGGGCGGAGTCGCTGATGGGGTTGTTTTACCTGCTGACGCTGTACTGTGTCATCCATGGCGCCGAGTCGGACTCGCCGAAGCTCTGGTACGTTTTGTCCGTCGCCTCGTGCCTGTTGGGGATGGCCAGCAAAGAGGTGATGGTATCGGCTCCGTTGATCGTGCTGCTGTATGATCGCACGTTTCTTGGCGGCTCGTTTGCCGAGGCGTGGCGGCGACGGTGGCGGTTGTATTTGGCGCTGGCGGCGACTTGGGTCCTGTTGGCTTATCTCGTGGTCACTGCCGGCACCCGTGGCGGCACCGTCGGCATCGGCACCGGCGTAGCCTGGCAATCGTACGCGCTCACGCAACTTCAAGCGATCCCACATTACCTGCGCCTGAGCCTCTGGCCGCATCCACTGGTGTTCGATTACGGAACCGGTTTGGTGAGCGGGTTCACCGAGGTTCTGTCGGGCGCGCTCATCGTTACCGTCATGCTGTTGGGCACGTTGGTCGCACTTCGCCGTTGGCCGTCTGTGGGTTTTCTCGGTGTCTGGTTCTTTGCGATTCTGGCTCCCACTTCCAGCGTCGTGCCCGTGGCCTCGCAAACTATTGCCGAACATCGCATGTACCTGCCGCTGGCGGCGGTGATTGCGATGGTGGTGGTCGGCGCGTTCGCGTTCGGGAAACGAGTGTTGCGTGACCGGCAGGGTGTTGTGCTCGGATGCGTGGCCAGTGCGACCGTGGTGACGCTGTTCAGCTTCTTCACCATCCAACGCAATCGGGATTACCACTCGGCGCTGACCATTTGGCAGGACACCGTGGCGAAGCGTCCCGACAGCCCGCGGGCGCACAGCAATCTCGGCATCGCCCTGAGAGAACGACGCCGTCTGCCGGAGGCCATCAGCCAGTACGAACAGGCGTTGCGTCTCCAGCCCGATTATGCCGAGGCGCACTACAACCTGGGGATCGCCCTGCTTCAACTCGGCCAGCCGCAGGCTGCGATCGAGCACTGGGAGCAGGCGGTGCGGATCAAACCCGATCTGGCCGAGGCGCACTACAACCTGGGCAATGCCCTGCTTCAGGCCGGCAGGGCGCAGGAGGCGATCAGTCACCTCGAACAGGCCCTGCGCGTCAAGCCCGACCTGGCAGAGGCCCACCACACCCTGGCCGTCGCTTTGGAGCAGACCGGCCAAATCCAGCAGGCCATCCAGCATTACGAACAGGCCCTCCGCATCAACCCCGATTACGCCGAGGCGTACAACGGTTTGGGCAACGCCTCGCTTCGCGCAGGCAGGCTGCACGAGGCGATCGAGCACTACGAGCAAGCTTTGCGGATCCAACCCAATCTCGCCGATGCGCACTACAACCTGGCCCTCGCCCTGGAGCAAGCCGGCCAAGTCCAGCAGGCCATTCAACATTACGAACAGGCCCTGCGCATCAACCCCGATTTCGTCCAAGCTCAAAACGCCCTGGCGCGAGCACGGGCCGCCCGCTGAGTGCCAGACAACGAGAAAATTCGTAGCTGAGCTTCCCAGCCGGATGTGATACCGTGCGTCCCTTCTGGAGAATTCAATCACTTATGAGCATTCTGGTTATCAACGCTGGCTCGACCAGCCTCAAATTCGGCCTGTTCGACGCCGACGCCCGTGAATCCCTGTTGTCAGGTTCCATCGACTGGCCCGGCGGCGACCGTCAACGTGCCAGGCTCGCCCTGCGACGCCGCAACGAGCAGGAGACCCGCTCCGTTGTCGCTGTCCCCGACGACCGCAGCGCCACCCTGTGCGCCATCCAGGCGCTCGGGACCAACCACGACATCCACGCCGTCGGCCACCGCGTCGTTCACGGCGGCACCGAGTTTCAGGGCGCGGCCCGCATTGACGACCGCGTGAAAACCACCATCGACCGGCTGGCCGAGCTGGCGCCGCTGCACAATCCACCTGCGCTGGAGGCGATCAAAACCGCCGAAGCCGCCCTGCCCGGCATCCCCCAGGTCGCCGTCTTCGACACCGCCTTCTTCTCCCGTCTGCCGGCGCGCGCCTACATCTTCCCGCTGCCCTACGAATGGTACGAGAAATGGGGCATCCGACGCTTCGGCTTCCACGGCATCAGCAATACCTACTGCGCCGCTCGCGCCGCCGAACTGCTCGGCCGCAGCCCGTCCGAACTCCGCCTCGTTACCTGCCACCTCGGCGGCGGTTGTTCGGCCACCGCCGTCCGCAACGGGCTCCCCGTCGCCACCACCATGGGCTTCACGCCCCTCGCCGGCCTGCCGATGGGCACGCGCTCCGGCTCGGTCGATCCCGGCATCCTCATTCATCTCCAACGCCGCCACGGACTGACCGTCGACGACCTCGATCACGCGTTGAACTACCGCTCCGGATTACTGGGCGCCTCCGGCGTGTCGGCCGACATGGCGCAAATCGAGGCCGCCGCCAATCAGGGCAACCAACGCGCGCGCCTGGCATTCGACATCTTTGCCGACAACGTCCGTTCCATCATCGGCGCGATGACGGTGACACTCGGCGGCATCGATGCGCTGGTGTTCACCGACCGCATCGGCGAAGGCTCGCCCGCTCTCCGCGCCGCCGCGTGCGAAGGTCTCGACTGCATCGGAGTCCGCCTCGACCCGCAGCGCAATGCCGACTGCCGGCCCGACGTCGATGTCGCCGCCGCGGACTCAGCCGCACGGGTTCTCGTCATCCACACCCGCGAAGAACTCATGATCGCCCGCGAAACCCGCCGCACCCTCACGGGGCATTGAGAGAGCCGTTCCCCTCTCCCTTCGACGAAGGGAGAGGGTCAGGGTGAGGGTTCCCCGAGCCGTCCCCCTGTAGCCGCGCTCGATTTACCCCGATCTCGAGGCCGGGGCCGCCATCCACCCGGCAACCCCACGAACCGACGGAAAGGCTTAACACGAAGACATGAATTATGTTAAGAACGTTACGTGAAATACGAGGCGGGCATCAACGCAATTCAGAAGGCGGATACGCCGATTCACAACTGGTATCGCTTCGTGCTGTCATACCCACCGCACCTTGTTAGCCAGTACATCGATCGGTTCAACTTCCTCGGACGTGATCTGCTCTGCGACCCGTTTTGTGGAACGGGTACGACTCTCGTCGAGGCAAAGAAGCGCGGCGTTCCTAGCGTTGGGTGCGATGCCCATCCGTTCGCAGTTTTGGTTTCCAATGTGAAAACAAACTGGACTTTGGACGCCGACGTTCTGTCCTCTCTTCACAGGCGGATTCTTACCGGAGCCGAGGAGAAGATGATTCGGCATGGGTTACCTCCCCTATCCTTTTACACGCTGCTTGTTAAGGAAGAAGGAACTCGTCAACGAAACGGCTACCGATTGAGCGAGGAAGAAGAAAAACTGCTGCCGACGGGCTTCCTCAGCGAACGACCGCTCCAGCGCTTATTGATTCTAAGAGATGAGATTGTGGACCAAACGGAGAAACACCGTCAGGAGATTCGCGATTTCTTTCTTCTCGCGATGGCTTACGTGATCGCTAACGGCGCAGGGAATTTCGCATTTGGCCCCGAGATCTACCGGACCAAGGCTAAACCGGACCACGACGTTTTGGAGCACTTCTCCACACATGTCAGCTTGATGATATTGGAGATGGAGCGGGCACAGGCGAGCGGACAAAGCAGAGTATCTACGCGCGTGTTCTTCGATGATGCGCGCCAACTTGACCACATTCCATCTGGTCTCTCGGGCGTCATCACCTCTCCGCCATACCCGAATGAAAAAGATTATACACGCACCACGCGCGTCGAATCGCTCTTGCTTGGCCTCTTGAAAAACCGCGGGCAGCTCCGTTTCGTCAAAGAGTCGTTGCTTCGATCAAACACGCGCAACGTATTCGTCGCAGACAACGACGGCGACGAGGTCGCTGCGTTCAAGTCAATCCAAGCGGTCTGCGAAAAGATCGAACAGAAACGAGTCGACCTAGGAAAGACAAGTGGCTTCGAGAGACTTTATCACAAAGTAGTCGCACACTATTTTGGCGGTATGCGCCGCCATTTCAGATCGCTACGCCCGAAGCTCAGGTTGAAAGCTCCCTTGGCATACGTCCTTGGTGACCAGCTTTCGTTCCTGATGGTGCCGATAGCCACAGCTCAGCTGCTAGGGGAAGTTGCCGAAGCCGAGGGCTTCAGAGTCGTAGGGCGAGAACTTTGGCGGGAAAGACTAGGAACGAAGGTGCGAAACGCAGAAACCAAAGTGCGCAGCATTAGAGTGCGCGAAGAAGTGCTCATTTTGGAGAGACGATGAAAACATCTGCTGACCAAGGAACGAAGTACGATCAGGTGATGGTCTCGTTGTTCAAGAAAAAATGGAGATCGGCAATCACCGAGATCCCCTTCTCGAAAGACGAGGTCATCGATGCGGCGAGTGCGCTGGGTTTGAGAATTAAGAACTTGGCAGACGTGATTTACACGTATCGCTCGCGACGGCCAATGCCAAAGGAGATCCGACGAACCGGCAACTGGGTCATCGCTGCACGGGGCTCCGGACTCTACGCGTTCGTTAAGGTGGCAGGCGAAACGACCGTGACTATTCCTGAATCACTCAAGGTGTACTCCATCCCCTACGCTGTTCCAGAGATCGTTGCCCAAAACCTTGCACGAGACGAACAGGGCTTGCTCACCATCGTTCGGTACAATCGCATCTTGGACGTCTTTACTGGGCTCGCTTGTTTTCACCTCCAATCACACATTCGTACTCAACTGCCCAGACACGGGCAAGTGGAGATCGACGAACTTTACGTAGGGGTTGATAAGGACGGCCAAGGCTTTGTTCTGCCCGTTGAAGCGAAAGAGGAAGACGAGCGGCTTGGGCTCGACAAAGCTGTCGCGCTCACACTTTTCGCGCGAGCACGCTTTCCCCACCTCATTTGCCGACCAATCGCGATCCTCCGCAGGGGGCTACACGCATTCGATTGCGTTGAGTTTGAACCCGCAGAAGAACTTTCAAAAGTCGTCGTACTTGAGATGCGCCGCTACAATCTTGTCACCGAAGAACAGCCGGGCAGGTGATTCGTAGCGCATTCTCAACCTGTCTCCATAGCAAGCGCTGAGGCGATTAAGGAGACGGACAAGCGAGTTGTTACACCAGCCTACTTACGCCCAGACGCCGGCGATCCTGGTCTGGCAGAATTTGCATTTCCCGCCGACGACGTCCATGCGGGTGACCGCGAAAATGTCGCGCTCGATTATCGCCCGATGACAATTCGGGCAGAACGTCGTCTCGGCATCCGGCAAGCCGCGGACGTTGCCCACATACGCATAATGCAATCCCGCCCTGCGGGCGATGTCGCGGGCCGCCACCAGCGTGTCCACCGGCGTCGGCGGCAAATACTCCAGCTTGTGCGCCGGATGAAACCGCGAGAAATGCAGCGGGTGATCCGGCCCGACGTTCTTCACCAGCCAATCGCACATGCGTTGGATCGCATCCGGGTCGTCCGTGTAGGTCGGCACCACCAGGTTGATGACCTCGAACCACACCTCCCGCTCCTTCAATGTGATCAGCGTGTCGAGAATCGGCTGGAGATGGCCCGAGTTCAGCCGCTTGTAGACCTCGTCATCGAACCCTTTCAGGTCCACATGCGCGGCGTCGAGGTGCACGGCCAGCTCGCGCAGCGGCGTCTCGTTGATGAATCCGCAGGTGACGAAGATGTTCTTCAAGTTGTGCGCGTGGGCCAGCCGCGCCGTGTCCGTCACGTACTCGTAGTAATCCACCGGCTCGGAGTACGTATAGGAGATCGACGGGCACCCCAACGCTTTCGTCACCGCCACGACGTCCTCCGGCATCATCGTCAACCGCTGCATATCGCCCAGCGTCAGCGATGACGGCAACGGCGGACGGAATCGCAGCGACGGCCCCGTCGGATCCTTGGTTTCCTCCGGCTGCTTCTGCGAGATGTCCCAGTTCTGACAATTCAGGCACCGAAACCCGCAGCCGGACGTGGCCAGCGAAAACGTCACCATGCCGGGATGAAAATGGAACAGCGGCTTCTTCTCCACGGGATCGACGTGAAAGGTGCACGGGTTGGCATAGGCCATCGTGTACAGCGTCCCGCCGCGATTGACTTTGTTCCGGCAATGGCTGCGGTCGCCCGGCGCCAGTATGCAGTTGTTCGGACAGAGCTTGCACTGGACGTTGTAGCCGACCTTGAGATAGTGCGCCGCTTCCTTGACCCACCCGCGCTGTTGCCACAGCGCCCAAACCGCGTCACTCGGTCCGCCGCCCCGAAACACGCCCGTCAGCGCGATCTCCTCGCGCGCCTGACGGTACAAATACCACGCCAGACCGCTGACACCGGCCGCGCATGCCAGCCCCGTCGCGCCGTAGCGGATCGCCTCCCGCCGCGTCATGGGCCGCCGCGGCCCGTCCAACATTGCGGCCTCGAAAGGGTCCTGCCCTTCCCCTTCACCCGGTTTTACCAGCGGATCCATCGCTTCCTTCGCATCGCGAGGTAAATGCCTCCCGCCGCGTGCAGCGCAAACATCACGATCAGCGGCACGTGCAGCAGTCGGTGAATGGTCAGCGCCAGCTTCGGGTCGGCCCAACCGCCAAACGTGAGCTGGCCGCTCATCATGTACCCCGTGGTGATATATGTTAGCACCAATGCGAGCAAAAACCAACTCGTAACCCGCAGCGTGCGGATAACGAAGTAGCCTATTCGTATTCGTTTGTGGCGCTTGTTCATCCAATCCTCCCCGCCAACAGCCACACCGCGCTCACGGCATTCAAGCCGGCCACCAACAAGCACGTCATCGTCACCCCCAGAAGCGGGATCAACAGCGTGCTCGCCAGCAGCGCCCCGAGGCATGCGCCAACGAAGTCAGCCGTGTACAACCGCGAGGCCGTTTCGACAACGTCGCCAACACCCGCGCGCGCCGCCACGGGAAATTCCATGCCGACCATGCACGCCAACACCAGCGTGACCAGGGCGATCACCGCCTCGACGACCGGCACGGGAGCGTGCCCCAGCGATTTCAGTCCGATGGGAAGTATCGATGCGAGAACCGCGATGCCCGCGGCCAGCCCGGCCAACGCCGCCCGGCTGGCGTCAGCTCGATACCGCGCTGCCGCGAGCGCCCCCACCGCCAGCCCGGCCATGAACACGGTGATGATCACGCCGACCTGTCGGTACACGGAGCCGCACAGGACTTGGAACCCCAGCAGCAGCACGACCTCCAGCGCCGATGCGGCATAGCCGGAAGCGAAAATCGCAAACGGCACCGCTCGCGTCCGCAGCAGGAACGCCACGAACCCGGCAACCAACACCGTTGCCCACAGCCCGGTCCGCGCGCGGAACTGGCTCATCCATTGCATGAGGCGATAGTAATACAACACCGGGTTGAAATCGGTATTCAGCTTTGCCGGCTCCGCCGTGGCCCGTTGCATGTCCGCCAGACGGTCGGGCGTCAACACCGCGCTGAGATAATGCCGGTTCACCAGACGCGTCGACACGCCCGACTCTTCGATGCGCGTGGAGATGTCGCTGTATAATTCGCCGTCCGACGCCAGGAAGAATATCCGTCCGCCGGGGATTATAAGTTGATGGCGGAACGTCCGCTGCAAGGTCGTGGATGCCGACGCCAACATTCGCGCCAACTCGGGACTGACGAAATTCTCGTAATGGCCCAGAGAAAAGGCCAACACGCCGTCCGGCGCCAGCACGCGCTTCACTTCGTCAAAAAACTCGGACGTAAAAAACCGGTTGATCTGCGACGTGGACGGCGGCGGCATGTCGACGATCACCACGTCGAACGTTTCTGTCGTGCGCTTCACGAACTGCCGGCCATCGGTGTTCACCACCCGGATCCGCGGGTCGGCAAGGCTGTCCGGAAGAAACCGGCGCCCCACCGTGATGATCAGTGGATCCAGTTCCACGTATGTCACCTCCGCGACGCCGTACTTGAGAATCTCGCGCGCCGTCCCGGACACGCCGCCGGCAATCAGCAGGACGCGCCGGGCGTGGGGCCGTTCCGCCATGGCGTAATGCACCGTCTCCTCGATCTCTTCGATGTTGTGGGTCGCAAACACCGGCACGCCGTTCTCGATAAAGTTCAACTGGCCGGCCGATTCGGTCACGACCAGTTTGCCGTAGGGTGAGTTACCGCGAAACACCACGCGCTGGCCGGGGTACAGCCGCGCCGTGGACATGCCGTCCATGTCCAGTGCCATCAACGCCACGATCAGTCCCGCCGCCACGATTCCCGCCGTTCCCGCCAGCCAGTATTGCCGTTCCGCCCAGGCAAGCCCGACGGCAATCAACAGACACGCAAACGCCGGTATGCTCAACAGCGCCAAATGGTCGAGCCGCCGCACCAGAACATACGTGAACAGCACCCCGCCGAGAACGCCGCCGATGCTGTCCGCCACGTACACGCGACGGATGGCTCCAAGTTCCCGGGGCGCCGCCAGCGCGCTGCAGGCGAGCGTCAGCGTGTAACCGGACACAACGCAGAACGGCGCCAGCCACAGAAAACTGGTGGTCACGGTTCCGGAAAGTCCAATGGCTTCGCCACGGAGAAAGATCACGTTGCGCAACTCGCGCAGCGTGAATACTTGCGCCAGCGGCAGCACCGCGACGAACACGAGCAGCAGCGCCAGCGCGCGTTGCGGTCGACGCACGCGATTGGCCGTCCGTCCCAGCCACGACCCAAGCCCGGTCAACAACAGCCAGTTGCCGAGGATCACGCCGAGGGCCAGTTCATTGCCGCTGAACACGCAGAGCATCTCGCGCATGAGCGCCAGTTGCGCCATCACCGCCATGACGCCCAGCGCACCGACCGCGAGCCCCACCCGGCGATTCACTTATCCGATTCCTTGAACGATTCCACCCGGTACACGTACACCTGCGTGCCCGGCGCGCGCCAGTCGCCGGCGGATGCGCCGGCCTTTTCCGCCAGCGCGTCGAGGAACTGGACCTTGTCCGGTATCTGTTCCCAAACCTGCGGCAGGTACGTCGCGGTGCGCCCGTCCACTTTCAGGACGACGCCGTCGCGATGAGGCTGCAGTTTGGCCAGCAGGTCTTCGGGCGAACTGAACGGCAGCTGTTCCGGCACGGTGAGGACGCTGATCTCGATCTCAATCTGTTTGAGTTCACCGGGCTGAACCGGTCTGAATCGCGGGTCGCGCTCGGCAGCGTTGAGCGTGTTGTCCATGATCGCCTTGTACAGCGGCTCCTGGGGCACGATGTGGCCGATGCACCCGCGCAAGCGCCCGTTCTCAGTGAGCGTGACGAAGCACCCCTTCACGTCCGCAAACTTCTGCGGAAAAGCATTGGCTTTCACCTCAGGTAATTTGGCGTTCGTGATCACTTCTGACAAGCTCTGGCGCGCCAGCCCGAGCAGTTGTCCCCGCTCTTCCCGACTGAATGCCTGCAACGTCGGCGAGCAAAACGCGACCGCAGCGTAACCGACAACGCTGTCTTTCCGTCCCGACGTATCGCCGCTGTTGCGGTAATCAAGCAACGTGGCTTTCCAGCCTTTGAGCCGGGCCAGGTGCAGCAGCGTCAGCACACCGGTCCTGCCGCAAGCCTCCTGGGACTTCATCCGGTCAACATCGAGGTCACAGATGGCGGACACGCAACGCGCGTCCTTTTCGCGCGCGACGTCATACGGGTAGTAATGACTCAGGTCCGTGCTGACCACCAGCAGCGTCTTGTCGTCGAGACGCTCCGCCAGCGCCTGCGCGAGTGTCGCGGGGTCAACCTCGCCGGTTATGATCGACACCACCGAGAAATTCGTCAGTGTCTTCTGCAGGAATGGCACCTCCACTTCTGCCGAATGCTCCCATGTCTCCGGCGTGTCGTCGCCAAACGCCGGCTCCGGATGAGAGGCCTGCTTCGACCACGGGGGGCGCTGTACCAGGCATTTGTGTTCGAGCACAAACGGCTCGGTCTTCGCCCATTCTCTGGCCTTCGGCGAAACCGGCACATCACCAAGCGGTGTCCGATACGCCGCCGCGGCGATCACCGACGCGCCAGGAAACAGCGCGTAGTGGCTCGGCGCCAGGATCACGACCGTGTCGTACGTGTGCCCCGTCAGCAACCGATAGGCTTCCGCCGCGACCGGCCCGGAAAACTCGTACCCGGCGTGCGGACACACGATGGCGCGCAGTGTGCCCTCGATCGTGTGCGGTTTCGCTCCCGCCAGCAGCGAGTCGAGCGTCTGTGACAGTTGTGCGGGATCCCGCGGATAGAACAACCCCGCCACGGCCGGCTCTCTCACGACCGGCGCGAACGTAAGACGTTCCGCTGATCCGGTCGTGCTGATGCTGGGTGGCTGAGGACTTTGAATGTCGGCGACAGCCGAGTTGCTGCCGACACCGACCACTTTCACCGGCGATGTGCCCACGGCGAGCGCCGCGACCAGCGTTACAAAGCGGAAGGTATGGCAGAAAGACCCGGGCATGGTGTACGGCTCACGGTCACGCGGTTTTTTCATTTCCAAATCAACTCCCACGCAACCCGAAGGCGCTCGCGCAGAACGCACGCACCCGCCGACGTACCGGAACTTTCGCCCCATGCCCTCCCTTGGTCAAGTCGGAAATCCGTCTCGCTCAGGCCGGCAGTTGTTTGCCCCTCGTCTCCGGCGCAAACGGCAGGATCAGTAAACCAACGAGATAGATCACCGCGACCGCGCTGGCGGCCCGGCCAAAGCCGCCCAGTGCCGCGACGAGGCAGCCGGTCAAAAACGGACCTGTCGACGCCAGCACCCGGCCGACATTAAAACAAAAACCGCTGCCGGTAGCGCGGATCCGCGTCGGATACAATTCCGGCAGGTAGATCGGAAAGCCGCTGAAGATGCCATTGTTGAAAAATCCCAGCAACGGCAGCAGCAGCAGCACGTGGACGTAGGATCGCGGCGTCAGGAACGTGGTGGGCAACATCACCAGGCTGCCTCCGCACATCAATGCGAATACCGGGCGCCGGCCCAGGCGGTCGGCCAACGGACCGAAGCTCAGATAACCCAGTATCGCGCCGACGTTCAGCATCATCGTGGCGTAGCTGACACGGCTCGTGAGTTCCGAAGCACTCAATCCTCGCAGATCGGGCAACGCGCGGACGAGCGTCGGCGTCCAATTCGTCGCCCCCCACAGGCCGAACACGGCCACAAACGCCAGTCCGGAACCGACCACGGTGGCGCGTGCCAGCCCCGGCGCGAACAGCTCCGCCAGTTTCGGCGAGGCCCTTGATCCGGACCGACGCTCCTCGGCGCGGGCGTTGATCCACCGCTCCGGTTCTTTCACCCACAAGCGCACAAGAAGCGCTACGACCGCCGGTCCGATGCCGACCACGAAGACCGGCCGCCACCCGTGGTTGCGGAGAAGCAGGGTGATGATCGCCGCCACCAGGAATCCCGCCGCCCAGGCCGATTGCAGGAGTCCCGCCGCCGTGGCCCGCTTTTCTTCGGGCCACACTTCCGCCACCAGCGACGCGCCCGCGGCCCACTCGCCGCCGATTCCCAATGCCGTCACGAACCGGAACAGCGCCAACTGCCACCACGTCCGCGACAGCGCCGCCATGCCCGTGAAGACCGCATAGATCAGGATCGTGAGCACCAGCGTTTTGGTCCGCCCGAAATTGTCCGCGACGACGCCGAAGAAGACTCCCCCAATGGCCCAGCCGATCAGGAAGATCGAGAAAATGATCCCGCCGTACCAGCCGATGATGTCGGCACTGACGGCGCTGTTTCCCGATACCCGCAACAGGTCGTGGAGCGCCGGTTGCATGACCTGCGCGTAGATCGTCGCGTCCATCGAGTCGAACACCCAGCCCAGCCACGCCACGAACAGCACCAGCCATTGGTAGCGCGTGACGCCGTCCCGCCACGAAGTGAATCTCACAAAATCGGACTCTAGCTTTTGCCGCGAGCCGCTTCAACCCCGAAAGCTTTCGGGGCAACATCGATTCGTCCCGCCAACATCCACATTGACCATCCGCCAAATCGTTCGCTAGACTCGTCGCCATCCAAAAAAACGCGTCCGGTGAAAACGGACAGGAGGTGGACGATGCGCCGCCGGTATACTCCATGGTTGATTCTTGCCGTCCTCGTCACAACGCTTGCGAACCATCCGGTCGATGGGCGTGAGCTGAAGTTCGGCTTCACGCCGTTCTTGAGCCAGGGCGATATGCGAATCGAGTTCGAACCCCTCATGAACTACCTTTCCGATTCCATCGGGCAGAAGGTCGTCTTGTACGTCGCCAGAGATTACGCGGATCTCCGCACCCAGATGGAGGCCGGCGCGGTGGACATCGGCAGTTTCTCCCCGTTCGCGTACGTCGATGCCGTCCGGGGCGGGAAAATCCGGATCATCGCGCAGTCTCTCATGGACGGCTCGGCCACGTATCGCGGGGTCATCGTCGCCCGCAAGGACAGTGGGCTGAAATCGCTGGCGGACTTGCGCGGGAAACGGTTTGCCTTCGTCGATCCCGAGTCCGCTTCCGGCTACGTCTACCCGCGCGCGATGCTCATTGAAAAGGGCGTCGTTCCTGAGACCGCCTTCAAGAAGATCGTCTTCGCCGGCAATCCCGACAAGGTCATCGCTGCCGTTCTGGAGGGCGGGGCGGACGCCGGGGCCGTTTACGAGAATGCCCCCACTGTCGCAAAGTCCAAGGGAATGCCGACGGAGAATCTGGTGACCCTGGCCACCACCGACCCGATCCCCCACGACGCCGTCGCGGTCCGAACCGGACTGGATGAAGCTTTGGCGAAAAAGATCCAAGCCGCTTTGGTCGATCTCGACAAGTCCGAGGCCGGTCGCCGGGTCATTGCCGACAGCAAGCCCAAGAAGTTGAACGGCTACATGCTTGCCGAGGACAGCCTGTACGACGTGGTTCGTCGCACGGCGAAGATCGCCGGTATGTAGGGCCGTCAGGCGGCGGTGATCCACGGCTCAAGTTCACGTCACGTTTTTGCCTCCCCGGCTCACAAGGCGCAAATCGAGGGTTTGGGGCTTGCGGGAGCCTGCGGGAGAAACCGATTGACAGCCCGGCGGTTTGACGCGTATCTTTACGCAACCTTGTCGGAGGATTTGTCCCATGGCTGACGAAAATCTCGAACCAAAGCGACCTGAAGAAGAGTCAAAAAAGGACACCGTCCGTATCAATTTGCCCCCCGGGCTCACCGGGCGAGGCGCGCCTGGCTCCGGCGCACCGCCGCCAGCCGCCAGGCCGAAGCCACAGGGCACACCCGTCAGCCCCGAAGAGGAAGCGAAGAAGGAGACGGCGGTCATGCCTCGTCCCGTTGAGGCGCCCAAGCCGAAAAAAGACACCTCGCGCGTTCAGGTCGTCGCCGCCAAACCGATCACCGCCGACGCCGGTCGTCCTCTGGTCAAATTGCGGCGCGAAGACGAAGCTGCTCCCGAAGCGGCAGCACCCGCACCAGGGGCAGCCGCTCCAGCCGGCAAGGGGGCCAAGCCCGCCCCGGCCCACGTTTATGCCGGGGGCGCGCCCAGTGCGACAGAATCCATTTTGTCCATCGCGGCAATTGTCCTGTCGGTGGCTGTGGCAGGCTATTTGGCGTATATCGCCTTCGGTTGAATCGAACCGCGCGTTGCTCGCATCCTAAACGCCGGAACGTATCGGAGAATTCCATGGCAAACCCGAATGTTGTGACGATTTCCAACGGCAATTTCGATCAGGAAGTTGCCAAATCGACCACGCCGGTGCTGGTCGATTTCTGGGCCGAATGGTGCGGCCCGTGTAAAATGATCGCGCCGTTGCTGGATGAACTCGCCGAGGAACAAGTCGGCAAGGTCAAGGTCGCCAAGGTCAATGTGGACGATAACCAGGAATTGGCCACGCGGTTCGGGATTCGTGCCATTCCCACCCTGCTGTTGTTCAAAGGTGGCCAGGTCAAAGAGACCATTGTCGGAATGACCGGCAAAAAAGACCTGGAACGCAAATTGGCCTCCCACATCGGCTGAGCCGCCACGACCCACAAACGCGCGCCCGTTCTCGTTCAGCGCAAGACTTTCTTCTGGATCGCCATCAACTCCGCGATCCCCTCGCGCGCCAGTTTGAGCATCGCCGTCATCTGCCGTTGCGTAAACGGCGCATCCTCGCCCGTCCCCTGAACTTCCACAAACTGGCCTTCATCGGTCATCACCACGTTCATGTCCACCGCCGCCTTCGAGTCTTCCGCATAACACAGATCCAGCAACGGCACCCCATCCACGATCCCCACGCTGACCGCCGCCACGCACGAAGTGACCGGGCATTCCTTGAGAACACCGTCGCCCAGCAATTTCTTCATGGCCAGCATCACCGCCACGTACGCGCCTGTGATCGATGCCGTCCGTGTCCCGCCGTCGGCTTGCAACACGTCGCAGTCAATCCAGATCGTCCGCTCCCCGAGCTTCTCGATGTCGGTGACCGACCGCAGCGCGCGCCCGACCAGCCGTTGAATCTCCTGCGTCCGGCCTTCCGCCCGGCCCCGCGTCACTTCCCGCGGTTTGCGCGGTGCGGTGGCATAGGGCAACATCGAATACTCAGCCGTGATCCAGCCACCCGGCTTGTCCTGGTCGCGCATCCATCGCGGCACGCCCTCCTCGACCGACGCGGCGCATAACACGCGCGTGTCGCCCATCTCGATCAATGCCGATCCCGCCGGCTGCTTGACGTAATTCGGATGGATTCTTACGGGACGAAGTTCATCGGGGCGGCGACCGTCGGCGCGTTTCATGCCCCGCTAGAATGGTCGGGTGTCCATACCGAGGCAAGCAATTTTTCGGCCCGCGCAGGTGTCTGCCTTGACACTCTTCGCCGACAGCGCCTCAGCGCCAGGACGACAGATCACGGAGCAGCCCGCACTCGCGCCAGGGCATTCTGCGCCAGAACGAAATCAGGTTTGATGCGCAACGCCTGCTGGTAATGCGCAATGGCCTCTTGTGTGCGCCCCAGCTTCTCCAGGGCAAGCCCGAGACTGTAGTGCGCCTCGGCAAAATCGGGCCTGAGCTGCACCGCCTGTTCGTAGTGGCCAATCGCCTCCTGCGCGTTGCCTTCCCGCAGCAACGCATTCCCCCAATTACATTGGGCTTGGACATAATCGGGTTTAATCCGCAACGCCTGTTCGTAGTGGCTGATTGCCTCCTGCAGCCTGCCCTGTTTCACCAAAGCGATTCCCAGGTTGTTGTGCGCGTCGGGGTAATCGGGCTTGAGACGCAGCGCTTGTTCGTAATGCCCGATCGCTTCCTGCGCCCGGCCTGCCTGTTCCAGCGCAACCCCCAGATTGTAGTGCGCCTTGGCGTCGTCGGGCTTAATCTGCAACGACTGTTCATACTGGCTGATTGCTTCCTGCTGCCGGCCCTGTCCCATCAAGGCGATTCCCAGGTTGTTGTACGCCCCGGCGAAATCAGGCTTGAGACACAGTGCCTGTTCGTAGCGCCCGATCGCCTCCTGCACCCGGCCAAGTCTGATTAACGCCATCCCCAAGTTGTAGTCCGACTCGGCGCACCGCATGACGCACGCCAACAGGTTAAATGCGACCGAGAAAGCCAGCAGAAGGCTCCAACACCACCGCGCCGCACACCGCCAGACTGGCCGGTCAGCCAGGGCACGCTCCAGTCCGAGGATACCAACCACGGCCAGCAGCACCAACGCGGGCAGGAACTCCACTTCGTAACGACCGGCGGCGTAGAAAAATAAGCCAAGGGTCAGTGCGCCTGCCCCAAAAAGCAGGACTACCGTTGCCAAGAACTCGCCCAACTTGGAACGGGCCCCCGCGGACCTACTGCGACAGGCCAGTGGCACTGCCAGCGCCAGCCACGCCAAGGGGATGTTGGTCAGGACGCCAAAGGGCGCGTCAATCCCCATGAAGCCCGCCGGTGCGGGCGGCTGGGTGATATCATGCACAAATGGAAAGTGACGGTTCCAGCGTGCCGGCTTCAGAAAATAGAGTCGCAAGTTGAACCAGAGATAGTGGAGATGGAAGCGTTGAGCCGTGTCTTGGCGGACACCCGCCAACGCGTAACGCCAGCCGAACTCGAAGGGATTATCGAATCGCAACACGTTGTAGAGCATCAGCCCCAGCCCAATCAGGGCAATGGGGACCATCGCTGCCAGCAACGCAGCCAACACCGCCCGTCGCTCTCGCCATGCTTGCGCCACCGGCACCAGCAAGATGACCGCCCCGAACAACAGGGAAGGCCGCGCTCCCACCGCCAGCCCGTAGGCCAGGCTCGCTGCAGCCAGCCACCGGCATCGTTGGGACGAGTGGTGCATCGCCTTCCAAATCGCCACCAGGGCCAGCGTCGTCAGCGCATACCCACAACTGATCGACACCTCGTACACCGCACACCGCGCCAACAGAAATGGTGCGAGGGTGACCAGGCCGAGTGCGAGCGTGCCAGCAGCCACCACCGCAACGCCGACTCCAGCAAAGTAGCGCCGCCAGAGTGCCCATAGCAGTCCCGCCTCGGCCAGGAAACCGACAAGACAAAAGATCACCGCAGCGTCTTCTTGTGGCAGATAGTGACCGGTCAGCGCCACACACGGCCAGAGCAACACCAGAGCGGGTGTAACTCCGAAATACAGGTATAACTTTCCCTTGTAATAGCTCAGGTCGTACATCCCGTAGGGCTCGACCCGATAAAGCGCATTTTCGCTCGGGTCGTAGGGATCAGCGAGTTGCTTGAAGCCGGGCGGCACCTCCTTTTTCAAGTGGAGCTGGCCGGCGCGAAAGCCCTGCACCAATAAATTGTAGTAGTTGTCAGCCGCACTCAGACTGCCCGATGCAGGAATGCCGGGGTGGGCCGCGCACGCATAAATCCCGAAGACCACCATGCACACCACGCCCAGGATTCCGCGTTGTATCCACGAGCGCGTTTCTCTGGGGGCCTCCGCGTCACTGCAATCTGGCTTGCCGTTGATCATCCTGGGAATGATGCCCGCGTTCCTTCGCTTCTCACTCATCGGAAGATAAGCTCGTTGACCGAGCAGCCCGCGCAGCGCTTGCACACCTCCGATGCGGTTCGTCTCTGCCCTCCGGTGATTGGCTGGGTTCGGATGATAGCTCGCGGATGCTGCCTCTGCAATCCCTTCCCGCACACGCTTGCCTTTGAGCATACAGGCAACTTGCCAGGCGGTTGTTTCGCTGGTATACATGAGCCTGTGAATCGGCGGCCACGGCCTCGTTTTCGGGCCGGGTGGGCACGTGGTCAACCACCAGCGGATGGCGGGAGGTCAGGCTGAGCCAGAGCCGTCCGATGTCCGCAGGTGCAGTAAGAAAATGCCGACGTCACGCTTGTGCGCCCGTAGCTCAACTGGATAGAGCGTTGGCCTCCGGAGCCAAAGGCTGTGGGTTCAAATCCCGCCGGGCGTACCAACTGCAATACTGCCGTTTACAATCAATACCCCGCCGCTTCTCCCGAAACGGTTTCTCCCGCGGCTTCCTTCATGATCCTCAGGCTGCTGGAGGTGCCGACACGGGTCGCGCCGGCCGCCACCATCTTCAGCAGGTCGGCAAGTGAACGGACGTTGCCGGCCGCCTTCACGCCGAGTCCCTTGTCGCGAACGATTCGGCTCATGAGCGCTACGTCTTCGGCCGTCGCGCCACCCGAACTAAAGCCCGTGGAGGTCTTGACGAAGTCGGCGCGGGCTTTCACGGACAACTCGCAGCCGCGCGCCTTCTCCTCGTTGGTGAGGAAGGACGTCTCCAAAATCACCTTGCACTTCGCGCTGCCGTCATGGCAAGCCTCGACCACGGTGCGTATGTCCCGCAACACGAACTCGTCGTTGCCGCCCTTCAACTCGCCAATGTTGATGACCATGTCGATTTCCTTCGCGCCCTCGCGGATGGCCGCGCGCGCTTCCATCGCCTTGGTCTCGGGCGGTTGCGCGCCGAACGGGAAACCGACGACGCAGCAGATTTTCACGCCGGAGCCGGCCAGGCACTCGCGCGCAAACGACACCCACGCCGGGTTGATGCACACGGAGTAGAACCTGTGCTGGCGTGCTTCCCGGCAGAGTTGTTCGATGTCGGCGCGGGTGGCGTTGGGACGCAGCCCACTGTGGTCGATGAGTTGCGCGATCTGCGACGGAGAAAGTGCCGGTTCGCGGACGGCGGTCGCGCCAGCCGGATTGCCCGCGGCGGCGAGCAGTTCCCGCACGCGTTTGGCGATGCGTTCCAAGTCGCTGGCGGGTGGATTCATCCGTCAATTCTCAAATGGTCGATCATCATTCCCGGGGCTGATTCGGCGCCCTCGCTTCACGCGGGCAGAAGTTACTTTCAGGGAAACGGGGCTTCGTTGCAATCCGGAAAAAGGCCGGTTGCCCTGCGGATCTTGCAATCCGCGCGCCGCGCGCTCTGTCTTGCGCCCGCGCCCGGTTGCGGTACACTGTGGCTCATGCAGGAGGTTCCATGAAAGCCCAATTGATTGCCTCAGCCGTCGCGGCCTTGCTGGCAGCGACCACCACCGCCAACGCCTGGCTCGGTGACACCTTGGACACGCTCACCCACCGCTACGGCAAAGCCGCATGGATGGAGTCGACCACCGGCGAGATCCCCACGCAAAAAGGCCAGTACGCCGAACTCAAGGAAGCCTACGGCACCAACGTCAGCCTCATCGCCCAGTTGAGCACCAACTACGACGCGATCGGCTACGGCATGGACCTCGTCGAAATCCGCACCCGCTACCTGTTTGTCACCAATGGCCTGGGCACCGTCGTCTACATCGGCAACACCGGCGAAACCTACAACGGCGCCGACTACTCCGGCCGATCCGCCCGCGAAATCCTCCACGCCGGCTCGGTCTGGCAGAAGGACACCAGCGGCGACAAGTTCACCCATCCCGTCCCCATTCCGACACCCGTCGTCGACGCGTTCCTGGAAAACAACAAGGGTGATTCGACCTGGGTCGACGGCTGGCAGCCTTACTCCGCTCCCGGCCTGTTCCTGAGACACACCGCCGACAAAATGCGGTTGGCAATCGGTCAGGGACCCTCCGAGCATCAGCTCTACCGCGTCGAAGTGCGGATGGTGGACGACAAGACCCGCGCGGCGAATTAGTGTGGCGTTACACAACGCCTCTATTGTTTCGTCCCGCTGTTGCCGTGAGTAAAGCGAACTGCGTCTTCTGCATTCACGGAGTACGACTGAGATTCTTCGCTACGCTCAGAATGACAGACATCGTAAAGAGGCATTAGGGAAAGCAGACTAGTGCTCCGTCAGTCTTGAGTTTGCAGGTTGGTCCCGTAGCCGCAGGCTTCAGCCTGCGCCCGGACGCACCTTAAAAGGTGCGGCTACTCGCGGAATGAACTGTGACACAGCACTAGCTTGATGTTGGCGCTGGCGATTCGACCCCGGCTGGCGCATTCACCGTCGCTGAAGCTGCGGCCGGGTTCTCGGGCTCGGCGCTCGCCTCGGTCGGCGGCCACGGCTGGGCCAGGAATTCGTCCGTCAGCGATCGGTAGCACTGCGCGGCGTAGGAATGCGAGTCGTAGATGGTGATCGGCTTGCCAAAGCTCGGCGCTTCGGCCAGGCGGACCGTGCGCGGGATGACGGTTTTGTAGACTTTGCCGGGAAAGTGTTTGCGGACTTCGGCGGCGACCTGCTGGGCGAGGTTGGTGCGCCCGTCGTACATCGTCAACACGATGCCTTGCAGTTCCAACTGCGGATTGGCGCCGCTATTGCGGATTTGCTGGAGCACGCGGGTGATCACCGCCAGCCCTTCCAGCGCGAAATACTCGGCCTGCATCGGCACCAAGACGCTGTCCACCGCCGCCAGCGCGTTCATCGTCAGGATTCCCAGCGACGGCGGACAATCCACGATGACGAACTCGTATTGGCCCGTCCCCTGCACGGGCGTCAGGGCGAACTGGAGCCGCTGGAGATAGTTTTCCGCGCGCGCGACATCCACTTCGGCCACGGCGAGATCGACCTCGCTCGGGATGATTTCGAGGTTCTCGAGGCCGCTCGGGCGGATCGAATCGGCGAGTTGGGCGCCGCTGAGGAGGGCTTTGTAAACGCTGCCGCCGGAGAGTTTGTCCAGGCCGAGCGCGCTGGTGGCATTGGCCTGGGGATCGAGGTCGACGAGCAGGACGCGTTTGCCGCGCTCGGCCAGACACGCCGCCACGCTCACGGCCGTCGTGGTCTTGCCAACGCCTCCCTTCTGATTGGCCAGCGCGATACTGCGCGTACTCATCCATCGCCTTATAGCCCAATTTCGCCCCCTCCGGCAAGGCTGTTCATCGCTCTCTGTAGCCGCGCGTCCGCGACCGCCGAGTTGAACAGTGCGTCCCGCCTGTTGCCGTTTTTCCAAGACGCCCCCACGCCCTTCGACCCCCGTAGCGGCGCTTTTAGCCCGATTCCCAGTGGGGCTGTGAAGCGCCGGCCCCCCCGTCTCGCCCGTGTGCCGTGTCCTCGTTTCCGGGTGAACCGGCTCGTTGGGAAGTGAAAACCACTGCCGAACACACCGGAGTCACCGAAAAACCACGGGTTGGGACCGGAAGTGGCTTGCAAGTCCATACGGCGTGTAGAAAATCATGAGCAACCGTTCGTCCGGAACATGAACGATAAATCAAATGCGAAATCTCCGATCAAGACGATCCCAGCCCAGTTCATCCGCAGCATTCCGAAGACCGACCTCCACGTTCATCTTGGCGGCTCGTTGCGGATTGCGACGTTGATCGAGTTGGCGAAGAGGCAGAAGGTCAAATTGCCGTCGTACACGGAAGACGGCCTGCGCCGGCTTGTATTCAAGGATCGGTACGCCAATCTGCCGCAGTATTTGAAGGGCTTCGCCTACACGCACGCCGTGATGCAGGACGCCGAGAGTCTGGAGCGGATCGCGTTCGAGTTGGCGGAGGACAATCTGGCGGAGGGCGTTCGCTACGTCGAGGTGCGGTACGCACCGCAGAATTACATCAACGACAGGCTCGGCATCGAGGAAGTCGTCCGCTCCGTGTGTCGAGGCCTGGAACGGGCGCAACAGCGGCACAATCGGACCAGGGCGGTGGTCGCAGGGACGGACGTGCCGTTCCATTTCGGGGTGATCGTGTGCGCGATGCGGTTCGCAACGCCCCATACGTCCATTTATCATCGGCGGTTGTTTGAGGTGTTCCCCCAGGCGTCGCCGAAGCTGGTGTGCACGATGGCCTCGGCAGAGCTGGCGCGGATGGCGGTGGATCTGGCGCGGAACAAGGGGTTGCCGGTGGTTGGGCTCGACCTCGCCGGGGCGGAGACCGGTTACCCGGCGGAGGATCACAGCGCGGCGTTTCAACACGCGCACAACCATTTCCTGCGCAAGACGGTTCACGCCGGCGAGGCGTACGGCCCGGAATCGATTTTCCAGGCGATCACGAAGTGTTACACGAACCGGATCGGGCACGGGACGTGGATGTTTGCGCACGAGAAGGTTCAGAATCCGGACATTGACGATCCGGTGGAGTACACGAATCGGCTGGCGGAATATATCGCGAGTCAGCGGATCACCATCGAGGTATGCCTCACCAGCAACGCCCAGACGCTGCCGCACCTGCGCGATCTTTCACGCCATTCGCTGCGGCAGATGCTGGACCATGAGCTATCGGTGTCCATCTGCACGGACAATCGGCTGGTGTCGAATACCACGGTGTGCAAGGAACTGCTCATCGCCATCCATCAACTGAAGATGACGCCCCGCGAGTTGCGGCAGGTCATCATCGCCGGGTTCAAGGGCAGCTTCTTTCCGGGGCCGTACCGCGAGAAGCGGCATTTTGTCCGTCAGGTCATCAACCGTTACGAGACGCTCGAACGCGAGATGGCATCTGACGCGTGTTCGCATCCGTGACCGCCCCGCCGCCTTTCGCCCCCGTCCGCAAGGTTGTTATCACCCCGAACCGACCCCTTTTCCGGCCCCCCCAAAAAAATCCATCATCGACCGCCCCGGCCACCCGACTTCAGCCTACTTCAGCCTTCCACCCGCTTCTCCCCCGCTCGACTGCGGACGCCTCCCCGCCCCGCCACTCACCATCCCCCACTCACGCACTTAGCCGCTCAGGCACTCACGCACTCAGTTTCCCCACCGCCTTGTCATCCTGAGTTTGCGAAGGATCTCTGTCGTTGCCCGCTTTCCTTCCCCCAACTCATGCTCCCAGATCCGCACCACCCACCACCCCCGCCTCCGCAACGCCCGCGTCACCCACCTGTCCCGCGCCATATTCCCCGCCATCTTCCCCGCCCAAAACCGCTTCCCGGTCCTCACCGCAGCTCGGGAGGGCGAGACTCCCGTCGAGCCGCGTCCCCTCTCCCTTGTGGCGCTAAGGGTCATCTTCTTCCCCCCGCCCCTCGCCCTGTTTTCCCCTTCTGGCTCCTGCCTCCTGGCTCCTGACTTCGATCCCCACCTCCTACTGTCTCCTTCCGCCGCCATCGAACTCTTCCTCAACCACCTCGCCGGACTCGAATGCTTCGGACACCCATGCCAGAAACAACCGTCGACAAAGACCGCAACGCGTTGCTTGGGAAAAACGAAGTCCGGCTTTCCGATCAGCCGCTGGTTCCGTCGCCAGCCGGAGATGTGGCTGGCACGAAACAATTTCGCCAGCGCCAGTTCGGTATCCTTGTTGCCCTTGCCCCGAATCCGCGACATCACTTCCGACCGCTTCCGCTTGGTGAATACGTCAGGCATCTAATCATGCCAGTTTGGGCTCCTTGGAGGCCTAGCGTGTTTTGCCGCGGGGTGACTGACGCATTTGCTTACGGCGGAACGACAAATATGCTAAACAAACTTGTATATGGACTTTCGGGAAATCCGCCGAGTCGTAATTGCCGCGATGTTTTCCGACGACGTGCTCTTCGACAAGTTGGTGCTTAAGGGCGGGAACGCGCTTGATCTTGTACATCACGTCGGCGCCCGCACTTCCCTTGATATCGATTTATCAATCGAGGGTGATTTTGCGGATGTCGACGATGCGAAGCGGAGGCTCTTCAAGGCATTGAAAGACCGGTTTGATTCTGCTGGCTTCGTAGTGCTCGACCCGCGTTTCTCGAAGAAACCCCCTTCCCCAAAGAAAAGTCTTCCTGACTGGGGCGGTTACATGATCGAATTCAAGATCATGGAGAAAGAACGATTTGGGCCCCTCTCGGTTGATCGCGAGGCTTTGGGGAGGAACGCGACTCTAGTCGCCCCCGGCCAGAAGCGCGTATTCCGCGTCGAGCTTAGCAAGCATGAATACTGCAAAGGTAAGATTGAAGCAGAGGTCGATGCCCACAAAATCTTCGTATATAGCCTGCCGATGATCGCCGTAGAAAAGCTACGTGCAATCTGCCAACAGATGAATGAGTACCCGCTCCGAGATCCAAAGACCGCCCGCGCCCGTGATTTTCTGGATATCTACTCCGTGTTGATTCGCGGAGACGTGGACTTGACCAGCGCGGAGAATCAAGACTTGATCCGGGAAATGTTCGACGTGAAAAGCGTGCCTCTGTCACTGCTGGGCAAGATCGAGCGATATCGAGAGTTCCACCGTGCCGATTGGGATGCGGTAACCGTAGCCACAGGGATGAAACTTGAAGAGTATGATTTCTATTTCGACTACGTTCTCAAAAAGGTGAAGGAATTAGAGTCCCTTTGGGTAGTATAATCGCCATGTTGAGTCATAGACCTTGTCGGTCATGTGGTGAGCCAGGTAGAAATCGAAGTGGAGCCCTGGCGCTCTGAACCTTGAGTACTGGCTCTCGGGATAGCCAGCACGCTGCATATAGTATCCGATCGCCTGATGATATGGGTACACGTAGTCCAGCTTCTTGAGTGTGGCTAGCACAGTGTTGACAGATATGCGATCCTTGGCTGCTCGGTACGCCTCAAGCACCTGGAGTGGCCCCCCGCTATAGACTGGCCGAACGCATATATCGATTAGCGTGCGCTCGAGTTTCGTCACTTCTAGGAGCTCGTTGCTTGGGCCGCGAATGGTTCCGACCTCGAGCCGATTGGTGAATTTTCCGGCGACGAGCACAAATTGAGCTCTGCGGTATTCAAACATGTACTTTGAGCTTCTCTCCTTATTTGAGAACGCTCTGTTTAGGGATTCCTGCGAGAGTTCACCCGGGGGGGGCGGCTTGGGGGATTGCTCGGCATTCACGTAGAGGGTCTTGGGAAGCAAGTCTGTAAGGCCATGTAAGAAAACAGCGGTGGAGTGACTGAGGTATGCACGCGGTCTTAGCGAAAGCGCAATTTGATAGGGGCTGACCTCACCCCAGCCGTATCTCGCAATATCTCGGTACAATAGGCCCCGCACGTTGATCCGGTGGAGCTTTCCTTTCGACGTGAGGAAATCAATAAAGTTGGAGGCGGACGTCCCTCCAGCTAATTTCCAGCGCTCGCGATTGGAAGAAAGAATTTTGCCAAGCTCGCTGGCTGTAAAAAGCTTTTGCGGGGATTCGTCAAAGAGAGAGAACATTTGACGGCTGGCTGTTTGTAAGCGCGATGGCATATCTGGAAATGCTGTCGGTATATATACCTAGACAGCATTTCCAGATTCGTCAAGCTGAATTCCATGCACACAAGGTATATATACCTTGTGTGCATGGTTTTTATTGTGTGGTTTCCCGATCTGTCTGCAGATGTGGCGGTTACGGAAATTGCGGGTCTGGCTTACATGCGTATAGGTATATATACCTATACGCACAGGAATCCCCCTTATGCACTTGGCGCACTCGTAAGGCTCTCCCGGAAGAGTACACCGCCTGTTACCGGGACGACTGACTCAAGCATCTTGGTATGTCGGCGTCTTGTTTATCTGGTTGTCGTTCCAGGTCCGCGACGTCAACGCAACGCTCGCGTGATCGTCTCCACCACCCTCGCCGCCCGCTTCCCCTCCCCCAACTCATGCTCCCAGATACGGACTAGTTCCGACTGGAGAGTTTAATGGCCGTTGTTCCGACCCAAACCCACGGCAAGATGCTCATAATCTTATCGGATTTCTCCAAGTTGTGTTTGGCGCAGAGCAAGCGAACGTTCTCGGCCGTCAGGCTACTGCCGCCTTTGGAGAACGGTATGTCATGGTCGTAGTGCAGATTGTCAGTCCGGCCGCACAGGACACACTTGCCGCCGTCGCGTTGCCAGACCTCGACTTTCACATGCGTTGGAATCAGGCGCGTGTGTGGGAGTTCAACAACTCTGCCGAGTGATTTCTTCTCGACAGGCTTCAGGTGAAACTTGAACACCTTGCGCCTAGCATCAGGCACGATCTCCGAGTCAACCAGTTCGAAGAAACCCTTGTAGCACCAAATCCCGCGGGCGATCTTCTCGTACACTTTCACCAACTCGGGCTTTTTGCGCAGGCCGCTCTTGTAGTCCATGGCAGCCCGGAAGAACTTCCCGTTTTCGGTCCATGAGCCTTTCGGATTCGTCAACGGCTGGTCGACAGATTTCGGGTCGGGCCCGCCGGCCACGCGCGGCACGTCGTGGCCCTCGTAAATCAGTGTACCCGTGACCCCGTCAATCGCATCCGCGTACGGCGCGCCTCTTCGGACGGACATCAGGAAAACTGAATAGTTCTTACCGATCCCGAAGTTCATCCCCTTTTGGAGTGCGGCCCTTTCGGCGTTCACGACTTCGTGGTAGCTAATGATGTCGTCCGGCTTCATGAACCGCTGCCAGGATAGCACTCGGCCTTCCCCACGCAATACTTTCGTCAGCCTTCTCAGCCAGCGACTCTTGAGTGAGCCTGCGAGCTTCACGCTGTTTGCGGACGCTCAGCCCGAACGCCGTGAGGACGGGATTTCTTTTCGCCGAAGCCCAATGCGGTGCCGTCTGCGACCCAAGCACGACGTGGTCGCGTCTCATCCGACCCGACCGGGTCGGCTTCGGCCAAGCATCCCTCCCCAAAATGTGTATGGACGATAAGTCATATCGTGTCCGTCCACTTTCCCCTTGTCCCCACCGCCGCGCAGGAGGATGATTCGGCCGGAGAAGACAGCTATGACCTTCCTGCTCGTCGTTATCGTCGTGGTTCTACTCATGGGAGTCGCGATATCCGTGCTGAAGGTGCTGCCGCCAGCGGGGACCCCCGCGTTGCCGTTTCGAAAACGCGATTATCTCCTTTCCGTTGCCGAACGCTCGTTCTACGAGGTCTTGCACGGTGTCACGCAGGACCGGCTCCACGTATTCCCGAAAGTCAGGCTTCTTGATCTCGTTTATTTGCCTGGAGGAACCGCGAACTGGCTGGCACATGTGAACCGCGTTATGTCCAAGCACGTGGACTTCGTGCTGTGCGATTTGCAGGCGGTCACACCTGTACTGGTGATCGAGTTGGACGACTCCTCCCATCAACGCGAAGACCGCCGGGCGCGTGACGCGTTCGTCGATGGCGTCCTGAGTGCCGCCGGTCTGCCGATTCTCCACGTCGCCGCGAAACAATCCTATGCTTCGAAGGAATTGGCGGAGTTGATCGAAGCGAAGCTGTAGCAGTCGTAAGCCCTCTTCTGCCTGATGCCTGTCACTGACAGGCATCATCGTTTCCCCGCCGCCTCGCTCCTACCGTGATGTATCCTTAGTTGATATATCGCCAAGCGACATATCGCGCCCAAACCCCGTTGTTGCTGGACGACACTCGGAAGTTCTGCCCGAAGTGCGAGAGCGAGTTGGTGTTGCGGACAACCGAGAAGGGGTTCAATCGCGGGACGCAGTTCTGGGGCCGTCTCGAACCATGCCCGCCGCGGGCACATGTTGGCGTGCGCGCGAGACTTTGTACCACAAAGTATGGCCGTTTTTCTGCATGGGCCACCCCGTCATGATACCGGCTATTACAAGGTAGTGCCGATTCGCTGGATGGCATTGATCGGGGTTGGATGCGGCTCGGCTCTACTCGTTCGCGAGGAGCCGATAGCCGATGCCCGGCTCGGTCTGGATCAATTTGCCGCTGGCCGGGGTCTCGAGCTTCTTCCGCAGATGGGTGATGTACACCCGCAGATACTGCGACTGGCTCTCGGAGTTCGGCCCCCACACCGACCGCAACAGTTGGGCGTGCATGACCACCTTGCCCGCATGCCGCACCAGTTCCCGCAGCAGCGCGTACTCCGTCGCCGTCAGATGCACTTCCTTGCCCTTCAGCGTCACCGCCCGCGTCGCCAAATCCACCTGCAGATCGCCGTTCACGAACACCGGCTCCTCCTGCGCATCCGGCGCCCGACGCTGCACCGCCCGCAACCGCGCCAGCAGTTCCGCCGTCCCGAACGGTTTCGTCAGGTAATCGTCCGCCCCGTTGTCCAGCGCCGCCACCTTGTCCGCCTCGCGGGCGCGCACCGACAGCACCAGCACCGGCGTCTGGCTCCATTCCCGCAACCGTTTCAGCACCGACACGCCGTCCATGTCCGGCAACCCGAGGTCGAGAATGATCACGTCCGGCCGTCGCGCCGCCGCCTCCTGCAACCCGAGTTGACCGCTCTCGGCCTCATAAATCTGATAGCCCTGCGGTTCCAGCGTCAGCCGCAGCAGCCGCCGTATCGGCGCCTCATCGTCGATGACCAGAATGCTTCGCTCCGCCGTCATGCCGGCCCTTCCCCCGTTTCCACGGGAACACGGAGCGTGAACACCGCGCCGCCCGTCGGGTCGTTCTCGGCCCGGATCTCGCCCCGATGCGCCCGCATGATCCCCTGCACGATCGACAACCCCAGCCCCGTGCCGCCCGGCCGCGAGTGCGCGCCGCGATAGAATTTCTCAAACACCTTCTTGTCCTCGCCGGGTGCCAGTCCCTCCCCGTGATCGCGGACGCGCAACACCAGCGTGCCGCCATCGAATTGGGCCGACAGGTCGATCGGCGAGCGGGCCGGACTATGCTCGGCGGCGTTGACCAGCAGATTGCACAGCGCCTGCTCCATCAACCCGAAATCCAGCCGCACCAGCGGCAGGTTCTCCGCCAATATCAGCCGCACACGCTCCCGCGAAACCTCGTTCTCCACCTGGCTGACCGCCGACTCCAGCAACTCACGCACTTCGCCCAGCTCCACGTTCAGCGGCAACCGCCCCGACTCGATCCGCGTCATGTCCAGCAGGTTCGTCACAATCCGATCCAATCGACGGTTCGCCGCTTTGATCTCATCCAGGAACGTCTGGCTCAGCGGCAGCCCGCTGTCCTTCAACTGCGTGTCCAATCCTTCCGTCGCCGCGCCGATCACCGCCAGCGGCGTCTTCAATTCATGCGAGACCGAGTCCAGCAGCGTGTGATACAGCCGTTCCGATTCCTCGACCATGCGGGACTGCTGCCCCGCCTCGATCGCCCGGTAGCTCTCGATCATCACCGCAATCTGCCCGGCAAACGTCTCCAGCAAATCGTTGTCATCCAACGTCCACGCCTCGCGCTCGTCGAAGCGCACACCCAACACCCCCTGCCGATTCTTCGAGGTCTGCAACGGCAGATACAGCGCATCCGCATCGGGAAGCGTGTCGGTAAACCGTCCCGCCGCCTGACCGCGCTCGAACGCCCACGCCGCCACCGCCCGCGACTTGGCGTCCGGCGAAAACGTGCTGGTCGGATGCGGCTCCTCCTCCAGCCGTCTATCCGCCGTGGCCAACAGCACCGCCGTGCGGCACCGAAACAGCGCGTCGACCTCTTTCACCGCCCGCGCCAGACCGTCCTCGAGTGACGCGCTCGCCGTCACGCTTTCCAGCAGCCGGTTCAACGCCGACGCCCGGTGCTCCCGCCGGCGCTCCGCCGCTTCGCGGACGCGCAACTGATGCGTAATGCGCCCCATCGCCAGCGCCACCACGAAAAACATCGTGAACATCATCACGTCCCGCGCCGAATTGAAGTGAAACGTAAACGCCGGCGGAATGAAAAACCAGCTCCACGCCCACGCGCTCAGCGCCGCCATCAGCAGCACCGCCCACCGGTTCAATCGCATCGCAAACAGCACCACGCACAGTAGATACACCAGCGACACCGCCGCATAGTCCGTGAACCGCTGCACCACCCACGACACCCCCGTCGCCGCCACCACCGCCCCCACCCCCACGCTGCAGTCACGCAGCAAATCGAACCCCACCCAACCCGACCACGGCAGCGGCGGGCGGATGCCTTCCTCTCGCTGCATTCCGCTCACCACATGCACGTCGATGTCGCCGCTGCGCCGGATCAGCCGATTTGCTAGCGACACGCCCCGCACCCATTCCACGATTCGATTGCCGAACGGCTTGCCGACGACGATCTGCGTCACCCCCTGTTCGCGGGCGGCCTCCAACAACGCCCCGGCGATATCGTCCCCGGTCGTCATCACCACCTCGGCGCCCAATTGCCGCGCCAGCGAGAGGTTCTTCGTCAGCCGTCGCTTCTCCTCCTCGCTCAGCGCCGCCGAGGTCTCCACGTACACCGCGATCCACGGCGCATCCATCGCCGCCGCGATCCGCCGCGTCCAGCGTATCAACTGACCGGAAAACGGACTCGGCCCGACGCCGACGCCCAACCGCTGACCCGATTTCCACGGCGCGTAAATGTGCTTGGTGCGCATCACGTCGCGCAATTCCTGGTCCACATGCTCGGTGGTCACCCGCAACGCCATCTCCCGCAGCGCCGTCAGCGTCTCCTCGCGGAAGAAATTCTCGGACGCCGTGGCCGCGCGGTCGCCCAGGTAGACCTTGCCCTCGGCCAGGCGTTTGCGAAGTTGTTCGGGCGTCAGGTCGATCAGCTCGATCTCGTCGGCCTGGTCCAGCACCGAATCCGGCACCGCCTCGCGCACCGACACGCCGGAAATTTGCTGCACCACGTCCACCCGGCTTTCGAGGTGCTGAACGTTGAGCGTGGTGTAGATATCGATGCCCGCATCGAGCAGTTCGAGCACGTCCTGGTAGCGTTTCGGGTGCCGGCTGCCCGGCGCGTTGGTATGGGCCAGTTCATCCACCAGCACCAGTTGCGGACGCCGTTCGAGGATGGCATCGATGTCCATCTCTTCCAACGTGACGCCCCGGTATTCGATCTTCTTGCGGGAAATGATCGGCAACCCGGCCAGCAACTCATAGGTCTCCTTGCGCCCATGCGTCTCCACGACCCCCGCCACCACGTCCACCCCTTCCCGCAGCCGCGCCTGCCCCGCCTCCAGCATCGAATACGTCTTGCCGACGCCGGGGCACATGCCGAAGAAAATCTTGAGTTGGCCGCGCTTGGCCGCGCGTTCCTCACGCTGGATTTGCGCGAGCAACGCATCCGGATCTGGCCGTTGTGGCTCGGTCATGGGACCATTCTAACCTCCAGGCGCGGTTTCTCCACCCAAAAGTGGGCGCTGCGTCCGTGTCGCCTACCGTTGGCCGAACTGGATGACCATGCCCCCGGCAATGACCAGCGCCAGGCCAAACCATGTCGTCCACGGCACGCTCTCCCGAAAGATGATGCGGCCAACCAGCACGCTCACCAGCACGAAGAACCCGACGTACACGCCGATCAGCCGCGAGAAATCCCACTTCACCGAATTCACAACCAATCCGTAGCCGGCCAACGCCACGCATCCCGCCAGGATGAAGAGGATCCCACCGCCGCGCAGCCCGCGACGGACCACGGCATCGCCGCCGACCTCGAGAATCGCCGCCGCGATAAAGAGCAGCCAGGCAATCGCGTTCATCGTTTCCGGGCAAAGTGGTGCCAGAGCAGGAAGAACAGCGCAACCTGCACGATCAGCGGCAGGATGCACGTCAACGCAATCCACCGCGCCAATAACAGGAACCGCCTCCACCGCGTCGATTCCTTCAACGAGTTGCACAGCCCCGTGACCTGCATCCTTTCCGGCGCGTCCAAATCCGCTTTCATCGCCGCCGCCGACGGATAACGCCGGTTCGGATCGCGTTGCAGCGCGCGTAGGACGATTTCCTCCGCCTGCGGTGACAGGGATGGGTTCAGCCGCCGGGGTGCGGCCGGGTCGCCGGACATCCGCCGGTTCATGATCACGAACGGATCGTCGCCGTCGAACGGCGCCTTGCCGGTCAGCATCTCGTACAACATCGCGCCCAGGCTGTAGATATCCGTGCGCTCGTCGCCGCGCCGGCCTTTGATCTGTTCGGGGGCGACGTAATCGGCCGTGCCCATCGCCGTCGAAAATCCGGTGAACGTCACCCGTCGCGCCGCTTCCGCGTACGAGATGCCGAAGTCCATCAGGCGAATGGTGTCGTCCGAACACACCATGACGTTGCTCGGCTTCAGGTCGCGGTGAATGATGGCGTGCGCGTGCAGGTATTGCAGCGCCTCACAAATCAAACTGGCAAACCGGAGCGCGTCCCTCTCCGGCAACGGTCGGGTCCGAGCCAGCAGTTCGGCCAGCGTATTCCCGCGCAGGTACTCCGCCACGATGTACGGCCGCGACCGGCTTCCATTGACCCCGATAAACTTCATCACAAACGGGTGGTCGAGCTGCAGGCCGATCTCTTCCTCGCGCGCAAACCGGGCATAGGACGCCGGGTTGCTCTCCAGTCCCAGATGCGGCACCTTCACCGCCACTTCACGCTCTCCGTTCGGCAAATCCAGGGCTTTGAATATGATCGCCATCCCGCCCTGGCTGAGGACATCAACAATCAAAAACCGCGCATCAAGCACGTCTCCGGGCCCCAGGCCGACGAGCATCCTGGCTTCACGCAACGGGGCGGCGTCGGGCCGCTCGCGGAATCGCGACGCCCGCTCCATCAGGGCTGCGTTGCCCGGTTCTGTTTTGTACCCGAGTCGCATGATAAGGAATGGTTGGACGCGCCGTGAAGCCACGCAAAGGTGGTCACCCCAACCCCGTCCCGGCCGTCCGAACGACTAGCCTTTTGTCGAAGCAGTTCCTTCCGCCTTTTGGGGTTGCAGGTCGTCCATGGCCACATTCAGCTTCAGCACGTTCACCCGCGGTTCCCCAAAGACGCCCCATTGCGGCGGCTCGACAAACCTCTCCACCACCACTTTGACGTCACTCTCCGCGAGGCCGCGCGACGCGGCCACACGGGCAATTTGTAATCGCGCCGCCTCCGGGCTGATGTGCGGATCAATCCCGCTACCGGAGGTGAACACCATGTCCGCCGGCACCGTCGCGCCCGCTGCCAGTTTGTTGCCGGCGCGGAAGGCCGCCGCGTTGGCGGTCACGTTGGATTGCAGGGCCTGACTGGTCGGGCCGAGGTTGCTCGCTCCCGATGGAACGGTCGCGTAGCTGTCCGCGGACGGGCGCGGCCAAAAGTATTTGTCGCCGGTAAACTGCTGGGCCAATAACTCGGAACCGACCACCGCGCCGTTGCGCTCAATCAGGCTGCCATTGGCTTGGCGGCGAAAAAGCAGTTGCGCCACGCCCGTCATGACCAGCGGGTAGGCCAACCCCGCCAGGACCGTCCACAGGATCGTTTGTCGAATGGATTGAATCAGTAGTCTCATGGTGATGTTTCCTTTCCGCCGTGTCAGGGAGCGAGGTGGATCGCCACCAACACCATGTCGATCAATTTGATAAAAACGAACGGGATGATGATGCCGCCCACACCGTAAATCAGCATGTTCTTGCGCAGGATCGCCGCCGCGCCGAGCGGCTGATATTTCACGCCCTTCAATGCCAGCGGGATCAGCGCCACGATGATCAGCGCGTTGAAAATTACCGCGCTGAGAATCGCGCTCTGGGGCGAATGCAGCGCCATGATGTTCAATTTGTCCAGCGGCCCCTTGCCGCCCGCGGTCGTGGCGTACAGCAGGCCGAACATCGCCGGCAAGATCGCGAAATACTTCGATACGTCGTTGGCGATGCTGAATGTCGTCAGCGCCCCGCGGGTCATCAATAATTGCTTTCCAATCTCGACCACCTCGATGAGCTTGGTCGGGTTGCTGTCGAGATCCACCATGTTGCCGGCCTCGCGCGCCGCCTGTGTGCCGGTATTCATCGCCACGCCCACGTCGGCCTGGGCCAGCGCCGGCGCGTCGTTCGTGCCGTCGCCGATCATCGCGATCAGCTTGCCGCCCTCCTGCTCCACGCGGATGCGGGCCAGTTTGTCCTCCGGTTTGGCCTGGGCAATGAAATCATCCACGCCGGCCTCGGCGGCGATTGCCGCCGCGGTTTGTGGATTGTCACCGGTGATCATCACGGTGCGCACGCCCATCTTGCGCAATTGGGCGAACCGGTCGCGGATGCCGCCCTTCACAATGTCTTTCAACCGAATCACGCCCATCACGCGCGTGCCGTCGGCGACCACAAGCGGCGTGCCGCCCTGCGTCGAGATATCGAAGGCCGTTTGCTCCACCGCCTTGGGATAGAGACCGCCTTTCTGTTCGACATGGTGGCGAATGGCGTCGGCGGCACCTTTGCGAATCACCCGCACGCCCTTGCCGTCGGGATCAATCAGGTCCAGCCCGCTCATCCGCGTCTGCGCCGTGAACGGCACGAATTTCGCCTGGGGCTCGGCCACCTCGCGCCCGCGCAGGTTGTATTTTTCCTTTGCCAGCACGGCAACCGACCGTCCTTCGGGCGTTTCATCGGCCAGCGACGCCAGTTGGGCGGAGTCAGCCAGTTCCTCCACCGGCACGCCGGGCGCCGGGATGAAATCGGTGGCCATCCGATTGCCGAGCGTGATCGTGCCCGTCTTGTCCAACAACAACACGTCCACGTCGCCGGCGGCCTCGACGGCGCGCCCGCTGGTCGCCAGCACGTTGCGGCGCATCAACCGGTCGATCCCCGCAATCCCGATGGCGCTCAACAGCCCGCCGATGGTCGTCGGGATCAGGCACACGATCAGCGACAACAGCACCGGAATCGAGGTCAGCACCACGCTCTTCTGCCCGGCCTGGGCTTCGTTGTAGTGCGCGTACGGCGGCAATGTAAACACCACCACGATGAACAACGCCGTCAGGCTGGCGAGCACAATGTTCAGCGCGATTTCGTTCGGCGTCTTCTGGCGGCGCGCGCTTTCAATCATCGAAATCATCCGGTCCAGAAACGAGCTGCCCTGCTCCGCCGTGACCCGCACGATGATGCGGTCGCTGATCACTTTGGTTCCGCCCGTTACCGCGCTGCGGTCCCCGCCGCTCTCGCGGATGACCGGCGCCGATTCACCGGTGATGGCCGATTCGTCCACGGTGGCGATGCCCTCGACGATTTCGCCGTCGGCGGGAATCGTGTCGCCGGCTTCGCAGATAAACCGGTCACCGAGCTTCAACTCGGCGCTGGGCACCGATTCTTCCCGGCCCTTCACCAGCTTGCGGGCCATCGTCTTCGTGCGCATCCGGCGCAACGCGTCCGCATGGGCTTTGCCCCGTCCCTCGGCCATCGCCTCGGCAAAGTTGGCAAACAAACACGTGAACCACAGCCACAGGCAGATCTGAATGTTGAACAGGTTGCACCCGCCCTTGGTGAACAGGATGATGGCCGTCGTCCAGATCGACCCAACCCACACGACGAACATGACGAGGTTCTTGATCTCGTCCCGCGGACTCAGCTTTTTGAACGAGTCGATGACCGCCTGTTTCACCAACTCCGAGTATTTGATCTCAATTTTTGCGCTCATGAGTTCCCCTTAGAAAACGCGCCCGGCCAGCATCAGCCCGTGCTCGACGATCGGTCCCATGCACAGCGCGGGAAAGAACGTCAATGCGCCGATAATCACAATGACCCCCAACAGCGTGAAGGCGAACGTCAATCCATTGGCCGGGAATGTCCCCAGCGACAACGGCACGGTCTTTTTCGCGGCGAGATGGCCGGCAATCGCCAGCACCGCGAACGCCACGGCGAATCGACCGATGAACATCGCCGCGCCGAGGGTGAGATTATAGAAATAGGTGTTGGCGTTCAGCCCCGCAAACGCGCTCCCGTTATTGTTCACGGCGGAGGCATAGGCGTAAAAGATTTCGCTCAACCCATGCGGGCCCTGATTGTTCAAACTCGACAACCCGGTCGCCGTGCGGCAGGCGATGGCCGAACCCACGAGAATCACCACGTTCGGGATCAGGATCGCCACCACCGCCCAGGTGGCCTCCCATCCCTGGATTTTCTTGCCGAGATATTCCGGCGTGCGCCCGACCATCAACCCGGCAATGAACACCGTCAGCAACACGTGCATCATGATCCCATACAACCCCGCGCCGACGCCGCCGAATACGATGCAGCCCAGCATCAAATTCCACAACGGCGCCAGGCCGGCCAGCGGCGCAAAACTGTCGTGCATCGAGTTGACCGCGCCACAGGAGGTCCCCGTCGTCGCCGTGGCCCAGAGCACGCTGTTCATCACGCCGAACCGGGTCTCCTTGCCTTCGAGCAGCGGCTGCACGTTGCCAAGCGCCGGGTTCGGCCGCGTCTCGGCCCACCACGCCAGCCCGAAGCTGCCGAGCAACAACGCCAGCATGACGCCGAACAGGCACCACGCGTGACGCTGGTCGCCCACCAGCAGCCCGAACGTGTACACCAGCGACGCGGCAATGATCAGCAGCCCGAACATTTCCACGAAATTGCTGAATGGCGTCGGGTTCTCGAACGGGTGCGCGCTGTTCTGGCCGTAAAACCCGCCGCCGTTGGTGCCGAGTTGTTTGATCGCAATCTGCGAGGCTGCCGGACCGAGCGGGACGCTCTGGGTCTCGACCTTCTGGCTCACCATCACCGGATTGCCTTTGTCGTCCTTGACCGGCTGGCCCTTGTCATCGGTCTTCGGCGCCTGCGTGGTGTACGACTCGATCAACTTCGCGTCCGGGTACGCCTTGAAATTCTGCACCACTCCCTGGCTGACCAGCAGGAGGGCGACAATCGCCGACAACGGCAGGAGCACATACAGTGTCGTGCGCGTCAGATCGACCCAGAAACTGCCCAGTGTCTTGGACGAGGCGCGCTTGATTCCCCGGGCGAACGCCAGGAGCACCGCGATGCCCGTGGCCGCGCTCAGGAAATTGTGCACCGCCAGCCCGGCCATTTGCGTCAGGTAACTCATCGTGTTCTCGCCCGAGTAGGCCTGCCAGTTGGTGTTGGTGATGAAACTGATCGCCGTGTTCAACGCCAGCGCCCACGGAACATTGGAAAACTTTTGCGGGTTCAGCGGCAGCCACGCCTGGGTCATTTCCAATGCCATCAGCGTGATGATCCCGACGCAGTTGAAAATGAGCACCGCGCAGAAATATCGCTTCCACGACATTTCCTCGTTCGCGTTCACGCCGCTGAGCCGATAAATCCATCGCTCGACCGGGCCGAGGACGCCGGACAGGACGGTCCGCCTTCCCTCAAACACCCGCGCCATGAATCGGCCCAGCACAGGCGTCAACCCGATCAACAAACCGAAATACAGCAATACCTGGATGATTTCGTTCGCTTTCATCAATTCAACTCGCAGCGGTCAGTTTCGTTGGTTTTTGCTGCAACAGGAGCATCGGACATCCTGGCCCCAACGGGTAATTAAAACCCGGCCCACCCCCATTAAAAATCCATTAATGCGTTGCCGGGCGTAAAACCCGGGAATTGCCGTCCGCGTAGCCAGATGGTAGCCTCGCGGTCGTGGAATTGGCCGTCATCATCATCGGTCTGCTCACCCTTGTCGCGGTGGCCGCGTTGATCGTTGTGGTCGCGCGCGAGCGCAACAAACCGGCCCAGCCCGACCAGTCGTTGCTCATGCTCCAGCAACAGATGAGCGCATTTCAGGAGCGGCTCGACAAATTCGGCCAGACCGTCGCCGAGAACCTACAGTCATCCGCGGCGCAAATGAACAGCCGCCTCGACAACGCCGCGAAGGTCGTTGGCGATCTGCGGGAGAAAGTCGGCCAAATCCACGAAGTCGGCAAAGCCGCCGCCGATCTGGTGAACATTCTCCGCGCGCCAAAACTGCGGGGCGGCATGGGCGAGCTGTTCCTCGGCGATCTGCTCGGCCAGATTCTGCCGCCCGAGCATTTCCAGTTGCAGCACCGGTTCCGCAGCGGCGAGGCCGTGGACGCCGTGATCCACATCGGAAACAAACTCGTGCCCGTGGACTCGAAGTTTCCACTGGAGAATTTCCGCCGCATCATCGATGCCCAGAGCGATTCGGAGCGCGTTGCCGCTCGCAAACAGTTCCTGCGCGACGTAAAGAAGCACGTCGATGCGATCTCCACGAAGTACATTCTGCCCGACGAAGGCACCTACAACTTCGCGCTGATGTACGTTCCCGCCGAGAACGTGTACTACGAGACCATCATCAAGGAGGAAGCCAGCGCGTCGGGCGAAGAGCGCCCGCTGTTCAGCTACGCGCTGGAGAAACGCGTCGTGCCCGTTTCCCCGAACAGTTTCTATGCGTACCTGCAGACGATCCTGCTCGGGCTGCGCGGGATGCAGGTCGAGGAACGCGCCCAGGAAATCCTCAACACGCTGGCCCGGTTGCGCGGTGATTTCGAGCGCGTCCAGGAAGGTTTTCGCGTCCTTGGCAAGCACCTGACCAACGCCCAGGGCAGCTATTCCGAGGGCGAAAAGGCCCTCGCCAAATTCGACGCCAAACTCGGCCAGATCGAACAACCCGCCATTTCGTCGGGCGACCAACCCAAACTCACCTGAGCGACGTTACCGCAGGTGGCGGTTCCACGCGTCGGTGGCGTACTTTTCCCGAACCAGCTTCGCCGCAAGCGCTTCTTCGGCATCGGTCAGTTCGTAATCTTCAAATTCGATGACCAGCGCTTTCTGAAAACCCCGCTTGATCTGGTCGGCGGAAAGTTTCGCGGCAATGGAGCCTTGGTGCAACATGCCCGACTTTGTGCGCCGTTGCGCGCCCCCGGCCAGTTTCCGTCCGTCGGCCACGACGTCGCCATGAACCGGTTTCTGAAAACATTCATACTGTCCCTGCGGCGAGCGGAGCGGCGCGTGGTGAATTTCAACAGGCGATTGGAAGGCGGCGGCCACGGCCTGATGCAGGGCCGAGTAGGCGTCGGAAGTCTTCATCGCATGCAGCGCGTGGCCCGGGGGCACAACCACCGTGTAGGTTGTGTCGTCAATGTGATAGACGACTCCGCCGCCCGTCGGACGACGGACCACGTCATGACGCTCGGCCAACTGTGTCGGAAACTTCTGGAAATAGCCGAACGACACGGATGTCTTCTCCCACGCGTACACGCGCAGCAGCGGACGCCCGCGCTTCGCCGCCGTCTGCAGCAGCGCCTCGTCCAGCGCCATGTTGAACACCGCGGCCGCCGCTGGTGAGTGCAGGAAGTCCCACAGTTCCGTCATGCCCGGACTTTAGCGCGGATGTTGCGCGGGCACAATCGCTCGTGTATCCTGTTGTGTCTCGGAGTATCGATCACATGACATTGACAGAAAAAATCATGGCCCGCGCGGCAGGCAAGAAATCCGTGCAACCCGGCGACAACGTGTGGGTGAACGTGGACATCCTCATGACGCACGACGTGTGCGGGCCGGGAACCATCGGCGTGTTCCAGCGCGAGTTCGGCAGGCACGCCAAGGTCTGGGACCGCGAGAAAATCGTCATTATCCCCGACCATTACATTTTCACCGCCGACTCGAAGTCGAACCGCAACGTGGACATCCTGCGCGCCTTCGTTCACGAGCAGAAGATCAAGTATTTCTACGATGTGATCGACGATCCGCATGGCACGTGGCATTTCGATCCATCCAAAGGCCAGCTCAAACGCCAGTACGGCAGCAGCTTTGCCGGAGTGTGTCACACGGCGTTGCCGGCCAAAGGCCACACGCGCCCGGGCGAAATCCTGCTCGGCACGGACTCGCATACCTGCATGGCCGGCGCGTTCGGCGAATTCGCCACCGGCATCGGCAACACGGACGCGGGCTTCGTGTTCGGTACGGGCAAACTGTTGCTCAAGGTGCCCGAAACGATGCGGTTCTGGTTGGAGGGTTCGTTGCAGAAGGGCGTGATGGCCAAGGACGTCATCCTCCACTGCATCGGCGACATCGGATTCGACGGCGCCACGTATCGGGCGATGCAGTTCCAGGGCCCCGGGGCCAAGGGGCTCACCCTGGACGATCGGATGACGATCGCCAACATGGCCATCGAGGCGGGCGGCAAGAACGGCATCTTCGAGCCCGACGACAAAACGTTCGCGTACGTGGACGCCCGCACCCGGGCCAACGGCACGAAAACGAAGTACGACGCGTTGTTCTGCGACTCCGACGACAAGCAGAAATTTGTCTACGACAAGAAATTCGATCTCGCAACACTGGAGCCGACCGTTGCGTGCCATCCCAACCCCGGCAATCGAAAGCTCGCCAGGGAATTGGGCAGCGTTCAGCTCGACCGCGCCTACATCGGCTCGTGCACGGGCGGCAAGACCAGCGATTTTGTGGCGTTCGCGGACGTCATCAAGGGTCACAAGGTCAAGATCGACACGTTCGGCGTGCCGGCGACCCCCGACACGGTCCAGGAGTTGCAGACGACGAAGATGAACGGCAAGACCGTCTGGCAGGTCCTCGAGGAAGCCGGCGTGCAGATGACCGAGAACGCCAGTTGCGCCGCCTGTCTCGGCGGGCCGACCGATACGTTTGGACGGTTGAACAAGCCGATGAAATGCATCAGCGCGACGAACCGCAATTTCCCCGGCCGTATGGGCCACCTCGAATCGCAGGTGTTCCTCGCCTCGCCCTACACCGTGGCCGCCAGCGCGATCACGGGGCACATCACCGACCCGCGAGAAATCCTGGGTTGATGAAGCTCTATCTCGTCCGCCACGCCTCGGCTTCAGACATCGCGGCAAGCGATGCGGAGCGGGAGTTGACGCGGGAGGGCCGGGAAGAAGCCCGAATCGTTGGGGCCGCGCTGGCGGAACTCGGAGTCAAGCCCGCTTCTATTCTGAGCAGTCCATTGCTGCGGGCGCGGCAAACGGCGGAGATCATCGCCAAGGAACTGAAGTTTTCGGGCAAGTGCGAGGCGCGCGACGAACTCAGCAACGGCACAACTACTCCATCGCTTCTCAAAGCCCTGCAACCGTATGCTTCGCGCGCTGAGATCATTTTGGTTGGCCACATGCCGTCCCTGTCCGAACATCTTGCGGCACTGATTGGCGGAGGCAAAGCTGAAGGGCTGGCGCTCGGCAAAGGTGGCGCTGCCTGCGTCGACCTGGATCAACTACGCGTTGGCGGCGGTCAGCTCCGCTGGCTGATGCGACAGCAGCAGCTTCGTCAGGTCTACTCGTAGTTAATTTTTGCGCGCAACTAACTGATAATAAGAGGAGTACACGACTAGCGCTGTCTTATTTTAAGATTCCATTTGACGGGATTAAACGCCCGATTTAAACATGCGTATTAAACGGACGTTTAATATGCCAACTTCAGGCGACATAACCCCAGAAACCAGACAAAGACTTATCGAAGTCGCCGCCGAAGTCTTCGCCGACCAGGGGTTTCGGCATGCGACCATTCGCGACATCTGCCAGAAAGCGGGAACGAATGTGGCTTCCATCAACTACTATTTCGGCGACAAAGAGAAACTCTACAGGGCGGTTTTCGATTACGCTCGTCGATGCGCTCCTCCCGAGTTGTGGGTCCAGGACTCCATCGCCAATCCCGAGGAACGGCTGCGCGCTTATATACGCGGGTTCATCACCTGCATCTTCGCCGAAGGTCGTCCTGCCTGGCTTGGCAAATTGATCGCGCGCGAAATGGTGGAGCCAACCGGTGCGCTGGACGAGTTTGTCGAGGAACAGATCCGCCCGAACCACGTCCGGTTGAAATCGCTCGTAAGAGAGCTTATTGGTCCGGGCGCGGATGATGAGGTGGCGCGGCTGGCTTCCTTCAGCATCACGGCGCAGTGCGTCTACTATTACCACTGTCGCTCGGTGGTCAGCCGTTTGTATCCGGAAAGGGCTTTTGACTCCGAAGCCATCTCAGACATCGTCGAGCACGTCATCCGTTTCACGCTGGGAGGCCTGAAAGGTTTGAAGCAATGAACTTCGTCACTCTCAAGGAATCGATCAGCAATCCCGCTCGTCGTGTCGTCTTCTATCGAACGAACCCAACGGAATAGAAAAATCCATGAATACTGATCCCCAAACACCCGCGTCCGCGTCTGCATCGCCAGCCGCCGAATTGTCGCCCTCCGATGCGCATCGAGGTGCCCGCAAGCGGTTTCTTCCAATCATCGTCGTCCTGGCCGCGGTGGCCGTCGCGGCGGCGGCAATTTTTTACTTTGTGGCCGTCCACCCCTACGAATCCACTGACGACGCGTTCATCGACGGGCACGCGATCCAAATCAGCCCGCAGGTCTCAGGCCACGTGCTGACGGTGTTCATTCGCGACAACCAGTTCGTCAGGAAGGGTGAACCGCTCGTGCAGATCGACCCGCGGGATTACGACGTGGCCCAGGCCCAGGCGCGCGCCAACCTGACCGCGGCGCAAAGTCGGCTGGCCGAAGCCCGGCATCAGGTGATCGTGTCGCGGTCCAAGGCGGAACAGGAGCGGGCCGCCGTCGGGGTCGCCGAGGCGGAAGCCACCCGCGCCCAGGACGACCTCGCGCGCTATCAAAGCGTCGAAAGCCGCGCGGTCTCGCGTCAGCAGGTTGACACGGCCACCGCCACCGCGCGAGCCAGTGTCGCGGCGCTGGAGGAAGCGCGCAAGAAAGCGGATGCTTCCGAGGCGCAGGTCGGTCAGGACCAGGCGCGGGTCCCGACCGCCGACGCCGGCGCGCAACAGGCCGAAGCGGCCGTGCGCCAGGCCGAGTTGAACCGCTCCTATGCCGACATCACCGCGCCCGAGGACGGCTGGGTCACGCACCGTGTGGTCGAACAGGGCCAGTACGTGCAGGTGGGCCAGGCACTGCTGGCGATCGTGGCGCGCGATGTGTGGGTCACTGCCAACTACAAGGAAACACAACTGACCTACATGAAACCGGGCCAGCCGGCTTGGCTCAGAATTGACGCATTTCCCCAAAAGAAGTTCAAAGGCCACGTCGACAGCATCCAGGCGGGCACAGGCGCGCAGTTCAGCCTGCTGCCGCCGGAGAATGCGGCAGGCAATTACGTGAAAGTCGTCCAGCGCGTGCCGGTCAAGATCGTCTTTGACGACCGCGACCAGGCGCCGGAGCTGCTGCCGCTGGGCGCGTCCGTGGTGCCGGAAGTGAAAGTGCAATGAGCGACGTTTCCACGCTCGGCCACCACGAGGCGGTTTGGAAACCGCCACACAACCCATGGGTCATCGCCATGGTCGTGACGATGGCCACGTTCATGGAGGTGCTGGATACCAGCGTTGCCAACGTGGCTTTGCCGCATATCGCGGGGAACCTTTCCGCGGGCCTGGACGAAAGCACGTGGGTGTTGACCTCCTATCTCGTGTCCAACGCCGTCATCCTGCCGCTGAGCGGGTGGATCTCGGAACGAATCGGCCGCAAACGATTCTACATGAGTTGCGTGGCGCTGTTCACGCTCAGTTCGTTGCTGTGCGGCCTGGCGACAAGTCTTGGGTGGCTGGTATTCTTCCGCGTGTTGCAGGGAGTGGGCGGAGGCGGCTTGCAGCCGAGCGAACAGGCGATCATGGCGGACACCTTTTCGCCGGAAAAACGCGGGATGGCGTTTGCGATTTATGGCATGGCGGTGGTGGTCGCACCGGCCCTCGGGCCAACTTTGGGCGGCTGGATCACGGACAATTTCACCTGGCGCTGGATTTTCTTCATCAATATCCCGGTGGGCATTGTCTCGCTGATCCTCACGTCGCGGCTGATTTCCGATCCGCCGTATCTGAAGGAGAAGAAGCGCGGCGGTGTGAAAATCGACTATATCGGATTCGGACTCGTCGCGATTGGGCTGGGATTCCTGCAGGTGGTGCTGGACAAGGGCCAGCGCGATGACTGGTTCGAGTCTCCGTACATCCGGGCATTCACCATCATCTTTGTTACGGCACTGATCCTGGCGGTCATCTGGGAACTCCGCGTCAAGCACCCGGTCGTGGACCTGCGCCTGTTCAAGGATCGCACGTTCCTGTTGGCCAACGTGATGCTGTTTGCCGTGGGATTCACGTTGTATTCGAGCACGATGCTACTGCCGCAATTTGTGCAGGAGTTGATGGGCTACACAGCGCAGCAATCCGGCGAACTCATCTCACCTGGTGCGATCACGGTCATCCTGCTGCTGCCGCTGTGCGGATTTCTCGTCTCCCGCTACGATGCGCGCAAGATCATCGTGTTCGGTTTTCTGCTGCTCGGGTTCGGCACGCTTAACATGATGCGATTCAACCTGCAGGTCAATTTCGGGACGATGCTCTGGGCCCGCGTCTTTCAGTCGGTGGGCATGGCGTTCCTGTTCGTGCCGATCAACACCGCCGCGTATGCCTTTCTGCCGCGCGACAAGAACAATGCGGCTGCGGGCCTGATCAACCTTTCCCGCAATATCGGGGGAAGCGTGGGGATTTCTTTCGTGACCACCCTGCTGGCCCGGCGCGCACAGTTCCACCAATCCGTGCTCGTCACGCACCTGTCCAACTACAACGGACACTTTGTGGCCACCGTCCGTGCGTTGGGACACAATTTCGCCGCTTCGGGCGCCGGCGCGGTGATGGGGACCAAACAAGCGTATGCAGCGATGGGCGGGCTGTTGGCGCAGCAATCGGCGCTGCTGGCGTACATTGACAACTTCCTGGCGCTCGGCCTGGTCTGCCTGGCGCTGGTGCCGTTGACGTTCTTGATGAAACGACCGAGGACAGGAGGACCCCTCGCGGTGCACTAATCATGATCCAAATCATTGCCATCGAACGGGAGTATGGTTGTGGGGGAAGCTTCATTGCCGCCAAACTGGCGGAGCGTCTCGGGTGGAGGCTCATGGATCGGCAAATCACCGAGGAGATTGCCCGCATGGCGAAGGTGACGCCGGCGGCGGTCGAACGCTGCGAGCGGAAACTCGATCCGCTGTTTTACCGTCTCGCCAAGGTGTTCTGGCGCGGCAGCTACGAGCGTAGCCTGCCGGTCGAGGGATTGGAAGCGTTCGACGCCGACCGTCTGGTCGGCCTCATGCAGTGCGTGATGGAGGACACCGCCGCCGCCGGCAATTGCGTCATCGTCAGCCGCGGTTCGCCGTTTTTTCTGCGGAATCGGACCGACCTGCTGTCCGTGTTCCTGTTTGCGCCACGCGACTACAAGGTGAAGTTCGTCGCCGCGCTCGGGAAATCAGAGAAGGAAGCGCGGGAACTGGTGGATACGATCGATCACGAGCGGGCCACCTTCATCAAACACTACTTTCACAAGGAATGGCCCGATCGCTCCCTGTATCACCTGATGTTCAACACGGTGTTGGGCCAGGAGCTGGCCATCACCACGATTCTGAATCTCATGGATGCACTGAACAAGAAAGAGGCGTCGTCATGAAACTCATACTGGCAAGTTTGTTCCCGGCCCTCGCCCTGACGGTCGGTTGCGCAGTCGGGCCCGACTACCATGCGCCGAAAGTAAACACGCCGGCCAACTGGAGCGAGGCGCAACGCGGCGGCGCGACGAACAAACCCATGGAAATCGTTTCGTGGTGGAGATCGTTCAACGATCCGGAACTGAATTCGCTGATCGACCGCGCCGTGGCCACCAACTATGACCTGCGCATTGCCGACGGACGGTTGCGAGAGGCCCGGGCACTGCGCGCGGGCGCGTTCTTCGACCTCGGCCCGACAATCAACGGCTCGGCCGGGTACACCGACGTGCGGCAATCCAAGAACTCGCTTCCGTTTGTCACCTCGGGCGCTCTCGGCAGCACCATCACCAGCAACTACATATTCCAATACGACCTCTACGACGCGCATTTTGACGCGAGCTGGGAGATCGACGTGTTCGGCAGCAAACGCCGGGAGCTCCAGGAAGCCAACGCGTTGCTGGCTTCCGCTGTGGAGGACCGCCGCGACGTGCTGGTGAGCGTTCTCGCCGAGGTTGCCCGCAACTATATCGAGGTCCGCAATTTCCAGCAGCGAATCGCCATCGCCAACAAGAACGTCGCTGCGCAACAGGACGCCGCCGACATCGCCCGTTCCCGATTCAACGCCGGGTTGGCCAGCGAACTGGAAGTGAAACAGGCGGAGGCGGTACTGGCGACGACGCAATCCGAGATCCCCAACCTCGAAACATCGCTCAAACAATGCATCCATCGGCTGAGCGTGCTTATCGCGCAGGAGCCGGGCGCGCTGATCGCCGAGTTGTCATCGGTCGCGCCGGTCCCCGCGCCGCCGCCCGAAGTCCCCGTGGGCCTTCCGTCGGATCTGTTGCGCCGGCGACCAGACGTGCGCCGAGCTGAGCGCGAGCTGGCGGCGGCGACCGCCAACATCGGCGTGCAAACTGCGGAGTTGTTTCCGAAATTTTCACTGACTGGTCTTGCAGGCTTCCAAGGTTTCTCGGCCGGTGATTGGTTCAGCGGCGGCAGTAAATACTGGTCCGCGGGTCCGTCGGTGACATGGCGCATTTTTGATTTGGGCCATGTCCGCAGCCAGATCCAGACAGCCAACGCCCAGGCCCAACAATCCCTGGCCGCCTACGAAAAGACGGTGCTGGGGTCACTGGAAGAGGTCGAGAACGGGCTGGTGGCCTACGCGAACGAGCAGACGAGGTACCGCGCGTTGGCCGCGGCAGTTGACGCCAACCGCCGCGCGCTCGATCTGGCCAATGACCGTTACCGGAAAGGTCTGGCGGACTTTCTGGACGTGGTTGATGCCGAGCGGTCGTTGTACCAGTCCGAAGACGAACTCGCGAACAGCCAGAGCACCGTCTCCGTCAACTTGGTGACCCTGTACAAGGCGCTGGGGGGTGGTTGGGAGCCGTCCGGTGGCGCTCGCGCCAATCAACCGCGCGCAGCTCTCTAAGGCGGCGCGTGACCCGCGTCGCAGGCAACTAACCATGGACAAGCCCACCGGCATGTGTTACATACGTCCGACCCCGCCCGGGCAACAATGGGCCTTTCAAGAGTCTGTGCCAGCGGTATTCCAAAGCAGAATATTGTTTCCGCCAAGATGCGGCAGACGCCGATTTACTCCTCTTCTGCTGATGCTATTGGTCCTCGGCGCAGCCGGTCCCGTCACGGCCCACAAAGTCCAGGTGCGGGACCCCGAAACGGCGAGACAGATCGTCAACGACGGCGGACGGCTTCTCGCGGACTACGGAAGCTACCGACTCTACCAGGTCGATCAGGTGCGCCCCGAACTTCTGCAGTCGGGCGCCGTGGAGGTCCGTGACGACTGCAGTCTGGTGCGCCTGAATGCCGGTTGCATCGACACCTCGACGGCGACGGTTCAAACCGTACGGCAAACGGCTTCGTCCCTGCCCGGCAAACGGATGCACCTCGTTCAGTTTGTGGGCCCGATCAAACCCGAGTGGCGTGACGCGCTGAAGCAGACCGGCGCCGAAATCGTCAGTTACATTCCGCAGAACTCCTATCTGGTCTACGGCGATGCCAGCGCGCTGGGCAAATTGGAGAGTCTGGCCGTCTCGTCGGGATTCGTGCAATGGCGTGGCGAGTATCTCGATGATTACAAGATTCATCCGGCCGCCCGGCTCGTCGATGCCCGCGGCAACTCCCGGCAACCCGCGACGGACTTGTTCGCGATCCAACTCGTGGAAGACGCCGAGGCCAACCCCGCCACGTTGGCGCTGATCGATCGCCTCAAATTGGAACCTGTCCGCCGCCAGTACCACATGCTGCATTACGTGAATGTGTTCGTAAGGCTCCGGCCCGGGGATTTGACCACGCTGGCCGCGCAACCGGACGTTCTTTCGATTCAGCCGTACGGGGAACCCAAGAAACAGGATGAACGACAGGACCAGATCGTCGCCGGCAATCTCACGGAGAATGTTCCGTCGGGGCCTGGGTACCTGGCGTGGCTGAAAGGCCTCGGATTTACGCAGGCCCAGTTCGATGACTCCGGATTTGTCGTCGACATCAGCGACAGCGGCATCGACGATGGCACGACCTCGCCCGGCCACTTCACCCTGTACGAACTCGGGGACACCAACAACCCGAGCCGCGTCGTCTACAATCGGTTGGAGGGAACGCCCAACGAGGACAGCACGATTCAGGGGTGCGACGGCCACGGCAACCTCAACTCCCACATCGTCTGTGCCTACAACAACCAGACCAACGGGTTCCCTCAAACCGACAGGGCCGGATACCACTACGACCTGGGCGTCTGCCCGTTTGTCCGGGTCGGCTCTTCGGTGATTTTCGATCCGGACACTTTCACGAGTCCAAATTACGCGGACCTGATGTCCGACGCATACAACGACGGCGCGCGAATCAGCAACAACAGCTGGGGCGATGCCGACGTGGGTGGACAGTACAATTCCGACTCGCAAGCCTACGACGCGCTCGTCCGCGACGCCCAGCCTGCTGGATCGAGCCACGCTGCAGATGGCAACCAGGAGATGGTCATTTTGTTCTCGGACAGCGATGATGGTCCCCGTTCTTCCACCGTCAGCCCGCCCGGCACCGGCAAGAACGTGTTCACGGTCGGAGGCACCGAAAACGTGCGATCCATGTCCACCACGAATGGCGGCAACAACCGGGCGGGTGACGACGGCTGCCTCACCCCGGATTCCCAGGCGGACAACGCTAACAGCATCGCCTCGTTCTCGGGGCGAGGCCCGTGCTCGGATGGCCGCAGCAAACCGGATCTTGTCGCTCCGGCGACGCACATTACCGGAGGCGCGCCGCAAAGTTATCCGCCGCCATCGCCCAGCGGCACCGGTTCGGCCCTGCCCTGTTTCCTCACGATCAGTGCTTACGACATCGGTATCTGCGGTGTGGAAGGGAGCGGGGACGTGGCCTCCAGCAATTTCTTCCCGGTGGGCCAGGAGTTTTTTACCGAATCCACGGGAACCAGCCATTCTACGCCCGCAGTGGCGGGTGCCTGCGCGTTGTTGCGGCAATACTTCATCAATCAGTTGCTCATCCCGCCCAGCCCCGCCATGACCAAGGCGTACCTGATGAACTCGACGCGATACGTCACCGGTTCCGGCGCCAACGACACGCTGTGGTCGAACAACCAGGGTATGGGCGAACTGGATCTGGGCATGGCGTTCGACGGCGTGTCGCGCATTCTGCGGGATGAATTGTCCTCCGACGTGTTCACCAATAGTGGACAGACGCTTACGTTCACCGGCACGATTAACGATCCGACCAAACCGTTTCGGGTCACCCTTGCCTGGACGGACGCCCCGGGGAGCACGACCAGCGGCGGTCTCGATAACGATCTCGACCTGACCGTATCGATCGGCTGCAACACGTACAAAGGCAATGTCTTCAAAGGGGATCGTTCCGTTGCGGGAGGTTCTGCCGATCACCTCAACAACGTCGAAAGTGTCTTCCTGCCCGCTGGTGTCACCGGCGATTTTATTGTCACTGTCACAGCGGACAACATCAACTCCGACGCCCTGAATACCGGAAGCGGCGTGAACCAGGATTTTGCGCTCGTCGTTTACAACGGGGAGTCCATCACCAACCAGCCGAGCCTGTGCACGTTTGCGCTCAGCGCGACGAACGTAACCCTCAGCGCCGCGGGAACCAGGTCCAAGAGCGTGAGTGTGAAAGCCTGTGGCGCAAGTTGTCCCTGGACCGCTGTCAGCAACGATCCATTTATCACGATCCTCTCGGGAACCAATGGTAACGGCCACGGCACAGTCCACTTTTCCGTCCCCGGCAACACCAACACCACACCGCTCGTCGGCACGATGACCATTGCCGGCCAAACGGTCACAGTCACTCAGGCTGTTGGCGGGTGCACGTACAAGCTGAGTTCGTCGTCAGCCAAATTCTCCTCGGCGGGCGGCAAGAAGACCGTGAAAGTCAAAACGCGATTCCCCGATTGTACATGGACGGCGGTGAGCCATGATTCGTTTATCACGATCCTTTCGGAAACCAACGGCGTCGGCAGCAGCGCGATTTCCTACTTCGTCGCAGCCAACGCCAGCTCTGCTTCGCTGACCGGCCAGATAACCATCGCCAGCGAACCCTTCACCGTCATCGAGTTGCCGGCGCCGTAACCGGCGCGGCCGGGCCATCACCATTCGTGCTCGACGCGCATGACCCATTGCGGGCGCATCTTGTGCGCGGCGAGGAAGGCAACCACGGTCTCCTTGTCGGGCGCCTCGAATTCGCACAGCAGTTTCCCCTCCAGTGAATCGGAAACGCAGCGGACTGTCTTGACGGTCCCATCGCGTTTCAACTCGGCGATGACCGCTTGCAGCGCCTGGCGGGTCAGGCAGGCAATTATGTGCTGGCTGATGTATCGCGGCATGACACTTGTTATCGCGGCCCGCACGACACCGCGCAATGCTTTTTTCCAGCCGTGTCTTGCGATCCGTCTTCGCGTGCGCCGTCGAGAATTGGAAAAGCCGGCGAATTGGCACTACCTTGTGAGGCCGAGAGAAACTGAACCCCGACATTGGAGAAAGGTGGCATGCATATTTATAAGCGCTATGACAGCAAGACGCGGATGCTTTCGGCGCCGCTGCTGTTTTTCGAGTTGGAAGATGAAATCCGCCAGTTAAAAGAGGACCCCGAATGGACTGTCCGCCACCGGACGGCGGTCACGCTGGTGAAGGAACCGGAGCTGAGCGTGGTGCTGGTCATCGCCCAAAAGGGCGCGATGCTGCATGAGCACCACACCGAAAGTCCGGTTACACTCCAGGTGCTGTCCGGTTCCATCCGGTTTGCTGCGGGCGAGGATACGCGAACGGTCGCACGGAACGGGTTTGTCGCCCTGGACAAGGGCATCCCGCATGAAGTGGAGGCGCGGGAAGAGAGCGCGTTCCTGCTGACGATCATCGAACCGAAACACTGAGGGTCAATGATGAGCTTGTGACTGGCCGGCCCGGCGCGCGTGGGGGTTGACGACTACGGGATTGTCGGGCGGTGGCCATGCAAGAGCGATCATGCACATTCGTCGCACCACACTCTGGCTGTTGATCTCACCGTTCGTGGTGATGGTGATTGCCGCGTACGTCCAATGGGCCGTGGCCGGTCTGCCCGTGCTTCCGCCCGTTCCTCCGTCTGTGCCCGAACCTGGGATGCCCCACGGGTTTCCAGCCTGGCTCTGCATCACGCATTACGTGAATTTCTTTTTCATCATCCTGCTGGTGCGAAGCGGCCTGCAAATCCTGCTGGACCACCCGCGGCTGTACTGGAACATTCATTGCACGCCCGGCTCGGAATGGATCCGCTTCACTCCGGTGGAGGTGCCCCGCGACCGCATCTACACGGCCAAGGAGGACGCCCGTTATCTTTCGCCGTGGATCGGTCTGCCCGGTGGTCGCCATACGCTGGGTCTGGCGCGACATTGGCACTTTGTCAGCGTGCTGTTTTGGGTGGCAAACGGCGCGGTGTTCTGTGCGTTGCTGTCTGCGAGCGGACAGTGGCGACGGCTGGTGCCGACCTCGTGGCGAATTGTCCCGGAAGCGTGGGCCGTCTTCGTTCACTACGCCACGTTTCATCTGCCGGCGGAACCCGACGGGTTTTACCATTACAATGCTCTTCAGCAGTTGAGCTACTTCGGCGTCGTGTTCATCCTGGCGCCGCTGTCGATACTGACCGGGCCATCGATGTCGCCGGCGCTGGTCAACCGATTCAAATGGTACCCGAAACTGCCCGGCAATCGGCAGATCGGCCGTTCGCTTCATTTCCTCGTGCTCTGCGCGTACCTGGTGTTCCTTGTCGCCCACGTGACCATGGTAGCGATCACCGGCTTCGTGCGGAACATGAACCACATCGTGATTGGCACTGATGACAATCGCCTGCTCGGTGTCTGGCTCGGGATCGTGGGAGTCGTCGGGCTTATCGTGGCCGATTGGCTTGCCAACTGGCTGTCGAACCGGCATCCGCGCCTGGTGCAGCATGTCGGCGAAGCGCTGGTCAACCCGGTCCTCACCCTCCTGCTGGTTCGGTATGCCCCGCAGACCGAGTACCGCCAGGAAGACATCTCGCCGTTCTTCTGGCCCAACGGCAAGATGCCGGTTTCCGCAGAATGGAAAACGCTGGCGGCCGATGGGTTCAAGAATTACCGGTTGAAAGTATACGGCCTCGTGGAAAACCCGGTCGAATTGTCGCTGGACGACCTGCGGGCGATGGGCAAGCACACGCAGATCACGCTGCACCATTGCATCCAGGGCTGGTCGGGGATTGCCGAGTGGGGCGGACTACGGATGGCGGAGCTGATGAAACTGGTTCGCCCGAAGCCGGCGGCGCGCGCGGTGGTTTTCTACTCGTTTGGCGAGGGCGGCGAAACCGGCGAAGGCGGTCAATACTACGACAGCCACACCATCGAAAATGTCCGCCATCCGCAGGCGTTGCTGGCGTATGAAATGAACTTTCAGCCGCTGAACGAGGTGCACGGCGCGCCATTGCGGCTGCGGGTCGAGAATCAGCTCGGCTTTAAGATGGTGAAATGGATTCAGGCAATTGAGTTTGTGGACAGCGTCAAGCACGTGTACAAGGGCGAAGGCGGCTACAACGCCGACAACGAGTTCTTCAACACCATGGCCGATATCTGAGGATGGGGCCTCCACTTGTGGGTCGCGGTTGTTTCCCGCCGTAATCGCTCGGCGACGAGCACGGTCCGCTGGGCGCAATGCTTTTTTCGTTGGATTGCCTCGGGACAACTTCGGCGATAAGATGCGGCCCGGAGGACGAGATGAGAGATTTCTTCATCGGGCTGATTGTGGGGGCATTTCTGGCAGCGGGCACGTGCTGGTATTTTGTCGTGGCGCGGAAAGACCCGCGCGTGACGCACGCCTGGGACGCGGTCAACGCCAAGCTTGTTGCCTGGCATCTGGGCAGCGACGAGATCGGCCAGGAACTCAACCGCACGGGCCGGGTGTTGCGCCGTCAGGCAACCGATTTTGGCGTGGCGATGGCCAGCGCGTCGTCGGATGCGGCCATCACCGGCAAGATCAAAGCCAAATACGCGCTGGACCACGATCTTTCCGTGTTCAGCATTTCGGTCAATACGACGGATGGTCGGGTCACGCTGGCGGGAACGGTCACGTCTCATCAGCAAATTGGCAAAGCGATGCTGATTGCGCTGGAAACCGACGGCGTGCGCGAGGTGAATTCGACGTTGCAGGTGAAATCGCGGGCGCGGGCAAGCTCGTGACTTCACGTTGAGGGAAGCGAGGCCTCATATGGACAAGAAGGAAATCGCGGAGATTTTCGAGGAGATCGGCGCGTTGCTGGAACTCAAGGGCGACAACCCGTTTCGCGTGCGGGCCTACTACAACGGCGCGCGGATGGTGGACGGCCTGCAGGAAGATCTCGGCACGCTAATCAAAGAGGAGCGGCTCACCGACATCAAGGGCATCGGCAAGGATTTGGCGGCCAAGATCACCGAGTTGTACACGACTGACAAGCTGGCGTTTTACGATGAGCTGAAGGCGTCGATGCCGCAGGGCTTGCTGGAAATGCTACGAATCCCCGGCTTCGGTCCGAAGCGGGCGAAGGTTGTGTACGACAAGCTGAAGGTCGATTCCATTGAGAAACTCGAAGCCGCCTGCAAAGCGGGCAAGATCGCCGCGCTGGACGGGTTCGGCGAGAAATCGCAACAGAAGATCCTCGAGGGCATCACGCTCGTCCGCCAGTTTGGCGGCCGGCATCGGTACGACAAGGCGTATGCGGTCGCCCAGCCGATCATCGAGGCGTTGCGCGCGCACGACGGCGTGATTCGATGCAGCATCGCGGGCAGCCTGCGCCGGTGCCGCGAGACGATCGGGGACATCGATTTTCTTGTCAGCGCCAAACCTAAGGACGCGGAGGCAATCATCGAAGATTTCGTGAAGATCCCCGGCATCCTCAACGTCAGCGCCAAGGGCGAGACGAAAGCCAGCGTGGTGTTGAAGGGCGGGATCCAGGCGGATTTGCGCGTGGTGACGGACGACCAGTACGCGTTCGCGCTGAATTATTTCACCGGCAGCAAGGAACACAACATCGCCCTGCGGGCCCGCGCGCTGAAGTTGAAGAACCTGTCGCTGAACGAGTACGGGTTTTCCCCCGTTTCCGAAAAGGAGAAGAGCGCGAAGGAGCTCGGCAGCTCGATCAAGTGCAAGTCCGAGGAGGATTTGTACAAAGCGCTCAAGCTTGAGTACGTCGAACCGGAACTGCGCGAGGACATGGGCGAGATCGAGGCGGCGGAGAACGGCACGCTGCCGAAGCTGGTCACGAAGGAGAACCTGCGCGGCACGTTTCACTGTCACTCGACCTGGAGCGACGGCATCGAGAGCGTCGAGGCCATGGCGCAAGCGGCGCTGGATCTGGGGTTGGAATATCTCGGTATTGCCGATCACAGCAAATCCGAGCGCCAGGCGAACGGGCTGGATGAGAAACGCGTCCGCCAGCAGGCCGAGGAAGTGAAGAAGCTCAACGCGAAGTTTGCGCGGGAGGGTTTCCGCATTTTCTTCGGGACCGAGTGCGACATTCTCGGCGATGGCACGCTGGATTTTGACGACAAGACGCTGGCGCTGTTCGATTACGTCGTCGCCAGCGTGCATCAGGGATTCAACATGGACGGCGAGAAGATGACCCGGCGCATCTGCAAAGCGCTGGCGCATCCGAGGGTGACGATGCTGGGCCATCCGACGGGGCGGTTGCTGCTGGAGCGCGAAGGCTACGCGGTCAACATGCCGGAGGTCATCGCCGCCGCCGCCACGCACGGGAAGATCATCGAGATCAACGCGCATCCGTACCGGCTGGACATGGATTGGCGGTTGTGGAAACACGCCAGGGAACTCGGCGTCAAATGCGCGATCAATCCCGACGCGCACAGCATCCCCGACCTGCAATATCTTGCCGTCGGCGTCGGTATCGCCCGCAAGGGCTGGCTGGAGAAGAAGGACGTCATCAATTGCCTGCCGCTGAAGGAAGTGGAGATGGCGCTGAAAGCGTAATGCTGCGTCGGCGAATCGCCTGACAAAAAACTGGCTGGATTCAGCATTCGGATTGGAAATCGGCGGGATTGTGGGCTAGGTTCAGCGCGAAAGGCGGTCGCAGGAATCCGATGGCAAGGATCTCCAAAGAAACGGCGTCATTTGGGTCGTTCCTGATCGAACTGGTGGCGTACGCGGTCTTCGTGTTCGCGTACTTTTTTCTCGTGCTTCATTTTCTTGGCCATTGGGTGAAGCACCTCTTCGACCAATACCGGACGGCGTATGCCGGGGTGGCGCTGGCGTTGATTGTCGTGCAGGGTATCGCCCTGGAAATGTTGACGACCGCGCTGCTGAAACTGATCCGACGCAGGGAGAAATGAACGATGGATTTCCTGATCTCCGGCACCCATATTTCTCCGATTTATTTGATGGTGGTCGGGTTTCTGATCGGAATTCTGGGCGGATTTTTCGGGGTGGGCGGAAGTTTTCTGGCGGGCCCGGCGTTGTTTGCCGTGGGCGTGCCGATGAACTTTGTGGTGGGCACGGACCTGGCGCACGTCGTCGGCAAATCCATCGTGGCGGCCAAGCGACACCGGATGCTGGGCAACGTGGACATCAAGCTCGGGTTGATCATGGTGGCGGGCACGATTCTCGGGGTGGAGACCGGCGCGCAAATCATCCAGCAGTTGAAGCGGCACAAGAACGTGGACGAGGTGGTGGCCGTCGCGTTTGTGATCGTGCTGGTGGGGATTTCGGCGTTTATCGGTTGGGAAAGCTGGCAGACGCACAAGATGCGCAAGGCGGAACGCGCCGCCAAGCCGCGAGCTAAGCGCGGACTCACACAGGACGTCTCGGCGATCGCTTACGTGGCGAAGTTCTTCCAGAGCCTGCGTTTGCCGCCGATGGTTTCGCTGCCCAATTCGGGCATCGAACGGATTTCGCTGTGGACGATTCTGGTCGTGGCGTACGTGGGGGGGGTGTTCAGCGGATTTCTCGGGGGCGGCGCGGGGTACGTGCGCATGCCGGCGATGGTGTATGTGCTCGGGGTGCCGACGCATGTCGCTGTGGGGACGGATTTGTTCGAAGTGGTGATTTCCGCCAGCTACGGAACGTTCACGCACGCCCTCAAGGGCAACGTGGATATTTTGATCGCGCTGGTGATGCACACGGGCGCGGCGATCGGCGCGCAGATCGGCGCGACGCTGACGCAGTATTTTCACGGGACGCGCATTCGGCTGGCGTTTGTGCCGCTGCCGTTGCTGGGGGCAGCGCTGATCGTTTACAGTCTGATCACGGGGCATCACCTGCGATGAAAACGAACGGGCCGATGAAGATCCTGTTTTGCAGCGACGGATCGAGCCAGGCGGAAAGCGCCGTGAGGTTCGGCGCGCTGATTGCCGCGGCCTGCCAGGCGGAGACATCGATCCTGGGAATCGTCGAGAAGGCGGGCGAAGAGGATGCGGTGTTGCAGGCGCTGCGGCGCGCGCAGAACATCCTGAAGGAACACCATCTCAACGCCGAGTTGATTACCAAGGCCGGGCGGCCGGTTCGGGAAATCGTCAAGCGCACCGAGGAAACCCACTACGACCTGGTGGTGATTGGCGCGGTGCGCAAAGGCACACGCGGGTCGCGATGGATGTCGGCGCGGGCGTACAAGATCATCGAATCGGTCGCGCCGCCGGTGTTGGTGGTGATCGGGGAACGTCCCGCGCTGCGGCGAATAGTTCTGTGCACGGGGGGCACGCGGCGGGCGGACGCGACGGTGCGGTTCGGCGGGGAGATCGCGCGTTGCGTGAACGCGACGGTGACATTGTTGCAGGTGCTGGCCGAGCCGCCGGCGGTGTACGCGAATCTGATCCGGGTCGAGGAAGAGAGCGAGGACGAGCTGCTGCAGAAGAACACCCAAGTGGGGCGCAGCCTTCGTCATCAGAAGGAATTGCTGGAGAACATGGGGGTTGCTTGTGAGATTCGACTGCGTTACGGGCTTGTGTTGAGTGGGTTGCTGGAAGAACTCCAGCGAGCCGAATACGACCTGGTGGTGTCGGGTTCGTCGCCATCGCGCAACAAGCTGCGCATGTACGTGATGGGCAATATGACCCGGGAAATTGTGAACCGTGCGGATGTGCCGGTGTTGGTCGTGCGCAGTGACGTACCGGCACACCATGGCTTTGGGTATTTGATGTCCCATTTATTGAAGCGGCCCGGAGAGGCGTCGGACACGAGCTAGAGGCAACGTTAAAATGATTGCGGTTCTGCAGTTGCGAAGAGGGCGATTCGCTGGCAATGTGTGGCGTGGGCGTGGTAATGGATTCCGACCTAAAAGCGTTGTTGGATTCGTGGCCGTACGACCCCGACGATTGCGTGCGGGTCGTAAAGCTCGGCGACGGCCGCGAGGTCATGCAGGTGCGGTTGCCGCTGGGCATCGAGCAGTACGAACTGGACGGCCGACCGGACGGCGTGTGCCCGCACGGGGCGGAGTCGGAGCTGGAGCATCACCTGGCGCGTTTGGAGGCGGCGCGGAAGAGCGGCTCGGACGCCGGTTTCCGGCTCGATCCCGATGAATGCGTCGATTTGTTCAATGAAGGCGTGCTGTACTACTACCGCTACCTGCACCTGTTCCAGTTCAAGGACTGGGCGCGGACGGTGCGCGACACGGCGCGGAATCTGAAGCTGTTCGATTTCGTGCGTTCGTACGCGACGCGCGACGAAGACCGTCAGTACCTCGAACAATGGCGTCCGTATGTTCTGCGGATCAACTCGGTGGCGTCGGCGATGGTTGCGCTGGGCAAGAACGATCATCATCGCGCGCTGGGAATCGTCCATGCCGCCGCCGAAGCGATTGAGGCGTTGCCGGAGATCGATGAAGACACGTTCCGGTTCGAGCGACATCGTTCCATCGAGGCGTTGCACGAGCTGGCGGACGAAATCGAGAAGAACAAACCGCCGACGGAGGTCGAGCGACTGGAGAACCAGCTTCTGGAGGCGGTCAGCGCCGAGCGGTACGAACGGGCGGCGGAATTGCGGGACCGGATCCGTGTGTTGCGCCAGACGGAAAAGAAGGCGTAGGGGTGCTGACTGTAGCAGCCCGAAAGTCGTTCTCACCACGAAGTCGCGAAGCACGCGAAGCTGCTGCGGGCGACAAATTGTCGATTCACTGACTATCGATTGCCACAGTGTCGGATGAGGGGGAAGAGGGTGCGCGGTTTCGCTTACGATGGCGTGGGAGTGAATTCCTTTCCGGCGGAGAGCGTTACGGGGATGATTGGGATTGTTGGGCGGTCTTGGCATTGTCCATGCGAAAGAATCTGGTCGGCAGTTGCAAAGTGGCAAAAGTGATGTAGATATAGAAGTAGAAGTAGATACAGATGTAGATGTAGGGGGTATAAGGATATGTATCAGCACGTGGTGGAGATCTCGACAGAGGTCTTTCATCTGCTGCAAAAGCGGGCACCGGGATTCGTGGAGTGGGCGGAAGAGAAGCGCGGGCCAATCCAGAAGATAGTCCTGCCGGATGATGTTTACTGCGAGTTCATCGATCGGGCGATCTGTCATCACCAAACACTCGACGAAGTAATCCGGGAAGTTTGCACGCGACGCGAGGAACTGGTGTCGCGGGGCGGTGTGTCCGTGGGCAAGCTGCGGTAGTTGAAGGGTAGGATCTAGTACACGACGGCGGCGTGGGCCTTACGATTAGGGGCGTCGACATGTTAGGGATGGACGCCCACGCCGCAGTCGGTCTGAGTGAGGCTGGCGAGGGCTACTGGGACATGAGGCCCGGCGGTCATAGACCGCCGCTACAGGACGACGCGGAGAACGACACGCGCACTTCAACAGGTGCGGCTACAAGACGCGGCCACGCAGAAGCGCGGCCCTCCGATTTTCGGTAGGCGCACGGCGGGCATTTCGGCGGTCGTAGACCGCCGCTACAAGAGGCTGGCGGCTACATGCGCAGATAGACGTAGGCGGCGAAGCCAACGGCGGCGGCGCCGGCGGCGGCGGCGAGGGACCAGAGGAGGTTGCGTTTGCGCGCGGCGAGAGCAAACGTGGAAACGATCACCGCGAACTGCGCCCCGAGCATCCCATAGAAGAAGCGCTGGCTGCGCTGGTGATGGCGCTCGGCGTCGATGTTACTCTTGCGGACCTGGAGTTCGTACAGGTTGCCAATGGCCTGATTGAGGCGCGCCTCGGCGTCGTATCGGGCGGCGGTGTAACGCAATCGTGCGGCGACGAAATCGCGGTAGAGAGATTTATCCCCAGCGCTTGAGAGATTCTTCTCCAATTGATCGACGGCGTGACTGATCGGCGTGATGGCGGAATCGAACGCCGTGGCGCGTTCCTGCGCGGCAGACAACGCGGCGCCGATATCTTTGTCCTTCAGCTTCGCGACGAGCGGCAGGATTTCCGATTCCGGTTTTTCGTTCTCGATGGCCGACAGCGCGGCCTGCACGTCCGGGCTCGGCGGGGTTGCCGCGGGCGGAGTGGGCAACTCGCCTTTGGTGAGCGCGCTGACGGCTTGTTGGCCGGTGGCCGATTGCGGGGCGGGATTGTTGTTGGCCAGGGCCGTGGCGTCGAGCGGATGCAGGTCGGTCGTGGTTTGGAGGATGTCGATGGTATTGCGCTGGATGGCGCCACGGAGACGTTTGGCCTGGAAGTAGCCCCACTGGTCGCCCGCCTTGGATTGTTGCTGTGCGCCGAGGGAGCGGCTGTACTGGGCGCGGGTCATCTCGCTGGAGGCCAGGCCCGCCAACGCGGTGGCGATGACGGTCATGATGATCGGTGTGGCGGCGAGAAGTTTGCCCCATTTATTTTGCGGCATGTCCTGCTTGAGTTCGTCGGGGATGGTTATCTTGGCCATAAGGTTGTTCCTCCAGTCGCGTCGGGTCAGTCGGGAAAATACTACAAGCGGACGGTGGAAGGCGAGAAAGATGGGGGACAGAAATTTCACCACGAATCCGCCGTCGCAGAAGCTTCCGCCTTCGCGCAAAGCTTCGGCGGACGAGATGGCAGACAGGGTCACGAATCCGCCGTCGCCAAACCCGCCAGAGGCGGGTAAAGCTATGGCGGACAAGGGGCGCGAAGGTGCGGAGACGCGGGGAGGAAGTTGGCCGCGCGTGGGTTTGGTGACGTATGCTAAATTTTTAGCATACCACAGGATGTCGGATGAAGGCGGGGACCGGGCGGAATGTTCACCACAGATAGCACGAAGAAGACACGAATCGCGGTTGCGAACTGGGCGGAAGATTCCCGCCACGAATCGGCTGTTGCGGAGCACACCGCGGCGGAGACCCTTCGATGAACTCAGGGTGACAGGGAAACTGGCGGGGCGGAGGAGGACCGCGAAAAAGTTGCGACCTGGGGAACGTCGAGGTCGCGTCTTGCGGCTTCGCGGCTACAACTCCGTCCGCGAGTGGCACGGAGGGCATAGCGAGCAAGGGGTTGATTGGGCGCGATATGTCGGCTGCCGATATATCGTGGCCGAGCGTGGGTTTGGTGACGTATGCTAAATTTTTAGCATACCACAGGATGTCGGATGGAGGTGGGGGGCCAAACGTTCACCACGAAGGGCACGAAGAAGACGCGAATGGCACGAATCGCGGTTGCGAACTGGGCGGAAGATTCCCACCACGAATCGACCGTCGCTGAAGCTTCCGCCGTCGCGTAAAGCTTCGGCGGACGAGATGGCGGACAAGGGGCGCGAGTGGCGCGGAGGGACATAGCGAGCAAGGGGTTGATTGGGCGCGATATGTCGGCTGCCGATATATCGTGGCCGAGCGTGGGTTTGGTGACGTATGCTAAATTTTTAGCATACCACAGGATGTCGGATGGAGGTGGGGGCGGCGATACGTTGTAGTGCAATGTATCGGGCGAGGGAGAGGGGAGCACACGGGCGGGGTTCAGGGTTGATGGCCGATGGTTGATGGCTCCGAAAGGCAAGCGCGGAAAGGTGCGCACCGGCAGCGTCGTCCACACGACCGTCGATGCCGACGTTCAATCCGCATGGACGCACACCCCGCAATCGGTGAAGTTGCAGACCGCGCATATTGTGCGGTGCGAGACGGAGATACTGAGGGTGAAGTGCTAGGGACTTGTGCCGACGTCAGGCTTTAGCCGAACGCCGCCTCAACCACTTTTCAACACCGGGAGTAGTTCTATCTTGTCAGAGTCGATGGTTTCTAAAAGTTGCGTCGCTTGGACGCAGACGGATTTCTTGTGGGGGACCACAAGGTATCCTGTCACCTTAACCCCCTTACGCTTCTGGTATTGAATGTAATCCCCCATGTGCTCAAGCTGGTCGAGCGAGTGGTCCAAGAATAGTGACGATTCAATCTCCGCCTCGGCTATGACCTCCTCCACCACTCTGCCCTCGCTTGTCCTTCGCTGAGCGAACAGGTCGGGACGGTAGGAGGGCATTGGGTCTCTCTTCGAGATTCTGAAGCCTTGACGTTCAATTCTCCGCCTTAGCGGCAGGAGGAGCGAGTCGTGGAAATCGCCCATACTCTACATTCCAATGTAGCTCTTGACGTGTGCAGCAAGATTGGCGTATCCCCCCATGCCTGTACCAAACCGCTTCGCACCGCTCTTGTTGCGTCGCCTCCAAAAGTTTGGGCCTAGGTCCTTTAGTCCCGATAGTTTCCTTCGAAAATTCCGCGTGTCATGTCTTCTTAGGAAAATCGGCGCAATGAAGAAGTTGAAAGCGAACATCCCGGGAGTTTTCTGGAGCAGGTGTTGTTTCGGTTCGCGGAACGGTTCCGGGCAGGTATCGCGAATGGCAGCCCAAAACGCCGCCAGCTTTTTCGCCACCTTCCGAGGTTGCTTGAACTTACCCTGGATAAAGATCTGGCGGAGAGAGGGGACGAAGGATTTTTCCGTGGCGATGTGGGCTTGGGTCCGCTCTTCGTTTGGCTGGCGGATTACGCCGAACCAAGGGTTGTCTCTCAGTTTTGTGTTCAACTCGATGGTGGCACGGACTGCGAGTCTCTCCCAATCCTTCACGTCCGAGAGCAGGTCGATTTGGTTGTTCTCGATGAGGAGCCGGCGTGTGAGTGCTACATCCATCTTCTTCGCCTTGGTATTGATAATGTAGAATTGGGCTGCTTCATCGACTTGGTTAAGGCCTTCGGTTATGACGACGGGAAACTGGAAGTGGTCGGCGCGCAGATAGCCGAGTTCCTTGGCGTGAACCAACCCCTTCAACCGGTGCTGCATATCCACCACCCAAACACTTATGCCGTCGGGGATCGTCAGCTTGCCTCCTTTGTATTTCAGCCTCCCGCTCTCCCTAACGTTCAGCAAACCAGCGACAGGCATGATTGAATCCCGTCGTTGAAAGAACTCGGCGATCTTTCTCACCCTCTTGTCGTCCGGCTTTCTTTGGTACCCCCGCCGGCTCATGACGTTTTGCGAGGACCAAATGTCAACGTCGAATCTTTCGAGGTAGTGTAGTGGGATTGGAGCAACGTACATTGTGACGCCCCGCTGTCTAAATCGAACAGCGCCGATGACCATGCTCATGCGGGGCATTAGATCAAACATGGATCAGCGGGTCAAGCGCGCGCCTCTACGACAAAATCATTTGAACCCGCAGATCGGCAGTGATCTAATCGTCGCCGATGAATCTGTCGATGACGGGCGAATTGGCTGCGGCGTACCACAGCGGCTCGCAATCGGCGCGGGTAGTGACGGAAGCCTGGGGCGCAGCCAACCTGTTTTGCGCGAATTGCTCCTCGCCGACGTTGAACCGGCTGCGGAACAACGTCCGGGCGTACGATTTCTCATGTCCCAACTGCGAATTCTGGTATCAGCTCAAAGGTCAGCAGTCTCGGATCGGGAATTCCGTCAACGATGGCGCGTACAAGGCGATGATGGATGCGATTCGGAGCGACGCGACCCCGAACTTCTACTTCATGCAGTACAATCTGGCGACGTGGAGCGTAAAGAACTTGCTGCTCGTTCCCAGTTTTGCTTTTCCAGCCTCGGCCATCGTCAAACGCAAGCCGCTCTCTCCGACAGCGCGTCGTGCGGGATGGGTGGGCTGCAACATTGCGCTCAATCTCATTCCCGTTGACGCCCGGATTGCCGTCATTGCCGAAAGCCGAATTTCCCCCGAAAAAGAAGTCCGTGCGCGGTATCGCAGGGTCAAGCCGTTGGCCGAAATAAATGCGAAAGAACGCGGCTGGACGCTGGATGTTCTCAATGCGGTGCGTCGTCTCGGCAAGGCGCAGTTCGCGACGTCGGATATGTACGCGTTCACGCGCGAATTGGAAGAGCTCCACCCAGATAACCGCCACGTGAAGGACAAGATACGGCAGCAGTTGCAGGTGCTGCGCGACCGCGGTTTCCTCACGCAAGCAGAAAGAGGCGTGTGGGGGGTGAAATGAGGATTTTGTAACGACTGAGACCCTTCGATGAACTCAGGGTGACAGCGTTTGTGGATGTCAGGGGAGCGGGCGGCAGGCGGAGGCAGGAGCCAGAATTCAGGAGCCAGAATCCAGAAGCCAGAAGCCGGGAGCCAGAAGCCGGGAGCCAGAATTCAGAAGACAGCCCCGAAAGCGTTCGGGGCGGGGAGTCAGAAGCCAGTCGGCGGTCGGCTAGTCGGTCGGCTTGGATTTGGTGACGTAGGCGATGAACTTGGTTTCGAAGGAGTCGAGGCCGGAGTATTTGCTGCTGTAGACGTCCTGCCAGGCGGAATCGAAGCGGGCGCCGTCGGCGGAGAGCTTGATGAATTTCAGCAACGGATTGATCCCGCCGTGCTGGTAGTAGAGGAAGCTGACGAGGAGGCGGGATTCGTTGTAGAAATCGACGACCTGATTGCGCTCGCGCGGGTAATCGACGGCGGCGGTGAGTTCGCTGAGCGGGATGTAGTCGGCGCGGTCGAGGTGGTCGGTGACGTTGCCGAGTCCGTAGCCGCGGGCTTTGAGGTAGGAGCGGTAGAGGCGGACGCCTTCGAATTCGGCAAAGCCTTCATTGAGCCAGAGCGGGATGTCGCCGGCGATGAATCGGTGGAGGACGAGGTGGGTCATCTCGTGGGGGAGAGTCGGGCCCTGGAATTTGAAATGGGGGCGGGAGGCGAAGAAGAGTTCGCGGCCGGTGCACCAGCCGCCGGTCCATTCCTCCATTTTGCCGGTGCCGACGAATTGGCGCCAGACCTGGGGGTTGAGGAATACGTAGATGTGGCATTTGCGCTCGAAGGAATCCTGGGTGACGCCGATGTCCTGTTTGATATGGCCGTAGGACCATTCGGCCCAGGCGGAGAGCTGGGGGACGGAGAAGCCGGTCTCGGTGTGGAAGATGAAATGGTCGGACTCGCTGTGCTGCCAGTCGACGGACTTGAGGTTCAGGGCGGCGTCGCCCTGGCGGGAGACGGATTTTTCGCTGAGCTGGTCGAAAGGGAGGAGTTTGAGATGATACTGGCCCGGCGGGAGCGCGTCTTCGTCGTTGGTTTGGGCGGAGGCGGGAAGGCTGAAGATGGCGGCGACGACGAGGCCGGCGGCCGCGGCAAGAAATCGTCTCATGGGAGTTTGTATAGAGGCGGGGCGCGATCAGTTCCAGAGAAATCGGCGGGGGACGGATTCCCGCTTGTACCGGGGTTGGGGAAGTTGCTAAGACTGCGCGGTCATGGGTGCCCAATGGAAACAAAAGGGGCGCGAGATCAGCGCGCTAAAGCGCGGCCAGCTTTTCGGCAAGCTTGTGAAGGAAATCGTCGTCGCCGTGAAGTTGGGCGGTCCGGACCCCGATTTGAATGCCCGTTTGCATGCCGCGCTGGAGACCGCGCGGAAACATTCGGTGCCGCGCGACACCATCGAACGCGCCGTGAAGAAGGGCGCAGGCCAGACGGGCGAGGCGGTCAATTATGAACTTGTCACCTATGAAGGGTTCGCGCCCGGGAAGGTGCCGGTCATCGTGGAGTGCCTGACCGACAATCGCAACCGCACGGCACCGGAGATTCGGGCGCTGTTCAAGGACGGACACCTTGGGGCGCCGGGCAGCGTGGCGTGGCTGTTCGAGCATGTCGGGCTGGTGGAAGCGCATCATCCGACCGCGGGCCAGGATTTGGAAACTGTGGCCATCGAGGCCGGCGCGCAGAACGTCGAGCCGCTGGTGAGCGACGATGTGCCGGCAGGCCGAGCCGGCGCGCGGTTTTATTGCGACCGGAGCGATGTGAACGGCGTGAGCCAGGCGCTGAAGAAGGCGGGGTGGACAGTGACCACCGCCGAGATGAGCTACGTTGCCAAGAACCCCGTCGAAGTGGGCACTGCGCAACGCCCGGAGATCGAGGCGTTCCTCACGGCCATCGACGAGCACGATGACGTCCACCGCGTGTACACCGCGATGAAGTGACCGGGGCGGCGGCGTGGGTTCGACGCGCTTACGTCGCGGTTTCCAGCTCGCGCAAATACTGGAAGGAGTAGATCCCCGAAGCGTGACCGTCGGCCCACTGCGGCTGGATGGCGTAGCCACCGACGTACTGCCAGCCGCGCAACTCGAAGCTGGACGGCGTGAGGGTTTGCGGCGGCGGCTTGTACTCGACCATCACGTTGGTTTCGCCCTTGCACACCGCGCACGGACAGGCGCGGCGCAGGGCTTCGAGCTCGAAATAGCTTTCGTGTCCGTCATCCCACGCGATGGCGAGGATGTTGTTCACGACTTCGATGGTCCTGGGTTTCACAATTTCCTGGCGGCCTGGTTGATTTTGACGCCGACCCTGGGACAAAGCTTGTTGATCGAGCAATTCGGGCAGTTCGGATTTCTCGCCATGCACACGCGCCGCCCGTGGAACTGTAACAGATGACAGAACTTCGTCCAGTCCTTGCGCGGAACGATTTTGACGAGGTCGGCTTCGATTTTGTCGGGGTCGTCCTGCGCCGTCAACCCGAGCCGCTGCGAGAGTCGCCACGTGTGGGTGTCCACCACGATGGCCGGCTGGCCGAAGGCATTGGCGAGGAGCGCGTTGGCGGTTTTGCGACCGACGCCGGGCAATTTCAGGAGGTCGTCCATGTTGTCGGGGACGTTGCCGCCGAACTCTTTCACCAGCATCGCGGCGGCCCTTTGGATCGAGCGCGTTTTTTGGCGGAAGAAATTGATGCGGCTGACCTGTTGTTGCAACGCGGCCTCGGATTCGCCGGCGTAGTCGGCCGCGGTGCGATATTTTCGGAACAGGTTTGGCGTCACGAGATTGACGAGGTCGTCACGCGCCTGGGCGGCGAGGATGAGCGCGACGAGCAGTTCGAGCGGAGTGGTGAAATCCAGCGCGAGCTTCGCGTCCGGGTGCGTCCGCTTCAGCGCGGCGATGATCTTCCGGACGCGAACCTGCCCGACGGCTGGGGACTCCCGGGCCATGACCAGTCTAGGGCGACGCGACGAGTTGCTCGAATTGCGGATTGCCGCGCATCGGCCCGAACGCGGGCTCGTTGGTGGCCCTGGCGCGCAGGGCTGGCATCAATTGGATCGCGTGTTGCAACATGGCAATCGCCTCGCCGGTGTTGCGTTGCATCGACCGAACCATGGCAATCGAGTAGAAGGAACGCGGATCCTGTGGGTATCGCCGCGACATGAGTTGCAGCGCGGCGACGGAGGCATCCGGCTGGCCGAGGTTCATGTAGGTCTGAGCGGTCTGCAGCATCTCGTCGGCGCTGATGCCGTCCTGCGTCAGATAGCCTTGCAAGAGCGGCCCGATGCGGTCGCCCCGATTGGCTTTCGCGTACGCCTGGCCCAATTGCACCATCGTATTGAAGTCGCGCGGGTTGTTGGAATGGGCGGCTTCCAATTGGGGGATCTCCGATCGTGACTGCTGGAGGCCCCGGATCTGGTCGATCGCCGAGGTTATTTTTGCGTTGAGCGGGTCGAGCTTCTGCAAGGCCTCGAGAGTGGCCAATGCGTCGTCGGGACGGCCCTGCTCCATGTAGAGTTGCGCGAGACGGAAATTGCCTTCGGGGCTCTCGGGGCAGAGCTCAAGCGATTGCTTGAACGCGTAAATGGCCTCGTCCCACATGTGGCGATAAGCGTAGATGCCGCCGATCGCCGACCGCAGTTTGGAAAACGTTTTTTGCGCGTCGGGATCACCCTGGAACTCGGGGCGCGCCTTGAAATCCGCGACGAGCTTGTCCCAATACTCGTTGTCGCGTTTGACGATATCGGCCCAAAGTTGCGGGTTCTTGTCGGGACCCGGCAATTCATCGCGATTGATCTTCATGATGATGCCGAACGGCGTGAGGTAGGGGAACATCCAGGGAATGACGTAGCTTTCCTCGATGTAAAATGCGTGCTTGTCCTTGGCGTGGTCGAAAATCCACCGGGTGAGGATGCCATTGATGTTCATGACGCCCTGCACGCCACGGACCTGGACCGCACCGCCCTCGATGGAAACGCGTTCGTCGGCGCTGAGGTGTTCCCCGCGCGCTTCGCGAGCTTGCACATCGTTGATGTATTCCTGGAACGCGCGTTGCGTGTCCGATTCGCTGGGAATCCAGATCGGTTCCTTGGGATACATCGAGTCGCGATGGAGAAGATGCCAGCCCCAACGGAAAAGCACGCGCTGCCACGGCAACCGCCGCTCGAGCGTCTTCGGATTGTTGGGATCGGGCCGGGTGTAATCGTAATGGTCGCGGATATAGGACATGTACGTGCTGTCGGCCAGAGCGTTTTGCGTGATGATATACACGTCCCGCCGGTCGAAACTCGGGCCGCCCGTTGGATCGAAGTGCGGGTCGCTGTATCGGTCGCGAGGGCTGACCCGACTCTCGCAGAAGATCATGTACGTGGGGACGAACCGGCCCGGATCAGTGCCACCGTACAGCACCGCGTCCTTGTCCATATCCGGATAACCGCCGCCGGGCCTGAACATGCGATAGCCGAACTGATAGCCGAAATCATGGCCGTTCTGGTTGCAAATTTTCAGGTTGCGGCACAAGGGAATCACCGGCAGCACCAGCAACGCTGCGCACAGCACCCGCATGACGGCGCGCGGGAACTGCCGCCACCGAGACAGCACCCATGCCACAGCCAACGCCATCCCGTAACCGATCGTCATGGCAAAGAACCCGTGAGCTGGTGCGAAGAACTTGATGTTGATTTCCTGGTTCTGTTTGTCGACGCCGGGGTTGATGATGGTGAGCAACCCGAAACTGGTTGTCAGGAACGCCACCCAGACAAAGATCAGCCACGCGCGCGCCCGTTGGTTCAAATCCGTCCATCTGCGGAACAGGATGACCAGGGTCGCAAGCGCGAAGGCGACAATCGGGAGGCCGAGCAGAAAGTCATTGTCGAATCCCGCCGGCGGGCTGAATTGTTGCAACAACGCGCGGGCAAACAGGGTCGTCTGGACCCAGAAGTCCTTGCTCCACGGCCACGACAGGTTGAGTTTCTCATATTGGCCGCGCGTGATATGGTGCAGGAACCCCTGCTTCGTATAGGCGTAGCCCCAGTTCATCGGCGGATTGGTCGATGACGACACCGGCATGTAAAAATAAAATGCCGCGCCCGCCAGAAACATTGCCGTGCAAATCAATGCCCGCCGCGGATTGAGCCAGCCGCGCTGCCCGAAAAAGAAGATCATCGCGACCCCCGCAGCCACCGTCCCGATCGTCCTCCAGGTGTACGGATGGTCGAGCAACGAGTGGCCCGGATTCGTCTCCAGCCACGCCCACAACAGGAAGCCGGCACCGGCGCTGAAAAGCCCCGCCACGAACAATTCCCAAAATGCCGACAACGCCGGCATCACCACGGCCATCTGCACGGGCCGCCGCTCCCACACCGACAGCACGCCCACCGCCAGCACGCCGATCATAAACGGTCCTGCCATCACCAGAATCGTCTGGTGATTCGAGATGCCCAGCGCGTACAGCAGAATTGTCGCGTAGAGAAACCCATGCCGCGCGGGTCGCATCATCCACGCAAAAAACGTGCACGCCGTGATGATAAACATGAACACATTCAACACGCGCATCTCGGGCACGCACGCCCAGAGCCACACGCCCCGGTTGAATCCAAACAGCAACGCCACGGTTGCGCCAATCGTCAGCGCTATCCAGTGTTTCATCGACTCCTCGATGTCCTGCGCCCACGTCGCGGAACGAAGCAGCATCATGATCGAGCGGGTCATCAGTAACGTCAGCACGCTGACCACCAGTGCCCCCGTCAGCACCGACATCAGGCAAATGCGATAGGCGGGATTCCCGATCGGCACCAGATGGCGCCAAACCCACCCGAGAAACGCCCATAGCGGATATCCCGGTGGATGGGGTACGCCGAAATTGAACGCGCCCGTAACCAACTCCCCCGAGTCTTCCAAGGTCACTTCCGGCGACATGAAGTGGAGGAAAGCCAAGCCCGCAATCAGAAATGTGATCGCCGCGGCCACCCAGTCTTCGGGTTCAAAAAAATGGCGCAGGGTCTGCGGTGGCTCCGGCGGGGGCGGCGGGACTGGCGGCTGGGGTGCCACCGCAATGGGGGCGGGCAGAGGTGTTTCTGTTGTCGGCTTGCGCTTTTTCTTGGCCATAATGATTGCTCGTCTGATGTTGCGGTGCGAACCGTTAGTGCCGGATTTGAATGTTCGTTAGTATGGATGGCGAGCGCAGTACGGCTACGGAGTTCTCGCCCACCGGGTAAACTCCCGCGAGTGTGGTCCCCCACGTCGCCAGTGACGGCAGCAACGCGGCACTGGCCGCCAGTTCCGCCGTATGGCTTCGATGCGACGGGCGCGAGGAACGCGGGAGCCAGTTCCACCCCGCCACCAACGCCACGAACAACGCAGCGGCGATGGCGACCTGAATGACGGCGTGGCGCTGGTGATCCAGCGCCCTAAAGATTGGCCTGCCTCTTCTCGGCGCCCGCTCCATCTCGTACAAGATGTGCCGGCGGACCGGCGCCGGTAGCGGCGACGGACGAAGAGTGTTGAGGCGATCTTCCCATGCATCGATTTCAGTACTCATGGTGTACCTGCTTTCGCGAGATGTTGTCGCAAGGCAGCCAGCGCCAACCGGTAGCGGGAAGCGATTGTGTTCGGCGACTCATCCGTCACCGCGGCGATCTGCTGAAACGTCAACTCTCCCCAGACCTTCAGCGTGAGAACCTCCCGTTGCTCAACGGGCAAGCGGCGGATGGCCGCCTCCAACCGCGCATGCTCTTCGGCCCGCTCCAGCGACGAGGCAAACAAAGGCGGTTGGTCGTACCACGAGTCGCCGGCGGCGACCTCACGTTGATGCCGACGGGCCGCCTGTCGCCGGCGGTCGAGCACCGCATAGCGCACTGCGGCATAGCAAAGCGCCGGCAAATCCGGTTCGGTAACGCCGTTATTGCCGTGTTTGCGCCACACGCGGAGGAACGCCTCCTGCACCACATCGGCCGCGTCCGCGTCGTTGCGGCACAACTGCCGCGCGTACAAAAACAAGCCATCCGCACACCGGTGGAGCATCCGATGCCACATGGTCCTTCCTGTTGCGTCGTCGGTCACGCTGCTGACATCCTGCCAAAGGCTAATCGTCGCCGAAGGCGTCATTTGTCACCGCCTGTGTGATTCATCCCAAGGTGTTTCCGATGGCGGAACAATTTCATCGCGGCATTCCTAACTCTCCGCCTGCTCCAGACAGCGCATCGCCTGCAGGTTCTTCACATATGCCTCGAGCCGCTCTTCTTCGTCCTGTATGTTGCGCACTCGCAAGATCGAACGCACCCGCACCATCAACTCCAGCGCGTGGATCGGCTTTGCGAGAAAATCGTCCGCGCCGGCAATGATGCTTTCCTCCAGCGCCCGTTTGGCATCCAGCGCGGACACCACAATCACGCGGATATCGCGGGTGCGCGGGTCCGCACGCAGCCGACGGCACACCTCAATCCCCGAGAGCTCCGGCATCATAATATCCAGCAGGACAAGATGTGGTTGCTTCGCCACAGCCAGTTCCAGTGCTTCTACACCGTCAGCCGCCGCCAGCACCTCGTGGCCGAGTTCACTCAACAACGCCGTCTCGTATTCGCGAATCGCCGGTTCGTCGTCGACGATCAGAATTCTCGCCCGCGTCGGCGCCTGGTTCATGTCGGTTCTCATATCACCTTAATGACGGAAGTGCCGGATGCCCGTGAAAACCATCGCCAGGCCGCGCTTGTCTGCTGCCCCGATCACTTCGGCGTCACGCAGGCTGCCCCCGGGCTGGATCACTGTCGTCGCCCCCGCTTCAGCCGCGGCAATTACGCCATCGGCAAACGGGAAAAAGGCGTCGCTGGCCACCGCACTGCCATGGAGATCAAGCCCGGCTTCCCTGGCTTTCCATACGGCTATTTTCGACGAATCCACACGGCTCATTTGACCCGCCCCGATACTGAGTGTTCGACTGCTTCGATCGTCGGCACGAGCAAATACGATCGCGTTGGATTTCACGTGCTTGACCACGCGCCACGCAAACAGCATCGCGTGCCGCTCTTCCTGCGTCGGATGACGTTTGGTAACGGTCTTCATATCCGCCGCCGAAACCAGTCGCGTATCACGTTCTTGTGCCAACAATCCGCCCGTGACCGAACGCAAGGTCAAACCGCCGCCGGCCGGCAACAATCTCTTCATGAGCCGCAGGTTTTTCTTTCGTTGCAAAACCGCCAGCGCCCCTGCTTCAAAATCGGGAGCAATGATCACTTCACTGAAAACCTCAGCGATCGCTTGGGCGACCGTGGCATCCAGGCGGTGGTTAACGGCAATGATCCCGCCGAACGGCGCTTGTTTGTCCGTTTCGTACGCCAAACGCCATGCCTCCAACAGTGTCGCGGCGCTTCCCACCCCGCAAGGATTGGTGTGCTTGACGATGGCAACCGTGGGCTCGTCAAACTCGGCCACCAGGTCGGTGGCGGCCGTCAGGTCGAGTACGTTGTTGTAGGAAAGCTCCTTGCCGTGGAGCTGGCGGAAGTGCTCGAAGAACCCCCCGTACAACGCCGCCGGCTGATGCGGGTTCTCACCGTAACGCAGGTCCTGCGCTTTTCTCAGCGAAAGGCTCAGCGTCTCCGGCATTGGCGCCACCGCCTCGGCCTTCCCCTTCATCCGCTCGGCCTGGAGATACTGCGCGATGGCCGCGTCGTATCGCGACGTGGTTTCAAAAACCTTCACCGCGAGCTTCCACCGGAAGCCCTCGCAGGTGTTGCCGCCATGTTCCTTGATGTCGTGCAGCACCGCAGCGTAATCGGACGGGTCAACAACCACCGTAACACTTGCGTGATTTTTTGCGGCGCTGCGCAACAGGCTCGGCCCGCCGATATCGATGTTCTCAATGGCCTCGTGCAAAGAGACATCCGGGTCGGCGACGGTCTTCTCGAATGGATACAGGTTCACCACCACCAGGTCGATTGGCTTGATCCCGTGTTTGGCCGTTTGCGCCTCGTGGTCCGAATTTCCGCGAAGATACAGCAATCCACCGTGCACTTTCGGGTGCAGGGTCTTGACGCGTCCGTCCAGCATTTCAGGGAAGCCGGTAAACTCGCCGATTTCGATCACGGGAATCCCTGCATCCTTCAGGGAACGCGCGGTGCCGCCCGTGGAGACGATTTCAATCCCCCAAGCGTGTAATTCTTTTGCGAAATCGACCAGCCCCGTCTTGTCCGAAACGCTTATCAGCGCCCGTTGAATCTTGGCCATGACTCGGCGAGGGTAGCGGATGAACGCGTGCGCTTCAATCGAATTTCAACTCGGGGGACTCCGCCCGGACAAGCTCCCAGCCCAAGTCATTCCTGCGAAAATAGAGGCGAAATCGGTCTTCTCGGGCCTCACTGTCGGACAGGCCGCCCCTCGCCCTTGCGATAATCTTGGCGATGAACACGGCCTGCGCTTTCTGGTGGTCGGGATCGACGGTCACGGTCAGGTCGCTGATATGGATGAAAATCGGGTCATACTGTGCCCGGTAGGAATGCACCGCGCCGAGCAGCGTGGATTTGTCCAAGCCCCAACTGTCGCTGTAGTCGCTGGCCAATGCGTTCGACAATTTCATGATGTCGCCCCTTTCCACCGCGCTGGTCATGGTGGAAATTTGGCGCTGAACGCGCATTTCATCGGTCACGAACAGCCATTGCCACGCCCGCCAGAGCGCCAAGGCGACAATCGCGGCCACGGTGATTCGCAGCATCCATTTCATCGTTTCCACCTCCAATGACCGATCATCCACGCTTGCACGAGCCGCGTTGCCACAAGCCCTTGAACGTAATCCTCGCGCTCGAAGTCGCGGTTGTCACCGCACACAAACACTTTTCCCGTGGGTACCGCTATCGATTCCATCTGCCAGTCGGGGTTGGCTTTGGTGTAGGGCTCGGGAAGCGGTTTGCCGTCGATCATGAACACGCCGCGCTCGATCGAGAGGGTTTCGCCGGGCAAAGCAATCACGCGTTTGACAAAGTAGAGCGGCGGATCATCCGCTGTCCGGAATACTACGACATCGCCCCGTCGTGGTTGGTAGTGCCGCACCCGCCGCATCAGGCAGAAATCCCACGATTTCAATGCGGGCGACATGCTGTCGCCGACGACCACGTACGGCGTGACGACAAATTTCGCCACAAGGAACACGCCCAAAACGATAATCGCGCCCCAGACAACTGATTTGATGCGGCGTTTCACTCGATGACGACCGTGGGCTTGCCTTTACGGATTTCGCCGATGACAAAGGACTTCACGCCGTGGCGCGTGGCGATTTTCTGCACGGTGGGAACGGACTGGGGATCAACGATGAGCACCATGCCGATGCCCATGTTGAACACGTGGTGCATTTCCTCGTCGGTCACACCGCCGCCCTCTTGCAACAGTTTGAAGATCGGCAGAACATCCCATGACCCACTTCGAATCACGGCGCTGCGATTCTTCGGCAATACGCGCGGGATGTTGTCGTAGAATCCTCCGCCCGTAATGTGCGCGATTCCATGGATCGCGTCTCGAGTTTCGGATTTCGCGCTGCGGGTTGTCCTAACGATGGGCCAGTAGTTGCGATGGACCTTCAGCAATTCTTCTCCAAACGTGCAGCCGAGTGCGCCATGATAGTCATCGAGTCGCACGCGCATCTGGGCAAAGAGAATCTGCCGCGCCAGGGAATAGCCGTTGGTGTGCAGCCCGGTGCTGGCGAGACCGACGATAGCATCCCCGGGCCGGATGCGCGCGCCGTCGATGATTTGGTCGCGTTCGACCACGCCGACAATCGTGCTCACCAAATCGTAATCGCCCGCGGCGTACAGGCCCGGCATCTGCGCCGTTTCGCCGCCGATCAACGCGCACCCTGCGTCCGCGCATGCTTTCGCGAGCCCATGAATGAGCTGATCAAACACCCGTGGCGCCAGTTTGCCCATGCCGATGTAATCCAGCAAAAACAGCGGTTCGGCGCCGAGCACAGCGATGTCGTTGACGCAGTGATTGACAAGGTCCTGGGCGACCGTGTGGTGTTTGTTGAGCGCGACGGCGATTGTGAGTTTTGTGCCGACGCCATCCATGCTGCTCACGAGCACGGGCCGCTTGTACCTCTTCACATTGAGGGCAAACAGCCCGCCAAACCCGCCAATTGAACCCAGTACTTCCGGCCGCAGCGTCTTGCGAACTTTCGCTTTGAGCCCGGCTTTCAGCGTGTCAGCGAGATGGATATTTACGCCCGCCGAAGTGTACGCGCTGTCAGTCGTTTTCCGAGAACTCACGTCGCGCAGTGTGTGAAAACGCTGAACAAAATGCAAGGCGACTGCGCATCCACCGGCCACGTGCTGCCCACTTGGCAACTATAGCAACCGTCTTTGTGTGTCATCCTGCACCAACTCGGAAACGGGTCGATGATAACGGGTGCGGCGCTGTTCCATGACGAACTTGTCCATCTCCGATTCTACAGGGGACGGATAATTGCCAGTGTAGCAGGCGGTGCAGAATTCGTTCGCGCGCAGGCCGGTGGCGGCGATCATACCGTCGAGGGAGAGATAACCGAGCGAATCAGCCCCGAGGAAATCGCGGATTTGTTCGAGTGAATTGTTCGCGGCCATCAGTTCCTTGCGCGTCGGAAAATCGATGCCGTAGGCGCACGGCCATTTGTGCGACGGGCAACTAACGCGCATGTGGACTTCCTCGGCCCCGGCTTCCCGCAGCGTGGTGACCCGCGCTCGCGCTGTTGTACCGCGCACAATTGAATCGTCCACCACGACGACGCGTTTGCCCGCCACCATTTCCTCAATGAGGTTGAGCTTCACGCGGACGCCGAAATCGCGGATCAGCTGGCTCGGCTGCAGAAACGTGCGGCCCACGTAGTGGTTGCGGACAAAGGCATTGCCAAAGGCGATGCCGCTCTCCTCGGCGAATCCCAGGGCCGCCCAGTTGCCGCTATCCGGCACGGGTATAACCAGGTCGGCTTTGACCGGATGCTCGCGGGCGAGTTGGCGCCCAAGGTTGATGCGCACTTGGGCAACGTTCTTGTGGTAAATATCGCTGTCGGGACGCGCGAAATAGACAAACTCAAAAATACAGAAGGCCCGGGGTTGCTGCGTGTCCGCCCATGGGTTCACGGAACGCAGACCGTCCTTGTTGATGGCGATGATCTCGCCCGGCATGATGTCGCGCACGTACTCCGCATGGATCAGGTCCAGCGCACAAGTTTCGCTGGCCAAAACCCATGCCGCGCCTCCCGCGGGGCCATCCTCCTTCGGAGCCGGCAGCCGGCCCAGCACCAGGGGACGGAATCCGAACGGGTCGCGGATGCCGATAAGTTCGTCTTCGCCCATGATGACCAGCGAATACGCGCCCTGCAGCTTGCGCATGACCGATTCGAGCGAGTGCGCGCGGTCCTCGTCGGTGGGTCGCGCCAGCAAATGCAGAATGATTTCGCTGTCTGCCGTCGTCTGAAAAATCGAGCCCTGTTCTTCGAGTTCGGCACGGAGACGCGCGGCGTTGGTGAGATTCCCGTTGTGGCCGATGGCAATCTGGCCACACGCGCAGTCCACGACAAGCGGCTGCGCGTTCTTGAGGTTGGAACTACCGGTGGTCGAGTAACGGACATGCCCGATTGCCAGATGCCCGGGCAGTGAGCGGAGAATATTCTTGTCGAACACCTGGCCGACGAGTCCCATGCCTTTGTATGTGCGCAGGTCGACGCCATCCGACGCGGTGATGCCCGCGCTTTCCTGGCCGCGATGCTGCAACGCGTACAGCCCGTAATACGTCAACTCTGCCGCATTCGGGTGCCCGTAAATTCCAAACAAGCCACAATAATGCCGTGGCCGCACACGCTCTTCCGGGTTCATTGCTCGGTCAACTCGCCCCGCCCTCCGCTGACGGTCGAATGTACCGCCTCCGATAAAACCCTTTAGCGCAGCCGGCGATAAATAGCAAGGCGCAATGCCCCGGCTACGGGGGTTTTCTTGGTTGACGGAATTACGCCTCTGACGGGGCGGCTGTTCGTCTAGGCCGTTGCGGTCGCGGAAGCTTGTGCCCCTTGATTCCCGTCGATAATTTCTTGCAAGGTTTTCAGCAGCTCCGCGTTGCTAAACGGCTTGGGAATAAACCGTTCGACCCCTTCGCGGAAATCGGATGGTAATTCGCTGGAGCTCACGCCCGAGACCGCCAGCACTTTCGCATTCGGGCTCAGCTTGCGCAGGAACTGGAGAGTCTCCGCGCCATTGAAGCGGGGCATGTTGAAATCAAGCAGCACCGCGCTGATGTCATTGCCGGCGTAGCGCATCATGTCGAGTCCCTTCGGACCGGTGGCGGAGGCCAGCACATTGTACCCTTCCCCACCAAGCACCGTGCGCATGGTGTCCAGAAAATTCGGATCGTCATCAATGACCAGAATCGTGGGTCTCGTTTTGGCGGTGTCGACGGAGTGTCTTGCCCGTGGCCTTTGCTCGAAGCCCGGCGATCCACTCTTCCCGAATAACGCAACGGCGGCGCCCAAAATACCCATATGTTTGCCCTCTCACTCTTACTGCGATTTGACCGGTGCTTGACGCACCCGCGCCAAAATAGTGCAGGGTTTGTGCCAAAGAAGCAGAAGGGAGCAAACAAGAATGGGTCCGCCCCGACAAGTGGTACGCCCGATAAGTCTTCCGCGCAATGCCTTGGGAACACGTTGCTTAGCTCGGCATTTCTGTGTGACGGCGAAGGCTGTGAAAGCTGAGGAAACGCAAAATTCTCGTCGCGCAGGCCGACCTATTGCGGGCCAAGCACGGGCGTACCCTCGGGAGCCGGCACGCCGCCCGCGCGTTCAACGGTCACTAAAAACTTGTCAATGCACGCCACGTCCTTGGCCAGCTTGACCGGGAACGCCGCGTGCCCCGAATTATCCGTCCAACCGATGCCAGCCGCCACCGGCGGCCCATTTCCGCAGACCGCCCAAAGTTCCAGACATTTGCCCTGGCCCTGTTGAACCGGCGTGCAGTTGGAGACGACCATGCACCCCGTTTTCCTGCCACCATTCCAATACACCTTGGCAACAGCCTTGCTCTCGCCTTTGGGGTCGACGAGCGCCATCACGCGAGTGGCGGGATCCATGAAAAGGTCGAGCGAAGAAGTTTCCTCGTCCATCTTCTTTTGCAGCACTGCGGTCTGCAGGTTCTGCTGGTCGATCTGCTCGCGCATCCGATCAGCCGCCCGCAACAATCCGTCCTTCTCATCCGACAATTGTTTGTTGGCGGCCCGCATCGCATCCAGATCATGCTGCTGCTCGATGTTCCTCGTGCGAAGCCGCTCCAACTTCTCGCCAAAGTCTCTGTTCTGAGCCTCAAGCCGGCTGCCCAGATCGGCGAGGCTGCCCTGCTGGTCCTTGCTCTTACCGAGAAGATTGTTATAGGAATCCGTGGTCGTTTGGAGTTGATGCGTTACGTCTCGAAGCTCGCCGCTCAGGTTGACTACCACAACCGCAAGCACGGCCGCCGCGGCCCACGGGACGAGACGAACGATCAGCGCGCCGAGCGGGAATCCCGCTCGCGCCGGGCGGCGCACAGGAGCGGCCGCCGGCGCCGGCGCAAGTCGTTTGCCCGCATCAACTGCTGCCGCAATCCGATCATACAGGTTCGGCGATGGCTTCGCCGACGGCGCCGCCATGGCGATCTGGTCGGCGACCGCCTGATATTCGGCTAGCTCGGCGATGCATCGTTCGCGGTTCTCGGCGATGTAGCGCTCGAAATTGTGCAGCTCGTCACCGTCGAGCGCGCCGACGACGTACAGTGGGAGCATCTCGCGAAATGCCTCGTGAGTCATGGCCTCTGGTCTCCCTTGCCGCCCAGCAGCTCGCGCAACCGTATCATCCCGTTTCGTATTCGCGTCTTCACGGTGCCAAGCGGCTGGCTGAGTTGTTGGGCAATCTCAAATTGGGTCAGGCCGCCGAAATACGCCATCTCAATGGCCACCCGCTGCTCGGGCGGCAACGATTTCAACGCGGCTCGAACCGCCCGCTGCCCTTCAGACACCAGGGCCTCGTCCGCAGGTGTCCTCGCCTCGCCAGTCTGCAAAGCGTCTTTCGCCGCGGATTCCGTGACCCGGGTGCGCGTCTTGCGCGACCGGAGCCGGTCGATGGCCCGGCTGCGGGTCAGCATGATCAGCCAGCCGAGCGGTTTGCCCCGCCCTTCGTCGAACGAGCCCGCCGTTTTCCAAACCTGGACGAAAGCTTCCTGCAGCACGTCCTCCGCCTCGGCGTGGTCGGTGAGAACCTTCAGCGCCAACGCGAACAGCACCGCGCTGTGGCGGTCGTACAGTTGACGAAGCGCCTCCTTGTCGCCAGCCGCCACCCCGCGTAACAATGCGCGGTCGTCAGCCCCATCTGTCGATACAGCGCTCACGCGTTCCTGCCCATCAGCCATCGGCGGACTGTAGCAACCACGCCATACGCTGGCTAGTGAAAAAGTTCTCCAGACCTCACAGGAAGTAAATGACGCAATCAGGTACATACAAAACCTTCTGGGGATGTTTGTGTCGCCCGCTCACGATGGTGACTGGCACCGTCCACACGGCCGAGGCAGCGAACACCACCGGCACGGTGCGCCAAGCGCGGCGGACGGATCGCTTGCGGCACGCAGGTGCGGACCGACGTATTTGCAACCCAGATCGTATCCCCGGCTTTCTCATCCAGGAATACTACGGCGGCGATGCGCATTCTGGATTGCTGGCGCTTGCCGCTCACGCATCCATCAAGCGCCCGATGGCGTTCCACCAGGCATCGCGCAGGTGAGTCACGTTCCATGACAACTCGCCGCGGGCCGTCTTGATCCTCAATTGTTCGCCACCCGTCGCGCCGAGCACGGTCACGGGAAGATCCGCCCGGGCGATTGGCTCGACGTGTTCCGGCGAACAACTCACGATCACGCGCGATTGCGTTTCCCCAAACAACGCCGCATCCAGCCGCTCCCCGCTCATCGCCAGATCGACGGTCGCGCCCACCATGGCGTCGCCGTTCGACATGCAGCATTCAGCCAGCGCCACCGCCAGGCCGCCTTCGCTGCAATCATGCGCGCTCTTCACCCAACCCTTGCAGATGATTTCCAATACGAAACCCGACAGCCGCTTCGCAAACGCCAGATCCATCCGCGGCGCTCGGCCCGTCTTCAGCCTGTGAACCCGTTTCAGGTACTCGCTCCCGCCGAGTTCGCCGCCAATCTCGCCGATCAGTAACACCGTGTCGCCCGCACCCTTGAACCATTGCGTAGTGATGTGCTTCAGATCGTCAATCAATCCCAGCATCCCGATCGTCGGCGTCGGGTCAATCGCCCCCGCGGGGGATTCGTTGTAAAAACTCACGTTGCCGCCCGTCACCGGCGTGCCAAATACGGTGCAGGCCTCACCAATCCCCTCGATGCACCGGCGGAACTGCCAGAACACTTCCGGTTTCATCGGGTTGCCGAAATTCAGGTTGTCCGTAATCGCCAGCGGCCGCGCCCCGCTGCAGACCAGATTCCGCGCCGCCTCGGCTACCGCGATCTTCCCGCCTTCCAGCGGATCCAGGTAACAATAGGTCGCGTTGCCGTCGGTCGTGAACGCGATGTGTTTTTCGCCTTCGCCGTCCGTTGCGCCGAGGTCGGGCCGGCTTAAATTGATCCGCACGACCGCTGCGTCGCTGCCGGGCCCGACGACCGTCCCATGCTGCACCATATGATCGTACTGGCGATACACCCAGTTCTTCGACGCGATGGTCGGCGACGCGAGCAACTCCAACAGCACACTGTGACAATCGTCCGGTTCCCTGACGCTTCGGATGTCGAATTTCGAGTTTCGGATTTCCCACTCTGGCTGCTTCGCCTCCCGATGGTACACGGGTGCGTCCTCGGCCAGTTGCTTCGCCGGTATCTCCGCCGCGACCTCGTTGCCCACTTTCACTCTCATCAAGCCGTCGCCCGTCACGCGGCCGATCGTCACCCCGTGCAGGTCCCACTTGTTGAAAATCGCCTCGACCTCTTTCTCGCGTCCTTTCTGCGCGATCAGCAACATTCGCTCCTGCGATTCGCTCAGCATGATCTCGTACGGCGTCATGCCGCTCTCGCGTTTCGGGACGAGTCCCAGATCGATCTCGTTGCCCGTGCCGCCGCGGCTGGCCGTTTCGCACGTCGAACACGTCAGCCCCGCTGCGCCCATGTCCTGAATGCCCACCACCAGTCCCTCGGTCCGCATCACTTCCAGGCATGCTTCCAACAACAGCTTCTCCATGAACGGGTCGCCCACCTGCACCGCCGGCCGGTCCTGCTGCGATTCTTCGGTGAGTTCACGCGACGCAAACGCCGCCCCGGCCAGCCCGTCCCGACCCGTCGCGCTGCCGACGTAAATCACCGGATTGCCCACGCCCGCCGCCTTGCCGCGTTTGATCTGGTCGTGGCGCAGGATGCCCAGCGACAGCGCGTTGACCAGTGGATTGCCGGTGTAGCTTTCGTCGAAGTACACCTCGCCGCCCACCGTCGGAATCCCGATGCAATTGCCGTAATGCGCAATCCCCGCCACCACCCCGGCGAACAACCGGCGGTTCTGCTCAATTTGTGGCCGCGAAGCTTCTTCGCGGTCCGCGTCATTGTCGCCCTCTCTCCTACGCGAAGGGGGTGAGGCGATTCCCCTCTCCCCGCTCGCGGGGAGAGGGTCAGGGTGAGGGGTTGCTGCTCTGGGGTCGATGGGCCCAAACCGCAGCGAATTCATATTCAGAATCGGCCGCGCGCCCATCGTGAAAATGTCGCGGATGATCCCGCCCATGCCCGTCGCCGCGCCCTGGAACGGCTCGACCGCGCTCGGATGATTGTGCGACTCGATCTTGAACGCGATCGCCCAGCCGTCGCCGACGTCCACGATACCCGCGTTCTCCTCGCCCGCCTTGACGAGAATGAATGGCGCTTCCCGTGGGAATTTCTTCAGTTCGGGCCGGGAGTTCTTGTAACTGCAGTGCTCGCTCCACATCACCGAGAAGATGCCCAACTCCGTGATGTTCGGTTCGCGCCCGAGAATTCCCTTGATCCGCTCGTACTCCTCGTCCGTGATCCCGTGACGGGCAATGATCTCGGGCGTTATGGCTACCTTGGCTTTCATCTCGCCAAAGCCCCTATATCACGCCCCGGCACTCGTCGAACATCACCGGATACAGTTCCCGCCAAAATGCTTCGTTCTCAAACCATTCGCGCATGGGCGAAACCTACCACGATCATCGTCCCGAACGAAAAGAAGAATCTGCCCGCACGAGCGGTACTTGCATGCAGCAATTCATGGCGGGGACGACTTCGTCGAAGATGCCGCACATGGCTTTCACCAGTTCGTAACCCGAGCATGCTCGCACCTCGCGCTCGGGCATCGGATAGTGCAGTTGAAAGCCGGCCCACTCGCGCCTGGAGTATTTCGCCGCCGCCTCGCGAATCTGCCGCGCCGATGTAAAGTTCTCCTTCGTGAACACCGCGTTCGCCTCCCAATCGCCGACCTCCACCACGAACCCCTCCCGCTTCACCAGCCGCTGCAGTTCCTTGTCCAGTTCGGTGCCCGCCGCGCTTTGCCGGATCAGCCGATGCCAGTCCCAATCGTCCTTCAGCAAACAGCCCGGATACGGCTCCGGTCCCTGTTCATACCCGCGCTCGATTTGCAGGCCGCTCTTGAAAACTTTTGTGCCCGAGTCGGCGGAGATGAACAATTTGGCGCAGCCGAAGTTCACGTTGTGCGAAATCGGCTTGGCTTCGCGGTTGGCGCGCGACACCCAACAAATCCACTGCCAGTACACGCCGCGCCCCCAACGGTCCGTCACGAACGGCGTGCGATACCGCTGTTCGAGGTGGAACTTCAGGATTTGGGTGATGCGCTCGTGCGGTTCGATGTTGCCCACGCGGATGCCGCGCTGGAAATCGATCCACTCGCCGCGAAACGCCTCCCCCGTCGGCAATTCCCCGCCGCCTTCGCCCCGCTTCGCCAGCGGCATCCAGTCCTTAGCTGACGCGGACCGCTTCACGGCGTCTCCTGTTTATACGATGGAGGATCGACTCAAGAATCACCTGTCCGTCGTCGCTGCCGAGCAATTTCTCGCAGGCGCGCTCGGGATGGGGCATGAGGCCGAAGACGTTTCTTGCTTCGTTGCAGATGCCGGCGATGTTGTCCAGCGAGCCGTTCGGATTGGCGGCATCGGTGATGTCGCCGTCCTTTGTGCAATACCGCAGGAGAACGCGGTCGTCGCGCCGGAGCTGTTCGATAACCTGCGGTTCGGCAAAATAGCTGCCTTCGCCGTGCGCAATCGGGATGCGCAAGACCTGACCCTTCTTGCCGGCGTTGGTAAACGGCGAGTTGGTCGTCTCCACCCGCAGGTGGACGTGGTCGCAAATGAATTTCAAGCCCCGATTCCGAATGAGCGCGCCCGGCAACAAGTGCGCCTCGCACAGAATCTGAAACCCGTTGCAGATGCCAATCACCAGTCCGCCGGATTTCGCGTATTCGATCACCGCCTTCATCGCCGGGGCAAACCGCGCGATGGCGCCCGTCCGCAGATAATCGCCGTAGCTGAACCCGCCGGGGACGACAACGCAATCCGTGTCGCCGAGCGTCGTCTCTTTGCGCCAGATGTAGCGCGTCGGTTGCCCGAGCACATCGGCCAGCGCGTGATACGCGTCCTGGTCGCAATTACTGCCGGGAAACTGGATAATCCCAAATGTCATGAACTACCCCAACCACGAATGCACCCGGATGGACCCGGGCCCATTGGCGTTCATTCGCGTTTATTCGCGGTCTATTTCAAACGTATACTCTTCAATCACCGGATTGCTCAGCAGCCTGTGGCAAGCTTCGTCGATTTTCTTCTGCAGCTCGGCTTTGTCGCCGCCCTCCAGCTCGATCTCCAGAAACTTGCCGACCCGCACGTCCTTGATCCCGGTAAAATCCATCGATTCCAGCGCGTGCTTGACCGTCTTTCCCTGCGGATCAAGCACGTTCCTCTTCGGCATGATGATGATCCTCGCCTTCATGTGTCTCGAATTGGTTTGTAGCACGGCGCGTCGACAGCGTCCACTATTCCGTATCGCCAGCCGCCCGCAAACCCGGTATAAACTCCGGATCGTGTTCGAGCACCGACATCAGGCGGTCCTTCCCCGCAAGCTTTTTTATTTACGGCTCGCCCGGCACGCCGCTGTCAGCCTGGCGATTATCGGCGGATCGCTGGGTGTCGGCATTCTCGGCTATCATTTTGCCGAAGGGCTCAGCTGGCTGGATTCGCTCCTGAATGCCTCAATGATCCTTTCCGGCATGGGGCCGGTCAACGAGTTGAAACACGATGCCGGAAAATGGTTCGCGTCCTTCTACGCGCTGTTCAGCGGCGTGATGTTCATAACGACGTGCGGCATCCTGTTCGCTCCCGTCGTCCACCGGTTCCTGCACAAATTCCACGCCGAAATGGATTCGAGGTCCCGGTAACAACTTCGTGCTGCGGGCTACTTGATCCCCACTTTCTTGAAAGTGTTGTCCACTTCGCGGAAGTGAGCGTCGAGATCGAACAGCGCTTCAATTTCCCCGCGGCTCAGCGCGCTGGTCACCTCGGCGTCTGACAGGAGAAACTCCTTGAACGTCCGGGAACCGGCTCGGCTCTTCATCGCATTGCGCTGCACCAGCGCGTAGGCTCGTTCGCGCGTAAATCCCTTGCGTGTGAGGGCCAGCAATACGGCTTGCGAATAAATCAGCCCCTTGCTCGATTCGAGGTTGGCTTTCATCCGCGACGGATAGACCACCAGCTTGTCCACCACCTCCGTGAGCGTCACCAGCATGTAGTCGAGCAGCGTCGTCGAATCCGGCAAAATGATCCGCTCGACGCTGCTGTGCGAGATGTCGCGTTCGTGCCACAGCGCGACGTTTTCCATCGCCGCCAGCGCGTTTCCCCGCAACACCCGCGCCAGCCCGCACAGCCGCTCGCAGGTGATCGGATTGCGCTTGTGCGGCATCGCGCTGCTGCCCTTCTGGCCTTCCGCAAAAAATTCCTCCGCTTCGAGCACTTCCGTTCTCTGCAGATGACGAAACTCCAGCGCCCAGCGGTCAATCGAGCAGCCGACCAGCGCAATCGCGCTCATGAATTCGGCATGACGGTCGCGCTGGACGATCTGGGTGGAAATCCGGTCCGCCTGCAACCCGAGCTTCTGGCAGACGTAGGCCTCGACACGCGGGCTCAGGTGCGCGTACGTGCCGACCGCGCCGGAGAGTTTCCCGACCGCGATGATGTCACGAGCCAGCACGAGCCGTTCGAGCGCCCGGCCAAATTCATCGAACATCAGTGCCATCTTCAGCCCGAACGTGATCGGCTCGGCGTGAACACCGTGGGTCCGGCCAATCATCGGCACGAGTTTGTACTTCTTCGCCTTGTTCGCTATGACCTCGCGCAGCTTCTTCACATCATCGATAAGAATGTCCGCCGATTGCGCTAGTTGCACCGCCAACGCGGTATCCACCACATCCGACGACGTGAGCCCTTCGTGGATGTGGCGCGAGGCCGGGCCGACGTTCTCGGCCACATTGGTCAGGAAGGCGATGACGTCGTGGTTGGTGGTGCGCTCGATTTCGCCGATTCGTTTGACGTCGAACTTCGCCCGACGCTTGATGGTCGCGAGGTCTTTGGCGGGGATCTTCCGCGCCTCGCACGCCAGAATCTCAATCCGCAACCAGATGGAGAACTTGTTCTCCTCCGTCCAGATCTCTCGCATCGCTTCACGGCTGTACCGGCGAATCATAACCCTGCGAGGCTACTGGACGACCCCGGTGTTGTCAACGCGCGGCCAAATGCTACACTCGCGCCATGAGCGCAAAGGCGTTTTCCCGCCTGCGGAAGATACTGACCGTCGTGCTCGTGCTCGCCGCTCTTTACGGTGCCTACCGCTACACGCTCCATCGCATGGTCGAAGCCGAGATCGACGCCATCCGCAAGCAAGGCTATCCCGTCACCCTCGCCGAACTCAACAAATGGTATCCGCAACCGCCGCCCGGCCAGAACGCAGCGGATGTATACCTGCAAGCGTTCAAGCTTCTTGCACCGAGGCAACCCGCAGACACAAATCTGCCAATCGTTGGCGACGCCAAACTGCCTCCACGGGGGCAGCCGATGAATCAGAAACTGGGACAGTTGGTTTCCGACTATCTGGCGACCAATCGGCAGGCACTTACGCTACTGCATGAGGGGGCACGTTTTCGGCAGTGCCGCTATCCGATAGACCTGACTCGGGGGGGTGCGACGTTGCTCCCGCATTTGATCAACGTCCGCCAAGGTGTTCGCCTGCTTTGTCTGGAGGCGCTGGTAGAGGCTGAGCGCGGCGATGCCGATCGAGCGGCGCGGTCAATCGCCTGTGCGCTGGCTCTGGCCCAATCTCTTTCTGAGGAGCCGATTCTGCTGTCACAACAAGTACGACTCACGTGTTACTGGATTACAGCGGGCCAGTTGGAACCCGTTCTTAATCGGGTAAGTCCACTCGACGCCTCGCTTGCTGAATGGGAAAGGGCCCTAGCTGAACTGCACTCCCAGCAGAAACTGGTTCGAGGCTGCGCGGGTGAAAGATGTTCCTTGATTGATTTCTCGATGCACCCGGTCAAGTCGGTCTTAGACGGAATGGGGAGTATGCCGCCACCGCCCCATCTGAGGCTAACGGCGTTTGCGCTTAGAGCATCAGGCCTCTTTGACGTGTTTTTGTTGCGCGATTTGGATGCAGTCAAGCGGTTCCAGACCGTGTGCTCCATGCCATTTCCTGACGGAGTCAAGCAGACCAAGGATGCCGATTACCCGGACATGCTGACTCCGGCTTCCTTAATCAATGGACTTCGCTTGGCCTCCGAACGGACGTTTGTTCAACTCGTAGCGCTGGATACGGCTCGTGTTACGGTCGCGATGACCGGTGTGGCCGTCGAGCGTTATCGCGTAGCGAAAGGTAACCTGCCATCACGCTTGGACGAGCTTGTACCCGAATTTCTCACTGTCGTTCCGTCTGATCCCTTCGACGGTCGGCCCCTGCGATACAAGAAGCTGGTGAAAGGATACGTCGTCTACAGCGTTGGCGAGGATGGGAAGGACGATGGGGGCGACGAGAAGAAGGACATCACTTTCACGGTCGAGTGGTGATGTGAAGTGCAACTCCGCGACGTGCGGCCGCGTCCCGGTTCCTGTTACGGCAACGAGATGTTCACCCGATAGAACTTTTGCCGTTGCGTCGCGTTGAGGTCGGTGACGGTCGCCTGCGTACCGGTGTTTTGCGGGCCGCTATAGTCGGTCAGATTCATGTACACGCCGCCGACCAGGTTCGTGGTGAATTGCACTGCATACGTCTGCCCGAATCCCACCAGGACCGGCCCGTAGGTCAACGCTTTCTGCGTCGGCTGACCCCGCACCGGAGCGATCCTCAGCACGAAGATCGATGATGGATTCGTCGGGTTTAGGCCCGCAACGAACTTGAAGTAGTTGTCCTGCCCCGTGCCGTCGGCATCGCCGGTGGCGCAGGATACGTTGTTCGTCGCCGTACCGGCGGAGTTTCCCGGCGGCTGATTGGGGAAGTACTGCGCGCGCCACCAGTCGGCGATCCCGTCGCCAATGCTGTCGGTCGCATAGACGCCCACGGTCATGCTGTTGGTCGCGCCGAGGTAATACCCATTCACCACGCCATCCACCACGGTTGGCAGCAGCATGTACACACCGGCGGGACTCAAGACCCCGCTGGCGCCGATTGATGCTACCGGGTACGGCTCGTTAAGACTGCTCCAGATAATATCGGACCCGGACAATCTGGCCACCGTGCTGTCATTGAGCGTGGCCGTGCCGCTGAGCTGCGACGTCGCCGCCACGGCGACAAGGTTTGGCTGGGCCGTCACGGTGATACTGACCACTTCGGTGAGTTGGCCAATGTAGCCATACTTGGCGGTATCCGCGGAGGCGCTGGAAATGCCACCGATGCCGCCAACGCTGTTGTCGATGGCGTAATTGGCGCTGGTCGTGTGCAGTCCGCCGCTGTCGATCGTGCTTTCGGTGACCATGCTCGAAGCGAACGCCGACGAGCAAACCGACAAGCCGACGACTACCGCCACCATCCCCGCGCTTCTGCCAAGCGCCGCGAAACCAATGCGCATTCCCCTCATCCCGCAATCCTCCGACGGGGCGAACTGGTGCAGTCTGGTCATCGGCTCACCATCCTATCAGCCACGCGCCGGTCACGTTGGTGCAGTTGTTTGCCCCGTTGCCGCTGGAGTCCACCATGTTGCTGCTCATGATCGCGTCGCCGGGGTTGAGGGGTATCGGCCCAAGCTTCATCGAGACTTCGGTGGCCGGGTCGACCCCGGTCGTGGCAACGCCGTCAGCCGCCTAACAGCAATCGTTTGCAATGCAGCGCCTTGCATAATCTTGATACTTCCGGCTTATGTCCCTCTGCGACCCGAGACTGGATCCAAACAAGACAGGCACCTCTCCAACCGCCCAGCGTAATGGCCTATGATCTCACGGCCAGGACGTTCTGTCGAGACAATTCAGGAGCACGCTGCCTGCCAAATCCAGTCAAATCAACGCTCCGGTGCCCATGACCCGTCTCCCCCGCAATCATCCCCAGACCTCCTGCGAGCCAGCTCGGTGTCACCTCTGATACCAGCGGCGGTCTGATCACCCCGGGTAACCTCACGGCCGTTTTCCTTGGCCTCGACGGGTCGTTGCGTGACTGTCCGCAAAAATTTTCGGTTTTCTGAATTTCGGAGTTGCATCCGAACGCGAACTTTGTTACCCAATTGCCACAAGGAGGTGGGGGAACACGGTTCCCTCATGCACAATGATGGAATGGGGTGCCGCCCGGATACTGGCGTTGCGCAAGCACGCCGGCATGACTCAATCTCGATTCGCCCAGTGGCTCGGTGTGTCCGTCAAACAGGTCAAATACCTCGAACACCAACGCCGTAACCCCAGTGGGCCCAGCCGGCGCTTGCTGGAGATCCTCGCCGGCCAGTCCCATTTCAGCGGCGCGGAAGAGGTGATGGTTCTTGGCACCGGCGCTGCCCGCCTGAAACCACCATCCGACAAGCCAAAACCGCCGACCGCTCCCGCCCAACCCCGCGTCACCTCCAATCCGCCGCCCCCCGATGTGGAAAGCAAGGCTTCCGCGGATGAAAAGGTTCCTGCGGTCGCCGCTCCCCCGGAAGTTTCGGACGACGACGCTTTCGTTTGGCGCTGACTGGTGATACAATCTCCGTGTGAGCGTCGGTGCGCGGCAAATAATTTCCCGGTGGACAAAGTGGGTGCGGCGAACCGTGCTGGCTGTGCTCGGGTTGATCCTGCTTCTTGGTTCCTGGCGGCTCGCCCTGGGCGAATTTATCTCGTGCCGAATCGCCGATATCCGCGACAAGGGGTACCCGGTCACGCTCGTCGAGTTGAACCGATGGTACCCACAAGTCGCGCCCACGGATAATGGGGCCCTCCTGCTCGGTAAGGCCTTTGCCTGCCTCTCGCAACAATCCGCTCAGCCCGACAAGTCCCGCGACAAACCTTCGCCTGATTCTCTGCAGTCCGGGCCGGCCCCCGACCCGACGGGGCAAACCGTCGCGCACCCCCCCGACGCGAACGACGATGTTCTGGCCCTACTCCAGCAGGCTTCGAACGCCCCCCGCTGGCGGTTTCCGATCGATCTGCGCACGCTCTCAATCCTGCCCTACCCGCACCTGGGCAATCTCCTTCGTGCCGCTCACTTGCTGGAGGCCGACGCCGCCAATCATACCCTTTGTGCCGAGCCACAACCGGCCATCGCGTCCGTCCAATCTTTGTTCGGGTTGTCCCACTCGCTCGACAGGGAACCGCTTGTGCGCTCTCATTTGGCCCGTCTGGAGTGCCAGCGCATCGCCATCAACAGCGTCCAGAACCTGTTGAACGGCGCCCGCTTGACCGACAAACAGCTCGGCGCGCTCGCGGATGCTCTGGACAAAGCCGAGGATCAACGCGGGCTGGCTCGAGCGTTCATCGGCCAGCGTTGCATCGGCATCTACGGCTTCGAAATGCTGGAAAAGACCATGGATCCCGCCACGTTGCCGGTGGCCCGCTCGTATCCGTTGGGCAGAAGATTCCTGATCAATCTCGATGTCCTCCTCACTTCGCCCGCCTACTTGTACAACCTGTGTGGACTGCTCCAGTGGGATGAGCTCGAATACTTGCGGCTCATGGATCGCTGCGTCCAGGCCGCGCAAATGGGTTTCCCCGAACGGATCGGCGCCACGCAGGCGTTGCGTCAATCGCTCGAACGGGAAACCGAGCTGCACGCGCTTTCCCGGGGATGGATGCACGGAATGAATGGTCCGCGCGTCATTCTGAAGGATGCAGCCCTGGCCACCAGACTCCGCGAGGCCCGCCTGGCCATTGCTGTGGAACGCTATCGCTCGGCGCACAACGAATTACCCCGCTCCCTCTGGGAGCTCGAATCCGCTGGCGCCCAGACCGTGCCGGTTGATCCCTTTAACGGTCGCCCGTTGCGTTATTCCCGGCTCTCAAGCGGCTACATGATCCACAGCGTTTGCCAAAACGCTGCCGGCACGGACGACGGGACCTACCTGAGCGAGGCCGCGTTCATTGTTGAACGCTGAGCCACAAGCGCCCCGCGCATTTCCATTCTTATCCGCGATCCGAAAAAATCGCAGTTTTGGTTCGCCGTTTGACCGCCACCCCGACCGGCATGGCGTTTTTCCCGCTGCCGCCCCAAGCGCCCCTTTGACGGAACTCTCTTGCTTGCAAGTGGTACAAACGCCTATCTTGCCGTTTTCCAACCACTTGGGGCAACAATTCACACTTCCGGCACGTCTGGTGCTCTTTCCCGCTTAACGTCATACCCTAAGAACCGATGGCAAGCTCCACCATCTTGGTTGTCGATGACGATATCGTGGTTCTCACCGCCATATCGAAGATGCTTGGCATTTTCGGCTACATCGTCGCCGGTGCCTCAAACTCCGAAGCCGCAATGGATTACATCGCCAATTCACGCAAACGCTTCGACCTCATCATCACCGACCTTGCCATGCCCGGCATCGACGGCGTCCAGTTCATGGCCGCGGCCAAAAAAGTCTTTCCCGATGTGCCCGTCATCGTCATGACGGGATATTCCGAGCGCTGCACCCCGCAGGAAGCTATCCGCCTCGGCGCGTTCGCCTACATCCCAAAACCTTTCAACATCCCCGAGGTCATCAACACCGTCGAGCGCGCCCTCCGCCCCGCTGCGCTCAAGTCTCACCGATCCCGCTCGTCATCAATCGCGCGAACCACGCCCGGCTCCCACGCCGCCCCCACCACCAGGAACCGGGCCATTCCGCAGGATGCCAATGCCTGCAGGCCGGCGGCAAGCGCGCTGCCTTCGTAGCCTCGTTTCACTTCGATACACGCCGTCGTGCTGCTCGCGCTCCTGCGATTCAGATCCGCCGAAACAGGCCGATTTCTTGGGGAGATCAGAAGGGATGGCCTCTGGGTTGGCCTCGCGCTTGCGCCGGTTCGTGCAGGAGCAGCCCACGCCCGAGTACGCCGGACACCGCGTGTATCCTCGGCGCCAATCGACTACGGAGTCTACCGCCCCAAATTAAACGTCCGTCGGGTTAGTAGATTCCCCAGTCAATGCCGACGCCCGCCAGCGAACTTTTCGTCGCGGTGCTGATTTGGATCTGACCCGTGCCCGTCGTTGCCACGGCATACGAATTGCCGAGCAGGTCGACCGGGTTCCACGCAGTCTTTAGGTAGGTGCTGGCGGCATTGGAATCGACCGCGGTGCCATCAGCGATGCCGCTATTGACCGACCACTGGTCGATGGCGGCATCCATTTGGCGGCAGTCATTCATGATGCGCCGTCCTTGCGATTGTTTGCGGGACTTGACGAAGCCTGGAACCGCCAGTGCGGCCAACAGCCCCACAATTGCGACCACGATCATTATTTCCACCAGGGTGAAGCCCCGGTTATCCCGATGGTAGGTAGTGTTGCGACTCATACGTCCTGTACCCCTCATGTATGTATTATTACAGTTCTGTTACTACGCTATCCGTTACGGGATTCCCCTGAGCAGCACTGGGAATGCCAAGGAACTCTATCGAACCGGGTAAACTGGCGCATAGCCGCCCCCACAAAGTGCCTCGCCGGTGGCAAGAAAAAAATGGCCGCTCCACCACAATCACGGCCAGAGACGGAGAGCCCCCCCATTGACCCCATTTCGAAGTCCGCCGACCGGCCCAATCCCTACCGCTCAACGATGAACGTAATGTCCGTGCCCGGCACGTAGCTCTGCCCCTTGGCGTTCTTCTCGGTGCCGCCGTTGTCTTCGCGGTCTTCGCCCACGCTGTACACCACGTAGCCTTTCGCCAGCGGCTTGTAGCGGAGCGGCTTTCCATCGAATGGGTCGGCTGGAACGGCGGGAAGAAAAGTCGGCGTCAAATCCCTGAGCTGGTTCGGGAGCCGGCCGTTGGCCAGCCGATAACGCTCCACCGCAATCGCCGTCTGCGCGTCGCGCATCTTCGCGTCGCACCGCGCCGCCTTGACCACTGCCTTATCCAACGCGGGGAGCAGCATCCGAGAAAACATGCACCACCGCGCCACGTGATTCACCTCGTCATCCAAAGCCCTGGCTGCCGCCATATTCTCGGGCGGCGGAAGCTGCGTCGCTTTCACATCTTGTTCCATGAGGTCGAGATAGCTCTCCTCATCCAATTCCAAAAGCCCCGTCGCCCGGTACAGCGCCGACAGCGGACGGACCGAAAGCCACTGGTTGTCCGCGCCGCCGATCTCTTCAAAAGGAAACTTTCCCCGACGTGCGTTTTCAAAAAAGCCGGCGCCACAGCAACGTTCCCCGACAAACGCCCGCGTCATCGCCTGCGGGTCTTCCGACTCTTCCAGCGCTGTCGCCAGCTTCGCCAGTTGCTCATCCGTCAGGGCCATTCTGCTGAGGACCCGCTCCAGGCTGTCCACGGTGATGCCCTGACAGGCGATGCGTACGAGTTGGGAGATGAGCTCCGGCTCCTGATCCAACGACCCCGCCACACCCAGCGAGACCGCCACCGACTCGACCGCCTCCTGCGGTTGTTGCTGCTCCGTGTCTTGAAGCGCTTCGAGAAAGAGCAGTCGTGCCGCCTGCCGAATCGAATTGAGATGGTGCAATGGCGTCGCAAATCCTTTGGCCAGATCGACGGGGTACCGGCACGACTTCATCGTGGCGGCCCGGTGAAGCAGCCGCACCGCCTCGGCGTTGTCGGCAAGATAATCTGCCACCAGTTGCCGCATCTCCGCCGGCAACGGTTCGGGCCTCGGCGGAAGCACGGCCATGCCGACAACGGGCAACAAATCGCGCTTCGACCTCGGCCGTGAGGAGAACTTGCTCTTGTTGTCGGCGTCGGACGGCGTGGACAATTGCGCCGGTTTGTTGGTCCATGTCTCGAAATGCGCAAACGCCTCGCGGTACACGTCGGCGGCGTTCTCCCCCGATGGTGGCCGCGCGTACCACTTGTCCAGTTCGACCCATGTCACCGGAAAACCGGCCCGGTGGATCGCGTCGATTCGTCCCTGAATGCTGAGCGAAAGACTGAGATGGTAAACGAAGCACAGCGCAATGAGACCGACCACAATGAGCGCAACGGTCTTGAGGCGGCGCCCCTTCCGCCCTGGCGGAACTTGTGCCGGTTCTCCGTTCATGGCCTCAACCCCGACCAGATTGCGTACGCTCAGTCTAGGCAGTGGCTGAACCGATGGGAAGCACAATCTGCCCGCGCCTCGTAACGCCACTGGCGCTTCCGCATGGTCCCGGGCCCGGACTCACGGCGTGATGACAAATCGATAGAACCGCTGGGGCGTCATGGGCTCGACGAGATCGAAGGTCGTCATCGAGCCGCCGATGCTGCTGACCGGCTCGCCGGTATTAATCCAGTTGGTCGGGTTCATCGAGTCGCTGTACTGCAATCGATAGGTTTCGCCCGCCACGGACGGAATCAGGATCGCCGCATAACTACTGTCGAACACGCTTAGCAACTTGAATCCAGCAATCTCATTCGCCGGCGGATTGAGCGGAACTGACAGTCTATACACACTGCCTTGGCCGTTCGTTCCTCCGTTCACAGTAACACCATAGAAACTGCCGTCGCTACCCTGCACAAGGCCCGCGAATCGACCGGGCTCACCGTTGCCATCGAACAAATAAAGGTTGGAAAAGCTGCCGCTCGGGCTGATTTGAAACACGGTGCCGTTGTTGCTTGTCCCACCATAGTAAGTCGTTCCGTAGAAGTTTCCATCACTGCCCCGTACAAGGGCCGCTGCTGGATTGGCCCCGTCACCGCCGCTGAACGAGTGGAGGGTCGTCAGCGTGCCCTCCGGGCTGACCTGAAACACGGTGCCGTCGTTGCTCGCCCCGCCGGACCAGGTCGTGCCGTAGAAATCGCCGTCACCACCCGCCACCAAGCCGCAGGCAGGATTGGCTCCAGCGCTGCCGCTGAATGAATAGATTGTTGTCAGGCTCCCACTCGGGCTGATCCGGAACACGGTACCGTTGTTGCTCAACCCACCGACGGAGCTCGTGCCGTAGAAATTGCTGTCGCTGCCCTGTACCAGCCCGCCGTATGGATGGGCTCCATCGTTGGGTTGGCTGCCGAACGAGTAGAGTTTCGCAAAAGCGCCGTCCAAACTGATCCGGAACACCGCGCCATTGCCGCTGCCCCATCCGCCGCTTGTCCCGCCATAGTAGGTCGTGCCGTAGAGATTGCCGTCGCTTCCCTGCACGGGGACGCCGTATGGAAGACTTCCATCAAGGCCGGTAAATGAGTGAAGATTCGTTAAGCCGCCATTCGGAGTGAACCGGATCACGCAGCCCATGCCGTTCGTCCCACCCCCGTTGGGCGTCCCGTAAAAATTGCCGTCGCTCCCGCGCACCAGCCCGGTTTGCACAAAGAATCCATCAATCCCGTTGAACGAAGCGAGATTGGTAAAGTTGCCTCCCTGACTGACCCTGAAGACCGTACCGCTGGCCCACTCGCCCCAGAACTCAGTTGTACCGTAGAAATTGCCGTCGCCACCCTGCGCCAGCCCGGCCTGTGGATTGGCGCCTTCGTTACGATCCCCGGTGAACGAGTGAAGAATCGTCAGCGTCTGCCCGCTGGCTCTCCCAGCCCCAGCCAGAACCAAAAGGACGATCGCAAGCCGTTTCATGGTCATGCTCCCGTTCGAAGCCATGCAGGTCTGAGGTGACCCGCGACCACGGAAACATCAAGGCCGCATACGCTTCTCGCTCTGCCTTTCTACCCCCTTTCGCCCCGCCTGTCGAGCCAGAACCAAGCGGTTCCTTGATTTGGAGCACATCTTGACACTAGCACCAACCCTCAAGTCGCTGTCATTCTGAGCGAAGCGAAGAATCTCCGTCTTTGCCCCGCAATTCCGAACGGAGGACAACAGAGACCCTTCGCTTCGCTCAGGGTGACAGCCCGCAGAAAGATAACAGTATCAAGGCGCCCCCTAGGTCTGGAGACGGGACTGCATCCTCCCTCCGCCTCCTTTTTTCTTGTCCCGCACCATAATCCACCCTAGGAGTTTGCCCCCATGAACTCGCTCTCCTGGGGCATCTTCGGCACCGGCCGGATCGCCGGCGTTTTCGCGAAAAACCTTCCCCAATCCAACACCGGCAAACTCGTCGCCGTCGCCAGCCGCTCCCAAGCCGGCGCCGACCGATTCGGCGCCCAGTTCGGCGTGCCCCGCTGCCACGGCAGCTACCAGGCGTTGCTCGACGATCCGTCCGTTCAGGCCGTCTACATCGCCACGCCCCATCCGATGCACGCCCAGTGGTGCATCAAAGCCGCCCAGGCCGGCAAACACATCCTTTGCGAAAAACCGCTCGCGATCAATCACGCCGAGGCCCGGACCGTCATCGACGCCGCCCGCCGCCACGGCGTGTTTCTCATGGAAGCGTTCATGTATCGGTGCCACCCGCAAACCGTCAAGCTCGTCGAACTCATCCGCGAGAAAGTCATCGGCGAGGTCCGCGTCATCCAGGCATCGTTCGGCTTCCATCGCGAATTCAATCCCAACCAGCGCCTGTTCAGCAACGAACTCGGCGGCGGCGCGATCCTGGATGTCGGTTGTTACCCCGTGTCGATGTCGCGCCTCATCGCCGGCGTCGCGCGGGGCAACCCGTTCGCCGAACCGACCGAGTTCCACGGCTGCGGCCACCTCGTGACCACGGGCGTGGACACGTGGGCCGTCGCCTCGATGAAGTTCCCGGGCGACATCCTTGCCGCGCTCGCCACCAGCACCCAGGTCCAACAGGACAACGCCCTGCGTATCTTCGGCTCCGACGGCAGCATCACCGTGCCGGTCCCGTGGGGACCGGCTCGTGACGGCGGCGTCTCGACGATCTGTCTCGAGCGCAATGGGCAGTCCCCGCAAGAAGTCACCATCGATTCGCCCCAGCCCATCTACGCCATCGAAGCCGACCATGTCGCCGCGCATATCGAAGACCGACAGTCGCCCGCCATGAATTGGGAGGATTCGCTCGGCAACATGCTCGTGCTCGACCGCTGGCGCGCCGCCGCCGGCGTCGTCTACCGCTCCGAGAAACACGGCGAGTAGGGCATCGCCGCTGTCGCCCTTCATCGGGAGGGCGCGCCGCCGCCTTCACGCTGTCCGACTGAGCCATCCCGGCTCGCGCACGTTCTCTTCCCTGTCCCGTCGCGTGCGCGCCGCCATCACCTCGGCGCGGCCCAGATACCCCACCGCCACCCGCGGCGCCTCACGGCGGACAACCGGCAACCTGCCGATGTTATGGGTCAGCAATTTGGTCATTGCCTCAGCCACCGTCTCGTCGGGATATGTCACCACCAGCGCCGTGGTGCACACTTCTCCCACGGCTACATCTCCCGCCGGGTCGTCCTTCAGCAGGCGGATCACATCCCCCCGCGTGATGATCCCAACCAACTGATTCGTCTCGTCCAGAATCAGCGCCGCCTGACGCCGATGAGACAGCGATTTGTTCTGCGCAATCCGATCTGCCAACTCGGCCACCTTCATCTGGGCTGACACCGTCGGCGGCTGCTTGTCCATGATCTCACCGACCGTCACCTGCTGGAACACGTCCGCTTCGTACTCTTGATGGACGCGCAGGCCGCGCCGCACCAGCTTTTCCGTCATGATCGATGCCCGCATGTACCGCCGCGCAATGCCGCTGGCAACAACGCATACCAGCATCAGCGGCAGCACCGCGTTGTAGTCGCGCGTGATCTCAAACGCGAAAATGATAAAGGCAAATGTCGCGTTGGCCGCCGCGCCGAACACCGCTCCCATCGCCACCAGCGCAAACGCTCCCGGCGCCAGATGCGCGCCCGGGATGACCGCATTCACCACCATGGCAAACGTCGCGCCCATCGCCGCGCTGGCCATGAACATTGGCGCCAGCAATCCGCCCGACGTCCCCGACCCGAGCGAGATCATCAACGCCAGCGCTTTGAACACCATCAGTCCCACCAGCACGCTCAGCGCCAGCCGGTCGTTCAGAATATCCGAGATGGTGTCGTACCCGACACCCAGCACTCGCGGCAGGAAATAACCGATCACGCCCAACCCCAGCCCGCCAATCGCCGGCCACCAGAGTTCATTCACCGGCAGACGCTCGAACTGGTCTTCGACCCAGTACAACGCCCGGCTGAACCCGACTGCGGCAAAACCGCACAACACGCCGAGCAGGATGTAGTACAACAGATTCGACGGAATGCCGAAATCCACGCTCCCCATTTCAAACATCGCGCTGCGTCCCATCACCACAAACCGCGTCGCCGTCGCCAGCGTGCTGGCGATCACCAGCGGAATGAACGAACGCGGTCGAAATTCGAACAGCAGCAGTTCAATCGCCAGGATGACCCCCGCGATCGGCGTATTGAACGTTGCCGACATTCCCGCCCCCGCGCCGCACGCCAGCAACACCTTGCGCTCGACCGCCGTCATGTTCACCAGTTGTCCGACCAGCGAGCCGAGCGCTCCGCCGGTCTGAATAATCGGGCCCTCGGCGCCAAACGGGCCGCCGGTCCCGATGGCCACCGCCACCGACAGCGGTTTGAGAACGGCCACCTTTGGATGAATCCGGCTCCGGCTCGTCAGCACCGCTTCCATCGCTTCGGGAATGCCGTGGCCCTTGATCTTCGACGTGCCGTGTTTGGCCATCAACCCGACCACGAGCCCGCCCGCCGCCGGCAACAGGATCACCCACGCGCCCAAATGGTTTCCCGCCGGGCTGATGAACTGCGCGGAGAGTCGGTGATAGAAAAGCAGGTTGGTGAACAACCCGATCAGCTTGAGCAACAGATACGCGACAATACCCGACGCGATACCGATTCCGGCAGCCAACACCGAAATCCACCCCTGCCGGAAGCCCGGGGCCTGATCTTGCGAAACCTCGATATAGCTATGCGAATTTGATGATCCGTCCATAGATGCAATCCCGAGAAACGATCGGTGCGAACTACAGGGGTGTTCCCGACGCGACCGCCGTTGCCACCCAACAAACTACGACAACTCCGTCCGCCCTCAAGCGAAAACAGGACCGCACCCGCCGATTACCTGAGCGCGGCAGTCATGATTCAATCGCGCGGTTCAGGTCCGCGATCAGTGCATCGATGTCCTCACAACCACGGGCACGGGCCGTCTGCTCGATGGAATGCGCCCCGCCACAGCAAAAGTCCACCTTGTGATTGCCGAAAACAGCCACGGTCTGCGGCCAGCGGTCCGCCACCTCGCGCACGATCGTGTCCTTGGTGATCTTCACCGGCGCGGCTGTTGGCGCGGGTTTCCCGCAGCCGCAGCCGCAACCCGCTTCGCGCCGCGTTGCCAACTTATCCCGGATCGTCTTGAGGAAACTCATTTCATTTTCTCCTCTGGATCTCTTCGTTCAATTGTCTGACCAACGGTGCGGGATCGATGCCGTGCCGCCGCGCCGCAAACTCGATGGTCACGAATCGCGGCGGATTGTGCTGCATTGCCGCCAGGCCTGCCAAACCGCCGTGGATCAGCACCGGCCGGGTTTCGGGATGCGTCTCCAGCAATTCAGCGACCCGCGTTGTCAGTTTCACCACGGAGCCGCGGGCAAACTTCTCCGCTTTCGCCCGCAACGTCATCGCCATGTTGATTGCGAACATGACCAGCGCGGCAAATACGAGGATTCCCGCCGCCCCCGACCATGCATAGCTCCACGCCGTCTCGAACACTTTGTTGAACGCCATGGAGAACGCCAGCGTGCTGCCCGCCGCCAGCGCCCAGAACGAGGCGCGCATCAGACGGTTGCTCCAGAGGTTCACGCCGTTGAAGACCGGTAACACACGATACGTCACGCCGAAAATCATCGGGGTGATGAACCCGATCGCCATCGAGTGCCGGGCGGACGCGCTCAGCCGGAATACGTCCGCGTGGAACGGGATCCACGCGACCATCAGCAGCCACGCGTAAGCCAGTTTGATGAACCACGCGAACGAATTGTCCACGCCCTTGATTTCGAGCCGCGTTCGGCGCCGGGCGAAAATCCCCAGTGCCCAGATGAACAACACAATCGCCGCCGCTTCCAGCGCGGATGCCGCCCACGCCAGTTGTTCCACCGGATATCGCAAGAGAATGGCCGCGTTCCACAACCAGAACGCCACGCTGGCCGTCGCCGTCCTTGGCTCGCGCAGCCCGAGAAAATGCGGCAACACACGCAACGAAAAGCCGAAGATCATGTTGGCAATAAATCCGAAAAATGCCACGTGGATCCACAGCGCGTCCTGCAACGCCGGTATGCCCACGGACCGTTTCAGCGCCATCTCCGCCACGATCCACAAGTTCCACACCGCCAGCACCGCAAACCACGCCACGCTGGCCCAGATAAATTTCTCGTACGATTCGCGTTTCTGGTCCGATCGCGCCACCGCGCCTCCGATCATCCACGCGAACAATCCCACCGCGACGAGTTCCATCACGCCGGAAAGGAACATCGCCGCGGCCATGACCGCATTCCTCGCGAATGGTTGCGCAATGACCCGCAACAACACGCCGACAAACATCAGCCAGAAGCACGACTTCACCGCGCGCACCGATCGCAACGGGTGCATCTTCATTCGGGGAACCGCGTGAAGCGCCACGCCCATGACGAACAATCCCACCCAGCCGAAGATTTGCGCATGACCGTGGATCTGTTTCAGCACGCCGCTGATCTCGTAATACGATTGGGCCAGCGCGATCCGGGTAAGATTCGCCACGCCCAGCCCGAAACCCGCCGTCAGCGCGACCACGAACGCGCCCACGACGAATCGCCTGTGCAACGACTCGCCTTCCGCTTCAGCCGCGCGTTCCGAGTCCCGCCTCTGTCCCTCTTCCTTCCACTCGCCGCGTTGCGCCCGGTTCAATTCCTCGACGAACTCCCGCAACGGCACGCGGTGGGCCGCGGCAAAAATAAACAGCGGCTCCGGCGGACCATACTCGCCGCCGCACCCGGCGATTCCGTACTTCTCAAACACCAGCCGACATTGCGGATAGTCCCGATTGATCTCGGACACCAGCATCGAGTACTGGATCGGCCCCGCCACATTGGATTCCGTCGTCGTATTCATGGGTGCACCAGGCAACCCTTGCAACGCACGGGGTCCTTGTCGGAATGATAAATACTGCATTGGGGATTGCCGCCAACTTCGAGGTAGCCCACCGCTCCCTGTTCGATGCGGAAAATGGCGTGATCGACCAGGGTGTATGTGCCGGGCACTTTCGCGTCAAACTCCACTACCGTTGCCCCGCCGGAGGGCACCAACGTCGTCTGCACCGAGCGCGCCGGTGGACTGATCAAATCACCTTCCCGATACACCTTGTCGAAGATCGTGCCGATGATGTGAAAGGACGAGATCAGGTTCGGACCGGCATCGCCAAAGTAGATGCGGACGCGCTCGCCCACCCGCGCCTTCAGCGAATTCTTCCCCGTCAACGAGTTGACCCGTCCATTGAACACCACGAAGGTCGGACGCTCCTGCAATCCCTTTTCGTGCGAATACTCCAGAAACTCGGCGTCCTCCGGCGCGTCCTTCGTGTACACCTCGCTCTGCATCACGTAAAATTCACGGTCCACCTTGCGCAGACCGCGCTTCGGCTCGACGAGGATCATCCCGTACATCCCGTTGGCAATGTGGTCCATCACCGGCGGCGCCGCGCAGTGGTAAATGTACAGCCCGGGCTGCAGCAGTTTGAACCACGACACGCGCTCCTCGCCCTTCACGACCGTGCTCACGGGCGCGCCGCCCCCCGGACCCGTCACCGCGTGCAAATCGCAGTTGTGCGGCTTGCCGCTGTCGTCGGTATTGGCGACGTGAAGCTCCAGCGTGTCGCCTTCCCGCGCGCGGATGAACGGCCCCGGCGTGTGCCCGTTGAACGACCAGTAGGCGTACTTGATTTCGCCCTTCAACTGGTTCGTAAACACTCCGCTGGTCAGGTGCACCTCCACAATCGCCGGGGGCCGGCGCCCAATCGGCGGCGGCACATCGGGGGCGAACGTCAGTTGTGCCTGCTCCCGCAATGGAGCTGCGGCGACGGCGTGCGTCACCGCGATGATTCCTGCTACCGCAAGTAATGTCGTGATCTGCTTCATGCTCGGCTATTCCTTCTTTGACACGGTGCACGATACCACCACCGCGAGAGAAGCCGATTGACGCAGGTCAACACATTCGCTTGTTTTTCAAAGGAGCGTATTGACCTGAATCTGAATGGGTTACAAGGTCTTCGACGTTGAAACAACCGCCTCCAAGTGTGAGATCCGAATGCGAGACTTTAAATCTTCTCGTCGCCGCGCGCGATGGCTTCCAAGCGCCGGCGGTTCTGGACGCGGATGATGCGGCCGCGGAAGGTCAGGATGCGCACCTGCGCCAGGCGCGCCAGCATCCGCGAGAAGGTTTCTTTCGTGGTGCCGAGCATTTGGGCCATCGTCGTTTTGCTGATGGTCACGGGGATGGGTTTGCCGGGCTCGACCGGCAGGCTGAGAACATAACTGGCAAATCGGGCCGGCACTTCCTTGAGCGTGAGGTCGGTCAGCGCATTACGCATGTGGCTGAGCCACCGGACGAGCGTGCCCATGATTTTGAAACCAAGGTGCGGGTCGCGCAGCAGAAGTTGCCGGAACCCATTCTTCTCAATGGAAATGATCGTGCTCGGACCCAGCGCCTCCGCCGTCGCCGGATACGCCTCCATGAACATCGCCGCCTCGGCGAACGACTCGCCGGCTTCGACCACGTGAAGCACCCGCTCCCGTCCGTCCGCGCCCACCCGGAAAATCTTCACCGCCCCGCTGGCGATGAGAAAGAAAGCGCGAGACGGGTCACCCTCGCGGAAAACGGTCTGGCCCTTCCGATACTCTTTGCGCAACGCGATTGGCTGGATCGCCCGAAGCTCGCGTTCGTCGAGGTCGGAAAACAGTTTGCAGGCGCGGAGCAGATACGTTGGGTCAGGCGCCACGGCCGGACTGTACCGTCACCGGCCAAATGTTGTCCAGTTTCAGAAATCCCGCGCGGCCTCACGTTTGTGCCCGGCCCAGGTCGCGCCCGCGCCACGCGAACCAAATCGTGCCGAGCACGCCGAACGCAAATGCCGACAGCAGGTTCCATCGCGGGCTGGCCTGCCAGAGAAATGCTCCGCCGAGGGCCGCGATGGACACGATCACGTCGCGAACGAGGTAGTAAAGGCCGAACACGCCCGCCTTTCGGTCCTCCGGAGCAAGGTCCATGATCAGCGCCTTGCGGGTCGGCTCCCCGAATTCCTTCAATCCGCGGAGCACAAACGCCACGATCAGCATCTCGAAGGACCGCGAGTACAGCAGCAGGAGTGGAAAGAACGTGAAGAAGATGAACGTCATCACGACGAACGGCTTCTTATGGCTGCGATCGGCCAGATACGCCACCGGAATGTAAATGAGAATGGCCGTCGCCATTTCCACCGTGCGCAGCACGCCGTACTGAAGCGCGCTGACCGGCCCCGGCGCGCTGGCCGTTCCCACCGCCCACACCACCACAAACGCGTACGGAATCTGCTCGCAGAACCTCACCAGAATATCGGCGACGAGCAATTGCTTCAACTCGGCGTTCACGTACCGCCACATCCGAAGCGGGCTGTGCTCCGCCCCGTTTTCCTCGCGGGGCGCGTCGTCGTCGATCAGAACCTGTTGCAAAATCGCGGCGATCACGGCCATCGCCAGCGCCACGACGAACGCCAGCCGCACGCCTTGTTCCACGCCCCACACCTTGATGAACGCGCCGCCCGCAACCGGCCCCAGCGCCATTGGCACGCGCCGCACCAACGAATGCAGTGAGACCCCCATCGCCCGTTTGTTCCTTGGCAGCACCTTGGCGACCAAATCCATTGTCGCGGGCAACGAGATTGCGGTCCACGATAGAAACAAAGCCGCGCCTCCCAAAAACGCCTGCCACGTCGGGACCAGCACGACGATCAGGAAGCCGATCATCGACGCGAGGTTGAATACCAACAGGGCGCGTTTCGTGCCGAGCCGGTCGGAAAGGTAGCCGCCGGGAAACGAGTACAACGCCCCGAGCAGGTTGTCCATGGCGTTGAGGAACCCGATCGAGATGAAGCCGCCGCCGAGCGCCAGCAGATACAGCGGCAGGAACTGCTCGGCCATGTGTTCGCCCATGCCCACCAGCACGACCATCCCCAGCAATCCGACGATGCTTCGCCGCAGACCCAAAAAATCCATCAGCCGCCCGCGGGCTGATACTGCCGGTTCTGGCGTGGGTGTCATTACACCTTGTTTAAGTCCCCCGCCCGACTACCGCAAGTTCCGTCTTCATCGGCACCATCCGAGACTTCCACCGCCAGCCAGCGAGGGGTATCCTGTTCCACAATTTGCCGCCGACCACGACAGTAGAATCGTACCGCTCGGTCCGTTCCCGCTGGATCGGAGCCGTCTTCTTGCTGGGGCTGACCCTGTGCATGTTTGGCGACGTGTTGTTCACGAGCCGTCAGGTGGTGTTGTCCGCCAGCGGAGGGGATCTCGCCTCCCAGTTCATTTACTGGCGGGAATTCACAGCGCAACAGTTCCGCCAGGGTCATCTGCCGTTGTGGAATCCACACGTGTTTTGCGGAATGCCCTATCTGGGCTGGGCCCAGGCCGCCGTTCTGTACCCGACCAACTGGCTCGACCTGCTGCTGCCGCTCCCGCGCTCCATCAATCTCGGCATCGCGTTCCACGTGTTCCTCGCCGGATTGTTTACTTACTTCTGGGGGTTGCGCCGGGGACTGCATCCCGTCGCGGCGGTGGTCGCAGGCGCATTGTTCATGTTCTCCGGTGCGTACTTTCTTCACGTCTATGCCGGGCATCTGTCCTTGTTGTACGCCATTGCCTGGACGCCTCTCGTGTTCGCTTCGGTGGATGAATGGACGCGGACAAGTATGTGGCGCTGGGTCGTGGTTGGTATGGCCGCCATCGCCATGCAGATCTTCGCTGGTGATTTCCAAGCGTGTTTCTACACGGCGGTCGCGGCGGGGTTGCTCGCACTCTTTGGATTGATCGAGTCCCCGCATCGAATAACTGTTCTCCTGGGCTTCTTCGCAATGTATGTCGGAGCCGCCGCGCTCGGTGCCGTCCAACTCCTGCCCAGTCTTCAAGCCGTCTCCGAAAGCATCCGTGCCGGCGGTGTCACCTACGAATTCGCCTCGACGCTTTCCTTCGCCCCCGAAAACCTGCTCACTTTCCTGGCGCCGGGATTCTTCGGCAACCAGATCAACCTGCCGTATTGGGGACGCTGGTATTGGTGGGAGATGTGCCTGTTCATCGGTGTGAGTGGACTGGCGTTGGCGGTTTACGGCGCTGTTTGCGGCAGACGGCAGCTCCGTCGCTCGCTGGCTCCGCTGCTGGCAATCCTGTTGGTGTTGGCCCTGGGCGCGAACACACCCCTGTTCAAGTTTCTCTACCATTGGGCACCAGGATTTGATCGGTTTCGGGCCAATGCCAAATTTGTCATTGAGGCATCGCTCTTTCTGGTCATGCTGGCCGGAGCCGGTTTGGATCAACTGCTTGCTGATCCAACGGGCCGCAAATGGCTGGCCCTGGGTGGACTCGTTGCGGGCCTCGCCGTGGGCATAGCCGCCTGGCAACTTCATGCGGCGTCGGTTCCGCCGCGACCGGCCAGTTGGTGGTCTCGCGCAATCCAGTCGGTCAATGCCACTCAAGAGTCGTTTTTGCCGGCCGACTCCTACTCCGATCCGTCGTTCGTCAATCGTGCCGGGGCGTTCGCTTCTCGATGTCTGTTCGTCGCCGCGGTCGAATTGCTGGTTTTTAGCGGGCTGGTGTTCTTCGCCAAAACTTCCCGATGGATTGTGTACATCGTCGCGCTGATGGCCATCACCGAGGTGTTCGTTTTCGGCAGGGCATCGCTGGCCACGTTCGATCTGGCATACACCGAAGCGCCAAAACTGAAGGCGTTCCTCGACCAACGCCCCGGCGACTACCGCATCTTCTACCAACGGATTCCCAACATCGCCATCTGGCTCGGCAACGAAGATGTCTGGGGGTACGCGCCGCTGACCACCAAACGCTACACCGAGTTCATGGCGTTCACCCAGGCGCAGCCTCTAAGCGGCGCGGACCAATACGTCGAGTTCTCCAGGTTCCATCTGCTGCACGCCATGCTGCGGTGGCGATATGCGTTCCTTGCCAGCAACGACGGCGACCGTCTCCTGACGGGCACGACGATCATGCCCCGGCTTCAGTTGATCCAGGAATACACCGTGATTTCGGAGCGCGACAAAATCTTCCAGACGATGGATTCCCCATCGTTTGATCCGCGGCGGCAAGTCATCCTCGAAAGCAAGCCCAACCCCGCGCCCCAACCTTTCGCTGAGATGGGAACGGTCGCGCTCGCCGATTCGTCCGCGAACCAACTTACTGTCGAAGCCGACCTGCCTCATCCAGCGATTCTGTTGATCACCGACGCCTACAGCAACGGTTGGCGGGCGCGTCCGCTGGCGGGCAGTGCGCAACGCGCCTACGATGTCCTGCCGGCAAATTATGTGTTGCGGGCCATCCCGCTCTCTCAGGGGCATCATCACATCCTGATCGAATACGCGCCGATCGGTTTTCGCCTCGGAAGGTGGATCACAGTCGTGTCCTTAAGCGGCTTCGTGATTGCGACTCTCGCCTGCATCCGGAGAAACCGGCTTCAGTCACGATCAATTCTGGATCATTGACCGCTGCCGCACTTCGTACACCGCCCTGGACAGATTGTATTGTGCCTGAACGTCATTCGGGTTGAGACGCGTCGCCTGGAAAAAGTGTGGAATGGCCTCCGCCAGTTTGCCCTGGCGGTACAGAACGAAGCCGATCCCGTCCTCTGCCTTGCCGTATCGCGGATCGATCCGCAGCGCCGCCGCGAAATGCGTCAGCGCTTCCTCCTCCCGTCCCGCTCGCACCAACGACACACCCCAGTCATACTCGACCTCCTTGAAATCCGGCTTCAACCGCATTGCCTCCCCAAACGCCGCGCCCGCCTCGTCGATCTGTCTCGCCGTCGCCCACGCCAGCCCAAGCCCATACCGCGCGTCGGCATTCAGCGGCGCCTTTTGCGCCGTGTCCTGCCAAATGGAAACCTCGGTTCGATAATCCCGATTCCGTTCAATCGTCACCGCTCCGATCCCGACTGCGGCAAGAACCAGTACTGCCACACTGACCCGTTTCCCTGCCTCGCTCGACCCGGCAATCTTGTCGATCGCCACGCGCACGGCGACCACGATTCCCGCCATCACCGCCATGAGCGGAACGTACATCCGATGCTCGACCACGGGATGCAGCAGCGGAATCACCGACGACGTCGGTGCCAGCGTCAGAAAAAACCATGCGCCCAGAAATCCCACTGCGTTCTTCCGCGCCACCAGCCACACGGTGGCGACCAGCAGAATCCCGATCACTCCGCATTGCGCCCAGAAGAGCAGCCCTGTCGATTGTTGCGGTCGGCCATACAGCAGGCACAAGCCATCGGGCCACAAGCTCAGCCGTAAATAGTGAAGAATGACACCCGGCTCCAGTGCCGCGTAATCAAGCCACGAGATCGCCCGGCCGCCATACACCACACCCGCGCTGCCGATCCATTCGTTCCCGCCGACAAACAGAAGGACCACGGCCAACAGCCAGCACGCCCCCAGGCCGATATACAACCCCCGTCGTTTGCGCCAGAGTTCCGACCCCGTCCCTGCGAGGAAAATCCAGTCGTACGCCAGCACCAGAAGCGGGACGATCACGGCCACGGGTTTCGACCCCATGGCCAATGCGCTGCAAACTATGGCCAGAAAGTTCCACGCGCTCGCCCGCGCAGTCGCCGCCCCGCGAATCACGCAATACAGCGTGAGGATGGCAAACAGCCCCGCCATGCTTTCCGCGCGCTGAATCACATAGGTCACCGCCTCCGTGCCGAGCGGATGCAGCGCCCAGAGCAACGCCACGGCAAATGCCAGCCCGTCCGCCGCCCCGCCGAAACGTGCGGCCAACCGTTCCGTGCGCAACGTCCGTCGCGCCACTCCAAACAACGCCAGCGCTGCCAGCGCATGCAGCACGTCATTGACGATGTGATAGCCGAGCGGATTCAGCCCGCCCATTGCGTAATTCGCTGCCAGGCTCCATTGAACGACCGGCCGCGAGGTGTGGGCGACCGGCTTCCACCACGGCCGCAGCGTGCGGATGTTCTGGTTGTACAAAATCCACGGGACATCATCCAAAATAAACGGCCCGCGCAGATTGTTGCCGTAAACCGCCAGCGCCAGAATCGCCAACAGCACCGCCAGCCAAGGCCGGCGCGACCGCCTTTTGTATGGTTCGGAACTCATCACCAGACAACCTGCCGAAATCAGTCAGACCAATCATACCCATTTGCGGTCAATTTGAAAAGCTCCGTATGTAAGGATCGTGCCGCCGGAAAATTCCATTGCATCCGCCCCCGTAGCGCTTAGAATCGCCTCTCCCGCCCACTGGGCCGGGGTTTTGGCGAAAGGTTATCCATGAAATCCTACAATGTGGCAGTTATCGGCGGCGACGGCACCGGACCGGAAGTCGTTCGCGAAGCCGTCAAGGTCCTCGACGTCGCGTCGAAGAAATTCGACATCAAACTCAACTATACCAATTACGATTTCGGCGGCGACCGCTACCTGCGGACCAAGGAAGTCCTGCCAGAGAGCGCTGTCGGCGAACTCCGCAAGTTCCCCGTCATCCTCCTCGGCGCCATCGGCCATCCCGATGTCAAACCCGGCATCCTGGAGAAGGGCATCCTGCTCCGCTTGCGCTTCGAGATGGAGCAATATATCAATCTTCGCCCGGTGAAACTCTACGACGAACGGTTCTGCCCGCTGAAGGACAAAGGGCCGGCCGACATCGATTTCGTCGTCATCCGCGAAAATAATGAAGGACTCTACACCGGCAGCGGCGGTTTTGTGTTCAAGGGCACGCCGAACGAGATCGCCGTGCAGGAAAGCATCAATACGCGCTACGGCGTGGAACGCTGCCTGCGCTATGCGTTCGATCTCGCCCGCAAACGACGCGGCGGCAAGCCGTGGAAAGGGCTCAAAGTCGACGATATCACCGGCGGCAAGAAGGCCCAGCTCACGCTCTGCGGCAAGACCAACGTGCTCACCTACGCGTTCGATCTGTGGGAACGCGCGTTCCATGAGATCGGCCAGAAGGAGTATCCCGACATCAAACGCGATTATGCACACGTGGACGCCACGACGATGTGGTTCGTGAAAAACCCCGAGTGGTTCGATGTGATCGTGACCGACAACATGTTCGGCGACATCATCACCGACCTCGGCGCGATGATTCAGGGCGGCATGGGAATCGCCGCGGGCGGCAATATCAACCCGCAAGGCACCAGCATGTTCGAGCCCATCGGCGGCAGCGCGCCGAAGTACACCGGCAAAAACGTCATCAACCCGCTCGCTGCGATCTGCGCCGGCGGCTTGATGCTCGACTTCCTCGGCGACCGCGAATCCAACGAATCGCTGAAGAAAGCCGCCCAAGCCATCGAAAACGCCGTCATCAAAACCGTCCGCGAGAAATTGAAATCCCTCGCCGCCGGCAAAATGGGCTACGGCACCAAGGAAGTTGGCGACCTCGTCGCCGCCGCGGTGTAGCGCAACCAGCGGTCAAGTTCGACGACGGCCTTCCGCAATGGGAAGGGAACGCGCTCCCCTGCTTGTGTTCATGGGGAAGAATCGGCTGCCTGGCCCGTATTTGACGCGTGTTATCGGCCAAAGTGGCTGCTAGTGCCAGTTGGTCTGTTAACGTACTAAGTTTTTGATGTCGAATCTGTTGTGAATATCGGCAACCGCCATAATAGTGTGCTTGACATGGCTATAGACTATAGTCTATAGAGACTGAGGCTGTACCAGCTTCGTTGAAGTCGCGGAGGCCGGAAAACAACCTCTGATGACGGGCGGGGCGCTATAGACTATAGGGGCTGCTGCGGACCGTGTTTGAGCCAAGTCCGCTGAAGTCGGGGAGGCCGGAAAGCAACTTCTGATGACGCGATAGACGACGATGACATCTATAGTTGAACCGGGTTTTGTGGAAGTCGCGGAGAACGGGAAACAATGGCGCAAGGGGGTAGACGACAACTGCAGTGTAATCTGTTCGATCGAAAAGGTCCCGGCCGGAAAGCAACTCCTGATGACGCGGGGGGCGTTGACGACATTGGCCACACGTGATTATGCATATCGAGATAGATTTTGAGGTCTTCAAAGCCCTCACCGCGATGCGGGAGAATGAGGAAACGACCTATAATGATGTGCTGCGGAAAATGCTGAACCTAGCCCCGCCTACAAATCCGGCCGCGCCGCGTAACGATGTCACCGGCAGGAGCTTCATTGCCGAGGGGGTGGAGTTCCCTCACGGCACCGAATTCCGTATGCGGCACAAGGGACGCTGGTTCACGGCGAAAGTGTCCGATGGCTGCCTTGTTCAGAACGGCAAAGGATTTGCATCCGTCAGCAAACCCGCCTGCGAAATCACCCGCACCAGCGTCAACGGCTGGAAGTTTTGGGAATGCCGATTCCCCGGACACGCCGATTGGCAGAGTATCGACACGCTGAGAAATCGTACGTCGGCCGACACCCGTTAGAAAGCGCCGCCCGATCCGGCCCTCGTCATTTCCCGTCCAATCATCGCCTGCTTGCGCTCGCGGCCCCAGCGGTAGTCGCCAATGACGCCAAGGCTACGGATGACGCGATGGCAGGGGATCAGGTAGGCGATGGGGTTCCGACCGATGGCCGAGCCAACCGCGCGGCTTGCGCTGGGCGCTCCGACTGCAGCCGCCAGCTCGCCGTAATTCGTCAGCCGTCCCGGTGGAATCGTCAGCAGCGCTTGCCATACTTTCAGTTGAAAGTTGGTCCCGCGCAGGTGCAGATGGAAGGGTGAGCCACCCTGGCCAATTTCGCGGCCGAAAATGCGTCGGCAGATCTCACCGGTTTTACTGTCATCCTCTACAAACTTCGCGGCGGGCCATTCGTCGCGCAACTCCCGAAGCGCCGCCGACTTCGATGATGGCGACACGAATCGAAGGGCGCAGATGCCGCGGTCGGTCCTGGCCAACAGGCATTCGCCGAATGGCGTCGGATGAAATCCGTACTCAATCGCCAGGCCTTGCCCGCGAAGTTTGTATTCGCCGGGGGTCACCGCCTCGCAGGAAACGAACAGGTCGTGCAACCGCCCCGGTCCGGAAAGTCCCGATTCGTAGGCGGTATCGAGGAGGCTCTTGGAATCCCGCAGCAGTGTCTTGGCGTGCTCTTTCGTCAGGAATTGAAGAAATCGCTTCGGGCTGGTGCCGGCCCATCGCTGGAACAGCCGTTCGAAATGGAACGGGCTGAGATGCACGTGCGCGGCGATCTCGTCGAGCGTCGGCCGACGGAGATAATTCGTGTTGAGAAACTGCAGGGCGCGTTCGATTCTTGCGTAATCCATCGCCGCCTGCGACAGCGGCTCGGCCGCGCGCTGGACCGTGGTTTCTGACAACGTGGCTTGCATGACGAGCGTAAATTAGCCCGGCGACGGCGTATCCGCGACCCGTTTCTTGCGGAGTTCCGGTTCAAGGCGGGCTTGCGTTCCGGGGTTTGGCGGGTATACTTGGCGGTTCTTACACAGGAGCGTTTTCATGGCACAAGGGTACAACGTGGCAGTGGTCGGCGCGACCGGCGCGGTCGGCGTCGAGATGATTCAAACTTTGGAAAAACGCGGGTTTTCCGTGAAAAACCTGCGTCTGTTCGCCTCGGAGCGCAGCGTCGGCAAGAAGCTCAAGTTCAAGGGCGCGGACGTGGGCGTCGAGCTGCTCAAAGCGGGCGTGTTCGACGGCATCGATTTCGCGCTGTTCAGCGCCGGCGCGTCGCGGTCGAAGGAGTTCGCCCCCGGCGCCGCCAAACAGGGCGCGGTGGTGATCGACAACTCATCGGCGTTCCGCATGGAGCCCGATGTGCCGCTGGTCGTCCCCGAGGTGAACCCCGAGGACGCGAAGAAACACAAGGGCATCATCGCCAACCCGAATTGCTCGACCGCGATCATGCTGGTCGCCGTCTATCCGCTGCACAAGGCCAATCCCGTGAAACGCATCATTGTTTCGACCTATCAGGCCGCCAGCGGCGCGGGCGCGAAAGCGATGGCCGAACTGGAGGAACAAACCCGTTCGTTGCTGCACGGCAAGACCGACGTGAAAGCGGCCGCGCTGCCGCAGCGCATCGCTTTTAATCTCTTCCCGCAGGTCGATATCTTCCTCGACAACGGCTATACCAAGGAAGAGATGAAGTTCGTCAACGAATCGCGCAAGATCATGCATCATCCGACGCTGAAGATCAGCGCCACCTGTGTGCGCGTGCCCGTGTATCGCGCCCATAGCGAAGCGGTGAACATTGAGTTCGAACGCCCGATCACCCCCGCCGAGGCGCGCGCGATCCTATCGAAGGCCCCCGGCGTGCAGGTCGTGGACGACCCGGCCAACAAGAAGTACCCGATGCCGATCGACGCGTCGGGAATGTACGATTGTCTGGTGGGCCGCATTCGGCAGGATGTGTCCCGGGACGACGGGCGCGGGATCGAGTTGTTCGTCAGTGGCGACCAATTGCTGAAGGGCGCCGCGCTCAACGCAGTGCAGATCGCCGAATTGCTGGTGTAACCGCAGCTCGCGCGTCAGTGGCTCAAGCCGGGTGCGAACGCGCCCAGCGCGCCCGAGCCCTCCCACGACTGGGGACGATCCCATGGGATCGAGCTGACGTCGTTATTGGTCGTGGCGCACCCGCTCACCAGCGCGAGGCTCGTCGCCGTCAAGGCCACCAGCAAAATGGTCCGAAACACCTTCATCAATCTGGCTGTCTGCCGGATCTAATGTACCACAAGATCGCCCGGTTGGGGAGGATGTTTCAGATAATCGGGCAGAATCTGGGCAATACAATCCTTGGCGGCAACCGAGGTCACTTGCACTTTGCCAACGAACTTCGAGTCGCGGTACACCAAAAATTCCGAGTTCGGCTGGACGCGTTGTGCATAGCCGACGTCCATCACCACAAATCCCCATTTGCCCTGCACGACCGATACATGACCACGCAATCCGACCGGCGTCGTGCCCAATTCCTCCACCTTCTTCTTCAGTTGCTCGTTGTTGGTGTGCATCACCACCAACTGCTGGCCGAGCACCTTGTTCTCTTCGCCCATGGACACGATCCGATCACGCAGCTCCGCAATGTTACTGATGTTCGTGATGTTCAAGTCCGCCAACGCGCTCTGGATATTCTTGATCGTCGCTTGGACATTCGCCAAATCCGTTTTCGCCTGTGCCAACTGATTCGACGTGTCTGTCAATTGCGTCTGCAGCGCGGTGGCTTCCTGCGTCTTCTGGTCCAGTGCCGCCTTGGTCGCCACGAGGGCCGCATTCGTCTGGACCAAATCCGCTTTCGTCTTCGTCAGGTCCGTCTGGGTCTGCTTCAGTGTCCCCTTCGTCTTGGTCAGATCGGCTTTTGTCTGAGTCAGCGAATCGTTCAACTGGGCGATCTTCGCCAGGTGCGCCTTCTTCATGCCGTTCAGCGTAAACGCCAGGTACAAGGATCCGAGGCTGACGATGATGACAATAATAGGGGCAATTTTTCCGAGTTTATTCATAGCAGCGGCTTCCTCCGTCCAGAGATTCTCCGGAAAGTCTGACCGCATCCTAGCCAAATACCGTCACCGGTGTCAATGCTTTCAATAATCACGCCCAATTGGGCTCGTTTGTCTGGCTTGCGAACTGGCTGGGTTGGCCGCAGTATCTGAAAAACCCTTGGCGCGAGAAAAACGATGAAGATTGTCTGTGGCGGTCAAACCGGGGTGGATCGCGCCACCCTGGACGTGGCTTTGGAACTGGGCCTCTCTTGTGGTGGTTATTGTCCGAAAGGCCGCGTCGCCGAGGACGGGCCGATTGCCGACAAGTACCCTTTGCAGGAAACCCCAACCGCCGATCCCGCGCAACGAACCGAATGGAACGTCCGAGATTCTGACGGGACGTTGATCCTGACACCGGGCAAGCCGACGGGGGGCACGGCTCTGACCATCGATTTCGCCCGGAAACTTCGCCGCCCCTGCCTGGTGGTCGACCTGAATCTTCCCGTGAACACGGACGCTGTCAACGGATGGCTGGCGACGAACCGGATTCGGACACTAAACATCGCCGGGCCCAGAGCCAGCGAGTCTCCGCATGCATACGGCGTGGCCGTTGCGGCATTGAGGAACCTGTTCCGCGGAGTGTGATCGCATCGTCGCGCCCCGCAACTCCTCAAACGTCCTTGTCATCCGCTCTCCCAATCTTCCCTTCGGTGGCCAATTTGCCGGCGACGACTGTGGGAGCGGACCTCGCCCGCCAACTCCCGCAAGGCCGCGTCCACTTCTCCCTCAAACACCTCTGCCGACATGCTCTGCGCGCCCAACGACTCCACCGTCCGCCGCTCCATGTTGTCCGATGTCACCACCATCATGCCGGCCCTCGCTTCCGACTGCCCCACCAGCCGCTCGATCAAATCATCCGCCGTTTTGCCCTTCTCCGAGAACAACACCTCGACCCCATGCGTCGGCTCCGGAACCTCGGGCTTGTGCTTGGCCGCGTAACCATCGAACACCACCGTCACCCGACGCCGATGATGGTCCGCATATTGCCGCAATAATCCCACCAACATCTCCCGCCGTTGTTGCAGTGATGCCTGCCGCGCTTTCCGCGTCGCAAACCGCGGCCACGTATGCAACACGCTGTACCCGTCCACCAATATCCACCGATTCGTCACCGGCCCACCCCGCCCGCGCGCCGCGCAACTCCCGCAAGCCCAATGGTTGCGCCCAATCTGTGGAAACAATGTGCCGCGGGAAAATCGTTCATGCGCCCGGGCGATCGTTTTCGGCCAAACCGACCCGCGCGACCTCTACGCCCACAATGCAGACGTCGTCCGCGAAGCCGCGGTTGCCGCCGTGTTTCTGAACGTCCGCCAGCAATTCGTCGAACAGCTCCCCGGCTGGCAACCGGCTCCGTTTGCTCACGGCCGCCAGCAGTCGTTCCTGGCCGTATTCGTCTCCCTCGGCGCCTTCGACCTCGTACAAGCCGTCCGTAAACAACACGACCAGGTCCTGCGGCACCACCGGACAGCGACCCATCGGGTACACGGATTCCTCAAACACACCGAGCGCCGGCCCCGGCCGGCTTCCGGGAAATCCCAGTGCCTCGACCCTCCCCACACCCCGCCGGACCAGCAGGGGACTTGGATGACCCGCGTTCGAATACCGCAATTCACCGCGCTCCAGGTCCACCACCAGATAAAATGCCGACGCGAACATCGGCATTCGCGTCTGCGTCAGGATCCCGAGAAGTCGGCGGTTGACCTCCACCAGGAATTTGTCCGGCACCGCCGCGACCGAAACCAACTCTTCGGCCAGCGTGCGCACCATTGCCGTCACCAACGCCGCCCGCACGCCATGCCCCATCACATCGCAAATGAATACGCCCGCCTGCGTGTCTGAAATCGGCAGCACATCAAAGAAATCCCCACCCACCGCACCGGTCGGAAGGTAGCAGTGATGAAAACGCAGCGCGCTTTGCTTCAGCGAGGCGTTTCGCGGAAACGTCGGGTACCGCTCCGGCAGGAAGGCCCCCTGGATTTCGCGCGCCATGTTCAGGTCGGCTTCGACCTGGGCATTCTTCTCGCGCAACTCTTCCGTGTAACGCGCGACCTGCTGTTCCAGATTCTTGCGTTCCAGGGCGCTGCCGATCGCTCGCCGCAGCGACGGCGCGTCAAGACTGTCCTTCGACAGGTAATCCTTGGCCCCGCGTTTCATCGCTTCCACCGCCACGGCCTCGTTCCCCACGCCCGTCAGCATGATGACCGCCGGCTGGCGCGCCACCGGCAGGCGGTGAATATGGTCCAGCACGCTCATCCCATCGGCCCCGAGAAGTTTGTAATCGAGGATTACCAGCGCATAGTCGGCATTCGTGATCTCCTCGATGGCCTTTTCGGCGGTGTCGACGCACTTCGGCGCAAACCGCATCTCGGCGCCCAGCGACGGCAGCGCCCGCAGCAGGGTTTCCGCGTAGACCGGGTTGTCCTCCACCAGAAGCAGCGGTGCGGGCTTGGTATTCATAGGGATGGAGACGGCGTCCCTTGGGAAGGGGTCTCCGAGACCTGCCGCCGGTATCGCTGGATGTCTTCCACGGTGATCTTGATGTCGGGGCGGTTGTTTTCAACCAACAGGATGTCAAATGGTTGATGCAAGTTCGGCTTGTCCTTTGGCGCCTGGCCTCGCCGCGTCCGGCGTTTCCTTTAACTCACGCTTGGCCAGCGCAAAATAAAATGTTCTCCGCTGGCCCGGCACGCTCTCGACCCAAACACGTCCGCCGTGCCACTCTACCATGCGCCTGACGATGGTCAATCCTATCTCCGTTCCCTCGTCATCGCGCCGCTGCCGTTGAAATTTTCGGGGAATCCTCTCGAGGTACTCCGTTTTGAGCTTGGCGCCGTCGTCGAGCGCATGAATCACGCGCGCGAGTTGTCCCGCCTGCAGATCGGTCCGGTCCGCGCAGCCGACCTCGGCCAGGCGAGGGAAGTCATCGTTGCGCTTCGACGCCGCTTGGTGAGTCCGTGCGGAAGCGCCGGGTTAGCCGTTTCCGTTTTTGCGGGGGTGTGCCGCCGGTGGAACCCACTTCAAGGCAACGGTCTTGTCCTTTTCAGCACGGGGCGTCCCGTCGGGTTGAGGACTCGGGGCTGGCTTTGGTTCGATGGCGCCGGGCACAGTCACCTCGCCTCGGCAGCGGGGACACTGGATGACGAGGCCGGCCCCTGCGTCATCGATCACCATGTGCTGTCCGCACGATCCGCAGAAAAAGTAGATGTCCATCAATCAATCTCCGGTACATCCTCTGCCATCGGCCCTAACCTGTGAGCCCACACTACCGCATTCCCTCCCCGGTAGCCAGAAAAGAAATTTGCCCGTGGCGCCGGATTCCGTGGTTCCGGTTGACTTTGCCGCGGTTTATGGCTATAGTTTAACTATCCAGTTAGTTAATTATGCATCCGCGAGTCCATTCACCCGCCCGGCGGGTCCGCAGCGACAAAACGCGGGCGGCGATCCTCGCGGCCGCCGAACGCATCTTCGCGGAATCCGGCCTGGCGGGGGCGCGCACCGACGCGATTGCTGCCGCGGCCGGTGTGAACAAAGCCCTGCTTTATTATTACTTCCGGAGCAAGGAGCATTTGTACGAGGCGGTGGTCGAAAACCACCTCCGCGACTTCAACCGCGCCGCGTTGGCCGTGCTCACCGCCCCGGGCTCTCCGCGCGCGATCCTGTTGCGGTATGTGGATTTGCACTTTGACTTTATGACCGCGCGGCGCCATCAGGCCCGGTTGCTCCAGCAAATGATGATCACCGGCGGTCAACCCGCGCAGCGGCTGGTTCGCCAGTACTTCACCCCGCGGAGCCGGGCGCTGCACAATCTGCTGGCGCGCGGGATGCGCGCGGGCGATTTCCGCCGCGCGGATCCGTTCCACACGGCGGTTTCCATCGCCGCCCTGATCGTGTTCTATTTCTCCGCCGCGAAAGTGCTGCAATGGCTCGGCCACGCCGATGCCCACAGCGAGGCCAACCTGAAACGACGCAAACAGGAAGTTCTCGACTTCATCCGTTACGGTCTGTTCGTGAATCCCAATCCCTGATATGAAACGCAAACTCCTCGTCGCCCTCGTGATTGCGGCCGCTGTCGCCGTCGGCCTGTACTACGCGCACACTCTTCGCCCGCGCAACATTGTCCTGACCGGTATTGTGACGACGGACGAGGTGATCGTCAGTTCTGAAATCCAGGGGCGATTGCAACACCTGTTTGTCCGGGAAGGGGACACCGTGACCAATGGCCAATTGCTGGCGGCGATCCAGCCCGAGCAATGGCAGGCCGACATGGCATTTTACTCCAGCAACCAAAAGCAGTCCGTAGCGCTGCTGGCCCAGGCCAAAGCCGATTTGGAAAACGATCAGCTCAATTACCAACGGGAAAAGGAATTGTATGCCACGGGGGCCGATTCGGCGCAGGAGTATGACGCGGCGCGCACAACCTATGACGCCGCCCGGGCGCGCGTGGACGCACTCGACCGTCAAATCCAGGCTGCTCGCGCCCAGGAAGACAAGGCCCGCGTGGAATTGGGCTACACGGAAATTTATGCGCCGATCAACGGGACCGTGGACATGCGCGCTGCGTTGCAGGGCGAAGTCGTCAATCCCGGCCAGGGCATTGTCACGTTGATCAATCCCGACGATCTTTGGGTACGCGCCGACGTGGAGGAAACCTACATCGACCGGATTCGGCTGGGCGACAAATTCACGGTGCGGCTGCCCTCCGGCGCAACGCGGGAAGGGACGGTCTTTTACCGCAGCGTGGACGCCGATTATGCGACGCAGCGGGACGTGAGCCGCACCAAACGCGACATCAAGACCTTTGAGGTCCGCCTTCGCTGCAACAATGACGACCGCCGCCTGGCCGTGGGCATGACCGCCTACGTGCTGCTGCCGCTGGGAAAACCGTAGCCATGTTCGACGTTGAAGTGGAAAACCTGACCAAGTGCTTCGGCGATTTTTGCGCCGTGGACCATCTTGCGTTCAATGTCGAGCACGGCGAAATCTTCGGCCTGCTCGGCCCGAACGGCGCCGGCAAGTCCACACTGATCCGCATGTTGACGACGCTCGTCCCGCCCACGTCGGGCACGGCGCGCATCTTCGGTTTCGACATCGTCCGCGACGCCAACAACGTGCGCCAGTCCATCGGCGTCATCCCCCAAGCGATGACGTCGGACCTCGACCTGAGCGCGGAAGAAAACATGAGCATCTTCGCCAAACTCTACAGCATTCCCCGCGACAAACGGCGGCGCACCATCCGGGAATTGCTGAAAGCCGTCGACCTCGACCAATGGGCCGACAAGCCGGTGAAGATGTTTTCCGGCGGCATGCGGCGGCGGCTGGAAATCGCCCGCGGCCTCGTGCACGAGCCCAAGATCTTCTTCCTCGATGAGCCGACCACCGGTCTCGACCCGGTTTCGCGTGTCGCCGTCTGGGAAATGCTCGCCAAACTGAAAACCGAGCGCGACCTGACGATCCTGGTCACGACGCATTATATGGATGAAGCGGACAAACTCTGCGACCGCGTCGCCATTGTCGACCACGGAAAACTGGTGGCGCTGGATTCGCCACTGAAGTTGAAAGCCTCAATCCCCGGAAAGAACATTTTGGAAGTCAGCTTTTCGGAGGTCCCACCGGGCTGGGAAGAGGCTCTGAAACGGTTACCGGAAGTGGCCGACGTGAAAAGCGACGAACACGTTTTCCGCATCTCGTCCAACAACGGTCCGCGCACGACCATCGAGCTGATGGAATCCGCGCGGGCCGCCGGGATCGCCGTGACGTCGCTCTCCGTCCAGAGCACGACGTTGGACGACGTGTTCGTCCACTACACCGGGCACCAGTTGCGCGACACCTTGCAAGCGGCGGCCGGCTACGACAGCACGTTCATGTACGAGCGGAAACAATCGTGAATCGCATTTGGGCCATCATCGAACGCGACCTCCGCCGGTTCCGGCGCAGCCCGACGCTGATCATCGTGTCGATGGTGCTGCCGCTGGTGCAACTGGTGGTGCTCGGCTACGCGTTTGGCGGCAAGATCAAGAATCTCAAGGTCGGCGTCGTCGATCAGGACCATGGCGTTCCGGCGATCAAGCTGAAGGAGATGTTTCAGGCGGTCGCCGCCAACGCGCGGACGTTCGACACGGTGCCGTACAGCGACCAGACAACGGCGCTGCGGGACCTGCGCACCGGACGGATCAACGGCATCCTGAACATCCCGCCGAACTTCTCGCGCGACGTGCTGGCGGGAGCTTCCCCGCGCATTGCGCTGGTCGAGGACAATACCGACCAGTTCTCCGCGTCGGCCCTGGAAGGCTCGCTGGATCAACTGCTCATCCCGTACAATTCGAAGCCGATCCAGCCGCGGTTGACCGCCGATGCAACGCTGTCAATCGTGGAGATTTATCCGTACGTGCCCTACATTCAGTACCTGCTGCCGGGCACGATTGTAATGGCCATCTTCATTTCCGCCATGATCGGCGGCGGCATCATCTACATCGACGACAAGGCCCGCGGCCTCCATGAAGGCTATCTGGTCACGCCCATCCGCAAACTGGAATTGATCATGGGCTTCAATCTCTCGGGCGCCATCAAGGCCGTGCTGGCCGGCATGGTGCTGGTGACCTGCGGTTCGATCATCGCCGGGATTCCCGATCCGCTCAATATCCTGCGGCTGGCGCGAATGGCCATCCTCGTGATGGCGGCCGCGCTGGCGTTGATCAGCATGATGTTCCTGCTGATGGTGCGGGTGAACGACCCGTTGGTGCCGCGAGCGATCTTCGGGGTGCTCAACACGGTGCTGTTCTTCCCCAGCGGCGCCGTATACCCCATTCAGGGCTTCCCGCCCTGGATGAAGGTCCTCACGGCTGTCGATCCGTTCACCTACGCGGTGCACGGATTCAAGGAACTGGTCCTGAAAAACACGGGGCTAATGGCCATCAGCTTCGATATCGCGTATTTGCTTGGGTTTGCCGTGCTGACCATGGCGGCGGCGACGCTGCTGTTCCGACGCAGCCTGTGAGGCGGTTACCATCGTATAATTTTGAACGACCGACTTGTTCTTTGTGTCGCAAAGTAGTAAGGATATCCGGTCGGTCATGCAACTCGAACACGCCGAGCACACGCTGGAAACCATTCGCACGCTGATGGAGCGCAGCCAGCGCTACGAATACATTTCCGGCTACTCGGGTCTGCTGGCCGGTGCCGTAACCATCCTGGGATGCGCCGTCCTGCGTCTGGATTGGCTCCCACTGGCCCACCCCGCCAATTTCGCGCTGGTCTGGGGCGTTGTGTTTGGCGTTGCGTTTGCCGGCCACCTGCTGCTGACGTTTGGCCGCGCCCGCCAACGGGGCGAGCCGGTCTGGTCGCGCCAGGCGCGCACGGTGTTGCTGGCGGTGTTGCCGGCGTTCGGCGCGGCGCTGGCGGTCACCGTCCTGATCTGGCGATTGGGCCGCGCGGACCTACTGCCGGCGGTCTGGCTGACCCTGTATGGCTGCGGCACGCTGGCAACGAGTTTCTTCGCCCCACGATCCATTGCCTGGTTGGGCGCGACCTGCTTCGCCATCGGTGTCGCGGCATTGCTCGCGCCACACACGTATCCGATTTTGACCATGGCCATCGGGTTCGGCGCGTCCCACCTTGGTTTTGGCGTCGCCGTAGTCATTGCCGAGCGGCGCGAGTCGCGGGCGCGCGCGTTCTGGGCACAGATCGAACGGTTGGCAATCGCCAACCCGAAAGAGTGAGAGGTTTGAACTGGTAATTTGCCATGACGGAGAAATCGACCAAACTGGATCCAAGAGAACTGGCGGCCGACCACGACGCGTTTGAGAAGCTGCTGCCGGCGATCCATGCGAAAGTGCGGCTGGCAATCGTGTCGCTGCTGGCGGCGAACGAATCGCTGTCATTCATCGAACTGCGCGACGCACTCGTCCTGACCGACGGCAATCTGGCCGCGCACCTGCGAGCGCTGGGAGGCGCCGGTCTGATTCGCCAGCGCAAAACCGGCAACCCGAGCAAACCGACCACGTTTGTCTCGCTGACCGCCGCGGGTCGGCAGGCGTTCACGCGCTATCTGGAAGGACTGGCGCACATTATCAATCGTCACCGTTGAAGAATCGTCACTTGTTTATGCAGAACCGAATTTCCTATTCACAGACTTTGTGGGGCACAGAGGGAGAAGTACATCATGAATTCGTCTGATTGGCTCGCCTATTTCCGCCAGAATCAAATCGACCGGCGCGGCATCGCCTGGCATGAGGGGATCCGTCTCGATCCGCCATTGCGCGTCCCGCTGGCGCGGTCCCTGGCCCGGTTCCAACTGGGTGAAACCTCGGATGGGGCGGCCCTGAATGCCCGCGCGCGCCGGCTCGCCGAGGAAACCGGCGATTACGCGTACGCGAACGCGGTCGAGTTGTTCATTGTTGAAAAACAGGAGCATTCCCGGCTGCTGGCCTGCGTCCTCCACCAATTACATGCGCCGCTACTGCGTCACCATTGGACGGACTCGTTGTTCCGCCGGTCCCGACATTTGTTGGGATACTATGAAGAGATCGCGGTCCTGTTGATGGCCGAGATCATCGCCCTGAAATACTACGGCGCGGTTCGCGAGGGATGCGGCGCGCCCGTGCTGGAGATCGTGTGCGAACAAATCCTGGCCGACGAAAAATTTCATGTGCGGTTCCATTGCGAACAATTCCACAAGACGATTGCGCACCGGCCCATGCCGATCCGCGCGGTGTGGTGGTGGGCGCTGACAGCGATGTTCGTGGTGGCCAGCGCGGTGGTGGCTTGGGACCATCGTCGCGCGTTCCGCGCGCTGGGCGGTTCCGTTACCGAATTTCTCCGCGACGCGTGGTTCAACTTCCGCGCCGCGCGCGCAGCCATTTTCCTCGGTGTTCCGTTCGCTCGTGGCGCCGCCGAGCAGGCGCTGTCCGACGACCACCGTCACGCCCCGCCATCCCCGGCCTGATGCCACGGCTAGCCCCACTCCCGGCCCCATCTCGACTTTGGTGGGGATGAGGACTATGCTTATCGGGTCCGGACAAGATGAAAACCGTAAAACTCCAGATCGACGGCATGTCGTGCGCGAGCTGCGCCAAGGCGGTGGAAAAAGCGCTCGGGGCGGTGCCCGGCGTGGGAGGCGCGTCGGTCAATTTCGTGTCGAAGACGGCCGTGGTTGACGCGCCGGACGGGGCGAACACCGAACGCACGCTCATGGACGCCGTCAAACGCGCGGGATTCAGCGCCCGCCCGCTGGCGCAAGACCGCGACGTCCAAGAAACCCGGCTTGCCCGGCTCCAGCTTATCAAAGTGATCGGCACAGGCGCACTGCTGTTTCTCGGCTGGCTGCTGGGCGCGACGAAACTGGTGCCGCCGGGCGTATCGACCGCGATGGTGATCGTTGCGCTGGTGCTCGGCGCGTATCCGATTTGTTGTCTGGCCGTCAAAGCGCTGTGGACCAAACGGGTCAATGCCGACGTGCTGGTAACCATTGCCATCATCGCCGCGTCGTCGGTGGGCCAGTTCGTTGCCGCGGGCGAAGTGGCATTCATCATGTTGCTCGGCGCGCAACTGGAACAGTACACGATCCGTCGGGCCCGGCGTTCGCTGGGCAGTCTGCTGTCGCTGGTGCCGAGCACGGCCCGTGTGCGCCGCGACGGGACGGAAGTGGAGGTCGCCGCCTCGGAGCTGCGGGTCGGCGACATTGTGGTCGTCCGCGCCGGTGAACGCGTACCCGTGGACGGCGTGGTGCAAAGCGGGATGGCATCGGTGAACCAGGCGCCGGTGACGGGCGAGAGCATGCCGGTGGACAAGAGCGAGGGCGACGAAGTGTTTGTGGGGGCACTGGCCGAGACGGGGGCATTGATTATTGAGGCGCGTCGGGTCGGCGAAGACACGACCCTGGCGCGCATCGCGCAGTTGGTCGAACGGGCCCAGCAACACGAAGCGCCGATCCAGCGGTCGCTCGACCGGCTGGCGGGCTGGCTGGTTCCCGTGATGCTGACGTTGTCGGTGCTGGTGTTTGCGTGGAGCCATGACGTCGCGCGGGCGATCACGGTGCTGATCGTGGCCTGCCCGTGCGCGATGATACTGGCCACGCCGACGGCGATGATGGCGGCGATAGCCCGGGCGGCGCGGGCCGGCGTGCTCATCAAGGGCGGCCAGTACCTGGAGGCCACGGCGCGCCTGCATACGATTGTGTTCGACAAGACCGGCACGCTCACGCATGGCGAGCCCGAGGTGGCGCATGTGAGCCGGTTAGACGAGCATACCGAGGCGGAACTTGTCGGGATGGCGGCGGTGGCGGAGAAACTGAGCGCCCATCCGGTCGCCCGCGCCATTTTGCGGAAGGCGGCGGCGCTGGGGGTGGGGGCGGGGGACCCGTCGGAATTTGAGGCGCACCATGGCCGGGGCGTCGTCGCGGAACATAACGGCCAGAAGCTCGTCGTTGGCCAGCGCGGGTTAATGAAGGATCAAGACATCGTGCTGAGCGAAAAACTGCAGGCGTACATGGACGAACATCATGGCGAGGGGCACACGACGGTCGTCGTGGCCCACGACGGCGAGGTGTGCGGGACGATTTGCGTGTCCGACACCGTTCGCGCCAAAGCCGATGAGGCGATTCGGGAGTTGCGCCAGCTTGGCGTGGAAAAGGTGGTCATGTTGACGGGCGATAACAAGCGCGTGGCGATGCAGCTTGCCGGCAAACTTGGCCTGGATGACGTGAAGGCGGATGTTCTGCCGGAGCAGAAGGCCGAGCACATCGAATCATTGAAGCGGCCGGGCCGGCGGGGCGTGGCCATGGTCGGTGACGGCGTGAACGACGCGCCCGCGCTGGCGGTGGCGGATGTCGGCATCGCCATGGGCGTGAGCGGGACCGACGTGGCGCACGAAGCGGCGGACATCGCGTTGATGGCCGACGACCTTTCGAAGATTGCGTTTGCGGTCGGCCTGAGCCGCGAGACGCTGTGGATCATCAAGCAGGGGCTGATTTTTGCGCTGGTGTACAACGTCACGATGATCACGCTGGCTTCCAGCGGCCACCTGCATATGATCGGCGGCGCCATCGCCCACCAATTCAGCAGCGTGCTCGTGATCCTGAACGCGATGCGGCTGCTGAGGTACAGATGAGATGGGTGAAACCGACGACAGTACGCATCCGGATTTCTGGAACAGTCGTTACGCTGCCGGCAAAACGCCATGGGATTTCCATGGCATTCCGGAAGCGTTGAATTCGTTTTTGCGCCGGGCACGGCGGCCTGGGACAGTCCTGATTCCCGGCTGCGGTTCTGGCTACGAAATCAAGGCTTTCCATGACGCGGGCTTCGCGGTGACCGCCATCGATTTCTCGCGGGTCGCCGTTGACAAGGCCGGGCAACTGCTTGGCCCGCTGTCGGAAAGAATCGTGCTTGGCGATTTCTTCACGTTCGATTTCGGACCGTGCCGCTTCGATCTCATCTACGAGCGGACTTTCCTGTGTTCTCTACCCCCGACTCATTGGCCCCGGTATGTCACGCGAATGACCGAGCTGTGCGCGCCCCATGGCCAACTCATCGGGATCTTTCTGTACGGACAGGAACCGGACCCGCCACCTTATCCACTTACCGAGAATTCTGCCCGCGAACTGTTCGGGGCGAACTTTCGGCTGGCGCGTACCGCACCGGTGACGGACTCCCTGCCGTTGTTTCGGAGGATGGAACGATGGCAGGAATGGCAGAAGATCGATCCAGATTAGCAAGCGCGGAATAGCGCGCGACGTGCCGTTGTGGTAAACGACCGTTCGACGATGAGTGCGTCAGACACCACCGCGCGAAGCGAAACCGAGCTGGATCACCGGCAGCGCATCGACCGTGTGCTGACTTACATTCACGATCATGTGGGCGAACCGCTGCAATTGGCCGAGCTGGCCCGCGTAGCGTGTTTTTCGCGGTTCCATTTCCATCGCATCTTTTCCGCGTACGTGGGCGAGACGCTCGGGGAATACGTCCGCCGGGTTCGTCTGGAGAATGCTGCCGCGCGGTTGCTCCGCAGCGAGGAACCGGTCACCGACGTGGCTCTGGCGGCAGGTTATGAGACGCATGCCGCGTTCACCAAGGCGTTCACGAACCATTTCGGGTTCAATCCATCGGCATTTCGCGGCGTCGGAGGGGTCGAGGCGCGCAGTTTACTGAAACAAGCTGCGCAACAAATTCAATCCGCCGGGAGGAGAATTATGACACCAGAAATCAGAGACGTGCCGGAGCAGAAGGTCTTCTATGTCCGCCGAACAGGCCTGGTCAATGGCGAGTTCACCCACGCCGCGCAGGAAGCGTTTGGCGCGTTGGGTGAGTTTCTTGGGAAACGGCACTTGTTCAGCCAGGTGACGCTTTGCCTGGGCATTTGTCCGGATGATCCGGCCATGACTGCGCCAGAGGCGTGTCGTTACGATGCGTGCTTTGTCATTCGTGAAGGGGCAAAGGTCAAGCCCGAGGGCGAAGTCGGCATCCAAACACTGCCGGGCGGCCGTTGCGCGGTCTTTCTGCACAAGGGCCCGTACCAGAAACTACCCGAGACGTGGCGGGCGGCGTACCGCGACTGGCTGCCTGCCAGCGACCAGCAACTTCGCGACGCGCCGCCGTATGAGGTCTACCTGAACGACCCGCGCAAGACGAAGCCCGAGAACCTGCTCACCGAGATCCATATTCCGATTGCGTAGGAGAGCAAGTCGCTCGGTCGGTTTATGCCGCTGATTTTTCGCGGACGCGGATGACCATCTTCTTCATGCCGGCTTCGTCGCCTTCGCCTTCGCTGACGGCTTCGAGCTCGCGGTCTTTCTCCATGTGCAGGTGAATGACGCGGCGGTCGAAGGCGTTGAACGGTCCGATCTTCACGGCCTCGCCCCAGCGGCGGACCCTGTCGGCAGCTTCGAGCACCTTCTTCAAGATGTCGTCGCGCTGGCGTTCGCGATAGCGCTCGCAATCGACGGTCACGCGCGGGGCGTCGGGACTGGCGCGCTGCAGGACCCGGTTCAAGAGAAACTGCAACTGGCTCAGGGTTTGGCCGTGCTTGCCGATGAGGCGGCCGGGTTCGGCGGTGGCGATGTGCAACAGGGTCGAGCCGTCCATGGTGAAGACTTCGACCTTGGTTTGGAGGCCGAGTCCGTCGAGCATTGTCTGCAGGACGACACGGGGCTCAGGCGCGGGACCGGCGGGAACGGATGGTGAAGCTGGTGACGAGGATGTGGATGCGGCTGGTGTTTCCGATTCCATAATCATGCTCCTGTGTTTGTGGCGTTCGGCCTTCCCTGACGTGGGGCAAAGCTACGACGCCTCTGGTGCCAAGTTGTGCGTCAGTATACCGAAAGTCATTTCGCTTTTCCAGCCGGGAGTGCGGGGGCGGGCGGGGCGGCGGCATTCGTCCGTCGCATGCTCCGCCACTGTTGCAGGACCGAGAGCAGCTGCTGCAGCGTGTAATACAGCGTCAAGCCCGCCGCGAGTTTGTAAAAGAAGAACAACATCATCACCGGCATGAACATCATCATTTTCTGCTGCTGTGGGTCACCGCCCGTCGGCGTCATCTTCTGCTGGAGAAACGTTCCCGCGGTCATCGCCAGCGGGAGCGGATTGATCGGCAGGCCCGCGACAGTGAAGATCGTGTCGGGCTGGGCCAGGTCCTTGATCCACAGAAATGATGCGCCGCGCAACGCAATCGCGTTGAGTAGCACGCGGTAGAACGCGATAAGCACGGGCAGTTGGACCAATACGGGCAGACAGCCGGAAAACGGGTTGATCTTGTGCTCCTTGTACAGCTTCATCATCTCCGCATTCAGCTTCTGCGGGTCGTCCTTGTATTTCTCGCGGAGCTTGTTCATCAACGGCTGGAATTTCTGCATCGCCTTCATCGACTGGATGCTCTTGGCCTGGATGGGCCAGAAAACGATCTTCAGGGCGATGGTCACGAGAATGATCGCCACGCCGTAGTTCGGGATCACCCCGTGAAAGAAATTCAAGCTGTGCCACAGAATCACGCCGAAAAGCCCGGAGTAAAAATCCAATGGCGTGCCGAAATCCATCAGCTCTTCCTGGTGTTTGCCCAGCGCGGCCAGCAGCCCGTAATCCTTGGGCCCGGCGTACCATGTGAACCCGCACGAGGCGTTGCCCCCCGCCCCGCGTGTTACGGGCACGTCCGCCGCAGCCATCAACCCGCGAACGACCGGCGGATGATCTGCCGGCGACAAGTCCACGGTCCCGTACGTGACCCCGGTCACGTTGGACGTTGGCGACAACACCATCGTGAAATACTGGCTCTTGACCGCGACCCATCCCACCGAGATGTCCTCGTGCGGTCTGCCGGCCTTTACCCGGTCCGCCACGCGCGGCAGCGTGCGATTGCGAAACTTCGATTCGCCCTCCCAATCCACCACCAGATAGCTGGGAATCTCGCGAGGCTGCGTCGGCGTTGCCGTACCGATCACGACACCGACAGCACCGGACCGCGCAAGCGCCGCGGGCATCTGAACGTTGGCGGCAATCAGGTAGTCGTTGCTTAGGGTGAAGGTTTTGACGACGCCGTTGTCGCTTCGCATCTGAATCGTGCTCGGGTCCACAACCTGCAGCGCAAATACATCGTTGCTGTCCGCGCCCGGCACGCCGACCAACGACAGGGCGGGCACCAACCCGGCGCCATTCAGGGTCGCCACCTCGTTGCTGTTGCCCTTGTGTTGAAGCAACTCGACCGAACGGATGCCCCCGCCCCAACTGGTGAAATCCACCCGGATAAAGCCGTTGCTCAGCGAAGCGGTTTCCTCGGCGGCACGCGGCCCGGCGGGTTGGGGCTTGTTCACCTTGGCGGGCTCAACTGGCTGTTCGACGGGTGGTTGGACCGTTGCCGGCTGCGGAACGGCATTCGAGCCGGCCGCAGGGAGTGGTCGCAACGCCCTCGGCCTCGGCGGATACATCTTGTTGATGACCATCTGCGACAAATACAGGGCAAGGATGCATCCCAGCACGGCCAGAATTGTCTTCTTTTCCATCATCGGTCGGGCACCGGATCGAATCCGCCCTCATGGAACGGATGGCAGCGAGCCAGCCGCTTTGTGGCCAGCCACAGTCCGCGCAGCGAACCGTGTTTGTGGATGGCCTCGCCGGCGTAGCACGAACACGTGGGATAAAACCGACAACAGCCGCCCGTCAGCGGCGGGGCCGGCAACAGCATTTTAAGCGGCGACAGCCAGCGGTACAGTCGCAGCAGGAATAGAAGTAAGCGTTTGATCACGTCTCGTTGAGGATGCCCGCCGCCCGGAACAATTGCAGCAATTCCGCCTCCACATCCTGTCTTTTCTTGCCGTTAATGGCGGTGCGGGCAACCATCACAATCTCTAAATTGTTGTTGAGCTTCTGTTTGTTCAGCCGATACGCCTCGCGCAACAGCCGCCGGGCGCGATTCCGTGTCACCGCGTCGCCGATCCTGCGGCTCGTCACCACCCCAATGGCGCGTGTCACCCGTGCCGTTGCCGTCCGTATGTCGGGCGGATGATCAACCACGTAGAGCACAAACAATTTGCCGCCAACTTTGCGCCCGTGTTCATACGCGTGCCGAAACTGCGAACTGCGCTGGAGTCGCTCGGTCTTCGGCAATGTGCTGTTGCCATGCAAGATGGCCTCCGCCCCGCCGCCACAGCCACTGTGGCCTACACAGAAAGACGCTTGCGTCCCTTGCGCCGGCGCCGACTCAAAGTCGCGCGACCGCTCTTCGTGCGCGTCCGTTTCAAAAATCCGAATCTTCGTTGCCGCCGAATTTTGGACGGCTGGTATGTCCGTTTCATGTGTCTGCCCCAAATTAGGGAAGGCGCATCATAGCAGGCAGCACTCGATTGTCAACCGCCCAGGAAAGCTGCTGAATGCGAGGGACTTCAGGGTCGCGCGGAAACGGATTGAATGCGCGTCACATAGCCCGACGCGGCAGTCCGCAGCTTTGTGTGCAAAAAACACGCGGACGGCTGGGGACGTGTGCACTGCCGTTCCCCGTGTTCCACACCGGGCTGGCACGCCATCCGCTATTTAGTCTGCCAGCTATGAAAATCAAGGGCCTGGCGCTAGGGCTAACGCTATCCATGCTCGTTGGCACGCCGTCTTTCTCGGTGGAAACCAAGGACGAACCGCTCGCTCAACCGGTGGCCCGGGCCAAACCCGTCGATCCAATCTCAGAACTGCGAACTCAGGACGACGCGTTTTCTCTCTTGATGGAGGCATTTCGCCAGATCCAGGGGTGGATCATCCAAAACGATTACCAAGCCCGCGTTCAAGTCGCCAACGCGTTGAGCAACCTCAAGACACGCCGCTACGTATTCCAATTGGCGAAGGAAGAGCGCGAACTGCGCATTCAAAAACTCTACCACCAGATCAGCAACCTCAACCTGACTTACGATCAGACGCGGCGTGATGATGAGCGCGCCCTTGCTGTTGCGGATGTCCCGGTGCATGTCGATACCCGGCGCGCAGCCAGGACGCTCATGGATTTTGTGTTCGTCGGGCCGACTGCGCCCGACAAGAACGGCCAGATCAAGGCCACCACGGTACCGGCAAAGAACTATCTGCTCGACAAGATGCCGGCTCCGGTCGAGTAATCACCGCTGACGGATAAACCTTCGCGCGAACTGCTCGTATACCCGCGTCGCGACCGGCCCCGGCTTGCCGTTCCCGATTTGCTTCCCATCCACGGTCGCCACCGGCGTCACCTCCGCGGTCGTGCTGCTCAAAAACACCTCCTGCGCGGACAGAAGCTCGGACTTCGTAATGCGCTCTTCTGCGGTGCCGATCCCCACCGCGCGCGCCGCCTCCAGCAGCTTGTCGCGCGTCACCCCCGGCAAAATGCGCGTGCTCTTCGGCGGCGTGCGGAGTCGTCCGTCCGTCACCACAAACACATTTCCCGCCGTCGCTTCGTTCACGGTGTCCGCTTCGTCCACGAAAATCGCGTCGTTCGCGCCCGCCTTCCTGGCCGCCTGATACGCCAGCACGCTGGGCAGCAACGCGACGCTCTTGATGTCGCACCGCGCCCAGCGAAACTCCGGCACCGTGATGACCGCGATGCCGGTTTCGCGAATCGTTGCCGCCGGCGAACCCAATTCGCGCACGGTCATCACAAGGGTGGGTTCCACGTCTTTTGGCATGCTGCGATGACGCGGGGCGCAGCCGCGGGTGACTTGCAGGTACACGATCGCCTCGGCAAAACCGGAGCGTCGGATTCCCTCGTTGATGATCGACTTCCATTGCTCGACGTTCAGCGGGTTTTCCAGCTCGATCCCGTCGAGACTGCGGGAAAGCCGCGCGAGATGCTCATCCGTCGCAAACGGTTTGCCGCCGTAGGTGCGCACGACCTCGTACACGCCATCCGCGAACTGAAATCCGCGGTCCTCCACGCGGACGGTGGCGCGTTCGAGAGGCAGAAATTCTCCGTTGACGTATGCGATCTCGGGCATCGGTCGGTCATCCCCCTTGTCGGTAAAACGACGCGCCGACTATAGGATTGCGCCCCCCATCTGTCAACGGCTGCGGCTTCGATCACGCCGTCCGTTTTCCCCATTTTTGCATTGAATTCCCGGAAAAATTCTTCTACGGTGCCGTTCGGGGAACCCTGAATTATGGGAGGAAACCGTAGAAGCCCGAGATTGATCTCGGCAACCGCCGCTTTTCTCGTGGCGCTATGTCTCTGCGCCACTGCCCCGACCGCGTTCGGGGCCACGGTCACGAATTCCGCGCCCGCCGCCAAAGACGAGACCATTGGGAACGATGCCGCCTGGCCGCAGCACGTCATCCAGTCGTACCAGCAGCTTCAGGAACAACAGCAGTCGATGATGCGGGAGATTGAGCAGCAGCGCCAGGATGCTGCCGGCAACGCCCGCGCGGTGGAGCAGGCCCGCGAAGATGCCGAGGCGGCGGCGAAACGCAATGCCGATGAACTCGAAGCGCGTCTCAACCGCATCGAGCAATCCGTCACGTCCGAGCGGGAGCGGGAAATCGAAGTGATGCAAAGCTCCCACCGGTTCACGCTCATCATGGTCAGTGTGTTCGCCGGCGCTGGATTTTTCGGCATGTTGTTCTTTGCCGTGTTTCTGTTGCGCATCATGAACCGCCGCACCGAGACCATGCTCGCGCAGTTCACCGGTCACGGTTTCAGCCCGGGGTTCGGCCCCCTGGCGCTCGGCCCCGGCGACACACACGTCGTTCCTGTCAATCGGGTCGACCAATCCACGGCGCGGTTTCTCAACACCATCGAGCGGCTGGAGCAGCGCATCAGCGGACTCGAAGGCGTTTCGGAACCGGCTCACGGCACCGAGGAACCCGCGACGAAGAAGCCGGTCGACCTGCCATCCGACGCCGCCGGAGCCCGGCCCGAACCATCCGAGCCGAAACCTGCGGCCGAGGCGGATTCGGCCACGACGCACGCCAAGACCGCGCAGGCGGAGCGCGACGCTCGTATCGCCCTGCTGCTCGGCAAAGGCCAGGCGCATCTCAACCTGCAACAGGCCGATACTGCCCTGACGTGCTTCAACGAAGTGATCGGGCTGGACCCGACGAACGCCGAGGCGTTCGTAAAAAAGGGAATGGCATTGGAACGGCTCGGCTCGCTGGACGAAGCGATCGACTGCTACGACCGCGCCATCGCACTGGACAATTCGATGACCATGGCCTACTTGAGCAAGGGCGGTGTGTTCAATCGGCTCGAGCGGTACGGCGAAGCGCTGCAGTGTTACGAGCAGGCGTTACGCGCGCAGCAAAAACCCGGCGTCCCGTAGGCTCACGCGGCGGGGTTGCGCGGCGGCGTTCTCGGCTTCGAGGGCTTTGCGGGCAAGCTGGAAATTCTGACGCATCAGCTCGCGCTTCTCCTCGTCGGCGGCCGCCAACTGTTTTTCCAGCTCGGCGATGCGGTTCTCGTACGCGGCGAATCGTTCCTGAACGCTGATCTGCGCCCGGGCGATGCGCTCTTCCAGATCAGCCATGCGTTTGGTGGCTTCGGCCTGTGTGTCCATGAGGCTCGCGCGCTGCGCGAACAGCGCTTGCACGAGCCGATTCATCATCAGCCGCGCCAGATGCGGAATCAGGGCCATCCGCACAGCCATGGGCTCGCCTCCGGCGTGTTCCGCGGCGGGACGAATCAGTTGCAGACCGGCGATCGGTGAGTCGCCGGGCCCGGTCGGTTCCGCCGAGAAGAATTCCGTGATGGAATAGGGGGGCACAACGATCCGTTCCGCGCAATTCGTGCAGGAGACAACGGCGCCAATGCCATCTTCCACAACGGCGAGTTTCTGGCCACAATTCAGGCAGCGAAACTTGATCACAACTCGGTCACGGTCCCTCCTTGGTGAAACCGTGGGGCTACAATGCCCCGTCCCGCCCCCTGAGTCAATGCAAAACCTCTCACCACAGGCAGATCGATCATATTGATATATTGAGAAGCCGCGCACTTGCGATGCCGCAGCGCTGTGATAATAATGGTGCTGCTATGGGACTGGGTGTCGAAGATTTTCAGCAGGAGATTGCGGCGGCGGTGAAGAGCTACGACAAGTTCGTCGTGTGCGTCGAGAAGACGCCGGACGAATTTCTCAAGAGCTTGCAATCGTTGATGGGCAAGGCGATCACCGCGTTCGAGAACCGCGCGCCGGGCCTGCGTCATGGCATCGCGCTGGACCGGCAGGTGACCATTATGCTCAGCGAAAACGATGGGGCGCGCCCGTTGTGCGGGATTTATTTCAACCTGCATTCGCCATTCCGCAAGAAGGCCGGTCCCGACGTGCCGGACCGTAAAATCTGAGTGCATCCGAGCCGTCCTCTGGCTACAGTGCGCGCGCGATCGTGCCCAAACGGACGGATATCCATAAAATCCTGATCATCGGCAGCGGGCCGATTGTGATTGGTCAGGCGTGCGAGTTCGACTATTCGGGCACGCAGGCGTGCAAAGCCCTGCGCGAGGAAGGGTACAAGGTGGTGCTGGTCAACTCGAATCCGGCGACCATCATGACCGATCCCGAGTTTGCCGACGCCACGTACATCGAGCCCATCACGCCCGAGGCCGTGGAAAGATCGTCGAACGCGAGAAGCCCGACGCGCCGCTGCCCACGCTCGGCGGCCAGACCGGGCTCAACACCGCCATGGCACTGTGGCGCAACGGCACGCTGCAGAAGCACGGCGTCGAGATGATCGGCACGCACGGCCTGAGCGGTGGACGATGGGGCAGCCGTGACATTCCTTCGCACGAGGAGATCGAACGCAACCTGATTACGCCGTGCGCCGAACGCATCTTCTACATCCGCCACGTCTTCCGCGCGGGCTTTGGCCTGGATGCCATCCATCGGCTGACGAAGATCGACCCGTGGTTCCTCCGCAACATCAGGGAAATCGTGGACATGCAGGAACAACTCGCCGCAGCGGGAAACCAGGCGAGGCTGGTGTTATGAATATGAACAAGATCTATGCAATGGCGCATTTCGGGGGGGCAATTGCACTGGCTGTTGCATGCGGCTGCAGCGTCGTGCCACTTACGGTCCGTCATTCCCGCGAGGCTGGCTACACACCGTATACCAGTGTCGCCCCCACGGCCAAATCGGAAGCTGCGCGCCTGTACTTTCTTCGCCATCGTCGGGATACGCCGCTGGTTTTGACCGTTTGGACCGACAAGCAGGGACCGCTAGCGCTGACCGACGAAACCTTCAAAAGCTTCGGTCTGACGAGATTCACCATAGGCAAGGGACAAGATGTGAACGCTGATGCCACCGGCATACCGAGGCTGGCAATTGGCTACGGGAATGATTTCTACGGAAACATCCGCGTCCAGAGCGAGTCGATTTTCATTCCCTTCGGCAGCATGTGTGCCGCAAAGGTGCTCGACGCCCTCCTGATGTCGTACAGAGAAGTCCAAGTCCAAGGAGATCTGCTCGATCTCGCCGATGCCAAGCCCGATCCGTCCGTCGATACGTACGTTGTGTCGGTCGAGGACCTGAGTTTTTACGAAGGGCCACTGAACCATATCAACATGGACATGAGCCTGTACTTGGGACGATTTCCCCAAGGCGGCGACAAATGGGACGAAGCCCGGGTCAACCGAAGCATACGGGCTGTGTCGTTGGGCAGCGTGTTGAACACCTCCGTGACCCTGATCAAGAATCTCGACCGAATTGTCGATGCTGAACTGTAAAGCGGAGTAGCCGATTTGTTTTCAAGAATTGCCGTCGCCGCTCCCCCGTCCAGCTCGAAGTGACCCGCTTCTCCCCATCTCTCCGCGTGATGCTTCGACGATGAAAGACGTGCGGCACGCCGACGGCCAACTCGCCTCACAGCGCTGAGGCTGGTCAGACGAATCCAACCACCGGATGCGGAATATAAGGCTGCTCCAACGCGGCGATTTCTTCGGGTGTAAGTTTGAGCGACAACGCCGCGACGGCATCTTCCAAATGCCGGGGTTTTGTCGCGCCGACGATGGGCGACGTGACGAACGGCTTGCTCAACATCCACGCCAACGCGATCTGCGCCTGCGACACGCCGCGTTTCCTAGCCAGTTCGCCCACCCGGTCGACGATCACCCGGTCGGTCTCTTCCGTGTTGCCGTACAGCTTCCTCCCGAACTCATCCGTTTTGCCTCGCTCGGTGCCCTCTTTCTGCTCCCACGGACGGGTCAACCGTCCCCGGGCCAGCGGACTCCATGGGATCACGCCGATCCTTTTCGCCTGGCACAGGGGCATCATCTCGCGTTCCTCCTCGCGATACAGCAGGTTGTAATGGTTCTGCATCGAGATGAACTGCGTCCAGCCGCGTTGGTCGGCTACGCACAGGGCCCTGCAGAACTGCCAGGCGAACATGGATGAGGCCCCGATGTAGCGCGCCTTGCCTGCCTTCACTACATCGTGCAATGCCTCCAGCGTCTCCTCGATGGGCGTCTCGTGGTCCAACCGATGAATCTGGTACAGGTCCACATAGTCCATTCCGAGCCGCTGCAGACTGTGGTCGATCTCGGTCATGATCGCCTTGCGGGACAGTCCTTTCCCATTCGGGTCGGGCCGCATCTGGCCGAACACCTTCGTGGCCAGCACCACCTCGTCCCGTTTCGCGAAATCCCGCAGTGCACGCCCGACGACTTCCTCGCTGGTGCCGTCGGAGTACACGTTGGCCGTGTCGAAGAAGTTGATGCCGGCTTCCAGCGCCCGTTTGATGAACGGTCGGCTCCGCTCTTCGTTGAGCGTCCAGATATGATTGCCGCGCTCGGGCACGCCGTAGCTCATGCAGCCCAAACACAACCGCGACACCTTCAGTCCGCTCCTGCCCAGATTCACGTAATCCATAAATCCACTTATCCTCTGGTTTGGTGAGACTCTCCTCCCATCGTAATCCAACCCGCGCGCCTTGCAAGGCCGCAGACCGAAAATCCAATCTGCTGGACGGCCCACAGGAACTTGTGCTAGCTCTCCTTTAGCAAAAACGCGCAAAGTGGCGTCCCGTGCGGGTTCAGTCCGCACCAACTCGCCGGCAAGAGTGTTGTCATGCAAAGATTGATTCTCTGGCTCGAGAGCCGGTCCAGGCTCTGGGTGGTTGGAGTTGGTCTGGTCGCCACCGCCATCGTCGGTCTGATCGATTACCTGACCGGGCCAGGCGTTCGGGTGTCGATCCTGTACGTTCTGGTGGTTATTTTCGTCGCTTGGTTTGCGAACACATCACACGGGTTTTGGGTCGCCGCCACTGCATCTGTCGTGTGCTTTCTAGCCAACCTGTACTCACCCATTACCACCTCCAAGATCCTGATCGCCTCTTGGAACTCGGTCGTGGACGGTGCGGTACTTCTGGCGGTCTGCTTGTTGGTGATGACCGTGAAGAAGGCAAATGCGCAACGCCGACAATTGGAGAGGCAAGTGCTCGAAAGGTCCGACCAGGAGCGCCGGCGAATCGCGCAGGACCTGCACGACGGGCTGTGCCAGCACCTGGCCGCCACGGAGTTCGCGACCCAGTTGTTGACGGACAGGCTCGCACAGGAATCGTTGCCCCAGGCAGCCGACGCCAGGCAGATTGTGGGATTCATCCAGCGGGCCATGACCCAAGCCCGTGACGTCGCCCACGGCCTTCACCCGGTCGAAGTCGGGCCCGGCGGTCTGATGAGCGCGTTCGATGAATTGTCGACCTCGGTGGAAGACGTCTTCCACATCGCCTGCGCCGTACAACCCAACGTGGTGGCCGACTCTTTTGATGACAAGGAAGCGACCCACATCTACCGGATCGTCCAGGAGGCCGTCGCCAATGCAATCAAACACGGCAAACCCTCACGAATCCTGATCGAACTCCGCGCCGAGAATGAACAAATCGTTCTGACGGTGAACGACAACGGCCTTGGGTTTCCGGAACAACTCGGGCAAAATACGGGCATGGGGATCAGCACCATGAACTACCGCGCGTCCGTAATCGGGGCGACCCTTGCCGTTCGCCGCGGCCCCAACGGCGGCACCTCGGTCGTCTTGTCGTTGCCCAGAGACCTTCACGCCCGTGCGAGGAATGACTTATGAGCAATCAATCGACCAAGACGCGCATTCTCATTGCGGATGATCACCCGATGGTCCGCGACTGGCTGGCGCAATTGATCAACCGCGAGCCAAATCTCGTCGTCTGCGGCGAAGCTGCGGACGCCGCTCAGACCCTGCAGGCCATCGAAACCCTGCGCCCCGACATGGCCGTGGTTGATCTCACGATGGAGGGCGCTCACGGCACGGACCTGATCAAAGACATCACATCCCGTTACCAGGGCCTGCTGGTGCTGGTCCTGTCCATGCACGATGAACCCCTCTATGCCGAGCGCGCCATCCGTGCCGGCGCGCGCGGCTACGTCACCAAACGGGAAGGCGCGGAGAAGATCCGACAGGCCATCCTCCGCGTGCTGGCCGGTGAGGTCCATGTGAGCAAGACGGTTGAGGCGCGAATCCTGAAGGGAGCCAGCGCCGGCCGCTCCAGCCCGACGGGGTTGCCGGTGGACAGTCTGAGCGACCGCGAGCTGGTGGTCTTCCAGCTTCTCGGAAATGGTTACGGCCCGAGCCAGATCGCCGACGAGTTGCACCTGAGCGTGAAGACGGTGGAAGGGTACATGGCGCGCATCAAGGAAAAGCTGCTCCTGAAAGACGCCCGACAACTGGTTCAGCAGGCCATTCAGTGGAACAAGCTCGGGGAGTCCACGGAATCTTCGCGCTGACCGCCCCCTCTTTATCTCCAGCTCCCGCAAAGCCGATTCACAACCAGATACTCGCTGATTTCGATTATCTTCGGTTTCTCCACGTCAACCGCCATGTAGGGGTTTTCCCCCTCTAAAAAAACGGGGCTTCCCCTCACAGACATAACTCCTGGCTTGAGCTAGAAGTAACCCCATGCAGAAGGTTGTCAGGAGCAGGGGCTCCAAGGTAACGATGGCTGGCTCCAGCCTCAGCAAGCGGGAAGGGGAGGTTTTCCAGCTTCTCGGCTGCGGATACGGCCCAAGCCAGACCGCCCAGGAACTACAGCTCAGCGTCAAGACGGTGGAGGGTTACTTGGAGCGGATCAAGAAGAAGCTGGGTATTGGCGACTCGAGGACGCTCCGTCAGTACGCCATCCAGCAGGGCCGAGTCGCAAAAGGACCCGGGCCAATCAACGTGTGCCTCTGAAGTTCACCCTCGCTCCACTCATTGACTGATCCGATATCGGAAGCGGAGCACCGTCGGGTTCTCCCATCCCCATCGCCCGGCGTCCCGCCGCGCGCAGGGGGTTTCCCCGTCATGAAAAACAGGGGTTTCCCCCACAGACGGTCCGCGCCGCCTGCGCTACTAGTATATATCGCAGCATTGGTTCGGGAGTACGGCTTGAAAGGGATGGATAGAAGTATGAACAAGACAATTCAGAAGCTCTACCACGCACTCCGATCACGAAAGGGGCAAAGTCTGGTCGAATACTCACTGATTTTGGCTCTCATTGCCATCGTGGCAATCACGGTATTAAGAGGCCTCGGCAAGCACATAAACAACACGTTGTCATCGGTCAACGCGAATCTGCCGTGAGTTGCTGGTGGGGTCGCCTTCCGCGTCCTTCTGTTCAACCGGCTGAAGATCCAGCATGCGAGAACTGCAAATCAAACTCAATCGCCACAGCGAAGTGGAGGTCATCGTGATAACTGGCGCGCTTGACGCCATGGCATTCACGGAGTTCCGGACCACGTTGATGCGCGTAATGGAGGAGGCCACGCCCTGTATCGTCCTCGAATGCTCAGGTGTCACCTGCATCGGCTGTGCGCAACTGAAACTGATCGACTTATGCGCCAGCTTAGCTCAACGGTAGAGCCGCTGACCCGTATTCAGCGGGTGGAGTGTTCAATTCCACCAGCCGGCTCCCAATTCTTGCCTCTCGCTCGACCCGGGTCGCTGCGCGCTGGGGTTCCTCCGTCAGAAAAAGCAGGGTTTTCCCAGATAGACGACCCGCCCCGCCTGCGCTACAAACCGCCAACGCCATCCCAGCCCGCTTGCGAAATGAACGCGCACTGTTATCTGACGCCGAAACCGAAACCCGCATGAAAACCGTGATTCAATTCCTGGCGGCGCTGCTGGCCACCAGCGTTCTCGCTCAAAACCCGCCGCCCCGGCTGATCGTCCGCGCAGATGACATGGGCTGTTCACATGCAGTCAATGAGGCAATCCTGAAATGCTATACAGAAGGCATCGCGACGTCCGTGGAAATCCTGGTGCCATCGCCGTGGTTTCCCGAAGCAGCGAAAATCCTGATGGAACACCCCGAGGTGGATGTCGGCGTTCACCTCGCCCTGAGCAGCGAATGGGACACCGTCAAGTGGCGGCCTGTTTCAGATTGCCCCAGCTTGCGCGATGCCGACGGGTATTTCTTCCCCAGGGTTTTCCGACACGGCAGCTATGCCGGGCGCTCACTCGTGGAAAACCGCTGGAATCTTGAAGACGTCGAGAAAGAGTTCCGTGCCCAGATCGAATTGGCCCGGAAAAAAATACCGCAGGTCAGTCATGTCTCAGGCCACATGAATTGTTGCAGGCTGAATAATGACGTGACCGCTGTCATCGAGAGGATCGGGAAGGAATACGGTCTCGAAGTCGAAACCTACGGGCGGAATGTGAAGAGAGCAAACTACATCGGTCCCCATGACACTCCAGAGGAAAAGATTGAGGGCTTGATCAAGATGCTCGAAAGCCTCGATGCGGGCCAAACCTACCTCTTTGCAGATCATCCCGGTCTCGACACATCCGAATTGCGCGCCATCCACCACGTCGGCTACGACAACGTCGCCACCGACCGCCAGGGGGTCACCGATGCCTTTACCAGCCCGCGCGTTTGCGAAGTCATCCATGCCAAAGCCATCCAGTTGATCAGCTACCGCGACTTGAAAAAGTAGCCAGCCGCGTCCGTCTCGCGAGGCGCGGGCTCTCCTTTCACGGCCGACCCAATGACGCCTTAAACTCACGGACTGACCCGGAGGTTCAGCCCGCGCCGTTCGTAAATCGCCCAAAGCGGGAAGAGATTGCTCAAGCACCCCTCAGGGGCTATCATCTGAACCCGTCCAAATCTCCGGAGGGCGGAATCGACTCGCATCCGAAGCACGAAGTGTGGTCCGGGCTATCTGGCCGACGGGCTCATCTTCCAATCGGCGAGAATCGCGAGTGCATGGGGCCTTCGGCCAAAGATGATCGACAGCCAATCAGATTGCCGCGGGGCGGAAGCGCCCAAGGCAGGGTCCCTGTGGATGGCGCACAGCATTCTGGCTGCCGCGTGCGTGCTGGTCGTCGGGGTTTACGAATACATGGTCCTCGCGGGCGAGTCGTGGAGCCCGAATCCGTCCGACGCTCCCTACAACTTGTTGGTACAAGGTTTTCGCGCCGGCCAGCTCAGCTTGAGAAAGCAGCTCCCGCCCGATTTCGCGCATCTCGCCGACCCGTACGACCCCACCGCCAACCAATTCTACCGGATTGGGCCTGACCATTTGCACGATCTGAGCTTCTACAACGGCCGCCTCTATCTGTATTTCGGGGTCACACCGGCCCTGATTCTATTCTGGCCGTTTACCGCACTCACTGGCCACTACCTTACCGAGAGGCAGGCGGCGCTGATCTTTGGTGGCATCGGCTTTCTGGCCAGCGTCGGTCTGTTGCGTGCGCTGTGGCGGCGGTACTTTCCCGGGGTCAGCGTCTGGGTGGTGGCAGCCTGCGCACTGGCGCTCGGCCTGGCGTCCGGTGTGCCGATACTGTTGGCGCGGTGTGACGTCTACGAGGTCTCGATCATCTGCGGGTATGCGATGACGATGCTGACGCTGGCGGCGATCTGGTGCGCGTTGCACGAGTCACGAACGCGCTGCGGATGGCTGGCCGCGGCCAGCCTGGCCTATGGGCTGGCGGTGGGGGCGCGGGCCTCCTTGTTGTTCGGCGCGGTGATCTTGCTGGTGCCGGTCACGCAAGCTTGGCGAGAACGACGGAAAATCTGGACTCCGCTGCTGGCGGCAACCGTCCCCATGGCGCTCATCGGGATCGGGTTGATGTTTTACAATTTCCTCCGATTCGATAGTCCCTTCGAGTTTGGGAATCGCTACCAGTTGGCCGGGGCCCGGCAGCTTGCGCAGCAATTTTTCAGTCCGCGGTATCTGTGGTTTAACATCCGTGCCTATTTTCTGGAGCCGGCTCGTTGGAGCGTTCACTTTCCATTCGTGCATGATGTCCCCGCGACGGCGGTGCCTGCCGGGCATGAACAGCCCGACCAAACCTTTGCCGTCCTTACGAACGTTCCGCTGGTGTGGCTGGTGCTGGCCGCGCCGGTGGCCTGGCGTAGTCGGTCGGTCGAGGCGCGTTGCATTCTGCGCGGGCTATTGGCAGCCCTGGTCATGCTTTTCGGCCTTGGCGCACTGACCCTCGGCCTTTGCTGCTACTCCGTCGGTCGCTATGAGGTGGACTTCCTGCCCGCCTTGGTGATGCCGGCGGTGATTGGCATCTTGAGCCTGGAGCGAGCACTGGCCTCGCCCCCGGGGGGCAGGCCGATCCGTCAGCGCTTCGCGCGTTGCGGCTGGGCTGTTTTGCTGGGCTTTTCCGTGGCATTCAACCTCCTGGCGAGCGTTCAGGTCTACGCCAATGAGCGCTACGCATTCGGGAGCGCGTTGGTTCTGTCGGGGCCTGCGCCTGAAGCCATCCATGTCCTCGAGGAAGTCGTCCGTCTCAAGCCGGATTACGCCCCGGCCCACAATAACTTGGGGGTCGCCTTGATCCGCATGGGCAGGCTGACCGAAGCGATCGGACACTACGAGCAGGCCCTGCGGATCAACCCGGATTACCTCGCCGCGCACAATAACCTGGCTGCCGCCCTGATGGCGCTCGGCCGGGCGCAGGAGGCGATCGGACATTATGAACAGGCATTGCGGATCAACCCCGACTTTGCCGAGGCACACTGCAATCTCGGCCTTGCGCTGGAAAAGCTGGGGCGCACACCCGAGGCCATCCAGCAGTACCAACAAGCGCTGCGCCTCCAACCCGATTTCGCCCAGGCTCAAACCAACCTCGCCCGCGCCCGCGCCCTTCAGTAACCGGTCCGCCCGCGGCGGTGCCAGCCCCAACGCCGGCAAATCGTCCATGGCAAGTAGCAAGTCCGCATTCGATGCCCCCGGTCGCGTCGCCCGTGCGAATCTGTGGTCGCAATAATCGGCCGCCGCTTGTCAAAGTCGCACCGCTCCGCCAGGGTCGCCGGGGATGGTGAACCACCACAAAAGGTCGCTTCTGCACGAGGCCAAGTCCATGGGCTTCTCCGACCGACAAGTTGCCGCGCTGGTCGGATGCGCCGAGGCCGGCGTGCGGGCATTGCGCAAGAAAATCGGGCTGGTGCCGTCGTACCGGCTCGTCGACACCTGCGCGGCGGAATTCGAAGCGTACACGCCGTACTATTATTCAATCTACGACACCGGCGACGACGAGGTGCGCCAGACCGACACGCGCAAGGTGATGATCCTTGGCGGCGGACCCAACCGCATCGGGCAGGGAATCGAGTTCGACTACTGTTGCGTGCACGCCGCGTTGGCGCGGGACTAGGCCGCTTCCTCGCCTTCGGCAGTCGCTGGCGCCCTTGGGCCGATGTGCAATTGCGCTTTCAGCCCGCCCCCGTCCTCCACGACCAGGTGTTCGGTCTGGACTTCCCCTTCGAGCAGGCCGCCCGATCGCACCGTAATCATCCCCGTCGCCTCCAGTCGCGCGCGGAATGTCCCTAGCACCTCGACGTTGCGGTATTTCGCGTCCTGTTTGAACTTGAAGTCTGCTCCCGGCCCAACGCGAAGATCTGCCCCCGACACTGCCTTTTCTGAAAAGATCGCGCCCGCCCCAAGCTCCAGCGTCCGCAACGCGCGGGCCCGTCCGCCCTCGATGATCCCCTCCAGGATGACGTCCGCGCCAATGAGATCGCCGTTTTTCAGGACGCCGGTCGAAGTGAGACGGATCGTGCCCGCCGTCTTGACCGTATCGGCCCATTCGGTATCGATGACGTGATCGCTGAGGTCGAGCAAGGCGCGGCACTTGGGACAATGTGTGGTCGTCGCGCGCCCGTGGACTTGGAATTTATACCCGCACTCGTAGCAATCGATCAGGTGCTTGACCGGAACCGTGGTGCGCGCCATCCGCGCCCCCGGCTTCAGGGCATCGTGCGCTGTCTCTTCATGCTCGCCCGGGGCCGACGCCGGCGCAACGGGAGTCGACTTGGTGCGCGCGACGGCGCGAATGGTCGCGTAGCTATCGAGTGTGTTGACCTTGCGGTTCTTGGGCACCGCTTGCTCCCGTTCTAGTCCGCGCCGCCATCGGCACGGCGCCTGTCAGCGCCGCGCAAAGGATCGAACCGTCGCCGCGTCCGCGTGATCGTCCTCGACTGCCTCAGCCGCTGCGCTCACCACCGGGGCCACGCCGCTGATGGGCGAACCGGACGGGTTCACCTCGGATCGGCCCACAAACGTCACCCCGTCCTCGACGCTCAGCCGTTTTGCGCGGATGTCGCCCGTGACGCGCGCCGTCGATTTCATCTCGATGCGGTCCTTGGCGGTGATGTTGCCCTGGATCGTGCCTTCGATGCACGCTGAACTGACCACGATGTTGCCCTTGATCTGCGCGGTCTTACCGATGACCGCATCCCCCGTGCAATGCAACTCGCCCTCCAGCTTGCCATCAATGCGAAGCGAGCCGGACCCCTTGATGGTGCCTGTGATTTCGACTTCGTTGGAAATGACCGACTGCGGAACTGCGTTGTTGTCCATATTCTTACCCTCCAGGTTTCCTCCATGGGGCGAGACGCCACTCCCGCCGCTCAAACTCGCAGGCTTCAGAGTCGCAGAAATCGGCGCGGCTGACAAGACGAAATCCGGCGTGGGACAAAAAAGACGCGTAGCCGAAGCCCGGACGATCAGCGTCCTTTCAGCAATTCTTGAAACGCCGTCGACAACCGCAATTCGCAGAAATCGGGCTCGGCCTTCGCGAGTGCCTTCAGTTTCGGGTCCAGACACAGGGCATTGCGGAGCATCTCGATGGCTTCCCCCTCCCGATGCTGCATCGCGCGGTAACAGGCCATATTGTAATGTGCCAGCGCATCCCGCGGATTGGCTTCGAACGCCCGCTGCAATGTGTCCACCGCCGCGTCCAGCGATTGCGTCCGCCGACGAATGTACGCCAGGTTGATCCAGATGCCGGAGTCGCGCGGGTTCAACTCGGCCAGCTTCGCCACGACCGGTTCCGCCTCGCTGAGCCGGTTGGCCTGCCACAGCGCAGCCGACTTGATGGCAATCGCCTGGGGAAGATTGGGGGACATCGCCAGCGCCAAGTCGGCTTCCCTCACCGCGTCGTCGTACATCCGCAATTCCAGGTAGCCGGACGCATACTCGACGTGCTTCTGAACTTCGGGCTTCATGGCTCGAACTCCTGCCTCAGTATCGCACCGCCACAAAAATATGGCAAGCGCCGCGATATTTTGCCATCGTAGCCTCATGTTCTACAAGGCGTTGCTGCGTCCTTGGCTCTTTCAGACTGATCCCGAAGCGGCCCACGACCGGGCGTTGAATCTCGCCGCCTCACTGGGCCGCCGCCGCATCATGCGCGACGCCGTCGAGACGATGTTCGCGTTCGAGGACCGACGGCTCCGTCAGACCGCCTTTGGAATCGACTTCCCCAACCCCGTCGGTCTGGCCGCCGGTTACGACAAGAATGCCGTCGGACTGGAATTGTGGCCGGCCCTCGGCTTCGGCTTCGTCGAGATCGGCAGCGTAACCCTGTCCCCGCAACCGGGCAACGAATCGCCCCGGCTTTTTCGACAGCTCAAGCAGCGCTCGCTCATCAATCGCATGGGATTCAACAACGACGGCGCCGACTCGATTGCCGCCCGCGTCCCGCCGCGGCCGCACCGCATTCCCATCGGTGTCAATGTCGGCAAGGACCGCGACGTGGACCTGACGCGCGCCGGTGAGAATTACGCGGCGACCATCGGCAGATTTCATGACCGCGCCGATTTCTTCGTCATCAACGTCAGCTCCCCCAACACGCCCGGGCTGCGCAAGCTCCAGGACAAGGAGATGCTGGGTGAGCTGCTGGCGCGAGTCGTGGGAGGGCGAGGCTCCAGCCGAGCCGCCCGCGATCCAAATGGCTCGCCGGGAGGCTCGCCCTCCCCGGCGATTCCCATCCTGCTGAAGATCGCTCCCGATCTGACTTTCGATCAAATCGATGACGCCGTCGGCCTTGTCGAACAACACAACCTCGCCGGCGTCGTCGCAACCAACACCACCGTCGACCACCCGTCGTCTTCGTGGGGCGGATTGAGCGGCGCGCCAATCAAAGCTCGCGCGACCGAATGCGTCCGCCACATCCATCGTCAGATGAAGGGGCGTGTGCCCGTCATCGGTGTCGGCGGCATTTTCACCGCCCAAGACGCCTACGAGAAAATTCGCGCTGGCGCGCGCCTCATCGAAGTCTGGACCGGCATGATTTACGAAGGCCCGTCCCTCGCCCGCAACATCAACTCCGGCCTCCTGCGATTGCTAGAACGCGACGGATTTGGCAGCATGGCCGACGCCGTAGGAACGGAATGAACGAATCGCCCAAACTCTGGCCGCAGGCGTGGTCGCTGATCCGTGCGCAGCAACCGCTCGCCATCTCGGGGCTGGCGCTGACCCTTCTCAGCATCGCCGCCAGCCTGTTGCAGCCGTGGCCGCTCAAGGTCATTGTGGACAGCGTCCTCGGCTCCGTGCCGATGCCGTCGTGGCTCGCCGCATTCGCCAACGACAAGGCGCTGGCCCTGTTGGTCGTGTGTCTCGCGCTGCTGGTGATTTACGTCGTGCGGGGCGGCCTGAGCGCATGGGGCACAACCTATCTGGTGCGCGCGGGCCTGCGCATGACCCGGGAACTGCGCTACCGCGTTTACGAACATCTCCAGAAGCTGAGTCTCGTGTTCCACGATAGCCGCGCGGTGGGCGACTCCATCTACCGCGTCACGTGGGACACGTACTCGATTCAAACCATTTTCAACGGCGGCCTGATCCCGCTCGTGTCCTCGGTGGCGACCCTCCTCGGCATGGTCGTCATCATGTTGCACTTCGATGTCGCGCTGACGCTGCTCGCGTTGGCGGTCGCGCCCGCGCTCGCGTTGACCATCAAGCATTACAACCGCCTCATCGCCGACGTGTCGACGCAATACCACACCCACGAAAGCAAGGTCAGCGCCATCATCCAGGAATCGCTTTCCGCCATCCGCACCGTCCAGGCGTTCGCGCGCGAAGAAGACGAAGTCCGCCGGTTCGGCGAGGGCGCCGCCCAAAGCGTCGACGCCAACGTGCGGATGACAAAGGTCCAGGTGGTGTCCTCGTTTGTTGTCGGGCTGATTACGTCCGTCGGTACCGTGGCCATGATTTGGATCGGCGGCCGCCGCGTGCTCGAAGGCCGGCTCAGCATCGGCGAATTGCTCGTGTTCATCGCCTACGTCGGCATGCTCTACGGGCCGATGAGCACCATCAGCGGCATCGCCACCGCCATCCAGGGCGCGCTGACCCCGTTCCGGCGCGTCGTCGAGATTCTCGAAACGAATCCAACCATCCGCGACCTGCCCAACGCCCGCCCGCTGACACACTGCCGCGGCGTCGTGCGATTCGACAACGTCTCGTTCGGTTACGATCCGAATCGCCCCGTCCTGAAGGACATCGATTTCGAGGCGCAACCCGGCCAGATGGTCGCGCTGGTCGGCCCCAGTGGCGTGGGCAAATCGACCACGCTCAGTCTCCTGCTCCGGTTCTACGATCCCCAGCAGGGCCGCGTGCTGCTGGACGGTCAGGACATCCGCCAATTCCAGTACCGCTCGTTGCGCCGCCAGATCGCGATTGTGCCACAGGAGCCCGTGCTCTTCTCCACCACCGTCCGCGACAATATCGCCTACGGCCGGCCTACCGCTGCGTTGAACGAGATCGTCGCCGCCGCCCGCGAGGCCGAGGCCGACGAATTCATCCGCCAAATGCCGCAAGCCTACGATACGCCCATCGGCGAACGCGGCGTGACCCTTTCGGGCGGCCAACGTCAGCGCCTCGCTCTGGCCCGCGCGTTCCTGAAAAGCTCTCCGATACTCATCCTTGACGAACCGACCACCGCCCTTGACGCGGAAACCGAAGCCGCCGTGCTGCGCGCCCTCGACCGGTTGCGCAAAGGGCGCACGCTGTTCGTCGTCGCCCATCGATTGTCCACGGTGCGCCAGGCGGACCTGTTGCTCGTCATGCACGACGGCCAGATCGTCGAGCGCGGCAGGCACGACGAACTCGTCGCGCACGGCGGTCACTACGCCCGCGTCTGCAAACTCCAGTTTGGCGCCACGAACTGATCGCGCCCCATGGATAAGATCATCGTCACCAGCGGGTGGGGCGCCGGCTATCTCGAGGGCGGCGGACTGCAATGGCTCAACCTGCATTATCTCGCCGGCCTGCGGGCCCTGGGCTTCGAGGTGTTTTGGCTGGACATGCTTAAGCCGCCCAGGAAGGACGAGGCTCGTTCCCCGAAGGACATGGTCGACGGTTTTCAAGCCCAGTGCGAACAGTTCGGCCTCGGCGACAACTGGGCCGTCATCTATGACAACCGGGATTTCTTCGGTTTGAAAGAGCATCATGTCGGGTCCTTGTGCGGCGACTGCGCGTTGCTCATCAATCTCTGCGGCGCCCTGAAAACCGATGACCTCCTGCGCCGCGTCAGACGCCGCGCCTATTTCGATCTCGACCCCGGCTTCACGCAAATCTGGGCCCACGAATGGGACATGGACCTGGGCAAGCACAACCTCTTCTTCACCGTCGGCCTCAACGTCGGCCAACCGGATTTCCCCATCCCGCTCCGCGGCATCCAGTGGCAGACCTTCGCGCCGCCCGTCGCCCTCGAGTATTGGCCCGCGCAGACCGACGCGAGCGCGCCGAACTTCACCACCGTCTGCCAGTGGCGCGGCCAGTACGCCGTCTGGAACGGCCAGTTGTACGGACCCAAGAGCGACGAGTTCCTGAGATTCGTCGAGCTGCCCCGCAAGACGACCCAGCCAATCGAGTTGGCCCTGCTTATCGACGAATCGGAGGTCAACGACATCGCCGCCTTGCGCGCCAACGGTTGGCGCCTGGTCAATCCCCACCAGGCCGCCCGCGGCCACGACGGATTCCGCTCCTACATCCAGCGCTCCCGCGCCGAGTTCAGTGTCGCCAAACACGGCTACGTCAACACCCGCGGCGGCTGGCTCAGCGACCGCACCGCCTGCTATCTCGCCTCGGGCCGGCCGGCGCTCGTCCAGGACACCGGTTTCAGCAAACATCTGCCGACCGGCATGGGCCTCGTCACGTTCTCCACCCTCGAAGAAGCCCTGCGCGGCATCGACTCCATCAATGCCGATTACCCGGCCCACTGCGCCGCCGCCCGCCAGTTCGCCGAGGACAATCTGTCCGCACCCAAGGTCCTCCAATCCATCCTCGAACGCGCCGGGGTGCTGTAGGCCGCGTGCCCTCACGCGGCGTGCGCTTCGTCGCCGTTGTAGGCCGCGTGCCCTCACGCGGCGTGCGCTTCGTCGCCGTGGATTGGGTCGTCGGTAGGGCGAGCGTCCCGCTTGCCGTCGTACTTCCGGCCCCATCCCCCCCCGCCGCCGATTGGGCCGTTGGGAGGGCGAACCTCCCGGTGAGCCGACCGCCGACCGCTTGCCCGTTTCAGGCGTGGTTTCGCGTTGAGCGTTTCACGTTGAACATTGGATGTTGAGCGTTGATCTGTTCCAACTCCCTTATTTCAAAGCCGAGCCGCTGGGAGCGGCGAGACGCAACGCCGCAGGCGGCCCGCCCGGGCGAGCCGAACGGGCGTGAGCGAGCGCAAAACAAATCCTATATGAGAAAGAACGTCCCGACCCTACCACCAACGCCCGACCGCGTCCGGCAAAATTATCGATTAAAGATAGCCGATTTGCCCAACGACTTTTGCCGAAATCGGGGCCGCCGGAGCCAAATCCGGCCGAGCCGAACCGGGGGGGCACTGCACATTTACTGGCGGCGCAAGAGGCCCCCCACACGAAACTGCACTCGACTTTCCGGGCGGCTTCCTTAGAATCGCAGCATGCAGGCGATGGCTATCGCGAACTCCTATGCCCCAATCCCGTAACAACGCCGCCAGGATGGTCCTCGTCGTCGATGACGAAGTGGGTCCCCGTGAGAGCGTCCACGTATCTGTAGCCGACCGGTACAACTACCACGGCGCGGGGTCCGGAGAGGAAGCGGTTGAATTCATTCGTAAGAATACTGTGGATGTCGTCGTTCTTGATCTGAAAATGCCCGGGATGTCGGGAATAGATGTGTTAAAGTGCATTCGCGTAATCTCCCCTGAAACAAGAGTCATAATACTAACCGGCTATGAAAGCCAAGAAAGCGCGCGCGAGTCTGCGCGTTTGGGTGCGTGTGATTACCTCGTGAAGCCATTTAACGTGCCGGAGCTTCGAGAAGCAATAGACAGAGCTATGAGTCGACGCAATTCTGTGTCTCGGTCAGAGGTTCTCAGGCTCTTTGACTCACGCCCACCTCAAGAGACGTCCACCCCCAGCGTTCGTCCCGCTTCACTGCCCGACGAATTTCAGGGAGTTCTGGGCTCATATCTTCACGACCTAAAGGGTGAGTTTGTAAACCTCGGCGCCGTTGTCGACCGACTCAGGGAACTGTTGCAAGATAACCCCGAGGCCAAGACACAGTGTGACCACATGCAGGAGAGCATTACGCTAGCCCAAGTGATTGTCCGCCGTCTTCTCGACTATGGAAGACTCACGGTATCACACCGCCAGTCAATTACGGTCGCTGCGCTTATCAGCCGCGTTGAGTCCCTCGCGCGGCCAAGACTGCCTTCAACCACACAATTGGTCACCAGCATAAAAGAGATATGTCTCGAAAGGGTGCTCTCGATAGACCCCGAGCAGGTTGTGGGGGTGCTTCTCGAACTCATACACAATGCTGTCGTTGCCTCGTCTCGGGAAGGGGGTAGGATTGAGATCGGTGTAACAATGAGGCGATGGCCAGTCCTAAAATCCCCACAGATTAAAATAACTGTCAAAGACAGTGGTCGTGGTGTGCCTGATGAAATTCGGCCAAGCTTGTTCAAGCGACGCCTCGCGAACGTTCAGGGGCAGGGCCTTGGACTTTTCCTCGCCAACAAAGCAATCCAAAGTCTTGATGGCAAAGTCCTTCTCCAGTCTTCTAGTAAGAATGGTTCGACATTTGCAGTGCTGTTACCGATCGTGCTTCCACCACCGCTAGAGAAACAAAATGCCAATAAGAATTCTAGTAGTAGAAGATAATCCCCGCACGCTAGACATATACAAGGGCGCGTTGCAGCGTAAAGTCATGGCTGTCGGCCCCGTGGGAAGTCCGGACGGGGGCGCTCCGGTGGCATTAGAGGTCGAGGGGGCCGACGCCGTTTCACTCGCCCTGGAAAAACTGAAGTCCCAAGCTTTCGATCTCTTGGTTGTAGATCTGAAGATGCCCGGATCGAGTGGGGAAGAGATGGGTGGTCTCGAGGTTGTTGCTGAATCTCTCACTCTCGACCCACTTCGGCCGGTCATAGTCATTACGGGCTACGGGTCAATAGCGCTCGCCAGACAGACGCTGAGAGAGGGGATTTTCGACTTCATAGAGAAATCAGACAACGCCGTCGACATGCTTATCGACTCCGCAAGGAAGGCAATTGCGCACCGTGACGAGAAAGTCCTCAGGTCGGGGAATCCATTTACAGCGATGACGGGGGTAGAACCTACCGTCTTCGGAGGCAGAAACAAGGAACTGGAGTTTCTCGAGCAACGTCTTGATCGCTGCCTTAAGGCCAAGTATTGCGAGCACTTCTTGGTCTTGGGAAACTGGGGGATCGGTAAGTCAACACTGCTAAGGGAATTCAAGAAACTACAACAGTCCCGGGGCAACCTAGCTTGTATAGTCCCCTTGGAACCACACCAGCCTGGCACTCGACTGGCCGATGTTTCACGCTCAGTCGTCGAGGGGATCCTTCGTGACCTGCCCTTTCCCGTCGATCGCTTCAAGCGGCTCGTCAAATACTTCGACAGTGCCGGCGTCACCGTTCTGGGCACAGGGCTACAGTTCAGCCGTGATACAACTGACAGACATCTTTCTCCGCAGGCGTTTCTCCATGACTCTCTACTTCATCTCTGGCACGATCTAAACTGCAAGACGCAGTCTCTTCTGATTCTGCTCGATGATGTGGACAACTTTCTGCCTGTCCCCGAGATTCTACAAACTCTTCAGACTACGCTCCTGATGACTTCCATACGTGAAGCCAAGATCCTTGTTGGCTTGGCACTTGCGCAAGAGAGTTGGCTCACTCTGACGTCTACTAGGCTGCATCACCCCCTGGCGCGATTCTTCTTGCCTAGAGTTGAATTGGGACCACTAACCGAATCTGAAGTTAGGACTACAATCGTGAAGTCCCTGTCAGAAACCGGTGTCTCGTTCAGCCCCGACATTCTCTCCAATGTCTATCAGGTCACCGACGGTCACCCGTTCGAGATGCAAATCCTCTGTCACCACCTTTTCAATAATCAGCTATCGAGGCGTGTAGGAATCGATGTCTGGGATAAGGCATTAGAAGCGGCAATCAATGATTTGGGAGCCGCCGTCTTCGACCGCTGGTTCCACGAAGCCAGCGCAGAGGAGGCGAAGGTACTGACTCTCATTGCGGCGGCGCGCGGACCCGTTTCAGCAAAAGACGTTAAGGAAGCAGCCGAGGCTAAGAAGGTCAGAATATCGCCCCCCAGCATCACCAAGTATCTCCAACGGCTTTCAGAGAAGCAGGTAATCACCAAGACAGGTCGGGGAATGTACGCAATTCCGGACCGAATGTTCAGGGCCTACATTGCAAGCCGCCACCAAACGGAGTGACAGAAATGACGTTTCTGCTGCTCTTTTGTCCTAACCGTCCAAACCCCTTATTTCTAAGGGACTTCCACCAACACCGCTTACTCAAGGGACAAGCAACCGCACCATCCGCCTGACTTCCCGCATCATGCCCGCCGGGTGCCAGCCCAAACGCCGATCGCGCCGCAAAGTTTCCGTATTCTGCACATTCGCCATCGTCCATTGACCATTTTCCATGCCCCACCGTCTCCGCGCTTTTCATTGCCAGCCTCTCCCTGCAAAAGCTAACATCCACCGTGCACATGGCCAGGACTGGCATCCCGCAGGTCATTTTCGAAGACGACGACTTGCTCGTCGTGGACAAACCCGGCGGCATGGTCTGTCATTCCGCGCAACGGCCCGAGTACGGTTCGCTGGCCGACTGGCTGCGCGACCACGGTGTGACGACCCCGCGCATGATCAACCGTCTCGACCGCGAAACGAGCGGCCTGATCGTGGTCGCCAAGAACGAGACCGCCGCCAAAATATTGGGCAAAGCAGTCTTGCGCCGCCAGATCGAAAAAGAGTATCTGGCAATCTGTTGGGGCGAACTCGAACAGGACCATGGCGTGATCGATCAGCCCATTGCCGTCAGCCAAACCTCGGCCGTGTACACCAAGCGCGTGGTGGACACTGCCACCGGCAAACCGAGCCGGACCGAGTTCGCCGTCGACAAACGCCTGCGCGGGTTTACCGTGGTCCGGCTCACGCCGCGCACGGGCCGGGCCCACCAATTGCGCGTGCACATGGCGTGGCTCGGCCATCCGATCGTCGGCGACAAGGTCTACGGGCCCGACGAAACGCTGTATTTGCAGTTCATCAAGGACGGAGTGACGAATCAGATGCTGGACAAGCTGTTATTGCCGCGGCACGCGTTGCATGCCGAGCGCGTTTCGTTTCTCCACCCGCGCTCCCGCCAGCCCTGCTCGTTTCAAGCGCCCCTGCCCGATGACATGAAGACGTTCATCGAGGAGCACGCGTAAATGGCCGTCCCGCTCCTCGACAACAAGGGCTTTCGCCGATTGTGGCTCTCGCAGATCGTGCTGGCGCTCGGCGATGCCATGATGCAGATGGGCCTGCTCGAGTTCTTCCGCATCCATGGCTACAGCGAACGCACCGAAACCGCCAAAATGTTTTTCGCCGTGGCGTTGCCGGGCATGCTGCTCGGCCCGCTGGCCATCGCCTATCTGGACCGCTGGCAACGCCGGCACGTGTTGATCGCCAGCGACGCCTCGCGGGCGGTGATCGTCGCCCTGATCGCCCTGTGGGTGCTGCCCGTCCAGGCGGGCCGGCTCGTCTCGCGGAATCTGTTCGCCGTGTATCTGCTGATTTTTGTGATTGGGTCGATCACCACCTTCTACTACCCGGCGCGGTATGCGCTGATCCCCAACCTCGTGTTCAACGAGCAACTGATCCCGGCCAACACATTGTTCACCACCAGCTTGGCCATCGCCGGTGTCAGCGGCCGCGCCATCGGCGGGTTCGTCGCGGAAAAATTCGGCGTCGAATGGGCGATCCTGTCAAACACGGTCGCCTACCTTGCCGCGACCTTCCTGGTGTGGCGGATTCAGATGGATCCGCACGCAACCACAGGCACGGGGGACTCCGCCCACTCCGGCGGTTGGGGCGACCTGAAAACCGGCCTGATCTATATTTGGCAACACCCGACCGCGCTCACCCTCGCCATGCTGTCGGCGGTGTTCGCCTTCCTCGGAGGCGTGTTCGCCGTCGAGATCGTCGGCTATACCATGGAAACGCTCGGGTTGCGGACCGGCGGACTCGGCTACCTGTTAACCACCGCCGGCGCCGGCGCGGCGGTCGGCGTCCTCATGGTCGGGCGCGGCAAACCGTGGACCAAGGCCACATGGTTGCCCTTCGTCCAATTATTGCTGGTCGGCGGCGTCCTCATCCTCATGGGGTTGACCGCGCGGATCTGGATTACGGTCCTGCTGTTGTTCGTGCTCGGAGCTATCGCCGCCACCATCCTGATACCGATCGACGCCAAGCTGCAGCAGGAGGTCGATGATAAACGCCGTGGCGCGGTGTTCGCCACGCGCGGGATGCTGACCTCGGCCACCATGATCGTGGCATTCTGGCTGCAGTTCGGCACGAAATTGTTCCAGCGCACCCCCGCGCCGCAGATCATGTTGTGGCTCGGGATTGGCTCGATTGCCGCCGCGGCGCTGGCCGCCGTGACGCTACGACCGGGCCGGCGCAGCGCCGACCGGGCAGTGTAGCTTGACCGGCTTCGTGTGCGTCGGTACAGTTTCTCCGCGGACAACCGCAGAACAACGCATCGGTAGAAACGCATGCTGCAATACGTCCTCCGTTTCGTCGCGGGCAAGGACCAGGGAAGGGAATTCCCCTTGCCGCAGGACCTCTACATCGTGATCGGCCGCGTCAGCGACGTCGATGTGCTGTTGCTCGACGAGAAGGTCTCGCGCAAACACGCCAAGATCTCGACCCACGGCGGCAAGGTCATGATCGAGGACCTCGCCTCGCGCAATGGCACGTTCGTCAACGGCGCCCGCATTCGCAGCACCGAATTGAAGGAGGGCGACCAGATCGTCATCGGTTCGTCCACCATCAAGCTCGTGTCCGTGAACGAACCGACCTTGCGCTCGGCCCCGTCCGCCGCGCCGGCAGGCGCGCAACCCGCCGCGGGCCAGCCCCCAGCGGGCTCCGCGCTCATTTCCGGCTCCATCCGCGAGATGCCCCTGCCCGATCTGTTGCAGTTGTTCCTCAACTCGCGCAAGAGCGGCGTCATGACCATCCGTTCGGATGTCGGCATCGGCCGGGTCTTCCTGCGCGAAGGACATATCTACCACGCGGAGATCGAGGGTAATCCCGTCGTCAAAGCCCGCAAGGCGTTTTATCGCATGCTCGGTTGGACCGATGGCACCTTCGACCTGAAACCGGCCCCCGAGCATCGCGTCGCCGAGGAAATCACCGAGTCAACCATGTCGTTGGTCCTGGAGGGCGCGCGGCAACTGGACGAGATTCGCATCCTCGAACCGAAGCTGCCCAAGCGCGGCTCTCGGTTGCACGTCGCCGAGCCGCTGCCCGGCAACCTGCGTGACCTCGCCACGGAAGAAATTCAGCTGTTCCAGCTCGTGTTGCACGAGAACGTGATGGAAACCGTGATCGACAATTTTCCGGGAACGGATTTCGAGGCCTACACCTGCCTGATGGACCTGTTGCGCCGCGGCTTTCTGACCTTTAGTTGACCCGCCAACCCGGCTTCGCTTCCGCAGCGCTTTCCCCTCTCCCGTTGGGGGAGAGGAATAAGGTGAGGGGGGCTCGAATACTAAAACAACTCGTTCTGCTTCGTTCCGACCTTCACATCGAGCTTCTTGTACGCCGAATCGGTCGGCACGCGGCCCTGCGGGGTGCGTTTGAGGTAGCCTTCCTGAATCAAGAACGGCTCGTACACTTCTTCCAGCGTGTCCGGTTCCTCGCCGACCGCCACCGCCAGCGAGTTGATGCCCACCGGCTTGCCGCCGAATTTGTGCACCAGCGTCTCCAAAATGCGTTTGTCCATCTCGTCGAGGCCGTGTTCGTCAATCTCGAGCATCGCCAGCGCCTTGTCGGCAATGTCCGCGGTGATCTTCTTTGATTTGGCTTTCACCTGGGCGTAATCGCGGACCCGCTTGAGCAGATTGTTCGCAATGCGCGGCGTGCCCCGCGCGCGGCCGGCGATCTCCGCCGCGCCCCCGTCGTCGATGTCCACGTTGAGAATCAGCGACGAGCGGCGAACGATGGCGGCGAGTTCGACGGCGGTGTAATAGTCGAGCCGCTCGGTCACCGAAAACCGCGAGCGGAGCGGCGCGGTCAGCAGCCCGCTACGGGTCGTGGCGCCGATGAGGGTGAACCGGGGCAGGTTCAGGCGCACACTGTGCGCGTTCGGTCCCTGGTCGATAACGATGTCCAACCGAAAATCTTCCATCGCGGGATACAGGTATTCCTCGACGACCTTCTGGAGACGATGAATCTCGTCGATGAACAGCACGTCGCCCTTGTCGAGCTTGGTCAGCAAGCCGGCGAGGTTCGCGGCTTTTTCCAGCGCGGGCCCGCTGGTGACGACAATATTCACACCCATCGCCTTGGCCAGAATGTACGCCAGCGTCGTCTTGCCCAGCCCCGGCGGGCCGCTCAGCAAAATATGATCGAGCGCTTCCTTCCGCTGCCGCGCCGCCTCCACGGCCAATTCGAGCCGCTCCTTCACCTTGCCCTGACCCTGAAAATCGGCGAACAATCCGGGCCGCAACGACACGTCCAGCGTCTTGTCGTGTATGGTTTCCGTGACGAACCGCTCGGCCATGCGACCAAGATGCGGAACGCGCCCCCAAGACGCAAGACCAAAAGGCCGACCCGGTTGTCTCCATTTCCTCGTGACTCCTTTCGGGACAATGTTACGTTAGCGGCTGACGTGAGATTCTCGTCCAAAAGTCTGGCGGCGTTTTATTACCAGTTGGGCACGCTGGTACAGGCGGGCGTGCCGATCCGCTCCGCCCTCAGCACGATGCAGAAATCCGGCCCTCGCGCGATGCGGGCGGTGGCAGTCAGGTTATCGGAGGCCGTCAATGAGGGTCGGCCGTTGTCGGAGGGAATGGATCGCTGCGGCAAATGCTTCGCGCCGCTCGACAGGCACGCCGTCGACTTGAGCGCTCAAGGCGGCGCGCTGGACGTCGGGCTGTTGTCGTTGAGCAAGTACTACGAGAGCCGCGCGTCGGCCCGCAACAAGCTCATCGCCGGCTCCCTTTATCCGGCGGTGTTGCTGGTCGTCGCGGTGTTCGGCTCCCATTTCCCGGCATTCTTTCTCGGGGCCAGCGCCGGTAAACCGTACACCATGCTGGTCTATCTGCGAGACACGGTCGGCTTGCTGGCAATCCTCGCCCTGATCGGCGTCGGCGCCGTGTGGCTGTTGCGCTCGTGCCTGCGAACGCCGGGATTGAATGTGACGGTGGACCGCCTGCTGCGGGCGGTGCCGGTGCTGGGGCGGCTGCGGTTCGATTACGCGCTGAGCCAGTGGTTGCTGACAATCCGTCTCATGCTGCGGGCGGGAATTGGCGTCGTGCCCGCGCTGGAATACGCCAGCCGCACCGCCAACAGTCCGTCGATTGCCTACGGGTACGAGAAGGCCGCGCCGCGGATCACCGGCGGACTGCAGGTCAGCCAGGCGCTGGCATTGACGGGCGTGTTTCCCGAAGACCTCATCGACTTTTGGGCCACGGGCGAACAGAGCGGCCACCTGGACGAGATGCTCGATCGTCTGGCCACGCACTACGAGGACCGCTGGCGCCGCAACCTCGACCAGACCGTGACCTGGTTGCCGCGCATTGCCTATGTGTTCGTCGCGGCCTACGTCGTCTACCAAATCTTCACCATGTACACCGCCTACTTCAGCCAATACAACGACCTCCTGAAATGAGCCGGACAGACATGACGTTGCCAAGACTGGCCCTGGTCGCGGTCCTGATGCTGGCCGTATCGGCCTGCAAAACTCCGGCGCCAACGGATAGGGCGTCCGCCCAGCGACCGCCCGTCGCGCGCCAGATCGCGCACGTCACCCGGCTCCACGGCGACCGCCTCGTGGACAACTACTACTGGTTGCGCGAAAAGGACAATCCCGCCGTGCTCGCCTATCTCCGCGCGGAAGACGCGTACACGGACCGGTTCTTGACGCCGACCAAGCCCTTGCAGGAGAAGATCTACAACGAAATGCTGGCACGGGTGCAGGAGCCGGACGACACGGTGCCCTACCGTGACGGCGACTGGTTGTACTTCCGCCGCACCGAGCCGGGGAAACAGTATCCCACGTACCTCCGCAAGCGCGCCTCCACGAATGCGACGGAGGAAATCGTGCTCGACTTGAACGCCATGGCCAAAGGCAAAGCGTTCCTTGACGTGGGTGTGACCGAAGTGAGCGACGACGGCAATCTGCTGGCATTCAGCACGGATGAGACGGGGTTTCGTGACAACACGCTCTACGTCAAAGACCTGCGGACGGGCACCTTGCTGGACGAGAAGATTCCGCGGGTCGATAGCGCCGCCTGGGCGGCGGACAACCACACGCTCTTCTATGTCACCGAAGACGACGCGAAACGGGCGTATCGGGTCTGGCGGCACCGGCTGGGCGAGAAACAGGATACGCTGGTGTACGAGGAGAAAGACGCGTTGTACTCGGTCGAGGTCGATCGATCGCACAGCAAACGCTTCGTGTACGTCGCCATCGGCAGCAAGACCACCGATGAGGTTCGCTATCTGCCGGCGGACCGCCCCGAACAGCCGCTCAACCTACTCAGTCCGCGGGAGCAAGACCATGAGTACAGCGCCGATGACGGCGGCGATCTTTTTTATATCCGCACCAACGACAAGGGCCGGAACTTCCGACTTGTGACCGCGCCCATCGCCGATCCGCGGCATGAGAATTGGAAAGAGGTCGTCCCGGTCCGCGACAACGTGTCGCTCGACGATTTCGCGGTGTTCTCCCACAATTTCGTGCTGATGGAACGGGAGAACGGCCTGCCGCAGATCACCGTGTTCGACATCGCTTCCGGCGCGTCGCAACGCATCGAGTGGCCCGAAGCTTCTTACGACGTCGAGGCGGGAGACAATGCCATCTTCGACACCAATGTGCTGCGGATTACCTACGAATCACTGACGACGCCCCGTTCCGTCTACGACTACGATATGGTCACGCATGAGCGGACCCTGTTGAAACGGCAGGTCGTGAAGGGTGGCTATGACCCGGACCTGTACCAGACCGAGCGGATCTTCGCTACCGCGACCGATGGCGCCAAAATTCCCATTTCGCTCGTCTATCGCAAAGACCTCAAGTTGCCGTCAGGCAATCCGTTGTTGCTATACGGCTACGGCGCGTACGGTCTACCGACGGATGTCTGGTTCTCATCGGGGCGGCTGAGCCTGCTCGACCGGGGCATGATCGCCGCGATTGCCCACGTGCGCGGCGGCGGCGAATTCGGCAAACGCTGGCACGACCAGGGTCGGATGATGAACAAACGCAACACGTTTACCGACTTCATCGCCTGCGCCGAGACGCTCATCGCCCGGCATTACACCAATCCGTCTCATCTGGCCATCGAGGGCGGCAGCGCGGGCGGCCTGCTGGTCGGGGCGGTGCTGAATATGCGGCCGGACTTGTTCAAGGCCGCGCTGCTCGAGATGCCGTTCGTCGATGCCATCAACACCATGCTGGACGAATCGCTGCCGCTGACAGTCGGCGAGTTCGAGGAATGGGGCAACCCGAAGGTCAAGGCCGACTACGACTACATCAAGTCGTACAGCCCATACGACAATATCCAGCCACAGCCTTACCCGGCGATGTTGGTCACGTCGTCGCTCAACGATAGCCAAGTGATGTATTGGGAGCCGGCGAAGTACGTCGCCAAACTCAGGGCCACCAAGACCGATTCCCATCCGCTCCTGCTCAAGATGGATTTGCAGCCCGCCGGCCACAACGGCAAGAGCGGCCGCTACGATGCCCTGCGCGATACCGCCCTGGAATACGCCTTCCTCCTGACCCAGTTGGGAATCAAGCAATGACCGTTAGTAGCTTGTTAAAACCCGGATGATACGCCGCGTGAGGGCACGCGGCCTACAACTTCCTTCGATTTCGGCGGCCTACTGTAGGCCCGCTGCCTCCAGCGGGCGCCTTTTCAACCGGCTGTTACGTGGTTCGTAGCACGGCGCGCACGAGCTCCTCGACCGTTGCTTTGGGGCCGAGCTTCGCGGCGCCGGCGAGGACGGCTTTGTGGGCGTCGACCTGCTTGTAGCCGAGCGAGACGAGCGCCAGAACGGCGTCGGTGAGTTTCTGCTCCTCGGGTGTGGCGGCCCGCCCTTTGGCTTCGAACGCCGCCGCTCCGCCGACCCTGTCCTTCAACTCGACCACGAGTCGGTCGGCGGTTTTCTTGCCGATGCCGCGCAGGGTGGACAGCGTTTTGGTGTCGCCGCTGGCAATGGCGTTGCGCAATGCGGAGATCGATGTGCTGCTGAGGATGTTAATAGCGAGCTTCGGGCCGATGCCGCTGATGCTGATCAGGAGCAGGAACATTTCGCGTTCTTCCGTCGTGACAAACCCGAATAATTGCTGCGTGCCATCCTGGGAAACGACATGGTGATACGTGAGCAATTTCACTTCCGCGCCGCGGGGCGGCAGCTTGTCGTAGCTCGACAGCGGTATGAATACGGAATACCCCACCCCGTTGCAGTCCACGACCACATGCGTCGGCGCGGATTCCGCCAGCTTGCCGTGGAGATACGCAATCATCGCTGGCCAGTGTAACCCCGAATGTACGCGAATCAACGCGAATCAGATTTGCCGGGGCGGTCGGACCTGAACGCCCCGGCAATTGTGGGCGTGACAAATGGCGAGGGCGAGGGCGTCGCCGGCATCAGCCTGCGGGATTTCCGAAAGTCCGAGCACGGCTTTGACCATGTTGCCCACCTGGGTCTTGCCGGCCCCGCCAAGGCCGGTGACGGCTTGCCTGACCTTGCGGGGCGCGTACTCGTAAATCGGCAGGTCTCTCGCGGCAGCGGCGGCGATGACGACGCCACGTACCTGGCCGAGCGTGAAGGCAATCCGCGTATTCTGGACGTAGACCAGCCCCTCAACCGCCACTGCATCGGGCTTGTGCTGCTCAATGAGTTTCTTGACCTCCTCGCCGATACGCACCAAACAGCGGGATGGAAGCACCCTCGGCGGATTCTGGATGTGCCCGTGACAAAGCGCGGACATTTGGTTGCCGCTGACCTCAACGACGCCGTAGCCGGTGCTGCGCAGGCTGGGGTCGATGCCGAGGATTTTCATGGTCCCGACAAACCGCGCTCTTCGGTCGCTACGCCGCGGCCGCGTGCACTTTCTCCATGATCTCGTCGGGGATATCGTAATTGGCGTAGACGTTTTGGACGTCGTCGTTGTCTTCGAGCGCCTCGATCAGCGCCAGGACTGCCCGGGCGGTCTTCTCATCGGCGACGGGCACCGGCGTGAGCGGCAATTGGATGGCTTCGGCCGATTGCAACTTGATGCCTTTGGTTTCGAGCGCCTTGTGAACGGCCTCCAACTGATGCGGATCCGTGAGAATCTCGTAGGTGTCAGGATGCGAAATCATGTCCTCGGCGCCGGCATCAAGCACGAGGCCCATAAGATCGTCTTCCGAAATCTGATCCCTGGCGACGAGGATCTGGCCTTTGCGGTGAAAGAGGTGCTTGACGGCTCCCACGCCCGCCAGATTGCCGCCGTGTTTTGTGAAAATATTCCGAATCTCTCCCGCCGTGCGATTCTTGCTATCGGTGAGTAGTTCCACCAATAGCGCGACACCGCCCGGAGCGTACCCTTCATAGGTCACTTCCTCGTAAGTGACGCCGCCGAGTTCGCCCGTGCCCTTCTTGATGGCGCGCTCGATATTGTCGGCCGGCATGTTGGCGGCACGGGCCTTCATCAGAATGGTGCGCAGGCGCGGATTAAAACCGGGGTCACCGCCGCCATGTTTGCAGGCGACAACAATCTCCTTGCCGAACTTGGCGAAGACCTTGCCGCGTTTGGAGTCAACCACGCCCTTGGTGTGTTTGATCTTCGACCACTTGGAATGGCCTGACATGGCGAACAAATCTTAGCTTGCCGACGACCGTCTTTCCATATAATTTATCAGCGTTTTCACACGACCCGTGCGCGGGTGGTGGAATTGGCAGACACGTACGTTTGAGGGGCGTATGGCGAAAGCCGTGCAGGTTCAAGTCCTGTCCCGCGCACCAATCTTTGTCTGGCCTCGGCGGTCCTGCGCCTATCGTTCCGCCGAAGAAATCTCTACTCCAACGGGGTCGTCTGTGCTACGGTACAGGCGGAAAGGCTGGAGTCCTATGCGAGTGTGGTTCCTATTTGGTTTGGTAGTCAGCATGGCAACTTTGGCGTCTTTCGGTGGGTGCGCTTTCCCGCCGCCCGACAAGTACGCCCGGCCCGGCTCCCAGCTCGTGGCGCGTGCGACGGCAGAACCCCTTTCGTCACCGTCTTCCTCCGACACCTCATACGGCGAAGCAGTTACGGACGAGTATATTGGCACGGAGATTCGGCGACGGCTTAATGCCGACCCCGAGACAGCCGTCGGCATTGTCGCCGAGGTTGAGGATGGCAACGTTACGTTGCGCGGAGAGGCGCCGAATCTTGCCGTATCGTGGCGCGCGGAAGGCGCAACCCGCGGCGTCAAGGGCGTCAAGTCCGTGGTCAACCAGATTATCGTGAACACCCCCGCCGTCGCGCAGTGAGGGGTGGATGCAAGCGCGTCCCTCTCATGGTGCGGAGTGGCGCGCGGATTGAACAACCGCGACGCCGTACTTCCAAGCAAGCCATCCCCACACAGAGAAGGAGCGCACTGACCAGATACAATGCGGCAAAGCGTTTGTGGCCCGGGGCCGCGACCGGCGTCCCGGCCTAGGTTTTCCTCAGAGAATCCCGTGCCTCCATCAGGTCTTGAACGACTTCGTCATACGACCCGTATCGCTCAGCCGGATTCTGGGCGAGCATACGCGCGATGATTTGAATCGTGCGCTCCTGGACCGTGGGGGCGTTGTCGCGTAAGGAAGCTGCGGGATCCGTGACCACCCACTTGCCAGCGGCGTCGGTAGCCGTCGCGGAGTCCAAGGGCGGACGACCTCCCAGCGCATGGAACAGGGTCGCCCCGAGCGAGTAGATGTCGCTGCGTTCGTCCTCCGGCTTGCCGCGAAGTTTTTCCGGCGCCACGTAGTACGGTGTGCCCCAAATCCGTTCGCTGTCCGCTGCGGGGCCGCTTTGGACATCGCCCCCCGGTCCGCTGGCCAGACCGTAATCGACCAATTTGGGTACGCCGCTCTCATTGAACAGGACATTGCCGGGTTTGACGTCGCGATGGAGTACACCATGCTGCCAGGCGCTGCGCAACGCCGAGGCGATCTGCAGGCCGATGGTCAGCACCTCCGTCTCCGGGATGCGTCCGAGCTTGGTGATCCGGTCGTCGAGACTTCCCCGGTCGCAAAGCTCCATCGCCATGTAGTACCAGTGGTCGATTTCGCCAAAGGAATAGACCTGGCGGACATTGGGGTGATTGACCGCGCCGGCAGCACGCGCTTCACCCGAAAACCTGGCAATGAAGGCAGAATCGGCGGCAAGGCTCGCGCGAAGAACCTTGAGGGCAACGTAACGATGGAGTGTGACGTCGATTGCTTTGTAGACCGTGGCGCTGCCGCCGGTGCCGATCACATTGAGCAGCAGGAAGTCGCCAAATTTCAAGGGGACGACCGATGGCGCGCCGCAATGCTTGCATTCGACGTGGGTGAAGCCGACCTGCCCCGTCAGATCGAGAACCGCTCCGCACGAATGGCAATTGATCGAGTCCGGCACAGTGCCTGGTGCGTCCATGACGCGTCGACGTTAGCACGCGTTGAAAACCGCCAGCAACAGCAAAACCGCCACCGTGTCCCGTTTTGACCATGATGAACAAATGGCTCCAGCCCGGCGCCCGATTCCCCTGTCCCTGCCTGTGGGCTCGCGACATGGTTAACAGATTGTTTCAGAATTAGTTCCGATTGAGATTCTGACGAAGCCGCACACCGATTGGCATATTGGCTGCTTACCCCTAGCCCTCACGAGTGTGCACACCCCCGGTGTGATTATCGCGAAGATTTGACGAGGCGCTTTTTCTGTTTACATGCCCAAGGCGCTTCTCTAGTATTCGCAGCCGCACTTGGGGAGGAGACTTATGAAGAAAATCGAGGCCATTATCAAGCCGTTCAAGCTCGAAGACGTCAAGGAAGCCCTGGCCGGCGTGGGCGTCGAAGGTATGACGGTCACAGAAGTCAAGGGTTTTGGACGACAAAAGGGCCACACCGAAATCTACCGCGGCAGTGAGTACACCGTGGACTTCTTGCCCAAGCTGAAGTTGGAGATTGTGCTGCCCGATGGCGCCGTAGAGGCTGCGGTCACCGCGATTCTGAAGACAGCGAAGACAGGCAAGATCGGTGATGGCAAGATTTTTGTTCTGCCCATTGACGAAGCCGTGCGCATCCGGACCGACGAACGCGGGGACCAAGCCGTGTAACCCCGCCCGAAACTGGATCAACGACAAACAAAAATTCAGCCAGATCGGTGAAGCACCCGCCGACCGGCCAGGAGGACAGTATGACACCAAAAGAAGTTCTGGCGCTGTGCAAAAGCAAGAATGTACAGCTGGTAGACATTAAGTTTTGCGATTTTTTGGGCACGTGGCAGCATTTCTGCCTGCCCGTCGCCGAGTTGGAAGAGGAAACTTTCGAAGCCGGCGTGGGATTCGACGGTTCGTCGATCCGCGGGTGGCGGTCGATCGAATCCAGCGACATGTTGCTGATCCTGGACCCGGCCACCGCCATCATTGATCCATTCCCACAGGTTACCACGCTAAGCATTGTCGCCGACTCAATCGACACGATCACCCGCGAACCCTACACCCGCGACCCGCGCAACATCGCCCGCAAAGCCGAGGCGTACTTGCAGCAAACAGGCATCGCCGACACGGCGTACTTTGGTCCCGAGGCCGAATTCTTCATTTTCGACGATGTCCGTTTCGGGCAGGGCTCCAATAGCGGCTATTACTACATTGACAGCAACGAGGGCGTGTGGAACACCGGGCGCGAGGAATTCCCCAATCTGGGCAACAAGATCCGTCACAAAGAGGGTTATTTCCCCGTTCCGCCGCAGGACACACAGGTCGATATCCGCAACGAAATGATCATGGTCATGAAGGATTGCGGACTGCAGGTGGAACGCGAGCACCACGAAGTGGCCACCGCCGGCCAGGCCGAGATTGATCTGCGTTTCAGCCCGCTGGTCACGATGGCCGACAACATGATGCTTTACAAGTACGTCACCAAGAACGTGGCCAAACGGCACAACAAGACGGTCACGTTCATGCCCAAGCCGCTGTTCGGCGACAACGGCAGCGGGATGCACACCCACCAGAGCTTGTGGAAAAAAGGTAAGCCGCTCTTTGCGGGAAAGGAATATGCGGGCCTCAGCGGCCTCGCTCTGCACTACATCGGCGGCATCCTCAAACATGCCCGCGCCATCGCCGCCATTACCAATCCGACGGTCAACAGCTACAAGCGATTGACGCCGGGGTTCGAAGCCCCCGTAAACCTCGCGTATTCGAGCCGAAATCGCTCGGCCGCGGTCCGTATCCCGACGTATTCACCAAGTCCCAAGGCCAAGCGCATTGAGTATCGTCCGCCCGATCCAACGGCGAACCCATACATCGCGTTTGCCGCGCTGTTGATGGCGGGTTTGGACGGTATTGAGAACCGGATTGATCCCGGCGAGCCGCTCGACAAGAACATCTACGAGTTGCCACCCTCCGAACTCAAGAAGGTCCCATCGATGCCCGGTAGCCTTACCGAGGCCTGCGACGAACTGGAAGATGACCATGAGTTCCTGTTGAAGGGTGACGTGTTCACGCAGGATGTCGTCGACACGTGGATCGAGATGAAGCGCAAGGAACAGGATCAGGTGCGTCTGCGACCGCATCCGTGGGAATTCCACATGTACTACGACGCGTAAAAAATTCGCATCACTCGCAGGGCCGAAAGTTCACTCGAGCTTTCGGCCCTGTTTTTTTCTGCACTGCGGGCCGCTCAAAAAAAAATTTCGCCAGACATCATTTTTTTCTTGAAGAGTGCAACCTCGCTGACTATGCTCCTGCACGCAAAGGCGAAGGCGAGGATACAGAGGGGGTTGTGAATAAGTTGTGAACATCTTGGGCGCTCAGCCATGTTTTGCTATTCGGCCGTACGCACCGCCTAGGAAATTGTAGATTTTTTGGTTCGCATCCCTCCTGAGTCCGACACGAATGCTGTGAGGGGAAACGCAGCCGCACGACGGCGTAAGAACCGTTTGAGAGGTTTTTCCAGCGGTTGCGTGGGTATGGTAATCAAGGCAGGGGTTTTACATGGGTCTTGTCCGCTTGTGTTCGTGCGCGGGTTGTCTCCTTCCGTTCGCCTCGGCTGCCGGACACCTGTCGAAGCAGGCTAAAGTGGTGGTGTCAACAGCCTGTGAATAAGTCAGGTGCAAAATGAAGGAGGAACAATGACGACGGGGCACGAGCAACTATGGCGCGACGCGAGCAAAATCCTGCAAGGGATGCTCAATCCGGAGTTGTTCAACCGCTGGTTTGCGCCCATCAAGCCGGTCGAGGTCAGCCAAGATGCGCTGGTCTTGGGGGTGGCCAACGAGTTTTACCAAATCTGGCTCCAAGATAACTTTCTGGCGTTGATCCGTGAGGCGGTTAACCAGGTTTCCCGCCAGCCCCTCCAGGTTCGTCTCGCTGTCAGCCCGGGATTGAAAGTGCCTTCCGAACTGCCTCAGCCAACGGACACTAGCCACGAGAGGCGGTCGTCAGCCAAAGCCGACCTCGACGTGAAGCTGAATCCACGTTACACGTTCGATTCGTTTGTGGTGGGACCCAACAACAATTTCGCCCATGCCGCGGCGCTGGCCGTCGCCCAGTCGCCGGCCAAGGCTTACAACCCGCTGTTTGTGTACGGCGGCGTCGGCCTGGGCAAAACCCATCTGATGCAAGCCATCGGTCACGCCTCCTCCAACGGCGGCAAGTCCCGCAAGGTCACCTACATCACCTGCGAGCAGTTCACCAACGACTTCATCCAGGCCATCCAAAACAGCACCATGATCAAATTCCGCAAGAAGTACCGCCAAGTCGACGTGCTGCTCATCGACGACATCCAGTTCCTCGGCGGAAAGGAGCGGATGCAGGACGAGTTCTTCCACACGTTCAACACCCTGTTCGATGCGCACAAGCAGATTGTGCTGTCCAGCGACCGACCGGCAGCCGAAATCGCCAACTTGGAGAACCGGCTCGTTTCGCGCTTCGAGTGGGGCCTGGTTACGGAATTACAGCCGCCCGCGTTGGAGACGCGGATCGCGATCCTCAAAAAGAAAGCGGCCATGATCGACGTGAAGCTTTCTGACCAGGTGCTGGAATTCCTTGCCGAGAAGATCCGCACGAACATACGCCGCCTGGAAGGGGCCCTCGTGAGGGTCGCCTCGTACGTATCTCTCACGGGCAAAGAACTTAACCGAGATGCCTTGGAGTCGTTGCTCCGCGACGCGCTTCACGAAGAGGCCAGACGGACCGTTACCATCGAGTCCATCCAGAAGAAGGTGGCCGAACATTTCGACATCCGCATCGCCGATATGACCAGCCGACGTCGCCCGCAAAATGTGGCGTTTCCCCGCCAGGTCGCCATGTACCTCAGCCGGACGCTCACCGACCGCTCCTTGTCGGACATAGGCGAGTCGTTCGGTGGCCGCGATCACGGCACGGTCCTGCACGCCTGCAGACTGATCGAACAACGAACCTCGAAAGATCAGCGGCTGCGCCAGACAGTTTCCTATCTCGAACAATCACTCCAACGGCAATAACATTCCAATAATTTGTCAGTTCGTTGGAAACAACGTCCGATGAACCTCCTTGCAAAACAAAACCTCACTGCGTTGGTTCAACACTCTCCGATTTGTACCAGGGAAGCCCTTTACGTAACTGCTTGCTGTAGCCTTGACAAGAAAAGTTGTTTCATATATGCACATCCGGACGGTAACGACTCCTCATTTATATACGCATGGTAAACAATAAGCAGTACTACGTGTACACAACATGTCGGTTAAACTGAAAATCAGCAAGGAATCAATTCTTGACGGGCTGCAGCGTGTGCAAAATGTCGTGAGCACCCGCACCACGCTCCCGATCCTGTCGAATGTTCTCATTCAGGCGTCCAAGAACGGTCTTACCTTGACAACGACCGACCTCGACGTTGGGGTTCGTTGTCGCGTAGACGCTGAAGTATCAAAAGAGGGTTCAACAAGCCTCCCAGCTCGAAAACTCTTCTCTATTCTCAGAGAAGTGGTCGCCGCTGAAATTGAAATCGAGGTCGATGACCGGAATGCGGCGTCCATTCGTTGTGGGTCATCTTTCTACAAGATTATGGGCCTACCGGAGGAAGAATTTCCCCGGTTTCCTGAGTTTGGCGCGGGCAAAGCGCTGAAGATCGAGCAATCCGTGCTCCGCGACATGCTGAAGAAAACGGCCTATGCCGTTTCGAACGATGAGACTCGCTACGTACTGAATGGCGTGTTCATGGGGCTCAAGGGCGATAAACTGACGGTGGTCGCGACGGATGGTCGCCGGCTGGCCCTTATTGAGCACGATATCGAGGTTCCCAAGGGTTCTGAAGCGGAATTGATTCTTCCCACAAAGGCGGTGAACGAGTTGGAGCGGTTGCTGGCTGACAAAGGGGACGTGAAGCTCTCCATCGGCGAGAACCAGATCCTCTTCGAATTGGACAGCACCACACTGGCTTCCAAGCTGATCGAGGGAACCTATCCTAATTTCCGACAGGTAATCCCAACGGAGTCGAAGGAACGAATCGCCTTGGAGCGCGAGTTGCTCCTCGCCGCGTTGCATCGAGCGTCTATTTTGGCCAGCGAAAAGTCGCAGTCGGTAAAACTGAATTTCGCCAAGAACACGCTGACAATCACCGCAACCACTCCCGAGGTCGGCGAAGCCAAGGAAACCTTGTCGATCAACTACAAAGGCAAGGAGTTGACCATCGCGTTCAACCCGCAGTACATGATGGATCCGTTGCGCAATCTGGACGCTGACGAGGTGTTTGTGGAATTGACCGATGAGTTGAGCCCAGGCGTCATCAAGGTCAACGCTCCGTTCCTGTACGTGCTGATGCCGATGCGTCTGAGTTAGCCCGTAGCGGCAGCGCGTCATCACCGGCGCGGCTGTGGAGCTTGACACCCCTTTTGCTCGGTTCTAGTGTTTGGCCAATCACCCGACTGCCTCGTGGTGTAATGGTAGCACAACTGACTCTGGATCAGTTTGTCTAGGTTCGAGTCCTAGCGAGGCAGCCCCCGGGAAACCGGGGAGGGCGCCGGTGTCAACCGCGTTGCCTCCGCCTTTGCCTGCGCCACCAAACACCCGGTTCTGGCTAGTAATCGTGCCGGTGCCCAACAAACCGGCAAGCAGCGCGGTCGCAGCTTCTTGCATATTTCTTGCGGATTGCCGCGCTACGTGTCCTGCCGTAGGATATGCACACGTGGGCAAGAAACAACTCGATTAGCGAGGCGCTATCATGGCTCTCCTCATCAAGAACGGACACATCATCACCGCTAGCGAGGACTATGTCGCCGACATTTTCTGCGAGAACGAAACCATCACACGCGTCGGGCAGAAACTCGACGCCCCGAAAGATGCCACGCTCATCGACGCAAAAGGCAAATACGTCTTCCCTGGCTTCATTGATCCGCACGTCCATATCTATCTGCCCGCCATGGGCACATTTGCCAAGGACACGCACGAGACCGGCAGCAAGGCAGCGCTCGTGGGCGGCACCACGACGATCATTGAGATGGCTGGCCAGTCCCGAGCAGAACAGCCGTTGAAAGACGGCTTTCAGCTCTGGCTCAGCAAAGCCGAAGGCCACAGCGCCTGCGACTTCACGTTCCACCAGACCGTGTCGAGGATGGACAAGGAATGCGAGGGCCAACTCACCGAGATCGTCAACGCCGGCATTCCCAGCTTCAAGGTCTATCTTGCCTACAAGGGCGCGTTCGGCATCACCGACGAAGAGCTTTATCACACGATGCGGCTCGCCAAAAAACTCGGCGTGATCGTCACAGGTCACTGCGAAAACGCCGACCTTGTCCTTGAATCGCAAAGGAAGCTGCTCGCGGAAGGCAAGACCGGTCCCGAATGGCATTACTGGAGCCGGCCGCCGTTGGTCCAGGCCGAAGGCGTCCATCACTTCACGACCTTCGCGGAAATGCACGACACACATTGCTATGTCGTGCACACCAATTGCGAAGAATCGCTGCGGGAGGCACTGGCCGCTGCGGCCCGCGGCGTCCGCGTGTGGGTTGAGATCTTGATCGAGCACCTCGTGCTGGACAAGTCCTTCGCGGAGTTGCCGAACTTCGAGGGCGCGAAGTACCTCATGTCACCGCCGCTCCCCGAGAAAAAGAATCAGGAAGTGTTCTGGAACGCGCTCCGCCAGCGGTTCGTCTCCACCGTCGCGACCGACCACGCGCCGTTCGATTTCAAAGGCCAGAAGGAAATGGGCCGGGGAGACTTCACCAAGATCCCCAACGGCATACCGGCGTTGGAGGACCGTGTCAATCTACTGTACACGCGCGGCGTCTGCGAGGGACGGATCGACCTCAACACGTTTGTGGATTGCGCCAGCACCCAGGCGGCGAAATTGTTCGGAGTGTTCCCGCGCAAGGGCACCATCGCCGTCGGCAGCGACGCCGACCTCGTGGTCTACGATCCGGATTATCGCGGCAAGATTTCGCAAGAGACGCAGTTGATGAATGTCGACTACAACGCGTTTGAGGGCTGGGAAATCAAAGGCCGTCCGAGTGTCGTCACCGTCCGTGGCGAAGTCGCCGTCAAAGATGGCAGGTTTGTCGGCAAACTCGGCCGCGGCAAACTCATCAAACGCGAGCCCACGCATTTCTAAATCGGAGTCGCCTCCCGTACTATGTAAGAACTCGTGCGGCCCAATTTGTGCGTAACAAACGAATCCAACATCGCGCTTCAGAGACGTGCACCGTGCCAGTCAGCGCCCAATTCTTGTGGTCGTATTTGTGGGCCTGACCCGGTTCCGGCCAGGCCGGCATTGCAAAACCTCCAGCTTCGAGTCCTAGCGAGGCAGCCATTGCTCATCTGCGGCTCTCCATGACAGACCGCGGCGGATCGTGGTGAGGAAACGGGCGCACGAATGCAAGGGGCGCGGCTGGCAGCCAAAAAACAAACCGCGGCTTCGCTCACGACTCGGTGAACCAACTCGCGGCTGCGCCCTCATGTCCCGCAAGGGGACCGGGTTCAGGCTGCTTGCGGGGATCGAGCGGATTGCGCCATGGCCCGGCGCGACGGTGTGCATGGGCCGCACAGCAGCGAATCTGTAGAGCGAGGTCTGCTTCACCCGAACCCCGGAGCATGACAAAACTGTAATGAGTCTGCGCTGGTTGCCGAAAGGCGCGCGGTGTATCTTCCTTTCAGTCAGAATCGTGAAAGTACTCGTGGTGGAAGATGATCGCAAGATAGCCTCCTTCGTCCGCAAGGGACTGAAGGAACAGGGCTTTGTCGTAGACGTGTGTGGAGACGGAGAGCAGGGGTACGCCTGTGCGACCAGCCAGAACTATGATGTGATCGTTCTGGACATTATGTTGCCGGGTCGGGACGGCTTGAGCATTCTGCGGGCACTGCGGGAAAAGAAATACACGGTACCCGTCATTCTGCTGACTGCCCGATCTGGCCTTAACGAGCGTGTCGAGGGGCTAAACCTTGGCGCCGATGATTATCTCCCCAAACCCTTCTATGTCGAGGAGTTGGTCGCCCGCATCCAGGCAGTGGCTCGCCGCGCATCCGGGGACGAACTGACCCAACTATCCGCAGGCGAGCTGGTAGTGAATCTGATCGCCCACGAGGTGAAACGAGGTGAACAGCGAATCGAGTTGACTGCCCGCGAGTTCAATCTCCTCGAACTGCTCATTCGGTCCCCCGGGCGCGTATACACGCGCACCCAAATACTCGAACACGTCTGGGGCTACGACTTTGACCCCCAGACGAACGTAGTCGACGTGTATATCCGACGGTTGCGCGCCAAGATCGACGCGCCGACGGGGTCTTCGTGGATCGAAGCAGTGCGGGGCGTCGGCTACCGGTTTCGCAGTGGGGAGTAAACGACGGTGAGATTCCGTCTCAAAGTCACGCTGCTGTCGCTGCTGATCTCGGGCATGATCATGGTCGGTTTCGGAACCTATTTTCTCGGCGTCGTCTCCCGCGTGCAAATAGACCGCGTTGATCGCGAGATTTCTGCGTTGTGCAACGTTCATCTCCAACGGCGGCTGCCGGACGAGTTTTGGAAGGATTTCGGCAAGTCGCTTCAAGTCATTTACGGCGACACTTCTTCGAACCAACTCGTCGTATGTGTGTGGGACGCCATGCACAATGTCCTGTACAAGTCGGCCCAATGTCCGAAGGAGATCGCCGGGATGACGTTGCCCCCCATGGAGTTCGCAGAGGTGCAACAACCAGCACCTGCAGGGCCGGACGATGGGCCAATGCGAAACCAACCCCCCGGAGAGCCACCCACGAACGATTTCCCTGAACCCGTGTCGCCGGGGGAGCCGCAGTGGATGCCACCGCCGCAGACACTGCTGCAGCCCAATGAGCCTGGAATGACGCCCTGGTGGCCTGGTGGGGTGCGCGGAAGGCTCGGGCCTCCAGGTGGACCGGATATGATGCCCATGCTGCGGTCGACACGAATGAAGAAGTCCGTTTTTGAAACGCTACAAACTTCCAGCGGCGATTGGCGCGTGGGGGTCTTGGGCAATGACGCCGTCACCACGGTGATCGGGGTGAACCTGGCGGAATACCACCGTGAAGCCGCGCGCGTCCGCAGTGCGTTTCTCATTGCTATGCCGCTCGGGCTGCTCGCGCTGGCGGCTGGCGGCTGGTTACTGGCGACACGGGCACTCAAGCCCATCACGCTTATTACACGCACTGCGGCGGGGATTACGGCGCGCGGCCTCGACAAGCGTATTCCCGCCACGTCTGCCGATCCGGACCTGAGCCAACTGGTGGAGGTGATCAATGGGATGCTCGACCGGCTGGAGAAGAGTTTTCACCAGGCGGTGCGCTTCAGCGCGGATGCCGCCCATGAATTGCAAACGCCCCTGACGGTGCTACAGGGCGAACTGGAGCAGGCCATCCAGCGAGCCCCAATGGGTTCCGACGATCAACAATGCTTCGGCGACCTGCTGGAAGAAGCACAACGACTCAAGACGATTGTCCAGAAACTGCTGTTGCTGGCGCGGGCGGATGCCGGACAGTTGGCCCTATCACTGGAAGCCGTCGACTTGTCCGCCTTGGTGGAGGCCGCCATCGAAGATGTCAAGGCCATAGCCCCGCACTTGCGGGTGGACCAACGGATTGCTCCAAACGTCTGCGTGACGGCCGACCGCGATCTGTTGGCCCAGGTTATCCGCAACATGACCAGCAACGCCGTAAAGTACAATTTCAAAAATGGTTGGGTGTGCTTCGACGTGCGCGTTACGGGCGATGTTGCACTGTTTACCCTCAGCAACACAGGCGTGCCAATTCACCAGGAGGACCGGGAGCGGGTGTTCGACCGGTTTTATCGTGTGGACAAGTCGCGAAGCCGACGAGAGGGCGGTGCGGGATTGGGGTTGAGCCTCGCGCGTGAGATTGCCAGGGCCCACCACGGCGACCTTGTGCTCGATCTTTCATGCAGTGAACTCATCTCATTTACGCTAACAATGCCGCTGGCGAATACGGCCGCGCCAGCTCCAGTGGTCATTTCGTAAACCACGTGAGCAGGACGGGCTTTGCCTCGCCTCGTCCACCGACGGAGAACGCCCACGGCCGTCAGCGACTTCCACGGAGCGGCGACCGCTCATCGGCGAACACATTGTATTACAAGTTTGTAATCGCACGCGGTGACCTTTGTTCATCGCGACCGCGTATTTGGTGGCTGCATAAAGACATTCGTGAGGGTATGATGTTCCGTCTTGAAAAATCAGCCGGCACCGGCTAATTGAATGCCCAGCACAGTTGTTGGTGGGCACAAACGGGAGAGACGACAATGGAGAAGCGCTATGAAACGACAACATGACAGACCGACGCCGCAAGCCAGCCGGTGCGATCCAGTGCGAATCCTCTTCGCCTGCGTCGTGCTTGCAACAGCTTTAGCAGCCCGGACTGATACCGTTTGGGCCGACACCAACAACTGGATCTCCGGCACTTCTGCCAGCTGGTTCACTCCCGCGAACTGGTCTTTGGGTGTGCCGCCCGGGACCGGTGACGAGGCCTACATTTTGACCAACAGCACCGCGATCATCCAGGGGTCGACGGCGGCGACCGCCAACGACCTGTTTATTCAGGCCGGGGGCGTAATGGTCGGCAATGTCAGTGCCGGCTCGCTCACTGTCAACGGTGAAATAACGGTTGGCGATCTTGGCGTCTCCAGCGCGCTGACGTTGAACATTGGCACCATCTCCGTCAATACGATCAGCGTTGGCGCCAACGGCTCATATTCCGATACGTCCTCCGGTACGATCATCCTGACGGGCTCAAATCCAACGATCCAAATGGCGAACGGGATCACGATGGTCGTGAATAGCGTTGTCGCTGGCACGAGCGGGTTGACCAAGGGCGGGTTGGGTACGCTCACGCTGGCAGGGGACAACACGTATACTGGAGGAACCACAATCAGCTTGGGTACCCTCCAAGTGGGTAACGGCGGGACCACGGGAACACTGGGGGGCGGTGATGTCACCAACAACTCGGCGCTGGTTTTTGACCGCAGTGACAGCCTCATGGTCAGTAACACCATCACTGGCTCCGGTAGCCTGACGCAGGCTGGCAGCGGTACGTTGACTTTGTTGGCGACCAACAATTACAGCGGGCAGACACTCATTAGTGCGGGCACGTTGCAGGTGGGCAACGGTGGCACCAGCGGTTCGCTCGGGACCGGTGCCGTGAGCAACAACTCCGCGCTGGTTTTTGACCGTAGCGACAGCATTTTGGTTAGCAATGCGATCAGCGGCGTCGGCAACCTGACCCAGGCTGGCAGCGGTACGTTGACATTGTTGGCAACCAACAAATACAGCGGGCAGACTCTCATCACTGCGGGCACGTTGCAGGTGGGCAACGGTGGCACGAGCGGTTCGCTCGGGACCGGGGCCGTGAGCAACAACTCGGCGCTGGTTTTTGACCGCAGCGATATCGTGACGGTCAGTAATACCATCACCGGCACTGGCAGCCTGACGCAAGCGGGCGCCGGCACCCTGATTTTGGCCGCCAGTGATACGTACACCGGCCTGACGATCGTCACCTCAGGGACGCTGCAGGTGGGCGATGGCGGCACGATGGGTTCCCTGGGCACCGGGGCCATTAGCAACAACTCGGCGCTGGTTTTTGACCGCAGCGACAGCATTTTGGTTAGCAATGTGATCAGCGGCGTCGGCAGCCTAACCCAGGCCGGCACCGGTACGCTGACGCTCACAAATGTGAACACCTACAGCGGCGGTACGTGGGTCAGCAATGGTGGAACGCTCTCCGTTCTAAACGGCCACGCCTTGGGCAGCGGTGGCCTGAGCCTGATCAACGGCACGCTGACAATAGGCACCGGCATGGTGCTCTATGTGGGAGGCAGTTACACTCAGGCCGCAGGAGGCACCCTGCAAATTGCGATTGGAGCCACAAACGCATTCGGCCAACTCGATGTCGCTGGCTCGGCCAGTCTCGCCGGCACGGTGCACGTTGCCGAGGCCGGCAGTTATGTTCCGGAGCACAACAATACATTCGTGTTGCTGGTGGCCAGCAACGGTGTGGCGGGAACGTTCTCCGCGCTTACCAATGACTTCACGTACAGCTCTTTGCTGACAAACACCCTGGTCTATGGCGCGGACGAAGTGACTCTGAAATGGTCGCAACTGTCGTTCGTGCCGTACGCCCTGACGCCAAATCAAATGGCTGTCGCGAAAGACCTGGATGTCGTCGCCAGCTCAACGGTCTCTTCGGCCGTGGCGCTGGTCAACTACCTGGACTATCTTCCCAATCCAACGAACGATCTGCCCGTTGCGTTCGATGAGATTTCGCCCGAACAATTGACGGCGATGTTCACAATGGCATTTGCGGGCATGGATGGCCAGGCCGCCCGATTCCTGAACCGCGTCAACGAACTGCGCGCCGGGTATCGCGATTTGTATATGGACGCGTACAGCCGCTACGGCGGATATGATAGCAGCAGCACTTCCTCATCAGGAAACAGCTCGTCGAATTCGTTGCCGTTACAAGTGGTTCGGCAGAACCTGGAAAATCCATGGAGCATATATGCGGAAGGAGGCGGCGAATTTGTGGATGTGCAAAGTGGCACCAACGCGGTGGGGTACAGCCTGACCGCCGGCGATTTCACCGTCGGCCTTGACCGGTGGGTGAGCGATCATTTGGTGCTGGGGGGCGGAATCGGCTACAACGGTGGGAACGCGAGCTTGGCGCATGGCGGAAATATTGATATGGACGGCTTTTTCGCCCAAACCTACGCCGCTTGGTTCCGCCAGGGGTTGCACGTCGAAGGGATGCTTAGCGGGGGGGTCAATTCCTATGATACAAAGCGGTATGGGTTGGGAGGGTTCGCCAAAGGCCAGTCGGACGGCTTCGAGTGGACTGGGCTCCTGAATGGCGGCTACGATTGGCAGTATGGAGCGTGGAGTTTCGGCCCGCTGGCCGGCATTCAGTATATGTGGGCCAACATCGATGGTTTCACGGAGACCGGGTCGATGGCCCCGTTGCATATCGAATCGCAAAGCGCCGACGCGATGCACACCCAATTGGGCGGGGATCTGCGCTATCGCGCCTATATACCGCCGACGCTGACCTTTGTGACGCCGGAAGTAAGCGTTCTTTGGCGGCACGACTATCTGGCCGACAGCATCGCCCTGAAGTCGGCGCTCGCCGATGGCGCCGGTGATGCGTTCACCGTCCACGGGCCGACAATCGGCCGCGACAGCTTCATCATTAATCTGGGAGTCACGGCCCAGTGGAACCCGACGGTCAGCACCTATATCAACTGCATGGTACAGGCAGGGGCAAGCGGCTATTCGGAAGACGATATAAATGCGGGCGTGCGCATCAACTACTGAACCATACCCGCCAATCTGCGCACGCGGTTTCAGTGGCACCCCGGAGGCGCGGCACGCGCCGACGCAGAACTGGTGGGGAGAACGGGTCGACGCCTAACACGGTCATCGCTTTCGCGGGCGCAACGCATGGCTGCGCTGAACCGCACACCAGGCGATGACGTTTCTGTAATCCCGCCACGTGCCGTTCCGTCATGATTAGAGAGTCTGTATAGACGCAGTAACAGCCCGTGTCCAACATCGACCCGAATCAGGCTGAGGCCAGCTGCTAAATCAGGGGAATAGGGAGCCATGAGATTACACAGATATCGAGGACGAGTGCGGTTTCCGTCGGGGGTTTTATCTCGATTCCACGCATCTTCTTCCCCCGGCCCGCATTCGAAAAGGATCTGGTGGGGCTCGCTACTATTTGCCTGCGCGGGTTGCCTCACACCGCTCCGGGCGGCGGGATCACAAATCCTGTATGGACATTTGCCGGCAACGGTGGCCCGCTTGGAGCCCGTTGGTCGCCTCTCGGGTCAGACCCGGTTACGCCTGGCCATTGGCTTGCCATTGCGCAACCAAGCTGAGTTGGCGGTTCTCCTTCGACAGATCTCCGCCCCATCAAGTCCCTCGTACCATCATTATCTGACGCCCGAGCAGTTCACAAAGAAGTTTGGTCCGACAGAAGACGATTACCAAGCCCTCTTCGCCTTCGCAGCAGCCAACGGGTTGACGGTGAGTCGCGCGTACCCCAATCGCGTGATACTCGATGTGGAGGGCGCCGTTACGGACATTGAGAGAACTTTTCATGTGACAATGCGCATCTATCAGCACCCAACGGAAAACCGAACCTTCTACGCGCCGGATACCGACCCGTCGCTTGACTTTGACCGTCCCGTCTTGCACGTCAGCGGTCTGGACAATTATGCGCTCCCGCATCCAAGGCTGCACAAGATTTCCCCGTCGGCTCGAACGACGACTGCGACACCCCATTCAGGCTCGGGGCCAGATGGCAGCTATGCAGGCAAGGACTTCCGGGCAGCTTACGCGACGGCCATCACGCTTACAGGCTCCGGGCAAACCGTCGGGCTGGTGGAGTTTGACGGGTATTATGCGAGCGATATCACGGCATATGAAGCAACCAACGGACTGTCCAGCGTCACCCTCACGAATGTGTTGCTGGACGGGTTCGGCGGTACGCCGACCACCGGCCCGGATAGTGGTAATGCCGAGGTCGCTCTGGACATTGAGATGGCGATTTCCATGGCGCCGGGACTATCCAAGGTGATGGTCTACGAGGCCGGACCGGATGGGACCCCGAACGACGTCTTGAGCCAAATGGCCTCGGACAATCAGGCGAAGCAGCTGAGTTGTTCCTGGGGTTGGGGCGGCGGCCCCGACGCGACGGCTGACCAGATCTTCGAGCAAATGGCCGCACAGGGCCAATCGTTCTTCAGCGCCTCCGGCGATAGCGACGCCTTTGTCGGCGATACCTCCTCACAGTTTCCCTCGGATGACCCATATATCACACAGGTTGGCGGAACGACCCTGACGACCACTGGGCCGCACGGCTCCTACGTATCGGAGACCGCGTGGAATTCAGGCTTTGTCTTCGCTGACAGAGGCTATCTCGGCAGCGGTGGCGGGATCAGCACCAGCTACTCCATCCCGGGCTGGCAGCAGGCTGTCAGCATGTCGTCCAACCAGGGTTCAACGACCATGCGGAACGTCCCCGATGTCGCCATGGTCGCCGCCGACATCTCAATCATTGCGGACGACGGCCAACAGGAAACAGTCGTCGGCACCAGTTGCGCAACGCCGTTGTGGGCAGGCTTTATCGCCCTGGTCAATCAGCAAGCCGTGTCCAATGGCCTGTCAACGGTCGGTTTTATCAACCCCGCCATTTATGCGATCGGCCAGGGCACGAACTATACGTCTGACTTCCACGATATCACCACCGGCAATAACGAATGGTCCGAAAGCCCCACCCGATTCACGGCGGTCGCTGGCTACGACCTTTGCACCGGCTGGGGCTCGCCGACCGGCAGCAATCTGATCAGTGCCCTCGCCCGCTCGTCCGGAGCTGATTTGTCCGTGGCCGTGACCGGGGCGCCCGATCCGGTGGTGATCGGCGACGGCCTAACCTACACGATCACCGTGACCAACAATGGTCCAGCCACTGCCACCGATGTCATCGTCACAGACTCGCTGCCGGCCAGCGTGACGTTTGTTTCGGCCACACCAAGCCAGGGAACCAGCACCTATGACCGCGGAGAGGTGGTCTCCGCTCTCGGCACCCTGATCGCGGACGCGACAGCCACCGTGCAGGTTGTGGTGACCCCGACCGCCGCGGGCGCGATCACGAACACTGCCAGTGTCACGGCCGACCAGACCGACCCGAACATGGCCAATAACACCACCACCGTGACGACGGACGTTTTGACCCCCGCACAACTCGACGTCAGCCCGACGAGCTACGACTTCGGTACGGTAACTACGAGCACGACAGCGCTGGTCGCGTTTGTGGTTACCAACTCGGGTGGGGCCGCGCTGACGGGGACGGCGACGGTTAGCGGCGACCCGTTCGGCGTGGTGTCCGGCAGCTCTTTCAGTGTGCCCGGAGGAGGTTCGGCCGATATCGTTGTTAGCTTTACGCCGGCAAGCGCGGGAGATTTCAGCGGCAACGCAGTATTCAGCACGAACGGTGGCGACCTCACGAATTCGTTGACGGGGACGGGTACGACAAATTCACCCCCCGGCACCACTCCGCCAACATTGATTGTAGTCAGCCCCACTGACTATCAGGTGTTCACAGACGCCACCATCACCGTCACTGGTGTCGCCAGCGATCCCAGTGGTATAAACAGCGTGACCGTGGATGGTGCCGCCGCGTCCGTGACGGGGCTCGACTGGTCCGCGGCCCTGACGCTTTTCGCCGGGACCAACACCATCACCGTCATCGCCATGGACAACAGCGCTACCATGAACACAACAACGCAAATCGTTTATGCGGTTGCGTGGTCAACGACCACGAACCAAGTACCGGTGATCGTCTCATCGCCAACGGTGACCAATGCGCTACTGCGAGTCGGTGATGTGGCTGTCATCGCCGCGGACGAGCCCAATGTATTTACGGTGAATGCCGATGACCCGAATGGTTATTCGTTGGACTATCAGTGGTCATTCGGTGACGGCACGACGACCGATTGGCTGGCGACGAATACAGCCAGCCACGCGTACGTCACCAATTGCGGGCCGTATACTGCAAGCGTGACCGTGTCCAACGGGCAAGCGACAGCCAGCAGCAACTTGACGGTGGTCGTCGCGTGCCCAATGGACATTACCAAGATGCAGGTAAAGCTCAACTTCGCCAAAGCCTACGCAGACAGTTGCAACCTCAAGGCGACACTCGATCTTGGCTCGGGGATCAGTCTGGCGGACAAGGTGTTGACGCTCAATGTGGGCGGCGCACAGGCACAGTTCCTCCTGTATGCCAACGGAAAGGGAAGCGGCATCGGTGTGAGCGGCAAGTGCACCCTGGACTACGATAAAAAGACGCGCGTATGGAAGTTGACAGCCAACATGCAGGACGGTTCATGGCGTGACGCCTGGGAGAATGATGGATTGACGGATACGACGATCCTGTCGCCGGGAGAATCGGTGCAGTTGAGCGTGGTTCTCTTGATCGGCAACGAGGGATTCGCAGCCGACCCAATATTAGCCTACACGGCCAAGGCCGGAAAATCTGGAACTGCCAAATAGCACTTCTCGCGCGGCGACGCAACTACCAGCCCCCGTGCGCAATTCACCCAGGAGGGAAAAGGCGGGGGGGCTGTCTTAATGCCGTCGGCCTTGATGGATTCCTAGGGAGAGGTGCTCACCGTCTAATCGAGGGGTTTCGCCCGTTTCTAATACCGGATGACGTTTTTGTAATAGGGCCTCATGTCGTCTTGTCACGATGACGGCGTTCAATATCGGTAGAACATCTGAAGGGCTGGTCCCCCAGATAGAAACAACAGAATGGAGCAGTCTTATGAAGAAAAGCATTATTATCGCCGTACTGGCACTCGGCTTGTTGGGGCTTGGAGCAACAGCCCAGGACGATGGGGGCCCCCCCTCCGGTGGCCCCCCTCCCGGCGGTCCCAACGGCACCCACCAACCGCCTCCGCTGCCACTCTTGGTCACGGCACTCGATACCAACCACGATGGCATCATTGATTCCAATGAGATTGCCAACGCGTCAGCGGCCTTGAAGACGCTCGATAAAAGGGGCGACGGCAAGCTGACCCCCGACGAGTATTTGGGACCTCGTCCGAGCGATCTACCGGCGGATGACAAGGGGGGACACGGTCCGCCGCCCCTGCCCATTGTCACGGCGCTCGATGCCAATCATGACGGGATCATTGACTCCAATGAGATCGCCAACGCGTCAGCGGCTTTGAAGACGCTCGATAAAAAGGGCGACGGCAAGCTAACGCCTGACGAGTATATGGGGCCCCGTCCAAACGGCCCGCCGGGCCAGCAGGATGGCGGTTCGCCACCTGGCGTACCCCAAGGGTCGGATGTGAACTTCTGAGCCCAATTGGCGCGGTGTTGACCGGGAGAAGGGTCATCCCGAGATGGATGGCCCAGCCCCCACGAAGGGGGCCCCGGTCACCCGCGTCGCCATCTTGGATTGAAATGGAACGCTCATGCTGCGCAGGCCCGTATTTGCAATGAGCGGTTCGCATTCTAGCAGTCGGTCGAACCGATACAATAAGGCCACCGCGGAGACTGCCATGCGAACGAGCAACTCCGGCATCTCAATATTCCAGCCGTTCGTTCTGGCGATGGCCCTGACGCTTTCCGGTTGCACGATGATTCCCAAGTATGAGCGCCCGGCCGCACCGGTGTCCAGGCAGTATCCGGGGGCGACCGAATCCCGGAAGGAATCCGCGGCCTCCGACATCGCGTGGCAGAATTTCTTCGCCGAGGAGCGTCTGAAAAAGTTGATCGAGCTGGCGCTGGCCAACAATCGTGATTTCCGCGTGGCCGCGCTCAATGTCCAGGAAAGCCGGGCGCAGTATCGCGTGACGCGGTCGGCGTCATTTCCCACCGTTGATGGCGGCGGCAGCTACACCCGCCAGCGAGCTTCGGGCGTCACGTCGGACCAGTGGAGCGCCAGTCTTGGCACGACCGCGTATGAATTGGATTTGTTTGGCCGGGTGCGCAGCCTGAACAAGCAAGCTTTGGAAAAATACCTCGCCACCGAGGAGGCGCAACGCAACGCGCAGATTTCCCTGGTGGCCGAGGTGGCCACCGAATATTTCACGTTGCGTGAGACGGAGGAACAACTCCATCTGGCGCAGCAGACATTGCAAGCCGTGCGGGAATCCTATGATCTCAACAAGGCCACGTTTGACGCCGGAGCCAGCAATGAGCTGGATCTGCGCACGGCGGAAGGACAGGTGCAAACCGCGAAGATCAATGTGCTGACCTATGAGCGCCAGCTTGCGCAAGCGGAGAATTACGTCGTGCTGCTCGTCGGCCAGCCGCTTCCGGCTGACCTGCCAGCGCCCCGGCCTTTCAATGCCACCAATATTCTTGAGGAAATTCCCGCCGGCCTCCCCTCGGATCTTCTCGGGCGTCGCCCGGACATCCTGGAAGCCGAGCACACGTTGAAGGCCGCGAACGCCAATATCGGCGCGGCCCGCGCCGCGTTTTTCCCGACGATCACGCTGACCGCTTCGATCGGCTCAACGAGTTCCCAATTGTCGAGGCTTTTCGGTTCGGGAACCGGCATATGGAGTTTTTCCCCGCAGGTGGCGGTGCCCATCTTCACCGGAGGCCAGAACACCGCCGACCTCGACGCCGCAAAGGTGAGCGCGCGGATCGAGGTGGCGAATTACGAGAAAGCCATTCAGACTGCATTTCGCGAGGTGGCGGATGCGCTCGTCGCCAACAGCAGTTATGCGAGTCAAATTGAGGAGCAAGGCACGCTGATCGACGCGCAGCAAAGGCGCTTTGATCTCGCTAATATCCGGTATCGCCAGGGGGAAGACACGTACCTGAGCGTGCTTTCCGCCCAACAAGACCTCTATAGCGCGCAGCAGGGCATTCTCGAAGCTCAATTCAACAAACTCGCCAGCCAGATCTCGCTCTACCAGGCGCTGGGTGGCGGCTGGAAATGACCACCTGGGAAACCGAACGATGAAACCAAACAAAAAACTTCCCCGGATGTTGCCCGCCGCGCTTGCGGCATTCACGCTCACGATCTGCTCCGGCTGCAACCGCAACGGCAGCGTGAACAAATATGAAACCACCCCCGTGTCACGCGGAGACATCGTGCAACACGTCACGGCCAGCGGCACGCTCAGCGCCGTGGTCAGCGTGGACGTGGGCAGCCAGGTCTCCGGAAAGATCACCGCGCTGTATGCCGACTTCAACTCACCGGTGAAAAAGGACCAGCTTGTCGCGGAAATTGATCCAACCGTCTATGAAGCCGCCCTGCGCCAGGCCGAAGGCCAACTGGCCAGCGCGAAGGCCGACGTTACCCTGAAGCGCCAGAATTTGGAGCGAAAGATAATTCTCGTCCCGCTGAAAGCCGCATCGCAGTTGGACTTGGACCAGGCCACCGCGGAACTGGCCCAAGCCGAAGCGACAGTCACTGTGGATCAGGCGGCCGTCGAGAGCGCCCGCGCCAACCTCGGCTACTGCAAAATCACTTCACCGGTGGATGGCGTCGTCATCTCGCGCAAGGTCGACCGCGGCCAGACCGTCAATGCCGCCATGACCACGCCGGTCCTGTTCACGGTCGCGCAAGACATCACCAAGATGAACATTAGTGCCTCGGTATCCGAGGCGGACATCGGTCAGGTCAAGGATGGGGAACCAGTGGACTTCAGCGTGGACGCCTTCCCCGACGATGTCTTCCACGGCGCGGTCGCTCAGGTGCGCAAAGCGCCGACGACCACCCAAAACGTTGTCACCTATGAAACCATCATTACCGTGGACAACCCGGAGCAGAAATTGTTTCCCGGCATGACCGCAAACGTTTCCATCCTCGTCGCCGAACGCAACCATGTCTTGAAAATTCCCAACACCGCCCTGCGCTTCACGCCACCAGACGGCGCAATGTTCGAGCAGACTCCACCGGCAAAACTGGAGCGCAGCCAGCGGCTCGTCTATACCCTTGCAGGCGGTGGCGCGAAACTTCGGCCCCTCATTGTCAGGGTCGGCATCACCGACGGCGTGGACACGGAAATCCTCGAAGGCGTCACGGAGCGCGCGCCCGTGGTGACGTCAACCCTTTCGTCCACCGCCAAGACCAGTAACTCCGGCGGCCCGCCCCCCATGGGCCCATGAACACGCAACCGCAAACCAGCAGTACGCCCGTCATCCAGCTCCGCGATCTCGCCAAGGCGTATCAGGCCGGCGAAGTCGAAGTGAAAGCCGTGCGCGGCGTCACGCTGGAAATCCGGCGTGGCGAGTTCGTGGCCGTGATGGGCGCCAGCGGCTCCGGCAAGTCGACGCTCATGAACTTGCTCGGCTGCCTCGACCAGCCCACGAGCGGAACCTATCTGCTCGATGGCGTGGCGGTCGCCAACCTGAACCGCAAGGAACTGGCCAGATTGCGCAACAGGAAACTCGGGTTCGTTTTTCAAAGCTTCAATCTACTGGCCCGCACCTCGGCCTTGGAAAACGTCGAGCTGCCGATGTTTTACTGTCATCCGCTGGTTCCCTTGCGCGCCCGGCATCAACGCGCCCTGCAAGCCTTGGAGAAAGTCGGCCTGGGGGATCGCCTTCATCACCATCCGAGCCGGCTCTCGGGTGGGCAGCAGCAACGGATCGCCATCGCCCGCGCCTTGGTCAACCAGCCGGAACTGGTGCTGGCCGACGAACCGACCGGCAACCTCGACACCCGTACCAGCATTGAGGTCATGGGGCTGTTCCAGGAACTCAACGACGCTGACATCACCATCATCATGGTCACACACGAACTGGACATTGCCGCGTATTGCAAACGCATCGTCGTCATGCGTGACGGACGGGTCATCAGTGACCGCGCAAACGAAAACCGCCGCCATGCCGTTCACGAACGCACCGCGCTCGATCAAGCCGAACGGCAGGCCCGACTCAACTGAGCATGTTCACCGCCCTCCAAGCTCATCTGCTCTGGCTGCTGCAAACCGCCCTCATCGCGTTGCGCGCGCTGCAACGGAACAAGCTGCGCTCCAGCCTCACCGCGCTGGGCATTATCATCGGCGTCGCCTCCGTGGTGGCCATGGTAGCCGTGGGCAACGGCGCTCAGACCCGCATCACCAACGAGGTCTCCGCCCTCGGGCAGAATTTGCTTATGGTCTTCGCCGGCAGCCGACGCACCGGCGGCGTCAGCTCCGGCCTCGGTAGCGCCAGCGCCCTGACCCTCGCCGACGCCGAGTCCATCCGGCGCGAAGTCATTGAGGTCGAGGCCATCAGCCCCGAGGATTCCGCCACCGTCCAGGCCATCGCCAACGGACGCAACTGGTCCACCACCGCTTACGGCGAATCGCCCGATTACCTCAAAATCCGCGACTGGAAGCTGGCCGCCGGCTCCATGTTCACCGACCGCGAAGTCCGCAGCGCGGCCAAGGTGGCCATCATCGGCTCCAAAACCGCCAACGAACTTTTCGGCCCGCTCAATCCCGTCGGACAGCCCGTCCGCCTGGGCAACATCCCCTTCGTCATCATCGGCCTTCTCGAAAGCAAGGGCAGCGGCATGGGCGGCCAGAACCAAGACGACCGCTTCATCATCCCCTACACCACCGCTATGAAACGCATCACCGGCGACAAATACCTCCGCTGCATCAACGTCCAGATCGCCGGCTCGGACAGGATGGAATCGGGCCAGCAGCAGATCACTAGCCTGCTCCGGCAGCGTCATCGCCTGGCCGCCGACCGCGACAATGATTTCAACATTTTTAACCAGAAGGAAATCGCCGACACGGTGAACTCCATCTCCAAAATCATCACGCTGCTGCTTGGCTCGATTGCCGGCATTTCGCTGCTGGTCGGCGGCATCGGGATCATGAACATCATGCTGGTGAGCGTGACGGAACGCACGCGGGAGATCGGCATTCGTATCGCCGTCGGCGCTCAACCTTCCGACATCAAACTGCAATTTCTCATCGAAGCCGTCAGCCTCAGCCTTTTGGGTGGTCTTATCGGCGTACTCGGCGGAATTGGCGCATCAAGGGCGGTCGCGGTCTTCGCGGATTTCAAGGCCATTGTCTCTCCCGGCTCGATCCTGCTTGCTTTCGGAGTCAGTTGCGTCATCGGCATCTTCTTCGGTTTCTACCCCGCGCGCAAAGCCGCCGCACTCAATCCGATCGATGCCCTCCGCTGTGAGTAGCGCCAACGCCCGCGCGACACAGCCTCCGCGAAGCGGCGGCCATGGCCCTGCGTCACGCGTTGTCGACAACTCCCAGCAGTGACAACTTGCGGTATTGAGGCGGCCCGCCGCGTAAACGAAGCGTCTCCCCGAATTTGCGTTCTAACCACGTAGATAGCGGTTTCCGCCTTTCAGCGGTGGCCGTAGAGATGGCAGAGAAGGTCCCGAGACATCGATCGTCACCACTGGGTGGTTCACCGAGCGACGTAATATGCCCGCCTCTCTGGCGGGCTGAGTGGCGCGAGCGGGCTGAAAAATCGTGGCTATTGGGGCTGTGTGTGGCCTCATGCCCGACGCATCCGTCTTGCCGATGGGACGGGTCAGTGGTACAAGCGGCGATGAGAACCATTCCGACCCGGAGCCGACAATGAAACGATGGAGCTTTCGTATCGCCACAGCAATCGCCATCCAGTTCCTGCCTGTATTCGCCGCTCACGCCCAACAGACGAACACACTGCCCGGCGGAGCGAAATATATCGGGGAGATGAAAGATGGGAAGCCCAACGGGCGAGGGACGGAGATCTTGCCAAATGGAGGGAAGTACGTCGGAGGATGGAGGGATGGCAAACCGAATGGGCAGGGGACGCTTACGTCCCCAGACGGGTTGTACGTCGGGCAGTTTCAGGACGGCCAGCGCGACGGCGAGGGGTCGCTAGTGTTTCCAGATGGGCGGACGTACGTCGGAGCATTTGAGAGCGACGAGCCGAACGGCCAAGGGACGGAAACGTGGTCAAACGGACAGAAATACGTCGGCGGGTTTCGGGCCGGCAGGGCAAACGGCCAGGGGACCCTGACGCTCCCCGACGGTCGCCAATACGTCGGTCAGTTCAAGGACGGCAAGATGGACGGGAAAGGGAAAATGACCTACCCGGACAGCAGGGTGGAGGAAGGCTTGTGGAAAGACAGCAGATTCATGGGGGCCCCCCCCTCGCCATAGCCGCCTGCAGTTGCATTCTGCGGAAACAGTCTTATATTGGCTCGGAGAGCCGAGCGACCATCTCAACAAGTCAGATCGACTGAAAGTCAGACAGACTTAGGGAGAAACACCCACCCTTGGGAATGGCTCGAGGGTCAAAACCAGAGAGTTGTGCCTCGACTCTCCATTCTGTTGCGCGCGCGAAACCTCAATATTAAGCGGCGTCCTTGCCCGCGCCGAGCCACCTCATCGCGCTGTGTTCATCGTCAAAAAACCGCAATTGGATGGAATGAAAGTTGACGTCGTCGGTCGCCAATTTGGCCAGCGCCAGTTGAATCCGGCTGGATGATAAAACCGCCCATTTCACGCCCTTCCAGCGCCCCTGCCATTGTTCGAGAACGGTTTTCAGCACGCTGTCAAACAGCGTGGTTTCCAGCGTAGCATCCTCGGTGACGCGAAACAGGGCGTTGAACGTCGCGTCGAATTTCGGGTCGGCGGTGAGATTCGAGAAGTGCCGCAGAAAGTCGTCAGGCGTGTTCGCCCCACTCATCCGAACCCGTATCAACCGTTGGGCTGCATCAATCGTGTATTCGATCATGTTCGCCGGCAACTCACGCGCCTAGCGGCGAGGCCAGGGAATCAACAGGGGCATTGATGGCAGTTTGCACTTTGTGAGCAAGGTCTTGCAGGTCGAACGGCTTCTGGAGGTACCCGTGCAGACCTCTCTTGAACATCCTCTCGGCCACAAATTCGTCGCAGCCCGTGAGTAAAACAACGCGCACGTTGGGATTGAGCCGTTGGAGTTCGTCGAAGACCATGTCCCCCGACATTTTTGGCAGTAAGAAGTCCAAAATGACCATGCTGATGTCTCGCCACCGTTCGGCGTAAAGCTCGAGAGCCGCACACGGGTCAGATGCGGCGTGAACACTGTAGCCCTCACATTCCAACGCCATCTTGAGAAAGCCCAGGAATCCAACCTCGTCGTCAATGGCCAGTATGAAGCTCTGTTGCGAGTTTTCACCGCGGCTCATGCTCCCCTAAGGAGCAGATAGTCTGCCATGTTCTGCCCGCGATCTGGCACCCCCCCCGAAAGCAATCCACGTCAGGGCGGGTTGATCTCGTAGCCCAGTTGTTGGAAGTGTTGAAGCTTATAGAGAAGTGCGCGACGGCTGATGCCAAGCGCCTTCGCTGTCTCCGTCCGATTGAAGTTGTGGTTGCGCAGCGCTTGCAGGATGGCTTCGCGCTCGACCTGTTCCAGGTGCTCGGCATTGACCGATCCGCCCGCGCCCGCGCCGCTCCCGGCCTCTCGCACGCGTGCGGGAAGATGCTCCGGTAGAATCAGCTCGCTGCGCGAGAGCAACACCGCCCGCTCCATCGCATTGCGCAGTTCGCGCACGTTCCCCGGCCAGGAATAACCCTCCAGACACGCCGTTACCGTCTCCGAAAACCGCGCCCGCCCCTTGGCGAATTCGGTAATGAACAGGCTGGCCAGCGGCAAAATGTCTTCGCGGCGCTCCCGCAGCGGGGGAACGTTGATCTCCACCACGTCCAGCCGATAAAACAGGTCTTCACGAAACCGGCCTTTCTTGACTTCCTCCTCCAGATTGCGATTGCTGGCCGCCAGGATCCTCGCGTTGGTTCGAATCTCTCGGTTCGACCCGATTCGCTGAAACCGCCCGTCCTGGGTTACCCGCAGGAGCTTGGCCTGCAACTGCTGCGTCATCTCCGCGACTTCATCGAGAAAAACGGTGCCGTTATTCGCCTCTTCGAATCGCCCTATCCGTTGCGCGTGGGCGCCGGTAAACGAACCCCGCTCGTGCCCGAACAATTCGCTTTCCAGCAGAGACTCCGGAATCGCCGCACAATTCACTTTCACCATCGGCCCGGAGGATCGGGCGCTCCACGCGTGAATCACGTCGGCCACGACTTCCTTGCCCACCCCGCTCTCGCCGGTAATCAGCACGCGCGTGTCCGAAGGCGCAACCAGGGAGACTTCCCGGAACAGGGCCGCCATTAGCGGGCTTTTGGCCACGACGAACCGGGGCAGCTGCCTGTCTTCGTCGTAGCGAAGCGGAGTGGGTCTGGCGATGCCGGTGGCCTGTTGCACCGACGCGAGCAGCTCATCCAGATCGATCGGTTTGGCGAGATAATTCACCGCGCCGTCCCGCATCGCGCCGACCGCCTCGCGAATGTCAGCATAGGCCGTCACCAGTAGTACCGGCAGCGTGGCGTGGATCTGGCGCGCCCGACGCAATGTCTCCAGACCCGTTAGCCCTGGCATGCGCACGTCGGACACCATCATCGTGATGTTGCCGTCGCGCAGCACTTCCAAGGCGCGCTCGCCGGACTCCACAACCGCGGTCTCGAACCCCTGGCTTCGCAAAAACGTGTCCAGCAGGCTCCGTTGGCCCGCATCATCATCCACAATCAGGATCCGCGCGGTGGATTGTGTGCCTGACGCTGCCGTCTTCAATTCTTTCCCGCGAGTTTCACGTGTGCCACACGAAAGATAGCACCTTTGGGCTCGTTGGGAACGCATTCAATTTCCCACCCGTGGGCGTGCACGATCTGCTGGACAACCGTCAGCCCCAACCCGGTTCCCGTCGGTTGCGTCGTAAAGTATGGCTTGAAAATTTCCTTCCGTTGTTCCGCCGGCACCCCCGGCCCGTCGTCCCGTATCTCCAGCACCGCTTCCGACGCGTTTTGCCGCGCCGTGACGACCTGGATAACACCGCCGGGGCCGACCGCTTGAATGGCGTTCAAGAGCAAATTGAACAGCGCCTGGCGCAGCAGTTGTTCGTCCGCCTCGATCGACAATGCCTCGCCCTTAATCTCGACCCGGACCCGTTTCTCCTCAATGTCGTATCCCAGCGTATGGACCACTTCATTCACCACCGCCGAAAGCGCCAGCACCGTGCGCCGCACTTCCCGCGGACGAGAGTAGTTGATGAACTCGTTCAATTGCACGGTGACCTTGTCCGCTTGATCGACAATCGCGTGCGATTTCTCGCGGATTTCTGCCGGTGCGTCGGCCTGCTTGGAAATCATCTGCGCCAGTCCACGGATGATGTTGAGCGGGTTGCGCGTTTCATGGGCGAGGCCGGCCGCGGCGAGATTCATTTCCTTGAGGTGCGTCGTCAATTCACTAGCGCGCACCAGCCGCAGTTGGAGTTCGGAAGACTTGGTCAGGTTCCGCCACGCCAGCCCCGAGCCAACAACCGAGAGCGTCGCCAGCAATACAATGATGCATCGCAACCAGAGATCCTGCCGGCTCGCCGCCAGCGCCGGTTCCGTCGACATGACCAGCACAAAACTGCGCACTCCCTGCTTTTGCAGCATCGCGTTGTACACTTCCTCGCTCATCCACGGTGGACGCGCAAAGCGCGGTCGGCCCGGTCCGCCACGGAACCACGGCCGGTTCGTGGAAGAACCCGATGGAGGCGGTTCCGCAACTTCGTTGGTCGCCGCGCCGCCCCGGTTGGTTTCCTCTTCCGATGGTGGTGGCGGCGGCGGTTCCGGTGGCCGTCCTTCCCGGCGGTCCCGTCCTTCCTCAAACCGGTTCGTTTCGGACGGACGGAAGAATTCTTCCCGGGTCAATACGATCGGCGGCCGGCTGCTCTCGATGTCCCAGGTCAAGTTCGTGCCCAGATCCACCAGGTTCATCAACGTGACGGTCTGCTCGTTCCATCGCTCGGCGGGTCCCTCGACTCCCTTGGTTTGGAAATCCCCGAGCGCACCGGCCGATGCCACCACGTCTCCGCCGGCATTGAGCAGCGCGATCCCCTGGAGTTCACCGGGCCTGACTAGATCGTGCAGCGCCGATTCCAACCGCTCTTTGGAGAGGACCCCAAACCGCCGTTGCGACCGCAGCACGATGCCCAACGTCGTGGAAATATCCTGGGCGCGGTAAATCAACTGGCCCCGTGCGGCGCGGCGCACGCGAAAATGCTCGGCGGTCTGCCACGCCAGGACCAATCCCCACGCAGCCAACAGCAATCCATAGATCAACCTGCTACGCCGGCTTATGTCCATGCGCCGTGTTCCATGTTTGCCTGCCTACTGAACCAGGCTGGATGAACTTGACCGTCCACTCTTTACCGGTTTCTTCGGCAGCTTGTCTAGGAACCTATCCAATTCCTGCTCGGAATACGACTTCGGAATCAGCGAGCGGGATCTCTCAGCACTGGACAACGCCGCCAACTGCGTCGGGGCCTGAATCACATAAGGCGTCAGGAAAATCAGCAGTTCCTCGTGCGAATTGCTGGCCACCCGCCGTTTGAACACATTCCCCAAAAACGGGATGTCCCCGAGGATCGGGATCTTCTGCTCGTTGGACGACTTGTCCCGCTGCATCAAACCCCCGATAACAACCGTCTGGCCGTTGGGCGTCACCGCCACTGTGTTGGCCGCCACCGTGTCGATCACAGGGGCGTTGACCCCTTGGGCAATGGGGACCGTTAATGTCGGATCAATCGATGACGATTGCGGGGCCACAATCATTTCCACCAATCCATCACTGGTAATATAGGGCGTCACCGTCAGGATGATCCCCACGTCCGTGTACGTCACCGAATTGATCGGCGCGCCGGAAATCGAGTTATAGCTCACGCTGGTGATCAACGGGACATATTGCCCCACAACAACGCTGGCTGGCTGATTGTTCCGGGCTAAAATCGATGGGCGCGAGAGCACCTCGGCCTTCCCCGCTTGCGCGATCGCCCGCAGCGTTGCTTGGAAATCGCTCCCGAGGACTTGATACATTCCGGCGCCCGCGCCGGCGGTGAACGGTGCAATCTGGGAAAAACCCGAGATCGGCAACCCGAACGCGTTCAGCGTCGGCGCATTCGACCCCGTCCCGGACGCCAGCGACGACAACCCAAACGAATTGGCGACCTGCCCGGTCTTCCCACCGCCAATTCCGTTCATCCAACCGCCTTCCACACCGATGTCCGTCGCGTCACTGTGCGAGACCTGCAGGAACACGACCTTGATAAGAACCTGTGGTTGTGGCCGGTCCAGGTTGGAAATGACGGCACTGATGTTTCGGGTGGTATCGTCGTCGGCCATGATTGTAATGTTGTGCGTATCCGGGTCGTAGGAGATCGTGGCATTGCCCACCGTGCCATTGGCGTTGTATTGCTGGCTTCCGGTGGTCGAGCCGCTCCGATTGGCCGTTCCACCGCCGAAACCGCCAAAACCACCAAAGCCGCCGCTCCCACCACCGGGGCGCGATGTCTGTTGGGCTTGGATTTCCCCGGCTCCACATAGACAGAGACCCAGAGCGACCACGAGCCAGCGTTTTGATTTCAAGAGTTTGGCATTCATAGATTCCTTTGGATTAGGCACTCCTTAAAACGAGGTTCCTCCGAGCCCGCTGCGCGACGTTCCCAGGCCCGAGCTTCCCATTCCCGTGCTGGAGGTCGTGGTGCCGGCATTCTGTTGAATTCGATTTTGCAGCGGACTGACCTGCGTCGAGCTGCTGCGCGACGTCTGGCTGCTCTGGAACATGTCTTGCAACACCTGCTCCACCTGCTGTGGATCCGCATTCTCCAGATGCACGACGCTTACATGTGGCACCCGTGGCGAATCCTGATCGAGTTGCTCGATCATCTTCGCGATTTGATCCATTAAGTCCTTCGAGGCCGTAACCGCTACGGACGACGTGCGCGGATCGGCCACAGCAACAACCTCTTGCCGTTTCTTAATCCGCGCTGCTTGACCGTTGGCGGGAGTATTGGCCGCCGCCTGGGCCGCCGCCGCACGCGCGGCAAACCCACCAAAACCGCCACCACCAAATCCCCCGAAGCCGCCGGGACCACCGGGGCCGCCAAACCGTATCGGGGTCTGGCTGGCGCTCGTATTACTCTGTCCCGAAAACAGTCCCGTCAACAAGTTGGCGATCTCCGCTGGATCGTGGTGTTTCAAACGAAACACCCGCAACTCGGTTTCGTCCTCGGCGCTCGAATCGATCGCTTTGATGATCTCCATCAGATGCCGGATATTGGCCTGGGTATCCGTCACCGCAATGGAGTTGCCGGCCTCATTGGCAACGATGGTCGCGTGCGACGACACCATCGGCGACAGGTCCTTCACCAATTGTTCGGCCTCCACGAACCGGATGGGAATGATCTGCGTGACGATTTCATCGTTCTTCGGAATGGCGCCCGGGTCGTTGCCGGTCTTCACCGGAATGTCCGCATGAATCGCTTCCTCTTTGCTGACGATGGTCAGCATTCTCCCGTTACGAATGGCGGCATAACCGTTCTTGTTGAGCATCGAATTCAACAGGTCCACCGCCTCGTCCTTTGTCACCGGATGCGTGCTCCACACATCCACCTTGCCCCGCAAAGGCGTGTCCACTTCGATGATGAACCCGGCGGCGTCGCTCAGATAATTCAACACCAGATCGATCGGCGCATTGTGAAAATTCAGGTACAACCCCTTTCCTACACCGGTGTCCTCAGACGTAGTTGCAGTCGGGGAAGCGGCCTGCTCCTCGGCGGCACTGGTTTCCGAGGCGGTGGATGAATTCACCGTTGCAGGCTCGGGTTGGGCCGCGACCGGCGGCGCCGTCATGCTCTGCTCCGCTTCGGAAGCCTGCGCTTCATCCTGCTGCGGCGCAACAGCCGAAGGCTCCGCTTGCGCGGGCACGTTGTTGCTCATGATGTCGGCCGTCGGCGCTTCGGGGGCCGGTGACTGGCCGGTCTGCGCGTACGCTGTCAACAGCCAACCACACAGACCCACTGTTGCCAGAATGCGAAAAATGGCGGTTCTCATTGTAATTCTTGTTCCCTCCGTTGCATAAGCCGTTTGAGCACATCGTTGCCTTCGGTGCTGGAATCGTTGCCGGCCGGCTCGGCCGACGCCGAATCCACCGTCTCTGTCGTTTCGGCTGGCAATTCGCCGCTGGCCACCAGTTGCCAGGCACCCTTTTCTTCCCGCCGCATTTGTGTCCCAATCTTCATGGTCAACTGTTTATCTCCGTTGGCCAGCTTCACACTGGTCGGTGTAATGTCGGTCACCTTGTAGCCGGCAATCGTGCCGGCGTTTTGCACTGCTTTTCGGTATTCGGAAGTCGTGCCGTCGAAAAATGCGAACGTACCCTTCGTGTATTTCATTGTGCCCACCAGGGAAAATGCGTCCGCCGCGGATTCCTGTCGGCCCCCGCTTCGGTGCCGGGCCGTGCGGCTCGGGTTGAAAATGTTTCTTTCACTAATGACCTGGAAATTGGAGAAGTCCACCTCGCTTGTGCGGTTCGTCTGTTGCGCACCGGCGGCGAGACCGTCGGTGACGACCAGCATCGTGATCGCCAGGATCTTCCACGCGCGAAACGCCTTTCGCATAATTGTCGGTTTTCGGTTCATTGGCTTTGCGGTGTCAGGATGAGGCCGCTGACTTCGAGCGCGAGGCTCAATTGCTGCCCAAACGTGTCGTGTGAACTCAGCTCCGCCGAGACCACCTTGAGGGCCATTGGCCCCCTCTCGACGGCGTACAGGAATTGCGCCAGCGCCGACAGGTCCCCCGCCGCGTCCACCCGGCATTCCAGCGTCATATAGTCGTCGGTGTCGTGTTTCCATTGCGGCGTGATCGACGTGACGCTGACCCGGCTTTGCTGCGACCATGTATCAAACGCCTTGAGAATCTGTTGCTCGGCCAGCGAAGTGTTCAGCGGCAACGTATTCGTCCGCATTTCCTCCCAGCGGCGGCGAACGGGCTGTTCCCGCTTCAACAGCGATGAGCCCTGCGCGATGTCCTGACGGAGTTCGGCGACCTGCTTCGAGCGCGCCTGCCAGAGATGCGTCAGCGGCGTAAACACACACCAGTCGGCAATCAGCAGGCCGAGACCGGAAACAGCGAGGATTGCCAGGAGTTGTTGGCGATTCTTAATTTTCATTGCCGCCTCCCTGGCCCCACTGAAAATCAAATGTGAACTGCATCGGGGATTTGCCGCGGATCTGGTCCACCTTCAGGGCGGTCACCCCGCTTGCTGCGCGCATCTGGGTCAACGTCTTCAGTAATACGCTGTTGTCTCGCGCCGTCCCCGAACAGGTCACTGTGTGGACATCGCGGATTTCCACGGTCTTGGCCGAGACGACACCGTCTTCGGGAAACGCCTGCGTCAACTCGCGCAACACGCTCAGACAGGGGAACGACCGGTCAAACCACGGGCGATACTGGCGGATCTGCTGTTGCATGCCGTCGAGTTCCTGCACCTTCGACGACATCGCCGCCCAGCGCGAGCGCAGACGAGTGAGCTGCCATTGTTGGATCAGGAAGAGTCCCGCCACCAGGATCGCCACCGCGCCGGCGGTCGCCCCCACCATACGAACCCGGCTGGAAGAATACTGCTTCGCCAGCCGCTGCCATGGCATGACCTTGGGCAGCAGAAATTCAAATGTTGCTCCCTGACGGGTCAGATAACGCGCTCCCAGACTGAACGCACGCGAAATCCTCGCCCCCGCGGGGAGCGCAACACCGAAATCGTCCGGCGAATAACCGGTCACCAATTCCGTGCTCAGGCCGATCGTGGCCAGCGGTGATTCGATTTCGTTTGCCAGTTCCCCGGCAAGATCGTCCGGCCCAAAAATGCGCGCACGGTGCACGGTTTCGCGGAATTCCGAGGCAAGTTGACCGAGAGTGATACGCGATTCGCGGGCAACCACGTCGGGGTGGAGAAGTTTGCGCGTGCCTTCAATTTCCAGCGCGCCCTCCAAAGCCCGTAACGCGCCCACGCCGCCGCCACAGGTAATTTGCAAATCAACGCCGTCTTCCCCGATGGCCAGCGCCAGAACGCCCTCGGAAGGAACGGCGCCGGGGGGTTGGAGAGCGGCAATGCCGAGAGAGAAACTCACCGCCTTCAGTCGCGCGCCGTGAAGGACCCGCTCCAGCGCGGCGAGATGGTTCTCGGGAATCCCAACCAGCGTCGCGTGTTGCCTGCCGGATGGCGACCGCCACCGCGAGGTGACCAATCGCAGCGTGGCGATATCGCACGGGAATCCGCGTTCCGCCTCGATTTGCAGGAAGCTCGCCACGTCCGCCTCGGCGGGCAATTCGGGCAGTTCCACATGCACGACCAGCGCCCATTTTAGCGGCAGGCAAACCACACACACGCGCTCGCGCACACCGGCGGTATCCAGATGATTCCGAATTTCTCGCCCCACGAGTTCCGTGTCCGCCGTCAACGGGTCCAGGGACAGCGTCTCGGAAAACGACTGCAACGCCCGCAACGAGCCGTTGGTGCGCGCCAATACCATGCCTTCCAGGCGGCCACCGTCCAGTGACAAGGCGAGCACGGAGGAACGCCCCTGCCGCCGCAGCGATTTCAAATCGAGCCAGTCCATCATGATGCCTCCTGGCCCGCTATGCGCCGGCGGACGTCCTCGCCGAGCGCCCAGCCAAGCCGGGTGAGATCCTGCCGATACAGGATCCGCGCGGTCCCGTCGCTGATGTCGAAGATGAACTTCACCCGTCGATAACCACGCCCGTACGCGCCGACCGCCGCAATATCCGCCATGAACTGAAAGCTGCGCGTCGTGATGTAATCGCCGGTCTCCAACCCCAGGATTCCCGTGCTCCCCCTTCCCAGGGCATCGACGATCCACGCGATCGACCCGAGGTTGTTGGGGTTCGACTGACGATAGCTGACCACTTGCTGCGCGCTATTGATATCCATTCCCGGCAGGCAGGACAGCACGGTCGCGCTGGCGGTGTTGATGTTCACGCGGCCCTGTGTGTAGGGTGCGCCGCCGACGGCGAGGTCCGGATAGATTTGCTGGAATTCAGGCTCGCTCAATCCGCTACGGAGATAAAACTGGAGTAATCCGTTCAAGGTGACGGTCGCCGCTCTTGCGGCAGCGTTCGTTGTCCCCGGACGCGTGGCTATTCCATACCCAAGACGGCTCATGACCTGATTCGCGCGTCCTCCGCCAAAATTGCTCTGCAACAGCGCCCGGAGCTGCGCTTGATTGTTGATATTGACGAGCGGCGTGCCGTCGCTGTGCGCGTTCGGCTCGCGGCTGTACACCGTGAGATACTCAAGAATCCCCGGGTCGACCTGCCCATTGCCGCCCTCGTCCGGTTCGTTGGGATCCAAAACGCCGTTCCGATTCAGGTCGTCGCCCACGAGGATGTCCATCGTCGTGCCATATACCAGCCGCAGTTCGTCGACGGTCTCAAACGGCGCGCCCTTGCATTGGTAGGGTGGCTGCGCCATCGCGTAATACAACTCGGTCCCGCCGTTACTGTTCGGGTTGCGCCAGTCGAGGATTCCATCGACCACGTCCGCGGTCACGCGCGGCAACAGGCCGAGCGTATTGGTGGACGCGGTGTTGAGGTTCAGCTTCGACGACTCATCCACCAGGCCGAAGGCGACCCGGTTCAGGTGGGCCACCGGATAACTGTTATCGCGCCCGATAATCCAGAAGCGCGCGTCTCCCACGGGCACGGCTTCCGCCCGATACTCGGTAAGGTCGGGCATCACGCCGTTGGTGGCGTAGGTCGTCAGAACATAGGCCATGTAGCGCGCAGCGCCTTCGATGGCTTGGTCCGCCGCAATCGCGCTCGCGCGATTGTCCGAAGCCCGCAACTCCAACGCCATCGAGTTCGCAAAATACAGCGCAATACTGACCAGCCCCAGCGTGATCCACAGGACGATGACCAACACCGAGCCTCCGCACAAGCTCGCGGTCCTTGTCCAACAAACGCATCGTGAATGGAACTGCTTCATTCAGCTTCCAGTGTTTGGAATCTGGTTGGTGCGCGTCTCCGAATCAATCGGGACGAGCAGCACGATCGGTTCCCGAGTGCGCGGGTCATTGGGCCCTTCTCCTGCCAGTTGAATCGTGACCCGGACCGCGATTGGCAGATTGGTGTCTCCCGCGGTCGTGTCCCACGTGTTGCGCCACTGCGTGCCGTCGTAGCAGTCGAACGCGAGGTTTTGCACGCTGCCCAATATCCACTGGTCCTCGGGCACCGGAGTAATGGTCGCCAGCAGGTTGCGGGTCACGCTGCGCACCAAATCTTGGCCCCGGGCTGTGGCCCCGCCGGTGGATGGCCGGAGTTCATACGTGACGCGCTGGATCTCACCCCATGGCTCGTTTTCGTGGAGAGCGCCGGTGGTGGTGTACATTTCGATGGACACGTTCTGGTTCAGCCCGAGGCTGGTGATGTCCCCCACGCGGAAATCACCGGTCATCACGCCATTGGTCGTGGGCGACACTGCCGACTGTAAGTCACTGCGCAAGGCGCTCAACGCCAATTGCGCCGGCTGGGATTCGTCCACCGCGCGGTTTGTGGTCTCGCGCAGGCGCAATGCGCCGAAGAACACGCCGTTGATCGCGGCCAGCACGACGGCACACACCGCCATGGCCAGCATCACCTCCACCAGGGTGAACCCACCCCGGCGGACATGCCGACCGTCGCGTGATTGTGTGGGACGGGTCATTTCGATTGCACCTGCAAATTCACGAGGTTCACCAGTGTGCTCAGGCGGGTCGAATACGTCCGGTCGCGCACGACAAACGTCACTTCCATTGTCAACAGTTGCATCGAATCCTGCGGCCAGAGTTCGCCGTGCAGTGCCCAGTGGTAGTCGTGTCCGCCCTCCTGAATCGTGCCCGTCTGGGCAGTGAGACCCCCAACGGACGTGACCGCGATCTCGTTCAGTTCGCGCTCGGCCACTCGGGCCGCCTCGGCCTTGCGCGTCGCGAGTTCGCCCGCGGCACTGGCAATGCGCAGCCCATCCACCGCCACGGGAATCACGATGGCCATGAACATCATCGCCGCCAGCACTTCGGCGAGCGTGAAGCCGGCCTCCGCGCGCCGCGCGGACGGCTTCCTACTGGTTGACAGCCTGAATCGCATAGGTCATGTGATTGGTTTCTTCCACCAGCCAAAGGATCGACCCGTCCGCCCCCGCGAGCCACAGGGCCGACGGGCTGGACTCGTCAATCGTTCCGTCCGGCTGGAAGCGAACGGCAGGCAGTTTCCGTCGGCCAACCGACACCGGCGCGGCGTTGACCGCGTCGAGTTGCAAGCCGTCCGCCACGGTGAAATCCTCCGCGCGGGGATCACCCGTGCGGGATGCGCTCTCCAACTCCAATCCGTACTCGTGCTGTGGCGCGTCGATCCACAGCAACGCCGGTACTCCCTCGGATACCGCGCGGCTTTGCCCGGCGCGGGTCAGCGATAGAAGTCGGCGCGCTTCGGAATCCAGCGCACGGCCGTGGAAAAAATGCGACAGCACGGGTGCCGTCACGGAAATCGCGGTGACCAGCAGCGCCATCACCAGGAGCAATTCGATCAACGTAAATCCGTCCCTACAGGCAACTGCTGGGTGACCGTTCTCGATGTTCACATTTTTGGTCGTCCAACTCATCTCCGAATGGTCCAATTGCAGATGTCGTCGTCGGTACCGAACTTGCCGTCCGGTCCTGCCGACGACAGATCGTAAAAACTGGGGTTGTGCTTGCCGGGGCACTCGTACAGATAATCGTTGCCCCACGGGTCCTTTGGAACTGCGTCACTCTGAAGGTACGGCCCGTGCCAGTTGGCGGCATCGCGCGGCTGCGCGATCAAGTCCGTCAGCCCGTTCCGACCTTTGGGGTAATACCCCATGTCCACTTCAAACGAGTCGAGGGCGGTCTTGAACGTGGAAATTTGTGTGGCGGCGGCCGTCACCCGCCCGCGTTGGGAGACGCCGGAGAATTTCGGCAGGACGATGGCCGCCAGTGTGCCGAGGATGACCAGCACGAGAAGCAGTTCAACCAGCGTAAACCCGCGCCGGTCCCGACGCGCCTGAGCGAGTGTATTCGTGATGTCCTTCATACGTGTCCTGGGGGTTATTTGATGTATTGCTGCAGTGTGAAAATCGGCAGCAGCATCCCGATAAAGATGGTGCCGATGAATCCGGCGATCAGAAACAACATCAGCGGTTCCGCAAACGCGACCGCGGTTTTCAACTGACGGTCCAGATCGCCCTCGGTCACATTGGCAATCCGCACCAATTCCGTGTCCAGCCGTCCGCTTTCCTCAGCGACGGAAATCATTTCCAGCACCGAACTGGGAAACAATCCGCGGCAGCCCGCCAGGCTTTGCCCGAGACGCTCGCCTTCCTGTACGCGCTCGATGGACGCGGAAACCGCATCAATTAGAATCTGGTTGCCGATGGATCTCCGCGCGACGTTCAGCCCCTGCACGAGCGGCACGCCCGCGCCGAGCAATGTGCCGAGCATCCGGCAGAAACGCGCCATGGCGAATTCCGAAATCAGCGGCCCCACCACTGGCAGGCGCAGGATCGTCCCCTCCCAGACGCGCCGGCCTCGTTCCGAGGCGAACCAGTTGCGGACCAGAAACGCGCCGGTGCACAATCCTGCGAGGACGAACAAACCATACGACCGCACGACATGGCTGGCGCCAATAATGATTTGCGTCAGCATCGGGAGCGAACCACCGAATCCCTGAAACAGTTTTTGGAAGTTCGGGATGAAATAGACCAGCAGAAACGTCAACACCCCGAGCGCGAGGAAGAGCAGGATGGTTGGATAGAGCATCGCGCTTGTCACTTTCGAGCGCAGTTCCTTTTCGCGGGATTGAAAATCGGCGATTTGGGCCAGCACCACATCCAGAAAGCCGCCGGTCTCGCCCGCCTGCACCATGGCCACATACACGCGCGGGAAAACATCCGGCGACTTCGCCATCGCTTCCGCCAGCGGCATGCCGTCGATCACCAGATCGTGAATCTCCCTCCATTTCGCCGCCGCGGCCGGCGTGGAGGCTTCCGAGTACAGGATCACCAGCGCCCGGCTCAACGATACGCCCGCCGCCAGCAGACTGGAAAGCAGACGGGTGAAGTTTTCCAGCGCCCTGGCCGAGACGCGTTGGGACTGGAGCTTGAAGGAGAAGTCCACCGATTTGGCGAGGCTGGAGTCTGCCTGTTTCCCGGTCGTCGGCCCCTCCAAGAGGCTGACCGGGCGCAGGCCGAGTCCTTCCATCTGGCGAAACGCGTCGGGCCGTCCTGTGGCCTCCAACTGGCCCTCGGCTATGGCGCCGTCGGTTTGCAATGCTTTATAGCGAAACGTGGGCATGATCGGTAATTATCCTCCGGCCGGGTTCGGTGCCGTGGTGGCGGTCGCCGCTTCTGGTTTGGTCGCGGCGGCCACCTCCTTGGCGGTGGTCACGCTCAACACTTCTTCGACGGTGGTGATGCCGCGCTGCACCAGACGCCAGCCGTCTTCGGCCAGTGTATGCATGCCCGCGCGGCGGGCCGCATCGCGTATCTGATCCGTGGACGCGCTTTTCAAAATCATTCCGCGGATGTCTTCGTCGGTATCCATCCATTCAAAAATCGCGTGGCGACCGTAGAAGCCGGTGTTGCGACATTCACGGCAGCCAATCGAGCGAAAAATCGCCACGTTGGCAGGAATCCCCACGCCGGCCTTGAACGCCTGCGCCGCCGGCGACCGGTCCTCCTGTTTGCAATAGGTACACAGAACTCGCACGAGACGTTGTGCGAGCACGGCCTCCAGCGACGACGCGACAAGATAGGGCTCGACCCCCATGTCCACGAGACGGGTCAGGGCGCCCGGCGCATCGTTGGTGTGCAGCGTCGAGAACACCAGGTGGCCTGTCAGCGACGCCTGCACGGCGATTTGGGCGGTCTCTTGGTCGCGAATTTCTCCGATGAGGATTACGTCAGGGTCATGCCGCAGAATCGACCGCAACCCGCGGGCGAACGTCAGCCCGGACTTCTCGGAGACCTGGATTTGGTTGACGCCCCGGAGTTGATATTCGATCGGGTCTTCGATGGTGATGATTTTGCGCAGGGCGTCGTTGATTTCGTTCAGCGCCGTATACAGCGTCGACGTCTTGCCGCTGCCGGTCGGGCCCGTGACCAAAATGATTCCGTGCGGCAGTTGGAGGACCCGTTGAAAGCTTCGGAGTTCGCGATCGTCCATGTCCAACTCACTCATACCGCGCAAGGTCGCGTTTTGACGCAGCAACCGCATGACTACGGCTTCTCCGTGCAGCATCGGGATCACCGAGACGCGGATGTCCACTTCGCTCTCATCGATGCGGATCTTGATCCGACCGTCCTGGGGCAGCCGTTTTTCCGCGATGTTGAGGTGGCTGAGGATTTTGACCCGCGAGACGATGGCAGGCTGGAAACGCTTGAGTTGCGCGGGCACAGGAATGTCCTGCAACACACCGTCGATGCGGTAGCGGATGCGGAATTCATCCTCGAACGGTTCAAGATGGATGTCCGAGGCGCGCAACTCGATCGCGTCGCGCAACACTTGATTGACGAAGTGTATAATCGAGGCCTCGTCCTCGGCGGCTGCGTCGAGGTTGGTGTCGTCAATGTTGTCGTCAACGACCTGAAAGGATTTTTCTTCATGCAACGTGTCGATGGTGTCCGCGCCGACGCCAAGATGTTTCTTGATTTCGCGCTGGATCGCTTCCGTCAATGCCAGAACCGGTTTGAGGCTCAGGCCCGTGAGGGTCTTGAGCGCGTCGAGTCCCTGGGTGGCGAACAGCCGGCTGGTGGCGACCTCGGCCAAGCCGTTCAAGCGCCGCAACGGGAGCAGTTGCTCCTTGAGAAGGATGCGGGCGGGAAACAGGGAGAGAAGCTGGCGATCCGGTTCGATGTTTTCCAGGGTGGTGTACGAGAGGCCGTATTCCTTGGCCAACCACTGCAACACCTCTTCCTCACTCTGCACGGCGTGTTCTGCGCGAACCAGCGCCTCCGCATCCGCTGCTGATAGCTGCTTGTCGGACACCATCCGCTCCAGCAACGGCCTCGGGGGCTGATCTTTGGTGAAAGTTTCGCTCATGGCACAAACCGCCAGCTTCTTTCCGGATTAGTTAACCTAGTTGAGCAGTCCCAGCAAGGCAGCCTGCGCTTCCTGTCGGCTGGTAAGCACCTTGCGAAGGTCTTCTTGCGCTTGGGCTAGCTTGGCCTCTTTGTCCTTGCGCGCCGCGCGGTATTTCTCCAACAAACTCTTGACCTGAGCCGTCGGGGCGTTGTCGTCGATGGCCTTCTGCAAGGCCTCCGCTTCTGGACTGGGTGCGCCGAAGAACCCGCGGCGGCCACCGGGACCATTGTTAGCCCCGCTGCTGCTGCTACGTCGCATCATGCCCATCCCCGGCATACCCACGTCGCGCCGGGCGTCGAGTACCTTCTGTACCAAGGGGTGGACCGCAGCCCAGTCGGTATCGTTGGTGAACGCGAGCCGGTCCCGGACGTTTTCCAGCATGCGCTGCTGCATTTGCGCGGGATCGAAGTTGCCACCGCCGCCACCACGACGCCACTGGCCTCCGCCACTATCGGAGCTTGTATTGCTGTTACTTTGCGCGAACGCGGTGCCAGCGCACAAACAAACGGCAGCGGCGATCCCGCAGACTCCCGAAAGTTCTTTGAGTTTCATTCCGCGAATCTCCTTCTGCAGTCACGTTGTTGTTGGTTCACATCGAATCAATTGCTGGGCGGCCTCCACGACCCTCCCCACAACCTGCGGCTTATGCCATTGCAGGGAATGTGCCACTGGAAAACAGTCAATAAATCAGGGAGAAACGAAGAGGGTCCTGCGCAAACTCTGCTCAAACGCTGCCACCGCGCGCAGATTTTGCGCAGAGCCATCGACCGCTGGCGTCGTTTGGGCTCCTTGATTTTGCAGCTTGCCCGCCACCGGCGAATCCGATACACACGGCGGAGAGCTACCTCATGTCTTCGACGATCAGAGAAGGGAGACGCGTACGCCCCATGATCCTTGCCATAGCAGGCGTGGTGGCGCTGAACAGCGGCTGTGCTGTCAGGCCGTTTGCGGTGAATCGCCTCGGCGACGCGGTGGCCGCCGGGGGTGCGACGTACTCGTCCGACAACGATCCGGAGCTCATTCGGGACGCGGCCCCGTTCAGTTTGAAACTGATGGAGAGCCTGCTCGAGGAAAGTCCGCAACACCGCGGGCTGTTGCTGGCGACGGCCAGCGGTTTCACCCAATACGGTTACGCGTTCGTGCAAGAGGACGCCGATGAGATAGAGGCGACCAATCTCACCGCGGCAACGGCCATGCGCGTGCGCGCCCGGAACCTTTACCTTCGCGCCCGGGATTACGGCCTGCGCGGTTTGGAGGTGAGCCATCGCGGGTTGGGGGTGGCGTTGCAAGCCGCCCCGAAACAAGCGGTGTGCGTGACCTCGAAGCGCGATGTGCCCCTGTTGTACTGGACGGCGGCGGCGTGGGGGGCAGCGATTTCCGTGTCGAAGGACAAACCGGACATTGTCGCGGATTTGCCCAAGGTGGAGGCGTTGATCGACCGCGCTCTGGAACTCGACGAGAAGTTCGACCACGGCGCCATCCATACGTTTCTAATCAATTACGAGATGGCGCGGCCCGGTGTGAGAGCGGACGAGGCCGCGCAACGGGCGACACAGCACTTCCTGCGGGCGATGGACCTGAGCGGGGGCCATCTGGCATCGCCGCTCGTGGCCTACGCGGAGGCCGTTTGCGTGCAGAAACAACAACGGGCCGAGTTCGATCAACGGCTCAAGCAGGCGCTGGCCATTGATGTGGATCAGAAACCGGAGTGGCGATTGACGAATCTGATAATGCAACGACGCGCCCAGTGGCTGCTGTCGAGGGAAGGGGAGTTGTTTGCACAGTAGGAAAGTAACGTTGGTGCGCGTATCGGCTCTGGCAATCTGGCTGGCACTTGTTGCAAGCGGATTCGCTGCCGACGCGCCGGTGAAAATCAAGCTTGGGACGCTCGCGCCAAGAGATTCGTCACCCCATCAAAGCCTGAAAGCGATGGCGGAAAAATGGCGACAGGCCCCGGGCGGCGGAGTCCAGTTGATCGTTTTCACCGACGGCACGCAGGGAGGCGAGGCCGACATGGTGCGCCGGATGCGCATCGGCCAACTTCAGGCGGCGGTGCTGTCGGGGACGGGCATGGCGGAGATCGATGATTCAGTGACCGCGCTGCAGACCATGCCGCTGGTGTATCGCTCGCTTGATGAGGTGGACTACGTGCGCGAGAAATTGCGCCCGAAGCTGGAGCAACGGATTGCTGCCAAGGGATTCGTCGTCTTGTTTCTGGCCGACGCGGGTTGGGTGAAGTTCTTCTCGCGCAAACCAGCGGTCACGCCCGACGACTTGAGAAAGCAAAAACTCTTCGCCTGGGCGGGCGACAACAAGGCGCTCGAGATTATGAAAGCTGCGGGTTATCAGCCCGTGTCCCTCGAAACGGCGGACATCCTGCCCGGATTGCAGACGGGCCTGATCGATGCGTTACCGGCTCCGCCCTTTTTTGCGCTGGCGGGCCAATTCTACAGGCCGGCGCCGCACATGCTCGACATGAATTGGGCGCCACTGCTGGGGGCCTGCGTCATCACCAAAAAGACTTGGGACCGCATCCCGCCGGAGACCCAGAAGGTGATGCGGGCAGCGGCGGAGACTGCCGGCGACGCGATTCGCACACAGGCGCGAAAGGAAATGACCGAGGCGGTCGAGGCGATGAAAAAACGCGGATTGATCGTGCACGAGCTGACGCCCGAGGCCGAAGCCGCCTGGCGGAATCTGGCGGAGAGCGTTTACCCAAAGATACGCGGCACGCTCGTACCCGCCGACATGTTTGATGAAGTGCAGCAGTTGCTGAAGGAATACCGGGCTGGAAAGCAACCGTGAACGCTCAGGGATGCAATGGCTGCGCGCGGCCCGGTAATTGCAGGGCTTGACGCACGACGCGGCGGGCGACAAACAACGCATGGATTCCGAACCTCTGACGCCCCAACCCGAGTTCACAGGGCGGCAGCGCGCCTCCCGTGCGCTTGAAAACGCTGGAGTGACCGCGGCGTTGATGGCGATGATGCTGTTGCCGGTGGTGGAAGCCGTGCTCCGCACGACGACTCGCGTCGGCATTACGGGTGCAACCGTGATTGTCCAGCACCTGACGTTGATTGTTGGCATGCTGGGCGGAGCGATTGCGGCACGAGACGATCGGTTGCTGGCGTTGTCGGCGCTCACCGCCGTTCTTCACGGCCGCGTGAAAACCGTGGTGACCATTTTCACGCGGTCATTTGCGGCGGCGGTGACGGCATTTCTGTGCGTGGCGAGTCTGCAGTTCGTCCAGTCCGAAATCCCGGCGGCGCGGGTCATCGCCTACGGGATCAAGACGTGGTATGTGCAATCGCTGCTGCCGATCGGTTTTGGGGTGATTGCGGTTCGTCTGTGGTTGCACGCGGCACCGACGTGGCGGGGCCGGGCCGTGGCGTTGGGGCTGGTGGCTGCGTTTGTTGCCGCGGCCTTGTGGTTGCCGCTGCCGGCAGCCGAGATCAAATGGCCGGCGCTCGGCGTTCTGCTCCTGGCCACGGTGCTCGGCGCGCCAGTGTTCACCGCGCTCGGCGGTGCGGCGCTCATTTTGTTTTGGGCGGAGGACGCTCCCATTGCCGCCGTGCCGCTGACGCATTACAGCCTCGTCGTCAACCCATCCCTGCCGACAATCCCTTTGTTCACCTTGGCCGGCTACTTCCTGGCCGAGGGCGGCGCCTCGCGACGGCTGGTGCGCGTGTTCAACGCGTTATTCGGCCGGATCCGTGGCGGGCCGGCCATCGTGACGGCATTGGTGTGCGCGTTCTTCACGTCCTTTACCGGCGGCTCGGGGGTGACGATTCTTGCGCTCGGGGGGGTGCTTATGCCGGTGTTGCTGGGCGCGAAATACCGGGAACGGGATGCGCTCGGGTTGCTGACCGGGGCCGGCTCGCTGGGGATACTGTTTCCCCCATGTTTGCCGCTGATTCTGTACGCCATCATCGCGTCACAGGCAAAGGTCTCCATCACGATCGAACAGATGTTTCTTGGGGGACTCTTGCCCGGATGCCTGATGGTCGCGCTGGCAATCTGGTGGGGCGTGGCTGTCGGCCCGAAATCGGAAGCGACCCAAGACCGGTTGGATCTCCGCGAAGCGAGGACGGCAGTTTGGGAAGCAAAGTGGGAACTGCTGTTGCCCGTGGTGGCGCTGGTCGCGTTGTTTGGCGGTTTTGCCACGCCGGTCGAGGCGGCGGCGGTGACGGCACTGTACGCTTTCATCGTGGAGACGTTTGTGTACGGCGATCTAAAACTTTTCCAAGACGTGCCGCGGGCGGTGACCGCCTGCGGGTTGCTGGTGGGCGGTGTGTTATTGATTCTCGGCGTCGCGCTTGGATTCACACAGTACCTGGTGGATGCACAAGTGCCGGACCACGCCGTGGCCTGGGCGACCGCCGCAATCAAATCCAAGTGGCTGTTTCTGCTGGGACTGAACGTCGTCTTGCTGTTCGTGGGCGGACTGGTCGAAATCTACGCCGCCATCGTCGTCGTGGTGCCGTTGCTTGTGCCCCTGGGCCTCGCGTTCGGAATTGACCCCATTCACCTCGGGATCATTTTCCTGGCGAACATGGAACTAGGGTTCCTCGCGCCGCCGGTCGGGCTGAACCTGTTGTTGTCGTCGTACCGGTTCAACAAGCCGATGGTCGAGGTGATGCGCGCGGTGTTGCCGATGCTCGGCGTGCAGTTCATCGGTGTGCTTCTCATTACCTATGTCCCGCCATTGACGACGCTGCTGCCGCACTGGTTGGGCCGGTAGCCGCCACGAGTTTCAGTCCGCCTGCCGATGGGCACGGCGGGACTTCACGCGTGTGGCCGACCACACGAAACATGCGGTTGCCAGCAATTCGAGGACCCAACCCCAATAGTTATCGTGAAGATCGAAGTGAAGCAGTTGGGCGACATGGGTGAGCGTCACCGCACGGATGACGACGAACAGAACGAGCAGAACGATACCGACCAAGACCAGCGGTTGCTGTGTGTAAAACCATCTCCATTTCCCAAGGCCGGCGGCCAAGGCTGCCAACACACCAAGGGTGAACACCACAGCGAAAACGACTTCTGCCGCATGCCTGTAGTGATACCAGCCCGTCGTCTGAGCGTCAGTGCGCCACAGAACCATCAATCGGGCCTGCAGGTCGAGCCACTTGTTGATGCCCAGGAAAAACAGAATGGCCGCGATTTCCCACCACGGCGACTTAGAGGCGGAGTGGTGGAGCCTCTGCCGTTGCGCCATTATACCGGCGCACCCACAAAACATGGCCCCAATCACATACACAATCGCCACGCCCCACCCCAAGGGACTGAGGTCGCCGTTATCCAAGTGCTGCGTGAATACAGTTGAGCAATGAATACTTGGTACCCTCCCAAGGTCTATCGACTTGAGTGTAGACTATAGCACAACATCGCCCTAGCGGTATGTCGCATTGCCAGCAGCGGGCGAATGGACTTCCAGCGTAACCGGCCAGAAGCCCGTCTTGTCGGGCGGACGTGCATCCGATTGGGCACATGGGTCGAAATAGGCTCGCAAGCGGACGGCTCAAGCGCGGATGGCAATGCTGAGGCCGCTCTGGAACAACGCCAGAGGCGCAGAAGCAGCTTGTCGGCATTATCAAAGCTGATATTCTGAGCGTTGCTCCGGCTGAATGATTCGCGACAGTCGCAGCGCAGAACTCATATGAGCAATGTTGATCAACAGCCTTCCACGATACGAGTGTCGAAAACCGTCTTTTGGTTCCCCGCCCTGCTGTGGGGAGGACTGACCTTCTTTCTGTCGATGATTCCACGGGTCGGGCCGTCGAGTGAGACGGCAGAACACAAGATCGGCCACATTGCAGTCTTTGCCACTCTCGCCGCAACGGTGATCTGGGCACTGGACCGCGGGCATGCATTGCGGTTGTCGAGGGCCCTGGTGCTTGCGATGCTGATCACCGCGGCTTACGGCGCCTCCGATGAGTGGCACCAGAAGTATGTCCCCGGTCGGAGTTGCGAGTTTTCCGATGTGGTGCTCGACACGGTGGCCGGTGCGGTTGCCCTGTTCGCGTATTACATTTGCCGATCGCTCCGCGTGGACGACGCAGAACTGTCGGCCGTGCAAACCGACGTCGGACGACAGGTCCGAATAACTACGTTGCGAAGATTTGCCTACTGGCTTCCGGCCCTGTCGTGTGCGGGGCTTATTTTCTATCTGTCCTCGGAGTCCAAGTTGCCGGAAATCGGCCGGTTATTCCCGGACAAGGACAAGATCGAGCACTTCGCCTTTTACATCATCTTTTGGGTCTTGATCCTCCTGCCTTTTCGGCGTGCTCATCACGTATCGCTGGCAAGGGCCATCGTAGGAACATTTCTGATTACATCAGCCTACGCCGCGTCGATCGAGTTTCACCAGCGCTCCCGGCTCAATAGCACCGACATCGTGGCTGACTGGGCGGCGGACACAATGGCTGGGTTCATCGCAGCGGCTGCCTACTGGGTCTACGAAACACGCCCGACCTCAAAACGGGTCTCTGACCCGCGACGACAAATCCGCCGGTCGCGATAGGTCTTGGAGTCAACCTCGACCCAAAGCGCCTGGCTTGCTCCTGCAGGCCCCAAACCCGCGTGCTTGCCCCTCAATGCAGTTTCATGGCGAAGTCCGCAACCGCCGGTTTGGTCACCCGCGCGTAGTCGGTGTACCGCATCTTGATCGCGTCGCTGTGTGTGCCCGCCTCGAACACGATTCTCTCTGCCTCGGTCAGGCTCGTGTCGAGATAGGCCCGGACTCCGTACAGCTCGCCAAACGGCGGCATCGTCCCCACTGCGCAATCGGGGAATAGCGCCCTGAACTCCGCTTCGGTCGCCAGCGCCGTCTTGCGGCCCGTCGCCTTCTCCAGCTTCTCCAGGTCGACGCGATGATCCGCCGGCAACACCGCCATCAGCACCTCCCGATCCGTCTTGACCATCACCACTTTCGCGTGGCTGCGCCCCTTGACGTGCTCGATGGCCGCCAACTCCTGCGCCGTGAACGCCTCCGGATGGTGCAACACCTCGTAGGGGACCTTGCTGCGGTTGAGAAACTCGATCAATCTCGCTGGCACTCCCATAACGCACCTCCGTCGCCGTATTATACTCCGCCTCCGTCCCCACGCAAACACCAGTTCTCCGTAGATTCCCTAACGTGGGGTCCATGAGTCACCCCGTGGTGTCGTGCCGCCGACAGAGACAGTCTCCGGCCGTCTTGCACACAGGCGGCCACGACAGGGCGCAACCCTCCACGCCGAAAGCCGCTGCCGCGCTTCGTGGTGAGTTGGTAATGCGGTCAGACTTTGCTATGCTAGAGGTATTATGGCACCGCCGATTGAGACGGGGCAACCGGGCGTCGTCATCATCGACGAAACCAAGGCGAAAGACGAATTGTCGTCGCCGTGGAACGTGATCGTGCACAATGATCCGATCAATCTGATGAGCTACGTGACGATGGTGTTCATGCGCGTGTTTGGTTATCCGCGGGTGCGGGCGGAGATGTTGATGCTGGAAGTGCACCACAAGGGCCGCTCGTTGGTGTGGTCGGGCGGTCGGGAACAGGCCGAGCATTACGTCCACCAACTGCACACCTACCAGTTGCTGGCGACGATGGAGAAATCCGAGGCGTGATCGATCTGAAGGTCCAACCGCTCGACGAAAAGCGGATCCTGATCAGCGGGATTCCGCCCGCGCTGGCCGCGGTGCTCCACGAGCTGCCGGAAATCCTCGAACTCCGCGATTCACCCGGGGTGCGTGCGCGGCTTTATCCAAACCCGACCGCCGACGACAAGATCAACCAGGAATGGCGCCAAATCACCGGCCCGGAGTTACGTCATTTGTTTGTCTCCGCCGCTGAAACCGTGGGGCGGGACCTGACCGCGTTGACGGCGGACGTTGAAAGCGGCGACGCGTATCGGGTGACGTTTCCCATCGAACACGTCCCGGCGTGGATGAGCGCGCTCAATCAAGCGCGGTTGGTTCTTGGGGAGATCCACAAGATCGACGAAGCGGAAATGAGCCGGACGGATTTCGACCCGCACAGCGCCAGGCACATGGCGGCACTGCGCATTCACCTGCTCGGCTACCTGTTGCATCTGTTTGTCGAACTGGACGGCGGCGATGAGCCTGAAAACCATATTTGAAGGCCAGGCGGTCAAGTCCGAGATGATCGTGTTGATCCTGGAGAAGTGGGGACTGCATCCCGCGATGGAAGAGAAAGCCGCGTCGCCGAACCCTGACGATCTCGCCCGCGACACGCGCGTGCTGGTTCCCGATGCCGAATACGAACGGGCCAACGAAATTCTCTTTGGCGAGAGCGAAATCGAACGGGCCGGATTTTAGCGAACGTTGGACGGCAGAACGTCACACCCTTGCCGGTAATCAGCCCCGGCCTGCGAAGCTCAACCGACTCAGCGCTTGCGGCGGCGCAGGAGACAGAGTCCGGCAAGCCCCGCGGCTGCCAACGCCATCGTGCTGGGCTCGGGAAAGAGATTGGAAATCTCAAATTAGGGGGCCACCCAAACTCCCGACAAATTGCCTCCTGTTTCTAGCCAACAACCCGGCCAGCCCGGTTCCTTATAAAACCTGGCCCGTGAGGACGCGCATGCTGTCCTGGCCCTATCCGGATCCCTTTCCTTTCGAGACGGCAGTAACGCCCGCGCAAACGAAAAAAACCGCGTCCTTGACATCCGCTTTCATGGCCTCATTCGAGCTTGAGCGAACGGTTGGCAGCGGGTAAGGCTTGCCTTCTCGGCGAAAAACGTTATCGAATGCTCGGGTTTCGATGAACTCAGCCTCGGAGGTCACGCCCGACACAAGCGACGACACGCCATTCTGGCGACGCGTTGCGACCAATCCTCTTTGGGACGTTGTGGCGGTTGTCGTCGCCTTGGGCGCGCTGTTCCGATACGCGAGCCTGATGCCGCAGGCCGCGCGCGCCAGCGACTTCTCCCACTACTATCTTTCGTGTCGAATGCTCTTGGAGGGCCGCAGCCCGTATGCAACGTCGCTAATTCCGGCAGCCAAAGAATACGGTCTGATGCTCTCACCGGACCTGACCACGGGCACAAATCCACCGATTCTGCAATGGTTGTTCGCCCCGGTTGCGATGCTGAACCCGCGCGCGGCATTTTGGATGTGGTCGTTGCTGCAAGCGGTGTCTCTGGGAGCCATTCTGTGGCTGACACGATTGTTGTTGGCGAAACGGCTCACGGCGCGAGCATGGCGTTTCCTTGTATGTGGTGCGGGGGCCTCGACGCCCATGTTGATCCACTTCACCGAGTCACAGACGCAGTTGTTGATCGGCGCCCTGTTGTTGGCGGCCTTGGCACTGCTTCTCAACGGTCGGCCCGTCCCCGCGTGCCTGATCGTTGTGGCGGCCGGGCTCTTGAAGCTGTTTCCGTTCGTGTTGCTGCCGTGGTTCGTGTGGCGCGGCGGTCGGACATGGCGCCAGCGCGCGGTTCTGACGGGTCTATCCTTGATCGCAATTGGCGTCGCGCTTGTCGTCTCGGGGATTCCGCTGTGGCAGGATTTTATCCAGCACGGTCTGCCGCCAGTGCGATACTGGGCGCGCAACTTTCTATTCAACTATTGCCTGGCCGCATTTGTAACACATTGTGGGGGAGGCTGGTACGCCGGCCTGGTCGCGGGATTTTTGGCGCTGGTCGGAGGGTATTTCCTCTGCCCGCGGTTGCGCGGGGACGAGACGGCGCAGTTTTGTGTTCTCACGCTGGCCATGCTGGCCGGCGGCACAACCTCCTGGTCTCATTACATGGTGCTGGTCATTTTCCCGGTGGCCGTCATGGCGACGCGCGTGGCCGCCGAACCATCCTGGGCACGAGTGCTCGTTTTCGCCTTGGCGATACTGGCCTTGGACAATGTGGACGCGCCGACCGCGTCATTTCCAGAAGGCTGGCACCTGGCCAAACTCCTCTGGGTCTATACACCGCTCTTCGGCCAGCTTGCCCTCGCGGCGATGTTTGCGATTCTCCCGCCGCCTCGCGGAAGCGGCTTCACCCCATCTCGAAGCGGCTCATCACCTGGAACAGCTTGTACCGCTCCTTGATTTCCGGCTGGGTGAGTGATTGGAGCCGGGTCACGCTGAAATCTTCCACGCAATACGAGGCAATGACGCTGCCGTGGATGGCGGCGTTGCGCAACGTATTATGGTCGATGCGGTCCTTCCACGCCAGATAGCCGGTGAACCCACCGGCAAAACAGTCGCCCGCGCCGGTCGGATCGTGGATGTCTTCCAGCGGATACGCCGGCGCGCTGAAGAACAGATCGTTCGCGAACAACAGGCTGCCGTGTTCGCCCTTCTTGATGATCACGAATTTCGGGCCCTGTTTCAGGATGTGCCGGCCCGCCTTGATGAGGTTGGTCTGTTTGGTCAATTCGCGGGCCTCGCTCTCGTTGAGGATGAGACAATCGATCCGGCGCAGCAACTCCACCAGCGCGTCGCGCTCCCTTTCGATCCACAGGTCCATGGTGTCGGCCACGACAAATTTCGGCCCGGCGACCTGCGCCAGCACATGCATCTGAAGTTGCGGCGAGATATTGGCCAGCAACACGTACGGCGTGGCCTTGTACGCCTCGGGTAATCTGGGCTGGAACGTCTCGAACACATTCAGGCAGACCGACAACGTCCGCCGCTGGTTCAGGTCCCGTTCGTATTCGCCGCTCCAGCGGAAGGTCTGGCCGTCCGCCACCTGCAACCCGTCGAGATTGATCCCGTGCTTGCGATACAGGTCGATATACTTTTTCGGGAAATCGGTGCCGACGATGCCGACCACGTTGACGGGCGCGAAGAAACTCGCCGCCACCGAGGCGTAGCTGGCCGAGCCGCCCAGCAGATCGTGATGTTCTTCCATCGGCGTCTTGACGCTATCCAGCGCCACCGAGCCTGTAATCAGAACGCTCATGTCGCGCTTTCCAGGCGTTTCTTGAATTCCATGCACGCCTCGGTGACATCGGCCGACTTCAGGATTGCCGAGACAACCGCCACGCGAGTCGCGCCCGCTTCCAGGACCTGGCCGATGTTGTCGAGTGTGATCCCGCCGATGGCGAAGAATGGAATCTTCACCTGCGCCGCCACCTGCCGTACCAGGTCCGTCCCGACGGATGTTGCCCCGGGCTTGGTCGGCGTCGGGAAAACGGGGCCGACCCCGATGTAGCTGGCCCCGTCGCGTTCGGCGGCCAGGGCCTGTTCGAGGGAATGGGTGCTGATGCCGACAATGCGCATGTTGGCCAGGCGCTCGACGCGTCGTTCGCGCGGGATGGCGGCCCAATCCTCCTGCCCGAGATGCACGCCGTCGGCGCCGCATTCGAACGCGGCATCGATGTCGTCATCGATGATGACGGGGACATGGCGGGAAAACGCGGCGGAAACCGCCTTGAGCCCGATCCCCACGCGCTCGGCATGCGTCCGTTCCTTGGCGCGTACCTGCACGACGTCCACGCCGCCCGCGATCAAATCGCGCGCCACCTCGCCGGGGTCGAGGTCGTCGATGTATGTCGTATCGACAAACCCGTACAACCGGCACCGGGCAAGTCGGGAATTGGGCATCAACCGAAAAAGACCTTTGCCACCTCGTACAGTTCCTTCGGCACGCGGCGATTGCGTACCCGCAGCTGCGTCTGGCCGCTCTTCTTGTCCACGACCTCGTCGATAACCGAGTCGATGGCGACGCCGACGATGTCCGGGCCGCGCAACGCGACCATCTTGCCGAATTCCCCGTTCATGGCGAGTTCGACGGCTTTCACGCCGAACCGGGTGCCGAGTACGCGGTCGTAGGCGCTGGGCGTGCCGCCCCGCTGGATGTGGCCCAGCACCACCGCCCGGCTCTCGATGCCCGTGATCTTCTCAATCTCTTTGCAGAGCACTTCGCCAATGCCGCCAAGGCGGATGTGACCGAACGCATCGAGTTCCTTGGTCGACGTGACTTCCATGCCCCCCAGCTTGAACCCCTCGGCCGCCGCGACGATGGAAAAATTTTTCCCGCCTGCCTGGCGGCGCTTGATGATCTGGCAAATCTCGGCCAGCGACATCGGGAATTCGGGCAACAGAATCAGGTCCGCGCCGCCGGCCATTCCGGCTTCGAGCGCAATCCAGCCCGCCTGACGTCCCATCAACTCCACCACCAACACCCGGCTGTGCGATTCCGCCGTGGTGTGCAGCCGGTCGATCGCTTCCGTGGCGATGTTGATCGCCGTATCGAACCCGAACGTCTGGTCGGTGCCGTCGATATCGTTGTCGATGGTCTTCGGCACGCCGATGACCGGCACGCCGCGTTTGTGGAGACGGGACGCGACGCTCAGTGTGTCGTCGCCGCCGATGGCGATCAGCGCGGTCAGATCGATGCCCTTGATGTGCTTGACCAGCGTATCGAGCTGGTCATCGGCCGGGTTCGTGCGGGACGTGCCAAGAATCGTGCCCCCCAACGGCAAGATGCCCGACACACGGTCGCGGGTCAGCGGAAAATAATCGCCCTTGAGGACGCCGGCCCAACCGTTGCGGAACCCCAGCACCTCATAGCCCTCGGCCAGGCCCTTGCGGGTTACGGCTCGAATCACTGCGTTCAATCCGGGGCAGTCGCCGCCGCCGGTTAATGTTCCAATCCGTTTCATCTCTCTGCGTCGCTCCTTCACGAATACGCCAAGCGCCACGAACCTGCCAAACCCCGCCCCAAATGAAAAGAATTATCTCCGAGCCGCGCGAGCCCTGCTGGGTATTGCGCCGTGGGGGCGAAATTGGGTTCGTTTTTGGCTTTCCCAAATGCAAATTTCCACGCCGGCCTGCACAAAATCGAGGCGCGAGGGTAGCGCCGAGAAGGCGTCCGTGTCGTTTCGAGGCCCGAAGGGCGCAGCGAAGGGGGGCTGAGCGAAGCCAATTGGGTTCGTTTGGTAATCCCTTCGTCGTCTCGCCGTAGCCTTGGCGAAAGCGGAAGCCTCGCGCCTTCATGGTAGAACGGGCGTCCCGCCCGTTTGCCCTGTCGTGCGTCTCGCACAGAATTGCCCGCCACCTCGTCCGGCGTCCGGAAATGGTGCAAAAAGGTGGGGATTGACCCGCCCAACGCCATCAATTGCTCACAAATACCCCCCCAAAAAAGCAAAACGAACCCAACCGAAAAACAGGCCATTCTTTTCCATAACTCTCTCTCCCCCAACAATATCATAGCCGGTTTTTTGTCAAGAATCGGTGGGTTCGTTTGGCAAAAATGCCTTTTTTGCGCGCCCCCTCCCCCGTCGGCGCATTTCCTCCCGCTTCGTTGTGCGCCGGTCTCCCGACCACGAACATGAACCCCGAACCGTCTTTCCTGCCCCATATCAAAGAGCGCCCCACAACCACGTTAGCAGGCTATCACAATTCCGATAGCGCGTCCAGCGAAATTATCGCCTACAGATAACCAATCCCAAGGGGAGGGCGAGGGTTACCCCGAATGCCTTTTGGGGCTCCCGGTGAGCCGCCTCCCGCCCGCTTGCCTGCGCAAAAGGCGAAGCTGCTCAACTGCCCCCGTGTCGCAGGCGGATCCCTACAGGAAGGATACGCGATGAAATTCGGCGGGTCCGCTACGGCAACAACACCCGGACGCGGTAGTAGCGGGACGGACCAGTGGCCGCGCCGCCAACATCCGTCATGTTGGTGACCGAGCCGAGGCCGGTTCCTTCCCCGCCCGCGGCGGATATGCCGACACCGAGGATATTGGTCTGGCCCGTGTCCTGCCAGCTACCGTTGGTGAAGTTGCCGGCGGCATCACCGGTCGTGTAGTCGAGTACATTCGTCCGCGCCTGAACGCCCGGCACGTAATTGGTGTCACCGCTGGCACCGAGATACGTCACAACGACGTTGGTGCCCGACGCCGCAATATTGATGATATGCAGGTACGCCGCCGGGTTGATGGGGTTGAAGCCGGCCAGATATTTCTGCAAGTTGTTGAACCCATCGCCATCGGTATCGGCATTGGCGACCGTCGGATCCAGCGGGTTGAATCCGTACTGTTGTTTCCACCCATTCGGGATGCCGTCGCCCAAGGCGCTCAAGCTGGGGGCGAGCACGAGCTGATTGTAGTGCAACGTGCCCCCTTGAGGAACGAACAATCCGCAGGCGTTGGTCATCACGAGGATGTCGACTTGCAGCGTGCCGCCGTTGAGGATCAGCGCGCCGTTGCGCACCTCCAGCACGGCATCGCCGGTCCCATTGGTTACGTATATACTGCCGCTGTCCAACTGAAGCCAGTTGTCGCAGGTCGGCGAGGCGGCGCCGACGACAAGATTTGTGGCGAACACCGTTCCGCCGGCCACGTCCACCAGGTTGCTCACTCCGGTTTCGCCGACATGTAGCACACCGTTCTGCCAAACCGCCGCGTCGGCCACCAGCACACTGTTGCTGTTGGAATTGTAACCGACGTAGCTGGTGCTATCGACCACTTGGCCGCTGTCGCTGATCACCACGCTGCTGTACCAGCCGGTCGTGCCGATGTAGAGACTGCCTTGGTTGCTCCAGACCGAACCGCCGCCGGTGACCAACGCACTGATGTGGTGGCCTCCAGTGGTGTAGCCCATGTAGACGGTGCCGTCGATCACTCGCCCGCCGTTGCTGATCGTCAGGCTGTCGTACGCCGCCGTATAGCCGATCGTCAGCGTCCCGGTGTTGCTCCACACCGAGCCGCTGTCGCTAACCAGCACGCGGTGGGAAGCGCCGTTGTAGCCTACATAGCCGTTACCACTGATTACCTGGCCGCCGTTGCTGATCACCAGACTGTTGAAGACCCCCAAACGGCCGACGCCCAGCGTCCCGGTGTTGCTCCAGACCGAACCGCTGTCGGTGACCAGCACGCTCTGAAAACTGCCGTTGGTGCCCACGTAGCCGGCGCGATCCGCGACCCGGCCGCCGTGGTCGATCACCAGACCGTTGTGCGAGCCGGTATTGCCCACCCACAGGTTGGTTGCGTTGTTCCAGACCGAGCCGGAGCCGGTGACGCGGACGTTGTTGGTGCCGGAGTTGTAGCCCACGTAGCCGTTGTCGTCAGCCACTCGCGCGCCGTTGCTGATCACCAGGCTGTTGTGTGGGCCCGTCTGGCCGATGTACAGCGGGCCGGCGTTGCTCCAGACCGAGCCGGAGTCGCTGACCAGCACGCGGTTGTTGGCGCTGCTGGAATCGTAGCCCACCGTGCCGCTGTCGTTAAGAACCCGGCCGCCGTTGCTGATGACCAAACTGTTGCCCGCGCCGTCGTATCCCAGGAAAAAGCTGCTGCTATTGCTCCAAACCGAGCCGGAGCCGGTTACGAGCACGCTGTTACTGATGCTGCTCGATTCGTAGCCCACGGTACCGCCGTTGCTCAGCAGTTTGCCGCCATCGGCGATTACCAGAAGATTACTTTGGCCAGAGTAGCCGAACGTCAGCAAACCCCCGTTACTCCAAACCGATCCGGTGCCGACAATCCACACACAGTTATTGCTGGAGCTGGTCGAGCCCTGGCCGGCAACATCTGTATCCGTGCTGAACACTCTGCCGCCGTTGCTGATCACCAGACTGTTGCCCGCGCCCTGACTACCAAAGCTCAAGAAATAGCCGGAGTTGTTCCAGACCGAGTTGGGGCCGGTGACGAGCACGCTGTTGTTGCTACTGGAGTTGGACCAACCCACGTAGCCGTAGCCGACGTAGCCGAGTACCTGGCCGCCGTTGCTGATCACCAGGCTGTTGCCCGCGCCATAGTAGCCGAAATATAGATATGAGCCCCCATTGCTCCAAACCGAGCCTGTGTCCGTAACCAGCACGCTGTTGTTGCTGCTGGTGGCCTCGTAGCCGTAATAGCTGAACCCGTTGACCACCTTCCCGCCTTTGCTGATGACCAAACTATTGCTCGCCCCAGAGTAGCCCAGGTACAGGCCCCCCAAGTTGTTGTTCCAAACCGAGTTGGGGCCGGTCACGAGCGCGCTATTGTTGCTGCTGTTGGAACTGTAACCCATGTAGGCGGTCCCCTCGGCCAGCACTCCGCTGCTTTCAATCAGCAACGCATCGGCAACGTTCGTGTTGCCAACGTAGTAAGCGCCCGACCAATTGCTGGTCACGCCGTTAACGACGTTCGTTTGGAAGTCGGCGTTGTATTGGGCGTAGGACCATTGGGCGGTGAGCGCAATGCATACGAGGAATCCATGGAGAAATGGCGTTCTCTGCCGCATCCGCAACGTGCAACCTCACCTTTCCTGCGACCCAAGACCGGCTCCCGTCCGCCCAGCCTTGTAAATCCTGGCCTGGCCACCCACAGGCTGTAGGCTATCCCTTTCGCGGTTTGTAGTCAAGTTACAAGGCAGTAGCCTTATGCGGACATGAGGGTTATTGCGCCCTTCGGACGCTTCAAGTGGCCAAACTCCGCCAACTATTCCGCCGTGGCCACGGAGACGGGAGTGGATTCTTCCGACTTGGGTGGCACGAGCGGCTGGCTGACCGGGGCTCGCCTTCCCAACGAACGGTGTCGCTCTATGGCACTACCCGCACGCGGTAGTAGCGGGACGGGCCAGTGGCCGCGCCGCCAACATCCGTCATGTTGGTGACCGTGCCGAGGCCGGTTCCTTCCCCGCCCGCAGCGGATATGCCGACACCGAGGATATTGGTCTGGCCCGTGTCCTGCCAGCTACCGTTGGTGAAGTTGCCGGCGGCGTCACCGGTCGTGTAGTCGAGCACATTCGTCCGCACCTGAACGCCCGGCACGTAATTGGTGTCACCGCTGGCACCGAGATAGGTCACAATGACGTTGGTGCCCGACGCCGCAATATTGATGATGTGCAGGTACGCCGCCGGGTTGATGGGGTTGAAGCCGGCCAGATATTTCTGCAGGTTGTTGAACCCATCGCCATCGGTGTCGGCATTGGCGACTGTCGGATCCAGCGGGTTGAATCCGTACTGTTGTTTCCACCCATTCGGGATGCCATCGCCCAAGGCGCTCAGATTCGGGTCGAGGACAAGCTGGCTGTAGTGCAACGAGCCCCCTTGAGGAACGAACAATCCGCAGTCATTCGTCATCACGAGAATGTCGACTTGCAGCGTGCCGCCGTTGAGGATCAGCGTGCCATTGCGCACTTCCAGCACGGCATCGCCGGTCCCATTGGTTACGTACACGCTGCCGCTGTCCAACTGAAGCCAGTTGCCGCAGGTCGGCGAGGCGGCGCCGACGACAAGATTTGTCGCGAACACCGTTCCGCCGGCCACGTCGACAAGGTTGCTCACGCCGCTTTCGCCGACATGCAGCACACCGTTCTGCCAAACCGCCGCGTCGGCCACCAGCACACTGTTGCTGTTGGAATTGTAACCGACGTAGCTGGTGCTGTTGACCACTTGCCCACCGTTGCTGATTGTCAGGCTGTCGTACGCCGACCAATAGCCGATCGTCAGCGTCCCGGTGTTGCTCCAGACCGAGCCGCTGTCGGTGACCAACGCACTGGCCAAACTGTGGTTAGTGCCCACATAGCCGGCACGATCCGTGACCCAGGCACCGTGGTCGATCACTAGGCTACTCTGCGAGCCGTCGTTGCCCACTGACAAGTTGGTCGCGCTGTTCCAGACCGAGCCGGAGCCGGTGACGTGCACACTGGCGCCCACATAACCGTTGTCAGCGGCTACCTTGGCGCCGTTGCTGATGGCCAGACTGTCCCAGATGTACAGCGCGGCGGCGTTGCTCCAGACCGAGCCCGGGTCGCTGACCAGCACACTGTTGGGGCAGAGGAGGCCACCGGCACCGGAGACCACCGTGCCAGTGTTGTTAAAGACCTGGCCGCCATTGCTGATGACCAAGCGGTTGCCGTAAGAATAGACGAATCCCAAACAAAAGTCGCCGCTATTGCTCCAGACCGAGCCGGAGCCGGTGACGAGCACGTTGTTGCTGTCGCAGGAGTTGCTGCCCACGGTGCCGCCGTTGCTCACTAGTTTGCCGCCATCGGCGATTACCAGCCGGTTGCCTCCGCCGCCGAAGCTCAGCCAACCGAGGTTACTCCAGACCGATCCGGTGCCGATAATCCACACATTATTGCTGCTATCGATCGATCTTGAGCCGTAAACAGTTGCAGTCGTGCTGGACACTCTCCCGCCGTTGCTGATCACCAGACTGTTGCCCGAGCGATTGATACTTAAGCTATAGGAGTTACCGGAGTTGTTCCAGACCGACCCGGGGTCGGTAACGAGCACGCTGTTATTGCTGCTGGAGCCGGCGCCCATCCAGCACTCGCTGTCGAGTACCTGGCCGCCGTTGCTGATCACCAGGCTGTTGCTCGCGCCAGACTGGCCGAGATAGAAGAAGCCCTGGTTGCTCCAAACCGAGCCGGTGTCGGTAACCACGACGGTGTTGTTGCTGCTGCTGGCGTTGTAGCCCAAATAGCTGTCCTCACTATTGACCACCTTCCCGCCCTGGCTGATCGCCAGACTATTGCCCGCCCCAGAGTTGCCAATATATAGGGTGCCGAAGCCGTTGCTCCACACCGAGCCGGGGCCGGTGACGAGCACGCTGTTGTTGCAGCTGTTGGAACTATACCCAAAATAGGCGCCCCCATCGGCCAGCACACCGCTGCTTTCAATCAGCAACGCATCGGCGGAGTTCGTGTTGCCGATGTAGTAACTGCCGGGCCAATTGCTGGCCACGCCGCTGATGACGTTGGTTTGGAAGTCGGCGGTGTATTGGGCGTAGGACCATTGGGCGGTGAGCGCAATGCATACGAGGAATCCACGGAGAAAAGACGTTCTCTGTCGCATCCGCAACATACAGCCTGATTCTTCCTGCGACCCAAGACCGGCGCCCGTCCGCCCAGCCTTGTAAATCCTCGCCTAGCCACCCACAGCCTGTAGGCTATTGCTTTCGCGGTTGGTAGTCAAGGTATAAGGCGGTAGCCTTATGCGGGCACGAGGCTTATTGCGCACTTCGGACGATTCAAGTGGCCAAACTCCGCCAACTATTCCGCCGTGGCCACGGAGACGGGAGCGGATTCTTCCGACTTGGGGGGCACGAGCGGCTGGCTGGCGGCCAGGAGGCGGTCGACGAAGTTTGTCGAGTATCGGCCGCGGCGGAAGTTCGGGTCTTTCAAGGTCAGTTTGTGCAATGGGATCGTCGTCTTGATCCCGCGGATGATCAATTCATCCAGCGCGCGTGCCATGCGATCCAGCGCCACACGGCGGTCCGTGCCGTAACAGATCAGCTTGGCAATCATCGAATCGTAATGGGGCGGGATGACGTATCCCCCATAGACGTGTGTGTCCACGCGCACACCGTGTCCGCCGGGGACGTGCAGGAACTCGATGCGTCCAGGGCAGGGCTGGAAGTTGTTGAACGGGTCCTCGGCGTTGATGCGGCACTCGATCGCGTGCTTTTGAAATTGGACGTCTTTCTGGTCGTATCCGAGCTCTTCACCGGCGGCGATGCGGATCTGCTCCTTCACAATGTCGATGCCGGTGACTTCCTCCGTGACCGGATGCTCGACCTGTATCCGCGTGTTCATCTCGATGAAATAAAAATCGCCGCTGCCATCCAGCAAAAACTCGATGGTGCCGGCATTGACGTAGCGGACGGCCTCGGCGCCCTTGATCGCCGCCTTGCCCATTTTCTTGCGGATATCGTTGGTGAGCGCCGGCGAAGGCGATTCTTCCAGAAGCTTCTGATGACGCCGCTGCAAACTGCAGTCGCGTTCGCCAAGATGCAGCGTCTTACCCTTCCGGTCCGCCAGAATCTGAAATTCGATGTGGCGCGGGCTCTCAATGTATCGCTCGATGTACACCGTCGAGTTGGCAAACGCGCGTTCGGCTTCGGAGCGGGCGGTGTGGTAGCCCTTGACGAGGCTGGGATCGTTGTGGGCCACGCGCATGCCGCGTCCGCCGCCACCACCCGCGGCCTTGATGATCACCGGGTAACCGATCTTGCGGGCGACTTTCAGCGCATCCTGCTCGTTATCGACCGGGCCGTCGCTGCCGGGCACCACCGGCACGCCCGCCTTGCGCATCGTCTCGCGGGCCGCCACCTTGTCGCCCATCGCCCGAATGGCCGAACTGGGCGGGCCGATGAATTTGATGTTGCAGTTCTCGCATACCTCGGCGAAATGGGCGTTCTCGGCGAGGAACCCGTAGCCGGGGTGGATCGCCTCCACGTCGCCCACCTCAGCGGCGCTGATGATGCGGTCGATCTTGAGATAACTTTCCGCGCTGGGAGCGTCGCCGATGCAAATCGCTTCGTCGGCCAATTGCACGTGAAGCGAATCGGCGTCGGCCTTCGAGTACACCGCCAGCGTGCGGATCCCCAGCTCCCGGCACGCGCGAATGACGCGCACCGCGATCTCACCGCGATTGGCTATGAGGATCTTGTCGAACATGACGTCCTGTGTTTCCAGGGCCGAAACCGCGCGGCGTCCGCCTATTTGACGCGCACCGCAAACAGTTTCTGGCCAAATTCCACGGGCTTGGCGTTTTCCGCAAGAATTCCGGTGATGACCCCTTTGACTTCCGCCTTGATCTCGTTCATCACCTTCATCGCCTCAATGATGCACACGACCGTTTCGGGGTCCACCGCCTGGCCCTCTTCGACATAGGGCGGCGCATCCGGCGACGGAGCCCGGTAAAACGTGCCCACCATCGGCGACACGATGTGCTTGGCGTCGGTCGCAACGGGCGCCGGCGCGGGCGGCGCAGGAGCCGGGGCCGACGCTGGGGCGGCACCGGCAGCGGCCAACGGCGGCGGCGGCACCACCGGTGGGAGTGTCACGCTCTGCTGGAAACCTTCGGGGCCACGTTTGATGCGGATTTTCAGCCCGTCCTGTTCCATCGAGAACTCGGACAGGTCATTATCCTTCATCATTCCAATGATCGCCTTGATTTGCTCCAGTTCCATGGTTCTGGTCTATCCTCTTGAAGTTAAAAGGGGCGTCCTTTCACGAACTCGCCATCCGCTTCGACACCACCGACTCGGTGCGCCGTACGGCTGCTGCCGCCAAGGAGCATTGTCATTTGGAAGAACCTGCTGCCTTGGCCGGGGCGGACTGTAGCAAAGTGCCCGAGGATTGTCTAACGCTTTCCTTGGCAGCAGCCAGCACCTGGGCGTAGCGCGCATTTGTCGGGTTCAATTCTACCGCTTTGTTCATAAGCCGAAGCACTTCTGCATCAACACCATGCGCGGCTGTTTTCGCGTCTGCCAGTTGCCACCAGTAGGACGCCCGGTACGGGTCGCCATCGATGGCGCGACGATATGCCGCGAGCGCTTCGTCAGTCTGGCCCGCCCGAAGCGCCACCCGGCCCAAAACCGACTGGAGGCGCGAATTCCACGGCTCCAGGTCCACCGCCCGCCGGGCTTCGGCCAAGGCCGCCATCCGATGGATGCCCACCAGTTGACGGGCCTGCTCGCACAGGTACGCCGCCGCCAGTGACCGGCCCTCAATCCATAGCACTGCCGCCACCAGGGCCACGCATAGTCCGGCCACGAACCAGTTCTCCCGCCGTCGCGGGGTCACAATGTCGGTCCGGGGCAATTCTTTCAGCCCTTGCAATATGCCGAGGAGGATGAACGCGGGCAGGGCCACGCCCGGCACGTACAATTCGAAATCGACCAGCCCGTGCACCGTCCAGCCGACCAACGCCCCGGCGATGGCTGCTGCCGCCACGTCACCGGGCCGCTGGCGAGCTAGCCGGAATGAGTCCCACACGGCGACGATCCACAACGCGGCAAACGCCACAAACGCCAGCACGCCCGAATCCGACCACATCTGCAGAAAGTTGTTATGGACGATCTCGGCTTCCTCGGTCGAGGCCGTTTTGTACATGGGATAAATCGAGCCGAACGTGCCCGGCCCCGTGCCGAGCCAGGGATGATCTTTGATGATCCGCACCGCCCCGCGCCAGTAATCCGTCCGCGCCTCCAGGCTGCCCGTCCCGAAATGCAACAAACCGCCGTGTCGGGCGAGCGCGACCACCAACCCCAGCACGACCACGAGCAGGGCAATCGGCCCGCTCGCCCGCCGTCCGCCCTGGGGAAGCACACACCACAGCACTGTCAAGACCATCACGGAGAATGCGGCCAGGCCGCCCCGCGAGCCCGTCAGCAGGAGACAAAACAACATCACGCCGGCGGCAAACACCAGCGCGATCCATTTGACGCGCGTATCCCAGCCGCGGGCTCGGACCCAGATCCAGGCCAGCACCGGCGCGAAGGCCACGATCAGGAACCCCGCCAGCGTGTTGGGATAAACGAACGGGCCGAACACGCGGTTGCTGCTCATCCGCAGCAGGAAATCCCGCGGCGCGGTCGCTCTGTCGACGTGAGTGGACGCGTACGCGCGGGTTTCTTCCAGGCCGCCGAAATGCTGTTGCATCGCCACAATGCAAACGAACAGCGTCGCCAGGGCCAGTCCGCCGAATACGTGCCCCGTCGCGGCGCCATCGCGGGCATACCATGCGCCGACATAAAACAGCAACACGCACGCGGCGAACAGCAGGACCGTGTCGATCGTCTCCTGCGGGCAAATCGTCCGTAGCGCGGCGAGCACCTGCGTCAACAGGAAGAAGAGCGGCAGCGCGAACAACAAATCCACCCGCGCGAGCATTCGCTCGCGGTCGAGTACAAGCCAGGCGAAGCCGGCAAAAGCGAGGATGATCGCGAGTTGATTGGGCCAGGTGAAATAGGCGGCTTCGACTGCGCTGGTCGGGGGCGTGACCGCCCATTGCACGACGGACGGTGAGCCAAATTTCAGCGGCGCCAGAAACGCCACCGCCGCCAATCCAAACACGAACCGGTTCGCAAGTCGCTTCATTCCTTCGGTCGCTTGCTGCCGCGTCACCGCGCCGCGTCGGACACCGTTGGCGTCAGTTTCAGCAGCCCCACTTCAAACGCCAGTGTTTCGGAGATATTGCGCGAGAGTGAGTCGCGGATTTGCTCGACGGCCTCGAGGTTATGACAGGCCTGCGGCACCGTCAATCCGTTGGCGATTCGCCGCGCGGTCGCCGCCTGTTCGGGATGCGCCAATAACGGATCGTCGGCCCCCTCGACGCATAGCAGCAGGTCGCCAAACCAGCGGTAGATTTCCTCCAGCACCTGCTCCCGCGCGGCGCGGTATTCGCCCTCGATCCGCGCTTCCATCTGTTCTTCGAGCCGTTCGCGCACCTTGGGCTCCAATTCCTCGTACCGGTCGAGGTCGAGTTCCGCCTCCACGCGGGCCCGCGTCTCCGTGCGGATTTCCTGAAGGAGCGCGGTCAGTTGCGCCAGCAACCGGTAGCTGTGGGCGATTCGCTCGTCGGTCGTGGCGGAGAACTTCGTCAGCAACGGCAGTAATTTCTCCATGTAGGGCGACGTGACGCCCGCCGTAGTCGGCCCGAATGATATTCTCAGGCACCGCGACAGGATCGTCGGCAGCAGCCGTTGCGGGTCGGCGGTCAGCAGAAGAATCACCGTTTGCGCAGGCGGCTCCTCCAGCGTCTTGAGAAAGGCGTTGGCGGCTTCCTCGCCCAGGCAATCGGCGTCCACGACAATCCCGACCTTCACGCCGCCGAGCGAGGAGCGCAGGTTCACCGATTTCATAAACTCGCGCATCTGTTCGATCTGGATGCGCCGGCTCTTGGACTCCGGCCGCACCCAGTACACGTCCGGGTGCACGCCTTCATCGACCCGCCGACATGAATCACATCGGTCGCAGCTATCGTGGTCTTTTTCCGAACAGTTCAGCGCTTTCGCCAGCGTCCGCGCCATGTCTTCCTTGCCGCTGCCGCGCGGGCCCGCGAACAAATAGGCGTGGGCCAACCGTCCGCGCTCCAGGCTGCGGCGCAGTTGCGCGGCGATGTCCTTCTGTTGCGGGAAATCGCTAAAGGACACGCTTCACCAGGCTCCAGATTTGATTCGCAATCTCGTCGATGGTCTGGCTTCCATCGATGACCTTCACCCGGTGGCTTTCGAGTTTGGCCAGGTTCAAATACCCCTGTCGCACGCGTTCGTAGAATTCCAGCGACTGGTTCTCCATCCGGTCAAACAACTCGCGGCCACGAACCCGTTCCAGCCCGATGCGCGGGTCGAGATCGATCACCAGCGTCAGGTCGGGCAGGTTGGCGCCCACCGCAAACTGGTTGATGGCGGCGACCGCCTGCGGGTCAATCTTCCTTCCCACGCCCTGGTACACGGTGGTCGAATCCAAGAACCGGTCACAGATCACGATGTTCCCCTCGTTCAACGCGGGCTGGATCACCTCCCGGACAAGCTGGGCGCGGCTGGCGCAAAACAGCAGCAGCTCGGTCTCCGGAACCATCGAGCCGGAATCTTTGCTATATTGGAGAATATGACGAATTTGTTCGCCGACATCCGTGCCGCCCGGCTCGCGGGTGATCAACACGTGATAACCCCCTTGCCGCAAGCGGGTTGTCAAACGCGCGATGTGCGTGGACTTTCCGCTGCCTTCCCCGCCCTCAAATGTGATGAATTTGCCTTTTTTGACCATTTTTCGTGAAATTTTCCGCTGATGATAGTGCCGCGTTCCGCCATGGTCAAGATTTGGCACCGAGCCTGCTGTTTTTTGGGCGGAAACCTTGGATTAATTCAAGGCCGGGGAACAACCAGACTGGGAGGAGTTTACAAATGCCACTGACAGTTGAAAACATCGGGCAAACTGGCGCGCTTAGTCCGTCTGACCAGATTGCGGCTCAGTCTGTCGCTAACCGTCCCCCGATCCGGGTGCTGGCCATCGACGACAACGAGGAGTTCCGCACTCTCATCACCGAACTGTTGCGGCCACTCGGATTCGATGTTCATGCCGTTGCCAGTCCCGTGAAGGCCCTGGAAAAGTTTACGCAGGAAAAAGAAGGCTTCCAGCTCGTGCTGCTCGACTACTACATGCCCCAGCTTGATGGCGCCAAGACGTTCGAGTGGTTGAAGAAACTCGATCCGAACGTGAAAGTCATCATCGTGTCCGGCGGCGAAGAACTGCGGCTGCGCCAGATTCTCTCCCAACACCCGATCGACGGTTACATCCGCAAGCCGTTCCGGGTCCAGGAAGCCATCCAGATCATCCGCCACGTGATGACCAAGCCCGGCGCCAAGGCCGGTCCCAACTGACCCGCGCAACCATCTCATTTCGTCAGGGCAGACCACCGTGTCTGCCCTTCTTGTCTTCCTAACCGTGAAACCACTTCCAGATTCTCATGTACCAGACGGGGGGCGGTTCCGGGGCCGGTGCGGCAGGTCGCGCCGCTTTGGCGGGGGCATTGGTGCCGATCGATCGGGTGGGTTTCGGCGACGGGGCTTGGGCGGCCTTGGCTACAGTCTGAGGCGGAGTCCCCGACGATTGGGCCGAAGCGGATTTGTCGTTCTTTTCGCGCGTCGCGATTTGACCCTGGGTATCGGCAATCTTCGCATCCAGAGATGCCAGCGCACTTTGTCCCTGCGAGATTTGTTGCCGCAACATATTGATCTCGTCTTGCACCTGTGACTGTTCGGGGGCCGACCCCGGTTCTTGAGCGGCTTCTCCCTGCGATGCGCTGACCGCGCCGGCCGTCAAACGGCCAGCCAGGTCGCGCCGCCCACCGGATCCCGCCGCAGCCTGGGGGCTTGGGAGCTTGGACTGCGCGTCCGCGAGTTGCTTCTTTGCCGCCGCGACGTTTTGTGCCTGCGCTGCCCGTTGCGCCTGAAGATCAGCCAACTGTTTCTGGAGAGATTGGAGAGCCTCTTGTGCCGATTGCGCCTTCTTTTCGTCGGGCGTCATCCACGCTCCGGCGAACTTGACCTTGCCGCTTTCGACGTTGGCAGCCTCTGCCCGCCAGTCGACAAGGCGTTGGTTGACGTCTGTTGCAAAACTGGAGTTCGTATAGGTTGCCAGGAATTTCTCAAAGGCGGCAATTCCGGCCCCATATTGGTTTCTGGCGAGTTCCTGGTTCGGATTCAGCGTGTATTTCGCCAGGGCTTCGAAGTCGGCTTTCTCCCGTTGTTGCTCGACGTTCTCGCGGACGATGGACCGGATGTCGGACCGGGCCACCTCGCGCGTCGAGAGGATTGTGCCGTGGTAGAACGACGCTTCCATGACCAGTTGCGTGTCCGTCTCGGAAAGGATGCGGCCCACCAGCACCTCGCCGGAATTCAACGTTACCGTGTCGGCGACGGCGGGCATCGCGCGCCACGCAAGGAGAACGGAGACAAAAATCCAGAGCCAGAACCGCTGCACGGCTCCTGTCCCTCTCGCGCGGACGCTTCTATTCGGAATTGGCATCTTGTCGCTCCGTCAGGTTTGAAAGACTCCCTTGCCGAAGATTGTGAAGCGCCTCCTCGGCCACGGCAACGGCTTTTCACTCAACTTTCGCTCATGCGGGGGCGATTGACAAGCGGTTCGGACATAAAACACCTGGGGCCTATCGCGGGAGGATGACGGTGAACAGCGCGCCGCCGCCGGGCGCCTCGGCGCAGTTCACCTTGCCGCCATGAGCTTCCGCCAGGCCTTTGACCAGGACTAGGCCCAATCCAAGGCCCGCGGGCGCGTCGTCGCGGTTGCCGCGGGCGAACGGGCGGAAGAGTTTCTGCCGCACGTCAGCCGGAATGCCCGGTCCGTGGTCGCGGACCGACAGCGTGACCGAGTCATCGGCGGAAGCCAGCGCGACTTCGATCTTCCGGTCCGTGGCCGAGTGCGTATATCTTTCGGCGTTATCCACGAGGTTCTGGATGATTTCGGCAATGGCATCGCGGTCGAAGCAAACCTCCGGAAACTGGTCGGGGATGGAAAGCTCGACGCGCGCCCCGGCGGCTTCGAGCGCGGGCCGCTGGCGTTCGACGCAGTCGCGGACGGCGGCAGCCAGATCGCCGGTCACGGGCCGAATTTGGAGTACGCCGCGTTCGAGGCGCGAGAAACCGAGCACGTTGGAGACGACCCGGCCCAGCCGCGCGGCTTCTTCCGCGACGCGATTGGCGTAGTCCCGAGTGCGCCTGGGGTCGCCCAGCCCGTCGGCAAGCATCTCGCTGTACATGCGCAGACCGGCAAGCGGGGTACGCAATTCGTGCGCGGCCGAGGCGGCGAATTGCGAGCGCTGGCGGGCGAGGCGCTCGGTGTTCCAAACCAACGCCACGACGCAGAGTCCCGCCACCGTGGCAGCGCCGGCGCCGGCCCAAAAGAGCTGCAGAAAACTGACCCAGTTGTGACGGGCCTGCGCATCGGCGGCGGCGAATTCCTTCGCGGCGCTGACGACGACGCACCAACCGGCGGTTTCGAGCCGCGCGACGGCCACATACGTGCCGGTGGCGGCGTTGGACGTGAACCGGGCGGGCAACGCGGCATTCTTGAGGGTTTCTGCGACGCCTTCCGTGGAAATGGCAAACCCTTGCACCAGGACGCCCTCAGGCGTGGTGACATTGCGCAGGGCAACCAGGCTGGTCCCGTTGGACGTCTGGAGGGAACACCACTGGAAATCGCCGACACCGATGGAGACGCTCTGTTGCCCGCTTTTCAAGCGGAACCCGTTTTCGCCGAAAGTCACTCCTGAATTCGTGCCGGACTTGAGGTCCGAGTAAATCCTCGCGGCCAGCGCGTTCTGGATCCAGGCATCGGCCTGCATGACTTCGATGTGTTGGTGCGCCAGCGCTTTTTGCAGGTCCGCGACACAAGCGGACCGAGGGGTGGCAGCCTGCAGCTCGCTTTGGATTGCGCGCTGCGCCGCAGGTTGGGGAAGGACTTCGGTATCAATGTCCGTTTCTGGCAGCGTGGGCAGTGTGACCCGTCCAGACGGATCGATCTGGAAGTAGGCGCGAATGAGCGGGTCGGTCGGCGCTTGAGCCAGCGGCGAAGGCGTGACGGACGGCCCTTCGGATGCGCCCCGCGGATCGTGATAGAGCGATTGATATTGATAGAAGGGACGAGTGGACTCCGATTCCAGAAGCGCCTGGAGCCGGTCCTGAAGACGGCCCGCCAACTGACGGGCGGTATCGTTGGCGAATCGTCGCGGAGGCAATTCGATTTGGTCGACGGCGCGCCGCACTTCGCGCGAGCCGACGATGTACCACGCGCCGCAGGGGACAACCAGCGCCACAACGGTCAACACCAGCGCCAGCGTCGTGCGACTACGCCAGAACTTCATGGGTTGCCCCACGTGTAGCCGACGCCCTTGACGGAAACGACGATCGCCGGCTGGGTGTGATCGCGCTCGATCTTCTGGCGGAGATGGGCAATGGTCACGTCGACCGTGCGGGTCTCCATGCCGGCGTTGGCCCCCCAGATTTGTTCGAGCAATTCGGTGCGGGAAACCACCCGCGCCCTGTGCCGATAGAGCCAGCGCACGATGCCTGCTTCGCGGGGTGTCAGCGGGATGATTTTGCGATTGCGGCGCGCCTCGCAGTGGCCGAGGTCGAAGCGGCAGCCGTCAAGCTCGATGATTTCCGGCTCGACGGGCGCGGACTTGGTGCGGCGGGCGACCGCGGCAATCCGGGCGAGCAGTTCGCGCGCGCCGAACGGCTTGGTGACGTAATCGTCCGCGCCGACTTTCAGGCCGCGCACCTTGTCTTCTTCGGAGCCCTTGGCGGTCAACATGAGGATGGCCAGGTCGGGCCGGGCGTGGCGAAGCCGGTGACAGACCTCGACGCCGTCGAGCCTGGGGAGCATCACGTCGAGCACGACGAGATCGAGCTCCGGATCCATGCCGCGCTTGGTGGCGGTCAGGCCGTCAGCCACCACGTCGACCGTGTGGCCTGCAGCTTTGAGCAAATCGGCCAACCCGTCCTGCAGCAGAGGGTCATCCTCGACGACAAGGATCTTCATGGTGTCGCGACCACAGTGTAGACCGCGGCCCGGGTGGGGGGAAGTAAAACCTATGTAAAAAACTGCACGGCGCGCGTATCATGGCACGAGGTTGTCCATGATGAAAAAGACGATTGGCGGGGCGACTTTGGAGATCGTGCAGGGCGACATTACGGCGCTGGCGGTAGACGCGATCGTGAATGCGGCGAACCGGCACCTCGCGCACGGTGGCGGAGTGGCACTGGCCATCGTCCGGAAGGGCGGGATGTCCATCCAGACGGAATCATCGGCGCTGATTGCCCGGCGCGGGCCGCTCGCGACCGGTGAGGCGGTCGCCACGGGGGGCGGCAAGCTTCCTGCGAAATTTGTCATTCACACCGTCGGCCCGGTGTGGAGCGAACACGAGCCGCTGAAAGCCGACAGGCTGTTATGTCGCGCCGTGGCGAGCGGTCTGGCGCTGGCTGAGGAACGCGGGCTGAAGTCGGTCGCGTTTCCGGCCATCAGCACCGGCATTTACGGATTCCCCATTGAGCGTGCCGCGCCGTTGATGCTCCGGGAAGCCAAACGCCACCTCGAAGGGGAAACGGGTCTGGAGCGCGTGTTGTTTTGCCTGTACGACGACGCGAGCTATCGGGTTTTTGAATCGGCTTTCGCCAGCCTCTGAGCGCGGGTTGTCTCGTCGGCTAGATCAGGCCTCGTTTCCGGGCGATGTCTGCGGCCTGGGTGCGGTTTTGGGCCTGGAGTTTGCCGAGGATATTGGAGACGTGGTTCTTGACCGTGCCTTCGGCGATGTGCAATTTGTCGGCGATTTCCTTGTTGGCGACACCCTGGGCCAGCATCAGCAACACCTCGCGTTCGCGGTCGGAAAGCGGCTCGATGGGGCTGTCAGTCGGATGCAGCGTGGCACGGAGCGCGCGGGACGCGATCTCCGGTTGGATGAACACTTCGCCATCGTGCACGGCGCGGATGGTTTCGACCAGTTTCTGCGCCGCGACATCTTTGAGAAGATACCCGACAGCCCCCGCCCGCACTCCCGCAAAGACGTAGTCGTCGCGGTCGAACGTGGTGAGGATGATGATTCTGGCTTCCGGCCAGGCGCGGCAAATGGCAGCGGTGGCATCGACGCCGTTCTGCCCGGGCATTTGGACATCCATGAGAATGATATCCGGCCGCAGTTGCAGCGCGAGTTTGACAGCCGTCGGGCCATCATGCGCCTCGCCGACGACACGGAATCCGGACTCCAGTTCCAGGATGGTTTTCAATCCCTGACGCATCAGCGTCTGGTCTTCGGCCAGGAGAATCCGAATTGGTTTCATTCACCCAATCAACGGCACGCGCGCCTCCACGACTGTTCCTCGTGGCGCGGCGGTTGTCAATGAGAAGGTGCCGCCAACGCCTCCAATGTGTTCGCGCAATCCGCGCAACCCGTAGTGGCCGGGTTTGCTCTCGGCGTCCGGTGGCAGGCCAACTCCATCGTCGCTGACCCGCAGCACGACCAGTTGGGGTTGGAGGTCCAATCGGAGGGCAGCTTGCCTGGCGCGGGCATGTCGTTCGACGTTGGTCAATCCTTCCTGGGCGACGCGCCAGAGGGCTTCGGAGACGGCGTGCGGCAGTGCATCGGCGCCCGCAGCGATCTGACAATCGATCTTCAGGGCGGCACGTCGGCCCACGTCGGCGCACAGCGATTCCAAGGTGCGGGTGAGCGGATTGTCGCCGAGCGCGGGCGCGCGGAGGTTGTCCAGGGAGCGGCGTAGCGCGTCGGTGCTCGAGCGCGACAGAGTCTTCATTTCCTCCAGTGACTGCGCGGCGCGGGCGGGGTCCACGGGGAGCAATCGCTGCACGGCCTCGATCTGAACGGTCAACGTGACCAATGCGTGGCCGAGGTTGTCGTGGAGGTCGCGGGCCAGACGTTCCCGCTCGCGGAGCGTGGCGAGTTCGACTTCGCGGTCGCGGGCCAGCCTGAGTTCGCGTTTCGCCGCCTCCAATTCGACGATCAAGTCTGCCCGGCCGTGACTGATGGTGTCGATTTGCTTGATGAACAGACCCATGACCATCCACGAGGCGAACAGGGAGACACGGAGCACCCATTCCCCGGCTGAGCGGTGTGCCAGTTGGGTTGAGCCGAACGCGGCGAATTCGATGACGGTCAATGCGAGGATGGAGGCGATGATGGAAACGCGGGGCGACAGGATAGCGCACATTTGTCCGGTGTACAATGCGGCCAGCCAGGAGAAATAAGAGGAGGTGAGAGATTCGCAAAAGCAACAGAAAAAGCTGCCGGCGAAATAGACCTGCCACCACCCCGGAGAATCGTCGGGAGGGCTAAACACCCAGCATTTCAAGTACAACCCAGCCTGGATAGCCACCAGGACGACCAGCAGCAAGTCGGATGAGCCCCAGTTGGGCCAGGCGTAATGAAGGCGGGAACCGAGGAAGTAGGCCAACAGACCAAACGTCATGACGTGAAGGCCGAGTCGGGGGATGGTCAGCGCGTGTTTCGCTTCGGGTAACGGAGCGGATGAATTGGAGTTCATCGGGGGCAGCATACCTCAAACAGAGATTTGTTGAAAACGTTTGTGAGGCGGCGGTTAGTTCTTCGGCTGTGCGAGCTTCGCCTGCAACGCCTGGTCGCTGGGAAAGAGGGCTGCGCCGCGCTGCCACATCTCCAGGGCAAGGTCGGCGTAGCCGGACTTTTGATATTGCTCGCCCAACCGCAGGTAGCTCTGGGCAAACTGCGGTTGCGGTGGCTGTGTCTCCTGCTGCTCGATCAGGGTGGAGAAATTCTCGATGACGTCCTGTGACTTGTTCAGTTCCGCCGGCCAGTGCGACAACGCGGAGGCTTTGTAGAATCGCGCGTCCCAGTTGTTGGGATCGGCGTTTAGCGCCTGATCAAAAGTCTGGTCGGCCTTCATGGCGAGGATGGCCTGGTCGCGCGTGTCCTGAGTAGTTTCCAGTTTTTGCAGGTAGGCCTGACCCAGAGCGGCGGAATACACCGCAGCCGACGGGTCGGTCTTGGCCGCCCGCTCCAATTCGGCGATGGCCTCGTCCAACTTGCCGTCATCACGGAGTTGTTTCCACGCTGCCTGTTTCTGTGCGTAAGTCGCTTGCGGCGAGACCAACGTTTGCAGCAGTTGGCTGATGTCCGCAGCGAAAGACGGTTTGGCCGGTGGCGTGGCGGGGACCTTGGCACTGGTCGGAGAAGTGGTATTGGGCGTATCCCCGGGCTCACTTGCCGATGCCTCGGAGGAAGGGCTTTCCTCCGCCGGCTCCGAAGCGCCCGCCCTCGCCTCCGCGGTTTCCGCAGGAGGGGGAGCAATCCTGGCCGGAGTTTGCGCAGGTCGGGCAGCTGCCTGGTCCGAAGGCGGTGGATTGCCCAACCGCCACATCGCCACAACAGCAACGATTGCGACTATGCCGATGACCGTCGATATCCATGTCAGTTTCTTCATGCCGAGTTCCTTTCTCCGAGTTTCAGGCTGTCTGATTTCATTTGCCGGCGACCGGCCACGGGCCGGTCCATCAGTGAACGCGAATACTGTAGCCGTTCAGTTATCGGGTTCGGAAGACCCCAACGACCTGATTTGGATAGGTCGAAAGTCATGGCAAGACTTGTTACGGCGGACACGGGCCTTCGACCAAAGAGACCGAGCCGCATCGGACGGAAGCGGCCTCGAAGTTACGGGAAATGGGCGACGATATTGGCGAACAGACAGGGCTGGAGCACGTCGCGTTTTGCCTGTACGACGACGCGAGCTACCGGGTTTTTGAATCGGCTTTCGCAAACATCTGAGCCGATTGGCGGACGGCGAAGTCAAGCAAGGGGGGACACAGTCCGCGCAACCAGATGGCCAGCCGCGCGGAAATTGTCAGCACGACCTGGCGTTTGTGCCGGGCGCATCCGCGGAGAATGGCTTGCGCGACCCGCGCGGGATGTTGTCCGCGGAACGGGCTCAGGCGCACGGGGCCGCCGTAGCGGTACATGTTTTCGAAGAACGGCGTATCGGTGTACGCCGGCAGGACGGAGACGATCTCGATTCCCGTCCCATGTAATTCCATCCGCAGCGTATCGCTGAGGGCCAACAGGGCGAACTTGCTGGCGCAGTAGGCGCTGTTGCGCAGCGCGACGACCATGCTGAGCACGCTGCCGACGTTGACGATCTGACCGGCGCGCTGCTGGCGCATGTGGGGCAGCACGGCCTGAATGCAGCGGATGGGGCCGTACAGATTCACTTCCATGAGCGAGCGCACGTCGGTGAGGGGCATGTTTTCGAACGTGGCGCGCATCCCGACGCCGGCATTGTTCACCAGAATATCGATGCGGCCGAACCTGGCGATGGTTGTCGCCACCAGCTGCTGCACGTCTTCGTCCTTTGTCACATCCGCGGGCACGACCAAGAAGCGATCGCGCCACTCGGGATGCGACTCGGCGAGGTCGCGCAATTTGGACTCGGCACGGGCGGCGAGGACGACGCGGGCGCCTTCGCGGGCGAACGCGAGCGCGGTCTCGCGGCCGATGCCACTCGAAGCGCCGGTGACGATGACGACCTTGTCTGGAAAGCGAGTGCCCATGTCGAAGCCGATTTCTCTTCTCGACCCCGTGAGACTATGGTACATGGCAGGCAGTCCCGTTGGCAATGCTCGAGCCATGAACGACAATCGAGTTACCTCCGCGAAATCCGTATTGGTCATCGACGACGAGCCGGAGATTCTGGAGGTCGTCCGGCTATGCCTGGAGGGGGAAGCGATTCCCGTGCTTACCGCGTTGGGGGCGAAGAACGGACTGGAGACGTATGACAAACACTGGCGGGAGATCGGGGTGGTCCTGCTCGACTACGTGATGCCCGAGATGACGGGCGATCTTGTGTTTGAGTGCCTCCGAAGAGTCAATCCCTGGGCGCGGGTGGTTTTGTTGACGGGCTGTGACGATCGGGTCGCGCGCCACATGTTCGAGGCCGGCTTGAGCGGGTACATCCAGAAGCCGTTTTACATTGACGATCTCGTGCAGCGCGTGCACGAGGAATTGGCCCAGGCCTGATCGGGGGTCGGAGCGGAACGCAAAATTCTTGGAAAGCCCGGAAAAGCAGGAGTAGATTGCATCATGAGCAAAGGCAAACGATTCGAAAATCTGGTCGAGGTGCACCACGCCCACGACGAATGGGAAGGCAACATCATCGTCGGGTTCCTGCGCGACAACGGCGTCGAAGCCACCCTGCAGGCGCCGCCGGCCGTGCCTCCGCTGGACGCCATGGAGACACTGAGCGGCGCGGAAAAGACCAACGGCATTTTCGTGCTGGAGGATCAGGCGGATCAGGCGCGCAATCTTCTGAAGGATTTTCTGAACACGGTGACGGATGAGCACGTTCTGGAGGAGGCGGCGAGTCAGAAGCTCAAGCTCGACAAGGAGACCATCGGACAACTGCGCACGGCGTTACGGGAGGAACGCCAGACGTTTGCGTTGCTCGGATGGGTCGGAGTCGTGTTTCTCGGCGCGGCGGCGCTGCTCTGGGCCATCTGGCCGGACTGGCTGAAGATCGGGCCGCCACCGGCGGGGCTGCGATGGTTGGTGGTGATACTGCTGGCGGTGGCGGCAGTGTTTGCGGGGAATTGGGCCAGCCGTCCGACCAAGTGAAACTGGCGTGCAACATCGACGCGCGCGGGCGCAGGGCGCGGTTGATCAGCGGCGTGGCTGTCGATCTGTGCGGCGCAGCGCTGATCATCACGGGCGTGGTCGGTGGTTCGACAATCCTGCTGGTTGTCGGCATCTTCCTGGTCGTCATAGGTTCATTCATGATCTTCGAAGGCGCCCGCGGCTGGTGCGCCCTTCGCGCCCTCGGCATCAAGACGCCGATGTGATGGTGCGAGGGATCGGTTGCCGATCACAGCGATTGGCATTCGAACGACATGGACAGCCCGGCTGCGCCCGATCCTGCGGGGAGATCGATGCGGAATTCGTCGGCATAGAATTTTCCGGGCAGCCAACGGTTGACCGGCAAAACGCATTGCCCCAGCGGCTGAAATTGTGAGCTGAATTGTCGCAGGTAGTGTCCCCCTTCATACAGTTGAACGCGACAGCGGACGGCCAAATCCGCATCCACGGGGGTGGCGACGGAACTGAACATGGTCACGAGGATGTGATCGTGAGGGTCGGCGCTGTTGGGTGGCAGCGCGCTGACGGTGTATCCCTCGAATGTCACTCCTTTTCCCAGTTCGGCAAATTGACGGATGATATCCGGCGGCAGCGCGTCACGCTCGACCAATCGGCGCGGGTCGATAGGTTCCCCGTGCCGGGAGTAGAGCAAGACGCCGTCCTCGGAATCCACCAGGCGCAATTGCAGCTGGGATTCGGCCTGTCGTTGGATCGCGCGCAGGGTTTCCAGCCAGTTGAGACTGGAGGTTGTTCTCCACGAGTCGCTCATATCCAGCAGTACGTAATCGATCGACGGCGGCAGGGGTGGCTTCACGTACAGATACTTCTGCGTGGTGAAATGGGCGGCGGCGCGCTGGGTGGCGAACAGGGAGGCTTGTGGATCAATGCGCCGGGCCATCTGCTGCAGGATTTGGGGGCGATCCGACGGCAGCGGCAGAGGCACCATCGTGGCTTTGCTCCAGAAGACGTTGCCAAAGAATACGGACAGCAGGACGCCGGCAACGGTCGCGCCGGAAAGCGCGGCGCGTTGTCGCGCAGGCGCGTCGCGGGACAACGCGGCGGCCAGCGCCCAGAACACCACGGGGAACAACGCGAGCTGATACCAGTAACGAATGGACTTGAGGGCGGGGTCGAGGCAATCGAAGAGGAAGACCAGTGACCCCACGAACAGCACCGAGGGTTTGCGCAAGGGCATGAACAACAGCGGGGCCAACAGCAGCGCAGCGAAATAGAAGGTCGACGGCGCGAACAGGTTCCCCCAAAAAGCGCGAGGGTTGGTGACCGGGGAGAGAAGGATTGCGGTGTGGCTCTGTCCGATGGCGGGGAAGTGGCTGAGGGCCATGTACGGCTGATGGGCGAGCGCCGGGATGATCAGCGAGGTCATAATCACGAAGTACGCGAAGGCGGTGACGGCGATGATGAGGCCCAGCGTGCGGCGTTTATCGAACAGGACCAGGTAGAGCCCGAATGTTCCGATTGGGATGGCGGCTTCCTCTTTGACGAGAATCGCCCACAGGGCGATCAACAGCGCCCAGCCGGGGCGTTGGCCGAGCCAGAGTGCCAGCGCTAGGAAGTACAGCGGCAGGCAGAGGGTTCCACAATGGAACCCGTACGAGCCGCTATAGATGAACTGTGACACCGGCGGGAACACCAGCCATGCCGCCACGAGCAGCCAGGCCGACGGTTTATCCCGAAGCAGCTTGTGGCCGATCCAGTAAATCGGCGCGGCGCAAGCCATGACGGACAGGACTTGGAGGAGGATGGTTATCGGGATGCCGGGCCGGAGAAACCACAGCGGGACGAATGGGAGAAAGCCGGGCTGGAAATGGTCGTAGAACAGCGGCCGGTCGGGGTTGACCCGCAAGAACAATTCGCGCGGATTGTAGAGCGTATTGAACATCGTACGGGCGTAATCGCCGCAATCGGCGTAGCCGAGTTGCAGATTGTTAAAGCAGTGGATCTGCTCCACGACGTAGTAGACGGACAAACCGGTGGCGGCGAGTGCGACGGTGATCGCCATCAACCTTGTCGAGTTCGGGTCGGCATCATCCGTGGTGGAGCCGGGAGACGGAGGCCAGTTCCGCAACCAAAGGGTGACGGTCCAGCCGCCGGCGGCGCAAAACAGGATTGGGTCGAGGCATGTGGGGCGCAGTCCGAGCCATCGTTTGGCTAGGATGAAACACGCGGCGGCGGCGGCCACGAGCGCGGCACCGGCCCAGCGTCGGCATTCATCAGGTTGCCGGCTTAGTGAAAGCAACAGGACAACCGTCAGGACAACGCCCGCCAGCATCCAGGCGGTTTCCAGATTGCCGGGGATATCCGGTAACGCCCGGTAGAGCTCGGGAGAATAATTGGTTCCGAGCAGCACCCAGAAGGCGCCCAGGCAAAACGTAGCCATGACCGCCAGTATCAGGAGCCATTTGTGTTGGGACGCCGAAGGCATGGTGTCACTTCAGGGAAATCGACAAATGGGACTCACGGCGAAACATGATAGCTGTCCGGTTCGCGCAGGCTCAAGGCGGAAAGTATGTGGGGTTTTGTCGGACGTCGTCGAAGCGTGAACGGCAGCCCTCACCCTGACCCCCTCCCCCAAAGGGGAGAGGGGACCGCGAATGAGATTCGCGGCTACAATGGCGGCGGCCATCCCGACGTAGGAGTCGGGACGGGTAGACGCGCCGCTACAGCGGCGGCGGTCGCGCTGGAGCGCGACCCTCCAAACGACCTACACTTTGTTGCGGAAGTAGTCGATGGTCTGACGGAGGCCGTCTTCGAGTTTGACCTTGGGTTCCCAGCCGAGGAGCTTTTTGGCGCGGGTGATATCGGGCCGGCGCTGTTTGGGGTCGTCCACGGGCAACGGTTCGTAAACGAGCTGGCTTTTGCTGCCGGTGAGTTTCGTGATCAGTTTGGCAAAATCGAGGATGGTGAACTCGGTCGGGTTGCCGATGTTGACGGGTTCGTGGAAATCGGTTTGGGAGAGGCGATAGATGCCGTCGATGAGGTCGGAGCAGAAGCAAAAGCTGCGGGTCTGTTGTCCGTCGCCGAACACGGTGAGCGGCTCGCCGCGCAACGCCTGGCCGATGAAGGCGGGGACGACGCGACCGTCCTTGAGGCGCATGCGGGGGCCGTAGGTGTTGAAGATGCGGACGATATGGGTATCGACCTTGTGGAAGCGGTGGTAGGCCATGGTCATGGCTTCGGCGAAGCGTTTGGCTTCGTCGTAAACGCCGCGTGGGCCGATGGGGTTGACGTTGCCCCAGTAGGATTCGGATTGCGGATGCTCGAGCGGGTCGCCGTAACACTCGGAGGTGGAAGCGAGGAGGAACTTCGCCTTTTTGGCGAGGGCGAGGCCGAGGGCGTTGTGGGTGCCGAGCGAGCCGACCTTGAGGGTCTGGATGGGGAGCTGAAGATAATCGATCGGGCTGGCCGGTGAGGCGAAATGGAAAATGTAATCGACGGGGCCGGCGAGATAGATGAAGTGGGTGACGTTGTGGTGGATGAAGTCGAAGTTCTGGTTGCCGGCGAGATGGGCGATGTTATCGGTGTTGCCCGTGATGAGGTTGTCGATGGCGATGACGCGGTGGCCTTCGGCGAGGAGTCGGTCGACGAGATGGGAGCCGAGGAAGCCGGCGCCACCGGTGACAACGGATACGGGGGACGAGGAGGTCGGTGTCATAGAGTTGAGTGATTCGCAGAATTTGGGGCGTCGGGCAACAAAAATCCGACTTTGCGATCCGCCCGCGCGGTCGCAGGCGATGATGACCCCGGCGTTTGGAACGCGTCATCGCGAACCGCGATCACCGGGAACGCTGCCGAATGCGACCTGGAGTTCTACTGGGCGGTGGCGAGGTTCGGGGCTGGCTGATGGCGGCGCAGGCGGAAGCGTTGCCGCATGTGCTCGAAGGCGAGATAAATCACCGGTGTGGTGTACAGCGTGAGGACCTGGGAGAAAATCAGTCCGCCGACCACGGAAATGCCCAGGGGCTGGCGCAATTCCGAGCCCGTTCCGAGGCCGAGCGCCAGAGGAACGGCGCCGAGCAGGGCGGCCATGGTGGTCATCATGATGGGCCGGAACCGAATGACGCAGGCTTTGTAGATCGCGTCTTCGGGATGCAACCCTTCCGTGCGTTCGGCATCGAGGGCGAAGTCGATCATCATGATGGCGTTCTTCTTGACGATACCCATGAGCAGGATAATGCCGATGAAAGACACAAGGGACAGGTCGACCCCGCAAAACATGAGGGCCACCAGCGCGCCGACGCCGGCCGAGGGCAGGGTGGACAGGATCGTGATGGGGTGGATGAGGCTTTCGTAAAGCATGCCGAGGACGATGTAGACGGCGATGAGCGCGGCGCCCAACAGCAGGGGCAGTGTGGCCAGCGATGCCTGAAAGACCTGGGCGGTACCCTGGAAACTGCCCATGACGCTTTCCGGCATTCGCATCTCGCGCGCGACGTTCTGGATGATGGTGGTCGCGTCGCCCAGAGCGACCCCCGGAGCAAGATTGAACGAGAACGTTACCGCGGGGAACTGGCCCTGGTGATTGACGGACAGGCTGGTGTTGCTGGTGCAAAAACTGGCGACGCTGGCCAGGGGCACCATCTGTCCGGTATTGGATTTGACGTAAATCTTGTTGAGGGCGGACGGCTCCAACTGGTCCTTGGGATCGACTTCGAGCACGACGTAATGCTCGTTGTACTGCTCGTAAATGGTGGCGACCTGACGCTGGCCGAAGGCGTCGTAGAGAGTATCATCAATGACCTGTGGGGAGACGCCGAGACGGGAGGCGGAATCGCGGTCGATGACGACATTGGCCTGCAAGCCGTGGGTTTGCTGGTCGCTATTGACATCCCGCAGTTGAGGAATTTTGCGGAGGCGGTCGAGCAATTGGTTGGACCAGTAATTCAGGGCACTGAGGTCGGTGGACGTGAGTGAGTATTGATATTGGGCTCCGGTGAAACGGCCGCCGACACGGATGTCCTGAACGGACTGGCAGAACAACTGGATACCGGGCAGGGACGCCAGTTTGCCCCGCAGTCGGCCGATGACCTGGTCGGCGGTAACGTTTCTCTGACGTTTGGGCTTGAGCATGATGAACATGCGCCCGTTGTTGAGGGTGGAGCTTCCCGAGGCGGCGCCGATGAATGACCCCACGGAATCGACCGCCGGATCATCAAGGACAAATCGGGCCGCTTGGGACTGAAGTCGGGCCATGGTGGCGAACGACACATCCTGACCGGCCTGGGTCTGGCCGAACACGGCGCCGGTATCCTGTTGCGGGAAGAAGCCTTTGGGCACGGTGATGTAGAGCCAGACGGTCGTAATCAGCGTGGCGATCCAGACGATGAGCATGAAGCCCTGATGGTGCAACACCCACTTGAGGCCGGTCTCGTAATGATGCAGGACCCATTGGTAGGCGCTTTCGCAGACCCGATAGAACCGTCCGGGTTCTCCGTAGGCCGACTCCGGTTTCAGGAACCGCGAGCACATCATCGGGGTCAGCGTCAACGAAACGACGCCGGAGACCATGATGGCGAGGCTCAACGTGACGGCGAATTCGTGAAACAATCGCCCGATCAACCCGCCCATGAACAGCAGCGGGATGAACACGGCCACCAGCGACGTGCTGATGGAGATCACGGTGAAGCCGATTTGCCTGGCACCGTCGAGCGCGGCCTCCATCGACGACTGGCCGTGCTCGATGTGGCGGTAGATGTTCTCGATGACCACGATGGCATCGTCCACGACGAACCCGACCGAGATGGTGATGGCCATCAGGGAGAGATTGTCGAGGCTGTAATGCAGCAGATACATGAAGCCGCACGTTCCGGCCAGGGCCAGAGGCACGGTCACATTGGCGATGAAGGTGGGCCAGAATCGCCGCAGGAACAGGAAGATGACCATGACCACCAGCGCGATGCTTAACAGCAACGAGATTTGAACGTCATCGACCGAAGCGCGGATGGTGGTGGTGCGGTCGGCGAGCAGGTGGAGTTTGACCGCGGGCGGCACCCACCGTTCCAGTCGCGGCAACTGGGCCTTGATGCGGTCGACAGTTTCAATGACATTGGCATCGGGTTGTTTGAATATGATCAACAACACAGCGCGGCGGGTTCCATCCCAACCCGCCAGCAGATTGTTCTCGACGCCCTCGATGGTTTTGCCGAGGGAGCTGAGCCGGATGGGGGTATTGTTTCGTTGGGTGAGGATGAGCGAGCGATAGTCACGGGCATCGACCAGTTGATCGTTGCTGGCGAAGGTATAGGAGACCTGACGGCCGTCGATCCCGCCGATCGGCTGAACCACCGTAGCCTGACTGAGAAACGTGCGGACGTCCTCCAAACTGAGTTTGGCGGAGGCCAACGCCGCCGGGTCGATTTGCACGCGCACGGCGGATTTTTCCGCACCATTGATACCGACCCAACTGACGCCATCGATCTGGCTGATCTTCTGGCCGAGGACCTGGTCGGCGTATTCGTAGACTTGCGCCGGCGGAAGCGTGTCCGAATACATGGACAGAATCATGATCGGCGCATCGGCCGGGTTGACCTTGCGGTAGGTCGGCGGGCTGGGAAGATTGATGGGCAATTCGCTGGCGGCGGCGCTGATGGCGGCCTGCACATCGCGGGCGGCGCCATCGATGTTGCGGTCCAGTCCGAACTGGATGGTCACCGAACAGCCGCCCAGCGTGCTGACCGATGTTATTTCGGTAATATCGGCAATCTGGGCCAGCCGGCGTTCGAGAGGGGCCGCCAGCGAGGAGGCGACCGTTTCCGGGTCGGCGCCCGGCAACGAAGCGGACACGGAGATCATGGGAAAGTCAACGCGTGGGATGGGGGCGACCGGCAGGAACCGGTAGGCGACGATGCCCATGAGGAACAGGCCGGCGGCCAACAGGGAGGTTCCCACGGGGCGACGGATGAAAGGCTCGGAGACGTTCATGACGGAGACGGACCGCTCGCATCGCCGATGGCGCCCTCTTCGATCTGGCCTTCGCCAAGCAGTCCGGCCCGGGCGCGGCGGGTGCGGAACCATTTCGCGCATTTCTCCATGTAGAGATAGATTACCGGCGTGGTGTACAGCGTCAGGAATTGAGAAAGCAGCAGGCCGCCGACAATGGAAATACCCATGGGCTGACGCAACTCCGAACCGGTGCCCCGTTCCAGGGCGAGGGGCACGGCGCCAAGCAGGGCGGCCATGGTGGTCATCATGATCGGGCGGAAGCGCAGCAGGCAGGCCTGATAGATGGATTTTTCCGGGGGCAGCTTTTCGACGCGTTCGGCCTCGAGGGCGAAGTCGATCATCATGATCGCGTTCTTCTGGACGATCCCGATGAGCAGGACAATCCCGATCAACGCGATCATTGAAAAATCCGTGCGACAGAGCAACAAAGCCAGCAGCGCCCCGACGCCTGCCGACGGCAGACTGGACAAGATGGTGATGGGATGAATGTAACTTTCGTAGAGCACACCGAGGACGATGTAGATGACGACGATGGCGGCCAGCACCAGATACGGTTCGCTCTTCAATGAAGAACGAAACTCGGCGGCGCTGCCGGAAAACGTGGTGAGCACGGTCACTGGCAGGTCAATTTCCTGCTCGGCACGCTGGATGGCATCGACCGCTTCGCCCAAGGAGCTGCTCGGACTGAGATTGAAGGATAACGTAACTGCGGGGAACTGTCCTTCGTGATTGATGGCCAGCGGCACGGTGACGGTTCGCACATGGGCGAACGCGCTCAAGGGCACCATTTGACCGGTGGTGGAGCGGACGTAGATCTTGTTCAGCGACGCCGGGGTGAGTTGGTAATGCGGCACGGATTCGAGGATGACGCGGTATTGGTTCAGTTGGGTAAACATGATGGATACCTGGCGCTGCCCAAACGCGTCATAGAGCGTGTCGTCAATATTCTGTGGCAGGACATTCAGTCGCGATGCGGTGTCCCGGTCGACGTCAATGGCGAGTTGGAAGCCGTTCAGTTGCTGGTCCGTGGCCAGGTCCACCAGCTCGGGTAGCGTGCGCAGCTTGTTGAGCAGTTTCGACGCCCACTGCGAAAGCTCGGCCTCATCGGCGTCCTCCAATGTGTATTGATACTGAGTGCGGCTGACGCGGCTATCGATCTGAACGTCCTGCACGGCTTGCATAAACAGCGATATGCCTTCGACATCCTTGGTCGCCTCGCGCAACCGGTCAATGACTTCGTTGGCACTGGCGCGGCGTTTGTCCCGCGGTTTGAGGCAGATGTAAAGGCGGCCGGTATTCACCGTGGCGTTGACGGTGCCCGCCCCGACGAATGACGCTACGCTGACCACGTCCGGATCCTTGCGCACGATGTCGGCGATAACCCGCTGGCGTTCGACCATGGCATGGAAGGAAATGGATTGCGCAGCGTCGGTCACGCCCGTAATCATCCCGGTATCCTGTTGTGGGAGCAATCCTTTGGGAATGACGATGTAGAGCAGGATCGTGCCGATCAAGGTGGCGATGGCCACCGTCAACGTCAACGGTTGATGTCGGAGCACCCACCGCAGGCCGCGATCATACCCATCGAGCATCGCTTTAAACATGCGCTCGGTCAGATTGTAGAGCCGGCCGTGCCGTTCATCCTTTTCGGACTTCAACAGGCGCCCGCACATCATCGGCGTGAGCGTGAGCGAGACAATGGCGGAGACCGCGACAGCAACGCTCAGGGTGATGGCGAACTCGCGGAATAGCCGGCCCACGATGCCGGTCATAAATAGCAGGGGAATGAAGACCGCGATCAGCGAAACACTCAGGGAGATGACAGTGAATCCGATTTGTTTGGCGCCTTTGAGCGCGGCCTCCAACGGTGGGTCCCCGGCTTCGATGAAACGGACGATGTTCTCGATCATCACGATGGCATCATCCACGACGAAGCCGGTGGAGATCGTCAGCGCCATGAGAGACAGGTTGTCCAGGCTGAAGCCGACCAGTTTCATCACGCCGAACGTGCCGATGATCGCCAGCGGCAGGGCCACGCTCGGGATGACCGTGGCCCAGAATTTCCGCAGGAACACGAACATGACCATAACGACCAGGACCACGGTGAGCAGTAGTGTGAACTGCACGTCGCGAACAGAGGCGCGGATGGTTGCGGTGCGGTCGGCCAGAATCGAAACCTTGACGGAGGGAGGAATGGATGCGCGCAGTCTCGGCAACAGCGCCTTTACGCGGTCGGCGGTTTCGATGATGTTGGCCCCCGGCTGGCGCTGGATGTCCAGAATGACCGACGGCTGGTCACCGACCCACGCAGCCAGACGCACATTTTCGACGTTGTCGATTACTTCGCCAATATCCCCGAGCCGCACGGGCGAGCCGTGCCGATACGCAACGATGACGGGGCGATATTCCGCTGCCGACAGAATCTGGTCGTTCGCGCCGATCGTGTACGATTGGCGCGGGCCGTCGAAACTCCCTTTCGGCGCGTTGACATTGTTGGCCATGAGGGCGGCGCGTACGTCCTCCAGCCCCAGTCCCAGCGAAGCGACGGCGGCGGGATCGATGCGCACGCGGACGGCCGGTTTCTGGTTGCCCTCGATGGTGACCAAGCCTACGCCGCTGACTTCGCTGAGCTTCTGGGCGAGCACGGTGTCGGCCAGGTCGTTGACTTTTTCCAGAGGCAGCGTGTCCGAGGTGATCTGCAACGTGAGGATCGGCGTGTCCGCGGGGTTCACCTTGTTGTACACGGGCGGGTTCGGCATGTTCTTTGGCAGAACGCCGCCGGCCGCGTTGATCGCGGCCTGCACGTCCTGGGCGGCCGCGTCGATATCGCGGTTGAGAACGAATTGCAGAATAATCGTGGTCGTGCCGAACGAACTTTCCGAGGTCATTTGCGACAGGCCGCTGATCTGGCCGAACTGCCGCTCCAGGGGGGTTGTGACCGATGAGGCCATCACGTCCGGGCTGGCGCCGGGGTACTGCGCAACCACTTGGATCGTGGGGAAATCCACCGATGGCAGGGCAGAGATTGGCAGGAGCATGTAACCCAGCAAACCCATGAGCACCACGCCTGTCATAAGCAACGACGTGGCCACCGGACGCTGGATAAATGGTTCCGAGATGTTCACGAAACGGGTATCAGGACCCCGCACTACCAGGCTTCGCGGGGGCAGCCGGTTTCACGCGGGAACCGACCTGCAATTTGTACTGGCCATCGACCACGACCCGCTCATCGGGCTTGAGACCGTTGTCGATCAACGCTTCGCCCTTCTCGATTTGCCCCACCTTCACGGGACGGACTTCGACAGTATTATCTTCTTTGATCACGAACGCGTATGAGCCATCCGGCCCACGCTGCACGACCGATGCGGGAACCACCAGTCCGTTCTTGCGTGTGGTGAGCAATAGCCGTGCGTTCACGAACTGACCGGGCCAGAGACGGAGGTCATCATTTGGAAAATTCGCCTTGAGCCGAATCTGCCCCGTGGTCGCGTCGATCTGGTTGTCGATCACCGCCAGTGTTCCCTGGCCGAGAACGGTGCTGTTGTCGCGATCCACCGCAAGAACTGTAATATCGCTGGTCACGCCCTCCTTTTGAATCTGGCTGAGCGTCTGTTCCGGCAGCGTAAAGATCAGGGAGATGGGCTTGAGCTGCGTGATCATCACCAGGCCGTTTGTGTCTGCCGCATGCACGATGTTGCCCTGGTCGATCAAGCGGATGCCGATGCGGCCATCGAGCGGGGAGACGATCGTGGTGTAGTTAAGTTGAACTTTGGCGCTGTCGATGGCAGCCTGATCGGCCTGAACCGTCGCTACGAACTGGTCGACGAGCGCCTTCTGCGTGTCATAAGTTTGTTGAGTGGCGATTTTCTGTTGGTAGAGATCGCTGTCGCGCTTCAAATCCAACCGCGCGTTGGCCAGTTGCGCTTCATCCTGAAGCTTCCTGGCTTCCGCCTGCTCGAGCGCCGTACGGTAGGGGTCCGGATCGATCTGAGCGAGCAGGTCGCCGGCGTGCACGTCCTGTCCTTCGACGAACGCCACCTTGTTGAGCTGGCCATCCACACGGACATGGACGGTTACGGTGTTGTAGGCTTCGACAATGCCCAGTCCGTCAAGGTAGATGGGAACGTCCTTTTGCTGAACGCGGCCTTCGATCACGGGGACTTCCCCGGCTCCAGCGCGGGCGCTGGCGGCAGCAGCCTTGGCAGCCGCTGCGTGATAATGGTGCACCCACCAGAGCAAACCGATGAACATTAAACCGCACACCGCTGCGATGATCAGGTTCTTTCGGGAAACCGGCGTCTGCCGCTCCAATTCAAGCCCCCCCTCGGCGCCCGCCGGGGCTCGATTGGCCTGGACCACATCCGGCCTGTCTTGAAGTTCGTCGTGCTTCAGCATGAGAAAGTGACTCCCTGTTGGCGGTTCATCCAACGCCCGCTGACCCGCGATGCGGCTCAACGTATGCCACGTGTTGGGAATGTCAAATCATGTCAAATAATGACCCGCCCCGGCAGCCGGTTCAATGACAATTCCACCGAGTAAGACGGTGCGGATCGGTCTGTGGTTACGCTTCTTGTGACAATGTCGCCTGTTGAATCTCACCGTGCCGCCCGACCGGCCTGGGTAGAACCCGGGTTTCGTCGGGACCCGTCCGGCGGTTGGAAGAATTGATTTCACAAGCGCTTGGGTTTGGATAAGATACTGTCTCTTTCATGTTTACCACACGCGCATTGCTCGAAGGCAAGTGGCCCATCGCGGCGGCGGCTGCGCTGAGCGTGGCGACGAGGCTCGGTTGCCCGGTCCGCTGGGCACCGATCCTGCCGCTGGTGTTGTTGGTATTTGCGATCGCATTTTTTCGCGACCCCGAGGCCAACGTGCCCGACGATCCGAAGCTCATTGTCGCGCCGGCAACCGGGAATATCGTCGAGGTCAAGACGGTCGACGAACCCCGGTTTCTTGGGGGTGAAGCGACGATGGTGGCCATTTTCCTGTCGGTGTTCGATGTGCACGTCCAGCGGGCGCCCATTGGCGGGACGATCCGGTTCGTGCAGTACAACAAAGGCAGATTCCTCGATGCGCGCAACCCGGACGCCTCGGTGAAGAACGAAAACCGCATCATTGGGATCGAGTCGGCAGACGGATTTCGGGTGACGGTGCGGCAGATTTCAGGGTTAATCGCGCGACGGATCGTGGGATGGGCCGGGCCGGGCGCGGCGGTAGCAAAAGGCGAGCGGTTGGGTATGATTCGGTTCGGCTCGCGCGTGGAACTGTTCGTACCGCCGGGCACAGAGATTGCAGTGAAAGTGGGAGACTACGCGACAGGGGGAGAGACGATCATTGCCAGAAGGACATGACATTCGACCGAGCGGGGAACCTCGCCCGCAAGACACGAAAGCTGCCCCGCGCAACGATGAGCGGGTGCGGATTTACTTCGTGCCGAACCTGTTCACCGCCGCCAATCTTGCCTGCGGCTTCTTCGCTCTCACATGGATTTTCAAATACCAGGAGGGCGAGGACTTCGAACCGATCAAGGCCGCCATTCGCCTGATCCTGTTGGCGTTCGCCGCCGACCTGCTGGACGGACGAGTGGCGCGGTGGGCCCAGAAACAATCCCGCTTCGGCCGCGAGTTCGATTCGCTGGCGGATATTGTCAGCTTCGGTGTCGCGCCTGCGTTCCTGATCTATCGGATCGTGCTGCAGGAATTCAGGGAGGGATGGATCATCGCGGCGATCTATCTGGTATGCGGCGGCATCCGTCTGGCGCGATTCAACGTTCTGAGCGCCCAGGCCGGGGATTCGGACGGGCGCGAGTATGTCGGCTTTCCGATTCCGTCAGCGGCGGCGCTGGTGGTGAGCGTGACGATGCTCATCATGTGGATGGTCGGACTGGAGCGCACCCTGGGCAACCTGCGGTTCGTGCTGCCGGTGTTGATGCTGCTGCTGTCCGGCTTGATGGTGAGTAATGTGCGCTATCCGACATTCAAATACATCGATTGGACACGCGCGCGGTCGGTCGCGGTGTTTGCCGCCGTGGTCATTGTCGGGCTGCTCCTGGCGAGGTTTTTTCAGATCACGCTGGCAATGCTGTTCATCGCCTACCTGCTGTATGGCTTGGTGAGGCCTTGGGTGAGCAAGCGATGGCGGCGCGAGATCGAGTCCGACGAAGAAAACGAAGACGATTTGGCGGAGGGCTAAGCGGCGGCACCGTGGAAAACCTGCTTCGACCGTTTCTTGCTGGGATCGTTTGCGGATTCGTCGTCTCAGTGCCGGTCGGTCCCGTTAATCTTACCGTGATCAACCAAGCGCTGCGGCGCGGGTTTGGCGCGGGGTTTTTGATGGGGTTGGGCGCGATCTGCGCGGATGCATTGTATGCCAGCTTGGTGCTTTGGGGGCACTCATCCATCCTGGAAACCCCGCGGATCTTCGGCATCCCGCGCAAGAGCATCGTGTTCGGAGTGCGGATGGCGGCGGTGGCGGCGATCGCGCTACTGGGGATTCGGTACCTGATCTTCAAGCCCGAGCGGTTCAACGCCAGCGAGGCCGTCGCCAACAAGCTGGAGGCCCGCTGGCACCATCCACGGGCGTTTTTTCTCGGTTTCGCCCTGACGATTACGAACTTCATGCTCGTGGTCGTGTGGGCGACATTGATCACCGTCATTTTCGCGCACGAGTTGGTCACCCCCAGGCTGGCGAGCCGGGTTTTATGTATTGCGGGCGTACTCGTGGGCGGTTCGGTCTGGTTCTTCCTGTTGTCCTTTTTCGTCTCGCGAGCGCACCGGCGCGTGAAGAGTGAAACGTTGACCCTGCTCGTGCGAGGTTGCGGCGTAGTGTTTCTGGGTTTTGCAGGCCTGCTGGCGTTCAAATTGTTTCAATAGCGCAACTCCTCGATCTCGGACGAGACGCCGCGAATTGACTTGGCCCTCCCTCGACCGTAGACTTTTTGCCATGGCCAGGCACAAGCAGACCGCGCCCACCGGCTGGCACGCGAAGGCGAGGCTGTTCCTCGAAGAGTCCCTTGCCGAAAACCTGGATGCCCGGCCCGTGCTTCACAAGCTGCGCACCGCCGTTCATTTTATCGCACTGGTGGTGCGCGGGTTCGTCAACAACCGCTGCCCGCTGCGGGCGGCGGCGTTGTGCTACACGACGCTGCTGGCGCTCGTCCCGCTGCTGGCAGTGGTGTTCAGCATCTCGAAGAGTTTTCTCCAGACCGCAAGCGCGGAATTGGCCCCGAAGGTGATCGACGCGATGGTCGCAAAGGTGGCGCCGCAACTCGAGTACGTGCCCGGCAACGGCCCGTCCACCAGCGCCAGCCCGTCGGCCAATGGCCATGTGGTGGTGTCGATGGAGGCCCGTCGGCAGGTCGTCGATAGCATCCAGACGTTCATCAACAACATCGACGCGGGCAAGTTGGGGACGGTCGGCACCGTGTTGCTGGCGCTGGCGGCCGTGAGATTGCTGATGACGATCGAGCAAACCTTCAATGACATTTGGGGCGTGACGGAAGGACGGTCGATCTGGCGCAAGGTCGTGTACTACTGGACGTCGATCACGCTCGGGCCGATTGTACTGTTTGGCGCGCTGGCGGTGACGGGGACCGCTGAGTTCTCGAACGCGCTGGGCCGGTTGGCGATGGTGCCCTCTTTTCAGCGGTTGCTTCTGCAGCTGGCGCCCTACGCCATTCTCTGGATTGGGTTTTCGCTGATGTACGGGTTGATGCCGAACACGCGCGTGAGGTTTCATGCCGCGGTGATCGGCGGGTTCGTCGGGGGTACGCTGTGGCAACTGAACAGCCAGCTCAGCACGATGTACCTGTCGCGCGTCGTTGCCTACAGCAAAATCTACGGTGGCCTGGGAATCATCCCGGTCTTTCTCCTGGGCCTGTACTTTTCGTGGTTGATCGTGCTGCTGGGCGCCCAGGTTTCGTTTGCTGCACAGAACGTCAGGCTCTACATGCAACAGCGCGTAAGCGAGCGGATGGACCAGGCACAACGTGAACTGGTTGCCTGCCGCGTTGTGCTCCGTGTGTGCCACAGCTTCTTGCGCGGCGTGGCGGCGCCCAACACCGAGGCGCTTGCGGGCCGACTGCGTACGCCGTTGCAGGCGCTCAACCAGGTGGCGCACCGGCTTGTGGAAGGTGGAGTGCTGGTTGAGGTCACCGATGGCGAGGGCGGCCTTCAGCCAGCGCGGCCGCCGGAATCCATCACCATCGCCGACGTGTTGCAGGTTGTACGGACGAACAACGGCTCGCCTGCCAGGGAACCGAACCGTCCGCCTTCTGAACCGGTGGAGCAGGCGCTCCTCGAACTCGCTTCTGCGGCGCGTGCGGCCCCGGCGAATGCCAATTTTGCCGAGTTGGCCAGAACGCTCGAGTAGCATTTGGGCGCGGCCTTCCGGGCCAGGTTTTGCAAGGCTCAGGGGTGAGCTGAGGTGTAAGGAAAACCTTACAACCGTGTGCAATTTGTCTGGTAAACTTTACACTCCAATGCCCGCAGCAATGCCTGTCCGCAATTGTTTCATTCAGCGCCCCAACGGCTAAGTGCCACCGGCCTTGCTGGTTACGTGTGGGTGGTAAGTGGTAACCCGCAGGCCAGATTTCTTCTGGCACGCAAGCCGCTGACCCTAGACGTGGAGAAGGGCCCTCGGATAGGTATAGGGCTTATTCGCAGGTGGCGGTTGCGGTGTCGAATTTGGGTACTGGGTACGGTTAAGGGAAGGGTGTCGGTTGAGAAGCACACGAGGGTCAAACTGGGGTCGCACTGGACAGGGAGAAGTGTGCGCTTGCTTCTTCAGTTCGGCATTTTGCGGATGGTCTGGTCGCGGGCCTTCGCCGCGCCGAGGTGGCTGCGGCTGCACGATCGAGTGTGCTTCCCGATCCCACCCTGAGCAAACGTCGTGAGGGAAAACTGTGGCGAAGCTGTTGCGTAGAAATCAATTTCTCAGGGATCGCCGTGGCGATACGGACCTGGTGGAGTTCTCATTAATTCTGCCGATATTTCTCCTCCTGATGTTCGCCCTGATTGATTTGGGCCGCTACTACTGGATTCGGGAGACCGTCGAGAATGCGGTTCGGCAGGCCGGGAGGTATGCAGTCACCGGCCAGAATTCGGGCAGCACGAACCGCGTGGCATCCATTGAACAGGTTGCCCAAAATGCGATGGCCGGGTTGTACAACCCCGACACCACCACCATCACGGTCAGCGGCAGCCCCGTGGGACGCTCCGGTAGTACCACCACCAATTTTGGCGGCTATGGAGGCGAAAACGTGACCGTCACGATCAGCACCCAGTTGGGATTTTTCACGCCGGGGATCGCCCGGTATTTCGGGCCAAGTGGCAGCAACACATTGACCGAGACCGTAACGTTTCGCAACGAAAGTTTCCCGGTCGGCCAGGCGAATTGAACGGACTATGGACGCAACCTCACGGAAAATGAATTCAAGCGTCCCGCGGTTTCTCTCGCGGAAGAAATCAGGCCAGGCCCTGGTCGAATTCTCTTTCGTGCTACTCACATTGGTTCTACTGGTGTTCTGTCTGATGGACTTTTGTGTGGCGATCTACGAGAAGCAGTTGCTGGCGAATCTCAGCCGCGAAGCGGCGAATCTTGAGGCCCGCGGCATTGGACAAAGCCCAGCGCAGATCATGGCGAATGCGCTGTCGGCGATCGAACAGGAAGCCACTCCACTGAATCTGTCATCCGCTTCGGGGAAAGTCATCTTGACGGCGGTGACCAACAACGGAATGGGCAAGATGTTTATCAGCCAGCAGGTATCGGGCGGCGGGTTGGCGCAGTCCAGCAAACTCGGGCCGATGGGAGTGGGAAATCAGGTCACGTTGCCGACCACCAATCTGGTGCAAGTGGGCGGCACCTGTTACGTCGCCGAGATCTTCTATGCGTACAAGCCGCCGGCACCGATCAAATTCGTCGGTCGGTCCGGCGTATTTTACGACGTGGCATATTTTCAATGAGACGGTACGGGAACATGAATCACACCCATACTCATCGACAGCGCGAAGATGTTCGCGAGCGGGGCCAGGTGCTGGTTATGTTTCTCTGTTTTCTGGTCGTGTTACTGCTGTTTGTTGGAATGGGAATCGATCTTGGATTTGCTTATATTACCCAGGCGCGGCTGTCCAAGGCTGTGGACGCCGCCGCCCTGGCTGCGATGAATAACTATTACCAGGGGACCGCCCAGGCGATTAGCATCGGGCAGGCGACTTTTGACGCGAATTTCGCCCCGAATACGAACAATGTGGCGCCCGGCTACGTGATCGGCACACCGACTCCGTCCATCGTCTTCAGTAACGCCGGTCCCAACGTAATGGTGAATGTCAGCGCCTCGGCGACGAACAAAACATTCTTCATTGGGATACTTCCGGCGGTGGGGCTGACGACATTGGGGGTTAACGTCAGCGCCCAGGCGACCCGTCTGCCGCTGATCATGACCCTGGTGTTGGATCATTCCGAATCTATGGATCCCAATTGTATTGCTGGGGGTGGCTGTACCTATGGAGGCACGTATTTACCCAGTGCGGTCAGCAGCTTTATCAGCGATTTTGACCCAAATGTTGACCAAGCGGCAGTCATCAGCTTCGGCTCCACGTGGACCAATAATGTGCCGATGACCAACATTTTCCAGACAGTGATCCCGCCAGCGGTGGACAGCATGGCTTGGGGTGGGGGAACTTGTTCGATCTGCGGGTTGACAAATGCTTTGATTATGGAGAACAGCGTGGCTGTGCCTGCGGGCCAGCAAGTTGTCAAAGCGGTTGTCTTCTTTACCGATGGGCTGGCCAATATGATCCAAGCGACCTCTTCGTGCCCGACCGGCGTGTCTCAGCCGTGGAATTTCGGCGGCTTTCTTCCCGGCTACGGCGCCAATGTCGATTTCTTTCCTACGAACGCGCCGGCCACTTACAGCAACCAAGAGTGTCTAGCACAGTGTGCAATTAACTACGGGACTCAGTGCACGGGGTACGCCCCAATCCCAGCCTGCTGCAACGGCCAGACTTATACATCGTACAATGGCACGCAAAGGGCATTTACGATGGACAACATCGTCGATGACGCGACGAACCAGTGTATTTTGGTCGCCCAGCAGATGCAGCAACAGGGGATGTACGTCTTTTGCATCGGCTTGAACGCTGCCTCGAATGGAGACATTCCAACCGCTGATTTTCTCCAGACATTGGCCAATGACCAAGCGAATCTCGCGACCTACAATCCGGCGTTGCCGTCCGGCGTCGCTTTGATCTCGGGCAACGGACAGGACCTTGCGCAGTTGTTTCAGTTGGTCGCGGCCCAGATCCAGTTGCGCTTGACGCGTTAGCTGGGTTCGCATTCATTCCGCCACAATGCCCGTGCTCGCCAGTAACCAACGGGATGGTCACTCACTGTCCAAATCCTGAACACCGGGGGTGTCCATGAGAGTGTCCAAGTAGACTGGACAAGTGTGTTCAAAGTGTAAGGGCCGGTGGACAGTCGATCCACACATCCTACGGCCCCACGAAAAACCCAATCGTCACAGTCCTGTACAACCCACTCGTTGAGTGGACGTTACGCCCGCAGCGCCAACCGCCCTGGGGGCCTTGTATTTATTGGCATAGCGGGCGCTATTAAATGGCCCGACTTGGAGAAGTTGTCGCTGAGTTGCGCTGTGAACACAGGTTCCGTCTAGCTTGGTTCTCGCACAGACATGAGGTGTCGGTGCCAAAGCATTCGGGCGAGAGAGGGATGGTGCTGTCGATATGACTGAGAATTTGATTGTCAAAGAGTTGCAAGAGATCGCATCGAGATTGACGGGCGATCTGGACGCACAAAAAGACCTGATGCACGAGATGTTTTTGCATCTCGTCCGCATGCGGACGACCAATCCGGATCAGGCGCTGAGTTGGTACTTGAAAAGCTGCGAATTCTACGCGCGCAACCACCTGAAGCTGGACGGGCGCAGCAGCTCGCCCCTGGCCGAGGTCATGCCCGCCGGCGCTGAGCGCGGCGGCGTTGACGCGCGATTATCTTCCCCGCTGGTTGGTCAGATCGAAATCCAAGGCGAGCTGATCACCGGCGATGTCCTCAACCTCATCCTTCCGCTGCTGTCCGAGATGCAGCAACGAGTCCTCTTCTTCCTGATGAAGGGTTGCGGCGTCCGCGAAACCGGCCGCCAACTCGGCATCACCCACCCCGCGGTGATCAAACACCGCAAGAAAATCGCCCGCATCGCCCACGAACTTCTCCAAGAGTCCGAAGGCATCGGCGTAGCGGTCGCCGTCCGAGACGGCGCCAAGGAAAACGGCAACGCTCCCACCGCGGAAGACGGCAACGGCACCGGCAACGGAGAGACGCACCAAGCCGCCTAGGGTACATGTCACACCGGGGACACATAGGGAAGACGTTGTTGTTGGCAGGCGTGGCCGCCCTCTGTCTGCTGCTGCCGAGCGCGTTGCTGGCCGCCACGTCGGTAAGCAACGCCACCCCCAGCACGTCCGGCACGTTCAACCTGTCATCGGGTTCGACGTGGAGCCCATCGGGGGTGCCGACCAACGGCAACAATGTCGTTATTGCCTATACAGCCGCTAACAGTGGGTACTCCAGTCAGATTAGTGCGACGTTTACGAACGCGGCGTCGAATGTGTTCGTCGCTGACAGCTTGACGATCTCCAACATGGCCACTAGCTCTGTTTATGATTATTACGGTGGCAATTTGAGCGTCGTCTTCAGTGGCGCGGCCGTGTTTACGAGCGGGGTGGCCCAGGTCAGTTTCACCGGCGCCGCGAATGCGGGAGGCTATTATGGCGGCAACAACACGATACTGACGTTCTCCAGCAACGTGACGTTCGGTGCCATGAACTTCATTGGCAACACGGGCAGCATCGATGACTCTGCCACGCTGACGCTGGCTGGAGCGTCCCAAGGCAACAGCCTCCTGTTCAATGGGCAGGGCAACGAATATAACTATCTGATTATCAGCGGCACGCTGGGATTAACGGGGACGCTTACCGCGACAAACATCAATTCCACCAGCTACGGCACGATCTCGGGGAATTCCACCGTTGGGAACGTGATCATCAACAATGCCGCCGACAATCGTTTCACGATCACCAATTCCACGATGAGCATTACCGGCGCGGTGGCCAGCGTGGCCGGCGGATTCACCCTGGCCAACAATGCCACCATGGCGCTCAGCGGCGGCGGCGGCATGATCATCAGCAACGTTGCCCCGGTCCTCAACGGCACGCTGAACATTGGGAGTCAGACCGTCACGGGCAAGACGAACTGGTCCAACAGTGGAACCGTCGCGCTGGCTGGCGGCTACATTGCGGGCAACAACCTGACCAACAACAACGGGGCCACGCTGCTGGGCTACGGGAACGTTTCCAATGTCATCGTCAATTCGGGCACGATCTGGGCCACCAACAACACGCTCGCGTTTGCCAGCAACATCGTTCAAAGCGGGACGGTGACCATTGGCAACGGCAGTACGCTCAGCCTGCTCGGATCCGGTGCGCTGACGAATTCCGGCACGATCAATCTCCAGGGCGCGGGCACGCTCAACAACGCGGTGTTGAATCTCGGTTCAGCCAGCTTGACCAATCTCTCCGGGGGCACGATTACCGGCGGGGGCATCATCCAGAACGCTTCCCAGGTGGTCAACCTGTCCGGGGCCACGATTCTCGCCACCAACACGTCGGTGGAACTGCAGTTTACCAACGCCAATACGTTCGGCAACGCCGGCACGATTGGGGCGACGGCGGGAGCGACGCTGACGTTCGGCCCCGACCCGGGCAGCGCGCTGATCACCAACTTCGGCACGATCAATCTGACGGGCGGCACACTCAACAGCGGCACCATCACCAACCTGGCCACAGGCTATCTCGGCGGCACGGGCACGATCACCGCTCCGGTGATCAACAAGGGCACGGTGAACGCGGCGGGTGGAACCCTGACGCTGGTCAGCACACCGGTCAATAACGGCACGGCGATCGTGGCCAGTGCGTCGGCGTTGAGCGTGTTGACCGACTGGACTAACGGCGGCGTGCTCAGCAACGCCACGACGGGCGCGGTCAGCGGCGGCAACCTCACCAACACCGGCACGATCAACGGTTCTGGTTACTACAATTCGCAGGTCGTCAACCAGAACCGCATGAACTTTGGCGGCACGATCAGCAACAACTTGCTGCAGACGGCGGGCAGCTTCACGGTCAATGGCGGCGCGACGATTACCGGTACGGCGACGGTCAACGGCGGTTCGCTGGATCTGGCGGGGGGCCAGTTGACCGACGGGCAACTGGTCATTGCCGGCACGGGATTGCTCACCAACGCAGTTGCCGGTGGCACGGTCAATGGCGCGGTCAGCAACGCCAACATCGTTGCGGTCACAGCCGCGACCTACTTCAAAGGCCCGGTGACCAATACCGGCGGGTTCTTCTTCCAGGGGGCGATCAGCAACAGCTTGGCGAACAACGGCAGTTTCAACCTCGACAACAATGCCACGCTGACGGTGGCCCCGGCCAACAGCGGCACTCTCAACGTGGATGGAGACACGTTGACGGTCGGCCAGGCGTGGTCCAACTCGGGCACGATCCTGATTGGCGGCGGCACCGTGGCCGGCGGCAACCTGACCAACGCCAGCGGCGCGGTGGTCAGCGGCGCGGGCACGATCGCGCCGTTGCTGGTCAACAACGGGCTGTTGACGGCGACCAACGGCACGCTGACGCTGAGCGTTGCGCCCCAACAAAACGGCGTGGTCAATGTCGCTGCCGGCGCGGCACCCGGCACGTTGAGCGTCACGCCAGCGTGGAGCAACAGCGGGACCGTCAATATTGCCTCGGGCGGCACGCTCACCGGTGGCAATTTCACGAACCTGAGCGGCGGCACGGTGACGAACCTGGGAGCGATCAACACCCTGCTGGTCAACCAGGGCAACTCGGTCATGGGCGGCCTGGTCAGCAACTTCCAGCAGACCAGCGGGACCAACGTCATCAGCAGCAAGGGAACCGTAACCGGCACGGCGACGATCAGCGGTGGGTTGTTCGATCTGAATGGGGGCACGTATACCAATGGCGCGATGGTGCTCAGCGGGACGGGGGTGCTGACCAGCAGCGTGGCCAACCCGACGTTCAACGGCGGGCTGAGCAACGCGGCCACGGTGTATCTGGCACAGGGCGTGACCATCAACGGGCTGGTCACCAACACGGCCACGTTTACCTGGCAGGGCACGATCAACAACGCCTACGTCCAGACTGCCGGCACGAATCTGCTGACCGGCAACTCCACGATCACCGGTGGTGTCACCGTCAATGGCGGGGTGGTTAACCTCAACGGCAACAACGAAACGACGGATGCGCTGAACGGCAACGGCGGCACCATTAACAACAATGGCGTCGGGGCAAGCACGTTGACCATCGGCATGAACAACGGCGGCGGCACCTACTCAGGCGTGATTACCAATGGCACCGGGACAATGGCGTTGGTCAAGAACGGTACCGGCACGGAAACGTTGAGCGGCAACAATGGTTACACCGGCGGCACAACGATCAACGCGGGCACGATCCAGGTGGGCAACTCCACGGCATTGGGTTCGGGCGGACTGACCATGAACGGCGGCACGTTGAACATGAATGCGAATAACCTGTCGATCGCGAACCTCTCGGGCACCGGCGGCGCGATCCAGGATAGCGGCTACGGCGCGGTCACGCTGACGGTCGGATCGGACAACACAAGCACGACCTACGGCGGTCTGCTTCTATACGCTTACCCCGACTATGCTCTTTCGCTGACCAAGGTTGGCACCGGAGTGTTGACCCTCACGGGCAACAACAGTTACTCCGGGGTCACCACGATCAACGGAGGGGCGTTGAACATCCAGAATGCCAACGCGCTGGGCCTGTACTCATCCGGCGCCACAGTCAACAGCGGCGGTGCGCTGCAATTGCAAGGCGGTATCTCCTTCGCGGCCGTGCCGTTGACCCTCAATGGCACGGGTGTGGCCAACGACGGGGCTCTGCGCAACATTAGCGGCAATAACACCTATTCTGGCGGTATCACGCTGGGCAGCGCCACGCGCATCAATTCCGACTCGGGCCTCCTCACGCTGAGTTCCTTCAGTTCAGGTGGCAATTTCGCGCTGACCGTGGGCGGCGCGGGCAACACGTTGATCAGCGCGGCACTTCCTGCGACCGTCAATTCGTTGACCAAGGACGGGAGCGGCGTTCTGACATTGAGCGGCGCGAATGCCTACAGCGGGGCCACTACGATCAGTGGTGGCACGTTGAAGCTTGGCGCCAACAATGTCATACCGAGCGGGGCGAGCGCCGGCAATGTGACCGACAACGCCACGCTGGACATGGGTGGCTTCAGTACATCCATTAATGGGCTAAGCGGCACCGGCACGGTGGACAACTCCGGCGGCGGTGCCCAAACACTGACGGTGGGCAACAACAATGCCACCAGCGTGTTCGCCGGCACGATCCAGAACAGCAGCGGCAGCGTGGCCCTAACCAAAACCGGCTCGGGAGTTCTCACTCTGAGCGGCACCAACACCTATAGCGGGGCGACGACGGTGGGTGCGGGCATGTTGCAGGCCGGTTCCTCCGGCGGAGTGTCCTCGAATTCGGCGGTCAGCATCAGCAGCGGCGGCACCCTGGACTTGAACGGTCAGGCGGTGACGGCTCGCTCAGTGAGCATTAGCAGCGGCGGCGGCCTGACCAACGGTGTGGCTGGAGCCTCGCTGAACAACGGGCTGACCAATGCCGGTACCGTGTACGTATCGGCGGCGACGTACCTGAACGGGGCGGTCACGAACACGGGGGTGATGTACTTCCAAGGGGCGATCAGCAACGGCCTGGTGAATTCCGGCAGCTTCAACCTGAACAACAATGCCACGCTGACGGTCGGTCCGGTCAACAACGGCACGATCAACGTGGCGGCGGCCACCCTGACGGTCAACCCGGCGTGGGCGAACTCGGGCACGGTACAACTCGGAGGCGGGGCGTTGAGCGGTGGCAGTCTCACCAACGCGGCGGCGGGAACGGTGCTTGGGTACGGCACGATCAGCAGCAACGTGGTTAACGGCGGGGTGGTGGCGGCGACCAACGGAAATCTGGCGATCAACGGTGTGGCCAGCAGCAACGGGGCGTATCGGGCGGCAGCGGGGGCTGGGGCGGCGACGCTGACGTTTGCCGGGGGCGGCTCGATCAGCGCGCTGTTTAACACCAACGCGACGGTGCAGGTGGCCAGCGTACTGACCAATACCAGTGTGTTTGTCAATCAGGGCACGATTGTGTTGGCTGGTGGCACCTACCAAGGTACGGCCAACTTCACTAATGCGGCGAACGAGTTCATCATCAATTCGGGCGCGGGCACGCTGGCCGCAGCCGGGGTGTTCAACTTGGGCACGATCCTGGCGACGAACGCGACGGTGACCATCAGCAACCTGTTGGCGCAGGGCGGGACGGTCACGATTGGCGCCGGCGGCACGCTGACGCTGCCCGGAGCTTCGTATCTTACCAACTACGGCACCATCAACTTGCAAGGAGCCGGCACACTCAACAACGCCGTGTTGAACCTCGGCACGGCGGTGCTGACCAATAAGAGCGGCGGCACGATTACGGGCGGGGGCATTATTCAGAACGCTTCCCAGGCGGTCAACCTTCAGGGCGGCAGCATACTGGCGACCAGCACGGTGGTGGAACTGCAGTTTACCAACGCCAATACGTTCGGAAACGGCGGCACGATCGGGGCGGGGGCGGGAGCCACACTGACCTTTGGCTTCGATCCGGGCAGCGCACTGATCACCAACTTCGGCACGATCAATCTGACGGGCGGCACACTCAACAGCGGCACGATCACCAACCTGGCCAATGGCTACGTTGGCGGTGCGGGCACCATCACGGGTCCGCTGGTCAACAACATCAATGGCCAATTGAATGCCACGGGCGGGACGCTGACGCTGGTCAGCACGCCGGTCAATAACAGCACGGCGATTGTGGCCAATGCGTCCGCTCTGAACGTGCTGACGGACTGGACCAACGGCGGGGTGCTCAGCAACGCCACGACGGGCGCGGTCAGTGGCGGCAACCTCACCAATACCGGCACGATCAACGGTTCTGGTTACTACAATTCGCAGGTCGTCAACCAGAACCGCATGAACTTTGGCGGCACGATCAGCAACAACTTGCTGCAGACGGCGGGCAGCTTCACGGTCAATGGCGGCGCGACGATTACCGGTACGGCGACGGTCAATGGCGGCACGTTGGATCTGGTGGGGGGGCAGTTGACCGACGGGCAACTGGTCATTGCCGGCACGGGATTGCTCACCAACGCCGTTATCGGGGCCAGGCTCAACGGAAGCGTCAGCAACGCGGCGACGGTCAACTTCGCCGCCGATGCCTACATTAATGGCCCCGTCACCAACACCGGCTTCTGGCTGCAGCGCGGCGCGATTAGCAACAACGTCGTCAATGCCGGCACGATGCTGGTGGTGTCGAACAACATCGCCGCGCGCATCACGGGGGGCGTTGCCAACTCCGGTTCGCTGACGTTCACGAACGTTTTCGTCACCGGTCCGGTCACCAATTCCGGTTCATTCTCCTTCAGCGGCGCGATCAGCAACAACTACGTGCAGACGGCCGGCTCGATCGCGCTGGACAATACCGCCACGATCACCGGTACGGCCGGCGTTACCGCGGGCAGCTTCGACCTCAACGGCAAGACCTACACGAACGGGTTGATGGTGGTGAGCGGCACGGGCGTGCTGACCAGCAGCGTGGCCAACGCGACGTTCAACGGCGGGCTGAGCAACGCCGCGACGGTGTTCCTGCCGAACGCGACGACGTTCAACGGCCCGGTTACGAACGCGGCTGCGTTTAGCTGGCAGGGCACGATCAATAACACGTATGCCCAGAGTGCCGGCACCAACCTACTGACCGGCAATGCCACGATTACGGGCAACGTCAATCTCAGTGGCGGTCTGATGGATCTCAACGGCAACGCCGAAGCCTTCGGCGCACTCAGCGGCGGTGGCGGAACGATTCTCAACAATGGCGCGGCCAACGGCACGCTGACGGTTGGAGCCAACAACGGCAGCGGCACGTACTCGGGCACGATCACCAACGGCAATGGGGTCCTGGCGCTGGTCAAGACCGGCACGGGCACGGAAACGTTGAACGGCAACAACGGTTACGGCGGCGGCACGACGATCAACAACGGAACGCTGGTGGCCGGCAGCTCGACAGCGTTGGGATCGGGCGGCCTGGCCATGACCGGGGGCACGCTCCAATTGCTGGCCAACCTTTCGATTGCAAACCTGTCGGGCGCCGCCGGCATGATTGGAATCTTCTCCAACAACCTCAGCGAATCTCTCACGGTCGGTTCTGACAACAGCAGCACCACATATTCCGGGTTGATCAGTCAGGGCGGGAACGCGAATACCCAATTGTCGCTCACCAAAGTCGGCTCTGGCGTCCTGACATTGAGTGGCAACAACGCATATAGCGGTGGCACCACGATCGACGGCGGGGTGCTGGCCGCCAATACTCTGCCGAATACGGGCAGTACGAGCTCGAGCATTGGCACAGGCAGCTTGACGCTGAACGGCGGCACGCTGCGTTACACCGGCGTTTCCCTCGTCACGGCCAACTTCTCGACCACGGTGGGTGCCAACGGCGGCACGCTGGATGCCAATTCGTCCCCCCTCTACAGCGGCACGCTCTCCGGGGCGGGCACACTGAACATCCTGGATTCCAGCGGGGGCGGGAACGCGTGGATGTTCACCACCGGCAGTCCCGGGTTTACGGGGAATATCAACATTGGAAACGGCTCGCCCGCCAGCGGTTGGCTCCAAGTGCGTGGCGTGACGAGTGCCAATCAAGTCGGTACGGGCACGGTCACGATCAACAGCGGTGGTACATTCTCCTATGATACAGGGTCGCCGGCCACCATCGCCAATCCGATTATCCTTAACGGCGGCGCGCTGGGTGCTCAATCGGTGGCGGTCACGTATTCCGGCCCGATTGCGATCTCGAACAACTCGTTCATTGGGGGCGTACAGGCGGGGGTTGGCACAACGCTGACAGCCAGCGGCGTAATCAGCGGGCCGGGTGGATTTACGACGGCCGGGAATAATATGTACACGACGATCATTCTCGGTAATGCCAATACGTTCAGTGGCGGCGTGACCCTCAATTCCGGCACGCTGGAGCTCAACAACACGCTGGCCGTCCAGAACAGCACCATCAACGATCAAGTTAATAATCAACTGGTTTTCGGCACGCCGACCACCTACACAATCGGTGGCCTGTCGGGCTCGGGGAATATTGGGTTGGCCAATACGGGCGGCGGGATCGGGCTCAGCGTCGGCAACGACAATGCCAATACCGCATACTCCGGCATTCTGAGCGGTTCCGGCAGCCTGACAAAGATCGGGAGCGGCGTACTGACATTGAGCGGGGCGAACACCTACAGTGGGGCCACGACGATCAGCGGCGGGACACTGAAACTGGGGGCCAACAACGTCATACCCAGTGGGAGCGGCTATGGCAATGTGACCGACAATGCCACTCTGGATATGGGCGGATTCAGCGCTTCCATTAACGGCCTGAGTGGCAACGGCACGGTGGACAATTCCGGCGGCGGCGCACAGACACTGACAGTGGGCAACAACAATGCCACCAGCGTGTTCGCCGGCACGATCCAGAACAGCAGCGGCAGCGTGGCCCTGACCAAGACCGGCTCGGGAGTTCTCACTCTGAGCGGCACCAACACCTATAGCGGGGCGACGACGGTGGGTGCGGGCGTGTTGCAGGCCGGTTCCTCCGGCGGAGTGTTCTCGAATTCGGCGGTCAGCGTCAGCAGTGGCGGCACGCTGGATCTGAACGGTCAGGCGGTGACGGCTCGCTCGGTGAGCATTAGCAGCGGGGGCGGGCTGACCAACGGCGTGGCCGGGGCGTCGCTGAACAACGGGCTGACCAATGCCGGCACGGTGTACGTATCGGCGGCGACGTACTTGAACGGGCCGGTCACGAACACGGGGGCGATGTACTTCCAAGGGGCGATCAGCAACGGCCTGGTGAATTCCGGTAGCTTCAACTTGAACAACAATGCCACGTTGACAGTCGGTCCGGTCAACAGCGGCACCATCAATGTGGATGGCGACACATTGACAGTCGGGCAGGCGTGGGCGAACTCGGGCACGGTACAACTCGGAGGCGGGGCGTTGAGCGGTGGCAGTCTCACCAACGCGGCGGCGGGAACAGTGCTTGGGTACGGCACGATCAGCAGCAACGTGGTTAACGGCGGGGTGGTGGCGGCGACCAACGGGAATCTGGTGATCAACGGTGTGGCCAGCAGCAACGGGACGTATCGGGCGGCAGCGGGGGCTGGGGCGGCGACGCTGACGTTTGCCGGGGGCGGCTCGATCAGCGCGCTGTTCAACACCAACGCGACGGTGCAGGTGGCCAGCGTGCTGACCAACACCGCTTTGTTTGTCAATCAGGGCACGATCGTGTTGGCCGGTGGCACCTATCAAGGTACGGCCAACTTCACTAATGCGGCGAACGAGTTCATCATCAATTCGGGCGCGGGCACGCTGGCCGCAGCCGGGGTGTTCAACTCGGGCACGATTCTGGCGACGAACGCGACGGTGACCATCAGCAACCTGTTTACGCAGGGCGGGACGGTGAACATCGGCGGTGGTGGCAGCCTGGCGCTGCTGGGGTCGGGGGCGGTGACGAACTTTGGCACGATCTATCTTGCCGGTGCGGCGGGTAACAACGCGGTGTTCAATCTGGGTTCGGCCAGCTTGACCAATCTGTCCGGCGGCACGATTACCGGCGGGGGCATCATCCAGAACGCTTCCCAGGTGGTCAACCTTCAGGGGGGCAGCATTCTGGCCACCAACACGGTGGTGGAACTGCAGTTTACCAACGCCAATACGTTCGGCAACGCCGGCACGATTGGGGCGACGGCGGGAGCGACGCTGACGTTCGGCCCCGACCCGGGCAGCGCGCTGATCACCAACTTCGGCACGATCAATCTGACGGGCGGCACACTCAACAGCGGCACCATCACCAACCTGGCCACAGGCTATCTCGGCGGCACGGGCACGATCACCGCTCCGGTGATCAACAAGGGCACGGTGAACGCGGCGGGTGGAACCCTGACGCTGGTCAGCACGCCGGTCAATAACGGCACGGCGATCGTGGCCAGTGCGTCGGCGTTGAGCGTGTTGACCGACTGGACTAACGGCGGCGTGCTCAGCAACGCCGCGACGGGCGCGGTCAGCGGCGGCAACCTCACCAACACCGGCACGATCAACGGTTCTGGTTACTACAATTCGCAGGTCGTCAACCAGAACCGCATGAACTTTGGCGGCACGATCAGCAACAACTTCCTGCAGGGCGCGGGCAGCTTCACGGTCAATGGCGGCGCGACGATTACCGGTACGGCGACGGTCAACGGCGGTTTGCTGGATCTGGCGGGGGGCCAGTTGACCGACGGGCAACTGGTCATTGCCGGCACGGGATTGCTCACCAACGCAGTTGCCGGTGGCACGGTCAATGGCGCGGTCAGCAACGCCAACATCGTTGCGGTCACAGCCGCGACCTACTTCAAAGGCCCGGTGACCAATACCGGCGGGTTCTTCTTCCAGGGGGCGATCAGCAACAGCTTGGCGAACAACGGCAGTTTCAACCTCGACAACAATGCCACGCTGACGGTGGCCCCGGCCAACAGCGGCACTCTCAACGTGGATGGAGACACGTTGACGGTCGGCCAGGCGTGGTCCAACTCGGGCACGATCCTGATTGGCGGCGGCACCGTGGCCGGCGGCAACCTGACCAACGCCAGCGGCGCGGTGGTCAGCGGCGCGGGCACGATCGCGCCGTTGCTGGTCAACAACGGGCTGTTGACGGCGACCAACGGCACGCTGACGCTGAGCGTTGCGCCCCAACAAAACGGCGTGGTCAATGTCGCTGCCGGCGCGGCACCCGGCACGTTGAGCGTCACGCCAGCGTGGAGCAACAGCGGGACCGTCAATATTGCCTCGGGCGGCACGCTCACCGGTGGCAATTTCACGAACCTGAGCGGCGGCACGGTGACGAACCTGGGAGCGATCAACACCCTGCTGGTCAACCAGGGCAACTCGGTCATGGGCGGCCTGGTCAGCAACTTCCAGCAGACCAGCGGGACCAACGTCATCAGCAGCAAGGGAACCGTAACCGGCACGGCGACGATCAGCGGTGGGTTGTTCGATCTGAATGGGGGCACGTATACCAATGGCGCGATGGTGCTCAGCGGGACGGGGGTGCTGACCAGCAGCGTGGCCAACCCGACGTTCAACGGCGGGCTGAGCAACGCGGCCACGGTGTATCTGGCACAGGGCGTGACCATCAACGGGCTGGTCACCAACACGGCCACGTTTACCTGGCAGGGCACGATCAACAACGCCTACGTCCAGACTGCCGGCACGAATCTGCTGACCGGCAACTCCACGATCACCGGTGGGGTCACCGTCAATGGCGGGGTGGTTAACCTCAACGGCAACAACGAAACGACGGATGCGCTGAACGGCAACGGCGGCACGATCAACAACACCGGCGGGTCTGGCACGTTGACGATCGGCATGAACAACGGCGGTGGCACGTACTCGGGCACGATTACCGGGGCGATCACGTTGGTCAAGAACGGTACCGGCACAGGCACGTTGAGCGGTAACAACGGCTACAGCGGCAACACGGTCATCAATGCCGGCACTCTGGCGCTCGGCTCCAGCTCAGCTATTCCTTATGGCACTGGCGCCGGTAACGTCGTGGTCAATGGCCGGCTGAATCTCAATACCTTTAGCGTTGCGATGAACGGGCTGTCGGGAAGTGGAACCATCGACATGACCACCACTTTGGGCGTTACCGACACGCTTACCGTGGGAAACAACAACGCCAGCAGCGAATTCGACGGCATTCTGACCGACGCAAGCGGCAACCCCGGCTATCTGGCACTGACGAAGGTTGGCACCGGCACATTTATCCTTACAGGCAACAATTCGTATTATGGAGCGACGATGGTCAGCAACGGCGCATTGCTGATCGCCAGCAACAAGGCCTTGGGAGACACTGACTACAGTGGCGGCGTGACGGTAATTAGCGGTGCGTCCTTACAACTCTCCAATAACATCTCCATCGCCACGGGCTACTCCGTAGTACCGCAGTTGACCCTGAATGGCACCGGCATCAGCAACGGCGGCGCATTAGACAACATGAGCGGCAACAACACGGACGCCGGGGTTATCACGCTCGGCTCCGCCAGCCGAATCAACTCCGATTCCGGCACGCTGACACTCGGTTCCGCTACCGCCATCAGTGGAGCGTTTGCCTTAACGGTTGGTGGGGCAGGCAACACGATCATTTCCAGCCCGATCGGGGTGGCTTCGTTGACGAAGGACGGCGCCGGGGTGCTCACTCTCAGTGGGGCGAACACCTACAGTGGGGCCACGACGATCAGCGGCGGGACACTGAAACTGGGGGCCAACAACGTCATACCCAGTGGCAGCGGCTATGGCAATGTGACCGACAACGCCACGCTGGACATGGGCGGCTTCAGCACCGGCGTCAACGGGCTGAGCGGCACCGGCACGGTGGACAACTCCGGCGGCGGTGCCCAAACACTGACGGTGGGCAACAACAACGCCAGCAGCGTGTTTGCCGGCACGATCCAGAACAGCAGCGGCACGCTGGCCCTGACCAAGACCGGCACGGGAGAGCTCACCCTCAGCGGGACCAACACCTATAGCGGGGCGACGACGGTGGGTGCGGGCGTGTTGCAGGCCGGTTCCTCCGGCGGGCTGTCGTCGAATTCGGCGGTCAGCGTCAGCAGTGGCGGCACGCTGGATCTGAACGGTCAGGCGGTGACGGCTCGCTCGGTGAGCATTAGCAGCGGGGGCGGGCTGACCAACGGCGTGGCCGGGGCGTCGCTGAACAACGGGCTGACCAATGCCGGCACGGTGTACGTATCGGCGGCGACGTACCTGAACGGGCCGGTCACGAACACGGGGGTGATGTACTTCCAAGGGGCGATCAGCAACGGCCTGGTGAATTCCGGCAGCTTCAACCTGAACAACAATGCCACGCTGACGGTCGGTCCGGTCAACAACGGCACGATCAACGTGGCGGCGGCCACCCTGACGGTCAACCCGGCGTGGGCGAACTCGGGCACGGTACAACTCGGAGGCGGGGCGTTGAGCGGTGGCAACCTCACCAACCTAGCAACGGGAACGGTGCTTGGGTACGGCACGATCAGCAGCAACATCGTTAACGGCGGGGTGGTGGCGGCGACCAACGGCAATCTGGTGATCAACGGTGTGGCCAGCAGCAACGGGGCGTATCGGGCGGCGGCGGGGGCTGGGGCGGCGACGCTGACGTTTGCCGGGGGCGGCTCGATCAGCGCGCTGTTCAACACCAACGCGACGGTGCAGGTGGCCAGCGTACTGACCAATACCAGTTTGTTTGTCAATCAGGGCACGATTGTGTTGGCTGGTGGCACCTACCAAGGTACAGCCAACTTCACTAATGCGGCGAACGAGTTCATCATCAATTCGGGCGCGGGCACGCTGGCCGCAGCCGGGGTGTTCAACTCGGGCACGATTCTGGCGACGAACGCGACGGTGACCATCAGCAACCTGTTTACGCAGGGCGGGACGGTGAACATCGGCGGTGGTGGCAGCCTGGCGCTGCTGGGGTCGGGGGCGGTGACGAACTTTGGCACGATCTATCTTGCCGGTGCGGCGGGTAACAACGCGGTGTTCAATCTGGGTTCGGCCAGCTTGACCAATCTGTCCGGCGGCACGATTACCGGCGGGGGCATCATCCAGAACGCTTCCCAGGTGGTCAACCTTCAGGGGGGCAGCATTCTGGCCACCAACACGGTGGTGGAACTGCAGTTTACCAACGCCAATACGTTCGGGAACGGCGGCACGATTGGGGCGGCGGCGGGGGCGACGCTGACGTTTGGCCCCGACCCGGGCAGCGCGCTGATCACCAACTTTGGCACGATCAATCTGACGGGCGGCACGCTCAACAGCGGCACCATCACCAACCTGGCCAACGGCTTCCTCGGGGGCACGGGCACGATCACCCCGATGGTGGTCAATCAGGGGGGTCGTGTGAACCTTGGGGCAACGATTGCCAACAACTTCCTGCAGACGGCCGGTAGTTTCACGGTGAGCGGCGGCGCGACGATTACCGGCGTGGCCACAATCAACGGCGGCACGCTGGATTTGGTGGGCGGTCGGTTGACCGATGGGATGTTGCTGGTTGCCCCCGGCGCGACCCTTACGAACGGGACATTGGGTGCGACAATCAACGGCGGCGTGACCAATGCCGGTACGGTCAGTTTTGCGGCTGACGTGTACCTGCTGGGCCGCGTGACCAACACGGGCACATGGCTGCAGCGTGGCGGCATTAGCAATGAGGTCGACAACGCAGGCACGCTGACGCTGATGGCCAACACGGTCAATCCGCGCGTGACCGGCGGCCTCATTAACAGCGGCTCGCTGCTCTTCAGCAACGGGGCCGGGTACATCAGCGGCGCCGTCACCAATTCCGGGTCGATCTCCTTCCAGGGCGCGATAAGCAACAACTACGTGCAGACCGCCGGTAGCATCACGCTGGCCAACGCGGCCACCATCACCGGCACGGCCAGCATCAGTGGCGGCAACTTTGACCTTAACGGCAAGACCTACACCAACGGCCAGATGGTCGTCAGCGGCACCGGGATGCTCAGCAACGGCGTGGCCGGGGCGATCTTTAACGGCGGGCTGACGAACGCCGCCACGGTGTTTGTGTCGCAGACCACAACGTTCAACGGCCCCGTTACCAATACGGGCACGGTTGTTTTCCAGGGCACCGTGAACAACGCCTTGATCAACAGCGGCAGTTTCGCCATGGATGGCAACGCGGCCCTGGCGACCGCTCCGGTCAACAGCGGCACGATCAATGTCGGGGCGAGCACCTTGACAGTGACCCCGGCGTGGTCCAACTCCGGCACGGTTTTGATCGCCGGCGGCACAGTGGCCGGCGGCAACCTGACCAACGCCAGCGGGGCGACGGTGAGCGGCGCGGGCACGATCGCGCCGTTGCTGGTCAACAATGGCCTTCTGGTGGCCACCAACGGGACGCTCACACTCAGCACCACCCCACAACAGAAGGGCACGGTCATCGTCGCCGACGGCGGCAGCCCGGGCACGCTCAGCATCACGCCGGCCTGGACCAACAACGGCACGGTCAGTATTGCCTCTGGCGGCGCGGTCAGTGGTGGCAACTTTACCAACCTGACCGGCGGTACGGTGACGAACTTCGGTGCCATCAACACACTGTTGGTCAATCAGGGCAACTCGGTCATGGGCGGCTTGGTCAGCAATTTCCAGCAGACCAGTGGCACCAATATTGTCAGCGGCAGTGGCACCGTGACCGGCACGGCCACCCTCACTGGCGGCCTCTTCGACCTCAATGGCGGCACGTATTCCAACGGGCTGATGATCGTCAGCGGCGCGGGCGTGCTGACCAACAGCCAGGCCAATGCGACATTCAACGGCGGCTTGAGCAATGCGGCGAGCGTGGCGTTGACGCAGAACACGTATTTCAACGGCAATGTCACCAATACCGGGGCATTCCTGTGGCAGGGCGCCATCAGCAACAACTTTGTGAACGCCGGCAACGGCACGGTCACGCTGAACAATACGGCAACCGTCACCAAGACCGTGACCGTCAATGGCGGCACTTTCAATCTCAACGGCCAGACGATCTCCAACGGTCTGATGGTTGTCGATGGGGCCACGGGCGTGCTGACCAATGCGGTCGCCGGTGCGACGGTCAACGGCGGAGTCAGCAACAATGCCATTGTGGCCGTCACCGCCAACACCTTCTTCAATGGACCCGTGACCAACATGAGCTCCATGTTCTTCCAGGGGGCGATCAGCAACACGCTGGTCAATAGCGGCAGCTTCAACCTCAATAATAATGCGACGTTGACCGCCGTACCTGTCAACACCGGCACGATCAATATCGATGGCGTGACGCTGACGGTGAACCCGGCGTGGTCCAACGCGGGCTCGGTGCAGATCAGCGGCGGGGTGCTGGCCGGCGGCACCCTGAACAATACCGCGAATAACAATGTCAGCGGATTCGGTACGATCTCCAATGTACTGGTCAACGCGGGACTCGTTACGGCAACGGGCGGGACGCTGACCTTAGCCAACTCGCCGACGACGCAGGCCGGCAGCGGCATCAGCGTCGCCGGCTCCGGCGTGCTCAACGTGCTGCCGGATTGGGCCAACAGCGGAACAATCAATATCGCGGCCGGCGGAGCGATTACCGGCGGCAATCTGACCAACACCAGCGCAACCGGCACCCTCAGCGGGTCGGGATTCATCAACTCGTTCCTGGTCAACCAGGGGCGGATGAACTTCGGCGGCACGATCAGCAACAACTTCCTGCAGACGGCCGGTAGTTTCACGGTGAGCGGCGGCGCGACGATTACCGGTGTGGCTACGATCAATGGCGGCACGCTGGATTTGGCGGGGGGCCAGTTGACCGACGGGCTGTTGCTGATTGCGACGGGCGGGACGCTGACCAACGGCGTGCAGAACGCCACGCTGAACGGCGGGATTACCAATGCGGGCACGGTGAACCTGTTCAAGGACACCTACGTCAATGGTCCGGTCACGAACACCGGCACGTGGATCCAGCGCGGAGCGATCAGCAACAGCGTGTTCAATGCCGGGGTGATGGCGCTCTATACCAACTCAATCAACGCGCGGGTGACGGGTAGTATTGTAAATACGGGCTCGCTCACGCTGGACACCAATGGCGTCGTCTATGTAAGCGGAATCGTCAGCAATTCCGGCTCGATCGCCTTTGGCGACGTCATCAGCAACAACCTGGTGAACACGGCGGGTTCGATTACGATGATCGGAGCCGGCACGATCACGGGAAGCACGACGGTCAACGGCGGCACGCTCGATCTTGGTGGCAAGAGCCTGACGGATGCGGTCCTGGTTGTCAGCGGCACGGGCGTGCTGACCAACAGCGCGGCCGGGGCGATCCTCAACGGCGGATTGAGCAATGCGGCCACGGTGTCGTTCACGCAAGGCATGACATTCAATGGCCCGGTGACGAACATGTCCACCTTCGCGTGGCTGGGCACGATCAACAACAGCTACACCCAGGGCGCGGGCACGAATCTCCTCAACGGCAACAGCACCATTACGGGCAACGCCACGGTTTCGGGCGGCCTGGTCAACCTCAATGGCAAGAACGCAACCGTTGGCACTCTCAATGGTAGCGACGGGACATTCCTGAACAACGGCAACGGCGCAAGTGTGATGACGATAAACAACGGCGGGTCATATGCCGGCACGATCGCCGATCACACCGTGGGAACGGGCACGATGGCAGTGACGGTAGGCGGCGGAGTGCTCACATTGGGCGGTAACAACACCTACAGTGGCGGCACCACGATCAACAGCGGCGGCACGCTCAAGCTCGGCAGCACCCTGGCGCTCGGCTCGACCGCTGATAACACAGTCGTCAACAGCGGGGGCGTCTTGGATTTGAACGGCCAGGCGATCGGGGTTCAGCCGGTCACGCTGAACGGCACCGGCATCAGCAGCGGCGGAGCGTTGATCAACAGCAGCGCCACCGGTGCCAGCTTGGGCGGGACTATCACGTTGGGCAGCGCCAGCAGCATCGGCGGCAGTGGCGACATCACGTTGAGCGGGGTGATTGGCGGCGGCAACAGTTTGACGAAGGTTGGAGCCGATACGGCGACGCTGACCGCAGCCGACACTTACACCGGGGGGAGTGTCATTAGCAGCGGGGTGCTCAACATCCAGAACAACGCTGCCCTCGGGAGCACTGCGGGCAGCGTCACCGTCGCCAGCGGCGCGGCTCTGCAACTCCAGGGCGGGATCAACGTCGGCGCCAACGCGCTCTCGCTGAACGGAACCGGCATCTCCAATAGCGGTGGCCTGCGGAATGTCTCGGGGAACAACAGCTACGGCGGCACGATCACGTTGGCGGGTGCATCACGCGTCAACTCCGATTCCGGTACTCTGACATTGAGTGGCGCAATCGCCGGCGGCGGCTCTTCTCTGACGATCGGCGGAGTGGGGAATGTCGTCGTCAGCGGCGCGATTGGGGGGAGCGGCACCGCGCTGACCAAGGATGGAACCGGCACGCTGAATCTGACAGGGAATAACAATTACACCGGCGCGACCACAGTCAGCGCCGGCACGTTGAACGTGAACAACACCAGCGGCAGCGGCATCAGCGGCGGCAGCGTCACCGTGAACAACGGCGGCGTGCTCGGCGGCAGCGGCACGATCACCGTTGGGGTCACGATCAACAGCGGCGGCCAGATCGCGCCCGGCAACGGCGTGGGGACATTCAATGTGGGCTCGTTGACGCTCGCGTCCGGCAGCGTTCTCGATTTCCAGTTCAATTCGAATCCGGCCAATGACACGATCAACGTGCTGAACTCAGGCGGGCTGACGCTTAATGGCGGCGGCTTCGATCTTTATCAGCAAGGCACCACCAACGCCTGGACCACTGCGGGCACCTACGACCTGATCAACTACAGCGGCGCGCTTGGCGGCAGCATCGCGAACCTCTCGGTGCTCAACGCAGCTGGGGACAAGGTATACATATTCGGCAATACAGGCAGCATAGTCACCTTGCAGATCGGCAGCGGGCAAATGTGGACGGGCCTCAGCACGAATAATTTCTGGAGCAGCGGCACCAACTGGACCACGTCGACGCCCATGGCCGGTGACCTCTTGGTCTTCGGGGGCACGACCCGGATCAACAACACCAACGACCTGGCCGCGAACACGCAGTTCAGCGGCATCACGTATGAGGCGAACGCCGGGGCGTTCACGAACAACGGCAACGCGATCAATCTGATAGGCGACGTCGTCAACAACAGCACCAACACCCAGACGATCAACCTGTCGCTTGTGCTCGATAGCAGCAACCGCACCATCAACGCCGCCAGCGGCGCGGTCGTGATCAATGGCGCGATTAGCAATACCAATGGCACCTGGGGGCTGATCAAGAGCGGGACCGGCACGCTCACCCTCGGTGGCAGCACGGCCAATACCTATAGCGGCCTGACCACGGTCAACGCGGGCGAGCTGGACCTGGACAAGACGGCCGGCCAGAATGCGGTTGGCGGCGACCTCAGCATCAACAGCGGTGGCACGGTTCGACTCCTGGCGAGCCAGCAGATCGGCGACACCAACAACGTCACGGTCAACAATGGCGGACAGTTCAACCTGAACGGGTTCGCGGAGACGATTGGCGGCATGTCCAATGCGGGGACCGTCGCTGTCGGCAGCGGCGCGTTGACGGTCAGCCAGACGCTGCAGAACAACGGCACGGTGACGTTGACGACCGGGGGCGCGATCGCGGGAGGCGTGTTGAGCAACCTGACCAGCGGTTTGGTCAGCGGTTCGGGTTTCATCAACTCGTTTGTGGTGAACCAGGGTGCGCTGAACTTCGGTGGCGCGATCAGCAATAACCTGCTGCAAACTGCGGGCAGTTTCATCCTCAGCGGCAATGCGACGATCACCGGGAGCGCCATGCTCAACGGTGGCTCGCTTGATCTTGCGGGTGACGCCCTGACCTACGGCTCGCTGACCATCGGCAGTGGCGCAGTACTGCAAAACGGCGGTTCCGGTGCCGCAACCATGAATGGGAACGTCACCAATTCCGGACTGGTGAACTTCTTCGTGAGTAATGAAACCACGGTCAACGGTAACGTGGTTAATAATGGCGAGTGGGATCAGACGGGTGTGATTAACGGCAATTTGGTCAATGCTGGCAGTTTCACCTGGTTGACCTGGACCTTCGGGGGGAGCACGCCGCATCTAACCGGCGGCCTTATCAACTCGGGCTCGATGGCTCTTAACTCGTCCTACGCGGAACAGATCGACGGCTCGGTTACGAATACGGGGACGATTACGCTGCACGGGACCATCGGTGGGACATACCTGCAAACCGCCGGGAGGTTCTATTTGGATACCGCCGGCACGATCAATGGCGCGGCCACGATCACTGGCGGCAGCTTCGATCTCAGCGGCGTTACCTACACGGGCTCGCGCATGGTTGTTGCCGGCACGGGCGCACTGACGAACAGCATTGCCGGCGCAACCTTCAACAGCGGGCTGAGCAATGCCGCGAACGTCGGGGTCACGGCCAACACTTTCTTCAACGGCGCGATTACCAACACGGGCACGTTTGCGTTCATGGGCGCGGTCAGCAACACGCTCGCCAACGCCGGCGACGTCATCCTCAACGGCAGCGGCACAATCAGTGGCGTGTTGGCGAACAGCGGCAGCGTCAACGTCAACAGCGGGACGCTCTCGCTGGTGGTCGCGCCGGCGCAGACAGGTTCGATCACCATCAAGAACGGCGCGACACTCAATGCGGCCCAGGCGTGGGTCAACAACGGGACGATCACGCTGCTTGGTGGCGTGCTTACCAATGCCACCGTCACGAACGCGAACTTCATTACCGGCTATGGCACGATCGATGGCGGCGGGGTGTTCAACAACGGCAAGATATTCGCCAACGCCAGCAGCATCTCGGGGATCGGCACGCAGACGGTGCGCCTGACCAGCTTCACCAACAACAACGCGGCAACCCTCGGCACAGCCAGTTCGAACGCGGTGCTGGACCTGTTACAAGCCGGCAATATATTGATCAACCAGGGCACGGTCTCGCTCTCAGGCGGCACGATTCTCTTCAACGGCGGCGCGGGCACGATCACGAACTTCAACATCATCGCCGGGGTCGGCAACGTGGCCAGCTTCCCGATTATCAACGCGGGGACACTGGCGTCGTTTGTGGCGCAGGCGCCGATCAGCGGCCTGAGCAATCTGACTGCGACCATCGGGGTGACCAACAACGGTCTGCTGGGGGCCAATAACCTGATCAACGGCGCCGCGACGTTGTCATTGGCGGTCAGTGGCGGAGGATCGGCCATCGTCAACGAGGGCACGGTTGCGCTGCAGGGGGGCTACCTCACGATCAATGGCGGGGCCGGTGTGATTACCAATGTGAATAGCGGCCTGATCTACGGTGTGGGCACGCAGAAGCTGAGCGTGGCCAATCTTGCGAGCGGCACGATTATGGCGAGCAACGGGATCTTCTCGCTGGGGCTGCAGGGCAATGCCAACGCCGGGCTGCTGAGCAACCTGAACGCGGCCTCGACGATCGCGTTGACCAACAACTACCTGGTGAACACGGGGACGATTGCCCTCGACAATGGCGGGCTGTCGCTGAGCGGAAACGTGATTACCAACGAGGGCAGCATCACCGGCCCCGGCACGATTTCGAGTTCGTTGTACAACGACACACCGGGCGTCGTACTGGCGACAAACGGGGTGCTGAACGTGACCACAAATGCGGGTGAGACCGTGCAAAATCTGGGCCTGTTCGCGATCACCGGTGGAGGCACGCTGGACGTGGTGACTTCCTGGGTGAACACGAACGGGACGGTGAGCATTGCAGGTGGCGGGCTAATGGGTGGCGCGGTGACCAACGCGGGGTTGGTAGGCGGGTTTGGCACGATTTCGAGCCAGCTCGTCAACATGGGAAGCGGCACATTGACCGCCTCAGGGGCGGGTTCGTTGACGCTGGTTGCCGCGCCCACTCAGAACGGATGGGTTAATATCGCCAACACCGGCACGCTGAACGTGCAACAAGCGTGGTTGAACGGCGGCACGGTCGACGTACAGGGTGGGAGCCTGGTTGGTTCAACCGTGACCAATTCCGGCGTGATCTTCGGCTCCGGCACGATCACACCGCAACTGGAAAACAGCGGTGGCGGGACGCTGACGGCCAACGGCGGCACGCTGACACTAGCCATCGCGCCGAGCCAGATGGGCAGTGTGGTGATCAGCAACGCGGCAACGTTGAATGTGCTGCAAGCCTGGCAGAACAGTGGGACATTCAATTTGTTCGGTGGGACGGCCATTGGTTCAACGATTGCGAACGCAGCCAGTGTCACCGGCTTCGGCACGATTACGCCGCAAGTGCAGAACAATGGAGGGGCGACGCTCACAGCGACCGGCGGCACGTTGACGCTGGCGGCGGCTCCGAGCCAACTGGGCGCGTTCGTGGTGGCCAACGGTGGCACGCTCAACGTGCAACAGGCGTGGCAGAACAGCGGGTTGTTGAGCATGGCCGGCGGCACGGCGATTGGAGCGACGATTACGAACGCGGCGAACGTTAGCGGTTTCGGTACGATCACGCCGCAACTGATCAACATTACCGGGGCGACGGTCACAGCGAACGATGGGACGCTGACGCTGGCCGTCGCGCCGAGTCAAATGGGCAACCTGGTCATCAGCAACGCCGCGACCTTGAATGCGCTCCAGGCGTGGCAGAACAGCGGCTCGATGAGAATCCGTGGAGGCACAGTGATTGGTTCGGCAATCACCAACGCAGCCAGCCTCGATGGCTTCGGCACGATCAATCCACAGGTGGTCAACAATTCCGGGGCGACACTCACGGCGGACTCGGGTCTGTTGACCCTGGCAGTGGCCCTGATGCAGAACGGGACGGCCATCGTGACCAATGGCGGGACGCTCAGCGTGCTTGCGGCATGGCAGAACAATGGCACGATCGCGATGGTTGGCGGAAACGTCATCGGATCAACCGTCACCAACGCGGGTACCATGGCCGGTTTTGGCGGGGTGCAAAGTGTCGTCAATAACGGGCTTATCTCCGTCACAAACGGGACATTGCAGGCGAGCGCTTCCTTCACGCAGAACGGCACGGTGAGCGTCGCGGCCAACACACGCCTGGATGTGACGCCGAGCTGGCTGAACAACGGCACGATCCAACTCGACGGCGGGTTCACGAGCGGCGGCACGATGACAAACACCGCGTCGTCATGGGTGGCCGGCTTCGGCACGATTTCCAACGCGGTGGTTAACGCTGGAACGCTGGTTGCCACCAACGGCACGTTGAATCTGGTCAATGCACTTGCCCAAACGGGCACGATTGCAGTCGACAACGCGGCGACGTTTGACTCCGTGGCGTCGTGGCAGAACGGCGGCTTCCTGAGCCTGCTGGGTGGCAGCGTTGTCGGCGGAGCGTTGACCAACGCGGGCAGCATCACCGGTTTCGGCACATTCAGCCCGTCCGTGCTCAACAATTCCGGCGCGACCATCACTGCTTCAGGCGGGGGCACATTGACATTGACGGCCATCCCCTTCCAAAACGGCGTCGTCAATATCCTCGGCACCCTCAATGTTGCCTCCGCTTGGAGCAATGGGAACGCAGGGACGGTCACGATGAACGGCGGGGTGCTCACGGGCGGCACGTTTACGGTGGAGGGAACGGTCGGCGGCAACGGCACCATCGCCGCGAATATGATTGTGGGCAGCGGACAGGCCGTGACGGTCAGCGGCGGGACGATGAACCTGACCGCGTTGACGACCCTGAACGGGGGCGCGATCAACAGTGGCACGTTGGTCAATTACGGGACTGTTTCCGGCAACGGCATGATCGGGTCCACGTTGTCCAACCCCGGCTACGTTCGGGCGACGAACGGGTTGCTGTACGTCCAGGCGTTCAGCGGCAATCAGGTCGCCGGCACGCTGGAGGTTGACACCGGCGGCACGTTGCAGGCCAACGGGGCGACACCGTGGGTGAACAACGGCCAGGTTGTTCTTTCCGGCGGCACGGTCATCGGCGGCGACATTAGCAACAGCGCGTCGCATATCATCAGCGGATACGGCACGGTCGCTCCGAATGTGTACAATAGCGGCCAGGTGCTGGCCAGTAACGCGAACCAGGCTCTCACGCTGAACAGTTCGTTGATCAACCTGTCCGGTGGCGTGGTCGGGGCGAACAACGGCAATTTGGTGATCGATGGGACGTTTGTGAACCAGGGCACGCTGGCCATGACCCACAGCATGGGCACGTTCGCCGGTACGGTGGTCAATAGCGGGGCGTGGATCACGGACCCGACAACCAATGTTTTCCAGGATACATACACGGTCACCAGCAGCGGATACATTCAGGCCAGCGCGGGCGGCGTATACGTCTTTACGAACAACGGCGGCCATGTTGCCAGCTTCGTCAACCAGAGCGCGCAATCGAACACGTTCAATACGGTAACCGGGAAGTTCGTTTTCGACGCGACGCTGTCGCTGACGCAGACGCTGTACGCGGCCGGCAGCAACATCGGCAATCTCAATGTCTCGGGCGGATTCGGCGCCGTATTGGTCGGGATGGCTGCGACGAACGCGTTGTTCCAGTTCCAGAACAACTTCGCGCTGGGCACGCTGGAGATTGCCAGCACGACGGAGGTGGCGTCTGCAAGCGTTGACGGAGGAGTCGACCAGGACGGGTCGGAGTCCGCATTGTTCATCGATAACCTTGATCTGGACCCCGGAGCGCACCTCATCATCAGCAACGACGTCCAGATCTACTTCATTACGTCGAATGCGTTCAATTCCGCGCAGGTCACGTTGCTGGGCGACGCCGGTCTGCATCTGCTCACGGGCAACGCCAGCTTGGTGATACCCGAACCAACCATCGTCCTGCTTTGGCTAAGCAGCATCGCCACGATCTATGCGGCCCGCAGGCGTGCCGCCGCCAAGAAGTAGGGGCGCATTTTCCTGTCGTGACAAGGTTCTCTCGGCGGGTACACTGCGGCCATGCTGTATGGCCAGACACCGAGATGGATTGACCGGCTTGAACGCCTCATGCCGGGACTGGGGATTCCCAATCTCGCCCTTTACCTTGTCGGGGCGCAGGGGATCGGGTTCTTCATCGTGCTGGCCAATCCGCGGGCGCTGTCGCTGCTGATTCTCGACCCCTATCTGGTGCTGCACGGGGAACTCTGGCGGCTCATCACCTTTCTGGCGGTTCCCCTGCCACTTGGTCCGGTATGGATGGTGTTTGCACTGTGGTTTCTGTACTTCATCATCAATAGCATTGAGCAGGAGTGGGGAGAATTCCGGACGACCCTGTACGTGCTGACGGCGGTGATACTCACGATCGCGTTTTCCTTTGCTTTCAATGCGTCCATTGGAAGCGTGCCGGAATTGCAATCGACGCTTTTCCTCGCGGCGGCCACGATTGCGCCCGAGTATCAGATTTTGCTGTTCTTCATCCTGCCCGTGAAAATGAAATGGCTGGCGTGGTTGACAGTGGCCTATATCGTCTGGTGGTTGATCGTTGGTTCGTGGATCGGGCGGCTGTACTTGCTGGTCATGTACGGGAACTATCTGTTGTTCTTCGGGCCCTATTTTGCCGGCCGGCTCAAGGCATTTTATCGTCGCAAGAAGTTTCAGCATGATGTGGCTGCTGGAAGCGGGGCCGAGGACGAAACGCACGAATGACCGGGTTGATGAAATATCGCCGGTTCGGGCGGACGAACCTGCAAATCCCCGTCATCTCGTGCGGCGGCATGCGTTACCAGCACTCATGGAAGGACGAAGAGGCGGGAAACATTCCTCCCGAAGCCCAGGCGAATCTTGAAGCCACCATTGAGCGGGCGCTGGAATTGGGCATCAACCATATCGAAACCGCCCGCGGCTACGGCACGTCGGAGGTGCAACTGGGCCGGATTCTTCCACGGCTGCCGCGTGACCGGATGATCGTGCAAACCAAGGGCAGCCCGCGCGCGGACACGAAAGAGTTTTTGGCCAGGTTCGACCAGTCAATGAACAATCTGCGGCTGGATTACGTCGATTTCCTGGGCATCCACGGCATTAACAATGACGAGCTGCTCGATTTCACTTTGCGCCGTGGCGGCTGCCTGGAAGCGGCGCGGCAATTGCAGAAGGACGGCCGCGTTCGGTTCATCGGGTTCTCCACGCACGCGGTGCCGCGGGTGATCACGAGGGCAATCGAGTCGGATGAGTTCGATTACGTGAACCTGCATTGGTATTTCGTCAACCCACTCAACTGGCCGTGCGTGCTGGCGGCCGCGAAACGCGACATGGGAGTGTTCATCATCAGCCCGAATGACAAGGGCGGGATGTTGCAGAACCGCCCGACGAAGATGGCCGAATTGTGCGCGCCGCTGACACCGATGCAGTTCAATGACCTGTATTGCCTGGCGCGGCGCGAGGTGCACACGCTCAGTTGCGGCGCGTCGCGTCCGACGGATTTTGATGAGCACCTGGAAGCGTTGAAGTTCTACGACCGCGCGGCCGAGACCGTCGCGCCGATCGAAAAACGGCTGCGCGCGGAGATGGAACGCGAGTTGGGGGCGGATTGGTGCGGTCATTGGACCGAGGGCCTGCCGGAGTTTACCGAAGCGCCGAACCAGGTGAACATCATCGAGATCGCGCGGTTGTGGATGTATGCGAAATCACTGGGCCTCGTCGAGTGGGGCAAGATGCGCTACAACCTGCTCGGCGGCAATGGCGGACACTGGTTCCCGGGCGAAATGGCCAGCAAGCTTGAAGGCGAACGCCAGTTGCTCGCTGCGGTTGGGAAAAGCCCGTTCGCGGCGCGGATTCCGCAGATTCTGCGCGAGGCTCATGAGATGCTGTACGCCGAGCCGAAGAAGCGGCTGAGCCAGAGCTGAAGCCGCGCACGACGCCGCGATGCGCGCGGGATGTTATTCTTGCGCAACGAGTCGCGCGGCGGCCCGTTGAATTTTCATCGGTTGAAGGACTTGGAGAGATCGTCCGTCATGGTGCCGTGTTTGCGCGGGGCGTTTCTCTGAAAGCGGGAGGTGGAGAATTTTTGTTGGAGATGCTTCTCGTAGGCTGCGGCATCCAGGGGCAGTTCGATGGTTTCGTTGCGGGCCGAGGAAAACAGGATTGCATTCGCCAACTCCACGGAATAGATGCCCTCCGCGGCTGGCGCGATGAGGGGTTTGCCGTCGAGGATGGCATCGACGAAATTCTGGAGCACTTCGACGTGCTGACCGCCGCGATCCGGGAACGTGAATTTTGATTCGGTCGTAGCGGGGGCGGCGAACGGCTTGGTTGCGGCGCGGCTGAATTCGCTCGCAGGCGTTTCGTTCTTTGTGAAAACGAGCGCATCGTTTTCCAGCACCAGCCGCCCATTCTCGGCGGCGACTTCGAGGCGGTTGGTACCGGGCGCTTCACCCGTGGAGGTGACGAACACGGCGGTTGTGCCGTTGGGATATTCGAAGTAGGCGGTCACGTCGTCCTCGACCTCGATATCGTGGTAGCGGCCAAGCGCGCAGAATCCGCGGAGGCGTTTGGGCATGCCGAACAGCCACTGGAAGAGATCGAGGTTGTGCGGGCATTGGTTGAGGAGCACGCCGCCGCCTTCGCCGGCCCAGGTGGCGCGCCAACTGCCGAGCCGGTAGTAGGCGTCGGGGCGGAACCAGTTCGTGATGATCCAGTTCACGCGGCGGATCGGGCCGAGTTCGCCGTTGTGGATCAGTTCGCGCAGCTTTCCGTAGTACGGATCGGTGCGTTGATTGAACATGGCGGCGAACACCTGCTTTGGACTCTGGTGGGCGGCAATGAGACGCTCGGCATCGGCCTTGTGAACGGAAATCGGTTTCTCGACGAGCACATGCAGGCCGTGTTGGAGGGCATCAATGCCGATGGTGGTGTGATCGAAATGTGGGGTGGTGATGAGCACGGCATCGACAGCGCCCGAGCGGACAAGGTCTTCGCTGCGGATGAACCCCTTGGCGTTGGGGAAGCGAGAAAATTTTTTGGGGGTCGGATCGCATACGGCGGTAATCTCGCAGCGGTTGATCTTGCCCGAGAGGATTTTTTCGGCATGACCGCAGCCCATGTTGCCAAGGCCAATGATTCCCAATCGTACGGAGTTCATAGTGCTCGCAGTTGCGCCCCTCTTTCATCCTATGCCACCGGCGGCGCGTCAAGCGTGTTTTGCCCGGGGTGCTCTGGTTAGCGCTTGGCCGTGCTTGGCCCACGGACCAAGAACCATCTGATCGATGGCGTGGGCGTGGGCGGCAACACCGATTTGTCGCGGATAGGGCGTTGCTCAACTCTCCACGGCAATTCAGGACTGAACAGCGAAGGTACGGGGGCGATGTCTTACTCTGAAAACTTCTGGAAATCTTCCGGAGTCGGAGCCTTACGGGCGAACCAATCGTAAACGAAAACACGTGCCTGCGCTCCGAATATCTCTTTGGCTTCCATCAAACTTTCGCTGGGCATTCCTGTCAGCTCGTTGACACAAATGGAAGTCAATGGGGGTAATTGGTGATGCTCACAATAACCCTGAATCGGAACAAGAAACTTGCAAATGCTCTGCTGTGGAATTCCTGTCAATTGCTGCACGTTGCCGTAACTGAGGATTTTCTGGTCGTGCGCTGCAAACACCAGCAGTGACCAGATTTGAACCGTTCGGTCATGCTCTGTCATCGGTAGCCTCTCCGCGACAGTGTAGGACTGACTGGCGAAAACGCAAGGGGGAACGGGCGGCAGGATGCGGCGGATGGATTTGTTGAATCGAACCATCGACGCTGAAATTCGTCGACGCCTCTGATCGCTGATACCTAGTAGTACTAGGCATCAGCCGACAACACGGTACATTGTAGTACAATGTATCGCGTGGACGCGGGCAAAATTATGGTTGGGATAGCCGACTCCGCGGTGGCGGAAGTGTCAAAAGCGAGCCGGAGCGGCCGGATGATTTATGGATAGCACTATCCATAACTGCGGGAGGGATTGGCGACGCGGGGTTGTGGAGCGTTGAGGTTGTCGCGATACCTGTCAGTGACAGGCATCAATGAGGAGGGCAGTGGTAGAGAGCTGGCGGGAAGTGATTGTGGGTGGCCCAGCCTTCGCCGTCCACCTTCGCAACGCTTCGGCGCGACAAGAAGCTACGGCGGGCAAGCAAGACGTTGAGGCTGCGGTTGTGTTGAGGCAAGCGATTTGCGACGGGTCAGGCGTTGGCCCCGGCGACGCTGCCTGCAACGTTGGTCGCGGCCGTGACCGTCACCGATGCTGTAATTGTATCAATGATTGGATGTGCCCCCCAAAACACATTTCACGGGGGTGCTTTCATCACGACTGGGCGTCTTCCGAGTCCGTCGCGCTGGGAGGGTCAGTGCAGTACGCGTCCATAATGAGGTCTAGGATGCTGGGGGTGAGTAAATCGTGGCTTGCCAGCTTATGCATTGTTATTATGCCAGAGGCTCTTTCGAGAGCAGCGCGGGGATCTGACGTCTTCAGTGAAACTCGAAGTCGCCTTTCATTGATTGTGGCGCGAAGTGACGATTTGGCGTTCGGATGTGTGCGCATTGTCTTTAACACCATCGGAGAGATAGGAATCTCGAGCCACCAAATGTCCTTTGGTTTATACAACCGCGCCATGCCGGGCCTCCCGCTGCGTCGCACAGCGACTTTCTGCATGTTGTAGCCCTTCGTGGCCTCGGCGGAGGAATATTCATTAATCCAGAACTGTTCTCGCAACGTAAGATTCCTTGTATCCGGCACGTTTTCCAGAATCGAAAACTCAAACGCTACTTTTCCAAATTGGTGCCACTCTAATAGCAAATTCCTATTGGTGTGCGCACCGTTATTGAGAAGTCGCACGTGGTCTCTCCATCGCAACGCGGGATTGATTGCACTTCCAACGTAAATCTTTCCGTTGGTTCTGTTAAGAATCATGTAAACCCCAGGGGACGTGTCGACCGCCATCCGCGAGTGAAGTGCGCCGCTCATGTTCTCAGGATTCTAGCACGGGTTTGCCGTCGTCATTCCCGCGACTGGTCCGCTTACATGGGTGCTTTGTAGTTTAGTGTCTACCAGAGTGTGCTGAAGTGTTTCTAGATGTGCCGCCAACCATTCTTTTCAGCTTGACGCTGCCAACGGGTCAAACGCGCGCCTAGCTTTGGTCTCGCCCTAAGTTGCTCCAGGTTGTCGCCGCAATAGATGACGCGCGTGTCCACGAGCGAGGAAGGTTTTGCGGGGCCTGTGGACGTTTCGGGCGCGGGAGAAGTCGATTTCTTCGCCATGGGGTGGAGTGTAGTCAGGGGGTGGGTGTTCGACAAGTGCGGAAGGGGATGGGGGACAGATCAACGCTCAACGTTGAACGGGGCGGGGGGAAACGCGCCGCGTCGGGGGACGCGGCCTACAACGGCGGGGGGAAACGACAGAGATGGTTGCGTCGGCAGCACACCTTGACGCGTCTCGTCCGACTCGGCTCCGACAGGCTCAGCATGACAGAGTGAGAGGGGCGGGGGAACGCGCCGCGTGGGGGTTGCGCCACCGGCAGGTCTGTGGCGCGTTTCGTCCGACTCAGCTTGCGGCCTACATCCGCCTTCGCTAAAGCTATGGCGGACGAGACGGCGGGCAGGGAGGGTTGCCCTGGTGAGCGCCTGCTTTACGGGGCGTCGTTTCGCGGCTACTGTGCGGCTCGTGGATAACATCGCACATGGCTTGACGGGAGCATTGATCGGGTACTGCGGGTTTCGGCAGCGGGGCGGGAGCGAATCGGGCCACGCGGCGCTATGGACGTGCGTCGCAGCGGCGGAGTTTCCCGACATTGACATTGTGACGGCGTTCTTCGGTCGCGACACCTACTTTCGCTGGCACCGCAGTTTCACGCACTCGGCATTCCTGTTGCCGGTGTGGGCGGCGCTGATCGCGTGGGTGTTTTGGTTGATATGGGACCGGAAGAACTTCCGACTGTTGTGGTGGGCGGCCGTGGCGGGGATCGCGTCGCATTTGTTGATGGATTGGCTGACGAATTACGGGACCGAGTTGCTGTGGCCGTTGAGCGACGCGCGGCTGGCGCTGAGTTGGGTGTTTATTGTGGATGTGTACGTGTGGGCGATCATGCTGGTCGGAATGATCGCGGCGGTGTGGACGCAGCGCGCGTGGGTGGCGCGGGCAACGTTGGGAGCAGTTGGCCTGTACTTCCTGTTCTGCGGCGTGTCGCGGGCGTACGCATTGCGCGCGTATGAAGCCGGCGGGGTGGCGGGGAGGGTCGAAGCGTTCCCGCTGCCGATGGATCCGTTGCGCTGGGCGATCGTGCGCGATGACGGGGTGGCGGAGCATTGGGTGAACGGACCGGACAACGACACATTCGTCCAGTTTCACGACGACAAGCTGCTCCCGAAAGCGGAGGCGACGGAGGCGGTGAAACTGTTCCGTTGGTTTGCGGTGTTTCCCCTTGTGGAGAAGATCGAGGAGAACGGTCACACGGTGCTGCGCTATCGCGATCTGCGGTTTCGTTCCCGGCTGCCGCGGGGCGGAGTACAAGAAGGGATGTTCGTTATCGCGAAGGTGGTGTTTGACGATCAGGGCAACGTCCTGTGGGCAGGGCTGGCGCGCGGAAGAGATTGATGTGCATGGCCGCGAGCGCGGCGGTTCATCAAATGTGGTTGACGAAGTCTCCGTGGAAATCGCCGGCTGCCGGCCGCTGATCTCTCCGCATTTCAACCTGACGGTGGAACTGCCGTTGAAGGTGATCGTGCGCGGCTACAGTTGAACGGTAATTCCGGTCACCCGGCGCAATCGCCGCACCGGTGAGGCCAAGCTCAAGATCAAGGAGATGGGCAGCCGGTATCTATTCGTGTGCCTGTACGTGTGGCTGGAAAAGTACTTCAGCCGGGGCGACTATCGAAAACCAGGAGAGCCGAAGGCCTAGTTGCCATCGTCTTTGGGAGGGATTTCCTTGATGAGTAAATCCTCATTCTGGAACAACGTCTTCCGGCCATCGACAACATGCGTCAGCTTCGTGCCATGGGTTTCCCGCACCCGGCCAGCAGCGAGCAGCCCACCGACGTCAGAGCCTTGTTTTGGCTGGCTTCGGCTGGGAAAACCCTTGCAAATTGTTCCTTGCGAATTGTTCTTGACCAGAATTCTTGATCGTGGAAAACTTTACAGCCTAGTGCTTTGTCAGGCTTCATTTCAATAGGTTGTTGGGGCCGACCGCCGCTCGGCCCGTGCAGCCGAACGACGCGGCGCGACCGGCCCCGATATAGGAATCGGGGTAAACTCACGCGCCATACCCTCGAAATTAGCTTTGGCAGAGCACTAGTACGCGGTGCTTCTTGTCCTGTTTGCGTCCAGTTTCGGGGCGCCCGGAGGACACAGGTGAGGAAGCGAGTAGCGGGGTAGCAGACGGTTCGCGCCACATTCGCACGATGAAAGTACCCCTATATTCTTCCCGGACCTTCGCCGTTCCTGAGGCCCCCCCGACATTTCCCGCCGGTTATTTCACGCTACTCAGCCATAAGGTTCACCGACCGATCCTGAACTGGAGTGGTCCGCAATGGTCGCAGACGTTGTCCCCAGTTTCGGCCCACTCGAGTGCAACGCACGATGCTCTTCAATAGTTGGACATTTGCGCTTTTCCTGCTGATTGTCTTTATTGGCTATTACTTTGGTCCGCAATGGCTTAGCGGCAGAGCCGTCGGGCAGATCGGTTGGCTGACGCTGGCGAGTTTCATCTTTTACGGATGGCACACCCCGTGGTTGGTCGTTCTGCTTGCTCTCTCAACCTTTGTCAACGCAGAAGCTGGGCGGCGCTTGCTGGACCCGGCCGCCGTGCCGCGTGTGCGACTGCGCGTTCTGTGGGTGGCTCTCTCGTTCAATCTTGGTGCCCTGGCGTTCTTCAAGTATGCGTCGCTATTCGCCAGGTTGTTGCTACCCACCGCCCTTTGGAACAAGTGGAGACCGTTTCTGGGCGACATCCCTCTGCCCATTGGGATCTCTTTTTACACGTTCCAAGGCATCAGTCTGGTGATGGACCTCTACCGGGCCGGTGCCGACGGTGTTCCGGGTGCAACGTTTCCTCGCGGTATACGGGAGACGCTGTGGTTTCAAGAGCGCACGTGGTTTTTCAAATCGTTTTTTCCGCAACTCATCTCTGGGCCTATTGTCAAAGCGCATGAATTCTTCTACCAGATCGGGCACAAGAGACTGCGTAACATCGACTGGGATGGCGCGGTCAAACACCTTATTGGCGGGTTCTTCCTGAAGATGGTTGTGGCGGACAACCTCAAGGAGGCTAGCGCTGCTCTGAGCTATCCGCAGTTCCTCGCCCTCCCACGAGGCAGCCTCATCGCGATGCTTTATGGTTTCTCGTTTCAGATCTTCGCCGACTTCTGCGGTTACTCGATGATCGCCATTGGGCTGGGCAAGCTATTTGGATACGAACTGCCGGTGAACTTTCGGCATCCGTATCTATCGCGCAGCATTACCGAATTCTGGCGGCGCTGGCACATCTCTCTTAGCACCTGGCTGCGCAGCTACCTCTACATCCCTCTTGGTGGCAATCGGCACGGCGTCCTGCGGACGTATTTCAACCTTTTCATTGTGATGTTTCTTGGTGGGTTGTGGCATGGCGCCGCGTGGAGCTATGCGGTCTGGGGTACGGCACATGGTGTGTTCCTGGCAGTTGAACGGATGGCCGGCATGCACGGCAAGGACGTGGAACCCGAATCGCGTTGGAGCCTGGTGGCGATTGTCCGCGCGTTCATCACCTTCAACGTCGTCTCCATATTGTGGCTGCTGTTCAAATTGCCGGATTTCCGCCACGTGATTGCCTACGTCAAATGCCTCATCCATAACGGCGGTGGCATCGTACCCCAACAACTCTTCGTGATCGGGTTGTTTTCCCTGCCTGTCGTACTCATGCACCTGCACGCAGCCGTGAGGAACCGTCTGAATCGTATGCACACGTGGGCCGGCGACACCGTCTGGGCCTGGTCGGAAACCCTGGTCTATTCGGTGATGCTGTTGTTGATAATCGTCGACAGTGGCACGCCTGGCGCATTTATCTATTTCCAATTCTGAGTGGCGCATGAAACGACTTTCACTCTCCATTCTCGGCACCACGGCAGTGCTGCTTGCCCTGTACGCAACGCTTCTTCGGTTGACCGGGCTGCAGGCGGACTTTGCCGAGACCAACTTCGAAGCCAATTTGAGCCAGATCTACAACTACCTCCAAGGCGAACACCAGACAGCGGTACTGGTGGGGTCGTCGTTATCGGCCAGGATTCTGCCGCAATACTTTGCCGAGGCTGGTCTAGGGGTGGGTAATCTGGGCCTGGATGGCAGCAAAGTGGCCACCGGCATCGCGTTGTTGCGAATGCGAAGCGATCTACCGGGGTTGGTTATGCTGGAGGCTAACAGCTTGCTGGCACCGCAGACACTGAACGACCGCGAGATTCTTAATTCGATGAGGGGACCTTCGTTCTGGTTGGGGAAGCGGTTGTTCTTCCTTCGGCCTCAAGCTCGGCCGTCTGCTCTGCTCTATAGCTGGTTCAAGCGCCGTCGTGACGTGCGACTCAGTGGCGAGGGAGCGGCGTTTGCTGTTGATTTGACCCAACGTACCAGCCTGACAACCGGAGCTACTAATGCGGTGCCTATCGACGCAGCCCATTCTGAATTTGAGAAGGGCCTGAAGGAGCAGATCCGCTTCCTGCAAGGACACGGTGTGCGGGTGGCGATCGTCCGTCTGCCCGCCGGGAAGGATGACCTGACTGCCCCGCCATTCGCCACGACGCCTGCTGGTATATTTGCGGCTGCCATGGGCATTCCGTCGATCGATTTGCGAGATGAGTTTGCGCGGCGCCACGAGAAGGTCTATTACACTGACACCCTGCACATGACAGGGCCCTCAGCCCGATCGGCGGCCACCATCCTGGCGGAGTGGCTCCGCCAAAACCATCTCGTTCCTGCACAGGCTAAGGCTGCTCGAATACAACCGAAGTAGTGACGGATATACTGGTCGAGCCTCTGACCCGGCAGGCGGTTCTCCTGGCGCAGACGGGCATTCTCTTCGCGCAGGCAGGCCGTGCCGTATTGATTTCAGTGACTTTCCAACCGGTACAAGTAGAACGTCTCTACCTCTTGGAGGCGGAAGTTTTTGCGTGAAATCTTCGTGCGGTACCAGCCCAGAAGCTTCGTGACAACAACGCCCTTCGTCGCGGTCGACTGTGCCACCAAGGGACCGAGGCCCGGCAACGGGACTGAATTGATTAGATACGTACCGGCTCCGGAAAGGTCGCCGCCGTTTGGCGGCAGCGGCGCGCCCATCGCTACGCACCTGCGATCCAGGAGTTTTTCCATGTCGACAGCATCCATTACGCGGCCAAGATCTGTCCCGACCACAATGAGAGCGTGTCGCGGGGTATTTGTGGTGACGAGACGGGCCAGTGATTGAACTTCCGCATCGTTGGCGCGAAAGATCGAGAGGACGACGAGGCAATACAACGTTGCCCCGATTACGAACAACTGGATGGCGTGAGCGGACCACAGCGGAGCGGTCGGGGCCGCGTCCGACGGCGTGACGCTAGGCACAGCCGCGCGGCGGAGGAGGTACAGGGAGAGCAAGATGCCGAGCGCGATGACCGGGAGTGGCCCCCACTGGTGATGGGCCAGGTAATTGCGCAATATCAAGACTTCCAGCCCCGCCGCGCACAAGGGAAGACAAGCAATCAACGTCCGACGCGGGGCTCTCCGAAGAGACGGCCACGCGGTCGCAAGGAAGACGATCCACAGCGGCAGCAGACCGATGGCAAACACTGTTCCCAGGCGCTTGAGAGCCAGGGGCCAGGACATGGGGCGGCGGTCGTAGCCGCGCGCACCGATCGTGTAGGTGGAGAGCGTCTCCAAAGCGCCGGCGCCTCCTCCGGACTTTTGCCACATGAGCGCTAACGCGGAGGTGGTTACCAGGCATAAGACAATCACGGTGAACAGCATGAATTGACGGCGCTTGGTTGGCCACAATAAGACGCCGCATGCGGCCCATCCGATGCCGAGCGCGAAGCACGTGGCCCACTCGATCTGGGAATACACAACCACCAAAGCCAGCACGACAAGGCCTCGCGCGCGGCTTTGGGACGGAGCGGTGATGTATCGAACCAGAGCCATCACCACCAGTGTTCCGATCAACGTTGCGACTGGGAGAGGTTCCCACTCGGTGGCGGTCTGCCGCACGTACCCGGGAGACAGACAGAACGCGCTGGTGACCAGCAGCGCCCACGGGCTTCTACCAAGGAACCACCAGATGGTCACTCCCAGTACGAGCGTAAGCAACAAGTAAACAGCGGTAAGTGAGGTGTTGAAATCGCTCGTCAACAAGTACAGCCAGTACACCGGGACCAAGCTAAACGCCCGGTAGGCGACATAGGAATCCGGCTTCTCCCCGACACGAATACCGCCCGGGTTTACCGCGGGATGGCCATGGAGATTCCAATAGCCGACCTCCCGCCAGGTTTCCAAAGCGGTGGCCCTCCAACCGACCCAACACTGATCGTGGCGCGCCGCATAAGCAAAAAGGGCACTGGCGACGGCCAGTAGCAAACAGACAATCACGGAATTGACTCGACGGTTGGACGACATGTTAGCCTGTACGAGCGAAAGCGTAATGGGCTCCCGTAGCGGTGTCAAGGTCATTCCCATGCGTGCCCATGCGTGCTGGCGACGGCCGAGTAAATAAGAATGATGGGTTGAGCCAAAAAAAGAGCAAGGCCCACGCGGCGCAACGCGGCCCGAAGTCGTCTCTGGCTGTTTGGTAGAGCGGCCACAGGCAGGTAAAGAACAAGACGAGCGATGTGACATTCGCCCAGCCGAACCAAAAGCCGCACAGCTTGAAAATCAAAGCGACGGCTGCCGGCCAAGGGGCAATTCCTGGGGAGTCGGCGTTTGACGCGCGTTGAATCCAACGATGATGGGGCGCAACAGGTCAATCTTCGTGTGCGCATAGTGCAAGGCAGTGCCCAAATGCTGGTCGCGATAAAACGGATAGCCCGCGCGAGTACTGGCCAGGTGAAACAGGCAGGCCTACTGCGAAGAGGACCGCGGCAAGCAATACTGGGCCACACCCGGACTGCCGTGGTTTGTCTTCAATCATGGAATCTGGCCTCTCCCCGGGGGCCGGAGTGTCTGAGTGCCCGAGCGCCTAAGAGTCTGATCTTTATCGTTCATCAATCAGCCAACACGTCACGTTTTGCTCCGGAGGCCGCGGAGCTACAGGATTATTCGTCCGTGCCGGACTTGCCATCAAAAAAGAAGCGCTGTGAGCAATTCGCACTGCGACCTGTCGGTTTATCGGGCTGCTCAATCGTTATCTGCCGATGATTCTCACAGGACCGACACCCGTGAGGCTCTTGGGATGGATCTGGCTGGGGCTGTGGTTTTGGCTCAAGCTGGACATGGCTGGAGCCGAACGGCGCGTGTCTCGTTGAATCGGTCAAGGTCCACAGCCCCTTGCTGTTTTTTGACTGCGGGCACCAGGTTACCCGCCACCGGTGAGACGGGCGGTAGTCTGCCTTGGCCAGATAAGTCTGCCGGCGCATAGTTGCGGTGTGGGTAACGGATTCGGGCCGGAGCAACAACCCGTAACGTACTGCGGTCAGGTACGATAGCCATTGGGCATGGACCTGCGCCACGCCCAAGCGTGTTGGATGATGAGATCCAGTTGGGAATACCTGGGATTCCACGCGAGTTCCGTTTTGGCTCTGTGGGAGCTGGCGATAAGGCGGGCTGGATCCCCTGGACGCCGAGGGGCCGGCTCAACTGGTACAGTTTGTCCGATCACCCGCTGAACCGCATGGATGACTTCCCTCACCGAGAACCCCTGGCCATTGCCCAAATTATACGCAGTTGTCCCGGCACCGTTTCGCAACAACTTGAGGGCAAGATAATGAGCTTCAGCCAAATCGCTGACATGCACGAAATCGCGGATGCAGGTCCCATCGGGGGTGTCCCAATCCGTGCCGAAAATTCTCAGTTTGTCTCTCTTTCCGAGCGCGGCCAACAGGGCGACAGGGATGAGGTGTTCTTCGGGGTCGTGATCTTCGCCGATGAGTCCCTCTGGATCGGCTCCAGCGGCGTTGAAATAGCGTAAGGAAATGGATCGGACGCCGTATGCGCGCCCGTACCACTGCAACATCCTCTCCATGACCCATTTGGTTTCGCCATACGGGTTCGTCGGGTTCTTCGGATGATCTTCCGGGATGGGAACGGTAGCTGGTTCGCCATACACTGCCGCCGACGACGAAAAGATGAGCTTGTCGACCTTGTGAGTCCGCATCGCTTCGAGCAAGGTGTGACAACCGACCACATTATTCTCGTAATACTTTGCAGGATCCCGGACGGAATCGCCAACAGCGGCATAAGCAGCAAAATGCATGACACAGTCCACATTCGCCTGCCGGAACACCCGGTCCAGATCCTCGCGGCGACGAAGATCCGCTTCGATTATCTTACTGCCAAGCAACGCGTCGCGATGACCCGTTTCGAGGTTGTCCATCACCACGACGTCTTCGCGATGCTGCAGAAGGCATCGCACCATGTGAGACCCGATATAACCCGCTCCGCCGATCACGAGAATCACGTTATCTCTCCTATGTGTTCGAATGCCTGGCCTCACGGCAGCCGCTTAAACAAATCCAAAGCCTCACGAACCGCGACATGCTGATCGATATACTTATACAATCCCAAGCGCCCCGCAAAGACCACATTGGTTTCTTTGGCGGCCAGTTCTCTATATGCCTGGGCCCGGTTGTTCTGTTCCGTGGTCGGGACCGGATAAAACGGCTCGTCGCTCCCGTCCATCGCATAATTGTACCCCAAGGTCGTCACCGGCAGCGATTGTCGAGTGTACTGCTTGTGCTCTTCCAAGCGGAGAACGAGCGGATCATCCGGTGTGTTGAGCGTTCCAAAGCCGTCGAACTCCGTGCCGGGCTTGGTGACGAATTCAAAGCGCATCCCGCGGTACTCGAGTTTCCCACAGCGGTACCCGTAAAAGGCGTCAATTGGCGCCGTGCAAATGAGCAGCCGATATGAGGGAAGCCCGGCGCGATAATCGGTGCTCAACTCCAAGCGGATGTTTGGATGGTCCAGCATGCGCCGAATCAATTCCGTGTACCCGTCGGAGGGCACGCCTTGATAACCGTCCTTAAACAAGCGCCTGTCGTTATCCAGCCGGAGCGGCACGCGGAAGGCCAACTCGGCTGACAACGATGCGGCCGGTCGTTGCCACATCTTCTGTGTATAGTTCTTAATGAACATCTCGTACAAGCGCCGCCCGACCTGCCGAATCATCGTCATCTCAAAATTGTCGCGCGCCGAACCACCAACCCGACCTTCCAGGCCCTCAACCTTTAACAATTCCTGCGCTTGGTCGACACTGAGGTCCCGGCCATAGACCCGTTGAATGGTATCCAGGGTGATTGGCCAATCGTATAACTCACCGCCAAAACGCGTCTTGACATAATGCACGTAACCGTTGAACTCCGAGAACTGGTTTACAAACTTCCAGACTTCCTCGTCGCTGGTGTGGAAAAGATGAGCTCCGAATTGCTGCACGCGAATCCTGTGTTCATTGACAAAATCATGGGCATGCCCGCCGACGAAAGGATGCAGCTCGAGGACCAAAACTTTTCTCTTCCGCACGGTGGCGCACAAGTGGGCCAGCACGGCTCCCGTCCAACCGGCTCCGATTATGATGATGTCTTCGCTCACACACGGAGCTTCTTTCTGAAGTCCCAAAGCTGGCGAAAGGCCAGGACGCAGGTTTTCACAAGCTTCCATCGGCGTATCGACACGGTTCCCGTGGCGCGGGCCCGATGGGGGACCGTCCGTTGTTCGATGGACGGCCATCGCTGCACCATGTACACCGCTAGGAATAGCGAGGGAGCAATTGTACCCTCCGGTATGATGTCGCGCGCTTCCGTCCAGATGGATCGGCGAAAGATCTTAAACGGACAATTGGCATCGCGAAGACGGACGCGGAAGAGCGCTAAGAGCGACAGCCGAACCACTTTCGTCAGCAACAAGCGAAAGAGGGGATCGTGGCGCGGCCAGCGAACCCCCAATACGCCTTCACGGCCCTGAGCGGCTTGCCAAAGCCCCGGAAACGCCTCCAAGGGCAGCTGTCGGTCGCTGTCCAGCAGGAATACATATTCTCCTCGGGCCAGTTCCAGTCCCGAGCGCAAGGCCGCGCCGTGACCGGCATTTTTCTGATTTACCACGCGCAAACGCGGTTCGCCGGCTGCCAGCTTTTCCAGTATTTTCCCTGTGTCATCCCGGCTGCCGTCATTGACGACAATCAACTCGGCGGTGGGAAGCGGGACGAGCACCCAGCGCTGCACCTCGCTCACAGCGTCGGCGATGGCAGCCGCTTCGTTGTAGGCGGGCATGATAACGCTCAGAGTAACAGGGTCGGAATTAGTCATGGTTCCAGCATCGAGAAAAGGATCATCACCATTGAGCCGAGGGGTGTCGTTGAGTTAAGGGGGAAGGATTATTTCATTAAACAGGAAAAGCATACCTGGGACTTGTAGTGAACACGCATACATGAGTGTGGCCTGGCCTTTCACTCAGGAACCCGCCGGTAGAAATCGGCTGAATAACGTGTCTTCTCCGAATCCTCAAGACCGGACATCTTATTATCGCGGTGAATCTTCTGGCAATGGCCGCCGGCGGCTCGGGTGACAGGCTCGAAGTCTCATTGACCGGACTCATCTTTTCGAGCCAAGGATCAGCTGGTCGAATATAAACAGAGCAAACTGATACTGTTGGTTGGCAGATCAATCGTCTTACTGAACTCACTTGGGCGGGTAGCCCATAACAATAAACCAGCTTTGCGTGGGGGCGGACAGCAAACCAAGCTTTCACGGTGCATACTACAACATCGTCCGAATGCACAACTGCCGCAGCTGCCTGTTCGAGTGGAGCAGTGGAGCGTTCAGCCCAACCGAGGATTGCAACTAGGGTTCGCGCAGGTCCGCCTGAGGCGATGGATACACCAATAATCGCTATGACAAACCAGCACAGCGGCTTTGATTGCCAGATCTCTGATTCTAAACTCAAAAGCCACGGAACCGTTATTGTTAAAGGAATGTAAGCCATCCAACGGTACAGGAAACGATAATGGCCTGCAAAGTGCATAATGAGCGGCACAAGGAGAGTAAGGACGACTACAAAGAAAACACCATGACGCGCCGCATAAACAAACAGGGCACTGGCGATAATCAGCAGCAGACAAACAACTACGGGCTTGATTATACGGTACATTGGCGCCTCGTCTTGCATCGGCAAAAAGGTAGCAGATTGTCCCGGCGGCGTCTAGCCCGCATATTTCACACCCCCGCGTGAAATATGCGCCCGCAGGGCCGACAATTGGGCGGAATCCGCCAAATTGTCAGGGCAGCCCGGACACACAGCGTGTGTGGGCCTCGGGAACGCTGCGGCCCTTCGCGCGGCATTCCCGAGGTGGATATTTCGCACCTGCCTTCGGGCGGATGTGAAATCCAAAGCTAGCTATTCGCGTGCGTTCGCTGCTGGGATCCACTGGTGGCTCACCCGAGGGCTGGCTCCCAGCCGTCGGGGAGCTATCGGCGATGGTTCGCCAAGACCTCGCGGTAGATTTCCAAGTGCCGCCGGGCGATGGCTTCCGGGTGATACCGCTGGCTCATGGTTTTGGCTGCCGATGCAGGCCGCGGGCTACCGCTCTCCAGCCAACGCGCGATGCCGTTTTCCAGTGCCGCCCAGCCGTCCGCCGGAAAAAGTTCCACGCCTTCAACTCCGGACGCGATGTCGTTAATCCCGCCGACCGCCGCGCCGAAAAATTTCAGGTTCCGCGCCAGCGCTTCGGACACCACCATCCCGAAGGCTTCCTCGGCCGGGAAGTGCACTATGCCGGCCGCGTCGTCGAGTGCGGCAATCAGTTCCTTGGTTTCAAGCCAGCCGAGGTATCTGGCGTAGCCGTCGGCTTGGGCTTGTGTGATCTGCCGGAGGAACTCTGCGTCGTAGGGGGTGTGCGGTTGCACCGTACCGATGAAGCGCAACTCAAACCGAAAGCCACGCCGCCACAGATTGCGCGCCAGGCCGAGCATTTCCAATTGCCGCTTGCGAGCCGACACCACGCCAACGTTCAGTAAAATCGGTCGCGCGTCCGCCGGCGGCCCGGCCGCGGGCCGTTGATCCAGGAACGGAAGGCGCACGGCGTGGGGGACCACCCAAGTGCGGCGCGCCAGTTTTTCCACGGCGCGCCTGGTGTAATGGCTGATACACACCACGCCGTCCGTCCGGGGCAGCGTGAAGGCCTCCAGCCGTGCCATCAGCCAGTTGTAAGAGAACATCCGCTCGTTGTTAAGCTTGGCGATCAGTCGCATGTTGCCCTGAATGGTTAACACATTTGGAAAACCGGAGAAGACGGCGCAGATGCCCGCGTAACTTTCCGTGCCCTGGCCGTGCACGATATCCGGCTGGATGCGGCGCAGTTGCTGACGGATGGAGTGGATGCACCCGAGGTACGCGCTACGTATCCAACCCCATTTGGGGACGATATCGGCATGGTAGAAAATGTTCGGCCCAATTTTTTTCGGCACGGCGACCGGCTGTCGCACGCAGCAGACCACGTGGACTTCGCACTCCGGCAACAAGGCCAAGCCGTCCAGCAGACCCATGGCGCCCGTGCTGAAATACGGCCGGGGATCAGCATAATGCCGGAACGAGTCGCGGTCGTCCGGGGTTATGAAGGCAATTCTCATTGGTTCAATCGCTTCGCGTGAGGCGGCGATGGCGGTCTGCTGGCAATCAATGCGATGCGCACATGGACTCGTAAATCGATCGGAGTTGTTGGGCAATTTCCGGCCAACTATGAAAGCGGACATTGGGTGGCAGCAAGGAGGGACTGTCCTGATAAAACTGGCGCAAGATCTCCGTGTTGCGCCGGCGGCTGTAGCGTGTGGTGAAGTAGCGGACTTGAGAACCATACCGATCCCGCGACCAGTTCTGATCCGGGAGGAGCAATGGCAAACCGCATGCTGCGGCCTCGTGGGCGGTAGCGCTCCAATCCTCCCAAATGCTCATCAGAACGTAGCCGCGCGCGGATTGCAGCAACCGCACCATCTCCGAATCGGTCTCCACATGGGGATGGTATTTGACCCAGCGATCGTCAATCAACGAACGAAATCGTTTCCAATACGGCTCGGTCTCCGCGTACGGTTTGCCCACGAACAGGATTGGCGCCTCCGCAGCCCTGGCCATCTCCGCCAATTCGACGCTTCGTTTGCGGGGATTGATTGTTCCTGTGCAAATCAGATGCGATTCCGTTCGTGGGGCCGGCCCGGCCTGCCGAAAGATGTCAGACAAACCCAGTGGAACAACGGACACTTGCGCGGGGGAAACTCCATATTCCCACACGAGCACCTTTTTCGCTGGCTCCAGCAACACGACCGCATGGTTCGCCGCCCGGTACGAGGTCCAGTCCAAGGCCTCCGCGAGTTTCTTGCCGATGGGAATTGACGATATCACACGCCTTACGACGGTCTCACAAGCCAGTTTCAGATCGGAATGGTTGCAAGCAGCCGTTAGGTAGGGGTTGATCAGTACCGGCATCCCGTGTTCCTGGGCGGCTCGAATCAGGGCCACGGGCGCTTTGCCCCAGAAATGCATCAGGTCCCCGCCCTGGCGGGTGTCCCACCATCGGAAGTAGTCCACTTCGACCCCCAACTTCTCCAATGCCGCCTTGGTCTTCCCAATCTGGAGTTGCATGCCTCCGTGCCAGAACCTGTAAGGAATCCGACACTCGAAGAGTACCTTCATGCCCTCCCTTATATTATAAGCGCTCACGGGTAGGCAAGAATTGTGATCGCCCACCGTAGATAAGATTCCGCACGTGCACGGTCAATTGACCCGGCCAGCCAGGAGCGATTATTGTGTGGTCCGCACGGCGGTGTGGCAGCACCGTCGGTGGCAGCACATAGTAGTCGCCAGCCTCTAGGCTGTCCGGATCTCCATGATCAAGAAAAGTCAGTTTGCCGGGCCATTAACTTGAACTATCCGCTGCCAACGAGCACAAGCTTGCCAGCGCGATGCCAAGAGATGGCAAAACACTTGACTGAATCGCATCCAAGCCAGCCAACGGAAGACAATGGACGGCCGGCAGTGACGCGCATGCGCGGTTGCTGCAAGCGCTGGTTTCCAGTTCCTCTCACTGGCCGCCGCCACGCTGGTTGTCAGCAAGTGGCTGCTCTACAAGAAGGCCGAGCCGGCGGAGGTGCCCCAAGAAAAAGCGTTCCAGTCTTTCAAAGGACAGTTGCTGTTGCAAGTTACTCACCGGTACGCGGTAACCGCCGCGAATCCTGTCCCACCAGGCCAACGCAGCTTCGGCGGTTGCTTCGGGATTACGAATGGGAACGACGGAACCGTTCACGCCCTCGACGACAAAGTCGTTCGTCCCGGTGTTGGGAGTGAGGATGACCGGCAACCCACACGCCATCGCCTCCTGCGCCGCACGGACGAGGCCTTCCTCGAGCGACAGCAAGATGAACATGTCTGCAGACCGGAGCCGTTCGGCGAGTTTGTCATGTGAGAGGCTGGGAGACCATTCAATGGGAAGGTCCTGGTAGCGCGCCAGGATCGGTTTGACGCTGTCCGAGACATTCTCGGTGAGCAACAGCCGGGCATCCGGCACCTGCTGTCGAATCAGACGGAATGCCTCCAGCAGATACGGCGTGCCCTTGCGTAGAGACAACATGCCGGTATTGATGATAGTCAGGGGACGCTGTGGCGGGCGATTCTGGGGGGAGGGGGTGAAACACGAGAGATTCACGGGGTAAAAGACATCCAGAATCTGTTGTGGTTTGAATCCTCGCGCAAGAAAGGAATTGCGCACAAAGGAACTCGGGCAGAGCACGTAGTCCACGTGTTCCACGGTGCGACGTGCGCGTTCATAGTAAAACCGCGCGACCGGCGGGTACCGGCAGTTCCAGCGACGGTGCTCTTCGTTGAGGATCTGCCAAAAATTGTCCGGATGAGAGTTGCCGCCATCCAGAAACGTCTTGCCGCCGTGCCGTCGCGCCCAGGCAAAACATGCATTGGCATAGGCGTAACTGGAGATGATGTGGTCCCCTGGCCGGAGGTGGGTCAGCACCCATTGATCATACAGTGGGTACAGGGCGAAGCGAAAGGACTCGCCCTGAAACGGCGGCAGGAAGCGGGCGCCGAGATAGACCAGCAATCCCAATGGAGGACACAAGCGTGTCACTTCCCGCGGAATGCCCGCAGTTAGGCGCCGCGTGCATAGCGCGTACAGGCGCAGCATGCCGTGCTTGGCCAAGACCCTGGCCTGATCGTCGCAGACCGAGCGAAAGGCGACCGCGACAACAAAGTTCGGCGGCGTGGTCATGGCAGAAACAGTGCCCCCGGCGATTCCTGCTGGCGCAACGGGTCCCTGCGGGCGAGCAAGCTGCGGTACAGACCTACATGGCGGCGGACCATTTGCTGGCGGGTCATCCCCTTCGCGATGATCGAGGCGCGGCCGCGCTCCGCGAGCTGTCGGCGCAATGCAGGCTCGGCAATCAGCTTGCGCAACGCCTCCGCCAACGCCGCCGGATTGTCGGGAGGCACGAGTAGTCCGGTTTGGCCGTGCTCGATCAACTCCGGGATGCCGCCGACCGTTGTCCCGACACAAGCGCAACCGCGGAACACCGCCTCCTGGAGTGAAAGCCCCAGCCCTTCGCGCAGCGAGGGCAAAACGAATATGGACGCGCCGAGCATGGCTTCAGCAGTCCCCGCCCGGTTCAGGGGCCCGGTGAACTCCAGTCGGTTGCCCAAACGACGGGTGGCTTCCATGGCCTGAATTTCCTTGTAGTAGTCTTTATCGCCCACATAGCCAGCAAACCGCAACCGCCACCCGGGATACTCCGAAGCGATGCGATCCAATGCCTCGACCAGGACTTGCTGGCCTTTGCGGCGGGCGATCGTCGCGACCGAGAGGATGACCGGCGAACGACAGTCGGCTGTCAGGGCAGGCTCTGGCTCCTGCTCATCAAGGATGGAATGGTACATCTGGCTGATGCGCTTGCGCAGCGGCCAAAACAGCTTGCGGAGGACTCTCTGATCGGCCAGAGAGACAGTGAACTCGTGCTCCGCTTCGCTCAGGACGCACAGGCGGTTGAACCAGAAGAAGGGGAACACGCCTAATTTTACCAGGAATGGCCTCTGGGCGCCACAAAACCCTTCCATCGGTGGGACCACCAGGTGATTGGTGATCAGGACCGGGATCCCGAGCTGGGCGGTCGCGGGGATCGGGCAATGGCGGGCGACGCGGCTGCCCCAATCGTAGGTGCCGCCGAGATGGAAATGCGCGAGAGCCACGCCGGCTTCTTTTAGAGAGGCGGCGAGCTGTTTGGCACCAGCCTTCGTCCGGCGATCGAAGCGCCATGGGAAATGCTGCGCAATCAAAGGCGCAAGCCCGCTGGCGGCCAGTGAGTCTGCGCTGTCGTCCGAAACAAGCACGAGGCTGAATTCGGAAGCCAGACCGCGCACGAGTTCGGTCACAATCACCTCGACGCCACCAGCCAGGGCGACAGGGTACTCCATGCAAAGCGCGATGCACGGTTTTGAGGGCATGACCATCACTTTATAAGCCGAGAGCTGGGGGGGCACAAAGAAAAAAGTCAGCTTGCGGTGCGGTTGGCTTGAATGATTGGCCGGCTACGGGTACAAGCTAAGAGCGACAGCGGAGAGAGCAAGACGATTGACTGAACCAGATCCAAGCCAGTTAGCGGAACAGAGAGGACGGCCGGTGGCGTCCCGGATGCGCCGGTTTTTGCAAACGCTGATCTCCAGTTACCTGGCACTGGCATCGGCCACCGTGTACACGATTGTGTCGGTGCCGTTGGCGCTGCACTATCTGAGCCGCGCGGAATTTGGCCTGTGGGCTTTGATGAGCCAGATCGGTGGCTACCTGCTGCTCGTGGACGTTGGCATGTCGGCATCCACCGCCCGGTTTCTGATTGAGCACAAGGATCACCCGGAACGCGGGGAGTATGGAAGCGTGCTGCTGACCGGGCAATTGGTGTTATTCGTTCAGGGATTGATTATCGTGGTTGTGGGATGTTTGCTCAGTCCACTGCTGGCAACGATGCTGGACATTCCGCCAGAACTGCGGCACAGCTTCGTGGTGCTGATGTGCTGGCAATCAGCGATTCTCGGAGCGACGATGGCCACGAAAACGCTCAACCACCTGTTGTTCGCCCATCAGCGCCTGGATGTGGTGAACTACTCGCAACCGCTGGGCTTCGCCGTGATGACCGTGGCACTGTGGGTCGCCCTGCGGAATGGGACATCGGTGTTCAGTGTGGTCTGGGCCAATGCAGCCGGGTGGCTGATATCGACAGTAGTCCAGGCCCTGGCGTGCATGAAGCTGGGTTTTTTCCCGGCGCGTGGAGCCTGGGGACGCGTCAACCTGGCCCGGTTCAAGGAGCTATTTGGCTTCGGCAAGGACATGTTCCTGATCGCGTTGGGTGAACAGTTGATTTCGGCGAGCCAGACAATCCTGATCAGCCGGGGGCTCGGGCTGGAAATGGTGGCAGCCTGGACCGTCGGCACCAAGCTGTTCGCGATGGTGTGGCTGGTGACGCGTAGGATTGCCGATTTCTCGGTCCCGCCTGTGGCGGAAATGTTCGTGCGCAAGGAATACACCCAACTGCGGGAGCGATTCAGGGCCGTCACGATTGTTTCGGCATCGATTGGCAGTCTGGCGGCCATGCTGGTTGTGGCGTGCAACAGCCCGTTTGTAACCATTTGGACGCATGGGAAGATCACGTGGACGGTTGGAAAGGACGTACTTCTTGGCGCGTGGCTGATCGTTCTTTCCGTGCGCCATTGGCATGTAGGCCTCGTTGGGGTGACCAGGGATATCCGGTTCATGCGATTCATATTCCTCATCGAGGGCGTGGTGTTCGTCGTGCTCGCCAGTCTCGCAGAGCGTTGGTGGGGGTTGGCGGGAGTTATTTTCTCTTCGATTACTTGCACCATGGGCATTAGTGGCGCGTACGGGGTGTGGCGGAGCAGCGAATACTTTGGCATACCATGCTCGGAAGTTGTCTGGGGCTGGCTAAGACCGACATGGAGAGGGTTGCTGGCGCTGGTCCTGCTGACCCTCGTGGTCTATGTGCCGACCGAGCCGCTGACGGAATGGGCGCGGGTGTTGGTGCGGGCTGTTTTGCTCTGCAGTCTTGGAACCTGCCTTCTATTGCGGTACGGACTTCCCATCGAACTTAAACGAGAACTGGCTCACCGGGTACCGGAGGCCGCGGCAACTTGGGTGCGCCGGTTCACGAATGTATGATTGCCGGCCAGGTGATCGACGAGTTTGTACCCGTGCATCATCAGCTTCACGATGGAGCGGATCGCTTGGTTGCGTTTGACGCCGGGAACTAGGTTGTGGTGGTATTCGACGCAAATCTGCCGCACAGGGATGTGACGCCGCAGGATGTCCTCGAGGACCGCGTATTCGCTGCCCTCGATATCGATCTTCAGTAGGTCAATATGATCGTGACGATTTTGCCGCATGATGGACAACAGGTCGGTGCAGGGGAGCGACAGTTCCCCCGGCTTGTCCGCTCGTACATACCAGGAGCCTTCTTCAGGGTGGATGGGGGGGGCAAAACTCAACGTGCCATCGTGGTCGGAGAGGGCCACCGGAAAAAACCGGAACTGTGGTAGCTTGTTTTGGGGCAGTGACATGGTGCGGAGACCCGTCGGTGAGGGATCGATCATCACAACCGAACAGCCGAATTGCTTCACCAGAGCGTGTTCGAAGGAGATGTCGTTCCCCACGCCACCGCTATACACAATGCTTTGAGCGTTCAGTCCTTCGGGACAGAAGGTCCACTGGCATTCGTTGATGGTATCGCCAAGGGTCATCAGCGGTACTCGTTGACGTTGAAGAAGACGGTAGAAGAGTTCGTAACGCAAGTCTCTAAATTGCTTCGGCAACATGACCATGTTGGTAAGATGGGAGGCTGGCTCGGGTGTGTCAATACGGCATTGTCGGGTCTATTGGATCTTCCTAATCCACAGGCTTTGACCGCGGCAGCGGCCACGCGGAAAAAACTCCTTCATGGCCGCCAGATTTTCCCGCACCAAACAGTGGAGAGGTATTTCGATCTGGTAGCGGTCCCCGCCGCTCAGCAAACACTCAAGCGCATACTGTTCGTTCCAACTGAGGCGGATCGGGTGACGGATATGCTCCTCTGGGTAATCGTAAGGGGTGTGGATGTCGTGGAAATGAACCCAGACCCCGGGTGCCAGAGATGGCAGAATCCGGAGGAGTTCCTGTTCGACGTCGCTTTGGATTTTCAGCACGTGGCTGGTGTCGATGAACAAAACGTCATCGGGCCGCAGTTGCGTAAACATCGCCAAGGGCAAATCCTGCACCCGCTTTTGAATCAGGCGGCCATAGGTCAGCACCTCTGACATGGGCAGCCGTGGCTCGGGGTCGGCATAAACTGCGTCGCAGGCAGCGCCCTCCCCGTCATTGCGCCGCAGTGCGTGCGAACTAACGCAGGAACTGTAGCCGCATCCCAATTCGATATATCGCTTGGGTTTCAGTTGGCGCAGCAGCGAATAAAGAATCGCCGAGTCAAAATCGGTGAAGGACTCGATAAACTCCCGGCTGAACCAGAACGGACTGCGCCCGTCCTCCTCATAAGGAATGGAGTCCAATTCAGTAGCGAAGGGCTGCAGTTTCGCAACCAACGCCAGGGCAGCAGGAATCCGCAGATCGATGCCCGGCAATGTTCGCGGTTTCGCCAATCTGGCAAAGTCAATTTCCTCCATCAATGGCAGCGGCGAGTCAAATCGTCGGGGATGCACATGGAAACCGGCGCGTTCGGCCAGTTCCGGCCGGGTTTCAAAGGTCTTCAGAAACAGGCGAAGGCACGCCGTGGGAATAAGTCCCACAACGGAGTTTCCCATCAGGCGAAGCCGAAATCGCAGGGATCGTCTAGCCATAAATCCCAAGCCGATGATACGTGGAGCGCCCGCAGCGAGTCAAGCGGGGCGAGCACATTGGCCAAGATGCCTGACAATGCTGGCTGGATTGCCGGCCACCAACGAATCGGGTGGGATGTCTTTCAGCGAGACGACGGCGCCCGCGCCGATCACGCTGCGGTCTCCGATGACAACACCTTTCAAGATGATGGCGTTGGCACCGATCATCACCCCGTCGCCAATCACAACGGGAGCCGTCTTGCAGGCGTCGTCGTCGCCCTCGGCTGTGAGGCGGGAGCGGGAATCCAGCGCATGGAAGTCATGGTCATAGATCCGGGTATTTCCACCGATGATCGTGTTTTGGCCGATACGAATGCTGCTCTTGGAGGAAAGCACGGCAAACGAGCAGCCGCTGTTGTCGCCGAAGGTGATGCGGCCCTCGCCCATGCAATTGAGGATCGTGGGATTCGTCCTGCCCACCAGATTGGCGCCACTGCGCGACTTGATGAAGACATTCTGGCCGAGACGGATTGCGCCGCGGCGTGGTGCCCGGATAATGACGTGGCCATCCACCCGAAGATGCCGGCCGTAAGGACAGCCCAACAGCAGTAAAAGCAGCTTGGCTTGGAACGTCCAGAGAAAGGTGGATATGTATCCCATGGCAATGTCGAACAACGCGAACAGATGCGCGGGGAAATCGTGCTTCCCGATGAACTGCCGCAGCCGGGTTATGTTCATGGCGCAGCCCATCTAATCAGCGGGGCCCGCTTGCTTCAAGCTTCAAGATTTCCTGGTAGGCTTCGACGGTTTGCGCCGCGACGCGCTCGGGCAGGTGGCGGTCCCGCGCCACTGTGCGCGCAGCCTGACCCAGGCGCGCGCGTTCTTTGGGGGACTCGAGCAGATACACGATGGCCTTGGCCAGTTCGCCGGGGTTACGAGGCGGGATCAGCCAGCCGGTTTGGCCGTGCTCGACCAGGGAGGGGATTCCGCCCACGTCCGAGGCGATTACAGGCATGCCGGAAACCATTGCCTCGGTGAGCGTATTCGGGCTGTTCTCGTTGCCCGATGGCAGCACGAAGAGTTGGTTTTCAAGGTGATGATTGGCGATCTCTTCGGCCGGCCGGAAACCCAGGAACTGGACGTTGCGGGTGACCTGCAGCCGCGCACAGAGTTGCTGATACGGCGTCGAATTTCCACCGCCGATGACTGTGAGCACAGTTTTCGGTTTCGACTGCAGCACCAGTTTTAGCGCCTTCAGAAGGACATCCAAACCCTTGCGCGATTCGAGGGAACCGACGTAGAGAAGGCGGTCCACGTCGCGCACGCGCCATTCGTTCCGGAAGTAAACAGGATTCATGGCTTCGTGGATGGTGAAGATGCGGGCGTTCGGGTTGACGGATCGTATGAACCCGGAGTCGAAACTGGTCCGACATGTGAAGAATCTGGTGCGGCGCACGACGTCCTGCTCGTAATGGCGGACGATTCGGTACCGCAGGCATGGGTCGGTGCGGAAGTACTCGGTGACGATGCCCTGGATGGAGACCAGGCACGGCAGTCGAGACTCGGCTGCCGTGAGCGCATAGGCGGCTTCCGTGCCGTGTGCATGCACAATATCCGGTTTGATCGCCCAAACTTCCTTGAGCAGCCGAGCAACGGTTGACCGAAAGCCGCTGAGGACGTCCAGCGGCAACCAGGGTGGGAACCCGCGGTTCAGAAATGGGACACTGGTCTTCACGACGTGGAACGTGATGGGACCTCTTTGCACGCACCGGCTGGAGGCGACGCGGCTATTTTCCGTGACCAGATGCAGTTCGATGTCCGATCTTTGAGCCAGCGCATTCGAGAGGCTGACGATCCAACTGCACGGGTGCTCCGCAGAGGGTCTCCGCTGTATGCAGACCTCAGGCTCCAGTGGCAGGATCGGGTAGGGCGCGAGCCAAACCACTTTCGTTCTCATGGGGAAAACAGCGGTGCCCGGTTGGTCGGGGAAAGAGGCCGTGCCCTCGCGGTCGGAGCCGTGGGAGGTGGCTGGCGTTCACTCATGTACCAGATTACTGTCAGCAGGCCAGCCACGAATAGTTGCTCCGGCAACGCCACATTGTAGCCTCCGAAAACGAACGTGAAATGAACGGGCCTCCAGCAGACGTCGAGAGCCAGAAAGACTGCCGCAGGAAACAGCGGCGTGCCCCGGCACCGATTGACCAATCTCACGGCGTAAACCGCCGACGCGATCATCAGCGCATAGAACAGAATCAGCCCGACCAGTCCGACGGCGCGGATCGTGGTCAGGGGGCCGCTGTGGAAGGCACCGGTCAGCTCAGCCGCTTCATAGAAGTTGGCCCTTCCTTGCCCGAGCACGTCAAATTCCGCTTCACTCATGCCGAACCCGTCACCGAGCCACACGTTCTTAGCCAATCTGCCTTCCTGGATCAGTTGCCACCACCACAGGTAGCGCTCATTGCTGTTTTTGACATCGGCCTTGACCACTTCGCTCCACTGACCCGGCAGCGAGCCCAGTGCCCGTTGGGCGGGCAAGGGCAAATCAAAGAAGCGACCCTGACCGTAGCACAGAAATCCAAGGAAAACCGCGCCGAGCAGACCGCCGAGGATGACTTCGCGCCAGCCGCGGTGGAACCACGCCGCCAACATGATGGATACCAGCGCGAGTCCCAGGTGAGTTCGGAACCCCGACGCCAGTATCATGACAAATCCCAGCGCGATCAGATAGAACTGCCATCGTGCCGGGTTGAGGAATTTGCTCGGCGAAAAATAGGCTCCCATAAACTGTATGAGCATTGCCCCGAAAGGGGCCAGCGAGTTGAGTCGATGAACCTCCGGCGCGGCTACTGCAGGATTAAGAACATCATATATATAGCCCGTGGTGTCGGCGCCACCACCGAAGTACCAGACGTATGGCGTAATGGAAGGGGAGATGTACACGAGCGCAGAGACTGCGGAGGAAAAGGTCATGCCGGCCATCAACCACACCGGGATTCTGGAGACCCCTTTGTAGGAGTCGGGCATGTGTACAAGGACCCAATAGGCGCACATGGCAATGAACGCGGCGAAGTAAGGGCGTCCCCCTATCGTCTCCGCGCCGAGCGCGTGAACGCCAGCCGGGTGCAACACAAAACAGATGGCCAGATAGAAACAGTTGATGCCCACGATTGCGCCCAACACGCCCTTGGAGCGGGAAGTGATCTGGCCGACTACGCGCTGAGCGGCATACGCGAATGTCACCACCAGAACAATGATGTCACGGGTTTGCAGGGGCAGCGGAAGCGCGTTAATGGCGCCCAAGAAGGACCAGCCGATAACAATCAGGATCCAGGCATTTCGTTGCAGCCCTACGGTCACGAAGGCCACCACTACCATGCCGGTCAGGAGTGTCAGCAGAAAGAACTTTGCGCTGGCGATCCAGTACGCCGTGAGAATGGCAATCGCAACACAAGCGGCGATGGTGCTCCAACGACGGAGTGCCTCGGTGGCCAACTGCTGGTCGTTGATGATTTCGGAAAACTTCATTCTGCGGGCTGTATTGTCACTTTCAAGTCGCCCAAAGTTTACATGAACCTATAGTTGGCTGCAAGTGTTGTGCCAGCAGCCGAATGGGTTAGAACCCCTAACAAAACCCGGATGTGCGAGGGTCTCCCGACCCCGCACGACTTTGACTGAAGGTCTCCCGGACAACGCCGGACAGGAAGAAATGTCGATGGATGGCGGCGGCGCGGTCAGGAGACCGGCGCCGAACAGGTGTTAGGGGGCCGACCGCCATAGTGGGGCGGGCGTCCCGCCCGCTTGCCGTTCCGCCATCCGTCCCGAGCCATCGGTAGCAACATTGCGCCGCAATGTCCGTTGTAGGCCGCGTGCCCCACGCGACGAGTTATGCGTCACGCCCGCGCCTACGGTCGGACGCGGCGATGCGGTCGTACACAGCGAGCATGGCGAAGCTGGTGAAAAGCAGCAACTCGGGGATGATCAAAAGAGTGTAGCGCGGCGTGCCCCAGAACAGAACAACCGTGGGGACGTAACTGGCCACGACGACGTACCGCAGCGAGGTGGTACACCAGCAGGGTGTTGAAAGACTCAGTTTCACACGAATGACCGCGCAACTTTCCTAACAAAATCGACGCGTGTCTTTCAAAAAACACGGCTTCTCTACTAACCTGCTGGGGTAGACTAACGATCTCCTCTCCGCCAGACAGTGAAGGCGGGCAGCACTTCTGACAGACGGTAACGGTTCTGTTCCAAATACGCGCGGACTCGGTTCTCTTTGTCCGAATAGCCCGACTTGGATAACAGAACCACCAATTGCGGCGGAGGCTGGTTGTCCAGCAGGTGCTCCGGAGGGTTCTCCACATGCCACACTTGGTCCGGACCAGCCACATTATTTCTTTGGGACAACGGAACGCCGTAGTAAATGCCTGCGGCTCTGTCCGCGCACCACCACACACGCTCGCCACGCGCGACGGCCGCGATGGCGACGGCGGCAGCCGTGCGGCAGTCGTCTTTTGCGTGCCGCTGGCTGAAGCGAAGGTTCATATCAGAAGCGACGTTCAATCCCACGAACGCCACTGCTGCCACCCGACCTGCCCAGTTTTTTCGGCTCAGCAACGCCGCCACGCCGGCTCCCAACACGAACAGGACCGGGATCAAGAGGGGGGTACAATGCCGTGCCAGCGCTCTCCACCCAACTTTGGCGCCCGTGCCCTCGATGAATCCCCCGACAATTGCGAGAGCAACCACCCAGAATATTCGCGTTCGCACCGAGGTGAAAACCGCGATCTGCTTCCAACCCTGTATCAACACAATCAGCAGTACCACGCTGTAAATCGCCAGCCACGGTAACCAAGGCCAGAATGCTACCAACCCCTCATTGCGGATGGCCAGTCGTCCGGGTCCTAGCCCGTCGAAGCCGAGCAACTCATAGGCCACGAACAGGACGGTTTTAATGTCCGTGGTGTACGCGTAACCGCCGTGGGAACCAATGCTCAACGTCCACAGATAGAACAACCCCAAGGCAAAGAGCAGCGGCAGCGTCAGTCCCCAATACACCCGGTAGTCCCGCGCCAGCCTGCGCCTGTGTTCTTTCGGCGTGCTGAACACTGCAGCGCCCAGATAGGCTCCTAGGAACAGCATTGCCAGTATACTGGTGGCGCTCAGGAGCAACGACCCAAGGCAGAGTGTGATCACCCAGCCCCGCTCTTGTGTCGATGCTTTCTGGTTCAAACCAAGCCGGTAGAGGGCGGCAAAAACGACAAGGCTCAGAGCGATCTCCATCGCGTAAGGGCGGACCTCGTTAAGATAGTACCAGGCAAATGGACTGCTCAGGAACACGGCTAAAAGGCTCCAGCGGAGCAGCGGCTTTCCTTCCACCGCACAGAATAGTATGATCGAGCCGGCCAGAAACCACGGCGCATTGCCGGCGCGCATGGCACATTCATTAAGCCCCACCAACTTCTCCCAGGCCCTGGCGAACAAGAAGAAAAACGGCTGCTGTATTTCGGGGCTGCCGTCCAGTGCCCGCCAGAATCTTGCCAGAGTGGGTTCCTTCGCCTTGAGGACGGAGACCGCCTCATCAACCCAAAAGCTCTCGTTGTTGATGGCCAAACAACAAACAACCAGCGCTAACGCGCCGACGGCAGCGAGCAAATACCCGCCGGGAAGGCGTCCTTGTTTCGGATCCTCAACGCAGATATTTGTCTGTTCGCCATTCATTGAATTCACTCTGCTGGGCTGCCAGCCGGCGTGGTTCACTGGACATTCCCCAGTCGACTTGCGCTCCGCTTCAACCTGAACCAACTTTCCTCAGTATTTACGGCGAAAATATATTGGGCCAAAGCGAGGGCCGCAAGAGGAATTCGCCCATCACCAGGGCCGTCAATTGAGTGCTTCGTCAAGCTTGCCCTGAATCTTTCGGGGCTTCATTTCAATGGTTGCCCGCCCCGATTCTATCTGGGTTGGGGCTGACCCCCGCAGTGGGGCGGGCTGCCTGCCCCAAACCGCTTTTGGGGTCTCGCCCGCCTGCCGTTCCGCCGAACGACGCGGCGCGACCGGCGGTCGCGCCCTCGCAATGAATTTTGACAGGGCATTAGGCTAACCTTCATTCGATCGTGTGGATATCTTCTCCCGTCAGCAGGGATCTCCAGATTGCGCGTCTCGTCGGTGAAGACGGCGGCGGTCGCGGCGGTTGGCAGTCCTCCGCGCGGATGAGCCAAGCCCTGCGGAGTTGTTGTTCGTAAGCCCAGCGCCGCAGCCTCAAGCGTAAGCGTTCTTACCGGCGGGCGCAGGGCTTAATCCTGCTGATCGGCCCTGTCAATGGCGAGCTTGCGCACGAGCTTGGTGAGTTCTTGTTGCAACCTCCGGTACTTGGATTCAATGCGAAAGTTTAGATAAAAGAGCGCGACAATCGCCAGGTAAAATACCGCGTCAGCTCCGCGGCCAACCCCCAGCAATTTGGCAAACCATTGCGTCACGTTGGGGGTCAACACCAAGCACGCAACCGCTGTCCAGAAACAGGCCCAACCTAGAAAGCCGCCCCATCCAGTGAGGTGGCTATGCAGTCGCATGCCGGCACGCGCGATGGCAAAGACCGCGAACAAGACGATCAGAATTTGAATAAGCAACATCTTAGCCTCTCCATTTACCCCATAAAAAATCGAACGCAATGCGGAATGCCGCCATCGAACTCTGCCCTTTCTCCCGTGAATAGCTTGTGTAAATCACTCGTGTGGGCACCTCACAAAAGTGCAGCCGATGTCGAGCCACTTCGTCCAAAATCTCCGAGGCGTGGGCCATGCCATCCTGACGGATTTGGATGCGCTGGGCCGAACTGCGCGACATGGCCCGCAGCCCGTTATGTGTATCCGTAACCGGAAGGCGGGAGACCAGGCGTGTGAACCAAGCGCCGCCCTTCAGAATGATTTTACGGCCCAACGGCACATGGCTACTGCGATCCAAGAACCGCGAGCCGAGTACCACGTCGAAGTCTTGCTTCGCGATCGGTGTCACAACCGACATGATGTCTTTCGCCTGATGTTGCCCATCAGCATCAAATGTTACAATAATGTCCGCCCCGCGTGCCAGGGCATAGTCAATCCCCGTTTTCAAGGCGGCACCTTGGCCGCGGTTGATGAGGTGGGAAAGCACGGTTGCACCGGCCTGCCGTGCCACGGCTGCCGTATCATCGGAGGATCCATCGTCAACGACGACTGTGTGCTCGAATTTCTCCCGCACTTCACGAATCACCTTCCCAATCACGGTCGCTTCGTTGAAAGCCGGAATGACGACAAACACTGAGAAATTGAGACTGGGCGCAGCTCCACTGTCTGCGGATGGAGTCTTTAGGCGGGGGCCAATCACGCTAGCCCTTATATCATTCGTTTTGGCGGATTTCAAAGAGAAAGAGGTTTACAAGTGGGAAACTACAGGGACATCGTGCCCCCCCATGGTGAAGTTGAAGGTGGTGAGTAGGCAGAGGTTGCGGGAGCTGCGGGGACACCTCCGGAGGTGTCCCCGTAGCAGCGGGATAGCTGCAGGAAACTGATTGCGCCGCGGAAGAACCGGAAACCATAATTGGCTATGACTGCACCTGCGAAAAGATGCCCGGGCCTGCAGCGGCGTGGACCCTTGGAGGCCGTGACTTCGTTGGATCGAAGAAAGAGACGGCTCCTCGAAGCTCGGTTTGGATCCGCCACGTGGTATGTGATCCGTTTGCCGTCCGAGAGAGCCGAACCCGCGGACAGGCGTGCTTCCAAAAACATCCACACTCCATCCTCCCCGCGACGCGGACGGGCAACTGGACATTGCCTCACCCTGTGGTTAAATGGGTCACCGTTATGGCCGAGCCCAAGGTCACTATCGTGACGCCGTCGTTCAACCAAGCGCGATTTCTGTCCCAAGTGCTGGCAGGCATTCGCGCTTGGGATTACCTCCGTATCCAAGTCCAACACTGACTCCATCGTCAGCGTCGCGTGGCTGGCGATGAATTGCTCGATCCACCATTTGATGCGCGCTCCAGGCCGCCCGCCGGCTCGCCTCGTTTTCCCAGCGGCACAACGTCAAGGCGCCGGCCAAACCGTCGTCCTGTTCGATGGCGGTATGCAACGCGACATCGGTGCACAACCGCTCGTGGTTGGGGTTGTTATCGCCGGACGAGCCCGACAAGCTCTGTTGAGCGACGCCGTGGCTCTGCCACCTCAGCGAAGCCGTCAGTTGGGAGAACCGTTATTCGGCCGAATGGATATCCTCTCCCGTCAGCAGGGATCTCCAGATTGCCCGTCTCGTAGGTGAAGACGGCAGCGGTCGCGGTGGTTTGCAATCCTCCGCGCGGATGAAGTATGCCCTGCGGGGTTGTCGTTCGTAGGCCCAGCGCCGTAGGCCCAGCGGCGCCCATTGGGGAGTGGGCAGATACACACAACCTTTACGCATGAGAATGTGTACCGACGACGGGCCAAGCAAATAAATATCGCCCGGACGGATGGTAAAGTGGGCGTCCAGAGCGCCCGGGAATGGCGCGGCAAAGGACCAGTCGATGCTGCCGGGGGGAAGTCGGTAGTCGAAGACATAGCGCGCGACCGACGCGTCAATTAAGAGGGGGTGTTCCGTCGTGGGGCGGAGAGCCGCGACGTCACTGCGGTTGCCCGCGTCCGATCGAATCCCGCCGCTGACAATACCGAGAATGTTCACTAGCTCCTTGCTGCTGAACGCGACCAGGACTGCACAGACCAGTGACAATAAAACCGGCTTGGCGAAATGGACCATCGTGTGCCGGACCACAGACGCGGTCAGGAGCAGTACAGCCAACACGGGAAACCAGATCGCTCCACATCCCAGTCCACCAATGAACGCGACACAGGGCAGTGCGCATGTGAGACACAGGCCAATGCGGGCGAGGTCGTCCACCGGATGCCGCAAGGACCAAACGGCCAATACCACCAGCATCACGAGGATCGGTTTTTGTGTAATGCCAACTCCAAGAAGGAACTGTACCAACAGCATCGGCTTGTCACCGCCGAGCACGGTTACCGCATGAAGGTGAATCGTGCTCAAGAATTCAGTTACGCGAAAATCGATCTGCATCAAAAAAGTCAGGCCGGCGGCGAGCAGAGATGCTCCCGCAGCAGCAGCCCAGCGGCGCGTTGGCACGCCGCTCCCCCACAGCCGATACGCCGCCAGGAAAATCAACACAGCGCCGAACACTATGAAGCGCTCCGCCACACTCCATCCGAGAAACATCAATAGGAAGCCGACAAACAACGGCAGGGCGCCAACGCACCCGCACTCGACGACAGCGAACCCTGTCATGGTCAGCGCCGCGGACAAAGGCTCGTGGCGAAGTCCAATGGGCAAAAAGGCGCTGCTGACACCCAGCGGGGCCAGCCATTCCAACAGTGACGGGGCGCGGTGACGCCGCAAAATGGCGATCGTCGCCCCACAGGTAAGCAGATACACGAGACATTGAAAACCGGCCAGGGAGGCGGCGCTGATGCCGAACCCCTTTAACCACGCCGAGAGCAGGTAAGATTGCAGCGGAGGATGAAAAAAATAGCAACTGGTCGGGAACTGCTGTCGCACCAGCAACGGGTTCGAGAAAGTCCCGCCGTCGGCCATGTTAAGAGCCGCGCCGATGTTAAATAAATCGTCGATGAACGGTTTGGGGAAATCCAAAGTCCATAAAAGTCCAAAGAAACCCACGGCCCAAATGAATGGGCCAAGGGCGCGACACCGACGCGCAAACGAATTTTCCATCAAAACGGTCCGTGAGAGCGGCCCGGCCGCATGCCCGGTTATCCCGCTCGCGAGCATCGTCGGGCATTCGGCTTTGTTGCTGGCATCTTAATCAGCTTCAACTGCATCCACAAGCTCGTGTTGCTTTCGGAAGCCCCATCAGTCATGCCCCCTCCCCCTCTCTGGTGACATCATAAGTGAGTCCCTTCGCATGACACAATACGTGCCTTTTCGGTTGACTCACCGCCCTGTTTCGTTACTCTGCTTCGGCCCGTGAGAACCGTTCTACGGAGACTCGAAAATGCCGAAACTTTCTATTGCTGATTTGAAGGACTTCCGCAACCAGCGCGTCCTGGTTCGCGTGGATTACAACGTGCCACTCGACGCCAGCGGCGCGATCACCGACGATAAACGCATCAAGGCGACCGTCCCGACCCTCGATTACCTTGTCAAGGGCGGCGCGAAAATCATCCTCTGTTCGCACTTGGGCCGCCCCAAAGGCAAGCGCGACCCGAAACAGAGCCTGCGTCCCGTCGCGCAACGTCTCGCGGAGATCCTCGGCCGACCCGTCGCGTTCGTCGACGACTGCATTGGCGACAAAGTCGATAAAACCATTGCCATCATGCAGCCCGGCGACATCGTGCTGCTCGAAAACCTCCGCTTTTACGCCGAGGAAGAGAAAAACGATGCCGCCTTCGCCGAGAAACTGGCCAAGAACGCCGACGTGTATGTCAACGACGCTTTCGGCTCCGCTCACCGCGCCCACGCTTCGACCGAAGGCGCCGCGCAGGTCATTAAGAAACGCGGTGGAAAATGCGCTGCCGGCTTCTTGATGGAGAAAGAGCTGAAGTATTTGGGCGGGGCACTTAGTTCCCCCGCGCGCCCCTTCGTCTGCATCCTCGGTGGCGCCAAGGTGTCCGACAAGATCGCTGTGATCGAGAACCTTCTCACCCAGGCCGATGCCATCCTCATCGGCGGCGCGATGGCCTACACATTCCTGAAAACCCAGGGATTCAGCGTGGGCAACTCGCTCGTGGAGAACGACAAACTTGATCTGGCCAAGTCGTTGCTGGAAAAGGCGAAAGGTAAGAAGTTCCTGTTGCCTACTGACCATCTGCAGGCGACCAAACCGGAAGCCGGTGCAACAACCCGTATCACCGACGGGCCCAGCATCGAGGACGGTTGGTGCGGCGTGGATATCGGGCCGCAGACCATTGCCCGCTACAACAAGGAAATTGCCACCGCCAAAACAATCGTGTGGAACGGACCAATGGGCATCTTCGAGATTCCCGAATTCTCCAAAGGCACGTTCGAAGTCGCCAGGGCCGTCGCCGCCAATAGGGCCGCCGTGTCGATCATCGGTGGCGGCGACAGCGCCAAGGCCGTCAAAAAAGGTGGTGTGGACAAGCAAGTCACCTTCGTCAGTACGGGCGGGGGCGCCTCGCTCGAGTTCCTGGAAGGAAAGGTGTTGCCGGGCGTGGCCGCGCTCAGCGATAGGTAGACATGAACCCGAATCGCAAGCCAATCATCGCGGGCAACTGGAAGATGTACAAAACTGCGGCCGAGGCATTGGCCTTGGTGAATACGCTGACGAAGGAACTCGTTGGGATACGAGAATCAGATGTGGAAGTGGTTGTCTGTCCGCCATTTACGGCGCTATATGCGGTCGCGACCATGCTTCAAGGGTCAACCGTCAAATTGGGCGCACAGAATGTCCACTGGGAAAAGGAAGGCGCATTCACGGGCGAGGTCTCGGCTCCCATGCTGAAGGAATCCGCCGTGCAATACGCCATCGTCGGCCACAGCGAGCGCCGCCAGTACTTTGGCGAGACAAACGAAGGCGTCAACAAGCGCGCCAAAGCCGCCCTGGCCAATGGCATTCGACCCATCATCTGCGTCGGTGAAACTCTCGCCCAGCGTGAGGCCGGCCATACGGAAGTGGTTGTCCGCGACCATATCGCGGGCGCGCTTGCAGGTTTCACCAAAGATGCTATGCTCGAATCCGTCATCGCGTATGAGCCCGTGTGGGCCATCGGAACGGGTAAGACCGCCACTCCTGCGCAGGCGCAGGAAGTCCACGCGTTTATCCGCGAATTACTGGCGGCAATGTTCGATCCGTCGGTGGCCGACAAAGTCCGCATTCAATATGGCGGCAGCGTGAAACCCGCCAATGCGAAGGAGTTGCTGGGGCAGCCCGACATCGATGGCGCGCTGGTCGGCGGCGCGAGTTTGGAAGCGAAGGGGTTCGCGGACATTGTGAAGGCCGCCTTGTAACGAAGCTGTCGTACAGAAGGAATCGAGGTAATTGAGATGAGCTTTTTGATCGTACTGTTGACGCTAATCCACGTCGTGGTCGCGCTTCTCGTGATCCTGCTGGTGTTGATGCAAAAATCTTCCGAGCAGGGCGTCGGCGCCGCGTTCGGCGGGGGCATGACCGAAACCGTGTTCGGCGCCGGCACCACCACTGCGTTGGTGCGCATGACCATCTGGTGCGCCTGCCTGTTGTTGGCCACCACGTTGACCCTCGCGATGCTGCATCATTCGCACCGCGCCAAAACGGGCGGCTCCCTCATGAGGCGCTCGCTGGCAACCATGCCCGCTGCACCCTCCGCCCCATCTTCGGCACAGCCCGGATTCCCATTGCCGTCCTCATCATCAACCCCAGGTCCTTCGGATACGACCGCGCCAACACCCGCAACTCCACCCTCGTCATCAGCCCAAACACCGCCGCCAGCCGCTCCGGCCTCGCAGCCGACCTCACCCAAGACGCCCTAACCTTTCGGCAATCGGCACGATGCCTTTATCGCGATTGATCGTTCTCCTCGGCGCAGGAGCGATCATCGCCACGGCCGTTTCATGCAGCCGGCCCTTCACGTCGGATTCGGCGAACGAGCAGAACACGCTGTGCAGGGTCGGCGGCGATTTCAAGGGATTCGACCCTGTTGACTCCGGCGACGTCGAATCAGCAAGAGAGGTGTCTTATGTCTACGAAGGGCTACTGGAGTACGCGTATTTGGATCGTCCCTATCATCCAATCCCGCGCCTCGCGCAAGCAATGCCGGACGTTTCGCCGGATGGACATACTTACACCTTCAGAATAAAACCCGGCGTTCGTTTCACTGATGATCCATGCTTCCAAGGCGGCAAAGGACGCGAAGTCGTCGCCGCCGACTTTGTCTATTCCTTCAAACGGGTTCTGGACCCACATCTCGAATCGCAGGGCGATTGGATTTTTGCCGGCCACTTACTCGGCGCCGATGAATGGGTGAAGAAGATCGGAGCGATGAAAGCTCCGGTCGATTACTCGCTGCCGCTGCCCGGCTTCGAAGCCCCGGATAAGTACACCCTGAAAATCCACCTGACACAGCCTTACCCCCAGTTGTTGTACGTTTTGACGATGTGCTATGCGTTCGTAGTGCCGCATGAGGCGGTCGAGTCCTACCGCGAGCAGTTCCGTCGCCATCCGGTCGGCACCGGACCCTTCCGCTTGAAGAGCTGGCGACCCAACTACCGCCTGGAGTACGAACGCAGCCCAACGTTCAGCGGACAGACCTACCCGAATACGGGGGAACCCGGCGACCGCGCCGCGGGATTGCTCGACGACGCCGGCAAACCACTCCCGCTCGCTGATCGCGTCGTCGAGTACGATATCCGCGAGTTTTACACGACTTGGCAAATGTTTCTCGGTGGACGGATCTTCACCAGCCTGATCAACAAGGATTATTTTGAAAAGGCCATTACCCCCGAGCTCTCGCTGTCGCCGGACCTGGCAAGACGGGGCATTCGCCTCTACAAGATACCCGAGCCGGGCACGGACTACGTCGGGTTCAACATGCAGGATGCGGTCGTTGGCGCCTCGCCCGATCCCGCCGTCAACGAACGGCATCGGAAACTGCGTCAGGCATTTGCGTCAGCCATCAATGTGAAGACGTACGTGGAAGTCGTTTTCAACAACCGCTATATGCCGGCAAACTCGCTGATCCCGCCAGGCATCGCGGGTCACACGGACAAACCGTACGCCTACGAGTTCAATCTCGATCGCGCCAAACAATTGCTCGCGGAAGCGGGTTACCCCGATGGGCGCGATTCTCATGGAGACCAGTTGCGGCTGACCATAATTTTCCCCGACGCCGGCAGCACCGATGTGAGACAAGAGGCGGATTTTTTCGAGGAAGCGATGCGAGCCATCGGCATTGATCTGGTTGTTCAACAACTCAGTTTTGCCGAGTATCTGCGCCGGGAGCACGATGGCGAAACGCAGGTGTTCTGGGCCGGCTGGGTCATTGACTATCCCGATGCGCAGAATTTCCTCCAGCTTTTTTACGGCCCGAACAAATGTCCCGGTATCAACTCCACCAATTATCAGAACCCGGAATTTGACCGTCAATACGAGCGCATCCTTACGATGGCCGATTCACCAGAACGCACCGCCCTATACGAGAAGATGGTTGATATGACGACGACCGACTGCGTCTGGGCCCTGCTGGACTATCGCTTGGACTACGGCTTGTTCCAGCCCTGGTTCCAAAATTACAAACCGCACGGGTTCCCCTACCCGAACGGCAAGTTCTACAAGGTGCTTCCGCACTGACATTATGGCCGCCTACGTCATACGCCGACTGCTCTCCGTGATCCCGATTACCGTCGGCGTGATGTTCATCACCTTCTTTGTCTTTCGCGTCGTCGGTGGAAACCCGGCCTACCGCATCGCCGGCAAGAACGCCACCCCGGCGCGCATCGCCCAGATCAGTCGCGAGCGCGGGTACGACAAGCCGCTCTTCCTGAATTTCCACCAATTCCCGAGCCATCTGCTCGACGCCCAATTTCCACAATTGTGCGGCAACCTTCTGCGGCTCGATTTCGGCCAGTCGGTCGTCACCAGGGAACGTGTCGGCACGATGCTGCGCGAAGGCGTGGGACCATCGCTCTGCGTGACCACTCCCCTGTTTGTGATCGAACTCGTGCTTGGGGTCGGCCTCGCCCTGCTGGCCGCGTATTATCGGAACACATGGATCGATCGCGGGCTGGTTGTCTTTTCGGTCATGGGAATGAGTGTCAGCACGCTCGTGTACATCATGCTGGCCCAGTATTGGCTCGCCAGTCAGTGGCGGCTGTTCCCGGTCTGGGGATTTGAGAGTCCGCGCTATCTCATTCTGCCGGTGCTCGTCGGCACAATCGCCGGGGTCGGCGGCGAACTCCGCTTTTACCGGACGGTCATGCTCGATGAAATGTACCAGGAATACGTCCGCACCGCCCGCGCCAAGGGCGTCTCCTCCCGCCGCATCCTGTTCCATCACGTTCTCCGTAACGCACTCATTCCCATCCTCACCAACGTCATCGTCGCGATCCCGTTTTTGTACACGGGCGCGTTGTTGCTCGAGAACTTCTTCGGCATTCCCGGCCTCGGCCGCCTCACGGTCATGGCCCTCTTCAATTTCGACGACGACGTCGTGTTCGCCACCACCTTCATCGGCTCGGTGCTCTTCGTGTTGTTCAATGCCCTGACCGACATCGCCTACACCTGGGCCGACCCGAGGATTCGTCTCCAATGAGCGCGTTTCTCCAGGACGTGTATGGTATCGACCGGTCGAGGTCGCCCGAAGGCCTGTGGAACATCGCCTGGCGACAATTACGCCGCAACCGCCTGGCCATGTGTTGCCTCGCGATCCTCTGCGTCTATACCGCCACCTGGCTGTACGCCGAGGGCATCTTTTGGACCGCCAAAATTCGTGGAACGGTCCCCGACTACAAGATCTCTCACTACGAAATCCGCAACGGGCCGCCCAGCCCATCGCATCCGCTCGGCACCAACTTCGCCGGACGCGACAATCTCAAACAATTGATTCAGGGAACGCGCATCGCGTTCGAGCTCGGGTTGCTCACCTCGATTGTCGTGATCCCGCTGGGATTCGTCCTGGGCGCGCTCGCGGGATATTTCGGAGGGAAACTGGACTCGGCGATCGTTTACCTCTTCTCGGTGGTGGCGTCCGTGCCGGACATTCTGCTCATCATGTCCATTACCTACGTCACGCGCGCCGCCGTCGAACGCAGCGCCGCCATGCAGTCCGTGACTCGCTACATCGACGCGGGGCTGCTGTCGATCTGCGTCGGCATGGGGTTCACCGGCTGGGTCGGCCTGTGCCGCATCATCCGCGGCGAGTACCTCAAGCACCGCGAGCGACAATACGTCCTCGCCGCCCGCTCCCTTGGCGTCAGCCACGGCGCGATCATCTTCCGCCACATCATGCCCAACGTCGCCCACCTGATCATCATCAATTTCTCCCTGCGCTTCCCGGGCCTCATTCTCACCGAGGTCGTGCTCAGCTACCTGGGCATCGGCATCGCCAGCGAACCGAGCTGGGGCACGATCATCAACGACGCCAAACAACGCCTCTGGCTCGGCAATTGGTGGGAACTCGGCGGCGCCACTGTCGCCATGTTCTTCCTGGTGTTGGCGCTTAACCTTTTCGGCGACGCCCTCCGTGACGCCCTCGACCCCAAACTCCGTATCGCCGAGGCAAGAACAGGATGAGCATGGACAACACATTGCTCGATGTGCAGAACTTGCAGGTCAGTTTCTTCACTGACGAAGGTGAAGTGCGCGCAGTGGACGGCGTGAGCTTTACGATTCAGCGCGGGGAGACGCTCGCGCTGGTCGGCGAAAGCGGTTGCGGCAAGAGCGTGACGGCGCTGGCGCTGGCGAAACTCGTCGCCACGCCCCCGGGCGAATACAAAGGCGGCGAGATCCTTCTGGAAGGTCGGGACGTGCTCAAGATGGACAAGGAAACGTTACGCTCCATTCGCGGCGCGAAGATTTCCTACATCTTCCAGGAGCCGGCTACGTCGCTGAACCCTGTCTTTCGGATCGGCTATCAAATCAAGGAATCGCTTCAGATCCATCGCCCCAACGACGCCACCGACACCGAAGTCACGCGCCTGCTCAAGCTGGTCAACATTCCCGAGCCCGAGCGCCGCATGCGCGATTATCCGCACCAGCTCAGCGGCGGCATGCAGCAGCGCGTCATGATCGCCATGGCCCTGGCCTGCAATCCGGCGCTCCTGATCGCCGACGAACCCACCACCGCGCTGGATGTAACCATTCAGGCGCAGATTCTCGATTTGCTGAAAGATCTCAAACAGAAGATCGGCATGAGCATCCTGCTCATCACGCACAATCTCGGCATCGTCGGCGATCTGGCCGACAACGTCGCGGTGATGTACGCGGGCCGCATTGTCGAATACGCGCCGGCCGCCGCGCTCCTGCGGAAACCGCTGCATCCATACACGGTGGCATTGATGCGATCGATTCCGAAACTCGGCGCCCGCGCCGAGCGACTTTACGCGATTCCCGGCGCCGTGCCAAACCCCGCGCGCTTGCCGGCCGGCTGCAAATTTGCGGCGCGTTGCGACCGCGCCCAGAACGATTGCCCACTGGATCCCGAACCACCGCTGGCCGATGCAGGCGACAATACGCGCCACGTTCGCTGTCCGTACTGGGACAAACCCGATTTGAAGAGAGCCATCCCATGAGCCTGCTCGAAGTCAAAGACCTCAAAACGCATTTCCCGATTCGCGCCGGCGTACTGCAGCGGCCCGTCGGCTGGGTCCGCGCCGTCGATGGCGTGAGCTTCGCCATCAACGAGGGCGAGACGGTCGGCCTCGTCGGCGAAAGCGGTTGCGGCAAGACCACGCTCGGACGCACGATCCTGCGGTTGATCGACCCAGCCGCCGGGGAGATCCGCTTTGACGGAAGCGACATCACCCGCCTCGAGGGCGCGCAGGCGAAGCCTTTCCGCCGCAAGGCGCAGATGATTTTTCAGGACCCGTACGGTTCGCTAAACCCGCGCATGACCGTCGCCAACATCATTGCCGAGCCGCTGCGCATCCACCACCTGCGCGCCAGCAGAAGCGAGGAGCGCGAGCGCGTCGCCGAATTGCTCCGCGCCGTCGGTCTCGCGCCGGAACACGGACGCCGTTACCCGCACGAGTTCAGCGGCGGCCAGCGCCAGCGCATCGGCATCGCCCGCGCGCTGGCTGTACAACCCCGATTCATTGTGTGCGACGAACCCGTGAGCGCGCTCGACGTGAGCGTCCAGGCCCAGATCATCAACCTCCTCCAGGAACTTCAGGAAAAACTCCACCTGACCTACCTGTTCATCGCCCACGATCTGGCCGTCGTCGAACACATCAGCGACCGCGTCCTCGTCATGTATTTCGGCAAGATCGTCGAGGAAGCCAGCGCCGCCGATATCTACAGCGATCCGATCCATCCCTATACCAGGGCGTTGTTGTCGGCTGTCCCGACCATCGACCCGGCCCGAAGACCGCCGCGAGTAATCTGGCCCCCCGAGGGCACCACGCCCGAGCAGGCTCGCGCGGCGCTGCAGGAGAAGAAACTGATCCGTCGCGAGGTGCAGCCGAACCACTGGGTGCTTGAAGAAGCCGGCTAGTGGTTCGTCGAAGTTGATTTGAAAGACTGGGTGGAGGGTCGCGCTCCCGCGCGACCGTGTCGTTTGGGGAGAGCCCAGCGGCCACAGCGGAATCGTATCGCCAGCGCCCCGCTCGACAGTCTTACGGTGATTCCCGTCCTTCTGTCATTCTGAGCGAAGCGAAGAATCTCTGATGTTGTTTCCTGTGCGTAAACAAGGCGATTGTCGCGGTGGGACGCGTAAACGTGTGCAGCAATTGCCTGTCTAAATGGGGAACCCCTGCTGAGGGTGTGGGCCGTCTGGGCCCACAATTCTAGGTGGGGGGGGCGTTGGAGCCTACCACGATAACCGTTTTGGGTTCCGCTGTGCGGTAGATGTTAAGTCCGACCCTCATTTAGGTAAACCCAAACCGTGACATCGCGGGGCGATCAAAATGACCGTGCCCGCGTATTGCGAGGGCGCATCGTGTGGACAAACAGAGGCGAGGCAACCTCAAGGCTAGGATATTACTGGCTTGACGAGCATAGAGTTGTAGGCGCATAATCCAAAAAGTCCGGTGGCCGGTTGTTCCGTGCATCTGCGAGTTCGGGTCGCACAGGGACATAGGCGATGATGAAGGTAGTAGGTTTCGCGAGCTGTTCGCGCCACGTTCGCACGACGAAGGAAGTTTTCTACCCCTCGGTTCCCAGCGCTTTCTTACCCGCTTCGCTCAAACCGCCAATCCCAACGACCCGTCCGCTTGTCTCTCCACCAAAACGGAGGAAGAAATCACCATGAAGGACAAACGACTCATCCGCAAACGCGCCTCCATCGCGCCGCTGACCTTGGCCGCCGTACTGCTCCTCGCTCCCGCCGCCAGTCGTGCGGACACAGTATATGTGTCAAACTTTGCCAACTACTCGATCGAGATGTTTGATTCAACCACTGGCACCGATCTTGGCGCCTTTCCTAACAGCGGACTACTCGCTGGCCCAACCGGAATGGCCTTTGATAGCGCGGGCAACCTGTATGTGGCAAACTTCTGGAGCAACACGATCGACAAGTTCACCCCCAGCGGTGTCGGCACCGTCTTCGCCAGCACCGGGCTGGACGTCCCCATGGGGCTGGCCTTTGACAGTAGCGGCAATCTGTATGTCGCGAATGAGGGCAACAGCACGATTGTGCAATTCCCTTCCGCGGGCGGCACGTTGAGCAGTAACGGCACTGTCTTCGCCAACCTCGGCTCGTACGCCGAACCCTACGGGCTGGCCTTTGACCGCGCCGGCGACCTCTATGTGGCCAAGGCCCTCAGCGGCACCATCGAGGAATTCCCTTCGGCGGGCGGCACATTGAGCAGTAACGGCTCCGCCTTCGTCACCCTCGCCTCGCCCGCTCAACCAATTGGCCTGGCCTTCGACAAGGCGGGCAACCTCTTTGTGGCAGACGCCGCCAGTGGCAATATCGACAAGGTCACCACCAACGGTGTCCCCTCTGTCTTCGCCACCACGGTCGCCGGTGGCCCATGGGGCCTCGCCTTTGACAGCAGCGGCAACCTCTATATGGCAAACTACTACGGCGCGATTGACAAGTTCACGCCCAGCGGTACCGGCACCGTCTTCGCCAGCAACAACTTGGACAACCCAATGTTTATCGCAATCCAGGTTCCCGAGCCTTCCACATGTCTGATGGTCGCGATTGGCGCCATCGGACTGCTCGGCGCTGCGAAGCCCCGCCCAATCACTGGGTGCTCGAAGAAGTCGGCTAAATGAGGGCATGGGGAACCTCCGCCGAGGGTGTGGGCTGACGAGGCCCGCTAGTATTCTTGCCCGACTACGCGTGACACCCTATCATCGGCCCGATGGCGAAACGTAAGTCAGGCGGTAACGCTCCGCGGCAGCCGGTGGCGGTGCCGGCTCCTGCATCGAGAAGCTATCCGGTTGTTGCGACGCCAGAAAAAGTTGCTGAACGAAAGTCACGGTGGATACAGCGCGGAGCTTTGGGTGCCATGTGTGCGCTGGTCATCGGGGTCTATGCGAGCGTGGCCCACTCCGGTATTCCCTCATCCGGGAGGATGGGGGCGGCTGACAATTACTACAATCTGCTGGTACAGAGTTTTCGTGCCGGTCAGCTTAACCTGAAGAAGGAGGTTCCGCCGGTACTCGCGCAACTCGCCGATCCCTACGCTCCGAGTGCCTATGCTTCCTATCGTGAGGAAGTGGGCGACATGAGTTATTACAAGGGGAAGCTATACCTGTATTTTGGGGTAACACCAGCCGTGCTGCTGTTCTGGCCGTATGCGGCACTGACGGGCCACTATTTGCTCCAACGAAATGCCGTGGTGATTTTTTGCCTTGTCGGTTTCCTGGTCAGCGTGGGTCTGCTTTGGGCACTCTGGCGGCGCTACTTTGCCGAAGTCAATGTCTGGGTGGTGGCCGCCGGCGCGCTCGCCTTAGGTTTGGCCACCAGCACACCAATTTTTTTGGAGCAGTGTAAGGTAAACGAGGTGCCGATCGGTTGCGGGTATGCGCTGACGATGCTGGCCTTGGCAGCGATCTGGAAAGCATTGCACGAGTCGGAGCGACGTTGCTGGTGGCTGGCAGCGGCCAGCGTGACCTACGGGCTTGCGGTGGGGGCGCGGCCCGACTTGTTGTTCGGTGCGGTCATCCTGCTGGTGCCGGTGGCGCAGGCTTGGCGGGAGCGCCAGAAGGTCTGGCCCCTGTTGCTGGCAGCGGTGGTTCCCGTTGCAATCATTGGGCTAGGGCTGTTGATATACAATTTCCTGCGCTTCGATAGTCCCTTCGAGTTTGGCTGGCGCTACCAGTTGGTCGGCATGCGTCAAGACACGGGGTCCCCTTTCTATCCCCGCTATCTCTGGTTCAACTTTCGGCTCTATTTCCTAGAGCCGGCGCGTTGGGGGAGTCGGTTTCCGTTCGTGCATGAGATCATCGTGCCGCCCGAGCCTGCGGGCCATGTGGGGGGGCTTGAGCGCACTTTCGGCGTGCTGAGCAACGTCCCGCTGGTATGGCTGGCGCTGGCGGTGCCGCTGGGTTGGCGGGGGCGCTCAGCTCAGGCGCGTTCCGTTTTATGCGGGTTTTTGGCAGCGGTGGCCGTGCTGTTCGGGTTGGGATCACTGACGATTAGCCTCCTCGCGTTTGCCGAAGGTCGCTACGAAATGGAGTTCCTGCCTGCGTTGGTGCTGTTGGCTGTGATCGGCATGTTGAGTTTGGAGCGCACCTTGGCTGACCGGTCGGCTTGGCGGTGTGCGGTGCGCTGGGGGTGGAGCCTCCTGCTGAGTTTCTCGGTGGCGTTTAACTTGTTAGCGAGCATCGGGCGAAGCGCCGAGGCGCACAACGCCCTGGGGGCGGCCTTACAAGAGTCAGGCCAGGTGCAGGAGGCGATCGCTCAGTATCAGCAGGCGTTGCGCCTCAACCCGGATTATGCCGAGGCCCGCGACGGCTTGGGAATCGCCCTGACGAAACAGGGCAAGGTGCGAGAGGGCATCGAGCAGTTCGAGCAGGCACTGCATCTCAATCCCGACTACGCCGAAGTGCACCAGAATTTGGGAAGTGCCCTGGCACGAATGGGAGGATTGGAACAGGCGGTGGGGCATTGGGAACAGGCGGTGCGGATTAATCCCAGTCTGGCCGAGGCGCACTATAACTTGGGGCTTGCCTTGATGGGACAGGGCAGACTGCAGGAAGCAATCGGCCACTTCGAGAAGGCCCTGCAGATCCAACCGGAGGACGTCCAAGCCCAATACAATTTGGGGAATGCCTTGCTCCAAGCAGGCGAAGTGCAGGAGGCGATTGGGCACTACAAGCACGCGCTGCAGATCAAGCCTGATTACGCCGCGGTTCACAACAATCTCGCGGCTGCCCTGATGCGGCAAGGCAGGCTGCAGGAAGCAATCGGGCATTACGAGCAGGTAGTGCGCCTCACGCCCGATTCTGCTACGGCACATTATAACTTGGGGGTCGCCTTGGAGCAGTCAGGACGAAGACAGGAAGCCGTCCAACATTACGAACAAGCGCTGCGCATCAAACCCGATTTCGTCCAAGCTCAAGATGCCCTGGCGCGAGCGCGGGCTGCTCAGTGAGAGGTGGGCTTGGGCACTTCAAACCTCAAGGTTCGCAAATCGTCCAAAGCGGGGAGGCATCTGCTGTGGGTCTGGGCTGTCCGGCGGTGTCGCGCATCGCATCCCGCATGTGTAGACGGCGCACAAGCGCTTACGGTTCCTCGTTCGACAATGCGCGTGTGTCCGACTGGAGAAGTGTATAAGATGTCATCCGGCAGATGACGTTTTTGCGACAACGTTACATAGCGCTGCTCGGTGCGGCACAATGAAAAACGCATGGATCTTACTGGCCGCGGTGTGCGTGGTGGTCATCGGGGGGTATGCGTACATGGCCCGCTCGGGTTATGTCGTATCGTCGAGCCTGAATGCAGCCGACAGTTACTACAACTTGTTGGTGCAGGGTTTTCGCGCCGGACAGCTCAACCTGAAAATCGCCGCGCCGCCAGGGCTTGCCCTGTTGGCCGCCCCGTTCGACCCGTCTGCCGGGCCGCACTCTGGGGTGCTCGACATGAGTTATTACAACGGCAAGCTGTACCTCTATTATGGGGTCACGCCCGCCGTGCTGCTGTTCTGGCCGTACGTGGCGTTGACCGACCACTATCTGTTACAAAAAGACGCTGCTGTCGTCTTCTGTGTGGTTGGTTTCCTAACCAGCACGGGCCTGTTGTGCGCACTCTGGCGGCGCTACTTCGCCGAAGTCAGTGTCGCGGTGGTGGCCGCCGGCGCTGTCGCACTTGGCCTGGCCACGTGCACGCCATCGTTGCTTGCCCGGTGTGATGTTTGGGAGGTGCCGATCAGTTGCGGGTATGCGCTGACGATGCTGGCCCTGGCCGCGATCTGGAAGGCGCTGCACGAATCCCGAAACCGCTCGGGATGGCTGGCGGTCGCCAGTCTGGCCTACGGGCTGGCGGTGGCAGCCCGGCCCTCGTTGTTGTTCGGTGCGGTCATCTTGCTGGTGCCGGTGGCTCAGGCCTGGCGCGAACGAAGGACGGTGTTGGCTCCGTTGCTGGCGGCAATGCTCCCCCTTGCACTTAGCGGGCTGGGGCTGATGTTCTATAATGCGTTGCGGTTCGATAGTCCGTTCGAGTTCGGCTTTCGCTACCAGTTGGCCGGAGACCCACGTCTTGCGCGGCAATTTTTCAGTCTGCGGTATCTGTGGTTCAACTTCCGGATTTACTTCTTGGAGCCGGCCCGCTGGAGCGGTCGGTTTCCCTTTGTGCATGAGATCACCGTGCCCCCGTCGCCTACGGGTTACGGACCGGTGGAGCGTCCGTTTGGCGTGTTGACGAACATTCCGTTGGTGTGGCTGGCGCTGGCGGTGCCGCTGGCGAGGTGGGGGCGCTCGGCGCAGACGCGTTCAACGTTGCGCGAGTTTTTGGCAGTGCCCGCCGTTCTTTTCGGGATAACCGCGCTGACGTTGGGTCTGTTTTTCTGTGCGAGTATCCGCTATGAGGTGGAGTTCCTGCCGTCCTTGGTGCTGCTGGCCGTGGTTGGCATCCTGAGCGTGGAGCGGGCACTGGCCCCGACCTCGGAGCCGTGGCGGGCTGGCCGGTTGTTCTGGCGGCGTGCGGCGCGGTGGGTCTGGAGCCTGCTGCTGGCTTTCTCGGTGGCGTTTAACCTGTTAGCGAGCATCGGGCGAAGCGCCGAGGCGCACAACGCCATGGGGGCGGCCTTGCAGGAGTCAGGCCAAGTGCGCGAGGCCATCGTTCAGTATGAGCAGGCGTTGCGCCTCAACCCGGATTATGCCGAGGCGCACAACGACTTGGGGGCAGCCCTGTGGAACTCTGGGAATGGTCGAGACGCCATCGTGCAGTACGAGCAGGCATTGCGAATCAAGCCCGATTTCGCAGAGGCGCACTACAACTTGGGGAATGCTTTGCTCCAGGGAGGCAAAGTGCAGGAGTCGATCAGTCGCTACGAGCAAGCTCTGCGAATCAAGCCCGATTTCGCAGAGGCGCACTACAACTTGGGAGTTGCGTTGGAGAAGCTAGGCCGCACACCGGAGGCCATCGTGCAGTACGAGCAGGCGTTGCGCATCAAGCCCGATTTCGCAGAGGCGCCCTACAACTTGGGAGTCGCGTTGGAGAAGCTAGGCCGCACACCGGAGGCCATCGTGCAGTACGAGCAGGCGTTGCGCATCAAGCCCGATTTCGCAGAGGCGCACTACAACTTGGGGAATGCTTTGCTCCAGGGAGGCAAAGTGCAGGAGTCGATCAGTCGCTACGAGCAAGCTCTGCGAATCAAGCCCGATTTCGCAGAGGCGCACTACAACTTGGGAGTTGCGTTGGAGAAGCAAGGCCGCACACCGGAGGCCATCCAGCATTACGAACAAGCGCTACGCATCAAACCCGATTTCGTCCAAGCTCAAGATGCCCTGGCGCGAGCGCGGGCTGTCCAGTGAGTGGTTGACTTGGTCAGTTCCAAACCGCAGGGTTCGCAAATCGTCCAAAGCGGGGAACCAATTTCCCGCCGACGGTGTTGTGCTGTAGGCCGCGTGCCTGCCCCGATTTCGAGATCGGGGCCCTCACGCGGCGAACGCTCAGTTTTCAGTACCGATTGACTCCTTGCTTTCGGCGAAACGGACGTTTGGGTCGAGTGCGATATGTGCGCGTGTGCCTTTGGTGGGCTAGGCTTCTGCAGGGCGGTTGTCGCTGTAGGACGCGTAAACGTGTGCGTTGATTGCCTGTCTAAATGAGGAGCCTCTGCTGAGGGTGTGGGCTGTCGAAGGCCACGGTGTTCAAGGAGGTGGCGTTATGGGGCGTCGCGGATGCGACCCGTACCCGTCAGGGTGCGGATCATTCACAGCCTTGGGTTGTGTGGCGGCTGCGCAACTGAGCGGGCTGGCAAACGGAATCGAGCAAACAGCGGTCAGTGTGTGGGGTGCAAGGCGGCATCTGGATAATTGTAACGGTGCGACGGGATTATGCGTCCTCATAATGTGGAGGCAACGGTAAATGCCAGGCTTACTCGCCAGAGTGGGGCAGTCATAACGCATGAAAAAGACGGTTGTCCACATTCTGTCCAGCGGCCACTCAGGCTCGCATTACCTGTCGTTGTTGCTGGGCAGTCATTCGAACATGTTGCACGTGGGTGAGTTGTTTCAGTTGAAGCGGAAGAAGGGCGCGATGCTGAAGGACGTCTACTTCACCCCCAGCCCGGTTTTTGACGGCATCGGCCCCCATAATATCCGTGACGTTTACGACATCATTTTCTCGCGCATCGGTACGCACGTGGAGGCAGTGGTGGACACCTCCAAGGTTCTCCGCGGTTGGACCAAGATGTTCGTGCGGGATGACCGTCACCAGCACAAATACCTACATTTGATCCGTGACCCTCGGGCCTTGGTTCGCCGGGGTTTGGCCGGACACAACCCGTGGCGGATACGATGGAAGCTGTTGCGTTCTTGGCCGTGGGTTCCGGCGCGGGCTGCCTTTGGCGATTTGCAGTCGATTCTGATGTACCGTTGGCTGCAGCAGAACCGCGCGTTTACTCGATTCATACGTCGGCATCACCTGGCCGCGAATCTGGTGACGTACCGAGACCTGGCAAAGCAGACGGGGGCCGAGGTCCGTCGACTGACGGAATGGGCGGGACTGACGTATGAACCAAGCCAGTTGGAATACTGGAACCGCGAGCATATCGGGACGCAGAGACGCGGCTACGACTGGGTCAAGGAACAAAAGACGGCTTACTTCGATTTGCGTTGGAAGACCGAGCTGCCACTGCCATTACAGGAACAGATTTGCCGCGATCAGACGGTGAACAAATACGTGCGGGAGTTGGGCTTGGCCTTTACCGACGAGGGGCTAACGCGCGTGTCCGAGGTCCCGCCTTACAGCGCGTAGTTTGCATGGTCTTCTTATCATTGACCATTTACGAGATGACTAAACCAAGATCTGGGCAGCCAATCGCCGTGCTGCGGACGCCAGAAGTTCGTCCGCCGACGCCATCGCTTCGTCCAGTTTCATTCCCGGGTTCATCGCGGACAGTGCCACCTGGATTCCTTCATCTTGCCACGCGTCTTGGGAAACTTGCACGCTTCCCGCGAGTACGGCCACGTTCACGCCGTGCCGCGCAGTCAGCCTCGTGACACCCGACACAACCTTTCCACGCAACGACTGCTCGTCAAATCGTCCCTCGCCCGTGACGACCCAATCTGCGTCGGCAAGCTCGGCGTCCAAACCAATCGCCTCCGCGACTGCTTCAACTCCGGGAATCAACTTCGCGTCCATGAACGCGAGTGCGCCGAATGCCAAGCCGCCCGCCGCGCCCGCGCCAGGCGCATCGGCGATATCCTTGCCGAGTTGTGTCTTCACCAATTCCGCGAGATGACGCAACCCGGCGTCGAGCTGCTCCACCATCTCCGGCGTCGCCCCTTTTTGCGGGCCGAATACGTGCGCCGCGCCGCGTTCGCCACAAAGTGGATTGTCCACGTCGCAGAGGACTTCCACTGACGAATTAAAGAAATCCTCTTCGTCCAGGTCCGGGGCCGACTTCGGATCTTCGATCTTTACGATGCGCTCCAGTTCGCCGCCACCCAGTTCGACCTGCTCGCCATTCGCGCCGACGAACCGCCAGCCCCCCGCTCTCGCGGCACCAACGCCGCCGTCAATGGTCGCGCTGCCCCCAACTGCCAGCAAAATCCGCTGCGCGCCCCGCGATGCCGCATAACAAAGCAGCTCACCGGTCCCGTGTGAATGGGTTCGCAATGGATTGCGTTGCTCGGGTTTCAGCAACACCAGCCCACTGGCCTGCGCCATCTCGATGACCGCGAGGCGTTCACGTGGCAGCCATAGGTATCTCGCGTTCACGAGCATTCTCGGCAGCGGCCCGGTCACCTTGTGCTGAACCCACTCGCCACCGAGAGCCAAACGAAATACTTCGGCGGTTCCATCGCCGCCATCGGCCATGGGTTTCACGATGACGGTCACATCGCGCCGGAACGAATGGATTGCATCGCGCACGATCTCGCAGGCCCGGGGAGCGGTAAGGCTGCCTTTGAATTTGTCGAGGGCGACAACGATCTTCACCCCGCCACTATACGCTGGGGCGGTGTGTGGCGCACGCGAAGAGACGGCCCATCAATGTCCGCGGCAACTGCATCGGCAGAGTTGGCGGTCCCGCCACAATCCGTAGGCTATGACCAAGGCGCCAGCAACGAGCAGGGATGGCGTAATATACGGACCCAGATACATCCATCCGAAGCGGCCGATAACGTTTAGCAGCAAACCGGCCATCACCAGGCGAAGCGGCGTCAGGTTGTGATGATGTCGCAGACCAAGCAGGCACCCGCCCAATCCGAAGACCGCGGCTACGCCGATGGTGACAACGTCCATCGCGCGGCCCCACCGAATCCATTTCATCATCAGTAGTACGGGAAAGAAGATCTGCGCGACAGGCACCACCGCGCAATGCACCGCGCAAATGGCGGACAGCCAGATGCCGAGCCGGTCCAATTTTACGTGGGTGTGTTGCCCCACGTGCTCGTGTCCGAGAGGTTGGAGCGGCGCCCGCAAGGGTTCCGCCGGTGGAGCGACCTCGATCTTTGTGTCCGCGGTCATTGCCCGTCGATCTTGTCCACGGTGAGCACGTACAGACTCACCGTATACCCGTCCTGTTTGGTCTCGCCCACGCTGAATTTTCCCCGCACGCGAATCACATCGTTGAAAAACTTCGTCGTTTGTCCGGGGGGCATCTTGACCACCACGACGTGATTGACTGCCGGCGGCTGGCCGTAACAGCAACCCCAAAGCGATGGGACCAGGATAAACTCCGTGATGTTCTTCACTTCACTCAACGGCATCATGAATCCCACCATCTCGATGTTTTGTCCGTCGAGCTTCTTGATGAAGTCGGGGATCGGGGTCTTGCCCTCGATATACGTCCAGCTCTTCAGGGTGTCGAACTGCAGCCGTGTATATTTGGAGTCGGACGGGTCCGCCGACGGAGCCGCCGCGGTGCCCGCCATCGCCGCTTGCACCGTGTTCAGCTTCGCCATCTTCCGCTGCAACAATTGTTGCTGGACGAAGCTCGCCAATCCGGGCAGCAGCACGAGACCGAGCACAATCGCGCCCGTGCTGAATGTTTTCAACTGCTGCTTGGTTATTGCCATGCCCATAAACTGATGTTCCTAACTCGTGGGAGCCAGGTTTTTGGCCACGTCCGTCCGATACGCCCCGACTGCCGGCCCGAGCCCGCTCACCGCTCCCAATATAACCGCTACACCGAGAACATACCATTCCAAAGGCTGAATGTGAAATGCCGGAATGACGAACCCGGACGCCCTGTACAACGCTCCATTGGCCAGGGCAACAGCCAGATGCCCAACCGCCAGACCCGCCACCGCGCCGAACAGGCAGATGGTCACCGCTTCCAGCAGGACAATCGAGAAGATGGTCCCTCGTCGGGCGCCCAACGCCCGCAGAATGGCGATTTCCCGCCTCCGCTCGCTCATCGAATTGTAGATCGACACGGCAATGGCCACGCCCGCCACGACCAGAATGAGGACCGCCTGCGCCAAAAGCAACCGATCGATATTGCCAACGATATCGAACAGCTTGCGGATCTCCGCCGCCGGGAATGCCGCCTGCGCGTCCTCCCGGTCATTGATCTCGCGATACAGGCCAAAGGCGGTAATCGGACTTCGCAGCTTCAGTACAATCGACGACACCTGGCCCGGGTCGGGATCGGTGTCCTTCTCTTCCTCGGCCGCCGGCTTCTCTTCCTTGGCCTGTGCGCCCGGAGCCCGAAGCTCGTGGCCCTCGATGTGATAGAAACTGTCGAGATTGATGTAAATCGCGCGGTCAACCGCCGTGTGCGTGGGTTGAAGGACGCCCACCACCGTCCACGGGTTCTCCGTGTGCTCCTTGGCCTCGGCGGAGGGTTGAACGCCATGCGCCGCGATAAACTTCTGCCCAACCGTCAAACCCGTCTCCTGGGCAACCCTCGAACCAACTACTGCCTCGAACGGGTGTTCCACGTGTTCGGGTACGGGCGCCGGTTTGACCTCTTCGCCCCGTTCCCGGGCTTCGCGTTCCCGAGCCCGTTCCTCGGCTTCCCGAAACGCGCTCCTCAATGCGCCTTCGGAGAAATTAAACACCCGCCCGGCCGCCAGTTCGGGTTTGCGCCCCGGCTCAAACTCGAAGTCTTTGAAGAACGCGTCGGTCGTGCCCACGATGCGAAACCCCTTGTAATTGTCGCCGACCGAGAACGGCACGGCGAGCTTCACCCGCTTGTCGTCGCGCAATTGCTCGAACAACTTCCAGGAAATATTCCCCGGCGAGATGTCGAGGTTGTACACCGTGTTGAGCACCAACTGCAGCGGGCTGCCCTTGGCGCCCACCACCATCTCGTAACCCAGCGTGCCCTGCTCGAACCGCTGCTGCACGCCCTGCTTGATCAGCAGGATCGCCACCACCAGCGCCACGCCCAGCATCACCGACGCGCCCGTCAACCAGGTGGCCAATGCCCGCTGCCGCATGTTCTTGGTCACAATTTTCACCAGGTTCATTGCAATTCCTCCAAGCGCACCACCTTCTTGAAACTGCCCATCACCTGCGGGTCGTGCGTGACCAGCAGCAGCGTGTGTTTGCCGTCCGCGCAGATCCGCTGGAGCAACTCCAGCACCGCCGCCCCGTTCTTCGAATCGAGACTGCCGGTCGGTTCGTCGGCCAGTACCAGCGGGGGCGCGTTGACCAATGCCCGGGCGATGGCCACGCGCTGCTGCTCGCCGACCGACAGGGCGCGCGGCTTGTGATGGAGCCGATGTCCCAATCCAACTTTATTCAACAATTCGACCGCGCGGTCCGCGCCGCCGTTGCCGCTGCCAAACATCTGGCCCAGCAGCACGTTTTCCAGGGCGGTGAACCCCTGCAGCAAGTTGAATGATTGAAACACGTATCCAATGTTGGCAGCGCGAAAGCGGTCGCGCGCCACCTCGCTGAGTTCCGTCAGATCGGTCCCGTTGACGAGGATTTCTCCCTCGTCCGGCAACAGGATGCCCGCGATCAGGTTCAACAGCGTGCTCTTGCCCGAACCGCTCTGGCCAACCAATGCCGTCTGTTCGCCCGCCCCAAGCTCAAATTGGCGCAAACGAATGACTTCCAACGGAGCGCCTTCCGCGGAAGGGTACGACTTGCGCAGGTTGCGCAACTCCAAAATGGTTTTATTATCGATGTCAGACATGTGCGTTCTCTAAATCATTTGCTTTGTGAAATCATCAAACCTGGCCGACACAACTGGCCGGGAATCCCGTTGAAAAACGTCGCCTCGAGACTATGCCGAAGCGACAGGAGGCGCGCGACTCGGGCAGAAGAAAAATGATGGCGCCGAATAGGAGTGGAAATCAAAAATTTCCAGCGGCCTTTCCAGCACGCAACCGAAAACGATCGGCGTGGCGCAGGGGACATCGGTGACGGCGTTGAGTTGCCACGCACAGGCGGCGCAGTTGTTGCACCGGCCGGGTCTTGCTTGATCGTAGTGCTGATGAACGACGCCGAAATACAGCGCCATGTTCAGAAATAGACCGCACACTACTGCTGACAACCAGGATTTCATTGGCCTGTGTAAATCTGACCCCGCGACCGCAAAATGTCAAGCGGCCCACAGCACCAGTTCGGCGCGCACTCCCTTCAACCCCGTGAAGATGCGCGTGCATTCCGTCAGCCGTCGCGCCAGCGTGATGATGACCGCAAGATCGATCTGTTTGGGATGTCTGCGATCCGTGGATAGGCGCGGATGCTGAGGACGCCCGGTCGATGGTTTCTCAACGCGTTTCGTGGGAACTCACGGGAACAGGCCGCGAACTTGTTTTGCCTGGGCGATGCGGCTGATACCGAGCGCCAAAGCGGCATCGCGCATATACAACTTGTTCTTTCGAGCCATTTGCAGAACCTGCTGATACGCCGTTTCGAGTTGACGGTATAACTTGTCGTTCACTTCAGCCTCCGTCCAGAAGAAGC